>Ga0233425_10000002_pt1 | contig 768954 bp, 743 predicted proteins | sample Watercolumn_Towu_2_FD_181712 | JGI IMG/M metagenome (GOLD analysis project Ga0233425, IMG submission 181712) | Freshwater microbial communities from Lake Towuti, South Sulawesi, Indonesia - Watercolumn_Towuti2014_140_MG | ecosystem: Environmental > Aquatic > Freshwater > Lake | place...
GACGACGGCGACGGCGTGAACAACTGCGACGACAAGTGCCCGGGTTCGCAGGCCGGCCAGGCCATCGGTCCGGACGGCTGCCCGGTGCCGGTGACGATCGACCTGCGTGGCGTGAACTTCGACTTCGACAAGTCGACGCTGCGTCCGGATGCGATCGCCATCCTCAACGAGGCCGTGCAGATCCTGCAGCGCTACCCGCAGCTGCGCGTCGAAGTCGCCGGTCACACCGACCTGTGCGGGTCGGATGCCTACAACCAGTCGCTGTCTGAGCGTCGTGCCCGTGCGGTCTACGACTACCTGACCAGCAACGGCATCGGCGCCGACCGCCTGGCTGGCCCGACCGGCTACGGCGAGAGCCGTCCGCTCGAGCAGACTCCGCAGACGCTGCCGGAGTGCAAGAACGAGCGTAACCGCCGCACCGAGCTCAACGTCCAGAACCAGTAATACGGACGCGAGTTCAGCTCCACACGAAGCCCGGCCCCGCGCCGGGCTTCGTCTTTTCGGGGCCCGCGACGGCGCTGCATGCGCGTCGCGGGATCGGATGGAACACATCGGCGCCTTCGATGCCGTCGACACGGCCTCGGGCATGCGGTTCCAGCGCGCAACAAGTCAGGCCAACGCGACCGCAAACAGGTCGCGGCAGCGGTCCTGGCGGGATCCGGGTCGGCGGCGGCGACGCTCCGCGCTGCGCGGCGGCGTGCTGGCCATGGCGACTGCAGGGCACCGCAGGCCGCCGACCATCGGCGGGGTACGCACCAGCCTGCTCCGGACTTCGTCAGGGCCGCTGAGGGCGTCGCGCTGGCTGACGGCCGTTCCGCGTGCTGCGTAGCCAGTCGAGTGCGGCAGCCCGACGCCCCGCGCGACGTGCTTCACACCTCGCACCCCCGCCGTTCGGCGTATGCTCTCGCACCGCCCGCGTTCCGGAGAGCCGACATGCGCCTCGTCGTCCTGACTTCACTGATGCTGCTGTCCGGCGGCGCGCTCGCGCAGGACGCGTGCACGGCCCTCGCGCGCAGTGCGGCTTCGCCCATCGCAGCCCCCGCGCCCGCGCCCGCCCTCGTCGCGCCGGCGCCCCAGCTCGGTGCGCCGAGCGGCGTGCTCGCCCACGCCTTCTCGCAGGCGCAGACCGTCGACACCGTGCTGCTGCGGCTGCGTATCGAGAAGTGCCGCACGATGGCGATGTCCACCCAGCCGGGCACGCCCGGCGGGCTGATCGACCCGGCCACCTACAAGCCCAAGACCGAGTTCGACAACACGCCGTGGCGGTTCGACATGAACCAGAACGGCAAGCGCATGACCGCGGACGAATTCGATGCGTGGATGAAGGCGCGCGGCGTGCGCGTCGCACGCGGCGGCACGGCCGCCACGCCGCCAGCTACCGCGACCGAGCCCGCGCCGCAGAACGCGCCGGCGCCTCAGGGCGATTGACCACGCGACGCGACGGTAGCGCGCCGCGTTACGGCCTCGCGCGCATTCTCTCCAAGCGCGGGCTCTGCTCGCGCACGCAGGCTGCGGAGTGGATCCGGGCCGGCCGCGTCCGCGTGGACGGCCGGATCGTGCTCGATCCGGAGCACCCGGTCCGACCAGGGATCGACCGTGTCGATGTCGACGGTGCGCCGACCGGAGTCGACCGTCACTACGTCGTGCTCAACAAGCCCCGTGGCCTGGTGACCACGGCCCGCGACGAGCACGGTCGCGACACCGTCTATCGCTGCTTCGATGGCAGTGGCCTGCCGTGGCTCGCGCCGGTCGGACGGCTCGACCGGGCGAGCGAGGGCATGCTGCTCTTCAGCAACGACCCCGCGTGGGCGGCCGCGATCACCGATCCGCAAACGGGGCCCGACAAGGTCTACCACGTCCAGATCGATCGCATTCCCGACGAGGGCGTGCTGCGCACGCTCGTGGCGGGCGTGCAGGTGGACGGCGAGCGGCTGGCGGCCGTGCGCGCCACGTCGCTGAGACACGGCGTGCGCAATGCGTGGCTCGAACTCGTCCTCGACGAGGGTCGGAATCGGCATATCCGCAGGCTCCTCGAAGCCCATGGGATCGGCGTGCTGCGCCTGGTACGGGTGGCCATCGGCACGCTCGAGCTCGGCGACCTCGGGAAGGGGCAGTGGCGCGCGCTGACCCGGGCCGAAACGGCGTCGCTCGCGGTGCCGTCGGACGGCCGGAGCGACTGACGCCGCCGCGCCGCGGCGGCTCGCGGCTTCGCGATGAATGGGCCGATGCCCGAGTCGTGCGCGGGCGTGTGCGGCTCATGCGCGCAGTGCGCTCAGTGCGCTTCGATACCCGGGTCCGATGCGGCGTCGCGCCAGCGGGACAGCCGCGTTCCGAGTAGCCGGCCGACGACCTCGCGTGCCCGGGCGTCCGCTGGACCCCGCGCGTCGGGCCCCTTGCCCTTGTCGTGATTGCAGCGAGTGCAGGCGAGCGCGAGGTTGCGCGGATCGTCGGGGTCGTCGCCCACCAGACGCGTGAGATCCGCCGACGCGCGCTTCCCGAACCACGCACGGGGCACGACGTGCTCGAGCGAGGCGTGGCCCTCTGGCGTGCCGTCCGCCCGCGCCGAAAGCCGCGTCCGGCAATGCAGGCAGCGTGTCGTCCACGCGTCGCCTGTGAGCGTCGCTTCCGTATCGGTGCGGAGCGCGGCGAGGAACAGCCGGCGTAGGGCGGGGCGCATGGCGTGTCGGGTGAGGGCGAACTGCAGGATGCCACCACGGGCGTGTGCCGACGCGAGCCTCGCAGCCCCGCCCGGGCTGCCAGGCTCACGCCGTGTGACCGGCTGAGCCGGCCGTATCACTGCGGGCAGCGTGCCCGGTTGGGGCCCGGCACCCTGGTGGCTCAGTCCTTCAGCACCCCGAGCTCGCGTCCGATGCGGGTGAAGGCGTCGATCGCGCGGTCCAGGTGCTCGCGCGTATGCGCCGCCGACATCTGCGTGCGGATGCGCGCCTGGCCCTTGGGGACGACCGGGAAGAAGAAGCCGATCGCATAGATGCCTTCCTCGAGCAGGCGCTGCGCGAACTTCTGCGCGAGCGGAGCGTCGTAGAGCATCACGGGGCAGATGGGGTGCACGCCGGGCTTGAGGTCGAAGCCGGCATCGGTCATCCGCTCGCGGAAGTAGCGGGTGTTCTCCTGCAGGCGCTCGCGCAGCTCGCCGGCTTCCTCGAGCATCTGGAAGGCCTTGATGCCGGCGGCCACCACGTGCGGCGGGAGCGAGTTGGAGAACAGGTAGGGGCGCGAGCGCTGGCGCAGCAGCTCGATCACCTCGCGCTTGGCCGTGGTGAAGCCACCGAGCGCGCCGCCCATTGCCTTGCCGAGCGTGCCGGTGACGATGTCGATTCGATCGAGCACGCCCTTGACCTCGGCCGAGCCACGGCCGGTCGCGCCGAGGAAGCCCGTCGCATGGCATTCGTCGATGTGCACGAGCGCGCCGTACTGCTGCGCGAGGCGCGTGATCTCGTCGAGGGGCGCGATGAAGCCGTCCATCGAGAAGGCGCCGTCGGTGGTGATCAGGATCATGCGCGCGCCGTCGGCCTTCGCCTGCTGCAGCTGCTTCTCCAGATCCGCCATGTCGCAGTTGGCGTAGCGGTAGCGCTTGGCCTTGCACAGGCGCACACCGTCGATGATCGAGGCGTGGTTGAGTGCATCGGAGATGACCGCATCGTTCTCGTCGAGCAGCGGCTCGAACAGGCCGCCGTTGGCGTCGAAGGCGGCGGCGTAGAGGATCGTGTCCTCCTGCCCGAAGAAGTCGGCGATGGTGCGCTCGAGCTGCTTGTGCAGGTCCTGCGTGCCGCAGATGAAACGCACGCTCGCCATGCCGAAGCCGTGGCTGTCGAGCGCGTCCTTCGCGGCCTGGATGATCGCCGGATGGTCGGCGAGTCCGAGGTAGTTGTTGGCGCAGAAGTTCAGCACGGTGCGGCCGTCTTCCAGCGTGATCTCGGCGGCCTGCGGGCTGGTGATGATGCGCTCGGACTTGAACAGGCCGGCGTCGCGGATCTCGGCGAGCGTCTGCTCGTAGCGTGCGGTCAGGGACATGGGAGGGCCTCGTGACGGGCCGCTGCGCGGCCCGGAGATTTACTGTTTCGATCCGCCGCGCGAGCCGCGGATGACCATCGCGACCAGGCCGAGCACCAGCACGCCGACGAGGCTGCCGAGGACGACCGTCGCGGACATCAGTTCCAGCTCAAAACGATCTTGCCGCTCTTGCCGGCTTCCATCAGGTCGAAGCCCTTCTGGAATTCGTCGACGGGCATCTGGTGGGTGAGCACCTTGCCGAGCGGGAAGCCCGAGAGCACGAGCTGGGTCATCTTGTACCAGGTCTCGTACATGCGCCGGCCGTAGATGCCGTGCAGGGTGAGGCCCTTGAAGATGATCTTGTCCCAGTCGGCGCCGGCGCCCTTGGGCATGATGCCGAGCAGCGCGATCTTGCCGCCGTTGTACATGCACTCGAGCATGTCGTTGAAGGCGCGCGGGTTGCCGGACATCTCGAGGCCCACGTCGAAGCCTTCCATGTGCAGGTCCGCCATCACGTCCTTGAGCGAGGTGTTGGTGACGTTGACCACGCGCGTGGCGCCCATGTCGGCGGCGAGCTTGAGGCGGTAGTCGTTGACGTCGGTCACCACTACGTTGCGCGCGCCGATGTGCTTGCAGATGCCGGCAGCGATGATGCCGATGGGGCCCGCGCCGGTGATCAGCACGTCCTCGCCGACGACGTCGAACTCCAGCGCGCAGTGCGCCGCATTGCCGTAGGGGTCGAAGAACGCGGCGAGCTCGCTCGGGATCTGGTCCGGGATCGGCCACAGGTTGCTGGCCGGCATCACGATGTACTCGGCGAACGCGCCGTTGCGGTTCACGCCGATGCCCACGGTGTTCGGGCAGAGGTGCTGCTTCCCGGCGCGGCAGTTGCGGCAGTGGCCGCAGACGATATGGCCCTCGGCCGAGACGCGCTGGCCGATGCGGTAGCCCGTGACGCCCGTGCCGACCTGCGCGATGCGGCCGACGAACTCGTGCCCGATGACCAGCCCCGGCTTGATCGTGCGCTGGCTCCACTCGTCCCACAGGTAGATGTGCAGGTCCGTGCCGCAGATCGCGGTCTTCTCGAGCTTGATCAGCACCTCGTTCGGACCCGGCACCGGGACCGGCACCTCCTCCATCCAGATGCCCTTCGCGGCTTCGCGCTTGACGAGGGCGCGCATGGTCTGCGCGGTGGGGGCTAGGGTGGCGGTCTCGGACATGAACGGGGCCTTGGGCGCGCTGCGCAACGGAACCGCGATTATACGAGCCGCGTCCTGAAGGCCCGATCGGTTTGCGGCGCGGCACGCCGGCTCGCTATCGTCGGCCGGTTTCCTCTCCGGATCCCTCCATGCGCCGCCGTCTGTTGCCGCTCGCCCTCTGCCTCGCCATCGCGCCCGCCTTCGCCTCCGAAGGCATGTGGATGCCCTCCCAGCTTCCCGACATCGCCCCGCAGCTCAAGGCCGCGGGCTTCGAGGGTGACGCCGCCGCGCTCGCGGACCTCACGAAGGCGCCGATGAACGCCGTGGTGAAGGTCGGCGGTGCCACCGGTGCCTTCGTGTCGAAGGACGGGCTGGTGCTGACCAACCACCACGTCGCCTTCGGCGTCATCCAGTACAACGCGCGACCGGACCGTGACCTGATCGCCCAGGGGTACACCGCGAAGACGCGCGGCGACGAACTGCCGGCCAATCCCGACTACCGCGTGCTGGTCACCACCGGCTTCGACCGCGTGACCGACCGCATCCTCGCCGGCGCCAAAGGCAGGCGCGGCAAGGCCTACTACGACGCGGTCGAGGCCGCGACCAAGGCCGCCATCGCCGAATGCGAGCGCGAGGCCGGCTACCGCTGCAGCGTCGCCAACATGTACTACGGCACCGACTTCTACCTGATCCGCCAGCTCGAGCTGCGCGACATCCGCCTCGTGTACGCGCCGCCGGAGTCCATCGGCAACTACGGCGACGAGGTCGACAACTTCATGTGGCCGCGCCACAGCGGCGACTTCACGCTGCTGCGCGCCTACGTCGGCAGGGACGGCAAGCCGGCCGACTACAGCCCCGACAACGTGCCGTACGCGCCGCCCGCGCACCTGCAGGTGTCGACGCGCCACGTGGGCGAGGGCGACTTCGCGATGCTCGCCGGCTATCCCGGCGTGACGTTCCGGCATCGCATGGCGAGCGAGTTCGGCAACCAGATCGACTGGCAGCTGCCGAGCCGCGTCGCACTGAACACGGGGATGATCGAGACGATCGAGAAGGCCGCTACGACACCCGAGCAACGCGTCCTCTACGCCGCGACGCTCGCGAGCATGAAGAACACGCTCAAGCGCGCGCAGGGCGAGCTCGACGGCCTGCGCCGCAGCGATGCCACGAAGGTGCGGCGCGACGACGAGGCCGCCATGCTGGCCTGGCTGGCCAAGCAGCCCGGGGCAAAGGCGACCCGCGCGGATATCGCCGCGGCACAGGCGGTCCTCGACCGCGCGTCCGCCATGCGCGACCGCGACCAGCTGCTCGCCGCGATCCGCGGCCAGACGCAGCTCCTGCGCGCGGCGATCACCCTGCAGCGCCTCGCGCACGAGAAGACGAAGCCCGATGCCGAGCGCGAGACCGGTTACCAGCAGCGCGACGAGACGCTCATCACCGGCCAGCTGAAGCAGGTCCAGCGCCGCTACGACCCGGCCGTCGAAAAGGCGCTGCTCGCCCACCTGCTCGCGCAGTACCGCGCACTTCCCGCCGCCCAGCGTGTCGCCGAGTTCGACGCGGTCTTCGGTCGTACCGACGAGGAGGCGCGGGCGAAGCTCGACGCCCTCTACGCCGGCACGAAGCTCGGCGACGAGTCCGTGCGGCTGGCTGCGATGGGGCGCGACACCGCGAGCCTGAAGGCCGATGCCGATCCGCTGCTGCAGGCGGCCGCCATGCTGCTGCCGGCGGTCCTGCGCCTCGAGGACGAGGCGGAGGCGCGCGACGGCGAGCTGCTCCGCCTGCGTCCGTCCTACATGCGTGCGCTCATCGACTACCGCGAGTCGCAGGGCAGGGCGGTGTATCCGGATGCGAATTCCACGCTGCGCGTGAGCTACGGCCGGCTGACCGGCATGACGCCACGCGACGGCGTGAACTATGTGCCGGTCACCACCGTCGGGGGCATCCTCGAGAAGCACACCGGCACCGCGCCCTTCGACGCGCCGAAGCCGCTGCGCGACGCGATCGCGAAGGCCGACTTCGGTACCACCGCCGATCCGGAGCTGAAGACCCAGACGGTGAACATCCTCACCGACCTCGACACCACCGGCGGCAATTCCGGCTCGCCGGTGCTCGATGCCGAAGGCAGGCTCATCGCGATCAACTTCGACAGCAACTGGGAAGCGGTGAGCGCCAGCTGGATGTTCGACCCGCGCTACAAGCGCGCGATCCACGTCGACGCGCGCTACATGCGCTGGCTGATGGCCAAGGTCTACCCGGCCCCGCACCTGCTGGCCGAGATGGGCCTGCCGGCCGAGTGAACCCACGGGGGCGTACGGACGCCCCCGTGACTTAAGTCATGCCCGGGCCACGCGGCGGCGCCGCTAGACTCGGCGTACCTTCGCGCCCGCCGCGATTTCGCACCACCTTTCGGGGAAAAACCACATGCGTCCCAGCGTTCTCGCCGTCGCCACCCTCGCCGCGCTCGCGGCCTCCTCCGGCGCCTTCGCCGGCGAAGGCATGTGGGTGCCCCAGCAGCTGCCGGAGATCGCCGGCCCGCTCAAGAAGGCCGGCCTCGAGCTGAGCCCCGAGCAGCTCGCCGACCTCACGGGCGACCCGATGGGTGCCGTGGTGTCGCTCGGCGGCTGCACCGCGAGCTTCGTCTCGCCGCAGGGCCTGGTCGTCACCAACCACCACTGCGCCTACGGCGCGATCCAGCTCAACTCCACGCCGGAGAAGAACCTGATCGCCACGGGCTTCAATGCGCCGACGCCGAAGGACGAGCTCTCCGCCGGCCCGAATGCGCGCATCTACGTGCTCGATTCGATCCAGGACGTGACGGACCAGGTCAAGACCGCGATCGCCGCCGCCAGGACGCCGATCGCGCGCACCAAGGCCGTCGAGGCGCTGGAGAAGAAGCTCGTCGCTGATTGCGAGGCCGAAGCCGGCTACCGCTGCCGCGTCTACAGCTTCTCCGGCGGCAACGTCTACCGCCTGTTCCGCAACCTCGAGATCCGTGACGTGCGCCTGACGTACGCGCCGCCTTCGAGCGTCGGCAACTACGGTGGCGAGGTCGACAACTGGATGTGGCCGCGCCACACCGGCGACTTCGCCTTCTACCGAGCCTACGTGGGCAAGGACGGCAAGCCGGCCGCGTACTCGGCCGACAACGTGCCGTTCCAGCCCAAGCGCCATCTCAAGATCGCCGACCGCGACCTCGACGTCGGCAGCTTCGTGATGGTGGCCGGCTATCCTGGTTCGACCAGCCGTTATGCGCTCGCCGCGGACTTCGACGCGACCTCCGGTTGGACCTACCCGACCGTCGGCCAGCACTACAAGAACCTCGTCGCGATGGTCGAGGCCGCAGGCAAGACCAATCCCGACATCGGCGTGAAGTACGCCAGCACGATGAAGAGCTGGCAGAACGTCATGAAGAACTACGACGGCCAGCTGGAAGGCTTCAAGCGCATCGGCGCGGCGAAGACCAAGCGCACCGAGGAAGAGGCCGTGCTGGCCTGGCTGCGCACCCAGGGCGCCGCCGGCAAGGCCGGGCTGGATGCGCACAAGCGCCTCGTGCAGCTCGGCGATGCGCAGCGCGCCACGCGCGAGCGCGACCTCGTCTTCGGCCAGCTTCGCGGCACGGGCGTCCTCGGCGCGGCGACCACGCTCTATCGCAATGCGATCGAGCGCGCCAAGCCCGATGCCGAGCGCGAGGCCGGCTACCAGCAGCGTGACCTGCCGTCGCTCGAGGGCGGCCTGCGCCAGATGGAGCGCCGCTACCACCCCGAGATGGATCGCCAGCTGATCGCCTACTGGCTGCGCGAGTACGTGAAGCTGCCGAAGGCGCAGCGCGTGGCCGCGGTGGATACGTGGCTGGGCGGCAATGACGAGGCGGCGATCACGCGCGCGCTCGACGGCCTGGCCGCGACCAGGCTCGGCGACACGCAGGCGCGCCTGGCGCTGCTCAATGCCGACCGTGCCACGATCGAGGCGTCGACCGACCCCGCGATCCGCTTCGCCGTCGCGGTGATGCCGACGATTCTCAAGCTGGAGGAGGAGTCGAAGACCCGTGCGGGCGAGGTACTCGTGCAGCGCCCGGTGTTCCTGCAGGCCGTGGCCGACTACAAGAAGAGCAAGGGCCAGTTCGTCTACCCGGACGCGAATTCGTCGCTGCGCATCACCTTCGGCAATGTCACCGGCTACACCAAGGCCGACGGCACCCGCCAGCCGGCATTCACCACGCTCGAGCAGGTGGCGGCCAAGGCGACCGGCGTGGAGCCGTTCGACGCCCCGCAGGCACAGCTCGATGCGATCGCCGCGAAGAACTACGGCGGCCTGGTCGACCCGGACCTCGGCACCGTCGCGGTGAACTTCCTGTCCGACCTCGACATCACCGGCGGCAATTCCGGCTCGCCCGTGCTCGATGCGCAGGGCAAGCTCGTGGGCCTGGCCTTCGACGGCAACTGGGAGTCGGTGAGCAGCAACTGGGTCTTCGATCCGGAGATGACGCGCATGATCTCCGTCGACCAGCGCTACATGCGCTGGATCATGCAGGAGGTCTACCCCGCGCCGCAGCTGCTCGCGGAGATGGGCGTGCCCGAGAAGAAGTGATCGCGGGCACGATCCGCTGAAACGGAACGGCCGGCGATCATGCCGGCCGTTTTCCGTTGCGGCCGCGACGGACGCCGCGCGCACGAGCGCGCTGGATCAGTCCAGCGCGTAGTCGAACGTGTAGAAGTGCTCGCCGTCGACGATGTCGATGTGCATCGTGCCGCGCAGACCCTCGAGTTCCGCGTCCCCGGAATCGGGGACGACCTCCAGGTCGAGCGACTTCGCGCCGCGGTCCATGGTCCCGCAGTGCCGCATCACGAAGCTGCCGGCGCGCCCGGCGAGCTCGCCCTCGATGCGCTCGATCGCGACGTAGGCCGCCGAACCGTCCACGCTCGTGCCCACCGCGAGCATGTGGACGACGCTCGCCGCCTCCAGCCCGCCCTCGAAGCGCTTGTCGAAGCGCACGTGCATCGCCTCCGCACCGCCGCCGAGCTCGAGGGGCGGCTGCGGCGTGCGGCGGATCTCGAAGCGTCCCTTGATGACCGGCATGCCCGTCCCCTCGAAGTGCCCGAGGCGATCATCCCGTCGGTCCCGCCGGTCGGCCAGTGCTTGGCGTGACGCCCCTCGCGTCTGCTAGGCTGCGTCCGTCGCGGATTCCCATGCCAGCCGGCCCCGTCTCCCGACCCGAAGGACGCACCGCGTCCGAGCACCACCGTTCGACCGCATCACCGTCGCACCGCCCGGGGTCCGGGCACCGCCGACGGCCGGCTGGCAGGACATCCGCGCTTCCCTCACCGACGGAGCGCGAACGATGCGAGTGCTGGCATGCGATGGAATCCACGAAGACGGGCTGGACATGTTCCGCCAGGGCGGCTGGGACGTCGTCGTCGCCCCTGAGCCGATCAAGGACCCGGCGGTGCTCGCCGATGCGCTCGCGGAGGTCGACGCGGTGCTCGTGCGCTCGGCCACCCGGGTGCCGGCCGAGGCGCTGGCGAAGGCCGCGCGCCTGAAGGTGATCGGCCGCGCCGGTGCCGGCGTGGACACGATCGACGTGGACGCCGCCACGGCACGCGGCATCGCGGTCATGAACGCGCCCGACGGCAACACGCTCGCCGCCGCCGAGCACGCGATCGCGCTGCTGTTCGCGCTCGCGCGCCACGTACCGCGTGCGGACGCCGGCATGAAGGCCGGCCAGTGGCCGAAGGCGGGGCTCACCGGCTTCGAGCTGGAGGGCAAGCGCCTCGGCGTGATCGGGCTCGGCCGGATCGGCGGCACGGTGGCGCGCAAGGCGCGCGGCATCGGGATGGACGTCGCCGCCTACGATCCGTTCCTTCCCGCCGCGGCGGCCGGGAAGGGCAGCGTGCCGCTGAAGTCGCTCGACGAGCTGCTGGCCTGGGCCGACATCGTGACGCTGCACATCCCGCGCACGAAGGAGACGACCAACCTGCTGTCGGAAGCGCGCATGCGGGCGATGAAGCCCGGCGCGATGGTGATCAACGCCGCGCGCGGCGGGCTCGTCGACGAGGCCGCGCTGCTGCGGCTTCTCGACGAAGGGCACCTCGCGGGCGCGGCGCTCGACACCTTCGTGACCGAGCCGCTGGCCGCCGATTCCCCGCTGCGGACGCATCCGAACCTCGTGCTCACGCCGCACCTCGGTGCATCGACCAGCGAGGCGCAGCAGGCGGTCAGCACGATCCTCGCGCGGCAGATCATCGACTTCGTCAGGACCGGCGCCGTCGCCGGCTGCGTCAACCTGCCGCCGCTCACGGCGGAGGCCGCGCGCGAGGTCGGGCCGTGGATGCCGCTGATGACGGCACTCGGGCGACTCGCCTCGCGCCTCGTGCCGGCACCCACGCGCCTGCACATCCGCTATGCCGGTCGGACCGACGGGCTCGATACGCGGCCGCTGACGCGCCTTCTGGTCGCATCGCTGCTCGGCGCCGCCTCCGGCCGCGTCACGCCCGTCAACGCGCTGCAGGAGGCGAGCGGGCGCGGGCTGGAAGTCAGCGAGACGGTGGGCGGCGAGGGCAACGGCTTCGATCGGCTGCTGCGCATCACGATCGAGGGCGACAATGCCGCCGGTCGCGAGGTGCGCCGCGAGATCGACGCCACTCTGCACCGCGCGCCGCGCGTGGTCGCGCTCGACGGCGTGGAGATCGAGTTCGACCCGCTCGCGCACGTGCTGCTGATGCGAAACGAGGACCGGCCCGGCATGGTCGGCATGGTCGGCTCGCAGCTCGGCATGGCGGGCATCAACATCATCAACTTCGCGCTCGGCGCGGCCGGCGACGGCTATGCACGCGCGGCGATCACCGTCGACCGTCCGCTCGAGGACGCGCAGCTCGACGTGCTGCGTGCTACGCCGGGCGTTCTGTCGATCCAGCAGGTCTGAGGAGCCCGCCGATGCGCATCATCCTTGCACGCCATGGCGAGACGCCGTGGAACGCCGAAGGCCGCTACCAGGGGCAGGAGGACATCGCGCTCTCGGCCGTCGGCGAGGCGCAGGCCGCCGCATTGGGACGGCGGCTGGCGGAACTGCCCGTCGCGCGTGCGGTGGCGTCGCCGCTGTCACGTGCGCGACGCACCGCGGAGATCGCGCTGGGCGACCGCGCATCGATGCTCACCACCGATCCGGGCCTGATGGAGATCGCCCACGGCGAGTGGGAGGGCCTGCTCGCCAGCGAGATCCGCGAGCGCGACGGCGCGCGCCTGGCGGCGTGGCGCGATACGCCGCACGACGTGCTGATGCCGGGCGGCGAGTCGCTGCAGCATGTGCTCGACCGTGCGTGGCCCGCGCTGGCGCGCGCCTGCGAAGGGCTCGGCATGTCCGACACCCTGCTAGTCGTCGCTCACGATGCGGTCAATCGGGTGCTGCTCTGTCGCATCCTGGGCCTGCCATTGGCGCGCCTGTGGTCGTTCCGGCAGGCGCCCACGACGATCAACCTGCTCGAAGGCCCTGCGGTGGATGCTCTCGAGGTCGTGCGGCTCAATGACTGTGCCCACCACACGCCGTTCTTCGGGGAGGCGGTGCATCGCGCGCTGTAGCCGATCCGCGCGTCGGCGCTGCAGGGCCGATGCGCCACAATCGCGCCCCGAGCAACGAACCGCGACCGCATGAGCCCGACCCTCGCCGACTGGCTGGCCCGCCTGGAGCGCCAGCATCCCAAGGCCATCGACCTCGGGCTCGACCGCGTGCGCGCCGTGCACGCGCGACTCGGGCTCGGCCGGCCGGCGCGGCGCGTCGTAACGGTCGGCGGCACCAACGGCAAGGGCTCGACCGTGGCCTTCCTGGAGGCGATGGCGCGCGCCGCGGGCCTTCGGGTCGGGGCGTACACCTCGCCCCACCTGCTGGCCTTCAACGAGCGGGTGCGCATCGACGGCGAGGATGCCGACGATGCATCGCTGATCGACGCGTTCGAAGCGATCGAAAGCGCCCGGGGTGCAGTCTCGCTGACCTATTTCGAAGTCGCCACGCTCGCCGCCTTGTGGCTGTTCGAGCGCGCGGGCCTGGACCTCGCGATCCTCGAAGTCGGCCTGGGCGGCCGGCTCGACGCGACCAACATCGTCGATGCCGATGCGGCAGTCATCACGACGGTGGACCTCGACCACCAGGAGTGGCTCGGCCCCGACGTGGAGTCGATCGGCTTCGAGAAGGCCGGCATCGCACGCGCATGGAAGCCGCTGGTGCTCGGCGATGACGACCCGCCGTCGAGCGTCTTGCGCCATGCCTATGCGATCGGCGCGAAGACGCTGCGGATCGGCTGCGACTTCTTCATCGCCTCCGGCGACGCGGGCCTTCGATGGCGCGAAGTCGGCCACGAGGTCGACCTGCCGCCTCCGCCGCTCGTCGCGCCGGCGCAACCCCGGAACATCGCGGTCGCGATCGCGGCGCTGCGCGCGCTCGACCTGCCCGTCGACGACGAGGCGGTGCGCTGCGGTGTCGCCACGGCCAGGCTCCCCGGCCGCCTTCAGCGCCTCACCCGCGATGGCGTCGACGTCGTGCTCGACGTGGCGCACAACCCGCAGGCCGCGCGCCAGGTCGCGGACTGGCTCGCGACGCAGCCGCCCGCGCGGACGCAGGCGGTGTTCGCCGCGCTCGGCGACAAGGACGTGGCAGGCATCGTCGAGCCGCTCGCGCCGTTCGTGGCGGCGTGGCACCTCGCCGGCCTGCCGGGCGCTGGCGCGCGGGCGGTCGACGCCGGGACGCTGGCCTCGCGCATGCCTGATCGGACGCGCATCGCCAGCCGTTCCGACGACGTCGCACAGGCGCTCCAGCGCGCGACCGTGGCCGCCGGCCCGGGCGGGCGCGTGGTGGTGCTCGGCTCGTTCCACACCATCGCCGCGGCGCTGCGGCAGCTGCAGGCGCCGCCGGACGGGGCCTGAACACCGCGAGCGGCGCGCCGCACCGCGCAGGGCGCGCGGACCCCGACCGCTATAATCCGCGTCGACAAGGCGGGCCACCCCCGCCGCATGCGGACGCGATGGAACCTGCCCTGAAACAGCGGCTGCTCGGCGCGGCGGTGCTCGTCGCGCTGGCGGTGACCTTCCTGCCGATGCTCGTGATGGACCCCGCGCCGGAAAGCGGCGCGTCGGACGTCCCGCTCAAGGTGCCGCCGGCCCCCGCCACGGACGTGGAAACGCATGAACTGCCGCTCGTCGGTCCCGCGCCGGCTGCCGGGCCTGCGCTCGTGCCGGCGGAGAATGCCGATGGCGGCGACACGACCGGTGCGGCGCCCGATTCGGCGCCTTCGGCCATGTTCCCCGCGCCGACCGCCGGGGGCGACTTTGCCGTGAGCTTCGGCCGCTATGCGACGGCGGAGGACGCCGCGCGCGTGGTCGGTGCGCTGCGCGCCTCCCAGCTGCCCGGTTATGCGGAAGCGACGGCGAGCGGGGCGCGCACGCTTCACCGTGTGCGCATCGGGCCGTACGCCACGCGTGCGGACGCCGAGGCCGCGCGCCTGCGCGCCGCGCACGTCCGCGACGACGTCGGCGCGCAGGTCATCGCGCTCGATGCGGGCGCGACGCCTGCCGCTGCCGGACAGCCGACGGCGGCGAACGCCTCGCCCGCGACAGCCGATGCCGCGACGACGCGGACGGTCACGACGGCCGCTCGCACGGCCACCACGCCCGATGCGCCGCCCGCGCCCACCGCGCCGCCGACGCCATCGGCGCCTCCGGCGCCGGCACGTCCCGGTGCCTCGTCCGTGGGCTTCGCGGTGCAGCTCGGTGCCTTCGCGAACGCCGCCGAGGCGCAGCGCCTGCAGGATCGCGCGCGTGCCGCGGGGTTCTCGGCCTTCGTCGAGCCCGTGCGGACCGACGGTGGCACGCTGCATCGCGTGCGCATCGGTCCGGTCACCGACCGCGGCGACGCCGACGCGCTGCGCACCCAGGCCGCGAGCCGGCTGGGCGTGAGCGGCATCGTCCGCCCGCATCCCTGATCGCATGGGCGGCCTCGACGCGCTGCTGCTGGTGATCGTCGGCGCGTCCGCGCTGTTCGGGCTGCTGCGTGGATTCGTGGGCGGGATCGCTTCGATCGCCGGCTGGCTGCTCGGCGGCTGGGCGGCGCTGAAGCTCGGTGGCGACGTCGGCCGGCTTCTCGCGGGGTCGGACTCGCCCGGCAACGTCGACCTGCTGCTCGGTTACGGCGCGTGCTTCTTCGCGGTGACGCTGCTGGTGGCCGCGATCGCGTGGGGCACACGGCGCGCACTCGCGGGCCTGGGCCTCGGGGGCGTGGATCGCGGCCTCGGTTTCGCGCTCGGGCTCGCGCGCGGCGGCTTCGTCGCCTGCGTGCTGGTGCTGCTGCTGGGCTTCACGCACCTGCCGCGCGAGGCGGGCTGGCAAGGCTCCACGCTCGTCCCCATCTTCAAGCCGGGCGCGCGCTGGCTCGCCGGCTGGTTGCCCGACTGGGCACTCGCGAAACTCGACCTCGACGGTCGCATCGACTCCCCGGCGGCGCTGCCCGCGCCGGCCTGAACCTTCTCGCAGGACATCGAACCATGTGCGGCATCATCGGAATCGTCGGCCAGAGCGACGTCGCGGCCCAGCTCTACGACGGCCTCACCGTCCTCCAGCATCGCGGGCAGGACGCCGCGGGCATCGCCACCGCGAGCGGCTCGAAGATCCGCGTGCACAAGGGCAACGGCCTGGTCAGCGACGTCTTCGACGAGGCGTCGATGCAACTGCTGCAGGGCAACTACGGCATCGGCCACTGCCGGTACCCGACGGCCGGCAGCGCGGGCTGCGACGAGGCGCAGCCGTTCTACGTCAACTCGCCTTACGGCATCGCGCTGGCGCACAACGGCAACCTGATCAATACCGATGCGCTGCGGCGCGAGGTCTTCGAGCAGGACAAGCGCAACGTCAACACCGAGTCCGACTCCGAAGTGCTGCTCAATGTCTTCGCGCACGAGCTCGACGTGCAGGGCGAGCTGTCGCCCGACGCCGTCTTCCGTGCGATCGAAGGCGTGCACCGGCGCTGCGTCGGCGGCTATGCGGTGCTCGCGACGGTGCTGGGCTTCGGCCTGGTCGCCTTCCGCGACCAGCACGGCATCCGTCCCCTGGTAATGGGCAAGCGCTCCCGCGACGGCCGCGACGAATACGCCTTCGCGTCCGAGTCGGTTGCGCTCGACCTGCTCGGCTACGAGCGCCTGCGCGACGTGCGCCCCGGCGAGGGCATCGTCGTCACCGCCGACGGCCAGATGCATTCGCGCCAGTGCGCCGAGGAGCGCAGCGCGACGCCCTGCATCTTCGAGTACGTCTACTTCGCGCGGCCCGATTCGATGATGGACGACGTCTCGGTGCACAAGGCGCGCATGCGCATGGGCCAGAAGCTCGGCGAGAAGATCCTGCGCTTGCGCCCGGACCACGACATCGACGTGGTCATCCCGATCCCCGATACCTCGCGCGACGCGGCGCTGGAGATCGCCAACGTCCTGGGCGTGAAGTACCGCGAGGGCTTCATCAAGAACCGCTATGTCGGCCGCACCTTCATCATGCCGGGGCAGGGCGAGCGCACGAAGTCCGTGCGTCGCAAGCTCAATCCGATCCCGCTCGAGTTCCGCAACCGCGTCGTCCTGCTGGTCGACGACTCGATCGTTCGCGGCACCACGTCCAGGCAGATCGTGCAGATGGCGCGCGAGGCCGGTGCGAGCAAGGTCTACCTCGCGTCCGCGGCGCCGGCGGTGCGCCATCCCAACATCTACGGCATCGACATGCCGTCGGCGCAGGAGCTGGTAGCGCACGGGCGAACCGACGAGGAAGTGCAGGACCTGCTCGGCTGCGACTGGTTGATCTACCAGGACCTCGCCGATCTGGAAGAGGCGGTCGCGGGCCCCAAGAAGCGCATCGAGAAGTTCGACTCGTCCTGCTTCTCGGGCGAGTACGTGACGGGCGTGGAGGCGGGCTATTTCGAGCGCATCCAGCAGCTGCGCTCGGATGCGGCCAAGCAGGCGCGCAAGGCGGGCTGACATGAAATCCCTCCAGCTCGCCATGATTCCCGATGACGAGAACGGTGCCGTGCTGCGCGCGATGGTCGAGGACGGCGACGACCTCACGATCGCGCGCGAAGTGGACTTCCACCTCGTCTTCGGCGACGAAGCCGCCGCCGCAGCCTTCGCCGACGCGGCGAAGCAGTCGACCGACCTCCTCGTCTCCGTGCCGGTGGTGGATGAGGAGGGCATCTGGCAGGTGACCGCGAGCCGCCACATGGCGCCGAAGCATTCGGACATCACCCGGCTCGAGCGCGAGCTGACGGTGCTCGCCGAGTCGTTCGGCGGCTATCCCGATGGCTGGGAATGCGCGCGCGCCGCAGGTCCCGAGGACGACGCGGAGGCCTGATGGCCGGCTGCCTGCATGCCGCGGCCCAGGCCTGCCTGCGCGCGGCTTCGCCGGAAGAGAAGGTGGAGCGGACGTTCGAAGCGTTCGACCGCTTCGCGCGCGGTGAGCTCGCGCCGCGATCCGATGCGCCGCCGCCCGAGCCGATCGGCATGCCGGGCCGCCCGGCCAGGCCGAGGCTGGTGCATCCGCGCGAGCTGCCTCGACGGGGCTTCGGCACGCCGGAGGGCCGTTCGGCGTTCGTGCACGCGGTCGCGCACATCGAGTTCAACGCGATCGACCTCGCCTGGGACGCCGTATACCGCTATCGCGACATGCCCGGGGCGTTCTACGCGGACTGGGCCTCGGTCGCGAACGACGAGGCGCGCCACTTCGCGATGCTGCGCGCGCGACTGCGCGCGCTGGGCCACGACTACGGCGATTTCGACGCGCACCACGGCCTCTGGGAGATGGCCGAGAAGACGGCGCACGACGGGCTCGCGCGCATGGCGCTCGTGCCCCGCGTGCTGGAAGCGCGGGGGCTCGACGTCACGCCCGGAATGATCGCCAAGCTGCGCCAGCTCGGCGACGACGCGACGGCGGACATCCTCGAGGTCATCCTGCGCGAGGAAGTCGGGCACGTCGCCGCGGGCAGCCGCTGGTTCCGGTGGCACTGCGGTCAGCGCGGCCTCGAACCGCACGCCACCTTCAAGGCATTGCTCGCCGACTATGCGCGGGCGGTGCTGTACGGCCCGTTCAATCGGGCGGCCCGCCTGGAGGCGGGGTTCGATGCCGACGAGCTCGAATCGCTCGAGGCCCTCGCGAACTGACTAGGCGTGCCACGGTCGGCGACCACGCCGCGCCCGCCGCGTCATCGCAGTGCCCGCAGCTCCGCCTGTCCGCCCTCGACACGCAGCACGGAGCCCTGCTCGTACCAGTCGCCGAGCACGATGCGCTCGCACCGCCGCCCGCCGGCCTCGTGCGCATGGACCGCGGGCCGGTGCGTGTGGCCGTGGATCATCCGGTCGATCCCGTAGCGGACGAAATACTGCTCGACCGTCGCGGGCGTCACGTCGGTGATCGTCTCCATCGTTCCCTCCCGCTGCAGCGCGGCCTGCGCCGCCTTGCTCTGCGCCCGCGCCTGCGCGGCGAATGCCTGGCGCGCCGCGAGCGGCTGTGCGAGGAACCGCGCCTGCCAGGCGGGATCGCGCGTCTGCGCGCGGAACGCCATGTAGCCGGTGTCGGCGGTGCAGAGCAGGTCGCCGTGGAGCAGCAGGGTCGGCGCGCCATCGAGCACCACCACCGCGGGATCCGCCAGCAGCGTCATCCCGGCGCGGCGGGCGTAGTCGGCGCCGACCAGGAAGTCGCGATTGCCGCGCATGAAGTGCACCGGCGTCCCGGCGTCGACCAGGGCTCGGAGGCCTTCGGCGACCGCCGCGCCGACCGGGTCGGGATCGTCGTCGCCGACCCAGGCCTCGAACAGGTCGCCGAGGATGTAGAGCGCGCCGGCGCCCGGCGCCTCCTCGCGCAGGAAGCGCAGGAACAGGTCGGTCACCTCGGGGCGCGTCGCGTCGAGGTGCAGGTCGGAGATGAAGAACGTGGCCATCGGCGCATTGTAGGAGCGCCCGTGGAGCCTCAGCCGGGGTCCGGGTGGACGAAGGCGCGGATCGCGGGGAGGACCGCCGGCGCGCGCGTGGGCCGGTAGAGGCCCTGGAGCGGCGCGGTGTGGCCCGCACCGGGCAGCAGCACGAGGTCCGCACGCACGCCGGCCGCGCGCAGGCGTTCGGCCATTCGCTCGCTCCCGGCCGCCCAGACGACGCGGTCGTCGGTGCCGTGCACGAGCAGGAACGGCGGCTCGTCGCCGTTGACGGCATGGACCGCCTGCGCTGCGCGCCACTGCGTGCGCGGACCGAAGATCGGCACCAGCCGCCCGCTGATCGAGAATTCGTACGGACCGGCCAGGCCGATCACGCCCGCGAGGTCGCGCGGCGCGAGCCCGTGCGGCGCGAGGTAGCGCGCGTCCGTGCCGATGAGCGCGGCGATCTGTGCGCCCGCAGAGTGGCCCGCCACGTAGATGCGCTGCGGGTCGCCGCCGTACTCGATGGCGTGCCGGCGGGCCCACGCGACCGCGCGCGCGCCATCCTCGACGAAGGCGGGAAAGCCCGCGCGCGGCCAGGTGCGGTAGTCCGCGACGATCGCGAGCACGCCTTCGCCGGCCAGGCGGCGCCCGACGAAGCGGTACTGCGTGCGCTCCCCGCGCTCCCACGCGCCGCCGTAGAAGAACACCACCACCGGTGCCTTCCCCGACATCGCGGGGCGGTAGACGTCCAGGGCGAGGCCCGCGTCCGGTGCGAAGGCGACGGTCGCCTCCGGAGGCGCGACGCCGCGATTGGCGACGGCGAAGACCGCGCGTTCGCAGGCGGTGGAAGCGAGTGCGACGAGCGCGATCGCGAAGCGGGCGAGGAGGGTTCGCAGCGGCATCGTGGCGTCTTGGTGGCGACACGGGTTTGTACGGTGGCGTACGTGCAGCGGATGCATGCGCCTGCATCCGCGCTCCGCACGCCGACGTAGGCACCTTCATGGCCCCACCACTCCGCACAGTCCGCTTGGACCGCATTGCCCTGCCGCTCCTGCTCGCGGCCGCGCCGGCGGTGGCGGCGCAGGTGCGCTACGAGGGCACGGCCTATGCCGCGTCCGGCACGAAGGTGCTCTATCGCGAGACGCACTGGCTGTACCGTGATGGCGGCGCGGGTGCGCGCCTCGTCCTCTACCGGTGCCCCGACGGCCGCGCATTCGCACGCAAGACCATGCGCGACGTTCCGAACGCCGTCGCACCCGATTTCGAGTTCGTCGATGCGCGCCTGGGATATCGCGAAGGAGTGCGCACCCGCGGTGGCCTGCGCGAAGTGTTCCATCGCGAGAGCCGCTCCGCCCCGCTGGTGACGCGTCCCCTCCCGCCGGTCCGTGGGCTCGTCATCGACGCGGGGTTTGACCGCTACGTCGTCGACCACTGGGCACGCCTGGAGACCGGCCGCGTCACCGCGCCGTTCCTGGTGCCGAGCCGCTTCCGGGCACTGGACTTCCGCATCGGGGATGCGGTGGATGCGCGCGAGTCCGGGCGCGCGGTGCGACGCTTCCGCATGACGCTCGCAGGCCTCCTGGGCGTCGCGCTTCCGCCCATCGAACTCACCTACGACGTCGCCGGGCGACGCCTGCTGCGGTTCCGTGGGCCCGGCACGGTGCGCGATGCACGCGGGCGCCTGCAGGCACTGCGCGTGGAGTTCCCTGATGCTCCTACCGCGACGGGCGTCACGACCGCGGAGATCCAGAGCGCCGGCCGGACCCCGTTGGCGACCTCCTGCGACTGATCCCTGCATCCGTGCCGTCGCTGGCGCCGTAAAGCCCGCCATCGCATCCGCGTGCTCCCCATGTCGACTTCCGCATCTCCTCCGCCGCGCTCCGTGTCCGGCCCGACCCTGCGCGTGCTCACCGCGGTGCGGCGCTGGTTCGACACCTCGGCCGTCCCCGTGGCGGACGATGCCGACGCCACCGACCGCGTCGACTGGTTCCGCGCAGCGCCGTTCGTGGCGATGCACCTGGCGTGCCTCGCGGTGGTATGGGTGGGGGTCTCGCCGGTCGCGCTGGGCGTTGCCGCCGCGCTCTACGCGGTCCGCATGTTCGCGCTCACGGGCTTCTACCACCGGTACTTCTCGCACCGCACCTTCCGCACATCGCGCGCCGTGCAGTTCGCCGCCGCCGTGGTCGGTGCCTCGTGCGTCCAGCGCGGGCCGCTGTGGTGGGCCGCGCACCACCGCCACCACCACCGCCATGCCGACACACCGGCCGATCCGCACTCGCCGCGCGTGCACGGCTTCCTGTGGTCGCATGCGGCATGGTTCCTCACGCCACGCGGCTTCCGCACGCACTGGGATCGCATCCCGGACCTCGCGAAATTCCCGGAGCTTCGCTGGCTGGACCGCTACGACACGCTGGTACCCGTCGCGCTCGCGATCGGGGCGTACGCGCTGGGTGCCGGCCTGGACGCGGCATGGCCGCAGCTGGGCACGAGCGGCCCGCAGATGCTCGTCTGGGGCTTCTTCGTCTCGACCGTGGTCCTCTTCCACGCGACGGTGACGATCAATTCCCTGGCGCACCGCTTCGGCACGCGCCGTTACGCCACGCGCGACGACAGCCGCAACAACCTCTGGCTCGCGCTGCTCACCTTCGGCGAGGGCTGGCACAACAACCACCACTTCTTCCCGGGAAGTGCTCGCCAGGGCTTCCGCTGGTGGGAGGTCGACCTGACCTACTACGGGCTGCGGCTGATGGCCGTGTTCGGACTGGTGCGCGACCTCAAGCCGGTGCCGGCGTGGGTGCTCGCCAAGGCGGAGCACTGACCGATGCGTATCGCGGTCGTCGGCTCCGGCATTTCCGGCCTCGCGAGCGCCTGGCTCCTGTCGCGCGCGCACGAGGTGCACCTGTACGAAGCCGACGGGCGCCTCGGCGGCCATACCCACACGCAAGAGGTCGAACTGCACGGGCGCTCCTACCGGGTGGACAGCGGCTTCATCGTCCACAACCCCCAGCACTATCCGCTGCTGACGGCGATGTTCGACGAGCTCGGCGTGGCTTCGCAGGCGACCACGATGAGCTTCGCCGTGCACGACGAGGCGAGCGGGATCGAATACAACGCGACGTCGCTCGACACCCTGTTCTGCCAGCGCCGCAACCTCGTGTCGCCGCGCTTCTGGGGCATGCTCGCGGACCTCGTGCGCTTCTACCGCAGCGCCCCCGCGCTCCTCGATGTCGAGGGGCCGGGTCCGACGCTGGGCGAGTACCTCGACGCCGGCCGCTACGGCGCGATGTTCCGCGACCTGCACCTCGTGCCGATGGCCTCGGCGCTGTGGTCGTCACCCGCCGCGGGCGTGCTCGCCTTTCCCGCGCGCTACCTCGTGCAGTTTATGGCGAACCACCACATGCTGCAGCTCACCGGCCGACCCGAGTGGCGCGTCGTACGGGGCGGCTCGTCCACCTACATCGACGCCATGCGGTCGCGCTGGAACGTGACCGAGCGCATCGGCTGCCCCGTGTACGCCCTGAGGCGCGATGCCGCCGGCGTCGACGTGATCAGCGTCGCCGGCCTCGAGCGCTTCGACGCCGTCGTCGTGGCCTGCCACAGCGACGAGGCGCTGCGGCTTCTCACCGATGCCGACGAGCGCGAGACCTCGATCCTGGGCGCGATCCCGTACCAGGCCAACGAGGCGGTGCTGCACACCGATGCGTCGCTGCTGCCTCGCAGGCGCAAGGCGTGGGCCGCGTGGAACGCGCACGTCCCCGCTGACCCGTCCGCCGCGTGCACGGTGAGCTACTGCATGAACCTCCTGCAGGGCATCGAGGCGCCGTCGCCGTTCGTCGTGACGCTCAACCGGAGCGAGGCCATCGATCCGGCGCGCGTGCTGCGCCGCATGCGCTATCACCATCCGGTATACACCCGGGCGTCGGTGGCCGCGCAGGCCCGCCGTGCCGAGATCCAGGGCCACCGCCGGACGTGGTTCGCCGGCGCGTACTGGGGATGGGGCTTCCACGAGGACGGCATGCGCAGTGCCGTGGACGTCGCCCGTGCACTGGGCGTCGACTGGTCCGCTGAGGCGGCGCGCTCGCGTCCGGCCGCCGCGCGTGCGGCGCGCGAGATGTCGCCCGCATGAGCGCACCGCTCGCGAGCGCGATCTACGAGGGGCGGGTGACGCACCGTCGCCACCATCCCGTGGCGCATGCGTTCGATTACCGCGTAGCCCAACTGTATCTCGACCTCGACGAGCTCGACCGCGTGTTCGAGGGTCGCGCACTGTGGTCGGCCGACCGGCGGAACCTCGCAGAATTCCGTCGCGCCGACTTCCTCGCACCCCACGACCGCCCCCTCGCCGAGGTGGCGCGCGACCGCGTCGCCGGGGCGACCGGCGAGCGGCCCGCCGGCCCGGTGCGCCTGCTCGCGCACCTGCGCTATGGCGGTTACGTGTTCAACCCGGTGAGCTTCTATTACTGCTACGAGGCGGATGGCGAGCGGCTGCACAGCATCGTGGCCGAGATAACCAACACCCCGTGGAAGGAGCGGCACGCCTACGTGCTGCCGGTGGGCCGCGCGAATGCGTCCGGGCGCGCGCTCCATTGGACGTTCGACAAGGGCTTCCACGTCTCGCCGTTCATGGCGATGCGCCGCCGCTACGACTGGCGGTTCACCGCGCCGGGCGACGACCTGCGCGTGCACATGCGCGTGCTCGACGGCACCGACACCGAGTTCGACGCGACGCTCGCATTGCGGCGTCGACCACTCGACGGCGCGGGCCTGGCGCGCGTGCTGCTCCGCTACCCGCTGATGACCGCGAAGGTGATCGGCGCCATCCACTGGCAGGCGCTGCGGCTGTGGCTCAAGCGCGTGCCCGTGCACGACCACCCCGGCATCGTCCGAGAGACCCGATGAACGAGATCGCCCGTACCGACCGCCGCGCCTCCGTGGGGGCGTTCGACCGCCTGCTGCGGGCGCGCCTGATCGAGCGCCTTGCCGCCCTGCGGGGTGGCGCCGTCGTGATCGACGACGCCTACGGCACCGAGCGGGTGGGCGAGGCGGGCGACGGCGTGCCCGTCGTGCGCCTCCGCGTGCGCGATGCCGGCCTCTACCGCGCGCTCGCCACGCATGGCAGCGTCGGCGCGGGCGAAGCCTACATGGACGGGCTTTGGGACTGCGACGACCTGGTGGGGCTGGTGCGCCTGCTGGCGCGCAACCGCGACCTCCTCGACGCCATGGAGACCGGCCCTGCGCGCATCGGAGGCTGGCTGATGCAGGTGGTGCACGCGATGCGACGGAACACGCGTGCGGGCAGTCGCCGCAACATCGCCGCGCACTACGACCTCGGCAACGACTTCTTCCGGCTGTTCCTGTCGGAGGACCTCATGTATTCCTCGGCCATGTGGGCGGGCGAGGACGACACGCTGGAGGCCGCCTCGACCCGCAAGCTCGATGCCATCTGCCGGAAGCTCGCGCTCGCGCCCGACGACCGCGTCGTCGAGATCGGGACCGGGTGGGGCGGCTTCGCCGTCCACGCGGCCAAGCACTACGGCTGCCACGTCACCACGACGACCATCTCGCGCGAGCAGCATGCGCTCGCCTCGCGGCGCGTGGCCGAGGCCGGGCTGCAGGACCGGGTGACGCTGCTGCTGGAGGACTATCGCGACCTGCGCGGCACGTACGACAAGCTCGTTTCCATCGAGATGATCGAGGCGATCGGCGCGCCATACCTGGACACGTATTTCGCCAAGCTCGGCGCGCTGCTGAAGCCCGAGGGCGTGGGGCTCGTGCAGGCCATCACGATCGAGGACCACCGCTACGCGCAGGCGCTGCGCTCGGTGGACTTCATCAAGCGCCACGTCTTCCCGGGCAGCTTCATCCCCTCGGTGAGCGCGATGCTGGAATCCAAGAGCCGGGCGAGCGACCTCGCGCTGATCGACCTCGAGGATTTCGGGCTGTCGTACGCGCGCACGCTGGAGGCCTGGCGCCAGCGGTTCATGGCGCGCCTGCCCGAAGTTCGCGCTCAGGGCTTCGACGAACGCTTCATCCGCATGTGGGAGTTCTATCTCGCCTACTGCGAGGGCGGCTTCCGCGAGCGCACGATCGGCGTCGCGCACCTGCTGCTGGCGCGACCGCGCCACCGCCCCGTCGAGCGCGCGGCACTGTTCGCATGAACCGGGCCGCGGAGTTCGTCGCCTACCAGCTGGTGTGGTTCGCGGCGGTGATCGGCGCGGGCGCGGGCCTGTGGTGGGCGGGCCTCGCCGCGGCCGTGCCGCTCGCGGTCTGGCAGGTGGCGACCGCCACGCGTCCGGCGCGCACGTCGATGCTGGGCATCGTCGGCTTGGCCTGCGGCCTGGTGGTGGATGGCGGACTCGCCGCGCTCGACATCCTGCGCCACGCGGCGCAGCCCGCGGCATGGCCCGCGCCGCCGCCTTGGATCCTCGCGTTGTGGGCGGTCTTCGCGATGACGCTGCACCGCTCGCTCGACATGCTGCGCGGCCGCCCGCTACTCGCCGCCGCGCTGGGGCTCGTCGGCGGGCCGGCGGCCTATTTCGCCGCCGCGCGCGGCTGGACCGCGGTCCAGTTCGTCCCGCCGGTGCCGGTCGCATTGGCCTGGCTCGGGATGGCCTGGGCCGGGGCGCTCGCGCTCCTGGCGACGGTCGCACGCGTGCCCGCGTCGGACCGGTCGGCGGCGATCCTTCCGGACGCGCACGCATGAGCGCCGCGTCCACGCTCCTGACCGTCTGGGCCGGCATGGCGGCGGTGATGACGCTCGGATGGCTGTGGGAGCGGCGCAGGCGCAATGCGGGCCACGTCGACGTGCTGTGGGCGCTCGGCGTGGGGGCGTCGGCCGTCGGCATCGCGATCACGGGCGAAGGCGCGGCGCTGCCGCGCATGCTGCTGGCCGTGCTCGGCGGGGCATGGGGCCTGCGGCTGGCTGCACACCTCGCGCATCGCGTCGTCTCGGAGGCCGAGGACGGCCGGTATGCCCATCTGCGCGCGTACTGGCACGGCAGCGGCTGGAAGTTCTTCCTGTTCTTCCAGCTGCAGGCGCTCCTCGTGCCGTTGTTCTCGCTGCCGTTCCTCGCCGTCGCACGCAATCCGGTGGCCGGCGTGTCCACGTGGATGCTCGCCGCCATCGCGATCTGGCTCGCCGCCATCGCCGGCGAGTCCATCGCCGACCGCCAGCTCGCCCGCTTCCGCGCCGACCCCGCCAACCGCGGCCGCACGTGCCGCGAGGGCCTCTGGGGCTGGTCGCGCCATCCCAACTACTTCTTCGAATGGCTGCACTGGTTCGCCTACGTCGCGCTCGCGGTGGGCTCGCCGCTCGCGGCGCTCGCCTGGGCCGGCCCGGTGGTGATGTACGTCTTCCTGCGCTGGCTCAGCGGCATCCCGTTCACCGAGGCGCAGGCGCTGCGCACCCGCGGCGCGGATTACGCCGACTACCAGCGCACCACGCCGATGTTCCTCCCGTGGCCACCCCGATCCCCGACTCCGAGGACCGTCGAATGACGACCGTCGCCGACATGCTTCCCGAACTGCCCGTCGATCGTCCCGCCCCCGGCCTGCTCGGCTGGGCCGAGCGCGGCTGGCTGCCCGATCCGCTGGTCCGCGCGGGCATCCGCCGCCTCTGCGCGCAGCGCCTGCGCGACGAACGCGCGGGCGGTCCGGACGCGGAGGCGATGCGCCTGCAGCAACGCATCGACGCGCTGCGCCAGAGTCCCGTCGCGATCCACACCGATGCGGCGAATGCGCAGCACTACGAGCTGCCGCCGGCCTTCTTCCAGGCCTGCCTCGGCCGACGCCTGAAGTATTCGTCCTGCTACTACCCGACCGGCACGGAGACGCTCGACCAGGCCGAGGAGGCGATGCTCGCGTTGTACGGCGATCGTGCCGAGCTCGCGGACGGGCAGGACATCCTCGAGCTCGGCTGCGGCTGGGGCTCGCTGACGCTCTGGATGGCCGAGCGCTATCCGAACGCGCGCATCACCGCGGTATCGAACTCGCGTCCGCAGCGCGAGCACATCGAGGCCCGCTGCCGCGAGCGGGGCCTGTCGAACGTCGAGGTGATCACGCGCGACGTCAACCACCTCGAACTCGATGCGGGGCGCTTCGATCGCTGCGTCTCCATCGAGATGTTCGAGCACATGCGCAACTACGAGACGCTGCTGTCGCGCGTGGCGTCGTGGCTGCGGCCGGGCGGCAAGCTGTTCGTCCACATCTTCGCCCACCGCACCTGCCTCTATCCGTTCGAGACGGAGGGCGAGGACAACTGGATGGGCCGCCACTTCTTCACCGGCGGGCTCATGCCGTCGAGCGACACGCTGCTGTGGTTCCAGCGCGATCTCGACATCGAGGGGCGCTGGCATGTCGACGGCACGCACTACCAGCAGACCGCGAACCACTGGCTGGCCAACCAGGACGCGCGGCGCGACGAGGTCATGGCGATCCTGCGCGAGGCCTACGGGCCCGACGGGGCGAAGCTGTGGTTCCAGCGCTGGCGGATGTTCTGGATGGCCTGCGCCGAGCTGTTCGGCTTCGACGGTGGCCGCGAGTGGATGGTCGCCCACTACCGTTTCGCGAGGTCCGCATGAAGCGCCGACTTCCCTTCGCCGGCCTGGTCGCCGCGCTGCTCGCCGGATGCGCCAGCGGCCCCCCGACCGTGCAGCCGGTCGAATCGGTCGACCTCCAGCGCTTCATGGGCGACTGGTACGTCATCGCGCATATTCCGTCGCGCTGGGAGGACACGGCCTACAACGCTGTCGAGACCTACGCGTTGCGCGACGACGGCAAGGTCCAGACCACCTTCCGCTACCGCGACGGCGCTTTCGACGGGAAGGTGAAGGTCATGGAGCCGGTGGGTACCGTGCGGCCGGACACCGGCAATGCCGTCTGGGGGATGCAGTTCGTCTGGCCGGTCCAGGCCGAATACGTGATCGGCGCGCTCGACGCGGGCTATACCCAGACCGTCATCGTCCGCAGCGCCCGTGATTACGCCTGGCTGATGGCGCGCACGCCGGAGATCCCGGAGGCGGACTACGCGCGCCACGTCGACTACCTGCGCGGCCTGGGCTACGACCTCTCCAAACTCCGCAAGGTCCCCCAGCGCTGGCCGGAGCCCGGCGGCCGCTAGGGCAGGCGAGGGGACGCGGGCGGTAAAATCGCCAGCCGTCCCCGTTGCCGAGCCCCGCATGACCAGCCGCACCCGCTTCGCGCCCAGCCCCACCGGCTACCTCCACATCGGAGGCGCGCGCACGGCCCTGTACTGCTGGCTGGAGGCCCGCCGCCACGGCGGCCAGTTCATCCTGCGCATCGAGGACACCGACCAGGAGCGCTCCACGCAGGCCGCGATCGACGCGATCCTCGAGGCGATGGACTGGCTCGGCCTGGACTACGACGAGGGCCCGATCTACCAGACGCACCGCCTCGACCGCTACCGCGAGGTCGCCGAGCAGCTGGTCGCGGCCGGCAAGGCCTACTACGCCTACGAGACGAAGGAGGAGCTCGAGGCCATGCGCGAGCGCGCGATGGCCGCCGGCGAGAAGCCGCGCTACAACGGCGCCTACCGCGACCGGAACGAGCCCCTGCGCGACGACCCGAACCGCGTCATCCGCTTCAAGAACCCGCTCGACGGCGTGGTCGCCTGGGAGGACAAGGTCAAGGGCCGCATCGAGATCGCCAACAGCGAGCTCGACGACCTCGTGATCTTCCGCTCCGACGGCTATCCCACCTACAACTTCGCCGTCGTGGTCGACGACATCGACATGCGCATCACCGACGTGGTGCGCGGCGACGACCACGTCAACAACACGCCGCGCCAGATCAACATCTACGAGGCGCTGGGCGCCCCGGTGCCGCATTTCGCGCACCTGCCGATGATCCTGGACGAGCACGGCGCCAAGCTCTCCAAGCGCACCGGCGCGGCGGACGTGATGCAGTACCGCGAGATCGGCTACCTGCCGCACGCGCTGCTCAACTACCTCGTGCGCCTGGGCTGGTCGCATGGCGACCAGGAGATCTTCTCGATCGCCGAGATGACGCAGCTGTTCGATCTCAAGGACGTCAACGCCAAGGCCTCGCGCCTGGACCCGGCCAAGCTCGGCTGGCTCAACCAGCAGTACCTGAAATCGGACGAGCCGGAGGCCGTCGCGAAGCACCTGCAGTGGCACCTCGAGCAGCAGGGCTACGACCTCGCGCAGGGGCCGAAGCCGGCGGACCTCGTCGTCGCCCTGCGCGATCGCGTGCAGACCCTCAGGGACATGGCGGAGCGCTCGGCGGTGTGGTTCCAGCCGCTCACGCAGTACGACGACGCGGCCGTCGCCAAGCACCTCACCGCCGCGGCGCGTGCGCCGCTCGTGGAGGCGCGCGCACGCCTCGGTGAGCTGATGACGTGGACGCCCGAGTCGATCCACATGGTGCTCAACGACGTCGCAGCCGCCTGCGGCGTGGGCATGGGCAAGGTCGCCCAGCCGCTGCGCGTGGCGATCACCGGCACGCAGGTGAGCCCGGACATCGCGCACACGATCTTCCTCGCTGGTCGTGACGAGGCGCTGCTGCGCATCGAGGCGGCGATCGCGAAGCTGCCCGCGGAAGGCTGAGCCCATGGAAGCGCACGACCACTGCACCGACCCGCGCCACCACGTACACAGTGGCGATGCATTCGTGGCCGAGGTCGAGCGCGCCTGCGAAGCCCGCGGCCTGCGGCTGACGCCCATCCGGGCGAACGCGCTACGGCTGATCGCCGATGCCGGCCGGCCGCTGAAGGCCTACGAGTTGCTCGACCTCATGAAGGCGACGCACGACGGGGCCGCGCCGCCCACCGTGTACCGCGCCCTCGACTTCCTGCTCGAGAACGGCTTCATCCACAAGCTGGCCTCGATCAATGCCTTCGTCGGCTGCCATCACCCCGGCGCCGCGCAGCACGCGGTGCCGTTCCTGATCTGCGACCGTTGCCACTCGGCGACCGAGCTGGAGGACGAGCAGATCGTCGGCGCGCTCGAGCTGCGCGCGCGTGCACTGGGATTCGCGCCCCGGGCGCAGACCCTCGAGGTGCACGGCCTCTGCGCGGACTGCAGCGCGGCCGACTAGCCCGTTTCACGCCGGCTTGACGCGGCCGCTACGGCCGCTGCCTAGACTCCGCCCGACTCCCGAGCGGACCCGATGATGCCCTCCGATGCCCGGCCCGGACCGCTGCCCGACACCGACGGCATCGTCCGCGCGATCGTCGACGCCTCCAGCGACGCGATCTTCGCCAAGGACGCCGACGGCCGGATGCGGTACGTCAATCCCGCGGCCGTCGCACTACTGGGCAAGCCGGTCGAACGCATCCTCGGCCACACCGATTTCGATTACCTCGACGATCCCGCCGATGCCCGCGCGGTCCGCGAGAACGACCGGCGCGTCATGGAGGGACGGCGCGCGGTCGAGGTGGAAGAGGTACTGCCCTATCCCGACGGCACCAGCCGCGTGTGGCTGTCCCAGAAGGTGCCGTACTTCGACGGCGGGGGGCGAGTCGTGGGGGTACTGGGCATCGCCCGTGACATCACCGAGCGCAAGGCGCTCGAGAAGGCCAAGGACGCCGCGCAGCGCGAACTCGGCGAGAGCCGCGAGCAGCTGCGTCTGGCGATCGAATCGGTCGGCGCCGGCGTGTTCGACTGGGACCTGCAGACCGGCCGGCTCGACTGGGATGCCCGCACGCGGGAGCTGCTGGGCGTCAGCTCCGATGAGCCCGCGTCTATCGAGCGCTTCATGCAGTGCCTGGCGCACGACGAGCGGGCCTTCTTCGAGGCCGAGTTGCGCGAGGCACTGGCGTCCGACGCCGATGTCCCCTGGAAGCGGAGCTTCCGCGTGCGGACCGCGGAGGGCGCCTCCCGATGGATCGATGCCTGCGGCCGCATCCGAGTCGAGCCGGGTGAGGATGGCCGCCCGCAGCCGGTGCGCTTCGCCGGGCTGCTGTACGACGTCACCGACCAGGTCGAGAGCGCCGAGCGGCTGGCCGCGAGCGAGCGTGCCCGTCTTCAGACCGAGGCCGACCACCGCTACGTGCTCGATCGCACGCATGCCGCTGTCGTGCTGTACGATGCGGACGGCGCGATCACGTTCTCCAATCCCGTCGCGTCGCGGCTGCTCGGGCTGAGCGAGGACCAGATGCTCGGGCGCGTGCCGGCGGATCCCGGCTGGCACTTCCTGCGCGCCGACGGCAGCGTCATGCCGCTCGACGAGTACCCGGTGTCGATCGTGGCGCGCACCTGCGAGCCCCTCGAGGACTACATCGTCGGCGTCGTGCAGCGCGAGGGCATGGCACCCATCTGGGTGCTGGTCAATGCCTATCCCGAGATCGGGCCGGACGGTCGGCTGCGCCGGACGGTCGTCTCCTTCGTCGACATCTCGCGTCTCAAGCACGCGGAGGAGCGACTGGTGGACGCCGACCGCCGCAAGGACGAGTTCCTCGCGATGCTGGCCCACGAGCTCCGCAACCCGCTCGCCCCGATCGTGACTGCCGCGCACCTGCTGCAGCGGTCGAACGCCGACGCCGAGCGCGTCCACGCCGCGGCGGACGTGATCGCGCGGCAGGCCGCGCACATCACCCGCCTGGTCGACGACCTGCTCGACGTCTCGCGGGTCACGCGCGGGCTGGTGCAGCTGGAGCGCGAGGACATCGACCTCAAGCCGGTGATCGCCGCCGCGGTCGAACAGGTCCGTCCGCTGCTCGATACGCGCGGGCACACCCTGTCGACGCTCATCGGCCCGGGACGGCTGCGCGTGCTCGGCGATCGTGTCCGGCTGGCCCAGGTGGTCGCCAACCTGCTCAACAATGCCGCCAAGTACACGCCGCCGGGCGGGCGGATCGAGCTGGCGGTGGAGGCGGCGGGCCGCGGCGTGCGCATCCGCGTGAGCGACGACGGCTGCGGCATCGCCTCGGACCTGCTTCCGGGCGTGTTCGAACTGTTCACCCAGGCCGCGCGCACGCCCGACCGGGCACAGGGTGGCCTCGGCATCGGCCTCGCGCTGGTGCGCAACATCGTCCAGCTCCACGGGGGACACGTCTCGGCCGCGAGCGCGGGCATCGGCCAGGGCAGCACCTTCGAGGTGGTCCTGCCGCGCCTGGAGGCGCCCGTCGATCCGACCGGTGCGGCGACCGACCCCCGGCCCGGCGCGCGACGGGACGCCCGCGTGCTGGTGGTCGACGACAACGCCGACGCGGCGCGCACGCTCGCCGAGCTGCTCGCCGTGGAAGGTCATCGCGTCGTGGTGGCGGTGACGGCGGCCGAGGCCATCGCGCGTGCAAGCACGGAGGGCCCGTTCGACGTCCTTGTGGTCGACATCGGACTGCCCGACATGACGGGCTACGAGCTGGTCGCGCCGCTGAGGCGCCACGCGGGCGGACATGCCGTAGCGATCGCGCTCACCGGTTACGGGCAGCCGCACGACCGGGTGCTCTCGCGTGCGGCGGGGTTCGACCACCATTTAGTGAAGCCGGTCGAGCCGGCCCGCCTGTTCGACGCGGTCGCCGACGCCGTCGCGACGCCGAGCCCCGGCGCCGCACCCTGCGTCTGAGCCGTCGCGGTCGCCGGGGCGACCGCGAGGACCGGCGTCAGCGATCGATCAGAAGAACGCGCGTACGCCGAAGGCGACGCCGCGGCCCGGCAGGGGCGCGTAGTCCTTGAGGAACGACGTGTGCACGCGCGCGTCCTCGTCGAGCAGGTTGGTGCCGTCGAGGAAAAGCTCCCACGCTGCGCCGCCCGCGGTGTCGAGATGCCAGGTCACGTGCGCGTCCACCAGCGTATAGCCCGGCGTCGCCTCCTCGAACTCCGCGACGTCGTCCTGGCGCGCGTACCGGATCGCACCGAGCGAGGCGCGCCACGGCCCGCTCTCCCAGCGCACTTCGCCACCCACGCGCGCCGGCGCGATCCGCGGGAGGTTGCCGGTGAGGGCGACCTCGGTCTCGTAGTCGTGGGTGTGGTCCCCGTGCGGCACGGAGACGTCGAGGGTACGCGTGCCTTCGCCGTCCAGGCGGCCGCGGACGACGTCGCCGAACAGGCGCAGGCCGAAGCGGTTTTCGCCGGTATCCAAGAAGGTCCAGTCGACTTCCGCTTCCGCGCCGTGGAAGCGTGCGTCGGCCTGCGTCCAGACGCGCACGGGTGCCTCCTCCTCGATGTCGGTGCCGGCGAGGTAGATGAAATCGTCGAACTGCACGGCATAGGCCGATGCGCTGATCTTCAGCGCGCCGGCATGCCAGTGCAGTCCGACCTCGGCGCGGTTGGCGGTCTCGACGTCCAGCGTCGGGCTGCCCAGCTCGAAGCTGCGCGTGGCCACGTGCAGGCCGCTGGAGTACAGCTCCTCGGACGTCGGCGAGCGCTGCGCGCGGTCGAGGCCGAACGAGACGTGGAAGTCCGGCGTGATGTCCCAGCGCAGCGCGGCAGAGGCGCTGGTGGTATCGAAGTCGCGGTCCGGGCCGATCGCCACCGCATCGTCGACGTCGACCTCGTTGCGGTCGTGGCGCGCGCCGAGCTCGACGGCGATCGGGCCGAAGTCGCGGCGGCCGATCCAGAACAGGCCGGCGTCGCGCGAGGTGGAGGAGGGCACGAAGGCCTCCTCACCGACCGCGGCGAAGTCGCGGCGCGACCACTGCGCGCCGAAGGCGCCGTCCCAGCCGGCGAGCGCGCGGTGCGCGAGTTCCAGGCGCGCCTCGGTGGTGTCGTTGTCGAAGACGGTGCCGATCTCCTCGCCCTCGAACTCGGTATGCGTGTAGTCCGTGCGCGCGACCTTCAGGCGCGCGGTATCGAAGATGCCGAGGCGGTCGAGACCGCCGCGCACCTCGGTGCGGCGCTGGTCGAGGACGATGCGCACGCTCTCCTCGTCGTGGCCTTCCTCGTCCTCCTCTTCGCCTTCCTCGTGCTCGTGGCCGTGCGCATGCGCGGCGCCGGGGATGCCGTAGCGGGTGTTGTAGAGGCTCTGACTCGCGCCGAGGAAGCCGCGGCTGCCGATCCACGACAGGCCAAGCGCCGCCGAATCGGTGCGGATCGCGCTGTTGGGCAGCACGCCGGACACGCGGTCCTCCCCGTGTTCCTCCTCGCCCTCGTGCTCCTCGTGAAGCGCATCGCTCTCGGCGAAGCCCGGGATCTCGTAATCGCCCGTCCCGCGATGCAGGGCGTCGACGTGGAAGACGAGGTTGCCGCTCGCCGACGTACCGTCGAGGCGGACCATGCCGGTGCGCTCGTCGTTGACGGTGTTGCCGCGCAGCTCGGCGCGGCCCTGGAACGGCTTGTCGGTGGCGCGCTCGGGGATGCGGCCGTCGACCACGTTCACCGCGCCGCCGATCGCGCCGCTGCCGTACAGCAGTGTCGCGGGGCCCTTGAGCACCTCGATCTGGTCGGCGAGGAAGGGCTCGATGCTCACCGCGTGGTCGACGCTCACGGTGGACACGTCACCGGCGGTCAGGCCATCGCTCAGCACCTGCACGCGAGCGCCCTCGAAGCCGCGCACGATCGGGCGGCCGACGCCGGGGCCGAAGTAGGACGACTGCACGCCCGGCAGGCGCGAGACCGTCTCGCCGAGGGTGGCCGCCTTCGCCTCGTCGAGTGCCTCGCCCGAGAGCACGTCGACCGGGCGGGTCAGGTCCTCGGCCGTGGTCGGGAGCGGCGTGGCGCGGACGACCACGCGGTCGAGCTCGTGCTCGTGGTCGTGCGCCTCGTCCTGCGCCATGGCGGGCGTGGCGGCGGCGATGAGCGCGAGGTAGAGCGCGGTACGGCGGAGCGTGGACGGATTCATGAGGTCTCGGGGGAGTAAACTGGGACGACGGAAAGAATGTTATATTGTTTCAAAAGCCGGCCGCCATCCCCCTTTCGTCATGTCCGAGCCCGACTCCGCCCTCCGCACCGCCGACCGCGTCGGGTTCGCCGCGTCGTTCCTGTGCGCGATCCACTGCGCCATGGTGCCGCTGCTGCTCGCGCTGGTGCCGGCCCTAGGCCTGCGCATCGGCGGTTGGGCCGACATCGACCAGGCCTTCGTGATCTTCGCCACGCTGCTCGGCTTGACCACAATGACGCTCGGCTACCGCCGCCACCGCGCCTTCCGGGCCTGGGCGCTCCTGCTGCCGGGGCTGGCGCTGATCTGGATCGGTTCGTTCACGCCGCTCCACGACCACGGCTGGGCCCATGCCCTGGTGATGACCGTCGGTGGGGTCGCGCTCGCCGCCGCCCACGGCATCAACCTGCGGCTGACGCACCGCCCTCCCGCCTGAGCCCGGGCCGCCCGGCGGCCGCTGTGCTAGGCTTTCGCGCCTCGCGAGCCGCGTGGGTCCTCCGCGTCCGCCTCGTATTCGCCGCGCACCGCGCGCAATTCCATCCAGCTATCTGTCAGGAGCACCAGCATCATGGGTAAGGGCGACCGCAAGACCGCCAAGGGCAAGCGCTACAACTCCAGCTACGGCAACGCCCGCAAGAAGACCGTCGCCGTCGCGACCGGCACCTCCGCGGCCCCGGTCGCGAAGAAGGCCACCAAGACCGTCGCCAAGGCGCCGGCCAAGAAGGTGGCGGTGAAGAAGGCGGCGAAGGAGTAATCCTCGTCGTCCCGCTCGCACGGAAGCCCCGCCTCGGCGGGGCTTTCGCGTTTCAGGGCGTGCGCGGCGGCAGGGACTGGAAGAAGGCCCACATCGCGTCGTTCCCCGAGAGCGCATTCGACGGGGCCTTGCCGCGTACCGCGCCGCCCCCGGGCCACGAGTGGCCGCCCGTCTCGGTGACGCACATCTGCACGCGGCTGCCGCCCGCGCAGCCGGCATGGAGATCGCACCATGCACCTTCGCGCGCGAGCACGCGCTGCGGCCGCCCGACGCAGCGGTCGCGCGCCACCCATCGATCGACCGTCTCCTGCACCGACGTGAAGTCGGTGATCTTCGAGCGGTCGCGGAAGGCATCGGGGCCCGCGCCGCCCTCGAACAGCACGTGCGTGTCGTCGAGTGCGTGGATGTGGAGCACGGCGACGGGACGCACGGGCGCGCAGCGGCGCGTGTTGTCCGTGCCGGCGACCGCCGCGATCGCGCGGAACAGGTCCGCGGCCTCGCAGGCGAGGCGGTACGCCATCATCCCGCCGTTCGACATGCCGGTGGCATACACGCGCGCCGGATCGACGGGCAGACGACGTACGAGATCGGCGTGGATGCGGCGCACGAAGCCGACGTCGTCGACACCACGGTCGCGCGCATCACCGCAGCACCGACCCGCGTTCCACGTGGCCATCCGCCCGCCGGGAAGCGCGCCGACGCCGTTCGGGAATACGGCGATGAATCCCGCCTCCTCGGCCTTCGAAAGCAGCCCGTAGACGTCGTCGTTCGCCTGCCAGCCCATGTGCCCGCCGCCGCCGTGGAAGGCATAGAGGACGGGCGTGGCCCGGCGCCTGTCGAGGCTGCGCGGCACGTAGACGAGGTACGCGCGCTCGAGGCCGTCATGACCGAGCGCGTAGTGGTAGAGGCCGGGCGTGCGGATCGCACCGTCGGGCCCGGGTAGCGCGCCATGGGCCGGCGTGCGCCCGCCGAGGCGCTCCTGCAGGCGCTCGGCGATGCGCTCGCGCAGCCGGCCTTCGCGTGCGGGCGCCGAGATGCCGGCGAGCACGCCGCCAACGAGGAGAAGGGCGAGGATCGACCGCAGGCGCATCGGCAGGCTCCCGCGCCCTCGGAACGGGCGCATCGCCTCCGACAACGCACCGCCGTCGGACGCGTTGACGGCGCCTCAGCGGGGCGCCGCGCGGCGCTCGATCTCGGCCCAGGCGCGCAGCAGGTTGCCGCCCAGCACCTTGCGGATCGTGGCGTCACGCATGCCCCGCGCGCGCAGGGCGGCGACGAGGTTGGGATAGTCGGCGACGGTCTTGAGCTGCGCCGGGAGCGCGCCGCCCACGCCGTCGAAGTCCGAGCCGATGCCGACGTGGTCCTCGCCCAGCAGGCGCACGGCGTAGACGATCTGGTCCACCACCTGCGAGATGTCCGTCGCCGGCTTGGGATGCGCCGCGTTCCAGGCGGCGCGGAACTGCGCGACCGTCTGCGCGGGCGCCACGCCCCGCGCCTTCGCCTCGGCCTCGGCCCGTTCCACCCGCACGACCTCGCGGAAGTAGTCCGTGGTGTCCTTCGCGGCGCGCGCATCGATGAAGCCGCTGCCGAAGACGATCTGCACCACGCCGCCGGACTTCGCGATCGCGCGCGCCAGCTCGTCGCTCAGGTTGCGCTCGAAGCCGGGGGTGAAGTGCCGCAGCCCGGAATGGCTCGCGATCACGGGCGCCTTCGAGACACGCAGCACATCGCGCACCGCGTCGTCCGACAGGTGCGAGACGTCGACCATGATCCCGAGCCGGTTCATCTCCGCGACCACCCGTTCGCCGAACGGGCTCAGGCCGCCGTGCGGGCGATCGAGCGAATAGGAGCCGTCGGCGATGCGGTTGGAGTGGCTGTGCGCGAGGGTGATGTAACGCACGCCGCGGTCACGGAACACCTGCAGCTGGGCCAGGTCGTCGCCGATCGGGGCGCCGTTCTCCATCCCGAGCGCGAGCAGGACGCGACCGCCCGGGGACGCGCGTGCGACGTCCCCGGGCGAGGTGAGGAGCGCGAACTTGTCCGGATGCCGCGCGACCAGGGCCTCCACCGCGTCGATCTGCAGGTGCGCCTTCTGGCGCGCGGTGCCGGTCGCGTCGTCCTCGGGCGACGTGTAGACGGACATGAAGGCCACGTCCAGCCCGCCGGCGCGCGCGCGGGGATAGTCGAACTCGCGGTCCGGCACGGCGATGCCGAGGTCCCGCCAGCCATCCACGAGCTCGCTCGGCGCATCGATGTGGGTGTCGACGATCACCGCATCGCGCGCGAAGGCCTGCGCCGGCGTCAGGGGCTCGTGGGCGGACGCCACCGGGCTGGCGAGGAGCAGGGCGGACAGCAGGAGACGGCGCATGGCGATCCTCAGTGATCGGGGTCGTGGCGGTGGCGGTATTCCCAGACCAGGCCCGTGACGAGCCCGGCAACGAGCGCGAGCACGGCGACCCGCGTCGCGAGCGGCGGGTCCAGCAGCAGGTCGGCCGCGACGGCGCCCACGATGCCCGCTACGAGCGCGAGGGCAATCCGGCGCGTGATCAGGTGCTCGAGGAGGTCGCCGGCGTCGAAGAGGCTCATGCGGCCTCCGGCATCACGCGGCGACCGCCGGCGAACACGGCCGCGGCGAGCCCGCCGCCGAGCCAGTAGCAGAGCTCGGCGGGATGCGCGATGTCCCAGCAGGCGAAGTCGGCGCGAAGCCCCGCGCGCAGCGCACCACGGTCGTCGAGCCCGAGCGCGCGCGCGCCGTGCAGCGTCGCGCCGCGCAGTGCTTCCTCGGGCGTCAGGCGGAAATGCGTGCACGCGAGCTGCATCGCCTGGCGCAGCGAGAGCAGGGGCGAGGTGCCGGGATTGCAGTCGGTCGCGATGGCCATCGGCACGCCGGCCGCGCGGAAGGCGTCGAGGGGCGGGAGCTTCGTCTCGCGCAGCACGTGGTAGGCACCCGGCAGCAGGACCGCCACGGTGCCGGCGCGCGCCATCGCCTGTACGCCCGCGGGCGTGGTGTGCTCGACGTGGTCCGCCGACAGGCCGCCGAATTCCGCGGCCAGTGCCGCGCCGCCGAGGTCGCTGAGCTGGTCGGCATGCAGCTTGACCGGGAGTCCGAGCGCGCGTGCGGCCTCGAACAGGCGCCGGGTCTGCGCGGGCGAGAAACCGATGCCTTCGCAGAACGCGTCCACCGCATCGACCAGTCCTTCGCGATGCAGCATCGGCAGCCAGCCGATCGCCGCATCGATGTAGTCGTCGGCGCGACCGGCGTACTCCGGTGGCACCGCGTGGGCGGCGAGGTAGGTCGTGCGCACCGTCACGCCGTGCGACTCCCCCAGTCGACGGGCCGCCCGCAGCATCCGGCGCTCGGTCTCGAGGTCCAGGCCGTAGCCGGACTTGATCTCCACCGTCGTCACGCCGTCGGCCACGAGCGCGCGGAGCCTGCGCGCGGCCTGCGCGACGAGCATGTCCTCGCCGGCCGCACGCGTGGCGCGCACGGTCGAGAGGATGCCGCCGCCTGCGCGCGCGATGGCCTCGTAGGACGCGCCGGACAGGCGCATCTCGAACTCGGCCGCGCGGTCGCCGCCGAAGACCAGGTGCGTATGGCAGTCGACGAGGCCCGGGGTGATCCAGCCGCGGTGTTCGATCACCGTCCGCGCCAGTGCTTCCGGCGCACCGGGGAGCGAGGCGCGCGGACCGGCATGGGTGATGACGCCGTCCTTCCATCCCAGTGCCGCGTCATGCACCGTGCCGTAGCCTTCGCCATCAAGCGTCGCCAGCGAGGCACCGACGACCAGGCCGTCCCAACGCTCAGTCACCGCCGCCTCCGCCGCCGTCGCCACCCCCGTCGCCGCCGCCGGAGTCGGAGCCGCCCGACTCGCTGCTGTCCCAGCTTCCGCTCGCGCCACCACCACCGCACGTCCCGCCCTCGCCGGTCCATGCCGACCCTGCGTAGGCGCCCTCGTCGCAGTAGGTGCTCACCGGCCCGGAGTCGCTCCCGGCCGTCGCATACGCGGCTTCACCACGCGGACCGCGCCGTGCGCGGCGCGCCCGCATCACCAGGACCGCGCACAGCGCGGCGACCAGGAGGGCGACGATCGTGATGATGGCGGTGTCCATGCGCGCGTCCCGTGGCGGTCGGCGGTAGCCTAGCGCACCGTGTCCCGCCGTCGTCCGTCATGACCGATCCGTCGCCGCCCGTCCGGCGCCTGCCCCATGGTTGGGAAGTGCCCGGCATCGCCAACCTGCATTCGCATGCCTTCCAGCGCGCGATGGCGGGGCTCGCCGAGCGCCGCACGGATCCGTCCGACAGCTTCTGGACGTGGCGCGAGACGATGTACCGCTTCGCCGCGCGCTTCGATCCCGACACGCTGCGTGCCGTCGCCGCGCAGCTCTACGTCGAGATGCTCGAGGCGGGCTATACGACGGTCTGCGAGTTCCACTACCTGCACCATGCGCCCGACGGCCGTCCCTACGACGATGCGGCGGCGATGTCGCGCGCACTGGTGGAGGCCGCGCGCGAGACCGGTATCCGCCTGACGCTGCTGCCGGTGCTGTACATGACCGGCGGCTTCGACGGGCGCGCGCTGTCGGAGCGCCAGCGCCGCTTCGGGCATGACGTCGACGGATACCTCCGGCTCCTCGACGCGCTGCACGGCGACGCATCCGACACGGTCAACGTCGGCTGCGCGCTGCACAGCCTGCGCGCGGTACCCGAAGGCGCGATGCACGAGGTCCTCGCCGCGCTGCCCGCCGATGCGCGTATCCACGTGCACATCGCGGAGCAGGTGGCGGAGGTCGAGGAATGCGTCGCCGTACGCGGTGCCCGCCCGGTGCGCTGGCTGCTCGACCACGCGCCGGTCGACGCGCGCTGGACGCTCGTGCACGCCACGCACCTGGACGCCGGCGAGGTGGAGGACATCGCGCGATCGCGCGCCACGGTCGCGATCTGCCCGACGACCGAGGCGAACCTCGGCGACGGCCTGTTCCCGCTGCGGGACTACCTCGATGCCGGCGGGCGCTGGGGCATCGGCTCGGACTCGCACGTCTCGGTTTCGCCGGTCGAGGAACTGCGCTGGCTCGAGTACGGACAGCGCCTGGTCGCGCGCCGCCGGTGCATCGCGGTCGCCGACGGCATCGAGAGCGTCGGTGCGACGCTGCTGCGGGGTGCGCTGGACAGCGCGGCGGATTCCACGGGCCTGCCGCAGGCCGGTGACCGGGTGGTGCTCGATCCGGACGCGCCGGCATTGGCGGGCGCGGGCATGGACGACGTGGTCGACCGCTGGATCTTCGCCGGCAACCGCCCGCTCGTGCGGGAGGTGGCGGTGGCCGGGCAGATGCGCGTGCGCGACGGGCGCCACGTCGACGGCGAGCGGATCGCGTCCCGCTTCGGTGCGACGATGCGGCGGCTGCTCGGCGACTGAGCCCGCGCCGCGAAGGGGGCCGTTCGCGCCGGAGTCGCCGGCCTCCGTCGCATGCCCACCCGGGAGGCGGGCGGGGCGGCAGCATCGCGGCACCCATCACGGAGGACATCGCCATGCTTCGACCGACCCTGCTCGCCGCCCTGCTCGGACTCGCATCGACCGCGATCGCGAAGGACGATCCCTCGAACGAACTCATCCGCGCGGTACGCGCAGGCCTGGAAGGCGATCGCAGCGGTGCCTGCCTCGCGGTGGCGCTGATCGATGGCGATCGCGTGCAGCGCGCCTACGAATGTGCCGACCGCGCGACCGCGCGGCCGATCGGCCCGGACAGCGCGTTCGAGATCGGCTCGGTGACCAAGCCGATGACCGCGGCGCTGCTCGCGATGCACATCGCCGAGGGGCGGGCATCGCTCGACGATCCGCTGGCGAAGCACCTGTCGCCCGGGACGCGCGTGCCCTTGTTCGGCAGCGAGCCGATCCGGCTCCGGCACCTCGTCACGCACACCTCGGGCCTTCCGCCGCTGCCGCCGGGCATGGCGCCCGCCGACCCCATGGATCCGTACGCGGGCCTGACGCCGGCCGCGTTGGTCGACGCGCTCGGCAGGACGCCGCTCGACCGCGCGCCGGGTACGCGCTTCGAATACTCCAACTTCGCGATGATGCTGCTTTCGCACGTCGTCTCGCAGCTCGGCGGCGCGGACGTCGGAACGCAACTGCGCACGCGGATGTTCGAGCCGCTCGGCATGCACGGTGCGCACGCGGGCGACGCGCCCGCTGGCGTGACGCCGGCCACGGGCCACCTCTCCACCGGCCAGCCGACGCGCGCGTGGACGTTCCATCGCGAACTCGCGGGCGTCGGCGGCGTGCGCGCGACCCTCGACGACATGGTGCGCTACGTCCAAGCCAACCTCGACCGCGGCGACACGCCGCTGCAGCGCGCGCTCGTCCTGGCGCAGGCGCCGGTCGTCACGCCGGCCACGCCATCGAACATCGGCATGAACTGGCTGCTGCAGCGGTGGAAGCCGGGCGGCACCCTCGTCGCACACGAGGGCGGCACCGGCGGATTCTCGTCGCTGGTGGCCTTCGTGCCGGGCACGCGGCGCGGCGTCGTGATCCTGTCGGACACGTCGGTCAACGCGCTAGGCGGGCTCGGTGCCCTCGGCATGCACCTGCTCGATTCCTCGAACCCCGCGCCGAAGCCGCGCCGCGCGGCGAAGGCCCCGGCCGACCTGTTGAAGGCGCTCGCCGGGCGGTACCAGCTCGCGGGAGGCCTCGGGATGAGGCTCTGGTCGAAGGACGGCGTGCTCTGGGGCCAGGCCGACGGGCAGCCGGCGTTCGAGTTCGGCTACGACGACGCAGGCGATTTCTACCCGCGTGCATTCGACGCGCTGCTCAGCCCGCAGGCCGCGACTGGCGGACGCCGCACGTTCCACTGGATCCAGGGTGGAGGCGCGATGCTCGCGCGGCGCGTCGACGAGACACCCGCGTCGTCCACGCCGCCGAAGCCCGTCGCGACCGGGCCGCTCGAGGACTATGTCGGCACCTATCCGCTCGCGCCGGCCTTCGCGCTCAAGGTCACGCTGCGCGAGGGGCGGCTGCACGTGCAGGGCACCGGACAGCCCGCCATTCCGGTCGAGCCGATCGCGCGGGACGTGTTCGCCGCGGAGGTCGTGGCCGCCGAACTGCACTTCGAGCGCGACGCCGGCGGCACGGTGGTCGCCGTGACGTTGCGCCAGGCAGGCCAGGCTCTGCGCGGGGAACGAACGCAGTGAGCACAGTCCGCTTCCCGCTCGACGAGCGGCTGCCGCCCGACGTCGTCGTCGGCGGCAGCCTGCCGTGGAACCGCTACTGGCAGTACCCGGTCTTCAGCCGGCGCTGGCTCCTCGCCCGCACGCTGCCGTTCGCGATCGTCATCGGCGGTTTCGCGCTGCTGATCGGGCTCTCGTTCGGGTTCTCGACGCGCGATGCGCGCGCGGGGCTCGCGATGGGCCTCTACATGTTCACCGCATTTATGGTCATGGCCACCGCGGGGCCGGCGCTCGCGACATGGGTGCGCTACCGCGGCTGGCCCCGCCGGCGCGAGCGCGCGGGCGTCGTGCTCGGCGTGCTGCTGGGGCTCGGCGCGAGCTTCGCCGCGGACTGGTGGGCGTCCAGCTACATCGAGCGTCGCGTCACCGAGGCCGGCCCGTCCGTGCATGCGTCGACCGACCCGGCGCGTCCACGCGCGCCGGGGCAGGGCGCCGTCGACGTGGAGGCCTTCCGGGCGCGCATCGAGGTCGCTCCGCCCGTAGAGCGCTACGCAGCGCTCGCGGTCAATGTCGTCGTCCTGCTCGCGATCTACAGCCTCTTCGGTGGTGCGCTGTCGCTGCGGGCCTACTTCAGCGAGCAGCGCCGGCTCGAGGCCAGCGAACGCCGGCACGAGCTCGAGCGCGCGGTGCACGAGCGGCGCGACGCCGAAATGCGCCTGGGCGTGCTGCAGGCGCAGGTCGAGCCGCATTTCCTGTTCAACACGCTCGCCGCCGTGCGCGCCCGGCTTCGCGACCAGCCGGCGCAGGCGGAAGCCACGCTCGATGCCCTGGTGGCCTTCCTGCGCGCGAGCATCCCGCGCCTGCGCGATGGAGCGCCCGGACTCGACAGCACGCTCGGCGACCAGCTCGATCTCTGTGCGCATTACCTCGACGTCATGCGCCTGCGCAGCGCGGGGCGCATCGACTACACGATGGACGTGGACGTGGCGCTGCGCGCGCTGCCGTTCCCGCCATTGCTGCTCATCACCCTCGTGGAGAATGCCGTCAAGCACGGCCTGGAGCCCAAACCGGGCCCGGGGCGCGTGGCCATCCGAGCGGCGTGCGCGCAGGGGCGGCTGCGCGTGGAGGTCGCCGATGACGGCGTCGGCCTGCGTCCGCATGTGCAGGGTGGGGGGCTCGGGCTCGAGAACGTGCGTGCCCAGCTACGTGCCCGCCACGGCGCGCAGGCGGTGTTCGTGCTGCAGGCGTGCGCCGGCGGCGGCACACTCGCGTGCATCGACCTCCCGGCCGAATGCCCATGACCGCGACGCCGAAAGCCGTACTCGCCGAAGACGAGGCGCCCCAGCGCGATGCACTCGTGGCGATGCTCGCGCAGGCCTGGCCGGCGCTGGACGTGGTGGCGTGCGAGGACGGCATCGCGGCGCTGGAGGCCGTGGCCCTGCACCGGCCGCAGATCGCGTTCCTCGACATCCGCATGCCGGGCGTCAGCGGGCTCGACGTCGCGCGCACGGCGGCGGCCTGCGGCAGCCTCGTGGTGTTCACCACGGCGTACGACGACTACGCGGTCCGCGCCTTCGACGCCGGTGCCGTCGACTACCTGCTCAAGCCGGTCGCGCCCGGGCGCCTCGCCCAGGCCATCGAACGCCTGCGCGCACGTCTGGGCGAGGCGACGCCGCCTTCGGCGATCGATGCGGTGGGCGAGGGCCTGCGCCCGCGCGGCACCCGCGAGACGCGCTGGATCACCGCGAGCATCGGCGACAGCGTGCGCCTGATCGGCATCGACGAAGTCGTCTATTTCCAGGCGCAGGACAAGTACGTGCGGGTGGTGACGCACGCCGACGAGGCGCTCATCCGCATGCCGCTGCGCGAGCTGCTCGGCGGGCTCGACCCCGATGCGTTCTGGCAGGTCCATCGGGGCACGGTGGTGCGCGTCTCGGCGATCGACCGGGTTCGCCGCGACGAGCTCGGGCGCCACCTCCTGCAGCTCAAGGGACGCGAGGAGCGGCTGCCGGTCAGCGCCGCCTTCATGCAGCGCTTCCGCGGCATGTGAGGCGCCGCGCGCGGTTCCATGGCCGCGGAGCGGCGCGCAGGCGCGCGTTCAGCGCAGCGCCGGTGCCAGGACTGCCGGATCGCCGTCGCTCGGGCGCGGCGGGATCCCCAGCAGGCGCGCGAGCAAGGGATAGACGTGCACGTTGTCGAATGCCGGCAGCCGAACGCCATCGCGGAACGAAGGGCCGTCGGCGACGAACAGCGCGGCCATCGAGGGCAGCGCCGGGTCGTAGCCGTGCGAGCCCCGCTCGTGCACCCGCGGGCGCTCCTCGATGCGCTTACGGGTGTTGGCGTCCCAGCCCTCGTCCATCTGGCAGACGATGGGCGGCACGCGCGGATGGCGCCCGAACTGCCATCGTGCGGGCAGCGTTTCGCGCGTCCAGCATTCGTGGTGGGCATGGCGGCCGACGATCGCGCGCATCGCCTCGGCGTCGCGGCCGGCCAGCGGCGCGACGCCGATCGACTGGCCCGTCGTGACGTAGCGCGCGAGGTCCGGCGGGACGATGTCCTCGACGGCGAGCACATGGTCCGGGGCGACCTCCGCCATGCCGTGGTCGGAGACGATCACGAGGTCGACCGAGTCCGTCAGGCCGCGCGCCGCGATTCCGGAACGCAGGCGTGCGATCTCCGCGTCCAGTATCCGGATCGCCGCACGCGCGGCATCGGAATCCGGACCCGCGTCGTGCGAGGCCTCGTCGAGGTGCTCGAAGTACAGGGTGACGAAACGCGGCCGCTCGGCTGCCGGCCGCGACAGCCAGCCGAGCACCGTGTCCGTGCGTGCGGCCGCGGTGACGCTCTCGTCGAACGCGCGGTACTCGCCCGGGTATACGCCGCCGATCGGCGCCTCGCTGCCCGGCCAGAACATCGTCGCCGTCGGCAGGCCGTGCTTCTCCGCCGTCGACCACAACGGCTCGCCGCCCCACCAGCGCGCATCGCGGACCGCATCGCGGTCGCTGTTGCGGAAGGTGCCGAGGGTGGCGTCCTCGATCGTGTTATGGACGATGCCGTGGCGATCGGGCCGCAGGCCGGTCACCAGCGTGTAGTGGTTCGGGAACGTGAGCGTCGGATAGGAGGGGCGCATGCCCTCGGCCGCGACGCCTTCGCGTGCCATCGCATCGAGCGTGGGGGTCAGCCCGCGTCCGAGGTCACCCGGCCGGAAACCGTCGAGCGATACCAGCACGACCGTGCGCGGCGCGCTTCCGCCCGCCCCCGGGAGGCCGGCGCAGGCGGCGACGGAAATCACGAGGAGCAGGAGGGCGAGGCGTCGGAGCACGTCGGTCGGATCGTCGTCGGGCCTGTGACTTTAGCCGGTGGCGCGCATGGCGTGCCGGCGCGAGGCTGGGATGTCTTCCCGGAGGGTGACTCCATGCACGTTCGCCTGTCGTTCCTGCTCGCCGTCCTGCCGGCGCCTGCCGTCGCCGCGCCCCCCGCACCCGAGCCGCTCACGGCGGAGGAGTGCGCTGTCTGGGACCGGGAGCTCTCGTTCGCGCGCTCGGTCGCCGAACACGATGCCGTGGCATTCGCGGAGCACCTCGCCCCCGACGCGGTGTTCGCCGTGGGCACGCCCCGGCCCACGCGCGGTCGCGCGGCGATCGCCGAGGCATGGTCGGCCATCGTGCGCGGCGACGGGGTGCGCCTGGAGTGGTACCCCGCGCGCACCACGGTGAGCGGCGACCTCGCCTGGTCGACGGGCCCGGCGCTGTTCGAGCGCCTCGGGGACGGGGAGCCGCGCTATGCGACCTCGACGTTCCAGTCGGTCTGGCGGCGTGGCGGCGACGGTCGCTGGTACGTGCTGTTCGACACGGGAACGCCGCCACAGCCGGTCGACGCGTCGGCTGCGGCGGCGTTCCGCGCTGCACGCCCGGCGTCCTGCCCGGGCCCCTAAGCCGTGCCTGAATATGCGGTCGTCCGGCGACGAGGCGCGTCCGCCTGCCGCGTCGAACGGGCGTATCGTGGTGGAATCTCCAGGGAGCCCACGACCATGCGCATCGCCCCGTTCGCCCTCGTCGCTCTGCTCACGGCCGCACCGGTGTTCGCGGCGGATCCGGCTCCGGTCGACCCGTCGGCGCCCGCCCGCACCGCCACGGCCGACGAATCGCGCGAGCAGGAGGTCGACCGGAACTGCCTGAAGGAGACCGGCACGCGCATCCGCGCGCGTGCCGCCGACCGGCGCTGCAGCGCCTTCGCGGGCCGCGTCTACACGCGCGAGGACATCACCCGCACCGGCGAGGTCGACATCGCCCAGGCGCTCCGCAGGCTCGACCCCTCGATCTACTGACCGATCGCGACCGCTCGACGCCCGGCCCAGCGCCGGGCGTCGTCGTTTGGGCGGGTGCGATAATCCGGCGCTTTCCGGTCACTGGGAACCGCACAGGATGTCCACCCGCGTCGATCCGTCCCGCATCATCCGCGCGCCGCGCGGCAGCGAGCTCACCTGCCGCTCGTGGCTCACCGAGGCCGCCTACCGGATGATCCAGAACAACCTGGATCCGGACGTCGCCGAGAACCCGGCCGAGCTCGTCGTCTACGGCGGAATCGGCCGCGCCGCGCGCGACTGGGAATGCTTCGACGCGATCCTGAAGTCGCTGCGCGAGCTCGGCGACGACGAGACGCTGCTCGTGCAGTCCGGCAAGCCGGTGGGCATCTTCCCCTCGCATCCCGACGCCCCGCGCGTGCTGCTCGCCAACTCGAACCTCGTGCCGGCCTGGGCGAACTGGGAGCACTTCAACGAGCTCGATCGCAAGGGCCTGATGATGTACGGCCAGATGACGGCCGGCTCGTGGATCTACATCGGCTCGCAGGGCATCGTGCAGGGCACGTACGAGACCTTCGTCGAGATGGGCCGCCAGCACTACGGCGGCGACCTCACCGGCCGCTGGATCCTCACCGCCGGCCTCGGCGGCATGGGCGGCGCGCAGCCGCTCGCGGCCACGCTCGCCGGCGCCTGCTCGCTCACCATCGAGTGCCAGCAGTCGCGCATCGACTTCCGCCTGCGCACGCGCTACGTGGACGAGCAGGCGACCGACATCGACGATGCACTCGCGCGCCTGGAGAAATACACGAAGGCTGGCGAGGCGAAGTCCATCGCGCTGCTCGGCAACGCCGCCGAGATCCTGCCGGAGCTCGTGCGCCGCGGCGTGCGCCCCGACGCCGTCACCGACCAGACCAGCGCGCACGATCCGGTGCATGGTTACCTGCCCATCGGCTGGACGGTCGAGCAGTGGCTCGACGCGCAGAAGTCCGATGCGCAGCGCCTGCGCGACGAAGCGAAGAAGTCGATGCGCGTGCACGTCGACGCGATGCTCGCCTTCAAGCGCATGGGCATCCCGACGTTCGACTACGGCAACAACATCCGCCAGATGGCGCATGACGAGGGCTGCACGGACGCCTTCGACTTCCCCGGCTTCGTGCCCGCCTACGTGCGCCCGCTGTTCTGCCGCGGCGTGGGCCCGTTCCGCTGGGTCGCGCTGAGCGGCGATCCGGACGACATCTACCGGACCGACGCGAAGGTCAAGGAGCTGATCCCCGACGATCCGCACCTGCACCGCTGGCTGGACATGGCGCGCGAGCGCATCGCCTTCCAGGGCCTGCCCGCGCGCATCTGCTGGGTCGGCCTCGGCCAGCGTCACCGCCTCGCGCTCGCCTTCAACGAAATGGTCCGCAATGGCGAGCTGAAGGCGCCGGTGGTCATCGGCCGCGACCACCTCGACAGCGGCTCCGTCGCCTCGCCGAACCGGGAGACCGAAGCGATGAAGGACGGCAGCGATGCCGTGTCCGACTGGCCGCTGCTCAATGCGATGCTCAACGTCGCCGGCGGCGCGACGTGGGTCTCGCTGCACCACGGCGGCGGTGTCGGCATGGGGTATTCGCAGCACTCCGGCGTGGTGATCGTCTGCGATGGCAGCGAGGCCGCCGACCGTCGCCTGGCGCGCGTGCTGTGGAACGACCCGGGCACCGGCGTGATGCGCCATGCCGACGCCGGCTACGACCTCGCGCAGCAGTGCGCGGTCGAGCAGGGGCTCAAGCTGCCGATGCTCGGCGCAGCCCGGACCTGAGGAGACGCACGATGAGCCGCATGTCGATCGCCCTGGCCCTCGCCCTCGCCGTTCCGGCCGCGCACTCCGCGCCGAGCCTGGACGAGCTCCTCAAGCGGCCGCAGACGGACTTGTTCGTCATGTCGCCCACCGGCGAGTACATCGCGGCTACGAGCCGCGTCGACGACCGGATGATGATGGCGATCATCGATCGCGACACCCTCAAGCCGGTGCGCGTCTTCGATCCGGATGCGCGCGGGGCGGTCAACGCGGTCGAGTGGGCGAGCCCGGGCCGGCTGCTGCTGACGACCACGGTGCGCGACGAGATCCTCGAGCAGGACTTCTACCGTCCGTTCGTGCTCGCGATCAATGTCGACGGCACGCGCAAGCGAGCGATCGGCTTTCCGATCATCGACACGCTCGCCGACGACGACGCGCAGGTGCTCGTCGCCGACTGCGGCAAGGAGACCCTGAAGGGCTGCATCCCGTACGCGCGGATGAGCGAGATCGACGGCAGCCGCGTCGGACCGAAGATCATCGATGCGCCGGCGCCGAACGCCCAGATGATGTCGGACTCGCGCGGGCGCGTCCTGCTCGCCTGGGCATGGGACGACGACGACATCGCACGGCTCTGGCGCCTCGTCGGCACCACCTGGACGCTGGTCAACGACGAGTCCGTCTCCGGCGTCGAGTCGGTGCCGTTCGGCGTGTCGCGCGACGGCCGCCGCGCGTTCCTCCGCACCGAACAGACCACGGGGCCGGACAAGCTCGAACGTCTGGACCTCGACACCGGCGCGCGCGAGGTGCTGCTGTCCGATCCACTGCTGGACCCGGCGTGGATCGTCTGGTCGGTGGACGGCCGGGAGCCGATCGGCGCGGCCTACGGGCTCGGCATCCCGCGTGCGCGCTTCTGGGACCCGGAACATCCCGACGCACGCCTGCTCCGCAAGCTCGAGGCGGCGTTCCCCGAGGATGCGGTGCGTTTCGGCAGCGGCTCGCGCGACGGCGCCCATGCCGTGGTGCACGTATGGAGCGACCGCGACCCGGGCAGCTACTACCGGTTCCGGCGCGAGGGCCTGCGCATGGACCTGGTGGCGCGCATGCGCCCGTGGCTGGACGTCGAGGCCATGGCCCGCTCCACGCCGATCGAGTTCACCGCGCGCGACGGCGTCAAGCTGCACGGCTACCTCACGCGCCCCGTGGCGTCGCGCGGGACTCCGCCGCCGCTCGTGGTGATGCCGCACGGCGGCCCGTTCGGCATCCGCGACACGTGGGCCTTCGACGAGGAAGTGCAGATCCTGGCCGCACGTGGCTATGCGGTCCTGCGCGTGAACTTCCGCGGCTCGGGCGGCTTCGGGCGGGCATTCACCGAGGCCGGCTACCGCCAGTGGGGCCGGCGGATGCAGGACGACGTGATCGATGCGACGCGCTGGGCGCAGGCGTCGGGCCGCGTCGACCCCGAACGGGCCTGCATCTGGGGCACCAGCTATGGCGGCTACGTCGCCCTGGCGGCGGCGGTGCAGACGCCGGACCAGTACCGCTGCACGGTCGCGGTGGCCGCCCTGAGCGACCTCAACCTGCAGTGGCAGTGGGGCGACACCCGCCGGAGCCGCTACGGCAAGCGCTTCCTCGAGCGCGCCATGGGGAGCGATCCGAAGGAGCTGTTCGCCTATTCGCCCGTCAACCACGTCGCCAAGATCCGTGCCCCGCTGATGCTGGTCCACGGCGTCTTCGACGAGCGTGTCTCCTTCGCCCACGTGCGCGCGCTGCGCTCCGCGCTCGACAAGGCGGGCATTCCGTACCAGGGCTACTTCCCGACGGACGAGCTGCACGGGATCTCGGGCGACCGCAACCGGCGCGAGTACTACAGCCGCGTGCTGGCCTTCCTCGACCGGCACATCGGTACGACGCGCTAGGGCTCGCCCTCGGCAGGGTCGCAGTTCCCGTCCTCGCAGGCCCGCTCCACGCGCGCCCGCAACTCGTCGTCGCCGAACAGGTCGCGCAGCAGCCGCAGCTGGTGGAAGAGCCGCGGGCTGTCGACGAGCTTCAGGCGCTCGATCCAGCGCCGACTCGGGGTGAAATCGAGCAGGTCGATGCCCGTGGCCTCGCGGATGGCCTCCAGCTTGCGCAGGCCGGCCTCGACCCGCTGCACGTCATGGAGCGGCAGCGGCGGCGCGGCCTCGCGCGCACGCTGCTGCGATTCCCACTCGCGGCGGTGGTGCGCCACCAGCGCGACGTGGTCCTCCGGCTCCAGCCGCGCGCGCGCGCGCATGAGCGACGCCAGGAACGCGCGCGGCATGGGCTCGGGCTCCAGCGCGGCTGCCTGCACGCTGCGGCGGATGGTGCCGCCGGGCAGCAGCTCCCAGAGGCCCCAGCCCACCGGCAGCTCGCCTTCGCGCACGACGCCGCTGGGAGCCAACACCGTCCAGCGGTCGCAGTAGCGCGCGATGCGGTCGGCCTTGTGCGGATTCTTCAACTCGCCCAGCCAGTCGCCGCGTGCCACTTTGAATTCGAAACCCGCGATCTCGAAGCCGCGCGACGCGAAGGTGGAGATCACCAGGGCGTCGGCTCGCGAGCCGTGCGTGCCGCCCTCGCGCACCTCGAAGAGGCAGGCGTAGTCGGGCAGCGGATGGGCCAGCTTGAGGGCCACGCACAGGTCGTGGCTGGTGACGCGCGGGACTTCGGCGACGGACACGGGCGGCTACCGGCGGAGGTCCACGCATTGTCGCGTCCGCCGTCTCAGGCGAGGAGACCGGCTGCGGCCGCTGGCTCAGCCCGCGTCCAGCCGTGCGACCTGCTCGAAGACAGCCGCCGCGTCCACCGGCTTGGTCAGGTGCGCGTCGAAGCCGGCTTCGCGCGCCTGCACACGATCCTGGTCCCGCCCCCAGCCCGTCAGCGCGACCAGCCGCACCCGTCCGATGCCTGGCATCGCGCGGATCCGAGCCGCCAGCTCGAGGCCGCTGAAGTCGGGCAGGCCGAGGTCGAGGAACGCGAGGTCGGGGCGGAGTCGCATGGCGGCGTCCACCCCCTCGGCACCACTCGTGGCGACGTGCACGTCGTGGCCGGCCAGGCCCAGCAGCATCGCGAGGGTCTCGGCCGCGTCGACGTTGTCGTCGACCACCAGGACGCGCCGCCGCGTGCCTCCCTCGCTGGTCGCCAGGCCGTCGTCCTGCGGCTTACCGGCCGGCGTATCGGCGCAGGGCAGGCGCAGCACGAAGCGGCTGCCGCGGCTCAGGCCCGCGCTCTCTGCGTGGAGCGTGCCGCCGTGCAGCTCGGCGAGGTGCCGGCCCAGGGTGAGGCCGATGCCGAGTCCGCCCTGCGACGCCGATTCCGGCCCGCGGACGAACATCTCGAAGACATGCTGCAGCCGCTCCGGCTCGATGCCGACGCCGGTGTCGACGACCTCAATCTCCGCCGTGCCACCCTGCGCCGACCCCGCGCGCACCTCGACGCGCCCTCCGCGCGGCGTGAACTTCGATGCGTTGCCCAGCAGGTTGGTCAGGATCTGCGCGACGCGCGTGGCATCCGCGTCGAGCCAGACCGGCGCCTCGGGGACGTCGACATGGACCTCCAGGCCGGCGGCATCGAGGGCCGGTCGGCTCGTCTCGAGTGCGGCCGCCACGACCGCGGCGGCCGACACGCGCTCGCGGCGCAGTTCGATCGCGCCGCGCGTCACGCGCGAGAGGTCGAGCAGGTCGTCGATGAGCCGCACCATCTGCGCGAGCTGCCGCTCCATGATCCCGTGCACGCGGGCGGTGATCGCCGCGTCCGGCGCGGACGAGAGCACCGCCAGGCCGCTGCGGATGGGCGCGAGCGGATTGCGTAGCTCGTGCGCCAGCGTGGCGAGGAACTCGTCCTTGCGCCGGTGCTCGACCTGCAGCTGTGCGAACAGCCGCGCATTGTCGACGGCCGCCGCGGCGCGGCGCGCGAGGTCGGTCGCGACGTCCAGATCGGTCTCGCGGTAGCGGCGGCCGCTCTCCGCATAGACGAGGCTGAGCACGCCGATCACGGCGTCGCGCGCCACGAGCGGAACGAGGATGTAGGAGCGCAGCTTCAGGCTGCGGAGGATCGCCAGGTGCTCCGCGTCCTCGGCGCTCTGCTCGAGGAGCGAATCGGGGATCTCCGCCATCCACTCGGGCTGGCCGGTGGCGATGACGTGCCAGGTGCCGTGGGGCGCGTCGCGGCGCGGCGGATAGCGTTCGAACAGCCGGTGCGCGAGGGCCACCCGCGCCGGATCGGGGTGGTGCACGGAGACGCGTTCGAGACGGCCGTCCTCGGTGAGCAGGTCCACTGCGTACCAGTCAGCCAGGCGCGGCACCACGACATGGGAGAGCTCGGCCAGCGTGGTGGTGTAGTCGAGCGAGGCGCCCAGCACACGGCCGGCGTCGGCGAGCATGCGGGTGAGCTCCTCGGCGCGCTTGAGGCTCGTCGTCTCCATCGTGACGCCCAGGAAGCGCACCGGTCGTCCGTCCGCGTCGCGCTCCACCTCGCCCCGGCTGTGCACCCAGCGTTCCAGGCCATCGGGTGAATTGAGCCGGAATTCCGCGATGAAGGGCAGGCCCTCCGCGAGCGCGGCGCCCGAGCTCGCGTGCACGCGCGGGAGGTCGTCAGGGTGGATCGTGCGCAGGAAGTCCTCGCGGTGCGCGACCTGAATGCCGAAGAATTCGACCGCGTTCGCGGAGCACTCGACCATGTCGGTCCGCAGGTCCCAGTCCCAGACGACCATCTTCGATGCGGCGAGGGCGCGATTGAGGCGGCGCTCGCTCTCGCGAAGGCGCTCCTGTGCCACGCGCGCCTCGCTCACGTCGGTATGGATCAGCACGACCTCGCGCACCGCGCCCGCCTCGTCGCGGACCGGATAGGCCATCGCGCTCACCCATCGCATCGAGCCGCGGAAGCGGCTGCGATCCGGCAGCGTCGCATCGGGCTCGTACGCGATGAGCGGGAGCTTCTGCGGCTCGCCGGCGAACGCGCGGCGCAGCAAGGGCGCGATCCCGCGTTCCTCGAGTTGCGGATCCGACAGGACATTGTAGTCGCCGAGGTCTTCCAGGCGCAGGCCCCACAGCTCTTCCCACGCATCGTTCACCTGCAGCGTGCGGCCGTCAGGCGCGAGGATCTGCGTCGACATCGGGGACTGTTCGAGGATCGCGCGGTAGCGGCGCTCGGACATCCGCAGCTCCGCCTCGACCTCGCGGCGCCGTTCGATCTCACGCCGCGCCGCGCCGTAGAGGCGCGCGTTCTCGATGGCCATGGCGGCGCGTCGCGCGATCTCCTCGACCACGGCGACATCGTCGCCGCCGTAGCAGCGGTCGGATTCGCTGATGCCGACGCTGATCGCACCGAGCAACTGGCTCCGCACCTTCATCGGCACCGCGATATGCGATCGCACGCCGATCGCCTCGATCAGGCGGGCATGGTCCGGATGCATCGTGTGGCTGCGCACCACCGCGGCGTCGACGACCTCCAGCAACTCGAGCTCGCCGCTCGCGAGCACGCGCCCGGCGGGCGAGGGCGACCCGGGCCGGGGCGGGAAGCGCTCGGCCATCTCGCGGATGCAGGCGAGCTTGCCGGCATCGACATGCGCGAACGCGACGCGCCGGACCTGGTCGGCGTCGATCACGTCGACCATGCAGAAGTCGCCCAGCGCGGGCACCGCCAGCTTCGCGACCTGCTGCAGCGTCTCCTCGTAGTCGAGCGACGACGCGAGCGCCTCGCCAGCGGCGGCGAGGAACGCGAAGCGGTCGGCGGCACGCTCGACGCTGTCGGCGCCGGAGGTCTCGGTGGGCATAAGGGGGGGCCGGAAGGGACCGCGCGACTATACCCAAGCGACCGTGCGTGGCCTGTCGGTGACGTCGCCGCTGTTCACTGGAGGCGCGGGACGTGCATCACGCCGGGGCCGGCAGCTGATCGCGCGTGCCGGCAGGGTCTCCAAGGGGCAACCGGTCCGAACCCTGCCGGGCCGCGGGCCTTAGCGCCTCGCGAGCCACCAGGCGGCGAGCGCGGCCGCGATGCCCACGACGGCGAGGGAGTGCGTGCGCCGGCTCCTGGAGAAATCGGCGACGATGCCTTCCACCACGTTCACGCGGTCGGCCACCAGCAGCATCATCCAGTGCCGGAGGCGCCCCTCGCTGTGGCGGAACGCCGCGCGGCGGATCTTGCCCGACAGGCCCGACGGGGGGGCCGCCGTCCCGAACACGGGCGTGAGGCCCGGGCGCTCGTTGGAATGCAGCACTTCCACGGTCTGCGGCTGCGCCTCCGGGATGTCCCAGTGCGCGTCGTCCTCGCGCGGCGGCATGCGTTCCATGGGGACGGCGGGTCGCTTGCTGCGGTCGAGGTCGGCGCCCCATCCGGGAATCTGCGAACGGTCGAAGCTCATGGCGTCTCTCCTCAATGCACGTGCGGCGAGGTGACGGGCACCTCGGCGATGTTCGCCGTCCCCGGCGGGATCAGCAGCGGCTTGATGCAGCCGTCCTTCTTGCCGGAGAACATGTTGTAGGCCTCCTCCACGTCCTCCAGCGGCACGCGGTGGGTGATGATCTCGCGCGGCTTGAGGCGGCCTTCCATCACGTGCTCGATGAGGCGGGGCAGGTGGCGCTTCACGCTCGCCTGGTTCGCGCGCACGGTGAGGCCCTTGTTGACGATGTTGCCGAGCGGGACCGCGTTCACCGTCGGGCCGTAGACGCCGACAATCGAGATCCGCCCGCCCTTGCGCACCGAATTGATCGCCCACTGCGCGGCCGTGGCCGCGCCGGCCTGCAGCTTCATGCGCACGCCGGTGATCGACTGCCAGAGCGAACCATCCGCCTCGCCGCCCACGGCATCGATGCAGACGTCCGGCCCGAGCCAGTCGGTGATCTTCTTCAGGTGCAGCACCATGTCGTCGATCTCCTTGAAGTTGATCGTCTCGGCAGGCGCCCACTTCGCGACGAAATCGAGCCGGTACTCGACGTGGTCCACCACGATGACGCGGCCGGCCCCCATCAGCCAGGCGCACCGCGCGGCGAGGATGCCGACCGGGCCCGCGCCGAAGACGACCACCGTGTCGCCCTCGCGGATGTCGCCCATCTCCGCGGCCTGGTAGCCGGTGGGAACGACGTCGGTGAGCAGCACGGCGTCCTCGATGTGCATGCCCTCGGGGATCTTGGTCGGCCCGATGTCGGCGAACGGCACGCGCACGTACTCGGCTTGGCCGCCGTGGTAGCCGCCCGTGGTGTGCGAGTAGCCGAAGATGCCGCCGACGGCGGTCGCCTCGGGATTGGTGTTGTGGCAGTTGCCGTACAGCTCGCGCTGGCAGAAGTAGCAGCTGCCGCAGGCGATGTTGAACGGCACGAGCACGTGGTCGCCCACCTTGAGCTTCTCCACCGACGAGCCGACCTGCTCGACGATGCCGCAGAACTCGTGCCCGAAGATGGTGCCCACCCGCGTGTCGGGGACCAGCCCGTGGTAGAGGTGCAGGTCCGAGCCGCAGATGCAGGTCCGCGTGACGCGGACGATCGCATCGTTCGGATGCTCGATCTTCGGTTCGGGCACCTGTTCGGCGCGGACCTTGTAGGGGCGGCGATACGTGGTGGCGAGCATGTCGGCGCTCTCGTGGGGGATGCATGCACGCTAGGCGCCGGCCGATCACGGGCGCGGCAAAGCGGCCGCAGCGTTCAATCGATCCGCATCCACGCGCAGTCGATGCCGTCGAGTGCGAGGTGGGTCAGCAGGCCGATCGCGAGCAGGCGGGTCCGCTTCGGCAGCAGCATCAGCACGTAGAGCGCCGCCGCAGGGGCGGTGTGCAGCGGATGGAAGCCGATACTGCATCGGTCAGGCGCATAGATCGGATTCGCGAGCAGATGGTCGACGTCGATGAGCCAGCCGGCGAGCATCCACAGCCATGCGCGCCTCCACTGCGTCCGGTAGAAGACGAGCGCGATCGCGAGCGGCACGAGCGCGTGCAGGGCGAGGTGGATGAGTGCGCGGACGTCCATCCCGCCATTGCAGCATGCGGGCGGCGTGGACGACACCGAGGCCGACGTCGCACCCGGGATGGCGGGCACCGCGCCTCATGCGCGGTTAACACGGCCGGCTGCAGGCTTCGCGAAGGCCGCCGCACAAGCAAAGCTTCGGCACCGACAGCGGCCTCCGGCGTCGTGCACACGCTGCGGTTTTCCGCCTGAACGCCCCGGCCCTTCGCCGGGGCTTTTTGTTGGGCGCGTCACGCAATCCTGTCGGAGCCGTCACGGTCGACTCACGATCCGGGCCGCATCCTGTGCCCGTGGTCAGCTGCAACGTTGTTGCTGTCTTTCCTCTCCAACCCCGGGCGCTCCCCGGGGTTTTTTGTTTACGCCGGCATCACGCGTGGATAACCGTCGCGGGCGCAGCGTGGCCCTGCGACGGCTCTCCGTCGCGCATCCGGTACCGCCGGGTGAAGCCTCCTGCGAGGCAGGCGACCCCGGCGTCCTCGGCCGGGGCCGCCTTACGCAGCGCGCCACCGGCCGGCGCCTTGGCCGGAGCCCCGGCAGCTCCTGTCGCGAGAAGGAGAGGATGCCTATGCGCTTGCACGCCTACCGGCATTTCGACGGGGCCGTGGAGCTCGTCGCGGACCATGCACTCGTTTACTGCCCCGCATTCGGCGCTGCCGACCTGGGCTCGGCGGACGTGGACCTCGCACGCTTCTCGCCCGCGGTCATCCTCGGCATCGGCCTCGACGCGCGCGCCCTGGCGCGCGGGCAGGATGCGCTGGTCGTCGAGCATGCGCTCGCGCTGCGCGACGGATCCAGTTGAGCCTCAATCCTACAGTTCACGCAGGGTGACCGACGGCGGCGCATCGAGGATGCGACGCGTGGCGAACAGGCCGGCCACCACGGCGGCGAGTGTCCCGAGCACGGCGCCGGCGGCGGCGAGCGCCCAGTCGGGTCGCCAGTCGAGGTCGAAGACCTGCACGGCCACCACGCCCGCGAGGAGTGATGCGGCGAGCGCCGCGACGAGGCCGGACAGCAGTCCGATCGCCACGAACTCGGACGCCTGCGCCGCACGCAACTGGCGACGGCTCGCGCCGAGCACGCGCATCACGCCGCCTTCCAGCAGGCGCTCGTCCTGGCTGGCGGTGACCGCGGCCATCAGCACGAGCACGCCGGCCGCCAGCGAGAACCAGAACACGACCTGCACGACCGTGGAGACCTGGTCGCCCGTGGCCCGCACCTGCGCGAGCACGGCATCCACGTCGATCACCGTGAGGTTGGGGAAGCGGTCGACCAGGCGCGCGGTGAATCGCGGATGCGTCGGCGGCACGTGCACCGCCGTGATCCAGCTCGCGGCGTAGCCGTCCAGGGCACCGGGCGAAGCGACGACGAAGAAGTTCGGCTTGAAGCTCTCCCAATCGATCTCGCGGAGGGAGGTGATCCGGGCGGTGAAGGGCTCGCCCGCGACGTCGAAGGTGATGCGGTCGCCGATCTTCCATCCAAGGCGCTGGGCGAACTCCGCTTCGACCGACAGCTCGGGTGCTGCCGGGCGTCCCTCCCAGACGCGGCCGGCGGTGATGCGGTTGTCGTCGCCGAAACGTTCGGCCATCGAGAGGTTGAACTCGCGCTCGGCCAGGCGGCGCGCGCGCTGCTCGTCGTACTGTGCGCCGGAGACGGGGGCGCCGTTCTTCGAGGTGAGGCGCGCGCGGATCATCGGGAACAGGACGGGCTGGTCGACGCCGCTGTCGCGGATGAAGCGGCGCACGTCGTCCAGCTGGTCGTCCTGCACGTTCACGATGAACCGGTTAGGTGCATTGGCGGCGAGCGAGGTCTGCCAGCGATCGATCAGGTCGGTCCGCACGAAGGTGAGCAGCAGCAGGGCCATCAACCCGAGCCCGAGGGCGCAGACCTGCGCGACGCTCGACCCCGCGCGGCGGCTCACGTTCGCGAGCCCGTAGCGCAGTGGCCCGCGAAGGCGACCGCGCAGTGCGCGCACCGCAGCGATCAGTCCCCAGGCCAGCAGCGCCAGCACCAGCAACGTGCCCACCAGGCCGATCAGCATCGCGCTGCCGAGGACGGGCGACTCGGCTTTCCACCACAGCAGCGCGCCGAGTCCGGCCAGGCCGAGGGCGCCGACGATCCATGCGCTCGGCTCCACCGGGTCCAGGTCGAGCCTCAGCACACGCAGCGCCGGGACGCGGCGCAGCGCCAGCACGGGCGGCGCTCCGAACGCCACCAGCACGACGAGGCCGAGGGCGAAGCCCTGCAGCGCCGGCCACCATCCGGCAGGCGGGATGGATAGCCCCAGGCGCTGCGACAGCCATTCCCCCACGCCCCACTGCAGCGCGAACGCGATCGCGACGCCGAGCGCGCTGGCGCCGAGCCCGAGCAGGAGCAGCTCGCCCACATAGATGCCGACGAGCCGATTCTGGGTCGCGCCGATGCAGCGCATCACCGCCGCGCCGTTGCGATGCCGCTCGCTGTGGCGGCGCGCGGCCATCGCCACAGCGACGGCGGCGAGCGTGACCGAGACCATCGCCGCGAGGCCGAGGAACCGGCCCGCGCGGTCGAGCGCCGAACGCACTTCCGGCCGCGCCTCACCGATCGTTTCCATGCGCTGGCCGCGGCCGAGCGAGGCGCGTGCCAGCGCGGTGAACCGTTCGACGGCGCCGGCCGGGCCCGCGACGACCAGGCGGTGCTGGATTCGGCTACCTTCCTGCACGAGGCCGGTCGCCGGCAGGGCATCGAGGCGGATGAAGACCCGCGGCGCTACGTCGAAATAGTCGAAGGCCGCGTCCGGCTCCTGCGCGACGAGCGCGGCGACGCGCAGGCGCGACTCGCCGACCGTCACCGTGTCGCCGATGCGCGCGTCGAGCGCCTGCGCGCCGCTGCGACTGACCCAGGCCGTGCCGGGCTGCGGAATGCCGCGCGCGTCGGCCTCGCGGCCCTGCGCGTCGACGAGACGGAAGGCGCCGCGCAGCGGGAAGCCTTCGCCGACTGCTCGGAGTTCGGCGAGCTGCACGCGCGCGGCGTCGCCTTCGCCCACGCTCGCCATCGTATTGAGCTCCTGCGTCGCCGCGCTGCGCAGGCCGGGTGCGCGGGAGGCTTCCAGCAGGCGTCCGGTTACCGGCGTGTCGCCTCGCACGACCGCATCGCCGCCGAGGAGGCGGTTGGCCTCCATCGCGAGCGCACGCGCGGCGCGGTCGGTGACGAAGCCGACCGAGGTCACGGCCACCACCGCCAGCACGAGCGCGGCGATGAGGATGCGGACTTCGCCCGCACGCAGGTCGCGGCGCAGCTGCCGCCAGGCCAGCGAGAGCACGGCCATCAGCGCACCGCCCGGTCATCGACCAGGCGCCCGGCGTCCAGACGGAGCGTTCGGCCGCAGCGTGCGGCGAGCGCTTCGTCATGCGTCACCAGCACCAAGGTGGTGCCGGTCTGCGCGTTGAGCTCGAACAGGAGTTCGATGATCGCGGCGCCCGTGCGCGTGTCCAGGTTGCCCGTCGGTTCGTCGGCCAGCAGCAGGCCCGGCCGTGCGACGAACGCGCGGGCGAGCGCGACGCGTTGCTGCTCGCCGCCGGACAGCTGGCGCGGATAGTGGTCCAGGCGCTCGCCCAGACCCACGCGACGCAGGATCTCGCGGGCGGCCGAGTCGGCATCGCGATCGCCGCGCAGCTCGAGCGGAAGCATCACGTTCTCGATCGCCGTGAGCGAGGGCAGGAGCTGGAAGTTCTGGAATACGAAGCCGACCTTCTCACCGCGCAGGCGGGCGCGACCGTCCTCGTCGAGTGCGGAGAGCTCGCGCCCGTCGAGCAGGACACGCCCGGAGGTCGGCGTATCCAGGCCTGCCATCAGGGAGAGCAGCGTGCTCTTGCCCGAACCCGAGGCGCCGACGATCGCGACCGTCTCCCCGGGGCGGATCGCGAAGCCGATCCCCTCGAGGATCACCAGCTCCCCCGCCGGCAGCACGACCCGCTTGCCGAGCGCTTCGACCGCGAGCGCGGCGTGCGCCGCATCCAGCGTGTTCATTCGAGTGGAGTTCACGGCGGCTTCGAGCATGATGGAAACCCTGTAGGGCCGATGTCCGGCCGGAGGACGCGATGGATTCCCGATATGCCGCCATGCGCAGTGGACTTCAACTGCGGAAAGCCATGACCTTCGCCATGGGTCTCGCCATGGCGTTCGCGCTCGCGCTCGCGACAGGCGGGGCGCAGGCCGGTACGGGCCGCGTTCCATCGAAGATGCAGCCGGCCACGAAGACCGTGCTCGTGATGGGCGACTCGCTCTCCGCGGCGTATGGCATGGCGGCATCGAAGGGATGGGTCAGCCTGCTCGATGCGCGGCTGCGCAAGACGCATCCCGGCTGGTCGATGGTCAATGCGAGCGTCAGCGGCGAGACGACCGCCGGCGGGGTCGCGCGCTTGCCGCGGCAGCTGGAGCGGGTGAAGCCCGCGGTCGTGGTGATCGAACTGGGGGCCAACGATGGCCTCCGTGGGCTACCGCTCGATCGCATGCAGGCCAACCTCGACCGCATGATCCGCCTGTCCAAGGCCTCGGGTGCGAAGGTGCTTCTGGTCGGCATGCGGATGCCTCCGAACCTGGGGCGCGCGTACACCGAGGGCTTCGCTAATACGTACACGCAGCTGGCCAAGCGGCACCAGGTGGCGCTGCTGCCGTTCTTCCTGGAGCCGATCATGCTCGACCGCGGCGCGTTCCAGCGCGACAACCTGCATCCCACCGAAGCCGCGCAGTCGAAGCTCGCCGGTCACGTCTGGCCCGCCTTGCAGCCCCTGCTGAAATGACGCCGGCGTCCCGGGACGCTGCCGGATCCCGCAAAAGAAGACGCCCCGGCCGCAGCACGACCGGGGCGTCTCCCGTTACGGCACCACCGCGCGCAGCGCGGCCAACGCGCTTACTGGCCGTTGGTGTTGTTGGTGCCGTCGGCGGCCGCGTTGGCCTCTTCGGCCGCATTGCGGGCCTGCTCGGCGGTGTCCGCCGACTGCTCGGCGGCATCGGCCGCGTCATCGCGGGCGGTCACGTCGCCACCGGTCGCGGCGGCGTTGGCCGAGGTGGCGGCAGCGTCGGCGGCGGACGCCGCGGTGTCGGCAGCAGCCTGCGCGGCGGCGGCGGCGTCGGCATTGCCGGTGGCGGCGGCGTTGTTCGCGGCCTCGGCGGCCTCGCCAGCCGCGTCGGCGGCCTCGGCAGCCGAGTCTTCCGCCTGCTGCTGGTTGGTGCAGGCCGCCAGGGCGAAGCCGAGCGACAGCGCGATGAGAGCCTTGGAAATGTTCATTGTCTTCCTCATGGGATTGGGGGACGCGAAGTAGCGTCGGCCGCTAGCCTTGGGAAGCGGCCGTAAACGGCGCGCGAAGCCGATGTGCAGCCGATGTGGACGTGCGGGCCGTCATTGGCCGCCCATGCGCGCCAAGTGATTGATGAAACAGGATAAAAGCGGGGAGGCGCACCGTCGGTCGGCTCGCGTTTCATATGGTCTCGACGTTTCTGAGCCGTTTCACTTTCGCCTCATCGGCGATCCGTAATCTCGACGTGCGGCTCGGATAGCCGCGGTCTCCTTGGGATGCCTCCCAGTCACGGGAGGGGCGAACCCCCGGTCGGAGTTGGCGCTCTCCCGGGGGTTCACTTTGTCCGGCGCATGCGCCGTGCGATATGGAGCGCATGGGCATGCCGTTTCCGCACGATCCCATCGCCGCCGCGTTCGTGGGCGGCAGCCTCGCCGCGGCGGCCACCGCGGTCGGCGCGATCGCGGGCACGGCAGGCCGTGACTTGGGCGCGCGCACGAAGGACGCGCTGCTGGGTTTCGGCGGCGGGGTGATGCTGGCGGCCTGCGCGTTCTCCCTCGTGTTGCCGGGCATCGCTGCCGCACGGGACGCCGGCCTGGGCGCATGGGGCGCGGGACTTGCCGTCGGCGCTTCGCTGATGGCAGGCGCTGCATTGATCATGCTGCTCAACGCCTTCGTCCCCCACGAGCACTTCATCAAGGGCGTGGAAGGTCCTTCGCCCGAGCGCCTGAAGCGGACGTGGCTGTTCGTGTTCGCGATCTGCCTGCACAACCTGCCCGAGGGATTCGCGATCGGCGTGGGCTATGCCGAAAGCCTGTCGAGCGGACACGCGCTCGCCACGGGTATCGGCGTGCAGGACCTGCCCGAGGGACTGGTGGTCACGCTGTCGCTCGTCGCGGCCGGCTATCGGAGGCGACACGCGGTGCTCGCGGGCGTGCTCTCGGGCGTGCCGGAGCCGGTCGGCGCGCTGATCGGTGCGGGGCTGGTGACCACGCTCCCGTTCCTGCTTCCCCTGGGCCTCGGTTTCGCCGCGGGCGCCATGCTGTTCGTCATCAGCCACGAGATCATTCCCGAATCCCATCGCAGCGGACACGAGCAGTTCGCGACGATGGGGCTGGTCGTCGGCTTCGTCGTGATGATGCTGCTCGACACCGCGCTCGCGGCCTGATCAGCGAGGCGGCCGAGCCGGCAGATCCTCGCGACGGCCGGCGCGCCGACGCCAGCGCAGCCGGTCCCGCCACCGATCGAGCTGGGCCATCACCGGCTTGGCCGTCATGCCGTGGAGCAGCACCGAGAGCAGCACGACCAGGCCGACGAAGGCCCACAGCCGCGTCGGTTCGGTGAACTCGGCATGGTTGAAGGCGAATGCGAGGTAGTAGAACGAGCCGATGCCGCGCACGCCGAAGGTCGCGATCGCCCATCGCTCGCGGCCGGACAGCGGCGTTCCCCACAGGCACAGCCATCCACCGACGGGCCGCAACACGAGCACGACCCCGAACGCCGCGACCCATTCGCGCCAGCCCAGGGGCGCCATCAGGCCGGTGACGAGCGCGCCGCCGAAACCGATCAGCAGCAGCGCGATGAGCAGGCGCTCGCACTGCTCGGCGAACAGGTTGAGCGTGCCGTGGTAGTCGTGCCCGTGCTCGTAGTTCCGGATGACCACCGCCGCGACGAACACCGCGAGGAACCCGTACGTGTGCAGCAGTTCGGCGGCGCCGTACACGATGAGGATGATCGCCAGCGCGGTGAGCCCGTCGCCGGTGCGCGAGGGCGTGTCGTCGCGCTCGATGCGGAAGACGACATGCATCAGCGCATAGCCGACGAGCCAGCCGACCGCGAGCCCGCCCAGCAAGCGCCAGGCGACGTCGAGCGAGAGCCACCGGCCCCAGTCGACCCCCTCGAAGCCCCCGGCAGTCGCCACCGCGACGGCCAGCCACACGAACGGGAACGCGAGGGCGTCGTTGAGCCCCGCTTCCGAGGTGAGTGTGAGGCGCACCGGATCCTCGCCGCCCTCGTTCGGCGCGCCGACCTGCAGGTCCGACGCCAGCACGGGATCGGTCGGCGCGAGCACCGCGCCGAGCAGCACGGCGCCGGCCAGGCTGTAGCCGAGCCAGTGCTGGCCGATCATCCAGCCGCCGAGGATGGTGAGCGGCATGCCGAAGGCGAGCAGGTGCCAGGTGGCGCGCCAGCCCCGCCAGGTGAAGCGGGTATCGATGCGGATGCCTGCCCCGAGCAGGGCGACGAGCACCGTCAGCTCGGTCAGCCGCTCGATCGCCGCGCTGTTGGCCGTGGGCTGCGGATCGGGGAGGGGCAGGCCGGTCGAGTAGAGCAGGGCGCCGAGCCCGACGTAGACGATCGGAAAGCTCAGCGCGCGACGCTTGAGCAGGTGCGGCAGCCAAGCTGCGCCGAGGAGCGCGGCGCCCGCGACGAGGAGGACGAGCTTGTAGGGGTCGATGTCGGCCATCCGCGCGAGACTCGGTCAGGCACCGCGAAGGGCGCCTGATGGCGGGCGGGAAGCGCGCGGCCCCCGCCGCTGCTAGGATGCGCCGCCCATTTGGGGTTTTTTCAGGAAGGGTTTAATGAACAAGTCGCAGCTCGTCGATGCCATCGCCGCCAAGTCGGGTCTTTCCAAGGCGCTGGCCGAGCAGGCGTTGAACGCCACCGTCGAGTCGATCACCGAGGCGCTCGCCGCGGGCGACAGCGTGTCGCTGGTCGGCTTCGGCACCTTCGAGGCGCGCAGCCGCGCCGCCCGCCAGGGCCGCAACCCGAAGACCGGCGAGACGATCACGATCGAGGCGTCCAAGAACGCCGCCTTCAAGGCCGGCAAGGCGCTGAAGGACGCGCTGAAGTAATCGGCGCGCGGTGCGACGAGAAAGGCGGCCCCGGGGCCGCCTTTTTTCGTTCGGGGGCGCCGTCAGCCGGCGAGCACGCGCACCTCGGCGTCGCCCAGCCGAACCACCTGTCCCGCGCGGATCTTGCAGGTCTTGCGCAGTTCGACGACGCCGTCGACCCGCACCGCGCCGCTCGCCACGATCTGCTTGCCGGCACCACCGCTGTCGCAGAGCCCGGCCAGCTTGAGCAGCTGGTTGAGCTCGACGTACTCGCCTTCGAGCTGGAAGTCGAAGCGCTGCATCTCAGCGTTCGTTGACGCTGAAGCGGCCCGGCCCCAGGAGGGCCAGCGCGAGCGCGGAGACGAGGAACATGGCCTGCAGCTCGAGCGACCAGCCGCCGGTGTCGCCGAAGCGGCCCAGGTCCCCCATGTGCACGAGGAGGATCGCGAAGACCATGTTCACGAAGACGAGCACCGCGCCGATCCGCGCATGGAAGCCGGCGATGAGCATCAGCGGCCCGATCACCTCGCCGAGCAGCACGCCGTAGCCCAGCGCGCCGGGCAGGCCACGCGCCTCCACCATGCCGACGATGCCGGCCATGCCGCCATTAAGCTTGGCCAGGCCGTGCAGGAGCACCAGCAGGCCGAGCGTGACGCGCAGGACGAGCTTGGCGATGTCGTGCTGGGTATTGGCGTTCATTCGATCCCCCGTGTCGAAGCAGGGCGAGGATAGTCGGCGACCGCGGCGCTGTCTGCGCCCCGCGGCACGGTCCATGGCGATGGCGCGATCGCCTACCATCGCCCCACTTCCCAGGGAGGCACCCGGATGATCGCGTACACCACGCTCGGCACGAACGACCTCGACCGTGCCGCACGCTTCTACGACGCGCTGCTCGCCGTGATCGGCGGCACGCGCATGATGGAGGAGCCGGGCTACTTCATCGCCTACGGCAATTCGAAGGACGGCGCGGGCCTGGGCATCACGATCCCGTTCAACAAGGAAGCGGCGACCGTGGGCAACGGCACGATGGTCGCCCTCGAAGCCAAGGACCGCGCGCAGGTCGATGCGCTGTACGCGAAAGCGCTCGAGCTCGGCGGCACCGACGAGGGCGCGCCCGGGGAGCGCTTCCCGGGCTTCTACGCGGCCTACTTCCGCGACCTCGACGGCAACAAGCTCAACATCTGCCACATGACGTTCGGCGCCGGCTGATCGCCGTCGCGCGACGCGAAGGCGCCGGGTGACCGGCGCCTTCGTCGTTTCCGGGGTCAGGCGGCGCGATCGAGCGGCACCGGTGCGAAGTCGATCACCGGGTCGGCGATGTGGTTGACGTAGTTGGTGTAGATGTTGAGCGCGACATTCGCGATGACTTCCAGCAGCTCGCGGTCGCCGAACCCCTGCGCGCGGAAGGCGGAGATGTCGGCGGGGTCGGGGCGGCCCTGCGTCTCGACGATGCGGCGGGCCAGGTGCAGCAGCGCGGCATCGGCCGGATCGGTCGCACGGCCTTCGCGCGCGGCGGACTGCTCGCCTTCGCCGAGTCCCGCCAGGCCGCCGAGCGCGGTGTGCGCGGCGAGGCAGTAGCCGCAGCGATTGGCCTGCGCGACGGCGAGCGCGATCGCTTCCCGGCGCTTCGCCGAGAGCGCGCCACCCGACAGCGCGCCGGCGAGGCGCAGGTAGCCGTCGAGCACGGCGGGGGCATGGGCCATCGTGGCCATCATGTTCGGCACCAGGCCGAACTTGGCGCGCACGCCGGCGAGGGTCTGGGCGGTGGCGGCGTCGGTGGCGCCCGGGTCGATCGGATGGATGGTGGGCATGTCGGTCTCCTGTCTCGTTGAAGGGATGTGCTCGGGGCACGGACACAGGATGGCGATGGTCATGGTACGTTAGGATCCAATTCGTACCGAAAAGCATGCAGGACGTACCGATGACGTCATCCGCTCCCGTCGACCGGCTCGATGCGCTGCTGCGGCGTTTCGGGGTGGAGGCCGGCCTGTTCCACTCGGGCCCCCTCTGCGGCATCAACGAGCTGGCCGTGGTGCCCGGCCGCGGGCATCTGCACGTGGTGCGCCGCGGCCGGGTGGAGGTGCGCAATGCCGACGGCACGCACTTCGAGGCCGAGGGGCCCGTGCTGCTGTTCTACCCGCGACCGCTCGCGCACCGGTTCGCCACCGATCCCGATGTCGGCGCCGAGATGGCCTGCGCGACGGTCGCCTTCGGCGGTGGCGACGCCAATCCCATCCCCCGCGCGCTGCCCGGCTGCATGCAGGTGCCGCTGCCGGAAGGCGGACGCCTCGCCGCGAGCGCCACGCTCCTGTTCGACGAGGCCTTCGACGCCCAGTGTGGCCGGCAACTCGTGGTCGACCGCCTGTTCGAGGTGCTGCTGGTGCAGGTGCTGCGGCATGCCCTCGCAGAAGGCACGACGCAGGGCGGGCTGCTCGCCGGCCTCTCGCATCCGCGCCTGCGCCACGCGCTGGTCGCGATGCACGAATCGCCCGCGCGTGCCTGGACACTCGAGTCGCTCGCCGCCACGGCGGGCATGTCGCGCACGCGGTTCGCCGAGGCATTTCGCGAGACCGTCGGTTCGACGCCGGCCGACTACCTGGCCGGCTGGCGCGTCGCCGTGGCGCAGGACCTGCTGCGGCACGGGCGCCCCCTCAAGCAGATCGCCGCCGACGTCGGCTACGAGAGCCCGGCCGCGCTGGCACGCGCGTTCAAGGCGCGCACCGGGGCGACGCCACGCGACTTCAAGCGGGTGCCGGCCTGACGTCGATCGCGGCTCCACGGTCCGCGTGCCAGCCTCCGGCACGGAGGTGGCGCATGCGGTCCAAGAAGCTCCGGTTCGGCGAAGGCTTCCGTGTCGCGTTCGAGGTGCGTCGCGCGCAGTGCGCGGAGATGGTGCTCGCGCCCGGCGATCGCGAGGGCGGCGACGACAACCGCCATCGCGGCGCGGACCAGTGGCTCTACGTGGTCGACGGCCGCGGCGTGGCGATCGTCGAGGTCGATGGACGCCGCCGGCGCGTGGCCCTCGAGCCGGGCCGGCTTCTCGTCATCGAGAAGGGCGAGCGGCACGAGGTCCGCAATACCGGACGCGGCTTGCTGAGGACGCTCAACTTCTACTACCCGCCTGCATTCCGGCGCGACGGCGAGCCCAAAGGGCCCGGCAGGAAGTAGGCGCCGCGAGGCGCCGCTAATCGACCATGCCCTTGGACTCCGACGCGGCGAGCATCTCGGGATGCTCGATGCGGCGCAGCCGGTGCAGCAGCGGGTAGGCGAGCACGGCGCCGAGGATGATCGCCACGCCGACATAGAACTGGGGCGTGAGTTCGCGCTGCTCCCCGAGCAGGACGATGGCCAGCAGGATCGCGTACACCGGTTCGAGGTTCACCGCGAGCTGCGCGGCGAATGCACTCATGTGCCGCAGTGCGACCAGCGAGAGCGCATACGGCAGCAGCGTGCATCCCAGGGCGAGGCCGAGCAGGTAGAGGCTGTCGCGCGTCGACGGCAGCTCGAATGCCAGGCCTTCGCCCGGCCACAGCAGCGCCATCAGCGGCGCGAGCAGCGTGAGCGCGAGCGTGCCGGCACCGAGCTCGATGCCGGTGACCGTGAGCGCGTCGCCATGCTCGACCAGGCGCTTGTTGAGCGAGCCGAACAGCGCGACGAGCAGGGCCGACAGGGTGCCGACCGCGATGCCTGCGCGCATGCCCTCGGGCACGCCGCCGACGACGAGCGCGACGCCGGGCAGCACGGCCACGCCGAGCAGCAGGTCGCGCGGCTGGAATTTCGACTTGGCGAGCCACGGCTCCACGAGCGCCGTGAACACCGTGCCGAGCGCGATGCACGTCGCGCCGACCGAGGCGTTCGAGAGCTTGATCGAGGCGTAGAAGGTGAGCCAGTGCAGCGCCACCAGCACGCCGATCCCGGAATACGCCAGCACGAGCCGCGCCGGCATCGTGCGGAGCGCGCGCCAGACCGAGGGCACGAGCGCGATCACCGCGACCACGATCAGCATCCGCCACCACACCAGCGGCAGCGCCGGCAGCGTGATCAGCTTGCCGAGGATCGCGGTGAAGCCCCACAGGACGACGCAGAAATGGATCTGCAGGAAGGCGCGGCGCGTTTCGGGGGTCGACATGCCCGCATTATCCGACGCGCCGTGTGCACTCAGGCCGACGGCGGCCGCAACGCGAGCAGCCAGTCGGCGAAACGCCGCGCCGACTCGCGCATGCGCCGGTGCGAGGGATGCACGACGTAGTAGGCCCAGCGTGCGGGCATGTCCGGCCCCGGCAGCCGCGCGAGCGAGCCGTCGCGCAGGAACGGCTGCACGATGTGCTCGCGCGCGAGCGCGGGGCCGAGGCCGAACGTGGCGGCCGTGAGCGCGCCCATCGAGTCGGTGAAGCGGTAGCGCTCGTCGAGCGGCACGCCGCGCACCTTCGCCGCCCGGAACCAGTCCTGCCAGCCCTGGCGGGCGTTGTCGGCGATCAGCGGCCGGGCGGCGATATCGCGTGGTCCCTCGATCGCATCGAACGCGGGCATCGAAGGCGCGGCCACCGGGAACAGCATCTCGCCCATCAGGAATTGCGCGTTCAGGCCGGCCCACTGGCCGGGCCCCAGCCGGATGCCCAGGTCGGGTCCGCCGTCGTCGAAGCGGGTGAGTGCGAAACCGGTCTCGATGGAGATCCGGATCCCCGGATGCGCGGCGGTGAACTCCGGCAGGCGCGGCAGCAGCCAGCCGCAGGTGAGGGAGTGCAGGGTGGCGACGCGGACGAGGTCGCGGTCCTGGCTGTCGGCCCGCAATGCACGCATCACGTCGTCGAGGTCCGCCAGCGAGCTGCTCGCGGCGTCGGCCAGCTGCCGGCCGGCCGGGGTCAGTACGACGCCGCGCGCATGGCGCTGGAAGAGGGCGACGCCGAGTCGCGATTCCAGCTTGCGGACATGGTGGCTGACCGCGCTGGCGGTGAGATGCAGCTCCTCCGCCGCATGGGCGAAGTTCTGGTGGCGTGCGGCCGCCTCGAACGCGGCCAGCGCGGAGAGCCATTCGGCGCGGCTGCCCATGCGAGCCTCAAGCCTCGTTTGTGGCTGGGGAGCAAAGTATGCGCTTGTCGAGGCCTGGCCGGAGGGGACAATGGGCATGGCGACACGAGCGGATCTCGCGGCGCGGCACAGGATCCGGATGGTCCCGGCCCGCGGACACGGTCAGGCTCGCTGTCATCCTCCCAAGAGAATTCCCATGGCCGCGCAGCCCGCCCTCGCCACCCCGTTCCCTGCCGCAGCGGCCTCCCGCTGGCTCACGCCCGTGGAGATCACCGTGCTGGGCGCGATCTGGGGTGCGTCCTTCATGTTCATGCGCGTCGCGGCTCCGCAGTTCGGGCCGTTCGCGCTCGTCGAAGTCCGGCTCGCCCTCGGCGCGCTCGTGCTGCTGCCGTTCCTGTGGCGTGCCCGCGACAACTTCCCGCTCCGCCTGTGGCCGAAGCTGGCCGTGATCGGCGCGATCAATTCCGCCGTGCCGTTCCTGCTGTTCGCCTGGGCGGCCGAGCGCGCGCCCGCGGGCGTCGGCGCGATCTGCAATGCGATGACCGTGCTGTTCACCGCGCTGGTGGGCGCGCTGTTCTTCGGCGAGCGCATCGGCCTGACCCGCAGCCTCACCCTGGTGGCGGGCTTCGCGGGCGTGGTGGTCCTCGCCAGCGCGCGGATCGCGGGGGCCGAGGTGGGTGCGGCGGTGGTCGCCGGCGCGGGCGCCGCGCTGCTCTACGGCGTCGGCATCAATCTCGTCCGGCGCCACCTGTCGGGCCTGCCGGCCGCGGCCGTGGCGGCGGCGACGCTCTCGTGCGCGGCGCTGCTCGTGCTCCCGTTCGCGATCGCCGAGTGGCCGCAGCGCATGCCGGACACGCGGGCCTGGGCGTCCGCCGCACTGCTCGGCATCGTCTGCACCGGGCTGGCCTTCGTCATGTACTACCGCCTGATCGCGCGCATCGGTGCGGGACGTGCATCGACCGTCACCTACCTGGTGCCGCTGTTCGGCGTCGCCTGGGCATGGTGGCTGCTGGGCGAGCAGCCCACGCTGCGCATGGCGATCGCCGGCGTGCTGATCCTCGGCAGCGTCGCCATGAGCCAGCGCATCCGCTGAGCGGCGTGCAGGACCGGCGACCCTCGACCCGAAGGGTTCGCGTCGCGGACCACGGCGATGGGCGGGACAGCCAGCGCGACCCGGAGATCGACACCCGGGGGGCGGGGCGAGCGAGGGCGAAGTCGGAGACATGAGCCGCGCTTGGCGGAAATCGGCGCTCCGCCGGTCCGCCATCGACGGCGCGGCCGCGCCTCGTCCGCCGTCGGGCGATCGCGTCCGCGACGTCGCGAAGCGCTACTGCGCGCGCAGCAGCTTCGCGATCATCGCCATCGCCGCGGCCGGGTTGCGCTGCTTCGCGCCGCCGATGAAATACACGTAGACCTCGCGCTCGCCCAGTGGCGTCACCGGCTCGGCGATGCGGGGCAGGCCCTCCGGCTCGCCGCCCGCGCCCCAGGTGCGCGCGCGGTCGAGCCAGGCGTCGATCTCGGCGGGCTCGTAGCCTTCCGCGACGTCCACCCGCGAGCGCATCAGGCGCGCGTAGACCACGCGCCCGGTGACGTCCGCGATCGCGGGATGATCCGGCGAGTCGGTGTAGACGGTGCCCGCGCCGAACGTGCGCGCCACGTCCACGTACCGCGGATCGACGAAGCTCGGGTGCCCCGGCTCGATCACGTGCCGCAGCGGGCGTCCGTCGAGCGTGCGGGGCAGCAGGTCGAGGAAGGCCGCGAGGTCGTCGGCGTCGAAGACGCGGCTGGGTGGCATATGCCAGAGCACCGGGCCGAGGCGGTCGCCGAGCTCGGCCAGCCCGCCGTTGATGAACGCCCATGCGGACTTGCCGCAGCGCGCGAGCGGCCCGCGCTGGGTGATGTGCTGCGGCGCCTTGACGGAGAAGACGAAGCCCGGCGGCGTCTGCTGCCGCCACTGCGCATACTCGGCAGGGCGGCGCGCGCCGTAGAACGTGCCATTGATCTCGATCGTGGAGAAGCGCCGGCTGGCGTACTCGAGTTCGCGACGCGCGACGAGGCCTTCCGGGTAGAACGCGTGCCGCCAGGGCGCGTACGTCCACCCGCCGACGCCGACGCGGATCCCGTCGACGGCGGGCACGCCCGAGCCGATCACGGGCCGGGCCGGATGCCACGCGCCGCCGGCAAAGACGCCGCGGTCGGCCACGACGGTCTCGCGCAGGCGACGCTCCATGCTCAGGCTCCCCGACGGGGTCCGTGCGCCCGGCCGGCGCAGCCGGCGCGTGCCCGAGGGGACGGAAGGGCGCGAGCGGGCATCGGCGGCCTCAGTGGTTCCAGTCCTCGTCGTTCTCGAACTCGACGAGCACGTCGAGGTCGAAGGCGAGGGCTTCGACGGCGTCGCGGACGCGGCGCACGGTGTAGTCGTTCGGTGCTTCGACCTCGAGCTCGTGCACGCCGGGGCCCTGGTCGTCGGGCAGTCCGGCCGAGCTGGAGTCGTCGTCGTCGGCATGGGGCATCAGGTCGGCGACTTCCTCCACGTGCTCGATGCCATCGATGCTCTGCAGCAGGTTGCCGATGGCGCGGGCGTGGTAGTCGCTGCCGGTCACTCGCATACGCATCACGGGCATGGGAAATCGTCCGGTCTCGTGGAAACGAGATCGAGGCTAGGCAGCGATCGGCATAGGCGATGTGATGGACGGCGCGTCGAATGCGCGCGATGCGCGCAGCGCGTTTAGCTATCCGAACGGACGGCGGCCCCGGACGCGACCGTGGGCGATGCAGGCCAAAGAAAACGCCCGCATCGCTGCGGGCGTCTCGGGTGGATCGGAACGCGCGGATCAGTCAATTCGGTCGTCCGGCGCGCGCCAGTCGGCGTTCGGCGGCGAGCTCGAGAAGCCGCTGCCCTGCTGGCTCTGCCCGTTGCGCACGGCGCCGCCCGTGCCGAACGACGCGCGGCCGTCGTCCACGCGGATCTGGTTGTCGATGTCCTTGACCCCGCGCACGCCGTCGGCGATGTCCTCGGCGCGATGCTTCATCCAGCGCTCCGGCACCTCGCCCGTCAGGAGCACCTTGCCGTCCTCCACGCGCAGCAGGATCTCCGAGGCATCGAGCAGGTCGTCGTGCATGAAGCGCTCGTTGAGCTCCTCGGCGATCAGCGAGTCCGAACGCGTCGCATTCTTGGGGCCGCGTCCGCGGCGGGTGAGGGCGCGGTCGACCATGCGCCCGATCGCGCGGCCGCCGGCGACGTGCTCCGTGTCCCCGGGCGTCGCGAAGTTGCCGTAGCCGCCGAGCTCGGCGGGTCCGAACGAATCGTCGCGCCCCTCGTTCTCGCCCCATCGGCGGTCGGTGACCGACGGCATGTTCTCGTAGGCACGGGCGCCGAAATCGCGGTTCACGCCGCCCGACTGGCCCTGCTGCATATCCCGGTGGTTCATCGACGCCTCCTCTGGCCTTGCGCACATGCGCAGGCGGCCATGCTGGTACAGCGGGCGTTACCGGCATGCCAATGGCGGGTGACCCGGCGCGGCGGCGCCCTTAACGGCCGGTTCGTGACGCCCGTCTAAAGCCTGGCGCACAGCGGCCGATACGGAGGGAGCCGCCCCCCGCCGCGCCGAAGGAGCCACACGGATGTACCTGATCATCGGCGCTGTCATCGTCATCGGCAGCGTGCTCGGCGGCTTCGCGATGGTCGGCGGCCAGATCATGGCGCTCTGGCACCTCAACGAAGTGATCGTGATCTGCGGCGCCGCCGCGGGCTCGTGGATCATCGCGACCCCGATGAAGGTCATCAAGGCGTCGCTGGCCGGCATCAAGGGCGTGCTCGGGGGGCCGAAATACAAGCGGGCCGACTATGTCGACCTGCTCAAGCTCATCTACGAGCTGCTGGTGAAGATGCGCCGCGAAGGCATGATGGCCATCGAGACGCACATCGAGAACCCGAAGGAGAGCTCGATCTTCCAGAAGTACCCGAAGGTACTGGGGGATCACCACATGCTCGACTTCATCACCGACTGCCTGCGGCTGATCGTGGGCGGCAACATGGCGCCGCACGAGCTCGAGTCCCTGCTCGAGTACGAGCTGGAGACGCACCACCACGAGGCGCTGGAGCCGGCGCACTCGGTCCAGAAGGTGGGCGACGCGCTGCCGGGCTTCGGCATCGTGGCCGCCGTGCTCGGCATCATCAACACCATGTCGATCGTGGGCAGCGCGCCGCCCGCGGAGATCGGCATGAAGGTCGCGTCGGCGCTCGTCGGCACGTTCCTCGGCATCCTGATCTCCTACGGCTTCGTGGGCCCGATCGCGTCCGCCATGGAGAATCGCGCGCACGAGGACGGCAAGGCTTTCGAGGTGGTGAAGATGGCGCTGGTCGCCTCGCTGCGCGGCTACGCGCCGAGCGTGGCGATCGAGTTCGCGCGCAAGCTGCTGTTCTCGGACGTGCGGCCCAGCTTCCAGGATCTGGAGGCGGACCTGAAGGCCGCCAAGGGCTGAGGCGATGGCTGCGCAGCCGGCTCCGCCGCTGATCATCATCAAGCGCCGCAAGAAGGGCGGCGGCGGTCACCACGGCGGCTCGTGGAAGGTGGCCTACGCGGACTTCGTGACCGCGATGATGGCCTTCTTCATGGTGATGTGGCTCGTGACGAGCACGCCCGAAGAGAAGCTCGGCGGCATCGCCGACTATTTCAAGAATCCGAGCGCGGTGAAGGGCTCGACGAGCACGGCCGTGCCCGGCCGCATGGGCCCGGGCGGCGCCGGCGACCAGCCGATCGCGATGTTCAACCAGGTGCGAAATCCGCCGGGCGCAGGCGACGCGAAGATTCCCGGCATCGGCAGCGGCAAGGACGGCCAGCACCGCAGCGATGCCGAGAAGGAGAAGCAGGACCGCCAGAAGCTGGAGGAGCTGCGCAGGGTGCTCAACAAGGCGATCTCCGCGAGCCAGGCGATGGCGCCGTTCAAGGACCAGCTGCTGATCGACATCACGCCCGAAGGCCTGCGCATCCAGATCATCGATGCACACAACCGCCCGATGTTCGACCTCGGATCGCCGGAGCTGAAGCCGTACACGCGCGCCTTGCTCGTCGAGTTGGCGAACTACCTCAACCAGGTGCCCAATCGCGTCGCGATCACCGGGCATACCGACACCACGCCCTACCGCGCGAAGGACGGCTACAGCAACTGGGAGCTGTCGAGCGAGCGCGCGAGCGCCGCGCGCCGCGCGCTCGTGGCTGGCGGGCTGGGCGAGGAGAAACTGGCGCGCGTCGTCGGGCTCTCCTCGTCCGTCCCGTTCAACCGCCAGGATCCCGCCGATCCGAAGAATCGCCGCATCAGCCTCGTGGTGCTCAGCCAGGAGGCCGAGCGCGCGGCCGCGCGCGTGGATGCGCCGCGCACGCCCGGCGACGGCCGCGCCGATGATCCGTCCCCGATTCCGACCGCGGGAACGCTCCCCGTGAAGCGGCCCGGCGTCGCGTCGCGCAATGTCGACTGACGGTCGGCGACGCCCGTCGCCCGCGTGCCCGGAACGAGGTGCGTCGGTCGGCCCGATGCAACGGAACGCCGTGCACGCATGAGCACCATCGACACGCACACGCTCGCCCTCGTGTCCGTCCTCGGCGGCCTGCTGATGGCGGCGAGCCTCGGGGGCGTATGGATCGCCGGTACCCGCGAGCGCGCGGTCACCTGGTGGACGTTCGCCGGGGCGAGCCTCGCCCTCGGTTTCCTCATCGGCGTGCTCGCGAGCGGGGTGCCGGACCCCGCGTGGTGGCATGCCGCGCTCGCCAACGCCTTCGTCGGCGCGGCGCATGCGGCGGTGTTCGTCGGCGTGCGGCACCACCTGGGCGTACGGCCCTGGACGCTGCCGGCCTTCGCGATCGTCGTCCTGCTGTTCGTGGCGATGGCGTCGTCCGTGGAACTGCAGACGTCATTGCGCTCGCGCGTGCTCGTGCAGTCGGTGGGCTACGCGATGATGGACCTCTGGGGTGGCGCGATGCTCTGGAGCCGACGCGCGCCCGGGCTCACGGCCTATCGCCGGGTGGTCGCGCTGGTCCTGCTGGGCCATGGCGCCTTCTTCCTCGCGCGCTGGCTCTGGGTGCTCGTGCACCTCGACTACGAGAACAGCATGGGCGACGACCCGTTCCAGATGGCCGTCTTCCCGGTGGGAATGGTGTTCGCGTACGCCCTGTCGGTGGCGCTGGTGCTGATGCTCTACCGCGGCCAGGAGCTGGCGCTGCGCGACGCCGCCCTGCGTGATGCCCTGACGGGGCTGCCCAACCGCCTCGCGCTGTCGGAACAGGTCGACCGGGAGATCGCGCGGGCGCGACGGTACGGCCAGCCGCTGTCGGTGGTCGCTTTCGACGTCGACCACTTCAAGGCCATCAACGACGCGCACGGGCATCCCGGCGGGGACGACGTGCTGCGCGCCATCGCGAACATCGTCCGCACGACCATCCGCGACTGCGACATGGCCTTCCGCATCGGTGGGGAGGAATTCCTGGTCCTGCTGCCGTGCACGCGCGGGGAGGAGGCGCGCGCGACCGCGGAGCGCCTGCGGTCCGCGGTGGAGGCACGTGCCACCGACCTCGGGAGTGCACGGGTGGTCGCCACCATCAGCCTGGGTGTCACGGAACTGCAGGCAGGCGAGGCGTGGGCGGAAACGGTGCGCCGCGTCGATGCGGCGCTGTACGAGGCCAAGCACGCGGGCCGCAACCGCGCGGTGGCCCGCCTCCCGCGCGCGCCGGGCTGACGTTCCGCGACGCCGCGGGTGCCGACGTCGGGCCTCGCCCGTCAGCGCTTCACCGCCCGTACCGGGAGCGGCACGTTGCACAGGTCGATGTGTCCCGCGGGCACCTTGTAGAAGTCGTCGCGACGGTTGCGGCGCGCCTCCACCAGCTCGGCGAACAGCGGCGTGTCGGTGCGCATCGCTTCGAGCTCGATGCGCTCGGCCGCCGGCACGTCGCTCATCAGGCGCACGGACCGGATCGGCACGCGCTGCTCGGGCTTCTCGAAGAAGCCCAGCGGGCCGGTGCCGCGCGGGATCGTCGAGAGCCACTCCATGCCCTGCACGACGCGGCCGACGGTCGTGATGTTGCGGTCCAGCTGGCGGGGCGACTGGCCGATCACCACGTACAGCTCCGCGCCGGTGCTCGAATCGAGCGCGATGTCGCGTCCCGCGCCGACCATGCCGTAGCAGTGCGCCGGCCAGTACGTGTTCCGCGCGGGATCGCGCGCCGCGTAGAAGCCGTCGACGAAGCCCACCTCCGGCGCCCAGCCGTCGGGGTCGGGCAGGCGGGTCCAGGCCTTCGCGAGCTCGGGCGTGCCCCGTACCTCGGCTTCGGCCGGCAGCTTGCCCTTCGCCTTGCCCAGCGGGCGGCGCTTGGCGTCGTCCTCCGCCGGGTCGCCCCACTGCACCACGAAACCGTCCTGCGACCGGTTGATGCTCAGCCCGTTCCAGAAGCCGTCCGCGGCGAGCGTGCGGATGTTCGCCACGTGCTCGGGCGCGAGCCGCGGCGCGAGCTCGATGACGATGCGTCGGCGGTCGTCCAGCTCCATCAGCAGCGTATGGGCAGGGTCGAGCGCCCGCCAGTCGGCCGGCGTGGATGCGTCGAGGATCTGCTGCATCGTCCGACTCGCGGCGGCGGGGGGCGCCCCCGGGGCCGACGGGGCGGTCTGCGTGGTCGCGCAGCCGCAGGCGAGGGCAGCGAGAAGGGTCGCGAATGCGTAGCGGGAGGAGGTCATCGGCGGCTCCGTGGCGATCCCCCGATTCTGGACCAGCGGCCGGTCCTGCGGGGGTCTGACGCATGACTTCTGGCAGCTTCGCTATATCGAACTCGATACTAGGATGGACTCGAACCTAGGACGAGCCCCGCCCATGTCCGATCCCGACCTCCACCTGCGCAAGTTCCAGAAAGAGCTGAGCGCCGGCACCGTCTCCCTGGCGTTGCTCGCCGTGCTGGGCGAGGCCGCCGAGCCGATGTACGGCTACCAGATCGCCAAGCGGCTCGAGCGCCTGGAAGGCGTTCTCGCCGGCAAGCAGAGCGCGCTCTACCCCGTGCTCCGCGGGCTGGAGGGGGGTGGCCTGCTCGACAGCCACGTCGAGCCGTCCGTCTCGGGCCCGCCCCGCCGCTACTACCGCATCACGCCCGCTGGCCGCGACGTCCTCGCGCGCTGGTCCGGTGCGTGGCGCGCCACACGCGACTCCGTCGACGCCGTACTCGGCCCGCTGGCCGCGCCCGCATCCACTTCCGCCGCTCCAACCGCCTCCGGGGGGACCCCGCAATGAACGCCGCCATCTTCCACGCCGACGCGCCACGCCCCCCCAGCAGCATCGCCGAATACCTCGATCGCCTGCGCGCCGCGCTCGCCGGCGCGGACTCGGCGCTGGTCCAGGACGCGCTCTACGATGCCGAGGACTACCTTCGCTCCGAGATGGCCGCGAACCCGGGCAAGTCCGAGGCCGAGGTCATCGCCTCGGTGGCCGGGAGCTACGGCGCACCCGACGAGGTCGCCGACATCTACCGCGACACCGAGGTCCGCGTGCAGTCCGCGCTGCAGGCGCCGAAGCCGCGCAAGCCACGCACCCCGGTGGGACGGTTCTTCGGCGTCGCGCTCGAACCGCGCACGTACGCCGCGCTGTTCTACATGCTGCTCACGCTGGCGACGGGCATCTTCTATTTCACGTGGGCCGTCACCGGCGCCTCGCTCTCGCTCGGCCTGTCGGTGCTCGTCATCGGCATCCCGTTCGTGATCCTGTTCTTCGGCTCGGTGCGCGTGCTGGCGCTCGTCGAAGGGCGCCTGGTCGAGGCGATGCTGGGTGAGCGCATGCCGCGCCGGCCGCTCTACGCGCCGACGAGCGCGACACTGCTGGGCCGCATCGGCGAGATGTTCACCGACCCGCGCACGTGGGGCACGATGCTCTACATGGTGCTGATGCTGCCGCTGGGCGTCGTGTACTTCACGCTGGCGGTGACGCTGTTGTCGGTCGCGCTGGCCTTCGTCTCATCCCCGTTCCTCGTGCTCGCCGAATACGTGGGGTGGTTCGACGCCTACGACGTGGACGTGTCGGTCACGTGGTGGCAGATGCCGTTCGTGTTCCTCGGCGGCGTGCTGCTGCTGTTCGGCACGATGCATCTGGCGCGCGGTATCGGCCGGTTCCACGGCCAGCTCGCCAAGCACCTGCTCGTGCAGTCCGGCCCCCGTCACGCGGGCTGATCGACGTGTCGAGCGGCCGCCGCGCATGCCGCGGCGGCCGTGATGTGGTCCGCCCGCCTCAGCCGGCGTAGGCGGCGAAGAAGTCGCGCACCTTCGGATACACCTGCGTGCGCCAGCGGCGGCCGCTGAAGATGCCGTAGTGGCCGGCGCCGTCGACCACGAGGTGCTGTCGATCCTTGGCGTCGATCCCGGTGCAGAGCGCATGCGCCGCACGCGTCTGGCCCTGCCCGGAGATGTCGTCGAGCTCGCCCTCGATCGTGAGCAGGGCGGTGTTGCGGATCTTCGACGGGTCCACCTTCTGCCCGCGCACCTCCCACTCGCCCTTCGGCAGTAGGTGCTGCTGGAAGACGATGCGCACGGTGTCGAGGTAGTACTCGGCAGGCATGTCGAGCACCGCGTTGTACTCGTCGTAGAAGCGGCGATGCGACTCCGCGTCTTCCATGTCGCCTTGCAGGAGGTGCTGGTAGAAGTCCCAGTGCGACTGGAAGTGCCGCTCCGGGTTCATCGCCACGAAGCCCATGTGCTGCAGGAAGCCGGGATACACGCGGCGTCCGGCGCCGGGGTAGGGCGACGGCACCGGATGGATCACGTTCGTCTCGAACCACCACAGCGGCTTCTGCGCCGCGAGGTCGTTGACCTGCGTCGGATTCTGCCGGGTGTCGATCGGCCCGCCCATCATCACGAGCGAGCGCGGCGTCTTCTCGCCGCGCGCGGCCATCAGCGAGACCGCCGCGAGCACCGGCACGGTCGGCTGGCAGACACTGACCACGTGCAGCTTCTCGGCGCCGATGTGGCGGATGAACTCCTCGACGTAGGCGATGTAGTCGTCGAGATGGAACGGCCCTTCGCTCGCCGGGACCATGCGCGCGTCGACCCAGTCGGTGATGTAGACCTTGTGGTCGCGCATCAGCGTGCGCACGGTGTCGCGCAGCAGGGTGGCGTGGTGTCCGGACAGCGGAGCGACGACGAGCACGGGCGGGTCGTCGCGGAACCGCTCGATGTCCTCCGCCTGGTCGGCGAAGCGCTTGAAGCGGAGCAGGCGGCAGAACGGCTTGTGCAGCTCGACGCGCTCGACCACCGGGTACGCACGGCCATCGATCTCGAGGCTGTGGATGCCGAACTCGGGCTTCTCGTAGTCCTTGCCGAGCCGGTAGAACAGCTCGTAGCCGGCGGACACGCGCTGGGCGCCCGGCACCGACGACAGCCAGCTGCCCTGCGCGCCGAAGGCCTTGCTCATCGCATCGGCCCAGTAGGTCATCGGCGCGAGCCATGCGCGGCCGAGTTCATGCATCTGATAGAGCATTGGCGACTCCCCCTGTTGCGCCGCAGCATACTCCCGCTGTTCCACGCCGTACCGTGAAACCGGTCCGCCTTGTTCAGCCCGCCGTTTCCAGTGTCGACGCCGCGTCGGCGAGCGCCGGCCCGAGGTAGAGGTGCGAGCCCAGGGCGACGAAGCCGGCCCGGGCGAACCGGTCGCGATAGAACCGCCCGGATCGGCGCTGGAAGCCCACCCGGTCACCGGCCACCGCGTCCGACGCGGTGAACGTCTCGAGGAAGGCGATGCCGCCGCACATCGAGGCCAGCCCCGGGAGTCCCCGGTCGAGCTCGCGGGCATCGAGGTAGTGCATGACATCGCTGCAGACCACGAGGTCGACAGGCGGGCAGGGCCGCAGGTGCGCGAAATCGCCGAACGTCGCGTAGTGGATTCCACGGCGTGCGCCGAACCGGGTGACCGCGTATTCGCTGCTGTCGAAGCCGAGGTAGCGCGCCTTCGGGCGCAGCTTCGCGAGGACCGGCTGCCACGGCCCTTCGCCACAGCCCACGTCCAGCACGCTGCGCAGCGGACGCTCGAGCCAGTACTCCGCCGTGGCGACGGCGAGCGCGACCTTGCGCTCGAGCCGTGCCCGCCCGCCGATCGCATCGGCCCGCAGTGCCGGATCGCGGTACCAGCGCTCGAAGTAGTCGCGGTCGTACTGCTTGCTCATCGGGGTCGGGTCGGAAGGCGGCGCGGCATGCTAACGCGCGCGCCGCGGCCGATGGCCCGCTGCCGCCTCCGCGGACCGCGCCTCAGCGTCCGCGGCGCGTCCCACGTGGCGCATGCCCGCGCCCGCCGCGCCCCTTGCCGAGCACCGCGCCCAGCACGGCGCCGGGGCCGCCTGCACGCGTGAGCGCCTTCGCGAGCGCATAGGTGACTGCGAGTTTGACGAGTGCACGGATCATTCGGATCTCCGGTATCGAGGGCCGTCGGGACGCGGCCGCCGACAGCGAGTATCCGCGTGCGCGTGGAGGATCGTGCATGCACGCGGCGCCGCGAGGCGGCGAGGATGAACGGAAGGCACATCGAATGCTGGGCCCCGGCGGAAGTTCACGCGCGTTTGAAATGTGCGCTCCTAGCGTCGGGCCACCGTCACCCGCCAGCGAACGCCATGCGCACCGAACGCCTCGCCACCCCCTCCGCGAAGACCGTCCTGCCCGTGCCCGCCGAGCTCGAGCGCATCGCCGCGGCCGACACGGCCTTCGAGTTCCGCACCTACGACTACACCCGCGGCTGGGACGACGAGGACGCCGACCTCGGCTGGGTCGACGCCGACGTCGTGCGCGGTGCCCGTCGCCTGCACTGAGCGGTCGGTCGCCGCGTCGGCGCGTCGGTATCATCCGGGCGTCGCGCGCATGAGCGCGCATCGCCCGGAGTCGAGATGGCCTACGCCTGGATCAAGACCTTCCACCTGGTCTTCGTGATCGCCTGGATGGCGAGCGTCTTCTACCTGCCGCGCATCCTGGTCAACATCGTCGAGGTCGGCGACGCGCCTGTCGTGCGCGAGCGGCTGGTGCTGATGGGGCGGCGGCTCTACCGGTTCGGCCACATCGTCTTCGGGATCGCCGTCGCGCTCGGCCTGTGGCTGGCGTTCGGCTACGGAATGGTCGGTGGCTGGCTGCACGCCAAGCTCGCGCTGGTCGCGGTCATCCTCGCGCTCTTCATCGTGACGGGGCGCTGGCTCAAGCGCGCCGATGCGGGCGGCGCCCTCCCGTCCGGCCGCACGCTGCGCCTGTTCAACGAGATCCCGGTGATCCTCCTGGTCGGGGTCGTCTGGCTGGTGCTCGCCAAGCCGTTCTGACGATCAGCGCGCCCCGAGCGCAGGCGGTGTGACCGGCACGCCGTTGGCATCGCACGTGCCGGCACGGCAGGCCGCCTCGCGCAGGCGCGGTGTGGCCTGCAGTAGGATGTGGAAGATCGCGTTCTGCTCGAGGCTGCCGCGGACGGCGTCGCTGCCGGGGCCGCGGGCCCAGATGCCCACGTCCTCGCCACCGTGCGACTCGTTGGACAGCGGGAAGATCGCCTCCTGCAGGTAGTGCGGCGCTTCGGTGTCGACGTCGGTGAGATCGGGGCGGCCCGTCGCCGGCTGCACGCCGCTGGTGGGGTGCGGATGGCGCTTCGGGCCCTCGGGCTGCTGGTCGGTCCGGCCGACGTAGCCGGGGCCGTTGGCGTAGTTGAGGGTGGTGTAGGGCAGGCCGAGGCCGTCGGTGGCATACGCCCCCTCGCCATCGCCCTCGCCGCTGCTGCCGCGCACCTTGCCGAGGATCGGATTGCCCCGCACGGGATAGCCCGAGAAGCTCAGCGTGTGCGCGTGGTCGGCGGTGACGAGGATGAGCGTGTCGTCGTCCGACGTCGCCTCCGCAGCCGCGTGCACCGCGCGGCTGAAGGCGATCGTGTCGGTGAGCGCGCGGAACGCATTGCCCTCGTGGTGCGCATGGTCGATGCGGCCACCCTCGACCAGCAGCACGTAGCCGGCCGGATTGCGCGACAGGCGCGCGATCGCCGCGCGCGTCATCGCCGCGAGGTCGGGCTCGCCTGCCGGGTCGTCCACGCGATCGTGCTCGTAGCGCATGTGGCTCGGCTCGAACAACGCGAGCAGCGGCGCGTCGACGGGTGCCGCGTCCAACTGCTTCGCGTTCCAGGCGTAGACGCCGCCCGGATGGCGCTGCTTCCAGCTCGCGACGAGGTCGCGACCGTCGAGGCGAAGGCCCCGCTTGTCGTCGTACTCGGGATCGGCCTGCTCGGCCGGCATGAAGCTGCCGCGCCCGCCGCCCATCAGCACGCGCAGGCGGTCGGCATGGGGCGACTCGACGAGCTGCCGCGCGATGTCGACGCAGCCGTCCGCGCGTGCCGCCTCCGGAAGGGCGGTGTCGTTCTCCCAGTTGCGGTCCGCTGCATGGGTGAACGCGGCCGCGGGCGTGGCATGGGTGACGCGCGTGGTGGTGACGATGCCCGCGTCGAGCCCGCTCACCGCGGCGAGCTGCCACAGCGTCGCGAGCGGTGCGCCGAGCGCCTGCGCGCAGTCGCCGCGCGCCACCTCCGGCGCCACCGAGATCACGCCTGCCCGCGTCTTCACCCCGGTGGCCATGGCGGTCATCGTGCCGGCCGAGTCCGGGGTCTGGGTGTCGGTGTTGTACGTCTTGCTCAGCGCGGTATGCGGGAACCGCTCCCAGGCGAGGCGGTTCTCCTCGCCAGGCCCACCGGCCCGCTGGCCTTCCAGGATGCGCGCGGCGGCGACGGTGGTCAGGCTCATGCCGTCGCCGACGAACAGGATCACGTTCTTCGCTCGGCCGCCCATCGCGCCCCGCGCGGCGGCCTGCGCCGCGCCGTCGCGGAACCACCAAGCGGTCGACTCGCCGCCCGGGCGCTCGATCGCCGGCACTTCGACGAGGACGGCGCCCGGCGTCGTTGCGGGGTCTGGCGCGGTCGCGCACCCGGCGACGGCGACGGCGGCGAGCAGCACGGCGAGGGCGCCGGTACGGGGGGCGGGGGAGACGGGCATGCGGGGCGGGTCCGGAAACGACGCCGGATTATGACGACATGCCGCGCGGGCGGCCCCCACGCGCCGCATGCATGGCACGCTGAGGGCCTACGCGCGTTGTCGCGGCGCCGTCGCCGCCACGGGTATGGTGCGCGTCGAACCTGGAAGGACGTCCCGATGGCGCTGGTCCGAGGCTGGCTCAAGATCCCGTTCTGGCAGCGCGTGCTCGCCGGCTTCGTGCTGGGCGCGCTCGCGGGCTGGGCGCTCGGTCCCGACGCCGAGACGTGGTTCGGCCCCCTGGGCACGCTCTACGTCAACCTGATCAAGATGATCGCGGTGCCGCTGGTGTTCTTCGCCGTGATGAACGCGGTCGCCTCGCTGCACGGGCAGAAGTCCGTGGCCGCGCTCGGCGGTCGCACGTTCGCCTGGTTCGCGGCGACCGCCGCGCTCGCCGTCGCCGTCGGGCTGTCCGTCGGCTGGCTGATGCAGCCGGGCGCGGGCGTCGCCGGACTCGCGGCCGACCCCGGCTATACGCCCAAGACGCTGCCGCGCGTGGTCGACGTGCTGCTCAACATCGTGCCCGCCAATCCGTTCCAGGCGCTCGCGGGCGTGGCGATCGGCAAGGACGCCAACGGCGCGAACGCGGTCGTCCCCGGCGCGAGCACCGTCCTGCAGGTGATCTTCTTCGCCGGCCTCGTCGGCTTCGCGCTCGTCAAGCTGGGGGAGCGCACCGCGGGCCTGCGCAGGCTCGTCGGCGAGGCCAGCGAGACGATGATCCAGGTCACGCGCTTCGTGCTCGAGTTCACCCCGATCGGCACGTTCGGCCTGATCGCCGCGCTCGTCGGTGCCTACGGCTTCCAGAAGCTGCTCCCGCTCGGCACGTTCGTGCTCGCGCTCTACGTCGCCTGCGCGGTGCAGATCGTGGTGGTCTACGGCGGCCTCCTCCTCACGCACGGGCTCAATCCGCTCAAGTTCTTCAAGGGCGCCGCGCCGGGGATGCAGATCGCGTTCGTGAGCTCGTCCAGCTTCGCCTCGATGCCCGCGGCGATCCGCTCGGTGACCCACAACCTGGGCGTCAACCGCGACTACGCGTCCTTCGCGGTGCCGCTCGGCGCGAGCATCAAGATGGACGGCTGCGGCGCGATCTATCCCGCGCTCACCGCGATGTTCGTCGCGCAGTATTTCGGCATCGACCTGTCGGCGACCCAGCTCTTCACCATCCTCGTGGCGTCCGTGCTCGGCAGCTTCGGCACCGCCGGCGTGCCGGGCACCGCGATCGTCATGGTCACGCTCGTGCTGTCGGCGGCGAACCTGCCGCTGGAAGGCATCGCGTTCCTCGTCGCCATCGACCGCATCCTCGACATGATGCGCACCATGACCAACGTGACCGGCCAGATGCTGGTGCCGGTGCTCGTCGCCCGCGAGACGGGGCTGCTCGACACCGCGGTGTACGACGCCGGCCCCACCGAGGTCGGCATCGTGCGCGAGTCGGACGTCGCCTGATGGCCGAGCGCGAGCTCACGCTGCGCTTCCTCGCCCAGCCGGGCGACGTGAACTACGGCGGCAAGGTCCACGGCGGGGCGGTGATGAAGTGGATCGACCAGGCCGGCTATGCCGCGGCGGTGGCCTGGAGCGGGCATTACTGCGTCACGGTGGCCGTCGGCGGCATCCGCTTCGTTTCGCCCATCCGCATCTCCGACCTCGTCACCATCCGCGCCAAGCTCGTGCATACCGGGACGAGCTCGATGCACTTCGCCATCGAGGTGCGGGCTCGCGATCCGAAGCAGGGCGCGGACGGCGATCGCCTGTGCACCCACTGCGTGATCGTCTTCGTCGCCCTCGACGCCCCCGAAGGCACCCCGGTGGCGGTGCCGCCATGGACACCGGCGACCGACGAAGACCGCCGCCTGGCCGACTATGCCCGCGATGTCATGGCGCTCGGTCGCGGTATCGAGCCGCTGCTCGACGGCGCCCGTCAGGCCTGAAACGGCGAAGGCCGCCCGGAGGCGGCCTTCTGCAGCGGGTGTGGCGGTCGGCTCAGATGCCGGCGACGCGGCGGCCCTGCAGGAACTTGGAACCCCAGTAGCCGGTCTCCAGCGTCGATACGGTCACGTCGCGACCGGTGCGGGGCGCGTGGACGAACTTGCCGTCGCCGACGTAGATGCCCACGTGGTCGACCGTGCCGGACTTGCCGAAGAACACGAGGTCGCCCTTGACCAGCTGGGTCTTGCTGGCGATCAGCTCGCCGGTCTTGGCCATGTCGCGGGAGACGCGCGGCAGCTCGATGCCCAGGGCGTTGCGGAAGACGTAGCCGACGAGGCCGGAGCAGTCGAAACCGCCTTCCGGCGAGGTGCCGCCCCAGCGGTAGGGCGTGCCCAGCAGGGCGAGGGCACGCGAGAGCAGGGACTGCACGCGGCCTGCGGGCGGGGCCTCGGCGCGGGCACCGCCGGCACCGACCAGGCGGTTGATGTCGGTGGCCAGCATGAAGGCGCGGTCGGACATGCTCATCGGCTCCGACGCGGCGCGGGTGGCGTCGCTGGTCGCCGCGACCGTCGCGGTGGCCGTCGCTTCCTGGGAAAACGCCGGCAGGGCGGCCAGGGCGAGCGCGCCGGCGAGGAGCCAGCGGGTGAAGGAGCGGTGGGTGTTGCGTCCGGTCATCACCGGGACCTCACGAATTCGTCACGGGGCCATCATGCCCACCCGACGGCTCCGTTTGGTTAGCAACTCGTTAGGCGCCCGTTAACCCACTGCGGACCCGGTCCCAAAAAACCGGTCAGGGAGGTGACGGCGGCTATTGGAGGACCCGACGGCCGCCCTGGAAGCGGTCGCGCCAGTACGGGCCGTCCAGCCGGTCGAGCCGGACCGTCCCGCCGCTGCTGGGCGCATGGACGAAACGGCCCTCGCCGACGTAGATCCCGATGTGCTCGACGGCCCCGCCGGCCCCGAACACGACCAAGTCCCCGGCCGCGATCGCAGGCGCCGGCACCGCCGGCCCCAGCCGGGCGAGTTCGGCCGAGCTCCGGGGCAGGGCGCGGCCGAGCATGTCGCGATAGACGTAGCCCACCAGGCCGCTGCAATCGAAGCCCGCCTCCGGCGTGTTGCCGCCGTAGCGATACGGCGTGCCCACGAGCGAGAGGGCGCGCATCAGGACGGCGTTCGCGGCCACCGGGTCCTGCGGCGCGATCGCCGGCCAGGCCGGCGGCAGCGGGGCGCGGGCCGCCGGCGAGGAGCGCACGGCGCTTCCGCCGCCACACCCCGCGAGCAGCGTCGCGAGCACGAGCGCGAGGCTCGCGGACACGGCGTTCGCTGGCGTGCCCGACGCCTTGCCCGGATAATGCCTGTTCCCCATGGCGGTACTTTGAGGCGCGCGTCGCGCCGCTTCAACACCGCCCGTCCAGCCCGATCGGGCGCCACTCCGCCCCGCGCGGCTCGAGATCCCCATCCAATGAATATCGACAAGAACAGCGTCGTCCGCTTCCACTACACCGTCTCCGAGCAGGGCCAGGAGGCGATGGAGTCCTCGGAGGGCCGGGATCCGCTCGCGATCCTCGTCGGCCACGGCAACATCATCCCGGGCCTCGAGGAAGCCATGATGGGCAAGGCGCAGGGCGATACGTTCGAAGTCGACGTGCCGGCCGCGCAGGCCTACGGCGAGCGCCGCGACGGCCTGACCCAGCGCATCCCCAAGAAGCACTTCGAGGGCCAGCCGCTCCAGCCGGGCATGCAGGTCGTGCTGAACACGAACTTCGGCCCGCGCGCCGTGACCATCGAGAAGGTGGGCATGACCGTGGTCGACGTGGACCTCAACCACCCGATGGCGGGCAAGGACCTGCACTTCGCGATCGAGATCGTGGAAGTGCGCGAGGCGAGCGCGGAGGAGCTCGAGCACGGCCACGTGCATGGCGAGGGCGGCCACCACCACTGAGCCGCGTCGCCGATGCGCACCGGACGGCCCGCCTCGGCGGGCCGTCCGCGTTTGGGCGCCGTGCGTCGGCCGGCGCCGCCCGGCGCTGGCCTCGCCATACGTCCCGCAGGCATGCTGCGGCGGACTTCGGGGGAGGGAGCGATGAACGAATCGACGCTGTTGCGGCCAGTCGCGGCCGGCGAGCGGATCCAGGCCATGGACGTCCTGCGCGGCTTCGCGCTGCTGGGCATCCTCCTGATGAACATCGAGGCCATGGCGGGGCCGATGATGGAGGGCATGAGCGGGACCGATCAGACCCTGCGCGGGGCTGACTACACGGTGGATGCGCTCATCTACATCCTCGTGCAGGGCAAGTTCTACACGCTGTTCTCGCTCCTGTTCGGCATGGGCTTCGCCGTGATGATGGAGCGCGCGACCCGCGCGGGGCGGCCGTTCACCCGCCTCTACCTGCGGCGCACGCTCGGTCTGCTGGTGATCGGCCTCGGGCATGCGCTCCTGCTGTGGTCGGGGGACGTGCTGGTCAGCTACGCGCTGATGTCGATTCCGCTGCTGCTGTTCTTCCGCGGAACGCCGCAGTCGCGTCTGCCCAAGTGGGGCATCGCGCTGTATTCGGTCCCGCTGGTGCTGATGCTGGCCCTCGGCGGACTGGGGGAGCTGGCGAAGTTCGTGCCCGAGGCGGCCGCGGAGATGCAGAAGTCCACCGATGCGCAAGCGGCGCAGATGGCTGCCTGGAGCGACGCGCAGCGTGCCGCCTACGGCAGCGGGAGTTTTCTCGACGCCACTCGCCAGCGCGCGAGCGACTTCGCGCAGATGATCGGCTTCCTGGTGTTCTTCGGCTGGCACGTGCTCGGCATGTTCGTGCTGGGGGCCTGGTTCGTGCGCAGCGGCGCGATCGCGCGGCCCGGCGAGTTCCCCCGGCTGTATGCGCGGCTGCGCTGGATCGCGCTGCCCGCGGGGCTCGCGATCATGCTGGGCTCCTTTGCGGTCGACCCGCAGATGCCCCACGGCCCGGCGGGACTGCGCCCGATGGTGGCCTTCGCGCTGCATGGCCTCGGGAGCCTCCTGCTGTGCCTCGGCTACCTGGCGTGGATCGTGCACGGCCTGAATTCCGAGGCAGCGCGCCGACCGCTCGCGGCGCTCGCGCCGGCGGGGCGGATGGCGCTCACCAACTACCTGCTGCAGTCGCTGGTGTGCACGCTCGTGTTCTACGGCTACGGGCTTGGCATGTTCGAGCGCATGCCGCGCGCATGGCAGCCGGTGTTCGTGCTGGCGCTGTTCGCCGTGCAGGTCGCGCTGAGCCACTGGTGGCTCGCCCGCCACAGCCACGGGCCGGTGGAACGGCTGTGGCGCGCGTGGACCTACGGCGGGCGGGCGCGCGACGCCGCGCCAGCCACCGGAACGGCCTGATCCGCAGGCACGGTTTCGCGCGGGCGACCGCGCGACGACAATGAGGACCCCGGCGATCGCGCCGGGGTCTTTCGTTTCCGGGAGCCGGCATCGATGGCCGCGACGCAGAGCGACGTGCTAGTGGTGGGCGGCGGCGTGATCGGCCTGTCGGTCGCGATCGCCCTCGCCGAAGCCGGTCGGCACGTGCGCATCGTCGAGGCCGGGCGCGTCGGCGGGGGCAGCTCGCATGGCAACTGCGGCACCCTGACGCCGAGCCACGCGCCGCCGCTGTCGGCGCCGGGCGTGCCGCTCAAGGCCCTGCGCTGGATGCTCACGCCCGACGCGCCGCTGTATGTCCCGCCGCGCCTCGATCCATTGCTCTGGCGCTGGCTGCTGCGCCTGGCGGCGCGGGCCAATGCGCGCGACTGGAGGGCGAGCGCGCTCGCAAAGGGCGCGCTGCTCAACGACTCGCGTGCCCGCCTGAACGACTGGATGTCGCGTTACGGCATCGACGCCGAGTTCGTCGAATCCGGCCTCGACTACGTCTATCGCACCGACGCCGCCTTCGCCGATGGCCAGCGGGATCTCCCGCTTCTGCGCGAGCTCGGGATCGACGCGCACGCGATCGACAGTGCCACCTACCAGGCGCAGGAGCCCGCGCTGAAGCCGGGCGTGGCCGGGGCGATCCATTTCCCGGGCGATGCGATGCTGCGGCCGGACCGGTACGTCGCCGAACTCGCACGCGTGGCCGCGGTTCGGGGCGTCACGATCGAGCCCGACACGCCGATGCGCGGCGCGCGACGCGACGGTGCGAACTGGCGAGTCGAAACCCCCGGGGGTGCGTTCGATGCGCCGCGGCTGGTGCTCGCGACGGGCGCCTGGTCGCATCGCGAGGCCGATGCCCTGGGCCTGCCCTGGCTCCGCCATGCGGTGCAGCCCGGCAAGGGCTACTCGATCACCTACGACGCGCCCGAGCGCGCGCCACGTCGACCGCTGGTCCTGCGCGAACGCTCGGTCTGCGTGACCGCGTGGGGCAGCGGCTTCCGCCTCGGCAGCACGATGGAGTTCTCCGGCTTCGACGACAGCCTCAACGCCCGTCGTCTCGCCGCCCTGGAGCGCGGCGCGTCCGAGTACCTGCACGTGCCCACGGGCCCCGCGGTGCGCGAGCGCTGGTACGGGTGGCGCCCGATGTGCGTGGACGACGTGCCGATCCTCGGCCCCGTGCCGGGTCGGGACGGCCTGTGGCTCGCCACCGGCCACGGGATGATGGGGATGGGCATGAGCGCCGGCACGGGGCAGTTGCTCGCGGACCTCATCACCGGGCGGCCCCCGGCGATCGATCCGGCGCCGTACCGGCCCGGGCGCTTCGTCGGCGCATGATGCGACGTGGTCACGCCGGGGCGTCGCCACGGCTGGCAGGCTGGCGACGGATGGAGGAATGGACCGGATGGCGACCGACTTCGACCTGATCGTGATCGGCGGCGGCTCCGGCGGCCTGGCGGGCGCGTTCCGCGCGGCGTCGCACGGGGCGCGGGTGGCCCTGCTCGAGCCGAGCGCACTGGGCGGCACGTGCGTCAACGTCGGCTGCGTGCCGAAGAAGGCGATGTGGCTCGCCGCCGAAGTCGCCGGAAAGCTGCGCATGGCGGAGACGCTGGGCTTCGGTGCAGCGTCCTGCGCGCTCGACTGGCCCACGTTCATCGCGCATCGCGAGCGCTACATCGAGGGCATCCACGCGAGCTACCGGCGCCGGCTGGACGCGGCCGGGATCGCCCTGATGCCGTACCGCGGGCGCCTGCTCGGGGCCGGCCACGTGCGCACGGATGCGGGGGTGACGCTCAGCGCCTCGCACATCCTCCTCGCGACCGGGGGTGTCCCGGTGAAGCCGCCGATTCCCGGCGCCGAACTGGGCGCGGTGTCGGACGACTTCTTCGCATGGCGGGAGCCGCCCGCGAGTGTCGCGATCGTCGGCGGCGGCTATATCGCCGTCGAGCTGGCCGGCGTGCTGCAGGCGCTCGGCAGCCGCGTGACGTTGCGGGTGCGTGGCCCGCGCCTCCTCGACGGCTTCGATGCCGACATCACCGCGCAGCTCGCCGAGGACTATCGCCACCACGGAGTCGACATCCGGTTCGGCACGGGTACGCAGGCGCTCGACGGCGTGCCGGGGGCGATCCGTTGCCAGGACGGCGATGGCGCATGGAGCGAGCCGGTCGAGCAGGTGGTCTTCGCGACCGGACGCCGTCCCGCGACGGCGGGCCTCGGGCTCGATGCCGCGGGGATCGCACTCGATGCGCGAGGCCACGTGCCCGTGGACGCCTATGGGGCCACCTTGGTGCCGGGTATCTACGCGGTCGGCGACCTGACGCCGATGCCGGCGCTCACGCCGGTCGCCATCGCGGCCGCGCGGCGGTTGATGGATCGCGTGTTCGGCGGTGTCGACCGGCGCGCGCTCGAGTTCGACACGATGCCGACCGTGGTGTTCTCGCATCCGCCGATCGGCCAGGCCGGCCTCACCGAAGCTGCGGCGCGCGAGCGTTTCGGCGACGACGTGCACGTGCTGCGCGCCGGGTTCCGCCCGATGCTGCACGCCCTGGCGGACTCGCCGCAGCGCAGCCTGTTCAAGCTGGTCTGCACCGGTCCCGACCGGCGCGTGGTCGGGGTGCACCTGCTGGGCGAGGCGGTCGACGAGATGCTGCAGGGCTTTGCCGTCGCATTGCGTGCGGGCATCACGCTCGACGACCTGCACGATACGATCGCGATCCATCCGACCAGCGCCGAGGAAGTGGTGCTGATGCGCTGAAGCGCATCGACGCGCCTGCACCGACCGCATGAGCGACGCCATCGTCACCACCGAGACCTTCACGCTCTACCGCGGCCGCGTACCGCTCCTGGTGAGCCTGCCGCACGACGGCAGCGAGATCCCGCCGGAGCTCGCGGCGCGCATGGCCGACTGCGCGCGCGGCGCGCCCGACACCGACTGGCACGTCTCGCGGCTGTATGCGTTCGCGCGCGACGTGCTCGGCGCCTCGATGCTCGTGCCGCGCTACTCGCGCTACGTCGTGGACCTCAACCGGCCGCCCGACGACGCATCGCTCTATCCGGGCCAGAACACCACGGGCCTCTGTCCGCTGCAATGCTTCAGCGGCGAGGCCATCTATCGCCACGGCGAAGCACCGGACGCCGCCGAGATCGCGCTGCGTCGCGACCGCTACTGGGCGCCGTACCACGCGGCCCTCGTGGCCGAGATCGAGCGCTTGCGCAGCACGCATGGCCGCGCGGTGCTCTGGGAAGGCCACTCGATACGTGGCAGCGACCTGCCGTTCCTCTTCGAGGGCCGCCTGCCCGACCTCAATCTCGGCACGGCAGCGGGCGCCAGTTGCTCGCTCGAGATGCAGGCGGGGCTGGAGGCGGTTCTGGCCGCGCAGTCGCGCTACGACTGGGTCGCGAACGGCCGCTTCAAGGGCGGCTACATCACGCGCCACTACGGGCGGCCCGCCGCGCGCATCGACGCGGTGCAGCTGGAGATCAGCCAGCGCATCTACATGGACGAGGCCAGCTTCGCCTACGACGAGCCACGCGCCGCGCAGGCGCGCGAGGTCATCGAAGCGCTCCTGCGCGCCTGCCTCGACGCCGCGGGCTGACCGTCACGCGTCCCGCCCCGCGCCGCGCGCAGCATCGGCGTCCCGGCCGTACGGAGCGCACGATGGACGAACCCGCGACGTTGGATGGCGGCTGCGCCTGTGGCCGTGTCCGCTACCGACTGCATTCGCGACCCTTCGACGCCGGCTACTGCCACTGCGGCATCTGTCGGCGCTGCAGCGGTGCGCCCGCAGTCGTCTACGCCACAGTGCCCCTCGAGCACTTCGAGCTCCTGCGCGGCCGCACGCGACGCTACCGCTCGACCGGGTTCGGCGAGCGGGGGTTCTGCGGCGATTGCGGCGCCGCGATCTGGATGCGCGTCGCGCACGAGCCGGATACGCTCGACGTCACCGTGGCGACGCTCGACACGCCGGGCGACGTCGTGCCCGGGTTCCACATCTGGGCGGGCTCGCGGATCGCGTGGTTCGACACCACCGACGGTGCGCCGCGCTTCGAGGGTTCGCGGCCGGACGCGTCGAAGCCTCACTGAGTCGGGGTTCGCGGCCGCGCGCGTTCGCCCGCAGCCATCAACCGGGTTTCACCGCCTCGAATTCCCAGAGCAGGTAGGGCAGGTCGTCCGCGACCTGCTTGCCGCGAAGGCGGCGCAGCGTGTCGCGGAAGGCGTGGGCCAGCCGGCGCGGGCCGCTCGGCGCCGCGCGGTTCTCGCGCGAACCGGCGATCGCGCTGTAGTGATCGTCGATGCGTACCCGCTCCGCACGCAGCAGGCGGTAGTGTCCCACGAAGCCGTACATGCGCCCCGGTGGGTTCTCGCCGCAGAAGTACTCGTGCGTCGTGTCGGTGACGATGTTGACGTGCGTGGGGTCGGCGAACGCGGCCGGGTGTGGGTAGGCGGGCGTGAGTGCGTACAGCCGGCCGCCCGGGGCCAGCACGCGCCAGATCTCGTTCATCACGCGGACGAAGGGAAACGTCGTATCCGTGCCGTCGGCGGTCGGCAGGATGCGCGGCACGTGCTCGAGGAAATCGTAGGCCGAGACCGACGCGAAGCTGCCGTCCTCGTAGGGGATCGGCTCGATCGCCAGGTTGGCGGTGCGCAGCTCGAACCCGGGCGCTTCGGCCAGCGCGCGGATGTCGACGCCGCACACGACCGCGCGGCCATAGGGATTGCGCGGGAACTTCCCGCAGCCGAGATCGAGGTGCCGGTCGGGAGATGCCATGTCGGGCCACGTGGGAGGACGGGCGGATGCTAGTGCATCCGCCGACCGCCGATCACGCCTCGGGCGTCGCCGGGGCGCACGTACCGCGTGGCACCTACCGCGACGAGGAGCTTGCGGCTGCCGCCAGGACACGAGCCGCGGCTCGGCGCGCGGCGCTCAAACCTCGAGCGTTGCGAGATCGCCCTTCGACTCCAGCCAGGCCTTGCGATCGGACGCGCGCTTTTTCGCGAGCAGCATGTCCATCAGCGCCGCGGTCGCGTCCTGGTCGTCGACGGTGAGCTGCACGAGGCGCCGCGTATCGGGATGCATCGCGGACTCGCGCAGCTGCTCCGGATTCATCTCGCCCAGGCCTTTGAAGCGGGTGACCGAGATCGCACCCATCGGCGTGCCCTTCTTCTTGGCGGCGCGGTCGCGCTCGATGCGGTCGAGCAGGATGCGCTTTTCCTCCTCGTCGAGGGCGTAGAAGACCTGCTTGCCGATATCGATGCGGAACAGCGGCGGCATCGCCACGAAGACATGCCCCGCGGCGACGAGCGCCGGGAAGTGCTTGAGGAACAGCGCCGACAGCAGCGTGGCGATATGCAGCCCGTCGGAGTCGGCATCGGCGAGGATGATGATCTTGCCGTAGCGCAGGCCGCTGATGTCGTCCTTGCCCGGGTCGCAGCCGATGGCGACCGCGAGGTCGTGCACTTCCTGCGAGGCCAGCACGCTGCCCGAGGCGACTTCCCACGTGTTGAGGATCTTGCCGCGCAGCGGGAGGATCGCCTGGAAGTCCTTCTCGCGCGCCTGCCGCGCGCTGCCGCCCGCCGAGTCGCCCTCGACGAGGAACAGCTCGGTGCGCGACAGATCCTGCGAGGCGCAGTCGGCGAGCTTGCCGGGCAGGGCGGGGCCCTGCACGACTTTCTTGCGCACGACGAGCTTCTCGGTCTTCAGGCGCGCCGCCGCGCGCTCGATGGCGAGCTGCGCGATCTTCATGCCGAGATCGACGTGCTGGTTGAGCCACAGCGAGAAGGCGTCGTGCGCCGCCGATTCGACGAAGCCCGCGGCCTGGCGCGAGGAGAGGCGCTCCTTCGTCTGGCCGGAGAACTGCGGGTCGGTCATCTTGATCGACAGCACGAAGGCGACCCGGTCCCAGACGTCCTCGGGCGCGAGCTTCACGCCACGCGGGAGCAGGTTGCGGAAGTCGCAGAACTCCCGCAGCGCGTCGGTGAAGCCCGAGCGCAGGCCGTTGACGTGCGTGCCGTGCTGCGCGGTCGGGATGAGGTTGACGTAGCTCTCCTGCACGAGCTCGCCTTCGGGCACCCACGCGGCGGCCCAGTCGACCACCTCGGTCTCCTTGGCCAGATGGCCGACGAAAAGCTGCTGCGGCAGCGCCTCGCGTTCGCCGAGCTCCCCGCGCAGGTAGTCCCGCAGGCCGTCCTCGAAGTACCACTCGTCGCGCTCGCCCGTCGTCTCGTCGACGAGGCGCACGGTCAGGCCCGGGCACAGCACGGCCTTGGCGCGCAGCAGGTGCCGCAGCGCGCGGGCATTGATCTTCGGGCTGTCGAAGTACTTCGGGTCCGGCCAGAAGTGCACGCGCGTGCCGGTGTTCTTCTTGCCGACGCTGCCGATCACCTCGAGCCTCGAATCGCGGAAGCCGTCCTTGAACGTCATCCGGTATTCGTTGCCGTCGCGCTTGATGCGCACGTCGACCTTCTTGCTCAGCGCATTGACCACGCTCACGCCGACGCCATGCAGGCCGCCGGAGAACGTGTAGTTGTTGCCGCTGAACTTGCCGCCCGCGTGCAGCCGCGTGAGGATCAGCTCGACGCCGGGGATCTTCTCCTCCGGATGGATGTCGACCGGCATGCCCCGGCCGTCGTCGGAGACCGAGCAGCTCCCGTCCGCATGCAGCGCCACCTCGATGGTGCGCGCATGGCCGCCGAGGGCCTCGTCGACCGAGTTGTCGATGACCTCCTGCGCGAGGTGGTTGGGTCGGGCGGTGTCCGTGTACATGCCCGGGCGGCGCTTGACCGGGTCCAGCCCGGACAGCACCTCGATGTCGGCGGCGTTGTATCGCTTGTTCATTAGTCGAAATGCTAACAGACCGCGTCGCAGGGGCTGGGACGGCCGCTCGGATGAACGCCGGCCGGCGTGAAACGGCGGTTATTCACGAGCCGGGAACCACGGGGGGCCGTAGGGTCGCGCCGTGCCGGACCGCTGCAGGCGGCATCGGCGCACCCTCCCATCCCCCAGGAGCGTTTCATGAAGAACCGTATTCTCAGCCTCGCCCTTCTCGGTTCCCTCGCCGTGCCCGCCGCGTTCGCACAGGTTTCGGTCGGCGGCCAGACGGGCGTGACCGGTCAGGTCGCCGGGCCCGCCACGACGCCCGTGGCCGGTGCCATGACCGACACCGCCCGAACCGCGCGCGACGCCGCGAAGGAGACCGTCAAGGACACGCGCGAGGCCGGCAAGGACACTGTCCGAACGGCGAAGGACACCGCCAAGGCCGCCGTGAGCGAGGCCAAGGACGCGGCCCGCACCGCCACTGCCCCGCCGACCGCGACCACGGCCGTCGATGCCGGCGCTGGCGCCGCGACCCGCGCCGCCCCCGTGACGGGCGCCACCTCCGTAGCCGGCACGGTCGGGACGACGACGGCGACGGGCACGCAGGGCACGACCGTCGGTGTCGACGCCGGCGTCGGCGCGCAGGGCGCGGCGAACGCCTCGCCCCAGGCCGTGGAGGCCGTCTCCGGGAATCCGACCGCGGCGGCCAACTCGGCCGTCACTGCCGCCGTCGCGACCGTCGACGCGCTGACCGGCACGGGCCAGGCGCTGAGCGAGGAGGAGGCCAAGCAGGCCCGCATGGAGGAGCTCGCGAAGAAGAAGGCCAAGCGCGACGCCCGCAAGAAGCACAAGTGATCGCGCGGCGCACGTGAGTCCCGAACGCCCCGGCCCGCCCGGGGCGTTTTTCATGCGCCGGTCGGCGGCGAGTCTCGCGGCACGCGGGCGCGACCTGTAAACTACGGGTTTCCAGCGCACCCGTGCCCATGACTTCCCCAAGCCATGTAACGCCGCTCGTGTTCGTGACCGGCGGTGTGGTGTCCTCGCTCGGCAAGGGCATCGCGGCGGCCTCGCTCGCGGCCATCCTCGAATCGCGCGGCCTGCGCGTGACGATGATGAAGCTCGATCCGTACATCAACGTCGACCCGGGCACGATGAGCCCGTTCCAGCACGGTGAGGTGTACGTCACCGACGACGGCGCGGAGACCGACCTCGACCTCGGCCACTACGAGCGCTACGTCCGCACGCGGCTGTCGCGCAAGAACTCGATCACCACCGGCCGCATCTACGAGGCCGTGATCCGCAAGGAGCGCCGCGGCGACTACCTCGGCGGCACCGTGCAGGTGATCCCGCACATCACCGACGAGATCAAGCGCGCGATCGTCGAAGCGACCAATGGCTTCGACATCGGCCTCGTCGAGATCGGCGGCACCGTGGGCGACATCGAATCGCTGCCGTTCCTCGAGGCGATCCGCCAGCTGCGCAGCGAGCGCGGCCCCGAATCGACGCTGTTCATGCACCTCACGCTGGTGCCGTGGATCGCGGCGGCCGGCGAGCTCAAGACCAAGCCGACGCAGCATTCGGTGAAGGAGCTGCGCTCCATCGGCATCCAGCCTGACGTGCTGCTCTGCCGCAGCGAGCAGCTGCTGCCCGATTCGGAGCGCCGCAAGATCGCGCTGTTCACCAATGTCTCCGAGCGCGCGGTGATCTCGGCAGTCGACCTCGACGACATCTACAAGCTGCCGCGCTTCTTCCACGAGCAGGGCCTGGACGACATCGTCATCCGCCGCCTCGGCCTGCAGGCGGGCGCCGCGGACCTGTCCGAATGGGACGCCGTGCTCGACGCGAGCCAGCACCCGGTCGATGAGGTCACGATCGGCGTGGTCGGCAAGTACGTCGATCACCAGGACGCCTACAAGTCGGTGGCCGAGGCGCTCAAGCACGGCGGCCTGCGCCAGCGCACGCGCGTGCGGCTCAAGTGGATCGAGTCGAGCGACGTCGAGAAGCAGGGCGTGGCCGCGCTGGACGGCGTCGACGGCATCCTCGTGCCCGGGGGCTTCGGCGACCGCGGCTTCGAGGGCAAGGTGCAGACCGCGAAATTCGCCCGCGAGGCGGGCATGCCGTACTTCGGCATCTGCTACGGCATGCAGGCCGCCGTCGTCGATTACGCGCGGCACGTCTGCGGGCTCGAGGGCGCCAACAGCACCGAGAACGACAAGCACTCTCCGCACCCCGTGATCGGCCTGATCACCGAGTGGCGCACCTCCACGGGCGACGTCGAGCGCCGGAGCGAGGAGAGCGACCTCGGCGGCACCATGCGGCTGGGCCTGCAGGAGCAGCGGTTGAAGCCCGGCACGCTCGCGCACGAGATGTACGGCGCGACCGTCGTCGGCGAGCGGCATCGCCACCGTTACGAGTTCAACAACCGCTACCGCACCCAGCTCGAGGACGCGGGCCTCGTCATCTCGGCCAAGTCCATGGACGACCTGCTGGTGGAGATGGTCGAGCTCCCGCCGTCGAAGCATCCATGGTTCCTCGCCTGCCAGGCGCACCCGGAGTTCCTCTCGACCCCGCGCGACGGTCATCCGCTGTTCGTCGGCTTCATCCGCGCCGCGCGCGAGCACAAGGCGCAGGCCGGTGGCCGGCTGCTGAAGGAAGCGCGCGCCTGATGGCGGCCGCGCGGCCCATTCCCCCCCACCGCATCGCGCGTCCCGCGGGGCGCGTTGCACCGGAGCACCCCATGAACCTCTGCGGATTCGAGGTCGGCCTCGACAAGCCGTTCTTCCTGATCGCCGGCCCGTGCGTCATCGAATCGATGGAACTGCAGATGGAGACGGCCGGCCGGCTCAAGGAGATCACCTCCGAGCTCGGCATCCCCTTCATCTTCAAGTCGAGCTTCGACAAGGCCAACCGCACCTCGCTCAACGGCTTCCGCGGGCCGGGCATGGAGGAGGGCCTGAAGGTGCTGGCCGAGGTCAAGCGCCAGCTTGCCGTGCCGGTGCTGACCGACGTGCACGAGTACACGCCGATCGACGAGGTCGCCAGCGTCGTCGACGTGCTGCAGACCCCGGCCTTCCTCGTGCGCCAGACCGATTTCATCAAGAAGGTCTGCAGCGCCGGCAAGCCGGTGAACATCAAGAAGGGCCAGTTCCTCGCACCGTGGGACATGCTGCCGGTCGTCGAGAAGGCGAAGGCGACCGGCAACACGCAGATCATGGTCTGCGAGCGCGGCGCGAGCTTCGGCTACAACAACCTCGTGAGCGACATGCGCTCGCTCGCGGTCATGCGCGAGACGGGCTGCCCGGTCGTGTTCGATGCCACGCACTCGGTGCAGCTCCCGGGCGGGCAGGGCAGCTCGAGCGGTGGCCAGCGCCAGCATGTGCCCGTGCTCGCGCGGGCGGCGGTCGCCGTCGGCGTCGATGGCCTCTTCATGGAGACGCATCCGGATCCGTCGAAGGCGCTGTCCGACGGTCCGAATGCCTGGCCGCTGCCGAAGATGCGCGCGCTGCTCGAGACGCTGAAGGCGCTCGACGAGGTGACCAAGCGCAACGGCTTCCTCGAATCCTCCCTCTAAGGACGAACCTCCCACGATGAGCACCATCGCCACGATCCATGCCCGCGAGATCCTCGACAGCCGCGGCAATCCCACGCTCGAAGCGGAGGTCACGCTCGCCGACGGCAGCTTCGGCCGCGCGATGGTGCCGTCGGGCGCATCGACCGGCACGAAGGAAGCCGTGGAGCTGCGCGACGGCGACAGGACGCGTTACCTCGGCAAGGGCGTCTCGCAGGCGGTGAGGAACGTCAACACCACGATCGCGCAGGCGCTCGCCGGCTTCGATGCGGCCGACCAGGCCGGCCTCGACCGCCGCCTGATCGATCTCGACGGCACCGACAACAAGGGGCGCCTCGGCGCGAACGCGTTGCTCGGCGTCTCGATGGCGAATGCGCACGCGGTCGCGATGTCCAGGCGCATGCCGCTGTGGCAGCACCTGGCGGGCGGGCGGGAAGCCGTGCTGCCGGTGCCGATGATGAACATCATCAACGGCGGCGCGCATGCCGACAACAATGTCGACCTGCAGGAGTTCATGGTGCTGCCCGTCGGCTTCGACCGCTTCTCGGAGGCGCTGCGCGCCGGCACCGAGATCTTCCACGCGCTCAAGAGCGTGCTGAAGGGGCGGGGCCTGAGCACGGCGGTGGGCGACGAGGGCGGCTTCGCGCCTGACCTGCGCAGCAACGAGGAAGCGCTTGAGACCATCCTGGAGGCGATCGGCAAGGCGGGCTACCGTGCGGGCGAGGACGTGCTCCTGGGCCTCGACGTGGCCTCCAGCGAGTTCTTCGAGAACGGCAAGTACCACCTGCAGGGCGAGGGCAAGCGCCTCACGCCCGAGCAGTTCGTCGACTTCCTCGCCGACTGGACGCAGCGGTATCCGATCGTGACGATCGAGGACGGCATGGCCGAGCACGACTGGGCCGGTTGGAAGCTCCTCACCGAGCGCATCGGCTCGAAGGTGCAGCTGGTCGGCGACGACCTGTTCGTGACCAATCCGAAGATCTTCCGCGAGGGCATCGACCAGCAGGTCGCCAACGCCATCCTGATCAAGGTCAACCAGATCGGCACGCTCACCGAGACCCTCGAAGCCATCGCCATGGCGGATGCGAACCGTTATGCGGCGATCGTCTCCCACCGCTCGGGCGAGACCGAGGACACCACGATCGCCGACATCGCCGTGGCGACCACCGCCACGCAGATCAAGACCGGTTCGCTCTGCCGCAGCGACCGCGTGGCCAAGTACAACCAGCTCCTGCGCATCGAGGAGCAGCTCGGCTCCGCTGCGCGTTACGCCGGCCGCGACGCCTTCGTCTCGCTGCGCGGCTGATCCATCGCCATGGCCCGCACCCACCGCGGCATGCTGATCCTGCTTGTCGTGCTGGCGGCGCTGCTGGCCGCCCTGCAAGCGCAGCTGTGGCTGGGTGACGGCGGCCGGCGCGCGGTCGGGGCGCTGGCAGCGCAGGTGGACGGACTCGAACGCGAGAACGGGGGGCTACGACAGCGCAACGACGCGCTCGCCGCCGAGGTCGAGGACCTGAAGTCGGGCGAGGCGGCGGTCGAGGAGCGCGCCCGCAGCGAGCTCGGCATGATCCGCCCCGGCGAGGTCTTCTATCGCGTCGTCGATCGCGACGCCGCAGCCCCCGCGCGGCCCGCGCCGGCGCCATGAGCGCACGCGCGTGGGCAGTGGTGCCCGCCGCCGGGCGCGGCCGTCGCTTCGGTGGCGACATCCCCAAGCAGTACCTGCACGCGCTCGGCCGGCCATTGCTGGCGCATGCGCTGGATGCCCTGCTCGTCGATCCCCGGATCGAGGGCGCGATCGTGTCGATCGGCGCCGATGACCCCTGGTGGCCCGGCTGGACGACCCTGCACGGCAAGCCGGTGCTGACGTGCACCGGCGGCGCGGAGCGCGCCGACTCGGTGCTGGCCGCGCTCGGTGCGCTCGAGGCGCAAGGGCAGGGCGACGCGCTCGCGGTCGTGCACGACGCGGCGCGGCCCAATCTGGATCGTTCCGACCTCGCGCGCCTGCTGGATGTCGCCCTCGCGGAGCCGGATGGCGCGATCCTCGCGGCGCCGGTGCGCGACACCCTCAAACGCGCCGACGCCGACCGTATCGTCGCGACCGAGCCGCGCGACCGGTTGTGGCGCGCCCTCACGCCCCAGGCCTTCCCGCTGCGTGCGCTCCGCGAGGCACTCACGGCGTGCGCAGCGCGCGGTCTCGGGGCGACCGACGAGGCGATGGCGATGGAAGCGGCCGGCGCGCGCCCCCGCCTGGTGGAAGGCCGCGAGGACAACCTCAAGGTGACCACGCCCGCGGACCTCGCGCTGGTGGAATTCCTTCTCGCACGCCGCGGAGCGACCGCATGAACATCCGGATCGGCCAGGGCTTCGACGTGCATGCCTTCGGCGACGGCTACCACGTGATGCTCGGCGGCGTGCGCATCCCGCATTCCCGCGGCGTGGTCGCGCATTCGGACGGCGACGTCGCGCTGCATGCGCTGTGCGATGCGATCCTCGGCGCAGCCGCGCTGGGCGACATCGGGCGGCATTTCCCGCCGAGCGACGAGCGCTGGCGGGGCGCGGACAGCCGCGCGCTGCTGCGGCACTGCGCGGCGCTGGTCGGGGAGCGCGGTTGGCGCGTCGGCAACGTCGACGTGACGGTGCTCGCCGAACGGCCCAAGGTCGGCCCCCATTCGGAGCTGATGCGCGCGCGCATCGCCGAGGATCTCGGCATCGCCCTCGATGCCGTCTCGATCAAGGCCACCACCACCGAGCGCCTGGGCTTCACCGGGCGCGAGGAAGGCATCGCCGCGATGGCGACATGCCTGCTGGTGGGTGCATGAGCATCGGGTCGATGCAGGGTATGCGGTCGGGCCCGCAGGCCGGCCGAGCACGCGCCTTCGCTGCACGTGCCCGCGGCGCGCGTCCATGACGACGTCGACGCCACGCGCTCACGGCGCGCCCGTCCTGACCGCGCGGTTCCGGGCGACGCCGGAGGACTTCGTCGTCGAGGAGATCGCGGGCTTCGAGGCGAGCGGGCAGGGCGAGCACCTGCTGCTGACGATCGAGAAGCGCGGGCTCAATACCGCGGACGTCGCCGCGCGTCTCGCGCGCTGGGCAGGCGTGCGCGACGTGGCGATCGGCTACGCGGGCCTCAAGGACCGCCATGCGGTCACGCGCCAGCGCTTCACGGTGCACCTCCCCGGACGCGAGGCGCCCGATCCGGCAGCGCTCGAGACCGACGGGCTCCGTGTGCTCGCGGCGCAGCGCCATTCGCGCAAGCTGCCGCGGGGCGCGCTGGCGGGCAACCGTTTCGAGCTCGTCCTGCGGGAGGTCGACGGCGACGCCGATGCGATCGACGCGCGCCTGCAGGCGATCGCCGCGCGCGGCGTGCCCAACTACTTCGGCGAGCAGCGCTTCGGGCGTGCGGGCGACAACGTCGCGCAGGCCCTCGCGATGTTCGCCGGGCGGCGCGTGCGGCGCGAGGAGCGCAGCCTGCTGCTGTCGGCGGCGCGCTCCGAGCTGTTCAACCGCGTGCTCGCGGAGCGCGTGCGGGGGTCCAGCTGGGATCGCGGCCTGCCGGGCGAGGTCTGGATGCTCGACGGGCGGCGCAGCGTGTTCGGCCCGGAGGCTCCGTCGGAGGCCCTGGACGCCCGTTGTGAGAGCTTCGACATCCACCCGACCGGCCCGTTGTGGGGCCGCGGCGACCTGCGGACGGGGGACGCGGCCCGCGCGATCGAGGAGCAGGTGCTCGAGGCGCCCGATGCCCGCGATCTCCGGGCGGGGCTCGAAGCCGCCGGCATGGAGCAGGAACGGCGGAGCCTGCGGTTGCGTCCAGCGGCGATGGCATGGACGCGGCCTTGCACCGGCGTCCTGCAGCTGACGTTCGAGTTGCCGCCCGGCGCGTATGCGACGACCGTCCTCGCGGAGCTGGGCGACCTCGGGTCCACGTCCGCGCACCGTTCGTCGTAAACCGGCCGATGGGGCGTTTGCGGCTTCGGGTCCGGGCGTATAACCGGCTCGACGCCCGCATCGGGCGGGCGCCACGGACCCCGTTCGGAGGCTCGCCATGACCCGTTCCGCATCGCTCTGTGCCCTCGCCGCGCTCGCCGTGCTCGCTACCGGCTGCGCCACCACGTCCGAATCGACCGCCCATGCCCCGGCGCCGGCTTCCGCCCCGGGCACGCGCATGATCGAGCAGGACCATGCCTACATGCAGCAGGTCGAGCAGGTCGCCCGCCGCCGCGGCATCGGCGTCACCTGGGTCAATCCGCCGATGAAGCGGCGGGTGCGTTCGACCAACTAACGCTTCGCCAGGAGCACCACCACCGCGCCCGTGCCGCCCTGCGCGGGCGGCGCGGAGTGGAAGCCCAGCACGTCCGAGCGGTGCCGCAGCACGCGGTCGACGAGGTTCTTGAGGATCGGCGCGCCGCTCGCGTCGAGCTCGTCCGCGCCACGGCCCTTGCCGTGGATGATGCGCACGCAGCCGAGCCCGTGCTTCCGGGCATCGGCAAGGAATGAGCGCAGCACCGACTGCGCCTGCGCGGCGGTCAGGCCGTGCAGGTCCAGTTCCTCCTGGGCCGACAGTTCGCCGCGCTTGAGCCGCGCGAAGGCGGATGGCGGCAGCGCATCGGTGCGATGGCTGAGCACGTCGCCCGCGCCGAGCAGTTCCTCGTCCATCGCGAGCCGGAATTCGGACAGGGCCGCCGCCTCGTCGCGCTCGGCCATGCGCGCGCGCGGCCGCGGCTTCGGCGCGGCCGGGGGCTCGGGCGGCGCGGCGACCGGCCGCACGGGTCCGATCGCACTGCGGAACAGCTCCGAATCGTCGTCGGCATCGTGGTCGGCCATGCCGGCAGCGTAGCGGCATCCGCGCGCAGGCGGCGCGACAGTGCGATCGACGTCGGCACCGCGCGAAAGGCGGGGCAGGGGCATCGGCTATCATGGCGCCCCGCCGTCGCCGGCGGTGTCCTCCACCCGGCGCCACGACATCCATGCGAGTTCTTGTCAGCAACGACGACGGCGTCGACGCGCCCGGCATCCGCGTCCTCGCGGAGACGCTCCGTGCCGCCGGCCACGAGGTCCTCACCGTCGCCCCCGATCGCGACCGCTCGGGCGCGAGCAATTCGCTCACGCTCGACATGCCGGTGCGCGTCCAGCAACGCGACGAGCGCACGTGGCGCGTGCACGGCACGCCGACCGACTGCGTCCACGTCGCGCTCACCGGCCTGCTCGACGAGCTGCCCGACATCGTGGTCTCCGGCATCAACAACGTCGGCAACCTCGGCGACGACGTGATCTATTCCGGCACGGTCGCGGCGGCCGTGGAAGGGCGCTTCCTCGGTTACCCGGCGGTCGCCGTGTCGCTTGCGACGGCCGATGGCGTCGGCCGCCACTACGAGACCGCCGCGCGTGCCGCGGTGGAGATCGTGGCGCGCCTGCAGGCCGATCCACTGCCGGCCGACACCATCCTCAACGTCAACGTGCCCGACGTGCCCTGGGAGGAGCTCCGCGGCTTCGAGGCCGGCCGCCTGGGCAACCGGCATCGCGCCGAGCCGTGCGTGAAGCAGGTGGACCCGCGTGGTCGCGACTGGTTCTGGATCGGGCCTGCCGGCGCCGAGCAGGATGCCGGCCCAGGCACCGACTTCGATGCGATCCGCCGCGGCTGCATCTCGATCACGCCGATCCAGGTCGACCTCACGCGCTACCAGGCGCTCGAGCAGGTCGCGAGCTGGGTGGGCGGGCTGGCCGGCGTGCTGGCCGAGCCGACCGGGGCCGACGCCTGATGGCCATCGGACGCCGGCCCGAGGCCGCGGGCAGCGGCCTGACCTCGCAACGCGTGCGCGACCGCCTCGTCGAGCGCCTGCGCGCGAACGGCATCGTCGACGAGCGCGTGCTGAACGCGATCCGCACGGTGCCGCGCCACCTGTTCGTCGACGAGGTGCTCGCGACCCGCGCCTACGAGGACACCGCCCTGCCGATCGGCCATGGGCAGACGATCTCGCAGCCGTGGGTGGTGGCGCGCATGACCGAGGCGCTGGTCGCCGCGAGTCCGAAGAAGGTGCTCGAGATCGGTACGGGTTCGGGTTACCAGGCCGCGGTGCTCGCCGCGCTCGGGCTCGAGGTGCATACCGTCGAGCGCATCGGCGAACTGCTGCGCATCGCGCGCAAGCGCCTGCGCCAGGGCGGCTACACCGTACGCAGCAAGCACGACGACGGCCGCGCCGGCTGGGCCGAGAACGGCCCGTTCGACGCGATCCTGGTCACCGCCGCGGCGCCGGCGCTTGTCGAGGAACTCAAGGCGCAGCTGGTCCCGGGGGGCGTGCTGATCGCGCCGGTCGGGCCGGCGAACGCGCAGTCGCTGCTGCAGGTGCGGAGCCTGCCGGACGGCGGCTTCGACGAGCAGGTGCTCGCGCCCGTGGTCTTCGTACCCCTGCTGTCGGGAGTGGTCGATTGAACGAGGCGATGAAGGGCGCGCACGGCGCGCATGGCGACGCGACGCTCGGCGAGCAGCTCGAACACGTGATCCACGAGCTGCCCGAGGACCGGATCACGCTCGGTGCGCTGCTGGACGTCTTCGGTGACGAAGGCCTGCTCCTGCTGACCATGCTGCTGACGCTCGTCTTCCTGATCCCGGTGTCGATCCCCGGCGTCAGCACCGTGTTCGGCGCCGCGATCCTGCTGGTCGGCATCAGCCGCCTGCTCGGGCGTCCGCTGTGGCTGCCCGCGAGGATCCGTCACCGCGACCTCCCCGCGGCGAAGCTGCGGCCGGGCCTGCAGCAGGGCATGACGTGGGTGCGTCGCCTCGAGCGCATCAGCCGCCCGCGCCGGCTGAAGTCGATCATCGACGGCCGCGCCCGGCTGCAGCTGACGAACCTCGCCTTCATCGTCGCCGCGGTGCTGCTGATGGCGCCGTTCGGGTTCGTGCCGTTCAGCAACACCCTCCCAGCATTGGCGCTGCTGCTGTACTCGGTCGGGATGGTCCAGCGCGATGGCGGCGCGGTGCTCCTCGGGCACCTCGCCAACGTCGCGACCATGATCTATTTCGGCATCCTGATCGGCGGCGGCGGGATGGCGATCCGCGAGCTCTGGCAGCGTTTCGCCGGCTGACGACGACCACGGGGGCGGACGGGATGCACATGCACGGATCGATGCGATGGCTGCTCGCAGGCGCATTCACGATGGGCCTCGTGGCGTGCTCGAGCACCGTCGTACGCACCGCCCCGCCACGGCCGGCATCCAAGCCCGCCCAGGTCTCGCGACCGAAGCCCGGGGCGACGATCATCGTGCAGCGCGGCGAGACGCTGTACTCGATCGCCACGCGCAACGGCATCACCGTGCTCGACCTCGCGACGTGGAACGCGCTGGCCCCGCCGTACACGATCTACCCGGGGCAGCGGCTGCGCCTGTACCCGGGGGGCGGGCCGTCGACGCGACCGGCCGCGGCGAACCCCGCCCGCCCGCGGTCGATGCCGTCGAGTCCCCCCGCGCGGAACACCAGCCCGACCCCTGCGGTGGCCGCGCCGTCGGTTCCCGCGACCAGCGGCTTTCCGTGGCGGTGGCCCGCGGACGGCACGCTGATCGGACGCTTCGTCGCGGGAGAACCGACGCGGCAGGGCATCGACATCGCAGGCAGTGGCGGAGCGCCGGTGCGCGCGGCCGCGGACGGAACGGTCGTCTATTCAGGCGCCGGGCTGATCGGCTACGGCGAACTCGTGATCATCAAGCACAGCGAGAGCTGGCTGTCCGCTTATGGCCACAACCGGCGGCGCCTGGTGAACGAAGGCCAGATCGTGAAAGCGGGCGAGCAGATCGCCGAGATGGGCCGCAGCGGCGCGCCGCGCGACATGCTGCACTTCGAGATCCGCTTCAACGGACGGCCCGTCGACCCGCTGCGCTACCTGCCGGCGCGATAGCTACGCGTTCGCGGCCAGCACGAAGCCGGCGACCACGCGGCGGCCTTCGCCGGCCAGTACGTTGAACGTCCGCGCGGCAGCCGCGTTGTTCATCACCTCGAAGCCGACGCCCGCCTGCAGGCAGGCCGCCTGGGTGATGGCGGGTGCGAAGGCCTGCCGGTCGCCGCTCCCGATCACGATCAACTCGGGCTGCAATGCCAGCAGGGGCTGGAGCATCTCGGGCGTGAGCAGCCCGACGGCCGCGGCAGGCCAGTCCTCGAGCAGCGCGTCGGGGGCCACGATGAAGCTCGTCGTCAGGCGACGGTCGTTGACCAGCGCCGAGGCGCCGTCGGCGCCGCGCAGGACGTAAGTGTGATCGGGGCGTTCGAGGGTGAGCTGCATGGGGATACCGTGCCTCGACTCTCCACCCCGCGACGGCGGGGCGCCGTGAACTCAGGGACGCGGGAGGACGATCTGCCGCTTGTCGCGGCTGGGCCGGTACAGCACGGCGGTGTGGCCGATGCGCTGCACGAGCGCCGCGCCCGTGCCGTCGACGATCGCGTCGATCAACTCGGCGCGCGCCTCCCGGTCCTCGGCGGCGACCTTCACCTTGATCAGCTCGTGGTCCTCGAGCGCCTGTCCGACCTCGGCCACCAGCGCCGGCGTGACGCCCTTGCCACCGACCTGCAGCATCGCCTTCAGGCCATGCGCCTGGCCGCGGAGGAAACGGGTCTGGGCGGCGGTGAGACTGATCGCGGTCAAGCGTACGTTCCGGGTCCGGGGGAGGCCGCAGGGTATCATGCGGCCTCGCGCCTCCTGCCCGGCGCATCCCCACGCCGATGCCGACGCGCAGCAAGTCCAGCCACCGCTGGCTCAAGGAGCATTTCTCCGATCCCTTCGTGAAGAAGGCGAAGGCCGAGGGCCTCCGCTCGCGTGCCGCATACAAGCTCGAGGAGCTCGTCGAACGCGACCGGCTGCTCAAGCCGGGCATGGTCGTGGTCGACCTCGGCGCGGCGCCGGGCGGCTGGTCGCAATGGGTCCGGCAGGCGCTCGGGGACCGGGGCCGCGTGATCGCGCTGGACATCCTGGAGATGCCACCGCTCGCGGGCGTCGAGTTCCTTCATGGCGATTTCAGGGAGGATGCCGTCCTATCGAGGCTTGAATCCGCCCTGGCCGGTCAGCCCGTAGACCTTGTGCTGTCGGACATGGCCCCCAACATGAGTGGCATGGACTCCGTCGACCTGCCGCGTGCGATGCACCTCGCGGAGCTGGCGATGGATTTCGCCGACCGGCACCTGCGGGTGGGTGGCAACTTCCTGATCAAGCTGTTCCAGGGAGTCGGGTTCGACGAATACGTGCGCGAGCTGCGCCGGCGGTACGACAAGGTCGTCATCCGCAAGCCGGCCGCTTCGCGCAAGCGCTCCCCCGAGGTCTATGCGCTCGCGCAGGGCCGACGGGCGGAGATGAAGTAGAGGCCCGCATCGCCGATAACGGGGCGATGGGGTGGTGGTGAACCGGCCGTAAGGCCAATGGGCAGAGTGATGAACGATTTGGCCAAGAATCTGTTGCTGTGGGTGGTGGTCGCCGTCGTGCTGATGGTGGTCTTCCAGGCATTCGGCCCGCGCAGCGCGCAGCCGGAAACGCTGGCCTACGACCAGTTCATCGAGCAGGTGCAGGGGGACCGGGTAAAGAGCGTGAAGATCGATTCCGATCGCACGACGATCACCGGTGCGCGCAAGGACGGCTCGGAGTTCACGACGCATGCCCCGCAGGACGACGGCCTGATGCACGACCTGCTCAAGCACGACGTCGCGATCGTGCAGGAGCCGCCGGCCACCGGTCCGTCGCCGCTCATGATCTTCCTCAACATCGCCCCCTGGCTGCTGTTCATCGGCATCTGGGTGTATTTCATGCGCCAGATGCAGCAGGGCGGCAGCAAGGGCGCGATGAGCTTCGGCAAGTCGCGCGCCAAGATGCAGGGCGAGAACGAGGTCAAGGTCACTCTGGCTGACGTCGCCGGCTGCGACGAGGCCAAGCAGGAGGTCGGCGAGCTCGTCGAGTTCCTGCGCGACCCGAGCCGCTTCCAGAAGCTCGGCGGCAAGATCCCGCGCGGCGTGCTCATGGTCGGCCCCCCGGGCACCGGCAAGACGCTGCTCGCCCGTGCGATCGCCGGCGAGGCGAAGGTGCCGTTCTTCTCGATCTCGGGCTCGGACTTCGTCGAGATGTTCGTGGGCGTCGGTGCGAGCCGCGTGCGCGACATGTTCGACCAGGCCAAGAAGCACGCGCCCTGCATCATCTTCATCGACGAGATCGACGCGGTCGGTCGCCATCGCGGTGCGGGCTTGGGTGGCGGTCACGACGAGCGCGAGCAGACGCTCAACCAGCTGCTGGTCGAGATGGACGGCTTCGAGGGCGGCGAGGGCGTGATCGTGATCGCGGCGACGAACCGTCCGGACGTGCTCGATCCCGCGCTGCTGCGCCCGGGCCGCTTCGACCGGCAGGTCGTGGTGGGCCTGCCGGACGTGCGCGGCCGCGAGCAGATCCTCAAGGTGCACATGAAGAAGCTGCCGCTCGGCGACGACGTCGAGGCGATGGTGGTGGCGCGCGGCACCCCGGGCTTCTCCGGTGCGGACCTCGCGAACCTCTGCAACGAGGCCGCGCTGTTCGCCGCGCGCGACAATGCCAAGGTCGTGCACATGGAGCACTTCGACAAGGCGCGCGACAAGATCCTGATGGGTGCCGAGCGCCGCTCGATGGCGATGAGCGAGGACGAGAAGAAGCTCACCGCCTACCACGAGGCCGGCCACGCGATCGTCGGCCGCATGGTCCCGGAGCACGACCCGGTCTACAAGGTCACGATCATCCCGCGCGGCCGCGCGCTTGGCGTGACCATGTACCTGCCCGAGGGCGACAAGTACTCGTACAACAAGGTGGCGCTCGAGTCGCAGCTGTCGTCGCTGTACGGCGGCCGCGTCGCCGAGGAGCTGATCTTCGGTTCGGACAAGGTCACCACGGGCGCGTCGAACGACATCGAGCGCGCCACCAAGATGGCCCGCAACATGGTCACGAAGTGGGGCCTGTCGGACGAGATGGGGCCGATCGCCTACTCGGAGGACGAGGACGAGGTCTTCCTCGGCCGCTCGGTGACGCAGCACAAGAGCGTCTCGGACGAGACGGCGCGCAAGATCGACGAGGTCGTGCGCGGCATCCTCGACCGCAACTACGCCCGCACCAAGCGCATCCTCACCGAGAACGTCGACAAGCTGCACCGCATGGCGGAGGCCCTGCTGCAGTACGAGACGATCGACGCGCCCCAGATCGACGCGATCATGGAAGGCCGCGAGCCGCCGCCGCCGTCGGGTTGGGGCCGCGGTGGCCCGGCCACCGAGCAGCCCAAGCCGATCACGCTGGGCGGCCCCGCGCCGACGACCTGATCGCACGTTGCCAGTGCATCCCGGAAAGGCCAGAGTTCGCTCTGGCCTTTTTCGTGGGCGCCTCGGCGCCGGAGACAGTCATGGCATCGAAGCCCCGTGCGGTCGTGTGGATCCCGGTCGGCGTCGCCGTCGGCGTGGCCATCGGCATCGCCACCCGCAACCTCGCGCTCGGCATCGGGCTGGGCCTCGCGTTCGGCGGGGCGGCGACCGCGATCGCCAGCCGCGGAGGCCGCTGATGTTCGACATCGCCCCGCGCCTGGACTGCGCCGGCCGCGCGCTGGTGCTCGACCGCGCGCGCGTGATGGGCATCGTCAACGTCACGCCCGATTCGTTCTCCGATGCGGGGCGTCACGCCGATACGGACGCGGCCGTCGCGCATGCGCTGCGCCTCGCGGAGGAGGGTGCCGACGTGCTCGACATCGGTGGCGAGTCGACGCGGCCGGGCGCGGACGAGGTACCGGTGGAGGAGGAGTTGCGCCGCGTGCTGCCGGTCATCGAGCGGCTCGCGCGGGAGACGTCGCTGCCGATCAGCATCGACACATCGAAGCCTGCGGTGATGCGCGCGGCGGTGGACGCAGGCGCCGGGATGATCAACGACGTCTACGCATTGCGCCGCGAAGGCGCGCTCGACGCGGCGGCGGCGCTCGGCGTGCCGGTCGTGCTGATGCACATGCTCGGCGAGCCGCGCTCGATGCAGGCGGATCCGCGCTACGACGACGTCGTCTCCGACGTGCACCGCTTCCTCGCCGAGCGCATCTTCGCCGCCGAGATGGCAGGTATCGACAAGAAGCGGATCGTGGTCGATCCCGGCTTCGGCTTCGGCAAGACGCGCGAGCACAACCTGCAGCTGCTGGCGCGGTTCGAGCGCTTCACCGACCTCGGGGTGCCGGTACTGGCGGGTCTCTCGCGCAAGCGGACGATCGGCGAGCTGACCGGCCGCGACGTGGCCGCCGAGCGCGTGCATGGCTCGGTGGCGGCGCACCTGCTGGCGGTCGATCGCGGCGCGCGCCTCGTCCGCGTGCACGACGTCGCGGCGACGGTCGACGCATTGAAGGTGTGGGCGGCGGTCGACGCGCAGCCGAAGCCCCGCGCCGCGGCGTCCGCATCCCCGTCGATCCGCTGGCCCGACGACGACTGACGCCGGCGTCCGCGTGCGCTCGCGCGGCGCCGCGGAGCCTCGAGCGGGGCGTCCCGTCGTCGCGCGATCGCCACGCCGGATCGGACACGATCGGCGCCATAGGGCTCGCCGATGGCCCCCGACCGGACACTGCAGCGACGATCCCATGAGCGATCCACTGCCTTCGGCCGAGCAGTACGCTGCGGAGCGCGCGCGGTTCGGACCTCTGCGTGTCGTGGACCTCCAGGCGCTGCAGCGGGCGGTGTCGGAGTCTTACCGCAACCAGGTCGTCGTCGACGTCAACCGGGACTGCCTGCGACTCTCGGTGTTCGAAGGCGAGTACCGATGGCACCTGCATCCGTCCAGCGACGAGCTGTTCCTCGTCGTCGACGGCGAGCTGCACATCGAATTCGCGGATGCGCCCGATGCCGTGCTCCGGCCCTGGCAATGCCTCGTCGTGCCCGCCGGCACGCTCCACCGCACGCGTGCGGTGGGCCGCACGGTCAATGCGACATTCGAAGGGCAGGGTGCGGAGACGCTATTCGTCGATCCGCCCGATCGCGCCGTGCCCTAGGACGTTTCCTCGCCGGACGCCCGGTCGCTGCTCTCGCGGAAGCGCTCATGCACGGGATGCGGATCCGGCGTCTCGCGTCGCTGTGCATCCTCTGTTGCCCTGGGACGCGAGCGTGTCGCGCCACGTCGCCAGCACGGGATGGATCGTCCGGTACCAGAGCGGCGGGCACAGCGCGAGCACGAACATCGACGCATAGCCGCCGGGCAGCTGCGGGCTGTCGGCATGGTGCAACAGCGCCTGGTAACGCCGTCGCGGCGTCTCGTGGTGGTCCGAATGCCGCTGCAGCTGGTACAGCAGCAGGTTGGAGAGCAGGAAGTCGGAATTCCACGAATGCAGGTGGGTGGTCCGCTCGTAGCGCCCGTCGGGCAGGCGCCGGCGCTCGAGGCCGTAGTGCTCGATGTAGTTGATGATCTCGAGCGAGCAGGCGGCGAACAGCCCCTGCGCGAGGAAGAACGCGAGGCCACGCCCTCCGCCGATCAGCAGCGCGCCAAGCGCGAACGCGAGCCAGCGGAAGGTCCACCCGAGCATCTCGTTGCGCGGCGAGAGCACGGAGTGCCCGGCACGCCGGAGGCGCGCGACTTCCAGCCGCCACGCATTGGCGGTGTTGCGCACGAGGGCGCGCGGCAGGAAATGCCAGAGCGATTCGCCGTAGCGCGCGCTGGAGGCATCGAGCGGCGTCGAGACGTGCACGTGGTGCCCGCGCACATGCTCGATCTTGAAGCCGTGGTAGCCCACGCTCGCCAGCAGGACACCCCCTGCCGCGCGTTCGACCCGCGTGTCCTTGTGGACCAGCTCGTGCGCGGTGTTGATGGCGAGCACGCCGCCGACCACGCCATGCGACAGCAGCCAACCCAGCTCGCCCAGCGGGCCGAACGGGTCATGCGCGAAGAGGTCGGCGGACCAGGCGAGCAGGCCGAGCTGCACGGGTACGGCGAGGAGGGTGGGTGCGGCGAACCAGCGGTCGTCGGCGATCCGTGCATCGGCGGGATTCGACGGGTCGTGGCCGAGTGCGCGGTCGAGCACCGGCACCAGGACGAACAGGACGAACAGCGGGAACCACGCGGCGACGTCGTGCATCCCGGTCGCGACGCCGAGCGCATGCGCGGCCGGCATCAAGGCGGGAACGACGAAGACGAGCAGGAAGCCGAGGCGTTTCCAGAGCGGCATCGCGCCACTGTAGCGAGGCCCCGGGGGCGGAGCGATCCGGCCGTCCGACTTATCGACAGGAGCTGTGGATAACCCGCGGGGCGGTGGTGTGGATAAGTCGCGCGGCGGCCGTGGCCGCTTGGCATCCGGTCGCGATGGCGAGAATTTCGCCAGCCGCTGACGCTTCCATCGCCGCCGGTTACAGTCGCGGCGGGGAATCGACATCGGGACACGCATGACCGCCAGCACGCCGCTCGTCATCACCTTCGGGCTCTACCTCGCCGCCATGGTGGTGATCGGCTTCGTCGCCTGGCGCTCCACCCGCAGCTTCGACGACTACATCCTCGGTGGACGTTCGCTGGGCAGCCTCGTCACCGCGCTTTCGGCCGGCGCCTCGGACATGAGCGGCTGGCTGCTGATGGGCCTGCCCGGGGCGCTGTACCTGGCCGGCGTGTCGGAGGCGTGGATCGCCTTCGGCCTGATCGCCGGCGCCTGGGCCAACTGGAAGTTCGTCGCCGGGCCGCTGCGCGTCTATACCGAGCGCACCGACAACGCGCTCACGCTGCCCGACTACTTCACGCACCGTTTCGAGGACCGCAGCCGCATCCTGCGCGTACTCGCGGCGGTGGTGATCCTGGTCTTCTTCGCCGTCTACTGCGCGAGCGGCATCGTCGCCGGCGCGCGGCTGTTCGAGAGCGTCTTCGGCGTGCCGTATGCCGAGGCGCTCTGGTGGGGCGCGGCGGTCACCATCCTCTACACGCTGGTCGGTGGTTTCCTCGCCGTGAGCTGGACCGATACCGTGCAGGCCACGCTGATGATCTTCGCGCTGGTCCTCACGCCGCTCGTCGTCATCGCGAGCGTCGGTGGCATGCAGGAGAGCCTCGCGCTCGTCGAGCAGGTCGATCCGGCCAAGCTCGACTGGTTCCGCGGCGGCGAGCTCGGATGGGTGGGGATCGTGTCCCTGCTGGCCTGGGGGCTCGGGTACTTCGGCCAGCCGCACATCCTCGCGCGCTTCATGGCGGCCGACAGCCTCGCCACCATCCCCAATGCGCGCCGCATCGGCATGACGTGGATGGTCCTGTGCCTGTTCGGGGCCATGGCGGTGGGCTTCTTCGGCAATGCCTACTACGCGCAGAACCCCGGAGCGATCGGCCCGGTGCAGGAGAACGCCGAGCGCGTCTTCATCGAACTCTCGCAGCAGCTCTTCAATCCGTGGGTCGCAGGGGTGCTCCTGTCGGCGATCCTCGCCGCGGTGATGAGCACGCTCTCGGCGCAGCTGCTGGTCTGCTCCAGCGCGATCACCGAGGACTTCTACCGCGGTTTCCTGCGCCGCGGAGCCGGCCAGCGCGAGCTCGTCTGGGTAGGACGCGCCGCCGTGCTCGCCGTCGCGCTCCTCGCGATCTGGATCGCGCGCGATCCCGACAGCCGGGTGCTCGGCCTCGTCGCCTACGCCTGGGCCGGCTTCGGCGCCGCCTTCGGCCCGGTGGTGCTGCTGTCGCTGTTCTGGGGGCGGATGACGCGCAACGGCGCGCTCGCCGGCATCGTGGTCGGCGCGGCGGTGGTGATCCTCTGGAAGCAGCTGTTCGCCGACACCGGGCTGTACGAGATGGTCCCCGGCTTCATCGCGGGAACGCTGGCGGTGATCGCCGGCAGCCTGCTCGACCGGGCCCCGTCGCAGGCGATGGACGCACGCCACCAGCAGGTGCGCGCGGCGCTCCGCGAGAACGGGTACTGACCGCGGCGTGTCGATCCATGCGCGGCCGCCGGCCATCGCGCTCATGGGGCCGACGGCCTCGGGCAAGACCGCGCTCGCGGTCGAGTGGGCGCAGCGGATCGGCGGCGAGGTGGTCAGCGTCGACTCCGCGCTGGTCTACCGCGGGCTCGACATCGGCGCCGCCAAGCCCGACGCGGCTGAGCGCGCGGGCGTCCCCCACCACCTGATCGACATCCGCGAGCCCTGGCAGCCGTACTCGGCCGCCGAGTTCGCGAACGATGCGCGCGCGGCTGTCGCGGGGATCGTCGTGCGAGGCCGGGTCCCGATCCTCGCCGGCGGGACCGGCCTCTACTTCCAGGCGCTCCTGCGCGGCCTCGCGCCGATGCCGGAGGCGGACGCCGCGACCCGGGCCGCGATCGAAGCCGAAGCGGCCGAGCGGGGCTGGGCGGTCCTGCACGCCGAGCTGGCGCGCGTGGATCCCGACGCCGCGGCACGCATCCACGCCACCGATGCGCAGCGCATCCAGCGCGCGCTGGAGGTCTGGCGCCTGAGCGGGCGCACGATCACCGACTGGCGCCGCGAGGCACCCCGCGAGCGCTTTCCGTGCCGCGTACTCAAGGTCGTGGTCGCGCCGGACGGCCGTGCAGTGCTGCACGAGCGGATCGCCCGTCGCTTCGACACGATGCTCGCCGACGGCTTCCTCGACGAGGTCCGGCGCCTGCGCGCATTGCCCGAGCTCGCCACGCATCCACGCCCGCTCGACCTTCCGGCCGTCCGTGCGGTGGGCTATCGCCAGGCCTGGGAGCATCTGGACGGCCGCTTCGACATCGCCGAGCTGCGCGAGCGCGGCATCCATGCCACGCGACAGCTCGCCAAGCGCCAGCTCACATGGCTGCGGGGGGAGCTCGATGCCCGCTGGTTCGACCCCGCCGCCGGACGTGGACGGCTGGACGCCACCCTCGAGGCCTTCCTCGGGCGGTCCATCTAGGCCCGGATCGCGCTTGCACGCGCCGCCCACGGGAAATCAGTCACTTTGCGCTACCATCGGACCGTCGCTGCGTGGGGGACAGCCGCGCGACGCGGACCGGTGCTTCCCGTCGGCCGCCCATAACGAGAACTAGAGTGGGGAAAGACAATGTCGAAGGGGCAATCTCTGCAGGACCCGTTCCTGAACGCGCTGCGCCGGGAGCGGGTGCCGGTCTCGGTGTACCTCGTCAACGGCATCAAGCTGCAGGGGACGATCGAGTCCTTCGACCAGTTCGTCGTGCTGCTGCGCAATACGGTGAGCCAGATGGTCTACAAGCACGCGATCTCGACCGTGGTGCCGGCGCGCAACGTGCGTGTCGGGCCGGGCGGCGGCTACGTGCAGCCGGCCGACGGCGAGGGCGGGCAGGAGACGCCTCCGGAATGACCATGCGGCAGGAGGTGCGGCGTGTTTGAGCGCTCGCGCAAGGGCGAGAACGCGCTGCTGATCCAGCCGCATGCCGGCCCGCTCGACGAGGCGGTGCTGGAGGAGTTCCAGGAACTCGCGCGCTCGGCGGGCGCGACGGTCGCGACTGTCGTCACCGCGCGCATCGACCGTCCGAACGCCGCCACGCTGATCGGGAGCGGCAAGCTCGAGGAAGTGCAGGCCGCGGCCGAGGCCTCGGGCGCCGACCTGATCATCGTCAACCATCCGCTGAGCCCGGGCCAGGAACGCAACCTCGAGCGCGAGCTCAAGCGGCGCGTCGTCGATCGCACCGGCCTGATCCTGGACATCTTCGCGCAGCGCGCCCGCAGCCACGAAGGCAAGCTGCAGGTCGAGCTCGCCCAGCTGAGGCACATGGCCACGCGCCTCGTGCGCGGCTGGACGCATCTGGAGCGCCAGCGCGGCGGCTCCATCGGCCTGCGCGGCCCGGGTGAGACGCAGCTCGAGACCGACCGCCGGCTGTTGCAGAAGCGCCTTGAGCAGCTGTCCAAGAAGCTCGACAAGGTCGAGGTGCAGCGCGCGCAGATGCGACGCGCGCGCGTGAAGGGCGAGCTGCCGCGCGTGGCCCTCGTGGGCTACACGAACGCCGGCAAGTCCACCCTCTTCAATGCGTTGACGGGGGCGGAGGCCTACGCGGCCGACCAGCTCTTCGCCACGCTGGATCCGACCGTGCGCCGCATCGAGTTGCCGGGCGGGGGCGTGGTGCTGGCCGATACCGTCGGCTTCGTACGCGACCTGCCGCACGAGCTGGTCGCGGCGTTCCGTTCCACGCTCTCCGAGGCACGCGAGGCCGACCTGCTGCTGCACGTGGTCGACGCCGCCGACCCGCTTCGCAGCGAGCGCATCGCGCAGGTCGACGCGGTGCTCAAGGAGATCGGCGCGAGCGAGATCCCGCAGATGCTGGTCTTCAACAAGATCGACCGGCTCGAGGACACGGCGCCGCGCTTCGACCGGTTCGTCGAGGAGCGCCAGCGCGTCTGGCTGTCGGCGCGCGACGGCACGGGGCTCGACCTGCTGCGCGACGCCGTGGGCCAGGTGCTCGGCCTCGAGCGCGTGACCGGGCGCATCCACCTGCCGACCGAGGCGGCGCGCCTGCGTGGCCGGCTCTACGAGATCGGCGCGGTGCGCGCCGAGCGCGCCGACGAGGACGGCTGGCATCTGGACCTCGACCTGCCCCGTACCGAGGCGCGGCGGATCGCGGCATCGGCGGGTGGCCACGTGCTGAACCCACTGCTTCCCGAACCGCCGCACGACACCGGCCTTGCTTGAGGCCGCTGGACCCCCCACCTAGAATCCGACCCACCCGTCGGCGTCCTGCCGCCACCCCATGTCCGAGCGCCCGTGCGCCGGCCGGTGGCGGCCCGGCGCGCCCCCTCAGGAGCAGGCATGGCCTGGAACACCCCCGGCAGTGACAACGGCGACCGCCCCGGTCGCGGGCGGCTTCGAGGCCGCGGCTTCGGCCCGCAGGACCTCTTCGATCGCCTGCGTGGCCTGTTCGACGGCGGGAACGGCCCGTGGCGCTGGCTCCCGGTGCTGCTCGGCCTGTGGCTGCTCCTCAGTTCGTTCGTCCTGATCGCGGAGCAGCAGCGCGGCGTCGTCCTGCGCTTCGGGCAGTTCGCCCGGATGATGGAGCCCGGTCCGAACCTCAAGCTGCCGTGGCCGCTCGAGAGCGTGCGGAAGGTCAACGCGACCGAGATCAAGACGTTCACCGAGGTCGTGCCGGTGCTGACGGCCGACGAGAACATCGTGCAGGTCGAGATCAACGTGCAGTACCGCGTCTCCGACCCGCAGCGCTACCTGTTCGGCACCCGCGATGCCGACGCTGTCCTCCAGCAGGCGACGCTGTCGGCGGTGCGCGAGCTCGTCGGGCGTTCGACGCTCGATACCGTCCTCGGCGCGCGCAATGCGATCGCCGTGGCCGGCCGCACCAACCTGCAGCGCTCGCTCGACGCCTATCGCACGGGCCTGGTCGTGACCGAACTCAACCTGCCGAATGCGCGGCCGCCGGAAGAGGTCAAGCCGGCCTTCGACGACGTGAACTCCGCCCAGCAGGACAAGGACCGCGTGATCAGCGAGGCGCGCGCCTACGCCGCGAAGGTCGTGCCGGAGGCGCGCGGCGACGCCGCCCGCGTGCGTGCGACGTCCGAGGGCTACAAGACCGCGACGATCGCGCGCGCCACCGGTGACGCGCAGCGCTTCTCGCTGCTGGTCGAGCAGTACAAGGGCGCGCCGGACGTCACCCGCAAGCGCCTGTGGCTCGAGACCGTCGAGGGCGTGCTGGCGCAGAACCGCACGATCGTCGGCGGCGACTCGCGGCAATTGCTCTATATCCCCATGGCGCCGGCCGCAGGCGGGAATGCCGCCTCGCCTGCGCCTTCCTCCGGCCCACTCGTCGTCCCTGACGTGCTGGCGCCGGTCACCGCCACCGATGGCTCCCGCCCCGGACGCACCGGGCGCGAGCCGCGCGGCACGGAGTCGGGCCGATGAGACATTCGATGTGGATCGCGACCGCGGTCGCGCTGCTGTTCGCCCTGATGGGCTCGGTCTTCGTCGTGCAGGAAGGCCACAGCGCCATCGTGCTGAACCTCGGGCGCGTCGTGCGCACCGACCTCGGCCCGGGCCTGCACTTCAAGGTGCCGCTGCTCGAGACGGCGCGCGTATTCGATCGCCGCCTGCTGGTGCTGCCGGCCGAGCCCGAGCGCTACCTCACGTCCGAGCGCAAGGACGTCAGCGTCGACTTCTTCGCCGTGGGCCGCATCGAGAACCTGCGCGCCTTCTACCGCGCCACCGGCGGCGACGAGACGGTCGCGGTCGAGCGCCTCGCGCCCATCATCAAGGACGCGCTGCGTAACGAGATCAACAGCCGCACGCTGTCGGAAGTCGTCTCGGGGGACCGATCGAAGATCGTCGGGCAGCAGCTCGCCACGATCAATCGGGGCGCCGCCACGCTCGGCGTGCGCATCGCGGACCTGCGGATCAAGCAGATCGACCTGCCCACCGACAGCCAGGTCATCCGCGACGTCTACCGCCGCATGAGCGCGCAGCGCCAGCAGGTCGCGAGCCGCCTGCGCGCGGAGGGCGAAGAGCAGGCGCAGCAGATCCGTGCCAATGCCGACCGCGACCGCGCGGTGATCGTCGCGGAGGCCGAGCGCGACGCGCAGCGCCTGCGAGGCGAGGGCGATGCGGAGGCCACGCGCCTGTACGCCACCGCCGCGCAGCGCGACCCGGCCTTCTTCGCCTTCCAGCGCAGCCTCGACGCCTACCGCAAGTCGTTCGCCGACGGGAAGACGGTGATCGTGCTCGACAAGGACGATCCGTTCCTGCAGTACATGCGCTCGGATCGATGACGCAGGAGCTGTTGTCGGCGCTCTGCCTGGTCGCGGTGATCGAAGGCCTGTTCCTGTTCGTCTCCCCCGAAGGGTGGCGCCGGACGGCGGAACGGCTGTACGCGCTCAGTGGCCGGCAACTGCGCCTGGTCGGAGGCGCCTTCGTCGCCGTCGGGCTGCTGTCGCTCTGGCTGGTCCGGCTCTGATCGACGGGCGGGGTGGCCCCCCGCCCCGTAAACCCGGATAATTCTGAAAAGCCGGCCGGGGACACCCGCCGGCTTTTTCCGTGTGCGGGCCGTCGAGCCGGCCGTCACGGGTTTCCGCCCGGTCGGGCGATCGTCAGGAGTGCGAGATGGGTCAGTCGGTGGTGGTGTTGGGCGCGCAGTGGGGCGACGAGGGCAAGGGCAAGATCGTCGACCTGCTGACCGAGGAGATCGGCGCGGTCGTGCGCTTCCAGGGCGGCCACAATGCCGGCCACACGCTCGTCATCGGCGGCAAGAAGACCGTCCTGCACCTGATCCCGTCGGGCATCCTGCGCCCCGATGCGCTGTGCCTGATCGGCAATGGCGTCGTGCTGCATCCGGGCGCGCTGCAGAAGGAGATCGCCGAGCTCGAGGGCAACGGCGTGGAAGTGCGCTCGCGCCTGAAGATCTCCCCCGCGACGCCGCTGATCATGCCGTACCACATCGCGCTCGATCAGGCGCGCGAGAAGGCGGCCGGCGGCAAGGCGATCGGCACGACGGGCCGCGGCATCGGCCCGGCCTACGAGGACAAGGTCGCGCGCCGCGGCATCCGCGTAGCGGACCTGCACTATCCGGCCGAGCTCGCCGAGAAGCTGCGCACCGCGCTCGACTACCACAACTTCGTGCTGACGAAGTATCTCGGCGTCGACGGCGTGGACTTCCAGAAGACGCTCGACGAGGCACTGGCCTTCGGCGAGTACGTCGAGCCGATGAAGGCCGACGTCGCCGGGATCCTCCACGACCTGCGCAAGCAGGGCAAGCGCGTGATGTTCGAGGGCGCGCAGGGTTCGCTGCTCGACATCGACCACGGCACGTATCCCTACGTCACGTCGTCTAACACCACCGTGGGCGGCGCGCTCGCTGGTACCGGCGTCGGTGCGGACGCGATCGACTACGTGCTCGGCATCGCGAAGGCGTATGCCACGCGCGTGGGCGGCGGCCCGTTCCCGACCGAGCTCGACGACGAGGTCGGGCAGGGCATCCGCGACCGCGGCCAGGAATACGGCGCGACCACGGGCCGCCCGCGCCGCTGCGGCTGGATGGACATCGTCGCGCTCAAGCGCGCGGTCGCGATCAACGGCATCACCGGCCTGTGCATCACCAAGCTCGACATCCTCGACGGGATGGAGAAGCTGAAGATCTGCATCGCCTACGAGTACCGCGGCAAGCGCACCGAGTACGCGCCCCTCGACGCGGCGGGCTGGGAAGAGTGCACGCCCGTGTACCTGGAGTTCCCGGGCTGGGAGGAGAGCACGGCGGGCATCACGGAGTGGGAGAAGCTGCCGCCGGCGGCGCGCGCCTACCTGCGTGCGCTGGAGGAGCTCGCGGGCTGCCCGCTGGCGATCGTATCGACCGGCCCGGACCGCGACGCGAACATCGTGCTGCAGGATCCGTTCGCCTGATCCCGCTGTCGGTGCACGACGTGCACGAGGCCGCCTCCGGGCGGCCTCGTGCGTTCGGGATGGCGAAATGAGCGGCGCCCGACTGGCACGCGCATCGGGAACTCCGGCGGCGTGGCCCGCGTCGTAATCTCGACCGTGCGCATCGGCCGCGATGCCGTCGTCGAACAGGAGATGCCGTGGAGTTCTTCCGGAGACTGGTCCCCGCCCTGATCGCGCTCTCGCTCGCCGCCTGCGCCACGACGCCGACACGGTCACCGGCACCCGCGGCGACCGCGCCGACCCGCACCGGGGCAGCCGGGGAGGCGATCGACATCGCGATGGTGCGCGCCGCGGCGACCGGCCTGGGCGTGCGCCCGACGTTCCGTTCCTGCGTCGAGTCCGCCGGCGGCGCGGCGGTGCCGACCCAGGCCTGCATCGACGCCGAGCTGCAGCATCAGCAGGCGCGCATCGATGCGGCGCTCGGCGAGCGCCGCGGTCGATCGACGTCCAATGGCGATGTCGACGCGATCCAGCAGCAGTGGCGCGCCGAGCGCGACCGCATCTGCGGCCCCGACGGCCCGGGCGTGCCCGCCACCCAGCGCCTGCAGGCGGGCATCTGCCGGCTCGAGGCGACCGCGGCGCGTGCGGACGTGCTCGCGCGCTGAGTCCCCGGTCGCAGGCATCGTCGAGCCGGTCGACAGGCGACGCGTCGGCATCTGCGGCGCATCACCGCACGCAGAGGCTTCGATGCTGCGGACGAATCGATCGAGACGGATCGACCGCGAGCCGCGTCGCGAACACATGGCGACAGCCGTTCGTTGCGTCAGAAGCCCACGGTAACGCCGACGCCCGCGCTCCAGTCGGGGCTGCCGTCGCTCATGCCCTTGCCGGCGAAGACCTGCACCTCGCTCGCCTTCCCGACGGGACGCGCGTAGAAGCCGGTCGCATCGCGCCGCGCTTCGGACGTGCGGGTGACGGCTTCCCGCCAGTCGACCTGGACGCCGACCCGTCCGCGCCCGGCTGCGACGCTCACACCCGCGTTCGCATGGGCGGCGGACTCGACGTCGATGTAGCGCGACTCCCCGAAGCGCGTGTAGCCCACGCCGCCGAACAGCGTGGTGCTGCCGACGTTGCGATAGGCATCCACGGCTGCGCCATAGTCGTTGGCGCCGGTGCCGAGGCCCTTGTCCTCGTCGGCCGTGGCGATCTTCGCGTTCGCCGTGAGGCCGACCCCCGCCTTCGCACCCGTGACGGCATAGGTCGTGGAGACGCGCAGGTCGCCAACGCCCGAGGCCCGGCCACGCTGGGGGGCGGCCTCGGTGCCCGGCGCGGGATCGATGATCGGCAGGCCGGTGCGGCCGCGGCCGAGCGGATTGAGATTGGACACGCCACCGAGGCCCGGGACGACGTTCGCATCGCCTTCGACGCGGACCCACGGCAGGCTCGCCTTGACCGTCCACGCGCCGCGAGTACCGCTCACGGTGACGGGCACCGAGTCGATGCGCGTCTTCGACTGCGTGCCGTAGCGGCCACTGGAGGTTTCCGCGCCGATGCCGATGCGCGCGCCGTCGGCGGCATGGGCGGTCGATGCGAGGACGAGGGAGAGGGCGAGCAGGGACAGGCGCATGGGAACTCCGGGTGTGCGTTGGGCGCGCGCGATGCGCGACGCGCTGGCAAAGAGGGATCGGGTGCGAATCGGACGCGCACCGCACAGATGACGAGCCCCCGGAATGCCGGGGGCTCGAGGTCTCATCGACGTGGCGGACGGGTCCGCAGGCGATCAGCGACGCGGAGCGCGCGCACGTGCCTCGGCATCGGCGTTCGCATTGGCGGACGCCTTCGCCGAACCGCCGCGGCGCGAGGCCTGCACGTCGCCACCGGCATTCGCATCGGCACCCGCGCGGGCGTTGCCGTTGCCCGAGCCGTCGGTGTCGTCACCGCCATTCGACCGCGTGCCGCCCTGGGCCGAGCCCGAACCACCCAGCGCGCCCTCGCCGCGGCCGCGGAGCAGGTCGCCATCGGCCGACGCCGCGCCGTCGAGCATCCCCTGCGCCGAGCCCTGCGCATTCGCCGCGGCGTTGCCCGCCGCCGAACGGGTGGCCGACACCGCGCCGCGCGCCTGGCCGGAGACGTTGGCCGCGGCATTCGCCGCCGTCGAGCGCGCGTTGCTCGTCACGCCGGTGGCCACATCGAGGCCACGCTGGCCGGCGGCCGAGGCGCGATCGCGGGCATTCTGCAGTCCGCCCGTCACGCCGGAGGCCTCGAGGGCGCCGTTCGCGCTGCCGTTGCCCTGGCCGCGGCCCTGGAGCGAGACGCCGTCACGCGAGACGTCGATCGAACCATCGCCGCTCGCGCTGCCCTGTGCGGCACCGTTCACGGAGCCGGCAGTGCGGCCGGCGGTGTCGACCGCGCCATTGGCGGCCGCCTCGGCACGGGCGCGTGCGCGCTCGGCACGCTCGGTCGCGCGCTGGCGGGCGGATTCGATGCGGCCCATCGCATCGACCGCACCCGATGCACCGCCGCGCACGGTGCCGCCGATGTCGCCACCCACACGGCCGACGGTGGAGTTCACGGTACCGCCGAGGCCGCCGGTAAGGCCGCCGCCGATGGAGCCGCCGCCGCCGAGCAGCTGCGCATGCGCCGGCATCGCGATGGCGACCGCGCTGGCGAGGATCGAGGTGATGAGGATCTTGCTACGCATGGGAGTCTCCAGGTCCCGCGGCCAATCCGCGGTTTCTGGAGAGCTCTACGAACGGCGACTCCCGCTTATTCCCACAGGCACGGCGGAATTCGCGATCCGTTCAGAAAACCACGGCGATCAGGCCTTCGCCGTAGCGTGCATCGCGACCGGGGCGGCCGAGATCGCGTGCGCGCGCCGCGAGCCTGCGCTGTACATCGCGCGCCTCCGGCACCGAGGGCTCGCGCAGCAGCTCCGCCGCGGCCCGCGCGACGATCGGCGCCGCGAACGACGTCCCGCGAAGGCGCGTGCCGGCGATGCCCGGCGCGCTGAAATCCACCTGGGGTCCGCTGCCGGCCTCGGGCAGCACGCGCAGCTTCGCGTCCACGCCGCTCACGCCGATGACGCCGGCGTAGGCGGCCGGATAGAGCGGCGGTGCCGCGGGACCATCGTTGCCGACGGCGGCGACGATCACGTGTCCGCGATCGACCATCGCCTTCACCGCACGCGCCAGCACCGGATTGTCGGCACCGACGAGGCTCACGTTGACCACCGGAACGCGCTCGCGCGCCATCCAGCCGAGTGCCTCGACCAGTCCGAGCGTCGCGCGTCCCACGCGATCGCCGCACCACAGGTCCGCGACATACAGCGTGCCGCGCGCGTTCGACGCGAGGCGTGCGGCCACCGCCGTACCGTGCGCCTGCGCGATCGCACGGCCTTCGCAGCCATGCCGGTTGACGCGCATGCCCGGCACCGCCGCGGCATCCACGCCACCGTCGACCAGCCCGACGCGCAGCGTCGGTGATGCCGCGCTCGACGCAGTCACCGTCGGCGTCCCAGTCGCCGTGCCCGCCGGCAGATAGATGTGCTGGAAGGTGAACTCCGCCTGCGGCGCCGCCTCGCGCAGGGCACGCAGCGCACGGCCCGCATCGCGGCGACGCGTGTCGCGCAGCACCACGATCTCGATGCCGAGCGCATCGCCTTCCTCCGCCGTGCGCACCACGTCGAAGCCCGCCGCGCGCACCGCATCGGTCGATGCCGTGTCGAGACCCATCGCGAGGAACTCGCCGCGCAGGATCGGTTCGCCCAGCGGATCGAGATCGACGCGCACGCGCTCGGATCGCAGCAGCTCGCGCACCTGGATGCGGCGAACCGCATCGAGCGGAGCATCCACGAGCGGCGACCCCGCGACGACGCGGACGGCCCCCGTGACGGGGCGGGCGACATCCGGGATCGACGGCAGCGACGGCGCCACGCCACCGGGCAGGAGCTGCGCGGAGGCCACGCCGGCGGCGCCCAGCAGGGCGATGGCGAGCAGCGGCAGCAGTCGGAATGCACGCATGTCGAGGGCCCGGTTCGAAGCGGGCCGGATGCTAGCATCGGCCCGCCGTACGCCCGGTAACCGCGAAAACCACGTCGCGGGAATAAAACCGGGGCCTCGGACGTAGAGCCCTGTGAACGCGTGAACCCGACCGTCGAATTCAAACAGGGACTCGCCGAGCTGCTCCCGCGCCTGCGTCGCCTGGCGCGGACGCTGACCGGCCATGTCCACGATGCGGACGACCTGGTGCAGGTCGCGCTGGAGCGTGCGCTCGCGCACGCGGACCAGTGGCGGCCGGACGCGCGGCTCGACGCCTGGGTGTTCGGAATCCTCCGCAACGCCTGGCTCGACGAGCTGCGCGCCAGGCAGCGGCGCGGCCGCGTGTTCGCGCCCGAGGAAGCGGGCGAGCACGTCGGGGAGATGGCACTGGAGCGGCAGGCCGATCAGATGTCGGTGCAGGCCGCGATGGCGAGGCTCCCCGGAGAACAGCGCGAGGTCGTCGCCCTCGTGCTGGTGGAGGGCCTGTCGTATCGCGAGACCGCCGACGTGCTCGGGGTCCCGATCGGCACCGTCACCAGCCGACTGGCACGGGCGCGCACCACGTTGCAGGCATTGCTGGGCGAAGAGACATGACGATCACCGATCACGAGATCCAGGCCTACGTCGACGGCGAGCTCGCGCCGGAGGACGCCGCGCGCATCGAGGCCGCCATCGTGGCGGACGTGCTCGTCGCCGCACGCGTGGAGCGCGAGAAGCGCCTGAGGGCCGGCCTGCGCGATGCCTATGAGCCGGTGCTCTCGGAGCCCGTGCCAGACCGGCTGCGGATGCTCCTCGCGGTCGGCGACGCGGGATCCCACGGCGAGGAACGCGGCGATGGCGCGAACGTGGTCGCGCTGCGTCCGCGCCGCGCCGATGCGCCGTCGCGGTGGCGAGCGCCCGTTATCGCGATGGCGGCCTCCGTCGCGGCGCTCGCTGTCTCGATGTGGCTGCGACCCGGCGAACCCGTGCAGATGCAGGACGGGCACCTCGTCGCGCGCGGCGAGTTCGCGCGCGAGCTCGACAGCGCGCTCGCGAGCGCGCCGGCAGCCGATTCCGCGGCGTCGATCGGCCTCACATTCCGTGACGTCGACGGACGCATCTGCCGCAGCTTCGCGCATCGCGAACTGGCGACGGCGGGCCTGGCCTGCCGTGACGGCGATCGCTGGCTCCTGCCGGTCGTGAGCCGGATCGAAGCAGGCGAGGGCGGCGAGGTGCGGCAGGCCTCGAGCACGATTCCGGCGGAAGTGCAGGCTGCCGTGGACGCACGTCTCCAGGGTGACGTCTTCGACGCCGCGCAGGAGCGCGCGGCGCGCGACGCCGGCTGGCGCTGATCCGACGGGCGGCTCATACCCGCCGGCGATGAGCTGATCGCCGGCGGCTGTTTCGTGAGGCGGCCCCGGCGACGCACAGTCTGCGCGTCGCCGGCCACGGGCCCCCGGCACATGCCTGCCCGCTGCGCCCGCGGCGAACCAGGTATCGCACCTGCATGCCGGGTGTAGCGGCTCCATATCCGGACCCGCCATGAACCTCTCCGTACGCATCCTCCTGACCGCCGTCGTGTTCGGTGCCGGCACAGCCGTGGCTCGCGGCGCCGAACTCCTCAATGTCTCCTACGACCCGACGCGCGAGTTCTACGCCGAGGTCAACGAACGCTTCGCCGCCCAGTGGAAGAAGAAGACTGGCGAGACCCTGAAGATCCGCACCTCGCATGGCGGCTCCGGTAAGCAGGCGCGGGCGGTGATCGACGGCCTGCGCGCGGACGTGGTGACGCTCGCGCTGGCCGGCGACATCGACGCGATCGCGCAGAACGGCAAGCTGCTGCCGGCGAACTGGCAAGCGCGACTGCCATACAACAGCGCGCCCTACACGTCCACGATCGTGTTCCTCGTGCGCAAGGGCAATCCGAAGGGCGTGCGCGACTGGGCCGACCTCGTGAAGCCGGGTATCGGCGTCATCACGCCGAACCCCAAGACCTCGGGCGGTGCGCGCTGGAACTACCTCGCGGCCTGGGCGTGGGCCTCGCAGGAGTATCGACAGGGCGACAAGGTGCTCGACTACATGGGGCGCCTTTTCCGGAACGTCCCGGTGCTCGATACCGGGGCTCGCGGTGCGACCACCACGTTCGTCGAGCGCCGCATCGGCGACGTGCTGATCGCCTGGGAGAACGAGGCGCTGCTCACGCTCGCGCAGCCGGGCAATGCCGCGAAGTTCGAGATCGTGGTGCCGTCGCTGTCGATCCGAGCGGAGCCGCCAGTCGCGTGGGTGGACAGGAACGTGCAGAAGAACGGCACGCGCAGGCAGGCCGAGGCCTACCTGCGCTACCTCTACACCGCGGAAGGGCAGCAGTTGGCGGCGAAGCACTTCTTCCGCCCGTCGCAGCCGCAGGGTGTGCCGGCCGCGGCCCTCGCACGCTTCCCGGCAGTGAGGATGGTGACCGTCAACCAGGCCTTCGGCGGCTGGAAGAAGGCGCATGCGACGCATTTTGCCGACGGGGCGTTTTTCGACCAGGTCTACCGCCCGCGATGAGCGCGCGACGCGCTACGCCGGGTGAGCCGGCATGAGCCTGTCGGCCACCGCCGTCGCCGACGCCCCCGTGCAGCCGCGGCGCCGCGCGCGCCGTGTGCTGCCCGGCTTCGGGCTGAGCCTCGGGCTCGGGCTCGCGTGGCTGAGCCTGGTCGTCATGCTCCCGCTGCTCGCGCTCACGGTGCGCGCGGCGGGGCTCGGCATCGACGGCTGGCTGCGTGCGATCGAGGACGAGCGGGTGCAGGCGTCGCTGCGGCTGAGCTTCGTGGCGTCGCTCGTCGCGGCCATCGTCGCCTCGATCGCCGGCGCCCTCGTGGCATGGGTGATCGTGCGCTACCGCTTCCCGGGCCGCCGCCTGCTCGATGCGCTGGTCGACCTCCCGTTCGCGCTGCCGACCGCGGTGGCGGGCATCGCGCTCACCGCGATCTATTCGCCGACGGGCTGGATCGGGCGCGCGGCGGAGCAGGTGGGCCTCAAGATCGCCTACACGCCCATCGGTATCACGCTGGCGCTGGTCTTCATCGGCCTGCCGTTCGCGGTGCGCACGCTGCAGCCGGTCCTGGAGACGCTCGGGCGCGAGCAGGAGGACGCCGCGGCCTCGCTCGGGGCCTCGCGCTGGACGACATGGCGACGCGTGGTGGTGCCGGAGCTGCTCCCGGCGTGGCTCACGGGCTTCTCGCTCGCCTTCGCGCGCGCGCTTGGGGAGTACGGCTCGGTCATCTTCATCGCGGGGAACCTGCCGTACAGGACGGAGATCGCGCCCCTGCTGATCACGATCCGGTTGGAGGAGTACGACTACGACGGGGCGGTCGCGATCGCCGCCCTGCTGCTCGTCGCCTCGTTCGTCTGCCTGCTGGCGATCAACGCGATCCCCTCGCTCTTCGCTCATGGACGCCGGGAGGGCGAGCATGGCTGAGGCGCATCCGCTCGACACGCCCGCCTGGCTGCGGGTCCCGCTGGTCGCGCTCGCGTTCGCGGTGATGATCGGACTCGTCGTGCTGCCCCTGCTGATGGTGCTGGGCGCCGCGTTCGGCGAAGGCTTCCGCGCATGGTGGGACGCGCTCGCGACGCCCGACGCGCGCGCCGCGCTCGAGCTCACGCTGTTCACCGCGGCCATCGTCATCCCGCTCAATGCGGTGTTCGGCCTGTTGCTGGCGTGGGCGGTCACGCGATTCGACTTCCGCGGCAAGCGCCTGCTGCTCGCGCTGATCGATCTCCCGTTCGCCGTCTCGCCCGTCGTCGCCGGCCTGTGCCTCGTCCTGCTTTTCGGCAGCCAGGGCTGGTTCGCGGACCTGCTCGACGCCTGGGACGTCGAGATCCTGTTCGCGCGCCCCGGCATCGTGCTCGCCACGCTGTTCATCACGTTCCCCTTCGTCGCGCGCGAGCTGATCCCGCTGATGCAGCAGCAGGGCAGCGACGAGGAACTGGCGGCGCGCTCGCTCGGGGCCGGAGCGTGGACGATGTTCCGTCGCGTCACGTTGCCGAACATCAAGTGGGGCCTGCTCTACGGCGTGCTGCTGTGCGGTGCTCGCGCGATGGGCGAATTCGGTGCGGTGTCGGTGGTGTCCGGGCACATCCGCGGGCTCACCAACACGCTGCCGCTGCACATCGAGATCCTCTACAACGAGTTCGACAGCACGGCCGCGTTCGCCGCCGCCTCGCTGCTCGCCGGGCTCGCCCTCGTCACCCTCGTATTGAAGTTCTGGCTGGAGACCCGCCATGGCGACGCCCTCGCTCGCGCCCACCGCCGCCATTGAGGCCGGCCCGCAGGCGGGCGCGCTCGCCGGCGCCCGCACGCGTGCCGGGACGCGCCTGGCCCTGCGTGGCGTGTCCAAGCGCTACGCCGGGCTCGCCGCGCTCGATGGCATCGACCTCGATGTCGAGGCCGGCGAGCTGGTCGCGCTGCTCGGCCCGTCGGGATCGGGGAAGACGACGCTGCTTCGCGTCGTCGCCGGGCTGCTCGAAGCCGATGCCGGCCACGTGCGCTTCGGCGACGTCGACGCCACGCGGCTGAGCCTGCGCGAGCGAAACGTCGGCTTCGTCTTCCAGCACTACGCGCTGTTCCGGCACATGACCGTCGCGGAAAACGTCGCGTTCGGACTCAAGAGCCGCCCGCGCGCGCGGCGCCCCTCCAAGGCCGAGATCGACCGCCGGGTGCAGGAGCTGCTCGCGCTCGTGCAACTGCCCGAGCATGGCGGGCGCTTTCCCGACCAGCTCTCGGGCGGGCAGAAACAGCGCATCGCGCTCGGGCGTGCGCTGGCCATCGAACCCAGCGTGCTGCTGCTCGACGAACCCTTCGGTGCGCTCGATGCGAAGGTGCGCGTGGAGCTGCGTCGCTGGTTGCGAAGGCTGCACGAGCGCACCGGCCAGACCACGCTGTTCGTCACGCACGACCAGGAAGAAGCGCTCGAACTCGCGGACCGCGTGGTGCTGATGAACCGGGGGCGCATCGAGCAGGTCGGCACGCCGGCCGACATCTACCAGGCGCCCGCCACCGCCTTCGCATTCGACTTCATCGGGCGTTCGGTTCTGCTCGACGGGCAGGTCGACGACGGGCTGTTCGCGCTACCGGGAGATGGCTTCCGCCTGCCGGTCGACGCCCCGCGGGGCGCGTCGCGCCTCGCGTTCCGGCCCCACGACGTGCGCCTCGCCGAACCGGGGCAGGGGTTCGCGGCCACGGTCACGGACATCCGCGAGTTCGCCGGCGAGCGCCGCGTGGACCTGCGGCTCGCGGGTACCGGCGCGGTCGTGGAAGTGTCGGACCGCGACGCACGCGTCGCCTCGGCCGAAGTCGGCCTGCGGCCGCTCCGCTATCGCGTATTCCCGCGCTGACGTCCCTTCGGGCGCGGGAACCGCGCCCGATGGATCCGCGCCTCAGTGCTTGTTGCGGCTGAAGCCGGCGCCCTTGCCGTGCATCGCGGTCGGCTGCCCCTCGGACTTCGCGCCCTCGGACTGGTCCGAGAAGCTGTCCTCGTCGAGCAGCAGGCTGTCCTTGAGCACCTGCGTATTGACCTGGCCCTTGCCGGCGGCCTGGTTCACGGCGGGATTCTGGGTGTCGGGATTCTTCGGTGTGGTCATGGCGTTCTCCGTGTTGCGGCACCGGAAGCGGGCCTGGTTCGAGAGTGCCCCGTCGTGCGTTACGGGCGGGCGAGCGGCCGCACGCGGTGCGCGCGATTTCGCCGTCGATGCTGACCCGTACGTAACCCGGCCGCGCGTAGCGTCGTGTCGGTCCACCGGAGTGTCGAAGTGCTGGCGTCGAAGGAGTCGACCATGTCCCCGCTATGCCGTCTTACGGTGCTGGGAGTCCTCGCGGGCGGTCTCGCCGGCTGCCAGGTGCTCGCCTCGCTGGCGGAGGAACGCACCCTGCGGGCACTCGCCATCTTCGTCGCGGTCGCCGCGCTGGTCGGCTTCCTGTTCGCGAAGATGCGCCGCTGACGCCTTCACCGGCAGGCGAAGGCGCAGCGGGTTGAATCGCGGCAGTCATCCACGGCCGCCGCCATGACCGCGAAGCGATCCTCGCCCTCTCCCCGAGACGCTTTCGTCCGCGTCCACGGCGCGCGCGAGCACAACCTGAAGGACGTCGACGTCGACATCCCGCGCGATGCGCTCGTCGTGTTCTCCGGGGTATCGGGATCGGGAAAGTCCTCGCTCGCCTTCGGCACGCTCTACGCGGAGGCGCAGCGGCGCTACCTCGAATCCGTCGCGCCGTATGCGCGCCGGCTGATCGACCAGGCCGGCGTGCCCGACGTCGATTCGATCGAAGGCCTGCCGCCGGCGGTCGCGCTCCAGCAGCAGCGCGGGGCGACGAGCACGCGTTCCACCGTGGGCAGCGTGACCACCCTGTCGAGCCTGGTGCGAATGATGTATTCGCGGGCGGGCACCTACCCACCAGGGCAGGCGATGCTCTACGCGGAGGACTTCTCGCCGAACACGCCGCAGGGCGCATGCCCCAACTGCCACGGGCTCGGCACGGTGTACGAAGTCACCGAGGACTCGATGGTGCCGGACCCGTCGCTCTCGATCCGCGAGAAGGCCATCGCCTCGTGGCCGCCGGCGTGGCACGGGCAGAACCTGCGCGACATCCTGGTCACCCTGGGCTACGACGTCGATCGCCCGTGGAAGGACCTGCCGCGGAAGGATCGCGACTGGATCCTCTTCACCGAGGAGACGCCGACGGTGCCGGTCTACCCGGGGTTCACGCCGGCGGAAACGCGTGCCGCGCTCAAGCGGAAGACCGAGCCCGCCTACATGGGCACCTACATGGGCGCGCGGCGCTACGTGCTGCACACCTTCGCCACCACGCAGAGCGCGCTGATGAAGCGCCGCGTCTCGCGCTTCCTGACGGGGGCGGCCTGCCCCGTCTGCGAAGGCAGGCGCCTCAAGCGCGAGGCGCTGTCGGTGACGTTCGCGGGCGTCGACATCGGCACGTTGTCGGCGCGGTCGTTCGATGAGGTCGCGCAGCTCCTGCAGCCGGTCGCGGAAGGGCGATTCGACGGCACGATGACCGACATGCGCGCCGTCTCATCGCGGACGGGACAGGCCGCCACCGCGCGCGACCGCGCGACTCGCGCCGCCGCGGGCCGGGCCACCCATGCCGCCGCGCCCGACGTGCATCGCACGCCGACGCTGTCGGACGAGAAGCGCATCGCGGCGCAACGCATCGGGGCGGACCTCGTGGCGCGCATCGCCACCCTGCAGGCGCTCGGCCTGGGCTACCTCTCGATGGACCGTGCGACGCCGACCCTCTCGCCGGGCGAGCTGCAGCGACTGCGTCTGGCGACGCAGATCCGGTCCAACCTCTTCGGCGTGGTCTACGTGCTCGACGAGCCGACCGCGGGCCTTCACCCCGCCGACGGCGAGGCCCTGCTCGACGCCCTCGCGCAGCTCAAGGACGCGGGCAATTCGCTGTTCGTGGTGGAGCACGACCTGGAGACGATGCGGCGCGCCGACTGGCTGGTCGACGTCGGCCCGCTGGCCGGCGAGCGGGGGGGCGAGGTGCTCTACAGCGGCCCACCCGACGGGCTTCGGCAGGTCGAGGCCTCGTCGACGGCGCGCTACCTGTTCGGTGGTGACGCCGTGGCGCCGCGTGTGCCGCGCGAGCCCGCCGGGTGGCTCGAACTCCGCGACGTCCATCGCAACAACCTGCACGGGCTGGACGCGCGGATTCCGCTGGGCGTGCTCACCGCGGTGACCGGCGTGTCCGGCTCGGGCAAGTCGAGCCTCGTGAGCCAGGCCCTCGTCGAGCTGGTCTGCGGGAACCTCGGGCACGAGCCCGAGGACGACGCCCCGGAGACCGACGAGCCGGGCCCGGCCATCGTCGAGCGCACGCACGGCCATCTCGCGGGCGACGTCGATGCGATCCGCCGCCTGGTACGGGTCGACCAGAAGCCGATCGGACGCACGCCACGCTCGAACCTCGCGACCTATACCGGCCTGTTCGACCACGTGCGGCGGTTGTTCGCGTCGACGCCGGAGGCGCGCAGGCGTCGCTACGACGTGGGGCGGTTCTCGTTCAACGTCGCGAAGGGGCGGTGCGAGACCTGCGAGGGCGAAGGCTTCGTCAGCGTGGAGCTGCTGTTCATGCCGAGCGTCTATGCACCGTGCCCGGCCTGCCACGGCGCGCGCTACAACGAGGCGACGCTTCGCGTGCGCTGGAACGACCGCAGCATCGCCGAGGTGCTGGCGATGACCGTCGAGGAGGCCTGCGAATTCTTCGTGGGCGAGGCACCGGTGCTCCGCCCGCTCCAGCTGCTGCGTGACATCGGCCTCGGTTACCTGCGCCTGGGCCAGCCGGCCACCGAACTCTCCGGCGGCGAGGCGCAGCGCATCAAGCTCGCCACGGAGTTGCAGCGCAGCCAGCGTGGGCGTGGCCTGTACGTGCTGGACGAGCCGACCACCGGCCTGCATCCGGCCGACGTCGACCGCCTGATGGTGCAACTCCACGGCCTGGTCGACACCGGCAACACGGTGGTGGTCGTGGAGCACGAGATGCGCGTGGTCGCGCAGGCCGACTGGGTGATCGACGTCGGCCCGGGCGCCGGCGGGCAGGGCGGACGCATCGTGGCCGCCGGGACGCCCGCGGAGGTCGCGAGCGCCGCCGGGCGGACGGCGGGATACCTCGCCCGCGCGCTGGGCTCCATGGCAGGCTCAAGTCGCCGGCCCCGACGCCGATAACCGGGTCGGAGTACCGCGCGCGCGTCGCGCCGAGGAGACCGATTGGACGGCGCCATGCCTCCCGCCCCGCGCATGGAACGCCGCATGTCGCCCGTGCGTGCGTGGGCGGAGCGTCTCCTCTCGCTGGCGGCGAGCGACGACTACTACCGCCGGCTGCGGCTGCTGCAGTGGTTCACCGCCGGCGGCGTCTACGTGCTCGCCGCCTTCCTCATGTACACCGGGATCGAGGACGGCTGGATGGAGCGCGGCTCGCTCGCCGGCTGGGCGACGTTCGTCGGCGGGGGCGTCACCTTCGCCTACGTCGCGCTGCGCACGGGATGGAGCGAACGTTTCGGGGATCCCTCGCTCACGCAGTGGCAGATCGCGATGGGCATCGTGGCGGTCTGCTGGGGCTATCTGATCTGCGGGCCGGTGCGGACCGTGGCGATGTTCCCGCTGCTGCTCATCTTCGCGTTCGGCGCGTTCGCGCCGGAAGGCCGCAAGATCGCGGCGCTCGCGGTCTTCGCGTCGATCGGCGTCGCCGGCGTCACGTCGTACCAGGCATTGCATCCCTCGGCGGCGCGGGATCAGCCCGACCCGGCAACGCTGCCGACCGACTGGATCAACCTCGCGATGTCGATCGGCCTGCTGGCCGCGCTGGCGATCCTGGCCGCGCGCATGTCGGCCCTGCGTGCGAGCCTCGCGGCGAAGCGCGAGGCGTTGTCGCGCGCGCTCGCCGAGGTGCAGCGCCTGGCGACGACCGACGAACTGACCGGGCTGCCCAACCGGCGCTCCATGATCGACCGGCTGGTCGCCCTGCGCGACGCCGGCGCACAGGATGTCTGCGTGGCGATCCTGGACATCGACCATTTCAAGCGCATCAACGACACCCTCGGCCACGCGCAGGGGGATGCCGTGCTGTGGCGCCTCGCGGACGTCGCGCAGTCCGTTCTCCCGTCCAGCGACGTGATCGGCCGCTGGGGCGGCGAGGAGTTCCTGCTGCTGATGCCGGGCGTGGGGACCGACGAGGCCTGCGCGCGGGTCGAGGCCCTTCGCGAGGCCGTCCGCGGAGTCGTCGTAGGCGGAACAGCGCTGACCTTCTCCGCGGGGGTCGCGCGGCTGCGCGCCGACGAGGACCTTTCGGGACTCGTCCTGCGCGCCGACCGCGCCATGTATGCGGTGAAGGAGCGAGGGCGCGACGGCGTACGGCTCGCGCCCTAGGCCTCGTCGGGTTCCGGGGCGACGGCTCGCAGGTCGTCGCCCACGAGCATCAGGCCCTGCGGTCGCGGGACCGTCGCGAAGAGGTGGCGTTCGATCTGCGACAGGATCGACGCCCAGCGCTCGTCGTCCAGGCAGACGGTCACGGTCCCGACGCCTGCGAGCGGACCGAAAAGTGCCTCCGCATCGCGCGGAGGCCGGCACGGGGACGGGACGAACAGCAGGGCGCCCTCGAAGCACGAGTAGACGGCGAGTTCGATATCGAGGGCGTCGGAGGCCATCCGCCACCCTAGGCAGCGCCGGGCGGAGTGTCTGTGCGGAAGACCGCTTACGCGCCTAGACCGGCGGCAGCAGCCGGTCGTACTCGCGGCGGACGACCGCGTAGCACTCGCAGCTCTGCCGCTCCAGCGCGTCGCGGTCCTCGATCCGGATGCGTCCGCGCGCGTACCGGATGAGGCCGAGCTCCTGCAGCCGGCGGGCCGCCTCCGTCACGCCCTCGCGGCGCACGCCGAGCCGGGTGGCGATGGCCTCCTGCGTGAGCTGCATCTCGTCGGTCCCGAGCCGATCGTTCGCCAGCAGCAGCCAGCGGCACAGCTGCTTCTCCACCGAATGATGGCGGTTGCACACGGCGGTCTGCGCCATCTGGGCGAGCAGCACGTGCATGTAGCGCACCGCCATGTACTGGAACTGCCCGCCCTTGCGGAATTCGCGATCGGCGACGTCCGGCCTGAGCGCCAGCGCCTCGCCCGCACACTGGACCACGGCGCTGCACGGCGTGCTCTGGCAGCCGGCGAGCACGCCGGTGCCGACGAGGCCTTCGCGGCCGACCATCGCGATCTCCGTGCTGCTGCCGTTCTCGGAGGCGTACATCAGCGACACGACGGCCGTGCGCAGGAAGTACATGCAGGGATGGGGCGCGTGGGCCTCGTACAGCACCTTGCCGAGGGGCAGCTCGACGACCTGGAGCGAATCCCGAAGGCGGTCGCATTCCTCCTGCGAAAGCGTCTCGAGCAGCCCGTTCCGGGCCTTCCATGGTGCGATGACGTTGGCTTCCACTCGGCCTCCCCCTGTTCAGGGTGATTTTCTGATGGGAATTCAACGACGTATGTACGGGAGCGCACATAGCGGCAGTCGTCAATTCAGCGGCCGTGCCGACGACCGGGGGGTGTCCGTTAACTGCCGGTTCGAAGTGCTGCTGTCCGGATGAAGCGCGCGTCCCGGTCGGGTGAAAAAGACGAGGCCCCGTCGCCGGGGCCTCGTTTCGATCGCATGATCGCGTCGATCACATCACATTGGGCTCGCTGAACGCCTCGGGCTCGCCGGCGAACGCCTCGATCGGCACGCACGAGCAGAAGACGTTCTTGTCGCCGTAAACGTTGTCCACGCGCGCCACCGGCGGCCAGTACTTGTGCTGGCGCAACGAGGCGAGCGGGAACGCAGCGAGCTCGCGCGGATAGTCGTGCGTCCACTCGCTCGCGGTCACCGCGGTCGCGGTGTGCGGGGCGTTCTTCAGCGGATTGTCCTCGCGATCGAGCTTGCCGTCCTCGACCGCGCGGATCTCGTCGCGGATCTGGATCATCGCGTCGATGAAACGGTCGAGCTCATGCAGCGACTCGCTCTCCGTCGGCTCCACCATCAGCGTCCCGGCGACCGGGAAGCTCAGCGTCGGCGCGTGGAAGCCGAAGTCGATCAGGCGCTTGGCCACGTCCTCCGCGGAGATGCCGGTCGCGTCCTTGAGCGGCCGCAGGTCGAGGATGCACTCGTGCGCGACGAGGTCGTTGCGACCCGCATACAGCGTCTCGTAATGCGGCGCGAGCCGGCGCGCGATGTAGTTGGCGTTGAGCAGCGCGACCTGGGTTGCGCGACGCAGGCCTTCGGCGCCCATCATCGTGATGTACATCCAGCTGATCGGCAGGATGCTCGCCGAGCCGAAGCTAGCGGCCGACACCATGCCCACGTCGCCATTGCCCACGCCCTCGGTCCGCAGGCCGTCACGGTCGAGCGCCCCCGGCAGGAACGGCGCCAGGTGCGATTTCACCGCGCACGGGCCCACGCCCGGACCGCCGCCGCCGTGTGGAATACAGAACGTCTTGTGCAGGTTGAGGTGCGAGACGTCCGAGCCCCACTTGCCCGGCTTGGCCACGCCGACGAGCGCGTTCATGTTCGCGCCGTCCGTGTACACCTGCCCGCCGTGCTGGTGGACGATCTCGCAGATCTCGACCACGTCCTCCTCGAACACGCCGTGCGTGGAGGGGTAGGTCATCATGATCGCGGCGAGGCGGTCGGAGTACTTCTCGGCCTTCGCGCGGATGTCGGCGACGTCGACGTTGCCGTTGGCGTCGCACTTGGTCACCACGACCGTCATGCCGCACATCTGCGCCGACGCCGGATTGGTGCCGTGCGCGGACTCCGGGATCAGGCAGATGTCGCGATGACCCTCGCCACGCGCGCGATGGTAGGCGCGGATCGCGAGCAGGCCCGCGTACTCGCCCTGCGCGCCGGAATTGGGCTGCAGGCTGACCGCGTCGTAGCCGGTGCACTCCACCAGCATCTGCTCGAGCTCGGTGATGAGCTGGCGGTAGCCCTCGGCCTGATCGGCCGGCGCGAGCGGATGGATGTTCGCGAACTCCGGCCACGTCACCGGGATCATCTCGGCCGTGGCATTGAGCTTCATCGTGCACGAGCCCAGAGGGATCATCGTGCGGTCGAGCGCGAGGTCCTTGTCGGCGAGCATGCGCATGTAGCGCAGCAGCTCGTGCTCGCTGTGGTGCGTGTTGAAGACCGGATGCGTGAGGAACGGCGAGGTGCGCAGCAATGCCTGTGGCAGCGCGTCCATGGTGGCTGCGTCGAGCGCATCGATGTCGTCGATCCGCGCGCCGAACAGGCGGGCGAGGGTGGCGACGTCTTCGCGAGTTGCGGTCTCGTCGAGGCTCAGGCCGACGCTGGCACCGTCGATCGCGCGCAGGTTGATGCCGGCCTCGACGGCCCGGTCCAACACCGTGTTCGCATCGATGCCGGTCACGTGCAGCGTGTCGAAGAAGTTCTCGCCGACAGCGACGCCCGTCTTACGGAGCGACGCAGCGAGGATCGCCGTGAGGCGATGCACCCGGCGCGCGATGCGCACGAGCCCTTCGGGCCCGTGGTAGACGGCGTACATGCTCGCCATCACGGCGAGAAGCACCTGCGCGGTGCAGATGTTGCTCGTCGCCTTTTCGCGGCGGATGTGCTGCTCGCGCGTCTGCAGCGTGAGGCGGTAGGCCGGCTTGCCCTCGGCGTCGATCGAGACGCCGATCAGGCGGCCCGGCATGGAGCGCTTGAAGGCGTCGCGACAGGCCATGAACGCGGCGTGCGGGCCACCGAAGCCGAACGGCACGCCGAAGCGCTGGCTGTTGCCGACGACGATGTCGGCGCCCCATTCGCCCGGCGCGGCGATGAGGGTGAGCGCGAGCAGGTCGACGGCGACGGACACCAGGCCACCGCGCGCATGCACCGCCGCGGCGAGCGCACGGTAGTCGCGGATCTCGCCGAACGTGGTCGGATACTGCAGGAGCACGCCGAAGGCGTCGGTGTCGATCGCCTGCGCGTCGTCGCCGATGACAAGCTCGATGTCGAGCGGCTCGGCGCGGGTGCGAAGCACCGCGAGCGTCTGCGGATGCACGCCGTTGGAGACGAAGAAGACGTTCGACTTCGACTTGGCCGAGCGCTTGGCGAGCGTCATCGCCTCGGCGGCCGCGGTGGCCTCGTCGAGGAGCGACGCGTTCGCGATCTCCATGCCTGTGAGCTCGGCGACCATCGTCTGGAAGTTGATCAGCGCCTCCATGCGGCCCTGCGAGATCTCGGCCTGGTAGGGCGTGTAGGCCGTGTACCAGGCGGGGTTCTCGAGGATGTTGCGCAGGATGACGTTCGGCGTCTGGGTGCCGTAGTAACCCTGGCCGATGAAGCTGCGGAAGACGGTGTTCTTCTTTGCGATGCCGCGGATCTTGGCCAGCGCCTCGACCTCGCTGATCGGCTCGGGGAGCGCGAGCGGGGCGGGCGACTTGATGGAGCCGGGAACGATGGCGTCGGTCAGCGCGTCGAGCGATTCGAAGCCGACGGTCTGCAGCATGTGCGCGATCTCGGCGTCGTTCGGGCCGATGTGGCGCTCGATGAAGCCGTCGTGGTGCTCGAGGGCTCGGAGGGAAGCGGGCTGGGTCATGGCGGGCGTCTAGGCGCGGCGGAGCCGCGGGAGCAGGAGGCGTCGAGCCCGCCGGCTGGTGGCCGATGGGCGCCCCTCTGTCCTTTTGCCTGAGAGTTTGGAAGCGCAGGGGGAGGTGCGCGCTTCTTGCCCCTTCGGCGCCGGATCGAACCGGTCTCTCCAGAGTGTGTGCACGCCGGCGGTACGGGGCCTGAGCGATTCCGGGCGATTGCGCCTTCGGCAGCGGGTCGGGCCCGCTTCTCCCACCGGGTGCTTCCGTGGCGATTATAGCCGGGGACGGACCCCGGCCCGGCGACTGCCGCGGGCCCGGGTCGCGGCCGGTGGGCTGCAGGTCACGCCGGCCGCACGGCCGCGTCCGGCGCGATCGCGGCCGCGTCCTCCGCCTCGGACTGCAACTGAAGTTGCCACAGCTGCGCATAGTGGCCGAGGGACCGGATAAGCTCGTCGTGCGTGCCCTGCTCCACGATCCGGCCCGCATCCATGACGAGGATCCGGTCGGCATTCATCACGGTGGACAGCCGGTGCGCGATCACCAGCGTGGTGCGCCCCTGCGCGATGCGCTCGAGCTCGGCCTGGATGGCCTTCTCGGAGCGCGAGTCCAGCGCCGAGGTGGCCTCGTCGAAGATCATGATCGCCGGGTTCTTGAGCAGCGCGCGCGCGATCGCGACGCGCTGCTTCTCGCCGCCGGACAGCTTCAGGCCGCGCTCGCCGACCTCGGTCTCGTAGCCGTCGGGCATGGCCAGGATGAAGTCGTGGATGTGCGCGGCGCGCGCGGCGGCCTCGACCTCCTCGCGCGTCGCATCGGGGCGGCCGTAGAGGATGTTGTAGAAGATCGTGTCGTTGAACAGCACCGTGTCCTGCGGCACCGTCGCGATGGCGGCGCGCACGGAGGCCTGCGTCACGTCGCGCAGGTCGTGGCCGTCGATGGTGATCCGGCCGGCGTCCGGATCGTAGAAACGGTAGAGCAGCCGGGCCATCGTCGATTTGCCCGAGCCCGAGTGCCCGACCACCGCCACCGTCTGCCCCGGGCGGATGTCGAAACTGACGCCCTTGAGGATCTCCCGGCGCGGGTCGTAGGAAAAGCGCACGTCCTCGAAACGCACGTGCGACTGGCGCGTGTGAAGCGGAGCGGCGCCGGGGCGGTCCTGCACGTCGAGGCGCTCGTCGAGCAGGCCGAACAGGCGCTCCATGTTGGTCAGCGCCTGCTTGATCTCGCGGTACATCATGCCGAGGTAGTTGAGCGGCGCGGCCAGCTGCAGGAGATACGCATTGACGAGCACGAGGTCGCCGAGGGTGAACTCGCCGGCGACGACGCCCGCTGCCGCGCGCCACATCAGCGCGGTCACGCCCAGCGAGACGATCGCCGCCTGGCCGACGTTGAGGACGGCGAGCGACTTCAGGCTCATCACCGTGGCTTCCTCCACGCCGCGGAGGTTCGCGTCGTAGCGACTCGATTCGTGCTCCTCGTTGCCGAAGTACTTCACGGTCTCGTAGTTGAGCAGCGAGTCGATCGCCCGCGCGTTCGCCTTCGTGTCGGCCTCGACCTTCGCGCGGTAGTAGCGCGTGCGCCATTCGGTGACGGCGAACGTCCAGCCGATGTAGGCCGCCAGCGTGGCGAGCGTGATCGCGCCGAATTCCCAGCCGTAGGCGACGGTGAGCAGCGTGGTCACGAGCGTGACCTCGATGAGCGTCGGGATGATCGTGTAGATCGTCCAGTCGAGCAGGTCGGTGATCGCCGTGCCGCCCCGTTCCACGTCCCGCGAGACGCCGCCGGTCCTTCGCTGCAGGTGGAAGCGCAGGCTCAGGGCATGCAGATGCCGGAATACCTCGAGCGTCACCTGCCGCGCGGTGCGGGCCATCACCCGGGCGAACACCACCTGCCGCAGCTCGGTGAACAGGTTCGAGCCGACTCGCGCGGCGCCGTACGCGGCGAGCAGCAGCACGGGCAGCAGGCGCAGGTCGGGTGCCACGTCGAGCGAGTCGACGATGCGCTTGAGCAGCAGCGGCACCGTCAGCAGCAGGAGCTTGGCGACCAGCAGGCAGAGCAGCGCGATCGCGATACGGCCGGTGTGGGGGCGCAGGTAAGGCAGCAGCGAGCGGAGGATGCCGAAGTCGCTGCGCGCGGTGCCGCGCTCGCGCACGGTGAGGGGCGTGGAGTCCATCGATCCAACGTAGGGGTGCCGGGCGCATGCGGCAAGCCGGTGCGCCGGGACGGACCGTCCGCGCCGGGATGCACCGTCGCGGGGCGGGCACGTGCCGGCCCGCCGAGCCCGGCTAAGCTGGCGGCCCCGCATGCCGAGCCGCCGATGAGCGAAGCCGTCCGAACGTCGACCCGCCGCCTCGCACTGCTGCTGGGCGGGTTGGCCATGTTCGGACCGTTCTCGATCGACACGATCTTCCCGGCCTTCCCCGCCATCGGCGCGCAACTGGGTGCCGACAAGCTGGCCATGCAGCAGACGATCAGCGTCTACCTGGTGGCCTATGCGCTCACGAGCGTGCTGCACGGGCCGCTGTCGGACGCGATCGGCCGCCGCCGGGTGATCCTCGGCGGACTCGCGGTGTTCGCCCTCGCATCGGCCGGCTGCGCGCTCGCGCAGGATCTGCCGACGCTGCTGGCCTTCCGCGCGCTGCAGGGCCTGTCCTCGGGCGTCGGGCTCATCGTGGGCCGTGCGGTGATCCGCGACGTCCTCCACGGGCCGGATGCGCAGCGGCTGATGAGCCAGGTGTCCATGATCTTCGGGATCGCGCCGGCGATCGCGCCGATCGTCGGCGGCTGGATCCTGGGCTGGAGCCGCTGGCCGATGATCTTCTGGTTCCTCGTCGGATTCGCGGTGGTGCTGATCGCGGCGACGTGGACGATGCTGCCGGAGACCCACCCGCCGTCGGCCCGCCTGAAGTTCGTTCCGAGGCATCTGGTGCGCGACTACGTCGCGATCTTCGCGAATCCGCGGTTCCAGCGGCTCGCCGCGGCGTCCGCGTTCAATTTCGCGGGCCTGTTCCTATACATCGCGTCCGCCCCGGCCTTCGTACTCGAGCTCCTGCGCCTCGACGGCCGTGCGCTCGACGAGACGCAGTTCGGCTGGTTCTTCGTGCCGACCATCGGCGGCATGGTGCTCGGCGCCTTCGTATCCGGTCGCGCCGCGGGACGGCTGAGCGGGGACCGGCTCGTGCAACTGGGCTTCGCGGCCGGCGCGGTCGCGATGGCGGCGAACCTCGCCTACGCCTTCGCCTCGCCGGTCCTCGAGGTGCCGTGGGCGGTGCTGCCCATGGCGCTGCATGCCTTCGGCATCGCGCTCGTGTTCCCGGTGATCACGCTCGCGATCCTCGACATGTATCCGCGCCAGCGGGGCTCGGCCTCGTCGCTGCAGGCGTTCACCAGCCTCGTGCTCAACGCGATCGTCGCGGGCGTGCTGTCGCCCTGGCTCACCGATGATGCACGCTGGCTCGCCGTGGCCGCCGCACTGATGACGGCGGTGGGCTACGCGTTCTGGCGATGGGAATCGGCGCGTTCGAATGCGCGTCCGGGCTGCCCGGGAGCCGTCGAGCTCCCGGGCGGCGAAGGCGGCTGACGCGTCAGCGGCGCATCGCGTTCTTGCGATCGAGCAGCCGGCGCAGCAGCAGGGCACGCTTGCCCGGGCTCGACGGCGCCGCCGAGGCCGAGGCCTGCGGGCCCGACGGCGGGATCAGCGGCGCCGAGCCGTTCACCTCGATGGGTTCCGCGGCGAGGTACTGCCGCACGTTCGGGAACAGCACGTCCAGCCGCGAGTAGTGGTCGCGGTTCGCCGTGTTCGACAGCGAGCCGGTATTCGCGCACGAGGCCGCGCCGCCGTACAGGCCACCGCGCAGCTCGTAGCCCCGCGAGGAGAGCGTGAACAGGCCTGAGCCGCTGCTGCCAACCTCCGTGGTTCCGTTCGTCCAGCCCACAGTCGTGAGGTAAGTCCCCGTCGAGATGTGCTGGCCGCTCGAGACCTTCTTCGCGTCGCCACGCGGGTGGTGGATCGCGAGCACATTGCTCGACGATGCCACCGGATCGGCATTCCACGCCGCGAAGTAGGCACCCGCGGGTGCCGGGTTGTTGAGCCGCAGCAGCATCCCGTCGGTATCGTCATCCGAGTAGAGGTAGGTCGCACCGCCCGTCAGCTGGGTGCGCGGGGCCGAGACGCCGCTGCTGCAGGCCGTGGCCTCGTAGTTCCAGAACGTGTTGAGCGTGTTCGCGACCGCCTGCATCGCGCTCGGCACCACTGTGCCGTCGCTGAAGCAGTGGTTGGCGCCGTAGAAATAGGGCACCTGCGTGCCCGGCGTGGTGTCCGCGAGCAGCGTGCCGGTACAGAGGTAGGTGCTCCCGCTTATTACGAACTGCATGTGCGCGACGGCGTTCTTCGCGTTGACGAAGTGCTGGCCGAGCTGGGTGACGCGACACGCGGTGTCGACGTTGCAGGCGCCGGATTCGCCGATCTTGGGCAGGATCTTGAAATCGTTGCGGCTGTTGGCGAGCAGGTGCGACAGCGAAGGGGAGCGCAGCTGCGCCGCGCCCGCCGGGACGCCGGCCGGGCGGAAGAGCTCGATGATCTGCGCCTCGCCGTCGGTGCTCGGCGTCCAGTAAAGGCCGTCGCCTGCGGCCAGCCGCTGCGCGTCGCCGACGCTGACCATCGCCACCACGCGCTCCGGCGCATCCGAGCCGGCGAACCGCAGCTCGACGCGCGGATCCATGCGGCGCACGTCCAGCCCGAGCCGGAGGGCGAGTGCATCCGGGGACCGGACTTCGAGCCGCGCGACGGACCCACCCTGCGGGACCGAGGTCCACCGCAGCACGGGAGCCGCGGTGTCGGCTTCGAGCGCGGCCTTGCGGGCGAACCCGATGCGCGTGGCCTTCATGCGTTGCGCGTCGTTGCCCGTCTGGACCTCGAGCATTCGCCGCGGGGTGACCTCGCGGTAGCGGATGGCGGCCGCCGAGGCGGCGCGCGCGGGGGCGAGCTTCCATGACGGGGCGGCCTGGGGCCGGGTCTTGCTGTATTCACCGACCGCGCGCGGCGGGGCGGCGGTGGCCGCGCCACAGGCGAGGCCCAGGACGAGCATGGAGACGGCGTTGCGTAGGTTCATGGGATCCCTCCCCCGGGATCGAGTCACGGCGACGATCGATTGTGCGTCAGGCGGAGCCCGAAATGTCGACGGGCCGGCATGTGCCGGCCCGTCCCCGATCAACTCCGCGCGGGCGTGCCCGCGGGTGCCGCCTGCGTTGCGGCCCCCGCCGGGCGTGCCGCGGTCGCCGCATTCGGGTTCCAACCGCAGGTGCGGCCCTCGTTCTGCTGCTTCAGCCACGTCTGCAACGGGGCGAAGTATTCGAGGATCGCCGAGGCGTCCATGCGCTCGCCGCCGGTCAGTTCCTTGAGCGTCGCCTGCCACGGCTGGCTCGCGCCCTTCTGCAGCATCGCCCAGAACCTGCGGCCCGCTTCCGGGTTGCCGTAGAAGCTGCACTCGTAGAGCGGGCCGGTGTGGCCGGCCGCGGTGCACAGCGACTTGTAGAACTGGAACTGCAGGACGTGCGAGAGGAAGTAGCGCGTGTAGGGGGTATTGCCCGGAACGTGGTACTTCGCGCCTGGATCGAAGAAGTCCTCTCCGCGCGGCGTCACCGGAGCCACGCCCTGGTACTTCGCCTTCAGGTCCCACCACGCCTTGTTGTACTGGTCGGGCTTGATCGACCCGTCGAACACGCCCCAGCGCCAGCGGTCGATCATCAGGCCGAACGGCAGGAACGACACCTTCGCCAGCGCCATGCGCATCTGCGCATTGATCAGCGACTCGTTGCTCTGCTGCTGCGCGCCGACGAGCCCAATCTGCTGCAGGTAGCTCGGGGTCATCGCCAGCACCATGGTGTCGCCGATGGCCTCGTGGAAGCCGTCGTGCGCGCCGGCCTGGAACAGCGGCGGCTGGTCGTTGTACGCGAGGTAGTAATAGACGTGGCCGAGCTCGTGGTAGATCGTGGTGAAGTCTTCCTCGTTCGGCTTGATGCACATCTTGGTGCGCACGTCGCCGGAGAGGTTCATGTCCCAGGCGCTCGCGTGGCAGACGACGTCGCGGTCTCGCGGCTTGATGAACTGCGTCTTGGCCCAGTAGCTCTCGGGCAGCTTCGGCATGCCGAGCGAGGTGTAGAACTCCTGCGCTCGCTCGGTCATCTGCTTGGCCGTGAGCAGGCGCGCGTCCTGCTCGGCCTGCGCCAGCAGCGCCGGCGTGCGCTCGCCGGTGACCTTGGCGGTCTCCGCGGCGAGGTTGCGCTGGTACTGCGCTTCGAGCGCACTGTTGATGTCGAGGCTGCCGGCGGCCGGGTAGGGCGCGAGCAGGTCCCACAGGTTGCCCCAGTCCTGTTGCCACATGTTGCCCATCAAGTGGGCGGGCAGCATGTTCCCGGCGACGTGGCCCTTGTCCGCGCCGTACTTGGCGTCGAGGCGCGCGCCGGTGTAGCAGTGCAGCTGCTCGTAGAGCGGCTTGACCTGACCCCAGAGGCGATCGGTCTCGGCGGCGATCTGCGCCGGCGTCATGTCATAGCCCGAACGCCACAGCTCGCCCGCGTCGGCGAAGCCGAGGTCGCGCGCGCCCTCGTTCACCAGGCTCACGAAACGCGTGTAGTCCTTGCGCATCGGCTGGCTGATGGTGTGCCAGCCCTGCCAGGCATCGAGCTGCTGGCCGTAGTCCCGGCTGTTGCGCAGCACGTCCTCGAGCTCTCCGAGCTGCCGGCAGGAGCGCTGCGCGCCTTCGCCGGTGCAGTACTCTCCGCTGCCGTACATGCCTTCCATGCGCGTGGCGATCTGGGTGAGCTCGGTGAGCTTGGCAGGATCACGTGGCGGGGGCATCGCCGCGGAGAGCTTGAGCAGCTGGATGGCGCGCGCGGTCTGCGGCGACATCTGCTTGCCCTCGAAGCGTCGGGCCTGCTCGATCCAGCTGTTGAGCTGCGTGAGGTAGCGCTCGTTGGCCTTGGCCGAGAGCAGCTGGCTGTCATCGCCGATGTAGGTCGAGGACAGCCATTGCGCGGCCGTCAGCTCCGGATAGATCTTCTTGTATTCCTCGTTGACGCGCGCGATGAACTGGTCGGCGGTCTCGTCGCTGCGGTCGGGCGTCGCGGCGGCGCCGGTGGCCGCGTCGGGCGAGGCCTGCTTGGTGCAGCCGGTGAGGCCGAGGACGGCGGCGATGCCGAGCGCGAGGAGGGCGCGTGCGGGCTTCATGGAGACTCCGGGGCGTGGGGTGCGCGGATGCGCGGTGTCCGCAGGCTAGAGGCGGCGGACAGCCGGTGCAACCCGGTGGAAACCCCCGGGCCGACGCGTTCAGCGAAGCTGGCGGGTGGCCGGATCGACGAGCCCCGCGCGGCCGAGCCAGGCCCAGGCATCGTCCGCGTCCTGCTCGACGTAGGCGCGCGCCGAGCCGAGGCGGAACGTGTAGCCCCACGCATCCATGTCCGCCAGCACGCGATCCGACCCCACGCCGGGAAGCGCGTCGCCGAGCAGCGCCTGCAGCACGCAGACGGCGTTCTCCTCGTCGATGGAGTCGGTGGCGTCGGTATGCACGCCGGCGCGGCGCTCCGGCGGCAGCACGATCAGATGCCCGGCCTCGTGAAGCAGCGAATGCACGGGGGTGTCGCCCCGGGCATAGACCGTCGTGCCGATGATTCCCGCTTCGCACCCGCCCCAGTAGCTGCCCGGGATCGGCTCGCCGTCCGGCACGCGCGCCAGCGCCAGGCCGTAGCGCGCGAGCAGCTCGGCCACGGCGTCGGTGTCGATGTCGGCGAGCGTGAGCATGGGATCCATACGACGATGCCCCGCCGGGGCGGGGCATCGGGCCGCGACGTGGCAGGCCTTACGGCGCGGCCTGCGCCTGGTTCTCGGGGAGCGCGACGGAGATGTCGAGCACCTTGTTGTCGCCCTCGCCGATCAGGTCGACCTTGACCGCCTCGGCATCGACGTTGACGTACTTGCGGATCACCTCGAGCAGCTCGCGCTGCAGCATCGGCAGGTAGTCCGGGCCGCCTCGGCCGGCGCGCTCGTGGGCGACGATGATGCGCAGGCGGTCCTTGGCGACGTTCGCCGTCTGCTTCTTCGCGGTGAGGAAGTCGAAGAGGCCCATGGCTCAGCCCCCGAAGAGCTTGCTGAGGAAGCCCTTCTTCTCGGCGGTGATGAAGCGCATCGGGCGGTTCTCGCCCAGGAGGCGCGCGACCGCATCCTCGTAGGCCTGCGCGGCGTCCGAGGTGGTCTCCAGGATCACCGGCTCGCCCTTGTTCGAGGCGTTGAGCACGTCACCCGATTCGGGGATCACGCCGATCGCCTTCAGGCCGAGGATCTCCTCGACGTCGGCGATCGACAGCATCTCGCCGGTCTCCACGCGCTTGGGGCTGTAGCGGGTCAGCAGCAGGTGCTCCTTGATGCGCTCGCCCTTCTCGGCGCGGCGCGTCTTCGACGCCAGCAGGCCGAGGATGCGGTCGGAGTCGCGCACCGAGGAGACTTCCGGGTTCACCACGACGACCGCCTGGTCGGCGAAGTACATCGCCAGGAATGCGCCCTTCTCGATGCCGGCCGGGGAGTCGCAGACGATGTAGTCGAAGCCTTCGGCCGCGAGGTCGTTGAGCACCTTCTCGACGCCCTCGGGCGTGAGCGCGTCCTTGTCGCGCGTCTGCGACGCGGCGAGCACGTAGAGGTTGTCGAAGCGCTTGTCCTTGATGAGCGCCTGCTTCAGCGAGGCCTCGCCGTGGACGACGTTGACGAAGTCGTACACCACGCGGCGCTCGCAGCCCATGATCAGGTCGAGGTTGCGCAGGCCGACGTCGAAGTCGATGACGGCGACCTTGTGGCCGCGTCGCGCGAGTCCGGTGGCGAGGCTGGCGCTGGTCGTCGTCTTGCCGACGCCGCCCTTGCCCGAGGTGACTACGATGATTTCGGCCAACTGATGTTCCTCCGGTTCGTTCCAGGTCCCCGCCGGCGCGGCCGGTGCGGGCGACAGCATGCCTCAAAGCATGCGGATGTGTGACGGGTTACGCGTCCTGCGCTTCGATCCGCAGCTGGCCGTTGTCCAGCCAGACCTGCACCGGCTTGCCGAGCAGGGCGGCCGGGATGTCCTCGGACACCTTGTAATGGCCGGCGATGGCGACGAGCTCGGCGTGGAATTCGCGGCAGAAGATGCGCGCCTGCTCGAAGCCCTGGGCGCCCGCGAGCGCGCGGCCGCGCAGGGCGCCGTAGATGTGGATGGAGCCGTCGGCGATCACTTCGGCGCCGGCACCCACCGCCGAAAGCACGGTCAGGTCGCGGCCGTCCGCGTAGACCTGCTGGCCGGACCGGATCGGGGTCGCCTGGACCATGCCGGGCTGCCCGGCGCTGGCCGGTGCCGGTGCAGCCGCGGGCGGCGCGGGCTCGGGTGCCCGCTCGCGGCGGGGCGGAGCCGGCGCCGGCTCGGCTGCAGGCGCGGCCTCGGCACGTTCGTACTGCGCGCGGAACTTCGCGAGCAGCGGGAGGCCGAGCTGCTCGGAAAGACGCTCGATTTCCGAGGTGCCGTAGGCGAGGGCCACCGGCAGCACGCCGGCCTCGCGCAGCGCGGCGACCAGCGCGCGCGCCGTGTCGACGTCCGGGGTCCGCGTGAGGCCGCCGAAGTCGAGCACCACGGCAGCGCGTGCGAACAGGTTGGGCGCACGCTGCACGCGCGAGCGCATCTCGTCGGCGAGCTTCGCGACGTCGAGGGTACGCACGCGCAGGTTGGCGATGCCGACCTGCCCGATCTTCAGCTCGCCCGCCGGCTCGAAATCCATCTGCGCGCTCATGCGCCGGTCCCCGTGGCGCGCGGCGCGGGCGCGGTGCGCGGGGTGTGGATCCACGGCTCGGGCGGCAGGTCGCGGCCGTAGGTCTCGCGAACCCACGCGTAGCTGCACAGGGACTTCATCAGCATCGACGCGCGGAGCCCCGTTTCCTCCATGACGTGCTGTCCGACTTCCTGGAAGCCGAACGTGCCGTGGAAGAGCATCACCGGATCGGTGCCGCCCTGCAGGAGGATCTCGCATGCCATGGTCGGGTAGCGCAACTCGGCATAGCTCTGCGCGTCCGCATAGAAGGCGCGGCCCACGCCGCCGCCGCGGCGGCGGCTCGCGACCACGATGCGGTCGATGTAGAAGAACTCGGAGTGCCGCTCGCGGAACCAGCGGAAGTTCGAGCTGTCGTGCTCGGACGCGTCGCCCATGCCGATCAGGAAGCCGGCGAGGGTGCCGTCGCGCTCGGCGACGCGGAAGTACTCGGCGCGCTCGAAGAAGTACTGCAGGCGGTTCGAATCCAGCGGGAGGATCGCGGGTCCGGCGGCGTTGTTCAGGGCTAGGACGGAATCCAGCTCGTGCTCGCGCACGTCGCGGACGACGATCGACATTCTTCCGGCTCCGGGGAGTGCTGCCGAGCCAGCGCGGCGCGGCGCGCGATTATCGCACGGCGGCCGGGCGGAGCCAGCGCCGCTTGGCATGACTTCCGGCCGGGCCGGGCGCGCCGGGAGCGGCGTAGGATGCGACCATGCTGGCCCACCTGAACCACACCCGACTCCTTCGCTACACCGGCCTGTTCACCTGGTCGATGGTGGGGTGCTGGCTGCTGTCCATCTGGCTTGAGCCGGCCCAGCTCGCGGACCTCGCCGGCGAAGAGCTGCATGCGCAGGTGTGGCTGGTGGCGCGCTGGATCGCCGTCTGGCTCGCGTTCGGCGTGCTGTACGGCTGGATCACGCGCTCGCTCGGCGCCCGCCAGCCCACGGCCCTCGATCATGCGGCGCTGTTCCTCCTTACGGTCTCCGCCGTCGCCGTCAGCTATTTCTCGAACACCGGCCTCGGCAGCATCCTGCTGATGGTGGTCGCCGGGCTCCTGCCATGGCTCCTGCGCCTGCCGATCGGCGTCGCCTGGCTGATCGGCGGAAATCTCGTCTTCATTCCGGTCTTCATCACGGCGGTCGACATGCCGCCGTTGCCGGCGATCCTGCAGTCGCTGCTCTACGTGGGGTTCTCGAGCCTCGTCTTCGTCACCGCCATGGTGGCCAAGCAACAGGCGCAGGCGCGCGACGAGCAGCGCCGCCTCAATGCCGAACTTCGTGCCACGCGCCTCCTGCTGGCCGAGAGCGCGCGCATCAACGAGCGCACGCGCATCTCGCGCGAGCTGCACGACCTGCTCGGTCACCACCTCACCGCGCTGAGCCTGAACCTCGAGGTCGCAGGCCATCTCTCCTCGGGCCAGGTGAAGGAGCACGTCAGCCAGGCCCACACGCTCGCGCGCCTGCTGCTCACCGACGTGCGGGAAGCCGTGAGCCAGCTGCGCGAGGGCGGGGCGATCGACCTCGCGGTCGCGCTGCGGCCGCTCGCCGAGAACGTGCCGTCGCTGGCGATCCACATGGATATCGAGTCGCCGCTCACGCTCGACGATCCGGAACGCGCGCACGTGCTGCTGCGCTGCACGCAGGAAATCATCACCAATGCCGTGCGCCATGCCGGCGCGCGCAACCTGTGGATCGCCGCACGCCGCGAGGACGGCTGCATCCGCATGAGCGCGCGCGACGACGGCCGCGGCGCGGACCTGCTCGTCGCCGGCAACGGCCTGCGCGGCATGCGCGAGCGCCTCGCGCAGCACGGGGGCACCCTCGACATCCATACCTCGCCCGGAGAAGGCTTCGACCTCCGGCTCGTCCTGCCCATCGCGGCCGCCAGTGCCGTCCGAGAAGGAGTGCCCGCATGACCACGCCCGACCGACGCATCCGCGTGATGCTCGTGGACGACCAGACCCTGGTGCGCCAGGGCGTCCGCTCGCTGCTGGCGCTCGCCGAGGGCGTCGAGGTGATCGCCGAGGCCTCCGACGGCAAGCAGGCCATCGACATGATTCCGCAGGTGCGCCCCGACGTGGTGCTGATGGACATGCGCATGCCGGTGATGTCGGGCCTCGAGGCCCTGCAGACGTTGGCGCGCATGCAGCAGTTGCCGCCCACGATCATCCTCACCACGTTCGACGACGACCAGCTCGTGCTGGCCGGGATCAAGGCGGGCGCCAAGGGCTACCTGCTCAAGGACGTCTCGCTGGACCAGCTGGTCGGTGCGATCCAGACCGTCGCGGACGGCGGCTCGCTGGTCCAGCCAGCCGTGACCCAGCGCCTGCTCTCCGGGCTGGAGCACATGCGCAACGACTTCGTGAGCCTGGACCGGCCCGATCCCCTCACGGAGCGCGAGACCGAGATCCTGCGGCTCATGGCGGGCGGGTTCTCCAACAAGGAGATCGCCAATTCGCTCGGCGTGGCGGAGGGCACGATCAAGAACCACGTCTCGAACATCCTGTCGAAGCTCGGCGTGCGCGATCGCACGCGGGCGGTGCTCAAGGCTTTCGAGCTCCAGCTCGTCTGAGGTCGGCAGACCGCCGTCCGGCGGGAGCAGGCCGGCTCGCCGTGGGCGCGGCACGATCCGGCGCCGATGCGGCTCGCGCGCCGCCCAGCGGGCTCGCCGGTGCGCCGGGCTCGCGAACGGCGGCATGGCGGTTCCACCGGCGTATCTCCGGAGCGCGCGCCCACCGGCACGCGCGTGGGCGGGATTCGCTGGGCTGCCCCGCGCGTAAGTGAATCGATACGTCGCTCGCAGGCTCGCGCCCGGACGCGCCGCGACGATTCAGCCCGGAGTCGGCCCGGACGTGCGCTCGGTGCTGCTTAGGCGGCCGCAACCTTGCTACGATTGCCGGTCTGCGCCCATGGCCCTGCACGGCTGGCGCGGGCCTGGCCCCGGAGAACTCCTGAATGACCCGTCTGCTCGAGATCCTGATTTCCTTTGCGATCGTCGCCGCGCTGTTCGTGGTGGTCGGCATCTTCCTGCCTTCATCGCGCCAGCTCGCCGAGCAGGTCGAGACCAACCGCAAGCCGACGATCGTCTACGACACCCTCAACAGCTTCCGTCGCTTCAAGGAGTGGAACCCGCTCCCGCTGCGCGACCCGAGCACGAAGTTCGAGCTGTCGGGCCCGCAGTCCGGCGAGGGCGCGACGCTGTCGTACACCTCGAAGGACATGGGGTCGGGCTCGTACAAGATCATCGAGAGCGAGCCGCTCAAGAAGGTCGTCTACGCGATCGAGAACGACGCCCCGGGCCACACCAAGCGCACCGAGTTCCTGCTCAAGCGCGTCGGTCGCGGCGGCCGCAACGTCGAGATCACCCAGAAGTACAGCGTCCAGTACGGCTGGAACATCATCGGCCGCTACGCCGGCCTGTACGTCAGCACGAACGTGGGCGAGGACGTCAAGCTCGGCCTGGGCCGCCTGACGAACATGCTCGCCGGCGTGCCGAACATCGACTACGGCAACCTGCCGCGCGAGTTCAAGGCGCCGCTGCCGACGCTGGCGGACCGCCCGGCGGAGACGCTCCTCGTCGTGAGCGCGACGGTCCCGATGGACTTCGACAAGATCAAGGGCCAGATGAACTCCAACATGGAGTGGATCCGGAAGGTCATGGGCTCCAATGGCCTGGAGGCCGCGGGTCCGGTGCGCCTGATCACCAACGAGCAGGGCGCTCAGAACTACTCGTTCGACCTGGCCCAGCCGGTACGCAAGGCGGGCGTGACCGGTCCGGTGCAGGGCATCCGCGAGGAAGGTCCGGTCAAGGTCCTGCAGCTCGACGCCGCGAAGGTCGCGACGACGACGTTCAAGGGCCACATGGCCAACAACCAGAAGCTGCGCGACGCGCTGCGCGCCTGGGCGCTGTCGAACGGCTACGAGACGGTCGATCGTCCGTACGAGAACTGGACCGGCGGCATCGATGCCGGCTTCACGGACAACGGCCAGTTCGTCGTCCAGTGGGCCGTCAAGTAAGTCCGATGCCCCAGGAAAACGCGCCGCTTGCGGCGCGTTTTTCGTTGGGGGGCTCGAAACCGCGCGCCGAGGCCCCGCGATGAGCGGTGCCCGTGCGATGCGGTGGCTCGCGGCATGCGGGTCCGTCCTGGCCGGCATGGCGGTCGCCCTCGCCGCCTACGCCTCGCATGCGGCGTCGCCCGACGCACGCGAGCGCCTCGCGCTGGCGGCGGCGTTCGCATTCGGCCACGGCGCGGTACTCGCGGTCCTGGGTCGGGACGCCTCCGGGCGGCTCGGCCGGGTCGCCCTGTCCGCGCTGTTCGCCGGCACGCTGCTGTTCGCCGGGAGTCTCGCCGGCGCGGCCCTGGCCGGCTGGCCGACGGGACTGGCACCGTTCGGCGGGATGCTGATCATCGCGGGCTGGCTGCTGCTCGCGGCCGACCGCGCGAGGCCCTGAGATGCCACGCTGGAGTCGGGGCTTCGACGTCGATGCCGCCGCCCGCCATCTGCGACGGCACGACCCCGCGCTGGGCGCATGGATGCGGCGCATCGGGCCGATCCCGGCCGAGCCGCGCTGGCGACGGCCGTTCGATCCCGTCGATGCGCTGGCTCGCGCGATCCTTTACCAGCAGCTGTCGGGCAAGGCCGCGGCGACCATCGTCTCGCGCGTCGAGGCGGCGATCGGCAGCGACCGCCTGCACGCCGAGACGCTCGGGCGCATCGACGACGCCGCGCTCCGCGCCTGCGGGGTCTCCGGCAACAAGGCGCTCGCGCTGCGCGACCTCGCGCGCCGCGAGGCGGCGGGCGAGATCCCCACGCTTCGACAGATGTCGGTCATGGACGAAGCCGCGATCGTGTCGGCGCTGGTGCCGATCCGCGGCATCGGGCGCTGGACGGTCGAGATGATGCTCATCTTTCGACTCGGCCGGCCCGATGTGCTCCCGGTCGACGACCTCGGTATCCGCAAGGGCGCGCAACGGGTCGACGGCCTCGAGTCGATGCCGACCCCGAAGGCGCTCGCGCTGCGCGGCGAGGCGTGGGGACCGTACCGGACCTATGCGAGCCTTTACCTCTGGCGAATCGCCGACTTCGCCGCGCCGACCGGGGTCAAGCGCTCGCAGGACTGATCCGGCCTCAGCGCGTACGCGCCGGGTCGTGGTACCAGTGCCACGGCTCGTAGACGATGCCGTACGGGTTGTCGCGCGGGTAGCTCATCACGAAGCCGCATGTGCCTGCGTTGGCGGACAGCCACTCGAACGCGGAGGTGCGCTCGAACGACTCCTCGGCCGGCGGCTCGCCGGGCGTGCCGATGTCGAGGGCGCGGCCGGAGTGGTGCTCGCTGTAGCCCGGCGCGGCGTTCACGGTGAGGATCTCGGCCACGGTCTGCCCGCGTGCGAGCTTCCGCTCGAAAATGCCGAGCTGGTAATCGTGGCTGCGATAGCCGCTGATGGCGTCGAGCAGCACGCCTTCGCGCGCGGCGGCAGCCTGCATGGTGCGCCATGCGCGTGCGGCATCGGCCGTGAGCCAGAGTGGCCGTCGGTAGCGGTCGCGACCCGCGAACCGCAACGTGGCGGGCTCGGGGACGAGCGGCAACCCGGTGCGCATCGCGTAGCTCTCGTCGAGACCGAGCCGGAGGAGGCGATGCTGCAGGCGGTCGAGGGGGAGCGCATCGCGGCGCGGCCTGCCGGTCGACAGGCGCCGGATCGCATCCTCCGCACCCGGTTCGACGTGCAGGCTCTGCACCAACGGAACGACCTGGTCGCCGGCCACCGCCGCGAGGTACCGCCCGTCGCGCTTGCGTCGCAGGACATGGCGGGCGAGGGCGATCGCGCGGGCGTCCCGGTTGGCGCGGGCGCCCAGCAGGTGGGCGGGCCAGACCTCGACGTGGGGCGTGTTGAGCAGGTCGAGGGGCAGGGGACGCATGCGACGAGGGTAGCGGGCCGGGGGCCGGCCCCGCCAGCACCGTCACGCCGGCCGCTTGAGCACCAGCCGCGTGGGACTGCCGGCACCGCCGGGCGTCATCTGCACCAGTTCCCATCCCTGCTGGCCGAGGCGGTCGAGCGCCGCCTGCAGCTCATCGCGTGGCTGCAGCGACTTGAACATGCCCGACAGCCCGGGCTTGAGGTCGACGACGTGGTACTGCCAGCGGCTCATCGTTCGTTCTCCCGATCCTCGTGGAGCGGCGGCGCGGGGAGGCGACCCGCCCGTCGCAACGCGTCGCGAAGGACATATTCGATCTGCGCGTTCAGGCTGCGCAGCTCGTCGTCGGCCCACCGCTGCGCCGCCGCGAGCACTTCGGCGTTGATGCGCAGCGGGTAGGCCTTCTTTTCGCTCATGGGTCGTCGCGCCGGCGCCGCTCGCGCGCGACCGCCACGAACATGGCCACGGCCATGCCGTTGACGAGCAGGGCGAGGGCGAGGGCGACCGCGAGCACGCGGGTGGAGTCGCTGCCCGCCCAGAGCATGCCGAGCGCGCCGCCGAGCAGCAGCAGCCCGACGGTGCGCATCATGCCGGCGAGCTTGACGTCGATCCGCGTCGCGCGGCGCTGCAGCGCCCGAGAGATCAGGAAAGCCGGCACGCTGGTGAGCGCGAAGGCGAGGGCGATCCCGATGCCGTCCATCAGTACAGGGACCCGGCATTGACCACCGGCTGCGTGCCGCGGTCGCCGCACAGGACCACCAGCAGGTTGCTGACCATCTGGGCCTTGCGCTCCTCGTCGAGCTGCACGACGCCGTTCTTCTGCAGCTCGGCGAGGGCCATCTCGACCATGCCGACGGCGCCCGAGACGATGCGCGTGCGCGCGGCGATGACCGCATTGGCCTGCTGGCGCTGCAGCATCGCGTGGGCGATCTCCGGCGCGTAGGCCAGGTGCGAGATGCGCGCATCCAACACGTTGACGCCGCAGTCCGCCAGGCGCTCGGCGAGCTCCTGCGCGAGGTGCTGGCTGATCTCGGCCGCATGGCTGCGCAGCGCGAGCTGCCCTTCCTCGTGCTGGTCGTAGGGATAGCTGGTCGCCATCGCGCGCAGCGCCGATTCGGACTGGATGTGCACGAAGCTCTCGTAGTCGTCGACGTTGAACACCGCCTCGGCGGAGTCGGTGACCTGCCAGACGATGATCGCGGCGATCTCGATCGGCGAGCCGTCGAGCTCGTTGACCTTGAGCTTGCCGCTCTCGAAGTTGCGGACGCGCAGCGAGACCTTCTTCTTCGAGTAGAAGGGGTTGTTCCAGCGCAGGCCATCGGTGCGATCCGTGCCCACGTACTTGCCGAACAGGCTGAGCACGGCCGCCTGGTTCGGTTCGACCATGTAGAGGCCGAAGAGGCAGACGAAGAGCACCAGCATGGCCAGGCCGCCGGCCAGCACGAGGGCCGGCGAGCCGATGGACGACACCATCCACCAGGCGTCGAGCGCCATCAGCACCAGCAGCAGGAACAGGACCGGCAGGCCGGAACGGGAACGGGCGACGATCTCTTTCATTGGCGTACTCCCCTGATGTGGCGAAAGTGATATCAAATCGATATCAGATTTGCAAGGCCGCTCGTCGTCAATCCAGGCGGATGCGGTACAGGGGGGCCGGGATGAACTCGCCGGAGACGAAGACGTGGCGGCCGTCGCGGTCCCAGCCGAGGGCCTCGGCCTGCGGCAGCAGCGGGAGCGTGTGGGCCTTAGGCGCGTGCGCGACGGCCGCATCCCAGTCCTCGTCGCCCCGGCGCGGCCAGATCAGCAGGTGCCGGTAGGTGATCACCGCCAGCGCGCGACCGTCGGGTGCCACGTCGGCCGCGGTGACCTGCGCCTGCAACGGCGTCGGTGCGCCCTCGGGCGCCGGCGTCGCGAGGTCGTCCGGCAGCCGCAGGTGGCCGGCCCGCTCGGCGACTTCCACGTCGTCCGTCCGCGCCAGGGGCAGCGTGAACAGCTCCGGCGGCTGGCGCTTTTTCGAGACCAGCAACACGCGCCGGGAGGCGGCATCGACGGTGACCGCCTCGCAGTCGCGTGCGCCGTCCGGCCAGCGGAAGACGATCGACCACGCCGGGCGAACGCGCGCGTTCACGAGCCGCGCGGGCTCCTCGACGATGTGCAGCTGGAGCGTCTTGCGAAGGCCGCCGTTGTCGCCGGTGTCCGCGATGAGCAGGTAGTCGCGGCCGTCAAGCCGGAACGCGGAGATGTCTTCCCAGTCGGTCTTCGGCACGCCTTCGAGGCGGAACGTCGCGATGCGCTCGCCGTCGCGGCGGACGGCGAACAGCCGTGCCGGGTTGCCGCCGTCGTCGTGCATCCAGAGGACGTCGCGATGGCGCCGCGAGACGGTGAGCCCGCTGATCTCGCGGAGCTCGGTGTCGAGCATGAGGCCGCTCACGCGCGCGCTGCCCGAGGGCTCGGGTGCGTCCGCCGTGCATGCGACGAGCGCCGCGCCGAGCGCGAGCGCGCCCGCCGCGCGGCGCATCCGCCGGCCGATGCGGTGAGAAGGTCCCATGCGCACAGGATCGCATGCGGGCGGTCGGGGCCGCGTGGGCCCGGAGCGCCTCGCTAGACTGTGCGCTTTCCCTGCGACCTCGTCCCATGACCCGTATCGGAACGCCGCTCTCCCCGCACGCCACCCGCGTGCTGCTCCTCGGCTCCGGGGAACTGGGCAAGGAAGTCGCCATCGAACTCCAGCGCCTGGGCTGCGAAGTGATCGCCGCCGACCGCTACGGCGACGCGCCGGCGATGCAGGTGGCCCACCGCAGCCACGTGCTCGACATGCTCGACGGCGACGCCATCGCGCGGCTGATCGAACTCGAGAGGCCGCACCTCGTGGTCCCGGAAATCGAGGCGATCCACACGCAGACGCTGGTCGAGCTGGAACTCCGCTACCAGCGCGAGGGTGTGACGACGCGGATCGTGCCGACCGCGCGCGCGGCCCGGCTGACGATGGACCGCGAGGGTATCCGACGGCTCGCGGCGGAGACGCTCGGGCTGCCGACGTCGGCCTACCGCTTCGTCGACACGCACGAGGAGTACCGGGAAGCCATCGAGGCGATCGGACTGCCGTGCGTCGTCAAACCGGTCATGTCGTCCTCGGGCAAGGGCCAGTCGACGGTGCGGAGCCCGGACGACGTGGATGCCGCGTGGGACTACGCGCAGACCGGCGGTCGCGCCGGCGCGGGGCGGGTGATCGTCGAGGGCTTCGTGCGCTTCGACTACGAGATCACCCTGCTCACCGTGCGCCACGTCGGCGGCACCTCGTTCTGCGCGCCTGTCGGCCACCTGCAGCGCGACGGCGACTACCGCGAGAGCTGGCAACCGCAGCCGATGTCGGCGCTCGCGCTCGCGCGTGCCCAGCAGATCGCGCGCCGGATCACCGACGAGCTCGGCGGGTGGGGGCTGTTCGGCGTCGAGCTGTTCGTGGCCGGCGACGAGGTCTGGTTCAGCGAGGTCTCGCCGCGTCCGCACGACACGGGCCTGGTGACGCTCGCTTCGCAGGACCTGAGCGAGTTCGCGCTGCACGCCCGGGCGATCCTCGGCCTGCCCGTGCCGGCGATCCGCGCCTTCGGGCCGGCGGCCTCGTGCGCCGTGCTCGCCGAGGGCCACGGCGTGCCGGTGTTCGACGGCGTGGACGCCGCGCTCGCCGAGCCCGACACGTCGCTCCGACTGTTCGGCAAGCCGCGCGTGGCGGGGCAGCGCCGCGTGGCGGTCACGCTCGCTCTCGGGTCCGACGTGGACGATGCGCGGGCCCGGGCCTGTCGCGCCGCCGACGCCCTGCGCATCGAACTCCGCCCCGACGAGGACCCTGCATGAGCGTGATCCCCTGCGGCTATGCCGTCTTCCTGTTCGACAACGCGCTCGAGGTGCTGGGCGACGCCGTCCGTCCCTTCCTGTTCGACGGGCCGGGTGGACCGCGCATCTGCTGCCGTGCGGTCGACACCGGAGGGGCTTTCCTGGAGATGACGCTCGACGGGACGGACGAGGCCGGCGAGCACGTCGAGGTCGAGCTCATCGTGCCGATGGGCATGGTGCGGATGATCGTCTCCACGCGGGGCGACGCCTCGTTCGGGTTCCGCATGCGCCGCGAGGGCATCGCGACGGGCCTGCCGGTGGTGGGCCCGGGTGCGCCGTCGCCGCATGCACCGTCGGAGGCCATGCCGCATACGGCCTCCGGCGGAGGCACCGCACGAGCCGACGATCGCCGCGCGCCGCCGGAAGGCTGAGCACTCAGGGCGCCGGCGCCACGTCGATCCAGACGAGGTGGTGGTCGCTGGCGTCGATCAGCTCGGCCCCGGGTTCGCCCGGGCGCGGCCAGAAGACGCCGCCCCCGCGCAGGGGCAGGTCGCGCGACGGAAGCACGTAGTCGAGCCGGAGGGTGCCGACCGCCGGGCCGAAATCGCCCGTGTGCGTCGAGGGATCGCCGCGGCGGGGGTGGCCCCGGAGCCGCGCGCGCTCCACGGCGCCTTCGCTGCGCGGAACGGCCGACGGATTCACCCGCGGATGGCCGACGAGCTGCAGGATCGCGCCGGGCTCGCCGTCGCCATCGACGGGGTCGGCGTTGTAGTCGCCGAGGATCACGAACGACTCGCCTTCGGGCAGCCCTCCGACACGGCCCTGGTCGTCGCGCAGCCACGGCTTCGCGCCCGGCGTGAGGACCTCGGCCCAGAGGCGGATCTCGTCGAAGTTGCGCAGGCCGTTGCGGTTCTCGGGGCCATCGAACACCGGCGGGGTCGGATGCGCGGCGAGCACGTGCACGCGTCCCAGCGGCGTGCGCACCGGCACGTCCCAGTGCGACTTCGACGACAGGCGCAACTGCGACCAGGTCTCCGCCGGATACCACGGCGCGCCGGTGCGCGGATCGATCGGCTGGCGTGCGCCCGGCATCGTGCTCCAGCGCAGGCGCTGGAACGTGCGCGCGGCGCGGACGTCGATCGGATACCGCGACAGCAGCAGCATCCCGTACTGGCCTGGATGCAGGCCGTAGCCCCAGGCGTCGTCCCCGCGGGCGCGGCCTTCTCCGCCGACCACGCCGTCGCGGTTGAGGTCGAGCCCGCTCGGCACGCCGGTGTTGACCGGCGCCAGGTAGCGGTAGGGATAGAGCAGTGCCTCGCCGCCACCCGCCTGCGGCACCTCGAGGTAGCGGCGCTGGAAGAGGTCCGCCGCGCGTCCCGCCGGGTCGTAGTCGAACTCGTTGAGCAGCACGATGTCCGGCCGGACGCGCTGCAGGATCGCGGCGATCTTGCGCGCGGAGGCGTCATCGGCTTCGAGGCGCGCGATCAGCGCACCCGCCGACTCGTCGTAGAGCGAGACGTTGTACGTGGCGATGCGCAGCGCCTGTGCGCGGCCGGCGCGCATGTCGCGCGCCCATGCCTCGCGATCGCCGTGCACGCGCACGCGGACGCAGGCGACGAGCACCCCGGCCACGATCGCGAGAAGCCCGAGGAGGACCAGCGTGCGCGTCATGCGTCCGATCCCTCGAAGGGCGCCCAGCGTCGGCCGTCGAAGGCCTCCAGCGGACGGAAGCGGCGCTTGTAGTCCATCTTGGGATGGCCCTCGATCCAGTAGCCGAGGTAGAGATGCTCGCGGCCTTCCTCGGCCGCCCACTGCAGCTGGCGGAGGATGGCGTAGGTGCCCAGCCCGCGCGCGGCGTGGTCCGGGTCGAAGAAGGTGTAGACGGCCGAGAGCGCGTCGTCCGTCAGGTCGGTCACCGCCACCGCGAGCAGTTCGCCCGGGCCGCCCGTGGACGGCAGGCGGAACTCCAGGAAGCGCGTGCGGCTCCAGCTGCCGACGAGGAACTGGTCGAACTCCGCCGCGCCGTGGTCGTCCATGCCGCCACCGGCGTGCCGCGTCCCGAGGTAGCGGCGGTACAGCGCCAGATGCTCGTCCGTGCGCTCGGCCGGGCAGACGCGCATGCGGAGGTCGGCATTGCGCCGCAGGCTCCTGCGCATGCTCCGATCCGGCATGAACGCGGCGACGGGAATCCGGACCGGCGTACAGGCCCGGCAGGCGAGGCAGTGCGGCCGGTAGACGATGTCGCCCGAGCGCCGGAAACCCCAGCCGAGCGCGAGGCGGTACCAGTCCGCCAGGCGTGGATCGCGCGGATCCAGCACGAGATCTCGCGCGGGCCGTTCCGGCCAGTAGCCGCACGGGTGCAGCCCCGTGTGGAACAGGCGCAGGTCGTTGTCGTGGGCGGGCGTGGACCCCATGGGCGCAGCATAGCCGCCGCCGCGTCTGGCCCGCGGCTGAACGCATCCGGCGTTGGGCATGCGTACGGTCAACCGGAGCGCGACCGGGGCGTTGATACGCGCATCGGCTCGACGCCGGCATCCAGGAGCAGACCCGTGAAGCAGTCCAAGATCCTCATCCTCGCCGCTGCGCTGGCCACCGCCGCGGGCGTCGCCTTCGCCGCGCCGCAGGCCGGCCCGTCGGCGGGCACCGCCGCACGCGCCAAGGTCGACGCCGACCGCGACGGCGTGATCACCCGCGCAGAGGCCGCCGCGCACCCGCGCCTCGCGCAGCGCTTCGATCAGCTCGACGCCAACCGCGACGGTCGCCTCGACCGCGCCGAGCGCCCGAAGCACGGTCGCCGCGGCAAGGGCGGGCAGGGCATGGGCGGGATCCTGCGCCTCGATGCCAACGGCGACGGTCGCATCGCCCGCACGGAGGTCGGCGACTCGAAGCTTGCCGAGCGGTTCGCCCAGATCGATGCCAACCGCGACGGCTACATCGTCCGCAGCGAGATGGACGCCGCGCGCGAGCGCATGCGGGCGCAACGCACGCAGCAGCGTGAGCAGAAGTCGCGCGAGAAGTTCACGCAGGCCGATCGCGACCGCGACGGCCGCCTGTCGCGCGCCGAAGCCACCCAGGCGATGCCGCGGATGGAGAAGGCGTTCGCCTGGCTCGACGAGAACCGCGACGGCTTCCTGAGCCAGCAGGAGATGCGCTTCCGCCGTGGCGGTCGCTGATCGTCGAGGCTTACCCGGCCCGCGTCCGCTCCGGCGGCGCGGGCTTTTTCATGGGCGCATCCCCGGCCAGCCGCGCGAGGTCGGCCGGGGTATCGAAGACGACGGCCGGGCGCTGCGCCTCGAGCGACGCGCGCGTGGCATAGCCCCAGGCGACGGCGCCGAAATCGATGCCCGCCGCGCGCGCGGCTTCCGCATCGGGAATCTGGTCGCCCACGTAGATCGCCTTCGTCGCCGGCACGCCCGCGGCGCGGAGCACGCGGAGCAGACGGCGCTTCTTCCCGAACATCGAGGCGCCGCACTCGAAATGGCCCATGCGCCGGCAATGCGCGTCGCCGAGCAGGCGATCGACGTTGCCTCGCGAGTTCGACGTCACCACCGCGAGCTTCACCCCGCGCGCTTCCAGGTGCGCGAGCGCGTCGCCGATGCCGTCGAACAGCGGAATGGGATCGCGGTGCTCGCGCATCAGGCGCATGAAGCTGCGCACCACGAACGGCAGCTTCCAGCGCGGCATGCCGACGTGCCGCATCACCTCTCGCGGGCCCAGGTGCCGCATCCGGTCCACCTCGTGCGGTGCGATCGCGGCGAAGCCGTGCAGGCGCGCCACCTCGTTCTGGGTCGCCATGAAGAAGGGGAACGTGTCGGCGAGCGTGCCGTCGAGGTCGAAGATCGCGAGGTCGTAGCGCATGGAAGTCCTTGTCCGCGCGCGACGCATGGTCGCGCGTCGCGCGTTCAGCTGGAGACGTGCTTGACGGTACGCACCACCTGCCAGCGTCCATCGACGCGACGGACCTCGAGGGTCTTGTAACGCGCGAGCATCCGATGGTGGTAGGCGCTGTATTCGACGGTGCCGGCGTCCGGCGCCGTCGGGCGGAAGTTGCCCACCTCGACGATCGTCGCCGGCTGCTGGGAGTTCGGGTGGACCGAACCGGTGTCCTCGTCGGCGATACGCTGGCAGTGCGAGACCGGGACGATCGTCAGGCGATCCGGCGGGCGCAGCGCATCGCGCACGCCCGGGGGTGCGTCGGCGCCGTCGACGGCGAGGCAGGCCACGCGCGTGGCCACCACGCCCGGCAGCTCCTTGTTGAGCACGGCCTGCGCGACGGGGATAAGCACGGGCTGGCGCGTGCCGAACGGGGGCGCGGCGAGATCGGCGACCGGCGGCATGGTCGAGGTGCGATAGAAGCCCACCGCCGCCACGATCACGATGCCGCCGATCAGCGCGAACTTGATGCGGGTCATGCGGCGCTGCGCGGGCGTCTTGCCGGGCGCCTCGTCGAAATCCGAGCGGAACGAGAGCTTCGGGCCGTCGCCCGGCCGCGTGGTCGATTCGATCAGCCCGGCCTCGCGCAGGATGTCGCGCGCGCGGATCCGATCGTCGGACTTGACCACCCATACCGCCGGGCGCGCGCTGTCGCGGCCCTTCTCGCTGTAGCTCTGCACGCCGCGGCGGCCGCCCTTGTAGGAGCGGCCGTCGGTGATTCGGACCTCGATCCCCGCGTCGCGGAGCATCTGGGCCACGCGCTCGACGTTCTCGAGCCGTGCACTGGAAAAGACCTGGCGCATGTCAGCCCACCATCGGCGGTCGCGCCGGCGAATCGCCGAGCACGCGGATCATGCCTTCCTGGGCGGTGCTCGCGACCAGCCTGCCCTCGCGGTCGTAGATCATGCCGCGCGCGAGGCCACGCGCGCCCTGCGCGCTCGGGCTGTCGATCGAGTAGAGCAGCCAGTCGTCGGCGCGGAAGGGGCGGTGGAACCACAGCGCATGGTCGAGCGAGGCCATCTGCACGTTCGGCTGGTAGTAGCTGATGCCGTGCGGGAAGGTCGCGGTGCCCAGCAGGTGGAAGTCGGATGCATAGGTGAGCAGCGCCCGGTGGAGTTCCGGTGCGTCGCCGACCTTCTCGCTCAGGCGGAACCACACCTGCTGGTAGGGCGGACGCTTGGGCGGCTTGAGCTCGTCCCGTGGATAGACGTGGCGGAACTCGAACGGGCCCTGACGCGATAGCCAGCGCTGCACCTTGTTCGGCAGCTTGGCGAAGACCTCGGGCGGCACCGCGTTCGCGGGCTCGATGTCCTCGGGCATCGGCAGCTCCGGCATCGAGAGCTGGTGCTCGCTGCCGGACTCCTCGTGCTGGAACGAGGCGGCCAGGAGCAGGATCGGCTGCCCGTGCTGGATGGCGGTGACGCGGCGCACGGAGAAGCTGCCGCCGTCGCGCGTGCGGTCGACCATGTAGAGGATCGGCGCCTCGATGTCGCCCGCGCGCAGGAAGTAGGCATGCAGCGAATGCGCGGCGCGCTCGTCCTTGGCCGAGTCCATGGTGCCCTGCGCGGCCGACAATGCCTGGCCGAGCACCTGCCCGCCGAAGACGTACTTGGTGCCGATGTCGCGGCTCTGGCCGCGGAAGATGTTGTCCTCGAGCCGCTCGAGCGCGAGCAGCTCCACCAGTTCGGAAACCGGAGACGTCATGCGCGGGGAGATCCTGCGGAAAGACCCCGGATTATACGGGCGGTGCTCCCAGCGCCCGGGTCAGGGCGATGGGGCGTTCAGCCGCTGCAGCGGCACGTTCGCCAGCACGTGCGGCCACGGGAAGAGCGGGCCCGGATCGCGCTTGCGGCGGACCTGCCGCGTCGGGTCGTCGGTGGCCTCGACCATCGCGGTGTCGAGGTCCTCGTGCCCCGCGATCCAGCGCAGCGAGGGGTGCTCCGCGGTGAGCCGGCGCAGCAGCGCCACCAGCGTGTCGATCTGCGCCGGCGTGTAGGGCTCGTCCATCGCCTGGTGGTCGCTGTCGTACCAGCGGGGGTACCGGCCCGTGTTGACCAGCTCGATGCCGATCGAGCGCGGGTTGTAGCCACGCGTGTGGTTGGCGATGCGGTCCACCGCGACGTAGCGATGCAGCGAACCATCGCGATCGATGTAGAAGTGCCCGCTGTTGCCGGTGCCGCTGCCCGCGTAGAGCACCTTCTCGCCGTAGGCGCGCGCGGTCGCCAGGTCCGGCACCTCGGTGCAGTGGATGATCACGAGGTCGACCTGCGACACCGGCCGCGCCTCCAGGCGCGCTTCGTAGGGCAGGGGATCGACGTGCACCGGGAGCGGCGGGAGGTCGGCGAGCATCGGCCGGATGCTAGCATCGCCGCCCCATGCGACGGCCTCCCGACGACTCCGCGCTCGGCCAGCTGATGGCCCGCTTCCCGCGCGCCGGACGCGTGGACTTCATCGCGGTGCGCCCCGCCCGCGGGGTCGACGCGCAGGCGATGGACGCGGTGCAGGCCGTGGCCGGCCGCGGCCTCGTCGGGGACCGCTACACCGGCGGCAGCGGCAAGCGCGGTGTCACGCTGATCCAGGCCGAGCACCTGCCAGTGATCGCGGCGCTCGCGGGGCTCGGGGCGATCGATCCGGCGACCGTCCGCCGGAACCTCGTGGTGAGCGGCATCCCACTGATCGCGCTCAAGGGCCGCCGCTTCCGCGTCGGCGATGTCCTGCTCGAAGGGACGGGGCCGTGCGATCCGTGCTCGAAGATGGAAGCCGCGCTCGGCGAGGGAGGCTACAACGCGATGCGCGGCCACGGCGGGCTGTGCGCGCGCATCGTCGAAGGGGGAGTCATCCGCCTCGGCGACGCGGTGCATGCCGTCGATTGACGCCGCCTGCGCCACACTCCACCGCGGCATCGCCGCCCACAGGAACCCTGCTCCCATGCGTGGCCACTGCATCCTCTCCCACGGCTTCGAGAGCGGACCGGACGCGACGAAGGTGACCGCGCTCGCGGAGGTCGCCGAGCGCCTGGGCTACAGCCACGAGCGGCCCGACTACACCGATCTCGACGCGCGGCGTGACGTGAGCCCGCTCGGCGACGTGGCCGCGCGGCTCGACCGCCTGCGGGAGTGCATCCGCGCCTCCATCGAGCACGGGCCCGTCGTTTTGGCGGGGTCGAGCCTGGGCGCATGGATCAGCGGGCGCGCTTCGCTCGAATTCCACGTGGCCGGCCTGTTCCTGATGGCGCCGCCGGTGCGCCTCAACGCGGCGCATCCGCTCGAGGCCGCGCGCGTACCCACCTCGATCATCCATGGCTGGTACGACGAGCTGATTCCCGCCGAGGACGTCGTCGCCTGGTCGCGCGCCCGTGGCGCGCGCCTGCTGCTCGTCGACGACGGCCACCGCCTCTCCGCCAACGTCGCGGCCAGCGCCGACGCGTTCGGCGACCTGCTCAGGACCCTCTGACCCATGCGCTATTTCGCCAGCTGCGGCAAGGGCCTCGAATACCTGCTCGTCGACGAGCTCGTCGCGCTCGGCTGCGGGCAGGCCACCGCGGCGGTCGCGGGGGCGAACGTCGCCGGCGACCTCGCCCAGGCCCAGCGCGCGGTGATGTGGTCGCGCCTCGCGAGCCGCGTCCTGTGGCCGGTGGCGGAGTTCGACTGCCTGGACGAGCATGCGCTCTACGCCGGCGCCGCCGCGGTCGACTGGACGCGCCACGTGCCGGCGAATGCGGCGATCGCCGTCGATGCGCACGTGGGCGGCAGCGCGATCACGCACGCCCAGTACGCGGCGCAGCGGGTCAAGGACGCCGTCGTCGACACGATGCGCGCGGCCACCGGGTCGCGGCCCGACGTCGACCTGCATTCGCCCGACGTGCGCCTGAGCCTGGTGATCCGCAAGGCGCGCGCGACGCTCTCGATCGACCTGTCCGGCGCGCCGATGCACCGGCGTGGCTGGCGCCGCAAGCAGGGCGAAGCGCCGCTCAAGGAGAACCTCGCCGCTGCGGTGCTGCTTCGCGGGCGCTGGCCCGAGGTCTATGCCGCGGGCGGCGCGCTGCTCGATCCGATGTGCGGCAGCGGCACCCTGCTGATCGAGGGCGCGCTGATGGCCGCCGACGTCGCGCCCGGACTCATGCGCCACGAGGATGCGCCACCCACGCGCTGGCCCGGATTCGACATCGGCGTGTGGTCGGACCTGCGGGTGGACGCGATCCGCCGGGAAGCCGCGGGGCGTGCCGCACTGCGCGATGCGTTCACCGGCCGCGACCTCGATCCGCAGGCGATCCGCGCCGCCCGGGACAACGCGCTCAGCGCAGGGCTCGTCGACATCATCGATTTCGCCGTGGGCGACGTGCGCGACCTCGATTCGCACGACGTGACGACTCCTGCAACCGCGTCGCGTGCGTCGGAATACCGTGGGTCGAGTGATCCCTCGACATCGGCTGTCGCTGCGGGAACGGCGACCGGCCCGTGGAGCCCCCGGGAGTCGATTCGCCCGGGTGATTCAGGGGCAGCGGGGTCGGCGCGGGACACCGCCACGCCTGCCGCCGCCGGTCCGGCTGCCGACGGCGACGCCACGCCCGGCCTCGTGGTCTGCAACCCGCCGTACGACGCGCGGCTCGCCGCCGATCCCGCGCTGTACCGGGCGCTCGGCGATGCCCTCCGGCGCGCGGTGCCGGCGTGGCGCGCGAGCCTGCTGTGCGGCGACGAGCCCCTCGCGCGCGCCACCGGCCTGCGGGCCCGCAAGACCTACCGGGTGTTCAATGGCGCGATCGAGACCGTGCTGCTCGTGGTCGATCCGGTAGGCCCGGCGCAGCGCGCCGAACGGGACGCGCCCGTGACGCTCACCCCCGGCGGCGAGATGGTCGCCAACCGCCTGCGCAAGAACCTGCGGCGGCTGAAGGCCTGGCGCGAGCGCGAGGGCGTGACGTGCTTCCGCGCCTACGACGCCGACCTGCCGGAGTACGCGTCGGCCATTGACGTCTACATCACCGACGAGCGCGTGCCGCGCACGTTCCTCCACGTGCAGGAATACGCCGCGCCCGCCGACATCCCGGAGGCGGTCGCCCGCGGGCGGCGCAACGAGTTGCTCGCCGCGGCTCGCGAGGTGTTCGGCGTGCCCCGCGAGCATGTCGCACTGAAGACGCGCGAGCGGGGGAAGGGCGGCAGCAAGTACGGCCACTTCGACCAGCGCGGCGAATTCGTGGCGGTGCGGGAAGGCGAGGCGCGCCTGCGCGTGAACCTGTTCGACTATCTCGACACCGGCCTGTTCCTGGACCACCGGCCAATGCGGCTGCGGCTCTTCGACGAGGCCCGTGACACGCGCTTCCTCAACCTGTTCGCCTATACCGGTGCGGCGACCGTGCATGCAGCCCTCGGCGGTGCCCGGTCCACCACCACCGTCGATCTTTCCGGCACCTACCTGCAGTGGTGCGCCGACAATCTGCAGGAGAACGGGCTCGGCGGCGCGAAGCACCGGCTGGTGCAGGCCGATGCGATCGCATGGCTGGAAGCCGACACCGGCCAGTACGACCTCGTCTTCTGCGACCCGCCCACGTTCTCCAATTCCAAGCGTGCCAGCGACTTCGACGTCCAGGCCTCCCACGTCCGGCTCCTCCGCGCGGCCGTGGCACGGCTCGCCCCGGGCGGCGTGCTCTATTTCTCGAACAACTACCGCCGGTTCCGGCTGGACGAGGTGCAGGTCGGGGAGTTCGCCCGCGTCGAGGACGTCAGCGCCCGCACCATTCCGCCCGATTTCGAGCGCGATGCCCGCATCCACCGCTGCTGGCGCCTGACCGCGCGAGGCTGATGACACGCCCGGCGGGCGATAGGATTGCGCATCCATCACCCCGCGGGACGCAGCATGTTCAAGAAGCTGGCATCGGAAGCACTGGGAATCAGCGACATCGGCGTGATCGTCTCGCCGGCCGACTACGGGAAGGTCGACGCCGACGACTACCTCTTCCACGAGGACGGCGAGCGCATCTTCTTCCTCATCAAGTCGAAGAAGGACGAGTACTGCTTCACCAACCTCGCGCTGATCCACGTCGACGGCGATTCGGCGGTGTCGAGCAAGCGCGTGATCCGCCGTTACGAGTACGCCAGCCAGCGCGTGCACTGGGCGTCCATCGAGACCGCCGGCACGCTCGACATGGACGTGGAGCTCAAGTTCGCGATCGGCGACGTCGTGCTGAGCATCGACGTCAGGAAGGCCTTCATCGAGCAGGTGAAGGACATTTACAAGGCGTTGATCGCGATCGGGCGGCAGCAGGGCGCCGACGCGCTTGCCCGCGAAAACGCGGTGCGCGCGCTCGATGCCGTGGCCGGCATGTTCAAGCTGGGCAACGTGTCGGGCGAGGGGGCGGTCGTCGCGCACTACGACGCCATCCTGAACGCGCTCAACGCCGCGACGCTGCAGCGCCACCTCACCCGCGACTTCTCGGCCATCTTCCAGCGCTACATCCACGACGCGGCGCCGGCGGCCGCCGGGGCCCTCCCGCTCGCCTGAGCTCCAGGTCGTCCCAGCACTGCAACGACCCATTGCAGTGCTCCGGGATGGCGGCGCCGGGGCGCGGGCGCATAACGGAGGCCTCTCCGCGAGATGTGCTTCCCATGACCGCCCAGACCTACCGCGTGGCCCGCGTCGTGACCGGCATGCCGACCAGCGACGGTGCCGGCGTGCGCCTCACCCGACTGATCGGCACGCCGCAGCTCGACCTGCTGGACCCCTTCCTGATGCTCGACGAGTTCGGCACCGACCGGCCGCAGGACTACCTCGCCGGCTTCCCGGACCATCCCCACCGCGGCTTCGAGACCGTCACGTACATGCTCGAAGGCCGCATGCGCCATCGCGACAACCACGGCAACGAGGGCCTGCTGGTGCCCGGCAGCGTGCAGTGGATGACCGCGGGCCGGGGCCTCGTGCACTCCGAGATGCCCGAGCAGCAGGCGGGCCGCATGCGCGGTTTCCAGCTGTGGGTGAACCTGCCCGCGCGCGACAAGATGAGCGAGCCGAAGTACCAGGAATTCGCACCCGATCGCATTCCCCGCGTCCGCGCGGCGGACGGCGTCGAGGTGGCCGTGATCGCCGGCCGCGTCGGCGATGCGACCGGGCCGGTGGACCAGCCCGCGACGTCGCCGGTCTACCTCGATGTGGACCTCGCACCGGGCGCGACCTGGGCGCATGCATTGCCCGACGGCCACGCGGGCTTCGTCTATGTCTACGAAGGCGGGGCGGACGTAGGCGCGGATGGGCGCAGGCTGTCCCGCGGCCAACTCGGCGTGCTCGAGGGTGCGGGCGCCTTGGCCCTGCTCGCCCACAATGGCGCCCGCCTGCTCGTGGTCGCGGGCCGCCCGCTGCGCGAGCCCGTCGCGCGCTACGGCCCGTTCGTCATGAATACGCGCGAGGAGCTGCAGCAGGCCTTCGCCGATTACCAGGCCGGGCGGTTCTGACGAGCGGGACGCCGCGTGGGCTCGCCGCGCGGCGCGGGCTCAGTTGCCGGCGACGCGCGCGTCCGAGAAGCGCAGCGAGGCGCTTCGCGCGATCGATTCGCCGAGCTCGTCCTGCGACTTCGCATGGATCCACATGTAGGCCACGCGGCCGTCGGGCAGCTCCACGAGCGTCTCGCGGGCCTGCACGTCCGGCTTGCCTGCGAGCTCGCTCCGGTACCAGTACACGGCGCGGCCGTCGATCCGGACCTCTTCGGCGCGGTTGGCGCGGCCCGGCTTGAACGCGCTGTCCTTGGCGATGTAGAGCCCGAAGGCCTCGCTGCCGTCGGCGCGGAGGGCACGGCAGAACTGCGTGCTCGCCGCGGCCTTGTATTCCCAAGTGAGCCCGCTGTCCGCCGGAAGCGCGGGGCAGCCCGAGCCTGCATTCTGGGCGAGGGCGCCGCCTGCGGTACCGAGGACCGCCGCGGCGGTGAGTGCGCGGATGATCGTCTTCATGCGTTCCCCCAAAGGACCGGAATCCCCGGTCACGTCTCGACCATAGAGCAGCCCGAGGGGGCTTGACAAATGAACGCGGGGCCGTGGCGCGACCGTTCGTCGGCGCGGTGCGGCGTGTGCCTCTCCGGGCGCGATTCGATGCGCGCGTACGGTCCAGAGCTGACGCGACGCGTCAGTCTGGAGGTGGACGTCGGGGATGCAACGAGGTCACGGTGACCGATCGATGCGGACATCGACCGACGCGGGCGTCGCACCCGCGACGTCGGTCACCGTCAGGCGCCATACCGAGCCGAGTGGCGCCGAGGTATGGCGCGGCGCCTCGACGTGGGCGGCGGTCGGACCGTGTCCGGCGTCGTACTCGAAGAGCACGCGGACGCTCCCGGCATGGATGCAGTGCACGCTGCGCGGACAACGCGAGTCCTCGGCGAGGCCCCGGTAGACGAGGGTCGACCGGTCGGGGAGCGCGACGCGTCGGCCCGCGTCGAGGCGCACGTCCGTGCCGATGGCGACCGCGCGTGGGGCGCCGGTCGACGCGCATGCGGCCAGCAGGGCCACGGCGACGGCTGCCGCCACGTGCCGGAGGATCGGCGTGCCTCGCGGGCTCATGGCTCGCGCCGGTCGTCGACCGTCACGCGGCCGTCGGGGCGCACGCGCAGGGTGATGCGCCGGCCGTACTCGCCGTCGGGAATCGGGCCGATGCTGCAGTCGCAGAGTGCCTGCGCGATGGCCGGGACGGTGTTGCTGTGGCCGACGACGAGCACGGTGCCCGCCCGGTGCTTCTCGCGCAGGCTGCGGACGAACTCGGAAGGCGGGCGCGAGGCGTCGTAGGTGGTGACCTGCAGTCCATGGTCGCGCGCGGTCGGCGCGGCGGTGGCCTGCGTGCGCCGGTAGGGCGTGGCGTAGACGGCGACCAGCGGCGCACGGTGCAGGCGCCAGGCGAGACGCTCGGCGCGCGCCTGGCCCGCCGGCGTGAGGGTGGGGTCCTTCGGATCGTCGCTCGCCTTCTCGGCGTGGCGGACGATGACGAATGTCGTGCCTTCGGCCGGGTCGGGCACCGAACGGCAGCCGGCGAGGGCGGCGAGCAGGACGAGCAAGGCGATGCGCATGGCGGACTCTCCCCAGAGTCCGCGTATCAGACCCCGAAAGCCGGATGCGCGCATGTGGCGCCCGTCACGCCCGGGCGGCGAGCGTGATCAGCAGGCCGCGCGCGGCCGCCAGGCGCGTGGCGGCGTCGGGCAGGTCCAGCTTGATCTTCAGCTTGTCCGGCCCGTCCATCTGGTAGTGCCTCGGCTGGCCCTGGATCAGCCTGATCACCGCCATCGGGTCGACCTTCGGCTTCTCCATGAACTGCACGCGCCCACCGGCCTCGCCGAGCTCGAGCTTGCGGATGCCGAGCTCGGTGGCCTGCTGCTTGAGCTCGGCGATCGCGAAGAGGTTCTTCGCCGCGTCGGGCAGCAGGCCGAAGCGGTCGATCATCTCCACCTGCAGCTCGCGGAGTTCCTCGGCATTGCGCGCGCCGCTGATGCGCTTGTAGAGCGTCAGGCGCGTGTGCACGTCGGGCAGGTAGTCGTCGGGGATCAGTGCGGGAACGTGCAGCTCCACGTCCGCGCCGCGGGCCTCCACCATGTCCACGTCGGGCAGCTTGCCCTGGCGGATGGAACGCACCGCGCGCTCGAGCAGCTCCGTGTAGAGGCTGAAGCCGACCTCGGCCATCTGCCCGCTCTGCTCCTCGCCGAGCAGCTCGCCGGCGCCGCGGATCTCGAGGTCGTGGGTCGCCAGCGTGAAGCCCGCGCCGAGCTCGTCCATCGCGGCGATCGCGTCGAGGCGCTTGCGCGCGTCCTCGGTGATCGCCTTGCGGTCCGGGATGACGAGGTAGGCGTAGGCGCGGTGGTGCGAGCGGCCGACGCGGCCGCGCAGCTGGTGAAGCTGCGCGAGGCCAAACTTGTCGGCGCGGTTGATGATGATCGTGTTCGCGTTCGGAATGTCGATTCCCGATTCGATGATCGTGGTCGACAGCAGCACGTTGAAGCGTTGCTTGTGGAAGTCGAGCATGACGCGCTCGAGCTCGCGCTCGGGCATCTGGCCGTGGGCCACACCGATGCGGGCGTCCGGCACCAGCTCCTGCAACTGGCGCTGCATGCGGCCGATGGATTCCACGTCGTTGTGCAGGAAGTAGACCTGGCCGCCGCGCGAGAGCTCGCGCTGGAAGGCCTCGCGCAGCTGCGCGTCGTCCCACGGCACCACGAACGTCTGGACCGCGAGGCGGTGCGCCGGGGGCGTGGCGATGATCGAGAGGTCGCGCAGGCCCGCCATCGCCATGTTGAGCGTGCGCGGGATCGGTGTGGCAGTGAGCGTGAGCAGGTGCACGTTCGCGCGCAGCGCCTTCAGCGCCTCCTTCTGGCGCACGCCGAAGCGCTGCTCCTCGTCGACGATCACCAGGCCGAGGTCCTTGAACTTCACGTCGGGCTGCAACAGGCGGTGCGTGCCGACGATGACGTCGATCTTGCCCTCGGCGACCTTCTCCAGCTCCGCCGCGATCTCCTTCTTCGACTTGAAGCGCGACAGCACCTCGACGCGGATCGGCCAGTCGGCGAAGCGGTCGCGGAAGTTGCGGTAGTGCTGCTCGGCGAGCAGCGTCGTCGGCACCAGCAGGGCGACCTGCTTGCCGCCTGCCGCGGCGACGAACGCGGCGCGTACGGCGACTTCGGTCTTGCCGAAGCCCACGTCGCCGCAGACCACGCGGTCCATCGGCTGGCTCGACTGGAGGTCGACCACGACCGAGCTGATCGCCGCGCCCTGGTCGGGCGTCTCCTCGAACGGAAACGCCGCGGCGAAGGGCTCGTACATCGCGCGATCGACGTCGATGGCGAGCCCGGCCCGCGCCTGGCGCTTGGCCTGGATCTCGAGCAGTTCGGCGGCGACGTCGCGGACCTTCTCGGCCGCCTTCTTCTTCGCCTTGGTCCACTGCTCGCCACCGAGCGAATGCAGCGGCGCGGTCTCTTCCGAAGCACCGGAGTAGCGGTTGATCAGGTGCAGCTGCGAGACCGGGACGTAGAGGCGGTCGCCCTTGGCGTACTCGATGTCGAGGAACTCGCCGGGCGTGCCGCCGACGTCGAGCGTGACCAGGCCGCGGTATCGGCCGACGCCGTGGTCCTCGTGGACGATCGGCGCGCCTTCGGTGAGCTCGCCGAGGTCCTTGATGATCGCCTCGGGCTCGCGGCCGACGCGCTTGCGGCGGCGCGGCTGCGAGGCGCGCTCCGGGAAGAGCTGGCGTTCGGTGAGGACGGAGAACGTCGGCGTGGAGATCGCGAAGCCGTCGTCGAGCGGGGCGACGGCGATCGCCACGAGCTTCTCCACCGGCGCGACGTCCGCGGGCGCGGCGCGCGTGCCCGGGCCGCGCTCCCAGAACGTCGCCCAGTCCGACAGCACGGTCGGCTTCAGGCCCACCGCGTCGAGCAGTTCCAACAGTGCCTCGCGGCGGCCCGCCGAGTCGGCGGCGATCAGCACGTCGCCCGGATACGCACCGAGGAAGGACTTGAGCGAATCCGTCGCGGCAGGATCGCGCGGGGCGAGCGGCAGCGGCATCGCGGGCTGGTCGCCCAGCGGCTGCGCGCGGTCGGACTGCGCATGGCCTTCGCCGCAGACCTCCACCCGCGACAGGCCATTCAGCACGCCGCGCAGCGCGTCGGGCGCGAGGTAGAGCTCGGACGGCGGGAGCACGGGCCGCTCGACGTCGTGCCTGCGTTGCTCGTAACGATCGCCGGTCTGCGCCCAGAACTGCTCGGCGGCCTCGAAGCTGCCGTGGCAGAGCACGGGCAACAGGCTCGCGTCGAAGTAGTCGAAGAGCGTGGCCGTCTCGTCGAAGAACAGCGGCAGGTAATACTCCACGCCGCTCGGCGCATGGCCGGACTTGAGGTCCTGGTAGAGCGCGCTGCGCCGCGTGTCGACGTCGAACCGCTCGCGCAGGCGCTCCAGCGCGCCCTTCAGCGCGGCCTCGTCGAGCGGCAGCTCGCGGCCCGGCAGCAGGTGGATGCGCTCGATCTTCTCCAGAGAGCGCTGGCTCTCGGGGTCGAACACGCGGATCGTGTCGATCTCGTCGTCGAGCAGCTCGACCCGGAACGGCTGGTCGGCGCCCATCGGGTAGACGTCGAGCAGGCCGCCGCGCACGGCGAAATCGCCGGGATCGAGCACCTGCGGCACATTCCGGTAGCCGGCGGATTCGAGGCGGCGCTTCTCGGCGTCGAGGTCGAGGCGCTGGCCCACGCGCACGTCGAAGCTGCCACCCACCACGTGCCGTGGCGGTGCGAGGCGCTGCATGAGCGTCTGCACCGGCAGGACGACGACGCCGCGCCCGAGCTGCGGCAGCCGGTGCAGCGTCGCCAGGCGCTGGCTGACGATGTCCGGATGCGGGCTGAAGGCGTCGTAGGGCAGCGTCTCCCAGTCCGGGAACACCAGCACCGGCATGTCCCCGTCGGCGGCCGCGCGTGCGCCGAGCAGGGTGCGCAGGTCGCCTTCGAGCTGGTGCGCGGTCTGGTTGTCGCGGGTGACCGCGAGCAGCGGCCCAGCATGCGCCTGTGCGGCGGCGGCGACGTGGAAGGCGAGCGCCGAGGCCGACGCAGGCGCGCGCCACCAGGCGCGCTGCTGGCCGGCCCTGGGCAGCGGCGGGGCGGGAAATGTGGGGAATGCCATCAGGCGCGCAATTCTAGCGGAGCACGTCGCAGCGCCTGCGTCGCGCTCACGCGGACGGAAGTTCCAGCGAGACGCGGATCAGGGCGGGATCGGTTGCACCTTCGATCGGGCGGAAGCCGAGCGAGCGGGCGAGTTCGAGCATCGCGGCATCGTCCGCCGGCAGTTCGCCCTGGAGAACATCGAGGCCGCGGCTGCGCGCCCACTTCGCCAGGCGCGTGAGCAGGTAACGGCCGACGCCCATGTCCTCGATGAACCGGCTGACCAGCACGGTGAACTCGCCCCGGTGGCCGGCGGCGTCGCTGTGCGCGTGGGCGAGCGCGGCGATCACCGCCTCCCCGGGCGGCTCGGGGTCACCGACGACGAGCATGAAATCCGTACGCGGATTGAGGCGCGTCAGGCGCTGGGCATCATGGCCGGACAGGTCCGCCCCGTTGCCCGTCAGCCGCTGTCTCAGCCGCGCAGGCTCGAGGAGGGCGAAGCCGGCACGGAGGGGCTCGGCATCCTCGGGGCGAACGGGCCGCACGAGCACGTCCCGGCCATTCGGGAGACGGTGCCGCTCGTGCCAGGGCGGGAGTCGATCACGCGCAGCCATGGGCGAACGATTGCAGACTGTTCGTGATGTCCCCGTCGTCCATTCAGGAAATGACCAACGAACAGCTGACCGGCCTTGCCGCGCCCTGGCCGGGCGCGACCACCGACGTCGAATGGGGTGCGGATCTCGTGCTGTCGGTCGGTGGCACGATGCTCTGCACCCGCGCGGCGGCCCCGGATGCGCCGCTGAGCTTCAAGGTGGACGGGGAGCGCTTCCTGGAACCGACCGATCGCCCAGCGTTCGCGCCCGCGCCCCATCGGGCGCGCGCCGGCCGCGTGCAGGCGACTCCCCGGCCCGGTCGCCGGCACCGAGCTCGCGATGCTGGTCCCGGAGAGCGACGAGCTCGTTCGTGCCCGGCTTCCAAGGAAGGTGCAGCGTGACCTCGCCGACTGACATGCAGACCCCGACCTTCACCGCCGCGTTGCGGTTCTGGCTGCTGCTGGGCTGCATCAGCTTCGGCGGCCCGGCGGGGCAGATCGCGGTGATGCACGATGAGCTGGTCGAGCGCCGGCGCTGGGTCGACGAGCCCACGTTCATGCGCGCGCTGGACGTCTGCATGCTCCTGCCGGGGCCGGAAGCGATGCAGCTCGCGACCTGGCTCGGCTGGCGGCTGCACGGGATGCGCGGCGGGATCGCCGCCGGCGCGCTCTTCGTCCTGCCTGCGGCCCTGCTGCTCGGGCTGCTGTCGTGGCTCTACGTGCGCTTCGGGCGCATGCCGGTCGCCGAGGGCGTGATGCTCGGCCTGCAGGCCGCCGTCGTCGCGATCATCGTCCACGCGCTGCTCCGCATCGGCGGCCGCGTCGTGCGCACCCCGTTCGCCGCTGTCCTGGCGGTCGCGGCGCTCGCCGCGGTCGTCGCCGGGGCGCCGTTCCCGCTGATCGTCGCCGTCGCGGCAGCGGCCGGGCTGGCGGTCGCGGCCCGACGCCCGCACTGGCTGCCCGCGTCGGCGCCCCATGGCCCGGCACCGCCCCCGTCGGCGGCCCCGCCCGGAGCCGTCGGCAGCACGACGCATGGCGACATCCGGCGCAGCGTCCGCGCCGTCGTCGTGCTCGCACTGGTCTGGTGGCTGCCGCTCCTGGCGGTCGGCGCATGGCTCGGCACGGCCAGCACCGCGTTCGCCATGGGCCTGTTCTTCAGCAAGGCCGCGCTGGTCACGTTCGGCGGTGCCTATGCGGTCCTGCCCTACGTCGCGCAGCAGGCGGTCGACGTACACGGCTGGCTCGGACCCGGACAGATGATGGCGGGCCTGGGCCTCGCCGAAACCACCCCGGGCCCGCTCATCCTCGTCCTCGAGTTCGTCGGCTTCGTCGGCGGATGGCAGCAGCCCGACCTCGCTTCGCCGCTCGCGTCGGCGGTGCTGTGTGCAGCGGTCACGCTGTGGGCCACGTTCCTGCCGAGCTTCCTGTTCGTGCTGGCCGGTGCGCCCTGGTTCGAACGCCTCGGCGCGATGCCGCGGGTCGCGGCCGCGCTCTCCGCGGTGACCGCCGCGGTCGTCGGCGTGATCGCGCACCTCGCGCTCTGGTTCGCTGCGGCGCTGCTGCGCGACGAGCCGCTCTGGCGCCAGGGCCTCGTGGTGCTCATCGCCGCCGTCGCGTACTACGGCCTCTCCCGGAGGCGCTGGCCGGTCGCGCTCGTGGTGCCGGCCGCGGCGGCGGTCGGTGCGCTGGCGGAGCTCGCCGGTTAGGCCTTGCGTCCGCGCAGCTTCGAGAACGCCTTGACCGCCAGCAGGACCACGAGGCCGGCAGCGATGCCGACCGCCGCGTCGAACAGCATCGAGAGCAGCCAGCCCGCCGGCATGTGGCCGATCGACTCGCTCGCGTGGTGGAGCGCCTCGATGCCTTCGACGAGGATGTGGCCGCCGACGAGGAACATCGCCGCGGTTCCCGCGATCGACAGGAACTTCATGAGGTAGGGCGCCCCGGCGAGGATCGCGCGGCCGATCGCGGCCTTGGCGCCACTGCCGGCACGGACCAGCGCGAGCCCGAGGTCGTCGAGCTTCACGATGCCGCCGACCAGACCGTAGACGCCGACGGTCATGATCGCGGAGATCGCCACCAGCGTGGCGAGCTGGCGCGAGAACGCCGCCGTGGCGACCGTGCCGAGCGTGATCACGATGATCTCGGCCGACAGGATGAAGTCCGTGCGGACCGCACCTTTGATCTTGTCCTTCTCGAACGCGACCATGTCGACCTTCTCGTCCTGCACCGCCTGCACCAGCTCGGCGTGGTGCGCCTCGTCCTCCTGCCGGGAATGCAGGAACTTGTGCGCGAGCTTCTCGACGCCTTCGAAGCACAGGAAGGCGCCGCCGATCATCAGCAGCGGCGTGATCAGGGGGATGCCGATGCCACGGGATCGGAGCCAGGCCTCCAACGCGCTGATGGCGAGGGCCGCGGGGACCAGGATCGCCTTGTTGACGACGGAGCCCTTCGCCACTGCCCAGACGACCGGCAGTTCGCGGTCGGCATTGATGCCCGTCACCTGCTGGGCATTGAGCGCCAGATCGTCGCCCAGCACGCCTGCGGTCTTCTTGGTGGCGACCTTGGTCATCACCGAGACGTCGTCGAGCAGGGTCGCGATGTCGTCGATCAGGGCGAACAGGCTGGAAGTCGGCATGGCGCGGGGCGTCGGAGCGGGGAGGCCGCAAGTTTCGCATACGCCCACCGGATGCCCGCGGGCGCTGCGATCACGCGGGCGCCTTGAGCCAGTCCAGCCGCGACGATGCGCCCGCCTCGCCGAGCAGCGCGACCAGGGCGCGCAGGCTCGCCTTCAACGCGTCGTCCACGCGCCACGGCGCATTGAGCACGAGCAGGCCGCTGCCATTCATCCGGAGCGGCGAATCGTCGGGCCGCACGAGCAGCTCGGCGATGAGCACGGACTTCGCGGGGATCGTGGCGAAGCGCCGATAGACCGGATTCAGCGCGCGGCGCTGCTTGATCGGGTACCAGAGCGCGTACGTGCCCTGGGGCCAGCGCTCGAGCGCCTCGCGCAGCGCGCGGATGGCATCGTCGTACTCGTCGAGCTGCTTCTCGTAGGGCGGGTCGACCAGCACGAGGCCGCGGCCGATGCGCTCGCTGCCTGCGCGCGGCGGGAGCAACGCGCGCATCGCGCCGTAGCCGTCGCGCGCGTGTACGGCCACGCGCGGGTCGTGGCCGAAGTTCGCCTTCAGCGCGCCCGCCTCCTCGGGATGCAGCTCGCAGCAGGCGATGCGGTCCTGCGCGCGCAGCGCGTGCGCGAGGAGCCACGGTGACCCCGGGTAGGCGTAGGCGCCGTGCCGACGGCGGCAGTCGTCGACCGCCTGGACATAGCGGAGCACGGGCGCGGGCAGGCCGCTGCCCTCGTTGTCCAGCCGCGTGATTCCGCCCTCGGCCTCGCCCGTGCGGCGCGCCGCATCGTCGTTCAGCCGGTACAGGCCGCGCCCCGCATGGGTGTCGAGGGCGAAGACCGGCGTCTCCTTGGCGGTCAGCGCATCGCACAGCGCGAGCAGCGCGACGTGCTTCAGGACGTCGGCGTGGTTGCCGGCATGGAAGGCATGGCGGTAGTTCATGGCGCGCAAGCCTACGCACTTCGCGTCGCCGCCGCGCAGCGGCGCCGGGCTATCCTCCGCGACGGAGGGCCCCGATGACGCGCATCCTGCTGGTGGAAGACGAGACGGCGATCGCCGGGACGGTCGAGTTCGCGCTCCGCGCCGACGGCTTCGAGACGGAGCACGCCCTCACGGGCCAGCAGGCGCTCGCCCTGGCCCGGCACGGCACCTTCGACCTCGCCATCCTCGATGTCGGCCTGCCGGACATCGGGGGCTTCGCCCTCTGCCGCGAGCTGCGCCGCCTGCGCGACCTGCCCGTGATCTTCCTCACCGCCCGCGACGCCGAGGCCGACCGCGTGCTCGGCCTCGAGATCGGCGCGGACGACTACGTGGCCAAGCCGTTCTCGCCGCGCGAACTCGTCGCCCGGGTGCGGGCCGTGCTGCGACGGGCGCAGCCGGCCGCGCCGGCGCCGGGCTTCGTGCACGATGCCGACGGCCATCGCATCCACTACCGTGGCCGCCTGCTCGACCTCACGCGCTACGAGTACGGACTGCTCGCGGCGCTGCTGCAGCGCCCCGGGGCGATCCTGTCGCGCGCGCAGCTCATGGACCGCGTCTGGGGCGGCGACTCCGACAGCTCCGACCGCACCGTCGACACCCACGTGAAGACGCTCCGCGCGAAGCTGCGCGAGGTCGATCCCGCGAGCGATCCCATCCGGACGCAGCGCGGCCTCGGCTACTCGCTCCAGGCCGACTGACGTGCGCATCGGCCTGCGCATCTTCCTGGGCTACTTCGCGATCGTCGCGCTGGCCGGGCTGCTGCTGTCGCAGGTGTTCGTCGCCCAGGTGAAGCCGGGCGTGCGCCAGGCGATGGAGGACACCCTGGTCGACATGGCCAACGTGCTCGCCGAGCTCGCCGCCGACGACCTGATCGCGGGTCGCATCGACGAGGGCCGTTTCGCCGAACGCGTGCGCGCGCTGCGGCAGCGCGACCTCGGCGCGGACATCTGGGGTTTCCCGAAGCGTGCCGCGAGCTACCGCGTCTACGTCACCGATGCGCGTGGCATCGTGGTCTTCGACAGCGACGGACGCGACGTGGGCCGCGACTACTCCCGCTGGCGCGACGTGCATCTGACCCTGGGCGGCCGCTACGGCGCGCGCTCGAGCCCCGACCCCGCCGAACCCGGCTCCAGCGTGATGCACGTGGCCGCGCCCGTCCGCGATGGCGCGGGGCGCATCGTCGGCGTGCTCACCGTCGCCAAGCCCAACCGCCTGATCGATCCCTTCATCGAGCGAAGCCAGGGCGTGGTGATGCGCTGGGGCGCGGTGCTGCTGGGGGTGGCGCTCGTCGTGGGCCTGCTCGCCGCGTGGTGGCTGTCGCGCGAACTCGCCAAGCTGCGGCGCTATGCCCAGGCGGTGACGGCGGGCGAGCGTGCCTCGCTCCCGCGCACCGCCGGCGAGTTCGCCGACCTCGGCCTCGCGCTGGAGACGATGCGCGACCGGCTCGAAGGCCGCCAGTACGTCGAGCGGTACGTCCATGCACTCACGCACGAGATGAAGAGCCCGATCGCCGCGATCCGCGCGAGCGCCGAACTGCTCGAGCAGCCGTTGCCGTCGGCGGACCATGCGCGGTTCGCCGGCTCCATCCGCGCGCAGACCGAGCGCCTGGCCTCGATGATCGACCGCATGCTCGCCCTCGCGGCGGTCGAGCACCGTCGCCGGCTCGACGACCCGCGGCCGGTCGACGTGCCGGCCCTGCTCGACACTGTGCAGCGCGATGTCCGCGAGCGGCTCGAGGCGCGTGCGCAGCGGCTGCAGGTGCGCACGCCGGCGGGCCTCGTCGTGCCCGGCGATGCCTTCCTGCTGCGGCAGGCGCTGGTCAACCTGGTCGAGAACGCCTCCGACTTCTCGGCGGGTGACACCGCGATCGAGCTCGAAGCCAACGCGGCCGACGGGCGCGTCGTGCTGCAGGTCCGCGATCGCGGCGCGGGGGTTCCCGACTTCGCGCGCGACCGCGTCTTCGAGCGTTTCTATTCCCTGCCGCGTCCGGACGGGTCGAGCCGCAGCAGTGGCCTCGGCCTGAGTTTCGTCGCGGAGGTGGCCGACCTCCACGGCGGCAGCGCCCGGCTCGAGCCACGCGAAGGCGGCGGTACCACGGCCGTGCTCGAACTGCGCGCCTGAGACTTCATGCCCGCTTCACCGGCGCGCCATCGCCGGTGCACCGGTGCGAGCGACGCTGGCGTCCCCCACTTGGCGGACTGACATGCGCATCGGACTCAAGATCGCGATGGTGCTGGCGCTCACGCTGGCGATCCTCATCCCCCTCTCGCTCGTGCGTGGCGTGATCGCCGAGCGGCAGTCGTACCGTGCACAGGCGGTGGCCGACATCGAGCGGGCCTATGCAGGGCCGCAGGTGCTCGCTGGACCGGTGCTGACGGTGCCGTACTCGGAGATGGTCGAGGTGGAGGAGGCCGACCGGGCGGGGTCGCCGGTAAAGGTGCGTCGCCGCGTCCACAGGCAATGGACGTACTTCCCGGCCCGGCTCGACGTGGCAGGGAAGCTCGCGCCGACCACCCGCCGCCTCGGCATCCACGAGGTGCGGCTGTATGTGTGGGATGGCGACGTCCGGGGCTCGTTCGACATCGCGCTGCCGCCGGCCCCCGATGGCGCGGAGCGCACGCTGGGCGAGCCGTGGCTGGCCTGGTCGATCGCGGACGTGCGCGGCATCCGGGGCACGCCGCGCGCGGTCGTCGACGGGCGCGAACTCGAACTACGCGAGGGGCAGGGCGCCCGGGAGGGAAGCGGTGTCCACGTGCGCCTGCCCGCGCCGTCCGACGGGACGCGGCTGCGCATCGAGAGCCGGCTGCGGCTGGAGCTGGGCGGCGCGGAATCGCTCGCGGTGGTGCCGGTCGGCAAGCGCAATCGCGTCGCGCTCGCCTCGTCGTGGCCGCATCCGGGTTTCAAGGGTCTCTCGCCCTGGCGAAGCGAGGTGAGCGCGCGCGGCTTCGAGGCCGAGTGGCGGCTCGCGTCGGTCGCGACGGACGTGCAGCGGCAGATGCTGGCCGGCCATGCACCGATGCCCATCACGGCGTCGCGCTCGCCGCGGGTCGAGGTCGCCTCGCGCGGCGGCGTCGATGCGCTGGGCGTGGTGCTGGCCGATCCGGTCGATGCCTACACGCAGGCCGACCGGGCGACCAAGTACGGCCTGCTGTTCGTGCTGCTCACCTTCGTCGGCTTCTTCATGTTCGAGGTGATCCGCGCCCTGCGCATCCACCCGATCCAGTACGCACTGGTCGGGCTCGCGCTCGCCGTCTTCTTCCTGCTGCTGGTGAGCCTGAGCGAGCACCTGCGGTTCGGCGTCGCCTACCTGATCGCCAGTGCCGCCTGCGTCGGCCTGATCGGCTTCTACGTCAGCGCGGTGCTGCACAGCGCGCTGCGTGGTGCAGGCTTCGCGGCGATGCTGGCGCTGCTGTACGCGGCGCTCTACGGGCTGCTGGTGTCGGAGGACAATGCGCTGGCCCTGGGTTCCGGCCTGCTGTTCGTGGTGCTCGCGGCGATCATGATCGTCACCCGCCGCCTCGACTGGTACCGCGCGGGCGCGCAGTTCGGCACGCGCGCCGGCTGATTCGTCAGGCCGCCTCGATGGCGAGCGCCACGCCCAGGGCCTGCTGGTAGGCCGGCTCGCCGCCGAGGTCGGCCTTCAGCAGGGGCCGGCCCTCGTACCAGCGCGCCGAGAGCGTCACGGTGAGCGCATCGCCCTCGGCGCGGGCGCCGAGCTGCGGGATCGCTTCGCCGCCATGGCCGCGATGCAGCAGCACGGCGACGCGCAGCAGCGAGGCCAGTCGGCGTGCCGACGGGAGCAGGCGCTCGGGCAGCGCGTCGAACGCGCTCTTCGGGATGCGGCGGCGATGCGTCCTCACCAGCGCCGCGAGGAAACGCTGCTGCTGCTGCGAGAAGCCGGCGATGTCGGAATGCTCGATGACGTAGGCGCCATGCACGTGGTACTGGCTGTGCGCGATCGCGAGGCCGAGCTCGTGCAGCTTCGCCGCACGTGCGAGCATCACCCGGTCGTCCTCGTCGAGCTTCCACGCGGCGCACACCTGTTCGAACAGCCGCATCGCGGTGTCCTCGACACGCGCTGCCTGGGCGCGGTCGATGCCGTAGCGCTCGGTCAGCGCCGTGACGGACGCGTCGCGCGGATCATCGGTGCCGCCGCGGCCGAGCATGTCGTAGAGCACGCCCTCGCGCATGGCGGCCTTGCTCACCGCCATGCGCGTGAGGCCCAGGGCCTCGAAGGCCGCTTCGAGGACCAGCAGGCCGCCGGCGATGATCGGCCGCCGTTCCGCCGACAGCCCCGGCAGGTCAATCGCGTCGATGCGGTCGGCCTGCAGGAGCCGGTCGCGCACCTGCGGCAGGGCCTCGGACGTGATCGCGCCCTTGGTCAGCTTCATCGCCGCGCAGACCTCGCCGATCGCCTTGGCCGTGCCCGAGGAACCCAGTGCCTCGTCCCAGCCGAGCGAGCGGTACGTGGCGGCGAACTGCTGGAACTCCGCGCTCACCTCCGCCACCGCCGCCTTCCAGCGCTTGCGGCCGAGCTCGCCGTCCGCGAAGAAGCGGCGCGTCGTGGCGATGGCGCCCACCTGCACGCTCTCGCGCTCGATCGCTTCGAAGCCGCTGCCGATGATGAATTCGGTCGAGCCGCCGCCGATGTCCATCACCAGGCGCAGGTGCCCCGGCTTGGGCGGCTGTTCGTGGGCCACTCCGAGGTAGACGAGGCGCGCTTCCTCGCGTCCCGCGACGACCTCGATCGCGTGGCCGAGCGCGCTCTCGGCGGGCATGAGGAAGCCCTGCGGCATCGCCAGCCGCCGCACCGTGTTGGTCGCGATCGCGCGGACGCGCTGGGTCGGGATGTCGCGAAGGCGCTGACCGAAGCGCGCGAGGCATTCGAGCGCGCGGTCGCGCACCTGCGGATCGAGTCCGCCCTTGGCGTCCAGGCCTTCGGCGAGGCGCACCGTCTCCTTGATGCGGTCGACGATCCGCAGCTGCCCGAGCACGTAGCTCGCGACCACCATGTGGAAGCTGTTGGAGCCGAGGTCGACGGCGGCCAGCAGGTCGCCGTCGTTCAGCGGGAGGCGGGCGGTGTGCAGGAGGCCGTTCATGCGCAGATCTTGTTGAGCAGCCGCAGCTGCGCCGAATGCGGCGCCTCGCCTTCTCCCGGACGCAACCGCGTGTAGGTCCCGTCGGCCTGCAGCTCCCAGGCATTGCAGTTGTCGGCGACGTAATTGTCGAGCGCCTCGCTGCGGATGCGGGCCGCCACGCGCGGGTCGAGGATGACGAAGCCCGTCTCCACGCGGCGCAGCAGGTTCCGCTCGAGCCAGTCGGCGCTGCCGCAGAGCAGCTCGGGCTCGCCGCCGTTCTCGAACCAGTACACGCGCGAATGCTCGAGGAAGCGGCCGACGATCGAACGCACGCGGATGTTGTCCGAAACGCCCGGGACACCGGGGCGCAGCGAGCACGCGCCGCGGACGATCAGGTCGATGGAGACGCCCGCTTGCGAGGCGCGGTAGAGGGCACGGATCACCTGTGGCTCGTTGAGCGCGTTCATCTTGGCGACGATGCGCGCCGGCAGCCCGGCCTTCGCGTTGCGCGCCTCGCGCTCGATGCGCATCAGCATGCCGCTGTGCAGGGTGAAGGGCGCCTGCAGCATGCGTCGGAGCTCGAGCGACGGCGCCAGCCCCGAGATCTGCTGGAAGATCAGGTGCACGTCGTGGCCGATGTCGGGATCCGCGGTCAGCAGGCCGATGTCGGTATAGGCGCGCGCGGTGCCCGAGTGGTAGTTGCCCGTGCCCAGGTGGACGTAGCGCCGGAGCTTCGAACCTTCGCGGCGCACGATCAGCAGCATCTTCGCGTGCGTCTTGTAGCCGACCACGCCGTAGACCACCTGCACGCCGGCCGCCTGCAGGCGGTCCGCGAGGCCGAGGTTGGCCTCCTCGTCGAAGCGCGCGCGCAGCTCGACCACCACGGTGACGTCCTTGCCGTTGCGCGCCGCCTGGATCAGGTGCTCGACGATCGGCGAGTCCTTGCCGGCGCGGTAGAGCGTCTGCTTGATCGCGAGCACGTTCGGGTCTTCCGCCGCCTGGCGGATCAGCTCCAGCACCGGGCTGAAGGAGTCGAACGGGTGGTGAAGCACGACGTCGTGCGCCGCGACCGTCTCGAAGATGGCGTCGGCACCCGGCGGGATGCGCGGGGTGAACGGCGGGAACTTGAGGTCCGGCCGGCGCACCAGGTCGTAGACCTGGATGACGCGATTGAGGTTGACCGGCCCGTTGATGCGGTACACCGCGTTCTCGTCGAGCTGGAAGTTCTCCAGCAGCATCGCGACGATCTCGCGCGGGCACTGCTCGGCGATCTCCAGGCGCACCGCGCGCATGTAGCCGCGACCGAGCAGTTCATCCTTCAGGGCGAGCGCGAGGTTCTCGACCTCCTCCTCGTCGACCAGCAGCTCGGAATTGCGCGTCACGCGGAACTGGTAGGCGCCCTTCACCGTCATGCCGGGGAACAGCTCGTCGACGAAGGCCGACAGCACGGCGGAGAGGAAGACGTAGTCCGACGGGCCACCCGAGACGGCCTCGGGGATCTGGATGATCCGCGGCAGCGAGCGCGGCGCGCGCACGATCGCCATGTGGCCCGCCCGGCCGAAGGCGTCGGTGCCGTCGAGCAGCACGACGATGTTGAGCGACTTGTTGAGGATCTTCGGAAACGGGTGCGCCGGGTCGAGCCCGAGCGGCGAGAGCACCGGAAGGATCTCGTCGCGGAAATAGCCCCGCAGCCACGCGGTCTGCTCGTCCGTCCACGCATCGCGGTGCAGGACGCGGATGCCGGCCTCGGAGAGCGCCGGCCGGAGCACGTCGTTCCAGCAGGCGTACTGCTGCGCCACGAGGTCGGCCGCGCGGTCGTGGATGCGGCCGAGCGTGGCGGCCGGCACCAGGCCGTCGGGCCCCGCGGCGAGGCCGAGCTCCTGCGCATGCTGCAGCGTGCCGGCGCGGATCTCGAAGAATTCGTCCAGGTTCGTGCAGCTGATGCACAGGTAGCGCAGGCGCTCGAGCAGCGGCACCGAGGCGTCCTGCGCCTGTGCCAGCACGCGGAAGTTGAAGTCCAGCTGCGACAGCTCGCGGTTGAAGTACAGCGACGGGTCCCTGAGCAGGTCGTCGGCGTCGGTGGCGGTCATGCGATGTGCTCCAGGGGCTGTCGCGCACGCACGCGCGCAGCGCCGAAATGGCAGGAGAACGTGCTGCCCACGCCGACCTCGCTGGCGATTTCCAGGCGCGCCTGGTGCAGGCTGAGCACGTGCTTGACGATGGAGAGGCCGAGCCCGGTCCCGCCGCTCTCGCGCGATCGGCTGTTGGACACCCGGTAGAACCGCTCCGTGATGCGCGGCAGGTGGGCCGCCGGGATCCCGTAGCCCGTATCGGTGACCGACAGCGCGACGCCTGCGCGTCCATCGCCGTCGGGCTCGGGTCGCAGGGCGATCAGCACGCTGCCGCCTTCGGGGGTATAGCGGATCGCATTGGCGACCAGATTGGAGAAGGCGCTGTGCAGCTCCGGTGGCGAGCCGCAGAGGTCGACGCATGCCGCGTCCTCGACCCGGACCTCATGGCGCCCGTTGCTCAGTGCGAGCGCCTCGCGACGGAGCGCGGCGAGCATCCCCGCCATCGGCACGATCTCCTCGCTCGGGAGCTCGTCGCGCGACTCCAGCCGCGAGAGCATCAGCAGGTCCTCGACGAGCTGCGTCATCCGCTGCGACTGGCGCTGCATCTCCGCGATCATCGGCGCCCATTCGGGCTGCTCGGCGGGGTCCAGCATGTCGAGGTAGCCGTGAAGCACGGTCAGCGGCGTGCGCAGCTCGTGCGAGACGTTCGCGACGAAATCGCGGCGCATCTGCTCGAGCGCGAGCAGGCGGCTGACGTCACGCGCCACGAGCAGCCACAGGCTCTCGGAATAGGGCAACAGGCGCAGGCTCAGGGTCGCCCCCGGCTGCAGCGGCGAGTCCACCTCCAGCGGCTCGGCATTGCGGCCCCGTGCGAGCCAGTTCGCGAGGGGCAGGGGCTGCAGGCGCTCGACGAGCGGCGCGTTGACGTCCTGCGGATAGCGCAGGCCCAGCAGGGACGTGCCGGCCTCGTTGAACCAGACGATGCGTTGGGAGAGGCGATCGACCACGATGATCGCATCGGGCAGTACGGAGGCCGCGGCGCGGTAGGCGCGCAGCATGTCGACGAGACGGCGCTTGCGGCGACGTGCGCTCGCCTGGCGGCGCTGCAGGAGGCGATCCGCCTCGGCCCATGCGCCGCCCGCGTCCCCGGCGACCAGGCGCCGTTGCGAGCGCAGGCGCAGGAGCAGTCGGCGCAGGTTCCAGGCGTGCCATCCGAGCCCGATCAGCGCGGCGATCGCCACGCCCGCCCAGCCCGAACCCGCGGCCAGCCCCGCCAGCAGGCCGCCCGACAGCAGCAGGCCCAGCTGGCCGAGCGTCCTCAACCAGGCGCGTTCCGATACGAGCGGCATGGCGCCAGTGTAGGGCGCGAGCCCGCCGCGCCGCGAGCGCGCGCCGCGCATGCCCGCGTGCCTCAGGCTTCCGGCGAGGCGGAGAAGCGGTAGCCCGCGCCGCGGACGGTCTGCACCATGCCGTCGAGGCCGTGTGGCTCGAGCGTCTTGCGCAGGCGCCGGATGTGCACGTCGATCGTGCGTTCCTCGACGTAGACGCTGCCGCCCCAGACGTGGTCCAGGAGCTGCGACCGCGAATAGACCCGATCGGGATGGGTCATGAAGAAGTGCAGCAGCCGGTACTCCGTCGGGCCGATCTGCACGGCCTGCTCGCCGGTCTCGCCGCGCGCGAGCACCCGGTGCGCGGCGCCGTCGATGCGCAGCGCGCCGACGGCGATGCTGCCGTCCTCGTCGTCCTCGCGGGCACGGCGCAGGACCGCCCGGATGCGCGCGAGCAGCTCGCGGGCGGAGAACGGCTTGACCACGTAGTCGTCGACGCCGGCCTCGAGGCCGCCGACGCGGTCGTTCTCCTCGCCCCGGGCGGTGAGCATGATGATCGGCACCTCGCGGGTCAGCTGCTCGCGGCGCCAGCGGCGGGCGAGGTCGAGCCCGCTCGTGCCGGGAAGCATCCAGTCGAGGAGGATCAGGTCGGGCACGCGGTCGGCGATCGCTTCCTGCGCCTGGCGGGCATCGCCCGCGTGCACCGGGTCGAACTCGCCCTTGCGCAGCGCGAAGGCCACCATGTCGCGGATGGCGGGCTCGTCCTCGACGATCAGGATGCGCTTGTGCACGCGGTCACCAGGGCGGTTAAGGGCCGGACCCCGGAACTAGACTACCGTTTGGTGACAGGCCGATGACAGGCGCCCTGGGCCTCAGTCCTCGACGTCCTCGTCGCGGATGCCCTGTCGGCGCAGCTCGAGCACCGTCGGCGTGATCGCCGCGATGCGGGCCTCGACGCGCGCGCGGGCATAGTAGTCGAGGTCCTCGCGCTTCTTGAGGTTGTTGAGCTGCACGAGCGCCAGCTCCGGCCTCCCGCCGAGGTAGGCGGCCTCCGCATGCGCTTCGCCGGCGCGGGCCGTATCGCCGGCCAGCTCGCTCGCCCGCGCGAACACCTTCTGGTAGACCGCGTCTGACGCCGACGTCGCCGCGAGCGGGCGGAGCGCCGCCTGCGCGCGTCGTCCGGCCGCCGCGGTGCCGCGCTCGCCGAGCACGCGCGCGTAGGTCAGCGCGACGGGCCGGCTGGTCGGTGCCTTGCGGAGCAGCGCCTCGAAGCGGGCGTCGGCCGCCGCGACGTCCCCGGTGCCCGACTCGGCCTCGGCGAGGGTCAACTCGATCCAGGCATCGCCCGGTCGCCGCCCCGACAGGCTCGTCAGCATCGGCAGCGCCTGCTTCGGGCGTCCCGCGCGCAGGTGCGCCACCGCGAGCCCGTACTGCTCCGCGTCGGTGAGGGCGCGGCTTCGCTTGAAGGCTTCGTATTCCCGGATGGCATCGGCCGGGGTGGGCGCGCTGAGCACGCGCAGCCGCTCGCGCGCGAGCTCGAACACGCCGGTCGGGCCCGACGCGCGGGTGGTCCCCACGCTCACTCCGCCCGGCAGCAGCGGATTGTCGCTGCGCAGCCCATCCGTGAACGACGCACCCGGCTTGCGCACGCGCTCCACGCGCTCCTTGGCCTCGGTGATGCGCGTCGTCGTCATCGGGTGCGTGCGCAGGTAGTCGGGCGTCTCGCCGTACAGGCTCGCCGCGTTGGTGCGCGAGCGCGCATGCATCTTGGCGAAGAAGTCGGCCATGCCCATCGGATCGAAGCCGCCCCGCGCGAGTGCCTGGATGCCGACACGGTCGGCTTCCGATTCGTTCGAGCGCGTGTAGTCGATCTGGCGCTGCTGGGCGAGGCCCATGGCCGTCACCATCGCCGCCTGTGCCGCGTCGTCGGAGGAATTGCTGTCGGTCTGGCTCGCGACCGCGATCGCGCCGAGCATCGCGAGCAGGATGGGCAACTGGTCGCGTTGCGCGCGTTCCACGCCACGCAGGACGTGCTCCTGCGTGACATGTGCGACCTCGTGCGCGAGTACGCCTGCGACTTCGTCCTCGCGGTCGGCGGCGAGCACGAGCCCGGAATTCACGCCGATGTGCCCGCCGAGCGTCGCGAACGCGTTGATGTCGCGCTGCCGGAGCATGAAGAACGTGTAGCTGCGGTCCGGGTCGTCGCTGGCCCCGGCCACGCGCTGGCCGAGGAGGTCGAGCCAGCTGTCGACGAGCGGATCCTCCAGCAGGAAGTCGTAGTGCCGCAGCTGTGCGAGCAGCATGGCCCCGTACTGCGCTTCCTTGGCCGGCGTGATGAGTTCGCCAGCCGACGAGCCGATGTCGGGGAGGCGGTTCTCCTGCGCGACGGCGAAGCCCGTGGCGGAGGCGAGGGCGGCGGTGAGCAGGGCAGTGCGGAGCAAGGCGGACCTCGGTGTCTGGCCGCGCGGCGGCGGGGCGAGCATGACCCGGCGGCGGCGCGGACGCGTGAACCGCCGGTTAAGTGCAGCTTGGACCGCGCAGATGCCGCAGTGTTCCGCGATCGGGGCTGGAAATGCCCCGGGCCGGCCGCCATAGTCCCGCGATCCACGTCGGAGAGCCGTCTTGAGTACCCCCGCGAACATCGTGATCTACACCACCGCCGTCTGCCCGTACTGCGTCGCGGCGAAGAATTTCCTGCAGAGCAAGGGGCAGACCTGGACGGAAGTGCGTGTGGACACCCAGCCCGACCTGCGCCGCAGGATGACCGAAATCACCGGCCGCACGAGCGTCCCGCAGATCTTCATCAACGACACCCACGTCGGCGGCTACGACGACATGATCGCCCTCCACCGTGCCGGCGGCCTCGAGCCGCTGCTGGAGGGGCGGGCATGAGCGGCGGCAGCGAGAAGGACCGCGTCGCCGAGTTCACCGCGTTCCGCCAGCGGATGAACGAACGGATCCTCGCCGAGCCCAACCAGGTCGTCCGCCGCTTCTTCGCGCTCGACACGCAGACCTACCAGGCCGGCGCGCTCGACGTGAAGACCAAGGAGCTGCTGGGCCTCGTGGCCTCGATGGTCCTGCGTTGCGACGACTGCATCAGCTACCACGTCGCCCAGTGCAAGGAGGCAGGGGTGAACCGCGCGGAGATGTTCGAGGCGTTCTCGGTCGGGCTGGTGGTCGGGGGCTCGATCGTGATCCCCCACCTTCGCCGCGCCGTGGACTTCCTCGATCGCCTCGAAGCGGGCGAAGCGGCCGCCCCGTCGGGCCACGACCACGGTTGAAGCGGCTGCGACGCGCACATCGGACATCGGTCCAAGGGCGGGGAATCCGCCCTTCCGGCATAATGCGCGGCTGTTCATTCGGCGCCGTACGGTGAAACGGCCGGCGCCCTCCTGCCGGAAATTCTCATGACGCACACCATCACGGTCATCCGCGGCGACGGCATCGGCCCGGAAATCATGGACGCCACCCTGCACGTCCTGGATTCGATGAATCTGGGCCTGCAGTACGAGTTCGCCGACGCCGGCATCGTCGCGCTGGAGAAGCACGGCGAACTGCTGCCGGCGGCCACGATGGACTCGATCCGTCGCACCCGCATCGCGCTCAAGAGTCCGCTGACCACGCCGGTCGGCGAAGGGTTCTCGTCGATCAACGTCGAGCTGCGCAAGCGTTTCGACCTCTATGCGAACGTGCGCCCGGCCAAGTCGTTCCCGAATACGAAGTCGCGCTTCCCGACCGGCGTCGACCTGATCACGGTCCGCGAGAACACCGAAGGCGCCTACATCGGCGAAGGCCAGTCGGTGTCGGAAGACGGCGAGACGGCCGTCCTGCAGCAGAAGGTCACGCGCCGTGGGTCCGAGCGCATCGTGCGTTACGCCTTCGACCTCGCGCGCCGCACCGGCCGCAGGAAGGTGACTGTCGTCCACAAGGCGAACATCCTCAAGTCGACGTCGGGCCTGTTCCTGAAGACGGCTCGGCTGGTCGCGCAGGAATACCCCGACATCGAGTGCAACGAGATGATCGTGGACAACACCTGCATGCAGCTGGTGATGAAGCCGGAGCAGTTCGACATCATCGTGACCACGAACCTGTTCGGCGACATCATTTCCGACCTGTGCGCCGGCCTCGTGGGCGGCCTGGGCCTCGCACCGGGCGCGAACATCGGCACCGACGCGGCGATCTTCGAAGCCGTGCACGGCACGGCGCCGGACATCGCCGGCCAGGGCAAGGCCAACCCGTGCGCGCTGCTGCTGGGCGCCGCGCAGATGCTCGACCACCTCGGCAAGTGCGAGGAGGCCGAGCGCCTGCGCAAGGCGATCGTGCAGACGCTCGAGGAGAAGGACTCCCTGACGCCCGACCTCGGTGGCACCGGCAACACGATGTCGTTCGCGCAGGCCATCGCCCGCCGCATCTGAGGCGGGCTTCGCGCATGAAAAAGGCCGCCCGGAGGCGGCCTTTTTCTTTTCACCGTCGTGCGGTCAATCGCGCGACTGCAGCTTCGACAGGAGGCGCAGGATCTCCAGGTACAGCCACACCAGCGTGACCAGCAGGCCGAACGCGGCGTACCACTCCATGTACTTGGGCGCTCGCGCCTCGACGCCGCTCTCGATGAAGTCGAAATCGAGTACGAGGTTCAGCGCCGCGACCACCACGACGACGAGCGAGAAGATGATGCCCATCGTCCCGCTCTCGTGGATGAAGGCCATGCCCTCGAAGCCGAACAGGCGCATGCCCATGTTGACGAGGTAGAGCAGGGCGATCGCGCCGGTCGCCGCGAAGACGCCCAGCCTGAAGTTCTCCGTCGCGCGGATGAGCCCGCTGCGGTAGGCGAGCAGAAGCGCGCCGAGGGTGCCGAACGTGAGCGCCACGGCCTGCATCACGATGCCCGGGTACCGGGCTTCGAAGAAGGCCGAGATGCCTCCGATGAACAGCCCCTCGAGGAGCGCGTAGAGCGGTGCGGTCACCGGGGACCACGCCTTCTTGAACACCGTGACGAGGGCGACGATCAGGCCGCCGATCGCCCCGCCGAGCGCCAGTGCCCCCACCATCGGCGCGCCCGGGTTGGCGAAGTACATGCTCCACGGGTAGAGGGCCGCGGCCAGCGTGAGCACGAGCAGGAAAGCGGTCTTGTTGACGGCGCCGTTGAGGGTCATGACCCCCGCGTCGCTGCGGACGACCGTGCCGGAGCCGAGGTCGAGGAAGGTGGAATCCTTCAGTGCGGGATTGCCGCTGCGCATGGGAGCGTCCTGGTGTGGAGATCGAAGCCGTGAGGATAGCCGCCCGCGCGTCGGCGGTGCGCATTGACACCCGTCGGCGGCGGGCCGAGAATGACGGGCCTTTCGCAGCGCCGGCGCGCGACGGAAGTACCGGCCGGGGCATAGCGCAGTCTGGTAGCGCATCTGGTTTGGGACCAGAGGGTCGGGGGTTCGAATCCCTCTGCCCCGACCATCCCTCGCCGGCCTGCTCACGGTTGCTTCGGACATGCGCCCGTAGCTCAACCGGATAGAGCACCGGCCTTCTAAGCCGGTGGTTGCAGGTTCGATTCCTGCCGGGCGCGCCGGGCGAGGTTGATCCGAAGGCGCCTGCGGATTCAAAACGCGCCCCGCGCGTTGCGTTACCCGATACCGGCGTGCTGTTGCCGTTCGACAGCCGCCAGAAAGCTTTACGGTGGCTGTAGCTCAGCTGGTTAGAGTACTGGATTGTGATTCCAGATGTCGGGGGTTCGAGTCCCCTCAGCCACCCCAATTCCCAGCGCCCGATTGTGTTCAGGGTGATTGCTGGTACAATTCGCAGTACGGGCCGTTAGCTCAGTTGGTAGAGCAGTTGACTCTTAATCAATAGGTCCAAGGTTCGAATCCTTGACGGCCCACCATCTCCGAAGCACCCGGTCCGCCGGGTGCTTTTTTGTTTGGGGTCGCTCGTCGGCCCGATCGCGAAAGTGGCGGAACTGGTAGACGCACTGGATTTAGGTTCCAGCGCCGCAAGGCGTGCGGGTTCGAGTCCCGCCTTTCGCACCACCTCGGGCTTCCGGCCGGGGAGCCTCCGAACGTCGGGGGCGTTCCCGCCTCCCGGCGCTAAACCACGCGGCCGCATGAGTCGGCGTATTCAGGACCGAGGGCTGGTTCGCCGACGGCGGCGCCCTGTGCCTTCGCGGTCCGGGCGACCGTCGAGCTCGGAGGGGCATCAGCCAGCGGCCGCTCGTGCCGGCTGCACCTCAAGCGCTCCGACACTCCCCGACGGTTCGCAGCCGCGCTGGCGCCCGTGCGGGGGGTGCCCGCCGCCTGTGGCGCCGCTCCGCACGATCCGCCAAACTATCGCGTTCCATTAACGAGGCGGCGCCGACCGGCTGTCCGCCCGAACCGTCAGCCAGAACAACGTGCCGCGGCAGGGTCGCGGTCGCAGGAGTGGATATGCAAGTTTCGGTCGAATCCGTCGGCAACCTCGAGCGCCGCATGACCCTGAGCCTCCCGGCCGACCAGCTGGAAGCGGCCGTTTCGGCGCGTCTGCGCGAGATCGCCAAGGGGGCCAAGCTCAAGGGGTTCCGCCCGGGCAAGGTGCCGGCCAAGGTGATCGAGCAGCGCTACGGGCAGCAGGTCCGGTCCGAGATCCTCGACCAGATGCTCGGCGACGGCTTCCGCAACGCGATCCGCGAGAACGACCTGCAGATCGCCGGCAACCCGCAGATCCAGCCGACCCAGGGCGAGGACGGGCAGATCGCGTTCGTCGCCGACTTCGAGGTCGTGCCGGACTTCGGCGACATCGACGTCTCGAAGCTCAACGTCGTCCGCCATACGGCGGAGGTCACGGACGGCGACATCGACACCATGATCGAGAACCTGCGCCTGCAGCGCCGCAGCTGGACCGCGGTGGATCGCGGCGCCGAGAAGGGCGACATGGTGGAGTTCGAGACGTGGTCGCAGGCCGGCGACCAGCGCGTCCCGGCCGAGGGCCTGGAGCGGGGAGCCGACGTGATCGGCTCCGGAATGATGCTCGAGGCCATCGAAGCCGCGCTCGTCGGCATGAAGGCCGGCGAGAACAAGCAGTTCGACACCGAGTTCCCGGCTGACTGGCGCGTGGCCGAGTTCGCCGGCAAGACCGTGCGGGTCGACATCACGGTGACGCGCGTCGCGCAGCCGGTCGATCCGGAGGTCGATGCCGACTTCATCAAGTCGTTCGGCGTGAAGAGCGGCGACATGGAGCAGTTCCGCTCGGACATCCGCAGCAACCTCGAGCGCGAGCTCAAGGGCGCGCTGATGAACCGCCTCCGCCGCGAGGTCGGCGAGCAGCTGGTCGCGGCCTACCAGCACGTCGAGCTGCCGCAGAAGCTGGTGGAGAACGAGGCGCGCTCGATGGCGCTCCAGGCGCTCGAGAACAGCCGCCGCCAGGGTTACCAGGGCGGACTGCCGGAGAACGCGCACGAGCAGTTCATGGAGCCGGCGCGCAAGCGCGTGCTCGTGGGCCTGCTGGTCGGCGAGGTCGCGCGTCGCAACGAATTGCGCCTCGATCCGCGTCGGGTCAACGAGACGCTGCGCCTGATCGCCTCGACCTACGAAGAGCCGCAGCAGGTCATCGAGCTCTACCGCAACGACCAGAACCTCATGCAGGGCCTGCAGAGCCGCGTGATGGAGGAGCAGGTGATCGACTGGATCGCCGAGCGCGCCGAGCACACCGAACAGCAGCTGACCTTCGCCGAGGCGATCCGCCAGTAAGCGGCACGGGCCACTTGCACCGCGGTCCGGCCGGCCCCACGTCTGGCCGGACCGAAAACGACATCCAGGGGAACCCCCGCACCATGGACAACCGCATCCAAGCCCTGAACCTCGTGCCGATGGTGGTCGAGCAGACCAGCCGCGGCGAGCGCGCGTACGACATCTACTCGCGCCTGCTCAAGGAGCGGGTGATCTTCCTGGTCGGGCCGATCGACGACCACATGGCGAACGTGATCGTGGCCCAGATGCTCTTCCTCGAGGCGGAGAACCCCGAGAAGGACATCAACCTCTACATCAATTCGCCGGGTGGCGTGGTCACGGCCGGCATGGCGATCTACGACACCATGCAGTACATCCGGCCGGACGTGAGCACGATCTGCGTCGGGCAGGCGGCCTCGATGGGCGCGCTGCTGCTGGCCTCGGGCGCGAAGGGCAAGCGGTATGCCCTCCCGAACTCGCGCGTGATGATCCATCAGCCGCTGGGCGGCTTCCAGGGCCAGGCGTCGGATATCGACATCCATGCCCGCGAGATCCTGACCATGCGCCAGCGCCTCAACGAGATCCTGGCGCACCACACCGGCCAGGCCATCGAGACCATCGCCCGCGACACCGAGCGCGACAACTTCAAGTCGGCGACGGCCTCGAAGGAGTACGGGCTGGTCGACCAGGTGCTCGAACGCCGCCCGGACGAGTCGATCCAGTCCAGCTGAACCCCGGCCACCGGACGCGTCCGGACCGCCTTCACATATCCCGGAATGCCGCATCCGGGGCCCTCGGGGCCCTGGAGGTGCGTGCTATTCTCGGGCTGTCCCACCGGGGCGCGCGGCGCGCGCCCGCAACGACAGGCAGAACATGAGCGACGACCGACAGGGCCGCACGGGCGAAAGCAGCAAGATCCTCTACTGCTCGTTCTGCGGGAAGAGCCAGCACGAGGTGCGCAAGCTCATCGCCGGCCCGAGCGTATTCATCTGCGATGAATGCGTGGAGCTTTGCAACGACATCATCCGCGAGGAACTCCAGGAGAAGGCGCAGTCCACGCGCAGCCATCTTCCGAAGCCCAAGGAGATCCTCGAGGTCCTCGACCAGTACGTGATCGGCCAGCAGCGCGCCAAGCGCACGCTCGCCGTGGCCGTCTATAACCACTACAAGCGCATCGAGAGCCGCCAGCGCAACGACGACGTCGAGCTGGCCAAGTCGAACATCCTGCTGGTCGGCCCGACGGGCTCCGGCAAGACGCTGCTCGCCGAGACGCTGGCGCGCCTGCTCAACGTGCCGTTCACGATGGCGGACGCGACGACCCTCACCGAAGCCGGCTACGTGGGCGAGGACGTCGAGAACATCATCCAGAAGCTGCTGCAGAAGTGCGACTACGACGTCGAGAAGGCGCAGCAGGGCATCGTCTACATCGACGAGATCGACAAGATCTCGCGCAAGTCGGACAACCCGTCGATCACCCGCGACGTCTCGGGCGAGGGCGTGCAGCAGGCGCTGCTCAAGCTGATCGAGGGCACGATCGCCTCGGTGCCGCCGCAGGGCGGCCGCAAGCATCCGCAGCAGGAATTCCTGCAGGTCGATACGCGCAACATCCTGTTCATCGTCGGCGGCGCGTTCGCCGGGCTGGACAAGATCATCCAGCAGCGAAGCACCGAGGCCGGCGGCATCGGCTTCGGAGCCAAGGTGAAGAGCTCGGAGCGCAAGGCGGACGTCGGCAAGGTGCTGGCCGAGGTCGAGCCGGAGGACCTGATCAAGTTCGGTCTGATCCCGGAGTTCGTCGGTCGCCTGCCGGTGATCGCGACCCTCGAGGAGCTCGACGAGGCCGCGCTGGTGAAGATCCTCACCGAGCCGAAGAACGCCATCACCAAGCAGTTCAAGAAGCTGTTCGAGATGGAAGGCGTCGAGCTCGAGTTCCGCGCCGACGCGCTCTCGGCGATCGCCAAGAAGGCCCTCAAGCGCAAGACCGGCGCCCGTGGCCTGCGCACCATCGTCGAGTCCGTGCTCCTGGACACGATGTACGACCTGCCCTCGCTCGAGAACGTCGGCAAGGTGGTCGTGGACGAGACGGTGATCGAGCACAAGGCCGAGCCGTACCTGATCTACCAGAACCCGCCGGCCCCGCAGGCCAAGGTCGCCTCGGGCGACTGACCCGTCGCGGATTCGCGTGACGACCGGCAGCTTCGGCTGCCGGTCTGCGTTTGGGGGATCGCCACGCACCGCACCCTGCAGCGGCCGGCATCTGGCGCATCCGACCCCCTCAGCGCTGCCGAACGCGAGGGGAAACGCGGCCGGACGACGGGAACCCGCGGCCGCTCGCGTCGTAAGTGGTTGATCGAGCGTGGCCGAGCACCGGCATGACGCTTGCAACGCTGTCCGTGGGCCCCATTAAGGGCCCAGGCATCCGTCTCTACGTACATTTTTCGGCGGCCACCCCATGCTGGCCGTCGCCACGACCCCCGGGAGTTCTTCCATGACCGAATCCACCGCCCGCGAACCCATGGACCTGGCGGTCCTGCCGTTGCGCGACGTCGTGGTGTTTCCCCATATGGTCATCCCCCTGTTCGTCGGGCGGGACAAGTCGATCCGGGCGCTCGACGCGGCGATGGAGTCCGACAAGCGGATCCTGCTGGTCGCCCAGAAGTCGGCCGACGTCGACGATCCCACCGGCGCCGACCTGTACTCGGTCGGCACGCTGGCCCACGTGCTCCAGCTGCTCAAGCTGCCCGACGGCACCATCAAGGTGCTGGTCGAGGGCGTTTCACGCGCACGCGTCGACAAGGTGGTCGAGCGCGACGGGGCCCTCGTCGGGCGCGCGAAGGTGATCGAGGCGGATGCCGACCGCGACGAGCGCGAGCTCGAGGCGATCACCCGGACACTGCTCGGCCTCTTCGAGCAGTACGTGAAGTCCAACCGCAAGCTGCCGCCGGAGCTGATGCAGACGCTCTCGGGGATCGACGAGCCGAGCCGGCTGGCCGACACCATCGCGGCGCATCTCTCGGTGCGCATCTCCGAGAAGCAGCGGCTGCTGGAGGCGCACGGCATCGGCGCGCGCCTGGAGATGCTGGTCGGTTTCGTCGACGGCGAGATCGACGTGCAGCAGCTGGAGAAGCGCATCCGCGGCCGCGTGAAGTCGCAGATGGAGCGTAGCCAGCGCGAGTACTACCTGAACGAGCAGATGAAGGCGATCCAGAAGGAACTGGGCGAGCTCGACGACGCGCCGAATGACATCGACGAGTACGCGCGGAAGATCACGGAAGCGGGCATGCCGAAGGCGGTCGAGGCCAAGGCCAAGGCCGAGCTCAACAAGCTCAAGCAGATGTCGCCGATGTCCGCGGAATCCGCGGTGGTGCGCAACTACCTCGACTGGCTGCTCGGCGTGCCGTGGAACAAGCGCACGCGTGTGCGCAAGGACCTCAAGGCCGCGCAGGAAGTGCTCGATGCCGACCACTTCGGCCTCGAGAAGGTCAAGGAGCGCATCCTCGAATACCTCGCGGTGCAGTCGCGCGTCCAGAAGATGCGCGGCCCGATTCTCTGCCTTGTCGGCCCCCCGGGCGTGGGCAAGACCTCGCTCGGCCAGTCGATCGCCAAGGCGACCAACCGCAAGTTCGTGCGCATGTCGCTCGGCGGCGTGCGTGACGAGGCCGAGATCCGCGGCCACCGCCGCACCTACGTCGGTTCGATGCCCGGCCGCATCGTGCAGAACCTCAACAAGACCGGCAGCAAGAACCCGTTGTTCGTCCTGGACGAGATCGACAAGATGGCGATGGACTTCCGCGGCGATCCGTCGTCCGCGCTGCTCGAGGTGCTCGATCCCGAGCAGAACAGCGCGTTCAACGACCATTACCTCGAGGTCGACCTGGATCTCTCGGAGGTCATGTTCGTCGCGACCTCGAACTCGCTCAATATCCCGGGTCCGCTCCTCGACCGGATGGAGGTCATCCGCATCCCGGGCTACACGGAAGAGGAGAAGCTCAATATCGCCGAGCGCTACCTGCTCCCGAAGCAGGTGAAGGCGAACGGACTTCGTCCGGACGAGATCAAGGTCTCCGAGGACGCTCTTCGCGACACCATCCGCTACTACACGCGCGAATCCGGCGTGCGCAACCTCGAGCGCCAGATCGCGAAGATCTGCCGAAAGGTCGTCAAGGAGCTCGCGCTCGCGGGCGCGAAGGTGCGCAAGGGACCGGTGCTGGTCAGCCCGAAGAATCTCGAGAAGTACCTCGGCGTGCACCAGTTCGATTTCGGTCGCGCGGAAGAGCAGAACGAGGTCGGCCTCGTCACGGGGCTCGCGTGGACGCAGACGGGCGGCGATCTCATGCAGATCGAGGCCGCGCTCGCGCCTGGCAAGGGCGCGATGCTTCTCACGGGCCAGCTCGGCGACGTGATGAAGGAATCGGCCTCCGCGGCGCTGTCGGTGGTCCGCGGCCGCGCCGAGCAGCTGGGCATCGACATCGACTTCCTGCAGAAGCACGACCTGCACGTGCACGTGCCGGAAGGCGCGGTGCCGAAGGACGGCCCGTCGGCGGGCATCGCGATGGTGACCGCGCTGGTGTCGTTGCTGACCAGGAACCCGATCCGTGCGGACGTGGCGATGACCGGCGAGATCACGCTTCGGGGCCGCGTCCTCGCGATCGGCGGGCTGCGTGAAAAGCTGCTCGCCGCGCTCCGTGGCGGCATCAAGACCGTGATCATTCCCGATGAGAACAAGAAGGATCTCGTCGACATGCCCAAGTCGGTGAGCAAGGGTCTGGAGATCATCGCGGTCAAGTGGATCGACGAGGTCCTCGACGTGGCACTGGAGCAGCCCGTCTCGCCCGCATCGGCCCCCGTCCCGGCCGCCGAGGACATGCCGGTGATGGAGCCGCCCGTCAGCGGAACGCCGGTCGAAGTGACGCACTGAGACGCACGTCGCCGACAGCGTAGCGATCGCCGGAAAGCCGCGTCATTGCTGGCTTTCCGGCTTGCCTGCGCGTTCGACGCGCTGGTATAACGAACGCGCACCGCATCGACGCGCGTCGACAGGGCAGGTCGAACAGGGGAGCCTGCCGTCCGGTGCCTCCATAGGTCCTCAGTACGTCCGCGGCATGCCGCCGCCCAGGGAGTCCGATCAAATGAACAAGGCCGATTTCGTCGCGGCGGTGGCCGATGCCGCCGAGCTGTCGCGCACCGAAGCCGCGAATGCCGTCGACGCGATGGTGAGCGTGATCACCAAGGCGCTGAAGAAGGGCGATACCGTCACGCTGGTGGGCTTCGGCACGTTCCAGGTTCGCAAGCGCGCCGCTCGCCAGGGCCGTAATCCGAAGACCGGCGAGACGATCAAGATCAAGGCCTCGAAGAATCCGGCGTTCAAGGCTGGCAAGGCCCTCAAGGACGCTGTAAACTAACGAACTCGCCAATGCCGGTTGGTATTGGTGGCCCGCCTAGCGGTTCAGAGCCGGGTGCTTAGCTCAGTGGTAGAGCGTCTCCTTTACACGGAGAGGGTCGGGGGTTCGAAACCCTCAGCACCCACCACGGCGGCCCGGCAGGCGGAAAGTTTCAGCGCGGAGCGGTAGTTCAGTCGGTTAGAATGCTGGCCTGTCACGCCGGAGGTCGCGGGTTCGAGTCCCGTCCGCTCCGCCACTTCTCGAAGGCGCCGTTCGCGGCGCCTTTGCTTTCCGGTCCGGGCACCGGGCGGTTCGCCGCGAAGCCCGGGGCAGCGATGCTGTCGCCTCAAAACGTGGAGCGGTAGTTCAGTCGGTTAGAATGCTGGCCTGTCACGCCGGAGGTCGCGGGTTCGAGTCCCGTCCGCTCCGCCACTAAAAAGCGCCGAAAGGCGCTTTTTGCTTTTTGGCCGGTCGCGCCGTGTCGCATGCGCCGGGCCCTCCGGAGTACCCGTGGCCGGTGGGGCGCCTCGCCGCGTCGGAAACGCCTCTCGACTCTTCATGCCGCCGGGGCTCGCCCGGGCGGCACCGCCCGAAGCGGCTACACTGTCGGGCTTCGATCCGGACCTGCTTTCCCATGCTGCAGACCCTTCGCGACAAGACCTCCGGCTGGATGGCCACGGTCATCCTCGGCATCCTGATCGTCCCGTTCGCTCTCGTCGGGGTCCAGGAGTACTTCACGCAGGTCCGTGAGCAGCCGGTCGCGACCGTGCGCATGGCGCCGACGTGGTGGCCGTCGGCACCGGGCTGGTGGCCCGTGGGCATGCTCTGGGACGACGTGCAGATCACGCAGGCGGAGTTCCGCGAGCGCCTCGAGCAGGAGCGCCAGAACCGTCGTCGCGAGGAGGGCGAGCGCTTCGATGCACGCGCGTTCGATGCGCTCGACAACAAGCGCGGCATCCTCGATCGGATGGTCGACGAGCGGGTGCAGGAGTTGTGGGCCGAGCGCGAGGGCGTCGCCGTCGGCGATGCGATGGTGCGCCAGGCGATCACGGAGGTCCCCGCGTTCCAGGTCAACGGGCGCTTCGACCTGCAGCGCTATCGGCTGGCATTGTCGACGATGCAACCGCCCCGCACCGAGCGCCAGTTCGAGCAGCTCGTCCGCGACGACCTCAAGCGCGGCATCGTGGCGCGCGCGGTCGGCACGAGCAATTTCGTCACCGACGCCGAACTCTCGCGCGTCGTCGCGATGGTCGGCGAGCGCCGCGACGTGACCGCGCTCGAGCTGCCCACGCCCCCCGCCGACACGGCGCCGGTGACCGATTCGGAGCTCCAGGCCTGGTACCGCGAGCATCCCCAGGACTTCCGTGCGCCGGAAACAGTGGTCCTCGAATACGTCGAGCTCAACGCCGCGTCGATGCCGGCTCCGCAGATCGACGAGGCGCAGCTGCGCGAGCGCTATGCCCAGGAAAGCAAGCGCTTCACCGCCCAGGAGCAGCGCCTGGCATCGCACATCCTCGTCGAGGTCGCCAAGGACGCGCCCGCGGCGGCGGTGTCGGCCGCCCGCGCCGAGGCAGCGCGGCTGTCGGCGCAGGCGCGCGGCGGTGCCGACTTCGCCGCGCTCGCGCGCGCCAGCAGTGACGACCCCGGCTCGAAGGCCGCGGGGGGCGACCTCGGCTGGATGAGCCGGGGAATGATGGAGGGCGCGTTCGAGGACGCGTTGTTCGCTATGCAGGCCGGCCAGGTCAGCGAGCCGGTCCGCACCGATTTCGGTTGGCACGTGATCCAGCTGCGCCAGGTGCAGAGCGGCCAGCAGCAGTCCTTCGAGGACGCGCGCTCGGCGCTGACCGCCGAACTCCTGGAAAGCGAGCGTGAGCGCGCGTTCAACGCGCTGAGCTCGCGGGTCGTGGACGCGGTGCTCAAGAGTCCGTCGTCGCTCGGCCCGGCCGCGCGCGAAGCGGGCCTGCCGGTCCAGCGCAGCGCGCCGATCGCGCGCGGGCAGGGCCAGGGCGTACTGGCGACACCCGCCGTCCAGCGCTTCGCCTTCTCCGAAAGCGCCATCCAGGATGGGATGGTGAGCGACCCGATCGAGGTCGCGCCGAACCACAGCGTGTTCGCGCGCGTGGCCTCGCATTCCCCGGCGCGCACGCTGCCGTTGCCGCAGGTGCGTGCGCAGGTCGAACAGGCCGTGCGCGCTGATCGCGTGCGCAAGGCCCAGGAGCGTCGCGTCGCGGCGATCGTCGCCCGCGTCCAGCAGGGCACGCCGCTGTCGCAGGTGGCAGCCGCCGAGGCACTCGGCGCGCCGCGGCCGTTGGTCGGCGTCCCACGGGGTGCTACGGTCCTCGGCGATGGCGTGTCGGAGGCCCTGTTCGCCACCCCTGCCGGAAAGCCGGGCTCGCGCGTGCTCGACGACGGCCGCGCCGTGGTGTTCGTCGTCGATCGCATCCAGCCGGGGACGCTCGCCGACCTGCCGCCGCAACAGCGTGGCGCGTTCGAGCAGCAGATCGCCGACCTGCGTGGCCTCGGCGACGTCGCAGGCCTGGTCAAGGCCATGCGCCGCGGGATGACGATCGAGATCGACGAGACGAATCTCTGACGCTCGTGCAGCCAAGAAAAAGCCCGGCAATCGCCGGGCTTTTTCGTTTCCGGGGCCGGTGCGCCGATCAGTCGTCGTCGCCGATGCCCGTCATGCCGAGGATGTTGTAGCCCGAGTCCACGTACGTCACTTCGCCCGTGATGCCGGCCGCGAGGTCCGAGCACAGGAACGCGGCGGCATTGCCGACGTCCTCGATCGTGACGCTGCGGCGCAGCGGCGCGTACGACTCGAAGTGGTGGAGCATCTTCCGGAAGTTGGCGATGCCAGCCGCCGCGAGCGTCTTGATGGGTCCGGCGGAGATCGCGTTGACGCGCGTGCCCTCGGGGCCGAGGTTGAGTGCGAGGTAGCGCACCGTGGCCTCGAGGCTCGCCTTCGCGACGCCCATCACGTTGTAGTTCTGCAGCGCGCGCTCGGCGCCCAGGTAGCTCAGCGTGAGGATCGAGCCGTTGCGCCCCGCCATCATCGGACGTGCCGCCTTGGCCAGCGCCGCGAGCGAATAGGCGGAGATGTCGTGCGCGACGGCGAAGTTCTCGCGCGTCAGGCCGTCGAGGAACTCGCCCTCGATCGCCTCGCGGGGCGCGTAGGCGATGCAGTGCACGAGGATGTCGAACCCGTCCCAGTGCTGGCCGAGCTGCTCGAAGCACTGCGCAATCTGTTCATCGGAGGTGACGTCGAGCGGGATCACGATGTCGCTGCCGTACTCGGCTGCCGCCGCCTCGACGCGCGACTTGAGCTTGTCGTTCTGGTAGGTCAACGCGAGCTCCGCGCCCTGGGCGCGCATCGCCTCGGCGATGCCGGTGGCGATCGAGCGCTGGCTCGCGATGCCGGTGATCAGTGCGCGCTTGCCCTGCAGGAAACCCATGGTCGCTCCGGAACGTAGTGCCCGCGGCCGCGGGCGAGGGGCGCTAGTTTGCCCGCCGCCCGCCGCGAGGGCCAGCCGATCAGGGGCGGGGCAGGGCGTCGATGGCCAGTACGGTGCCCGGGGCGATCAGACGGCCCGCGTCGATCCCGTTGACGGTCAGCAGATGGCCGACGGTGACGCCGTAGCGTCGCGCGATACGCCACAGGCTCTCGCCCGTCGCGACGGTATGGCGGCGTGGGGTCGCGACCACCGCCCCCGACGCCTCGGACGCAGCGGGCGCCCCGCTGGCGGCCGGGCCGCCCGGCGCGGTCGGGGCTCCACCGACCGACGCGGCGCTCGAGCCGCCGGCGACCACGTTGGGCACCAGCCCCTCGAGCAGGGAGTCGCCGTTACCGGAACGCGCGGAGTCGACCGGATGCTGCGCGACCAGGGCCTCCGATGACGCGACAGGCGCGAGCCGGCGCACCGGGCGGTCGAGCGAGGCGATCCACTTGGGCTCCTTCTCCGCCTGCGCGATGACGCAGGAGATGGCGTGGAGCTTGTCGTCGTACACCCGCGTGATTTCGGGCAGGCCCGCAAGGGATTCGGCCTTCGCGGTACGTGCGCTCTGTCCCGAACGCTTGAGGGCCGAGAAGATGCGCCCCTCGCCCACGTTGTAGGCCATCACGGCGAGGCGCCAGTTGCCCCCGAACATGCCATGGAGGGTCTTGAGGTAGCGCACTGCCGCCTTGGTCGAGTCCACCGCCGACATTCGCCCGTCGTAGCCCGCGCGCATCGGCACCTTGTGGTTGCGCGCGGTGCTGGCGATGAACTGCCACAGCCCCGCCGGGCCGGCCGGACTGCGTGCGGTCGGCTTGTAGCCGCTCTCGACGAACGGGATCAGCGCGTACTCGGTGGGCAGGTGAGCGGCGCGCATCGAGTCGACGACGTGCGCGAAGGTGGCGAGCGTCTCGTCGCGCTCGACGAGCTGGCGCGGCGCGTGTGCGTACTGCCTCGCGAAGCGTCCGGCGCCCTGCGCGGGGCACGCGGGCTCCGCGAGCCCGGCGCGGAAGCGCTCGTAGACCTCGCGGCCGTTGCGCGCGTCGCCGTCGGCCGCCGAGGCCGTGCCGGCAACAGCGAGAAGGAGACCCGCGACGAGCGCGAGGCGCGGCGTTCGAAGGGTCGTGTTCATGACGTGAACCCGTCCTTCCAGGCGCGCAGCGTCGCGAACGTCTCCACGCTGCCGGACGGCATGCGGCCGAGGCGCTGCGCGGCCGCAGCGATCACCGCCGGGGCCTCGCAGCGGAGGAACGGATTGCAGTCGATCTCGTCGCCGATCGTGCTGGGCAGCGTGGGACGGTGGGCATCGCGCATGGTCCGGGCCTCCTTCATGCGGCGCTGGAGCGCCGTGTTGTCGGGTTCGACCACCGCCGCGAATGCGGCATTGGCCAGCGTGTACTCGTGTCCACAGCAGACGCGCGTCTCGCGCGGCAGCGCGGCGAGCCTGGCGAGAGATCGGTGCATCTGGGTCGCGTCGCCTTCGAACAGGCGCCCGCAGCCGAGGCTGAAGAGCGTGTCGCCGCAGAAGAGCACCGGCGCGTCGTCGCCCTCGAGCATCTCGACGAAGAAGGCGACGTGCGTGCGCGTGTGCCCCGGCACGTGCAGCGTGCGCACGCGCCACGCGTCGATCTCGATGACGTCGCCGTCGGCCAGGCGATTCATCGGCAGCTCGACCCGCGCGTCATCCGGGCCGTATACCGGCAGGTCGCGCCAGCGCTCGAGCATCGGCGCCGCGCCACCGACGTGGTCGGCGTGGTGGTGGGTCAGCAGGAGCGCTGCGGGCGTGAACTCGCCCTCGTTGGCTGCCTCGAGCACGGGTGCGGCTTCGCTGGGATCCACCACCAGCGCACGGCCCTGTGCATTGCGGAGAACCCAGATGTAGTTGTCGACGCGCGCAGGGAGACACTGCAGACGCATTGGCAATTACCTCCGTCGGTTAGTGCCACCTCAGCTTTCAGCGGCGGACGCTGAACTGGCTGAACGGCTGGGTGCTGGTCCCGAAGAAGGGGCGACCTTGCCTTCCGGAAGCGACCGCCGTCAACCCGCAGTGAGCGGGCGGGACGCTGCTCACCGGGCCGCGACTATGGAAAACGGTCCGTAAATCCCTGATGCCGCTAGCGTTAAGAAAATGAATAACGATGTGCCGCTCGTCCGACGACCGGCTGCTTCGTGGCATCGGGAATAATGCGCGCATGTCCGACATCGCACCCGACGGCCTCAAGGCCGTGCAGATCCACACCGACGGCGCCTGCCTCGGCAATCCCGGGCCCGGCGGCTGGGCCGCACTGCTGCGCTACCGCCAGAAGGAACGCGAACTGTCGGGCGGCGAGCCCGACACCACGAACAACCGCATGGAGCTGATGGCCGCGATCCGTGCGCTCGAGGTGCTGACAGAACCCTGCAGCGTCGCGCTGTACACCGACTCGCAGTACGTCCGCCAGGGCATCCTGCAGTGGCTTCCGAACTGGGTGCGCCGCGGGTGGCGTACCGCGGGCGGCGACGCGGTGAAGAATCGCGATCTCTGGGAACGCCTGCATGCGGCCGCGCAGCGCCATCGGATCGACTGGCATTGGGTGAAGGGGCATTCGGGCGATCCCGACAACGAACGCGTCGACCAGCTCGCACGTGCGCAGGCCGAGAAGCTGCGCACGCCCGCGTTGATCCGCTGACCGGCATACTGTCGGCATGCGCCAGGTCATCCTCGATACCGAAACCACCGGACTGAGCTGGGAGCGCGGCTGCCGCGTGGTCGAGATCGGCTGCGTCGAGTTCGTCGAGCGCAGGCCGACCGGGCGCACGTTCCACTGCTACATCAATCCCGAGTGCGAGTTCGAGCCGGGCGCGTCCGAAGTGACGGGCCTGACGCTCGACTTCCTCTCCGACAAGCCGCGCTTCTCGGAGATCGTCGACGACTTCGTCGCCTTCATCGACGGCGCGGAACTGATCATCCACAACGCGGACTTCGACGTCGGCTTCCTCGACAACGAACTCCGCCTGTGCGGCACGCATTACGGCTGCCTCTCGGCGCGTTGCCGGATCGAGGACACGTTGCGCCTCGCGCGCCAGCGTTTCCCCGGGCAACGCAATTCGCTCGACGCGCTGTGCCGCCGCCTCGGCATCGACAATTCGCATCGCACCCTGCACGGCGCGCTGCTCGACGCACAGCTCCTCGCGGAGGTCTACATCGGCCTCACCTCGGGGCAGAGCGACCTCGGCTTCGCGGAGGTGGGCGTGGAGGCGGGCGTCGATGCGCTGCCGTTCGAGATCGACCTGCAGCGGCCGCGCCCCAGCGTGCGTGTGAGCGAAGAGGAACTCGACGCGCACGAGGCACGCCTCGCGGTCCTGCGCAAGAAGGCGGGTTCCGCGGTGTGGGATCGCGTGGTCGATGCCGCCGCGGATGCGGCCGGCGAAGCGGCGATCGCCTGAGGATCAGACGCGCCGGACGACCAGCACGGTGATGTTGTCCGAGCCGCCGCCATCGAGCGCGGCCGCCACGAGGGTCTCCGCGCACTCCTGCGCGCTGCAGTCGTGGCGCGCGAGGACGCGGCCGATGGCCTCGTCGTCGACTTCCTCGGTCAGGCCGTCGCTGCACAGCAGCAGCTGCATGCCGGGCCGCAGCTCGCCGGTGATGGTCTCGACGTTGAGGTTGCGCGGATCGGTGACGCCGAGCGCCTGGGTGACGACATTGCGGTGCGGATGGTTGCGCGCCTGCTCGTGCGTGAGCGCGCCATTGGCGATGAGCTCCTGCACATAGCTGTGGTCCTGCGAGAGCTGCATCAGCTGGCCGTCGCGCCAGAGGTAGATGCGGCTGTCGCCCACCCAGGCGACCTCGAAGCGATCGGCCTTCACGCGCGCCGCGACCACCGTCGTGCCCATCGGCAGCGCATCGTTGCGCCGGCGCGACGTGCCGATGATCTCCTCGTCGGCGATCCGGATCGCCTGGGCGAGCGGCGTGCCGTCCCGGACCTCGCGGACGATCGTCTCGCGCGCCAGGGCGCTCGCCACTTCGCCGTACTCGTGCCCGCCCATGCCGTCGGCGACGAGCCACAGGCCGAGGTCGCCGTCGGCGTAGTACGTGTCTTCGTTGAGTTCCCGGCGCAGTCCTGCGTGGGTCAGATGTCCGTATTCGATCATGGGCTCGCGGGCGCGGCGGCGGCAGGGCCGATCATCATGGCGCGCCCGCGGCATGGCAAGGCGGGGTTTCCACCCAACGGCGGCAGTACCGTCCCATGGCCGTTCCCCTCGGTCGGCTGATGGCCGATCATGGCGGCTCCGCCGTCGGAGACTCCGCGATGAAACTCTGGTCGATCCTGGGCAACAGCCAGAAGCTCGACGGCGGCGCCATGTTCGGCAATGCCCCGCGCGCGCTGTGGAGCCGCTGGTCGCCGCCGGACGAGCACGGGCGCATCGACCTGGCCTGCCGCGCGCTGCTGGCCGCGCCCCTCGCAGGCCGGACCGTGCTGTTCGAGGCGGGGATCGGCGCCTTCTTCGAGCCGAAGCTGCGCGAGCGCTTCGGCGTCGTCGAGGACCGCCACGTGCTGCTGGACTCGCTGGCGCAGGCCGGCTTCCGGCCCGAGGACATCGACGTCGTCGTGCTGTCGCACCTGCACTTCGACCATGCGGGCGGGCTGCTCGCGCCGTGGGCCGAGGGGCAGGGGCCGTCGCTGGTGTTTCCCAACGCCACCTACCTCGTCGGGCGCCGCCACTTCGAGCGCGCCCGCGCACCGCACGACCGGGACCGCGCGAGCTTCATCGCCGACCTTCCCGGGCTCCTCGAGGCGACAGGCCGGCTGGAACTCGTCGACGGCGAGCGCTCGGAGACCCTCGGCGACGCGGTGCGCTTCCATTTCAGCGATGGGCATACGCCGGGGCTGATGCTCGCGGAGATCGTCGGTCCGGCGGACGCGACGGGCCGGCGTCACGGAGGCGTGGTCTTCTGCGCGGATCTCATCCCCGGCCGCCCGTGGGTGCACGTGCCGATCACGATGGGCTACGACCGCAATGCCGAATTGCTGATCGACGAGAAGAAGGCGCTGCTCGAGGACATGCTCGCGCGCGACGTCCATCTCTACTTCACCCACGATCCGGGTTGCGCGCTCGCGCGTGTGGTCCGCTCGCCGGAAGGTCGGTTCGGCACCGCCAACGAGGTGGCGGCGTTGCAGGCCCGAACCCTGGGATGACCCGCGCGCTGGCGCTGCTGCTGTTCGCCGGGCTGCTCGTGGCACCCGCCGACGCGCGCGCGTCGGCACCCGAGGGCGAGCCGCGCGCGGACCGCCGCCTGCGTGACCCCGACTTCGGTGTCCAGTCCGGTGCCTTCGGGCTGGAACGCCGCGTGGAGATGTACCAGTGGCGGCGCGATGCCAATGGATACACGCGGGTCTGGAATGCCGCGCCGATCGACTCCAGCGATTTCGATGCCGCGCACCGGAATCCGCCACGCCTCCCGGTGCGGAACCATCAGTGGTGGGTCGGGTCGGTGACGCTGGACGGCCGTCCGCTGCCGCTCCCGACCGTCCGCCTGCTCGGCCAGTGGACGCCGCTGCGCCCCGGCTTCTCCGCGCTGCCCGGCCGCTTCGCCCGGCGATTCCAGCCCGAAGGAGACGGCCTGGGCAGCAGTTTCAACCCGCTGGCGCCGTCGATCGGCGACGTCCGGATCACGTGGCACGAATTCGTGCTGCCGCCGCTGGCGGGCAAGGTCGAGCTCCGTGACGGCGCATGGTCACTCACGCCGGTGGCTGCCGCTGCCCCCCAGCCGGCGCGGCCGGCAGTGGATATCGCCGCCGCCGCCGGGCCGCTCGTACGGCGATTCGGACCCTGGGCGGCGATCGTGGCCGCGGGTGCGCTGGTCGGGCTCTGGTTCCTCACCCGTGCACTCACCGGAGGGAAGTCCTGATGCCCGTCGTCACCCTGATCGTCGCCGGCCTGCACGGCCTGCTCCTGCTCGCACTGCTCCAGCCCATCGTTCGCCTGCGCCGCGGGCGCAAGGTCGGCATCGGCGATGGAGGGGATCGCGAGTTGCTGCGCCGCATCCGCGTGCACGCGAACTTCGTCGAGTACGTGCCGATGCTGCTGGTGCTGCTCGGCCTCCTGGAACTCGCGGGGCTGGACCGGCGCATCGTCGCTGCGCTGGGTGCCATGCTGCTGGTGGGGCGCGTGCTGCACGCACGGGGCCTGGGGCGCACCGAGGGCTACTCGTCGGGGCGGTTCTGGGGCACGGCGCTGACGTGGCTCGTCCTGCTGGCTGGCTCGATCGCCGCGATCGCGCTGGGCGCGCTGCGACTGGTCGCCTGAAACGAGACGGGCCGGCATGTGCCGGCCCGTGGGATCGACCTCGCCCGCGATCAGGCCGCGGCGGCCTGCTCCGCGCGCGGGCCCTCGCGCAGCGCCCGCGCGACCATCGACACCACCATCTCGAGCTCCTCGCTGGTGATGGTGAAGGTCGGGGTGAAGCGCAGCGAGTTCACGCCGCCGTGGATGACGCCGATGCCGCGCTCGCGCAGCCACTCCTCCGTGCTGCCCGCGCCGTAGCACTTGAACTGCGGGGCGAGCTCGCAGGAGAACAGCAGGCCGGTGCCCTGCACCTTGGTGATCAGGCCGCCGAGCTCGGCGCGCAGCGCCTCCAGGCGTTCGACCGCCTCGCGGCCACGCGCACGGATGTTCTCCTGCACCGCGGGCGTGACCTGCTCGAGCACCGCGCAGGCGACATCGAGGGCGCGCGGGTTGGTGGTCATCGTGTTGCCGTAGAGGCCCTTTCGGTACAGCGCGGCGGCGCGCGCATTCACCGCGAGCACCGAGAGCGGGTACTGGCCGGCATTCAGCGCCTTGGAGTAGGTCTCCATGTCCGGCGCCTCGGCGTTCTCGAAGCCCGGATAGTCGACGATCGACAGCACGCCGGTCGCGCGGAGGCCCGCCTGGATCGAGTCGACCAGCAACAGCGCGCCATGCGACCGGGTGAGTTCGCGGGCGGCCGCGTAGAAGGCCGGCGGCACGCTGCGGCCCGGATCGCCTTCGCCCATCACCGGCTCGAGGAACATGGCTTCGATGAACCAGCCGTTGGCGTCGGCATCGTCGAAGGCGCGGCGGAGCGCCTCGATGTCGTAGGGCTCGACGGTGATCACCGAGTCCTCGCCGCGGAAGCTCGCGAGGTGCTGGGCATACGTCTTGCGCGACGAATCCGAATACAGCGCCGGCCGCTCGGTGCGGCCGTGGAAGCTGCCCTTGACCACCAGGCGCTTGATCGCGCGGCCGGCGTGGCGCGCACCCGGGTCGGTCATGAGCTTGGCATTGGCGTCCGCGATGCGCGCGGCGAGCGACACGGATTCCGAGCCCGAGTTCAGGCAGAAGAAGCGCTCGTACGGGCACCCGCCGCGGGCCACCCCCACGGCCGCGCGGATGGCGCGGTCGAAGCGGAGCTGGGCGAGCGAGGGGGTCATGATGTTGGCCATCACCTGCGGCCGCGACATCGCCTCGATCACCGCCTTCGGCGCATGCCCGAAGCCGAGCATGCCGTAGCCGCCCGAGTCGTGGATCACCGCGCCCTTGAGGGTGACGATCCACGGGCCGCGCGCGGCGATCGCCACGTACGGGTTCACCGCGTCATCCGGATAGAAATTGACGAAGCCGGCCTGGACGGCGCGCATCTGCGCGTCCTCGTCGAGGTCGAGCAGATCGCCGAACTCGGCCTCGACGGCACGGAACGCGTCCGCCGCCGCTTCGATCGCCTCCCTCAGCTCGGGATGCGAGCCGGCGAAGCGCTCGACCGTCGCATCGTCCAAGCCCACCGTGCGGCGGGCGCCAGCGCGTTCCCGGAGCGGGCGCAGGATGTCGAGCACGGTCATGGTCATCTCCCCAGATCGAAGGCAAGCGGCCATTGTCCGGGATGCCGTCGTCGCTTGGTAGCTCAATTTCGACGAAAAACCGGCATAATTCGTCGATTCGACGAAATGTGTCCACGATATGCCAAGCCCTGCCTCGGACCAGGCCCTGCTGAGCGTCCTGCGCGAGAACGCACGCGCCTCCACGGCCGAGATCGCTCGGCGCCTGGGCCTGTCCCGCACCACGGTGCAGAGCCGCATCGACCGGCTCGAGCGCGACGGCGTCATCGCCGGCTACACGGTCCGCGTGGCGGACAGCGTGGAACGGGGCTTCATCCGCGCGCACATCATGATCACCGTGCTGCCGCGCCACATGGTGGCGGTGTCCGACGCGTTGCGCGCCATGCCCGAAGTGCGCGCACTGCATTCGGTGAGCGGCCCGTTCGACCTGATGGCATTGGGGGTGGTGCCGAGCGTGGAGGCCATGGACGCCCTCACCGACCGCATCGGAGGAATCGACGGGGTCGAGCGGACCACGTCGGCGATCATCCTGTCGGCGAAGTTCGAGCGCTGATGGCCCCACGTAAACTCTCCGGCCCGGAGTGGCCCGCGAACCCGTGAAGAAATCCGATTTCGATTACATCCTGCCGCCCGAACTGATCGCCCAGGCACCCCTGCCCGAGCGCAGCGCGAGCCGGTTGCTCGTCGTCCGCGGCGACGAGGACGACGGGCTGGAGGATCGCGTCTTCCGGGACCTGCCGTCGCTGCTGCGCGCCGGCGACCTGCTCGTTTTCAACGACACCCGGGTGATCCCGGCGCGCCTGTTCGGACGGAAGGCGACCGGCGGACGCGTCGAGATCATGATCGAGCGCCTGCTCGGCGGTAACCGCGCACGCGCGCAGCTCGGCGTGAGCAAGTCGCCGAAGGAGGGGGCGGTCATCGAGCTCGACGCCGGGGGCGCCGCGCGCGTGACCGGACGGGACGAGGGCTTCTACGACCTCGACTTCGATGTCCCCGAACCCCTCGAGTCGTGGCTCCTGCATGCCGGTCGCCTTCCGCTGCCGCCCTACATCCAGCGCGAGCCCGGCGCCGACGACGCCGAGCGGTACCAGACCGTGTTCGCACGCGAGGTGGGCGCGGTCGCCGCGCCGACCGCCGGGCTGCATTTCGACGAGGCGCTGCTGGAGCGTCTCCGCGCGATGGGCGTCGCCTTCGGCCACGTCACGCTGCATGTCGGCGCGGGCACGTTCCAGCCGCTGCGCGAGGACGATGTCAGCCGGCATGTGATGCACAGCGAGTGGATCAACGTGGGTGCGGCGCTCGTGGAGCAGATCCGCCGGACGCGCGAGGCCGGCGGCCGGGTGATCGCGGTGGGGACGACGGTGGTGCGGGCCCTCGAGAGCGCGACGCGCCGCGATGCGCAGGGGCAGGTCGAGCTCATGCCCTTCGCCGGCGAGACGCGGCTGTTCATCCTGCCGGGCTACCGCATCACGACGGTCGACGCGCTGATCACGAATTTCCATCTGCCGCAGAGCACGCTGCTGATGCTCGTCTCGGCGTTCGCCGGCAAGGAGCGCATCTTCGCGGCCTATCGCCATGCGGTGAACGCGCGGTACCGCTTCTTCTCCTACGGCGACGCGATGCTGCTGCACGCGGCCGCCGACTGAGCGCCCCGACGCGCCAGTCCAACGAACGGATCTCCAGATGAGCCGCATGGCCTTCCAGCTCCTCGGCACCGATGGCGCCGCCCGCCGGGGACGGCTGACGTTCCCGCGCGGCACGGTCGAGACGCCCGCCTTCATGCCGGTGGGGACCTACGGCACCGTCAAGGGCGTGATGCCCGAACAGGTGCGCGACCTCGGTGCCGAGATCATCCTCGGCAACACCTTCCACCTGTACCTGCGACCCGGCCTCGACGTCATCGCGGACCACGGCGGGCTGCATGGCTTCGCGCGGTGGAACGGGCCGATCCTCACGGACTCCGGCGGCTTCCAGGTCTTCTCGCTCGCCCATCGGCGCAAGATCACCGAAGAGGGCGTGACCTTCGCCTCGCCCACCGACGGCGCCAAGGTTTTCCTCGGTCCCGAGGAGAGCATGCGCATCCAGAAGGTGCTCGACTCCGACATCGTGATGATCTTCGACGAGTGCCCGCCCGTGGAGATCGACGGCAAGCCGGTGCACCCGGAGGTCGTGCGCAAATCCATGGAGCTCTCGCTGCGCTGGGCCGAACGGAGCAAGCGCGCCCACGAGGGCAACGACGCGGCGCTGTTCGGCATCGTCCAGGGCGGCGTGCACCACGACCTCCGCACCCGATCCGCCGAGGGGCTCAAGGCGATCGGCTTCGACGGCTATGCGATCGGCGGCCTCGCCGTCGGCGAGACCGAGGCCGAGCGCAACGCGATGCTCGAGCACACCGCGCCGCAGCTGCCCGTAGAGCGGCCCCGTTACCTCATGGGCGTGGGCCGCCCGGAGGACCTCGTGGAAGCGGTCGCCCGCGGTGTCGACATGTTCGACTGCGTCATGCCCACGCGGAACGCCCGCAATGGCCATTACTTCACCGCGACCGGGACCGTGCGCGTGCGAAACGCCAGGTACGAGCGCGACATGCGCCCGATCGAGGAGGGCTGCGACTGCTACGCCTGCGCCAACGGCTTCACGCGCAGCTACCTGCGCCACCTCGATCGCTGCAACGAGATGCTAGGGCCCATGCTCGGCACGCTGCACAACCTCCGTCATTACCAGCGCCTGATGGCGCAGATGCGGCAGGCGATCGAGGCGGGCCGGTTCGAGGCCTTCCGGGACGAGTTCTATCGGCTGCGCCGGACAGGGGAGGGCGGCTGAACAGCCCGCCCGGAGTCCACGTCGGGGGCGGGTGAAGGCGCGTGGCATAATCCCGGGTCGTTTTCGCCCGGATGCGCTCCATGTCCCTGATCGACCTCCTCATCCCCGCCGCCCACGCGCAGGCCGCCGGTGGCGCGCCCGCCGCCGGCCCGGGGCTTGGCAGCCTGCTGCTGCCGTTCCTGCTCATCGGCGTCATGTACTTCCTGATGATCCGCCCGCAGATGAAGCGCGCGAAGGAACATCGCGCCATGCTCGAGAAGCTCGCGCGCGGCGACGAGGTGCTGACCAACGGCGGCGTCGCGGGCGTCGTGGCCGACATCGGCGAGAACTTCGTCAGCGTCGAGGTGGCCGACGGCGTCAAGCTGCGCGTGCAGAAGGCCGCGATCGCCAACGTCCTGCCCAAGGGCACCTTGAAGTCGGCCTGATCCGACCCGACACCGGTTTGAGACGCGGCGGGGAGCCGCTGGAAATTCGATGCTGACCTACGCGCGCTGGAAGTACGCCGTCCTCGTCCTCGTCCTGCTGTTGAGTGCGCTGTACGCGCTACCCAACGTGTTCCCGCAGGACCCGTCCGTGCAGATCTCCGCCAACCGCGGCGGGCGCGTCGACGCCGCGCTCGTCGCGCGCGTCAGGGAGACGCTCGGGCGCAGCGGCGTGCCCTCGAAGGCCATCGAGCGCGACGCCGACGACGTCCTCGTGCGGCTGGCGGGCGCCGACCAGCAGGTCCGCGCGGCGGATGCGCTGCGCGAGGCCCTGGGCAACGACTACGTGGTCGCCCTGAACCTCGCCTCGACCGTGCCGGCCTGGCTCGAGCAGCTCGGCGCCAAGCCGATGCTGCTGGGCCTCGACCTCCAGGGCGGCGTGCACTTCAAGATGCAGGTTGACCAGCAGGCCGCGCGCGACAAGCGCATCGAGGCACTGGCCGAGGACGTGCGCGTCCAGCTGCGCGAGGCGGGCATCCGCTACGAGTCGGTCGAGCGTCGCCCCGACGGCGGGGTGGTCGCGCTGCTGCGCTCGGCGGGCGACGTGGAGCGCGCACGCGCACTGTTCGTGCGCGGCCAGACCGGGCTCGACCTGCAGCCGTCCGGCAATTCGCTGGTCGTGCGCTACAACGAGGCCGAGCTGCAGCGCCTCGCGCTCGACGCCGTCGAGCAGAACGTCAGCACGCTGCGGAACCGCGTCAATGCCCTGGGCGTCGCCGAACCGGTGATCCAGCGCCAGGGCACCGACCGCATCATCGTGGAGCTGCCCGGCGTGCAGGACACCGCGCAGGCCAAGCGCGTGCTCGGCGCCACGGCCACCCTCGAATACCGCGCGGTCGTCGACGGCGATCCCGTCAGCGCCGCCGAGACGGGCAACGTCCCGCCCGAGGCGCGGGTCTACTACCAGGTCGGCCCGGGCGGCCAGCGCTCGCCGATCCTGCTCAGCAAGCGCGTGATCGCGACCGGCGACCAGCTCGTCGACGCCAAGGCGACCTTCGACTCGCAGACCAGCAGCCCGGCCGTGTCGGTACGCCTGAACAGCGCCGGCGGCCAGCGGATGTTCGATTTCACCAGCGAGAGCGTCGGCAAGCCGATGGCGGTCGTCTACGTCGAGCGCATCCCCGAAGTGCGCATGGTCAACGGCCAGGAAGTGCGCTCGACGCGTCTGAACGAGGAAGTGATCAGCGTCGCGACGATCAACGGCGTGTTCGGCCGCGACTTCCAGACGACGGGCCTGGAGAGCAGCCAGTTCGCCGCCGACCTCGCGCTGCAGCTGCGCTCGGGCTCGCTCGCCGCCCCGATGGACTTCGTCGAGGAGCGCATCGTCGGCCCGAGCCTCGGCGCGGAGAACGTCGAAAGCGGCCTGCGCGCGGTGCTCTTCTCCTTCGGCTTCACCCTCGTCTTCTTCCTGTTCTACTACCGAATCTTCGGCCTCATCACCTGCGTGGCGCTGCTGCTCAACCTGCTCGCGCTGGTGGCGGTGATGTCGCTGTTCGGCGCCACGCTGAGCCTGCCGGGCCTTGCCGGCATCGCGCTCACGGTCGGCATGTCGGTGGACGCGAACGTGCTGATCAACGAGCGCATTCGCGAGGAGCTGCGTGCGGGCATGCCGCCGCAGACGGCGATCGCCACCGGCTACGACAAGGCGGCAGGCACGATCGCCGACGCCAACATCACCGCGATCCTCGCCGGCATCGCGCTGTTCGCCTTCGGCAGCGGCCCGGTGCAGGGCTTCGGCGTCGCGCTGATCGTCGGCATCCTCACCTCGATGTACACCGCCGTCTCGGCCTCGCGGGGCATCGCGACGCTGATCTACGGGCGCCGCCGGCGCCTGCAGTCGATCGCCATCTGAACCGCCCGACGCCGAACCCACCGGACGCACGATGAAACCGTTCAACCTCTTCCCGTACGACAGCAAGATCGACTTCATGCGGCTGCGCTGGGTATCGCTCGCGATCGCCGCGCTGCTGGTGCTCACGTCGATCGGCGCGATGCTCTACCACACCTTCCCGGGCGGCCGCTTCGAGCCGCTGGGCACCTTCAACTATGCGATCGACTTCACCGGCGGCGCGGCCGTCGAGCTGCGCACGCAGCGCCCGGCGTCCGTCGACGACGTGCGCGAGCGCCTGGCTGCGGCCGGCCTCGATGGCGCGCAGGTGCAGACCCTCGGCACGGGGACGGAGCTGATCGTGCGCCTGCAGCCCAGCGATGCGGATACCGCGCGCACCGGCACGGATGGCGAGGTGCGCAGCATCGGTCAGCAGGTGAGCGCCGCGCTCGGCGACCGATGGGGCCGGGTGGAGATCCTCCGCAGCGAGCAGGTCGGCGCGCAGGTCGGCGCCGAACTCGCCACGAACGGCATCTGGGCGCTGATCTTCGTGATCGTCGGCTTCCTCCTGTACATCTCGTTCCGCTTCGAGCTGAAGTTCGCCATGGCGGCGACGCTGACGACGATGCACGACGTGATCATCGTGCTCGGCTGGTTCGCGATCACTCGCCACCCATTCGATCTCACCGTGCTCGCGGGCGTGCTGTCGGTGCTCGGCTTCTCGATCAATGACACGATCGTCGTCTTCGACCGCATCCGCGAGAACTTCCGCGGCATGCGCGCCGATGCGAGCACGGTTCTGAACGTCTCGATCAACCAGACGCTGTCGCGCACGGTGATCACGTCGTTCGCCGCGTTCCTGACCGTGCTGGCGCTCTACCTGTACGGCGGTGACTCGCTGCGTGGCATGGCCGAGTCGCAGCTCATCGGCGTGGTGATCGGCACCGTGTCGACGATCTTCCTGGCCTGCCCGCTGCTGTTGAAGTTCGGCGTGAGCAAGCAGGACCTGATGCCGAAGGTCAGCAATGAAGAGGAACTCGCCCGTCGTCCCTGACGGGCTTGGTCCGAGAAAAGGAAAAGGCCGCATCCCTGCGGCCTTTTTCACGTGCGCGGAGTCCGCGCCTCATGCGTCGAATGCGTTGGCGTAGCCGGTGTCGACGATGCGCTTCTGCAGCTCGTCGCAGACCTTCAGCCCGCCCGCCACGAGCGGCCGGCCGAGGAGGCCGCGGTTGTCCATCGGGCCGGTGGGCCGGCCGCGGAAGTCGGCGACCTTGCCGCCCGCCTCGCGCACCAGCAGAACGCCGGCGGCGATATCCCAGGGCTTCACGCCCGCCTCGAAATAGGCGTCCGCGCGGCCCGCGGCGACGTAGGCGAGGTCCAACGCCGCCGAGCCCGTGCGCCGGATGTCCTCGGCCTCGCGCAGGAGGGCGTCCACGCACTTGAGCTGAGCGCTGGCGCGCTCGCGCTCGCGCGGCGGGAAGCCGGTGATCAGCATCGCGCCGTTCAGGTCCTTGCGGTCCGCGACGCGGATGCGCTTGTCGTTGAGCACCGCACCGGAGCCGCGCGTGGCGTGGAAGATCTCGTTGCGCAGCGGATCGAAGATCACGCCGTTGATGGGCTCGCCGTTCTCTACCAGTGCGATCGACACGCAGAAATGCGGGATCCCGCGGAGGTAGTTGCTGGTGCCGTCGAGCGGGTCGATCACCCAGGTGTAGCGGGAGCGCGTGCCCGTGTTCAGCGGACCGCTCTCCTCGCCGAGGATCGCGTAGTCGGGCGTGGCGCGGCGGAATTCCTTGATGATCTCCTTCTCGGCCAGGCCGTCGACCTCGCTCGCGAAGTCCATGCGGTCCTTCTCGACGACGTTCAGCGCGTCGAGCTTGTGCATGTGGCGAAGCAGGACGTTGCCGGCGGCGCGCGCGGCCTTGATCATCAAGGTGATGGCGGGTTTCTGCATGGGAGTCCGGGGCGCGCTGGCCGTGGAAAAGAGCGGTCCCGCCCGGGCGGCGGGGGCGCGAAGCTTACCATTGGCGCCATGACTCCCGATTTCATGAAGGCGGCCGCTGGCCGCATCCGCGTCGTCCTCGTCGGCACCCAGCACCCCGGCAACATCGGCTCCGCCGCGCGTGCGATGAAGACGATGGGCCTGGAACGGCTGGTGCTGGTCGCGCCGGAGAAGGGCCCGGACGCCGAGTCACACGCGCTCGCGGCGGGCGCGGACGACGTGCTGGCGCAGGCGCGGATCGTCGACGACCTGCCGTCGGCGCTCGTGGGCTGCCGGCTCGTGCTGGGCTGCACGGCGCGGAGCCGGCGGGTCGCACTGCCCGAACTCGCGCCACGCGGGGCCGCCGCGCGGATGGTCGAGGCCGTTGCGGCCCCGGAGCCGGGCGACGTCGCGCTGCTGTTCGGGCGCGAGCGGACCGGCCTGACCAACGAGGAACTGCACCTCTGCCACCTGGCCGTGCACATCCCCGCCAATCCGGAGTACAGCTCGCTCAACCTGGCGCAGGCGGTCCAGGTCCTGGCCTACGAGATCCGGATGGGGCTGCTCGATGCCGCCGGGGTGGAGGTGCCCACCGAGCCGCGCGACCCGCCGGCGTCCCACGAGCAGCTGGAGGGCCTGTACGCCCAGCTCGCCGAGACGCTCGAGGCGATCGACTTCCACAAGGGCCGCGCTCCGGAGAGCGCGATGCGCAAGCTGCGCCGCATCTTCAACCGCGCCGACCTCGACGAGCGGGAGGTCCGCCTCCTGCGAGGCGTCCTCGCCGACGCCCAGCGGATGGCCCGGCTGGCGGGCGACCGCGCCTGAGTCCGGGCCGGCCGCTGGGGCGCGCACTCGGGTGGTATCGGCGGGTGAAGGTTTCGTCTAGGCTTGGGCCGGGGAGCTTTCCGGTCGTACCGATGTCGCGCATTGTCCGCTTCGCCTGCCTGCTGCTGGCCATGGCCTTCGCGCGTCCGCTCGCGGCCGGGGATGACCCGTCGTCGGGCGTCCTGGTGCTGGGGCGCATCAGCGACGATCCCCGCGCCCACTACGACCAGCTCAAGCCGCTCCTCGACTACGTGGTCCCGCGCATGGCCGAGGTCGGGATCCGCGAAGGGCGCATCCTGATGGCCAAGGACGTGCAGCAGATGGCGAGCTACATGCGCCGCGGCCGCGTCGACTGGGTCACGGAGACGGCGGGGACGGCGATGCTGCTCAAGCAGCGCGCGGGTGCGAGTCCGATGCTGGTCACCGAGCGTGACGGCACCAGCCACTACCACTCGGTCTTCTTCGCGCGCCGCGATCGCGGACTGCGCCGGCTCGAGGACCTGCGCGGGCGGCGTGTCGCCTTCCAGCGGCCGACGTCCACCAGCGCCTATTTCGTGCCGGCCGCCGAGCTGCTCGGGCGCTCGATGCCGCTCGAGATCCTGCTGTCCCCCGACGACCAGCCCAGCCCGCAGGCGGTCGGCTACCTGTTCGCCCGCTCCGAGCTCAACATCGCGACCTGGGTGCACAAGGGCCTGGTCGACGTGGGCGTGATGAGCAACCTCGACTGGGAGAACCCGCGCCGCGTGCCCACGGCCTTCCGGCGCGACTTCGTCGTCATCGGCCGCACGCCCGAGTACCCCCGGGCGGTCGAGCTCGTGCGGTCCGACCTCGAGCCGCGCGTGGCCGCGCGCCTTCGCGAAGTCCTGATGCGCGCCCCGCAGGATCCGGCCGGGCGCGAGGCCATGCAGGCCTTCTTCGAGACCACGCGGTTCATGCCGATCGATGGCGTTTCCGCCCACGCGCTGGAGCACATCGGGAACGGCGTCGCGAAGGTGCGGACGGACGTCGAATGAAGTTCCGGATCGGCCTTCAGGCACAGTTCTTCGCCATGGTGGGCCTCGCGGTGCTGGTCGTCAGCGCCCTGATGGTGCTGTTCTGGATGCGCCAGCAGGAGGCCCAGGCGGCGGTCGAGCGGCTCTCGCGCCAGGCCACCGACCAGGTGCTCGACGCCAACCTCCAGCGTCGCGCGGAAGGCACCGTCGGCCAGCTCTCCGAGAGCCTCGCCAATCCGCTCTACTACTTCGACCTGGATGCCGTCGGCGCGATCGCGCAGTCGATGCTGAGGCAGCCGGGCGTGAAGTACGTGATCGTCTTCGATGCCGACGGCAACGTGCTCCACGACGGAACGCACGACATCCCGAGCTATGGCAAGCGGATGGACGATTCGCTGGCCTACGCCGCGATCGGCAGCCGCGAGCTGCGCGTGCAGACCACGGGGGGGCTGATGGACGCCTCGGCCCCGGTGATGATCGGTGACCTGCGCCTGGGCGGCGTGCGCATCGGCTTCGACCGCATGCACGGCCGCCATTACCAGTCCGAGGCGATCGTGACCCTGCGCGAGCGGGTGAGGGCGCTCGGCGAGCGCCAGCTGCTCGCGATCCTGCTGCTCACCGCGGCGCTGCTCGCGCTCGGCGGCGTGCTGCTCGCGATGATCCAGCGCGGGATGGTGCGGCCGATCGCGCAACTCGCCGATTCCGCGCGCGCGATCGAGGCGGGACGCTTCGACACCGACCTGCCGGTCACGCGCCGGCAGGACGAGCTCGGCGACCTGATCCGGGCCTTCGGCCGGATGAGCCAGAGCGTGGCACGGCATGACCGCGAGATCCGGCGCATGGCCTACACCGACGCGCTGACCGGCCTCGCCAACCGCCTGGCCTTCCGGGAGATGCTCGACGCGCGCGTGCTCCGGCTCAATGGCGTCGGACGTCAGCTCGCGCTCCTGTTCGCCGACATCGACGACTTCAAGCGCATCAACGACACCCTCGGCCACGACGCGGGCGACGAGGTCCTGCTGCAGTTCGCGCACCGCATCTCGCAGGCGGTCACCGACGTGGGCGGGCCGGAGGCGAAGGTCGCGCGCTTCGGCGGCGACGAATTCGTGATCCTGGTGGACCACGGCGACGTGCGCGAGACGGCGACGGCGCTCGCGCAGAGGCTCGTGTCGGTGCTGGCCGAGCCGCTCACGGTGCAGGGGCGGCAGGTGTTCCTCGGCACGTCCGTGGGCGTCACGCTCTTCCCGGACGACGCGGCGGGTGCCACGGCACTGCTCAAGAACGGCGACATCGCGATGTACCAGGCGAAGGTGGCCGGCAAGAACTGCTATCGCTTCTACTCGCGCGCGATGAACGAGGCGGTCGAGCAGCGCATGCACCTCGAGCACGAGTTGCGCGGTGCCTGGGAACGCGGCGAACTGCGCGTGGTGTACCAGCCGGTGTATCGCGTGTCGGACCAGGTCCTGGTCGGCGCCGAAGCGTTGCTGCGCTGGCGCCATCGGGAGCAGGGCGTCATCGCCCCGTCCGTCTTCATCGACGTCGCCGAGCAGAGCGGCCTGATCGAGACGATCGGGCCGCAGGTGATGCGTGCCGCCTGCGGCGATGCCGTGCGATGGTCGGAGTCCCGCCGCGAGGGCGAGCCGCCGCTGTTCGTCTCGGTCAACGTATCGCCGCGCCAGCTGCGCAGCGGCGACCTCGCGCGCATGGTGGAAGCGAGCCTCCGCGACGCCGGCCTGCAGGCGGCGCAGCTGCACGTGGAGCTCACCGAGACGGCGGTGATCAGCGACGAGGCCCATGCGAGCCAGCTGCTCTCGCGCCTGCGCGCGATGGGCGTGAAGGTCTGGCTGGACGACTTCGGCACGGGCTTCTCCGGCCTGAGCCACCTGCGCCGGGTGCCTGTGGACGGCGTCAAGATCGACCGCAGCTTCGTGGCGGACGTGCTGCGCGATCCCGACGACCTCGCGTTGACGTCCGCGATCATCGCGATGGCGCATTCGCTCGGCATCACGGTGGTGGCGGAAGGGGTGGAGAAGGAAGGGCAGTTCGCGCTGCTGCGCGATCGCCGATGCGACCTCGCCCAGGGCTACTGGCTGGGCCATCCGCTCGAAGTGGACGAGTTCCTCGCGCTGCTCGAGGAGCCGGTGGCGGGCTGAGCGACGCGCGCGGCCTCAGCCGGCGCCGACCGCGTCCAGCACTGCCTGCAGCGCCGTGCCCGACAGTGCGCCGAAGCCGGCGATCGTGGCCGCGCTCGCGATCCACGCGACCAGCATCAGCGCGCCATCGCGCTCGAGCAGTGCCAGTGCGAACAGCAGGAGGATCGCCGCCAGCGCGTAGTTGGTGAACGGGATCGGCAGCGACAGCAGCAGCCCCATCACCACGAGGAACAGGCCCGTGACGACGTCGAGCAGCCAGTGGTCGAGCATCACCACGAGCCGGGGACGGACGACGCGCTCGAGGCGGCGCAGCCAAGGCGCCAGCAGGTCGCGCAGCCGGGCCATCGTGCCGCGGGTAGGGCCGCGTCGCGCGACGAAGCCGGGGAGCCACGGCTGGCGCAGGCGCACGAGCACCTGCACGCCGACCAGCATCACCAGAGGCCCGCTCAGGGCACCCGCGAGCCCGGGAATGGGAATGAACGCCGGCGCGGTCGCGGCCATCAGGAGCATCCCGAAGGCCCGGTCGCCCAGCCCCTGGAACAGGTCGCCGAGGCGCAGCGCATCGTCGGGATCGCCTTCGGCGAAGCCGTCGAGCAGTGCGCGCGTGCTGACTTCCCGGGCCATCAGGCGGGCCTCTCGTCGCCGTCGTCCTCGGCTTCGACGGTCGGCGTGAGCAGCAGCTTGTCGACGCGCGGGCCGTCCAGGTCGACCACCTCGATCCGCCAGCCGTCCCATACGAAGAATTCGCCCGCATGCGGGATGCGGCCGAAGTGCGCGATGACCATGCCGGCCGCGGTGTGGAAGTCGTGCTCGTCCTCGCCGGGCAACAGCGTGCGGCCCAGGACTTCACGGAGCTCCTCCGTGCCGAGCGCCCCGTCCACCAGCAGGGAGCCGTCGTCGCGCTGTACCACCGCCGCCACGGCTTCGTCGTGCTCGCCCGACTGGATGCGTCCGAGGACCGCGCCCATGACGTCGTTGACGGTGACCAGGCCGGTCACGTCGCCGTACTCGTCCACCACCAGCGCGAGCGACTGCTGCTCCTCGCGGAAGATCTCGAGCAGCTTGAGCGCCGGGGTGGACTCCGAGACGAACAGCGGCTCGCGCAGGTCGACGAACAGGTCCGGCGCCGCGCCCGTGGCGATCGCACGCAGCAGCGACTTCACTTCCAGGACGCCGAGCACGTCCTGGTCGTTGCCGCGGTAGACCGGAAAGCGCGAGAAGGGCGCCTCCCGCATCGTCTCGAGGTTCTCGTCGAACGGGGCGGCCGCGTCGAGCCAGGCGATGCGCGTGCGCGGCGTCATCAGGCTTTCGGTGACCCGGTCGCCGAGCGAGAGCACGCGGTTCATCATCTTGCGCTCGTCGGCATCGATCACGCCCTGCTCGTGGCTTTCGCTCACCAGCATGCGGATCTCCTCTTCGCTGACGCCACTGCGCGAGTCGTCGCGGACGCCCATCAGCCGCAGCACGCCGCGGTTGATCGCGCCGAGTGCACGGACGACGGGTTTCGCCGCACGCGCGAGCGCGTTGAGGGGCAGGGCGACGATCACCGCGATGCGTTCGGGATTGGTCAGCGCCAGGCGCTTGGGCACGAGTTCGCCGAAGATGACCTGCCCGGCGGTGATGAGGCCGACCGCCACGGCGATGCCGATCTTGTCCGCGTACTCCCGGGCGCCCGGCCACCAGCCCTCGATGTTCGACGCCACCAGCAGCCCGATCGCCTCGCCGCCGAAGACGCCCGCGAGGATGCCGATCAGCGTGATCCCGATCTGGACGGTGGAGAGCAGGTCGTCCGGGTGCTCCGCGAGCGCCAGCGCGCAGCGGGCGGCGCGCCCGGCCGCCCCCTTCTCCTCGCCCATCTGCTTGAGCCGCAGTTTCCGCGACGTCATCAGGGCCATCTCCGACATCGCGAAGAAGCCGTTGAGCAGGATCAGGAAGCCGACGACGATGAGCTCAACCATGGCGGACCCGGCGGGGGCGCGGCGTGGTCGGAGCAGGGGAGGCGGGCGTGCAACTCGCCGGTTCCGGGTCGTCGTCCATGGAAGGGGGGAGGGGGTGGGGGCGCCGATGGTAGCAGCCGCGTGAAGGGCCGCTTCGTGAAGGGCTGTCGGCGAACGGTCACGGAACCGTCATAATCGCGCGTCGCCGTCACACCCTTCGAGGCATCCCATGTTCTCCCTGCAGACGATGTTCGGCCAAGGCAAGCAGTTCTACACGCTGCTGGAGGAGGCCGCGGTCGCCGCCCACGACAGCACCAAGGCGCTGCACGCGATGCTGAGGGAGACCTCGAGCCAGCCGGCGCTGGACGCCTTCAAGCTGGCCCGCCAGCGCGAGCGCGCCACCGCCGAGAAGATCAGCCAGGAGCTGGTCAACAGCTTCATCACCCCGATCGAGCGGGAGGACATCGAGGCCCTGGGGTCGGCGCTCTACAAGATCCCCAAGCAGGTCGAGAAGTTCGCCGACCGGTACTCGCTCGCGGTGCGGCACCTGCATGACATCGATTTCGCGCCGCGCGCCGCCATGCTCGAACAGGCCGCCGGCGTCGTGGTCGACATGGTGCGCCAGTTGCCCGCGCTGAAGCTCGAGCCGATGAAGCAGCAGTCCGACCGCCTGCGCGCGATCGAGAACGAGGCCGACCGCCTGATGCTCGAGCTCTACCGCGACATCTACTCGGGCAAGCTGGACCCGCAGCAGATGTTCCTGCTCAAGGAGTTCTTCGAGATCCTCGAGAAGGCGATCGACCGCTGCCGCGAGGCCGGCGTGGTCGCCTACGAGATCGTGCTGAAGAACTCGTAAGGGGACGCCGCGATGCTCACGCTCGTCCTGCTCGTCGTGCTCGCGGCGCTGATCTTCGAGTACATCAACGGCTTCCACGACACCGCGAATTCGATCGCGACGGTCGTCGCGACCAAAGTGCTCTCACCCGCGCAGGCGGTGGGCATGGCGGCGTTCACCAACCTCGTCGGCGCGCTCTGGGGAACCGCGGTCGCCAAGACGATCGCGTCCGGGCTGATCGATACCGGCGTGGTCGAGGTGACCTCGCAGCTGATCCTGTGCGCGCTGCTCGGCGGCATCGTCTGGAACCTGATCACGTGGTGGTGGGGGCTGCCGTCCTCGTCGTCGCACGCGATGATCGGCGGACTGGTCGGCGCCGCCTTCGCCGCGGCGATGAACAATCCCGAGGTCGTGATCTGGTCCGAGGTCAAGGATCCGATCTACAAGAGCGCGGGCATCCTCTGGAAGGTGCTCGTGCCGATGGTGACTTCACCCATCGCGGGCTTCACCGCCGGCTTCCTGCTGATGGGCGTGCTGTTCACCATCATCGGACTCATGGCGCGGAGCGGGGGGCTGCTCGCACGCGTCGCGCGTCCGCGTTGGGTCAATGGCTTCTTCGGCAAGGCGCAGATCGCCTCGGCGGCGGCCATGGGCTTCGCGCACGGCTCCAACGACGCTCAGAAGACGATGGGTATCATCGCGCTGACGCTCGTGAGCGCGCAGGCCGCGGGCACGCTCGACGACCTGCCGGCATGGCTCGCGTTCCTGCATCCGTCGCCGGGCGCGATCGAGAACCAGGACATCGACACCTGGATCAAGATCACCTGCGCGATCGTCATGGCGATCGGCACCGCTGCAGGCGGCTGGCGCATCATCAAGACGCTCGGCCACAAACTGGTGAAGCTGCACCCGATCCACGGCTTCGCCGCCGAGACCAGCGCGGCGTCGGTGATCCTGACGGCGTCGTCGCTCGGCATCCCGGTCTCGACCACGCACAACATCTCGTCCGCGATCATGGGGGTGGGCAGCGCCAAGCGCCTCAATGCGATCCGCTGGACGGTGGTCGAGCGCATGCTGTGGGCATGGATCCTCACCATCCCCGCGGCCGGCGGCATCGCCTACCTGCTGTTCTGGCTGATGCGCTCGCTGGGCTGGGCGTGAGTCTGGAGCCGTAACGAGAAAGGCCCGCGGATGCGGGCCTTTTTCATGCGCGCCATCGACTCAGAACAGGTCGCCTCCGGCCGAGAGCGTCCGCTCCATGCGGTCGCCCAGTCCACCGATCTCCAGCAGCAGGCGCTGCACCTCGTCCAGCTCCAGGCTGTCCATCGGGCGGTTCTCGACCAGCTGCAGGTGCGGCACGCCGTCGAGGTCGCCGATCGCGAGGTATCCGACCTGGCTGTCCCAGTTGAACGTCAGGGCCTTGCGGGGATCCACGCCGGTGATCGGGGCCACCGCGGTGCTCACGCGGAGGAACTGGCGGCTGTCCTCGTCGGCGAGCCGGCTGAGGAAAATCGCCTGGTGGCGGCGCCCCTGCTCGAGCGAGAGCTCGACGCACATCATGTCCTCGTCCTGCAGGCGGATGTCGTAGCCCTCGCCTTCGAGGAATTCGTGGATGGCTTGGAAGTCGCGCATCGTTCTCTCCGTAGTGGCCGCTATGCTATCGCCATGAGTGCCATGCCGGATACGCAGGACGCTGCCCATCGCATCCGGGCGGCGATCCGCGCCATTCCGGCCGGGGACGTCGCCGGCTATGGTGAAGTGGCCCGACGCGCCGGCCTCCCGGGCCGTGCGCGGCTGGTCGCGCGGCTGCTATCCACCGGCGGCTGCGACGACCTTCCGTGGCATCGCGTCGTGCGCGCCGACGGGCGGATCGCATTCCCCGAGGGGTCCCCTTCCCATCGCGAGCAGGCCGCACGGCTGCGCGGCGAGGGGGTCGAGGTCGAGCGGGGGCGGGTGATGGGGCGACGCGCCCGGCCGTCGCTCGATGAAACGCTGTGGGGCCCGGTGCGTTAGCGTCGCGTGCAGCACGTATTGCAGTGCAGCAGCTACCATGGGCGCATCCCCGGGAGCCGTGATGTTCACGAGACTGCCGCCCGTCACGCGGGCCCTGCTGATCGCCAATGCGGCGGTGTTTCTGCTGCAGTTCCTAGCCGAGAGTTCGCAACTCGGTGGCTGGCTCATGTACCTTACGCTCTGGCCGCTGGGCAGCGGAGCCGAGTACGACGTGCCGGGTTTCCTTCCGTGGCAGGTGCTCACTTACGGCTTCATGCACGGCGACCTGCCGCACCTGCTCTTCAACATGCTCGCGCTGGTGATGTTCGGCGCGCAGGTGGAGCACGAATGGGGCGCCCGACGGTTCCTCGGCTACTACCTGACATGCGTGGTCGGCGCCGCGCTCTGCCAGCTCGTGGTCGCCGCGATCACCATGTCGATGGGCGGCGGCGTGTACTACACGGTCGGCGCGTCGGGCGGGGTGTTCGGCCTGCTTCTGGCCTACGGCATGCTGTTTCCGAACCAGCGCGTGATGCTGCTGATTCCGCCGGTACCGATGAAGGCGCGCACGCTCGTGACCCTGTACGGCGTGATCACGCTGCTCATGGGTCTGAGCGGGGTCATGCCCGGCGTCGCGCATTTCGCGCATCTGGGTGGAATGTTGTTCGGCTGGCTGCTGATCCGGCAGTGGCGCCGTCGTCCTCCGCCCGGGGGCCGACGCCGGCCACCGCTGCGCGCCGTGCACTGAGGGCGGAGGCCGCGTCCGCGCGTGGCCTTCGATGCCGGCACGCCGGTCCGATCAGGGCCAGAGGCGGATCTGCTGGTCGACCTTCGGTGCCATCGGGGCGCCCGCCTTGCAGGTGAATGCGGTCGCGAAGCCCGGCTGGTTCGACAGCACGAGATTGGTCCGCCACGCGCCGGGCGGGTAGATGCTCGTCGCCGCGCGCTCCGTGGCCGCGTCCACCGAGAGCTGCTCCGGCCACAGGCGTGCCCAGCCCGTGTAGAAGGCCTGGAGGTCGGACGTCGCGGGCGACGGCACCGCCCGACGCATGCCGGCTTCCGCGAGTTCGACGCCCGCCAGGTCCGCGATGAGCACGTCGTCGACCAGGCTGCCGTTGAGGTTGACGCCGGTCAGGCCGGGGTGGGCACGCGCGGAGGCCTGGCCCGCGACACGCGCCGCGAGAGAGGACCACGCGGCGGTTTCCGACGGGGTCCACCAGTCGCGCGCTTCGCCCCGCGCGCTGATCAGCCGGCCGCGCGTATCGATCGCGTGGCTCAGCTCGTGGCCCACGAGTGCACCGAACGCGCCGTACTGCGCGGGCAGCGGCTGGGTGACGTCGAGGACCGGCGGCTGCAGCACCGCCGCCGTCACGATGAGGCGGTTCTGCGGCACGTCGTAGGCGAGGGCGGGCTGCTGCGGCAGCACGTCCCAGCGGCGATCGGCATTGCCACGCCCGATGCGCCGCATTTCCTCGCGATGGCGCCAGGTCGAGGCGATCAGCATGTTGCTGCCGAAGCTGCCGCGGCCCATCGGCTGCACGGTGTAGTCGAGGTCGCGACGCGGCGCGCCCACTTCGATCCTCAGCGCAGCGAGCTTGGCCCGGGCTTCGGCGCGTGCGGACTCGCCGAGGCGTGCATCACGGTCGATCGAGGCGACCAGCGCGTCCCGGACATGACCGGCCACTTCCTCCGCACGCGCGCGCGTCGTCGCGGGAAGATAGCGGGCGACGTATTCGCGACCGAGCATCGGGCCGGCGGCGAGGTTGATGGCGTCGAGTACCTGCTGCTGGCGAGGCACGGGCGCGGCCTGTCCCGCGAGGACGCGGCCACGGAATTCGAAGGCGGCGTCGCGCCACGTCTTGCTGAGGTACGGCGCCATCGCGTCGCCGACGCGCCAGCGCAGGTAGGCCTTCCACTGCGCGGGCGGCAGCGAGCCGACCAGCCCGTCGAGCAGGGTGAACAGCGCCGGATTCGGCATCGACACCTGGTCGTCGGTGACGCCCTGCGCCTTGATGAAGTCCGCGAGCTGCAGGCGCTTGAACTGCTTGCCGAGGTTCGCGGTCGGCACTGGCACGTAGCCAGCGCGCGGATCCTGCTGCGTGCGGAGCGGGCGCGCGGCCTGTGCCAGGCGCGTCTCGAGATCGATCACCCACTGGGCTTCGCCCGCCGCCTGCGCTTCCGGCGTGCCGGTCAGCACGAGGATGCGCTGCACGTAGGCGCGATAACGCGCCATGACGTCGCGCGTCTCCTGGTCCGTGCGCGTGTAGAACGCCGGGTCGGGCAGGCCGTAGCCGCCATCGGTGAAGTAGCCGATGTGGCGGTCGGTGTCGGCGAGATCGACGTCCGCGCCGAAGTTGAAGGCCACCGGGATGCCGACCTGGTGGAGCGCCGCGATGGACGGCGGGATGTCCTTGGCCCGGCGGATCGCATTGATGCGCGAGATCAGCGGGGCGACCGGGTTGGCGCCGTCGCGCTCCACGGAGGCCTCGTCGAGGCCGCTGGCCCAGAAATCGCCCAGCAGCTTCTCGACATTGTTCTGCGGCGACTGCATCGCGGCGTTCAGCAGGTCGATCTGCTGTTGCTGCGCGCGCATCGCCAGCTGCTCCATCGCCGAGATCGACGCGCTGCCGGGGACGAGCGTGTTCGCCCGGATCCAGTCGGCATTCGCGAAGGCGTGGAAGTCCGTGCAGGCGGGCGAGGCGGCGGGCGCCTTCGTGCTCCTGCGGCTCCTCTGCGCGGCCGCATCGGTGCAGGCGGAGGCGGCGAATACGGCGAGGGCGAGCGCGCAGACGAGCGGGCGTGGAGTCATCGGGGGAAGGTCCGTGGCCGGAATCGGCGGCAGTCTAGCAACGGGTCCAGCGTCCTGATGAACGCTTTCATCACGCCTGAAACACGAAGGGCCCGGCGATCGCCGGGCCCTTCGCGGAGCACGCCGGTGGCGTGCGGCTTACCAGATGACGACCTGCTGGTCGCCCTGCCGCACCATCGGCGCGCCCGGCTTGCACTGGAACGCGGCGGCGAACGCCGGCAGGTTCGAAGGCGCGCCGATCGCGCGGAAGTTGGCCGGCGCGTGCGGGTCCGTCGCCAGCCGGACCTTGAGCTCTTCCGGCGTGAAGTTGCGACGCCAAACGGTTGCCCAGTTCGCGAAGAAGCGCTGGTCGCGCGTCAGTCCTTCGATCATCGGGTCGGGCTTGTCGCCGGTGGCGCGCTTCATGGCGTCGTAGGCGGTCGCGAGGCCGCCGAGGTCGGCGATGTTCTCGCCGAGCGTCAGCTTGCCGTTGACCTTCGCCCCCGGCGCCGCCTCGTACGCGTTGAACTGGTTGACGAGCTTGTCGGTCAGGCCGGTGAAGCCCTGCGCGTCGGCCGGCGTCCACCAGTTCTCGAAGTTGCCGGTGGCGCCGAAGCGCGAGCCCTGGTCGTCGTAGCCGTGGATCATCTCGTGGCCGATCACCGCGCCGATGCCGCCGTAGTTGAGCGGATCGTCCGCCTTCGGGTCGAAGAACGGCGGCTGCAGGATCGCGGCCGGGAAGACGATCTCGTTCTGCAGCGGGTTGTAGTAGGCATTGACCGTCTGCGGGCTCATGCCCCATTCGGTCTTGTCGACCGGCTTGCCGATCTTGCCCAGCTGCCACTTGTAGTTGAACTCGTTGGCCGCCAGCACGTTGGCGATGTAGCTGTCACGGCTCGTCTGCAGGCCGTTCCACTCGCGCCACTTGTCCGGATAGCCGATCTTCGGCGTGAAGCTGGCCCACTTCTCCATGGCCTTCTTCTTGGTGTCCTCGCTCATCCAGGCGAGGTTCTCGATGCGCGCCTTGAGCGCGTCGCTCAGGTTGCGCACCAGCTCCTGCATGCGCTGCTTCGACTCGGGCGAGAACGCGACCTTGACGTACATCTGGCCGAGCGCCTCGCCGGCCTGGCCCTCGATGGTGTCGAGCACGCGCTTGCCGCGCTCCTTCATCTCCTTCTGGCCGCGCAGCGCCTTGTTGTAGAAGTTGAAGTGTTCCTGCGCGAAGGCGTCCGACAGGTAGGGCGAGGCGCTGTCGACGAGGTGGAAGCGCAGGTAGCTCTGCCACTGCTGCACTGGAACGTCACCGAGCATCTTCGAGACTTCCTGGTGGAAGCCCGGGATCGCCAGCGAGAACATCTGCGGCGCGGCGATGCTCTGCGATGCGAAGAACTTCGACCACGGGAAGTTCGGCGTCAGCTTGTCAGCATCCGCCACGCTCACCGGGTTGTAGTACAGCGAGACGTCGCGCGAGAGCTCCTCGCTCGACTTCGAGGCGCGCGCCAGGCGCGTCTCGAACGCGACCACGTCCTTCGCCTGCTTCGCGGCATCGGCTGCCGGAACGCCCGACAGCTCCAGCACCTTGGCGACGTGCTGCTCGTACGCCGCCAGCTTGTCCTTCTTGTCGGCATCGACGTAGTAGGTCTTGTCCGGCAGGCCCAGACCGCCCTGGCCGGCGTAGGCGATGTTCATCGAGGAGTTCTTGAAGTCCGCCTCGGGGCCGAACGAGAAGATGTAGCCCTCGCCCTTGGCCGCGGACGTGCGCAGGTGCTCGGCGATCTGCTCGGGCGTCTTCAGCGCGGCGATCGCGTCGATGCGGCTCTGCAGCGGCTTGAGGCCGGCGGCGTTGATGGCGTCGGCATTCATGCCGGTGGCCCAGAAGTCGCCGACGATCTTCTCCACGCCCGTCGCGCCCTTCATCGCCGCGGCCTGCTCGGCGATCTGGCGCTGCACCGCGGTGCTGCGCTCGTCGAGCATCTCGAACGCGCCCCACGAGGTGCGGTCGCCCGGGATCTGGTTGGCGGCGAGCCACTTGCCGTTGACGTAGCCGCCGAAGTCGGTGCACGCGTCCTTGCTCGTGTCGAGGTCGGCCTTGGTGAAGCGGTTGACCGGCGGGAGCTTGCTCTCGTCGATCTTCAGGGCGGTGGCGCCGTCCTGCGCCGTCGCGGCGCCGCTGGCCGCGGTGTCGGTCGATGCGGTCTGGTTGCAGCCGGCGAGCGCGGCGGCGATGGCGAGGGACAGCAGGAGGTGCGGGGTCTTCGGGATCACGTCGGGCTCCATGGCCGGGACAGTCGGGGTGCGCGGCAGCGGGCGGTGCCGCGGCATGCCCGCGCGACATTAGCTCCAAGCGGCCGGTGGCAGCGGGTGTCGAAGGTCATGCCGGACGACGGGGGAGGGCCGGCTGAACCGAGCGCGCGGCGGCCGCTCGTGTCGAGGCGCGCTTTGACGTAGCATTCACCCTGTTCAGCGCCTGGCATCGCCGCCCCGCGGCACGCTTCCCAGGTTTCTTTCGTGGCCCGTCGCCCGACGCCGCCCGTCAGTCATCCCGCACGATTTTCTCGGCGCAGACACGCCCCGGAGCCTCCGGTGCGTCATCCATCCTTCTCGCAGCGCGGTACGGGAAAGCTCCGAGTCGATCCACGGCATCCGCCGTGGCACATGCACATCCGGAGATTTCCATGACGATCGAATCCTCGACGTTCGAGGCGCTCGGCCTGTCGCAGGCCCTTCTGCGCGCGCTGGCCGAGAACGGCTTCAACCAGCCCACCCCCATCCAGCAGCAGGCGATCCCGCTGGCGATGGCCGGCCGCGACGTGCTTGGCGGCGCCCAGACCGGCACCGGCAAGACCGCCGCCTTCGGCCTGCCACTGCTCAACCGCCTCGCCAAGGCCACGCCGGTCAACGGCCCGCGCAAGCCGCGCGCGCTGATCCTCGTGCCGACCCGCGAGCTCGCCGTGCAGGTGAGCGACAACCTGCGCACCTACGCGCGTTACCTCCGCATGTCGATCGGCATGATCTTCGGCGGCGTCGGCATGGGTCCGCAGGTCGACCTGTTCCGCCGCGGCGTCGACGTGCTCGTCGCCACGCCGGGCCGCCTGATCGACCACATGGACCGCGGCAGCGTGAAGCTCGACGGCATCGAAATCCTGGTGCTCGACGAGGCCGACCGCATGCTCGACATGGGCTTCCTGCCGGCGATCAAGCGCATCGTCGGCAAGCTGCCGCAGCATCGCCAGACGCTGCTGTTCTCGGCGACGTTCGAGGCGCGGATCAAGCAGCTCGCCCTCGAGTTCATGCACGACCCCTATCAGGTGCAGGTCGCGGCGAACAACACGATCGCCGACACCATCGCCCACCGGGCGCACCCGGTCGACGGTTCGCGCAAGCGCGAGCTGCTGGTGCAGATCCTCAGCGAGCGCTACGACGAGCAGGTGCTGGTCTTCGGACGCACCAAGCACGGGTGCAACCGCCTCGCCGAGCAGCTCGATGAGGCCGGCATCAAGGCCGTCGCCATCCACGGCAACAAGAGCCAGGCGCAGCGGCAGAAGGCGCTCAACGCATTCAAGGCCGGCAAGGCCCGGGTACTCGTCGCCACCGACGTGGCGGCGCGCGGGCTCGACATTCCCGACCTGCCGCTGGTGATCAATTACGAGCTGCCCATGGTCGCCGAGGACTACGTGCACCGTATCGGCCGCACCGGCCGCAACGGCGCGACGGGCGAGGCACTGTCGCTGGTCGGCATGGACGAGGGCCCCCTGCTGGCGCAGGTGCAGAAGCTGCTGCGGCAGGAGATCGAGCTGGTGACGGTCGACGGCTTCGCACCGGCACGACCGCTCCAGCTGACGGGCGCGATGCCGAATCCGCGTCGCAAGCCGGCGCACCGACCGCACGGGTCGGCGCCGAAGCGGCATGCCCACGCCGGACCGAAGCAGGGTCGGTCCTCGAACCGTCGGGGCGGCGGCGGGCGGCAGGGATCCGCCGGCTGAGGCTCGCCCGCGACGCACGGAACGGCCCTTCGGGGCCGTTTTCGTTTGGCGGCGCCGGGGGGCGGGACGTGGGAGGTCGAGCGGGCGTCCCTGCCGCTGAAGCGATGGCCGAGGGTGCACGGCGCGGTGCGGCCGGGCATGAAAAAAGGCTCCCTCGCGGGAGCCTTCTTCAGATCTGGCGGAGAGGGAGGGATTCGAACCCTCGGTACGCTATAAACGTACGCCTGATTTCGAGTCAGGTACATTCAACCACTCTGCCACCTCTCCGGTGGTCCCACCGCACGGCGGTGGGCCGGGAATGATACGGCGGCGGCCGTCGCGCGACAAGGCCGCAAACGGGGCCGTTACACTGTCCCGCCCGCATCAGGAGACGTCTCCATGTCCGAGATCCAGGTCCCCGTGTCCTTCGGCGAGCTGCTGGACAAGATCGCGATCCTGCAGATCAAGTCCGAGCGCATGAAGGACGAGGCCAAGCTCGCCAACGTCCGCAAGGAACTCGCGGCGCTCGAGCGCACCTGGATGGCCCATCCGGCCGCGGGCCACGACATCGTCCGGTTGCGTGCCGAACTCAAGGCGGTGAACGAGCGGCTGTGGGAGATCGAGGACGACATCCGCGTGAAGGAGAAGCGGCAGGAGTTCGATGCCGACTTCATCCGCCTCGCCCGGGCGGTGTATTTCGAGAACGACGAGCGCGCCCGCATCAAGAAGGACATCAACCTCGCGCTGGGCTCGTCCTACGTCGAGGAGAAGTCGTACGAGGATTACCGGCAGCCCGCCGGCTGAACCTCACGCGGCGCGCGGGCCGGGGTGGTCCGCCACGAAACGCTCGAACGCCGCGATCGCGTCGTCGACGGTCACGAGGTCCATGACGCCCTCGCGCTCGATCTTCGTCCCCCACTTGAGTCCGGCGGCCGATCGGCCAAGGAAGCGGCGCGCGGCATCGTCGTACCGGTCGACGCAATAGCGCCGGTCGCTGTAGGGCCCGCTGCGCGCCGGGTTGCTGGCCGCATGCAGGCCCAGCACCTTCGTGCCCATCGCATTGGCGATGTGCATCGGGCCGGAGTCGGGCGTCATCACGAGGTCGGCGCGCTCGAGCAGGGCGGGGAGCTGCTTGAGGGTGTCCTTGCCGATCAGGTCGAGCACCGGGGCGCGCGCGGTGGCGAGGATCTCGTCGCCGACGCGACGCTCGAGCTCGCTGCGGCCGCCGCACAGCACCACGCGCCAGCCTCGCAACGCCGCATGATCGACCACGGCCGCGTACCGATCGCTCCGCCAGTTGCGTAGCACGTGGCTCGAGCAGGGCGAGACGAGGAGGGTGCGGGCGCCGTCGGCGGGCCACTGCGCGGCGGCCCATTCGCGTGCGTCGGCCGGGACGGGCATGTCCCAGCGGACCGAACCGCGCTGGATTCCGAGCGGCTCGGCGAAGCTGCCGATCGCATCGAGCACGTGGATGCCGGGTCGGTCGGAAATGCGCTCGTTGATGAAGAGGCCGTGCAGGTCCTTCGAGCGCGAGCGGTCGTAGCCGATGCGCCGACGCGCGGGCACGAACGCCGACAACAGGTTCGCGCGCGCGGCGACCTGCATCTGCAGCAGCGCGTCGAAGCGGTCGCCGAGTTCCCGCCGCACCGCGCGCATGCCGGCGACGCCGGACGTCTTGTCGTACTCGACGAAGCGCACGCCCGGCAGGCCCGACAACAGGCGATGTTCGCCCCGGCCGATGAGCCAGGTGATGTCCGCATCCGGCAGTGCGTCGCGCAGGGTGTGCACGAGCGGCAGCACGTGGGTCACGTCGCCCAGGGCGGAAAGCCGCAGCAGGCAGATGCGCGCATCGCGGCGGAGCGGGGCTGGGCTCACTGCTAGACTCCGGGCATGTCGCGCGAGATGGCCGGGGAAGCACGCATCGAACTCGACGGCCCGGCCGGCCGTGGCGCGATTGTCTTCGACCCGGCGCGCGTGGAACAAGCGCGCGCCGAATGGTTTGACGCGGATGCATGGGGCCCCCTGGCGACTCCCGTGGCGACGGGCGGCCGCGGCGCGGCCTGGTTCGTCGACGCGCCGTTCGGGGCGTTGGTCCTGCGCCATTACCGGCGGGGCGGACTCGCGGCGCGCGTCAGCCGCGATCGGTACTGGTGGAACGGGGAGGCCGCGGTGCGCGGCGTCGCCGAGTTCCGCCTGCTGCGCGAGGCCGCGCGACGCGGCGTCCCGGTTCCCTTGCCGGTCGCGACCCTGTACGTGCGCCGTGGCGCGCACTACCGGGCATCGATCCTGCTCGACCGCATCCGAGGCGCGCGCACCTTCGCGGAGCTGGTGCTCGACGGCGCGGCGCCGTGGGGCGACGCGGGTCGCCTGGTCGCGCGGGCCCATCGCGCAGGGCTCGACCATGCCGACCTCAATGCCGACAACATCCTGTTCGATGCATCGGGCGGCGCGCACCTCATCGACCTCGATCGCGGCGTCTTCCGCACGCTCGGCGACGGCTGGCGTCGGCGCAACCTCGAGCGGCTCCATCGTTCGCTGGTCAAGCGGCGCGGGACGCGCGACGTGGCGGAGATCGAATCGGGATTCGCCGCATTGTCCGCGGCATACGCGGAGGCCTGGAACGCATGAGCACACGCTGGTCGCTGCGGTTGCACGGAGTGGGCAATGCCTCGGCCGTGGACCTCGGCTCGGCGATGGCGACCATCGAACGCGACGGTGCGCCATGGCTGACGATCGACTGTGGCGCCGAGGGCCTGACGGCCTTCCAGCGCGCGTACGGGCACTCGCCTCGCGCGCTGTTCATCACCCATGCGCACTTCGATCATATCGGGGGCTTCGAGCGGCTGTTCGTCGACAGCTATTTCGACCCCGATCGCCGGGGGCAGGTGGTCGTGTACGCGCCGGCACCGCTCGTACCTTTGCTCCAGCAGCGTGTCGCGTCGTATCCCAACGTCCTCGCCGAAGGCGGGGCGAACTTCTGGGACGCGTTCCGCCTGGTGCCGGTGTCGGACGCGTTCTGGCACGAGCGCATCCGGCTCGACGTCTTCCCCGTGCGCCATCACTGGCCGGACACCGCGTTCGGGCTGCGACTGCGCGGGAGCCTCGTATGGACCGGAGATACGCGCCCGATTCCCGAGATGCTCGCGCGCCATGCCGATGCAGGCGAGCTCATCGCGCACGACTGCGGTCTGCACGGCAATCCGTCGCACAGCGGGATCGACGACCTGGAGCGCGAATACCCGCCCGCGCTGCTGGCGCGGTGCCTGCTCTACCACTACGCGAGTCCGGCCGACGGTGAGGCGCTCGCCGCCCGCGGCCATCGTGTGGGCACGGCAGGCGAAATCGTGGAGTTGCAATCCCCGAGCGCGCCGACCGCCGACCCGTGGCCGGGGTGAGGGCCGCTCGCGCCGCGGCGACACGCGCCCCGCTAGCCTGACCCGCCCTGCCGACGGAGATGACGATGTCCAGACGCCGCCGACACGTGAGCGTGTTCCTGACCGAGCCCGGCCGCCTCGAACTGGCCACGCTGCTGACCCCGTGGCTGCGAGTGGGTGCCCCGTTCGGCGCCTACGTCGAATGCCGCAAGGTGCATCTCGACGGCGAGTACGCGGAGCTCGTGCTGGCGCTGGAATCGGAGGATGACGTCACCACCGACGTGCGGCTGAACGTGCCGCATCATTTCGTGGCGGCAGTGCTCGAGGTCTCCGATCACGACGGGTTCGCGGCGCTGTATTCCGACTAGGTCGGCGGCGTCGCGCCGTGCATCCATCCGGATGTCGGCCCTTGCGCGGAAGCGGCATTGGGCTCCGGGCGCGGCGCAGGATCGCCCGGCGATGCGGGTCGCGTCTCGGGGACCGGCCGGCCGCCGGATGTGCCCGCCGCGATGGCGATGGCCCCGCCGGCTGGCCTCGGCGCCCGCATCAGTCGATACCGTTGCTGCCTTCCGGCCCTGGCGGGGTTTTCGACCTAGCGTCGCGAGGGGCCGACGGGGCCACCATGGAGACGTGCTGTGGAGCGCGCCGCGATCACGGCGTTGATATGGCGGAGAGAGGGGGATTCGAACCCCCGAGGCGGGGTTTAGCCGCCTACACACTTTCCAGGCGTGCTCCTTCAACCACTCGGACACCTCTCCGCACCTGGGCCTGAATACGGCATCCGGCCGCGGTCAGGACCGGCGATTCTACGCGTGCGCACCGCGGGGCCACAAGGCGCGCGGCCGCTGCGACGGGCCTCTGGCACAATGACCCGACATCGCCGGCCGCGCCGGCGGAACCGGTCCGAAGCCCGATGTCCTACCTCGTCCTCGCCCGAAAGTGGCGCCCCAGGCGCTTTTCCGAACTCGTCGGGCAGGAACACGTCGTGCGTGCGCTCACCAATGCGCTCGACAGCGGTCGCGTGCACCACGCCTTCCTGTTCACGGGCACCCGTGGCGTGGGCAAGACCACCATCGCGCGCATCTTCGCCAAGAGCCTCAACTGCGAGCGCGGCACGTCGGCGGAGCCGTGCGGCGAGTGCAATGCCTGCCGCGACATCGACGCCGGGCGCTTCATCGACCTGCTGGAGATCGACGCCGCGAGCAACACCGGCGTCGACGACGTGCGCGAAGTGATCGACAACGCGCAGTACATGCCCAGCCGCGGCCGGGTGAAGGTGTACCTCATCGACGAGGTGCACATGCTGTCGAAATCGGCCTTCAACGCGCTCCTCAAGACGCTCGAGGAGCCGCCGGGACACGTCAAGTTCCTGCTGGCGACGACCGATCCTCAGAAGCTGCCGGTGACCGTGCTGTCGCGCTGCCTGCAGTTCAACCTCAAGCGCCTCGACGAGCAGCAGATCGCCGGGCAGATGACGAAGATCCTCGGTGCCGAGGGCATCGCATTCGAGGACGGCGCCATCCGCCAGCTCGCGCGCGCGGCCGACGGCTCGCTGCGCGACGGCCTCTCGCTGCTCGACCAGGCGATCGCCTACACGGGCGGCGCGCTGACGGACGCGGGTGTCGCGGCGATGCTCGGCACCGTGGACCGCGACCGGGTGGGCGTGCTGCTCGATGCGCTCGCCCGCGGGGACGGCGCCGGGCTGATGGACGGCATCGCGGGGCTCGCCGAGTTCTCGCCCGATTGGGACGACGTGCTCGAGTCCGTCGCGGAGGCCCTGCACCGGGTGCAGGTGCGCCAACTGGTGGAGGGCGCCGAGGTCGGACACGACGGCGTCGATGTCGATGCGCTCGCCGGCATGCTGCCCGCCGAACTCGTGCAGCTCTGGTATTCGATGGCGCTGTCCGCACGTCGCGACCTGCCGTTCGCTCCGAGCCCTCGTGCCGGATTCGAGATGGCGATGTTGCGGATGCTGGCGTTCCGTCCTGCCGGAGGGGAGGTGGACGCCGGCGCAGGCGTGGCGATGCCCCGTGGCGCAGCGGCGTCGCCGACGCGATCCGGTGGCGCCGCGGCTGCGGCCCGCGCGGCTCTGGAAACGGCGCCCGCCGCCCCGTCGCCCGGTGCCTCCGCGGCGATTTCACGGCCTGCCGTCGAGCGTGCGTCGCGTGCGAACGACACGCCGTCGCCGGCCGCGTCGGCCCCGATGCCGCACGCGCCGGTCGCGACTGTGCCGTCCGGGTTGCCCGCCGCGGCGAACGAGCCGCCCGCGGATTCACCGGGTCCGACCGGCTTCGCCGATGCCGACGCGTGGCAGAGCTGGGTGGAGGGCACGCTCACCGGCGCGGCGAAGCAGTTCGCGTCCGTCGTGGGCTTCCTCGGATGTGCGGGCAACACCCTGAAGTTGTCGCTCGATCCCGATGACGAGATGCTGCGCACGCCCTCGGTCGTCAGAACGCTGGTGGAGGCGCTCGCGCCGTGCTTCGGCGGTGAGCCGCGCCTGCAGTTCGAAAGTGCGCGCGGTGAGATCCGCTCACTCCGCGCACAGGCCGAGCGTGCGCGCGACGAAAAGCAGGCGGCGGCCCAGGCCGCGTTCGAACGCCATCCCGACGTGCAGCGGCTGGTCGCCGCCGGCGGGCGCATCGTCCCCGATTCCGTGCGTCCGCTCGACGGCTGACGCCTCCCCCGAACCGTTACGGAGTACGACCCATGCGTGGAAACCTCGGAAACCTGATGCAACAGGCGCAGAAGATGCAGGAGAACCTGCAGCGCGCGCAGGAAGACCTCGCGAAGATCGAGGTGACCGGCAATGCCGGCGCCGGCATGGTGAGCGTGACGCTCACGGGGCGCATGGAATGCCGTCGCGTTCGCATCGATCCGTCGGTGGTGAGCGATCCGGAAATGGCCGAGGACCTGATCGCCGCGGCCTTCAACGATGCCGTCAACAAGGTCAATGCCGAGTCGCAGCAGCGCATGGCGTCGGTGACCGCCGGCATGCCGATTCCCCCGGGGATGAAGCTGCCGGGGATGTTCTGAGCCGCCTGCACGCGACCTGCATGCGCGGTCCGTTGAGCTTGACGGCATCGATGGCGCGGAGCGGCGCATGAGTTCCCTGCTCGAACAGCTCATCGACGCCTTCCGCGTGCTGCCCGGCGTCGGCTCGAAGTCGGCGCAGCGCATGGCCTACCACGTGCTGGAGCGCGAGCGTGCGGGCGGCCGCCATCTCGCGCAGGTGCTGGCCGAGGCGGTCGAACGCATCGGCCACTGCGCGCGATGCCGCGACTTCAGCGAGACCCACGTATGCGCGGTCTGCGCGAGCTCGTCGCGCGATGCCGACCAGCTGTGCGTGGTCGAAACGCCGGCGGACCGCCTCGCGATCGAGCAGGCCACGGGCTATCGCGGCCTGTACTACGTGCTGCAGGGGCGGCTGTCTCCCCTCGACGGCATCGGCCCGCGCGAGCTGGGCCTCGATGGCCTGAGCCGCCGGCTCGCCGAGGGCGAGGTGCGCGAGCTCATCGTCGCGACGAACCCGACGGTCGAAGGCGAAGCGACTGCGCACTACCTCGCGCAGCTCGCCCGGCAGCAGGGCGTCAAGCCGAGCCGCCTCGCCTACGGGGTGCCGCTCGGCGGCGAACTCGAATACGTCGACCGCGGCACGCTCTCGCACGCCTTCGGAAGCCGCACCGAAATCAACGACTAGGACCGGCGATGTCCACCGACACCACCATCTTCGGAAAGATCATCCGCCGCGAGATCCCGGCGGACATCGTGTTCGAGGACGAGCACCTCATCGCGTTCCGCGACATCGCGCCGAGCGCGCCCATGCACGTGCTGTTCGTCCCCAAGACGCCGATCGCCTCGCTCGACGAGGCGAGGCCGGACCATGCGGAACTCCTCGGCCGGCTGATGCTCGCGGCCGCGGACTACGCCCGTGCACAGGGCTTCGCGCAGGACGGGTACCGCGTGGTGATGAACTGCGGCCGCGATGGCGGCCAGACGGTGTTCCAGATCCACCTGCACCTGCTCGCGGGCGCGTCGATGGGTGGCTTCGGCGCCGCGCGCTGATCGATCCGGTGGTCAGACGAAAACGCCCGGCGGGGCCGGGCGTTTCGCCATCGTCACTTCACCACCAGCCCCACCAGGGCCAGGGCGCCGGGCGGGTGACGACGTCCACTCGCTCGCGGACGGGCCAGAGGTACACCACCTCGGCGGCGACGCGCGGCAGGCGGTAGTCGTACTGGCCGATGCGGCGGCTCTCGTAGCCGTCGATGCGCCCGGTGAAGGTCACCTCCCGATTGCGCTCGAAGACGGCCGGGTCGTAGAAACCCGTGCGGCAGGCGATGAATCGCCCGCCGACGTCGTCGCTCGCCCAGTACGGTCGCCCATACGCGTCGAGCCGGGTCGAGATCATGTGGAAGCACGTGCGGTTCGGCTGCGGCTCGACCTCCACGATGCGTCCGCCCCAGCGGACGACGGCGCCGGTCGCTTCGCGCTCGACGGCCTCGCGGGGCGTGATCTGGGCGAACTCGCCCTGCAGGGGGCGCGGCTGGGTGGCGCAGCCCGTGGCGACCGCCGCGACGGCGACGGTCAGGGCCAATGCGATGCGATGTCTGCGGCTCATGGCGACTCCGATGGGTGGCTGCGCGTCCGCGCGGACCGGGACGGCCGATGCGCCTCGATGCGCCTGACCAGGTCCCGCACGGACATCCCGTCCGACGTGGGGCTAGCGTAGCGGCTGCGCGTGAAGCGGGTGGCCAGATCGAGCAGGTCCCCGGCGTTCCCCGGCGCGGTCTTGGCGATCCGTTCAGCCCATGTCGTCGCCGGTTCATGCGGCTCGGGCGCGAGCCCCAAGCGCGCGTACCGTCGTCCGAGTCGATGCCAGGCGCGCAGGAGCGGATCGGCCTCGCGCGGACCGCGCAGGCTGAGGGCCACCATCAGCCCGAGCGCGACCGCCGCCGCCGCCGCGAACAGGGCGACGAGCTGTGTCGGGCTGACCCGATCGAGCCCGAGCGGACTCAGCATGCGTTCCTGCCGCGAGGCGTCGAAGCCGAGGACCAGGTCGTTCCAATTGCGCCGGAGCCAATCGCCGACCTGGCCGATGCCGCCGCGCTCGCCGAGCACGTCCAGCAGGCCGTCGCCCGCGCCGGCATTGCCGAGCGTGTCGTAGATGTTCTCCGGCGCGACCGCCGCGGTGGGATCGACGCGCACCCAGCCCTGCCCGCCGAGCCAGACCTCGGTCCAGGCGTGCGCGTCCGAGCGGCGGATCATCCAGTAGCCGCCCCCGAGGCGGTTGAAGTAGCCGCCGGCGTATCCGGTCACGACGCGCGTCGGGATGCCGGCGGCCCGCATCAGCACGGTGAACGACCCGGCGAAGTGCTCGCAGTAGCCGGTGCGTGTCTCGAACAGGAACTCGTCCATGCCGTCCCGGCCGAGCGGAGGCGGTGACAGCGAATAGCCGAAGTCCCGCCGGATCCAGTCGAGGGCATGGCGGACGATCGCCGGGTCGTCGGCTCCGTAGCGGCGACGCAGGTCACGACCCAGCGCGACCGTGCGCGGGTTGAAGCCGGGCGGCAGCGCGAGCGCGCGTCGACGCGCCGCCGGCCGCAGCTCGGGTTCGAACCGGCGCGGCACGACGGCGTCGAGGCGCCATCGCGTGAGGCTCGCCAGGGGCCGCAGCGTGCGTGGGCTCAGGTCGTGTGTGAGGCGGGCACCCTCGGGCACGCCGGTCGGCACGTCGAGCGCGACGAGCTGGCGGCGGTCCGTGGGCTCGATCTCGATCTCGTACGACCAGCGCGTTCCTGACGGGACGACGCGGGGCAGGGGCCACGCCTCGAATTCATCGGGGCGCGTCCAGGTCCGTCCGTCGAAATCGACCATCACCGGACCGCGCCAGTACAGCGCCTCGCGCGGCGGCGTCGGCCCGAAGAACCGTGCGCGCGCCGCCACCGTGTCGTCGGCGAGGAGTTCGACCCAATCGCCGGGCGACATGCTGTCCGACAGCCCGGTGCGGGCCTGCGCGCGCTCCGGCACGCCCCAGAGCGGCGATGGGATGCGCGGGAACAGCCAGAACACCGCCATCGCGAGGGGCAGGCCGAGCGCCACGAGCCGGAGGGCGCGCCGCAGTGGATCGGCGATCGACGTATCGACCGGCTCGACGCCGCCTTCGAGGGCCGCGAGGCGCTGCAGCGCACCCAGCGCGAGCAGGACGCCCGCCAGCCCGAGCACGAGGGTCGCCGGGCCCTGGTCGAGCAGGAAGGTCGAGAACGGCGCGAACAGCGCGAAGCCGACGAGGCTGCGTGCATCGCGCAACGACGTCGTCTCGGACGGCTTGATCGCCAGCATCGCGCCCAGCAGCGCGCAGCCCGTGTCGCGGCCGAAGCGCATGTCGAACTGGGCCAGGACCGCGGCCATCACGCCGAGCGCGAGCACGGCGCGGACCGCATTCGACAGCGGGCGCTTCCACGACAGCAGGCCCACGATCACCGCGCAGGCCGCGATCGCCGCGGACGTCGGGCCGGGTAGCTGCAGGAGCAGCGGCGTGAGGCATGCCGCCGCCACGCCGAGGCTCCAGCGACGGCTCCCGACATCGAGCGGCGTCGCGCGGCGGCTAGCCATCGGGCATCAGCGCGAGCGCGCGCAGGCAGGCATGCCGATGCGCGGGACCCCTGTCCGGGCCGATCGGCGGAAGTCCTGGCAGGGCGAGGCGATAGCGCCTGCCGTCGCGCTCGGCCTCTTCGACCCATCGCGCGAGGCGCGCGATGCGCGGCTCCGCGGCGAGGCCCGGGAGCGCATGCCAGTCGAGCCGCAGGTCCACGCCGGCAGGCTGTTCGTACTCCCGGACGAGCAGCGTGCCCCGCCGCGCCGACGGCTTCCAGGCGATCGTCCGGGGTGGGTCCCCCGCCCGGTACGTGCGCAGGTGATGGACGTCGTCACCGGCATGGTGGAGCCGCACGCTCGCGGGATCGCCCGAGCCCTCCGGCAGGGGCGGGCCGGACGCCTCGGGCGCCGGGTACGCCAGCAGCGGCTCCTCTGGCCAGGCATACGACCACGCCCTCGCGAGTCCGAGCGGCCAGGTGGTCGAGATGCGCAGGCGCGGAACCTCGATCCAGCCACGGCGGTGGGTCGGCAACTCGAGGATCGCCTGGCCGGAGCCGTCGCGCAGGGTGAGGAACGCGCCGGGGTCGGCGTCGCGCAGATCAGGCACGTCGATCCGCAGCCCGTTGCGTGGCCGGGCGCCCCGCGAGGCCGCGTGCACGCGCATCGCGAGCGGCCGCCCGGCCGGGACCGGTTCGGCATCCACCGCGGTGATGGAGAGGCCGCTCAGCTGGAGCTGCGCGGCGACGAGGCTCGCCATCCCCGCGCCCACGAGGAGCAGTGCGAGCAGCAGCGCAGGATTGTTGTTGTAGTTGAGCGCACCGGCGACCATCGCCGTCGTCAGGGCCGCGAAGAACAGCCCGAAGCGCGTGGGCAGGACATAGATCCGGCGGCGGTCGAAGCGCACCGGCAGGGCTTCCGGCGCACGGGGCCGCGCCAGGGCCAGCAGGCGTCGCGACGCCGCGCGCAGCCCCATCAGTCCACCGGCACCGCGTGCAGGATGGACTTGGCGACGGCCGTGTCGCTCCCCGCGTCCGTGTCGATCACGAGGCGATGCGCCGCCACGTGGCCGAACAGCGCCTGCACGTCCTCGGGGACCACGTGGTCGCGTCCGAGCAGCAGGGCATGCGCTCGGGCCGCACGCAGGAGCGCCAGGCCCGCGCGCGGGGAGAGCCCGACGCGCACGCCGGGGTGCCGGCGACTGCGTGCGAGGAGGGCCTGCACGTACGCGACGAGCGCATCGCTGGCGTGGACCCGCGTGGCGGCATCGCGCACCGCATCGAAGGCGTCGGCCTCGAAGCACGGGGCGACCTCGGCGATCAGTTGGCGCCGGTCGGTGCCGGCGAGCAGAGCGCGCTCGGCGTCCTCGCCGGGGTAGCCGAGCGAGAGCCGCAGCAGGAAGCGGTCCAGCTGCGAATCCGGCAGCGGGTAGGTGCCGGAGAGGTCGACCGGGTTCTGCGTCGCGATGACGAAGAAGGGCGACGGCAGCGGACGGGTCACGCCGTCGATCGTCACCTGGTGCTCGGCCATCGCCTCGAGCAGCGCGCTCTGCGTGCGTGGGGGCGCCCGGTTGATCTCGTCGGCGAGCAGCACCTGCGCGAACACCGGCCCGGGATGGAATTCGAAGGCGCTGCGGGCCGTGTCGTAGATCGACACGCCGAGGATGTCCGCCGGCAGGAGGTCCGAGGTGAACTGCACGCGCTGGAACTGCAGCCCCACCGTCGCGGCGAGTGCATGGGCCAGCGTGGTCTTGCCGAGGCCCGGCAGGTCCTCGATCAGGATGTGGCCGTCCGCGAGCAGCGCGACGAACGCGAGCCTCACCTCGTGCGGCTTGCCCAGCACGAGCGCGTTGACCTGCGTCTGTGCGCGGTCAAGGGCGTCGCGCATCGCCTGCGTTAGCATGCCGCTCGCCGCGGATGGCGCCATCGTGTCTCTCCGTGGATTGCGCGGCGCACGCCGCGGACGCTGGCGATGCCCATGGGCCCGCCGTCATCGAGTGTAGCGAGGTCGGATGAGGATGCAGCCGGACCCGGCAGCGGATCGCGCGCGCCGGGCGTTCTGGATGGTGTGGACGCTCGTGCTGACGATCAAGGCGATCGTCGCGGCACGCCTGCCCCTGTTCGTCGACGAGGCCTTCTACTGGCAGGAAGGGCAGCACCTCGCCGCGGCCTACTCCGACCTTCCCGGTATGACGGCCTGGCTCACCCGCCTGGGTGTCGAGGTGGGTGGAAACCACACGCTCGCGCTACGGGCGCCGTTCCTCGTGATCGCGGCGCTGGTGCCGCTGCTCGTCGCGCGCATTGCCGGGCGCACGTTCGGCGAGCGCGAAGGCTGGATCGCCGGCAGCTTCGCGATCCTGCTCCCGCTCTCGGGCAGCCTCGGGCTGCTCGCCGTGCCCGATCCGGTCATGGCGCTGGCGACGCTGCTCTGCATGGACGCGGGCTCGCGCCTCCTGCGTGGCGTGGAGGCACGCCACGCGCTCGAGCTCGCGGTCGGTCTCTCGCTGGGCGCGCTCAGCCACTACCGATTCATCGCCGTGATCGGCGTGGGCTTCCTCGCGCTGCTGGTGCTCGCCGAAGGGCGGCGTGCACTGCGCGATCCGCGCGTGATCATCGCGATCCTGGTCGGCGCGGCCGCGTGGGCGCCCCTCGTGGCATGGAACTACGACCATGCCGATGCCGGCCTGCGGTTCCAGCTCGTCGATCGCCACCCATGGGCCTTCCATGCCGACGGCCTGTGGTTCATCGCGATCCAGACGCTGCTCGCGACGCCGCTGCTGTTCGCCGCGCTGCTGCTGGCCGGGCGCGAGGGGCTGCGCAGCCCGCTGTCGAGCGCGCGCTTCTATGCATGGCTGGGCCTGCTGGTGGTCAGCGGCTTCTTCGTGCTGGGCTTCTTCGCCGACACCGAGCGCGTGAGCTTCCATTGGCCGCTGCCGGGCCTGCTGGCGCTGCTGCCGTTGCTGCCGCGCTATCTCGAGGGGTGGGCGCGGCCGCTGCGGGTCGCGACGGCCGCGCTCGCCGCCCTGGGGCTGTGCGCGGTGCTGGGCTACTACGTCGCCGTGTCCGACCCCGCGCTGCGCGCTCGTGCCGCGGCGGAAAAGTGGTATCCGGCCAACTTCGCGGGCTGGGACGAACTCGAACGAGCGGTGCGCGAGGAACTCGCCGCGATGCCGCCGGGCACGCGCGTGGTCGCCGACAACTTCAAGGTCGGCGCCGAACTCGGCTTCGCGCTGGCCGATCCCCGCATCCCCGTGCTGGAGCATCCGCTCAACCACAAGCATGGACGCGCGCCGCAGCTGCGCCTGTGGGGACTGCATCGCGAGGATCTCGCGCGTGAGAACGCGCCCGTGCTCCTGGTGGTCGGTGCGAGCGAGGTGGAGTTCAAGAACCTGCATCGCCATTACCTGGAGCTCTGCCGCCGGGTGGGGCCGCTCCCGCCGGCACGTATCCTCAACGTCGACCACGGCCGCCAACGCCTCGCACTGTTCCGGATCGTCCCCGGGCGCAGCGGCGCGTGCACGGCGCCCGCGATGGCGTGGCTCGACGCGCCGGCAGCCGGCGCGCGCACCGGCCGGAGCCTCGACGTCAGGGGCTGGGCCTTCCGGCAGGGTGTCGGCATCGAGCGCATCGAAGCCACCCTCGACGGACGTGTCGTCGGCAGCCTGCGGTACGGGCTCGCCTACGAGGGGCTCGACGGCTCGTGGCCCGGCTTGTCCGATCCCGGCATGCCGGATCTCGGCTTCGCCGGCCGCGTCGCGGTCGGCGACATGGCCCCTGGTCGCTATTGGCTCGGCCTGCGCCTGCACGGCCGCGACGGCAGCGTCGAGCAGTGGCCGGAGGTCCCCGTCGAGATCGGCCGCTAGGGCAGGGCGTAGCCCGCCTCCCGCAGCATGCGGGCGGTGGCGATCAACGGCAGGCCGATCAGCGCCGTCGGGTCCCGCGTTTCGATCGCTTCGAACAGCGCGATCCCGCGCCCCTCGGACTTGAAGCTGCCGGCGCAGTCGAACGGGCGTTCGGCGTCCACGTAGCGCGCGATCTCCTCGTCGCGGAGCGCCCGGAAGCGCACGACCGTGCGGTCGACGTGCAGGGCATGCGCGATGTCGCCGCGCGCCAGGCAGACGGCGGTCAGGAACACGACATCCCGTCCCGACATGGCGGCCAGCTGCGCGATGGCACGCGTGCGGTCGCCAGGCTTGCCGAGGGAGCGCCCGTCGAACTCGGCGAGCTGGTCGGAACCGATCACCCAGGTGCCCGGTCGGCGCGCAGCGACGGCGAGCGCCTTCTCGCGGGCGAGCCGCTCGACGAGCGCGGCGGGTGCCTCGCCTGCCCGCGGCGTCTCCTCCACCTCGGGACGCTCGGTATCGAACGGGAGCCCGAGCCGCTCGAGCAGCTCGCGGCGATAACGCGAGGTCGAGCCGAGGACGAGCGGCGGCAGGTCAGGCACGGGGCGCCCGTGCCTCCTCGATGCGGGCGAGCTGGTGGTCGATCCGGCTGCGCGCGGCGTCGATGGCGTGGCGCACGTGCGCCAGCTGTTGCGGACTCGCGTCCGCGCCGTGGTCGCGAAGCCAGAGCCGTTGCCGGAGCATCTCGCGCAGGGCTTCTCCCACCGGATCCTCGGTCGCCTCGCCGGCGACCGCCTCGATCTCGGCGCGGGCCGTGCGCAACCGGTCCTCGAGCGCATCGGCCGCGTCGAGCACGTCGCGCACCGCCCGCTGGTGCGGCGACATGCGACGCGCGCGGCGGCGGAGCAGGACGATGAGCAGGAGCGCCACCACGGCGGCGGCGGCGAGCACGACGGTGGTCACGGCGATCTCCGGGCGGGGGCGGGCAGTCTGCCGCGCCCTGCGTCAACGCGGCAAATGCGGCGCGCGGCGCCGGAGCTGGTTTGACAGGCCGGGGGACGGTCTCTACCATTCCGGCGCTTATGTCCGCGGAATCGTCCCGCCAATCGGTACCCGAGACGCTGGACGCCTGGCGCCAGGTCACCGCGCGGCGCGGCCTCGAGGGACGCGTGCCGTTGGCCTCGCTCGAGCGCCTCGCCGATCTGTTGAACCAGCCCGAAGGCGAGGTCGCCTTCTCGATGGACTTCGATCGCGATTCGCTCGGTGTCGCCTACGTGGCGCTCGTGGTCACCGCAGAACTGCCGCTCCTGTGCCAGCGCACGCTGGAGCGGTTCTTCCTGCCGGTGCGGATCGAGCAACGGATGGGACTGATCCGCCACGAGGCCGAGGAGGCCGCGCTGCCGCCGGGCTACGAGCCGCTGCTCGTCGAGGACTCGGGCGAGCTGCGGACGCTGGATCTGGTCGAGGACGAGCTGATCCTCGCCGTGCCGGTCGTCCCGGTGATGCCGGGCACCGAAGTGGTCGACCGCGAGTGGGGTTCGCCGGCGGCCGCGGCGGAGACCGAGCGTCCGAATCCGTTCGCAGCGCTGGCATCGCTGAAGAAGCGGCAGGACTGACCCTCGGGGCGGCCCCGCCCGCCTACACCCGCCTTGCAGGCTGGCCTTCGGGTCGAATGCGGGCGATAATTTCCACCTTTCGGCCCGGGCGCGAGCCCGACGCCGCCACACGTTTCACCCGGAGCATCACGATGGCCGTCCAGAAGTCCCGCGTTTCCCCCTCCCGCCGTGGCATGCGCCGCGCCCACGACGCGCTGAGCGCGAAGCAGCTGGCGACCGACCCGACGACGGGCGAGACGCACCTGCGCCACCACGTGACCGCCGACGGCTACTACCGCGGCAAGAAGGTCATCGACACCAAGTCGAAGGTCGCCGACGAAGAGTGAGCCTCGCACGGGGCATCGAGGCGGCTCCGGCTGCTGCGTGACATCTTCGCGTACCAGACGATGCGACCTTCGGGTCGCATCGGCATTTCCGGTCGCGCCGTCGTGGCGTGATCACCGCGGAGCCGCGGCGTCGGCTCCGCGCACGATGGGGGCCATGGCATGAGCCAGAACGTCTACTCGCGCATCGCGGGCACCGGCAGCTACCTGCCCGAGAAGGTCCTCACGAACGACGACCTCGCCAAGTTCGTCGAGACCAGCGACGAGTGGATCGCGGCGCGCACGGGCATCCGCGAGCGGCACGTCGCCGCCGAGGGCGAGACGACGTGCGACCTCGCGTTCCATGCCGCGACGCGGGCGATGGAAGCGGCGGGCGTGACCGCGGCCGACATCGACCTCATCGTGCTCGGGACGACCACCCCGGACATCATCTTCCCGTCGACGGCGTGCCTGCTTCAGCACCGGCTGGGCGCGGTCGGCTGTCCCGCGTTCGACGTGAACGCGGCCTGCTCGGGCTTCGTCTATGCCCTGACGGTCGCCGACAAGTTCATCCGCTCCGGTGCCGCGAAGACGGCGCTCGTCGTAGGCGCGGAGACGCTGACACGCATGCTGGACTGGAGCGATCGCTCGACATGCGTGCTCTTCGGCGACGGCGCGGGCGCGGTGGTGCTCAAGGCAGACAGCGAGACCGGCATCCTCAGCACGCATCTGCACGCCGATGGCAGCAAGAAGGACCTGCTGTACAACCCCGTCGGCGTCTCCACGGGCTTCAAGCCCGAAGAGCACAACGCCGGCGTGCGCGTGATGATGACGGGCAACGACGTCTTCAAGTACGCAGTGAAGGCGCTCGACTCGGTGGTCGAGGAGACGCTCGAGGCCAATGGGCTGGACCGCCACGACATCGACTGGCTCATCCCGCACCAGGCGAACCTGCGCATCATCGAGGCGACCGCGAAGCGGCTGGACATGCCGATGGAGCGGGTGGTGGTCACCGTGGACCGTCACGGCAACACGTCCTCGGGTTCCGTGCCGCTGGCGCTCGACGAGGCGGTGCGGTCCGGTCGCGTGCAGCGCGGGCAACTGCTGCTGCTCGAAGCCTTCGGTGGCGGATTTACCTGGGGCAGCGCGCTCGTCCGCTACTGAGCACCGTCGCTGTGCAGTCCGAACGCCCGTCCTCGACGGGCGTTTCGCGTTTTAGCGCCCGCGACCGGCGCGTGGACGGCGGCCGTTCGCCACGCGGACCGACATGCTGCGAACGACCGGCGCGCCGGCCGGTTCCCGATGCTTCGGCGGCGGCCGGCGCCGCGCACATCGGCCGCGATCCTCGCCGACCGGCGGCGTACGGCGGGGTACAGACAATGCGAAAGCTTCGTCCGTATCATGTCGCGTTCCCCATCGGGTGATCGCGCGTGACGCAACTCGCATTCGTGTTTCCGGGCCAAGGCTCGCAGGCGATCGGCATGCTGTCCGAACTCGCGAACGCCGAGCCGCTGGTCGACTCGACCTTCGCCGAAGCGAGCGAGGGCGCGGGGGTCGACCTGTGGACGCTCTGCCAGGAGGGTCCGGAGTCCGACCTCAACACCACGGAGTTCACGCAGCCGGCGCTGCTGGCCGCGGGCGTCGCGGTGTGGCGCGCGTGGCAGGCACGTGGCGGCGCCCAGCCGACCCGCCTCGCAGGACACAGCCTGGGCGAGTACACGGCACTCGTCGCCGCGGGGGCGCTTTCGTTGCACGACGGTGCGCGGCTGGTTCGCCTGCGCGGCCAGCTGATGCAGGCCGCCGCCCCGGCAGGTACCGGCGCGATGGCCGCCGTGCTGGGTGCGGACGACGCCGTCGTGCTCGAGGTCTGCGAGGCCGCGAGTGATCGCGAGCAGGTCGTGCCGGCGAATTTCAACTCGCCCGGGCAGATCGTCATCGGCGGCCATGCGGCGGCCGTGGATCGCGCGCTGGTCCTCCTCGCCGAACGGGGCGTTCGCAAGACGGTCAAGCTCGCCGTTAGCGTCCCGTCGCACACGCCGCTCATGCGCGAAGCCGCCAACCGGCTCGCCGAGGCCATGAACTCGATCGCATGGGCGGCCCCGTCCATGCCGGTCGTGCAGAACGTCGACGCCGAGGTTCGCACCGATCCGGGCTCCATTCGCGATGCGCTCGTGCGCCAGCTGTATCTGCCGGTCCAGTGGACGCAGTGCGTGGAAGCACTCGTCGCGGGCGGCGCCTCCCGCATCGCGGAATGCGGCCCGGGCAAGGTGCTGACCGGCCTGGTCAAGCGCATCGACAAGACCGTGGACGCGCGTGCGATCGGCACGCCGGCCGATTTCGACACCGCATTGCAGGACTGGACGCAGGCATGAGCGAAATGCAGAACACCGGCCCGCTGGCGGGCGAGATCGCGCTGGTCACCGGCGCCACGCGCGGAATCGGCGCGGCCATCGCGGATGAACTCGCGGCACAGGGCGCGACGGTGATCGGCACCGCCACGTCGGAGTCCGGCGCGGCGTCCATCGGCGAGCGGCTCGGTGCGCGTGGCGGGCATGGCCGCGTGCTCAACGTGACGGAAGCGGGCGCGATCGAGGCCCTCGTCGACGAGATCGCGAAGGAGTTCGGCGGCGTCTCCATCCTCGTCAACAACGCGGGCATCACGCGCGACAACCTCCTCATGCGCATGAAGGACGAGGACTGGCAGGCGATCCTCGACACGAACCTCACCAGCGTCTACCGCGCGAGCAAGGCGGTCATGCGCGGGATGATGAAGGCGCGCAAGGGCCGCATCGTCAACATCGCCTCGGTGATCGGTGTGACCGGAAATGCCGGGCAGGCGAACTACGCCGCGGCGAAGGCCGGCATCATCGCGTTCTCGAAATCGCTCGCGCGCGAGATCGGCTCGCGCGGGGTGACGGTCAACGTGGTGGCGCCCGGCTTCATCGATACGGACATGACGCGTGGCCTGCCCGAGGACGCGAAGAGCGCGATGCTGGGGCAGATCGCCTTGGGGCGCCTCGGCGAGCCGGCCGACATCGCGCGCGCCGTCGCGTTCCTCGCCGGCCCGTCGGCGGCGTACATCACCGGCGAGACGCTCCACGTCAACGGCGGCATGTACATGCCCTGACGGCGTCACGGCCCCTTCACCGGCGCGGGCGGCCGCTATACTCCGGCCCGCCGCGATTCAATTAGACTTGTCCATCGAACATCCCGTCCGGGAGGAGAGAGATCCAATGAGCAGCATCGAAGAGCGCGTCAAGAAGATCGTCGTCGAACAGCTCGGCGTCAAGGAAGAAGACGTCACCAACAACGCCTCGTTCGTCGATGACCTGGGCGCCGACTCGCTCGACACCGTCGAGCTCGTGATGGCGCTCGAGGAAGAGTTCGAGTGCGAGATCCCGGACGAAGAGGCCGAGAAGATCACCACGGTGCAGCAGGCCATCGACTACGTGAAGGCTCACGTCAAGTCGTAAGCCGCGCATCCGGGACGCGGAGGCGAAGGCCCGCCGCATCCACGCGTGACACCCGGGGCCGCTTTCGCGGCCCCGTGTTTTTGAACCCGCCATGCGGCAGCGTAGGCCGCGGCGATCGCCGGCGAGGCCGGCCACTTGCAGAGGTCAGCACCATGTCGAGCCGCCGTGTCGTCGTTACCGGTCTGGGAATCGTGTCGCCGCTGGGGAACGACCTGGCGAGCACATGGGACGGGATCGTCAACGGGCGTTCGGGCATCGGCCCGATCACGCACTTCGACACCACCAACTTCACGACGAAGATCGCGGGTGAAGTGCGCGACTTCGACGTCACGAAGTGGGTGAACCCGAAGGACGCGAAGAAGATGGACCCGTTCATCCACTACGGCGTCGGCGCCTCGCTGATGGCGCTGGAGGATGCGGGGCTCACCATCGACGATACGAATGCCGAGCGCGTCGGCGCGCTGATCGGCTCGGGCATCGGCGGCATTCTCGGCATCGAGGAGCAGTCGGTGAAGTTCCACGAAGGCGGGCCGCGCAAGATCTCGCCGTTCTACGTGCCGAGCACCATCATCAACATGCTCCCCGGGCAGGTTTCTTTGCTCACCGGCATGAAAGGTCCGAACTTCTCCGCGGTGTCGGCCTGCGCCACGTCGAACCACTCGATCGGCATGGCGATGCGCATGATCCAGTACGGCGATGCGGACGTGATGCTCGCGGGCGGCGCGGAGCGCGGATCCTCGCCGACGTCGGTGGGCGGCTTCTGCTCGATGAAGGCGATGAGCACGCGCAACGACGATCCCGCGCGCGCATCCCGTCCCTGGGACCGGGAGCGTGACGGTTTCGTGCTCGGTGACGGTGCCGGCGTGCTGGTTCTCGAGGAATACGAGCACGCGAAGGCACGCGGTGCGCGGATCTACTGCGAGCTCGCGGGTTTCGGCGCCAGCTCGGATGCATTCCACATGACCGCTCCCAGCGAGGACGGCGAAGGCGCGGCCCGCTGCATGATCGCCGCGCTGAAGGACGCCGGGGTCTCGGCCGAGCAGGTCGGCTATGTCAATGCGCACGGGACCTCCACGCCGCTCGGCGATCTCGCCGAGACGATGGCGATCAAGCGCGCACTCGGCGACCACGCCTATCGCACGATGGTGAGCTCGACCAAGTCGATGACCGGCCACCTTCTCGGTGCCGCGGGCGGTGCGGAAGCCATCTTCTCGGTGATGGCGCTGCATGCGGGCGTGATCCCGCCGACGATCAACCTCGACGAGCCCGGCGAGGGCTGCGATCTCGACTACGTGCCGCATGCCGCGCGCGAGGCGAAGGTCGACGTCGCGGTCTCGAATGGGTTCGGCTTCGGCGGAACCAACGGCACGCTGGTCTTCCGCCGCGTCTGACGGACGGGCCGCGTCCGCCTGCGCGGACGCGCCGAACGAGGGCACCGCGATGCCGATCCGCGCCATCGACGCGCGCCTCGATCTCCTGGACCTGCACCGGCACGATCCGCAGCGCTATCCGGTGCTGCTGGAGTCGTCGGCGGCCGGAACGCGCCACGGGCGCTGGGACCTGCTGCTCGTCGCATCGGGCGAACGTCTCGAGCGTGCGCACGACGGCGTGGTTCGCGATGAGCATGGCGCGATTCGCGCTGGCCGCTTCCTGGATCGGGTGGACGCGGCCTGGGCGGCTGCCCGCACCCCACGCGTCGACCGGGGCCGGCCATTCGCCGGCGGCTGGGCGCTGTTCCTCGGCTACGAGTTCGCCGCCGACGTCGAGCCGATCCTGCGCCTGCCGCCTGCGCCCGGGGGCATCCCGACCGCCGTCGCCGTGCGGTGCCCCGTAGCGGTCCTGCGGGACCGCGCGGACGGCCGGTGCGTCGTCGTCGGCGAAGACGACCGTGCCGGCCTCGTCGAGGCGGTGGCCCGGGACGCGGAGCGCGTCGCGAATGCCTGCGCGCCGGCGCGATGGGTGCCGCCCAGCCGGGTCGAGGAAGACCGTCCCGAGGACTTCGTCCGGGGCGTCGAGCGCGTGCTCGACTACCTGCGCGCGGGTGACATCTTCCAGGCCAACCTCTCCCGGGCATGGCGTGCCGACTTCGAGGGCGAGCTCGACCCGGCGGCGCTGTTCGCCCGCTTGCGCGACGCGAACCCGGCACCGTTCGCGGGCGTCTTCGCGGGCGACGGGTGGGCGGTGGTGAGCGGCTCGCCGGAGCGCCTGGTGTCGGTCCACGACGACGTCGTGGAGACCCGCCCGATCGCCGGCACGCGACCCCGTCTTCCCGGAGACGATGAAGCCGGCCGGATCCGCGAGCTCGTCGGACACCCCAAGGAGCGTGCCGAGCACGTGATGCTCATCGACCTGGAGCGCAACGACCTCGGTCGCGTCTGCCGGCCCGGCACCGTGGAAGTGGACGAGCTTATGAGCGTCGAGAGCTATGCGCACGTCCACCACATCGTGAGCAACGTGCGCGGCCGACTGCGCGGGGGCGTGACGCCCGGCGAGGTCATCCGCGCCGTGTTCCCGGGCGGGACGATCACCGGCTGCCCGAAGGTGCGCTGCATGCAGATCATCGCGGAGCTGGAGGGCGTCGGCCGGGGCGCGTATACCGGTGCGATGGGCTGGCTGGGGCGCGATGGCGACATGGACCTGAACATCCTGATCCGGAGCGCGGAGGTCGAGGGGCGTCACCTGCGCTTCCGTACCGGTGCCGGCGTGGTCGCCGATTCGGATCCGCAGCGCGAACTCGACGAGACACGCGCCAAGGCACGCGGCATGCTCCGCGCACTGGGCGTCGAATGAGCACGGTCGGCGCGGGCGCCCCCGCGGTTCGAGCGGCCACGCGCATGTTCCAAGGCGACCGCGAGATCCATGCGCTGCCCGCCGATTCCCGCGCGCGGCTCTACGGGGACGGGCTGTTTGAGACGATGCGCGCCCACGCGGGCGATGTGCCGTGGTGGCGCGCCCACTGGGCGCGCCTGTCGCGCGACGCGGCGCGCCTGCGCATCCCGATGCCGTCGGAGCGCCGGGTGCACGACGCGCTGCGCGCCTGCCTCGACGGGGCGGGCGGGGTCGTGCGCCTGCAGCTCGAACGCGGCCCCGGCGCGCGCGGCTACGCCCCGGTGGAGGACGCGGAACCCGTCTGGTCGATCGCCGTGCACCCGGCGCCGCAGACGGGTCCGCCGCTCGTGCTGCGCTGGTGCGAGACGCGCCTCGCGATCCAGCCGGCGCTCGCCGGGATGAAGCACTGCAACCGGCTCGAGCAGGTGCTGGCCCGCGCGGAGTGGCAGGGCGCCGTCCTCCCTGCCGACGACGGCCTGATGCTCGACACGGACGGCGGTGTGGTGTGTGCGACGTCGGCCAACGTCTTCGTGCACGTGGACGACGAATGGTTGACCCCGCCGGTGGATCGCTGCGGCGTGCGGGGGGTCTGCCGCGACTGGGCCATGGCGGCGACCGACGCCCGCGAGCAGCGCCTCGGGCGTGAGGACGTCGAGCGCGCCGACGCGCTTTTCCTGTGCAATGCCGTGCGCGGTATCCTCGAAGTCGCCCGGCTCGGCGATCGCGCGTGGTCGCCCGATCCACGGATCGCGCGCCTGCGCGCGCGGCTCGCCGCCGAGCATCCCGCCTTCGCCCTGGAGTACCCGTGAGTCGTCCGCGCAAGCGCCGTGGTGGCTGCCTCTCGATCCTCGTCCTTCTCGCCCTGGCCGCCGCGCTCGCCGCGGGCCTGCTGTGGCAGCGCTACACCGAGTTCGCCGACGCCCCGATCGCCGGCCTCAAGCCCGGTACCACGCTCGTCGTCCGCCAGGGCGACTCGCTGCCGGTCGTGCTCCGCAACATGCAGGCGCTCGGGATCGGCGGCCTGCAGACCTACGAATGGACCGCCCTCGCGCGGCAGATGGGCGCAGCCGGACGGATCCAGGTCGGCGAGTACCGTCTCGAGCCCGGCATGACGCCGCGGGAACTGCTCGCGGCCATGCGCGACGGCGACGTCATCCAGCATCGCGTCACGATCGTACCGGGCTGGAACATGCGCGACGTGCGCGCCGCGCTGGCCAAGGCGGACCCGCTCGTCCACGACGCCACGAAACTCAGCGATGCCGAGCTGATGGCCAAGCTCGGCAAGCCCGGCCAGCATCCCGAGGGGCGGTTCCTGCCGGAGACGTACGTCTACACCCGCGGCGACAGCGAGCTCGACGTCCTGCGGCGCGCCCACGAGGCGATGGCGAAGGCGCTCGACGCTGCATGGCGCGCGCGGCACAAGGCGTCGGTGCTGAAGTCGCCCGACGAGATGCTGACGCTGGCGTCGATCGTCGAGAAGGAGACGGGCATCGCCGAGGAACGGCCGGAGATCGCGGGCCTGTTCGAGCGGCGCCTGCGCATCGGCATGCGGTTGCAGACCGACCCGACCGTGATCTACGGCATCGGGCCGCGCTACGACGGCAACATCCGGCGGGTCGACCTCGTCACCGACACGCCCTACAACACCTACACGCGGGCTGGGCTGCCGCCCACGCCGATCGCGATGCCCAGCGTGCAGGCGCTGCAGGCGGTCGCGAATCCGGCGCCGGGCGACGCGCTGTACTTCGTCGCGGTCGGCGACGGCAGCGGGCGCCATCTGTTCGCGCGGACGCTCGCCGACCACCAGCGCAACGTCCAGAAGTACCTCGCCAATTACCGCGCCGCACGCGCCGCCGAGCGATGACCCTGCGCAGCGAACCGCGCCTCGTCACGCTGGAAGGCGGCGAAGGCGCGGGCAAGTCGACGGTGCTCGCCGCGCTGCGCGCTGAGTTGGAGCGCGACGCCCGCGTGACATGCACGCGCGAGCCGGGCGGGACGCCGCTGGCCGAGCGCATCCGTTCGATCCTGCTCGACACCACGGACGACGCCCCGTGCGCGCCGTCCGAGCTGCTGCTGATGTTCGCTTCGCGCGCCCAGCTGGTCTGCGGCGTCATCGCCCCCGCCCTCGAGCGGGGGGACTGGGTCCTCAGCGACCGCTTCACCGACGCGAGCTATGCCTACCAGGGCGGCGGCCGCGGGCACGACGCACGCGCGATCGAGGTGCTCGAGCACGAGTTCGTCGGTATCGAGCCCGGCCTGACGCTGCTGCTCGACGTGCCGGTGGAGATCGGGCTCGCGCGTGCGCGTGGGCGCGGCGGCATGGATCGCATCGAGTCCGAGCAGGCGTGCTTTTTCGAGCGCGTGCGCGCCGCCTACCTCGCGCGTGCGCGCGCCCATCCGGCGCGCTTCGTCGTGATCGATGCCTCCCGGCCCGCCGATGCCGTCGGCGCGGATGCCCTCGACGCCCTGCGTCGCTACCGGGCGGGACTGGCATGAGTTCGAATGCGCCGTGGCAGGAGCGTGCGTATGGCCGCATGGCCGAGGCCTTCCGTGCCGGCCGCCTCGGGCATGCGCAGCTGATCTGCGGCCCGGCCCAGATGGGCAAGCGCGAGGTCGCCATCCGCATGGCGAGGCGCGTGCTGTGCGAGACGCCGGTCGGCGACGAGGCCTGCGGCACCTGCCGGAGCTGCCGGCTGATCGCCGCCGGCACGCACCCGGACTACCGCTTCGTGAGCTTCGTGCCGAACCGCGACGGCACCAAGTTGCGCACCGAGATCGTGATCGACCAGATGCGCGAGCTGTCGATGCAGCTCGCCCTGACACCGCAGTTCGGGCGGGCGCAGGTCGCAGTCATCGACCCCGCCGACGCGATCAACCACGCGGCCGCCAACGCGCTCCTGAAGACGCTCGAGGAACCGGTGCCGGGCCGCTACCTATGGCTCGTGAGCGCCCATCCGATGCGCCTGCCCGCGACGATCCGCAGCCGGTGCCAGCGCATCGAGCTCCGCCTGCCACCGGCTGACGAAGCCGTCGCCTGGCTGGCCTCCCAGGGGCATCCGCGGACGGCGGCCGACGAGGCCCTCGCCGCCGCGCGCGGGCATCCCGGCCTGGCCGATGCCTGGCTCCGCACCGGCGGGCTCGCGCTGCGCAGGTCGGTGGCCGCCGACCTGCAGCGCATCGCCCGGGGCGAGGCACCGCCGCTCGAGGTGGCCCAGCAGTGGCTCGCCGACGAGCACGCCGACCTGCGCCTCCGGCACGCGGCGGACCTCGCCGTCGAGCGCGCCGCCGGCTTGACCGACCCGCGCCATGCGCGCAGTCTGGCCACCTGGTTCGACAAGGCGAACCGCAGCCGCGACCTGCTCCGGACCACCGTCCGCGCCGACCTCGTGCTGGTTGAACTGTTGATGGCCTGGCGCGCCACGCGCGCGGGCGTGGAGAACCGCGGACGATGAGCTCGACTCCCGGCGGCGCGAGGCAAGGCATCCTCTCGCTCGCTCTCAAGGACAAGGCGCAGCTGTACAACGCCTACATGCCGTTCCTGAAGAACGGCGGCATCTTCGTGCCCACGCCCAAGCGTTACATGCTGGGCGACGAGGTCTTCCTGCTCGTCACGCTGCCCGAGTCGGGCGAGCGCCTGCCAGTGGCAGGCAAGGTGGTCTGGGTGACGCCCGTGGGCGCGCAGGGCAACCGCCCGGCGGGCATCGGCGTGCAGTTTCCCGAGAGCGCGGAAGGCGAGGCGCTCAAGGGCCGCATCGAGGCCCTGCTGGCGGGTTCGCTCACGGCGGACCGCACGACCCACACGATGTAGCGACGCCGGGCGCCACCCGGCCCGTACCCTTATCGGGGCACGCCCCGGGAGATCCGCATGAAGCACGCCGCGCTGCTCGCCCTCGCCCTCGCCCTCGCCACCGCTTCCGGCGCCGTGTCCGCACAGGACGTGCGGCCGGGCATCGCGAGCATCGCGGTGGTCACGGCCGAGCCCGAGGGTCGCTACGGGATGGACGGCGGGGTTCTGAAGCCGGCGAAGCTCAAGCGCAATCTCGTCGCGCTCGACGAGCAGATGGCGATCGGCCACCTGCACCTGCGCAAGGGCACGGCCGAGATCACCCCGGCGCAGCTCGCCGAAATGCGCGAGATCGCCGGCGCGATCGGCGCGCGGCTGATGGTGGAGAAGGACGGGCGGATGGAGCCCGACACCGCGCCGCAGGCGCCCGCCGGGGGCTGACCGGGGTCGCCGCCCGACGGCGGACGGGCGGTGCGAGATTCAACCCCCGTCCCGGGCGGACGTTCTCGTCGGCAGCCGTGCGGGCGAGCAAGCCCGCGCGCCGCCATCGCTCCCGCGAATCAGTTCGGTCGCAGCGCCGGATGATCCCAGCCCGGCCGCGGCGCGAAGCGCTCGCCGTGGCGTGCCTGCAACTGCCGCAGGCGCTGCAGCAGTAGGTCGACGCCCGTCTCGCGGATGTGCTGGATCGGGCCGCCGCGGAAGGGAGCGAAGCCCGTGCCGAAGATCACGCCGGCATCGAGCAGGTCCGCATCGGCCACGACGCCGTCGTGCAGGCAGGCCACGGCCTCGTTCAGCAGCGGCAGGATCAGGCGATCCTCGAGATCGTCCGGCGCCCGGTAGTCCGCCGGGACCTCGGGTTTCACGGCGCGGCCGTTCTCCCATTTGTACAGGCCCTGCCCATCCTTCTTGCCTCGGCGACCGGCGTCCGGCGGCACCGCGAGGGCGGCCGGGATCGGCAGGCCCAGGAAGGGCGCGAGCTCGGCGCCCACGCCCGCGGCGACGTCCAGGCCGACGGTGTCGACGAGTTCGATCGGGCCCATCGGCATGCCGAACCGGACCGCGGCCTTGTCGATGACCGGCCCCGGGATGCCTTCGGCGTACGCCGTCGCGGCTTCCAGCATGTACGGGAACAGCACGCGATTGACGAGGAAGCCCGGGGTCCCCGCGACCGGAACCGGGAACTTGTCGATCGCGCGGCAGAAGCCCGCCAGCCGCTGCTCGGTCGAGGCCTCCATGCCGTCGTGGCGGATGATCTCCACCAGCGGCATCAGCGCCACGGGATTGAAGTAGTGCAGGCCCGCGAACTGGGCGGGCCGCGCGAGGCCGTCGCGCAACTCGTCCAGCGGGATGGACGAGGTGTTCGTCGTGAGCAGTGCATCGGGCTTCATGCGCGGCTCGACGTCGCCGTACAGGGCGCGCTTGGCGTCGGGCCGCTCGACGATCGCTTCGATCAGCAGGTCGGCGTCGGCGACGCCCGTGCCCGCCACGTCGCCACGCAGGCGCGCGGCGACGGCCGGGCGCTTGCTCTCGTCCTTGACGCGCTTGGCGAAGAGCTCCGATGCGCGCTGCAATGCCGCGTCGACGAACCGCTGCTCGCGATCGGCGAGCGTGACCTCGAAGCCCTTGTAGGCCGACCAGGCGGCGATGTCACCGCCCATCACGCCCGCGCCGACGACATGCACGCGCTGGATGCCGTGGTCCTTCGTGCCCTGCGACTTCAGGCGCTCCTGCAGGAAGAACACGCGGATGAGGTTGCGCGCGGTCGGCGTGCCCGACAGCTTCACCACCGCACGGCGCTCGGTCTCGAGGAGCGCCTGCGTCGAACCACCACCGCGGCGCCAGCTCTCGATGAGCGCGTAGGGCGCGGGGTAATGCTCCTTCCTGGCCTTGCGGGCGACCTGCTTGGCGAGCTGCGGTGCGAGCAGCTGCCGCGCCGCCCACGTGTTCGTCGCCCATCCGAGCGCGCGCTGCCTGAGCGGTCGCTCGCTCCCGCGCAGCGCGAGGCGCGCCGCCTCGTCCACCAGCACGGCCTGGCCCACGACGCGATCGACCAGTCCCATTCCCTTCGCCGCCTTTCCATTGACGCTGCGTCCCGTCAGCATCAGGTCGAACGCCGCCGGCGCACCGACGAGTCGGGGCAGGCGCACGCTGCCGCCCCAGCCCGGGAAGATGCCGAGCTTCACTTCCGGCAGGCCGATGCGCGTGGACGGATCGTCGCTCGCCACGCGATGCGTGCAGGCCAGTGCGAGTTCGGTGCCGCCGCCCATGCAGAAACCGTGGATCGCCGCGACCGTGCGGAACGGGAGCTCCGACAGGCGCTGGAAGACGTGCTGGCCACGGCGGATCGCATCGCCCACGGTCCCGCGCTGGTCGAATGTCTGGAATTCCTTGATGTCCGCGCCGGCGATGAAGCCGCTGGCCTTGGCGGACCGGATCACCAGTCCCTTCGGCGGGTCGAGCAGCAGGCGCTCGATGATCGAGTCGAGCTCGACCAGCACCTCCTGCGCGAACGTGTTGACGCCGCTGCCCTCGCGGTCGAAGGCCAGCACCACGACGCCGTCGTCGCGCGTTTCGGACTTCCAGTGGCGCATCGGGAGCCCGTCGAACCGGGAGGAGGGGAGCATCGCTGACCATCCGTTCACGTATGGAACATCCGGCTATCATCCGGAGGTTGTTTCCCGCGCGTCAAATCGGCACCGCAGGCCACGCTGGCGGACGGTGAACTTTTCCGCGATCGCGTTGTCCCATGACTCGGCCACGCCGAGCTGACAGGAGTGCCGGCCCGGTATGGCCGAAATGGAAGGGTCTGCAATGGAGCCCGGCGGGCTGCGCGAGACGCAGCTGGACCGGGACCTGGTCGAGCGCGTGCAGCGCGGCGACAGCTCCGCCTTCGACGTGCTGGTGCGCAAGTACCAGCACCGGGTGATCGGGCTGATCGGGCGCTACGTGCACGACTGGAGCGAATGCCAGGACGTGGCCCAGGAAGTCTTCATGCGCGCCTACCGTGCGCTCGGCGGCTTCCGGGGCGATGCCCAGTTCTCCACGTGGCTGCACCGGATCGCCGTGAACACCGCCAAGAATCATCTCGTTGCACAGAACCGCAGGCCGCCGACGGACGACATCGACGTCATGGACGCCGAGCAGTACGACATGTCGCTGCGCCTGCGCGACACGGACACGCCCGAGCACGAACTGCTGCGGCAGGAGATCGAGTCCACGGTGATGGCCGCCGTGGGCCGCCTGCCGACGGAACTGCGCGAGGCCATCACGCTGCGCGAGGTCGAGGGCCTCAGCTACGAGGAGATCGCCGAGCGCATGGGCTGCCCGATCGGCACGGTGCGCTCGCGCATCTTCCGGGCGCGCGAGGCGATCGACACGCAGCTCAAGCCCCTCCTCGAACCCACGAATGCCCGGGAGCGAGTCCGATGAAATCTAACGAAGTGCGACCCGACGACCGCGAAACCCTGAGCGCCCTGTTCGACGGCGAACTCGACGGCGAGGCACGCCTGTTCGCGTCGCGCCGCCTGGGACACGACACGGCCTGGCAGGCGACGTGCGGGCGCTGGCAGGCGATCGGCGATGCCATGCGCCGGCAGGCGCCGATCGCGGCGCCGGCGGGCTTCGCGGAAGGCGTGGCTGCGGCCGTGGCGTCGGAGCGTCCGATGGCGCCGCGGGTCGCCGCGCGGCCGACCTCCGAGCCCTCGCGCGTCCGGCGCATGCGCTGGGTGGGCGGCGGGGCCCTCGCCGCATCGCTCGCCCTCGCCATGGTCGTCTCGCTCTCGACGACGGGTCCGGCAACGCAGGACCCGGCGACGGTCGTCGCGACCGCGCCGGCGCCGGAGCAGGCGACGCCTGCGCCGTCCGTGCCCGCGACCGGCATCGCCTCGGCAGAGGGCACGGCGCCTGTCGCGGCGCTCGCCGCCGCAGCCGATCCGGAGTCGACGGCGCGGGGCGTGTCGGCGGTCGCGCCGCCGCGTCGTCCGCGACCCTCTGCGGCCTCGGTCGTCGCGTCCCGGGTCGACGTCGCACCGGCCGTCGCGGAGGCGGCGCTGCAGGCCGGGCAGTCGGGCAATCCGTTCAACCTCACGGGCGACGAAGCGCTCACCGCACGGCCATGGCCCCGCGCCACGCTCGGAACGGGTGCCACATCGTTCACCGCCCGCTACGGCGCGGCCGGCGAGAGTGCGGCCGAGCGCCCGTCGTTCTACCCCTTCGAGCCGCGCCCGCAGGGCGAGCCCGAGACGGTGCCGACGCCCTGACGCAGGCGGCGCATCTCCCGTCCCCCGAATTCCGTAAGGCCGATTCGATGAACCGACCCATGCGCACACTCGCCCTCGTCGGCGCGATCGCATTCGCGCTGCCCGTCGCCTGTACCGCCCAGCAGTCCGAAGCCGCCGCGCCGCTTCCGGTGCCGTCGACGGCACCGCCCGCCGTCCAGATGGTCACGGGCCTGCCCGACTTCACCAACCTCGTGCAGCAGGTCGGCCCGGCGGTGGTGAACATCCGCGCCGAGATCGGCGCCCGCCCGGCGGGTGCGCGCGGGCGCCCGCCTCAGCTCGACGACGAACGCATCCCCGAATTCTTCCGCCGCTTCTTCGGCGAGGACATGCCGTTCCCTGGCGGGCCCGACGGCGGCCCGCGCGGCCTGTCGCAGGGCACGGGCTTCCTGATCTCGGATGACGGCTACATCCTCACCAACCATCACGTGGTCGCGAACGCGACGAGCGTGACGGTCCGGCTCTCGGATCGTCGCGAGTTGCAGGCCCGCGTGGTCGGCAGCGACGAGCAGTCCGACGTCGCGCTGCTCAAGGTGGAGGGCCGCGGGCTGCCGGCGCTGCGCACCGCGACCCAGGCGGTCAAGCCCGGCCAGTGGGTGGTGGCGATCGGCTCGCCGTTCGGGCTCGACCATTCGGTCACCGCCGGCATCGTCAGCGCCGTCGGCCGCGCCAATCCCTATGCGAACCAGCAGTACGTCCCCTTCATCCAGACCGACGTCGCGATCAACCGCGGCAATTCGGGCGGGCCGCTGCTCAACACGCGTGGCGAGGTGGTCGGCATCAACTCGCAGATCTTCTCGAACTCGGGCGGCTACATGGGCGTGAGCTTCGCCATCCCGATCGACCTCGCGGTGTCGGTGACGAACCAGCTGCGCACGACCGGGCGCGTGCAGCGCGGCATGCTCGGCGTGGGCATCGACGAAGTCACGGCGGATGCGGCCCGCACGTTCGAGCTGCCCGACGCACGCGGCGCCCTCGTGAACTCGGTCCAGCCCGGCGGTGCGGCCGACAAGGCCGGACTGCGCCCGGGCGATGTGATCCGGGCCGTCAACGGTCGCCCGGTGGGGACCAGCACCGATCTGCCGCCGCTCATCGGTTCGCTGACGCCGGGTTCGCGCGTGCAGCTGACCGTCATCCGCAACGGGCGGAGCATCGAGGTTCCCGTCGTACTCGACGCGCTCGCGGTGTCGGGTGGGGGTGGGGGCGGCGCACAGCCGGCTCCCGCGGCCGGCCTGCCGCAGGGCGGCGCCACCAGCCTCGGCATCGCGCTCCGGGATCTCAGCGCGGCGGAGCGCCAGCAGCTCGGGCTGCGCGCGGGCGAGGGCGTGCGGATCGCGGACATCGACGGCCGGGGCGCGCGCGAGGCCGGGCTGCAGCCGGGCGACGTCGTCATGCAGGTCGGCCGCACGCCGGTTGGGTCGGCGGCCGATTTCGTGCGCGCCGTCGCCGCGGCCCCGGGCCGCGACGCGGTCATGCTCCTGGTGCGGCGCGGCCAGGCCGCGCGCTTCGTCGCGGTCGAGCGCGACTGATCCGGGGCGCGCCGCCGGCGTGCGGTCGCCGGCGGCCGGGGCCATGCGATAATCCCGCGTTATTTCGCCTGGCCTCGCCCGCTCCATGCAGCAGATCCGCAATTTCTCCATCATCGCGCACGTCGACCACGGCAAGTCGACGCTCGCCGACCGCATCATCCAGATCTGCGGCGGGCTCGAGGCGCGCGAGATGGAAGCGCAGGTGCTCGACAGCAATCCGATCGAGCGCGAGCGAGGCATCACGATCAAGGCGCAGTCCGTGTCCTTGCCCTACAAGGCGAAGGACGGGCAGACCTACTACCTGAACTTCATCGACACCCCGGGGCACGTGGACTTCAGCTACGAGGTCTCGCGCTCGCTGGCCGCCTGCGAGGGCGCGCTGCTCGTGGTCGATGCGGCGCAGGGCGTGGAGGCGCAGTCCGTCGCCAACTGCTACACCGCGGTGGAGCAGGGCCTCGAAGTCGTACCGGTGCTGAACAAGATCGACCTCCCCACCGCGGACATCGACCGTGCCAAGGCGGAGATCGAGGCGGTGATCGGCATCGATGCCGAGGATGCCGTCGCCATCAGCGCGAAGACGGGCCTCAACGTCATCGACGTGCTCGAGGCGATCGTCCACCGCATCCCGCCGCCGAAGCCGCGCGAGACCGATCGCCTGCAGGCGCTGATCATCGACTCGTGGTTCGACAACTACCTCGGCGTGGTGTCGCTCGTCCGCGTGATGCAGGGCGAGATCCGCAAGGGCGACAAGCTGCTCGTCATGTCGACGGGCCGCACGCACCAGGTCGACGACGTCGGCGTGTTCACGCCCAAGCGCAAGGTGCTCGATGCGCTGCGCGCGGGCGAGGTGGGCTGGGTGACGGCGTCGATCAAGGACGTGCACGGCGCACCGGTCGGCGACACGCTGACCCACACCGCGAACCCGGCTCCCGGCCCGCTGCCGGGCTTCCAGGAGATGCAGCCGCGCGTCTTCGCCGGCCTCTTCCCCGTCGACGCCGAGGACTATCCCGATCTCCGCGAGGCGCTGGAGAAGCTGCGCCTCAATGACGCCGCGCTGCGCTTCGAGCCCGAGAGCTCGGAGGCGATGGGCTTCGGCTTCCGTTGCGGCTTCCTCGGCATGCTGCACATGGAGATCGTGCAGGAGCGCCTGGAGCGCGAGTACGACCTCAACCTGATCACCACCGCGCCGACGGTGATCTACGAGGTGCTCAAGACCGACGGCTCGATCGTGCCGATGGACAATCCGGCGAAGCTGCCGCCGGTGAACATGGTGGAGGAGATCCGCGAGCCGATCATCCGCGCGAACATCCTCACGCCGCCAGACTACGTCGGAAACGTGATCAAGCTCTGCGAGGAAAAGCGCGGCGTGCAGATCGGCATCACCTACATGGGCCAGCAGGTGCAGATCAGCTACGAGCTGCCGATGGCCGAGGTGGTGCTCGACTTCTTCGACAAGCTCAAGTCCGTCTCGCGCGGCTACGCCTCGCTCGACTACCACTTCCTGCGCTTCCAGGCCGGCCCGTTCGTGCGCGTCGACACGCTGATCAACGGCGACAAGGTCGACGCGCTCTCGATCATCACGCACCGCAGCCATGCGGACCGCCGCGGCCGCGACCTGACGGAGAAGATGAAGGAACTCATCCCGCGTCAGATGTTCGACGTCGCCATCCAGGCGGCGATCGGTTCGCAGGTCATCGCGCGCACGACGGTCAAGGCCATGCGCAAGAACGTGCTCGCCAAGTGCTACGGCGGCGACATCACGCGGAAGAAGAAGCTCCTTGAGAAGCAGAAGGAAGGCAAGAAGCGCATGAAGCAGGTCGGCCGCGTGGAGATCCCGCAGGAGGCCTTCCTCGCCGTGCTCAAGGTCGACCAGTGATCGCGCGCCTCGCCTGAGCTCCTTTTTCCGGCCCCACGACACACGCGTTCCCAAGGACATCCATGCGCTGGTTCGAAATCGCCCTCGTCGTGCTGACCCTGCTCACCGGCTTGGTGTGGCTGCTCGACAAGTTGTTCCTCGCCAAGCGCCGGGCCGCGGCCGATGGCCTGCTCGCCGACCAGGCGGAGCCGGTGATCGTCGACTACTCGAAGTCGTTCTTCCCGGTGCTCGCGATCGTGCTGGTGCTGCGGAGCTTCGTGGCCGAGCCGTTCCGCATCCCGTCCAATTCGATGATGCCGACGCTGCTCACGGGCGACTTCATCCTGGTCAACAAATTCGCCTACGGGCTGCGCCTGCCGGTGAGCAATGCCAAGGTCGTCGACATCGGCGCGCCGAAGCGGGGCGACGTGGTGGTGTTCAAGCCGCCGCACCATCCCGAGCAGGACTGGATCAAGCGCATCGTGGGCCTTCCCGGGGACACCGTGGCCTACCGCGACGACCAGGTCATCCTGAACGGACAGCCGGTGGCCTACGAGACCGTCGGCATCTACCAGGGCGTGGGCAATGGCGCGGAGATGACGGGCGCGGAGGAGCGCCGCGAGCTGCTTCCGGAGCGGCCGCATCGCGTCCTCGAAAGCGGCGATGTGCGCCGCGATCCGGGTGAGGGGGAGTGGGTCGTGCCCGAGGGGCACTATTTCGTGATGGGCGACAACCGCGACAACAGCGAGGACAGCCGATACTGGGAGACGCATTTCCTCCCGGAGGCGAACCTCCGCGGAAAGGCGTTCCTGGTCTGGCTGAACTGCGAGGGCTGGTTCTGCCAGGGGGCGTTCGACACCTCGCGCATCGGCGAGTCCATCGAGTGATACCGTAAGCCACGATTCCTGGGGAGGACGTCATGAAGCGCACTCAACAAGGCATGACCCTGATCGGGTTCATCCTGGTGCTGGCGGTGGCCGGCGTGTTCATCTACATGGGGATGAAGCTGATCCCGATGTACTCCGAGTACTACTCCGTCAAGAAGGCGATGGAGGGCCTGTCGCAGGAAGGGGCCGGCATGCACGATGCGGCCAAGGTCAAGGACCTCTTCTTCCGCCGCCTGTACACCAGCTACGCGGAAAACGTGAAGCCCGAGAACGTCAAGCTGATCCGCAAGGATTCGGGCTGGATGATGACGGTGGACTACGAAGTACGGCGCCCGCTCATCGCGAATATCGACGTCGTGGGCCATTTCGTGGCGGAGAAGGAGCTCAAGCGCGTCGAGTGACGGACTCGATCGGCCATCGCTTCACGCGACCGGAGCTGCTCGCGCAGGCGCTTCGCCATCGCAGCGCGGGCACGCCGCACAACGAGCGGCTGGAGTTCCTCGGCGATGCGCTCGTCGACCTGATCGTCGCGGAGGCGCTCTATGCGCTCTGGCCGCAGGCCGACGAAGGCGCGCTCACGCGTGCGCGTGCCGAGCTGGTGCGCGAGTCGTCATTGGCGGCGATCGCGCGCACCCTCGACCTCGGTGCCTGGCTGACGCTGGGCCCCGGCGAGATGAAATCCGGTGGGCACCGGCGGGACTCGATCCTCGCCGACGCCGTCGAGGCCATCGTCGCGGCGATCCATCTCGACGCCGGCTTCGAGGCCTGCCGCGCGGTAGTGCTGCCGTGGTTCGAACCGGCGATCGCGGCGCTGCCGCCGCCGAACAAGGTCGGCAAGGATGCGAAGACGCGGCTGCAGGAGTGGCTGCAGGGACGCCAGCACCCGCTGCCCGTCTACGCGCTGATCTCGGAGGACGGCGAGGAGCATGCGCGCACCTTCCGCGTGAGCTGCAGCCTCGTGCGACCGGAGATGGTGACCGAAGGCCAGGGCAGCTCGCGCCGCGCCGCCGAGCAGGTGGCCGCCGAAGCCGCTCTGGCGCGCATCGAGGCGCCGCGCCGTTGAATCGCGACCGGCGCGCCACGGGCCGGGGCTTACAATCGCTGGATGGACACTCCTCCCTACCGGGCCGGCCACGTGGCGGTGATCGGGCGCCCGAACGTCGGCAAGTCGACCCTCGTCAACGCGCTCGTCGGCGCGAAGATCAGCATCACCTCGAACCGGCCGCAGACCACGCGCCATCGCCTGCTCGGCATCGCGACGTTCCCCGCGGGCCAGCTCGTCCTCGTCGACACGCCCGGCATCCACCGCGAGCAGAAGCGCGCGATGAACCGCATGATGAACCGCGCGGCGCGCGGTGCCCTCGAGGGCGTCGATGCCGCGCTGCTGGTCGTGCAGGCGGGACGGTGGGACGATGAGGACGGCCTGGCGTACGACACGCTCCGGTCCGCCGGGCTGCCGGTGGTGCTCGTGGTGAACCAGGTCGACCGCATCAAGGACAAGACCGCGTTGCTGCCGTACCTGGCCAAGGCGACGGAGGGCCGCGACTTCGCCGGCGTCCACCCGGTGTCGGCGCTCAAGCAGCTCGGGCTGCCCGAGCTCGTCAAGACGGTGCTCGCGCTGGTGCCGCAGCAGGACGCGCTCTACGGTGAGGACGAGATCACCGACAAGAGCCAACGCTTCCTCGCCGGCGAGATGGTGCGCGAACAGCTCATGCGCCAGCTCGGCGACGAGCTGCCCTACGCGACGACGGTCGAGATCGAGCGCTTCGAGGTCGACGGCGCGATGCTGCGGATCGGCGCCGTGATCTGGGTCGAGCGGTCCGGCCAGAAGGCGATCGTGATCGGCAAGGGGGGCGAGCGACTGCGCGAGATCGGTACGCGCGCGCGCCAGCAGATGGAGAAGCTGTTCGACGCCAAGGTGTTCCTCGAGACGTGGGTGCGCGTGCGCGAGGGCTGGTCGGACGACGAGGCGGCCTTGAAGTCACTCGGCTACCACGACTGACGAGGCCCACCCGCAGCGACCGTGGCCTCACGCGAGGCGCGCTAGACCGGGCTGCCCCTTAGGCGATCGACCATGCGCTATGCCGCCGAGAACGCGTTCGTCCTGCACACCCGGCCATGGCGGGAGACGAGCCTGCTCGTCGAGGTGCTGACACTGCAGCACGGTCGGGTGGGCCTCGTGGGCCGCGGCGTGCTCGGCCCGCGTCGTCAGGTGCTGCGTGCGGCGCTGCAGCCCCTGCAGTGGATCCGCTTCGATGCAGTGCAGAAAGGCGAGATGGCGACGCTGTCCACGGCGGAGGCCGTCGACGCCGCGCCGCGCCTCACGGGCGACGCGGCACTCGCGGGGTTCTACCTCAACGAACTGACGTCGCGGCTCGCGCCGCGCCACGATCCCCAGCCCAACCTGTTCGCTGCATACGCCCGCGCGCGCGAGCGCCTACGCGCCGGCGAGTCGCTCGCATGGACGCTGCGCCGCTACGAGCGTGACCTCCTCGCCGCCCTGGGGCTCGGGTTCGACTGGCACCTCGATGGCGACGGCCAGCGGATCGATCCCGCGGCGCGCTATCGCCTCGATGCGGAGCACGGCCCGCGTCGCCTGCTCGTGGACCGGGGACGGGCGGAGCGAGGCGACGCGCCGAGCGGACGGGCACTGCTGGCCCTGGCGAGCGACGACATGCCGCCCCCCGAGGATCTGGCCGCACTGCGCCGGGCGATGCGCCGGGTACTGGAACACCACCTTGGGCCGCGCGGCCTCACGTCCTGGCAGATGCTGAGCGACCTCGCGCGCGTGGGCGCGGGCGCTCAGTCCCCGTCGACGGGTGCCTGAGCGAGGGTGTCGGCGGCGACCGCGTCGAACGCGGGCCAGGTGCCGGCATCGGCCGACAACGCCGCCGCCGCATCGCCCAGCCGCGCGGCGCCGACGAAGCCACAGCTCGCCCGCAGCCGGTGCAGGACGGGCCGCATGGCTTCATGGTCGCCCGCGCGCGCGAACGAGGCGATCGCCGCGCGCATCGAGCGCACTTCGACGACGAACATGCGCCGCAACGCATCGAGATGGCCGCGGTCGCCCAGCAGCGCTTCGAGCGCGGCGACGTCGTCCCATAGTGGAGCCTCGCGCGCGGCGGCAGGGAGTTGCACGCGCGGCGCCCCGAGCCCCAGGGCGATGCGCGCCGCGGCCAACAGCTCCGGGGCCGACAGCGGCTTGACCAGCACTTCGAGGAAGCCCGCGGCGAGCAGGCGTTCGTGTTCGACGACGTCGCGCGACGCCGTGTGCGCGATGGCCGGTGCACGCACGCCCGATGCACGCAGGGCGCCGAGGAGCGCGTCACCGCGGCCGTCGGGCAGGTTGGCGTCGAAGACGAGCAGGGCATGGTCGCCGGCGCGCGCGAGGCCCCGCGCGCGGGAGCAGGTCGGGGCGGTGTCGACATGCGCGGGCAGGCGCTCGAGCACCGCCTGCAGGAACGAAGCGCTGACCGGATCGTCCTCGACCAGCAAGACCCTGTGCGTGGAATCCGTCATCGGCCGTTGGCGTCCTGTCGTTATGCTCGCGCGGATGCCGCCGATCTTACGCGTGATCGCCTTGTCGCTGCTCGTCGCGCTCGCCGTCGTGGGCGATGCGATGGCGCGCAGCGCGAAGGCCCGGATCGCGCGGATCGACTCACCCGTCGCGCGCCTCGACGAGGTGCGCATGCACCTGCGGTGGCCCGCCGGCGCCACGGAGGGGGCGTTGCGTATCGACGCGCGGCGACTGGCTGCGCCGGATCTCGGCTACCGTTTCGAGCGCCTGCAGTGGGACTGCGCACTGCGTCGGGCCGGCTGGTCGGAGTGGCGGTGTGACGGGCCCATGCGCACGCCGCGAGGGAAGGTGCAGCTCTCCATCCGCGTGCACGAGCGGGGCCTGGAGGGCGAGCTCGTGCGCGGGCGAAGCCGCATCGCGGTGTCGCGCCGATCGAGCGCGCCGGACCTCACCCGCATCGATCTCGCTGCGATCCCGCTGGCGTGGACCCGCGAGCTGCTCTTGCAGGCCTGGCCCGAGGCACAGCTCAAGGACGGAACCGGCGACGCGCGCCTGCGCGTGACCGCCGCGCGGGACGGTGTCCGCATCGCCGGACCGATGGAGCTTCGCGGGATCGCGCTCGATACGCCCGATGGGCGCATCGCCGCGGAAGGCATCGATGCATCGGTCGACCTCGACATGCAGCTCGGCGCGACCGACCGGGTCCGGCTCGCCGGGCGGATCGGCCGCGGCGAGGCCCTGTTCGGCACCACCTACCTCGCGCTGCAGGAGCGCGAGGCGGCCTTCGAGCTCGACGCGGGCCAGACGGGTGCGTGCTGCTGGCGGATCCCGCGGTTCGCCTGGCGGGACGACCACGGCTTGGAGGTCGCGGGGAGCGCCGCCTTCGGGCCGGATGCGGCGGTGCGCGAACTCGACGTCCAGATCGGGCGGGCCGACCTCGCGGGCCTGCGCGATGCCTACCTCGGCGGCTGGCTCGGCGCGGCCGGACTCGGGAACCTCGAGATGCGCGGCGTGCTCGACGGGCGGCTCGTGGTCCGGGACGGCGCGCTCGGGACCGTCGACCTGCGCCTCGACGGAGTCCATGTCCGCGATCCGGATGGCCGGTTCGCGTTCGACGGCCTCGAAGGGCGGGCCCGGTTCTCCCCGTCGGCGCCGGTGGAGGGCGAGTTGCGCATGGACGGGGGAAGTGTCTGGGGCCTCGGCTTCGGGCCGGCCCGGATCCCGATGCGCAGCGCGGCCGGGGAGCTGGCGCTGAGCGCGCCGGTATCGGTGCCGATGCTCGGCGGGTCGCTCGCGTTCGACCACGTGGCGATCCGGCCCGCGGCGGGCGGCTCGCCGGCGGAGATGACGTTCGGGCTCACACTCGATCGCCTGGACGTCGCACAGTTCACGCGTGCGCTCGGGTGGCCGGCCTTTACCGGGGAGCTGAGCGGGCGCATCCCGCGTGCGCACTACCGGAGCGATCGGCTCGAGTTCGACGGTGGGCTCGCGATGCAGGTCTTCGGCGGGCGCGTCGACGTCTCGTCGCTGGTGATGGAGCGTCCGTTCGGGGTCGCGCCGACGCTGGGCGCCGACATCGCGCTCGAGGACCTCGACCTGGAGTCGCTCACCGGCGTGCTGGGCTTCGGCAGCATCACGGGCCGGCTCGACGGCCGCATCGCGGGCCTGCGCCTCGTCGACTGGCAGCCGACCACGTTCGACGCCCGGCTTCGCACGGACCGGACGCGCGGGATCCCGCAGCGCATCAGCCAGCGCGCGGTGCAGGACCTCTCGAGTGTCGGCGACGCATCGTTCGTGTCGAGCCTGCAGTCGCAGCTGATCGGCCTGTTCGACGACTTCGGCTATTCGCGCATCGGCATCGACTGCAGGCTCGCCGACGGCATCTGCGACATGGGCGGGCTCGCGCCCCGCGGTGACGACGCCTTCCTCATCGTCGAGGGGGCGGGGATCCCCAGGCTCACGGTGGTGGGCATCAATCGACGCGTGGACTGGTCGACGCTCGTGGAACGCCTGGTCGCGGTCGGGAAGGGCGAGTCATCGCCCGTGGTGGACTGAACCCGGCCCCGTTTCGCTACGCTTCACGCATCGACCGGCACGATCGCCGGCAACCGACAGGAGAACCGCCATGCGTCGCTGGATCGCGCTCCCGCTCGCCGCCGTCGCGCTGACGGCCTGCGTCACCATCAACGTCTACTTTCCCGCCGCCGAAGCGCGCGAAGCCGCGCGCGAGTTCGTCGAGAAGGTGATCAGCGAGGACGCCTCGGCCCCGTCCGCCGGAGAGAAGCCGCGCGGACAGAGCGCGGCCATGCCCGCCCCGTTCGACGAGCGCGTGGTCGCGACGCTCGCCCGCGTGGACGTACCGGCGCTGCTCGGCATCGGTGCGGCGCAGGCGCAGGGGCAGCCGGACATCACCATCAAGACGCCGGCGATCCAGGCGATCCAGGCGCGCATGGAGCAGCGCTTCGACGCGCAGCTGCGCGCGGGCTTCGACGCCGGCGCACTGGGCTTCACGTCGGATGGACTCGTCGTGGTGCGAGATGCGGCCAAGCTCCCGCTGAAGGATCGCGTCGCGATCGGCCAGGCGGTGGCGGACGACAACCGTGACCGCAAGGCGGTCTACCGCGAGATCGCGGTGGCCAACCAGCACCCCGAGTGGGAGCCGCGGATCCGCGAGGTGTTCGCGCAGCAGTGGATCGCGAGCGCACGCGACGGCTGGTGGTACCAGTCGGGCGGTGCCTGGAAGCAGAAGTAACCGGTTTCAGTGGAGGCGTCCCGGGACGCCGACCGACGGCCCGCCTCGGCGGGCCGTCGCTTTTCCGGGGGCGGATTCAGGGCGGCGCGACCGCGTCTGCGACAATGCGCGGCCGTTTCCCGCAGCGATCGCCGTGGCCCGCCTCGACCTCACCCCGTTTCCCGCCGAGATCACCGACCTGACCCACGACGGGCGCGGCGTCGCACGCCGTCCCGACGGCAAGGCCGTGTTCGTCGCCGGCGCGCTTCCCGGCGAGAAGGTGATGGCGGTCCAGACGGGCAGGCATCGCAGCTTCGACGAGGCGCGCGCGGTCGAGATCCTCGAAGCCGCGCCCGAGCGCGTGGACGCCCGCTGCGGCCACTTCGGCACGTGCGGCGGTTGCGCGCTGCAGCACTACGACGAGTCGAGGCAGATCGTCGCCAAGCAGCGCGTGCTCATGGAGAACCTCGAACGCATCGGGCATGTGACGCCAGCCCACGTGCTCCCGCCGCTCACGGACGCGGCCTGGGGCTATCGCCGCAAGGGCCGGCTCTCGGTCCGCCGCGTCGAGAAGAAGGGCAAGACGCTGGTGGGTTTCCGCGAGGCCGATCCGCGCTTCGTCGCCGACATCGCCGAGTGCCACACCGTGATTCCGGCGATCGGCGCGAGGATCGGCGCGATCGCCGCTCTGGTCGACTCCATGGACACGCGTCGCGAGATCCCGCAGATCGAGTTCATCGCGGGCGACGATGCCATCGCGCTGACGTTCCGCCACCTCGCCCCGCTCACTGAGGGCGATCGCGCGAAGCTCGCCGCGTTCGGGCGCGATCACGGCTTCTCGATCTACCTGCAGCCGGGGGGCCTGGACACAGTGCATCCGCTCGAGCCGGACGAGCCGAAGCTGGCCTTCCGCCTGCCCGCATGGGACGTGGAACTGAAGTTCCGACCGCTCGACTTCATCCAGGTCAACGCCGGGCTCAACCAGCGGATGATCCAGACCACGCTCGACCTGCTCGAGCCGCAGGCGGACGAGCGCGTGCTCGACCTGTTCGCCGGCCTCGGCAACTTCACGCTGCCGATCGCGCGGCAGGCTCGCGAGGTGGTCGGCGTGGAAGGCGATGCCGGCCTCGTGCGGCGTGCCCGCGAGAACATCGTGCACAACGGGTTCTCCAATGTGGAGTTCCATGCCGCGGACCTCGCGAAGGATCTGTCCGGCGAGCCGTGGATGCGCGAGTCCTTCGACAAGCTGCTGCTCGACCCGCCGCGGTCGGGCGCCGACTTCGTCCTCGCGCACCTCCCGCTCAAGCAGTTCAGGCGGATCGTCTACGTGAGCTGCCACCCGGCGTCGCTCGCGCGCGACGCCGGCTTCCTCGTCAACGAGAAGGGCTGGAAGCTGAAGGCCGCGGGCGTGATGGACATGTTCCCGCATACCGCGCACGTGGAGTCCATCGCCGTGTTCGAGCCGCGCAAGGTGTAGATCCGCGTCCGGCACCGGAGTAACGCGCCGCCACGCGCTGCGACACCCGCTCCAAGCGCTTTCCACCGACTCTTCCCGACCCCGCCATGCCCATCGAAATCGAACGCAAGTTCCTCGTCACCTCCGACGCCTGGCGTGCCCGGGCCACGCGCGTGGTGGAGATGGCGCAGGCCTACCTCAACGACCTCGCCACCCTGGACGCCGGGGCGATGAACGTCTCGGTGCGCGTGCGCATCCAGGGCGAGGAGGCCTACCTCAACATGAAGTCGCGCGAGCTCGGCACCACGCGGCAGGAGTTCGACTACCCCATCCCGGTCGACGACGCCCGCGCGCTGCTGCGGCTCGCGGTGGGCGGTCGCATCGAGAAGCGGCGCCACTACGTCGAGGTCGGCGGGCGCACGTTCGAGGTCGACGAGTTCCTCGGCGACAACGCCGGCCTGGTCGTCGCGGAACTGGAGCTCGAGGAGGCCGGGGCCGCCTTCGAGCGGCCGGAGTGGCTGGGCGAGGAGGTCACGCACGAGCCGCGCTACTACAACCTGGCGCTCGCCAGCCGCCCGTACCGGAGCTGGTAGGCCGGACGGCCGCTGGAGCCTCGCTGCCGTCTCCACCCCATCCGGGGCACAATGCCGGCCCCGTCTGGACCGTGGAGCTGTACCCATGCTGGTGATCGGCGTCGCCGGGACCGAACTGACCGCGCAGGAGCGCGACTGGCTGCAGCACGACGCCTGCGGCGGCGTGATCCTGTTCTCGCGCAACTTCGCGTCGAAGGCGCAAGTGGCGGAGCTGAGCCAGGCCATCCGCGAAGCCGCGAGGCAGCCGCAGCTGGTCTGCGTCGACCAGGAGGGCGGTCGCGTGCAGCGCTTCCGCGAAGGCTTCGCCGCGCTGCCGCGGCTCGAGGTGTTCGACGATCTCTACCGACGCGATCCCGAGGGCGCGACCAAGCTCGCGATCGAGCACGCCTGGTTGATGGCGAGCGAGGTCCGCGCGACGGGCGTCGACCTCAGCTTCGCGCCGGTGGTCGACCTCGGGCGCGGCAACCGCGCCATCGGCGACCGCGCCTTCTCCGCTGATCCGAAGATCGTCGCCGAATTCACGCGTGCCTACATCGAAGGCATGCATGCGGCCGACATGGCGGCCACGATCAAGCACTTCCCCGGGCATGGCTCGGTGCTCGAGGACACGCATTTCGACGACGCCGTGGACCCGCGTCCGTTGGACGAGCTCCGTGCGCTCGACCTGGTCCCGTTCGTGGCCGGCATCGACGCCGGCGCGGACGCCGTGATGATGGCCCACGTGAAGTACCCCGCCGTCGATCCCGATCCCGCGGGTTACTCGCGCATCTGGATCGAGGACATCCTGCGCAGGGAGATGGGCTTCCGTGGCGTCGTCTTCTCCGACGACATCGGCATGGCGGCGGCGTTCTCGGCGGGTGGCATCAAGGCGCGCATCGACGCCCACCTCGACGCCGGCTGCGACGTCGTGCTCGTCTGCCACCCGGAGCTGGTGCCGGAGTCGCTCGAAGCCGTGAAGGACCGCCAGCTCAATACCGCGGCCATGGCGGGACTGATCGGTCGCGGCCCGCTGGCCTGGGACGCGCTGCTCGCGGACCCGCGCTACGACGCCACCCGCGGCCGTCTGGAAGGGCTGGCCTGATGGCGCGCGACATCGGCTGGGCGCTCGACCGCAGCGACCTCGTGCACGATCGCGCCACGCTCGAGGCGGCGATCGCGCGCATGGCCCCGCGCATCCGCGACGATTTCGCAGGATCCGTTCCGCTGTACCTCACCGTCATGCACGGCGGCCTGCCGTTCGCGGCGAGGCTGGCGATGGAGATCGGCGCGCTCGGCCTCGATCTGGAGTTCGACTACCTGCACGCGACGCGCTACCGCGGTGCCACCTCGGGTGGCGAACTCACCTGGAAGCACCGCCCGGCCACGCCGCTGCGGGGGCGCCGCGTGCTTCTCGTGGACGACATCGTCGACGAGGGGCACACGCTCGACGCGATCGTTCGCTGGTGCCGGGACGAGGGCGCCGCCGACGTTCGCATCGCCGCGCTCGCGGTGAAGCGCCACGGCCGTTGCGTGCCCGGCGTGGCGGCCGATTACGCCGGCGTCGACGTGCCGGATCGGTACGTGTTCGGCTATGGCATGGACTTCCAGAACCAGGGTCGCAACCTGCCCGAGATCTATGCGCTGCACGATGCGGCGCTCTCGGAACTCGGCTGAGGGCTGCACCGCATGATCGATCTCGCTGTTATCGGTGGCACCGGGGTGTATGCGCTGGGCGACCTCGGCGACCCACAGTCACACGCCGTGCAGACGCATTACGGCGCGCCATCGGGTCCCGTCCGGGTGGGTCGGCTCGGTGGACGCACCGTCGCGTTCCTGGCGCGCCATGGGGAAGGGCATTCGGTGCCCCCCCATCGGGTCAACTACCGCGCCAACCTCGCCGCGCTGCAGGCGCTCGGCGCCGGGCGCGTGCTCGCGCTCAACACGGTCGGCGGCATCACCGAGCGCTTCGGGCCGCGCGTGCTGGCCTGTCCGGACCAGCTCATCGACTACACATGGGGACGCGTCTCGACGATCTGCGAGGAGCCCGGCACGGACGTCCTGCACGTCGACTTCGGCGAGCCCTATAGCCCGTCGCTGCGGCGCGCGATGCTCGATGCGGCGCACGCGGGCGACATCCCGCTCGTGGACGGCGGCTGCTATGGCGCCACGCAGGGGCCGCGGCTCGAGACGCGCGCCGAGATCGCGCGCATGCGCCGCGACGGCTGCGACCTCGTCGGGATGACGGGCATGCCCGAAGCCGGCCTGGCGCGTGAGATGGGGCTCGACTACGCCTGCCTGGCGATCGTCGCGAACTGGGCCGCGGGCGCAGGCCCGCAGGTGGACGAGGTGATCACGCTGCAGGACGTGCTCGACAACGTCGCCGCCGCGTCCGCGCACCTGCCCGCGCTCCTGCGCGGCGTGTTGGAGCGCTTGAACGTCGACTGATTGCAAGACCGGCTACCGCGTTTGCATACTCGGCGCGCGTCCGCAGCCGGGGGGGGGTGCGGGGCGCGCCACGCTACCAGCATGAGGTCATCCAGGACATGCAGTACGGCACCGTGAAGTGGTTCAACGACGCCAAGGGTTTCGGCTTCATTTCGCCCGAGGACGGCACGGCGGACGTGTTCGTGCATTACTCCGCCATCAACGCCAAGGGTTTCCGCAGTCTCCAGGAAGGGCAGCGCGTTTCGTACGAAGTGAGCCAGGGGCCGAAGGGCATGCAGGCGTCGGGCGTCGTCCCGGCCTGACCGCGCTCGGCGTCCTCGGAAAGCCCCGCTTCGGCGGGGCTTTTCCTTATCGCGTTCCCTGGTCGATGAACTGCAGGCGTGCGAGCTCGGCATAGAGCCCGCCCTCCGCGAGCAGCTCGTCATGGCGCCCTTCGGCGACGATCCGTCCACCATCCATGACGACGATCCGATCGGCCTTGAGCACGGTGGCGAGCCGGTGCGCGACGACGAGGGTCGTCCGGCCCTCCATCAGTTCCTCCAGCGCCGCCTGCACGGCGGCTTCGCTCTGCGCGTCGAGCGCGCTGGTCGCCTCGTCGAGCAGGAGGATCGGCGCGTCGCGCAGCACGGCGCGGGCGATCGCGATGCGCTGTTGTTGCCCACCCGAGAGGCGTGCCCCGCGCTCGCCCAACGCCGTGTCGAGGCCCTGCGGCAGCGCGTCGACGAAGTCCTCCGCATGCGCCGCGCGGATGGCGCGGCGGATGTCGTCCTCGCCGGCCTCCAGCCGGCCATAGCGGACGTTCTCGCGCACGCTCGCCGCGAACAGCGTGGGATGCTGCGGCACGAGCGCGATCGCGCCGCGCAGCGCGTCGGGGTCGAGTCGATCCACCGGTATGCCGTCGACGCTGACGCGGCCCGATGCCACGTCGTGGAACCGCAGCAGCAGCGAGAACACCGTGCTCTTGCCCGCACCGGACGGGCCCACCAGCGCGACCGTCTCGCCCGGCCGCACGTGCAGGTCGAAGTCGCGCAGGACGGGGCGCGCGGGTTCCGCCGGGTACGCGAACGTCACGTGCTCGAAGCGCAGCTCGCCACGCACGGGCACCGGGAGGGCGCCCGGCGAGGACGGTGGCGCGATGCCGGGGGCTTCGTCGAGCAGTTCGGCGATGCGTCCCATGCCACCCGCCGCGCGCTGCACCTCGTTCCATACCTCGGCCAGTGCACCGATCGAGCCGCCGGCGATCAGCGCGTAGAGCACGAACTGGCCCAGCGTGCCCGGGCTCATGCGCCCGGCGACCACGTCGTGCGCGCCGAGCCAGAGGACGAGCGTGATCGCGCCGAAGACGAGCAGGATGACGATCGCCGTGACGATGGCCTGTGCCCCGATGCGTCGACGCGCCGCGCGCAGCGCGACGCGCAGGGCGTCGCCGAATCGGCCGCGTTCATAGGGCTCGCGCGCGAGGGCGCGCACCGTCGCGATGGCGCCGAGGGTCTCGGAGGCGAGCGTGTTCGCCTCGGCGACCGAGTCCTGGCTGGCGCGGGCGATGCCCCGGAGCTTGCGCCCCGCGGCGACGATCGGCAGCACGGCGAGCGGGATGCCGACGAGCGCGTAACTCGCCAGCCGCGGGCTGGTGGCGAACAGCATCGCGACGCCGCCGAGGAACGTCACCGAGCTGCGCAGCGCGACGGAGAGGGTCGAGCCGACCACGCTGCGCAGGAGCTCGGTATCGGCCGTGAGGCGCGACACGAGCTCGCCGCTGCGCGTGCGGTCATGGAAGGCGGCGTCGAGGGCGAGCAGGTGGGCGTACAGGCGGTCTCGAAGATCCGCCACGACGCGCTCGCCCAGCAGGGATACGAAGAAGAAGCGTGCCGCGGTCGCGAGCGCGAGCGCGGCGGCGACCGCGAACAGGAGCACGAACACGCGGTCGATGCCCGCGCCGCCCGCGGCGAAGCCGCGATCGATCATCTGGCGGATGGCGATCGGCAGCGAGAGCGTGGCGGCCGACGAGGCCGCGAGGGAGACCAGCCAGGCCGCGAGCAGCACGCGATGGCGCCGTACGAATGGCCAGAGCCCGCGCAGGCGCGACAGGCGGGGGGCCGGCTCCGCCGCGGCGGGCGTCGCGTCAGGCATCGAGGGACTCCCGTAGGCGGACCCGGTCACGGGTGGCGTCGCGCAGGTGCGCTTTCAAGGCGTCGACGCGGTCGCGCGGAAGTCGAACACGCAGCGAGGCGCCGTCGCCATCGAAGGACTCCGCGACGCGCACCGCTGCCGCGGCGGCGATCGCGGCATGCACCGCGCCGGTATCGTCGAAGCCGAAGTCGACGTCCATCTCGACGGTCGCGACGCATTCGACCTTCCCGGCCTCGCGCAGGCACTGCGCGGCGCAGCCGCCATAGGCGCGCACCAGGCCGCCGGCGCCGAGCTTGATGCCCCCATACCACCGCGTGACCACCACGGCGACGCCATCCAGCCCAGCACCGTCGATCGCGGCGAGGATCGGACGCCCCGCAGTCCCGGCCGGCTCGCCATCGTCGCTGGAGCGGTACTGCGCACCCGTCCGGTAGGCCCAGCAGTTGTGTGTGGCCGCCGGATCGGCGACGTCGCGCAGGAAGGCGGCGGCGGCCTCGGCGGACTCGACCGGGGCCGCATGGGCGACGAAGCGGCTGTGCTTCACCTCGAGGATCGAAGTCGCGGGCCGCGCGAGCGTCAGCATGCGCCGGGCGCCGCGTCAGCGCGGAGCGACGAGGAGCGCACGCAGGTCGTCGGGCAGGCGGTGGCGCGGGTACGCCCGGACGAACCGGCGCAGGCTCGCGCGCGCGTCCTCGACCTGCCCCGCGTCGCGGCGTGCGCGGACCCGCTCGAGCCATTCCAGCGGTGCGAGGCGGGGATCGGAGGCGACCGGTGGCAACGCAGGCGCACCCACAGCGCGAGGCGCGGCGGGCGATGCGCCGAGCCGGCTGCCGGTGACCTCGACCCGATCCAGCTGCGCCGCCGCGGACGCCTCGGCGTCCGCCTCCTGCAAGGCGAGCGCGCGCGGGGACGCCGCTTCAGGCGCCGCGGTCGCGGCCGCGGTGACTGCGCCGGTGTCGGCCGGATCACCCACGGCCTCGTCGAGGTAGTCGTCGTGGCGCGCGGCCTGTGCAATCGGTGCGGGTTCGATCGGCGCGGTCGCAGCCTTGAGGGCGGGCGCATCCGAGCGCGCCGCTCGCGCGGCGCGCGCGACGGCGGCGCGCTCCGGGGCCACCGGGGATGCCGACGCGTCCGCGGCTGCAGCGACGGGCGGCGGCGGCGCCAATGCGGGCGAGGCCGGCTCGGCGTGCGCGAGCACCTCGGCTTCCGTGCTCGTCGGCGCCTCGACCGGGCGACGCAGGGGCGGGGGGATGTCGATCAGCGGCTTGAGCTGCCACGCCATGCCGACCGCGATCACGAGCGTCGCCGCGGCACCCACGGCCGTCGGCCACCTCCGCGTGGTCCGCCGGGCGATCGCGCCGGCCGCTGGGCGCGCGCTCGAGGTCGCCGGCGCGGGGGCGTCGCCCGACGGCGACCCGGCGACAGGAGCGCCGACGGGCGCCGCCGCCGCGCGCGCCGCGGCGATGATGCGCGCATCGAGCGCCGCCGACGGGCCACCGGCGTCGACCGACGACAGGCGCGCGGCGAGCGCCCGTTCCTCGGGGCTCAGCGCATCGTGCTCGTCGAAGGGGGGGCGGGTGGTCATGGGCGGAGTCTCGTGCGCAGCTTGTCCATCGCGTATCGAAGGCGCGATTTCACGGTCTCGCGGCCGGCACCGGTGATCTCGCCGATCTCCTCGAGCGTGAGCTCCCGCTCCAGGCGGAGGAGGACGACTTCGCGCTGCTCGTCGGGCAGTTCCTCCAGGGCGAGCTGGAGGCGGCGGCGCTGCTCGAAATCACTCAACGTCCGTTCGGGCGTTTCGGGGTCCGGGATCGCATCGAGCCTCAGCTCCGCGTCAGCCGGGGCGGCGGGGCGATGACGGGCGGCGCGCCAGTGGTCCGTCAGGCGATTGTGGGCGATCCGGTAGAGCCACGTGCTGAATGCCGCCTCCGGCTTCCATCCCGCCCGGGCGACGATGACCTTCTGCCAGACGTCCTGGAACAGTTCGTCGGCCAGTGCACCGTCACGGAGCTGGCGCTTGAGGAACCGGTAGAGCGGCCCCTTGTGGCGGCCGTAGAGGACCTCGAATGCCTGCACGTCGCCGGCCGCCCAGGCCAGCATCAGTGCTTCGTCGGTCGGCGGGGCGGGGCCATCCATCGGCGGCAGGGTACGCATGGGGCGCGCCCCGGTACAGAGCGGCCGTGCCGCCGGGCGACTCTTCAATCGGGGTCCCGATCACGTATTCTCGGCCGACGAACAGGGGACGGTGCGTGCACAAGCCCGAGTCGCCCGAGGGCGCACATCGACAGAGCCTGCGCGGCGAGCTCGTGGCCGCGCTGTCCGCCGGGCTGCCGGTGGAGGCGCAGGTGGCCGCCTGCTGGCGCGAGCGCCTCGGCTCCGGCGACGCCGCGACGCCGGGTGCTGACACGGAATTGCGCGACCTCGCGGCGCGCCTGCTCGGCTTCCACGCGCCGTTTCCGGGCAGCCCCGAGCTGATCGCGGAGTCATGGCCGCTGCCGGGCGGCCGTCGTGCAGCGGTCGCGGCGCGCCTGTCGGCGCCCATCGACGCCGACATCCGCGCGACGTGGTCGGAGATGGCGCGCGGGCTCATGGTCGCGCACCTCGAGGCCGAACGCGCCCACCGCCGCGCCGAGACGCTCGAGAAATCCGAGCGCCTCCAGCAGGCGCTCTACGAGATCGCCGACCTCGCCGGTTCGGACCTCGACCTGCCCGACATGCTGCGGATGGTGCACCACGTCATCGGCGGCCTGATGTACGCGGCGAACTTCTACATCGTGCTCTACGACCCCGATCGGGAGACGGTCCGCTTCCTGTACTTCGCCGACGAGCGCGACCCGTGGCAGCCGGACATCACGCTGGACATGCCCGCGCGCGACATGCCCAACAGCCTGACCGTCGCGCTGCTCCGCCACGGCGAGGCGGTGCGTGGCCGCTCCGAGGACGTGCGCCGGCAGCTGGGCGTGTCTCGCGACATCTCGCACGGCCCGGACAGCGACGACTGGCTCGGCGTACCGATGAAGCGCGAGGACCGCGTCTGCGGCGCGATCGTCGTCCAGAGCTACGACCGGCGGGACGTCTACGGCGAAGAGGAGCGGGCGCTGCTCGCATTCGTCGCCCAGCACATCCTCACGGCGCTCGACCGCCACTTCGCGCGCGAGGAGCTCGAGCAGCGCGTCGCCGAGCGCACGCACGCGCTGCAGCAGGCCAATACCGACCTCCAGTCGCAGATCGAGGAACGCCAGCGCGCCGAGGCCCTGCAGCGCGCCCTGCTGCAGATCGCCGACCTCACCATGTCGACGGAGTCGCTCGACGACTTCTATCGCGAGGTGCACGCGATCGTTGGCGGGCTGCTGTATGCGCACAACTTCTACATCGCCATGATCTCCGAGGATGGCGACCACCTGGAGTTTCCGTATTCGATCGACGAGCGCGACGGGCGCCGCGACCGGCGCGCACTGGGCTTCGGGCTTACGGAGTTCGTGATCACGCAGCGCCGGCCGCTGCTGGTGAACCGCACGCAGATCAACGCGATGGTGCGCGATGGCGAGCTGATCAGCCGGGGTTCGCTCGCGCAGTGCTGGCTGGGCGTGCCGCTCTACCGCGAGGACCAGGTCGTCGGCGCAATCGCGGTACAGAGCTACTCGCCCGACATCGGCTTCGACGACCGTGACCGCGAACTGCTGACGTTCGTCGCCAACCACATCGGCATCGGCCTCTCGCGCAAGCTCGCGCAGGAGAAGCTGGTGCAGGCGCACTCGGACCTCGAGCGACGCGTGGAAGCGCGCACGCGCGAGCTCGCGCGCGCCAACCGCGAGCTGCTGGCGCAGATCGGCGAGCGGCTGCGGGCCGAGCAGCGCCTCACCCACCAGGCCCGCCACGACGCGCTCACGGGGCTGCCGAACCGCAGCCACCTGCTGGAGTGCCTCGGCGAGGCGATCGAGGCGACGCAGGACCGCAAGCGGCTGTTCGCCGTGCTGTTCCTCGACCTCGACCGCTTCAAGCTGATCAATGACAGCGCGGGCCATTCGGCGGGCGACGAGCTGCTGGTCGAAGCCGGCCGCCGGATCGTCGGCGCGGTGCGATCGAGCGACATGGTCGCGCGCCTGGGCGGCGACGAATTCGCGGTCCTCGTGCGCGACCTCGACAGCCTCGCGCTCGTGCAGGACATGGCCGAGCGCATCCTTGAAGCGCTCGGCGAGCCCTGGTGGGTGGCCGGCCGCGAGGTCTTCCCGTCGGCGTCCATCGGCATCGCGCTCTGGCATCCGCGCTACCGCAGCGGCTCGGAGATGCTCCGTGATGCGGACGCCGCGATGTACCGCGCAAAGGCCGCGGGCCGCGGGCGCTGGGCCACGTTCGACGAAGCGATGCGCGAGGAGGCACTGCGCATCCTCGACCTCGAGGCCGACCTGCGCCGCGCGATCAACGGCGAGGGCTTCGTCGCGTTCTACCAGCCCATCGTCCGCCTCGCCGATCGCTCGGTCGTGGGCCACGAGGCCCTGCTGCGCTGGAGCCATGCGAGCAGCGGCCTGCTGACGCCCGCGGCGTTCGTGGGCGTGGGCGAGAACAGCTCGCTGATCGAGGAGGTCGACTGGCTGGTATACGCCCAAGTCGCCGACCGCATCGCGCACACGGACGGCGGCTACATCTCCGTCAACGTCTCGCCACGGCATTTCCGCGACGGCGGATTCGCCGATCGCCTGTTGCGCCTGCTGGACCGCGCCCATGCGGACCCGCGCCGGCTGCGCATCGAGATCACCGAGGGCGCGCTGATCGACGAGGCGCCGCGCGTGCTCAACATGCTGAGCACGCTCCGCGGCCATGGCGTGCTCGCGCAGCTCGACGATTTCGGCACCGGCTTCTCGGCGCTGTCGTACCTGCACCGGTTCCCGATCGAGTGCGTGAAGATCGACCAGAGCTTCGTCGCCGGACTGAGCGGCGAGTCGCGCAACGAGAGCGAGGCGGTGGTGCGCGCGATCCAGGCGCTCGCGGGTTCGCTCGGCATGCACACGGTGGCGGAGGGCATCGAGAATCTGCAGCAGCAGCAGCTCGTGCGCGAGCTCGGCTGCACGCTCGGGCAGGGCTACCTGTACGGCCGTCCGCTGCCCGAGCTCGTTGAGAATGTCGAGCTGATGGAATCGCTCGCTGGTTGACCGCCGCGGCGCGGCGCCGGTAGCGGAAGGCGACGGGCCGGGGGACCCGCCGTCGGGGCGTGCCCGGGATGCCCAAGGACGCTAGGGGTCGCGAATCACCAGGAGCCGCGTCTCGGTCATCTCCTCGATCGCCCAGCGCACGCCCTCCCGGCCGAGGCCGGAGTCCTTCACCCCGCCATAGGGCATCGAGTCGATGCGCAGGCTCGGCACGTCGCCCACGACGACACCGCCGGCCTCCAACCGATCCCAGGCGCGCATCGCATGGTCGAGCCGGGCGGTGAACACCCCGACCTGCAGGCCGTAGCGCGAGTCGTTGGCGCGGGCGAGGGCATCGTCGAAGTCGTCCACCGTCTCGATCATCGCGACCGGTCCGAATGCCTCTTCGCAATACAGCCTGGCATCGCGGGGGACGTCCGCGAGCAGGCAGGGGCCCAGCAGCGTGCCGTCACGCCGCCCTTCGACGACCACGCGCGCGCCGCCCGAACGGGCCTCCTCGACCCAGGCCTCGAGCCGGTCCGCCGCGGCGGTGTCGATGAGGGGGCCGAGATCGGTGGCCTCGTCGTGCGGATCGCCCGCGTGCAGCCCGCGCACGCGGTCGGCGAGCATCGTCTCCAGGCGGGATGCGACGTCGCGATGCACGATGATCCGTTGCACGCTGATGCAGCTCTGGCCGCTCTGGTAATACGCGCCGAACGCGATCCGGTCGGCAACGGCCTCGAGCGGCCGGCCGGGATCCGCGTCGACGATGCACGCGGCATTGCCTCCGAGCTCGAGTGCGACCTTCTTCCGCCCGGCGCGGGCCCGCAGGTCCCAGCCCACGGGGCCGCCGGTGAAGCTCAGGAACGCGATGCGCGGGTCCTCGACGAGCGCGCTGGCGTCGTCGGCGGTGCAGGGCAGCACCGAGAACGCGCCCGGCGGCAGGTCGGTTTCCGCCAGGATCTCGGCGATCGCGAGTGCACCCAGCGGCGTCCGCTCGGACGGCTTGAGCACGAAGGGGCAGCCCGCCGCGATCGCGGGGGCGACCTTGTGCGCGACGAGGTTGAGCGGGAAGTTGAACGGGGTGATGAAGCTGCAGGCACCGATCGGCACGCGGCGCGTCATCCCGCGCAGGCCGCGCGCCCGTGCCGAGACCTGCAGCTCGAGCACTTCGCCGCCGATTCGCGTGGCTTCCCCGGCCGCGATGCGGAACGTGTCGATCAGCCGGTCGACCTCGCCCCGCGCGTCCCGGACGGGCTTCCCGGCCTCGACGCACAGGAGGCGCGCGAGTTCCTCTCGTCGCTCGCCGAAGCGCGCGACGCAGTGCTCGAGCACGTCGCGGCGTGCATCGGGTGGAAACGCGGCCATCGTCGCGCGTGCGGCGTGTGCCGCGGCGATCGCCTGCCCGACGGTCCCGGCATCGGCGCGAGCGACATGGGCGACCACCGCGCCGCGGTACTTGTCGGTGACCGCGAGCGTCGCGGCGGTGACGACCGGACGGCCGGCGAGCCAGAGCGGGCGCGGCGCGCTCATTCCGCGGTGCCGGGCATCGCGGCCTCGACACGCAGCGCGAGGTCGCCGTCCGCCAGGCGCGCGGTCAGGCGGTCACCGGGCGCGACGTCGTCGACACGGCGCACCACGCGGCCGTCGTCGCGCCGCAGGATCGAGTAACCGCGCGCGACGGTGGCGAGCGGCGAGATCGCTTCGAGCGAGCGCGCGAGGCCGCGCAGGCGCAGCGCGTCGTGGGCGAGCCGCCGCGCGATGGCCGCCTGTGGCCGGTTGGACAGCGCCGCGACACGCTCGCGCAGCCGCTGCAGCCGCCGCTCCGGATGGCGGGCCCGCAGCACCGCATCGGCATGGCGCAGGCGCGCGCGCTCGCGATCGAGGCGGCGCTGCCACGCGGCCTCGAGCCGCCGGAACGCTTCCGCCTGCCGCCGGCAGAGCATCTGCACGTAGGCCTGCGGGCGCAGCGAATGCAGCTTGAGCGCCGCGCGGTCGGTGCGCTGCATCGCGGCGCGCAACCGCTGGAGCTCGACGGCGTGCAGGCGGCGCTGGAGCGCGGCGACGTGGCGGGCGACGTCGTCGCCATGGGGCACCAGCAGCTCCGCCGCGACCGACGGCGTGGGCGCCCGCAGATCCGCCGCGAACTCGGCGAGGCAGAAGTCCGTCTCGTGGCCGACCGCGCAGATCACCGGCACCGCACTCTCGGCGACGGCGCGGGCGACCGGTTCCTCGTTGAAGGACCACAGGTCCTCCAGCGAGCCGCCGCCGCGGGTGAGCATCAGCACGTCGTAGCGGCCACTGGCGGCCGCACGCCCGAGCATGTCGACGATCTGCGCGGCGGACCCGGCCCCCTGGACCTGCACCGGCAGGACGTCCACCTCCACCAGCGGGAAACGCCGGCGCAGCACGCTCAGCACGTCGCGGACGGCCGCCCCGGTCGGCGACGTGATCACGCCGATCCGTGCCGGGAAAGGCGGAAGGGTCCGCTTGCGCTCGGGATCGAACAGGCCCTCGGCGGCGAGCCGCGCCTTGAGCTCGTCGAAGGCCCGCCGCAGCGCGCCTTCGCCGGCTTCCTCCATGTGATCGAGCACCAGCTGGTACTCGCCGCGCGCCTCGTAGAGCGTCAGGCGGCCCCGGCCCAGCACGCGCATGCCCTCGCGCGGCTGGAAGCGCAGCCACGAGCTCTTGGGCTTGAACATGGCGCAGCGGATCTGCGCGCGCGCGTCCTTGATGGTCAGGTACAGGTGGCCCGAGGCCGGACGCGACACGCTCCCCAGCTCGCCCTCGATCCACACCGAGCCGAAGGTGCTCTCCAGCATGTCGCGCGCCAGCGTATTGAGCTGGCTGGGCGAGAACACGGGCGTGGAGCGTTCGGCGGTGTCCATGCGGGGCGGGCGTCGGCGGCCGGCCACGTTAGCGCCGCCTGCCGCGAAGGGAAAGCGAACGGGCGGGTGCCGCCGTGGATTCAGCGCAGACCCGTAGAATCCGCCGCATGAACGCTCTGCTCGACGCCCCCGTCCCGCCCAACGATCCGGCCTTCGGGCCGCAGTCCCGCCGGCTCACGCGAGGCGTCGTGATCGGCGGCGTGCAGGTCGGGGGCGGAGCGCCCGTCGTCGTGCAGTCGATGACCAACACCGACACCGCGGACGTTCAGGCCACCGCGAAGCAGGTCGCCGAGCTGTGGCGTGCAGGCTCGGAGCTCGTGCGCGTCACCGTCAATACCGCCGAGGCCGCCGCCGCGGTGCCGCGGATCCGCGACCGCCTCGCGATGATGGGCGTCGAGGTCCCGCTCATCGGCGACTTCCACTACAACGGCCACCAGCTGCTCGCCGGCGAGCCGGCCTGCGCCGAGGCGCTCGCGAAGTACCGCATCAATCCCGGCAACGTGGGCTTCGGCAAGAAGAAGGACCAGCAGTTCGCGCAGCTGATCGAGTTCGCGATCCGCTACGGCAAGCCCGTGCGCATCGGCGCGAACTGGGGTTCGCTCGACCAGGCGCTCGCCGCGGTTCTCATGGACGAGAATGCCCGCCGCGCGGTCCCCTGGGACGCCGGGCGCGTGTTGCGGGAGGCGCTGATCCGCAGCGCGCTCGACTCGGCCGACCGCGCCGTCGAGCTCGGCCTGCCCGCCGATCGCATCGTGCTCAGCGCGAAGGTCAGCGGCGTGCAGGAGCTGATCGCCGTCTACCGCGAGCTCGCCACGCGCGGGGACTACGCGCTCCATCTCGGCCTGACCGAAGCCGGCATCGGCAGCAAGGGCATCGTCGCCTCGAGCGCCGCGCTCGGCGTGCTGCTGCAGGAAGGCATCGGCGACACCATCCGGATCTCGCTGACGCCCGAGCCGGGCCAGTCGCGCACGAACGAGGTGATCGTCGCGCAGGAACTTCTGCAGACGATGGGGTTGCGAGCGTTCACGCCGATGGTGACCGCATGCCCCGGCTGCGGCCGCACCACGAGCACCTTCTTCCAGGAGCTGGCGCAGACCGTGCAGGAACACGTGCGCGCGCGCATGCCGGAGTGGAAGGTCACGCATCCCGGCGCCGAGAACCTCACCCTCGCGGTGATGGGCTGCGTGGTCAACGGGCCCGGCGAATCGCGCCACGCCAACATCGGCATCTCGCTGCCGGGCACCGGCGAGGCACCGTCGGCCCCGGTGTTCGAGGACGGCGAGAAGACCGTGACCTTGCGCGGCGAGACGATCGCGCAGGACTTCGTCGCCCTGATCGACGCGTACGTCGAGCGTCACTACGGTGCGGGCCGGGCGGCCTGATCCCCCCGCGGCCGCGGATGCGGTCGCCGACGAGATCGGCTTCGCGCGGCGGCTGGTGCGCCGCGTCGGCGGACGCCTGGTCGTGGCATTCGCCTGCATCGCGCTCCCGCTGTGGCTGTTCGGCGAACTGGCGGAGGACGTCATCGAGGGCGAGCCGTTCGGCTTCGACGAGCCCCTGCTGCGGCTCGCGCATGCGGCGTCGGGGCCGGAGGCCGACGCGGTCTTCCTGGCCCTGTCGGCGGTCGGGTTCGGATGGGGCGTGATCCCGGTCGACATCGCGCTCGTACTCGGGCTCAGCCTGCGCCGGCGCTTCCGCGAGGCGACCTTCGCTGCGCTCGCGCTCGGCGGCTCCGCGCTCCTCAACATCGTCGCGAAGCACTCGTTCCGCCGCGACCGCCCGGCGCTCTGGGAGTCGATCGCGCCCGAGAGCACCTACAGCTTTCCCAGCGGGCATGCGATGGGCTCGGCGACGCTCGCGTGCACCCTCGTCGCCCTGGCATGGCATACGCGCCTGCGCGCGCCGGCGCTGGTCCTGGCGATTCCGTTCGTGGCGGGCGTCGGGCTCTCGCGGGTCTATCTGGGCGTGCATTACCCGTCCGACATCGTCGCCGGCTGGACGGCCGCCCTCGCCTGGACGATCGCGGTGTACTTCGCGGTCTATCGGCGCGGTCAGCGCCCGTGGGGGCGTCGGCGCGGCTGACTACTCGCCCGGCTTCGCGGCTTCGACCGGCGCGGTCGTCGCCGCGCGGCGCGCGAGCTGCGCCTCGCGGTGCGCGATGTAGGCATTCGCGCCGAAAATGATCAGCGCCCCGGTCAACGTCCAGCGATCGAGCGGCTCGTCGAACAGGAACCAGCCGGCCACCGCGACGACGGGCAGCTGCATGAAGCTGATGGGCGTCAGCGCCGAGACATCGCCGAGCTTGAGCGCGCGCGTCCACAGCATGTGGCCCCCCGTGCCCATCAGCCCCGCCGCGGCGACCCAGAGCCACGTGATTCCGCGCGGCCATTCCCAGACGGTGAGCGCGGGGACGAGCGACATCGGCACCCACAGCATCGTCGTCCACAGCACGATCCGGTCCGCCGGCTCGAGCGCGGAAAGCTGCTTGATCTGGATCGAGACTATGCCGCTCATCACCGCTGCCGTGAGCGCGACCAGCGAGGCGAGGCTGAAGCCCTCGGTGCCGGGCCGCACGATGACCAGCACGCCGACGAAGCCCGCGAGCACCGCCGCCCAGCGCCGTGCGCGCACCTGCTCCCCCAGCAGCCACACCGCGAGCACCGTGACGAATAGCGGCGTCGAGTACGAGAGCGAAACCGCCTGGGCGAGTGGCAGGTGCGCGATCGCCCAGAAGCCGCAGAGCATCGAGACCACCCCGACGAGGCAACGGACGACATAGCGGGGCAGGTGCTGCGTGCGCAGCAGGCCCGGGCCGTGGTGGATCAGCAAGGGCAGCGCCGCCACGACGCCGAACAGATTGCGGAAAAAGGCGATCTCGAAGGGATGCAGCGTGTGCGAGGCGAGCCGGATCGAGACCGCCATGAGGCCGAAGAACAGGGTGCTCGCGAGCATCAGCCCCGCGGCACGGACGATCTGGGCGGACGAGGAGGCGGTGGTCACGTCAGGTCCGCGAACGACGGCGGGCCAGTCTGCGGCAGGCCTCGTGTGGCGCATGCGCACGCGAACGCGCGCACCGCCCACGAGGCGAATGCCCGAGGGTCGCGCTCACCCGTCCCAACGTGCGCCGACGAGGCGGGGCTCCGGCTCCAGCGCGACGCCATAGGCGTCACGCACCGCGGCGGCCACGCGCCGCGCGAGTGCCAGCAGCTGCGCGCCCGAGGCGCGTCCATGGTTCACCAGCACGAGCGCATGGGATTCGGCGATGCCCGCATCGCCCTCGCGCACGCCCTTGAAGCCGAGGCTGTCGATCAGCCACGCGGCCGACAGCTTGCGCAGCCCGTCGCCGGCGGGGAACACCGGGAGCGCGGGATGCGCCGCCTTGAGCGAGTCGGCGGCGGCGACGTCCACGATCGGATTCTTGAAGAAGCTGCCCGCATTCCCGATGACCGCCGGATCCGGCAGCTTCCTCCGCCGGATGGCGATCACGGCGTCCGCGACGTCGCGCGCGGTCGGCGACTCGATGCCGCGCGCCTGCAGCTCCTCGGCGATGCCGGCGTAGCCGAGCACCGCGGCGCCATCGCGCGACAGCCGGTACTCCACGCCCGTGACGATGTAGCGGTCGGGCTCGTGCTTGAAGAGGCTGTCGCGGTACGCGAAAGCGCATTGGCCGGCGTCCAGCACGTGCATGCGGCTGGAGGCGGGCTCGAAGGCGTGCACGGCGGCGATGCGCTGGCCGACCTCGACGCCATACGCGCCGATGTTCTGGATGGGCGCCGCCCCCGCGGTGCCGGGGATCAGCGCGAGGTTCTCGAGGCCCGCGAGGCCGAGCTCGAGGCTGCGCATCACCAGCGCATGCCATTCGACGCCGGCATCCGCGTACAGGCGGACCTGCGCTCCGTCGTCCCCGACGATGCGCACCTGCTGCCCGGTCAGGCGCAGCACGGGCACGTCGGGCGCGCCCACCAGCAGCAGGTTGCTCCCGCCGCCGAGCACCAGCGGGACACTGCCCGCGAGCGGCGCCGACGCGAACGCGGCGGGGAGCGCGGCGGCATCGTCGACCTCGACGAGCCATGGCGCGCGCAGGCTCACGCCGAACGTGTTGTAGGGGCGGAGGTCGACGTCGCGCAGGACCCGGATCGATCCGCTCATGCCGGCGGCACGTGTCCGCGGCTGGGCGCTTCCTTGCGGCGCCGGATGGCCTCCACGCACTCGCGTACGAGCACCGGCCCGCGATAGATCAGGCCCGTATAGAACTGCACCAGGCTCGCGCCCGCCGCCATCTTCGCGGCCGCGTCGGCACCGGACAGCACGCCGCCGACGCCGATCAGCGGGATCGAGTCGGGCAGGCGGGTGCGCATGCGGCGCAGCACGTAGGTCGCCTGCGCCATGAGCGGCTGGCCGGACAGCCCGCCGGCCTCGTCGGCATGCCGCGCATCCTCGATGCCCAGGCGCGACACGGTGGTGTTGGTGGCCACCACGCCGTCCACCTGCAGGTCGGCGAGCACGCGCGCCGCCGCCTCGATGTCCTCGTCCGAGAGGTCGGGGGCGACCTTCACCAGCATCGGCACCCGCTTGCCGTGGCGGGCGCCGAGCCGCTCCTGTGCCTCGCGCAGCGTGCCCACCAGCCGGCGCAGTGCCTGCTCCTCCTGCAGCTCGCGCAGGCCTGCCGTGTTCGGCGAGGAGATATTGACGGTGACGTAGTCGGCGAGTGGATAGACCCGTTCGAGGCAGTGGAGGTAGTCGTCTTGGGCTGACTCGTTCGGCGTGTCCTTGTTCTTGCCGATGTTGATGCCGAGCACGCCGGTGCGCGAGCGGGCGCGCTCCACGTTGCGCACCAGCGCGTCGACCCCCTCGTTGTTGAAGCCCAGGCGGTTGATCAGCGCACGATGGCGGGGCAGGCGGAACATCCGCGGACGCGGATTGCCCGGCTGCGGCCGCGGCGTGGTGGTGCCGATCTCGACGAAGCCGAAGCCGAGCCCGAACAGGGCATCGAGGTGCGCGCCGTTCTTGTCCAACCCCGCGGCGAGGCCGACGGGGTTCGGGAAGTCGATTCCGAACACCGGCACGGGGAACGGCGAGGGCGTGGGCGGCCGCGCCACGAGCCCCAAGGCTCCGAGGTGCTCGAGCAGGTCGAGCCCGCGCAGGCCGAGGCCATGCGCGCGCTCGGCGTCGAGCCGGAACAGCAGGGGACGCAGCAGGCCGTACATCAGGCCGCGGAGAGCCCGATCATCGCGAGCAGCGCCGCGATCCCGCCGAGGAACGCGAGTGCGACGAAGATCGCGACGAGGATCGAGGCGATCTGCAGGTAGCCCAGGACCAGCCCCGCGACGGCGAGGCCGTCGCCTCCGAGCCCGCCGCGGGACTCGCGGATGTCGCGCCGCGCGAGGTGCCCGCAGACGATCGCCGCGATGCTGCCGATCACCGGGAGCGCGAGCCAGCTGGCGATGCCGAATACGAGGCTCAGGATCGCCAGCGTGCTGGTCGTCGCGGCCGGGCGGTCGGGCGGAGCGATGGCCTGGGTTTCCATCGTGCGTTCCTCAGAGGTCGAACTTGATGCCCTGCGCCAGCGGCAGCGCGTCGGAGTAGTTGATCGTATTCGTCTGGCGGCGCATGTAGGCCTTCCAGGCGTCGGAGCCCGACTCGCGGCCGCCGCCCGTCTCCTTCTCGCCGCCGAACGCGCCGCCGATCTCGGCGCCCGACGTGCCGATGTTGACGTTGGCGATGCCGCAGTCCGAGCCCCAGGCCGACAGGAACTGCTCGGCGGCCTTGAGGTTGGTGGTGAAGATCGACGACGACAGGCCCTGCGGCACCGCGTTCTGCAGGTCGATGGCCTCGTCGAGCGTGGAGTACTTCATGACGTAGAGGATCGGCGCGAACGTCTCCGTCTGGACGACTTCTGCATCATTGGTCAGGCCGGTGACGATCGCCGGGAGGACGAAGTTGCCCGGGCGGTCGAGCGCCGCGCCGCCGGTCTCGACGGTGCCGCCCTGCGCCTTCGCCCGCTCGATCGCGTCGAGGTAGGCCTGCACGCCGTCCTGCGAGTTCAGCGGGCCCATCAGGTTCGCCGGGTCGGTCGGGTCGCCGATCTTGCCTTCGACCTGCTTGTACGCGGTGACCAGCTTGCCGAGCACCTCGTCGTAGATCGACTCGTGCACGAACAGACGGCGCGTGGTGGTGCAGCGCTGGCCGGCGGTTCCGACCGCGCCGAAGACGATCGCCGGGATCGCGAGCTTCAGGTCGGCGGAAGGGTCGACGATGATCGCGTTGTTGCCGCCGAGCTCGAGCAGCGAGCGGCCCATGCGGCGTGCCACGCGCTCGCCGACCATGCGGCCCACGCGCGTGGAGCCGGTGAACGAGATCAGCGGGATGCGGTGGTCGTCGACGAACTCCTGCGCGAGCTCGTTACCTGCGTCGTTGAACAGGAAGAAGATGTCGGGGAAGCCGCCTTCGCGCAGCGCCTCGTTGCAGATCTTCATCGAGGCCACCGCCGAGAGCGGGGTCTTGGGCGAGGGCTTCCAGATCGAGATGTCGCCGCAGACCGCTGCGACGAACGAGTTCCAGGCCCACACCGCGACAGGGAAGTTGAAGGCCGAGATGATCCCGACCAGGCCGATCGGATGCCACTGCTCGTACATGCGATGGCCCGGACGCTCCGAGTGCATCGTCAGGCCGTAGAGCTGGCGCGAGAGGCCGACGGCGAAGTCGCCGATGTCGATCATCTCCTGCACTTCGCCGTCGCCCTCGGGCTTGGACTTGCCCATCTCCAGCGCGACCAGCGAGCCCAGCGCGTCCTTGTGGCGGCGCAGGGCCTCGGCGCAGAGTCGGATGGCCTCGCCACGCTGCGGGGCCGGGGTCTTGCGCCAGACCTTGAAGGCCGCCTGCGCGCGCTGGACGATCGTGTCGTAGTCCTCGCGCGAGGACGCGGTCACGCGCGCGAGCAGGGAGCCGTCGGTCGGGCTGACCGACTCGAGCACGCCGGCGTCGCGCGTGGACGCCCACTCGCCGTGGCCGAGGTAGGTGCCGGACTCGGTGTCGCCGAGGCCGAGCGCGGTGAGGACGGGGTGGGTCATCGCAAAGCTCCTTGGAAGTGGGGGGCGCGGGGTCGCTTCGACGTCCGGACGCGGGCCGTCGCGACACGCGCATGCACCGCGTGCCCGACCCACGGGCGGGACATCGACATGGACCCGGCGCCACGTCGTGCTGGCGGCCCCGACACGATTCGAACGTGCGACCTTCCCCTTAGGAGGGGGACGCTCTATCCAGCTGAGCTACGGGGCCCAAGCGGCGGATTTTCGCACGGGATCGGACCGTGCCGGAAATCACGCTTCGCGGCGCCGGGGCCGGCGGGCCGCCCGCTTGGCAGGAGCCGCGCCCGACCGCTAGACTAGGCGCGCATTTCGTGGGGCCATAGCTCAGCTGGGAGAGCGCGTCGTTCGCAATGACGAGGTCGGGAGTTCGATCCTCCCTGGCTCCACCACGATTCCAGACGGCGCCTTCGGGCGCCGTCTTTCTTTTGGGCGACGTGGCGCGCCGTCGAACTGCCGCGCACGCGCGGCCGGGTCGTAGGCCACGGAAGCTCTAGAGCAGCCGGCCGAGCACCGGTTCGAGCTGCTCGCGGCGCCAGCCTTCGAGCGCGTCGGGCCACCGGCCCGTGTCGAGCAGAGGCTCCAGCGTGCGGCGCGAGGCGAGCACGCCGTCGGCCACGCCGAGCTCGGCCGCGCGCCGCGCCACCGCGTCCTGCAGGGCGCGGATGCGGGCCTTGTCGCGACGCTCCGCGATCGAGGCGTCGGGTGCGTCGGCCTCGTCGGGAAGCGACCTGGTCAGCGCCTCCCAGAGGGCGTCGACCAGCTTGCGCGGGCCCTTGGGGTGCGCGGCGATCGCCTGCGACAGCGCCTCGCGCGTGGCGGGCGGCGTGCGCGCCAGCGCGTAGGCGAGTTCGTTGTCGAGGACCCAGCTGCGGGGCAGGTCGGCGCGCCGCGCATGCGCTTCGCGCCAGCGCAGCAGGCGGAGCAGGCGGGCCTGTGCCGCCATGTCCAGGAACTGCGCGCTCCGCATCGACAGGTGCGGCCACGTCTCCGGCGCGTCCTCCGTGGCGAGCGCCACGGTGCGGGCCATGTCCGCGTCGAGCCACGCCGCGCGGCCGAGGTCGGCCAGGCGGTGCGACAGGGCATCGTGGAGGGTGAAGAGGTGCGCCACGTCGTCGGCGGCGTACTCGAGTTGCGAGGCCGAGAGCGGGCGGCGCATCCAGTCCGACCGCGTCTCGCCCTTTGCGAGCGCGACGCCGGTGATCTCCGCGACCAGTTTCTGGTAGCCGATGCCCGCGCCGATGCCGACGAGCGCGGCAGCCGCCTGCGTGTCGAACAGTGGGTTCGGCACCACGCCGCAGGCGTGGCGCAGGGCGATCAGGTCCTCGCTCGGGCTGTGCATGATCTTGAGCACGGACGCGTCGCGCAGGACGGGCGCGAGCGCGTCGGTCATGCCGGGCACGAGGGGGTCCACCAGCAGGATCTCGATCCCCTCCGCCGTCGGCAGCGCGATCTGGACGAGCGCGAGCCGCGGCCAGTAGGTGCGCTCGCGGATGAACTCGGTGTCGAGTCCGATGCGCGGGACGGGCGCCTGCAGCCGGCTGCGCAGCGCGTCGGGATGGTCGATCCAGTGAGGCAAGACGGGGGCCGGGTTTGCGGGAGCGGGCGACAATAGCCTACTTTCCGTGGCCCGGCCGCGAGCCGCGGCGATGGAGGATGCGTGCGCGCCAAGAGAGCCCCGCTGCCGGCCGTGACGCTCGCCGCGGTGCTGCTCGCGACGGCCTGCGGCGATCGCGCGGAGCCCGAGCGCCACCGTGTCGCCCCGAGCGTCGTCGTACGCGATTCCGGTGCGGACGTGCCTGCGTGGCGCCCGCCGCGTATCGAAGTCACGGACGCCAACGCGGCGGGGCTCGCCCGGCAGGCCGACGACGCGCTCGCTGCCGGCCGCTTCGCGGGCGATGCGACCGGAGCCATCGAACTGTTCCATGCATTGCAGGCCCATCCGCCGACCCGTGCGCGCGCCGACACGGGCATGCGCAATGCCGTGACCGGGCTGCTGCGGCAGGCCCGCCGGGACCTCGCCGAGATCGATACCGATCCCGACGCGCTGCGGCGCGTGCATGAGGCGGCCGCCGTGCTGCGCGTGGTGGCGCTCGACCGGCCCGACGTCGAGAGGTACCTGCAGGCCGTCGACCGGATCGACGAGGGGCAGCGGCACAGCGCCGAGGGCGAGCGGCTGCTCGCGGCGGGCGCGGTCGGCGAGGGCGGGACCCGGGGGGCGCTCGCCTCGTTCCGCCGCGCGCTCGCGCTGCGCGGATCCGATGCCCGCGCGTTGCAGGGACTGGCGGCGGCCGAGAGCACGCTGATCCGTCGGGCGGAGCAGGCCGCCGGCCGCGACGACTACGCGCAGGCCGCGCGATGGCTCGACCACGCGGCGGGAGTGCGCCCCGAGGTCGGGACCGTCGCGGCGGCGCGTGCGCGCATCGCGTTCGAGCGCGCCGCACGCGTCGGGCGCTTGCGCGACCGCGGCATCGCGCTGCTCGCCGAGCCCGACGGGATCGACGCGGCGCGCGCGGTGCTCGCGCAGCTGCTCGTCATCGCGCCGCCCGGAGATCCCGCCGCCACGGAGTTGCGGCAGCGCATCGACCTCGCCGTCCACTACGGGGCCTTCCGCCCGGGCCAGCGCTTCACCGATCCCATGAGCGGGGGTGGACGCGGACCGCAGATGGTCGTGATCCCGCATGGCGCGTTCCGCATGGGTGCGCCGGCGTCCGAACGCGGCAGCACCGACGCCGAGCGTCCCGTCAGGGCGATCCGTTTCGCGCGCGGCCTGGCGGTGTCGCGCACGGAGGTGACCGTCGGCGAGTTCCGGCGGTTCGTGGAGGCGACCGGCTACCGGCCACGCTCGACGCGGCGAGGCTATTCGATGGTCTACGACGAGCGCAGCGGCAACTTCGTGCGCCGCGGACGCGTGGACTGGTCGAGCGACTACCGCGGCCAGCCCGCCGCGGAGGGGCTGCCCGTGGTGCACGTGAGCGCGAAGGACGCCACCGCATACGCGGAATGGCTCGCCGAACGCACGGGCGAGCGCTACCGCCTCCCGAGCGAAGCCGAGTTCGAATACGCGCTCCGCGCCGGCAGCGTGACGCGCTATCCGTGGGGCGAAGGAAGCCCGCCACCCGGCGCCGGCAATTTCACCGGACAGGGTGACCGGTCCCCGACGGGGCGCCCCTGGCAGAACGCGTTCGGCGGCTACATCGACGGCGCGTGGGGCCCCGCCCCAGTGGCGCGCTACCAGCCCGGACGATTCGGCCTTCACGACATGGCCGGCAATGTCAGCGAGTGGGTGGCGGACTGCTGGCATGCCAGCTACCGCCGCGCGCCGCGCGACCAACGCGCCTGGGTGAATCCCGGCTGCAGGCAGCGCACGGCGCGGGGCGGCTCGTGGGCCAGCTCGCCGGTGCAGACGCGCTCGGCATGGCGCATCGGGTTCGACGCCGACACGACCAATGCGCGCATCGGCTTCCGGGTGGTGCGCGACCTCTGACTCCAGGAGCCGCGATGCGCATCTCACCGCTCGGCATGAACCGATCCGCTCCACGCCGTCGTGGCCTCGGCTTCGGCGGTTTCCGCTGGATCATCCTGGTCGGGTTCGCCATCTACGCGGCGATCTCGTGGTTCGGCAGCAAGGAGACCGATCCGCTCACCGGCGAGGACGCGCGCTACGGCGCCACCGCCGAGGAGGAGGTGATGCTCGGCGCGCAGGCGTTCGACCAGGTGCTCGGCGAGGCGCAGTCGCAGGGTGCGCTGATGCCGGCGGACACGCAGATCAGCCGGCAGATCCGCGAGATCGCGCAGCGCCTGATCACGCGCGTGCCCGAGGTCACCGCCGACCTGGCGCAGGCGAACGGCCAGCAGTCGCCGACCGCGCACCAGCACTTCCAGTGGGACGTCGCGGTCATCCAGTCCGACCAGGCCAATGCCTTCTGCCTTCCCGGGGGCAAGATGGCGGTCTACACGGGCCTGATCCCGGTCGCGCAGAACCAGGACGCGATGGCGGTGGTGATGGGCCACGAGATCGCGCACGCGCTGCTGCGGCACGGCTCGCAGCGCATGGCGCAGCAGAAGCTCGTGCAGATGGGGCAGATGGCGGCGGGGCTCGCCCTCGGCGGCATGGACCCCGGGCAGCAGCAGGCCGTCATGGCCGCGCTCGGTGCGGGCGCGCAGTACGGCTTCATCCTGCCGTACGGGCGCAACCACGAGACGCAGGCCGATCGCGTGGGCCTGATGCTCGCCGCCGCGGCCTGCTACGACCCGCAGGAGGCGATCCCGTTGTGGGAGCGCATGTCGCAGCTCGGCGGGGGACAGCGCCAGCCCGAGTTCGCCTCCACGCATCCCGACCCCGCGAACCGCATCCAGCAGCTCCAGGCGATGATGCCGCAGGCGCAGGCCTTCCGCGCCAAGTACTGCTCGAACGCCCCGGCCACGCAGTCGACCTACTGAGATGCGAAAGGCCGGGCGGGCCCGGCCTTTCCTAGGCGACGCGGACCTCGCCCGCGCTCAGCCTTCCTTGCGTTCCTTCGGGCGGTTCACGGTCGTGCCCATGCTGCCGGCCAGGTTGTTCTGGAATTCCTTCCACATCTGCAGATTGCGCTCGGTGAGCTGGTTCATCAGCGTCCAGGGCGTCTGCCCGATCAGGCCACCCATCTGCGTGCGGAACTGCTGCTGCTGGTCGAGGAAGAGCTGCATCGACTTCTCGAGGTAGCTCGCCATGAAGCCCTGCATCGAATCGCCGTAGAAGCGGATGATCTGGCTGAGCAGCTGCGTCGACAGCACCGGTTCCCCGTCCTGCTCGTGCTCCGCGATGATCTGCAGCAGCACCTGGCGGGTGAGGTCCTCGCCCGAGCGCGCGTCCCGCACTTCGAATTCCTCTCCGTCGACGATCAGCTGTCGCACGTCCTCGATCGTGATGTAGCTCGAGATCTCGGTGTCGTAGAGACGTCGGTTCGGGTACTTCTTGATGACGCGCGGAGAAGCCATCTGCGAGGACCGGAAGCGGGATGGATCGAGAATGACGCAGTGCGCAACGCCACGCAACTCGGCGCCGCGGGCGGCCAGCCCGTCGGGCTGACCGCTTCAGGCGCAGCGCCCGGGCTCACCAGCCCATGTACTGGCCGCCGTTGGCGGCGAGATTCGCGCCGGTGATCCAGCCGGCCTCGTCGGGGATGAAGAAGCCCACCGCATAGGCGATCTCCTCGGGGGTGCCAAGGCGCCCCGTCGGGATCTGCGCGACGATCTTGTTGCGCACCTCCTCCGGCACGGCCATCACCATGTCGGTGGCGATGTAGCCCGGCGAGACGGTGTTCACCGTGATGCCGAACTTCGCGTTCTCCTGGGCCAGCGAGATCGTGAAGCCGTGCATGCCGGCCTTCGCCGCGGCGTAGTTCGCCTGGCCGTACTGGCCCTTCTGACCGTTGATGGAGCTGATCTGGATGATCCGCCCCCACTTGCGCTCGCGCATGCCCTCGATCACGGGGCGGGTGACGTTGAAGACCGAGCCGAGGTTCGTGGCGATGACCTCGTTCCACTGCTGCGGCGTCATCTTGTGGAAGGTCGTGTCGCGGGTGATGCCCGCGTTGTTCACCAGGATCTCGACCGGACCGAGCGCCTGCTCGACGTCACGCGCCATCGCTTCGCACTGCACGGGATCGGCGACGTCGGCCTTCACCAGATGCACCTCCGCTCCGCGTTCGCGCATCCGTGCCTGCCACGCACGCGCCTTCGCCTCGTCCCGGTAGTTCGTCGCCACGCGATGCCCCATCGAGGCCAGGCGTTCGATGATCGAGGTGCCGATGCCGCCGGTGCCGCCGGTGACCAGTGCTACGCGACTCTGCATGTCTTCCACTCCCTACGGCGCGCCGTGCGCCCACCGGGCGATTCTAGGCACGACCCGCGGCATCCGTGTGTCGGACGTCCCCGCGAGGTATGGCCTTGGGATCGAACGCATCCACCGCCGCATGCAGCCACTCGCGCGGGGCGTCCGCATCGGGTCGCGGATCGCCGGATTGCCCGAGCTGCCGCCACGCCCGCCGCAGGGCCGCCGTGGGGCCAGCGGCGGACACGGGCTGGGCCGCATCGGACTTCGACAGCTTGCGCCCCGCCGTGTCCAGCACCAGGGGGAGATGGGCGTAGCGCGGCGTGGGCAGGCCGAGCGCACGCTGCAGCAGGATCTGGCGCGGCGTGGAGTCGAGCAGGTCGGCACCGCGCACCACGTCGGTGACGCCCTGCGCCGCGTCGTCCACCACGACGGCGAGCTGGTAGGCCCATAGCCCGTCGGCCCGGAAGAGGACGAAGTCGCCGACCTCGATGTCGAGCCGCTGGCGTATCGGGCCCCGCAGGGCGTCGTCGAATCCGATCTCGGTGCCGTCCTCCACGCGCAGGCGGATCGCGGGCACGCGGCCGTCGATCGGGCCGCGCACGCATGTGCGGTGGATCCCGCCGGCAGCGGCGAGGTCCGTCCGGCTGCACCAGCAGGGGAACGCCGTGCCGTCGGCGAGCAGGTGATCGAGTGAGGCCCGGTAGGCGGACGCGCGGGTGCTCTGGCGAAGCACGGCGCCATCGATGTCGAAACCGAAGGCCGCGAGCGCGTTCAACTGCCGGTCAGCGGCTCCGGGAACCTCGCGGGGCGTGTCGATGTCTTCGATGCGGACGAGCCATTCGCCGCGCGCGCGCCGCGCGAACAACCAGCTGCCCAACGCTGCCAGAAGCGAGCCGGCATGCAGGTCGCCGGTGGGCGACGGCGCGAAGCGCCCCCGATAGCCGGTCACGGGGCACAGCCCGCTTGAAAGGATCGCGCGGCTTCCCCACATCGACCGGGAATCTCCGAAGCCTTCGGAAGGATGGGAACCATGTTCAAGCGCGTCGCCCTCTTCGTCGCCACCAACCTCGCGGTGCTCGTGCTCCTGGGCATCGTGATGCGCCTGATCGGCATCGATCCGCGGACGAGCGGCGGACTGCTGGTCATGGCCACGCTGTTCGGCTTCGGCGGCTCGTTCATCTCGCTCATGATGTCCAAATGGGTCGCCAAGCGCAGCACCGGTGCCCATGTGATCGAGCAGCCGCGCAACGACACCGAGCGCTGGCTCGTCGAGACCGTGCGTCGCCAGGCCGAGAAGGCGGGCATCGCGATGCCCGAGGTCGCGGTCTACGACGCGCCCGAGATCAACGCCTTCGCGACCGGCCCGAGCCGCAACAATGCGCTCGTCGCGGTATCGACCGGCCTGCTGCGCGCGATGGACCGCGACGAGGCCGAGGCGGTGCTCGGCCACGAGGTCGCGCACGTGGCCAATGGCGACATGGTCACGATGATGCTGGTCCAGGGCGTGCTCAATACGTTCGTGATCGTCGCGGCCCGCCTCGTCGGCCGCGTCATCGACGGCTATCTCGGCGGCAATCGCGAGGGCGGTGGCGGGCTCGGCTACTTCGCCACCGTGATGGTGCTCGACATCGTCTTCGGCCTGCTGGCGAGCATCATCGTGATGTGGTTCTCGCGCTACCGCGAATTCCGCGCCGATGCGGGCGGAGCCTCCCTGGCCGGTCGCGACAAGATGATCGCGGCGCTCACCAAGCTTTCGCGCACCTATGGCGAGACCACGCTGCCCAAGACCGTGCAGGCCTTCGGCATCAGCGGCGGCGTCGCCCATGGCCTGCGCCGACTCTTCATGACCCACCCGCCGCTGGCCGAGCGCATCGAGGTGCTCAAGCGCCTGCCGGCCGAGAACCCGTCGGCCCACGTGGTGGCCTGAGGCGTCGCCTGCAACGAAAAAGCCCGCCATCCGGCAGGCTTTTCTCATCGGGCAACGGTCCGTCAGGGGAACTCGTAGTCCATGGCCGGGCTGACGCCCGCCAGGAAGAAGCCCTGCGCGTAGTCGACGCCGGCGCTGAACAGCACCGTCATGCTCTGCGCATCGCGAACGTGCTCGGCGATCGTCCGCTTGCCGAGCGCCCGTGCCTTGTCGGTGATGTCGCGCAGGCGCTTCTGGTATTCGGCGCTGGTGCCGAGCGACTCCATGAAGGTGCGGTCGATCTTGAGGAAATCGGCGTCGAAGTGCGCGAGCAGCTGGAACGAGTTGAGGCCCGCGCCGAAATGCTCGAGGCCCACTCGGACGCCCGAGCGCGCGGCGCGCGTCTGGAACTCCTGCGCGGCGCGCAGGTTCGTGAACACCTTCGACTCGGGCAGCTGCACGACCAGCAGCGAGCCGTCGGCGCCGTGCAGCGAGATCTGCTCCTCGATATGCTTGAGCAGGCTGTCGTCCTGCAGCGAGGCCTCGGTGATCTTGACCAGCAGCGTGGTCCGGCGGCCGCCGCGCAGGCGCTCGCCGATGGTCTGCAGCGCGCGGCCGACGACCCACCGGTCGATTTCCCACAGCAGGCCGTTCTCCTCGGCGATCTGCAGGAAGGCCAGCGGAGCGACGAGCTCGCCCTGCTCGCCCTTCATGCGCAGGTAGGCCTCGTAGATCTCGCCGGGCTCGCCGTGGAGGCTCACCAGGGGCTGGTAGGCCATGGTGAAGCGGTCGGAATCCAGCGCATCGCGGATGCGTTCGACCCAGGCCTGCACGCGCTCTTCCTCGGCGCGATCGGCTGCGCCCGGGTCGAAGAGTTCGATTCGGTTGCCACCGACGCCGGTCGCCGACTGCACGCCCTGGTTCGCCTTGGCCAGCACCGCGGTGACGCTCGCGATCTTCTCGCCGATCTGCACGCCGCCGATGCTGACGGTCGGGTTGAGTGATCGGCTGCCGACCTCGACCACGTGCTCGGCGAAGGCCGTACGGATGCGGTCGGCCAGGGCCTGCGTGCCTTCATGTCCGGTGCCGCGCACGAGGGCGGCGAACTGGTGCTCGCCGAAGCGCGCGAGCACGACATCGTCCGACACCGACTCACGCAGGCGGCGCGCGCAGGCAGCGACCAGGTCGTCGGCGGCGTCGAGGCCGATGTCCTGCAGCAGGCGTGCGTAGTAGTCCGGCTCGATCAGCAGGAAGCCATGGTGCGTCGCGTTCTGCGCCGCGTCGGCGACGGCGTCCTCGAGCGCGCGCAGGAAGGTGGGGCGGTTGAGCAGGCCGGTGACCTGGTCGCGCTGGCGCAGCTCCTCCACCTCGCGGGCGAGGGCGGGGTCGAGCTCCTGGCGCCGGAGCACGAGCTGCAGGCAGTGCTCGCCCTCGTACATCGCCGGGGTGAATTCCATCACCGCCGGGAACTGGTTGCCGTCGAGCGTCCGCGCCTCCACCTCCACCCGCGGTGGCGGGGGCTCGCCCTTGGAGAGCTGCTTCAGGAGGTGCTTGAAGGCCTCGACGTGCGCGCTGGCGATCATGTCGAGGATCGACATGCCCTCGACCTCGTCGAACGACTCGTAGCCGAACATCTCGAGGTAGGCCGAGTTGGCCCGGATGTGCATGCCCTCGTGGATGTAGGCGATCGGATCGCGCGAGGACTCGATCAACGCATCGCACCGGCGCTCGGTCTCGCGGACCTGGAACTCGAGCTTGCGCAGGGCGCGTCGGGCCTCGAGGTCCGCCCACTCGGCACGCACCGTGCTCACGATGTGGTCCATCCGGCGTCGCAGCACCACCCCGCGCGCGCCGAGGGTCATCGCCTCAAGCACCCGGGTCTCGTCGATCTCGTCGACGATCAGGAGGACGGGCAGGTCCTTGCCGCTCGCGGCCACCTGCTGGAGCACCGCCTGGGCCGGCACGAGGCGCGCGTCGCGGGCGACGACCACGAGGTCCGGCGCCTGGTTGGCGATGAGTCCGGCCACCTGGTCCTCCGCCTCCGGGCGGGAGGGACGCACCGCGATGCCGCTGTTGCGCAGGCCGCTGACGACCGCCTCGGCGGCCTCGACGGTGTCGTCCACGATCAGCAGGCGCAGCGCTGCGTCTTTGCCGAACTGCATTCCGACCTCCCTAGGGATGGGCGTTTATCGCACGAAACCCGCCGTTCGTCATGCGACGAACGGCACGGCCTCCGCGGGAGCGGAGGGTTCTAGAGCGGGCGCTTGCCCGGATCGCCGGCGACTTCACGCACCAGCCGCGGCACCAGATAGCCCGACAGTCGCGCGGCGAGGGCGGCGTGGAGGGCGCGGGCCCGGTCGTCCGGAACCTCGAAATGCGCCGCGCCCTGCACCCGGTCGAGCTGGTGCAGGTAGTAGGGCAGAACGCCGGCGGCGAACCCGCGCTCGCTCAGCGCAGCCAGCGCGTCGACGCTGTCGTTGACCCCACGCAGCAGCACGGCCTGGTTGAGCACCACGGCCCCCGCCGCACGCAGTCGCGCCACGGCGGCGTCGACGGCCCCGTCGAACTCCTGGGCATGGTTGGCGTGCACGACGACCGTGACCGGCCACGGCAGGGCGTCCAGCCAGGCCACGAGGTCGGCATCGACCCGCTCGGGCAGCACGATCGGGAGCCGGGTATGGATGCGAAGGCGTCGCACGTGGGGGATGGCGGCCAGGCCCGTCGTGAGCTCGGCCAGCTTGGCCGTCGACAGCGACCACGGGTCGCCGCCGGAGAGGATCACCTCGTCGATCGACGGATCGGCCGCGACGAGTCCCAGCGTCTCCACCCAGCCACCCGCGGCCGCGCTCTCGTCCGCATACGGGAAATGACGGCGGAAGCAGTAGCGGCAGTTGACCGCGCAGCTGCCCGTGGTGACGAGCAGGGCGCGCCCGCGGTACTTGCGGATCACTCCGGTGCCGGCCTTCGCGAGCCCGTCGCCCACGGCGTCGAACGCATACCCGGGCGCCGGACGCAGCTCGTCTTCGAGGGGCAGGACCTGCCGAAGCAGGGGGTCGGCCGGGTCGCCGCGCCGCATCCGGTCCACGTAGCCGCGTGGAACGCGGAGCGCGAACTGCGCGGCGGCAGCATCCGACATGCCCGTCGCGAGTGCGTCCAGGCCGACGAGCGCGAGCAGTTCCCGGGGATCGCGCACGGCGTCGCGCCAGAGCTGCTGCCAGCGCGGAGCGGCCACGGGATGCGGCTGTAGGAGGGCTGCGGGTATCATTGCCGGCTGTTCGTCTCGATCCGCCGGCGCGTCGACGCCCGGCGTCCCACCATTCTAGCGGCCGCCCCGCGGGGCTCCGCCGATCCACCTCGCAGGAGTTTTGCATGGCCACCCTCGGCATGAACGACGTCAAGACCGGGCAGAAGATCCTGGTCAACAACGACCCGTGCGTCATCACGGAGACCGAGTACGTCAAGCCGGGCAAGGGCCAGGCCTTTACCCGCATCAAGTACCGCAACATCAAGTCCGGCCGCGTGGTCGAGCTGACGATGAAGGCCACGGACAACGTGGAAGTGGCCGACGTCGTCGACACCGACATGCAGTTCCTCTACGGCGACGGCGAGTACTGGCACTTCATGAACCCCGAGACCTTCGAGCAGGTCCAGTCGGACAAGGCCGGCATGGCCGGCGCCGAAAAGTGGCTCAAGGGCGAGGAGGAGTGCGTGGTCACCCTGTGGAACGGCACGCCGATCTCGGTGCAGCCGCCGAACTTCGTCGAGCTCAAGATCGTGGAGACCGACCCGGGCGTCCGTGGCGACACCTCGGGCGGCGGCGGCAAGCCGGCCACGCTGGAGACGGGCGCCGTCGTGCGCGTGCCGCTGTTCGTCAACCAGGACGAGGTGATCAAGGTCGACACCCGCTCCGGCGAGTACGTCAGCCGCGTCAAGTGATCGGCGCGGCCCATGGCCGCCGCCGTCCCGCGAAGCCCGCGCGATGCGGGCTTCGTCGTATCCGGGGCCGCTCGCCTGCGTAACGCGGGGCCGCGTACCCTTCGTCATCGCCATGCGAGGTGACCGATGTCCGAACCGACCGAACGCTGCGACGTCCTGATCGAAGCCGGCTGGGTGGTGCCCGTCGCGCCGCACGGTGCGGTGCTGGAAGACCACGCCGTGGCCGTGCGGGGCGACGCGATCGTCGCGATCGGTCCCGCCGCCGACCTGCGCGCCCGTTTCGCCGCCGCGGAGACGGTGTCGCGCCCCGGGGCCGCGCTGATTCCCGGATTCGTCAACGCGCATACCCACAATCCGATGACGCTGCTCCGCGGCATCGCCGACGACCTGCCCCTGATGGAGTGGCTGCAGGGCCACATCTGGCCCGTCGAAGGCGCCGTCATCGGCCCGGATTTCGTGCGCGACGGCGTCACCCTCGCGATCGCCGAGATGCTGCGCGGCGGGACGACCTGCGCCAACGAAAACTACTTCTTCCCCGACGTGCAGGGCGAGACGTACCGGCGCTACGGCTTCCGCGCGCTGGTCGGCCTGCCGGTGATCGATTTCCCCACGGCCTGGGCGACCACGGCCGACGAGTACTTCGGCAAGGCGCAGGACGTGCACGACGCGCTGCGAGGCGATGCGCTCGTCGGCACCGCGATCGCACCCCATGCGCCCTATACGGTGAGCGACGCGAATTTCGAGCGCGTGCGCGACTTCGCTCACGCCCGCGACGTGCGCGTGCACCTGCACACGCACGAGACGGCCCAGGAAGTCCGGAATTCCGTCGCGCAGCACGGCATGCGCCCACTCGAACGCCTCGACCGGCTCGGGCTCGTCGACGACCGCCTGATCGCGGTCCACATGACGCAGCTCACCGACGAGGAGATCGCACTCTGCGCGGCGCGCGGCGTCTGCATCGCCCATTGCCCGGAGTCGAACCTCAAGCTCGCCTCGGGCTTCTGCCCGGTGTGCAAGCTCCAGCGTGCCGGCGTCACGTTCGGCATCGGCACCGACGGCTGCGCGAGCAACAACGACCTCGACATGGTGGGGGAGACCCGGACCGCGGCCCTGCTGGCCAAGGCCGTCGCCGACGACGCATCCGCGCTCGATGCCGCCAGCGCGCTGCGCGCGGCCACGCTCGGCGGCGCGATCACGCTCGGGCTCGGCGATCGGATCGGGTCGATCGAGGCGGGGAAGCAGGCGGACCTCGCGCTGGTGGACCTCGACGGGCTGGAGTCGCAGCCCATCCACAACGTGATCTCGCAGCTGGTCTACGCCACCGGCCGCCACCAGGTCCGTGACGTCTGGATCGCCGGCCGCCGCAAGCTGCGCGACCGGGAACTGGTCGACATGGACCTGCCGGGCATCCTCGCGAACGCGCGCCAGTGGCGCGGTCGCATCGCATCGATCAGGAGCGGCGCATGAGCACGCAGGCGCAGGGCAACTTCCGGCAGGACGAACTCGACCGGTTCGGTGCGCTCGCCAGCCGCTGGTGGGATCCGGAAGGCCCGCAGAAGCCCCTGCACGCCCTCAATCCGGTGCGCCTGCGCTACGTGGCCGATCGCGCGACACTGGATGGCGCGCGCGTGCTCGACGTCGGCTGCGGCGCCGGGCTGCTGAGCGAGGCGATGGCGCAGGCGGGCGCCCGCGTCACGGCGATCGACCTCGCGCCCGAGCTGGTGAAGGTCGCGCGACTGCACGCACTCGAGAGCGGCGCGCAGGTCGACTACCGCGTGCAGGCCGTCGAGGACGTCGCGGCGGCCGAGGCGGCGTCGTACGACATGGTCACGTGCATGGAGATGATCGAGCACGTGCCGGACCCGCTCTCGGTGATCCGGGCCTGCGCGCAGGCCCTGCGCCCGGGCGGCCGCCTGTTCGTGTCCACGCTCAACCGCACGCCGGCGGCATTCGCATTGGCGATCGTCGGGGCGGAGTACGTCGCGCGCCTGCTGCCGAAGGGTACCCACCAGTACCGCGACTTCGTGCGGCCCTCCGAGCTGGCGGGCTGGTTCCGCGCGGCGGGCCTGGAGATCGAGGACGTGTCGGGGCTCGCCTACCTGCCGTGGCGCGATGCCGCGCGCCTCACGCGGCGCACCGACGTCAACTACGTCGCCTGCGCACGCAAGCCCGGGTGAACCCGATGCCATTCCCCAAGGCGGTCCTGTTCGATCTCGACGGCACGCTGCTCGACAGCGCGCCGGACATGCTCGCGGCGGTCAATGCGATGCGCGCGCGACGCGAGGTCGAGCCGATGGCGCTCGGAGCGCTCCGCCCGCATGTCTCGAAGGGCGCGCGCGCGATGGTCGGCGCCGCGTTCCCGGATGTCGACGCCGCCACCCGCGAGGGGTGGATCCCCGAATTCCTGGACTGCTACCGCGCCGCCCTCGGGCGCTTCGGCGGGCCGTTCGAGGGCGTCGAGCCCGCGCTGGCGGCGATCGAGCAGGCAGGTAGCCGCTGGGGCATCGTGACCAACAAGCCGGAAGCGCTCGCCGTCGCGCTGATGCCGTTGCTGGGCTGGGAGTCGCGGTGCGGGGTACTGATCGGCGGCGACACGCTCTCCGCGCGCAAGCCGGACCCGTTGCCGCTGCATGTGGCCGCCGATCGCATGGGGCTGACGGCGGCCGACTGCGTCTACGTCGGCGACGACGAGCGCGACATCGCTGCGGCGCGTGCCGCCGGCATGCGGTCGATCGTCGCGCTGTGGGGCTACCGCCTCGACGGCGACGATCCCGTCGCCTGGCAGGGCGATGTGATGCTCGAGGATCCCGCCGACCTCGCCCGTCCCGAGCGGTGGATGGCGTGACGGCAGACGGCGTCATCGCGTCCGACGACCCGGGGGCGTTCATCGCGAAGTGGCGCGGTGCATGGCCGGAATGGCAGTTCGTCGAGGATTTCGTACCCGCGCCGGAGCGCGCCCTGGCGGACGCGTGGCGCGCGCTGCAGTTCGAACTCCAGGAGGCCGCCTGGGGCGGTGCGGACGCGCGGCCGGGCGAAGCGAAGCTCGGCTGGTGGGTCGAGGAGTTCGCGGGATGGGCGCAGGGCCGCCGACGGCACCCGCTCGGCGTCCGGCTGCAGCGACATGCGGCGCCGTGGACGCACCTGGCGACGGCGCTGCCCACGCTGGCTGCCTCGCGGACCCGACCGAACGACGCGGCCCACGCCTGGGAGCAGGTGGCCCCGGCCGCCGATGCAGTCGCCACCGTCGAGTCCGCACTGCTGGGCGGGCGTGCGGACCCGTCCGCGGCGGCGGCGGCCTGGCTGCACGCCCGTCTGGCCCGCCACCCGGGCCATGCCGTCCCGTTGGACCATGACGCCCCCGCGTCGTGGGCGCGAGCGCTCCAGAGGGCGTGGCCGGACACGCGCGGCCTGGCGGCGAGCCGCCGGATCGAGCTCGCACTCGCGCGCGCGCGCCTCGCACGGCACGATGCGTCCGCGCCGCGCGGGCCTGTCGCGGCGCTCTGGGCAGGCTGGCGGGCGGCACGCGGCTGATTGTGGTGTGTGACGTAGGAATCGCGCGCTCGAGCTGACGCCCCCCGGCCGATGCATCGAGCCGGCGGCCGACCCCAGTGGCACGCGTGGCCCCCAGCGTTTCGTTCCTGCGCGAGGGGGCATGCGGGGCGGCCCGTTAGAATGCGCGACCCTTCGAGATGGCGGTCCCCATGACCACCGGTCGCGTACTGCCCGACGTCGCTTTCGATCGAGCCGCCCTTGCGCGGCCGCTCGATGGCGTCGGCATGGCGAACATCGCCCTGCCCGTGCGGACCCGTTCGCCGACCGGCGAGGCGATGCAGGTTCCGGCCAGCGTCGACGTGCACGTGGACCTCCGCGATCCCGACGTGCGCGGCATCCACATGTCGCGTCTCTACCTGCGCCTGCAGCACGCCTTCGCGGCCGAGGAGCTCACGCCCACAGGCCTCGAGCGGGTGCTGCACGCGCTCGTGGAGACGCAGGCGGGGCTCGCCGGATCGGCGCGCCTGGCGATCCGGTTCGACCAGCTGCTCCTGCGGCCTGCGCTCGCGAGCGCCAATGCGGGCTGGAAGCGCTATCCGGTGCAGGTCGATGCGGTGCTCGACGACGGCGGCCTCGCGGTCTGGCTGCACGTCTCGGTGGACTACTCGAGCACCTGCCCGGCTTCCGCGGCCCTGTCGCGGCAGATGGCCGCCGAGGCCTTCGCGCGCGAGCACGGCGGCGAAGGCGACGTCGACGCGACGAGCGTGCGCGACTGGCTGCACTCCGAGGCCGGGCTCGTGGCGACGCCGCATGCGCAGCGCAGCCGTGCACACGTGCGCGTGCGCCTCGTGGACGGCATGGCGGAGCTTCCGATCGTCGACCTGGTCGAGCGGCTGGAAGCGGCGCTCGGCACCCCGGTGCAGACCGCGGTCAAGCGCGAGGACGAGCAGGCGTTCGCCGCGCTCAATGCGCGGAACCTGATGTTCTGCGAGGACGCCGCGCGACGCGTCGCCGCCGCCCTGGCGGCAGACCCGCACGTCGTGACGTTCGAGGCGGACGTCGCGCACTTCGAGAGCCTGCATGCGCACGATGCGGTGGCCCGGGTGACGGGGCAGGGCGGCGCCGGCTGATTCCGGCGCCGGGGGCATCGCGTCGACGGACGCCCGGCGCGCGCGACATCAGCGCGTCGCGGCGAGCACCTGCTCCGGGTCGATGCGGACGTCGAACCAGTTCATGCCCCAATGCAGGTGGGGGCCGGTCGCGCGCCCGGTCGCACCGACGGCGGCCACGACCTGCCCCTGCGCGACGCGGTCGCCTACGCGCACGTCGATCCGCGACAGATGCAGGAAGTTCGAACTCACGCCGTGGCCATGGTCGATCACGAGCGTGCCGCCCGTCAGATACAGCGCCGGATCGGCGAAGGTGACCACGCCTGCGGCAGGCGCGCGGACCGGCGTACCCGCCGCGGCGGCGATGTCCATGCCGGAGTGCGGCGCGCCGGGAATGCCGTTGTAGATGCGCCGGTTGCCGAAGCGCCCGCTGATGCGTCCCTCGACGGGGCGAACGAACGCGCGGGTGAAGTCGAGGCGCGCATCATCGCGCTGCCGGGCCGCGTTGACGCGCGCCTGCTCCGCCTGGATGCGCGCGGCGATCGCCGGTGGCGGATCCACCGTCGAGGGCGGCACGCCGTCGACGCGCTCGATGGGCCAGTCCCGCGGCGTCACGGCGACCTCGCGCACCTGCGTCGCGCCCGCCGAGCGGCGCACCTCGACGCGGACGGCGCGCGCGGCATCGCGCGGCACGCCGAAAGCGAACGTGCCGTCCGGCGCGACGCGGACGATTCGCTCGCCGACCGCGACATGGGCCCCGGGCATGGCGCGGCCGATCACGAGCGCACCCTGGGTCGCGTTCGCGGGCAAGTCGATGCGCATCGCGTCCACCTGCGGCGCGTCGACCGATGCGCGGGTGACGCGTGGAGCGGAAACGCAGCCGGCGAGGGTCGCGACGGCGATGATCAGTGGCAGTGATCGCATGGAGACGACTGGGGCGGTGGGCCGGCGACGATCATCGCCCATCGCGGCGCGGCGGCACCGGGTCGTGGCCGCCCGGGTTCAGCGGATGGCAACGCAGTACGCGTCGCGCGGCGAGCCAGCTCCCGCGCACCGCGCCGTGCCGTGCGATCGCTTCCATCGCGTAGACGGAGCACGTCGGATGGAAGCGGCACAGCGGGCCGAGCAATGGGCTGATCCATCGCTTGTAGAGGCGGAGAAGGGCGATGAGCAGGCGCGCGATCACGGGGTCTTGATGCGGTCGATCACCATGATGCGCCCACACCGTTCCACGACGGATTCGCTGGAGGTGACAGGCACGCGCTGGGTGGTTCCGGCATGCGCGCGACCCCTGCAGGACGCCTGCATGCGTGGTTGCCGCCGCTGTGAACGGCAGGGTATAACAGCGCGCTTTCCCGCCTCAAGGGAATAAGGAAAAGGCGCTCGTGGCATCGAAGAAAACCGCGAAGAAGGCCGCTCCGGCGGCGAAGAAGCCCGCCAAGCCCGCAGCGAAGAAGGCTGCGCCTGCCAAGCCGGCCGCCAAGTCCGCCGCGAAGAAGCCGGCGCCCGCGAAGAAGGTCGCGACCAAGGCACCGGCGAAGGCGCCAGCGAAGAAGGTCGCCAAGGCTCCGGCCAAGAAGGCCGCGCCGGCGAAGGCGGTCAAGAAGGCCGTCGCCAAGAGCGCTCCGGTCGCGAGGGCTCCGGCCTCCGCGGCGAAGGCGGCACGGACGCCCGCTGTGGCTCCGGCCAAGAAGGCAGCGCCGGCCCAGCCGGCGGCGCCGGTCAAGAAGACGGCTCCTCCCGCGACCGCCGGTCGCGGGTCGAGCGCGAGCAATGAACGCCCGTCGGCGGCGCCTGCCAAGCAGGCCGCATCGACGGGCGCGACGAAGAACGGGGCGAAGGGCGCCACCCCGGCGCGCACGGCCCCCCAGGTGGAGTCCATGAGCAGCAGTACCCAGAAGAAGAGCGCCCCGGCCGCACAGGCCGCGACAGGCGCCGCCACTACCCCATCCGCTCCGGCACGCCGCGAAGGCCGCGTGGCCGTCGCGGTGACCGGCGGCCGTGCCGCCTCCAGTGCGCCGAGCGGCCCCCGCCGCGTCGTCGAGTACCGCACGGACGAGGCCACGGGCCGCCCGATCGTGCCGGACGGCTACAAGCCGAAGGCGGACGAGGAGTACATGAGCCCGCTGCAGCTCGAGTATTTCCGCCAGCGCCTGCTCCAGTGGCGCGCGGACCTCGTCGAGGAGTCGAAGCAGACGATCGAGAACCTCCGCGAGGAAGTGCGCGACGTCGGCGACGAGGCCGAGCGTGCCACGCGCGAGACCGAGAACTCGCTCGAGCTGCGCACCCGCGACCGCTACCGCAAGCTGATCAGCAAGATCGACAGCACGCTCAAGCGCATCGATTCGGGCGACTACGGTTACTGCGTGGACACGGGCGAGGAGATCGGCCTGGAGCGACTCGAAGCGCGCCTGACGGCCGAGCGCACGATCGACGCGCAGGAGCGCTGGGAGCACCTGCAGAAGCAGATGGGCGACTGAGCGGCTCGGACTCGCTGCCTACGAAGCCCCGCCCACGTGCGGGGCTTCGTGCTTCCGGAGGCGATGAAACCGGCGCGGGCCACGGCCCGCCCGTTCGGCCTCAGCGGAGCTCGCGCAGGTCGAGCGTCCTCAGTCGCGGAGCGCGCCAGGCGGTGATCGCGACGACGCCCAGCGTCAGGCAGCCGCCGACGACGACGGACGGTACGAGTGTCAGGAGCCGCGCCATCGAGCCCGACCAGAAGGCGCCCAGCTCGTTCGACGAGCCGATGAAGATGCCGTTGATCGACGAGACGCGGCCGCGCATCTCGTCCGGGGTCGCCAGCTGCAGGATCGTCGAACGGATCACGACCGACACGCCGTCGAACACGCCGGACAGCAGCAGGAACAGCGCCGACAGCCACAGCACCTCCGACAGGGCGAAGCCGATCATGCACACGCCGAACGCGGCCACCGCCGCGAGCATGACCGGGCCGGCATGGCGTTCGAGCGGATGCCGGGCGAGCCAGAAGCCGATCGCGACGGAGCCGAGCGCCGGTGCGGCGCGCAGGATGCCGAGGGCTTCCGGGCCTTCGTGGAGCACGTCGGCGATGAAGGCCGGAGCGAGCGATATCGCCCCCCCGAACAGCACGGCGAACATGTCGAGCGCCAGCGCGCCCAGCAGCACCTGGTGCCCGAAAACGAAACGGGCGCCTTCCGCGATGCTCGCGAAGACCGGGCCGCGCTGCAGCGTGGGGGCCGGCTCGGTCACCCGCACCGAACCCACGAACAGGGCGCCGCCGAGGCCGAACAGGATGGCGGCAGCGTAGGCGATGCGCACGTCGCCGAGCCCGACCAGCAGACCGCCGATCGCCGGGCCGACCACGAGGCCGGACTGGAACACGATGCTCGCGATGCCCGCGCCACGCGTGTACTGCTCGCGCGCGAGCACCCGGCCGAACAGCGCGTTGTAGACGGGGCCGAGGAAGGCACGCACGGCGCCGGTCAGCGCCATCGCACCGTAGATCGGCCAGACGTGCCCCTCCGCGCGGCTGGAGCTCGTCACGACGACCAGGACGATCGCGGTCGCCGCGAGCCCCGCGCACGCGGCCATCCCGAGCTTGCGGCGCGGCAGGTGGTCGACGAGGTAGCCCGCGAATGGCGCGACGCAGAAGTAGGGGATCACCTCGGCGAGGCCGATCAGGCCCAGCTGCAGCGGATCCCGGGTGATCTCGTAGACCTGCCAGCCGACCGCGACGGCGACCACCTGGTAGGACAGGATCGTCAGCAGGCGATACCCCATGAGCCGGGCAAACCCCGGCACCCGCATGGGGTGGACGGGCGCCGGCGTCGCGTCGGCGCCTTCGCTCACGTGGCCTGCCGCGCCCGGTCCTGGATCGCGGCGAGCAGCGCGGCCAGGCCGTTGCTTCGCGTCGGGGAGAGGTGCTTGGACAGGCCGATGTCCGCGACGAACTCCGCCGGGGTCGCGAGGATCTCAGCCGCCGGCCGGCCCGAATACACGCGCAGGGCGAGGAAGATCAGGCCGGAGACGATCACCGAATCGCTCGCCGCGATGAAATCCAGGCGCGAGGCATCGCCGCTCGACACGATCCAGACCTTCGACTGGCAGCCCAGCAGCCGGTTCTCCTCCGTGCGCAGGGACTCGTCCATCGGCGGCAGCTTGCGGCCGAGGTCGATCAGGTACTGGTAGCGCTCCGCCCAGTCGCCGAAGAAGGCGAACTCGTCGCGGATCGCGGCCTGGGCCTCGGCGGCCGTCGGCTCGAGCGGGAACATGCGGTCGGTCACGTCGATGCGGTTTCCGTCGGGTCAGGCGCGGCGCCACCGTACGCCGGCGGGCGTGTCCTCGAGGAGAACACCCTCGGCGGCGAGCTCGTCGCGGATCGCGTCTGCGCGTGCGAAGTCGCGCGACTTCTTCGCGACGGTGCGCTCCTCGACCAGCGCCTGGATGCGCGCGTCGTCGGCGTTGGACGTGCCTCGAGCGAACCATTCGGCCGGGGCCTGCTGAAGCAGGCCGAGCGCCAGGCCGGCGCCCAGCAGGTCCGATTTCAGCCGCGCGCGATCGCCGGGCTCGGTGGCCTTGCGTGCCTCGGCAGCGAGCCGGGCCATCTCGGCCAGCACCTGCGGCGTGCCGAGGTCGTCGTCGAGCATCGACTCGACGTTGGCGGGAATGGCGGCCACGGCCTGCACGTCGGCGAGGTCGCGCAGCGTGCCGTACAGGCGATCGAGGGTGCGCACGCTCTGCTCGATCAGTGCGTCCGACCACTCGAGGGGCTGGCGGTAATGCGCCGACAGCAACGCGTAGCGCAGTGCCTCCGGCGGGTGCGAGCGCACGAGGTCGTGCACCTTCTCGATGTTGCCGAGCGACTTGCTCATCTTCGCGCCGCCGAAGTTGAGCATCCCGTTGTGGAGCCAGAACCGCGCGAAGATCCTCCCGCCATGCGCGCATTCGCTCTGCGCGATCTCGTTCTCGTGGTGCGGGAACTGCAGGTCGACGCCGCCGGCGTGGATGTCGATGGTCTCGCCCAGGTGCGCGGCGGCCATGGCGGAGCATTCGATGTGCCAGCCCGGCCGGCCCCGGCCCCAGGGCGACTCCCAGCCCGGCAGGTCGTCACTCGACGGCTTCCACAGCACGAAGTCGCCGGCGTCGCGCTTGTACGGCGCCACCTCGACGCGTGCGCCGGCGAGCATCTCGTCGCGGTCGCGTCGCGAGAGCTTGCCGTAGCCATCGAAGCTCGCCACCGAGAAGAGGACGTGGCCCTCCGCGGCGTAGGCATGACCCGACGCGATCAAGCGCCCGATCATCTCGACCATGTGCGGGATGTGACCCGTGGCGGTCGGCTCGATGTCGGGCAGGCGGACGCCGAGCGCGCCCATGTCCTCGCGGTAGGCGTCGGCGAAGCGGTCGGTGATCGTCGAGATCGGCACGCCCTGTTCGCGCGCGGCCGCGTTGATCTTGTCGTCGACGTCGGTGATGTTGCGCGCGTAGGCCACCGACCCGTAGCGGCGGCGCAGGAGGTCCGCGAGCACGCCGAAGACCACCGGGCCGCGTGCGTTGCCGATGTGCACGTAGTTGTAGACCGTGGGTCCGCAGACGTACATCGTCGGGCGGGCCGGATCCATCGGCACGAAGGCTTCGACGCGGCGGGTCAGGCTGTTGTAGAGCTGCAGGGACATGGCGCGGCCTCGGGTCAGCCGCGCATTGTAGAACGGCCGGCCGACCGGGCCCCGGGGCGGCGGGCGACCGGGGTTCGTTCATCGCCGCGCCGACCGGGGCGAATACACTGCCGCGGTCCGTACCGGCCGGAGACCCCGCTTGCGCCATCCGCTCCAGCTGCTCGCCTTCGCCCTGTTCGCCTTCGCCACGGTGGCCGCCGCGCAGACCACGGTCGTCCAGCGCGAGAATGTCCGCTACGAGTACGCCAAGGTGCTGCGGGTCACCCCGGTGTACCAGACGCTGACGGCGACGAAGACCGAAGTGCGGTGCGACACCCCGACGCAGGAGGAGCGCTCGCGCATCCGCCGCGTGGTCGGGGCGGTGCGCGGTGCGTTCCAGGGCCAGCAGGAGCGGGCCAAGCCCACCTGCCGGAGCGTTCCGGTGGAACGCGAGTTCCGCCGCCCGATCGCCTACGACGTCCACTACACCTACCGCGGGTCGAAATACATGTCGCGCCTCGCCGAGGACCCGGGCCATCTGCTGCGCATCCGGATCTCGGTGATGCCGGCCCCCTGACGCTTGCGACGACGCCCCCCTCGTGCGAGCATGCGCGCCTCGATGAACCCCCTCTACGCCGACGCCGACGTGCTGACCTCCGCCTGGATGGCGGCGGGCATGACGTCCCGCGCGCGCCGACGCTCCACCGACAACCGGCTGGGCTTCGTCGAGCATCGCCTGTCTTAAGCGGTTCCACCGCGACAGGATCTTCCCCGAACCCAGCCCCGTGCTGGGTTCGCGCGTTTCCGGGCCCGGCATTTCCACCCGGAGTCCGCCATGAAGCATTTCCTCAATACCCAGGACTGGTCCCGCGCCGACCTCGATGCGCTGCTCGCCGAAGCCGCGCAATTCAAGCGCGAGCGCCTCGGTGACCAGCTGCGCGGGCGGTCGATCGCGCTCGTCTTCTTCAATCCGTCCATGCGGACCCGCACGAGTTTCGAGCTCGGCGCGTTCCAGCTCGGCGGCCACGCGATCGTGCTGCAACCCGGCAAGGACGCCTGGCCGATCGAGTTCGACCTCGGCACGGTGATGGACGGCGAAGCCGAGGAGCACATCGCCGAGGTGGCGCGCGTGCTCGCGCGCTACGTCGACCTCATCGGCGTGCGCGCCTTCCCGAAGTTCGTCGACTGGTCGATCGACCGCGAGGACCGGGTGCTCAACGCCTTCGCGAAGTATTCGACCGTGCCCGTCATCAACATGGAGACGATCACGCACCCCTGCCAGGAGCTCGCGCACGCGCTGGCGCTGCAGGAGCATTTCGGCACGACGGACCTGCGCGGCAGGAAGTACGTCCTGACCTGGACGTACCATCCCAAGCCGCTCAACACCGCGGTCGCGAACTCCGCACTGACGATCGCGACCCGCCTGGGCATGGACGTGACACTGCTGTGCCCGACGCCGGAGTACATCCTCGACGAGCGCTACATGGGCTGGGCCGAGCGGAACGTCGCCGAGAACGGTGGCTCGCTCACCGTCAGCCACGACATCGACAGCGCATACGCCGGCGCGGACGTCGTCTATGCCAAGAGCTGGGGCGCGCTGCCGTACTTCGGCAACTGGGGGCCGGAAAAGCCGATCCGCGACCAGTACCGCCACTTCATCGTCGACGAAAGGAAGATGGCCCTGACGAACAACGGCGTCTTCAGCCATTGCCTGCCGCTGCGGCGCAACGTCAAGGCGACGGATGCGGTGATGGATTCCCCCGCCTGCATCGCCATCGACGAGGCGGAGAACCGCCTCCACGTGCAGAAGGCCGTCATGGCCGCCCTCATCGGCCAGCGCGCCTGATTTCCGTATCGATTCCGGACCCGCCCATGTCTCCCAACGACTCCCGCGACATCGTTCTCGCCTTTTCCGGCGGCCTCGACACCAGCTTCTGCGTGCCCTACCTGAAGGAGCGCGGCTGGAATGTGCATACCGTCTTCGCCGACACGGGCGGCGTGGATGCCGAGGAACGCGCGTTCATCGAGCAGCGCGCCGCCGAGCTCGGCGTCGCGAGCCATGTCACCGTCGACGGCGGGCCCGCGATCTGGTCGGGCTTCGTGGTGCCGTTCGTGCAGGCGGGCGAGGCCTACCAGGGGCAGTACCCGCTGCTCGTCTCGGACCGCTACCTGATCGTGGACGCCGCACTGCAGCGGTGCCGCGAGCTGGGTACGAATGCCATCGCGCATGGTTGCACCGGAATGGGCAACGACCAGGTGCGCTTCGACCTCGCGGTCAAGGCGAGCGGGAACTACCGCATCGTGGCGCCGATCCGCGAGATCCAGAAGCAGCACACGCAGACGCGTGCCTATGAACAGGCATACCTGGAGGAGCGCGGCTTCGGCGTGCGCGCCAAGCAGCAGGCCTACACCATCAACGAGAATCTCCTCGGCCTGACCATGTCCGGCGGCGAGATCGACCGCTGGGAGGCGCCGGGCGACGGCGCGCGCGGTTGGTGTGCGCCCCGCGAGGAGTGGCCGGTCGAGCCCCTGCGGATCGCCGTCCGCTTCGAGAAGGGCGAGGCCGTGGCCCTCGACGGCGAGGCGATGGAGGGCCATCGCATTCTCGCCGCGCTCAACTCGAAGCTCGCGCCCTATGGCGTCGGCCGCGGGCTCTATACCGGCGACACGACGATCGGCCTCAAGGGCCGCATCGTGTACGAGGCGCCGGGCCTGACCGGGCTGCTCGTGGCGCACCGCGCGCTCGAGGAAGCGGTGCTGTCGAAGCAGCAGAACCGCTTCAAGCCCGAGGTGGCACGCAAGTGGGTGGAACTGGTCTACGAGGGCTTCTTCCACGATCCGCTCAAGACCGACCTCGAGGCGTTCCTGGCGTCCTCGCAGCGGACGGTCACTGGCGAGGTGGTGCTGGAGACCCGCGGCGGGCGCGTGGACGCGGTCGCCGTGGCGTCGAGGCATGTCCTGCATTCGAAGGGCGCGACGTACGCGCAGTCGGCCGACTGGGGCGTCGAGGAAGCCGAAGGCTTCATCAAGCTGTTCGGCATGAGCAGCACGCTGTGGGCGCAGGTGAACGGAGCGGGCGGCGATGCGTGACGCGGTGCTCGCGCACCTCGAAGCGCTCGTCGGCTTCGACACGCGCAACCCGCCCCGCGTCATCGACACGGGGGGCATCTTCGACTACCTCCGCGGGCAGCTGCCGGGGTTCCGGGTCGACGTGACCGACCACGGCGCAGGCGCGGTATCGATGCTGGCCGTGCGTGGTACGCCCTCGCGGGTCTTCAACGTCCACCTCGACACCGTGCCGTCGTCCGACGCCTGGAGCGCGGACCCGCTCCGACTCCGCGTCGAGCACGATCGGGCGGTGGGCCTCGGCGCCTGCGACATCAAGGGCGCCGCGGCGGGCCTCCTCGCGGCCGCGGCACGCACGTCCGGGGACGCCGCGTTTCTCTTCACCACGGACGAGGAGGCCAACGATGCACGCTGCCTCAAGGCCTTCCTCGCCGTTGACCACGGTTTCCGCGAAGCGATCGTCGCCGAGCCGACGCGTTGCGAAGCCGTACTCGCGCATCGCGGCATCAGCTCGGCCCTCGTGCGTTTCGCCGGGCAGGCCGGCCATGCCTCGGCGGCGGATGCCATTCAGGCCAGCGCCGTGCATCGCGCGATGCGATGGGGCGTGGCCGCGTTGGACCATGTCGCCTCGCAGTCCCATCACCGCTTCGGCGGGCTCACGGGCCTGCGCTTCAACATCGGCACCATGGCCGGCGGCATCAAGGGCAACGTGATCGCGCCGAGCGCCGAACTGCGCTTCAACTTCCGCCCGCTCCCGTCGATGTCGATCGACGACCTCCACGCGCGGCTGCGGTCGCTGGCGGGCGAGGGCGAGATCGCCATGTACGAAGAGACCTTCCGCGGACCGCCATTGCCCGCGGGCGGGCTCGACGGTGCCGAGCGCGCGCGGCTCGCCGCGCGCGACCTCGCCGACGCCCTCGAGCTTCCGATCGGCAATGCCGTCGACTTCTGGACCGAGGCGTCGCTGTTCTCGGAGGCCGGCCTGACGACGTTCGTCTACGGACCCGGGGACATCGCGCAGGCGCACGCCGCCGACGAATGGGTCGGGATCGACCAGCTCGAGCGGTACGCCGCATCGATCGTGCGCATCCTGGGCGGGGAGGGCTGACGTGACCCCGGTGCACGACATCCAGACGCGGCAGACGATCGTCCGCCTGCTCTCGAGCATGGGCAGCGCCAAGGAGATCGACCAGTACCTGCGACGGTTCGCCCAGCTCGATGCCGAGCGCTTCGCCGTGGTGAAGGTCGGTGGCGCGGTCCTCCGCGACGACCTCGACGCGCTCGCCTCGTCGCTCGCCTTCCTGCAGGACGTCGGCCTTACGCCCATCGTCCTCCACGGCGCCGGGCCGCAGCTCGACGCGCAGCTCGCCGCCGCCGGCATCGAGAAGAAGACGGTCGACGGCCTGCGCGTGACGTCGCCGGAGACGCTCGCGATCGTGCGCCGCGTCTTCCAGGCGGAGAACCTTCGGCTGGCCGAAGCGCTGCAGGAGGCCGGCGCGCGTTCGACGTCGATCGTCTCCGGCGTGTTCGAGGCCGACTACATCGACCGCGACGCGCTCGGGCTGGTCGGCCGCGTGGCCCGGGTGGAGCTCGCGCCGATCCATGCGAGCCTGCGCGTCGGCTCGATCCCGGTGATCGCCAGCCTCGGCGAGACCGAGGGCGGACAGATCGTCAACATCAATGCCGACTTCGCCGCCAACGAGCTGGTGCGCGCGCTGCAGCCGTACAAGATCGTCTTCCTCACCGGCACGGGCGGGCTGCTCGATGGCGAGGGGCAGGTGATCGATTCGATCAACCTGTCGACCGAGTACGACGCGCTGATGCGCCAGCCCTGGCTCACCGGCGGCATGCGGCTGAAGATCGAGCAGATCCGTGAGCTGCTGGAGGCGCTTCCGCTCGCGTCGTCGGTCTCGATCACGCGTCCCGCGGAGCTCGCCAAGGAGCTGTTCACGCACAAGGGGTCGGGCACGCTGGTCCGCCGCGGCGAGCGCGTGCTCACCGCCACGTCGTGGGACGCGCTCGATACAGGCCGGCTTCGCGGGCTGGTGGAGTCCGCGTTCGGGCGCCGGCTACTGCCCGACTATTTCGCGAACACGCGGCTGCACCGCGCCTATGTCAGCGAGAACTATCGCGCGGCGATGATCGTGACCCTCGAGGACGGCGTCCACTACCTCGACAAGTTCGCCGTGCTCGACGAAGCGCAGGGCGAGGGCCTGGGGCGTGCGGTCTGGCAGGTAATGCGCGAGGAGACGCCGACGCTGTTCTGGCGCTCGCGCCACGGCAACCCGGTCAATCCCTTCTATTTCTCGCAGGCCGACGGATCGATCCGCCGGCCCCGCTGGCAGGTGTTCTGGTACGGCCTCGAATCGATGGCCGCGATCGGCCGTGCGGTCGACCACTGCGAGGCGCATCCGCCGACGCTGGAGGATCCGAGTGGCGAGTGACGCCTGGTCCACGGTGCCCACGCTCGCGGGCCGCCATGTCCGGCTGGTGCCGCTGCGCGCCGAGCATGCCGCGGCGCTCGGTCGCGCCGGCGAGGAGGGCGGGCTGTCGGCGCTGACCTACACGTTCGTCCCGGGCCGCGACGACGCGGGCGCCTACGTCGAACGCGCACTCGCGATGCAGGCGGCCGGCGACGCGCTGCCGTTCGCGGTACTGGATGCGGCCGGCGAGGTCGTCGGCTCGACACGTTTCTACCATCTGGATCCGGGCGTTCCGCGCGCGACCATCGGCTACACGTGGTACGCCATCCACGTGCAACGCACGCCGCTGAACACCGAAGCCAAGCGCCTGCTGCTCGCATACGCCTTCGAGGCGCTGGGCTGCGCGGCCGTCGCCTTCGAGACCAGCCACCTCAATCACCGCTCGCAGGCCGCCATCGAGCGGCTGGGTGCCCGGCGCGACGGCATCCTGCGTGCGCACCTCCGTCACCGCGACGGCAGCCTGCGCGATACCTACGTCTACTCGATCCTCGCGGGCGAATGGCCTGCCGTACGCACGCGCCTCGATGCGCGGCTGGAGAACGTCGCATGACTGCCCGCTGCATTCCCGTCGGCCTGGTCGGCGCCCGCGGCTACGTCGGCGAGGAGCTCATCCGTCTCCTCGCGGCGCACCCCGTGTTCGACATCGGCTTCGTCGCCTCGCGCGAGCGCGCGGGCCAGCGCGTCGCCGACCACGTCGCCGGGGCGCCGGACGCGCTCACCTACGTCACGTCCGATCCCTCCTCGCTCCCCGTCACTTCGGACGGCGCGGTCGTACTGGCGCTGCCGAACGGCAAGGCGTCCGACTATGTCGCGGCCATCGACCGGCGTGCGCCGGACGCGGTCATCGTCGATCTGTCGGCCGACTACCGCTTCGACGACGCCTGGCATTACGGGCTGCCCGAGCTCGGCGGCCGCGACGGGACCGGTCGCCGGATCAGCAATCCGGGCTGCTACGCGACCGCGATGCAGCTCGCGGTCGCCCCGATGCTCGGCGCCGTCGCCGGTCCGGTCCAGTGCTTCGGCGTCTCGGGCTATTCGGGCGCGGGCACCGCCCCCTCGCCGAAGAACGATCCCGCATTGCTGCGGGACAACCTGATGCCGTATGCACTCACCGGGCACGTGCACGAGCGCGAAGTCACGCGGCACCTCGGCCACCCGGTCGAATTCATGCCGCACGTGGCCCCGCACTTCCGGGGTCTCACCGTCACCGCGAATCTGCACCTCGCGGAGGCCACCACGGTCGAGGCCGTGCGCGCACGGTACGCGGCCCACTACGCAGGCGAGCCGCTCGTGCGGGTCGTCGACGACGCCCCGTGGGTGAGCCGCATCGCGGGTCGCCACCATGTCGAACTCGGCGGTTTCGCACTGTCGACCGACGGGCGCCGCCTCGTGGCGGTGGCCACGCTCGACAACCTGCTGAAGGGCGCGGCCACGCAGGCGCTGCAGAACCTCAACCTGGCCTACGGACTCGACGAATTCATGGGCATTCCCCTCCCCGACGGAGAGACGGCATGAGCACGCTGCTCTGGCAGAAGGCGGGCGTCGAGGTCGACGAGCGCATCCAGCGCTTCCTCGCAGGCGATGACGTCGTCCTCGATCGCGAATTCCTCCGCTACGACATCCGCGCCAGCCGCGAGCATGCCCGCGGGCTGGCCGCGATCGACATCCTGACCGCGGACGAGTTCGCCCGCATCGACGGGGTCCTGACGCGACTGGACGACGACGTCGCGCAGGGGCGGTTCGTCCTCGACGAGCGCTACGAGGACGGGCACTCGGCGATCGAGGCCGTGCTCATCGAGGCGCTGGGGGATACCGGGCGGCGGATCCACACCGGGCGCAGCCGCAACGACCAGGTGCTCGTGGCCACGCGGCTGTGGCTGCGCGACATGCTCGCCGCGCTGCGGGACGCCTGCGTCGAATGCGCGCGCGTGGCGCTGGGGCGGGCCGAGGCGGAAATGCTGCAGCCCATGCCGGGCTACACCCACCTGCAGCGCGCGGTCGTCTCCTCGACCGGTGCGTGGTGGACGACGTGGGCCGAGGCCTTCACCGACGACGCGATCCGCGCATGCCAGACCGCCGACTGGATCGATGCCGATCCGCTCGGCACGGCGGCCGGATACGGCGTGAACCTGCCGCTGCCGCGCCGAGAAACGGGGGCCGCGCTGGGCTTCGCGCGCATGCAGGGGCCGGGCTACGCGCAGCTCTCGCGGGGCAAGTTCGAGATGGCGGCGCTGGAGGCCCTGGGCGCCGCGCTGCTCGACGTCCGCCGGCTGGCGTGGGACCTCAGCCTGTTCACCACCGCGGAGTTCGACTTCGTGGCATTGCCCGCCCGTTACGTCACGGGCAGCTCGATCATGCCGAACAAGCGCAACCCGGACGCGATCGAACTGCTCCGCGCCTCGTACGCGGCCGTGGCGGCGGCGCGCACCGAGATCGAGCACATCCTCTCGCTGCCCACCGGCTACCACCGGGATCTCCAGTTCACCAAGGGCCCGGCCGTCCGGGGCATGCGGCATGGCCTGGCCGCCCTGGCCCTCGTCCCCGAACTGATGCGCAGCCTGGAATGGAGGGTGGGGCCGCTGGAGGCCGCGCTGGATCCCTCCATGTACGCGACCGATCTCGCGGTCGACCTCGCGCGTTCGGGCACGCCGTTCCGGGAGGCCTACGTGCAGGCCGCCGATCCGTCGCGCTGGGCGGCGGGCGATCCCGTCGCGAGCCTGCAGGCGCGTGTTTCGCCCGGCGCGCCCGGCGCGCCGGCACTCGACCCGATCCGTGCCCGGCTGGACGCGGTGGATCGTTAGAGCAGGCCGGACATCGGCACGTGGCGATGCACGCCGATCGGGCGCGCGTCGTCGCCCATCGCGAGGGTGATGGACTTGGCGCTGCCCAGGTGGCGCGAGACCTCGGGGGTCGTGCCCAGCGACATGGCGATGTCGTCCGGCGCGACGTTCTGCGCCGGCGCGCGGCGATCGGGCCCGCTGAACTTGTGCCGGTTGTACTCGGCCCAGCCCACGAGCACCACCGTGGCGATGACCGCGAGCGTGAACAGGATGCCGAAGGTGTCCTGGTCGAACTCGTAGTTGCTCACGTGCAGCTGCACGAAGCTCGTGCGCACGCCGAGCATCCAGGCGATCACGGTGACGACGGGCAGCCACAGCCATGCGTAGACGACCCAGGCGAGGAGCGTCACGATGCCCTGCACGGTGCGGACGCCGCCGGGCGCGGGATCGCGCGGATGGGTGATGAAGGGGGCGTTCGTGGGGGAGACGGCGGTGTTCATCGGTAACCTCGGTCGGGGCTGGTCCATGTCGCGATGCGGTGCTGCTTCTTCGAGAAGATCACCTTGGGCACCGCGACGATCGTGGTGAAAAGGCTGAGCAGCCAGTACGCGATCGGGTACCAGATGATCCAGAAGTAGTTGCGTCCGATGCCCTTCTCGTAGCGGCGGTCGATCAGCAGGCTGATCGCGAACTGCAGCATGCAGGTGATGCCGAGAACGACGCCGTGCCAGCGGGGGAGGAGCCCGCTCGTCTCGAGCTCCTCGGGCATGTCGATGACGTAACCCAGCAGCCAGAACACGATGATCATCAGCATCACGTACGACCAGGCGACGCTGAAGATGTACTCGAGCATCACGCCCCACATGCGGCGCGACGCCCAGCTGCGCATCGACCGCGTATGGCGCAGCAGCACCTCCACGCCGCCGCGCGCCCAGCGCAGCCGCTGGTTCCAGAGCCCCTTGAATGTCTCGGGCATCAGGATGTAGGCCAGCGCGTTCGGCTCGTAGCGGATGTCCCAGTGGTCGAGTTGCAGCCGCCAGCTGACGTCGATGTCCTCGGTCACCATGTCGTCGGACCAATAACCGACGCGGTGCAGCGCGGTCTTGCGGAAGGCCGCGACCACGCCTGACACCGTGAACAGCCGGCCGTAGCTGCGCTGCGCGCGCTTGATCATGCCGATGATCGAGGAGAACTCGCCGACCTGCAGGCGGCCGAGCAGCGTCGACCGGTTGCGGATTCGCGGGTTGCCGGTGACCGCGCCGACACGCGGGCCGCTGGTGAGGTGCGAGACGAGCCACTGGGTGGCGTCCGGGTGGAGGAGCGCATCACCGTCGATGCAGACCAGGTATTCCCCGCGTGCCGCCATCGTGCCCATGCGCAGGGCATTGGCCTTGCCCATGTTGCGGTCGAGGTGGATCACGCGCAGGGCCGGGTAGCGGTCGGCCAGCGCGTCCAGGCGGGCGCCGGTGTCGTCGGTGCTTCCGTCGTTGACCGCGATGATCTCGAAGTTCGGGTAGCGCTGCGCCGCGAGCGCGACGATCGTGTCGTCGACGTTCGGCCCTTCGTTGTGGCACGGGACGAGGATGGACGCCATCGGATAGCTGTCCATCGCCGGCGGCTGGTCCGGGCGCGGCTGGCCGCGCTCACGGCGGAAGTAGTAGTAGATGCCGCCCGCCATCCAGAACAGCGACATCACGATCGGGTAGTAGAACGCGAAGTCGAACAACAGGCCGAGCAGGTCGAATTGGGGCAGCATCTCAGCGCTCGAGGTAGGGGAATGCGCGTGCACTGATCGCTGCACGGGCCGGGTCGAGGGGCGGGTGGTCCTTGAGCGGGTCGTCCTTCGCGTAGGCGACATGCCGCCCACCGTTGGCGATCACGCGGCGCGTCTGCGCCTCCAGTTCGGCGGCCGACAGCGCACGCGTACCGTCGCCGGCATCGATGACGAAGAGGGTGCGGTCGAGCCCATCGGGCGCCCGGGCGACGTCGGCGACGATGCGATCGACCACGCCACGCGAGCCGCGGTCGTCGCGGGGCAGGAGCGCGGCGACGAAATCGTGGTTCGACGCGAGTGCGGCCAGGCCGGACGCGAACGCAGCACCACCGCCAGCGGGGACGGAAACCGCGCGGATCGTGACGAGGTCAGGACGCCACTGCTCCGCACGCGACTCCAGGAGCGAGGTTCCACCCGCCGACCCGGCTTCCCCAGCCGTCGCATCGGGTCCACCGAAGACGAGGCCCGCGATCGGCGCAGCGATGGCCAGCTCCTCGACGACCTCGGCCGCCGGGGATCCCTGGCCGGCGGGCAGCCAGGCGAAGACCTGGACGCCCGCGCGCCGGGTGAGGCGGGAGGCCACGTGCGCGAACAGATCCGCGCGCAACGGCAGGTGCCTCGACGGGAAGTAGGCGGCGTCGGGGCGCCCGTCGTCGTTTCCGTCGGACAGCGCCTTCAGGAAGACATGGGTCGGCCGAATGCTTCGGACACGTTCGACCAGCGCGTCCACAGTGCGCGAGGTCGCGGAGGCGTCGGCGCCCGCCACGTCGTCCAGCGAGAGCCAGACGGCACGCATGCCGTCGAGGCGGATGTCGCGCCGCAGCTCGTACGCGAGATCGTTCGCGCCCGGGTTCTCGTAGGCGACCAGGCGCGCCGCGCGCATCACCTCGTCGTCCAGTCGCATGCGTCCCGCGAACCGGACGTCGCCCGTGCCGCTGCGACCCTCCGTACCGAGCACGAGCGGCATGCCGAGCGACTCCGCGATCGACCGCGCGACGCCGCTGCCGCCGCCGGCAGGCCAGATCACCGCCTGCGGCCGGCGGCCGGTGGCGCGCTCGATGAGGTCGGCGCTGGTCGCGAGATCGCGGCGCAGGCGCTCGCGGTAGTCGCGTTCGGACTCGTAGCCGCCGGCCCAGCGCCGCGCGGTCGCCGCCGGCAGCAGGTCGCCCTGGGGCGTCGCGGCGATCGGCGTGGCGAGTTCATGCCCCTGGGAGGCGAATTCGACGAGCCCGCTGGCCTGCATCGCCTTGAGCTCGGCGCTCCCGAGGTAGTCGCCGGTGCGCAGGGTTCCGTCGGCATGACGGACCGAGGCGCCCGCCGGGAGACCGACCCGCGCGGTGGGCACGGCCACGAGGGCGGGATAGTCGAACGCGCGCAACAGCGGAAGCACATGGGTGTAGGCGCTGCGGTGACCGCCGGCGAAGGTCAGCAGCACCGCCTTGTCCGGCAGCGTTCCGCGCCCGGCACGGGCATTGCGCACGGCTTCGGCGCTGACCGGCACATACCCGTGAGCCCGCAGCCAGTCCAGCTGCATGGCGAGGTTGCGGACCGAGATGGCGTCGACATCGGTCTCGCCGTCATCGACCCGGTCGCGCACGTCGTGCCAGCCGAGCACGACGAGGGCATGCGCGGGACGCGGCAGCAGGGCTGCGGCGAGAAGGGCGAGGAAAAGGACGAGCGAGCGCATCAGAACCCCCACCGGTAGGCGAGCTCGAACGCGATGCGGCGTTCGCGGCCTCCGTCGTAGACCGGGCGTGCCCAGGACACGCCGTATTCGAAGGTGTGGCCCTGCGCGGGCCGCCATTCGTGTCGATAGGCCACCGACGGCACCCAGTGCGTACCGAAGCCTTCCTGCCAGTAGGGCCCGGCCTGGATGTCGAGGCGGTGGCGGAGGTAGGCGTCGTAGCGGCGCCACAGGATGTGATTGAAACGCACGCCGGCGGTGACCATCGCATCGCGAGACGGATTGAAGTACGGCGCGTCCTCGCGCGAGCCGCGGCTGAGCCAGAGCGAGCCGAGGCCTTCGATGTTCAGGTGCGGCGCGGTGTAGAGCCGCCAGCGACCGAACACCGAGAGCTGGTCGCGCTCGTTGCCGTCGCTGTAGCGCAGGTGCTTCAGGCGCATGTCGACCGCACCGAGGTCACTCGGCCGCCACGAGGCGCCCAGCGCGACGGAGTCGGCCTCGAACCCCGCGCGTCGGGCCTGCAGCGACGTGTCGACGTCGTTCTCCGCCACGGAGGCGCGCAGCGTCCACGCGTCGTTGAGCATCCAGCTGGCGTCGATCGTCCAGGCTTCGTCGTCGCGGGGCTCGGCGACCTCGTAGGCGGACACGCGCAGGCCGAGCTGCCGGTAGCGGTAGTCGACGGCGCCGCCGATGCGGCGGTAACGCAGCGTCTCCGGATCGAAATGCGCGTCGACGGTGTCGGCGACGATGCCGAACCGCCAGCGGTTCGCCAGGAGCGGCGTCCATGTCTCGGCGTTCAGGCGGTGATCCTCGATGCCGAACTGCGAGCCGGCGGGCGTCTCGGCATCATTGCGACCTCGAACCCACCGCACGTGGCCCATGGGCCCCATGCGCAGCCACACTTCCTTCTGCAGGCGCTGGGCGTGGAGGTTCTCGGGATAGCGCGCCTGCACCTGCTCGTTGGCGGCCAGCGCCTCGTCGACACGGCCCAGTTCGAACAGTGCGGGGACGCGACCCATCTCCGCATCGCGCGCGCGCGGATCGAGCGTGAGCGCCATGTCGTAGCGCTCCAGCGCCGCGGAGGGCCGGCCGCGGCGGTACATCAGCGAGCCCATCGCAGCCTGCGTGGATGCCCGGTTCGGGCCGATGCGGAGCAGGCGTTCGACGATCGTCTGCGCGCGCGCGTTGTCGTCAGCGAAGGAGATCATCCGCGCGTAGGTCATCTCGGCGCGGTAGCGGCGCCAGTTCGCCTGGTCCCATTCCGCGCCGGCGCGCTCGATCCAGTCCGGCTGCGAGGCGACCAGCTGCTCGAGCATCGGCAGTGCGAGATCGAAACGCTCCTGCTCCAGGTACGCATAGGCGAGCAGGATCCGCGTATCGACGTCGGACGGATTCAGCTCGATGGCGCGCTCGAGTGCGACCTGTGCCTCACGGGGACGGCGCAGCGCGAGGTACGAATCGCCGGCCGGCCCGTGCGCATAGGCCGGCAGATCGACGCCCTCGCGCTTGAGTGCCTCGTACTCGTCCACCGTGTCCTGGTAGCGGCCGAGCGCATTGAGCGCCATGAGCGAGTCGAGGCGCAGGCGGGTGCGCTCCCAGTTGGTGCGGCCGGGCGTCGCCTGCAGTTCGCGCAGCGCATCGTAGGCGCGGCGGAGCTCCGCGTTCGGGTCGTCGGCATCCTCCGGGTAGGCCATGCCCCAGCCGATCGCACGCGCCACGCGGTCGCCCTGGATCCGGTCGCGCTGGAAGTCCGCGAACACCTGCGGCCAACGCGCGCGCAGCTCGTCCGCGCGATAGGCCGCGCCCAGGTCGGCGAGCGTGATCGCCTGCATCCGGTAGGCCACGTCGTCGCGCGGGTCCGCCGCGAGGAGCTGGCCATAGATCGCCAGCGCATCGATCCAGCGTTCCTGACTGCGATGGGCCTCGGCCTCGGCGATCAGTCGATCGCGCGTCGCGCGATCGATGTCGGCCGGTGCGGGCATGGAAACCCGGGCCGTCGGCGCCGCGGTCGCGCCACCACTTCGAACGCCGGGCTCCTGCGCTACGCACGGAGCCCACGCGAGCGGCAGTACGAGCGCGAGCGTGGTGCGTGAGAGCCGGCGAATGTTTCGTTCCGTTAACACGTCGGGAAGACCGCCAAGCGAAAAGTCGGTCGGAGTGTTTGCGTTCAGCTGTGAAGGCAACGTGCGCTGAATAGAGACGCGCGTCACGGAACTTCGCCCGTACGCGAGAAGTCGCGGCGCGACAGCGCCCGACTCGCCGGCTATACGGCCGGTTACGCGGCGCGTCGGGTCGGTGCGAGCGGCAGTACGCATGGCCCGGGCGATGGCGACGCAGTAGCCGGCGGCATGAATGTGCCGCGCATACGGAGCGGCCGTATGCGTGGGTGCCGGGGTCCGCGCATGCGTCCGGGGTCACGTGCGGGGCAGGGCAAGGCAGCGCGGCTCGCGCCGCGCATCGTGGTGCTCTCCCGAACGAAGCGGCCGCGCGCGGCCGGTTCGCTTCGTGCGTCAGTGCGCGGCGATCGGCCGCCCGCGCCGCGCCGCCGCCAGTACGCGTCCGCTGGTCACCAGACGCACCGCGGCCTGCACGTCGCCGTCCATCGCGCGGTCGAACGGCATGAAGGGGATCGATTCGCGCACGGCGGCGTGAGCAGCCGCCACGGCGGACCCCGGGCGGTACTCCTGCGCCCCGGCGAGTTCGACGCGGAGGCCTTCCACCTCGCCGAGGAATGCCGCACGGTCGTGCGCGTCGGCCGACGGGGCTCCGGCGACCTTCGTCGCGAACTGCTCGGCGGACGTCGTGCGCGCGAGCGCCCGCGCCGCGTTGATCATGTCACGGCGCAGGTCGAGCGCCTGCGCGGCGGTGTAGAGCTCGAGCCCCAGCACCTTCGCCAGGTCGTCGGCCATCGCGAGCACGTGGCGCGCCTCGTTGGCGCCCATCGAGACATGGTCCTCGGCATTCGCGCTCGTCGGGATCGAATAGACCGACGCCGGCATCGCGCGGCTCGCCAGATCGTTCACGATCGCGGCGGCCGTGTACTGCACGATCATGAAGCCGGACTCGGTCGCGTCCTCGTTGCCGATGAGGAACGCGGGCAGGCCGTCGTTCGTCGATGGATCGACCAGCTTGTTGAGCCGACGTTCCGAAATGCTCGCGAGCACCGGGATCGCCGCCTTGACGTAGCTCATCGCCAGCGCCAGCGGCATCCCGTGGAAGTGGCCGGCCGACACGACCTGCTGCTCCACGTGCTCGGCCGCGGCATCGGGGAAAACGATCGGGTTGTCGGTGAGCGAGTTGAGCTCGATCTCCAGCACGCGTGCCGCCTGCGCGAGTGCGTCTCGCACCGCGCCGTGGACCTGCGGTACGCAACGCAGCGAGTAGCTGTCCTGCGGCTGGTGCTTCTTGCCGCCGCGGAAGGGACGGAAGCGCGCATAGAACTTCTCGCGCCCGTGCCGCTGCGACGTCGGCACCCAGTCCCAGCCGATGTCGAAGCGGAGCTCGCGCGCCTCCTCGGTCTCCCAGCTCTCCGGCAGCCACGGACGGAAGCGGGGCACGAGGTGGTAAGGGATGTCGGCGAGGGTCGAGCCGTCGAGCAGCTCGCGCAGGTGCGCCGCGACCGCGACCTGGCCGGGGTGCGGGCGCAGCGCGTGCACCTCCGGCGCGAACGCGCCGAGGCGGCCTGCGAACGCGTCGATCGTCATCGCCGCGGCGAGGTCTGCCGTATCCACGAGCTCTTCGAGCTTGGCCAGCGCGAGCACGCCTGTCGCGAGCATCTGCGCGGTGCCGTTGTTCAGCGCGAGGCCTTCCTTGTACGACAACGTCACCGGGGCGAGGCCGGCACGCGCGAGCGCGTCGGCGCCGGGCATGCGCTCGCCGCCGAGGAACGCCTCGCCGCCGCCGAGCAGCACGATCGCGAGGTGCGAGAGCGGGGCGAGATCGCCGCTCGCGCCCACCGAGCCCAGTTGCGGGACCACGGGCACCACGCCCGCATTGAGCATCGCCGCGAGGGCGCGAAGTGTTTCCACCCGAACGCCCGAGTGGCCGCGCATCAGCGTATTGATGCGGATGCACAGCATCGCCCGCACGACATCGGGCGAGAACGGCTCGCCTACGCAGACCGCGTGGGTGACGATCAGGTTGTTCTGCAGCTCGGCATGCAGCGATTCATGCGGATTCGTGTCGCCCGTTCCCTGCCGCAGCCGGTACGAGCCCAGCAGCCGGTCGGCATTGCTGCCGAAGCCGGTGGAGACACCGTAGATGGGTTCCTCGCGCGCCACCTGCTCGGCGAGGAAGTCCGCCGCCCGCGCGACCGCCGGCAGCTGCGCCTCGTCGAGCTCCACGGGTGCGCCGTAGGCGACCGCGAGGACCTGGGCACGCGTGAGCGAGCGGCCATCGAGATGGACGGGCTTCATGCCGATGCCACCGGCTGCGCGAGCTCGACGCGCAACGTCGCCGCCAGCTCGGCGCGCTCGACCTGGAACTGGTCCTCGCGGCGCAGGTCCTTCACGGTGACCTTGCCGGCGGCGAGCTCGTCGTCGCCCATGACGATTACGAAGCGGACGCCCGCGCGGTCGGCGTAGCGGAACTGCTTGGCGAGCTTCGAGGCCTCCATCACGACCTCGGTATTGAACCCCGCATGGCGAAGCTCGTTCGCCAGCGACAGGCAGTGCGGAAGGTGCGCCTCGTCCATCTGCGTGACCAGCACCTGCACCGTACTCGATGCCGGCCCGAGCAGGCCGGCCTCGCGGAGCTGCCAGAACAGCCGGGTCAGGCCGATCGAGATGCCCACGCCCGGCAGCCTGGACTTCGTGTAGTGGCTCGCGAGGTTCTCGTAGCGGCCGCCGGAGCAGATCGAACCGATCTGCGGATAGTCGTTCAGCGTGGTCTCGTAGACGGTACCCGTGTAGTAGTCGAGGCCACGCGCGATCGACAGATTCAGCGCATAGGCGGACTCGGGGACACCCATCGCGCGGACCAGGTCGAGTACTTCGCGGAGCTCCGCAATCCCCTGCACGAGGTCGTCGTTCGAGTCGCCGCCGCTGGCGAGGCGGTCCAGCACCGCGATCGCGTCGTCGTGGGAGGTGGATCGGATCTCGACGAAGCGCAGGATCCGGTCCACCGCGCCGGCGTCCAGGCCGAACGTCCCGCCGGTGAGGGTCTCGCGCACGTAGTCCGCGCCGCGCTTGTCCAGTTTGTCCACCTCGCGCAGCACGAGCGCCTGCTGCTGCGGGTCGATGACGCCCTGCTGCGCGAAGAACCCGCGCATCAGCTTGCGGTTGTTGAGCTGGATGGTGAACGCGCCGATGTCCAGCTCGGCGAAGACAGCATGGATGACGGCCGGCAGCTCGGCGTCGAAGCGCACGCTCAGCGCGTCCTTGCCGATCACGTCGATGTCGCACTGGTAGAACTCGCGGAAGCGTCCGCGTTGCTGGCGCTCGCCCCGGTAGACGCGCTGCATCTGGTAGCGGCGGAACGGGAAGGCGAGGTCGTGCTCGTGCTCGGCCACGTAGCGGGCGAGCGGCACGGTGAGGTCAAACCGGAGTGCCATCTCCGGCAGGCCTTCGGCCGCCTTTTCGAGGGCGCCCGTCGACTGCACGAAATAGACCTGACGCTCGGTCTCGCCGCCCGACTTGGTCAGCAGCACGTCCGAGAGCTCCATGACCGGGGTTTCCACCGGCAGGAAGCCGAAGCGCTCGAAGTTGCGCCGGATGACGTCCAGCATCCGCTGGAAGGCGATCTGGTCGGGCGGCAGGAGCTCGAGGACTCCGGCCGGCGTGCGTGGCTTGATCAAGCGGAACTCCGCGAATGCGCTGGACGGCACAGTTTAGCGGCGCGCGGCGACGCGCTCTCCGGAATCGCGGCGGCCCGGACCGCCCCCTTGTCGAGACGGGGTGAGGCCGCTAGAATTTCGGGCTCTGCCGTCGGGGTGTAGCTCAGCCTGGTAGAGCGCTACGTTCGGGACGTAGAAGTCGCAGGTTCAAATCCTGTCTCCCCGACCAAAGACACCGAAGCCGGGCCAAGTGCCCGGCTTTTTCTTTTCCGCCGCAGCGTAGCGGAGCGACCCTCGAACCGGCCCTGTCGCTCGCGGCCGGCTCGGGACCTGCACCCGATCAATGCCCGTGACCCGCATGCGTCCGATCTGAGCCGGACGCGCGTTGACGCGCACGCTCATGCACGTTAATGTATTAGCGCATTAATACATTGGACCGCCATGAAACGCCGTGCCCCGCTGACCGAGCAGGAACGCAACGACGCCTTCGACGCCCTCGCTTCGGCGTTGAACGCGCTCAAGTCGCCCGCCGAGGTGCGCGCCTTCCTCGAGGACCTGTGCACGCCCGCCGAGCTCGAGGCGATGGCGGACCGGTGGCGCGTGGTGCCCCACCTCCTCGACGGCACGCCGTACCGCGAGATCCACGACCGCACGCTCGTCAGCGTGACGACCATCGGGCGCGTCGCCCGCACCCTCGAACGCGGCGCCGGCGGCTACGGCGCAGCCATCAAGCGCGCCGCGCGCGCCAAGTGAGCCTGTGAACATGAGCATCGAATCCCGCGACCGCCTGCGTATCGCGATCCAGAAGTCCGGCCGTCTCGCCGACCCGGCGCGCGCCGTACTGGCCTCCTGTGGCCTGAGCTGGCGCGAGAGTCGCGATCGCCTCTTCTGCTACGGCGAGGCGCTGCCGATCGACCTTCTGCTGGTGCGCGACGACGACATCCCCGGCCTGATCGCGGGCGGCGTCTGCGATCTGGGCATCGTCGGACGCAACGTGCTGCTCGAGCAGGACACGGAGCGCGTGCGTCGAGGCGACGCGCGCGCCTTCCGCGAGTTGCGGCCCCTCGGCTTCGGCGGTTGCCGGCTCGCCCTCGCGGTGCCGGATTCCTGGGAATGGCGTGGCGCCTCCCAGCTGCAGGGCCGGCGCATCGCGACGAGCTACCCCGCGCTCCTGCAGCAGTGGCTCGACGACGAGGGCATCGCGGGCGACGTCGTCACGCTGTCGGGATCCGTGGAGATCGCGCCGCGCCTGGGTCAGGCCGACCTCGTCTGCGACCTCGTCTCCAGCGGCGCGACCCTCGCCGCCAACCAGCTCAAGCCGGTCGCGACGCTGCTGGAGAGCGAGGCGGTCCTCGCAGGACCCGTCGCGGAGTTCGAAGGCGAGCGTGCCGCGCTCGCGGACATGCTGCTGCGACGTCTGGACGGTGCACTGCGCACCCGTGACAGCCGGCTGCTGATGTTCCAGGCCACGCGCAGCGCGATCCCTGCGCTGCTCCCGCTGCTGCCGGACGCCGAGGAGCCCACGGTGCTCCAGGTCGACGGTGCCGATCGCCTCGCGCTCCAGGCGCTGTGCCACGGGCGACTGACATGGCAACGACTCGAGGACCTGAAGCGCGCGGGTGCGCAGGGGCTGATGGTGCTGCCCGTCGAGAGCATGCTGGCATGAGGCGCGTCCGCTGGTCCGACACGGATGCGGCGACGCGCGCATCGCTGCTGCAGCGACCTGCGCAGGCGGTGTCGGCGGAGGTCACCGCCTCCGTGGCCGCACTGATCGATCGCGTCCGACAGGAGGGCGATGCCGGGGTGCGTGCGCTCACGGCGAGGTTCGACGGCGTCGAGACGGCCGCGATCGCGGTGGGCGACACGGAATTCGAGGCGGGCGTCCGGGACGTGCCGCCCGCGCTGCGCACCGCCATCGACGAGGCGGCCACGCGTATCGAGGCCTTCCACCGCGCGGGCATGGCGCAGGGGTATTCGCTCGAGACCGCGCCGGGCGTGGTCTGCGAACGCGTGCTGAGGCCGATCCGTCGTGTCGGCCTGTACGTGCCTGCCGGATCCGCGCCGCTGCCGTCGACCGCCCTGATGCTGGGCGTACCCGCGCGCCTCGCCGGATGCCCCGAGGTCGTGCTGTGCTCGCCCCCGCGGCGCGACGGCTCCGTCGACCCCGCGGTCCTGGCCGCCGCCGCACGCTGCGGGATCCGCCGCGTGTACCGGGTCGGGGGCGTGCAGGCGATCGCCGCGATGGCCTTCGGCACCGCTTCGGTGCCCAAGTGCGACAAGCTGTTCGGCCCCGGAAACGCCTGGGTGACCGAGGCCAAGCGGCAGGTGGCCATGACCGAGGGGGGCGCGGCCATCGACATGCCGGCGGGCCCGTCCGAAGTCCTCGTCATCGCCGATGCCGGCGCGAATCCGGCGTTCGTCGCGGCCGACCTGCTCTCGCAGGCGGAGCATGGCCCCGATTCGCAGGTCATCCTGGTGACGGATGCCCCGTCGTTCATCGATGCGGTGCTGGCCGAGATCGACGCGCAAGTGCGCTCGCTGCCACGCGCCGACGTCGCCCGGCGGGCACTGGCTGCCAGCCGGGTCATCGAGGTGGACACGCTGGACGAAGCGTTCCGGATCAGCAATGCATACGCGCCGGAACACCTCATCCTCGCGCTGCGCGATGCGCGCGCATGGTTGCCGCGCGTGGAGGCCGCCGGCTCGGTATTCCTCGGCGACTTCGCGCCCGAGGCGCTCGGCGACTACTGCAGCGGTACGAACCACGTGCTCCCCACGGGCGGCGCGGCGCGTTTCACCGGTGGCGTCAGCGTCTCGAGCTTCCAGATCGCGATGACGGTGCAGGAAGTGGCGCGGCAGGGCATCGAGGCGATCGGTCCATGCGCGGTCGAGCTGGCGCGGGCCGAAGGGCTCGATGCCCACCTGCGCGCGGTGGCGTTGCGCCTGGAGGCCGCGTGAACACGGTGCTCGACCTGGTGCGTTCCGACCTGCGCGACTTCGCGGGCTACAGGTCGGCGCGTACTGAAGCCCTCACCGGCGACGTCTGGCTCAATGCGAACGAGGCACCGTGGCCCAATGCCGCGGAGGGCACGGCCGGCTTGCGGCGCTATCCGGATCCGCAGCCGGACGCACTGCGTGCGCGCCTCTCGGCGCTGTACGGCTGCCGGCCCACGCAGCTGCTCGTCGGGCGCGGCAGCGACGAGGCGATCGACCTGCTCGTGCGCGCACTGTGCGTACCGGGCCGGGGCGCGATCGTCGTGACGCCACCGACGTTCGGCATGTATGCCGTCAGTGCGCGCCTGCACGGCGTCGACGTCGTCGACGTGCCGCTCGTGGACCGGCCGGACGGCTTCGCGTGCGACTTCCAGGGCGTCGCGTCCGCGGTGCAGGCCTCCGGTGCGCGGATCGTCTTCCTGTGCTCACCGGGCAACCCCGGCGGCGCCGCACTGCCGCTGGACGCCATCGACCGGCTCGCGGCCTCGCTGCAGGGGCGGGCGCTGGTCGTGGTCGACGAGGCGTACCAGGAATATTCCGATTCGCCATCGGCGGTGACGCTGCTCCGCGCGCAGTCCAACCTCGCCGTGCTGCGCACGATGTCGAAGGCGCACGCGCTGGCCGCCGCACGTATCGGCAGCGTCATCGCGGATGCCGAACTGATCGCGGTGCTGCGTCGCTGCCAGGCCCCGTATCCGCTCCCCGCACCGTGCGTGGACGCGGCGCTCGAGGCACTCGGTGCCGCCGCGGGCGCCGCGACCCTCGCCAACGTCGCGGAGGTCATCCGCGAGCGGGCGCGCTTGGCGGGGCGCCTGTCGGGCCTGCCCGGCGTGCGTCGCGTGTATCCCTCGGCCGCGAATTTCCTTCTCGTGCGATTCGACGACGCCCAGGGCGTATTCGACCGGCTGCTCGCGGGCGGCATGGTCGTGCGTGACATGCGCGCCGCCCCGGGACTCGGCGACGCCCTGCGCATCACGATCGGGCGGCCCGAGGACAACGACCGCGTGGTGGACGCGGTCGCCGACTCGGCGGTGACCGCATGAGCACGCCGATCCTGTTCGTCGACCGCGACGGCACGCTGATCGAGGAGCCCGCGGACTTCCAGATCGACGCCTACTCGAAGCTGCGCTTCGTGCCCGGTGTGATCCCCGCCATGCTCAGGCTGCGCGATGCCGGCTACGAGTTCGTCATGGTCACCAACCAGGACGGGCTCGGCACGGATGCGTACCCGCTCGAGAACTTCCAGGGCCCCCACGACCTGATGATGCAGGTCTTCGAGAGCCAGGGCATCGTGTTCCGCGACGTCCTGATCGACACGAGCTTCCCGGCCGACAACAGCCCGACGCGCAAGCCGCAGATCGGGCTCGCGATGCCCTACCTGCAGGACCGCTCGATCGACTGGTCGCGCTCGGCGATGGTCGGAGACCGCGATACCGACGTGCAGTTCGCCGCGAACCTGAGCATCCGGGCGTTCCAGCTGCGCACGCCGCAGTTCGGCGGTGAGTGGGACTGGGCGGGGATCGCGCACGCGCTCGCCGATGCGCCGCGCATCGCGAAGGTGACGCGCGCCACACGGGAGACGCGGATCGAGGTGGAGCTCGACCTCGATCGCGCCGCCGAGCCGCGGGTCACGACGGGGCTCGGCTTCTTCGACCACATGGTCGAGCAGCTGGGGAAGCACGGCGGCTTCGCACTGACGCTGCGTTGCGAGGGCGACCTGCACATCGACGAGCACCACACCATCGAGGACACGGCGCTCGCCCTCGGCCAGGCGCTGCGGCAGGCCCTGGGTGACAAGCGCGGCATCGGGCGGTACGGATTCACGTTGCCGATGGACGAGACGCTCGCCTCCGCCGCCCTCGACTTCTCCGGTCGCCCGTATTTCGTGTTCGAGGGCGATTTCCGTCGCGAGCGCGTCGGCGACATGCCCACCGAACTCGTGCCCCACTTCTTCCGCTCGCTCTGCGAGACCGCCGCGCTGAACCTCCACCTCAGGGTCGAGGGCGACAACGACCACCACAAGGTCGAAGGGGCCTTCAAGGCGGTCGCGCGAGCGATGCGCCAGGCCATCGTGCGCGAGGGCCGCGAACTGCCGTCGACGAAGGGCGTGCTGTGAACGTGGTCCTGATCGATGCCGGCGGAGCGAACATCGGCTCGGTCCGATATGCGCTGGAGCGGCTCGGCACGAGCGCGCGCCTCAGTGCCGATCCGGGCGAGATCGCGTCCGCCGACCGTGTGATCCTGCCCGGCGTCGGCGCGGCGGCGACGGGCATGGCGCGCCTGCGCGAACTCGGGCTGGTCGAGCTCGTGCGGTCGCTGCGCCAGCCGCTCCTCGGCGTCTGCCTCGGAATGCAGCTGCTGTTCGAGTCGTCGGAGGAGGGGGACGCCGAATGCCTCGGGCTGCTGCCGGGGCGTGTCCGGAAACTCGAAGGCGGGCCAGGGCTCCGGGTGCCGCACATGGGCTGGAACGGGCTCGCGATCGTCCGCGAGGATCCGCTGCTCGATGGCATCGTCGGAGGCGACACGGCCTACTTCGTCCACGGCTACGCCGCGCCCGTTGGCGACGACACGCTCGCCACCTGCACCCATGGCGCGACGTTCGCGGCGGTGGTCCGTCGCGGCAGCCGCATGGGTGCGCAGTTCCACCCCGAGCGGTCGGCGTCCATCGGCGCGCGGCTGCTGGCCAATTTCCTGGAGATGCCCGCATGAGTGGCTTCGAACTGTATCCGGCGATCGACGTGCGCGAGGGCCGTGTCGTGCGGCTGGTGCAGGGTGACTACGAGCGCGAGACACGCTACGCCGCGGACCCCGTGGAGCTGGCCGCCGCCTATCAGCGCGCGGGTGCGCGCTGGCTGCACCTGGTCGACCTCGACGCCGCCCGCGATGGCGGGTGGACGCTGGGCCCGCTGCTCGAGCGGCTGCGCGGCAGTACCGGGCTGCGTATCCAGTCCGGCGGAGGGGTCCGCAGCGAGGCGGATGTCGAGCGGCTGCTGCGCGCGGGTGTCGATCGCGTGGTGATCGGTTCGCTCGCGGTCAAGCAGCCCGATCTGGTGAGCACGTGGCTCGCGCGCTACGGCGTGGAGCGGATCACGATCGCCCTCGACACGCGCGCCGACGGGCGCGGCCGGTGGACGCTCCCCACGGCCGGCTGGACGCAGGGTACCGGCGCCCGTCTGGAGACGGTGCTCGGGCAGTTCCGCGATGCCGGCCTGCGCCACCTGTTGTGCACGGACATCGGCCGCGACGGCATGCTCACCGGCCCGAACTTCGACCTGTACCGGCGCCTGCGGACGCTGGCGCCCGAGGTCAGCCTGCAGGCCTCGGGCGGCGCGCGCGAACTGGGCGACGTGGCCGCGGCGCGAGATGCAGGGTGCGCCGGCATCGTGCTGGGCAAGGCCCTGCTCGAGGGCCGCTTCGCGCTGGCCGACGCCATCGCACTGCTGCGCGCAGACCGCATCGCATGCTGAGCCGTCGGATCATCCCGTGCCTGGACGTGCGCGACGGTCGCGTCGTCAAGGGCGTGCGCTTCCGCGACCATGTCGACATGGGCGACATCGTCGAGCTCGCACTCCGCTATCGGGACGAAGGTGCCGACGAACTCGTCTTCTACGACATCACCGCCAGCCCCGAAGGGCGCAGCGTCGACCGTGGCTGGGTCGAACGGGTGGCGCGGCTCATCGACATCCCGTTCTGCGTGGCCGGCGGCATCCGGTCGGTCGAGGACGCGCGCGGTGCGCTGCACGCGGGCGCCGACAAGGTGTCGATCAATACCCCGGCCCTCGAGCGGCCGGCCCTGATCGCCGAGCTCGCCGATGCCTTCGGCGTACAGTGCGTGGTGGTCGGCATCGACAGCCTGCGCGATCCCGACGGCGAATGGCGCGTGCGGCAGTACACGGGCGATCCGTCGCGCACGCAGGCGCTCGCGCAGCGGACGCTCGACTGGGTGGCGCAGGCGCAGGCGCTCGGGGCCGGCGAGATCGTGCTGAACTGCATGGGCAGCGACGGGGTGCGCGCCGGCTATGACCTCGAGCAGCTGCGTGCCGCGCGCGAGGTCTGCGCGGTGCCGCTGATCGCCTCGGGCGGCGCGGGCGAGGCGGCCCATTTCGCGGACGCGTTCGCGAAAGCCGACGTCGACGGCGCGCTCGCCGCATCCGTCTTCCACTCCGGGGCCGTGGGCATCCCGGAGCTCAAGCGCTCGCTCCGCGCCGCGGGCATCGAGGTGCGCCTTGACCGATGAACTGAGCCTCGTGATCCGCTTCGATGCGGCCACGATCGATTGGGAGAAGCAGGAGGGGCTGATTCCCGCCGTGGTGCAGGACGCCGCCACGTTGCGCGTGCTGATGGTGGGCTGGATGGATCGCGAGGCGTTCGATCGCACCCTGTCGACGCGGCAGGCCACGTTCTACAGCCGGACCCGCGCGCGCCTGTGGACCAAGGGCGAGTCGTCGGGGAACGTGCTCGACGTCGTCGACCTGCAGCTCGATTGCGACCGCGACACGCTGCTCGTGCTGGCCCATCCGCGCGGCCCGACCTGCCACCTCGCGCGTGAGAGCTGCTTCCCGGACGCGCCGGGCGACTTCCTCGCGCAGCTGGACCGGCTGGTCGAGCGGCGCGCGGCCGAGCGCCCGGTGGGCAGCTACACCACGCGCCTGCTCGACGGCGGCGTGCGGCGCGTGGCGCAGAAGGTGGGCGAGGAGGGCGTCGAGACGGCGCTCGCCGCGGTCGCGCAGGACGAGGCGGCGCTCGCCGGTGAGGCGGCGGACCTGCTCTACCACCTGCTCGTGCTGCTGCGCGCGCGCGACATGGCCTTGGCCGACGTCGTCGAGGTGCTCCGGCGCCGGCACTCGGGCGACTGATCGGGCAGCCGGGCCGTCCGGATGGCGCGTCGCGCTAGGCTGTGCGCGTCGACCTGGAGCCGCCCGTGAATCGCATCCTCCCGTTACTGGCCACGCTGTTACTGGCATCGATGCCCGCCGGCGCGCAGCCCACTGGCGATGCGACGCCGTGTGGCACGGGGCGGGTGGTGATCGACCGCGACCGCGACGGCGTGGCCGATCGCGGCGAGCGTGGCCTTGCAGGCGTGCGCGTGTCCGACGGCGTCGAAATCGTGACGACCGATCGCGACGGGGGGTTCGCACTGGCGCCGGTGCCGGGGCGCACGTGGTTCGTCATCAAGCCCGCCGGCCATGCATTCCCGCGTGGGGCGGACGGGCTGCCACGATACTGGCGGCACGTCCCGCAGGCGGCCGCGATGACGCTCCGCTTCGGCGGCATCCGCAACGGCGACGCGGGTTGCCCGACGTTCCTGCTCCAGCCGCAGCCGCGGCGCCCCGACACACTGGATGTCCTGGTCCTGGCCGATCCACAGACGAAGACGCGTGCGCAGGTCGATTACTACGCGCGCGACATCGTCGACCCGATCGTCGCGGACGGAACGCAGGCGCAACTGGGGCTCGTGCTGGGGGACGTCGCCGACGACGACCTGTCGCTCTATCCCGAGCTCAAGGCCGTCACAACGCGCATCGGCATCCCGTGGCTGCACGCCCCGGGCAACCACGACCTCGATTTCGACGCCGCGTCCGATGCGGGATCGCTGGACACGTTCCGCCATCACTTCGGGCCGGACACGCTCGCCTGGGAAGAACCGCAGGCCACATTCGTCGTGCTCGACGACGTCGTCTACCGCCCCGGTCAGCGCCCACTGTACGTGGGCGGCCTGCGCGAGGACCAGTTCACCTTCCTCGAGCGTTACCTGCCGACTGCCGACAGCCGTCGACTTCTGGTGATCGCACTGCACATCCCGCTGTTCGACGAGCCCGGCCGCGAGACGTTCCGCGCCACCGACCGGGCTCGCCTGTTCGGCCTGCTCGCACGCTTTCCGCGCGTGCTCGTCCTCAGCGGCCACGGCCACGTGCAGCGTCACGTCTTCCACGACGCGAACGTCGGCTGGACCGGCGCCTCGCCGCTGCACGAGTACAACGTCGGGGCGGCCAGCGGCGCATTCTGGTCCGGCGTCGCCGACGCCGCGGGCATCCCGGACGCCACGATGGCCGACGGCACGCCCAATGGCCATGCGCGCCTGCGCATCGAGCGCGACGGCAGCTATCGACTGACCTGGCATCCCGCGCGGCTCGCGCCGTCGGCCGACGCGGTGCCGGCGATGGCGCTCCATGTGCCGCGGGCCCTCCGGCGCGGCGCGTATCCTGCGTGGGCGGTCTACGCGAACGTCTACATGGGCACCACGACCACCCGGGTCGAGTACCGCATCGACGGCGGCGACTGGCGCCCGATGACGCGCGTCGAGCGGGCCGATCCGCGCCTGCTCGCCGAGAACGTCCGCGACGACGAGGCCCCGCGCCTGCGGGGTTTCGATCGGTCTCCCGAAGCGCAGCCGTCCACGCATCTGTGGCGGGGTGCGCTCGCGACCGACCTCGCAGCGGGGCCGCACCGGGTCGAGGTGCGTGCCTTCGACGCGTGGCGCGGCGAACAGCGCGCGTCGATCGGCTACGAGCTGCAGGAACCGGGACCGTGAAGCCGCTGCCCGACGGGCTGCCACTGCTCGCGTTCGCCGATGCGCGCGCCTGGGAGGCCTGGATCGAGGCGAACGCCGATGCACGCGGCGTGTGGCTCCGCATCGCGAAGGCCCGCAGCGGGATCCCGTCGGTGACGTACGACGAAGCGCTCGACGTGGCGCTCTGCCACGGCTGGATCGACGGCCAGCGCCGCGCCTGCGACGCGTCGACCTTCGCCCAGCGGTTCACGCCGCGCCGTCCGCGCGGCCTGTGGTCGCGGCGCAACGTGGACAAGGCCGAGGCGCTCATCGCGGAAGGGCGGATGCGTCCGTCGGGCCTGCAGGAGGTGGACGCGGCGAAGGCGGACGGTCGGTGGGATGCGGCCTACGCCGGGCCGGCGGCCCGCGAGGTCCCGGTCGAGCTCGCGGACGCGCTCGCGGCCAGCCCGAACGCGCAGCACTTCTTCGATGGGCTGGGCAGCGCGCAGCGGTTCGCCTTCTGCTGGCGGGTGCAGATCGCCAAGCGCAGTGCGACCCGTGTCGCGCGCGCGGCGAAGTTCGTGGCGATGATGGAGCGGGGCGAGACCCTGCACTGACGGCGTCCGCCCGGTGCGTTCGCACCCACCGACCGGGTCAGCCTCAGACGCCGACGTCCGCGAACGATTCCGCGCGGCGATGGCCGTGCGTGGCTTCGCCGGTCCGCGGCTGCGCGTAGTCCTCGCGGCGATCGACCAGCACGGTCTGCATGCCCGCCTCGCGCGCCGCATCGAGTTCCTCGACGACATCCGACAGGAAGAGGATCTCCCCCGGCGGCAGGCCGATCGATCCGGCGATGCGCGAATAACTCGCCGGCTCGCGCTTGCCGCCGACCTCGGTGTCGAACCAGTCCGAGAACAGGCCGGTCAGGTCGCCGGCGTCGCTGTGGCCGAAGAAGAGCTTCTGCGCCGGCACGCTTCCCGACGAGTACACATACAGCGGAAGGCCCGCCGCATGCCACTCGGGCAGCGCCCCAGCGGCATCGGGATACAGGTGTGCGGTGAAGTCCGCATTGCGGTAGCCGGCCTTCCAGATCATGCCCTGCAGCGCCTTGAGGGCCGTGTGCTTGCGGTCCTCGTCGATCCAGCCCTGAAGGATCTCGACCACGGTGTCGTCGCTGCAGACGGCGCCGTGCTCGGTGGCGACCGCGTCCAGCCAGCGCCGGACGTCCGGGTCGTGCCCGTGCTCGCGAACGAAGCCCGGCAGCGCGCGGCGCGCGTACGGGAACAGGACGTCCTTCACGAACGAGATGGAGCTGGTGGTGCCTTCGATGTCGGTGAGGATCGCGCGGACGGGCATGCTCGGAGCTTCCTTGGAAAACGGCGAGGCCCGGCATCGCCGGGCCCCGGACCCCGGTGCGGCAGGGATTATCCGGCCTGGCCGGGCTCGTAGCGCGGGAACCGCTGCGCGATGTCGGTGCCGGTGAAATGGCCGACCCAGCCGTCCGGCTCGGTGAAGAAGCGGATGGCCACGAAGCTCGGTTCCGGGCCCATGTCGAACCAGTGGTGGGTGGAGTCGGGCACGGAGATCAGGTCGCCGGCCTCGCACTTCATCTCGTAGACCTTGCCGTTCACGTGCAGCGTGAACAGGCCGGAGCCGGCGACGAAGAAGCGGACCTCGTCCTCCTTGTGGAAGTGCTCGTCGAGGAACTTCCTGCGCATCTCCTCGCGGTTGGGGTTGTCGGGCGAGATGCTGACCACGTCCACCGTGCGGAAGCCGCGTTCGGCGACGAGGCGGTCGATGTCGGCACGGTACGCCTGCATGATCGCCTCGGGCGGATCACCAGGCGTGACCGGTTGGGCGGCTTCCCAGCGCTCGAAGCCGACGCCGATGGGCGCGAGCTCGCGTGCGATCGCCTCGAACTCGGTGGAGACGAAGGCGGGCTGTTCGGGGTTGGACGCTTCGAAGATGCGCAGGCGGCTCATGGCGCGATGTCCGGTGGAAGGGAATCAGAACGCCGGGTCGGCCGGCGCGGCCGGCGGCGCGAGGCGCCGCATCTCGAGCTCGCAGGCGAGCAGGAATTCGAAGGCTTCCAGATGACGGCGCGCCTCGGCCATGTCGCGCCCCCAGGCGTACAGGCCATGTCCCTCGATCAGGTAGCCCCAGAGCGGGCCGGCGTCCAGCAGCGTTTCGACCTGCGCGGCGAGCTCGGGCATGTGCTGCGTGTTGGGCAGCACGGGCAGGTCGAGGCTGGTCTCGTGCGTCGTGTTTCCTGCGAGCGCCTTCAGCAGCTCGTAGCCCTCCAGGCGCACGTGGCCGGCGGACGCGTACAGCCGCGAGGCGACCGTCTGGTTGAGCGAATGCGTGTGCAGCACGCAGCCGATGTCGGGAAACCGCTTGTAGAGCTGGGTGTGGAGCAGCGTCTCCGCCGAGGACTTCTGCGACGTGCCGACCGGCGCACCGTCCAGGTCCACGACCATGATGTCGGCCTCGACGAGCCGTCCCTTGTCGCGGCCCGAGACGGTGATCGCCACGTGGCCGGCGTCGATCCGCTGCGAGAAGTTGCTGCTCGTCGCGGGCGTCCAGCCGCGCGAGGCGAGCTCGCGCACGTTCACGATGATGTCGGTCGCGCACTGCGCGAGGCGCTGGGCGTCGTAGGGCGGGGCGGTGTCCATGCGCGCAGTTTAGGGCAGCGGCCTCACCGCGGCGCATGCGGCCGCCACCGCGGTCAGCCACCGGCCGGTCGCCACGGCGCGAAAAAGGAAACGGCGCGGTCGCCCGCGCCGTTTCGCTCGCCTCCGACCGCGATCAGCGGTTCGGCGCGTCTTCCTTGAACTCCGGAAGGTCGGGTCCGTCGATCTGGCCCAAGCCCTTGTTCAGGCGGGAATTGCGCATGCCGTACAGGAAGTACAGGACGATCGCACCGAGTGCATACCAGGCGAAGAAGATCAGCACGCGGGTCTCGACCGTGAAGATCAGCGCGAAGCAGGCGACGATGCCCAGCGCCGGCAGCACCGGGTAGAGCGGCACGCGGAAGCCGCGCGGGATCTCCGGATGCGAGCGGCGCAGCCAAATGACCGCGAGGCAGACGATGCCGAAGGCGGCCAGGGTGCCGACCGACGTCATGTCGCCGAGCGTGTTGATGTCGAAGAACGCGGCCGCGAAGGCCGTCAGCACGCCGACCAGCACCGTGTTGACCCACGGGGTCTTGAACTTCGGATGGATCGTGGAGAACACGCGGGGCAGCAGGCCGTCGCGGGCCATCGTGTAGAAGATGCGGGTCTGGCCGTACATCAGCACCAGCACCACCGAGGTCAGGCCGATGATCGCGCCCACCTTGATGAGCTTGGCGAACCAGCCCCACTGCGGGCCGAGCGCGTCGACCGCCACGGCCACCGGATCCGGCACGTTCAGCGTCTTGTAGTTCACGACGAGCGTGAGCACGATCGAGACGAGGATGTAGAGCAGGGTGCAGACCGCCAGCGAGCCGATGATGCCGATCGGCATGTCCTTCTTCGGGTTCTTGGCTTCCTGGCCCGCGGTCGAGACGGCCTCGAAGCCGATGTAGGCGAAGAACACGATCGACGCGGCGCGGAACACGCCGCCCCAGCCGAACTCGCCCTTCTCACCCGTCGGCGCAGGGATGAAGGGATCCCAGTTGCCCTTGAGCGTGTCGAAGTTGTCGATCACGAACCAGCCGACGACGAGGATGAAGGCGAGGATCACCGACATCTTGATCGCGACGATGATGTTGTTGACCTTGGCGCTCTCGGAGACGCCGACGACCAGCAGGCCGGCCAGCGCGAGGCAGATGAGCAGTGCCGGCAGGTTGAAGATCGTGGTGACTGCATTGCCCGCGGCGTCGAGCACCGGGGCGCCGTCGCGCATCAGCGCATGGCCGGCCGGGCCGGTGAGTTCCGGCGGGATGACGATGCCGTAGTCACCGAGCAGGCTGACCACGTAGCCGGACCACCCGACCGCGACCACCGACGCGGCGAGGCCGTACTCGAGGAGCAGCAGCGCGCCCATGATCCAGGCGGCGAACTCGCCGATCGTGGTGTAGCTGTAGGTGTAGGCGGAACCGGAGACCGGCAGCGTCGACGAGAGCTCGGCGTAGCAGAGGCCCGCGAGGGCGCAGACGACGCCGGCGACCAGGAACGAGAGCAGTACGGCGGGGCCGGCATGCAGCGCCGCGGCATTGCCGGTGCGCACGAAGATGCCCGCGCCGATGATGCAGCCGATGCCGAGGAAGACGAGGTTCCAGGGCCCGAGCGTGCGCTTGAGCTGGCTGGTCTCGGTCTCCTGCTGGACCTGGGCCACGCTCTTGCGGGCCAGCATGCGGCCGATCAGGCCGCCATTGGGAGTGGTCGCCATTGAATCAGGATCCCCTAGTGGATTTCGTGCGCGGGCGGCCGGCGAGGGCGCCGGTTCCACGATGCATGCAACCCGGCGACCTTAGCGGCGAGTGGCGCACCGCACAAGTCGATACGCCGCTGAACGGGGATAATGATGCGACGCACCACGAGGCCATCGATCGCATGCATGACGCCGCATCCCATCCGCCCGTCCCGCTCCGCGAGGCGCTGCGTGACTATGCGGACCAGTGGCCCGCCGAGGCGGAAGCGGTGGCGCATTTCGATGCCCTGCTTGCCGAAGGCCGACACGACCCGTTCTCACGCACACGCCTGGAAGGCCACTTCACGGGTTCGGCGTGGCTGGTCGACCGCACGGGCACGCGCGTGCTCCTCACGCACCACCGCAAGCTCGGGCGCTGGTTGCAGCTCGGCGGGCATGCGGACGGGGACCCCGACCTCGCGCGCGTCGCGCTCCGCGAGGCGGAGGAGGAGTCGGGGCTGGGCGGGCTGCGCGTCGAGCCAGGGCTGTTCGACCTGGACCGCCACTGGATCCCCGCGCGCGGTGACGTGCCGGCGCACTGGCATTACGACGCGCGCTTCGTGGTGCGCGCGGGCGAGGACGAGGCGTTCGTCGTGAGCGAGGAGTCGCTCGACCTCGCCTGGCGCGTCATCGAGGACCTGGTGCAAGACCCTACGGCCGACGACTCCGTTCGCCGCATGGCGTGCAAGTGGCTCGCCCGCCACGGGTGACGTCCGACGGTGCCGCCGACCTGCGGCGGCACGTGATGGGCGCTCGTGGACGGCGGATCAGTCGGCGCGACCGGCGAACTCGCCGGTCGTCGTGTTGACGAGTACGCGCTCGCCGTTGGCGATGTACTCCGGGACCATGATCTCGATCCCGGTCGACAGCTTGGCCGGTTTCGGGCGCTTGGTCGCGGTGCCGCCCTTGAGTTCCGGCGGCGTCTCGACCACTTCCAGGGTCACCGTCTGCGGCAGCTGCAGGCCCACCGGCGCATCGTCGATGATCTGAACGTAGCAGCCGGCGAGGTCCGGCACGATGTAGCCGGCCATGTCACCGACGCTCGCGGCGTCGAGCGTGTAGGGCGTGTAGTCCTCGTCGTCGAGGAAGACGAAGGCGTCGCCGTCCATGTACGAGAAGGTGGCCTGGCGGCGGGCGAGGTCGACCTCGCGCAGCTCGTCGTCGCCGTCGAAGCTCGCGTCGAGCTTGTTGCCGCCCGGCACGCTGTACATGGTGAAGCGGAAGCGCACGTTGCCGCCGCGGCCCTGCGGGCTGCTGCGTTCGATGTCGCGCACCTGGTAGACGCCGCCATTGTGTTCGACGACGTTGCCCTTCTTGATGTCGTAGGCCTTCATGGTTCCGGATGCTCTTACTTGGGCGCGAGGCGCGTGGCGCCGTCGAGGCGGATGGTCTCGCCGTTCAGGTAGGTGTTGCCGAGGATGTAGGCGGCGAGGTCGGCGAACTCGTCCGGCTGGCCGAGGCGCGAGGGGAACGGGATCGACGCGGCGAGCGACTGCTGCACGCTGTCGGGCATGCCGTCGACCATCGGCGTCCAGAACACGCCCGGCGCGATGGTGACGACGCGGATTCCGAAGCGCGAGAGCTCGCGCGCCATCGGCAGCGTCATGCCGACCACGCCGCCTTTCGACGCCGAATACGCCGCCTGGCCGATCTGGCCCTCGTAGGCTGCGACCGAAGCGGTATTGATGATCACGCCGCGTTCGCCGTCCATGCCGGCCTCGTTGCCCTGCATGAGGGCGGCGCCCGCCTTGGCGACGTTGAAACTGCCGACGAGGTTGACCATCACCGTCGTGGCGAAGGTCGACAGCGGCATCGGGCCATCCTTGCCGAGCATGCGGCCCGAGCCGAGGATGCCGGCACAGTTCACCACCGCATTGAGCCCGCCGAGGAACTCACGCGCGGCGGCGACGTTGGCGGACACGCCGGCCTCGTCGGTCACGTCGGTGCGGAAATAGCGCGCGTTCGATTCGCCGAGCCCGGCGACGGCGGCCGCGCCCTTGTCGTCGTTGACGTCGAACAGCGCGACGCGGCCGCCCTCGCGCACGAAGCGCTGTGCGACGGCGTAGCCGAGCCCGGAGACGCCGCCGGTGATGACCGCGCGGACAGTGGAGATCTGCATCGTGGAGCACCCAGCCAGGAGGATCGGCGGATTATCGCCGACCCCCGGGCCGGCCGTCAGCGCGGTGCCGCCGTCGCCTGCTGGAACGCGGGATCGTCGAAGAGCATCCCGATCAGCTTCTGTACGGCGCCGGCGTAGTTGTTCATCGCCGCGGGGATCGCGATCGCCCCCATGAACGACGATTCCCACCGGTGCTCGGCTGTCAGCTCGCGCTCGTACGCCACGCGTCCTTCGCGGTCGACACGGAACCGCATGCGGATCGTCGCGCCGCCCTCGGCCGAGGACGCGTGCAGGTCATTGTGCAGCAGCGTGCCCGACACCCGGGCGGGGCCATCGGCCGCGAGGCGGGAAGCGGTCGCGAGCTCCGTCGACAGCGCATCGCGGATGTAGCCGGCGAAGGTGCCGTCCGTGCCGCCCTGCAACACCGAACCGCGGACGTTGAGCGGGCGATCGACACCCGGTGCCGCGTCGAAGCGCCCCACCGTGAGCGGGGCGATCGGCGTGCGAAGGAGCCGTTCCGTGTTGTCCACGCCGGCCTGGTAGCTCGGCGCGGGCATGCTCACGCATCCGCTCAGGAGTGCGACGGCGAGGGCGCCCGCGACGATGCGCAGGCGCCCGAGGCGACGATCACTCGAACGCACGACGCTCACCGAGCTGCTTGAGCGCGTTCCAGGCGATCTGGTCCATCACCTGGTACACCGCCGCCTGCGGTTCCATCGCGGTGAGGCCCTCGGGCCCCTTCTTGTTGCCGATCGTGGTGTGGATCGCGTGCTTGACGGCGACCTCGGTGGTCTTGCCGTCGCGGCTGTACGCCGCCGTGGCCTGGTAGCCGTCCGTCACCATCGAGCCGACCGCGCCGAGCGTCAGGCCGGTGCCGAAGCCCTTGGCAGCGGCGTCGGACGAATCGGAGACGTTGTCGATGGTGATCTTCAGGACACCGGCGTCCGCGGCGCCCGCCGTCTGCGAGACCGCGCTGAAGAGGCCGGATTCGGCGGCGACGGCGACGATGCGCGGCTTCACCTCGGCGGTCGCCCGCGCATTGGCCTTTCCGTTCGTGCGGAACTCGACGAGCACGACGACCGGGCGCGGCTGCGCGGCCGGTGCGATGTCCGCCTTCGCGACGACGGGAAGCGCGGGATCGACGTACATCTTGGCGCTCAGGCAGCCAGTGAGCGAAAGACAGGCGAGCACGGCCAGCACGGCCGCGCCGCCGAGGCGACGCAGGTTCTGAATCATCGAGTTGTCCCCTAAGTGGCGAATTGCCGCTTGGCGATATACGCGAGCGTTTCGCGAGCGGCAATGCGTGCCGCTGAAGGATTCAGAGTTCGCGGAGGTAGAAGGTGTTGCAGCCGCCGTGGCCGGTGGCGCCCATCGGCGCGTCGATGCGGCGGAAGCCGCTGCGCTCGTACAGGCGCATCGCCGCGTCCATGCCGGTCAACGTTTCGAGATAGCACTGGCGGAAGCCGGCCTGGCGGGCCGCGTCGAGGCAGCGGGCCATGAGTGCTGCGCCGGCGCCGACCCCTCGCGCCTCGGGCAGGAAATACATCTTGCGGAGTTCGCAGGTATCGGGCCCGCCGCCTTCGAGCGGCGCCATGCCACCGCCGCCGACGACGCGCCCGTCGACCTCGACCACGAAATACGCCGAACGCGGCGCCGCATAGGCGCGCGACATCCAGTCGACCTCGGGATCGTTGATCGCGAATCCGTCGCCGCAGGCGCCGAACTCCGGCATCACGGTGCGGATGATCGATGCCACTGCCGCGTCGTCGCGCGGCTCGATCGGCCGGATCGCGTAGGACGCGCTCATGCGGCGGCGCCCATGGCGCGGCCGACCTTGCTCGCGGTCTCGCGACCGAGCAGGGCCGCGAGCCAGCGTCCGGTCTCGACCAGCGCCGGCAGGTCGACGCCCGTCTGGACGCCCATGCCGTGCAGCATGTAGACCACGTCCTCGCTGGCGACATTGCCGCTCGCGCCCTTCGCGTACGGGCATCCGCCGGTCCCGGACACAGCGCTGTCGACCACGCGCACGCCCTCCTCGAGGCAGGCCAGGATGTTGGCGAGGGCCTGGCCGTAGGTGTCGTGGAAATGGACGGCGAGGGCCTCGATCGGCACCTCGTTCGCGACCGCGCGCAGCATGCGTCGCGCCTTCCCAGGCGTGCCGACGCCGATGGTGTCGCCGAGCGAGATCTCCTCGCAGCCCATCGAGTGCAGCGCGCCCGCCACGCGCGCGACGTCCGAGACGCGCACGTCGCCTTGGTAGGGGCAGCCGAGCACGGTGGAGACGTAGCCGCGCACGCGCACGCCCTCGGCCTTCGCGCGTTCCATGACCGGCGCGAACCGCTGCAGCGATTCCTCGATCGAGGCGTTGACGTTGCGCTGGTTGAACTGTTCTGACGCGGCCGTGAACACCGCGACGTGGGTCACGCCGACCTCGCGCGCACGCTCGTAACCCTGCAGGTTCGGAACCAGCACGGGATAGTCGACCCCCGCATATCGGCGGATGCCGGCGTACACCTCGGCGGCGTCGGCGAGCTGCGGCACCCATTTGGGGCTGACGAAGCTCGTGGCCTCCACTTCGCGCAGGCCGGTCGCGGAGAGCCGGTCGATCAGCGCGATCTTGTCGGATGTCGCGATGATGGCCTTTTCGTTCTGCAGGCCGTCGCGTGGGCCGACTTCGACGATGCGGACGAAGTCGCTCATGCGGCCTCCAGGGTCACGAGCACGGCATCGGCATCGACGAAATCGCCGGCGGCGGCGCGCACCTCGCCGACGACACCGTCGCGCGGGGCCTTGAGGCTCAGCTCCATCTTCATCGCCTCGATCACCATCACCTCCTGGCCTGCGGCCACGGCGTCGCCGGGCCGCACGCGCGTGACCACGACGCGGCCGGGCATGGGCGCCGCGACGCGGTCGGCGCCGCCCTCCGCGCCTGCCGCGGCCGCGTCGTGCAGGGGCAGCCGCGCGATCGCCAGGCGATGCACGCCGTCATGGATCGACGTCGCGCGCATGTCGCCGAGCACGCGCACACGGCGTGCTTCTCCGTCGAGGCGGAGCGAGAGCGCGTCGCCGTCGATCCGTGCGCCCTCGATGGCGAAGCGGCGGCCCCCGATCTCGATGGCATAGGTGCCGGCCGCACCGGAGACGACCGCCTCGACGCGTCGGCCGCCCACGTCGTAGGCCTGGCGCGCGCGGGCAGGGCCGCCGAGGCGCCATCCATCCGTCGCCGCCCAGGGGGAGCCCGGGTCCGACGAGGCGGCGTGGCAGCGGTGCGCTGCCTGCTCGCGGAGCGTCAGCTGGGCGGCGACCGCGACGGCGAGCAGCGCGTCGTCGTGCTCAGCGCCTGCGAGGAACTCGTCGAGGTGCCGGTCGAGGTAGCCCGTGTCGATCGTCCCGCCGACGACGGAGGGATGGCGCGCGAGCCGCTCGAGGAATTCGACGTTCGACTTCGGGCCGGCGATCTCGCACTGGGCGAGGGCGTCGCGCAGGCGGGCGAGCGCCTGCGCACGGTCGGCGCCGTGCACGATGAGTTTGGCGATCATCGGGTCGTAGAAGATCGTGACCACGTCGCCCTCGACGACGCCGGAATCGATGCGCACGCCCGGCGCCGCCTGCGGCAGACGCAGGCGGTGGAGGCGGCCGGAGCCCGGGAGGAAGCCGGCGTCCGGATCCTCGGCGTACAGCCGCACCTCGATCGCGTGGCCGGACTGCGACAGCTGGTCCATGCGGCGCGGCAGCGGCTCGCCCGCTGCCACGCGCAGCTGCCACTCGACGAGGTCAAGCCCCGTGACCATCTCGGTCACCGGATGCTCCACCTGCAGGCGCGTGTTGATCTCCATGAAGTAGAAGCCGCCGTCCTGCCCGACGATGAACTCGACGGTGCCCGCGTTCGCGTAGTCGATGGCGCGAGCCGCCTGCACCGCGGCATCGCCCATGGCGCGGCGCAGCTCGGGCGTCAGGAACGGCGAGGGCGACTCCTCCAGCACCTTCTGGTAGCGACGCTGCGCGGAGCATTCGCGCTCGAAGAGGTGGATCGCGTTGCCGTGCCGGTCGGCGAAGACCTGGATCTCGATGTGCCGCGGCTTCTCGATGTAGCGCTCGAGCAGCACGCGGTCGCGGCCGAAGGCGTTGCGTGCCTCGCGCTGGCAGCTCTCGAGGTTCGGCAGGAACTCGTCCGAGCTGCGCACGATGCGCATGCCCTTGCCGCCGCCGCCGTGCGCGGCCTTGATCATCAGCGGATAGCCAATGCGATCGGCCTCGCGCTGCAGCACGTCGGGCGATTGGTCCTCGCCGGTGTAGCCGGGGACGACCGGCACGCCCGCCGCCTGCATCAGTTCCTTCGCGCCGGCCTTGCTGCCCATCTTGCGCATCGATGCGGCGGACGGGCCGATGAACGCGATGCCCGCCGCCTCGACCGCATCGGCGAAGTCCGCGTGCTCGCTGAGAAAGCCGTAGCCGGGATGGATCGCCTGCGCACCGGTCGCCCTGGCGACTTCGAGGATCGCGTCGCCGCGCAGGTACGACTCCTGGGGGCGCGGGCCGCCGATGCGGTGCGCCTCGTCGGCCTGCCGCACGTGCTGCGCGTCGGCGTCGGCGTCCGAGTAGACGGCCACGGTGCGGATGCCCAGCGCGCGGCAGGTGCGGATGACGCGGCAGGCGATCTCGCCGCGGTTGGCGATCAGGACCGTGTGGAACATGCGGTGCGACGACTCCATGGTTCAGCCGATCCAGCGCGCGGCGCGCTTCTCGAGGAAGGCCGCGAGGCCTTCCTGTCCTTCGGGGGAAACGCGCAGGCCTGCGATCAGCGCCGCATTGTCGGCGTCGAGCCGATCGCGGTCCGCTTCGGTGGCGACGCGGCGCACGAGGCCCTTCGCCGATGCCGCGGCGACCGGCCCGGCCTTCAGCAGCAGGTCGACCTGCCGCGCGACCGCCGCGTCGAGCGCGGCGTCGTCGGGCGCGAGCTCGTGCACGAGGCCGATGCGGTGCGCGGTGGCGGCGTCGAACATCTCGGCGGTCGCGAACCAGCGCCGCGCCTCGCGCGCGCCGATCGCGGCGATGACGTAAGGCGAGATGACGGCTGGCAGCAGGCCGAGGCGGCTCTCGGTCAGGCCGAACTTCGCGTTGGGCGTGGCGATCGCGATGTCGCAGCAGGCCACCAGGCCCACGCCGCCGCCGAAGGCCGCGCCGTGCACGCGGGCGATCGTCGGCTTCGGCAGCTCGTCGAGGATGCGCATGAGGCGCGCGAGGGCGAGCGAATCAAGGCGGTTCTCATCCTCGCTCGCCGCGGCCATGCCGCGCATCCAGTTCAGGTCAGCGCCCGCCGAGAAGGACGCGCCCTCCGCCTCGAGCACGACTACGCGCACGTCGGGATCGCGGCCGACGGCGTCGAGCGCGCCAGTGAGCGCGGCGATCACCGTCGCATCGAAGGCGTTGTGCAGGGCAGGGCGGTTGAGCCGCAGCCGCGCGACTGCCCCGTCGCGCAGGTGGAGCAGGGGATGACTCATGAACGGACGCCGGGGGAGAGGGCGCGATCATAGCGGCTGGCGTGCGGGCGGATCGCGCAGCGGGTGCTAGAATCGAGAACGATTCCCATTTGGACGACGCCCGCCGTGCGACTGTCCGAGCTCGCCTTCCGCACCCCCGCCACCGTGACCGGCGTCGACGACGCCGCGCCCAACGACGCGATCGCGCGTCGGCTCCGCGAACTGGGTTTCGTCAACGGCGAGGCCGTCGAGGTCGTCGCCGCCGGGCCGGTCGGCGCCGAGCCGCTGCTGGTGCAGATCGGCTTCACCCGTTTCGCGCTGCGCCGACAGGAAGCCGCACGCGTCCGCGTCCGGACGGCGGCGGAGGGCGCTGGCGCCCCCACCCACGACGCCGCGCGCGACGCGGCCCTGGCCTGACCGCGATGACCGCTTCGACCCTCCGGCTGGCGCTCGTCGGCAATCCCAACTGCGGCAAGACCGCGCTGTTCAACCGGCTCACCGGCAGCCGCCAGAAGGTGGCGAACTACGCGGGCGTGACGGTCGAGCGCAAGGAAGGCCGCTTCTCCGCGCCCTCGGGCCGCGAATACGTGGTGCTGGACCTGCCGGGCGCCTACAGCTTCCAGGCCGCGAGCCTGGACGAGGCGGTGACGCGGGATCTCTGCCGCGGCTTCTATCCCGGCGAGCCCGCACCGGACGTGATCGTCTGCGTGGTCGACGCCACCAACCTGCGACTGCACCTGCGCTTCGCGCTCGAAGTGCGCGAGCTGGGGCGGCCGATGGTCGTCGCCCTCAACATGATGGACGCCGCGCGCCGTCGCGGCATCGAGATCGACGTCGAGGCCCTGCAGCGCGAGCTCGGGGTCCCGGTGGTGCCGACCGTCGCGGTGCGCAGCGGCGGGGCGGCCGAACTGGTGCGCCTGCTCGACGCGGACGGCGCCGCCCAGCCTCAGGCCGCGGCCTCGCCCGCCGCGCAGGACGTGGACGCGCTCCATGCGCGGACCCGCGCGATCCTCGACGCTGCCGTCCGCATGCCTCGGCGTACCGCGGCGGTCGACGACGCGCTCGACCGCTGGTTGCTGCACCCGGTGTTCGGGCTGCTCGCGCTCGGCGTGGTGATGTTCCTGATCTTCCAGGCCGTGTATGCCTGGGCGACGCCGATGATGGACCTGATCGAGGCGGGCACCGCCTGGCTCGGCGAGTACGCGGCCGCGGTGCTGCCGGAAGGGCCGCTGGCGAGCCTGCTGGTGGACGGCGTGATCGCCGGGCTCGGCGGCGTCATCGTCTTCCTGCCGCAGATCCTGGTGCTGTTCCTCTTCATTCTCGCGCTCGAGGAATCCGGCTACCTGCCACGCGCGGCTTTCCTGCTCGACCGGACGATGGCGGCCGCCGGCCTCTCGGGGCGCTCGTTCATCCCGCTGCTGTCGAGCTTCGCCTGTGCGATCCCCGGGATCATGGCGACGCGCTCGATCCAGGATCCGCGCGATCGCCTCGCGACCATCCTCGTCGCCCCGCTGATGACGTGCTCGGCGCGCCTGCCGGTGTACGCCCTGCTGATCGGCGCCTTCATCCCCGAACGCCAGGTCGCAGGCGTGCTGAACCTGCAGGGGCTCGTGCTGTTCGCGCTGTACGCAGCCGGCATCCTGAGCGCGCTCGCCGTCTCGTGGATCATGAAGAAGTGGCGCCGCGACAAGGGCGAGCATCCGCTGCTGCTCGAGCTGCCCTCGTATCGCGTGCCGCATCCACGCGACCTGCTGATCGGCCTGTGGGAGCGCGCCTGGATCTTCCTGCGTCGCGTCGGCGGCATCATCCTGGCGCTGACGGTGCTGCTGTGGTTCCTGCTGAACTTCCCGGCACCGCCGGACGGCGCGACGGGCAATGCCATCGACTACAGCCTCGCGGGCCGCATCGGTCACGCCCTCACCGCGGTGTTCGCGCCGCTGGGCTTCAACTGGCAGATCTGCATCGCGCTGATTCCGGGGCTCGCGGCGCGCGAGGTGGCGGTGTCCTCGCTGGCGACGATCTACGCGCTGCAGGCCGCGGACGACGAGGCCGCGGCGCAGGCCCTCACCCCGGTGATCACCGACACCTGGTCGCTCGCCACCGCGTTGGCGCTGCTCGTGTGGTTCATCTACGCGCCCCAGTGCCTCTCGACGCTCGCGACGATCCGGCGCGAGACGAACTCGTGGAAGCAGGTCGGCATCGCGGCGGGTTACCTGTTCGCGCTCGCCTACCTGATGGCGATGCTGACCTACCAGGTCGCGCGCGCGCTCGGCGGCTGACCGTGGACCCGGGACTTCTGCTGCAGCACGCCATCGTGGGCCTCGCGGTCGCCGCGAGCGCCGGCTATGTCTTCGTCACCCGGTTCCCGGCGCCTGCACGCCGCCTGCGTGGGCGCGTGGCGCTCGCCCTGGTCCGTTCTCGCCACCCGGCGGTCACGCGCCTCGGCCGACGGATCGCGCCGGCGCCGTCAGCCTCCCGTTGCGGCGGGTGCGACGGCTGCGACGACTGACCTCAGGCCACGCGCCGCGCCGTCTCTCGGCGGGTCACGCTGCGGGCGGCCTGCCGCCCGCGCAGTTCGGGCCGTCGGCGCATGCCGCGCCGCTCGAGCCGTTCGGCCATGCAGCCCTCGGCTTCCAGCACCACCAGCCATGCCGCCACGCATCCGAGGGCCGCGACCGCCGCGACCGCGCGCGCGGTGGACTCGAACCGCGCCGCCATCGCGATCGACAGCGCTGTTCCCGTGGCGAGCAGGGTCAGCAGGCCACGCAGGTGGCGGAGCTTGCGATGGGATGCGATGCGTGACATGGGCGCTCTCCGGGTCGCGACCAGTCTGCGGACGGTCGGTGACAGGCGGGTGAGACATCTCTGAAACTTCGATGACAGGCCCTGCGCCGGCCGGCCTGCACCTGTCGCGAACGGTAAGCTGTAGACCTGCCGCGTCTCGCCGCGGCGGTGCAAGGAGTACGCGGCGTGCTGTCCGACACGGTCGGTCGAACCTTCCCCTTCCCGCGCCCATCGCGGATGGAAGTCGGCGACCTCCGCTGCGGCGACTGCCTGCCCGAACGTCGCGACGAGGCCTTCTGCGCCTGCGGGCTGGCGATGGAGGCGGTCAACCACACCGCGACGATCCGGAAGCGCGAGCATGTCGAGGACCGCGACAGCGAATGGAGCGAGGGCTGGTCGCCCTGCGGCCATGCCGACTGAGTTCTCCGCGATCCTCCTCGCGGGCGGCCGCTCGACCCGGATGGGTCGCGACAAGGCGCTGCTCGACTGGCGCGGGCGGCCTCTGATCGACCACATGCTGGGCCTTCTGAGCGCCGCCGGTGCATCGCGGGTCCTCGTGAGCGGCGACCGTCCCGGTCGGCGCGGCATTCCGGACGCCTGGTCGGGCAGGGGGCCGGTCGCCGGGCTCGCCAGCGCGCTCGCCGCATGTCCGGAGGGTCCCGCGGTCGTCGTACCGGTCGACCTCCCGCTGCTCGATACTCCACGGCTGTCCCGGCTCGTCGCCGCGCTCGCGGAGGCGCCGGCAGCCCACTTCAGCGGTCATCCGCTGCCGTGCGCCGTCAGGGTGGACGACGCGATCCGTGCCGCGACCCGGGCGATGGTGGAGGCGTCCCCCGACGGCCCGTCGATGCGGGCCTGGCTCGCTGAAGCGGGCGCGATCGCACTGGATCCGGGGGCGGGCGCGGACCTGCGCCCGTGCAACACGCCCGCCGACTACGCGGCGCTTGCGCCGTGAAGGCACAGTTCGTCCCCGATGGCCTGCGGATCCGCGCCGATCGCTCGGAGTTCGAGCGGCTTCGGGCCGGCGAGCCGATCGCGCTGGACTGCGCGGGGCCGGGACGGATCGAAGTCAGGCGGTGCGACCGGCTGGCGGCCGTCGGGGTTGCAGGAGGCGTGCTGCCGTACATTCCGGCCGCGTCCCTCGACGAGCTCGCAGCGCGCCTGCCGTGCCGGTACGGCGTCGAGGCCACCACGCGCCTTGACGGATGGACGCTCCACCTCGCATACGAGTCGACGTCCGCGACGTCCGTCCGCCTCGGCCGCGTTGACGCACGCCGCGAAACCCCCAACCATTGCCGTCCGCGCGGCGCCCGCCGCGCCCGAGGACCAGGTGGCCCGCGCCCTGCGCCGGCCGAGCGTGCGACATGAGCACTAGCACCGCCCAGCGCTGACCCTCCCGTGCCGGCTGATGCCGGCACCGCGCCATCCTGCCGCGCCGCGGCATCGATTTACCGGAATCCCATGATCGCCATCACGCTCCCCGACGGCTCGCGCCGCGAGTTCGACCAGCCCGTCTCCGTCGCCGAGGTCGCCGCTTCCATCGGCCCCGGGCTCGCCAAGGTCACGCTCGCAGGCGAGGTCGACGGCCGCCTCGTCGACGCCAGCGACGTCATCGACCACGACGCGAAGCTCCGCATCATCACGCCCAAGGACCCCGAAGGCGTCGAGATCATCCGCCACTCCTGCGCGCACCTCGTCGGGCATGCGGTGAAGCAGCTCTATCCGGACGCCAAGATGGTGATCGGCCCGGTGATCGACGAAGGCTTCTACTACGACATCTGGAGCCCGCGTCCGTTCACGCCCGAGGACCTCGCGGCGATCGAAGCGCGGATGGTCCAGCTGATCGACAAGGACTACGACGTCGTGAAGAAGATGACGCCGCGCGACGAGGTCGTCGCGACGTTCAAGGCGCGCGGCGAGGACTACAAGCTGCGCCTCGTCGAGGACATGCCCGACGAGAAGGCGATGGGCCTCTACCACCACGAGGAATACGTGGACATGTGCCGCGGCCCGCACGTGCCGAACACGCGCTTCCTCAAGGCGTTCAAGCTCACGCGCATCTCGGGCGCCTACTGGCGCGGCGATTCGAAGAACGAGCAGCTCCAGCGCATCTACGGCACCGCCTGGGCCGATGCCAAGCAGCTCAAGGCCTACATCCAGCGCATCGAGGAAGCCGAGAAGCGCGACCACCGCAAGATCGCCAAGCAGCAGGACCTCTTCCACCTGCAGGAAGAAGGCCCCGGCCTGATCTTCTGGCATCCGAAGGGCTGGTCGATCTGGCAGGTGGTCGAGCAGTACATGCGCCGCGTCTACCGCGAGTCCGGCTACCAGGAAGTGCGCTGCCCTCAGATCCTGGACGTGTCGCTGTGGCAGAAGTCCGGCCACTGGGACAACTACAAGGACAACATGTTCTTCACCGAGTCCGAGAAGCGGACCTACGCGCTGAAGCCCATGAACTGCCCGGGCCACATCCAGGTCTTCAACCAGGGCCTGCACAGCTACCGCGACCTGCCGATCCGCTACGGCGAGTTCGGCGCCTGCCACCGCAACGAACCTTCGGGCGCGCTGCACGGCATCCTGCGCGTGCGCGGCTTCACGCAGGACGACGGGCACGTCTTCTGCACCGAGGACCAGATCGAGGGCGAGGTCCGCGCCTTCCACCGGCAGGCCCTCAAGGTCTACTCGGACTTCGGCTTCACCGACATCCAGATCAAGATCGCCCTGCGCCCGGACAACCGCCTCGGCGACGACGCGACGTGGGACAAGGCCGAGAACGCCCTGCGCGATGCCCTCCGGGCCGCCGGGGTCGAATGGCAGGAGCTGCCCGGCGAGGGCGCCTTCTACGGCCCGAAGATCGAGTACCACCTGCGCGACGCCATCGGCCGCACCTGGCAGCTGGGCACCATGCAGGTCGACTTCATGATGCCGGGGCGTCTGGGGGCGGAATACGTCGACGAGAACTCCCAGCGCCGCCACCCGGTCATGCTGCACCGGGCGATCGTCGGCTCCATGGAGCGCTTCATCGGCATCCTGATCGAGCATCACGCCGGCGTCTTCCCGAGCTGGCTGGCCCCGGTCCAGGCCGTCGTCATGAATATCACCGACGCGCAGGCCGACTGGGTCGACGAGGTCCGGAAAACCCTTACGAATCAAGGCTTCCGGGTCCATTCCGATTTGCGGAACGAGAAGATCGGCTATAAGATCCGGGAGCACACGCTGCAGCGCGTGCCGTACCTGCTGGTGGTCGGAGACCGCGAGAAGGAAAACGGCATGGTCGCCGTGCGGACCCGCGGGGGCGAGGATCTCGGCTCGATGAGCCTCGACCAGTTCGCCGAGCGGCTCCGCGGCGAGGCCCTGTAAGGGCCTGCTGCGAACAGACCGGCCGTCCGGACGGCCGGTTCCAACCCTGGAGATCGAAACATCAGTACCGCCGAAAAGCCCAATCGCAAGAATGCTGAAATCCGCGTCCCGCGCGTCCGCGTCATCGGAAGCGATGGCGAGATGATCGGCGTGCTGTCGCGTGACGAAGCGCTGTCGATGGCGCAGGACGAGGGCCTCGATCTCGTCGAGATCCAGCCGAATGCCGACCCGCCGGTCTGCAAGATCATGGACTTCGGCAAGTTCCGCTTCGAGCAGCAGAAGAAGGCGAACGAGGCCAAGAAGAAGTCCAAGCAGGTCGAGATCAAGGAGATGAAGTTCCGGCCTGTGACCGACGAGGGCGACTACCAGATCAAGCTGCGCAACATGCGTCGCTTCCTGGAGGAGGGGGACAAGATCAAGGTCAACATCCGCTTCCGCGGCCGCGAGATGAGCCACCAGGAGCTGGGCCGCGCGATGGCCGAGCGCATCGAGCGGGACCTGGGCGAGGACATCGTGATCGAGTCCCGCCCGCGCCTCGAGGGCAGGCAGATGGTGATGATGATCGCGCCGAAGAAGAAGCAGCCGTAAGGCGCTTCGCGGTGCTCGGGACGGCCCGCCACGGCGGGCCGTTCGCGTTTCCGGCGGGCAGGGCGGCCGGACGCTTGGGCGCGGCGATGCTGGGTCGCCTCGATGCCGGACTCGCAAGCCCTTCAATTTGCACGGAATTAACGGCTCGTGCACAATAGGCGGCCCGGTTCGCCCCGGGCGTGCCTCGCGGCACACAGGACCCGTCACGTCCGGCCCGTCCGGAGCGTCGACCACCCCGCCGGTATGGGCAGGAAGGAAAGCGTGGCTCCGGCCACCGCCCAGCCAGTCAGAAACTCCGATTAGGACATCGCAATGCCCAAGATCAAGACCAATCGGGCGGCGGCCAAGCGCTTCCGGAAGACCGCTTCCGGCAAGTACAAGTGCGGCCACGCCAACAAGAGCCACATCCTCACCAAGAAGGCGACCAAGCGGAAGCGCAACCTGCGGCAGACGAACCACGTTCGTGCCGAGGACGCGGGCCGTCTGGACCGCATGCTGCCGTATCTCTGAGGAGGGCTGAACCATGGCACGAGTTAAGCGTGGCGTGATGGCGCGTCGCCGTCACAAGAAGGTCCTCGCCCAGGCGAAGGGTTACTACAACGCGCGTCGCAAGGTCTTCCGCGTCGCGAAGCAGGCGGTCACGAAGGCGCTGCAGTACGCCTATATCGGCCGCAAGCAGAAGAAGCGCCAGTTCCGCACCCTGTGGATCGCCCGTATCAACGCGGCGGCCCGCCAGAACGGGATGAGCTACTCCCGCTTCATCAACGGTCTGCTGAAGGCCGGTATCACGCTCGATCGCAAGGTGCTGGCGGACATCGCCGTGCACGATGCGGCGGGCTTTACCGCGCTGACCGAGAAGGCGAAGAGCGCGCTCGCGGCGTAAGAAGCACACAGCGAAGCCCGCTCCATGCGGGCTTCGTCGAAGCCTCACGCATGGGGAAGGGCGCAAGTCCTTCCCCATGTTCGTTTCTGGCCCCGGTCGACGCGGCCACGACTCCATCGGACGGCATCAGATGAGTGACATCCAGTCCCTGACGCAGCAGGCGCTCGCCGACATCGACGCGGCGGCATCGCCGGACGCGATCGAAGCCCTGCGCGTGGCGCTGCTGGGCAAGTCGGGCAGCATCACCGGGCAGCTCAAGCAGCTTGGGACGCTCGCACCCGAGCAGCGCAAGGCGGCGGGCGAGGCGATCAATGCCGCACGCGACGCCGTGACCGCCGCGCTCGCCGAGCGGCGCGCAGCGCTCGAAGGCGCGGCCCTCGACGCGCGCCTGGCGTCCGAGACGATCGACGTGACCCTTCCGGGCATCGACGTCGCGCACGGCGGCCTGCATCCGGTGAGCCGCACGCTCGAGCGCATCGCGGAGATCTTCGGTCGCCTGGGCTACCAGCTGGCCGACGGGCCGGAGATCGAGGACGACTGGCACAACTTCGAAGCCCTCAACTTCCCGCCGCACCATCCGGCGCGTGCGATGCACGACACGTTCTATTTCCCGGACGGCCGCCTGCTGCGCACCCACACCTCGGGGATGCAGGTGCGCTACATGCTCGACGCGGTGCGCTCGAAGAGCGGCCCGCCGCTGCGGATGATCGCCGCGGGCAAGGTCTACCGCTCGGATTCGGACCAGACGCACACGCCGATGTTCCACCAGGTCGAAGGCCTGCTGATCGACGAACGCGCGAGCTTCGCCGACCTCAAGGGCACGCTCGTCGAATTCGTCCGCGCATTCTTCGAGCGCGACTTCCAGATGCGCTTCCGCCCGAGCTATTTCCCGTTCACCGAGCCGTCGGCCGAGGTGGACATCGCATGGGAACAGCCGGACGGCGGCACGCGCTGGCTGGAAGTGCTCGGCTGCGGCATGGTCCACCCGAACGTGCTGCGCAACGTCGGCATCGATCCGGAGAAGTACACGGGCTTCGCCTTCGGCCTCGGCGTGGAGCGCTTCGCGATGCTGCGCTACGGGGTCGACGACCTGCGCAGCTTCTTCGAGAACGACGTGCGCTTCCTGCGCCAGTTCGCCTGACGCCGCGGCGTCGACCTCATTCCTGATCCGCCGGCGCATGGCGCCGGACCGACGAGCGAGATCCCGATGAAGTTCTCCGAAAACTGGCTGCGGCAGCACGTGCCCACGCGCGCCACGCGCGACGAGCTCGCCGCCACGCTCACCGCCATCGGCCTGGAGGTCGAGGACGTCACGCCGCTCGGCGAGGCACTCGACGGCGTGGTGGTCGGCCGCATCGTCTCGGCCGAGCGCCACCCGGAGGCCGACCGCCTGCAGGTCTGCCGCGTCGACATCGGTCGCGGCGAGCCGCTGCAGATCGTGTGCGGCGCGCCGAACGCGCGCGTGGGGCTCGCGGCACCGCTCGCGACGGTGGGTGCCTCGCTGCCGGGGGGGATGGAGATCAAGGCCGCCCGGCTGCGGGGTGTCGAATCGTCCGGAATGCTGTGCTCCGCCAAGGAGCTCGGCATCGACGCCGACGCGTCGGGCCTGATGGAGCTGCCGGACAATGCGCCCGTCGGCGCGCGCCTCACCGAATACCTCGCACTGCCCGACGCGAGCATCGAGATCAAGCTGACGCCCAACCGCGCCGACTGCTTCAGCGTGCGCGGCATCGCCTACGACGTCGCCGCGGCGACCGGCGCGCAGGTCGCGCCGCTCGACATCCAGGCGGTCGAAGCGCAGGTCCAGTCGACGTTGCCCGTCGAGCTCCACGCCGGCGCCGATGCGCCGCGCTACTGCGGCCGCGTCATCGAAGGGGTGGATGCGACGCGGCCCACGCCGTCGTGGATGGCCGAACGCCTGCGACGCAGCGGCATCCGGCCGGTCTCGTTCCTCGTGGATGTCACCCAGTACGTGATGATCGAGCTCGGCCAGCCCATGCATGCGTTCGACCGGGGCAAGCTCGCCGGGCCCATCGGCGTGCGCGCCGCGCGCGAGGGCGAGGCACTGAGACTGCTCGACGGCCGGGACGTGGCGCTCGATCCGCAGTTCCTCGTGATCGCGGACGGCGAACGCGCTGTGGCGCTCGCGGGCGTGATGGGCGGACTGGAAACGCGCGTGACCGATGCCACGCGCGACGTGTTCCTGGAGTCCGCGCATTTCGCGCCGAGCGCCATCATCGGCCGCGGTCGGAAGCTGGGCCTGCACACCGATGCCTCCCACCGCTTCGAGCGCGGCGTCGATCCCGACCTGCCGCGGCAGGCCATCGAATACGCGACGCGATTGATCCTCGACGTGGCGGGTGGACGGCCCGGCCCGGTCGTCGAAGCGGCTCTCGATGCGCACCTGCCGCGGCCCGCTCCGATCCGCCTGCGCCGTGAGCGGCTCGCGCGGCTGCTCGGCATGCGGGTGGGCGATGCCGACGTCGAGCGCATCCTCCATGCGCTCGGGTTGGACGTGCAGGCCGACGTCGACGGCTGGTCCGTGACGCCCCCGAGCCGCCGCTTCGATCTCGCGATCGAGGAGGACCTGGTCGAAGAGGTGGCGCGCATCCACGGCTACGACGCGATCCCGGCCACGCTACCGGCCGGCGTCGTGCCACTCGCCCCGGCGACTGAGACGCGCGTGGAGTCGGCGTACCTGCGTCGCGCGCTCGCCGCCCGCGATTTCCTCGAGGCGGTCAATTACGCATTCGTCGATCGCGCGTGGCTCGAGGCGTGGTCATTGCAGGACCACGCGGTCGCGCTCGCCAATCCGCTCAGCGCCGAACTCGCGGTCATGCGCACGTCGCTTCTGCCCGGACTCGTCGCCGCGCTCGGGCGCAATGCCGCGCGCCAGCAGCCGCGCGTGCGGTTGTTCGAGATGGGCAACGTCTTCCACGCGGCGGGGCCGGGCGAGGCACCGCTGCACACGCAGCGCATCGCGGCGGTCGCGTGCGGCGACGCACGCCCCGAGCAGTGGGGTGCCGCCACCCGCGCGGTCGGTTTCCATGATCTCAAGGGCGACCTCCAGAGCCTCGCCGCGCTGTCGGGCGCGGCACTGACCTTCGAGCGCTCCAGCCGGCCGTGGGCCCATCCGGGCCGTTCGGCGGACGTGCGCGTGGACGGGCGCGACGTCGGCTGGATCGGGCAATTGCATCCCCGGCTGCAGCAGGCGCTCGGGCTCGACGTCGACGTCGTCGCGTTCGAGGTCGATCTCTCCGCCGTGCAGGCGCGCGCGCTGCCCAGGGCGCAGGCCCTCTCGAGGTTCCCGTCCGTCCGCCGCGATCTCGCGTTCGTCGTCGCCGATGCGACGGCGTGGGCGGCGCTCGAAGGCTCCGTGCGCACCGCGGCGGGCCCGTCCCTGCGGGACCTCGTGCTCTTCGACGTCTACCGCGGCAAGGGTGTCGAAACCGGTTTCAAGAGTGTCGCCATGGGCTTGATCCTGCAGGAGAAAACCCGCACTCTGACCGACCGCGACGTGGACGCCGTCGTCGGCGACGTGGTCGCCGCGTTGCAGCGTGAACACGGCGCGACGATCCGCAGTTGAGCACCGAGGAAGCACACCGATGACGCTGACCAAGGCCGAGATGGCCGAGCGACTGTTCGACGAGGTCGGCCTCAACAAGCGCGAGGCGAAGGAATTCGTGGACTCGTTCTTCGACGTGCTTCGCGAAGCGCTCGAAGGCGGCCGCCAGGTCAAGCTCTCGGGCTTCGGCAATTTCGACCTGCGCCGCAAGAACCAGCGGCCCGGACGCAATCCGAAGACGGGCGAGGAGATCCCGATCTCCGCCCGGACGGTGGTGACGTTCCGGCCCGGGCAGAAGCTGAAGGAGCGTGTCGAGGCCTACACGGGGACGGTCGACCATGCTTGATCCCGGCAGCAACAAGGAACTCCCGCCGATCCCGGCCAAGCGCTACTTCACGATCGGTGAGGTGAGCGAGCTGTGCGACGTCAAGCCGCATGTACTGCGCTACTGGGAGACGGAATTCCCGATGCTCAATCCGGTCAAGCGACGGGGCAACCGCCGCTACTACCAGCGCCACGAGGTGCTCATGGTGCGGCAGATCCGTGGGCTGCTCTACGAGCAGGGCTACACCATCGGCGGCGCGCGGCTGCGCCTCGAGGGCGATGGACAGAAGCAGGAATCGGCGCTGAGCTCCCAGATCATCCGGCAGGTGCGGATGGAACTGGAGGAAGTGCTGCAGCTGCTGAAGCGCTGAGCCGCGAGGCGACCAGCGGCCCGCTTCGCGCGGTATACTGCGCGCCCGCTTCGGCGGACCGGCTCTCGGGGTATAGCGCAGCCTGGTAGCGCACCAGTCTGGGGGACTGGTGGTCGTCGGTTCGAATCCGGCTACCCCGACCAATTCGATGCAACGCGACGCCCGGCCATGCGCCGGGCGTCGTCGTTTCCGCCCTTCGACGCCATGCATAACCGGTTGCCCGTGACATGTGCCGTCCGTTGGCGGAACTTGTCGCTCCAAGCGGCTGTCCCAGCCGCCGATCGCCCGCCATGCCGGCGGGCACTGCATCGAAGGGAGTCTGCAATGCGCATCATCCACGCTGCGGCGATCGCCGCGTTCCTGCTCGCCCCGGCAGCATCCGCGCAGGCTCCGGCGGCGGCCGCGAGCGAGCCGTCGCGCGTGCTCGATACCGCCGTGGTCACGGGCGTCGTCCCCGGTCCGGGTCTATGGAAGGTGCGCCACGGCGAGAACACGATGTGGATCCTCGGCACGCAGTCGCCGCTGCCGGCCAAGATGGAGTGGGAAGCCGCGAAGGTGCGTGGCGCGATCGCCAGGTCCGACGCGGCACTCGCGCCGCCGAGCGTGAGCGTGGGCGGCGACGTCGGCTTCTTCGGTCGCCTCGCGCTGATTCCCGCGGCCCTGAAGCTGCGCAACAACCCGGACGGCAAGCCGCTGCGCGACTCCGTCGAGCCCGCTGCGTACGCGCGCTGGGTCCCGCTGCGGCAGCGCTATTTCGGCAACGACCGTGGCATCGAGAAGCGGCGCCCGATCATCGCCGCGACCGAGCTCTACGAGCGGGCGATGAAGCGCTCGGGGCTGACCGGCCCCAAGCGCGTCTACGACGAGATCGAGCGGGCGATGAAGAAGCGCAAGCTCAAGTGGACCAACTCGGTCGCCGAGTTCAAGGTGCCGAACATCCGCGGCGCGGTGAAGGAGCTGCAGCGGACGCGCCTGGAGGATGGCAACTGCTTCGAGCGCACGCTCGATCGCCTGGAGACCGATGTCGGCTACATGCGCATGCGTGCGAACGCATGGGCCAACGGGGACGTGGAGGCCCTGCGCCGCCTGCAGCGCCCCGACCAGTACGAGGCGTGCCGCGACGCATTGCTCAAGAGCGCGCTCGCGAGCAAGTACGGAATCGAGGGCGCGGAGGCGCAGTCGAAGCAGAAGTGGCTCGCGAACGCCGATGCCGCCCTGCGCAAGAACCGCGGCACGTTCGCCGTGCTGCCGATGCGCGAGCTGCTCACGTCCGACGGCCTGCTGGCGAAGCTGCAGGCGCGTGGATTCGTGGTGGAACCGCCGTCGCGGCCGGTCGCTACCGCCCCTTGAGGCGTTGACCGGGCGCCGCGTCAGACCGCCGCGCGCGCCGGGCCGATCAGGCCCGGCCAGCGCTGCAGGACCGCGGCGCGGATCCCGCCGGCATCGAGGCCGGCCTCGGCGAGCAACTGCTCCCGGCTCGCGTGATGCTGGAACTCGTCCGGCAGGCCGAGGTGGAGGATCGGCATCGCCATGCCTTCCGCGGCCAGCAGCTCGGCGACGCCCGATCCCGCGCCACCGGCGACCACGTTGTCCTCGAGCGTCACGAACCCGTCGTGCGTCCGCGCGAGTTCCAGCACGAGGTCGCGGTCGAGCGGCTTCACGAAACGCATGTTGACGACGGTGAGGCCGAGATCGGCCCCCACGGCGTCGGCCGCGGGCACGATGGCGCCAAAGGCGAGCAGCGCGATGCGCGAGCCGCGGCGACGCAGTTCGGCGCGCCCGACCGGCAGGGTGTCGAGGGACGCATCGATCGCGACGCCGGGGCCGGTGCCGCGCGGATAGCGCACCGCGGCCGGGCCTTCGTAGTGGTGGCCCGTCGACAGCATCTTCCGGCACTCGTTCTCGTCGGCCGGTGCCATGACCACCATGTTCGGCACGCAGCGCAGGTAGGAGAGGTCGAGGTTGCCGGCATGCGTCGCACCGTCGGGGCCGACCACGCCGCCGCGATCGATGGCGAACAGCACGTCGAGATTCTGGATCGCGACGTCGTGCACGAGCTGGTCGTAGCCGCGCTGCAGGAACGTGGAGTAGATCGCGCAGACCGGCTTGGCGCCCTCGCAGGCCATGCCCGCGGCGAGCGTCACGGCATGCTGCTCGGCGATCGCGACGTCGAAGTAGCGCTCGGGGAACTCACGCGAGAAGCGCACGAGGCCCGAGCCCTCCCGCATCGCGGGCGTGATGCCCATCAGGCGGGGATCGGCGGCGGCCATGTCGCAGAGCCAGTCGCCGAAGACGTCGGTATACGTCGGCTTCTTCGCCCCGGCCTTGGCGACCATGCCCTTCGCCGGGTCGAACGGGGACACGGCGTGGTAGCCGATCTGGTCGCCCTCGGCGAGCTCGTAGCCTTTGCCCTTGGTGGTGATGACGTGGAGCAGCTGCGGGCCCTTCAGGCCCTTGAGCGTCTTCAGCGTGGACACCAGCGCTTCCATGTCGTGCCCGTCGATCGGGCCGGTGTAGTGGAAGCCCATCTCCTCGAACAGCGTGGACGGCACGAACATGCCCTTCCAGTGCTCTTCCCAGCGGCGCACGAAGCGCGCGGGCGCCTTGTCCTTGTCGCCGAGCAGCTTCTTGCCGCCCTCGCGGATCGCATTGAGCGTACGGCTGCCGGTGAGCCGCCCCAGCATCTTCGTCAGCGCGCCCACGTTCTCGCTGATCGACATCTGGTTGTCGTTGAGGATCACGAGCAGGTTCGGCTCGGGCTCCATGCCGCCGGCATGCATCATCGCCTCGAAGGCCATGCCGGCCGTCATCGCGCCATCACCGATCACGGCGACGACCTTGCGATCGTCGCCCGCGCGCTGCAGCGCGATCGCCATGCCGAGCGCGGCCGAGATCGACGTCGAGCTGTGGCCGACGCCGAAGGTGTCGTACTCGGATTCGTCGCGCTTCGGGAACGGCGCGACGCCGTCCTTCTGCTTGACGGTGTGGATGCTGTCGCGGCGACCCGTCAGGATCTTGTGCGGGTAGGTCTGGTGGCCGACGTCCCAGACCAGCCGGTCGCGTGGCGTCTCGAACAGCCAGTGCAGGGCGACGGTGAGCTCGATCACGCCCAGGCCCGCGCCGAAGTGGCCGCCGACGAGCGCGACCTGCTCGATGAGGTAGGCGCGCAGTTCGTCCGCGATCGGCTGCAGCTCGGCCTCGTCGAACTGGCGGAGGTCGGCCGGGTAGGCGATTCGGGAGAGGCGCGGGTAGCGCTGCGGGTCGATCATCGGGGCAGCCGGAAAAGCGAACCCCGCATTGTCCCGCCGCCGCACCGGCGGCGGCAAGGCGCTGCGTTCAGCGGCCGCGCAGGCGTCCGAACAGGCCGCCGGCCTTGGGTGCTTCCGGCTCCGGCTCGGGCTCCCGATACGGCTCTGCGAATCCCGTGGCGAGCGAGGCGTTGACGAAGTCCGCGACGTCGGTCTCCGGCACGTTGGCGGCCTGCGCGATCTCGGCGACCGTCGCCGGCCCCTTCATCATCGCGGTCGCGATGCGGAAGTGCTTCGGGAACTCGCGCTCCGTCTGGGGCCACTTGGTCAGCCTGAAGCGCGCGGTCGGGTCGTAGCCGGGCGCGACGCGGCCGCCGCCGGCGAGCAGCGCGCCGAACCAGACGAGCCGTGCGAGCGGCTGCGGGGCGCCGAGCGCGGCGGCCTGTGCGGACCACACGTCCGCGGCGACCGGCTCGAAGTCCGCCTGCGCGACACCGCCGGCTTCGAACAGCGGGGCGAGCGGCTTGAGTGCTGCAGGCCCGAAATAGACGCGCTGGTCGGCGTCGACGAGCGCCGACGCGCCACCGCGTTCGAAGCGGGTACGACCCCGCAGGCGGCCGGAGGCGAGCCACTCGGCGAAGGTTTCCGGCTCGGCACTGCGCGTGGGTTGGGGTGCGGACGGCGCGGCCGGCGTCGGAGCCGCTTCGGCGACCGCCTCCGCGGGTACGTGTGGCGCGATGCTCGGCGCCGGCGGAAGCACCTGGGCGACCGCGCTGCTCGGCGGCTCGGCAGCGGGCCGGGCCGGCTCGACAAGAGCGTCGGGATTCGGGGGCAGTTCGCCCGAGGACGCGGCGACGGGCAGCTCCTCCGGCAGACGGTCCTCGGGCTGCGGGGACGGCGTCATGCCCGACGGCACCGAAGCCGGCGCAGGCGGCGGGATAACGGGCTCGGACGCCTGCGGTGACGGCGTCGCATCCGCCTGTGGTCCCCGCATGTCGCGGAGCAGGGCGGCCAGTTCCGAGGCGTCGATGGGCCGTCCGATCCGGAAGGGTGTCTGCGAGCGCGGGGCGCTGGTGAGCCCGATCACCTGCTTGCCCGCGGCGTGCAGCCGCAGCCAGCTCATCGGGCCGTACATGCTGTCCATGTCGACCACGACGTAGTCGGCATGCGTGTCCGCCACCAGCTGCCAGCCGCCGCCGGCGGTCGCGAGGGCCTGCTCGAATGCGCGGCGCAGTTCGGCTTCGGTCGCCGAATCCATGCCGGTGAAGCCGAGATTGAGTACGGCCATACGTCTCTGCCCGGGATTTGGACCGAGTGTTGCGGACGCCGTGGCGCGCGTCAACGCGGGCCCGGCATGCAGGCGGCCGACCCGTTGCGCGATCTGTGAGCGGGCGCGCAGTCGCCGCCGGACCCCCGCGCGTCAGGCGCGGATCCGGCTGTTCCTCGGCAGCTGGTTGCGCAGGAACTCCATCTGGTCCGCCAGGATGTGGCGGTTGGAGAGGATCAGATGCTCGATCCAGCTCGGGCGATAGGGCACGGCGAGCAGGGGCATGCCGGCCTGCTGCGGCGTGCGGTTGCGCTTGCGCGAATTGCACGGGAAGCATGCCGACACGACGTTCTCCCACGTGTCGCGCCCGCCCTTCGAGAGCGGCATCACGTGGTCGCGCGTGAGCTGGCTGCGCGGGAACTGGAGGCCGCAATACAGGCACAGATGCGCATCGCGCGCGAAAAGCGCGGGATTGGTGAGCGAGGGCGTGGGATTGAGCGCATGGGCTCGCGCGCGTCCGCGCGTGGCGACGATCGGATGCAGGTCGACAATGCTCTGCCCGCCGGTGAGGCGGCACTGGCCACCACGGATGCGCAGGCACGGGTCGCCCAGCGTCCAGGCGACCGCGCCGCGCGCGTAGAGGCACGTGGCGTCGTGCCAATGCAGCCAGTCCAGCACGTGGCCATGCGCGTCGAGGGCCAGCAGGCGCACGCCGTCCAACGGGTAGCCACCGGCCGGGGGGGGCGACGCGCCGTCCCCGATCTGCGGATCGGGCCCGCCTTGGATCAGTCGCAGCCGCGCGCGATGGGGCTCCATGGCCCGACTTTATAACGCGCCCGTGACGATTGCGCGTCAGGAGGCCGGGCGCACTGAGCGGTTCAGCGCCGTGGGCTCAGCGACCGGCGTCGAAGGCCTCCATGTCCAGCGACATGAGCGCCGGGGCACCTGCGGCGAGGGCGGCGGCATGCGCCTGCGCGCGCGGCAGCAGGCGCTCGAAGTAGAACGCCGCGGTCGCATGCTTGCCCTGTGCGAACCCCGGCGACGGTGACTCGGCGTCGGCGATCGCCACGCTCCGTGCCCACCAGTAGGCGAGGCAGACGTAGCCGGAGAACATGAGGAAGTCGTAGGCCGCGGCGCCGAGCTCGTCCGCGTCGCTTTCCGAGCGCCGCGCGATATCGACCGCCATGGCCTGCCATTGTGCCGCCAGTTCGACCAGCGTCCCGGCGTAGCGGCCCGCCTGGGCGTGCTCGGCGTACGAGGACGCGAACTCCCGGATCCGCCCGAGCATCGCCTTCATGCCCGCGCCCTTGAGCAGCATCACCTTGCGGCCCAGCAGATCGAGCGCCTGGATGCCCGTGGTCCCCTCGTAGAGCGTGGTGATGCGGGCGTCGCGCGCCAACTGCTCCATGCCGTGCTCGTGGATGTAGCCATGCCCGCCGAAGCACTGGAGCGCGTCGTAGGTGCACTCGATGCTCCACTCGGTGAGGCAGGCCTTCACGATGGGCGTGAGGAAGCCGACCAGCGCATCGGCCTGCTCGCGCTCCGCGGGGTCGCTGGAATGCTGGGAGATATCGAGCTGAAGCGCGGCGTCGTACGCCAGCGCGCGCCCACCTTCGACCATCGCCTTGCACGTGAGCAGCATGCGGCGCACGTCCGGGTGGACGATGATCGGATCGGCCGGCTTGTCGGGGAATTTCGCGCCGGAGGCCGAGCGCATCTGGAGGCGCTCGCGCGAATAGGCGACGGCGTTCTGGTACGCGCGGTCGGACAGGCCCAGCCCCTGCAGGCCGACGGCCAGCCGCGCGGAATTCATCATGACGAACATCGCGGCGAGGCCCTTGTGCGGCTCGCCGACGATCCAGCCCTCGGCACCGTCGAAGTTCATCACGCAGGTGGCCGAGCCGTGGATGCCCATCTTGTGCTCGAGGCTGCCGCAGCGCAGCGCATTGCGCTCGCCCAGCGCGCCGTCCTGCGCGACGCGCATCTTCGGCACGACGAACAGCGAGATGCCGCGCACGCCCGCCGGGGCATCGGGCAGGCGCGCGAGCACCAGGTGCACGATGTTCTCGGTCATGTCGTGCTCGCCGGCGGTGATGAAGATCTTCGTGCCGGAGACGGCGTAGGTGCCATCGCCACGCGGCTCGGCGCGCGTGCGCAGGAGGCCGAGGTCGCTGCCGCAGTGCGGCTCGGTGAGGCACATCGTGCCGGTCCAGCGGCCTTCCACGAGCGGCCCGAGGAAGACCTGCTTCTGCCAGTCGGTACCGTAGTGGGCGAGCGCCTCCGTGGCGCCGTGCGAGAGCAGCGGGAAGTTGCCCCAGGCGAGGTTCGCCGCGTCGATCATCTCCTTGATCGGAAAGCCCGCCGCGTGCGGCATGCCCTGTCCACCATGCTCGACCGCGGCGACGAGGCCCGTCCAGCCGCCTTCGACGTACTGCGCGTAGGCCTCGCGAAAGCCCGGCGGCGTGGTGACCGCGCCGCTGGTCCGGTCGAGGCTGCAGCCGATCTCGTCGCCGGTGCGGTTGAGCGGTGCGAGCACGTCGCGGGCGAAGCGGGCACCTTCCTCGAAGACCGCGTCGAGCACGTCGCGGGTGGCGTCGGCGAAGCCCAGGCGCGCGAAGGCGTGCTCGGCGTCGAGCAGGCCGTGCATGACGAAGCGGATGTCCGCGAGCGGTGCGTCGTAGCGGCTCATCGCGGCGCCCTCAGCGCAGCACGCCCGGCAGGCCGGGTGCCGGGCTCAGCGCGCTCTTGCGCTCGATCTCGAAGCTGCGCTGCGAGCCCTTGTCGGGCGTCGCCCGCACTTCGCCGGAGAGCGCGTACGGCACCGCTCGGCCGCTGGCCAGCGCATCGGCCACGGCGACCTTGGCCGCCACGGAGGGAAGCATCTGCACGGAGACGACGTCCGCCGCTTCCGGTCCGACGTTCAGGGCAGGCGCGGTGCGCAGTTCGCCCGCCGACTGGCCGGCGACGGTCACCGCGAGGCGGACGTCGTCGAACCGCATCGGGATGCTGCTGTAGTTCTGCAGCCGCAGCTCGACGCTCCAGCTGCCGTCGGCGCGTACGGTGAGCTGCTGGAACTGGGCCGTCGGCTCGGAGACCCGGCGTACCGGGCCGCCGCAGGCGGCGAGCAGGGCGACGAGCGAGAACAGCAGGGCGGGGCGGGCGAATGCGTGCATCTCGGTCCTCCTCTGGATGCGTCGAGCATACCCGCGCGCATGGGGCGATCGCGTCGCCCGCAACGACGAAGCCCGCCTCGCGGCGGGCTTCGAAGGGCCTTGGGGAGGGCCGGGGGGAGGACGCTCAGAGACCGTAGGCGTTGAACAGTCGGCTCGCGGCCGCGGCGTAAGCGCCACGGGTGACCACCTGCGACGGATCGAAGTAGGCCTTCAGCGTCGGCTGCAGATCGAACTCGCCCTGCACCGCCTGGAAGCGTGCATTGATCAGGCCGAGGTCCAGTGCGTACTGCACGTAGCCGCGCAGGCTGGCCGGGATCGCCGCGGCGTCCTCGATCGGGATGCGCTTGCCGTCGGACAGCACGGTGAGCGTGCCGGTGAACGACGAGGCCTCCGACTGCAGGCCGAGGCTCTGCACCAGCGAGTAGGCCAGAGAGACCCGGGTGACGCTGTCGGTCGGACGGAACTCGCTGCCCACGCGGCCCATCACGCCGGCCTGCTGATGGCTGAGGTCACGCTGCGAGGCACCGTTGGCGGTGACCGCCTCGGCGGCCGCGGAGGCCGGATTGGTGGTGGCGAGATCGGTCAGGGTGGAGCCGTCGCCGATCGCCTTGTTCTGGCGGATCCCGGCGCCCATGACCAGGAAGTCCGCGAGCTGTGCGCGCGTGAGCGGTGCGTCGGGCTGGAAGCGTCCGTCGACGCCGCTGTCGACGAGGCGGCGCGAGACGCCGAATTCGACGAAGCCACGGGCCGGATGCCCGCCCACGTCGGTCAGCCCCGTAAAGCCATCCGTGCGCAGTTGCTTGACGTTGACGCGCACCGTGCCCGGGACTCCGTAGCCGTTGGTGACGCGGGCCGGATCGAGGTTCTGACCGGAGACGGCGCCGACGCCGCGGATCGTCATCGTCCAGGTGCCCGCCACGCCCGGCGCGGAGACCGCGATGTTCTGGCCGAGGACGGGCAGGGCGATGGACGAGCCGTAACGCTTGCCGTTCGGGTCGGTCAGCGAGATCGCGACGGTATTGCTGCCCACGTTGGCGCGTGCCGCGACCAGCGAGATGTCGCTGCCGACCTGGAACGTGACGGTGTCGGTCGGGCCCACGGGGTTGAAGTTGATGGCGTAGTCGGTGCTGCTCGCCGTCGAGACCTGCGCGTTCGCATTGAACGTGCGAGTGGCATTGACGGTGCTACCGAAGGAGCCCTGCTTCATCACCGACTGCACGGCGGCATACGCATTGACGTAGCCCGCGCCGACCTCCTAGGAGGCGTGCCCGGGGATGTTGCTGGCCGTCTCCTGCAGCACGCGCTTGACGTCGCGCCAGTCCATGCCCGGATTCGCCTCCAGCATCAGCGCCACGATGCCGGACACGTGCGGTGCGGACATCGAGGTGCCCGACATGTGCGTGTAGTAGGGCGCCATGGCGGGGCCGAGCTTCTGGTTGTCGGCATCGATCGCGGCCTTGTCGAGCGCGCCCAGCGACGCACGTGCCGAGGCGATGTCCACGCCCGGCGCGGTGACGGTGGGGCGGTCTTCCCACGTGTACGTCACGCCGTCGACGACGACGCTGCCGCCGCGGCCCTTCTCGCCGCGCGAGGAGAATGTCGCGAGGCGACCCTTCTTGTCGCCCGCCGCCACGGTGACCACCCACGGCGCCTTCTTGAAGTTGCCGGTGATCGTGCCTTCGCCGGAGCCCGAGTTGCCGGCGGAGAACACCACCACCACGCCGCGGTCGGCCAGGCGCTTGGTGGCGACGTTGGTCGGGTGGTCGGGGTCGAACGGCGTGCCCGTGTCGCTGGTCGCGCCGAACGAGTTGGAGATCACGCGGATGTTGTACTGCGCCTGGTGGGTGAGGGCGTAGTCGAAGCCGCCGATGGTGTCGAGGATGAAGAGGCCCGCGCCCGAGCCGTAGCCGATCAGGCCGGCACCCGGAGCCACGCCCTCCATCGAGCCGCCCGGCGACGCCGCGCCGTTGCCGCCGATGATGCCGGCGACGTGCGAGCCATGGCCGCCGCCGATGTCGGTGTTGGCGACACCTTCCTGGTACGTGATCGGCAGCATCGAATCGAACGCGTAGAGGTTCGTCTGCGCGAGCACGTTCTGGCGGGTGTGCTCCGGGAACTTGAGGTCGGGATGCGTGCCGTCGATGCCCGAGTCGTTCACCACCACGCTCAGGCCGCGACCCGTGACCGGGAAGCCGCCGACGCGCAGCGAGCTGTCGGTGCGGAGGCGATCGACGCCGGTGAGCGCGGTGGCCTCGCGGTTCTCGAGATCCAGCGGCTGGTTGAGCCAGACCGAGCGCACGTCGTCCATCGCCAGCAGCGCGTTGATCTGCGCCGGCGTGGCCAGCACGCCGGCGATCGGGAGCGAGTTGAGCGTGACGCCGGTGAGGCCGAGCCCGGCGAGGCGCTGGCGCTGCTCGTCGGTGGGCGCGCTGTCGCCGTGGAAGGTGACGATGACCTCGATGGCCTCCGTCGCCGGGACGGTGAGCATCATCGCTTCGAGCTGCGTGTCCAGACGGCGCGCTTCGGCGATGAAGGGGGTGGCGATGATCGCGGCAGCGAGCAGGCTGGCGCGGAAACGGGGGCGGCGGAGCATCGACATGATGGGTGCCTCTACGGGGGATTCCAGTCCCCAGCATCGACCGGTGCGACGAAGGCTCACATCCGGCGGAAACCCCACCTGCAATCGGTGAAAACCCCCATGCGGTCCCGTTTGCGCCCTATGCGGCGGCGTACGCGGTCCATCGCGCGCCGTTCGCCGCGGACCGGTGCCCTCAGTCGAGCAGCCCCTTCCTCAGCGCATACCGCACCAGCTCGGCGGTATTCCGCACGCCGACCTTGTCCAGGACACGGGCGCGATGGTTCTCGGCCGTCTTGACCGAGATGTCGAGCTTGCGCGCGATCTCCTTGGTGGTGTGCCCTTCGGCGATGAGGTGGAAGACCTCGCGCTCGCGCGCGGTGAGGCGGCCGTAGGGGTCGTCGAGCGTCCGCTCCGGATGCTGGAGCTGCTGCGCGAGCGTACGCGCCGCCTGCGGGCCGAAGTGCCCGCGCCCGGCGTGCAGGTTGCGCACCGCCGCGAGCAGCTCGGCGCCGGCGCTGTCCTTGACCAGGTAGCCGGACGCGCCGGCGCGGACGGCCTGCAGCACGTACTCGTCCTCCTGGTGCATGGTCAGCACCAGCACGCGGGTCTCCGGCAGGGCCTCGCGCAGGCGGCGGACGACCTCGATCCCGCCGAGCCGTGGCATCGACAGGTCCGCCACCACGATCTCCGGGCGCACCGCCAGGGCCTTCTCGACCGTCTCCATGCCATCCGCGGCCTGCGCGACGACCTGCACGTCGCCCTCGGACTGGAGCAGGCCCACCAGGCTCTCGCGTACGAGCGTGTGGTCGTCGGCGATGAGCACGCGGATCACGGTCATGCCGCCACCCTGAGGCGGCCGTGGAGCGTCGTCAAGACTCGGGGGCTCAACCGCCCGAGGTCGGGACGACGGCGCGGATGCGCGTGCCGTGGCCCGGCGAGGAGTGCACCTCGAGCTGGCCCTCGAACAACCGCAGCCGCTCGCGCATGCCCGAGAGCCCGCTCCCCGCCCCGCGCGCGGCGGGGTCGAAGCCCACGCCGTCGTCGACCACCTGCAACTGCAGGCGACCGCCGCGCTCCACCAGCCGCAGCAGGACGCTGCGCGCGTGCGCATGCTTGGCGATGTTGTTCAGCGCTTCCTGCGCGACGCGGAAGATCAGCGTCTGCCGTTCGCCGTCGACCGGCGGCAGCGGCTCGATCTCGACCGCGATGGCGATGCCTGCGGCCTGGCCGATGCTGCGGCCGAGCCAGCGCAGCGCCGGCTCGAGGCCCAGGTCGTCGAGGATGGTCGGGCGCAGCAGGCGCGAGAGCTCGCGCGTGTCGTCCAGCGTATCGGCGCAGAGCTCGATCGCGGCCTCCAGCCCGTCCCGCAGCTGCGGCGCGGCGCCCTGCAGCGAATCGCGCAGCTGCGCCAGGCGGTGCTTGAGCGCGGTGAGGTTCTGGCCGACGCCGTCGTGGAGGTCGCGCGCGAGCCGCCGGCGCTCGTCCTCCTGCAGGCGCAGCACCGAGCGGCCGAGGCGACGAAACTCGCGCTCATTGGCTTCGAGGCGGACGAGCAGCTGCTCGTAGCGGTTGACGGTTTCCTGGCGATCGGTGGCGTTCATCGCGTTCCCTGCGGTCCTGGGCCCGACGTGGTGGCGACTGCGGCGCGCGCGGGCAGGGCGCGTTCGTAGGCGGCGCGGGCCTCGGCCTCGGCCCGCCGTGCGTCCTGCGCACCCGCGGCATCGCCGGCGAGGATGCGCGCACGCGCGCCGAGGGCGTGCAACCGGATCGCGGCGGGCGAATGGGTGCCGCGGATCCAGTCGGCCGCCTCGCGGTAGAGCGACGAGGCACGCGTGCCGTCGCCGCGCTCGGCGGCGTCCGCGATGGCCGCGCCGAGCCAGGCGATCCGCAGTCCCGCATTGCCGAGCGATGCCGTCGGTTCGTCGAAGGCCCCCACGCCGCGGCGGGTCGTGATGGCCTGCATGAGTTCGATGCGCAGTTGCAGTGCGCGGACGCCCGAATTCTTCGCGAGCGGTGCGGCGGTGCCGAGCGAGGCGAGCGCGGAGCGCGTATCGCGCCGCGCGAGGGCCAGCTCGGCTTCGAGGAGGCGGGCGATCGCACGCTGCTCCGTCGAGGCGGCGTCGAGGTCGGCGCGCAGCTGGTCGAGCGCCGCCGCCGCCGCCGGTGCATCGCCCCCCTCGACGAGGGCCTGGACGCGCAGCAGGCGCGCGTCGACGCGGCCGCGGAGGTCGTCGCGGTCGCGGAACAGCGCCTGCGCCCGCTGCGACTGGTCCAGCGCACTCGCGACATCGCCCCGCAGCAGCGCGAGCTCCGCGAGGTTCCGATGGCTCACCGCGGCCTCTTCGGCCATCTGCTGCCGCCGCGCCTGCGCGAGGGCTTCTTCCTGGCGCCGGCGCGCCTCGTCCCATCGACCACGCGCGGTCGCGAGCAGGCCGAGGTTCTGTCCCGTCCGGATCACCCCGGTATGCGCGCCGAGGTCGCGATAGCTGTCGGCCGCGCGGAGCCAGAAGGCCTGCGCCTCGTCATAGGCGCCGAGCTGGTAATGCGAGAAGCCGATGCCATTGAGGGCTTCCGCCACGCCATGCGGGTCGCCGGCGCGTTCCCAGCCCTGCAGCGCCAGCCTGAAGGCCTCGAGCGCGCCGCGGTAGTCGCCGCGTTCCTCGGCGAGCAGCCCGCGCTCGTTGTCGAGCCCGGCGAGGCCTGCGCGGTCGTCGAGCTCGACGTAGAGCGCGCGCGCCTCCGCGAGCGCCGCCTCGGCGTCCTCGAAGGCGCCACGCTGGCTCAGCAGGTTGGCGAGGTTGCGCAGGCTCGTCGCCACGCCACGCCGGTTGCCGACCGAACGGCGCAGCGTCACGGCGCGGCGGTACTGCTCCTCGGCGTCCGACGTCTGCCCGAGCCGTCCGTAGCCGATGCCGAGGGCGTTGACCGCCTCGGCTTCGCCGTAGGCATTGCGGCTGCGCTTGAACAGCACGAGCGCGCGCAGCAGGTAGTCCTCCACCGCGCGTCGCGCATCGCCCTGCAGGATCGCGAACTTGCCGAGCTCGAACCAGGCGCGGGCATCCTGCGCATCGCGTGCGGTCAGGCGCTCGAGCGTGGCGATGGCGGCGCCGAAGTCCCCACCCGCGCCCTGCGCGCGGGCCAGCTGCAGCTCGGCCAGCGTGTCTTCCGGCGTCTGCGCGAGCAGCCCGCGCCAGTGCGAGACGGCTGCCGCCGCGTCGCCCTCGAGCAGCGCCTGCTCGGCCTGGAGCCGGCGCGCCAGCCGATCGGCGCCGGGTACGACCGCGCGCCGCGCCTGCTCGATCGCATCGAGCGCGGCGTCGCGATCGCCGACGGCATGCGCCACGTCGGCGAGCATCGACCAGCCCACCGCATCGCGCGTCCCGGGCGCGAGCGCGGCCTCCAGGCGGGCATGGGCGACGTCGTAGTGGTTGGCACGCCGCGCCGCCTCGGCCTCGCCGATGCGCTCGATCGATTCCGCGGGCGGGAGCACGAGCGCGAGCCCGTCGACGCGGAGGTGCCGGCGCGTCTCTGCGGCGGACGCCCACGCCTGCAGCGCGTGCGACGGAGAGCCGGCCTGCGGGCCCTTCCATGCGGTCGAGCGCGTACCGTCGCCGAGTTCGCTCGTGGCGATCCAGCCCTGTGGCTGCCGCTCGAGCGCGACGCGCAGGACCCGGCTCGCGGCCGCCGCCTGGCGCATGTCGGCGATGGCAGGCGGCGCATTGCCGAGCTGCCGCATCGCCTGCAGCGTGCGGTCGGCGTCGACGGTCGCGAGCGCCGGCGACTGCGCGAACGCCGCACGCAGGTGCGCGTCGAGGCCGATGCGCAATGGATCGGAGACCTCCGCGCCCTGCAGGGGCATCAGCAGCAGGCGTTCGAGCGGGCGCGAAGGCGCCGGCGCGACGACCGACGCCCCGTCGCGCTGCATCCACCACGCCACGCCGCCCGCCCCGAGGGCGACGACCGCCAGCGCCGCGGCCGCGACCCAGCCGTAGCGCTTCCGTGCCAGCGGATCGCGTGGAAGCTCGCGGCGGTCGATCGCTTCCACGACGGCACGCGCATCGGGCAGGCGATGCGAAGGCTGCGGGCGGAGCAGGCGCTCCACCAGGCGCGCCACCCATGCCGGCACGTCCGGGCGCGACTGCGTCACGAGAGGCGGCGTGCGCACGAGGCGCTGCGCGAGGGCCTCCGCCGCCGTGGCGCTGGAGAAGGCGCGCTCGCCCGTCAGCATCTCGTGCAGGATCAGGCCGAGCGCGTACAGGTCGCTGCGGGGGCCGACCGGATCGCCGCGGGCCTGCTCGGGCGAGAGATAGTCGGGGGTGCCCACGACGCCCGCCGTCGCACCACGCGTGCTCCCGGCGATCGAGCGCGCGACGCCGAAGTCGCTGATGTAGGCATTGCCCGCGCCGTCGATCAGCACGTTCGCCGGCTTGAGGTCGCGATGCACGACGTCGCGCGCGTGCGCCGCTTCGAGACCGAGCGCGACGTGCCGCGCGATGCGCAATGCATCGTCGATCTCCAGCGGCCCGCGATCGAGCCGATGGTCGAGGGCTTCGCCTTCGACCAGGTCCATGCTGATCAGCCACCGTGCATCGCCGGCGCCGAACTCGTGCTTGGCGATGTCGTGGATGCGCACCACGTGCGGGCTCGAGACCTGCCGTGCGAGCAGCAGCTCCTGCCGGAATCGATCGAAGGCGTCGGGGCGGAGCGCGAGTTCCGGGCGCAGCAGCTTGATCGCGACCGGGATGTGCAGCGCCTCGTCCACCGCGCGGTAGACCACGCCCATGCCGCCGACGCCGATCAGGCTCTCGATGCGGAAGCGCCCGGCGAGGACCGTGCCGGGCGCGAGTTCCATCTGCGCATAGAGCCCGGTGGCGGTCGGTGCGGTCATCGGGTCGCCGAGCCGTGTCCCGACAGCAGCATCGGCCACTCCTCGGCGTCCGGCAATGCCGGCGGGGCGCGGCCATCGGCTTCGCGCTGCGCCGCGAGCCAGAGCGCGCAGCGCTCCGCGAACGCCTGGAGCAGCTCGACGTCCAGCGTGGTCAGTGGCGCGCCGGCCTCGCGCCGGTCGGCGTAGATCACCCCGAGCGGACGCTGCTGGTCCATCAGGGGCAGGGCCACGAGCGTACGCAGGCCGGCACTGGCGACCGAATGGCGTTCGGCGAGCCAGGCTTCCTGGCCGATGTCGTTGAAGACCACGGGCGTGCGCTGGTTGAGTGCACGCATCACCGCACCGTGGCTGCCGTTGAAGGCGTCTGCACGGCCGAGCGTGGGATCGAGCACCAGCGAGGACGCGACGCGATAGCGCCCGTTGTCGACGACGAGCACGAAGCCGCGGCTGCACTGGGCAAGCTCCACCACCGCACGCAGGCTATGGTCGAGCAGCGCCTGGTTGCGCTCGGGCGTCGCGGCGTCCGGCTGTCCGAGCGCATCGATGCGGGCCGTGAACGCGGTGGCCTGCGTCCGTCGGTCGCGCCAGCGGCGCACCTGGGCCTCCGCTGCGGCGGCATCGAGCGTGCCGTACTCGCAGTGCACGTCGCCGAAGCGCAGCCATGCACTGCCGGAGAGCTGCTCGCGGCCGATGCGCGCGCCGTTGACGAAGGTCCCGTTCTTGCTGTCGAGGTCCACCAGGCGCCAGCCGCCGTCGACCGACTGCAGCTCGGCATGCCGGCGCGAGACGGACGGATGGTTGATCAGGAGATCGCAGTCCTCGCCGCGTCCCACGACCAGGCGGCTACCCGGCGCGACGATCCGCGCGATGGCAGCGCCTTCGGGGACGTATGCGATCAGCCGTGCCTGCATCGCCGCATCTTAGCGCGCGGCCGGCTGGCTGCGCGCCACGTACGCAGCCGGATGCTGGCGGGCCTCAGTGGCCGAAGTTGCGCAGGTAGGCGATCGAGAACTTGGCGGTGCCGACGCCCGCCAGCAGTTCGCCGGCATGGTTCTGCGAACCGCCGCCGGCCGTCCAGACCTGCGGGATCGCCGTGCCGGCGCGCGCGGAGACGCGGGCGGCGAGCTGGTCGAGATGGGCGAGCGCATCGTCGTAACGCTTCTCGGCCACCGCCTGCTCGGCGGCGGCGCGGTGGGCCTCGAGCGGCGACGCTTCCGCATCCGGGAGCATCGCGATCCGCGATTCCAGCCGGTCGAGCTTCTCGGCGACGACGGCGCCGGTATGCCGGACGTCCGCGAGCACGAGGAACTGCGAGAAGCCGCCGGTCGTGCCGCGCGCACGCACGCTGCCCTGCGCGACCTGCGTGGTGATGTCGCGGAAGCCCTCATTGAGCGAGGCTTTGAACAAGCGGTACGAGCTTCCGTACACGTACGGCAGGGCATGCGTGTGGACCTCCACATTCACCACCCGCTGCAGCGACAGCCCGCCAGCCGGCGGCTCCACGGTGATGAGCAGCGGGAAGGACGCATCGAGCGACGTCAGCGTATCCCCCAGGCGCGCCAGGAGGCCGGGGTTCGTCGGCGAGACGAGCTCCGCGGACACGCCCAGGTTCGCCGGGGTGAGGCCCGATGCGCCATCGAACGTCAGGGTCATGTCGGCGATTTGCGCCCCTGGGGGACCAATGTCGACCTTGGCGACGTTCCCCGAGACTGCAACGCGCACCGGGAGAGACTGCGCGGCGGCGAGCGGTGGCGCGAGCGCCAGCAGGGCGACTGCGAACCAACGGATGAGCGTACGGGGCATGTCGGACTCCAATAGTGTGCAGACGCCGTGAATGAGGGCGACGCTAGTCCTGCGCCTGTGAAGGCCTTGTTCCGGCTCCGTGCCGGACGACCGAACGGTGCCACGCGCTGCGCGAACGGTCCAGAGGTATTTCCCCCCGCAATGCCGTGGGTGTTTACCCCCGCGTCGGCTAGGGGGAATGCCGGATGTCCGTCAGCGCGCGAGAGGAGGACAAAGGAACCGTCCCTCCCTGCACCCAGCCTCAGGAGCCGCCATGTCCCGCTCGAAGTCCCGCACCTCAGCCCGCATTTCCGCACTCGCCGCAGGCCTGCTCGCCAGCGGCGTCGCGCTAGCAGACGCGCATCTGGATCAGAACCTGGTCAGCAAGCTCGCCGAGGCCGCATCCGGGGACGAGCTGGGCGTCGTCGTCACCTACAAGCAGTCAGGCCCGATCACGGCACTTCAGCTCGATGCGCTCAAGCTGCTGGGCATTGACAAGGGCCGCACGATGCGCACGCTGCCCGTCGCCGGTGTCCTCGCCACGCCCGCGCAGGTGCGCGAACTGGCCAAGCGCGATGACGTCGTCTCGATTTACTGGAACGCACCGCTGCGCTACTTCAACAAGGAGCAGCGCGAGATGTCTGGCGCGGCGCGCGTGGTCGCCAACCCGGCCGACTTCCTGCGCGCCATCCCGTTCAGCGGCCGCGGTGTTGGAGTGATGGTCAACGACTCCGGGATCGACGCCACGCATCCGGACCTCATGCTCGGTGAGCATGTCGTCCAGAACGTGCTGGCGCCGCAGAACGTGCTGGCCGAGCTGGCCAACAGCGTGGCGCCGGGCCTGGTGCCCACCACCTACATCGAGGGCGTGCCGAACACCGACCTCGGCTCGGGCCATGGCACGCATGTCGCAGGCACCGTCGGCGGCACGGGAGAGCGCTCCAACGGCCTGTACCGCGGCGCCGCGCCCGGCGCATCGCTCGTAGGTTACGGTTCGGGCGCCGTGCTCTTCATCCTCGATGCGGTTGGCGGCCTGGACTATGCGGCGACCAACCAGTTCAGCTTCCGCGACCCGATCCGCGTGGTTTCCAACTCCTGGGGCAGCAGCGGCAAGTTCGACCCGCTGAACCCGGTCAACATCGCCACCTACGAGCTCTACAAGCGCGGCATCGTGAGCGTGTTCGCGGCCGGCAACGACGGTGCGGACGAGGACACCCACAATCCGTACGCGCAGGCCCCGTGGGTGATCTCCGTGGGCGCCGGCGAGAAGGACGGCGTACTGACCTCGTTCTCCTCGCGCGGCAAGCGCGGCGAGACGGGCACGTTCACCATGCCCGACGGCAAGACCTGGACCTACATCAACGAGCCGACCATCGTCGCCACGGGCGTGGACATCATCTCCACCCGCGCCAACACGGGCGCGCTGCCCCTGCTCGCCGCCACGCAGGACGCGGGCCTCGCCCCCGAGCACCTGCCGTTCTACACGTACTCCAGCGGCACCTCGATGGCCACTCCGCACGTGGCGGGCGTGATCGCGCTGATGCTCGAAGCCAATCCGAACCTGACGCCCGCGCAGGTCAAGGACATCATCGAGCGCACGGCCACCAACATGACCGGCCGCCTCGAGTGGGAGGCGGGCTTCGGCCACCTCAACGCCTATGCCGCCGTCGCCGAGGCCGCGGGCGTCCGCAAGGGCTGGGGCGCGACCGTCAACGCGCTGCGCACGTTCAACGCCAACGCGCTGCTCGCGCCGGGCGGCGAGCCGCAGCCGTTCGAGCTGTTCTTCTCGCCGGTGGGCGAGCTCGAGGACTATACCTTCACCGTGCCGGAGGGCGTCAGCTTCGTATCCGCGCGCGCCACCATCAGCGACAACACGCTGGCGATCTCGCTCATCGATCCCGACGGCGAGCGCTACGGCTCGTCGATCGCGCTGCCGCTGCTGGGCGAGACGGTCGAGACTGGCGCGCCGGGCAAGGCGGGCACGTGGCGCGTGCAGGTGCGCGGCATCGGCTCGGTCTCGGGCAACGACGTCGATCCGCTGAACGTCACCAACGGCTACGGCGCACCGGGCTTCGTCAACGGCGAGATCTCGTTCCTGCGCAGCGGTGGCTACACCGGCATGAACGACGTCGCCAGCCATCCGGCGCGTACGGCGATCGAGTTCGCGGTGGCCAACCGCCTCGTCGACGGCCATTCGGACAAGCAGTTCCGCCCGGATGCCACGCTCAAGCGCATCGAGCTCGCGCAGTACCTGACGATGGGCCAGAACATCCGCCAGCACCTGCCCTTCAGCGGCAAGTCGAGCTTCAGCGACATGTCGGCCGGTAGCACGGGCTACGCATTCGCCGAGGCCGTGGCCGCCCGCGGCGGTGCGCTGCGCGACCTGACGCAGGCCCAGGATCCGGTGATGGGCACCATCAACGGCGCCTTCAAGCCGAACGACTCGGTGACCCGCGTCTCGCTGGCCTACTCGCTGGTGCAGTCGATGGCGCTGCAGGAGCAGGCCCGTGCGTTCAACGGTGAAATGACGGTGTTCTACGACGGCAAGCGCGTGCCGATCGCCGACGCCTCGTCGATCCCGGCGGCGCTGCGCGGCTACGTCCAGCTCGCCCTCGACCTCGGCCTGATCAATGCGCGGTTCGCGGTGCAGCAGGGTCCGTTCGACCTGCAGCCCACGCTCAAGGCCTACTTCGATCCGTCCAAGACGGTGACCCGTGCCGACTTCGCCGTCGCGTCGGGCCGCTATCTCACGGCCTACCAGGCCGCCGAGGACTGACCGCTCCCCCGCGCACGCCCTCCTTCCTGTGCGCGAGCGCCCCGGGACGACCTCCCGGGGCGCATTTTTTTGCGGTCGTGCGTATGGGCTGCATTCCTTACGCCGGCCGTGCGAGGGTCAACGCTGCGGTGCGGCCTTCTCGCGGCGCCTGGCTTCGCGGAACGCGGCGACGTCGACCGGCCGGATCTCCCGGATGCGGCACGGAATCGAATTGACGCCGGTGCCGATCGGGGTCACGTGGTCGAACCGGGCGTTCACGCGGCCGGTGCTGGCACTGAGCTGCACGCCCTGCGCGAAGACGAGGTCGCTGCAGGCGCCATCCACCTCGAGCAACCAGGCCCGCGAGGGCGACGTCCACACCGCGAGCGACTCCGGCCCAAGCGGCGTCCAGCTGCTGACGCGGCCGAAGTACGGAAAGCTCTCCACCGGCGCGCCGGCGTGGTCCCGGTACAGCGCGAGCTGCCGGGCATCGCGCTCGGCGGGATTGGTCGCGCAGCCGGCGACGAGCGCGGCGAGCGCGAGGAAGGCGAGGGTGCGCATGGGTGTCTCCTGCATGGCGTGGCGGCCGCATGATGCGCCTCGCCCGGTCGCGCCGGAGGCGACGATCCGGCGCGGTGCGAAACGCGTTCATGGATCGTGCGGGTTGCCAAGGCATCCACCGATCCGTAACATTCCGCGTCCCACGGCCCGGCCGTGGTCGTGGCCGGGTAGCTCAGTTGGTAGAGCAGGGGATTGAAAATCCCCGTGTCGGGGGTTCGATTCCCTCCCCGGCCACCACGTATTCCAAGACCCTGCAGCGTCGCTGCGGGGTCTTTTCGTTTCAGGCGTCGCCGTCCGCTGAAGGCACGTAGCCCGCCGGCTTCTCCGCGCCGCCCGCGAACAGGAACTTCTCCATCTCCTCCTCGAGGAACTTCCGGTGCGCCGGGTTCATCGGCGACAGGCGGTTCTCGTTGATCAGCATCGTCTGGTGCGCGAGCCAGGCGGCCCACGCCTCCCGGCCGATCCCGGCGTAGACCCGTTGTCCAAGCGCCCCCGGCCAGGGCACGAAGTCGAGACCTTCGGCCTCGCGGCCGGAATAGTGGCAATGCACGAGACGGGTCATGTCAGTCCTCGTAGATCCGCGTGATCAGCCGTCGCACCGGCGCGGGGATGCCGAGCGATCGCGCGGCCTCGGCGTCGACCCAGGCGAGGTCGACGTCCTCGGCCGCGCGCGCGCCAGGCTCGGCGAGCAGTGCGAGCGGATGCAGCGTCAGGTGGTAGTGCGAGAAGGTGTGCTCGATGGATTGCAGCACGACCGGCAGGCCGCGTGGCGCGAGGTGCGTCCTGAGCCAGTCGTCGCGCGCCGCGGCATCGTCGAACTGCGGCAGCGACCACATCGAGGCCCATACGCCGGTGGCGGGGCGTCGCTGAAGGAGGAGGCGTCCCAGTCCGTCCCGGACGACGACGGCGAGCGCCTCGCGTCTGGGGAGCACGCGCGCGGGGCGCGGCGTCGGCAGCGCGGCGGTGCGCCCTTCGATGCGCGCCACGCAGTCCGCCTGCAGCGGACAGATCGCGCAGGCGGGCCGCGCGCGTGTGCAGACCGTCGCGCCCAGGTCCATCTGCGCCTGCGTGTAGTCGGCGAGGCGGGCGTCCGGCAATGCAGGATGCGCGACGTGCGCGCGTGCGTGGATCCAGAGCGTCCGCTCGACGGCGGGCAGCCCGGGCCAGCCCTCGACGCCGTGGTAGCGCGCGAGCACGCGCTTGACGTTGCCGTCGAGGATCGCGTGGCGGTCGTTCCACGCCTGCGAGGCGATCGCGGCCGCGGTGCTCGCACCGATGCCTGGCAGGGCGGCGAGCGCCACGACATCGCGCGGCAGTGCGCCATCGTGGCGATCCATGCAGATCCGCGCAGCCGCGTGCAGGTTGCGCGCGCGACTGTAGTAGCCCAGGCCGGACCACAGCGCGAGCACCGTGTCGGGTGCCGCGGCCGCGAGCGCGCCGAGGTCGGGCAGGGCATCGACGAAGCGCCGGAAGTACGGGATCGCCGTGCGCACCTGCGTCTGCTGCAGCATCACCTCCGACAGCCAGACGCGGTACGGCGTACGCGGATGCTGCCACGGGAGGTCATGGCGACCGCAGCGGCCGAACCAGGCGAGCAGGCGCGCGGCGAACGGCGCCTGCGTGGCGTCAACCCTCGCCATCGTCGATCTCGATCTCCACGCCGTGCAGCGTCATGCCGGGCGCGTCGAGGCGCGGGGTGCGCAGGCGTGCGTCGAGCGGCGGCAACGGCGTGCCGCGCGCATTCGCGTTCATCCATTCCAGCACGCGGGGCAGGCGGAACGCCGATTCCAGGGACGTCGCGGCGGACCGAATCTCGAGGCGCGAGGCGCCGGAGAAGTCGACAGGTCCCACGTAATCCAGCGAGAACGGGAGCGGCCCGCGCGGACGCGACAGAGGCGATGGCAGCGCGGGCCAGCCCGAGGGCCAGCGCCGCATCGTCCCGTCGAGCGAAAGCCCGAGTTCGCGGCCCCACCGGATCCGCCCGGCGCTGTCGAGATCAGGCACCTCGCGCCCCTGGCGCAGCACGAGACCGGCGGGCTCGATACGCAGGCCGCTGCGGTATCCGAGGCGGCCGGCGACTCCGAGGTCGAATTCGAGTGCCGCCTCGCCACCCCGGTAGCGGGCACGGGCGCCCATCGCGAAGCGATCCACGCCGAACCCGTCGTCGAACCGCGGTCGACCGCGTGCCAGCAGGTCGAAGTGCATTCGCCAGTCCGGACGCACCAGCGTCGCGATGCCCGCGACGCCGAGGCCTGCGCCGTCCGCCGGGCGCGCGAGCGTCGCGCGCACGTCGAACGGCAGCCGCGTCGAACCGGCGACCAGCCGGCCACGCAGCCGCGCACGCACGGGCGCAGCGGGCGCGAGCGTGGGCGCATCCACGTCGAGCGCCCCGACATGCCAGCCGTCGCCGTCGATGCGTCCATCGCGGACGACGAAACCATCGGTGAGGCGGGGGACCCGCGTCTCCGTGGTCTCCGGTCGCGTCGCCTGCCAGCGTTGCAGGGCGCGGATGTCGATTCGCGGCGCGTCGAGTTCGACGCGATGCACCACGAGATCGCGACCGCGCGAGCGCAACGTGGTCCACGGCATGGCGAGCAGGATGCGCTCGGCACGCAGCACGGGCGCCGCATCGCCCGGCATGCGGGCCTCGACGTCGCGCAGCACGATCTGCGGGTTTCCACGCAACCGGTATTCCGACACGCCCCGCGCGCTGATCTCCAGGCCGAGCGCACGGCCGCCCTGCGAGAGCACCACGGACGCGACCTGCTGCGGCCGCGTGGCCCATCGAACGAGGACCGCGAAGCACGCCAGGGCGACGATCAGCACCCCGAGTGCGATGCGACGGCGCCTCGAGCGCGAGGGTCGCGCGGCGGGAGCGCCGTCGTCACCGCGGTCGGCGGCGTCGCTCATCCGCGGCCGAGCGTTTCCGGCAGGAGCGCGTCGACGAAGGCGGCCGCATCGAATACGCGCAGGTCCTCGGGCCGCTCGCCGATGCCCGCGAAGCGGATCGGGATGCCAAATTCGCGGGCGAGCGCGAACACCACGCCGCCCTTCGCGGTGCCGTCGAGCTTGGTCACGACGAGCCCGGTGACGCCCACCGCGGCGTGGAACTGCCGGAGCTGCGAGAGCGCGTTCTGCCCAGTGGTGCCGTCGATCACCAGCAGGACCTCGTGCGGGGCGGCCGGATCGAGCTTCTGCAGCACGCGCTTGATCTTGCCCAGCTCCGCCATCAAGCCCTGCTGGGTGTGCAGGCGGCCGGCGGTGTCGGCGATGAGCACGTCCGCGCCGCGCGCCTTCGCGGCCTGCAAGGCGTCGAAGGCGACGGACGCGGCGTCCGCGTTCTGGCCCTGTGCGACCACCTGCACCCCGTTGCGCTCGCCCCAGGCCTGCAGCTGCGCGACCGCCGCGGCGCGGAAGGTGTCGCCCGCGGCGAGCATCAGCATGCGGCCTTCGTCCTTGAAGCGTCGCGCGAGCTTGCCGATGGTGGTCGTCTTGCCGACGCCGTTGACGCCGACGGTGAGCAGCACGAAGGGCTTTGCGCCGCGATCGATCTCGAGGGGGCGCGCCACCGGCTCGAGCATCGCGAGCAGATCGCTACGCAGCGCGACGAGAAGTGCGTTGGCGTCGGCGAACTCGCGCGCCTTCATCCGCCTGCGCAGGCGCTCGACGAGCTCGGTGGTGGCGGTGACGCCCACGTCCGCGGTCAGCAGTGCCGTCTCGATCTCATCCAGCAGGTCGTCGTCGAGCTTGGGATTGCGCGAGAACAGCCCGCCGATCGACCGGGTGAACGTGTTTCCGCGCAGCCGCTCCAGCCAGCCGCGCTTGCCGGCCGGAGCGGGGGCCGCGTCCGCGTCGGCGATGGGCGCCGACGGCGCCGTGGGCGACGGAGGGGCGATCGCGACGTCGTCGATCGCTTGAGCCGTCGGAAGAGGCTCCGGCAGCGCCGCATCAGGCGGTGCGGGCGACCCGGTCGCGACGTCCGTGGAAGATCCCACCTCGACGGCGGTCGGGGACGGCGCGATGTCGCGCGCAGCCGCGTCCACCCCATCCCGAGGCGACGCTTCGCTCCCGCCACCCGCGGGCGGCAGCGGCAGGGGCGTTCCGAACGCCGCCGCGATTTCCTCGTCGGAGAGCCGTCGATCGGGTTCGTTCGGCTTCTTGCGTCGCAGGAAACTCAGCATCGGGCAGCGGGATCTGGGGGAAAATGGCGGGCCATGCTAGCACCGGGCCTCCCGCCTCCCCGATGAACACCACGCCCGGAAAAGTCCGCCTGATCGCCGGTCGGTGGCGCGGCACGCGCCTGGACGTGCCGGCATCGCCGGGCCTGCGCCCGACGTCCGACCGCGTCCGCGAGACGCTGTTCAACTGGCTCGCGCCCTACCTGCCGGGCGCGCGCGTGCTCGACCTCTTCGCCGGAAGCGGCGCGCTGGGGCTGGAAGCACTCTCCCGGGGCGCTGCCGAGGCGGTACTCGTGGAGCGCGACGCCGCGCTCGCCGGCGCCCTGCGGGCCGCGCTGGCGCGCCTGCCCGACTCGGCCGGCGGGCGCGTGGTGCAGGGCGACGCACTGCAGGCGCTGCAGGGGAGCGGAGCGGTGTTCGACATCGTTTTCGTGGACCCGCCGTTCGCGGCGGGGCTCTGGGCCCGCGTCTGGCCGCTGCTCGCCCCACGGCTCTCTGCGGACGCACTCGTCTACGTCGAGGCGCCGGTCGACGCCGATCCCGGCGTGCCGGCGTCGTGGCCGCTGCACCGCGAAGGGCGAACGCGCGAGGTCCGGTACGCGCTCCATCGCGTCCCCGGGGCCGGATCGGCCGCTGATACACTCGACGCCGACCACGCGGCGGGGAGCCGCACCGAGTGATGTCCCGATGACCGCGGCCCGCCACCGCACAGCCGTCTACCCCGGCACGTTCGACCCGATCACCAATGGTCACATCGACCTGGTGGACCGGGCCGCGCCCCTGTTCGACCGGCTGATCATCGGCGTGGCCGAGAGCCCCGGCAAAGGCCCCGCGATGCCGCTCGACCTGCGCGTCCGGCTGGCCGAGGAAGCCGTCGCGCACCATCCGCATGTCGAGGTGCGCGGCTTCGACTGCCTGCTCGCGCACTTCGTCCGCGACATCGGCGCCGGCGTGCTGCTGCGCGGGCTGCGCGCGGTGTCGGACTTCGAATACGAGTTCCAGCTGGCGAGCATGAACCGCCACCTGATCCCGGAGGCCGAAACGCTGTTCCTGACGCCGGCCGAGCAGTACGGATTCATCTCCTCGTCGCTGGTCCGGGAGATCGCCCGGCTCGGCGGCGACGTCTCCGGCTTCGTGCCACCCGCGGTAGCTTCCGCGCTGCAGGACCATCGGCGGCGCACCTGACGACTCACCCAGAGGAAAACCCATGAAGATGCATCGCCTGCTCCTGATCGCCGCCATGACGCTGCCGTTCGCCGTCGCCTGCAAGCAGGAGGAGGCCGCACCGGTGAAGGCCGAGGCCCCGCCGGTCGCCGTGCCGACCACCAAGGACGAGGCCGCCTGGAACGCCTACCTGACGGACGTCGTCAAGCGCAATGCCGACGGCGCCCTGAGCGTGTACGCGTATACGCTGCCCGCGGCGGATTCCGAGGATTTCGCCGGTTCGTACGAGCGTCAGCTCGGCGAAGCGCAGACCGCGATGATGCGCGGCGGCGTCGAAGGCACGCTGCTGGCGTTCGGCTCGCCGGACTCGACCAAGAGCGCCGATCTCGCCATCGCCGCGCTCGAGAAGGCCGCGCCCGACTCCATGAAGGGCGTGCGCGTGCTGTTCATCGGCGACGCCGCGGATTCGGCGCGCGTCGAAGCGGCGGTCAAGCCGTCGGGCGCGACGTACAAGTTCGTCGAAGCCAAGTAACCCATCGCCTGGTGGGGTCCGACGGCCGGCGCATGCCGGCCGTCGTCGTTTGGGCCGATCGTTGCGCCGGCCGCGCCCGCCCGTGTCGCCCGCGTCAGCGTCGCGTCGGGCAGCGGGTGCGACAATCCATACCCCGGCCGTGCGCCCGGACCGCCATGTCGCTCAAGATCAACGAACTCTGCGTCAACTGCGACGTCTGCGAGCCCGCCTGCCCGAACCAGGCGATCTCGCAGGGCGAGGTCATCTATGTGATCGATCCGGCGCGCTGCACCGAATGCGTCGGTCACCATGACGAGCCGCAGTGCGTGGTCGTCTGCCCGGTCGAGTGCATCGACCCCGATCCCGTCCACCCCGAGACCCGCGAGGAGCTGCTGGCGAAGGCCATGCGGCTGGCCGGCGGTTCGCTGCCGGAGCCTGCCGATGCCTGAGACCCCGCGCGCCGTGATCGCCGTCCTGCTCGCCGCCGTGGTCGCGCTGCCGGCCGGGGCCGCCGCCAGGAAGTCGCCGCCGCCGCCGGGCACCGCGATCGCTAGCGCGCACGCCCTCGCCACCGACGCCGGCCACCAGATCGTGCGGGAGGGCGGCAATGCCTTCGACGCCGCGGTGGCGGTGTCCGCGGTCCTCTCCGTCGTGGAGCCGGTGAGTTCGGGTCTGGGCGGCGGCGGGTTCTTCCTGCTGCACGACGCGAAGCGCGGGCGGGATGTCTTCGTCGATGCGCGCGAAGTCGCGCCCGCCTCGGTGAGGCCCGACAGCTACCTCGACGCCAAGGGCGAGCTCGATCGCGACCGAGCGACCAACGGCCCCTGGTCGGCGGGTATCCCGGGCCTGCCTGCGGCATTCGTGCATCTGGCCGGCAAGTACGGCCGGCTGCCGCTGTCGAAGTCGCTCGCGCCCGCGATCCGCATCGCGCGCGAAGGGTTCCCGGTGTATGAGCGCCTGGCGGCCGGCTACCGCAGCCGCGCCAAGGTGATGGAACGCTATGCCGGCACCCGTGAGGTGTTCCTCGCGGACGGCGATGCGCCCGAGGTCGGCGAGCTGCTGGTGCAGCCCGACCTCGCACGCACGTTGGAGGCGATCGCGAAGGGCGGCTTCGACGGCTTCTACCGGGGCGAGGTCGCGCGCCGACTGCTCGAGGGCGTGGAAGGCGAGGGCGTGCGCTGGACCGCGCAGGACCTCGCCGGTTACCGCGTCCGGGAACGCGAGCCCCTGCGCTTCGAATACGACGGCTGGGAGGTCGTGACCGCGCCGCCGCCGTCTTCGGGCGGGATCGCACTCGCGCAGATGCTGCAGATGCTCGAGCCGTGGGATCTCGCGAAACTGCAGGAAGCCCAGCGCGTCCATCTGACCGTGGAGGCCATGCGCCGCGCGTACCGCGATCGCACGTTCTACCTCGGCGATCCGGACTTCGTGCGCGTGCCGTCCGCGCTCCTCGCGAGTTCGGGGTACGCCGCCGGACAGCGCTCGACGATCCATCCCGAGAAAGCAACGCCGAGCACGATGCTCTCGGGCGTGCCCACGCCGCTGGAGGACGAGGAGACCACGCACTTCTCGATCATCGACGCGGAGGGCAACCGCGTCGCCGCGACGCAGACGGTCAATCTGACCTACGGCTCGGGCTTCGTCCCGCGCGGCACCGGCGTGCTGCTCAACAACGAGATGGACGACTTCGCGCTCCGCCCCGGCACGCCCAACGCGTTCGGCGTCATGGGCTACGAAGCGAACGCGCCCAGGCCCGGCAAGCGCATGCTGAGCTCGATGACGCCGACGTTCATCGTCTCGGACGAGAAGGTCGCGGTGCTCGGCACGCCGGGCGGCAGCCGCATCATCACGATGGTGCTGCTGGGCATCCTCGGCTACGCCGACGGGCTCTCGCCCCAGCAGGTCGCGGCATTGCCCCGGTACCACCACCAGTGGCTGCCGGACGCGGTGCAGTTGGAGACGGGTGCGCTCGCCGAACCCACGGTCGCCGCGTTGCGCGCGATGGGACATACGATCGCCACGCCACCGCCGGCCGCCGACGGCCGCAGCTCCAGCCACGTCTGGGGCAACCTGCAGACGGTCCAGTGGAATCGGCGCGCCGGCACCCTGGAGGGCGGGAGCGATCCGCGCAATCCGGTGGGGAGTGCGAAAGTCGTCGGACGCCCCAGGTGACGGCTGCTTCGACGACGGTGATCGTTCGAACCGCCGACCGGTCGGCCGCCGCCCCGTGAGCCAGTCGATCGCCCATGTCGCGCTCGTCGTGCGCGACTATGACGAGGCGATCGCGTTCTATGTCGGCGTCCTCGGATTCGACCTGCTGGAGGACACCTACCAGCCGGCGCAGGACAAGCGGTGGGTCCTGGTGGCGCCCCCGGAAGGCGGCACGTCCCTGCTGCTGGCCCGCGCGACCACGCTGGAGCAGGAACGCGTGATCGGCGACCAGGCGGGCGGCCGCGTGTTCCTGTTCCTCCGCACCGACGACTTCGAGCGCGACTACGCCCGTTATCGCGAGGCGGGCGTGCGATTCGTGCGTGGGCCTACCGTCGAGGCCTATGGCACCGTCGCGGTCTTCGAGGATCTCTACGGCACGCGCTGGGATCTGATCGAATACGCGAGCGCAGCCCGGGCGATGCCCTGATCGCGGCGATGGTGCTGTCGATGACCGGCTGCGCGTGAGGCGCGAGGGCGGCTGGACGCTCGATCAGTGGACGAAGCGAAACGCCCGTAGGGTGGGCGCGCCAGGTTTCGAACACGTCATTGACGCCGGGACCTGGCACCGGGCCGGGCGGTGGTCTCCACGGCGACGCTGAAGCTGCGGCTCTGCGTCCCCTCGAGCGCGCCGACACCGACGACATGCCGCGCGACTTCCTCGCCGCGCTCGTTCCGGATCACGACCGTCATGGTGTATTCGAGTGCCTCGCCGGCCGTGCCCGCGCCGATGCGGCCTTCCACCAGGAGCGCGGTCTCCCGCCGCGCATCCGTACCCGCCGACGCCTCGAAGCGCAGGTGGTGGCGGCAGGCGGGGCAGACGCTCGCGCTCTCGAGGATCGTCGCCTTGCAGTGCGGACAGGTCCGTGTCGCGCCCGGGGTTCCCGGACGGGGGGCGCTCATGCCGCGCCGCCGGCCTCCGGCATGGCATCGGCCTTGCCGTTCTTGCGCGCCGGGGACTCGCCCTCCCAGCCGAACTCGACCATGCCGCGCATGCGGGCGCCGGGTGCGACGGTGACGGTGCCGGCCTTGACGTCCCCGACCATCGAACCACTGGCGACCACCTCGACGCGCTGGGCCGCCTCGATGTTGCCCTCGAGCTCGCCCGCGACGACCACGCGCTGCGCGCGCACGCCGCCGTTGACGCGCGCACCGACCTCGATCGTCAGGTCGCCCTCGACCGCGATGTCGCCGGTGAACCGACCGGCGATGCGCACGTGGCCCGCGCCCTGGATGCGGCCTTCGATCGAGATGTCGGACGCGATCACCGATTCCTTCACCTCGCGCGCGGCGGCACGAGCCGGCGTGGCGGCCGTCGGCGCGGACGTCTGCGGCGGAAAGCTGATCTCGTCGTTGCCCGGCTGGCGGCCGAGCGCGGTCTCCTGCGGGGCAGGGGTGTCGCGCTTGGCACTGGACGTCGGGTTGAAGATGGCCATGGCGGGGCTCCTGGGGATGGAGCCGACGCGGCGACGTCGCGCGGCGTCGGCGGTAGGCGCCCGCATCGCGGCGGGCCGGGGGAAGCCGGACCTTATCACGCGACGTACACGCGAAAACCGTGACGCGCCCGCCACTGCGGGCGCCGGGTGTCACATGCGGAACACCCCGAAGCGCGTGCGCTCGTCGATCGGCGCATTCAGGCTCGCCGACAGGCCGAGGCCGAGCACACGGCGGGTGTCGGCCGGATCGATGATGCCGTCGTCCCACAGACGCGCGGTCGCGTAGTACGGATTGCCCTGGGTCTCGTACTGCTCACGGATCGGCGACTTGAATGCCTCCTCGTCTTCCGCGGGCCACGTGCCGCCGCTGGCCTCGATGGCGTCGCGCCGGACGGTCGCGAGCACGCTGGCCGCCTGCTCGCCCCCCATCACCGAAATCCGGGCGTTGGGCCACATCCACAGGAAGCGCGCGCCGTACGCACGGCCGCACATCGCGTAGTTGCCGGCGCCGAAGCTGCCGCCGATCACCACGGTGAACTTCGGCACGTGGGAGCATGCGACCGCGGTGACCATCTTGGCGCCGTCCTTCGCGATGCCGGCGTTCTCGTATTTGCGGCCCACCATGAAGCCCGTGATGTTCTGCAGGAATACCAGCGGGATGCCGCGCTGGTTGCACAGCTCGATGAAGTGCGCGCCCTTGAGTGCGCTCTCGGCGAAGAGGATGCCGTTGTTGGCGACGATGCCGACCGGATAGCCGTGCAGGTGCGCGAAGCCGGTCACGAGCGTCTTGCCGTAGCGCGCCTTGAACTCCTGCAGCTCGCTGCCATCGACGATCCGCGCGATCACCTCGCGGATGTCGAAGGGGCGGCGGGCATCCTTCGGGACGATGCCGTAGAGCTCGTCGGCGGGATGGAGCGGCTCGCGCGGCGGTCGCGTGGCGACCGGCAGCACCTTTCGCCGATTGAAGTGCCCGACGATGTCGCGTGCGATCGACAGGGCATGCACGTCGTTCTCGGCGAAGTGGTCGGCGACGCCCGAGACGCTCGTGTGGACGTCCGCGCCGCCCAGCGCCTCCGCATCGACGACCTCGCCCGTGGCGGCTTTCACCAGCGGCGGGCCGCCGAGGAAGATCGTGCCCTGTTCCTTGACGATGACGCTCTCGTCGCACATCGCCGGCACGTACGCGCCGCCCGCGGTGCAACTGCCCATCACGACCGCGACCTGCGGAATGTTGAGCGCCGACATCCGCGCCTGGTTGTAGAAGATGCGCCCGAAGTGCTCCTTGTCGGGGAAGACCTCGTCCTGCAGGGGCAGGAACGCACCGCCGGAGTCCACCAGATAGACGCAGGGCAGCCTGTTCTCGAGTGCGACTTCCTGTGCGCGCAGATGCTTCTTCACGGTCATCGGGAAGTAGGTGCCGCCCTTCACCGTCGCGTCGTTGGCGACGATCACCACCTCCTGGCCCATCACGCGCCCGATGCCGCAGACCATCCCCGCGGCGGGAGCCGCGTCGTCGTACATGCCCTCGGCCGCGAGCGGCGCGATTTCCAGGAAAGGCGAGCCGTCGTCGAGCAGCGCCGTGACGCGGTCTCGCGCGAGCAGCTTCCCGCGTGCCGTGTGCTTGGCCCGCGCCTTTTCCCCGCCGCCGTCCGCGGCACGTGCCAGACGCCGGCGCAGCTCGTCGACCAGCGCGCGATGGTGCTCGCTGTTTTCCTGGAAGGCGACGGAGCGCGGGTCGAGCTGGCTCTGGATGACGGTCATGCGATGGGGCTCGGAGCGGGACGCGGGATCAAACCACATCGCGCCCGGAGCAGCCAGCGCGAAGCCCGTGCCCGGGTGCATGCCGTCGCGGACGACGTCTTGTTTCGGTGGAACGGCGGACGCCCTTATCACGCCCGGGATGCGGCGGATCGGCGGCGCCGACGCCGCGCCCATATCGTTGCGGGATCGCGCGTGCGCGAAACCCTCGATGCGGATCACGCCGGAAGGCCAAGCGATGCCACGTCGCGGCGGCGAGGGCAGGGCGGGAGCGTTAGAACGAAGAAGGCCCGCTTTCGCGGGCCTTCCAGTGGAGCGTACGAGAACGACTCAGTTGTTGTTCTCGGCTTCTGCAGCGGCGTTCTCGGCCTTGTTCGCCACGTTGTTGGCGGCGTTCGCGGCGTCCTGCGCGGCATTGGCGGTCGCGTTGGCGGCATCGGCAGCCGCCTCGTTGGCGGCGGCGGCGGCGGCGTCGGCCGCCTGGTCGACGGCCTGGCCGGCCTCGGCGGCGGCTTCGCCGGTCGCGGCGGCGGCGGCGTCGACGCCCTCGGCGGCGGCGTTGCCCGCGGCGGCAGCGGCATCGGCGGCGGCGTCGCCCGCGTTCTCGGCGGCGGCGCCGGCCTCGGCGGTCTCGCCCTGGGCGGTGGCGGTTTCGTTCTTGCAGGCCGACAGGGCGAGCACGGCGGCGGCGAGGAGGACGTAGAGCTTGGTGTTCATTGCATTCTCCGGAGGAGTTGTCTGAGGGAGTGGAGCATGGCAGTCAGGCAACGCCAGTGCGCGCATCGCTCGGCGAGTGCCGGCATTCGTTCACTGACAAAAAAAGCCGTCGGCCTGGACCGACGGCTTCTTCTGATACTACAACTACGGCTGTCAGTAAATTACTGAGCCGGAGCCTGCTCGGTCGCCGGAGCGTCGGCAGCCGGGGCAGCAGCGTCGGCAGCCGGAGCAGCGGCGTCGGCCGGGGCAGCAGCGTCGGCAGCCGGAGCAGCGGCGTCGGCCGAGGTGGCGGCAGCGGCGTCGGTCGCAGCGGCGTCGGCCGTCGCGGCGGCGTCAGCAGCCGGGGCAGCAGCGGCGTCGGTGGCAGCAGCGTCGGCAGCCGGAGCGGCGTCGGCGGCGGCGGTGTCGGCCTGCTCCTGCTTCGAGCAGGCGGTCAGGGCCAGGCCCAGAGCCAGGGCGAGCAGAGCCTTGTTGATCGTCATTGTTCTATTCCTCGTCGTTAGTTGAAAACGCGCCTTCGCGCGTCGTTGACAATGATGACAAGCACGGTTGGCATGTCAAGAGACGCCATGACCAACGGCATCTTACAACTTCTTAACTTCAGAGCATCTCGACCGCGATCGCGGTGGCTTCGCCACCCCCGATGCACAGCGACGCGACGCCGCGCCTCGCGCCGCGCGCCTGCAGCGCATGCAGCAGGGTCACCACCAGGCGCGCACCGCTCGCGCCGATCGGATGGCCCAGCGCCACCGCGCCGCCATTGACGTTGAGCTTCTCGTGCGGGATCCCGAGGTCCTTCATGGGCGCCATGGCGACGCAGGCGAAGGCCTCGTTGACCTCGAACAGATCGACGTCATCGACGGTCCAATTCGCCTTCTCCAGCACGCGGCGGGTGGCTTCGACGGGTGCCGTGGTGAACCACTCGGGCTCCTGCGCATGGCCGGCATGGGCGACCACGCGCGCGATCGGCGTGGCGCCCAGGCGCTGCGCCGTCTCGGCCGACATCAGCACCGTGGCGGCCGCGCCATCGGAGATCTTCGAGGACGTCGCGGCCGTCAGCAGGCCGTCCTTGCCGAAGGCGGCGCGCAGCGAGGGAATCTTCGAGGCGTCGATCTTGCCGGGTTCCTCGTCGGTGTCGACCACGACCTCGCCCTTGCGGCCCTTGACCGTCACGGGCGCGATCTCCGCCTTGAAGGCGCCGGACTGCACGGCGTCCTGTGCGCGGCGCACGCTCTCGGCCGCATAGGCGTCGAGCGCCTCGCGGCTGTACTCGTAGGTGCTGCACGTGGCGTCGCCGAAGACGCCCATCGCCTTGCCGTCGTACGGGTTCGTCAGGCCGTCGTGCGCCATGTGGTCGAGGAACTCGGCCGAGCCGTAGCGGATGCCGGTTCGGGAGTTGTTGAGCAGGTGCGGGGCATTGGTCATCGACTCCATGCCGCCCGCCACCACGACCTCGGCCGAGCCGGCGCGGATCATGTCGGCGGCCAGCATGATCGCCTTCATGCCCGAGCCGCAGACCTTGTTGATGGTGATGCAGGTGGCCGACGTGGGCACGCCCGCGGCGATCGCGGCCTGGCGCGCCGGCGCCTGGCCGAGGCCGGCGGGCAGCACGCAGCCCATGATCACTTCCTGGACCTGGTCCGCCGGGACCCCGCCGTGCTCGAGCGCGGCGCGGATCGCGGTAGCGCCCAGCTGGGGCGTCGGCACGCCGGTGAACTGGCCGAGGAAGGAACCGATGGCGGTGCGCTTGGCACCGACGATGACGACATCGCTCATGGCGAACTCCGGTGTGGAGGCCGGCACGGAGGCCGGAATCGCCCGATTATGCGGCGGCTTGTTGCGCTGCCGCAAACGTCCGAAAGGACGATGTCGGTCGCCTTCGATGCGCCACGTGCACGTCGCGTGAAAGCTCAGCGTGGCAGGCGTGCCGCGAAGTCGGCGAGGGCGCGGCGGAAGCGCGCGGCGTCCTCGAAGAACGCCATGTGGCCACCATCGAGCAGCACGGTGGTCGCGTCCGGGTAGCGGAAGGCCTCGTGGTGCTTCGTGCCGGTCACGTAGTCCTCCCGGCCCGCGACCACCAGCACGGGAACGCCGACCTGCGCCGTCGCCGGGGACATGTCCTGCACGTACCGCCCCGGGTCGCCGCGGAACAGGCCCTGGGCCATCGCCGTGTTGGCGGCCTTCGGGCGGTTCGCGGCGAGCAGCGCCTGCCCACGGATCCGCGCGGCATCGTCGGCGTACTGAAGGCGGTCGGCGAGGCCGGCCTGCGCGAGCATGCCGAGCACCATGAAGTAGCGCTGCGGAAGGGGCGCCGCGGGGTCGATCGGCGGGCGGCGATCGGCCGGGATCAGCGCATGGCCACGTGCGGCCGAGCTCTCCATCGACGCGGGCAGGTTAAGCAGGCTGCTGACGTGGACGATCGCCGTGACCCGATCGGGATGCGCCTCCGCGTACGCCTGCGCGATCAGGCCGCCGAAGGAGTACGCGACGAGCGTCCAGCGATCGAGCCCGAGATGGCGCCGCAGTTCCTCCAGGTCGGCGACCTGGCGATCGAGCGAGTAGTCGCCGTCGGACGCGCTCGCCGATGCTCCGCTGCCGCGCTGGTCGAGCCACGTGATGCGGAAGTGCGTCTCGAGCGCTCCGTCCGAGAGCAGGCGGAACGCATGGCTGCCGGAACCGGGGCCGCCATGCACGAAGACGGCCGGCGGGCCCTTGCCGGCGACGTCGTACGCCAGGGCGACGCCGTCGCTCGTCGTGAACGAGGTGGCAGGGGCCGTCGCCGACGGGGTGTCGGCATCCCGGGCGGACGCGGCGAACGGCAGCATGGCGAACACCATGAGCCCGGCGACGAGGATGCAGCGAAGAGGCGATGCGCGTTCCATGCGTGAACTCCTGGTCAGGGATTGCCGGCGAACAGCTCGCGTCCGATCAGCATGCGGCGGATCTCGTTGGTGCCGGCGCCGATGGCGTAGAGCTTGGCGTCGCGCAGAAGGCGCCCGGTCGGGTATTCGTTGATGTAGCCATTGCCGCCGAGCGCCTGGATGGCCTCGAGCGCGACCTGCACCGCGGCTTCGGAGGCGTTGAGCAGGCAGGAAGCGGCGTCGATGCGCGAGCGGTGCCCGGCGTCGTAGTCGCGGGCGACCTGGTAGGCGAAGGCGCGGCTGGCCTGCAGCGCGGTGTACATGTCGGCGACCTTGCCCTGCATCAGCTCGAAGCAGCCGATCGGCGTGTCGAACTGCTTGCGCTCGCGGACGTAGGGGAGGGTGATGTCCATCGCCGCCTGCATCAGCCCGAGCGGGCCACCGGTGAGCACGAGGCGCTCGGTGTTGAGGCCGCTCATCAGCACCTTCACGCCGTTATGGACCTCGCCGAGCACGTTGGCGGCGGGGATCTCGCAGTCCTCGAACACCAGCTCGCACGTGTTGGAGCCGCGCATGCCCAGCTTGTCGAGCTTCTGCGCGGTCGAGAAGCCCTTCATGCCCTTCTCGACGATGAAGGCGGTCATGCACTTGCTGCCCGCGTCCCTGCCGGCGGTGCGCATGTAGACGACCAGCACGTCGGCCTCGGGGCCGTTGGTGATCCACATCTTGTTGCCGTTGGCGACCCAGACGTCGCCCCGCAACTCGGCACGGCAGCTCATCGAGCCGACCACGTCCGAACCCGCACCGGGTTCGCTCATCGCGAGCGCACCCTTCCATTCGCCCGTGCAGAGCTTCGGCAGGTACGCGTGGCGCTGCTCTTCCGTGCCGTTCGCGTAGAGGTTGCTCACGCAGAGATTGGAGTGCGCCCCATAGGACAGGCCGACCGAGCCGGACGCCCGCGAGATCTCCTCCATCGCCACCAGGTGCGCCAGGTAGCCCATCTCGCTGCCGCCGTACTCGCCCGGCACCGTCAGCCCGAGCAGCCCCATCTCGCCGAGCTTCGGCCACAGGTCCTGCGGAAAGGCGTTGTCGTGGTCGATCTGCGCCGCACGCGGCGCGATCTCGGCTTCGGCGAAGCGACGCACGGCGTCGCGCAGGGCATCGATCTCTTCACCCAGGGGGAAGGGACGCATGGAGTCTCCGTTCAATCGTCCGAATGCATGACGGGGCGCGCGGCCCCGTCATGTGCTGCAGGTTACGGCTCAGTGCCCGCCGCGGATGCGGCCCTCGAAGCGCGGCTTCGAGCGGCCCAGCGGCAGCTTGAGCTTGCCGAGCATCGCGATGCGCTCCTCGGCCATGCGGTCGGCGGCCTTGTAGGTCGGGATGCCGTCGCGGTCGGCGATCTCGTAGATGCGCGCGAGGTTGTGGTAGATCGTGCGCATCATGCGCATGGCGCGCTCGCGGTTGTAGCCCGTGATCTCGAGCGCGACGTTCATCACGCCGCCCGCGTTCACCGCGTAGTCCGGGGCGTACACGATGCCGCGCTTCTCGACCTCGTCGCCGATCGCATTGTTGGCGAGCTGGTTGTTCGCCGCGCCGCAGATCACCTTCGCCTTGAGGCGCGGCAGCGTGTTCTCGTTGACGGTGCCGCCGAGCGCGCACGGCGAGTAGACGTCCGCCTGCACGTCGTAGATCTCGTCGGTGCCCACGGCCTCGGCGCCGAGCTCGTCGACCGCGCGGGTCACCAGGCTCTTGTTGATGTCGGTGACGAAGACCTTGGCGCCGCGCTCGCGCAGCAGCTTCACGAACTCCATGCCGACGTGGCCCAGGCCCTGCACCGCATAGCTGTACTGGCCGACTTCCTCGTTGCCGTACTTGCGGTTGAGCGTGGCCATCAGGCCCTGCAGCGTGCCGTAGGCGGTGAACGGCGACGGATCGCCCGAGCCGCCGTGGACCTGGTGCACGCCGGTGACGTATTCGGTCTCGCGGTAGACGTACTCCATGTCGTTGACGTCGATGCCCACGTCCTCGGCGGTGATGTAGCGGCCGCCCAGCGAGTCGACGAACTTGCCGAACGCGCGGAACAGCGCCTCGGACTTGTCCTTGGCCGGGTCGCCGATGATCACGGCCTTGCCGCCGCCGATGTCCAGGCCCGCCACCGCGTTCTTGTAGGTCATGCCGCGCGACAGGCGCAGCACGTCGTTGAGCGCCTCCTGCTCGCTGGCGTACGGCCACATGCGCGTGCCGCCCAGCGCGGGACCGAGCACGGTGTTGTGGATCGCGATGATGGCCTTGAGGCCCGCGTCCTTGTTGTGGCAGAAGACGACCTGCTCGTGGCCGGTGGTGTCGAGGGTTTCGAAGATCATCGAAGGCTCCGCGCCGGCACCGACGAGGTCGCGATGCGCCTCCGGCCGACTGGTTTGGTTAAGTCGTTGAATCGAAAGGGTGGCGCGACGTGCCCGGCCCGGAACCGCCCGACACAGAAGCGGGATTTTAGTCCATCCGCGTTATCGGGGCCTGCACGTGGCACGCGCGCGGCTCCGATGGAGCGCCCTTCGGCGGCGTACGGCCGGCGGCGCGCAGCGCTCGCGGCGGGTCGTGTCGACGTGCGCCGCGCCGGCGGTCAGTACGCGCGGTAGGCGCGCTCGCGCAGCCACAGCGTGGCGAGCCATTTCTCCCCGCGCTCGACGGGAAGGCCGGCATGCAGCGAGTCCGCATCCGGCCGGCCCTCGGCATCCAGGCTGTCGAAGACCACCGCACGCCCGGCCTCGGGCGCCACGCGTGCGCCGGCTGCCGGGAAATCGGTCGCCCCGCCCTCGAGCGGCGTGTTGAGGTAGGCGCAGATCGTGCGCTGGCGGTTGCCCGCCGAAGGGCGGTCGCGCTCGATGGCCTCGGGCGGCAGGTAGTCGCGGTGCGGGCGGTATTCCTGGCCCGGCGCGTAGCGCAGCACGATCAGCTGCTCCGCATGCACCAGCTCGACGCCCGCCGCGGCGGCCATCCGCAGCTGCACCAGGCGCAGCGCGAAGTCCTCCAGCAGCGGGTCGAACGAGGCGTCGCTGCTCGTGCGCAGCGTCAAGCGCGCGGCTTCGCCCGCGGACGCGTCGTGCACGCGCGAGGGCCGCAGCATCGGCTGCGCGCTCGCCACCAGCAGGCGGCATTCGTCGACCGAGAGCAGGCCGTCGAACTGCACGATGCGCGGCTTCTCCCCGAGGACGACGGGATCCGGCGGATCGAGCACCTCGTCCAGGGTGAGCGTCGCGGGCGGCGCGGGGCGCTTGGGCGCCGCGGGCACGGCGATGATCTCGGGCAGGTCCGGATAGCCGCCCTGGCGTAGCCGTGCCTTCAGCTGCTGCGCCGCCTCTAGATTGGCGGTCACGCCCTCGCCCCGGCGCAGGCGCTCGGCCAGCAGCTGCGCGGCCACGGCGTCGCCCCGGCCGGCCGCGTGGTCGAGGAGCTGCACCGCCATCGCCTGGTCCTGCAGGTTCGGCTTGCGCCCGAAATGGATCGCCGCTGCGCGCAGCGCCGGCGGATGCCCCGCCTGCACCGCGGCCAGCAGGCGCTCGGCCACCTTGCCGTCGCGGGGCAGGGCACGGCCGCCCAGGCCGATCAGCGCGAGGAAATAGCCCGCGACGGGCTGGCCCAGGGCCTCGGCGCGCTCGAACGAACGCACCGCCAGTTCGGCGTCCTCGTCCGTGCCGACGCCGTAGAGGTGCATGCGGCCGACCTCGATCATCGACCCCGGGTGGCCCGCCTTCGCGCCGCGGACGTGCACCTCGAAGGCCTCCTCCATCCGCATCGCGGCCACCAGGCTGGTGGCATAGCGGAAGAGGGCGTCCGGCGCGCCGGAGCCGGCGGCCGCGCACAGCGCGTCGAGGTCATTCGGATTCGTCATGGCGACAGCGTAACCGACCCTACGCAGGCCTCAGGCCGCGTACGGAGCCCGCGCTACAATCGGCCCATCCTTAGTAATACGTGTGCGAACCGCTCATGAGCTCGCCTGCCGATCGCCTGCCCGAAACCACCGCCAGCGCCACCGAAGCCGCGACCCCGCTGCGCTTCGTGACGGCCGCGAGCCTGTTCGACGGCCACGACGCCGCCATCAACATCATGCGCCGCCTGATCCAGGCGCAGGGCGCCGAGGTCATCCACCTGGGCCACAACCGCTCGGTCGAGGACGTCGTGCGCGCCGCGCTGCAGGAGGATGCCGACGGCATCGCGCTCTCGTCCTACCAGGGCGGCCACGTCGAGTACTTCAAGTACATGGTCGACATGCTCAAGGAGCGCGGCGCCGGCCACATCCGCGTCTTCGGCGGCGGCGGCGGCACGATCACCCCCGAGGAGATCCGCGAGCTGCAGGCCTACGGCGTGGAGCGCATCTACCACCCGAACGACGGCATGCACATGGGCCTCGTCGCGATGATCGAGGACGTGATCCGCCGCGCCTCGCAGGCGCGCGTGGAGAACGCCCCGCCCACGCAGAACCCGGCGATCGACGACGAGATCGCGCTCGGCCGCATGCTCTCCGCCATCGAGGAGGGCGCGCTCGACGAGGCGCAGCTGCAGCACCTGCGCAAGCAGTGGCAGCTCGCCGGCAGCAAGACCCCGGTCGTGGGCATCACCGGTACCGGCGGCGCGGGCAAGTCGTCGGTCACCGACGAGCTGCTCAACCGCTTCCTCGCCAACTTCCCCGAGATGCGCATCGCCGTGATCTCGGTCGACCCCACCCGCCGCCGCACCGGCGGCGCGCTGCTGGGCGACCGCATCCGCATGAATTCGCTGCGCTCCGCCCGCGTCTACATGCGCTCGATGGCCACGCGCCGCCAGCACGCGGCCACCAACGTGGTGCTGCGCGACTGCATCGGCTTCCTCAAGGGCATCGGCTATGACCTCGTCATCGTCGAGACGGCGGGCATCGGCCAGTCCGACTCGGAGATCGTCGACCTCGTCGACTTCCCGATGTACGTCATGACGAGCGACTTCGGCGCCCCGAGCCAGCTCGAGAAGATCGACATGCTCGACTACGCCGAGCTCGTCGTGCTCAACAAGTTCGACAAGCGCGGCGCCGAGGACGCCCTGCGCGACGTGCGCAAGCAGTGGAAGCGCAACCGCGTGGCCTTCCAGACCAAGGACGAGGACGTCCCGGTCTATCCGACCATCGCCAGCCAGTTCAACGACCCCGGCGTCAGCTGGATGTTCTCCAACCTCTGCCGCCTGCTGCGCGAGAAGCTGCAGCTCCCGGAGGAGAAGTGGAACCCGGACCTCGACACCTCGCTCAAGGAGCCGCGCGCCACGGTGCTGATCCCGGGCAGCCGCGTGCGGTATCTCGCCGAGATCGCCGAGCAGGGCCGCTCCATCAACCGCCAGATCGAGACACAGGCCGAGATCGCCGACCGCGCGCAGTCGATGTGGCAGGCGCTCGAAGCGCTCGGTGACGCCGCGCTGCCGAAGGCGCTCGACCTCTACCCGCGCGAGGCGCTCACCGATGGCGGCGACCGCACGCTGCTCACGCTGCGCCAGCGCTACAACGACGCCGTCCAGTCGCTCACCTCCGAGGCGCTCAAGCTCCTGCGCGAGTGGCCCGCGCGCCTGAAGTCGATCACCGACGAGGTCAACGAGTACAAGGTCCGCGACAAGACGATCCGCGTCGAGAACTACCGCGAGTCGCTCTCGCACCAGAAGATCCCGAAGATCGCGGCGCCCACCTACAAGGGCTGGGGCGAGCTGCTGACGTTCCTGCAGAAGGAAAACCTGCCGGGCGACTACCCGTACACCGGCGGCGTCTATCCGTATCGCCGCACCGGCGAGGACCCGATCCGCATGTTCGCGGGCGAGGGCACGCCGGAGCGCACCAATCGCCGCTTCCATTACCTGAGCCTCGGCCAGCCCGCCGCGCGCCTGTCCACCGCCTTCGACAGCGTCACGCTGTACGGCGAGGACCCGGCGCCGCGCCCGGACATCTACGGCAAGATCGGCAACTCGGGCGTCAACATCCCCACGCTCGACGACATGAAGAAGCTGTACTCCGGCTTCGACCTGTGCGCGCCCACCACCTCCGTCTCGATGACGATCAACGGCCCCGCGCCGATGATCCTCGCGATGTTCATGAACACCGCGATCGACCAGCAGGTGGAGAAGTACCTGCGCGAGGACGAATCGCGCTGGATCGCCGCGCGCAGCAAGATCGACAGGATGTACGAAGGCCGCGAGCGCCCGACGTACGCCGGCCCGCTGCCCGAAGGCAACGACGGCCTGGGCCTGGGCCTGCTGGGCGTCACCGGCGACGAGGTCGTCGAGCCCGAGGTCTACGAGCGCATCAAGGCGCAGACCCTGCAGACCGTGCGCGGCACCGTGCAGGCCGACATCCTCAAAGAGGACCAGGCCCAGAACACCTGCATCTTCAGCACCGAGTTCGCCCTGCGCATGATGGGCGACATCCAGCAGTACTTCGTGGATCGCAAGGTCCGCAACTTCTACTCGGTGTCGATCTCGGGCTACCACATCGCCGAAGCCGGCGCGAACCCGATCAGCCAGCTCGCCTTCACCCTGAGCAACGGCTTCACCATCGTCGAGTACTACCTCGCGCGCGGGATGAAGATCGACGACTTCGCGCCCAACCTGTCGTTCTTCTTCAGCAACGGCATGGATCCGGAGTACACCGTCATCGGCCGCGTCGCCCGCCGCATCTGGGCCCGCGCCATGCGCGAGCGCTACGGCGCGTCCGCGCGCAGCCAGATGATGAAGTACCACATCCAGACCAGCGGCCGGTCACTGCATGCGCAGGAGATCCAGTTCAACGACATCCGCACCACGCTGCAGGCGCTGTACGCGCTGTTCGACAACTGTAACTCCCTGCACACCAACGCCTACGACGAAGCCATCACCACGCCCACGGAAGAGAGCGTGCGCCGCGCCGTCGCGATCCAGATGATCATCAACAAGGAGCTGGGGCTGAACTTCAACGAGAACCCCTGGCAGGGCAGCTTCATCGTCGACAAGCTCACCGACATCGTCGAAGAGGCCGTCTACAAGGAGTTCGAAGCCATCTCCGAGCGCGGCGGCGTGCTGGGCGCCATGGACACCATGTACCAGCGCGGCAAGATCCAGGAAGAGTCGCTCTACTACGAGCACAAGAAGCACGACGGCTCGCTGCCGCTGGTGGGCGTCAACACCTTCCTTGGCAAGGACGGCCATTCCGACGTGGCCACCGAGATCGAGCTCATCCGCTCGACCGAGGAAGAGAAGGGCCAGCAGATCACCAACGTGGCCGGCTACCAGCAGAACCGGAACACACGGGCCGGGGAGGGCCTGCGCTTCCTGCAGAAGACCGCCCGCGAGCGCCGCAACGTATTCGAGGCGCTGATGGAGGCGGTCAAGACGCATTCGCTGGGGCAGATCAGCCATGCGTTGTATGAGGTGGGTGGGGAGTACAGGCGGAATATGTGACTCAGCTCGCGTTGATTTGGGCGGTGACGATCGGTTTGTAGGCTTCGCAAGGGGGCATTGTGCGTCTTACCGGTATCCGCATCAGAAATTACAAGTCTCTGCGCGACGTCTTTCTCGCTCCGAGCGAGTTCTCTGTCTTCGTCGGGAGAAATGGGTCGGGAAAGTCAAATTTCGCTGATGCTCTGGAGTTCTTGGCGATCGCTTACGGAAGCAATCTTGAGCATGCGATCGCCAAGAAGGGCGGCTTCGAGAACATTGCCCACAGAAAAGAGCGGCGCTCGCGGTCGGCCGTTTGCTTCGACATAGAGGTGGAAGCGACGTTGAGCGAGGCTGAAGTCCTAGGTCCAGTTCTCCTGCGGCGCGTTGAGAAGGCCGGGCACAGAACCTTCCGCTTCAGACACTCCTTCAGCATCAAGGCAGCTGGCGCTTCGATTCGAAGCGAGTTCAAGATTGTCGACGAACGTCTTGAGCTAATTAGTTGGAAGGCTGGCGTCGACGGATACGAGTGGCTAGAGATCAATCGTGACGTCGAAGGTCGGTTGGTAATTCAGGGTGATTCGCGGTCAATCATCGCTGACATGACGTTCATAGGTGCCCATGGGTGGGATGCCGAGCAGAACGCTGAGCTTGCACTTGCGCCAACGGAGATGATCTTTGCGTTTCCGTTCATTCGTCCGAGGTTGGTCGGGCGATTTACCAGTTGGTTGAGCAGGCTTTCGATCTTTCAGGTTTCACCGGAGGTGTCACGCCACGCTGGAGTGCCGACTCCAAACCCCGTTCTTTCGTCCAGAGGCGAGAACCTGCCAGCGGTGATCGACTGGCTGCAGGCCAAACGGCCCAAAGAATGGAAACTCATCCTTCGGGGAATGCGAGAGATCGTCCCGGAGCTTGATGAGATCTCCGTGCATTACTTGCACACGCGCACTCTTGGCTTACAGTTCAAAGAGCGCGGGGTCGGTAGGCCCTGGGGTGCTGAGGACGTTAGCGACGGCACGATCCGCTCGCTAGCAATGCTAGTCGCGTGCTTTGACCCACGCATCTCGGCGCTCGTTCTTGAGGAACCGGAGAATTCACTGCACCCGTGGATCATTCGCGAGGTGGTCAAACAGCTGCGAAAGCTCTCCGGAGACAAAACCGTCCTAGTCACGACACACTCGCCAATCGTTCTAAACGCCGTTAGACCGTCCGAGGTCTGGGTCGTATTTAAGCGTGATGGTGAAACGCAGATTAAGCCGCTCACTTCCTTTGATGCGTCTCTTGAAGACGACTGGGAAAAAGGGATGTACCGACTTTTCGACTACCTCGAGTCGGGCGCTGTCGTCGAAGCTGTGCCGGCGGGGGAGTGATGCGAATCGGTATTGTCGTAGACGGCCAAGCGGAGGCCATCTCGCTTCGTTCGTTGTTGGATCGGCTAAGCATCACAGGGGTGACCGTGGCCCCTCCTCTATACGCAGATATGCAGCCCCACGCCTCTCCAGCGCAAGTTGTGCGAGCGTCAGAAGGGAGGATCGTGATGTGTCGCCAGCGAAGCTGTGAACGCGTAGTCGTTCTTCTCGATCACGAAACTCGTGCGGATTGTCCGGGTATCAGGGCTGAAGCCATTCGTCAAGCCTTCACGTCGGCCGGTCATCTCGACGTAGACGTGGTGGTCAAGAATCGGTGTTTTGAGAACTGGCTCATCGCGGACCTAGAGGCACTTCGCGCGCGCTCGCCGCGAAAGTACAACTTCCCCGACGGTGTGATAGACAGGGTCCGGCGGTCGGGTGCAGATAACGTTCAAGCGACTGACCTGCTCGACCGCTATGTGGACGGGGGGTATTGCAAGCGAGCAGATTCAGCGGAGATGTGTCGAGTCGTGCGTGCCGACAGGCTCGCTGCAAACTCACGGTCATTCCGCAAGTTGCTGAGGTCGCTCGGCCATCCCGCCTATTCGCTTCAGAGCCGGACAGCAGCGTAAGAGAAGCAGGGGTCGGAGTGGACTGTCTCGACCGCGCCGGAAACACCGGGTAAGGGTTGAACTTGCCCGCGCAAAAAGAGGTCGCGGCAAAAAGGGGTCACATTGGACTGCCCCGTGGAAAAAGGGGTCAGGTTCACTTCCTGCGAAAAAAAGGGGTCAGGCTCATTTCTTGCGAAATTGAACCTGACCCCTTTGCCTTGTAACGCTGCATTGCGTCGCCATAGGGGCACGCCGAGAATCGTCGCGCCGTGGAAGGGGTCGGGGCCGGTTCCAGAAAAGTCGGAAACCGGCCCCGCCTCAATCTGTTCTTATGCCTAACAACAGACAGCGCTCAATAAATCTGAACCCAGCAGACCATGTCAGTCCCTGAGCCTGCGCATACCACGGCACGTCCGTGGCCGTCCGTGACCTTCACGCCCATCAGAGCGGCCGAATAGAGCCACTGGTCGAGGGCATAAGTGTCGTTGTTGAAATCGTACGACCCAGGCTGCACTCCGCCATCGGGCAGTCCCGGCAGGGGCATCGGGTTGTCGTGCTTGTCTTCTGCGCTAATCAACTGTGCCTTAAGGATGTTGTCTTTGTCGACACGAACAATGACCTGCGAGCCATCTGCAAGGACAAGAATCAGAGTGTCACCATTGAGGTTGAACTTCTGAATGATCTGGTAGAACACCGCCGCAAAGTTCCGCATGGCGGCAGAATCCGAGCCAATGACCTCTTTTGCGGCCGCCTCGAGGAAGCGCGAACGTAGTGTCGCGTCAGTGACAATGTCGTAAGCAGTGACGTGCTCATAACCGGAAGGGAATTGGATGTTGCCGAAACCCCCGCCGGTCCTATTGTCGAAATAGATCGTGTGAGTCCCGCCCGCCTTCGCCATCGTTACCAAGCGGTTGTACGTGGCAGACACATCGGCGGGGACTGCCGTCCTGACCGCCATTGACCTCTGAAGCTCGTAGTCGTACCAAGCGCGATACGCGTACAGCACGTTCTGAGGGTAGTCGATGACAACGACCTGCACCGGCTCACCCGTCCCAGCGGTCTTCGCAACGGCCAGCGGGTTCGTGCAGTTGTCACAAGGCTTGTAAACCTGGGCCTGTGCGCCAAGGGCCGCAAATACAAGGCCAGCGGCGAGAATCATCCTGACAAACAACTTCATCCAGAAAGCTCCATTGAACGTCCATTTGAAAGCCTCTATCGCTCCATGCGGCTCCCCCGCAAGGAGTAGAGGCCGCCTGACAGTAAACGAAGCACTCGGCGCCGTACAGCAGTCCTATGCTCAATAGCGGACGCCGCTAGCTAACGGGGTCAGGTTCACTTACCCAACTAACGGGGTCGAGCTAACGGGTTCAGGATCACTTACCCGGTCGCGCGCCGAGCTAACGGGGTCAGGTTCACTTACCCCGTCGCAGCGCAGATGCGAGCTGGACGATGCACCGGTCGCACGCGGGAAATGCGTTGCGCCTCGGCCTCGACCATCGTAGCTAACGGGACCAGGAAACGGGGTCAGGTTCCATTTCCGACTAATGCTTTCGTCGGAAGTGGACCTGACCCATTCGCGGGTTCGCTGCACCGACTGACGCGGGCCCGAAGCCTTAAGCTTCCCGGGCCGCCGTGGGGACGGCGGCCTACGACGAAAGAAAAGGGGTCAGGTTCATTTCTTAGAAATTGAACCTGACCCCTTTTTTCGACCGACCCCGTTTTTCGACCCTGTTGCCCACTGTTGCCCACTGTTGCCCAGGCCCTATTGCCATCCGGCGCTCATCCCGGCACGTGCGGTACGTCCACTGGGCCGTCCGTGTCGTCGTTGAAGCTGGTGACCTGCACGGTGAGCGGGTGCAGCGCGTCGTCGTCGAGTGCGCCCGGAGCGGGCAGGCTTTCGCGGTCCACGCGCACGCCGAGCGCGTCGAGCGCGCGCACGAGCTCCGGCAAGCGCGGCGGGCGGATCTCGGCGCGCAGCACCAGGGCCTTGGCGCCGAGCAGGTGCATGTCGTCGATTCCGGAGCAGGCGCCGCTCACCGCGTGGCGCACGTCGTGCAGGATGCGACGCAGGGGTGCGTCGGTGGTGGCAGCCAATTGCAGGAACGGAACCTTCGGCATCGCAGGCCGCATTTTGTCGCGCGACGGAGCCGCCGCGGGAAGGGACAGTGTGCCGCGGGCCGTGTCGTTCGGGGAAAAGGGGACGGAGGCAGTTAAACGCGCTCCACCCGCGGGCGGCCGGAGCGCCGCACGGCGACGGGGGGTCCGAGCGCTTTCGCGACCATAGCTTGAAAGCGCTCGTCGCCGAGGGCCCGCTCCTGTTTCAGATGCGCGCGGATGGCCGCGATGTCCTCGGGCAGCAGCGGCTCGTAGAGCCAGTGGCGGTAGGCTGCGCGGCGAGCCTGGTCGTCGATGCCCAGGTGTTCGCAGACCGGGTGCGGCGTGACGAGGTCGTCCGTCATGTGCCCGAGGTTGGCGTGCACGCTCGACCAGCGGTAGCCCTCTGGCGTCGCAGCCGGGCGAAGGGGACGGAGGAAGTTAAACGCGCTCCGCGCGCGGGCGGCCGGGGCGCCGCACGGCGACGGGGCGTCCGAGGGCTTTCTCGACCATGGCCTGAAAGCGCTCGTCGCCGAGGGCCCGTTCCTGTCTCAGATGCGCGCGGATGGCCCCGATGTCCTCGGGCAGCAGCGGCTCGTAGAGCCAGTGGCGGTAGGCTGCGTAGCGAGCCTGGTCGTCTATGCCAAGGTGTTCGTAGACCGGGTGAGGCGTGACGAGGTCGTCTGTCACGTGTCCGAGGTTGGCGTGCACGCTCGACCAGCGGTAGCCCTCTGGCGTCGCGGTGAGGAAGGCGCGCACCGGGTTGAGCTCGATGTACCGGTAGACCCTCAGCAGGTACCGGTCGCTGTCGACCAGGCTGGACTTGAAGCGACCCTCCCACAGGGTGCCGGTGCGGCCGTGGCGTCGATTGAACGCCTGGACGTAGCACTGCCCCTGTCGCCTCAGGGCGCTGGACACCGCGCCGGCCTCGGTGGCAGTCGCGAGCAGATGCACATGGTTGCCCATGAGCACGTACGCGTGCAGGGCCACGTGGGCGCGCCGCAGCTCGTGGCAGAGCAGGGCGAGGAAATGCGCCCGGTCCTCATCATCGATAAATATCGCGCCGCGGTTCACCCCTCGCTGGGTGATGTGCATCGGGATGCCGGGAAGTTCGAGGCGAGGGCGGCGAGGCATGGCGAGCATTCGATCGGATCACGTCATGCTGGCGACCCGGTCGCACCCGCGATGTCGGAGATGCCTGATCGCGATATCAGGCGATGCCGCTTAACTGCCTCCGTCCCTTTTGCTGTCGGGCAGGCCGGGGTCGGACGCGCCCGGCGCGACGTGCGTCGCGTTCGAACGACTGCGCCCCAGGTCGAGGCGTGCTCAGGGGCAGGTCGGCACTCGACCTGGCGCCTTTACGCAGTTCCGGTCAGCGGCGGTCTGCCTGTGCGGCGGCCGCTCGCGACGCCACAGATCCAGGTCCACCACGTTGTCCGGCCGGGCGAGGGCCATCACAGGCGCCACCGCACCGGACGGACGCGCGACGCCGGGCGCGGTGCGCTCTGGCCACCCTTCGTTGAGGGCGCATTGCCAGCGGGTGTCGTCATCGGGCCGCGCGCCAGGGGCCGATCCGTCGTGCGTCGTGAGCGGATCCATGTCATTCCCCGAGCCGGAAGGCACCGTCACACGGTGCGCCCAGCTTTGTTACTTCCGTGCGACGCCCGCCGGTCTGCACTTCAACTGGACGGCGCTTTCCGGTCGCACGGGCAACTGGATTGGAATTACGAGGCAGGTCGACCGGACCGGCGCCATACGCACTCGTCGAGCGGAGGTCACTTCCATGTCACCTCGAAGGAGCGCACTATCCGATCGCGGTGGTCCTCCTCGCCGCGGCCCTCCCCGATGCAGGGCAATGAAAGGAGAAGGCAGCGCGAGGGTCTCGACCGGATGGTCGGACGCTCGTCGCTCGAGTCGCCGATTCACGATCCCGCCCGACGTCAGGCTCGACGGCGCGCCGGAATGGACTTCCATGCTGTTCGACCTGTTCGAACGCGGCGACCGACGGTGGCTCGTGGTGCCTTCGATCACGCGTGCGCCGGCCAGTCTCACGCGTGAGGGGCCGCTCGCGCGGCTCGGCACGGTGACGCTGCACTTCAATCGGCTGACCGACGAACTCGCACTCGCGATCGCGAGGCGTGGCTACGGCGTCGCCCAGCCCGACGACGAGCGGCGTTTCCGCGATCTGCTCCGCCAGGCGGGTGCCATGCCGCAGCCGTGATGCGGCATGGCACAGGAAAACGGGGCCGAAGCCCCGTTCTCCTTGCGCGTGGAGCACGTCAGCGTTGCGATCCGCTGTCGGGGCGCGAGGTGCCCTGCGGCGTGCCGCGCTGCTCGGAGCGGTTGTCGACCGGCGTGCCCTGTTGCGGCTCCCGGGCCGACGAGGATTTGCCGGACGACGCGTCGTTCGACGAAGCATCGCTCCGGATGCTGGACGGCGACGTGTCGTTGCGTGAGGTGCCGTTGGCGTTCTGGTCATTGCGGTTCATGCGGTTGATTCCTGTGCTGACGATTGCCGTAGGTGGCCGAAGCCGGTGCTTCCAGAGGAAGCGCATGGCCCAAAGGCGGGAGTGCAGATCGGTGGGTGCCGCCGGGATCGTCGCTGGCGAATCGGTGCAGGGCCACAGTGGCCCATGGCGTGGGACGGCAGCGTGAGGTCGAGTCACGCTCGATCGGTCCCGGCCGATGCGGACATCTGTCGCATGCACCATCGATGATCGAAACGCGTGACCGGGTTCGATGCGTCGTCCGGCCAGTGCGTGATGCGACGGGATGCTCACGATGGCCGAGGAGCGCAGCCCGCATCCGTGCGCGGGAGCCCGAGTGGTTTCCGTGAAAGCGCGACGTGCGACCGAAGCTCCGGATGACCGTGCCACGCACGCTTGGCCCGTGCCGATTCATATCGACGCTGCTCCCGCGCGCCGAAGGCCGCTTTCGAGCGGCCGTTTTCGTGGCGCGCCGGTGCGTAGCACGAGATCCAACTGACCCGCCGGTGCGGAGAAATCCGACAGCCTCGCGGGCCGTGTCCCGACGCCTCAGGCCGCGGGGGAGGCGGAGTCTGGCGGGGCTGTAATGGCGCTCGGTCCGCAGGCCGGGGCAGGGCGATCCCTCCGCTACATCCCGCAACCAAGGAAACGAAGACATGGACACCCAAGTACTCAGCGGTGCAGTCAACCCGTACGCGCTCACCGAGACCGTGCTGAACAAGCGCATCGACTGGAACCGCGTCGAACGCCCGATCGAACTTCTGGAGCGCACGCTCGAGACCCCGGCCAACGCCCTATTCGACGGCGGCCGCGGCGCCCCGACCTTCGCACTGCAGGCGCCGCTCAAGGCAGCGACCGTCGGCCCCGCGAACGCCCCGCGCCTGCGCGAGATGCGCGCCGATCTCCACCAGAACATCTCGCCCGCGCTGCGCGCGCGCCTGACCGAGATCCTCACGCCGAAGCTGATCCCCGAGCTGCAGCCGACGCAATACGACAACGCCAGCTGGACCGACCCGGGCGACTTCTTCGAGGAAGGCACCGAGTTCGCCGATCCGGTGCAGGGCGGGGTGGGCGACTGCTGGCTGATCGCAGCGCTGGCTTCGGTCGCCATGAGCCGCCCGTACACGATCGTGCAGCGCAACCGCACCACGGGCGCGGGGCAGGATGCCTTCGTCAATGCGATCGACGTGGCCGATGCGGGGACGACCAAGCGCTTCGAAGTCTCCGAGCGCGTGCCCGTCCACAACACCACCGGCCAGCCGCTGTTCGCACGGTCGGCGGAAGGCGGCGAAGTGTGGCCGGGCGTCTACGAAAAGGCATTCGCCAAGCTGCGTTCCGGCAACCTCACCGACCAGCCGGACATCCGCGTGCTGCATGGGGGCGACTGCGTGGACGCCAGCGCACGCCTGGTGCCGGGCACGACGGCGCACTACACCGCCACGCAACACACGACAGCCGATGCGCTGTGGACGCAGCTGCGCGACAACTGCATCGCCACGCCCCAGCCGAGCGGGCCGCTGGTGCCGGTCTTCAACCGCGTGCGTAGCGGCCGCACGGTGAACCCGATGACGGCCTGGACGTACGCCAAGGCGGAAGATGCCCCCGACACGATCAAGTACGACGCGACCACGGGGATCGTCGGCTGGCACGCGTACTCCGTGCTCGGCTGGATCACGCGATCCTCGGGGGTGTCCCTGCCGGGCCAGCCTCAGGTCTTCGAGCGCTACATCGTGCTGCGCAACCCGTGGGGGACGCACGAAGGTCGCGTCGATACCTTCAACGGCAGCTTCGCGTCCCACGAGACCAGCTGGGCGCGGAATACGCCGCTGGGTACCGGCGGCGTGTTCGCCATGCGCATCGAGTCGTTCAAGAAGTACTACGCGGGGCTCGGCGTCGCCCGTTGACGGATCGCCCTTGGCGCCAGAGTCGATGGAACGCGCCGCAGCGGCACGCGACCGGATCGCGAGACAAAAAGAATGGGGCCCCGCACGCGGGGCCCCATGCTACCGATCGGCCGCCCGACTACTTCAGCCGCACGGCCATGCCCTGCAGGGTACGCGCCAGTGCCGCGCGGCGCTGCACGTCGCCACCGGTCGTGTTCTCGACTGCGCCCGCGAGGCTGCGCAGGCGCTCGGCCACGGAGGCCCGGTCGGGCGCGGGGCCCGTCCCGGCGAGGGCGTCCCGGGCGGTGCCCAGCGCCGCGCGCAGGTCCGACTCCAGCCCCGCGTCGAGCGCGCGGCCGCGCGCCATCTGGTCCACGTAGGCGAGCGCCACCACGGGGTCGTCCTGCCACGTCACCGAGAACTGCTGTTGCGGATTGAACGTGCGATCGGCCCTGGCGAGCGTGGCGGCGGCGATCTCGTTGGCGGTGAGGTGCTCGCTGGGCTGCAGTGCCAGCACGTCCACACCCCGCGTGATCTCCGAGCCGTAGATGCGGCCGTCGTAGAAGTACGTCGACCAGAAGCCTCCGGTGATGAGCTTCTCGCCGTCGACCGGGCCGCGGTCGAAGTAGGCGATCTCGACCGGCCGGGTGGAATCGGTGAAGTCCAGCACCGACAGGCCGCCCTGGTACCACGCCTGCACGAACACGTCGCGGCCCGGGACGGGCACCACCGAGCCGTTGTGGGCGACGCAGTTCTCGGTCACCGCCTGCGGCGCGGGAATCTTGAAGTAGCTGCGGAAGACGAGCTTGCCGTCGACGATGTCGTAGATGGCGTTCGCGCCGAAGGTGCGCGGGTCGGACGCGCGGCAGCGCGGGCGTCCACCACCGCCCCATTCATCGGTGAAGATCACCTTGGTGCCGTCGTTGTTGAACGTCGCCGAGTGCCAGTAGGCGAAGCCGGTGTCCGTGACGGCGTCGATGCGCCTCGGCTTCAGCGGGTCGGTGATGTCGAACAGGATGCCGTTGCCCGAGCACGCGCCCGCGGCGATCTTCTTCGCCGGAAAGACGGTGATGTCGTGGCAGTGGTCGGTCTTGCTGGTCTTCTGCGTGCCTTCGCCGTGGTCGCCGCCGCGCCACAGGCCGGCGAGCGTGCCGGTCTTCTCGTCGGCGAACACCGCCGGGCTGTCGACGATGCGCGCCTTCGAAGGATCGGCGACCGGGATCTCGATGACGTCGATGCGGAAGAGCGCCGTGCGCGTATCGCCCGGCACCTCGTCGACGCAGCGCTCGAGTTCGGCCTGCTTGCGCACGGAGCTGGTGCCGGAGTTGTAGACGACGATGCGCTCGGCGTTGCTCGAGACGACCGAATGCGTGTGCGAGCCACGGCAGGTCTGCACCGCGGCCACCTGCCTCGGACGGGCGAGGTCGCTGATGTCGAACACGCGGATGCCGCGGAAACGGTCCTTCGAGACGTCCTCCACGATGCCCTGCAGGCCGCAGTCGAGCCGGCCGCGGCTGTCCTCGACGGACATCAGGAGCAGGTCGCCGACGATGGAGACGTCACCCTGGCCACCGGGGCAGACGACCGAGCTCACGTGCGTGGGCACGCCATCGGCGCCGATCCGGTAGGCATTGAAGCCGTGGTAGTTGCCGACGACCAGGACGTCGCCCGAGAACGCCATGTCGGTGTTGGCGAAGTCCAGGGGGCTGCGGCGGCCCATCCCCGTGGACTCGCCCTTGAAGCGCTTGAAGGCCTGCTTCTCCTTCTCCTCCGCTTCCTTCTTCGCGGTGGCCCGCGACGGCTTCTTGGGGCCCTTCTTCGCGTACTTCGCCGTATCCACGGGCTCGAGCGGGAGGCCCGCCGGGTTGGCCGGATCGAAGAAGCCGGCGGGCTTCGGCAGCGATGCGATGAGGCGCAGGTTCGAGATCGCGGTGCCCGCATCCGCAAAGCCCGCCTTCAGCCCCGTGCGGGCATCGGCCCCGACGCTCGCCAGCAGCCCGGTCATGCGTTCGATCTCGGCCGCCTGGTCATTGGCGACGTCGTTCACGAACTCCAGCAGTGTGGGGTCGTAGGCCGAGCCCGACGTGTCGAGCAGTTCGTCGACCATCTTCAGCGCACCGCCGTGGTGCGTGATCATCAGCTGCAGGAACTGCCGGTCGAAGTCGCGGCCCTCGGCGGCCGCCAGCGCCGCCATCTGTTCGGGCGTGGCCATGCCCATCATCACGTGGGCGGCGTGCGCGCCGGCACCGTGGCCCGCGTGCGCGGATGACGCCGCGTGCGGCACGGTCGTCGACTCGCCGCGCGCTGCCAGCCACTGCTGCATGAAGCCGATTTCGTCGCGCTGCGAGGCCGCGATGCGTCCTGCGGCCTCGATGATCGCGGGCGTATTGGTGCGTGTGCCCACGAGCGCCGCCATGTCGAGCGCCTGCTGGTGGTGCGGGATCATGTCGCGCATGAAGCGCACATCCGCCGCAGAATGGCGCGAGCCGGCGAGCTTCACTGCTTCGTCCGCCGACAGCTCGCGCGGCGCCTGGCCCGGCGCGCCCGGATTGACGATGCTCACCTGCGCGATCGCCGGCGCGATCGGCGCGGCCAGGAGCGCGGCGAAGAGCATCGACGGGCGAAGGCCCGGGATGCGCACCGTGTGGGATGGGGAAGGCGGGCGACGCGGTCGGGTCATCGGCAGGATCCTGGTTCCGTGATGGGGAGGCGGCGTGTCGCGCCGTGCTCGCCCAATCTAGCCGAAGCCGACGATGCGGTCGGGACCGGAACCGGGAATACGTGACCGTATGGCCTGCGGCTGGCACGTGCCGGCCGCGTCGTGCGCCGACGGGCGCGTCCCGCGACGCGCGCGCAACGACACGTCGGGTCGCTGTCGTGGCGACGCCGCGGCGCGCACGCCAACGGTGAGGTCCGCGGGGAGCCCGCCGTCGCCGGGGATATCCGCGCGGCTATCCAGCGACGCCTGCGCGTGGCGGGACGCGCAGGCGACCGCCGAAGAACCGGGGTCGCAATGTGATCGGCGCGTCAGTCGTCGCTCTGCGTCGTGCCGTTGTGCTGGCTGCGGATCAGGTCGACTTTCTCTTCGGTCGTCATCGTCTTGGCCTGCGCTTCGGGCACGCAGAGGCGGACGGTCCGGTTGCTGCCCGTGATGCGTTCGCGGGTGCACTTCATCTTTCCGGTGCCGGCGGCCGTCGCGGACTTTTCGATGGGCGCGTCGGACTGCGGGGCGGGGGCGGCGGCGGCGCTGAACGTCATCGCGGCGAGGACGACGGCGAGGCTGGCGATCTTCATGGTGAGCTCCTTGGCTGGGGCACACAGGTTCCTCCGCACACCACCGCGGAGCATGTGCGGATGTGCAGCGGGACTTCCGGGCTAGCCGAGGAGGGTCGGCCATGCATCCGCCGGCACGTCGCGTAGCCGCGCCCGCTCTTGGGCACCAGCGGGGCGGCGCGAATGGCGCTAGAACTTCTCGCCGACGGGTAGGTAGCGCCATGCGCCGGGCGGCATCGCCCCGTTCGGTCCCTTGCCCGTGCCCACGCGCCCGATCCGCAGCCGGCGGATCGATACCACGTCGAGCCCGGCCTGTTCGCACATCCAGCGGAGCTGGCCCTCGCGCGCGCCCTTGATGGCGAAGCGCAGGCGGTTCTCGCTCTGCCAGCTCACGTGGCAGGCCCCCGGTGCGCGGCCCCGGCCCGGAAGGCCCTCGCGCAGCTTCGCCATGCCGTAGGGTCCGAGCTCGCCGGAGACTTCGACGAGGTATTCGTGCTCGATCTCGTCGGCGTCTTCGGTCAGGCGGCGCCACACGCGGCCGTCCTGCGTGAGCACCATGAGCCCGCTCGCATCGCGTTCGAGCGGCACCAGCGGCGTGAGGCGGTGGAAGTGGCGCTGCAGGACACGTACGCCGGACGGGTCGTCGACCCAGCGCGTTCCCGGGGTCACCCGCGCCACGGCGGGGTCGGGCCCCTCGATGGCGTCCACGCCCACGGGCTTGTGCAGCAGGATCGTCGCCGGCTCGATCGCCTCGAGGCGCGCGGCGGGATCGACTTCCACGCGCTCGTCCGCCACGCGGTGCTGCGGCTGCTCCACGACCCGGCCCTCGACGGAGACCCAGCCGTTGCGTACGTACTGCTCGGCTTCGGCGCGCGAGCACTGCAGGAGCATCGCGACGCGCTGGGCGAGGCGGACCGGTTCGGTCACGGGGAGGCGCCGGAAGGAGGGACCGCAGTGTAGCGGGGCACGTGTCCTCGCCCGTGCATCGGCACCACGCGGCCCGACCTGCAACACTGTGCGCCCACGCCACCGTCCCGGAGGGCGCCCGGAGCGCGGTGAAGACCCCTGCCAGCCTGCAGACGCTGATCGACGACGGCGTCATCGACGAGGTGCTTCGACCGCTCAAGAGCGGCAAGGAAGCGGCCGTGTACGTGGTTCGTGCCGGCGACGACGTGCGCTGCGCGAAGGTCTACAAGGATATGGCGCAGCGCAGTTTCAAGCAGCGCGTGCAGTACCAGGAAGGCCGCAAGGTGCGGGGCAGCCGCGAGGCCCGCGCCATCGAGAAGGCGAGCAAGTACGGCAAGAAGCAGCAGGAGACCGCCTGGAAGAACACCGAGGTCGACGCGCTCTACCTGCTGCGCGACGCCGGCGTGCGGGTGCCGAGGCCCTACGGCTACTTCCACGGGGTGCTGGTGATGGAGCTGGTGACGGACGCCGACGGATACTCGGCCCCGCGGCTGGGAGAAGTCGAGCTCACGCCCGCGCAGGCCCGCGAATTCCATGCGGTGCTGGTCCGGCAGGTCGTGCGGATGCTGTGCTGCGGGCTGATCCACGGCGATATGTCCGAGTACAACGTGCTCGTCGGGCCGGACGGTCCCGTGGTCATCGACTTCCCGCAGGTGGTGAGCGCGGCGGGCAACAATGCCGCGCGCACGTTGCTGCTGCGCGACGTCAACAACCTCACCGCGAGCCTCGGGCGCTGGGCGCCCGATCTGCTGGAGACGTGGTACGGCGAGGAGATGTGGGCGCTGTTCGAAGCCGGCGACCTGCAGTCGGACACGCCGCTCACGGGCCGCTTCACGCCGGACCTGCGCAGCGTCGACCTCGACAGCGTGCGCGAGGCCATCAACGACGCCCGCGAGCTGGCGCTGATCCGGCAGCAGGGACGCGAGGCGCAGGACGACGATTGAGCCGTCGCGGGCGCCGGATCCCGCCGTCACCGGGCCGCCGTCCCGAGCGCGCGACACCGCCGCGCCAGCGGAAAACGGGGTCGGAATCACTGTATCGAAGCGCCGGCACGGGAACGGCCGAGCTGCATGCACCGCCCGGGGGGCGAAGCGCGTTAGCCTTCGGTCGTGCCCGAAGCTGGAGCCAAGGATGAATGCCACCGTCGTCGGACTCGTGACTCCGCATCTGCTGCGTGTCGTCGACCTCGCCAACCAGGCCGAGCGCGGCGTGAACGTGGACTGGCACCTTCGCGGGGCCGTCGACGCCACCATGCGCGACCTGCGTGACCAGTGGAACGCGCCCGCGTTGGTCGCCGCCTACGTCGAGGGGCTCGAGACCGCCGCGGGCCAGGCGCCGAAGAACCGGGCGGCGTACGCCCGCGTGCTGAACACGGCCGTCGCCGCCGCGCGGAGCCCCGGGCGGCACTGAATCCGCGTGCGTTGCCTCCGGGTGGCGCACCCTTCGGCGGATGCCCCGTGGGACCGCCGCGCGATCGCGTCACCGCGGCGCGTCATGCATCCGGCTGGGACGATTCTCCGATCGCCGTGTCCGGCGCATGCACGGGCGGCAAGCGTTACGCTCGTGCGACGCAGCCGCCCCAGGAGGTGGCCGTGATCCGTCCACATCGCGCCGGGAGCCCCCGTGCCCCTGATCTTCTACGGTCATCCCTTCTCCTCGTACGCACAGAAAGTCCTGATCGCGCTGTACGAGAACGCGCTCCCGTTCGCGCACCGCGAGTTGCAGCCGGGCGATGCCGATGCGGATGCGGAGTGGCGTGCGCTCTGGCCGTTCCGCAAGATGCCGGTGCTGGTCGACGCGGGGCGCGCGGTCGCCGAGTCGAGCATCATCATCGAGCACCTGCATCTGGCGCACCGGGGCCCCGTGGCGCTGCTGCCCGACGATCCCGTGGAAGCGCTTGAAGTCCGCTTCTTGGATCGCTTCTTCGACCAGCACGTGATGAGCCCCATGCAGACGCCCGTGGCGGAAGCGCTGCGTCCGGACGGACGATGCGAAACCGCGCTCGGCGAATCCGCCGGGCGGCTGGAACTCGCCTATGCGTGGCTCGAGTCCCGCCTGCAGGGGCGGACGTGGGCCGCGGGACATGCGTTCTCGATGGCCGACTGCGCCGCCGCGCCGTCGCTCTTCTATGCCGACTGGGTGCATCCAATCGGCCCCGCCTACCCGACGGTGCGTGCCTACCGCGACCGCCTGCTCGCGCGGCCATCGTTCGCGCGTTGCGTGGACGAAGCGCGCCCGTACCGGCCGTGGTTTCCGCTCGGCGCGCCGGACCGGGACTGACGCGTCGCTGCGATGGCATGCGGCAGGCGCGCGCCGGCCGCTGGAGCGGCGCAGGTCGATGGCCGCGACCTTCGACGTCTGCCCGGTCGCGTCCCGGCCAGTCTCGGCCAGTCGTCGTCCCGTGGCGGGATGCGTGCGGGCGTACGCGCCGCCGGCGGCCGAGCGGCCACGCGTCCAAGGCCGCATTGATGCTGCGGTCGCATCGCAGTGGCGATCATCGGCATCTTTGGGCAGACCAGCACATGACCGACCTCGCCTCCACCCGCCACGCGACGCTCCATCGGATGGTCCTGCCGGACCACGTCTGCCCGTTCGGGCTGAGGGCCCTGCAGTTGCTGCAGGAGCACGGCTTCGCGGTCGACGACCGTCCGCTCACCTCGCGCCCCGAGGTCGAGGCTTTCAAGGCGGAGCACGGCCTGCGCACGACGCCGCTCGTGTTCGTCGGCGACGAGCGCGTCGGTGGTGCGGACGACCTGGAGCGCTGGTTGGCGCAGCAGGACGGGGCGCCGGGCGGGCGTCCGAGCTGATCATCGATATCACCGCTCCGCACTGTGAGCGTGTGGGCCGACCGCCAAAGCGGCCCCGTCCACCGTACCGCGTGAATGGCGGCAGGCACCGTGCGGCTGCGCCACCGGAGGCCGCGCGCACCGCAGCGTAGCGCCTGTCTGCTCTAACCGCTGATGCGCGCGAGTGCCAGGCCCGCCGCCTCGCGCCATGCGGCGCTGTGGCGGTTGCCCGTCGCGGCGCGCTGCAGCGCCGAGCGTACCGATGGCTTGCGCGTGGAGTAGCGATAGCCGCGCACGACGGCGTCCACCGCGGTGTCGCGCTGGCCGAGTTCCGCGTACGTCTGCCCGAGGTTGAGCCAGGTCGCGGAGCGCGTGGGCGACAGATCCAGCGCGCTCTGCAGGCGTGCGCGGGCGCGCTCGTGCCGGCCGGAGAGCATGTAGGCATAGCCGAGGTTGCCGAGCATCTCGGCATCCCGCGGCTGCAGTGCGACGGCACGCTCGAGCAGCGGAATCGCGTCGGCCGGGCGGCCCCCATTGATCAGGCCGATCGCGCGCTGGTTCAGCGATCGGGCCTGGGCAGGATCGGCCGCCGCCGCGACCGGCGCGGGATCCGGCGCCACAGGGGGCGTGTCGGGTGCCTCCGTTCGCGCCGCCGGCGCCGGTGGGGGCGTGCGCGCCGCGGCGACGGCGGGTCGGCGCGACTGACCCTCCACGCGCGGCTGCGGTTCCGCACCACCGGGCGCGGTAGTCGCGACGTTGTCGGTGCTGCCACCTGGGACCGCAGCGGCTTCCCCGTCCTCCGCTTCGACTGTCGGCGCAGCGACGCTATCGCGCCCGATGTACCGGCGGGCCGCGTCGCGTGCCTCGTCCGCCGCTGCCGAAGCGATCTCGTCCTGGCCGGCGACGGTCCAGTCGAGGTCGTCGGAGGTGCCGTCGACGACCACCGGCTCGACGGTGGGCGGGAGCGCGGTGCCCTCGACGTCGGCGACGGGCGCGGCCTCGCCCGTCGCGGCAGGCGCATCGGGCGATGGCCTGCAGGCGGAGAGAACGGCCGCTACCGCGAGCGCGGCCGCGAGATGCCTGGTGATGACCGGGATCGTCTGCATGCCGCGACCCTACGGACCGCGGAGTTCATGACCGGTCGAAAAGGGCACCTCGCCGGGCCGCCCGGTCGCGGGGGATTCATCCAGTGACGGAGCCGCCCGGCGCTCCACAAGGCGTCCGCCCTTCATCACCGTGTCCGCGTGCTTCGGCGCGTCGACATCCTGCAGCGGATCGCCGCGCACCGCGATGAGGTCCGGGCTTGCGGGGCCGAGGCTGTCGATGCTGCCGGCCAGTCCGAGGCGGCGACGAGAGGAAGGGCGGGCATCGCCCCGCGGAACGACATGCGGCACCCCGTGTCACGGCGGCACGCAGGCGTCGGACGTAGCAGATCGATCGCGTCGGGCCCACGCGCGATCGAGCGGGAGTCGGCGCGACGGCCGAGCCAGGCACGGGTGCGATCGGGACGGCTTCGCGGTGGCCTGCGCGAACGGGCAGGCCCGATTCGCGCGTGCGTGAATTCCGTCGGCGCGGGTCGCTCGCGTTCGAAACGTGCGCGACGCCGCTGCCGCTACGAGCCGCTGGACGCGCCCGCCGGTGTTTCCTTCGCCGAATTGCGTGCGTCCCGCTTGCGCGCGTCCTTCTCGTCCTTCTGCTTCTTCTTGGCGATCTCGCGCTGGCGCTTCTCGAACGCGTAATTGGGCTTCGGCATGGTCAGTCGTGGTTCCTGGCTGGGTAGGGGTTATTCCGTGGGCTTGGCGGGGCTGCGCGTGGCGGCGCGCCACGGCTTGTGCAAGGGCGTGTTCCCCAGCACTTCGACCACGCCACCCGCGGCACGGAATGCGGCGAGATGCTCGTCGATGCGCTCGCTGGTGATCTGACGGCCGACATCCGTCCGGCGCGCGAGCGAAGTCGCGTGCGCCGGCGCTTGCGGGAATCGCGATGGAGCAGAGGTTTCGGTCACAGTGGATTCTCCAACAGGGTCGAGTGGATGATCGGATACCCGTCTCGCAGGTAGTCCTCGCGCACCGCCTCGCAATGCGGGCCACCCATGCTGAAGCGGCGGCAGACGTCGGGGCGGGCGTCGTAGATCGAGCAGCACATCCGGGTGGCGTCCATGGCCACGCACCAGCCCTCGGCGTCGCGCGCCATCACGCGCAGGCCATTGAGCCGCGTGGTGAGGTGCTCGGCGATTCCGTCCTCCGGCTGGACGACGACGGTGAGCCGGCAGCAGACGGCATCGCAGGCGGAGCAGGTCGCGGTGCCGATGGGCGGGGAGCGCGGGGCGGCCGTCGACGGCGCGAGGTCGGCAGGCGCGAGCGACGGGGGATCACGGCGCTCGTCGGCGCGGTGGAAGAGCGACATGGAGGGCTCCCGAGGGGGCGTCCGCATGGAGCGGTGGCGCATGGAGGGAGCGAGACGGGCGGCCGGAGCCGTGCGAAGCGCGCAGGTGCAGCAGTTCGCATCCTACGCCGTCACCGGGGCGAGCGGGCGACGGGCGGCTCGTCCGTTCATTCAGGCGGCGCCATCGCGGCGCCGGCGCGCGTCGCACGCCGCGGGGGGCGGCCTTGCATGTCGCTCACCCTGCACAGCGGGCGGTGAGCGCGCCGCCGCCGTCCCCGGACGCTTCCCCGGCGATTCATGCTCCCCGTCGTACCGTCGACGCGCCTAGTCCCCCGGGAGGTCATCCATGAAGCGTCTACTCGTCGCCAGCGCCCTGATGTTCGCCATGTCCGGCATCGCCAATTCCGACGATCGTTGGAAGGACAGGAAGGAGTACGAGAAGGACCGTCGCGAGGCGATCCGCGAGGCGGAGAAAGACCGCCGCGAAGCCGAGCGCGAATACTGGAAGGACCGCCGCGAGGCCGAACGCGAGGCGGCCAAGGACCGCCGCGAGGCCTACAAGGAGTACGCCAAGGCGCGTCGCGAATGGGCCCGTGGCCAGTACATCCCGCGCGAGTACCTGGTCGACCGCTACTACATCCGCGACTACGACGACTACGGACTCGCCCCGCCGCCCCGCGGTTATGCCTACGTGCGTCCGTATCCGCAGGACGACCGCTACTACCTCGTGCAGCTGGCCACCGGCGTGATCTCGCAGATCCTCGGCCGCTGAGCAGAGGCCGCGGGCCTGCAGGCCCGCACCGGCGTTCAAACCCGAGAGGGCCGCCCATGGGTGGCCCTTTTCCGTATTTGATGGCGCGGGAGGCTGGGCGCGCCGCGTCGCGGCGGCACTCCGACCGTCGCATGGGGTAGCCGGTCGGTATCACGTTGGCGCGGCCCGGGAGCGCGGTCGAGCGGCGTCGCCTCTCCCGCGACGCGTCGGTGCCGCCGTCGCGGGCAGTCGCGAACGACAGGCGACGTGACCTGCCGAACCTCGATCGCCGCTTTCATGGGGGACCGCGTGTGCCGCCGCCGGCCGTTCCGCGTGGCCGCATGGCACGGCGGCGAGGGAGCGGGCAGCCGGGCGGTCGAGACGTGACGCGATGCGGCATTGAACTGACGTCTTGGTCACGCCGACGAGGCATGCCTTGACGCTCCCTTCACCGCGACTGTGCGCTGCAGGCCGGCACGAAACTTGCTTCAATGCCGTCGGGGACCATCGGCGGCGCACCCGCCGGACGATGGAGGCGCCACCGATGCGCCTGCGGGATCGTCCGACTCCGCACCCCGCGACATCCCGTCGACCCTCCGGAGAGCGTGGTGAAGAGTATCGAGACCTACCTGATCACCGGCGGCGCCGGCTTCATCGGGTCGCACCTGTGCGACGAGCTGCTCGGTGCGGGCCACCGCGTGCTCGTGATCGACAACCTGTCCACCGGGTCGCGCGAGAACATCGCGCACCACGCCGACAACCCGCGTTTCGAATTCCACCTTGGCTGCGTGTCCGATCCGCTGCTGATGCGCCGGCTCATGGAGCGGGCGGACTACGTCTACCACCTCGCCGCCGTCGTCGGCGTGCAGCGCGTGGTCGAGAGCCCGATCCGCACGATCGAGACCGGTGCGCACGGCATGGGCGTGGTGCTGTCCCTGGCCGAGCAGTTGCAGAAGCCGGTGCTGTTCACCTCGACTTCCGAGGTCTACGGCAAGTCCGAGAAGCTTCCCTTCCACGAGGACGACGACCTCGTCTTCGGTGCCACGCACGTGGGTCGCTGGTCCTATGCCTGCGCGAAGGCGCTCGACGAGTTCCATGCGCTGGCCTACCACCGCGAGCACGGGCTCAAGATCGTCGTGGTCCGCCTGTTCAATACGGTCGGTCCGCGCCAGTCCCCCAAGTACGGCATGGTGGTGCCGCGCTTCGTCTCGGCGGCGCTGGCGGGCGACCCCATCACCGTGTACGGCGACGGCAGCCATCGGCGCTGCTTCGGCTACGTCAAGGACGTGACGTGGGCCCTGCGCCGGCTCATCAAGCGCGAGGACTGCTACGGCCGCGTCTTCAATGTCGGCTCGGGCGAGCAGGTCTCGGTGCTGGAGCTGGCCAAGCGGGTCAAGGCGCAGCTGAACAGCCACTCCGAGATCAAGTTCCTGTCGTACGAGTCCGTGTTCGGCGCCGGGTTCGAGGAGACCGTCGACCGCGCGCCCGACTGCTCGCGGCTGCGTGCCGCCATCGGCTTCGAGCCGCGGACCACGCTCGAGCAGATCATCGATGTCGTCGCCGATTTCCAGGCGGCGCGGGTCGCGTCGCACGCGCGTGCGGCCTGACGCGCGCCTCCCGGCGGCCCGCGTACGCGCGGCGCCCGGTGGAGGGGCCCGACGGATCGTGCCCGCCTCCGTACACTACCGACCATGATCGAGAGCGAGCTGCTGGTCCTCCTGCCCCTGGCCGCGCTCTGCCTGTGGCTCGCGATCTTCCTGTTCACGCTGGTCGATCACTTCGTCTACCGGGGGACGTACGGCCATTTCCTGATGGGCCTGGAAGCGATCGAACGCCAGGCCGGGGCATCGCCGGCCGGCGTCGCGGCCGTCGCGGCCCACGTGCGCCGGGCGAAGACCGGCTACCTGGCGCGCTATCTCGCGAGCGCGGGATCGAGTCCGGGACCGGCGCGTGCCGCGGCCGAGGAGTATGTCGCGCGTTCGGGGGCGCAGACGCTCGTGCAGCGCGCCGCGGAGCCGCGACCGCGCCGGCGCGCGCGCCAGGTGGTCGCGCTCTACGCACTCGCGCGGATCCGCCATCCCGAGGCGCTCGCGCTCCTGGAAAACGCGCTCCGCAGCCCGCGGCCCGTGCTCGCCTACGCGGCCCTCGACATGCTCGACCTCCACGGCGGCCAGGGCGCCGCGGAGGTGCTGCTGCGTGCGCTCGAGGCCGGTGTGCTGCCGGCCTCGCGCATCGCGACGCACCTGGAGCAGTTCGGCATGGACCTCACCGAGGTCTACCTCACCCGGCTCGAGGCCTGCGACCCGAAAGCGCGTTACTGGATCGCCTACCTGCTGGGCAAGGGGCGTGACCGCGAGCGATCGGTCGCCACGCTCGAGCGGCTCCTCTCGGATCCCGCGGCCGACGTGCGCAAGGTGTCGCTCGCCGGGCTCGCCGCGCTCGATGCGCCCGCGACGAAAGAGCATGCCGTGCGGCTGCTCGACGATCCCGTCTTCTTCGTGCGTACGCAGGCGGCGCGGACGCTCGCGCATTTCCCCGAGCCGCGCGTGGTGCAGGCACTCGGCGAGCGCCTCGACGATCCCCACGATGCGGTACAGCTCGCGGTGAAGCGCTCCCTCGTCGAACTCGGCGCGGTAACCCTCGAGCACCTGCCGCGCATCGCGATGCCATCCGACCCGGTCACGCGCGACACGGTCGCGCAGATCACCAACACCATCCGCAACGCCGACCGCCCCCCGGCCCTGCGTCCGGCGCCGCAGGCGGAGGTATCGCATGTTCGATGAGATTTTCGCGCTCGAGACGCTCGCGCGCGTCGTCGCGGCCTACCAGGGCTTCTTCGTCGTCGGCCTGCTGCTGTCGCTCGTGCTCTCGCTCGTCTACGCGCTCCGCTATTACGCGCAGCAGGCGGTCGAAAACCCGGCGCCGATCGTCCAGTCCAGCCTGTCGATCCCGGTCAGCATCATCGCCCCGGCACTCAACGAAGAGCGCGTGGTGGTCGCGGCGGTGCGATCGCTGCTCGACCAGAACTACCCGGAGTTCGAGGTCCTGCTCGTCGACGACGGTTCCACGGACGGCACGCTCGCGACCCTCGATGCGGCCTTCGACCTCGCGCCCTCCGACATCCGCATCAAGCCCACGTTCCCGTCCGGCGAGGTGACCGGGTTCTATCGCAGCCGCAAGGACCCCCGCCTCAGCGTGATCCGCAAGGTCAACCGCGGATCGAAGGCCGATGCGGTGAACTGCGGGATGAACTTCGCGGCGTACCGGTACGTCTGCTGCGTGGACGGCGACACGATCTACAGCGGCAACGCCCTGCTCGACGGCATGGCGATCGCGCTGAAGAACCCGAGCGAGGTGATCGGGGTCACGAGCTACTTCGGCACCAGCCGGCACCCCGAGGCGCAGGTGGTCGGCGGCCGGCGCGCGGTCGACCTCAACTGGCTGAGCGCGCTGCAGAACATCGACCTGATGCGATCGTTCCTGGTCAATCGCCTCGCCTTCAGTGCAATCGGCGCGATGATGTGCAGCCCGGGCGCATTCGCGATCTGGCGGAAGGACCTGTTCACCGAGCTCGGGCCGTTCGACCCGAGCTTCTCCTGCGAGGACATCGAGTTCACGTACCGCGCGCACGAGCATTTCCGTCGGCTCAAGCGCCCCTACCGCATCGCCTCGCTGCCGCGCCTTGTCGCGATGACCGAAGGGCCGGCGAGCATCCGCGACCTCATCAAGCAGCGTGCCCGCTGGCAGCGGGTGCTGGTCGAATCGGTGTGGGCCTATCGCCGGATGTGGTTCAACTCGCGCTATGGCAGCGTCGGGCTGGTGGCGCTGCCGTACAACATCCTGTTCGAAGCCCTGTCGCCGCTGATGCAGGCCCTGTCCCTCGTGCTCCTGCTGCTGCTGGGTTGGTGGGGCGTGCTGGATCCGTTCGCGGTGACGTCCATGCTGGTGTTCACCGCGCTCATCGTGGCGGCGCCGAGCATGCTGGCCGTGCTCATCGACAATCGGCAGCACCGGGATTACCGCACGCGCGACCTGCTCACGATCAGCCTGTACTCGCTCCTCGACCTGGTCCTGTTCAAGCCGATCATCCTCATCGCCGGCCTCAAGGGGAGCATCGATTTCCTCAAGGGCAAGAAGGGCTGGGACAAGTTCGAGCGCAACGTCCGCGCGACCCCCGGCGCGTAGGCAGGACGTCCGGCGCCCCCGGCGCGTGTTGCAGGCGCGCCGGTTCGTGGCGGGCGACCACGTCGACGACGCCCGGCGCCGGCGCGGGCGACAATGCGCGTCCCCGAACCGCCCCCGATCCCATGGCCGCGCTGCGCTCGCTCCTCATCGTCCTGCTCGTCGCCACCAGCACCGTGCTGCACGTGGTGCCGCTGCTCGCGGCGTCGCTGCTGAAAGCGGTGCTCCCGTCGCGGCGGCTGCGCCGGGCGAGCGATCCGCTGGTGACCGGCATCGCCGAGAGCTGGATCGGGGTCAACAGCTGGGCCATCGACCGCCTCACGCCGACTCGCGTCGTCATCGGCATGGACGCGACGCTCCGGCGCGACGGGCACTACCTGATGCTCGCCAACCATCAGAGCTGGGTCGACATCCTCGTCCTGCAGAAGGTGTTCAACCAGAGGATCCCGTTCATGCGGTTCTTCCTGAAGCGCCAGCTGTTCTGGGTGCCGCTGCTCGGCCTGGCCTGGTGGGCGCTCGACTTCCCCTTCATGGGGCGCTACTCGAAGAAGGAGATCGCGCGCCGTCCGGAGTTGGCCGGGCGGGATATCGCTGCCACGCGCCGCGCCTGCGAGAAGTTCTGCGAGATCCCGGTGACCATCGTGAACTTCGTGGAGGGCACGCGCTTCACGCCTGCGAAGCATGCCCGGCAGGAGCGGGCGTACCGGCACCTCCTGCGGCCGAAATCGGGCGGCGTGGCCTTCGTGCTGGATGCGATGGGCGATGCCTTGCACGCGATCCTCGACGTGACGCTGGCCTATCCCGGCGGCCGTCCGTCGCTGGTCGACCTGGTCGCGGGCCGTGTCGGCGAAGTCCGCGTGCACGTGCGCGAGCGTGCCATTCCGCCGGAGCTGGTCACGGGCGACTACCAGAACGACCGTGCGTTCCGTGCCCGTTTCCAGCAATGGATGAACGGGCTGTGGGCGCAGAAGGACGAGGACGTCGAGAGGCTGCTCGCCCCGCGCTGAGTCGCCCGGTGCAAGCCGGCTCCGGTGCGTCGAGCGGAACATGCTCGCGCCGCGGGAGTAGGGGATCTCAGGCGCTGCTGGTGGCCACGCGGCTCCCTTCCTGTGCGCGCGATGCTCCGTGCTCGGGCGCCGGTTCGCGATCGGAACATACGCGATCGCGGCCCGAGGCTTTCGCGCGGTAGAGCGCCTCGTCCACCCGCGACAGCCACGTTGCCGCGGTGTCGCCGGGTCGCAGCATCGAAGTGCCCAGCGATGCGGTCAGCGTGCCGTCCGGCGTGGCCAGGCGCGACGCGACGACCGTGCGAAGCGTCGTGGCGACCTTCCCGAGCCCGTCCTCGGTGACCCCGGGCAGCAGCACGAGGAATTCCTCGCCGCCGAGGCGGTACACGCCGTCGAGCTTGCGCACCGACTCGCGGACGAGGTCGGCGAAGGCGACGAGCACCGCGTCGCCCGCCGCGTGGCCGTGGCGGTCGTTGACCCGCTTGAAGTGGTCGATGTCGATCATCATCACGCCAGCGCTCGTGCCGTGCCGCCCAGCAACCAGCAGCGCCTTGCGGATGTCCTGCTCCATCGCGCGCCGGTTGCCCAGTCCCGTCAGCGGGTCATGCGTCGCGAGGTCCTCCAGCTGCTGGCGCTGGCGTTCGGTCCAGTACGCGAGGATCCACGACAGCGCGCTGACCAGCAGCGCCGAGACCATGAACGAGGCGGCATGGGGCGCGTCCAGGAACAGGGCGTCGAGCGACGCGAGGCCCGTGGCCTGCACGACGGCGACGGCCGCAGCGACGCGTCGCGGCAGCAGGAAGAAGTTGGACATGAGGACGGCGTAGAGCCACAGGAGCCCGCCTTCGCCGATCAGGATCGAACTCGCGACGACGCCGACATTGTTGATGCAGGCCATGGCCAGCGCCGGGGTGCGGGTGCCGCCCGAGCGCCAGGCGGCGACGACGACGAGCGCGATGCTCACCGTAATGGCGGCGTCGAGCGCGGCGACGAGGTAGTCGCCCCTCCCCATGCGGTAGACCACGAACGGCAGGATTCCCAGCACCGTGGACGTGCCGAACAGGGTGATGATCGCCAGCTGGCAGTCGTCCTGCAGCCTCTTGAGCATGGGCCCTCCCGCGAGACGGTCGCGGAACGCCGGCGCTCGGGCCGCGCCGGTGCTGGAAGTGAAGCAAGGGCCGTGCCGCACGTCGACGGACGCGCGTCGTCGCCCGTCCGCAGCCCCGACTGAACCGACGGACGGCGCCCCTCGCGCCGTGGCTGCCCTACTCGACCGGAGTGCGCGGGTGCACCGGGCCCGGCGGGCCGCGATCGGCCTGCCAGCGCGATGCCGCCGGGCTGCCTCGATGGCCCGGAGGATCCGGCGGCCAGATGGGCAACGCCTCGTTTTCGCAGGCGGGCCAGCCGCCGCACGCACCGTGGCTGGCGAGGGCGCCCGTGCACGACGCGCACGCGGGCCTAGAATCGAAACGGTCCGGCGCAGGGGCGCCACCCACGACGAGGAGCGGAGATGGGCGTTCTCGATTTCATCAAGGGCCAGGCGATCGAGATCATCGAATGGACCGACGACTCGCGCGACACGTTGTCCTGGCGCTTTCCCGACGAGGACAAGGAGATCAAGAACGGTGCGCAGCTGATCGTCCGCGAGGGCCAGCTCGTCCAGTTCGTCGCCGCCGGCCAGTACGCTGACCTGTTCGCACCGGGCCGGCACACGCTGAAGACCGAGAACATTCCGATCCTGTCGAGGATCCTGGGCTGGAAATACGGTTTCGAGTCGCCGTTCAAGTGCGACGTCTACTACCTCAACACGCGCCTCTTCACCGGCAACAAGTGGGGCACCGCCAACCCGGTGATGATGCGCGATCCGGATTTCGGCCTCGTGCGGCTGCGCGCCTACGGCACCTACGATTTCCGCATCGTCGATGCACCGAAGTTCCTCCGCGAGGTGGCCGGCACCGACCACAACTTCCGGCTCGACGAATTCGCCGACACGATGCGGTCGCGCCTCGTCAGCGTGTTCACCGACGCGCTGGCGACGGCGAAGGTGCCGGCCCTCGACGTGGCGACGCGCTACAGCGAGCTGGGCGAGGCGTTGCTGCCGGTCGTCAACCCGATCATGCAGGGCAAGTACGGGCTCGAGATCACCGCGTTCGTCCTCGAGAACGTGTCCGTGCCTCCCGAGGTCGAGCAGGCGATCGACAAGCGCTCGGGCATGGCTGCCGTCGGCAACCTCAACGACTACGTCAAGTTCCAGATGGCCACCGGCATGGGAGCGGGCGGCGAGGGCGCCTCGGCGGCCGCGGCGCCCGCGCAGATGGCGGTGGGCTTCGCGATGGCGCAGGAGATGATGCGCGGCATGCAGGCGCCGGGCCCCACCCCGCCGCCCGGCGCGACAGTGCCGGACGTGCTAACACCCGAGCAGGCCGCGCAGCTGCTCGCCGTCTCGGCGGAGGACGTGATCGCGGCGATCGAAGCGGGCGAGCTCAAGGGACGCCGCATCGGCACCGCCTACCGCATCGCGCGGGTCGCCCTGGACGACTACCTGCGCGGCGGCTGACCCGATGTCGCGGATCGAGGCGCCCGCCGCGGCGGCGGTGCTCGACAAGCGTGCCTGCCCCGAATGCGGTGGCGACCTGCAATGGAGCGCCTCGAAGCAGGCGCTCGCCTGTCCGTACTGCGGCACGATCGCGCCCTGGGCGCCGGGCGATGCCGCGCCGGGCTCGATCGCGGAGCTCGACCTCGCGCAGGCCCTGGCGCGCGCGGACGGAGACGGGCGCGGCTACGGCGCGACGCGGCACGAGGTGCAGTGCACGAGCTGCAAGGCGATCTCGACCTTCGACGCGGACCGTGTCGCCGACCGCTGCGCGTTCTGCGGCTCGCCGGCGATCGTCCCCTACACGGCCCTCAAGGACGCGATCACGCCGCAGAGCCTGCTCCCGTTCCGCGTCCCCGAGACGGCGGTGCGCGAGTCGATCCGCCGCTGGTACGGCACCCGGTGGTTCGCGCCGAGTCGCCTCAAGAAGGCTGCGCTGACGGACACGCTGCGCGGCATCTACCTGCCGTACTGGACGTTCGACGCCCATGTGCACGCCGACTGGACCGCCGAGGCCGGGCACTACTACTACACCACCGAGACGTACACGCAGAACGGCCAGACGCGCACGCGGCAGGTGCGCCATGTGCGCTGGGTGCCGGCGGCAGGCTCGCTCGACCACTTCTTCGACGACGACCTCGTGCCGGGCAGCGAAGGGGCGCATGCGGCGCTGCTCGACGGGATCGAACCGTTCCCGACCACCACCGAACTGCAGGCGTACGCGCCGGAGTTCGTACGCGGCTGGACGGTCGAGCGCTACCAGGTCGACCTGCGCCGCGCCGCCGAGCTCAACATGGAGCAGATGGAGCGGAGCGTGCGCGCGATGTGCGCGAGCCGGGTGCCCGGCGACACGCATCGGAACCTGCAGGTCGACGCCTCCTACCGCGGGCGTACCTTCAAGCACGTGCTGATGCCGGTCTGGCTGGTGAACTACATGTACGGCCGGCGCACCTACCAGGTGCTGGTCAATGGGCATACCGGCACGATCGCCGGCGAACGCCCCTACAGCTGGATCAAGATCGCCTTCGCGGCCCTGGCAGCGCTCCTCGCCCTCCTCGTCGTCCTCTGGCTCGACGGACGGGTCTAGTCGCGTCGGTGCATCGGACGCCGCACGCGACGCGGGCGCGTCCAGACGCGCGCCGCGCCGCGCCGCAACGCGTGTCGCGCTCGAGACACCCGTAACCGAACTTTTACAGGGCGCCACCGACCGACGGTCGCCATCCGGGCGCTCGCTTGCCGACACTCGCCGGCGACGGGGCCGTCGCAGCGCGCGTCGCCCGATTTCCACCGTGTTCGCGAGGCTCCGATGGACGCCAGCTCCCGCAACCGCATCGTCGCGCCGCTCGTGATCGTGGCGCTCCTGCTCCTCGCGCTCGTGCGCTCCTCCGCGGGTACGGCCCGCGACGGGCTCACCATCGACGAGCCCTACCACTACGCCGCGGGCGTGTCCTACGTGACGTACGGCGACTACCGGCTCAATCCGGAACACCCGCCGCTCGCGAAGCTGTGGGTCGGCCTGCTCGCCCCGCGCGACGTCGTGATGCCGCCGCTGCCCGCGCTCAAGGAAAAGCGCGCCGAACGGCGCTTCGTGCAGACCATGACGTTCCTGGACAATCCGCAGGACGTCTCGCAGGCAGCGATCCGTCGCGGAATGTTCGCCCTAAACCTGGTCCTGCTCGCCGCACTCGCCGCGGCGGTGGCGAGGCTCGCGGGGATCTGGTGGTCGGCCGGGATGCTCGCGTTCCTCGCGGTGGAACCGACGGTGGGCGCGCACCTCCCGTTGCTGATGACGGACCTGCCGGTCGCGCTCGCGCTCGGCCTGACCGCCGCGATGGGCGCGCTCTTCGCGCGAACCTGGAGCTGGCCCGGGATGCTCGGCTTCGGCGTCGCCGCGGGCATCGCACTGGCGAGCAAGCATTCGGCGCTCGCGGGCGTGGTGGGCGTGGGGCTCGCGCTGCTCGTATTGGCGTTCGTCCGACACCGCGGTGCTGCCGGCGAGGCTCGACATCCGCGTGCAGTCGCACGCCTTGTGCGTATTGGCGCATCGGCGGTGGTCGCGGTGGCGGTGCTCTGGTCGACCTACGGCTTCCAGTACCACGCCACGCCCGACGGGCGTGACCGGTTCAACCGTCCGATCGCGGACAAGATCGAGGACGTCGCCTCGCCGCTGCAGCGGACGCTGTTGCGCACGGCCGACCGGTACCGCCTGCTGCCGCGTGCCTACATATGGGGCCTGGCCGACACCATCCGCGCCGGCGTCGAAGGACGGGGCCAGAAGGATCACTGGCTGTTCGGCGAGAAATACCGGGGTTCCCCTCCGTGGTTCTTCTGGCCCGGCATGCTGTTCGCGAAGATCCCGCTCGCCTTGTGGCTGGCCGTGCTCGCGGGCGGCGTGGCGCTGTGGCGGGCGCCGCTCGGCGCCGACCGCGGGAGGCTGCTCGCGTGCATGGGCGCGATGGCGCTCGCGTACTGGCTGGCGCTGCTCACGTCGCGCGGCACGTATGCGGGCGTACGCCACGCATTGCCGATCGCGGTGGCCCTGTCGAGCCTCGCGGGGGTGCTCGCATGGCGGCTCTCGTTGCTGCCCCGGAAGCCATTGCGCGTGCTCGCCTTCGCGCCCGCGGCGCTCGCGCTCGCGATGACGGTGCGTGAGCCGCGGCTGTACGAATACTTCAATGAAGTCGCAGGCGGCTCGCGGGACGCATGGCGCGGATTCGCGGACGAAGGCGTCGATCTCGGCCAGCGCCTGCCGGAGGCGGCGGCCTTCGTGCGGGCCCATGCGGCGCCGGGCACGCCGGTCTACATCCGCTACTTCTACATGCCGGAATGGGAGCGCGCGGTCGGCTTCCAGACGCGCCGGTTCGCCTCGGGCATCGACGACACGAACGTCGCCGGGCGCTACGTAGGGCTTTTCCTGATGGGCATGGGAGCGACCATCCCCGATCCGGACTACGACTGGTATCCGGAGAAGACACTCGCGAACCTCAGGCTCGTGGGGCGCGTCGGTACGCTCGGCATCTGGCGCGGACGCCTCGACGAACCGCGCATGCGTGCGATGTCGCTCTATGCCGACCTGATCGAGCACATCTACGAAGCGCGGCGGCCGGACTGGGCGAAGGTCGCGCAACGTTGCGGCGAGATCCTGCAGGTGGCGCCCTTCCACGTGGGATGCGCGGTGGAGCGGGGCAACGCGCTCGCTCGCCTGCGCGACGTCGCCGGCGCACGCGCGGCATGGGCGATCGCACGACGCCACCTCCCGCCGGACGATCCGACGTCCGTCCGTCTCCGCGAACTCGACGCCTCGATCCGCGACGGCGCATTGCCTGCCGGCGCGCGCCTCGTGCGCAATCCCTGGATGGAGTGAGCGACGCAGGCTGGTCCGTCGTCGGCGCGGAGCGCCGCGGATCACCGGCAGGCCCGATCCACGTGGCCGGCCAGCGCACTGCACATACGTCCCGAGTCCAGGCAGGTGGATGACGGGGGGGAAGGGTTCGGTCATGCTCGGTCCATCGCCATGGACGGGGCGGGGCAGGCACGGGACGGGTCGCGCGCAGGGGGCGTGCGATGCGCCGCGATCCGGAGGCTGGGGTGCGGGAACGGCGGACGCATGCGGAACGGGGCCACTGGCCCGCGGTGGCGCTCGACATCGCGATCGTCGGGCTGTGGCTCGGCTCGTTCCTGCTCGCGCGGGTGCTCGAACATGCGCCGCATGCGAGCCTCTGGTTCCCGCCTTCGGCAGTCACCTTCGCCGCGCTCATGGTCGTCGGGCCCCGTGCCGTGCCGGCGCTCGCCGCGTCCTGCGGGGCCGCGACCTGCCTCGCCGAGCTCCAGTACTCCCCCACGATGCGCGTGGACGTGATCGTCGCCTCGAGCCTCGCGTTCGCCGCCGTGCACGTGGCAGCCTACGGCGTGCCGGCGCTGGTCCTGCGCGCCGAGGCCCGCCGCGAGCCCGCGGACGTGACATTGCGGACCGTCGCGCGGTTCATGCTGCTGGGCACGACGGGCTCCGCGCTCGCCGCACTCGGGGGCGTAGCGGCGCTGACGACGACCGGCCTCATCGTGACCGATGCGCCCGCGCGCCTCGTGCCCGCATGGTGGATGGGGGACTTCGTGGCGCTGATCACCCTCGCGCCGCTCATGATGCGCTGGATCGCGCGGATCGCCGCGCGGTGCGGCGACGCGCCCGGTGCATGGGTCGCCCCGTTCCGGGCCGACGCGGCGCCGACCTCCCGCGCCGCGGCGCGCAAGCTCGCGCTCCTCGCGGCCGTCACCGTGGGGATGCTCGCGGCGGCGCATGCCGTCGCGGGCCGAGAACTCGGCCTCGCGTTGCTCGTGGTGCCGCTGCTGCTGCAGCTGTGGGTCGTCCACACCGAGAACCGGGCGGCCGCGCTGCACGGCGTCCTGCTGTTCGGACTCCTGACCGTCGGCATGGGGGCCTGGCTCACGGACGGCGTCGACCCGGTGACCCTACAGTTTGCCGCCATCGGGCTCGCGGCGAATACCTATCTCGGCCTGGCGGTGCCGGCGCTCTACGCGAGCAACGAGCGCCTCCGCGACCAGGTCACGCGCGACCGGCTGACCCGCGTGATGACGCGTGCCTACTTCGAGGATCGCGCGGGCCACGCGCTCGAGCGCGCCGTCGCCGACGGGCGCAACGCCGCGGTGATCCTGTTCGACCTCGACCGCCTCAAGTGGATCAACGACACGCATGGCCACGCGGCCGGCGACGCGGTGCTGGCCGAACTCGCGTCACGCGCGGCAGCGGGCATCCGCGTGGGCGACCTCCTCGGGCGGCTCGGCGGCGACGAGTTCGCGGTCTACCTGCCGGACGCCGACGCGACGACCGCGGACACGGCGATCGCGCGCATGCGCTCCGCCCTGAGCGACGCGCCCTTTCCGGTCGTCGGGACCCATGCAAGTGCCAGCTTCGGCCGCGCCGAGCTCGCGGGGCGCGAACTGACCCTCGCCGACCTGCTGCGGGAGGCCGACGCCGCGATGTACGCGGACAAGCGGCGACGGCGGGAGGACGCGGGGCCGGTGTGCGCGCCCTAGACGTGATGACCCGCGCCTGCCGATGGATCGCGCCGCCGACCGCGTGTCGGACGGAGCGCGCGATCGATCCGGCCGGCCCGGAGGGCTGCTACCGTCGGCGCACGGCCCGCGTGGTGCGGCGCCGTACAGGGGGATATCGATGAAGGTTTTCGTACGCGCGGCGATCGCCGCAGGCCTGCTGCTGTGCGCGCTGCAGGCATGGGCCGTCAGCGGCACCTACGTGCTCGACGGCGGCAGCTACTCCATCACCGTGGAGCAGGAGGGGGGCAACTTGGTGGTGGTGGAGCCCAACAAGCGGTCCGTCTACACGCCCGCCGGCGACGGCTCGTACCGCTTCCATAACGACGTCACCGGCTCGGACTTCTACCTGCGGGTGCTCGACGACGACACGCTCGAGGCCGGCCGCGTCCCCCAATCCGGCTCGCCGTCGATCCTCAGGCGTCTCGACGTCGCCGGCGCGATGGCGGCGTTGGAAACCAACGATGCGCTGTCCGAACTCGCGCAGTCGTACGCGGAGCGCGCGCAGTCCGACCCCGCCAACGCGCAGGCGTACTCGTTCTGCGCCGCGGTCGCGTTCAAGCGTGCGATGGGCGAGGGCGACGACGCCGCGCAGTTCGCACGCCAGACGGCCGAGGTGCTCAGGTCGATCCTCGTCGGCACGCAGAACCCGTGCCCGGACGCCATCCTCCCGCAGTACTGGTAGGCCCGCGGGCGGACGACACGTGCGCGATCCGGTCGGAGCCGCATCGCCTGCGGTTCGCGGGCGCGATGACGGCCCGTCCGGAAAAAAAGCGAATGGCGATGACAGACAGGAGAGCGCGATGAAGCGGATCCGATTCGTCGTGGCGGCACTTTCGATGCACGCCTCCGTGGCCCTCGGGGCGCCCGCGGTGCCGGGCGGTGACGGCTCGACCAACCAATGGCCGGCGCACCGGCTATGCACGCTCGATCTGTCGCGCGTGGTCTCGTCGCGAACCGATTCCTCGGTCGATATGCGGATCGACATGGTGCTGCGCGACGGCACGCGCCCCGGTGAGGCGCCGTCGATCTCGGCCCACGCGATCAATTCGAAAGGGACGGGCGCGACCGGTCGCGTCGCCGCGTCGGTCGCGTCGCATGCGGTCGACGTGCCGACCACCTGCACCGTCGCGGCCGGGCCGACGGCGGCCCCGGCGTGGACGTGCGCGCTCCGCGTGGAGGCGGGGCGCGTCGTCGCGACCGTGCGCATCCCCGCCCTTCCCGCGAGTCGAACCCGCGCAGCGGCGGTGTCGGCGCCGGCCGGGCCCCCGCGGAGTCTGGCGGCGCTCGTTCCGGTCGGAACGGTGCCGGCGGCCCACGGACGCGGTACCCCGTGCGCGCGTGATGGCGCCGGCCTACCGCCGCTCGAGCTCCGCCTCGGCGACTGACGTGCGCGAAGCCGCACGTCCATCGACGACGTCGACCCGGGCGCTCGCGCATACGTCGATCGCGAAGCGGATGTCGGCCGGAACCACGAAGCGGTCGGCGCGGTGCCGCCGATGACGGGTTTCGATCCGAATGTACGACCCGTCGCCGGCCTCGCGCGCCCGGCCTCCGTGCTGCTCACGGGCGCCAGCGGCGGCATCGGCCTGGCGATGCTGCGCGACCTGCTCGCCAACGTGCACGTCGGAACGGTCCATGCCGTGTCGCGCTCGGCGAGCTCGCACGCAGCGCTGGCCGCGCTCGCCGACGTACACGGCGCGCGCCTCCGGCGGATCGATGCCGACCTCGCGCACGACCACGGCTTCGGGGCGCTGCTCGACGGTCTGGACGGGACGGGCGAACTCGATCTCGTCGTGAACGCGACCGGGCTGCTGCACGATCGCATGGTCGCGCCCGAGAAATCGATCGAGCAGGTGAGCCGCGACGCGCTGGAGGCGGTCTTCGCGATCAACGCGTTCGCGCCCGTCCTGCTGGCGCGTACCCTGATGCCGCGGCTGGCCGGACGCCGCCCCGCGGTTTTCGCTTCCCTGTCGGCGCGGGTCGGCTCGATCGGCGACAACCGCGCGGGTGGTTGGTACGCCTACCGTGCGTCGAAGGCGGCGCAGAACCAGTTGATGCGGACGTTCGCGATCGAATGGCGCCGCCGCAACCCGCTCGGCACTTGCCTGCTGCTGCATCCGGGCACCGTGGACACCGCCCTGTCGGCGCCGTTCCAGTCGCGCGTTCCCGCGCATCGCCTGTTCGATCCGGCCAGCGCCGCCGGGAAGCTGCTGCGGGTCATCGCGTCGAGCTCGCCGGCGGACACGGGCCGGTTCGTGGCCTGGGACGGCACCGACATCCCGTGGTGATCGCGCCGTCGCGTGTCGACGCACCCGGTGCCCGCCGGCGCCTCCCGACTCCGGTGCACGCGTCGCGTCGCCGGCGAGCCGTCGCGCGGACGGCGCGTCGCTCCCCACGTCGGGCGATGGTTCGGTCGAACGGCAGGGCGTGGCGCTCCGGCAGGCGCTAACCTCGGACGAGCACTGCACACCGGAGGCCGAATGACGCCGAAGATCCAGCCCTGCCTGTGGTTCGACCGCGTGGCCGAGGAGGCTGCGCGCTTCTATGCCGAGACGTTTCCCGACAGTCGGGTCGACGCGGTGCATCGTGCGCCTGAGGCCTATCCGTCGGGCCGGAAGGGCGACGTGCTGATGGTCGAAGCCACGATCCTCGGCATGCGGTTCCTGCTGCTCAACGGCGGACCGGAGTTCACCTTCGATGAGGCCGTGAGCTTCCAGGTCGCCACCGAGGACCAGGCGGAGACGGACCGCTACTGGAACGCCATCATCGGCAGCGGAGGGCAGCCGAGCGCCTGCGGCTGGTGCAAGGATCGCTACGGGCTGTCGTGGCAGATCACGCCGCGGCGATTGACGGAGCTGCTAGCGCAGGGCGGCGAGCCTGCGTCACGCGCGTTCGTCGCGATGATGGGAATGGTCAAGATCGACATCGATGCGCTGGAGCGCGCGGTGCGCGGCGCCGATGGCTGAGACGCGCGGCAGCATGCGGCGTGGTCGGATGGAGGCCGGCGGACCGATCCGTTTCGAAGCGCGCCTTTCGCGCCCCAAGGCTCCGGCGCGTGCGACATGGAGCTTCCTGCGCCTGCTGGCGGCGGCGAGTGGCGCACTGCCGTCGCGTGGGCTCGTGGCGGTCGACGGCCGTCTCGCCGGCGTCGCCTTCGCATCCACGCTGCAGCCGGACGGCGAGGGAGGCCACTGGCTGGAGATTCCGGGGGCGTTGAGCGACGCGGCCGGCGTACGCGCCGGTGACCGGGTCGTCGTGGACCTGGTGGTCTCGCAGCGCGTCGCGGAGCCGGACGTGCCTGGGGACCTGCGCGAGGCGTTGTCGCGTTCGCCGGCCGCGGCCGAGCGCTGGTCGGCGCTCACGCCCGCGGCGCGACGGGACTGGATCCAGTGGCTCGACACCGCGAAGAAAGTCGAGACGCGACAGAGGCGAATCGCCTCCACCGCCGACATGCTGCTGGCCGGCAAGCGGCGCGTCTGCTGTTTCGATCGCTCGGGGCGATACGGTGGGGGCATGTCGGCGCCGGAGGCGGCGCCCTGACGGCGGGCGCTTCCGGCCATCCGGCCGCGCCCGTCGGCCGCTCGGCGCAGCTCAACGCGCGGGCGTGAGCACCATCAGGCGGCCCTGCGCGCCGCGGTTGCCATCCTCGAGCACCCACAGCGCGCCGTCGGGTCCCTGCTCGACCTCGCGGACGCGCGTGCCCATGTCCCACCGCTCGGCCTCGCGCGCGGATTCGCCGTCGAACGCCACGCGCACGAGCGCCTTCGACGACAGGCCGCCGATGAAGCCGCTGCCGCGCCAGGCGGGGAACTGGCGGCCGTCGTAGATGACGAAGCCCGCCGGCGAGATCACCGGATTCCACGTGATCACCGGTGCCGGGAATTCGGGGCGCGTCGGATGGTCGGGGATCGGACGGCCGTCGTAGTGGTCGCCGTTCGACACGATCGGATAGCCGTAATTGGCGCCCTTCCGGATGAGGTTCAGCTCGTCGCCGCCCTTGGGACCCATCTCGTGCGCCCACAGGCGCCCGCGCGCGTCGAATGCGATGCCGAGGATGTTGCGATGGCCCAGCGACCACACCTGCGCGGTGACCCCGCCGCGGCTCGCGAACGGGTTGTCATCGGGCACCGAGCCGTCGTCGTCGAGCCGGATCATCTTGCCGAGGTTCGACGCCATGTCCTGCGCCGGATCGAACTTCATCCGTTCGCTCGAGCTGATCCACAGCTTGCCTTCGCGATCGAAGGCGATGCGGTAGCCGAAGTGCCCGCCGCCGGTCTGCTTCGGCACCTGCCGCCAGATCGTCTCCAGGCCCTCGAGGCGTCCCCCGCCGTCGGCGTCGAGCACGAGGCGTGCCCGAGCCACCGCCCCGCCGAACAGTTCGCCTTCGCCCGGCTCGACATAGCTGAGGTAGACCAGGCCGTTGCGCTCGAACCGCGGGTGGAGCACCACGTCGCCCAAGCCGCCCTGGGAAACCTTGACCGTGCGCGGCGTGCCGGTGATGAGCCCCACCCGGCGCGTGGCCGGGTCGAGGAGGCGGAGCGTGCCCGCCATCTCGGTGACCAGCAGCCGACCATCCGGGAGGAACGTCATCGCCCAGGGCTGTTCGAAGCGCGCGACATCCGTGCGCACGAACGGCGGTGCCCCGGGCGCCGGCAGGCTCGCGCCGGGCGAACCGGCCGTCGACGGTGGAGTGCCCGCGCAGGCGCTGGCGAGGCAGGCGACGGCCGCGAGGGCGGACCAGCGGGGAAGACGGACCATGGCGACTCCAGTAGTGACGGGCGGGGCGACCATACCGGCCGCGGACGTGCCGGCTCATGACGCGGCCACGACAGGGGTACGCGCGACCGCGCACGCGGGATGCGGCCCGCTGCGCGGCCGCGGCCATCGCGCCCCCGACGCGTCCGCGGCCGGCCCGCGCGCGGGCGGTCGATGCGCCGCCGGACCTGCGAGGCCCTGGACCGCGATAATCGCCACGCCCCCGCCATGCCGCGACCATGTCCATCGTCCTCACCGATTTCGCACGACCGCGCCTGTTCCCGCGCGAGCCTCGCCGCAACACCATCCAGGACATCACGCCCGAGGCCTTCGAGCGCCACCTCAACGATGTCGCGCCGGTGGCCGTACTCGACGGCTACGCGCCGTTCTGCAAGCTGCACGTGCATCGCAACTGGACGTCGACACGCTGCCTCGCGGTGCCGATCACGGACGCCAATCGGCACCTGCTGCGCTCCGACTACGAGGCGCGCACGAAAGAGGAGCTGCCGGTACTGGTGCGCTGGTTCGAAGGCATCGAGCCGCCCGTGGCGAACTTCCTGATCCCGATCCTCTACAGCCGCGCGCAGCTGGCGAAGGAGGGCACCGCCATCGACGCGGACTGGGGCGTGGTCGGCTGCATGTACACGATGGCGCCGGAGGAGACCCCGATGGCGCCGATCACGATGATGCGCAACGCGCTCGGCGTGGAGGAGGGGGGATCCGGCGTGCCGATCGATCGCGCGGCCTATCGGCGCAGCGTCGACTTCTGGCGGACGCACGCCAACTGGCGCGGGTGATCCGACGCGCGGCACGGGTGACGCGCGCCGTCGGCGCACTCACCCCGACGTGGCCTCGCGCGCCGCCCATGCATCGACCTCCCGCTCGAGGAGCGTGAGGGGCACGGTGCCCGTGAGCAGCAGCAGGTCATGGAACCTGCGGGCATCGAAACGGGCGCCGAGCGCGGCGCGCGCTTCGTCGCGCAGGCGGATGATCTCCAGCTGGCCGATCTTGTAGCTCGTGGCCTGGCCCGGATTGACGACGTAGCGATCCACCTCCGACGGCGGGATGCCGTAGTCGATCGCCTGCTGACGCGTCCAGCGCTTCGCGTGCAGGCCGGTGTCGACGACCAGGCGCCGCGCACGGAAGAGCTCCGCGTCGAGTTGCCCCAGCCGTCCCTCGAGGTCGCCCTCGTACCAGCCGTTCTCCGCCGCGAGGCGCTCGGCATACAACGCCCAGCCCTCGCTGAAGGCGGAAATGCCGCCGAACGCGCGCACCTGGCGGAATTTCGGTACCGCCCGGTTCTCCACCGCGAGCGCGCCCTGGAAGTGATGCCCCGGCACCGTCTCGTGGTAGACCAGCGTGCGCAGCCCGAAGCGGGTCAGGCGTTCCTTGCGCAACGGCATCTGGTAGACCCCGGGGCGTGAACCGTCGAGGGGAGGCGCGGTGTAGCTCGCGGCAGCGCTCGCCCAGCGGTACTCCGGATAGGGACGCGCGATCACCGGCGTCTTCGGGCGGATATTGAAGAGCGCATCGGCACGCTTCTCCGCGTCGCGGATCATCGAGTCGATGTCGGCCATGATGCGAGCGCGACCGGAGGCGTCGTCCGGATAGGCGAGATCCCTTTGGAGCTTCTCGATGCGCGCCTTCACCGTACCGTCCGTGCGGCCGAGCTGGCGCAGGATGGCGTCCATCTCCTTCTCGATGCGCGCGACCTCGCGCAGCCCGAGATCGTGGATCTGCTCGGCGCTCAGGTCCGTCGAAGTGAACTGGCGAAGGCGATGCGCATACGCCGCCTCGCCATCGGGCAGGCGCCACAGACCCGCGTCATCGGTCGACCGGGGCAGCTGCGCTTCGAGCTCCTCGATCGCCGCACGCCAGGCCGGATACACGCGGGCCTCGACGATCGAGGCCGCTTCCTGCACGTGTCGGGATTTCGTCGAGGCGTCCATTCCATCCACCGTGCCGAGCTTCTCGGCCAGGGTGGTGACGAGCGGGTTCGCTGTCGGGGCCCCCGCGATGAACTGCCGCATCTGGTCGATCGTCCCGCGCAGGATGAAGCGCGGCGGCAGGATGCCCTTCGCGGCGCGCGCGCGGGACTCGGCGACGGCCTCGGCCATGCGCGCGTCGAACAGGCGCAGGCGCGCGAGGTAGCTGTCCACGTCCTTCGCGCTCGAGACCGGGTGGATCACCGTCATCAGGTTCGGCAGCGAGACGTTCGCCCCGTTGAACTGGTTGAGCGGAAACTGCGTGTCGTCGAACCGCTCGCCGTCGACGATCGTCTGCAGCTGCCAGCGCATGAGGTCGGCCGAGACACGGTCGGTGTCGCTCATCGCCGTGCGGTCGAAGCCGGCGAGGCGCGCGAGGCCGCGGCGTGCGAGCGCGACGGTCTCGCGGTCGAAAGCGTCGGTCTGCGGCGTGATCTGGCGGTCGAGCGCGTCCTGCTCCGCGCCCTCGAAGTAGCGGCTGCCCGTCGCGGCGTTCGGATTGCGCCGCATCCACTCGTCGGTGAATGCGGCGAAGAAGTCGGAGACCGACTCGGCGCGACCTGCCGGGGGCGCCGCCGACGTGCCGGTCGGCGGCGTGCTGGCACAGCCCGCCACCGCGCAGGCGACGGCGGAAGCGAGAAGGAGCGGAAGCCAGCGGGAGCGCGTGGGAATCGTCACGGCAGACTCGTGCAGCGGGTTGGCGCCGATTCTAGGCGCGGAGCATCGGCCGCCGGGCGGACGCCATGCGCGGCTCAGCCGGCGGGACGGTGTCGACGTGCGGCCGGCTCCGTGCAGGCGTCGTAGCGCTTGGCGACCGGGCCGAAGTCGCCCCAGCCGTAGAGGCGATCGGGAAGCGCGGCCTCGACCACGCACGGCTGCAGGCGGGCCTGGACATGCGACAGGCAGGCGTCCTGCGAGATGCCGTAGCGTCGGTCGGACTGCCCGCACCAGTAGGTGAGCACGAGGCGGAAACGCTCGAACTGCGCGGTTCGATCCATCGGGAAGGGATCGCCACCGCCCGACGCGGGCGCGACGAGCGGGGTGGCGAGCAGCAGGGTCAGCAGGGCGAGTCGAAGCGAGCGGTCCATGGGGACGATCCGGTGGAGTGCCAGCACCGGATACGCAGGCACATGCCGGCCGGATGCCGCGGTGCGTCAGGCGCGGCGCTTGTGGAAGTACACCTGCTCGGCCGCCCAGCGCAGGGGCGGGGAGTGCAGGAGCAGGTCGAACGGCCAGTCGAACTGCAGGCGGTCGAAGGCCCAACGCAGGGCCCGCTTGGCGCGGAACCGCGGCGCCGCGTCGATGGCCACGCGTTCGGGCGCAGGGCCGCCGTCGCGCAGATGGGCCGCGAGTCCGCGCCCGACCGCCCAGCCGTGCTCCCAAGCCGAGTGGATGCCGCCCGCGGTCACCGGCGAGACGATGCCGGCGGCATCGCCGATGAGGATCGCGCGGTCGCGCGCCATGTCGAAAACCGGTCCGCTGCAGGGGATCAGGCCTGCGCGCGTGTGGCCCGCCCGCAGGTGGCGGGGAAGGCCGGCGGCCAGCCCGACCCGCAGCAGGAAGCCGTCGATGTCGGGAACGCGCGCGTTGTCGGGATCGTGCCGGAGCGCGAGCCCCGCCTGGATTCCGGTCGGACTCTGCGCCACCCAGCCGATGTAGCCCGGCGCGTAGCGCTTGCTGAGGAAGCAGTGCAGTGCGCCGGGGCATTCGAGGCATGCTCCGGGGAACTCGTACTCGATGCCGTACAGGTACTGGCGCACCTCGCCGAGCCCGCAGTGGCGCGCCACCCGCGAGCGCGCGCCGTCGGCCCCGACGAGGTAGCGCGTCGCGCCCAGTCCGTCCACGCGCCACCCGCCCTCGATGCGTTCGGCACCCGTGAACGAGCATCCCAGGCGCAGGTCGACGCCGTGAGCGCGCATGCGCTCGGCGAGCCAGCGCATGACCGCCGGCGTGTCGGTGGTCAGGAAGTAGTAGCCGGGTGCGGCGAGCGCGACCTGCTTCAGGCTCGGCGCATACAGCCTCACCTGCTCGATGCGCCGGGTCATCGATGCCGGTACCTCGTTGAGCAGCGTCCGTTCCGCCGCCTCCTTCACGACGATCCCGGTGGTGTGCAACTTCTCACCCGGGTCGCGCTTGCGTTCCAGCACGACCACGCGCAACCCGCGCTGCGCGGCCGCGATGGCGCAGGCGGCGCCTGCGAAGCTGGCGCCCACGATCACGACGTCGGCGACGAACGGGTTCTCGGTATCCATGGCGTGCATCGGCGGAACTGCCGGGGACGATGCCGCGCCATCGCGAGGACACCGAGGGGTCCATGTGAAGCGGAATTGAAGTCAGGTTCGCCGCGCGGCGGTGATGCCGGCGCGCCGAAGGACCGTCGGCGGTCGCGCTGACGGTGCGCGGCGGGCCGCCCGGGTCCGCATCCCGGGCGCTGGCCTCACGAACGCGCCGGGACGGCGCGTTCGGTCAGCGCAGCGATGCCCCGGGCGCTGGCGATTACCAGATGAAGAGCGCGATGTTGAGCGCGATGGCTCCGATCAGGAGCAGGGCGGCGGAGCGTTCGGCCTGGCGCGTGTTCACGTGATTCCCCATGTCGGACTGCAGCCGTGGCGGGCTGCGGATCCACGCTAGGAGCGCCGGCATCACGCGCGCGTGAGTTCGCAGCAGCCGGTTTAGCGGCGATTCCGGGAGTCGAATCGTTGCCGGGCAGGCCCCGCGCGGTGACGCCATACGCCGCCGGACTGGGGGTCTGCCCCCACGCACGTGGGGGTTCGTCCGGATGGTCCCGCCCCGCACCCGAACGCAGATTCGAAGCCTCCCACCACGTCGGGGTCCCCCCATGCGCCCGCACCGCCTGACCCGCACCGCCCTCGGCCTCGCCCTCGCGACGGGCCTCGCCCTTTCCGCTCCCGCGTATGCGGCCGCGCTGATCTCGCCGGACCTGCAGGCGCGCCTGGCGACGCAGCCGACCCACCGCGTGATCGTCACCTTCAGCGACCCGGCGCAGGTGACCAAGCTCCGCACGCTCACCGACAAGCTCCTGCCGATGCGCGCGCTGCCGATGGCGGGCGCCCTGCTCACGTCGGCGCAGGTGCGCGAAGTGTCGACGTGGCCTGGGGTGGAGAGCATCTACTTCGATGCGCCGCTCAAGTACTTCAACTACGACGCCGGCGAGATCACCAACGGCCACAAGGTGCACGATTTCATCGGCCTGAGCGGCAAGGACGTCACGATCGCGGTGCTGGACTCGGGTGTCGACGCCACGCATCCGGACCTGCCGCAGGGCACCAAGGTCGTCCAGAACGTCAAGCTCGTGGGCGACCTCGGCGTGGCCGGCGTGTCCGGCTGGATCGAGAACGTCCCCAATACCGACACGAGCAGCGGCCATGGCACGCACGTCGCGGGGACCGTCGGCGGTACGGGGCAGGCTTCGCTGGCCGACCGCCGCCGCCCGCGCGCCCACGATGGCATCGCGCCCGGAGCGAAGCTCATCGGCCTGGGCGCCGGCGAGGGCCTGAACATCCTCCATGCGTTGCTGGGCTTCGACTACGCCCTCGCGAATCGCGAGAAGTACGGCATCGACATCATCACCAATTCGTGGGGTGCGTCGGGCGGCCCGTACGATCCGAGCAACCCGATCAACAAGGCGAGCTACGAGGCCTACCGCCAGGGCATGGTCGTGACGTTCGCCGCGGGCAACGACGGCCCGTCGGAGGACATCCTGAACCCCTACGCGATCGTGCCGTGGGTGATCAACGTCGGCTCGGGCACGAAGGCGAAGGACCTCTCCGACTTCTCCAGCCGCGGCGTTGAAGGCGACTTCTACAAGCACGTCGACGTGGTGGCGCCCGGGTCGAGCATCATCTCGACGCGCGCGCCGAACACGCCCCTCGGCGCGACGGGCCCGGTGCTCGACGCGGCCAATCCGTCCTACACGCTCTACTACAGCACCCTGAGCGGCACCAGCATGGCGACGCCGTTCGTGGCGGGCACCGCGGCGCTGCTGATGGAAGCGAACCCGGAGCTGTCGCCGGACCAGATCGAGAACATCATCGTCTCGACCGCGACGCCGATGAACTATCCGTACCACGTGGTGGGCGGCGGCTACATCGACGTGCTCGCCGCGGTGGACATGGCGTCGAAGACCGTCGGCCAGCGCCGCGCCTTCCTCGAGGGGGTCACCCGGTGGTCCAGCAAGGGCGCGTGGATCATCGCCAACGAGAACGATGCGCTGCTGGCGTATGAAGGCAAGTGGACGGTCGCGAGCAGCGCGAATGCCACCGACGGCACGTTCAAGAAGGCGACCGTGTCGCGCAAATCCGCTCCGCGCCTCACGCTCGCCTTCGAGGGCGACGACGCGCAGATCCACTATCCCCGCGATTCGCGCGGCGGCCTGGCGGACGTGTACGTCGACGGCAAGCCGGTGTCGCGCATCAGTTACTACAGCGCCACGCCGACCCGCGCGAGCCTGCCGCTCGCCAACCTCGGCCCGGGCATCCACAAGGTCGAGATTCGCGGCCTTTCGGGCGACATCTACTTCGACGCGAGCCTCACCGAGGGCAGGCTGTATCCCACGACGACCACGCTCTCGGAGTCGACCACCCGGTTCACGGGCACCATGGGGCCGTCCGCCGAGAACCTCGAGATCGACGAATACCCGTTCGAGGTCGGCGCGGATGCGATCTCGATCAAGGCGGTGATCGGCTGGACCGGCGGCGTCGACATCGACTTCGCGCTGGTCGACCCGGACGGCAACGAGGTCGCCTCGGGCGCCACGCTCGCCAATCCGGAGACGCTCGAGTTCGCCGTGACGCGCCCCGGCACCTACCGCTACCGGGTGAAGGGCTATGCGACAGTGCTGGCGAACTACACGCTCGACAGCACGGTGACCGCGGCGCGGACCTCGGTCGCGCAGTAGTCGATCGCTGGGAGTGGAGGGGCGGCCGGGTCATCCCGGCCGTTCCTTTGCGTGGCGATCAGCGCCGCGTCGCGAACACGCCGTCGAGCGCCGGGCGCGCCGCGAAGCCCGCGGATTCGAGGCGACGCGCCACCTCGCGCGGCACGTCGCGCCCGCTGGTGAGGCGGTTCGGGCTGCCCGTGTAGTGGAAGAGCCGCCCGCCGCGGCGCAGTACGCGCGCGAGGTGCGCGTAGAACACCTGGGAATACAGCTCGCCTGCGATGCCGAAGCGCGGCGGATCGTGGAGCACCGCGTCGACCGATGCGTCCGGGATCCGTTCGATCGCGTCGGTCACGTCCGCGTGCGCGAGCTGCAGGCGGCCCGCGGACTCCGGTGCGTCCGGATCGGGCGACCAGGGATTGAGCGTGCGCAGCCACAGCACGTCGGGGTTCTTCTCGTGCGAAAGGATGCGTGCGACGCCGGCCTCGAGGCAGCACGCCGCGAAGTAGCCGAGCCCTCCGCACGTGTCGAGCACGATCTTGCCGCGCGGCTCCACGAGCGCCACCTTGCGGCGCGCATCGTCGACCGGCGATTCCTTCGAGGTCGGGAGCATCTTGATGCCGTCGATCTCGAACGTCGGCGCGCCCCACTCGGTGGGCACGAGCTTGATCAGCGATCCGGCATAACGCGACACCGCGACGAAGTCCTCGCCGTCCCAGTAGTAGATCGTGCGGTCCTTCATTCCCTCCGGATAGGGATACCGTGCGTCGCGCCACGCCCACGAATCCGCGTCCAGCGAAACGGGCCCGTGCGTCCGCCCGAGATCCAGCGAACCCGTCCAGACGGCTTCGCTGCGGGAGCGCGCGGCCGCGAGCGCCTCGGCGAGGTCGCGCGTGAGCAGGGGGCCTCGGTAATGCGTCAAGGGAACACGATCGCGTCAGGCGGGTGCGCAGCATAGGGGATGCACGGTGCAGCCATCGCCCCGCGCCGGACGCGGAGAGGCGTCGTCGGGCCTTTCACGGTCCGCGCAGAAGCACCTCGCTCCGGGCGACGTAGAGGTCGGCGCGGCGTGCAGCATCCACCGCATCGCCGGCCGGCGTGCGCTGGCTCGCCCATGTGACGCGCGTACTGTCGACCGAGAACGCCGGGGTGAAATCCATGCCCGGGCCGTTGAAAGGCGCCGGCACGCGCCGTGCGGCACTCCAGCCGTCGCCGTCGCGGTGCGTGACGAAGAGATCGGGATCGCGCGTGTCGCCGCGGATGCTCCAGAACAGCGCGACCCGGCCGTCGGGTGAGAACGTGAGATCGCCTTGCGCGAGTCCGTCGTTGAAGGGCGCGGGCATCGCCTCCGCCGGCCCGACGTCGTCGGCGACGCGCGCGCGGTACAGCGCCAGTCGCGCCGGTCCATCCGCGCGCGTGCTGTTGAAGACCAGCCAGCCGTCGTGCACCTCGGGCCCGAGTTCCTCGCCCGGGCTCGACGCCGCCGCGAGGTGCTCGGGTGCGCCGATGCGTCCATTCACGACGGGCGCGCGCCACAGGTCCATGTCGTCGCGCGGCTCGCGGTCCGGGGCGGGGCGGTTGGAGACGAAGTACAGCCAGCGCCCGTCGGACGTCAGCCACGGGTCCGAATCGCGCCAGCGCGGGTCGGAGAAGGCCGCCAGGGCAGGTTTCGACCACCCGTCGCCGTCGCGCGCGGCCATCCAGATCTTCGCGTCCTGGAAATCGCCCGTCGTCGAACGGCCGAATACGAGCAGGCGGGAATCGGCATCCGTGGAGAGGTTGTACTCGTTCGCGTCCGTCGACAGCCAGCCGGGACCGAGGCGGACGGGGGCGTCGCCGTCGGGCGCTTCGAGCACGAACGCGGAGGCGGCGGTCGTGGCGAGTCCCAGGGCGAGAATGGCGGCAGCGTGCATGGGCTGGCAGCGGGAGGGCGACGGAGCGCGACGATGCCCGCAGGCACCGGAAATGCCTCGTGCCTTCGGTCACCGGGACTTCCGTCATCCACGGAGACGGACGACCCGATGCTAGATTCGCGGCCTCCCCAGCCGGATGCGAGCCGATGTCGACACCCCAGCCCTTCTATCCGATCGGAACGCCGGGCGAGCCATGGGGCGACGCCGAGCGCGCGGCATGGCGGGCACGCCAGGCGCGCCATCGCAGCTACCAGGCGGACGTGCTCGCCGCGATCGATGCGCTCCGCGACCGCTTCGACGTCATCGAATACGGACGGCTCGCCTATGACGGCGAGGCCTTTCCCCTCATGGCGATCCGCAGCCGCGACTGGAGCGGCGATCGCCCGCTCGCGCTGGTGACCGGTGGCGTGCACGGCTACGAGACCAGCGGCGTGCACGGCGCGCTGGCGTTCGCCGCGGGCCCCATGCAGGGCTACGCCGGTCGGATCGACATCCTGCTCGTGCCGTGCGTGAGCCCGTGGGGCTATGAGCGCATCCACCGCTGGAACCGCGACTGCGTCGATCCCAACCGCGCGTTCCGCGAAGGCGGCGGCGCAGAGGAATCCGCGGCCGTGATGCGCCTCGTGGCGCCGGATCGGCATCGCGTCCTGGTCCACGTCGATCTCCACGAGACCACCGACTCCGACGAGTCCGAATTCCGTCCCGCGCTCGCCGCGCGCGATGGCAAGCCCTTCGAACCCGACGGCATCCCCGACGGCTTCTACGTGGTCGGCGACAGCGACAATCCGCAGCCGGGCTTCCAGCAGGCGATCGTCGAGGCGGTGTCGCGCGTCACGCACATCGCGCCGGCGGATGCCGAAGGGCGGATCATCGGCTCGCCCGTGGTGGCGCCCGGCGTCATCAACTACCCAGTCAAGCAGCTGGGGTTGTGCGCGGGCATCACCGACGCGCGCTACGTGACGACGACCGAGGTGTATCCCGACAGCCCGCGCGCCACGCCGGAGCAGTGCAATGCGGCACAGGTGGCGGCGGTGCGCGCGGCACTCGACTACGCCCTGGCGAACCCCTGAGCGATCACGCCGGTGCCGGCGCGTGCGTTCGCACCCGCGTGCGCGAACCACGTCCCCTTCGCGGCGCGCCGATTACCGTCGCCGCGATCGGTCGGAGGATGTGATGAAACGTGCCATGCCTTTGCTGTTCGCGGTCGCCCTGTGCGCATGCTCGGCGCCGGTGCCCGAATCGGACGGCGGATCGTCTCGCGCGTCTGCCGTGACTGCACGCGAAGCGGTGGTCGACGAGCGGCGCGAAACGAGTTCGCCTGCGCCCGACGTGCCACCGGGTGCGCCTCCGACGGGCGACGTCGGCGACCCGACCCCGCCGCCCGATGCCGCCGCGCCCGCGGAATACGACGGCGCGAACATCCCGGCGCGGTTCCATGGCGTGTATGCCGCGGAAGGACGCTGCGGGTCGGTAGGCGACGAGACCCGGCTCGCGGTGACCGGTGATCGCGTGTCCTTCCATGAATCGACGGGTCGCGTCACACGCGCACGCGGCGTCGGCGACTCGCTGGACGTCACGCTCGAACTCACCGGCGAAGGCCAGACCCGGATCGCGGACTACCGGTTCCGTCGCGAAGAGGGCGGCCGGCACTTGGTCGACGCGGCTGGCGGAATGACGCGCGTCCGCTGCGAGGAGAAGGCCGGCGGCTGACGCCGCGGCCGGATAGGCCGAGCGCCGCGGCGCCGAGACGCCGGACCCGGCCACCGCGCTATGGTCCGGCCACCCCATCCGTGAGCCCGCCCATGGCCTTGCCCCCGCGCCAGACCGCAGCCGACTTCGACCCCGAGGTGCTGCGCCTGTTCGACCGCTACGTGCACGGCGTGATCGACCGCCGCCAGTTCCTCGCCGGCGCGGCACGCTTCGCGGTCGGTGCCACCACCGCGGCGGGCCTGCTCGCGGCGCTCAGTCCGCAGTTCGCCGCGGCGCAGCAGGTCGCGCCGGACGATCGCCGGATCGAGGCTGGCTACGTCGAGTTCCCGTCGCCGAACGGTCACGGCACCGGTCGCGGGTACCTGGTGCGCCCGACGAAATCGAAGAGACCGCTGCCCGTCGTGCTGGTCGTACACGAGAACCGGGGCCTCAACCCGCATATCGAGGACGTGGCGCGTCGCCTCGCGCTCGAGGGTTACATCGCGTTCGGACCCGACGCGCTGTTCCCGCTCGGTGGTTATCCGGGCGACGAGGACCGCGCACGCGCCGAGTTCGCGAAGCTCGACCAGGCGAAGACGCGGCAGGATTTCATGGCGGCCGCCGACATGCTCGTGGGCATCGGGGGCGGCACCGGACGGCTGGGGGTCATCGGCTTCTGCTACGGCGGCGGCATGGCGAACTTCCTCGCGGTCCGACGCGACGACGTGCTCGCCGCGGTGCCGTTCTACGGCAGCGCGCCCCCGGTGGACGACGTGCCGAAGATCGAGGGCGAACTGCTCGTCGTACTCGCGGCGAACGACGAGCGCATCAATGCGGGCTGGCCGGCCTATCGGGACGCGCTCGAACGCGCCGGCATCCGCTACGCGCTGTACCAGCCCGAAGGCACGCAGCACGGCTTCCACAACGACACCACGCCTCGCTACGACGAGAAGGCCGCGAAGGAGGCCTGGAAGCGTTCGGTCGCGCTGTTCGACCGTGTGCTCAAGCGCGCGAAGCGGGCGCGGCGCTCGAACGCGCCGGCAGCCTGAGCGCACGCCGCGCGGGCAGTCGGCGGGAGCGGGGCCAGCCCTGTAGGCAAGGGAGCAGCGCCGTCGCGGGAGCGGCGCTGCGTTCCTGCCATCTGCCGGCGCTCAGCGACGCGGCGGATCGTCGTCGTCGTCGGCCGCGTCGTCGTCCGTGCCGGAGTCGCTGCCGGCCATCGTGGCGCGGCCATTGAGCTGCGAGGCGCTGCTGGAACTGGTGCGTCCGCGGACGTCATCCGACGTGCCGATCGCGCCATAGGCACCGACGGCGCGGGTGCCGGCGTTTGACGCCGCGGCCGCGCCGGCGGGGGCGTTCGAGGTCGTGCCGACGCGCCCGGGGGCGACGTCGTCGTCGGCAGTGGACGCGCAGGCCGCGACGGCGAGGGCGAGCAGGGCAGGGTGGATGGCTTTCATGGCGGGCCTCCTCATTGCGGATACGGCCGCGCCGCGGCCGTGACGGTTCAGTGGCGCGTGCCGTGGTCCAGGCGGACCTCGGCGACGTTCTTCTGGTAGTCGCGCTTGGGGTCGATCTTCAGCAGCGCCTTCACCCCGGCGACGAGGCTCGAGCCGTTGCGCCACAGCTGCGCCTCGTCCGGATCGAACCGCAGCAGGCGCAGCTTGGGATCGTCCTTGCCATCCTCGTACCAGGCCGCGACGAACGGATTCCACAGGCGATCCACGACCTCGCGATCGAGGTCGTGGACGAGGCTGCCGTGCACGGTGCCGAAGACCTCGTGGCCTTTCGACACGAGCGCGAAGAACGCGCGGCGCTCGCCCTTGACCAGGTTCGCGAGGTCGGTCTCGTCGGACGTGAAGAACCACACCGGCCCGCCCTCGTCACCCTCGATCTGCGCCGTCATCGGCCACAGGTGCGGGTCGCGCTCGGTCGAGATGCCGAGCATCACGGTGCGGTCGGACTTGAGGGCCTTCCAGAAATCGCGCTCGAGCTCGGCATCGTTCGCCATCGCGGAACTCCGTCTTCGGGGAGCCCCGGTTATAGGCTGCGGCCGGTCGGCGCCGCGTGTGGACTCAGTCGCGGCGGTCCTCGCCGCCACGGCCCTGCACCTGCGAGCGCTGGCTGCCTTGGCCGCGGTCGTCGAAGGCGTCGAGCTCGTCGGCAGTGCGGTACCGGCCGGCTTCGGCCTGCTGGTGAGCCTGGGATTTGCCATCGGCGCGGTCCACGCGATGGACGCGGGGCGGGGTCTGGTCGTCGCGATCGGTGGTCATGGGATGCCTCGCACGGTTCGGCGCTCCATGGCACCGCACGGGCCGTCGACCGCACGGCAAGCCGGCCGTACGCCGTCCTCGAACTGAACGGCGGCGCGCGTCCCGCGGGGCAGGACTTCCGGCCTAGGGAGCGAGTCAGCTGGCGCCCGTATGCTCGGCGGTCGTCACGCGCCACTTACGGCGCCGGGGAGAACCGACTTGAAGAAGACCCTGCTCGCACTCGCCACGGGCGCCGCGCTCGCACTGGCCGCGCCCGCTTTCGCCGACGAGGCCGACGGCTGCCTCGACGCCGCCTGCGACCTCCGTGCGCTCTACGCCGCCGACAGCGGTACCGGAAACGCGACCCCCACCGTGGTCGAGGCCAAGCGCCTGGGCACCTGGGGCATCGATACCGCAGGCATGGACACCACCGCGAAGCCCGGCGCGGACTTCTTCGCCTACGTCAACGGCGGCTGGGTGAAGAACACGCCGATCCCGGCAGACAAGTCGCGCTACGGCGGCTTCGACATCCTCCGCGACCTCTCGGAGGCCCGCGTCCGCCAGCTCGTCGAGAGCTATCCGCAGACCGATCCCGCCAAGGGCGGCGACCAGGCGAAGGTGGCTGCGCTGTACCGCGGCTTCCTCGACGAGGCCGCGATCGAGAAGGCCGGCGCCAAGCCGCTGCAGCCGGCGCTGGCCGCGATCCGCAAGGCGAAGTCGCGCAACGACATCGCGGTGCTGATGGGCAGGTCGAGCGGAGGCTTCGGCCGCAGCTTCATGAGCGTCGGCGTCTCCGACGACCAGAAGGATCCTGACCGCTACACGCTCTACATGAGCCAGTCCGGCCTGGGCCTCGGCGATCGCCAGATGTACCTCGACGCGAAGTTCGCGCCGCAGCGCGAGCGCTACGTCGCCTACGTCGAGCAGATGCTCCGCCTCGCGGGCTGGCCGAAGCCGGCCGAGAACGCGAAGGCGATCCTGGCGCTGGAGACGAAGGTCGCCGACGCGCACTGGACGCGCGCCGACAGCCGCGACCGCGACAAGACCTACAACCCGATCGCGACCGCCGAGCTGCAGGCGTACGCGCCGGGCTTCCCGTGGGCCGCCTACTTCAAGGCCGCGGGCGTCGAGCAGGCGCAGCGCGTGGTGATGCGCCAGAACACGGCGTTCCCCAAGCTGGCGCAGATCTTCGCGGAGGCCGACCTGGACACGCTCAAGGCGTGGCAGGCGTTCTCGACCGCCGACCAGGCCGCGCCGCTGCTCTCGAAGGCGTTCGCCGACGCCGAGTTCGAGTTCCGCTCGAAGTTCCTCAACGGCCAGCCCGAGCAGCGCGACCGCTGGAAGCGCGCCGCGTCGTTCGCCGAGGCGGCGATGGGCGAGGCGATCGGCCGCGACTACGTGCAGCTCTACTTCCCGGCCGAGTCGAAGGCCAAGATGGACGCGCTGGTCGCGAACGTGAAGTCGGCGCTGCGCACGCGACTCGGCCAGCTCGCCTGGATGAGCGACAGCACGCGCGCCGAGGCGCTGTCGAAGCTCGAAGGCTTCGGCCTGAAGATCGGCTACCCCGACACGTGGCGCGACTACAGCGGGCTGAAGGTCGTGGCCGGCGACGTCTTCGGCAATGCGCAGCGCGCGCAGCAGTTCGAGTGGGATTTCCGTCGCGCGCGCCTCGGCAAGCAGGTCGACAAGGGCGAGTGGGGCATGACGCCGCAGACCGTCAACGCCTACTACAACTCGGTCAAGAACGAGATCGTGTTCCCGGCGGCGATCCTGCAGCCGCCGTTCTTCGATCCGGATGCCGACCCGGCGGTCAACTACGGCGCCATCGGCGGCGTGATCGGCCACGAGATCATCCACGGCTTCGACGACCAGGGCCGCAAGTCCGACGGCAAGGGCGTGCTGCGCGACTGGTGGGCCAAGGAGGACGCGGCGAAGTTCGAGGCGCAGGCCGCCAAGCTCGGCGCGCAGTACGAGGCGTTCACTTTCCCGACGCTGCCGGGCATGCACATCAACGGGCGCGTCGCGATGGGCGAGAACATCGCCGACCTCGGCGGCATCACCGTCGCGCTCGAGGCCTATCGCCAGTCGCTCGGCGGCAAGCCGGCGCCGGTCATCGACGGCTTCACCGGCGAGCAGCGCCTCTTCATGGGCTGGGCGCAGGTGTGGCGCACGCAGTTCCGCGACGACGCGCTGCGCCAGCAGCTCGTCAATGGCCCGCACTCGCCCGGCCAGATCCGCGCGTTCGCACCGCTGCGCAACGTGGATGCGTGGTACGAGGCGTTCGGCGTGACGGAGAAGGATCCGCTCTACATCGCGCCGAAGGATCGCGTGCGCATCTGGTGACACGCTTCGTCGCCTGATGCCCCGGACGGGCCGCCCTGTGCGGCCCGTTCCGTTTGAGTCGCACCATGGCGCGCTGGAGCCCGGACAACAACGGGGCAGGCCAATGACGGCCTGCCCCTGAAGCGGATCATGAGCCGGCGCGGGGGAGCGTCGCCGCTTCGAAGGGGCGCACGCCTCAGCGCGAGGCGTTTGCGCCCTGGCCGCCGAGCTGGCGCTGCAGCGCGCGTGCGCGGTCGAGATGCTGCTGGATCGTCTGGCGCGTGGCGGTGAGGTGTGCACGGATGGGGGCTTCGCGGGCGACGCCCATCGACGCGCTGACCATCTGCAGCGCCATCTGGTGGTCGATCACCATGCGATCGATGTAGGCGCGCGCATAGGCCTGGCCGTCCAGCGCCGCCAGCTGCTGCTGGGCCTGCTGGCTCATCGCCGTGAGCCGCTGCACGGAACCGCTCCCGGACGGCGCGCCGCCCGCGGTGGTGAGCAGCCGCTGCGTCTGCTGGAGGTGTGGCGCATGGTGGGCTTCCATCATGCGCGCGTAGTCGAGGACCGCGCCCGTGACCTTCTTGGCGCGCGCCTGCTGCGCGAGCGCCACCTCGTGCTGGTCGACGAGCGCCACGAGCGCCAGCGCTTCCGCCGAGGACCGCGCGACGATCGCCGCATTCGCGCCGGCCGCCGCGCCCGCACCGCCACCGGCGTTCGTCGAAGCGCCTGCCTGCGATCCGGCGCCGGCCGAGCCGGTGGACGTGCCGGACGCACTGGTGCCGAGGCCGGTACCGCTCGCCCAGTCGCCGCTCGTGCCGGAGGCACCCGTGGTCGTCCCTGCGCCGGTGGCCGCCGACGCGGTGCCGCGGTTCGTGCTGGACATGGCACCGCTGGAAGCGCTCGCACCCGAGGCGCCGCTCATCCCGCTGCCACCGCCCGTGGCGGCGCCGGTCGTGGAGGCGCGGTCGGCGCCCGTCGCTTGGCCGCGGCCGCTCGACCAGTCCGCGGACGAGCTCGCGCCGCCGGTCGCACCGGTCGTCTCCGTGGAGGTCGCCGTGCCAGCGGTGCCGGTGATGGAGCGCGTCCCGCCGCCGACGGACGCCGCGGACGTGGCGCCGCCACTGGTGCCGACGGATGCGGTGGATGCGCCGCTGGCCGTGCGGTCGAGGCCGGTCGTGCCGGTGCCGGCGTCGGAACCGTTCCGCGTGGTCGCACAGGAAGCGAGCAGGAGGGCGAGCGCGGCGGGGATCGCCGCGATGTGCAGGGCAGGTTTCATGGGGAGGTCTCTGTGGGGGTCGAGGGACGGACTGCTCCGTGCAGTCGCGTTACCACGCTGCGTGTCGTGCCATTAGCCACGCGAGACGCGGGTGTGCATGCCCTGTTGGCCTGCTGAGGGCTTCAGCGCCAGCGCGTGATCGCGTCGCGTCGGCGCTCGCGCGAGCGCATGCACCGCAGGCTGAAGTGCTCAGCCGGAGGCGTGTGCAGCCCCATCCACGCTCCGGTTCCAGCGACGCGCGGGATCGTTGAACCAGCCGACCGTCGCGTCTTCCATCGCAGCGGTCAGTTCGTGTCCTGCATCGTGCAGCCGGTACGCATGGTCGATGCCGAGCGACGCGAGCAGGTCTTTCGCCCGTTCCGCCCATTCGAGCGGCAGCGTCGCATCCTCGCGACCGTGCGCCACGAAGGCCTCGAGCGCGGCCGTCGCCTCGTTCGCCTCGATCCGCGGCTCCATCTCCGGTGGCACCCGCCCGCAGAGCATGGCGAAGCCCGCGACGCGCGAGGGTTCCGTCAGGGCGACGCTCGCGGCGAGCATGCCGCCCTGGCTGTAGCCGATGAGCACCGTACGCTCGGGCGGGACATCGAACCGCGCCTGCAGCCGCGCGACGAAGTCAACGAGCCTGAGGCGTGCGTCCTCCGCCTCGTCCTCCACCACCTCCGCGCCGTCCTCGCTGAGCGATTCGCGGAACCAGCCGACGCGGCCGCCGCTGATCGTCCGCTGCCCGCGCGGCATCGCCACCAGGACGTCCTCCGGGAGGCGCGCACCGAGCCCGGCGAGCTGCGTCTCGTCGCCGCCGACGCCGTGCAGGAGAATCGCGAGCATGCGCGCCGGGTCCGGGCGCGGATCGAGCGTCACGAAATCGAAGGCGTACGTCTCGCCGTGCACGGGTTCGCCGGGCGTCTTCATCGTCGCGTCCTGTGGGGACGAAGGGTGTAGCGCGACGGGCGGCTGCGCAGCATCAAGGCCGTTCGCGGCCGCCATCGTGCAGACTGGTGGGAGGTCATCACGGCGCCGGCCATGAACGTCATCGAAGTCCGCCATCCCCTGGTGCAGCACAAGCTCGGCCTGATGCGCCGCGCGGGCCTCAGCACGAAGGAGTTCCGCGACCTGGCCGCCGAGGTGGCCACGCTTCTGACCTACGAGGCGACCGCGGACCTGCCCACCGAGGAGGTGGAGGAAGCCGGATGGGCGGGGCCGGTGCGGGTCCGTCGGATCAAGGGCCGCAAGGTGACGCTGGTGCCCATCCTGCGCGCCGGGCTCGGCATGCTGCCCGGCGTACTCGAGCTCGTGCCGGCGGCGAAGGTCAGCGTGGTCGGGCTGCAGCGCGACGAGGAGACGCTCGATGCGGTGCGCTACTACGAGAAGCTCGTCGGTGGGATGGGCGACCGGGTCGCGCTGGTGCTGGACCCGATGCTCGCCACGGGCGGCACGCTGATCGCGACGGTGGCCATGCTCAAGGCCGCCGGTGCGACACGGGTGAAGGCGCTGTGCCTCGTCGCGGCGCCGGAGGGGCTGCGCGCGCTCGAGGCGGCGCATCCCGACGTCCAGGTGGTGACGGCGGCGATCGACGAGCGCCTCGACTCGCGCGGCTACATCCTGCCGGGCCTCGGCGACGCCGGTGACCGCATCTTCGGTACGCGCGCGCGCTGACACCGCCGGCCGCCTGCACGGCGGCCGGTCGGGCCTCCGCTGCGGTACGCTCGCGTGCACCAGGGGAGCCCGTCCATGCACCGAATCGCACTTACGTTCGCGGGCATCGCGCTCGCCGTCCTGTCGTCCGCCGCGACCGCCGCGGAGCCCGCGTTGCCGCCGGCGGCTGCCTACGACGCTGCACTGGCCAAGCGCGTCGGCGCCGACGAGCGCGGCATGCGTCGCTATGTCCTGGTCATCCTAAAGACGGGCCCGAAGCGGATGCCCGACGGCGATGCCCGGAAGGCGATGTTCGCGGGGCACATGGCCAACATCACGCGCTTGTCCGAAGCCGGACAGCTCGTGCTGGCCGGGCCGTTCGCGCAGGACCCGGCGGGCTGGCGCGGGCTCTTCCTGCTCGCCGTCGAGAGCCTCGACGAGGCGCGGCGCCTCACGGAGACCGATCCGGTCATCGTCGAGGGCGAGATGGTCGCCGAGTACCACCCGTGGTACGGCTCCGCCGCCGCGATGGTGCTGCCCGAGATCCACCGGACCCTCGCCCCGCCGAAGTGAGGCGGGGACGCCGCATGCACGCACGCCTGAATAGCCTGCCGGCGGTTCCCGTCCGGAGCGCCGCGTGCAGATCCAAACGATCCTCGTCCTCGCCGGTCTCGCGGCGTTCGGCCTGGCCCTGCTGATATTCCGGCGGGGCGACGGGGCGCCGACCTCGATCGTCAAGCGCGGCAGCGGCCGCTCTCGAATCGGCCTCGTCCTGTGGTGGTTGTCGCTGGCCTGTGTCGGGGCGGGCCTGGTGCTGGTCGTGGGCCCGGACTGATCGCGCATCACGCGGCCTCGTACATCGCCGGATCAAGATCGGGGCGTTAGAGTGACACGGTCCGACTGCCCTTCGACGCATGGCTACCGCACCCATCGACCTGCTCACCCTGCGCCGCGGATGCGCGAGCTGCACCCTGCAGGAGCTCTGCCTGCCTGCCGGGGTGACCCAGCAGGAACTCGACCAGCTCGAGCAGATCGTGAAGCGCAAGCGGCCGGTGGAAGCGGGCGAGCGGCTGTATCGGCAGGGCGAGTCGATGAAGGCGGTGTTCGTCGCGCGGGACGGTGCGTTCAAGACCGTCCTGGTGAACGAGGAGGGTGACGAGCAGGTGCTCGGCTTCCACCTGCCGGGCGAGCTCATCGGCCTGGACGCGCTCGGCAGCGGCGAGCATCGCTGCGAAGCCGTGGCACTCACCCGTGCGAACGTCTGCGAAGTGCCGTTCGACGAATTGTCGATGGTCGCCTCGCGCGTGCCGGGACTGCAGAAGCAACTCATGCGGGTTATCGGGCGCAGCGTCGGGCGTGACCAGGACCATCGCGAGCTGCTCGTGCGGCGGCAGGCGAACGAGCGCATTGCGCTGTTCCTGCACGGCCTGTCGGAGCGGCTGCGGATGGTCGGCGAGTCCGGCGTCCTGATCCGCCTTCCGATGAGCCGCGAGGACATCGCCCGCTACTTGGGACTGGTCCTGGAGACCGTCAGCCGTGGCTTCACGCGGCTGCAGGAGGACCGGGTGATCGCGGTCCACGGGCGCAAGGTCGAGATCCTCGACATGGACGAGCTCCAGCGCCTCGCGCACGGCAACGACGGCAGCGCGGGCCGTTCGGCCCCCCGCGCGCGCGCCTAGGCCCGACCCCGGGGTGCTCGAGCGCCTCAGCGCGCGGGAAGACAGCCCAGCGCGACGAGGACGTCGTGGAGGACCGGGACGCCGACCAGCCACGGTGCCGCCATCGTGACCAGCCCGGCCGCGAGGATCACGCTCCCGAGCGCGCGCCGCGCGGCGCCGCGCAGCAGGCGCCGGCCAACCTGCATGCCGGACCACGTGAGTGGCAGCATCACCGGCAGGGTGCCGATGCCGAACGCCGCCATCGTGAGCGCCCCGTTGCTCGCGTCCGCCTGCATCCACGCCGCGGTGAGCAGCGCGGTGCTCATGCCGCACGGCATCCAGCCCCATAGAGCGCCGAGCGCGAGGCGCTTGCCGGACGTGTTCGCCGGCAGCAACCGGCGCTGCAGCGGCCGCAGCAGGGACCAGATGCCGCCCTGGAGGCCCACGGCCCGGGTCGCCGCGACGGGGAACATCAGCCGCAGGCCGACGAGCAGCAATACGAGGCCCGTCGCCACGCGGAGGGCGGTCGGCAGCCAGGGCAGGGCGGCCGCGTCCACGATCGCGTGGCCGACGCCGCCGGCGATCGCGCCGGCCGTCGCATAGCCGAGCACGCGCCCGAGGTTGGGCTCGATCACGTAGCGCCAGCCGGCGTTCGGGGCCATCGCCGAGAACCCGGTGGCGATGCCGCCGCACATCAGCGCGCAGTGGCCGCTGCCGACGAGCCCGGTGAGGAGCGCGGCGCCGAGGGTGACCCAGTCAATCGGCATCGCGCGGCGGGGTGCGCGGACGGGGCGGCTCGTCGCGCAGGATGTCGATGGCCGGGGTGTCGAGGTCTTCGAACTGGCCGCCCTTCACCGCGCGCCAGAACGCCCAGATCGCCGCGACGAGCAGCACCAGGCTCAGCGGGATGAGTAGCAGCAGGATGTTCATTCGGGCCTCCGGGCCAGCCGCAGCGCATTGAGCGTGACCGTCAGCGAGGACAGTGCCATGCCCAGTGCGGCGAGCCATGGTGGCACGTGGCCCATGACCGCTGCCGGAAGCGCGAGCACGTTGTAGCCCAGTGCCCATGCGAGGTTCTGGCGGACGATGCGCCGGGTGCGTCGGGACAGCTCCAGCGCCTGTGCGAGGCGCATCAGCGAGCCGGACGCGAGCACCAGGTCCGCCGCGCGCTGCGCGAGCGCGGCACCGGAGCCGATCGCGATGGACACGTCGGCGCCGGCCAGCACGGGCGCATCGTTGAGCCCGTCGCCCACCATCGCGACCACCCGGCCCTCCCGCTGGAGCGAGCGCACGTAGGCGAGCTTGTCCTCGGGCGTCTGGCGCGCGCGCGCGATGGCGATGCCGAGCTCGGCCGCGCCGCGCTCGACGCGAGCGGGCGCGTCGCCACTCGCGAGGTGGAGCCTCAGGCCCTGCGCGCGAAGACGGTCGAGTGCGGCGCGCGCATCGGCGCGCAGCGATTCACGGATCGCGAAGCGCGCCGTCGCGCGCGAGCCGTCGCCGAGCCAGAGCGCGTCGTCGTCCTCACGGCCGGCAGCGAAGCCGGCGCGTCCGAGCCGCCACTCGCGGCCGTCGACGCGGCCGGACAGCCCCTGCGCGGGCACGAGGCGCACCTCCCGCGCGTCCGGCGTGTCGGCGACATGGGCGAACGCCGCGGCCAGCGGGTGCGTGCTTCCGGCTTCCAGGGCGGCGGCGGTGCGCAGCGCCTCGTCCGTGGTGAGGTCGCCGAACGTCTCGACGTCCCCCAATGCGGGCCGGCCGTCGGTGAGCGTGCCGGTCTTGTCGAAGACGATATCGGTCGCGCGGGCGAGGCGATCGAGCGCATCCGGTCGCGTGGCGAGCAGGCCGATGCGCGCGAGGCTGCCGTGCACGGTGGCGAGCGCCGCGGGAATGGCGAGCGAGAGCGCGCAGGGGCAGGAGATCGCCAGCACCGCGAGCGTGACTTCGAGCGCACGCGCGGGCTGGTGCATGCGCCAGGCGAAGAACGTGACGACGGCGACGGCGAGCATCGCCAGCACGAAGACGCCCGCGATGCGATCGGCCGCCTGCGCCAGCTTCGGTCGGTGCGCCTGCGCCTGCTCGACCAGCCGCGACAGCTCCGACAGCCGCGTATCCGCGCCGACCCGGGTGATGCGCAGGCGCGCTGGCTGCTCGCGGCAGATCGTACCGGCGTAGATCGCTTCGCCCGGCCGGCGCTCGACCGCTTCGGGCTCGCCGGTGAGGAGCGCTTCCTCGAAGCGCGCGGACGCATCGAGCAGTACGCCGTCCGCGGGGACCGGCTCGCCCGCGGCGACGTGCGCGACATCGCCGACGCGCAGCGCCACGGCCGGCACCGTCTCCCGCGCGCCGTCCTCGCGCTCGCGCGTGGCGAGCACCGGCCGGGCACGCGCGAGCGCATCCACCTGCGCGTTCGCGGCCCGGCGCGCGCGCTCCTCCAGCGTGCGCGCCGCGAGTAGCAGGAAGACGAACATCACCGCGGCGTCGTACCAGACGTGCACGCCGCCGGTGATCGTCTCGTACACGCTCGCGAAGTAGGCGAGCAGCGTCGACGTGCTGACGAGCACGTCCATGCCGAGCCGCCGGAGCCTGAGCTCGCGCCATGCGCCTTCGAGGAACGGCCATCCCGCGTAGAACACCACCGGCGTCGAAACGAGGAACGTGATCCAGCGCAGGAAGTCGCGCGTGGCGAACGGCATGCTGCCTTCGGTATCGAGGTACAGCGCCTCGCCGAACATCATCGCCTGCATCGCGCCCAGGCTCGCGATGCCGAGTCGCAGCAGCGAGCGGCGTCGCTCGCGCCGGCGTTCCTGCTCCTGCTCCTCGCCGCCGGCGAGGTACGGCTTGTAGCCCAGCGACGCCAGGCGCGAAAGCACCCGCGACAGCAGCGTCGCCTGCGGATCCCAGGCGATGCGCACGCGGCCGGTCACCGCGTTCGCACCCACGTCGAGCACGCCGGGCTCACGAGCGAGCGCACGGTCGATCAGCCAGGCGCAGGCCGCGCATCGCATGCCATCCGTGAGGATCGTGATCTCGCGGCCCCTCCCGGACCCATGCGCGTGGCCTTCCTGGACGTCCTCGCGGTCCCAGACCGAGTAGTCCACCGGGTCGGTCCCCACCTTCGAGGGCGTGTCCGAGCGCAGGCGATAGTAGTCGTCGAGGTGCGACTCGCGGATCCAGCGCGCGGCCGCTGCGCAGCCGTCGCAGCAGAACGCGCGCGGCGCGCCGTCGAGCTCCACCTGCGCCGGCCGCGCGGGCAGGGGCTCGCCACAGTGGAAGCAGCCGGCGGGGGCGGGGAGCGAATCCATGCGATCAGACTGCGGCAGCACGGCGCGACGGGGCGTCAGCGCGTGCGGCGCACCAGCGGGACGAGCCCGACCTGCAGCGCGCACGTGAGGTGGAACGCGGCGGCGATCCCCCGCCCCGTCAAGGGCACGAGCCATCGCCCGTTCGCCCATCGATGGCGAGCGACAACGGGACGACCGCCGCGATGCTCCACCTCGGCACCGACGCCGCGCACGCTGCGCATGGCATCGAACGCGCGGGGCCGAGCGAGCTCGCGCTGCCCGGCGACCGCCTGCGCGCCGCCGGCCGGGCAGCGGGCGGGACGCGGCGCGCTCACGGCGCCCGCAACGCCGGCTGGACCGCGACCGCGCGCTGGCCTTTCGGCAGGCGGCCCGTCAAGCGCCACCGGCCATCGGCGGCGGCCAGCTCCACGTTCCAGTCGTGCGAAAGGTCGACGTCGGCCTGGGCGCGCCAGCCGGCCTCGGTGGGTGCGAGTTCGACGCGGCGGTCCTGTGCAGCCCGGGCGGGATGGCGCAGCGTCGCGACGAGCGCGTGTGAGCGGTCGAACTCGCCCGCGGCGGGCAGCGCCTCGATGGCCCCGTCATCCACGCGAAGCACAGCGCGCAGGGCCTGCCGGCGGGCGACCTCGTCGGGGCCGAGGTCCTCGACCTGGATCTGCGCGGTGCGGCGGACCTTGTCGGTGATGGCATCGTTGGGCTGGCGCATCGCCACGATCACGAGGCCCACGCCGGCGACGATGGACGCCGCCGGAATACCCCACACGAGCCAGACCATCGGGTTGCGCCAGGCCGGGCGCTCGTCGTGCGTCATTGCGGTCCGAAGTAGCTGCTGTCCACGGATTCACGCACGGAACCGTCGGCGGCGTCCACCACGAAGCGCATGTCGTGGCGGCCCTTCACGGCGACCGGCGCATGCACCGTGGCGGGGAGCGACAGCACCTGCTGCGGCGCGACCTCGATGGTCGCATCGACGCCGCGCAGCTCCAGGCCGCGCGCGTCGGACTCCACGCGCACGCGGTAGCGCTGCGGGGCGTCGGTCTTGTTGACGAGCTTCAGGGTGTAGCTGTTCTCGCTACCGCCGTCGACGACGCGGTAGAGCGCATTACGATCGCGCAGGGCCTCGGCGATCAGCGGATCCCGATGCGTGACGCCCCAGGCCCACGCGACGCAGAGCCCGGCCAGGAGCGCTCCGTAGGCGAGGATGCGCGGTCGCAGGATGCGCGTGGCCTTGCCGTCGATCGCGTTCTGGGTGGAGTAACGGATCAACCCCTTGGGATAGCCGAGCTTGGCCATCACGTCGTCGCAGGCGTCGATGCAGGCCCCGCACGCGATGCATTCGTACTGGAGGCCGTTGCGGATGTCGATGCCGACCGGGCAGACCTGCACGCAGATCGTGCAGTCGATGCAATCGCCCAGCTGGTCCGGTGCGAACTTCGGCAGCGGCTCGGCGACCACCCCCGCGCCGGCGAAGGTGATGGTGCCCGTGGCGCCGGCGAGGGCGGCCGCCGCGGTCGGATGCTGCGCGGCGCGGAAGACGTAGTCGTAGGCGGTGGCCTGGTCGAGCAGGCCCCGCGCGCGCGCCAGCACGCTGTCGAGCCCTCGCTTGCGCGAACCGCGCGGTTCGCCGCGCATCGGGTCGTAGGCGATGATCAGGGTGTTGCGGTCGAACATCGCGCTCTGGAAGCGCGCGTACGGGCACATGTACTTGCAGACCTGCTCGCGCAGGAAGCCGGCATTGCCCCATGTCGCGAAGCCGTAGAACAGCACCCAGAACGTCTCCCAGCCACCCCACCGGAAGGGCAGCAGGCGAGCGCCGAGGTCGGCGATCGGCGTGAAGAATCCGACGAAGGTGAAGCCCGTCCACAGGGCGAACAGCGCCCACAGGGCGTGCTTCGCGCACTTGCGCAGGATCTTCTCGCGCGTCCAGGGCGCCGCGTCGAGCTTCATGCGCCTACCGCGGTCGCCCTCGGTCCAGCGCTCCATCCACAGGAACACTTCCGTCCACACCGTCTGCGGGCAGGCGTAGCCGCACCACAGGCGCCCGGCGAGGGCGGTGAAGAAGAACAGCGCGAGCGCGGCGATGATCAGCAACAGCGCGAGGAACAGGAAGTCCTGCGGCCAGAACGTCAGGCCCAGGATGTGGAACTTGCGCGCCGGCAGGTCGAAGAGCACAGCCTGGCGGCCATCCCAGCGCAGCCAGGGCGCGACGTAGAACATTCCGAGCAGCCACGCGACCGCGGCCACGCGCAGCGAGTTGAGGCGGCCCGAGACACTGCGCGGGTACACCTTCTTCTCGCTGACGTAGAGCGTGGAGGACGCATCGACGACCTCCAGCGGGATCTGGCGATTCATCAGGGTCCCGGGGGGAGCGGGCGGTTGAAGCGGCTCGCGGGCCGCAGGAGGATCCAGGTGAAGAGGCTCGAGGCGGCGGTCGCGACCCAGAACGCGAAGAAGCCGACGGTGTAGCCGAGCTCCCGGCTGATCCGCAGCTGCGGGAACGTCATGTCGCGCAACTGCAGCGGATCGACGTAGGCGAAGAACACCATCGTCGATACGCCGGCGGCGAAGAAGCTCGGCCAGAGGATCGCACCGACCCGCTGCGCCATCGGGCGCGGCGGGTGGTCGAACACGGGCTGCGGCGTCTCCGGCATCCCCATGGCGTCAGCGTCCCGCGGTGGCGGTCCGCGCAGCCGCGCCCTTGGCGTCGGACGGGTTGGACAGCGACCAGACGTACGCCGCGACCAGTCGCGCGCGCGTCTCGCCCAGCAGCTCGCGGTGCGCGGGCATCATCCCGTGGCGGCCCTTCTCGATCGTCTGCACGACGGACTGCTTGGAGTCGCCGTAGAGCCAGTAGTCGTCGGTCAGGTCGGGCGCGCCCATGCTCTGCACCCCCTTGCCGTCGGCGCCGTGGCAGGCGACGCAGACGCCGTCGTAGAGCTTCTTGCCCTGAGACGCCATGTAGTTGTTCTGCAGCGCCTTGGCGTCGCCCATCGACAGCACGTAGGTGGCGACGTACTCGACCGCGCTGTCGCCGCCCATGCCCTTCAGCACCTTGCCCCATTCCGGCATCACGCCCTCGCGGCCGTCCAGCACGGACGTGAGCACCTGCTCGGGCTCGCCGCCCCAGTGCCAGATGTCGTCGGTGAGGTCCGGGTAGCCGACCGCACCCTGTGCCGCCGAGCCGTGGCAGGTGGCACAGGTGTTGTTGAAGATCGAGCGTCCGAGCGCGATGGCCCGCGGGTCCCGCGCGATCGTGGAGATCGGCTTGCCCTCGTAGGCCGCGAACGTCTCCTTCAGGCGCGCGTCCTGCTTCGACTTCTCGAGCGCGTGCTCCTGCGTGGACGACCACTTCGCCAGGCCGTCGAAGCTGCCCAGGCCGCCGTACCAGGCGATGTAGGCGATCGAGAAGACGATCGTCAGGTAGAAGAGGTTGATCCACCACTTGGGCAGCGGCTTGTTGTACTCGGTGAGATCCCCGTCCCAGACATGGCTGGTGTCGGTGGGCGCGGGATCGCCCGGGCGGCGACGCGCCGTCCACCACAGCAGCCAGACGCAGCCGGCGATGTTGAGCACCACCAGCGCGATCACGAACCACGACCATCCGGCGCTCATCGCGCGTTCTCCTCGTTCTCATCCAGTGGCAGGCGCGCGGCGGCATCGAGCTCCGCCTTGCGCGCCGGGCGCCACAACCAGATCCAGCCGCCGACGAACAGCACCAGCAGCACCGCCGTCACGATTCCACCGACCATGTCAGCCTCCCCGCGGTGCGTTCTTGCCGAGCGCCTGCAGGTAGGCGACCACGGCGTCGAGTTCGGTCTTGCCGGCGACCGCCTTCGCCGCCCCGTCGACCTCGGCCTGCGAGTACGGGTCGCCCAGCGCCTTCAGCGCGGACATCGAGCGCTTCACCTGTGCGGCGTCCACCGGTGCGTCAGCGAGGTACGGGAACCCCGGCATGTTCGATTCCGGCACCACGTCGCGCGGATTGATCAGGTGTACCCGGTGCCACTCGTCCGAGTAGCGCCCGCCGACGCGCGCGAGGTCCGGCCCCGTGCGCTTGGAGCCCCACTGGAACGGGCGGTCATAGACCGACTCCCCGGCCAGCGAGTAGTGGCCATAGCGCTCGGTCTCGAAGCGTAGCGTGCGCACCATCTGCGAATGGCAGTTGTAGCAACCCTCGCGGATGTAGACGTCGCGTCCGGCAAGTTCGAGCGCGGGGTAGGGCTTGACGCCCGGAAGCGGCTCGATCGCCTCGGCCTGGTTCATCAGCGGCACGATCTCGGCGAGGCCGCCGAAGCTCACGGCCACCGCGATCAGCACGGCCATCAGGCCGACGTTCTTCTCGACTTTCTCGTGTGACTTGCTCATCTCGGATTCCTCAGGCGCGCGCTGCGGCGGGCAGGGCGGCCGGCGCGGCTTCGCGGCGCGGCGTGATGGTCTTCAGCACGTTCCAGCCCATCAGGAACATGCCGCCCACCACCAGCAGGCCCCCCGCGAGGCGGACCAGGTAGTACGGGTAGGTGGCGTTTAGCGACTCGACGAAGCTGTAGGTCAGCGTCCCGTCGGCGTTCGTGGCGCGCCACATCAGGCCCTGCATGACGCCGGCGATCCACATCGACGCGATGTAGAGCACCACGCCCATGGTGTGCAGCCAGAAGTGCGTGTCGATCGCCTTGACCGAATGCATCTCGGCCTTGCCGACCAGCTTGGGGATGAGCGCGTAGATCGCGCCGATCGAGATCATCGCCACCCAGCCGAGCGCGCCGGCGTGCACGTGGCCGATCGTCCAGTCGGTGTAGTGGCTCAGCGAGTTGACCGTCTTGATCGACATCATCGGCCCCTCGAACGTGCTCATCATGTAGAAGCTGAGCGAGACGATGAGGAATTTGAGGATCGGGTCGGTGCGCAGCTTGTGCCACACGCCCGAGAGCGTCATCACGCCGTTGATCGCGCCGCCCCAAGACGGAGCCAGCAGGATCAGCGAGAAGACCATGCCGAGCGACTGCGCCCAGTCCGGGAGCGCCGTGTACTGCAGGTGGTGCGGGCCGGCCCACATGTAGACCGCGATCAGCGCCCAGAAGTGCACGATCGACAGGCGGTACGAGTAGACGGGGCGGCCGGCCTGCTTCGGCACGAAGTAGTACATCATCCCGAGGAAGCCGGCGGTCAGGAAGAAGCCGACCGCGTTGTGGCCGTACCACCACTGCACCATCGCGTCGACGGCACCGGAGTAGATCGGGTAGGACTTGAACGGGCCTGCCGGGATCGCGAGGTTGTTGACGATGTGCAGTAGCGCGACCGCGATGATGAAGCTGCCGTAGAACCAGTTCGCCACGTAGATGTGCTTGACGGCGCGCTTCATGATCGTGCCGAAGAAGAGCACCGCGTAGGCGACCCACACGACGGTGATCAGGATATCGATCGGCCACTCGAGCTCGGCGTACTCCTTGCCCTGCGTCAGGCCGAGTGGCAGCGTGATCGCCGCGGCGAGGATCACCGCCTGCCAGCCCCAGAACACGAACGAGGCGAGCCTGTCGGAGATCAGGCGCACGCCGCAGGTGCGCTGCACGACGTGCAGGCTGGTCGCCATGAGCGCGCAGCCGCCGAACGCGAAGATGACCGCATTGGTGTGCAGCGGTCGGATCCGGCCGTAGCTGAGCCACGGCAGGTCGAACCCGAGCGACGGCCAGTACAGCTGCGCGGCGATGAATGCGCCCACCGCCATGCCGACGATGCCCCAGAGCACCGTCGCGAGGGAGAACTGCAGGACGACGCGGTCGTTGTACGCGGCCGCGGCGGGCTGTGCATCGGCCGCCTTGCGGACGGCGCCGGGTGCCGCGACGACGGAGGTGTCGAGAACGGTCATGGAAGGGACCTGGAGGGAGGGATTCATTGCCACGCGCACATTCTCGACATCGCCTTCACGCGAGACTTGATTCAGATCAAGTCCGCGGACACGGCGATGCCGCGATGAGAAAAGCGTGTCGAATCAAGGGGGTAGGGAAAAGAGGCGTCTAGACGCGCGGGCGCGCGCGGGGCCGAGGCGCGCAGCCTAAGGTCACGCCCCGGAACCGCGTGGCCGCTTTCGTATGGCCGCTTGTCGAGCGTTTAGCGCGAAGCGGCCGGGTCGGTCGCGTGGAGTCTCGAGCCAGCGGTGTGCCTGGAAGCGAGGGGTCCCCGCGGAGGGAATCGCGCGCAGTTGGGACGAGCATTCATTCGTGGCGTCGCACATGAGGGTGCCTGCACCGCGGCACATATCCGTGTGGTCGCTACACGGATGCGGCCAGCGTGGTGCGAGCGCTAGCGACCCGGAGAACGCCGACCTTGTCCGCCAACACGGCACGCGGCCCCGGGTCATCGCGCATCACGGAAGACCTGCATTGCGTGCTGCTCTCCAGACTTCCCGACGACGACGCGATGAGTTGACTCGGATCAAGGCGACTGGCGCGGCGATGCCGACAATGGCGCCATGGAATCGATCCGCACGCACCGCGCCGCCGCAGCTCTCGCCCTCGTGGCGATGCTGCTGCTCGCGCTGCTGCCGGCGATCGGCCGCATCGCGCTGGCGCAGGCCGGCGGTGCGCACGCGGCGCATGTCATGCATCACGACGGTGCCGAGCCCGACGCGCCGCGCATGGCCGAAGACTGCAACTACTGCACGATCCAATCCGGCGCGGACGCTCCCTCCCTGGCAGCGACGCATTTCGATGCGCTGCACGCAGCTGACCCCGCCGTAGCGCACGGCCGTACGCACGCTCCGCAAGCCGCGTTCGCCGGCCTCGGCTCCCGCGGGCCGCCGATCGCGCGCGTCGCCTGATTCCCCGCGGCGTCGCCGCGAAACCCCGATTTCCATGAGCCGCAGCCGTCCTCCGCGACCGGCGCAGCCCCGCTCGTCCCGAGAAAAGACCATGAACGCCCTGACCCGCAATGCCTTCGACGTCGGCCCGCTCGCCGCCGCTGTCGCCCTCGCGCTCTGCGCCGCTCCGCTGCTCGCTGCGCCCGCGCCTGCGACCGAACCCGAGGCGCCTGCCGAATCCGTGCTCGACCGCGTGGTCGTCACCGGGGTCCGCCCCGTGTCCGCGCTGACGTACGAGACCGATCCGCGCCTGCCGCGCCAGCCGATTCCCGCAAGCGATGGCGCCGACTACCTCAAGACCGTTCCGGGCTTCAACGCGATCCGCAACGGCGGCACCAATGGCGACCCGGTGCTTCGCGGCATGTTCGGCTCGCGCCTGAACCTGCTCACCAACGACGGCGCGATGCCGGGCGCGTGCCCCTCGCGCATGGACAATCCGCTGTCCTACGTCTCACCCGATACGTTCGACCAGCTCACCGTCATCAAGGGCCCGCAGACCGTGCTGTGGGGGCCCGGCGCCTCCGCCGGCACCGTGCGCTTCTCGCGCGATCGCGAAATCTTCGCCGAGCGCACGTTCAAGGGCAGCGGCAGCGTCCTGTTCGGCGACCACGGCCGCAACGACCAGGTGGGCGACGCCACCTTCGGCGCACCGCTGGGCTATGCGCGTGTCTCCGCGAACCGCTCGGCCTCCGACGACTACCGCGACGGCAATGGCGACCTGGTGCCGTCGCAGTGGACCAAGTGGAATGCCGACGCCGCCCTCGCGTGGACCCCGGACGAGAACACGCTGCTCGAGGCGACGCTGGGCCGCGGCGACGGCGAGGCCCGCTATGCCGCGCGCGGCATGGACGGCGCGCAGTTCGTGCGCGAGAGCACCGGTCTGCGCTTCGAGAAGCGCGACATCGGTGGCGCACTCGACCGCATCGACGCCAACGTCTATCGCAACCGCGCCGACCACGTGATGGACAACTACACGCTGCGCACGCCCAATCCGCTCGGTGCGATGCCGATGCCGATGGCGTCGAACGTGGAGCGGCTCACCACGGGTGGCCGCGTCGCCGCCACGTGGCAGGCCGCGCGTTTCGACGCGACGCTCGGCGCCGACGCCTACGACAGCCGCCATCGCACGCGCAGCGCCACCGGTCGCGGCGCCTATGCCGCGCTGCCGTGGAACGTGGATGCGGAGATCCGCAATGCCGGTGTCTTCGGCGAGCTGACCTGGCGCACGGGCGACGACGGCCGCGTAGTTGCCGGGGCGCGCGTCGACCGCGCCACGGCACGCGACCTGCGCGCGACCACCGGCATGATGCGCATGCCCAACCCGACGCGCGGCCAGTGGCGCGAGGAGGACCTCGCCGCCGGCTTCGTGCGCTACGAGCACGGCCGCAAGGGCAGCGGGCTGTCGTGGTACGCCGGGGCAGGCCACACCGAGCGCATGCCCGACTACTGGGAGCTGTTCAGCGCCAATCGCGGACCCGCGGGCGCGCCGAACGCGCTCGCCGGGGTGCACACCGAGAAGACCACCCAGCTCGACGTCGGCCTGCAGTACAGATCCAAGACGTTCGAAGCGTGGACGTCCGCCTATGCCGGCCGCATCCGCGATTACATCCTGTTCGATTACGCGGGCGGCGGGATGATGGGCACGACGACCACCGCGCGGAACGTGGACGCCGACATCCACGGCGCCGAAGCGGGCGCGACGTGGAAGCCGGCGATGCATTGGAAGGTCGAAGGCTCGGTCGCCTGGGCATGGGGCCAGAACGCCACGCAGGGTCGCGCGCTGCCGCAGATGTCGCCGTTCGAGGCGCGCCTGGGCGTGAACTGGAACGACCACCACCGCTGGTCCGCAGGCGCGCTGCTGCGCGGCGTCGCGCGGCAGGAGCGCGTCGCGCCGGGCCAGGGCAACGTGGTCGGCCGCGACCTCGGCGCCACGCCCGGCTTCGCCACGCTCGCGATCAACGCCGGCTTCAAGGTCAACGACCTCGTGCAGGTCACGGCGGGCATCGACAACGTCTTCGACCGCTACTACGCCGAGCACCTCAACCTCGCCGGCAGCGCGGACTTCGGCTATCCGGCCGATCCCGTGCGTATCGCCGAGCCCGGCCGCACCGCCTGGCTGCGCGTCGGCGTGAAGTACTGAGCGCGCGCAGGCGCGGCCACGGAGTGATGCACATGAACGAGCTGATCATGGCGATGGCGATCGACGAGCAGGAACGCGACTGCCCGGACGAGCGCGACGTGCGCGACGAACCCTGCCGCTGCGGTGCCCCCGCCTGCACGGCCGTGGAGCCAGCGCCATGGCTTTCGTGATCGCGCCGCGTCTGGAGGACGCGGAAGCCACACGCGTCGCATGGGTGCTCGACCTGCCGCTGCGCGAGTTCCGCCACCTGTTCGAGGAAGGGCGCATCGTCGTGGACCGCGGCTGCTGTGGCGACGGCGACGCATGCACGACGTTCTGCTACGCGGGGCGCGAGGCACGCGTGCATCGCGGCGCGGGCATGCATCCCGTCGCCGCCATCGTACCCGTCGACGATGCGGCGTGATGCGGTGACGGACGTGCCCGCACCGGGCGCCCCGGCGTCGGCTGACCGCACCTGGGTCCACGCGTCCATCGCGGCGCTGCGCGGCGAGGCGGCCCGCTCGGCGGACACGCACCTGCTGCACGTGCGCCTGCCGGCGTTTCCCGGCATCGACTTCTATTTCAAGGACGAGGCCTCGCATCCCACCGGCAGCCTCAAGCACCGCCTCGCGCGCTCGCTCTTCCTCTACGCGCTGTGCAACGGCCGGCTGCGCGAGGGACAGGCGGTCGTCGACGCGAGCTCCGGCAGCACCGCGATCTCGGAAGCCTGGTTCGCGCGGCTGCTCGGCCTGCAGTTCACCGCGGTGATGCCGGCGACGACCGCACCCGACAAGATCCGCGCCGTTGGCGCGATCGGTGCGGCCTGCGAGCTGGTGGAGGATCCCTGCCGCGTGCGCGCCCGTGCCGCGGAACTCGCGGCCGCCGGTGCTTGCTTCCTCGACCAGTTCGGCCTCGCCGAGCAGGCCGCCGACTGGCGCGGCAACAACAACATCGCCGAATCCATCGTCTCGCAGCTCGCGGCGGAACCGCAGCCGGAGCCCGCATGGATCGTCTGCGGCGCCGGCACCGGCGGCACGTCGGCCACCATCGGCCGCTTCCTGCGGAATCGCGGACTGCCCACGCGCCTGTGCGTGGCGGAACCGAGCGGAGGCGCTTTCGCAGTCGGTTGGAGGACGCGGGCGTCGGACGCACGCGCCACGCAGCGTACGGTGATCGAAGGCATCGGCAGGCCGCGCTCGGAGCCGTGCTTCCTCTACGAGCTCGTGGACGAGGTGATCGAGGTGGACGACGCCGATTCGATCGGCGCGGCCTGGCTGCTCCGCGAACTGGTCGGGGGCTGGTACGGCGGTTCGTCGGGGACTGGCCTGGTTGCCTGCCTGCAGCTCGCCGAGCGCATGCGCGAGGCAGGCCAGCGCGGCAGCATCGTCGGCCTGCTGTGCGACCGGGGCAAACGCTATGCGCAGTCGCTGTTCGATCCCGACTGGCTCGCGGCGCGCGGCCTCGACCACGAGCGCGCGATCGCGGAACTGCGTCGACGCATCGGCTGAGCCCGATCGCTCCAGCGCGCCGCAACGGCCGGTCATGGAACGCGAGGCGGAGCGCACGCGACGCCGACGTCAGGTGGCACGCACGAAAAAGACGCCCGCGATGGCGCGGGCGTCCGACCGGAAGCCGCGCGGCCGGCGGGGCATCCCCCGCGCCGGTACACGCGGCTTCGCAGGCTCATTTCACCGTGAGCGTGCCCCGCATGATCGAGGAATGGCCCGGGAAGGTGCAGACGTAGGTGTAGGACTCGCCGGCCTTGAGCTTGGCGACGGGGATGTTGACCGTCGTGGACTGGCCGCCGCCGACCACCTTGCTCGCCGCGATGACGCGCGCGTCGCCGGCCTTGACGTAGTTGGCGGCCGCGCCGGCCTTCATGCCGTCGGTGGCGATGCCCGCCACGTCGGCGGTCTTGCCGAGCACGAAGTTGTGGCCCATCACGTTCGCCGGCAGCTTGCCGACGTGCTTCAGGGTGACGGTGAACGTCTTGCAGCTCTTGGGCACGGTCAGCGCCTTGGTGGTGAACTGCATCGCGTCGTTGGAATCGACGGTCGCCTTGCACTCGGCGGCGGCGGCCGTGTTCGCGAAGCCGGCGAGGGCGCCGAGGACGAACAGGCCGGCGACGTGCATGGTGCGGATCATGTGTGCAACTCCAATGGTATGGACGTGTCGTGGTGATGCGTAGTGTGGAAGCCGGCGACCTCGCCTGCCTTGATCTGGATCAGATCGGAAGCGGACGCGCGGCGGACGTGCGTGATCGTTCAGAAAAAAAAGGCCACGCCCGGAGGCGTGGCCGAGGTCGAGCAGTGAGCGGTCAGTGGCCCGAGTTCGGATCGTGCGGCTGGTCCGTCTTGAAGACGCTGTCGTCGGCCTTCCCGTTCACGTGCAGGAAGCCCACCAGGCCCTTCTCCAGGCGCGAGAGCGCATGGTCTACCAGGATGTACTTGCCCGGGTACTCGACCTTGAACTCCACCATCGTCGCGCCGCCCGGCGGCACCAGCGTGGTCTGCACGTCGCGCAGCGGCGGCGTCTCCAGCGAGGCGAGGTCGTAGACGCGGTCGAAGATCTCGCCGATCACGTGGAAGCTCGAGGTCAGGTTCGGGCCGCCGACGCCGAAGAAGATGCGCACCGTCTCGCCGACGTTCGCTTCCATCTTGAACGTCTTGGTCAGCGCGTCCATCGAGCCGTTGAACGTGATGTGCTCAGGGTTCTCGTCGAGCAGCTTGTCGAGCGAGAACTCCTGCAGGCCGGTCGTCCCGTGCTTCTGCGCGGTGTAGAGCTCGCCCTGCATCACGTAGAACTCCTTGTCCACCTTCGGCAGGCCCTCTTCGGGCTCGACAAGGATCAGGCCGTACATGCCGTTGGAGATGTGGTGCGCGACCATCGGCGTGGCGCAGTGGTAGACGTACAGGCCGGGGTTGAGCGCCTTGAACGTGAAGCTCTTGGTCTGGCCCGGCGCCACCTGCGTGACCGCCGCGCCGCCGCCCGGGCCGGTGACCGCATGGAAGTCGATCGAATGGATGTTGATGCTCTTGGGGTCGTTGGTCAGGTTGAACTTGACCGTGTCGCCCTTGCGCACGCGCAGGAATGGGCCCGGCACGCGGTTGTCGAACGTCCAGTACTTGTAGGTGCTGCCGTCGGACAGCTTGCCCTCGACTTCGGTGGTGCTCATCGAGAACTCGAGGTTCTTCGGTGCGCGCTTGCCGATCGGCGTGCCGACCTTGTTCGGGTCCATCGCGATCTCGGTCGCGGTGCTGGCCACGGACTTGGTGTCGCCCACGATCAGCCTGCCGACCATGCCGGCGGCCTTGTGGCCGGGCAGGGTGCAGATGTACTCGAACGTCCCGCCCTTGGTCGCACGGAAGACGATCGTGGTGGACGCGCCCTTGTCGGAGATCTGGTCGGACTTGGCGCCGAACTCCGGCACGGAGATGTCGTGCAGCGCGCCATCGCCGTTGACCAGGTTGATCTGCACGACCTTGCCCTCCGGCACGCGCAGGTCGGGATTCACCTGGTCCTTGATCGCACCCGCCTCGCCTACGAAGACGAGCTTTCCGTCCGCGATCTCGGTGCGGAGCGTGAAGACGACGTCGGCCACCGGCGCGACGTTGCTGGACTTGTGCGCGTCGTGCTGCGCGAGCGCGGCCGTCGGCGCGAGGCCACCGAGCGCGAGGCCGATGGCGAGAAGCAGGGTGGACTTTTTCACGTTTGACTCCGGTTGGTTTCGTATCACTTCGGAGCGCACGTTAGGGAGCCGCGCGGGCCGGCGCCCTGATCTGGATCAAGTCGACGAACGGAGCGCCGGAAACGTGACCGGATCCGCGCCGTGGGCACGCGCGTGGCCACCGGCGGGCCGGGTTGATCCGGATCAATGCATCGCGGCGCATGGGCTGTGCAAGCTGGCGACATACGCACAGGACCCGTCCGATGACCACGCCCCGCCTCCTCGCGCTCGCCTGCCTCGCGATCCTCTCGCTCCCGGCCAACGCGGCCGATTCTCCGATCGCCTTCGACTGGAACCTGCGCGTGCGCCACGAGCACGTCGACGATGAGCTGTTCGCCCGCGAGGCGAACGCCACCACCGTGCGCCTCCGCGCTGGCCTCCGCTGGAGGATCGCGCCGCAGTGGGAGGCGCGTCTGGAAGGCGAGGGCATCGTCGCGGGCGGAGACGCCTACAACAGCGGCGCGAACCGCCGAACGGCCTATCCGCTGGTGGTCGATGCCGAAGGGGCGGAGCTCAATCAGGTTTCTCTCGCATGGACGGCTCCGAACGCAGGCGTCGTCGCGGGCCGCCAGCGTGTCGCGCTCGACAACCAGCGATGGATCGGCTCCGTCGGCTGGCGACAGAACGAGCAGACGTTCGACGCCCTCACGGCTACGTTGAAGCCGGGAAGGTCCGTGCAGGTCACCTATGGATGGCTGGACCGTGCGCATCGCATCGGCGGCGACCGCGCGGTGGATCCCCTCGCACGCGAGCGGGATCTCGATGCGAGGATTCTCAATGCCTCGTGGTCACGCGGTGACCATCGCCTGTCGGGCTATGTCTATGCCATCGAGGACGAAGACGTGGCGACCGCGTCGACGCGCACGCTGGGCGCCCGCTACGTGCTCGCGCCGAAGGCCGGCGTCCGCCCGCTCGGGGTGACGGCCGAAGCGGCCCGTCAGGTCGACCATGCAGGCAACCCGCGCGACTTCTCGCATTCGTACTGGCTCGTGGAGCCGACGTTCGCGCTGCCGGCGGCCACGCTCCGCGTGGGCTGGGAGCACCTCGGCGGCGACGGCAGCACCGCGCTGCAGACGCCGCTCGCGACGCTGCACGCGTTCGACGGATGGACCGATCGATTCACCACGACCCCGGCAGCCGGCCTCGAGGATCGTTATCTGGCCGCCAACGGGCAGTTCGCGAAGTCCCGTACGGCGGGCGCGCTCGACTGGACGGTCGCCTGGCACGAGTACCGCGCCGACGCCGGCGACGCACGCTACGGCACGGAATGGAACGCCTCGCTGGGAGTGCCGTTCGGACCATCCTGGAAGGCCTTGGCGAAGGTCGCGGACTACCGCGCGGACGGCTTCTCGCGCGACGTCACCAAGCTGTGGCTGCAGATCGAGTGGAGCGGCGCCTCGCGGTAGTTCAGGCCGCCGCCTCGGCGACCGCGGCGAGTTCGACGCGGTCGCGTCCGCTCGACTTCGCGGTGTACAGGGCATCATCGGCACGGGCGATCATCGAGTCGATCGCCTCGCTCCCGTGCAGCTGGGCGACGCCGACGCTCACCGTGACGTGGAGCATGCCGCCGTCGACATCGATCGGCAGGGCGCCGATGCGGCGCCGGATGCGCTCCGCCACCCGCGCCGCATCGTCGAGCGGCGTATCCGGGAGCACTACCAGGAACTCTTCTCCGCCGAAGCGGGCTCCGAGGTCGCAGGCGCGCAGTTCCTCCCGCATCGCCTCGGCGGCCGCGCGGAGGACTCGGTCGCCCGCCGCGTGCCCCCATTCGTCGTTGACGCGCTTGAAGCGGTCGAGGTCGAGCATCAACACGGACAGCGGCGTTCCATGCCGCTCGATGCGTGCCTGCTCGGCGTCCAGTCGCGCCTTCGCCGCGCGACGGTTCGCCAGGCCCGTCAGCGGATCACGGGTGGCGTCGTGCCGCGCCGCGGTCAGTCCGATGAGCAGGCGCAACTGCGCCTGCGACGTCCACGCGGCCATGCCTGCGAGGAGCGCGACCAGCCATGCATCGCGCCAGAAATCGGCGGCGATGAACACCCTGCCGCCCAGGTAGCCGAGCGAGAGGGCCACGGCGGGCGCGACCGCCAGGCGCAGCGCCTGTGCCCATGTCACCGGGAACAGCGCGATCTGCGCAGCGATGACGAACGGCGCGAGTCCGTACCCGACGGACAGATGGGTTCCCGCATCCGGGACGAACAGCGCCTGCATCAGGCCGAAACCCAATGCCTGCACCCACAGAAACAGCCGCAGGAGCGCAGGCGTCGGCAAGCGGCGGCCGTAGCGCGCGAGGATGAGCAGGGCCGCAGCGATGAGCGCGCGCTCAACGATCACCGGCACGAGCACGTCGCGCGGCAGGGCGAGGAGGTCGAGCGCCGACCAGGCGACCGTCAGGATCGCCAGCACCGGCGCGAGCGCGGTGACGCGCGTCCGCACGATGTCGTGCTGCGCGGCTACGCAGTCGGCAGGCACCCGAAGGCTCGCGCCGATGCGCGTCACGAAGGTGGTCACCGAAGCCCGCTGCATCCGCCTCCCCCGACGGCGCGTCGCGCTCAGCCTAGCAGCGCCCGCAGCCGCGCCGCGAGGTGCCGGAAGTACAGGTCGATGTAGCTGATGCCGTTCTCCTCGTCGATCAGGTAGGGATTCATGAGCGTGTGGCGCAGGATGAGCAGGCGGTCGTCGTCGCCCGCGTGGCCGAAGCTGCCGGGGTCGAGATCGAGCGCCGTCATGAGCCGACCGAATTCGCAGGCGCCGATGGACTCCGGGCGCAGCGTGGTGGACGAGCCGAAGAATTCACGGCTCTGCACCGGCAGGCTCGCGTCGCAGCGGAGGCCGTCGACGAGGCGGCGCATCGTCGCGTTCGCGGCCGCGACGTGGCGGTTGCCCACCGGATTGATCGCGAGGCAGACGAGGTTGCTGTCCGGTGCGAACGGTACGACGACCCGGGCCAGCCCCTGCACGCTCGATGCGAACCGTGCGGCGCCATCGGCGAACGCCTCGGCGGCGCGGATCGTCTGCCGGGGAAGTGCCCCGAAGTGGCGGTGGTCCAGCGGGAGCACGCGATGGGTCACGTAGACCGCCGCAGCGGCGGCGCCCGGCTTGGACCCTTCGGGGATGACCTGTCCCAGGCGATGGTGCCGCGCGAAGTAGTCCTCGGGCGCGTCGCCCTGGAACACGTAGTCGGCCTGCTCGGCGAGGAGCGATACCGCCCGGTGGTCGCGGCAGACGAAAGCGCCCGCGCCGTAAGGCAGGTAACCCAGCTTGTGTGGGTCGACCGTGATCGAGTCGGTGCGGCCGAGCGCCGCGAACGCGTCGTAGACGTGCGGTCGCGGGAAGTGCGCGTGCTCGGCGAGCACGTGAGCACGAGGGCGCAGGCCGCCGTCGGGCTCGCGGAAGAGAGTCGCGAGGTAACCTCCCCAGGCCGCGTCCACGTGCACGCCGAAGCCGAGGCCGCGGCCGGAATACAGGTCGCGCGACGCGACCATGCGGTCGATCGGGTCCACCGTTCCGAACTCCGTGGTGCCCAGCACGCCGATGCAGGCGAGCACGGGCTGGCGCTCGCGCAGGCAGTCGTCGAGCATCGCGTCCAGCGCATCGGCATCGAGGCGCATGCCGGCCTCGGGCACCTGCCTCAGCTGGGCGCGGCCGAGGCCCAGCAGCTTCATGCCCTTGCTCCACGAGTAGTGCGCCGTGACGGGCGCCAGCACGACCGGCACCCGCAGCTGCGCGTGGCGGGCGAAGAACGCGGTCAGCCCGAGATGCTCCGGCCGCTCGGCATCCACCCGTGCCTGCCAGGCGCGGCGCGCGGCGGGGTCCTGCGTGCCCAGCCAGTGCTGCCATTCCACGAGCAGTCGGATCGACGCTGCAGGCGCCAGGTTGAACGCCTCCCAATCCGTGCCGGGCAGCGCGATGTCCGGCGCCCCCGCGGCGCGGAGCGCGACGGGAAACGCCTTGAGCGCCAGGGCGAGGCGCAGGGCCTGGTAGTTCGCCAGTGTTCCGCCGGACGTCAGGTGGCCGAACGCGCAGTCCGCGCGTGTGGGATCGTCCGGGTAGCCGAACATCCGCGCGAGCTGCAGGCCCACGCGAACTTCGAGGTCGACGGTGACGGGCGCCGCGTCCTCGCTCACGTTGTTGGGGTTGTACGGCAGCGTCAGCATCTGCGCGGCGAGGCCGGGCAGGAGCAGGTCGGACGCCATGTGGCCGATATAGCGCGGGCTGTGGAACGGCACCGACTTCTTGAGCGCCGCGGACAGCGCGTGCAACTCGCGACGCATGCGCGACTCGAACGCCTGGTAGGCCGGGTGCTGTGCCGCGCGCGTCGGGATCGCCGGCGGATCTTCCGGGTGGAAGTTGCGCCGCCAGTACACGTGGTCGCGCAGGAACTCCACGACGAGCTTTTCCAGCAGCGTGTCGTTCTCGCCATACGGGCCGAGGAAGCAGGCGTCGAGCGTGCGACGTTCGTCCTCGGCCAGCGCGGCCGCGACGTGCGGCAGGTCGTCGATGAGTGCGCTCATTCGGGCCTCAGGCGACCGCGGCGGCCAATGCGCCGAGCGGGTGGTGGGCGCGCGCGATCGAATAGATCGACCCGAAGGCCGCCAGGGCGGCGGCGAACCCGGCGACACGCATGCTCCGGCTCGATGACGTGCGCATCGCGAGGGTCCCGAGCCCGACGTAGACAACGAGCAATGCCACCTTCGTCGCGAGCCAGCCGTTCGCGAAAGCCTCCGATGGAAGCATCGAGAACAGCATCAGCGCGGCGGTCAGCAGGGTGGTGTCGATCGTCCAGCTCGCCACCCGCACGGCGAGCGCATGGGGCCAGCGGTGCCCGGCGATCGCGAACGCGCCGCGCAACGCGAACAGCGTCCCGCTGGCGATCGCCATGGCCATGTGGAGCGTCTTGACCTGCGGATAGAACTCGATCATCGGCAATGCGTCCTCAACCGGGTTTGCCGTCCACGCGCGGCGACAGGTAGATGCGTGCGATTCGCGCGATCCAGGGCGCGAGCGCGATGAGCCACGCGCACGCGACCACGCCCTGCCAGCGCATGGGATCGGGTGCGAGCTCGACGGCGATGCGTGCCGCTGCGACGAGGTTGATGGCCACGAAGGCGCAGGTCGCGACCCGGGGCATGACGAGCGCACGGCCCGAATGCCCCTGGGTGACGCGCGTCACCATCGCCACCAGCAGCGTGCCGAAGAAGCCGATGAACATCGCATGCGCGGGCGCCCGACCGAGCGCGTACTCGCCCGTGAGCGCCATCCACGCGCTCTGCGTCGCGTACAGCGCGAATGCGGCCGGCAGCCATGCGTACCCGGCGAAGAGGGTCGTCAGCAAGGCGGGCGCCTTCCCGCGTGGCCACCATCGCCACAGCATCCACGCGCTCAACGCCGCCAGCGGCACGTCGGCGACCCAGGTGAAGGCGTAGGCATGCATCAGCTCCAGCGCCAGATGCGCGAGCAGGAGCAGCCATGCGGCGGCGAGGATCCACAGGGGTCGCCACGCGCGGTAGCCGGGCACGACGTTGCCCGCGAAGAACGGGAACATGCGGTGGGCGACCGTCAGATAGACCGGCACCAGGAGCCCGAACGTCCCCAGCTTCATGCTCGCGAACGCCCATGCCGGCGATGCGAGTCCGAGCAGGAACGCGCCCCATGCGGTGAGACCGATCGAGCCGAGCACGAGCGCCGCGAAGCACGAGCGTGCGTGCCACGTGCGGCCGGCCTCGCGCCACAGCAGCGGTGCGAGCGCCGCCAGGCCCGCCGACCAGCCGGCCACGGTCATCCACAGGCCGACGGTGAGCCCGGCGTCCCAGCCGACGGCGCCCAGCAGCGTCGCGACCTGCCCGCCGAACAGCCCCAGGCCTACCGGCGCGTACCGCCAGCGCTCGAATTCCGGCAGGCCCATCCACCGAGGAAACACGGTGAGCAGGAAGCCGAAAACGAAGCTCGGCAGCATCTGGTACTGCATGACGAACGCATGCAGCCACCCCGCCGGGGCGGCGGGCGACGGCATGGCGATACCCAGGCGCGGCGCGGCGAGCCATGCGGCCCACCAGCTCATCGCCAGCAACACGTTGGTCGCGCCGACGAAGAAGAGCAGGCGGTGCGGGGCCACGAGCAGCCGGGCGGGCGATGCCGACAGGGCAGGGGCGGGTACGGCCGGGTTCATGGTGGGCATCCTCGGGTACGACGCACGCACGCGGCTTGATCCGGATCAGACGGAGCGGCCGGGATCGCGGCGCGCGATCAGCCGCCGCATCCGCCGCAGCATTCGGAGGGGAGGCGCCGCACATTCGTCGTGTCGACGGCGAGGCCCGCGCGGTTGAGCGCCTGCGCGACTTCATCGGCGGGCAGGCACGTCGACAGGCGCAACGCCATCCGTGACGGGTCGTAGTCGACGACCGCGGCAGGATCATGGCGCGCGATCTCCGACTCGATGCGCGCCATCTCGGGCGCGGGAAAGACGGGGGCGACATCGAATTGCATGGGCGTACTCCGTTCCGGATGCCCACAGACTGCGGCGGGTCGGGACGATCTGCCCTGACGTACGTCAAGCGCGGCACACCAAAAAAGGAAGGGGCGGCCCATGCCGCCCCTTCCCGAGCCGGTCCCCCTCGGCTCAGACTTCGCGTGCCGCCGGCTCCGCGGCGGGCAGGACCTCGCGCTTCGGCGCGATCCAAAGCCGCAGGACGAACCAGGCCAGGGCCACCGCGCCGACGCTGAACAGCGTGTCGCCCGGTACGCGCGCCCACACCAGCATCTCGACGATGGGCTGCTGCATGAATTCGGCGGAGCGTGCGTACGCATAGCCGTGCTCGATCGCCGCGAAGAGCTGCATCACGCCGAGCGGCAGCAGGGTGAACGCGGCCATCATCGCCAGGCCGATGTTCAGGGACCAGAACGCGAGCTTGAGCGCGCCACCGTTCCACGCCATCTGCCCGCGCAGGCCACGCACGCAGAACAGCAGGAGTGCGATGCCGAGCATGCCGTACACGCCGAACAGCGCGGTGTGTCCATGGAGCGGCGTCAGGTTCAGGCCCTGCATGTAGTACAGCGACAGCGGCGGGTTGATGAGGAAGCCGAACAGGCCGGCGCCGACGAGGTTCCAGAAGCTCACCGCCACGAAGAACAGGATCGGCCACTTGTAGCGCGCCATCCACGGCGTCGCCTTGCCCATCTTGTAGGTGTGATAGGCCTCGAAGCCGATGAAGGCCAGCGGCACGACCTCGAGCGCGGAGAACGTCGCACCGAGTGCCACCACCGCCGTCGGCGTGCCGACGAAGTACAGGTGATGCAGGGTGCCCAGCACGCCGCCAGACAGGAAGATCACGGTCGCGAACAGCACGGCCGTCGCCGCAGTCCTGGCCTTGAGCAGGCCGAGCTTGACGAAGATCAGGCTCATCACCGCCGCCGCGAAGACCTCGAAGAAGCCTTCCACCCACAGGTGCACCAGCCACCAGCGCCAGTACTCGACCTCGGAGATGTGCGTGTGCTCGCCCCACATCAGCGCCGAGGCGAAGAACAGCCCGATGCAGACCGTGGACAGGAACATCAGGCCGACGATCGGCTTGATCTCGCTCGTCTTGGACTTCAGCACCGGCCACAGCGCCCGGCCGACCAGCGTGAGCCACAGCAGCAGGCCGATGAACAGGAACCACTGCCAGAAGCGGCCCATGTCGGCGTATTCCCAGCCCTGGTGGCCGAACCAGAAGTTGAGCTCCAGGCCGAGCTTCTGCTGCACCGCCAACCACTGGCCCGCGAACGAGCCGACCACGATGATGAGCAGGCAGACGTATAGGAAGTTCACGCCGAACCGCTGGAACTTCGGCTCGTGTCCGCTGAGTGCCGGCGCCATGTAGAGGCCGGTGGCGAGCCATGCGACCGCGATCCACAGCACCGCCAGCTGCGTGTGCCAGGTACGCGTGATCGAGTAGGGGATCACCTCGGCGAGCGCGAAGCCGTAGGCCTCCTGGCCCTCGACCTGGTAGTGCGCGGTGATCGCGCCGAGCAGGATCTGAACGAGGAACAGCGCGAGCACCGTCCAGAAGTACTTGGCGGTCGCGCGCATGGACGGCGTGATGCGCAGCATCGCGAGCGGATCGGTCGCCGGGAGCTTGGTGACGCCTTCCTCCTCGTGAGTGCGCGCGTGGTGCCAGCCGAGCAGGCCGATACCGGCCAGCAGGAACAGCACCGAGAACACCGACCAGCCCCAAAGGCTCGGCGCCGGCTTGTTGTCGACCAGGGGCTCGCTCGGCCAATTGTTGGTGTAGGACACCGCCTGGCTCTTCGGGCCGTTGCCCGTGGTCGCATCACCGCCGGGGCGCTCCGCGGCGGCGGCCCAGGCCGACCACCAGAAGAACGCGCCGAGCGCGCGGCGATGCGTGGCGTCGGGGATCGTGTCGTTCTTCATCGCATACGCCTCGCGCAGTGAGGCGGTGGCCGGGTCGTTGCCGAACAGGCTCTCGTAATGCTTCGACACGACCGCGGCCGCCGCGACGCGCTCCTTCGGGAGCGTGATCGTCGCGCTCGCCTCGTCGAACGTATTGCCGCGCATCAGGGGCACGAGGCGCGCCCGCAGCTTGGCCTGCGTCTCGGCGTCGAGCGCCGCGTACGTCGTACCGCCTTCCTCGGTCGCCCAGGCGTCGAGCACGGCGACGGCCTCGCGATGCAGCCAGTCCGCGCTCCAGTCCGGCGCGACATACCCGCCGTGGCCCCAGATCGAGCCGAGTTGCATGCCACCCATGGTCTGCCAGACCTGCCGGCCCTTCTGGATGTCGTCCTTCGTATAGACCACCTCGCCGGTCTCGCTCACCACGCGCTCCGGCACCGGCGGCGCGGCGCGGAAGATCTCCCCGCCCGCCCACAACAGCACCGAGAACGACGCGACGAGCAGGGCGGCGAGCCCCCACCACAGCCTGCGTGTACTGCTCATGTCACATCTCCCTTACAGTTGATGGCATGGTCGGCGCGTGGCCGGGATGTCTCCTTGACTCAGGTCAATCCGTGCGCAGGGAAATCGGATCGCGTGACGGGGTCGGCAGCCCGCGACGGCGCGGCGGCGCGCGATGGCCGCATGGTTCGACGGGTGGAGGTCGAGCAGGGCAACGCCCGCATCGCAGGCGGCCGCGCGGCACTCAGTCTCGAAGCACGGGAGCGGCGAGTTCCTCGAGGTCGGGCAGGCGCAGCAGGTGCAGGTCGCGGCGGTCCACCGCGACGAGGCCGTCGGTCTGGAAGCGCTTGAGCACCCGGCTGACCGTCTCGGGCGCCAGGTGCAGGTAGTTCGCGATGTCGGTGCGCGCCATGGTGAGCTGGAAGCGCATCGGCGAGAACCCGCGGGCGGCAAGGCGCCGCGACAGGCCGATCAGGAAGGCGGCCATGCGCTGGTCGGCGGTGAAATCGCCCGACAGCAGCGAAGCACGACCGATGTCGCGGCTCAGCAGCCGGAACAGATGCCGCTGCAGCCCCGGCACGCGCGTGGCGAGCAGCTCGATCTGCGGGAACGAGAAGCGGCAGAGCATCACCGTATCGATCGCGACCGCGTTGCAGGGATAACGATCGGAGTCGATGGCATTGAGGCCGATGACCTCGCCGGGCAGGTGGAAGCCGAGGACGTGCTCGCGGCCGTCCCGGTCGATCACGTAGGTCTTGACGGTCCCGGCGCGGACGGCGGCGATCGCGCCGAACGGATCGCCCTCCCGGAACACGTGCTCGCCCGGCTTGAGGGGGCCGACGTGCTCCACGAGCACGTGCAGGTCCATGAGCGCCGACTTGTCCATGCCCTGCGACAGACAGGCTTCCGAAAAGGCGCAGGTGGAGCAGAACCGGAGGGCGTCGCCGTCGTCGGCGAGGGTTCGCGCGTCCTGGCGCGGAAACGCGGCGCGGTTCACCGCGGCCTCCGCGCAGGCCGTGCGCTCAGATCGCACGGGAGAATCGCGGACGGGCGACGTCGGCGGGCTTGTCGAGGTAGGCGTCGAAGCACATCGCGATGTTACGCAGGAGCAGCCGGCCCTGCGACGTCGCCACGATCCGGTCGCCCTCGCGCCGCACCAGCCCGTCGGCCTCCAGGGCGTGCATGCGCTCCAGGCTCGCGTCGAAGTAGTCCTCGAATCGGATGTCGTACCGCCGCTCGAGCGCCCGGACCGGGATCTCGCCCTGGCACATCAGGGCCTGGATGAGGTCCGCGCGCAGCTGGTCGTCCTCCGAGAGGTGGAGCCCGCGGAACACGGGCAGGCGGCCCTCGTCGAGGGCATGCTCCCAGCTCGGCAGGTCGCGGGGATTCTGGCTGTACGTCGTGCCGATGTGGCTGATCGCACTCACGCCCAGGCCCACGAGGTCGCTCTCCGCGTGCGTGGTGTAGCCCATGAAGTTCCGGTGCAGGCCGCCGCGCGCCAGTGCGGTCGCGAGGTCGTCGTCGGGCAGGGCGAAGTGGTCCATCCCGATGTAGACGTAGCCGGCCTGGGTGAGGCGCGAGATGGCCAGGTGCAGGAGGGCGAGCTTGGTGTCCGCGGTCGGCAGGTCGCTCTCCTCGATCTGTCGCTGCGGGCGGAACAGGTCGGGCAGGTGCGCGTAGCTGTAGACGGCCAGGCGGTCCGGGCGGATGTCGAGCACCTGGTCGAGCGTGCGCGAGAAGCCTTCGATCGTCTGCCTGGGCAGGCCGTAGATGAGATCGATGTTGACGGAACGGAAGCCGTGCGTGCGGCAGGCGTCCACGGCGGCGCGGGTCTCCTCCACGCTCTGGATGCGGTTGACCGCCGCCTGCACGACCGGATCGAAGTCCTGCACGCCCAGACTCGCGCGGTTGAAGCCGATGCGTGCGAGCTCGGCGATCTCCTCGGGGACCACGAACCGCGGGTCGACCTCGATCGAGATGTCGCGTTCGCGCGAATCCGAGAAGTTGAAGTGGCTGCGCAGCGTCCCGACGCATTCGCCCAGCTGCGACGGCGAGAGGAAATTCGGCGTGCCGCCGCCGAAATGCAGCTGGATCGCCTCGCGGTCCCGGTCGAAGAGCTTCGACACCAGCGCGATCTCGCGGTAAAGGCGCGCCAGGTAGACCTCGCCACGCGCCTTGTCGCGCGTGATGATCCGGTTGCAGCCGCAGTAGAAGCAGGGGCTCGCGCAGAACGGCACGTGCACGTAGATCGACAGCCGGCGCGGGATCGGGTCTCCGTTGCTGGCGACGATCGCGGCGCGCAGGTCGGCCTCCGTGAAGGCCTCCCGGAACTGCGGTGCGGTGGGGTAGGAGGTGTACCGGGGGCCGGGGCGGTTGTAGCGCTCCAGCAGGCCGCGGTCGACGGAGGATGCGTTCGTGCCCATGGGCCGTACGTTAGGGATCGCACGGCGCGCCCGGCTTGACTCAGATCAACCCCGGCGCAGGCGGGGCCTGCCGTTCAGCGGGCCTCACACGCGGTGAATAGTCGCTGCGCTACCACTAGGGGCATCCCAACCGGCCGTGGCCCCATGGAAACCAAGATCCTCGTCGTGGACGACAACGCGCGCGTGCGCGAAATGCTGGCGGACCTGCTCGAGCTGGAAGGCCATACCGTCTTCCAGGCCGATTCCGGGGAGGACGCGCTGCGCCTGATGCAGGCCGGGCTGCGGCCGAACCTGGTGGTGTCCGACCTGATGATGCCGGGGGTGGACGGCTGGGGGATGCTGTCTGCGCTCGACCAGATGGACGAGAAGCCGCGCGTGATCATCTTCTCGTCGCTGGGCGACATGAGCTCCGTCGAGCGCCTGCAGGAGCGCTACGGCTGCACGGTACTCAAGAAGCCGGAGCAACTGCGCGAGGTGGTGGACGTCGCCGAGAGCCTGCTCGTCCGGCCGTCGTGAGCGGGCGGGGCGATGCGCCGGGCGACGACCCCGCGGCCCGGTTCGCGCGCGTCGATCACGGCGCGGACCGGCGGCGCGCCCGCGACCTGCGCGCCTACGGCCACCCGCGCCGCCACACGGACCTCATCTGGCTCGCCATCGCCGTCACGGGCGCGCTGGTCTTCGTCGCGCTCATCTGGGCGATCCTCGAACGGTCCAAGTGGACTGCGGGGGCGACGGGGCGAGCCGCGCCCGTCGTGACGCGCCCGTTCGCGTGATGCGCTACGGCGGCTGTCACGACGCATTTGCCATGCGATCGCCATTCTGCCGCGGTTTCCGGGAACGAGGAGCCGAGCATGGCCAGCAGACAGTCCGACCAGGCGCGCCGGGACGCGGAACGCGCGGCCGATCGACAGCGCGAGAGCCAGGCGGGCATCGATCGCAAGGAAGCATCGAAGGAGGGCGCGAGCCAGGACGAGGCGTCGGCCGTGCAGGCCGGTGTCGACCGGCAGCCTGAGAAGATGCCGGCCCAGCACCTGCGCAAGCCCGGCAACGAGCACGAACTGGAGCTGGAGCCGCGCTTCCTCGCGCCGGGCTACGTTGGAAGCGAAAAGCTGAAGGACATGGCGGCGATCGTCACCGGCGGCGATTCGGGCATCGGCCGTGCGGTGGCGGTGCTGTTCGCGCGCGAGGGTGCGGATGTGGCCGTGCTCTACCTCGACGAGCATCAGGATGCGGAGACCACGCGCGAGTTCGTAGAGGCGGAAGGACGGCGCTGCATCACCATCGCGGGTGACGTCAAGGATTCGGGCTTCTGCGAGAACGCGGTGCGGCGGGTCGTCGACGAGTTCGGCCGGCTCGACATCCTCGTGAACAATGCGGCCTTCCAGCAGCACACGCAGTCGCTCGAGGACGTCACTGACGAGCTGCTCGCCGAGACACTGGAAACGAACATCGGGGGCTACGTCTACATGGCACGCGCGGCGCTGCCGCACATGAAGAGTGGCGCCTGCATCATCAACACGAGTTCGGAGACGGCGCAGTTCGGCAGCGCGAAGCTGCTGGCCTACTCGGCGACCAAGGGCGCGATCAACGCCTTCACGATGTCGCTCGCCAGCAACCTCCTCGAACGCGGGATCCGCGTCAATGCCGTCGCGCCCGGGCCGGTGTGGACGCCACTGAATCCCGCGGACCAGCCGGCGGAGGACGTCGCGAAATTCGGGCAGGACAGCGACATGCGCCGCCCTGCGCAGCCGGAGGAGCTCTCGCCGGCCTACGTCTTCCTCGCATCCCCCGTGACGGGCTCGTACGTCAACGGGGCGATCCTGCCGGTGATGGGCGGCCCCCGGGGCTGACGTCGCGGCGCCGTAGCGCGGGGCCGCCGATGTCGGCCCGTTGCACCGCGCACCGCGCACCGCGGAGAGACGAAGGCCCGGTGGTGCACCGCGTCCGCCGAGCCTTCTCCGTCGGTGGCCTCGCTCCGGGCCTCGGCCTCCGCCTACTCCCTCGCGCTACGGGCCATCCCCGCGGCGGAACTCGGCGCGTGCCGAGGGTCCTACTCGATCGCTTCGCCGAGCATCAGCTGCCGGACGAAGCGCACCGGCGGCGCACCATGCGAGAGCACGCCGTCGTGGTAGGCCTTGAGGTCGAAGCGGTCGCCGAGTTTCGCCTCCACCGCACGGCGCATGTCGAAGTGCTCCGCGCTGCCGACGAAGTACGTCGGCAGCTGCGCGCTCGTGAGCTGCGCGCGCACCCACTTGCCCGCCGCCTCGCGCTCCTGCTGGAAGGTGTCGTGCGTCATCAGGCGCATGGCCTGGTCGCGGCTCCAGCCGTCGACGTGCACACCCTGGTCGAGGATCGCATTTGCAATGGTGCGCAGGTAGAACTTCAGCTGCACCAGGCGGAACAGCGGATCATCGTCCATGTAGCCCGCGTCCGCCATCACGTCCTCGGTGTAGACCGCCCAGCCCTCGGCAAAAAGGCCCGAGCGCAGGACGCCGCGCAGGATCGACGGATGCCGTGCCGAATGCGCGCCTTCGAGGTAATGGCCCGGCATCGCCTCGTGGATGCTGAGCAGGTGGATCATCCGCGAGTTGTATTCGCGCAGGTAGGAGTCCGTCTGCTCCTTCGTCCAGTCCTTCGGGATCGGCGAGATCGCGTAGTAGGTGTCCAGCCCCTTGTCGAGCGGGCCGGGGGAATCGGCATACGCGACCGCGACGCCCTGCTGGAACTCGGGCATCACGATGATCTTCACCGGGTCGGGCGGCACGGTGACGAGATCCTTCGCCTTCACGAAGTCGGTGGCGACCTGGAGCGCGGCGCGCGCGTCCTCGACCACGCGGTCGCGCGCCGGGCGATCGGCATACGCGAGTTCGAGCGCTGCTTCGATCGCCGCCTGGCGCTGTGCGTCGGTGGGGTTCTGCGGCGTCGCCGGCGCGCCCTTGCGCCCGGCCAGCACCTGCCGTGCGAGCCCGTACATCTCGTCGCGCACGCGCGCGAGCTCCGTCCGTGCGCGACGCCCGATCTCCGCACGCGATAGCGAGGACATCAGCGCGAACTGCAGCTTCTGGTCATAGAGCTCGGCGCCGATCCGCCATTCGCCCTTCGCGTTGGGCACGAGCGTACCGTCGAGCCACGTCTGGTGTTCGGCGACCGCGGTGCGCAGCCGCGCGACCGCCGCGTCCAGCCGGGCACGGTCCGCGCCCTCCAGCTGGCCCGCGTTGGGCACGATGAACTGGTCGATCAGCTGCAATAGGCCTGCGTGCTGACGCGCCACGGTCTCCGCGTGGATCTTCGGAACGCGCGCCGGATCGAGATTCGCGCGCATCTGGGTAAATAGCGTGGGCAGGCGCTCCATGCGCGCCGTGGCGGACTTCAGGCGCTGCGGCATCGGCGCGAATTCGCGTGCCATCAGGTTGTAGATCGCACCGCCCGCCAGCCCGGTGTAGACCTGCGGATCGCGGGCCCAGCCATGGTAGGTCTCGACGTTCCAGAGGTCGCTGCGCAACTGGTTTCGCAGGATCAGCGCGTCGACCTGGTTCTCGCGCGAGAGCGACGCGCGGTCGATCGCATCGAGCTCGGTGAGCAGGCCGCGGCTGAAGGCGACCAGCGCCGCGCGGCCCTCGGGGCCCACATCGTCGACGCGGTCGTCGAAGCGGTGGTCGCCGAGCTGCGTGGCATAGACCGGGTTCAGGCGCATCCAGCCGTCCAGCCAGCGGCGCGACACGTCGGCGAAACGTGCGTCGGCGGTCGCGGCATCCGCGGTCGCCGTCGGCGTCGCGGTCGAGCCGGCGCCAGTCTCGGGAACCGTCTGGCAGCCGGCCAGGGCGAGGGTGAGCAGGGCGGTGGCGGGCAGCAGGCGGCGCATGCGGAGCTCCGTGGGCGGGGAGTCCCAAGCATACGGCGGCCTTGCGGACGGACGGCGGGCCGCGCGGCGCGCGGACCCCGCATCCTCGCGTCGTGCCGGCGCGGGGAGCCGCCGGCCCCGATCCCGGAGTCGCCATGGTCGCCGTTCCACGTCAGGGCCCGCTCTATCCGCGGGCGTCGTACTACTTCGTCGCGTTGCTGCTCGTGGCCCTCGCCGCGTTCTATCCGTCCTACCTCGCGCGATTGGGCGAGACGGACTGGATCCGCCACTTCCACGGCGGTGTCTCGCTGGCCTGGATGCTGCTTCTCGTGACCCAGGGCGTGCTGGTCCGACGCCGCAAGCTGGCGCTGCACCGTGCCGTGGGCAAGTCCGCCTACGTGATCGCGCCGCTGTTCGTGCTGTCGGGCCTGCTGATCATCCAGCACATGACCCAGGGCGGGAATCCATTCCAGCAGGCGTTCGGAGCCCGGCTCGCGTGGGTCGACCTGCTCGCCACGGCATTCTTCGCGGCCTCCGTCGTCCTCGCGATCCGTCATCGCCGCAACGTGCAGCTGCACGCGCGATGGATGGCGACGACCGCGCTGCTCCTGCTCCCGCCGGCCCTGGGGCGACTCGCTCCGGTCGTGCTGCCGTTCGTCACGTCCTTCGACGCGGCCTTCCACGCCGCGTTCATCGCGACCGAGGCGCTCGTGCTCCTGCTCATCCTCGACGATCGTCGCGCGGGGCAGGCGCTCCCGCCGTACCGGGCGCTGCTTGCGCTCACGGTCGCGCAGCACGCAGGGTTCGCGTTCCTCGGCGACGTGGCGGCGTGGCGCGCCGCCTGCGCGTGGCTCGGGGCCCTGATGTGAAGCTTTGCCACGGCGCCTGACGCACGCCTCACCGCGCGGGTGGTATCCCGCTGCCGATGCGATCGGCCCGGACTGTCCTGCGTACCCTCGATTCCACGGCCTGCAGGCCCGCGGGGAGCTGACGTCGCATGCGCCGATTCGCGCAGGCCTTCCTGCCGGAGGCGATGCCGGAGGCGCTCGACCCGCGCGTCGCGGCGGCGCTCGTGGACGCCCCGGAGCGCTACAACGTCGCGGTGCGCAAGCCCGCCGCCGTCGTGCTCGACCGCGGCGCGGGCGTGGTGGTCGAGGACTTCGACTGGGGACTGGTGCCGAGCTGGTCGAAGCTGCCGGAGACGAAGTACACGACGGTGACCGCGCGCCTCGATCGCGCCCCGACGAGCCGCATCTACCGCCGCCCGTGGGAGAGCCGGCGCTGCGTGGTGCCGATGACCGGCTACTACAAGTGGGACCGGAGCACCAAGCCGGCGCGGCCGTACTTCATCCAGTCGCGCGACGGCCGGGTCCTGTTCGCCGCGGGTCTATGGGACCGCTGGCCCGCCGACGCGCCCGAGCTGTACACCTTTACCGTGCTGACCGCGCCGAACGATGCGATCCCGCCGCCGCTCGTGCCGGACGGACCGATCTTCGTACCGGCGGGCGATGTCCGCGCGTGGATCGAAGGCCCGTGGCTGCCGTCGCGCTTCCTGTCGCGGATGCGACAGCCGGAACTCGATGCCTACCCGGTGTCGCGCCGCATCCGGAGCCGCGACGTGGACGACTACACGCTCCTGGAACCCGTCGATCCCCGCGAGGACGCCGATCCGTCGGATGACGGCGATCTGGAGGACGACGACTAGTCCGTATGGTCGGATCCGGGCGAGCGCGGGCGGTCGTGCACGGCGGCCGAGGCTGCGGCGCATCCGGTCGCCCCCAGGAGCCTGTCGATTCGGCGCGACCCAGCGCTGCGGCCCGGCCGCCCCGGTCGCCGGCAGGCGGTCAATGCGCGGCGCGGCCGAGCTCGATGCCGCCGGAAGCCCGGTTCAATTCGCGCAGGCGCTGGCCGATCCGTCCGACGTTGGCTTCCACCGCCTCCAGCGCCGCGCGCCGCGCGGGCGGCAGGGCCTCCCGCGCGTCCGCATGCAGGCGCGCGCTGGCCTCGCGCCAACGCATCGCGAGGTCGGTCGCCTGGCTTCGCAGCGCGGCGCGCTCGTCCTGCTGCGGCAGGCCGTAGCCGTCGGGCAGCAAGGCAGCAGGGCGGCTCAGGCGATCCGCGAGGCGCAGAACCTCCCCGATCCCATCGCCCGCCGGCGTGCCGGCATAACGGCGTTTAAGGGCATCGCGCGCACGCAGTTCCTCGCGGCGCAGCGCCGCGTCTTCGAGGACGAGCATCGCCGCGGCGCCCTGGAGATCCGCGCCGTCGATCCACCGTGCGCGGGCGTCGGGCCGGAGGTCGAGCCAGGCCTGCACGTCGCGCGCGCGAACGGGGCGCCCGCGGCGCACGACGTCGAACAGGGTGGCGTAGTGCGTCGACTGCGAGGGGAAGTAGTGGCCGTCGCGCACGGCCGCGTCGCGATCCGCCAGCACGGAGGCGTCCGCGGCGCCGGCGGCTTCCAGGCGCGCGAGCAGGCCGGTCGGCGTCAGGCTCGCCACCGGCGCGGACACGAGTCGCGGCACGCCGTCGCGAAGCAGGCGCCACGTCTCCACCGCGCAGTTGTTGCTGACGAAGTAGTAGCGGCCGTCGTAGGTCCAATGCAGTTGCGACGCCTGCTCGAGCAGGCTCGCGATCTCGCGGCGGTCGAGCGTGAGCGGGATCGAGCGCAGGCCGCGCATCTCCACCTTCGTGTACTCGTCGATCACCTGCGACAACGGGAGGACGAACAGGCGCGACGGATACGAGCCCGTGAGCCCGCGCCAGCTCGACACCTGCACGTCGTCGACGAAGGCGCGGAACGACAGCACGCGGTGATGGGCGAGGTCCAGACGGCATGCGGGCCCCACGGGGCGGCCGGGCGCGCAGGCGACGACCCGCAGCATGACGTGGCCCCAGCGGCTCATCGCAGCCGCGCCCGGCTCGGCGAGCAGAACGTCCACGCCGGCGACGCGCGCGGGGTCCAGCTCCAGGAGCGGCGCCGCCCCGTCGCCGCGCGCGTCCGACTGCACGAAGGCGACGCCCGGCGCGCAGGCGGATGTCACGAGCGGCGTGCCGACCCGCGCGGCGAAGTAGCGCGCGAGTGCTGGCCGCCGGCACGCGTAGGACGGATCGAGCAGCGCATGCTCGAGGTTCACCGCGACGAACTCGCGTGGGGCGCCGAGCTCGTAGGGATCGACGCTGCGGTCGCGCAGCACGTTGCGCGCGGTGCGCCCGGTCGGCAGGGTCGACTGCCACCCCGCCAGATCCAGCAGCCTCGGCTCGCGAGACAGTCCGCCGCGCGGGCCGCGGTCGAGCAGGTGGGCGAGTTCGTGCACGAGTGCCGCGGCCGCGGGATCGATCGAATCGGGCGGCCGAGCCGCGAGCAGCCGGCGCGCGATCAGCACGCGGCCGCGGATGGCGCGGCCGTGGACGTCGGGGGGCAGATCGTCGCGCCATTCGACCGCCACGCGCGACGGTAGCGCGGCGCGCCACGCGGCGGGGAGCCGCGCGGCGACGTCGTCGATAATATCGCCGGCACGACGCGCCTCCGCGGGGGCGAAAGACGCGACATCGTGGACGAGTTCGACCGCCCCGCCCGCGGGTACGAAAGCGATGGCGAGCAGGGCGGCACAGGCCGCTCGGACGCGGCGGATCGCGGGCATGGAAGCGGTCCGCCGGCTCGGGCCCGCGACCTCAGCGGGCGAGGATCGCCCGGGCGAGATCCAGGTCGGACGCGCCCGTCGCCTCGGCGCGGCCCTCGCGCAATGCGCGCAGGGCGGCCTCCAGGCGGGCGCCACGCACGCGACCCTCGCTCGCCACGAAGAGGGCCGCATCGTCGCGTGCCTCGCGCACGACCTTGTCGTCGCCCGAGGTGCTGCCGGACGTGTTGGACGCGCCGTTCGCGGTCGTGCCGCCCGTGGTGCCCGCGAAGCTGCTGGCATGGGCCGGCGCCGCGGCGGCGGCCGCGAGTGCGACGAGGAGGAGGTGACGGATCATGCGGATCCCGCGGTGGTCGACAGGACGCCTAGGGTAACGGCGCGCAGCGCGTCCGCCGCTGAATGCCGCGTCAGTGGGCCCGCGGGGCGTCCGGCGTGCCATCGCGCGGGTCGAGCACGGCGAACTCCGGCAGTTCGGCGTCGTGCACGTGGCGGAGCGCCTCGATCACGCCCGGTTCGAGCTTCTGCAGGTCGAGCACCACCTTGCCGTCGTGGACGTCGCGCACGGCGTCGAGCGGCAGAACGAAGTCGCCCGCGTTCTGGATGTTCACCACCATCTCGCCCTCGCGCACCTCGCGCACACCGCCCACGCCCATCTGGCCGTCGGCGACGAAGACCATCTGGCCGACCTCGACCTGCTCGCGCATGACCCACCTGTCCTCGACCTGCGATGCGAGGATCATCGCCGGCGGCCGTGGCGTCCGGGTGAACGGCGCGGCTGGTCCATGCAGCCCGCGTACGGGCGACGGCCGCTTCGGCCCGGAGGCGCCACGACGATCGGTCCTGGCGTCGCGCCGTAGGCAGGCGGGATCAGGCGCCTGCCGCCTCGATATGCGTCGACAGCGTGACGCGATCGCGCCCCGCGCGCTTGGAGGCATACATCGCCTCGTCGCTGGCGCGCAGGAGCGTGGCGGCGTCGGTGCCGTGGATCCCGAAGAGCGCGACACCGACCGACACGGTCACGTGCAGCGTCTCGCCGGGGACGATGTCGGCATGGGCCTGGGCCGCGATCTCGGTGCGCAGGCGTTCGGCGAACGCGAGCGCGCCGTCGATGTCGTGCTCCGCGATGACGATGACGAACTCCTCGCCGCCGAGCCGCACCGGCAGATCGCAGCCGCGGCTGGCATGACGCAGCTGCGCCGCGACGCCGGCGAGCACGCGGTCGCCGGCCTCGTGGCCGTAGGTGTCGTTGATGCGCTTGAAATGGTCGATGTCGATCGCGAGGAAGGCGAGCCCGCCGCCCCGCCGCTGGGCGAGCGGCATCTGCACCCGAAGGTATTCGTCGAGGAACCGACGGTTGTAGAGGCGGGTCAGCTCGTCGGTGATGACCAGCTGCTGCAGCTCCCGCTGCTGGTCGCGCGCGCGCTGTTGCGAGCGGCAGTTCTCCAGTGCCATCGCGAGCAGCTTGGCCGCCGACAGGAGCGTGCGCTCCTGCATCTGCGACGGTCGGCGCGGACGCGGCGATGCCGCCACCAGCATGCCGAGCGATGCCGTGGCGCCCTGGAGCGGATGCACCGCCAGCAGGTGCAGTCCGCCGGCCGCGGCGTGCGCTTCGATCCGCCGGGCGTGCGCGGCACTGCCGGTCTCGATCATGCCCCGCGGTCCGCCGGGCTCCAGCCCGACCTGCACGGCGGGGTCGGCGCTCGCTGCAGCGAGCTGGACCAGATGGTCGCGGTCGTCCACGACGTGCACCGCGACGGCCTCGGCGATGCCATAGGCCGTGAGCACCTCGCAGGCATGGCGCGCGAGGTGCTGCTCGTCCACCTCGGTGTTGGCCAGTGCGGCCGACAGCGCGGAGAGCGTCTGGAGTTCAGTGACCCGGGCACGCTGGCGACGCTGCAGGGCCAGCAGCACGAGGCCGCCCACGGCGACGACGAACAGCCCGCCGACCACGGCCCACAGGACCCACTTCTGCCAGGCGGGCGTCGGCGGCTGCAGCGCCACGAGCCCCTCGGTGTCGCTCATCACCACCTGGTAGCCGCCGTCGTACGGCCAGGTCGGCTTGTAGATCGACAGCACGCCGGTCGCGCGCACCCGGGTGCCGCGCGGATAGCGCTTCCAGTCGAAGCGCTCGGTGAGCGTGGCGGGAATGAAGAGCGGCACCATGCCGCCGTCGTCGCCGGTGACGCGCAGCATGCCGTACGTGTCGAGCACCAGGTCGCCGACGATGCCCTCGATGGTGACCCGCCGGCCGAGGTGCTTGGCGCTGTCCGCTTCGGAGACGGGGACGACGCGGGGTGCCGGCACCGCGGCTCGGCCGACGCGACGCACCACGACGTCGGACAGCTGCACCGCACCCTTGTACTGGCCGACCTCGCCCCAGGCGTCGACGACGTCGCCGGGCGAGAGCTGCATGGCGCCATCGCGGTCGTACAGGCCGATGCCGCCGGTCTCGTCCTGCACGAGCACCTGGAAACCGTGGGTGCGCAGCACGCCGGTCGGCACGACGACGACGCCCCGGATGCGCGCGACCTCGCCCTTGCGGTCCGGCACGGTGTCGCGGTCGGCATCGGCGAGCACGCGCGCGATGGGCTCGACGGCGAGCGCCGCTGGATCGGCGGGGACCCTCGGGGCGCGCGCCTCGCGGCGAGGGGCCTGCGCGTGGGCGGCGTGGAGCGTCGACGCGAACAGCAGCAGGAGGGTCAGCAGGTGGCGGGCCGGCATCGGGGCAGGGTCACCGGCGGTGGGAGTGCCGGATACACCCGGGTTAACGGCCGGGCGCGACCGGCCTGAAGCACAATGCGCGACGCGCGTCCCATGCCGGTTCGGCCGTACGCGCACCACCTCCGCTTCCGGGCCCCGCATGTCTACCTTCCGAACGCTCCTCTCGCGGGCCGCAGGCCACCCGTCCGCGCTGCTGCTCGCGGTGCAGCTGGGAAGCCTGCTCGTGTATCCGCTGGTGGACGACACGGAGTCGGGTCGCATCCTCCTCGGCCTGCTCGCGCTCGCCGTCGTGCCGCTGGCCGTCTGGGTGGTCCGGCGCAGCGCCGCGGTGAACTGGATCGCCTGGACCCTGGCGCTCCCCGCGATCGGCCTGTCCGCGCTCTCCATCGGCCTGGATCGCCCGGACCTGGTGACCTGGGCGGCGATGCTCGAGGCCTCGCTCTACTTCTACGCCGCCGGCAGCCTGATCGCCTACATGCTCGCGGACCATCGCGTGACGATCGACGAGCTCTTCGCCAGCGGCGCCACGTTCACGCTGCTGGCCTGGGGCTTCGCCTACGCCTACTTCGTCTGCCAGGGCTGGTACCCGGGCAGTTTCACCGGCGCGGTGGAGCCGGAGCGGCCGCGCAGCATGCTCGAGCTGCTGTTCCTCAGCTTCTCCACGCTATCGGGCGTGGGGAATGGCGACATCCTTCCGCTCGGCGCCCAGGCGCGGGTGCTGGTGATGCTCGAGCAGGTCGCGGGCATCGGCTACATCGCGGTGGTGGTCTCGCGGCTGATCGGGATGTCGATCCACCGGGGAGATCCCGGCGCGGACGGGCCCTGACGGCGCCGCGTGCAGCATCACGCACGACGTGATGCTGCCGGTCACGCGCTCAGCAGCGCGCCCGCGACGACGGCGGAGATCAGGTCGCCTCGCCCCAGAGCGGTTTCGCGCGTGCGAGGCAACGGCGGTAGCGCGTGTCCACCCGCGTGGCGAACCACTCGGTGGTGAGGCGTCGCGTGATCTTCGGACTGTGCAGCCGGATGTGGGGTACGTGCGCGCGCGGCATGGGCCGGCCCTTCATCGCATCGGCGAGTTCGAACACGCGCTCGTAGAGTTCGGTACGTTCGAACCGCTGGCTGTTGGCGCGTTCCAGCGCGCGACGGATGGCCCCGTGACTCATCTGCAAGCGATCGGCGATCGCGCGCGCGGCCGTCTCGGTGGCGCCGACCGCGTCGCTCCCGTGCACGATCAGGTCGCCGTCGAGGTCGAGCGGAATGCCCGAGATCTCCGACAGCGCGTCCTGGAAGGCCGCATTGCGGCTCGCGTACCAGCCGGCGTTGAAGTCGGCGAACCGATGGATCATGCGCTCGTACGACGCCGGGTAGCCCAGCAGGTGCGCGATGCCGAAGTACATGCCGCCCCGCCGGGTGAAGACCTCGCGGCGGATCGAGCCGTCCGGGGTGTACGGATAGGCACGGTCACGGGCGTGGGCTTCGGCGAAGGCGATGCTGACCTGCATCGGGCCGCCGGTCCGGACCGGATTGGAATTGCCCAGCATGCGACGGCCGAGCGGCACCGCGTCGACGAGTTCCTCGAACATCTCGCTGAGCTCGCGCTCGGTGCGGGCGGACGAGAGGCGCTGCTCCCACGTCCGCCCGTCCGGCGAATCGAGCTTGAGCGCACCGCGAACGACGAGCTTGGGCACGCCGAGCCGTGCGGCGCGCTGCTCGATCTCCGCCACGGCGATGCGACCGAGGCCGGGGACGGGCGGATCGGGATTGAACGTGGATTCCTGCTCGGTCACGGCGAGCGCCGCGCAGACGTTCTCCTTCGAGGGCTCGATCTCCAGCGCCGCGAACGCGGCGTAGATGTCCGTGGCCCAGCCCGCCCGGTCCGGGATGGCGACAGGCAGCAGCTTCACGATGCGCGCGCGGACCTGCTCCGGGCTGGGTGGCGCCGGCTTCTCGTCGAGGCAGGCCGCGGTGCCTGCCGAAAGCAGCGCGATGAGGGCGGCGCGCATCGCCGTGCGCACGGGGCGGGGCGTGCGCGCATGCTTGGGAGTCGGTGCGATCGGGCTCATGGTGCGGACGATACCCCGCCCGTCGTGCGCGTCGTGGCGAGCGCATGAGGCGGATAGCGGGGGGTCGCCGGGGGCCGCAGGCTGTCGGCACGTTCCCCAGGAGCTCCGCCATGACCTACCGCGTCGTCGGGTTGGACCCGACGCCCTACGTGCATCTCTACGGACTCGCCGATGCCGAGCTCGCGCATCACCGGGCGAGGCGCGTCATCGTCGAGGAGGCCCCCGGCACGCCGGACCGCGCCTCCCTGCGCGATCTCGAGCCCGGAGCGGTCGCGCTGCTCGTGCACCATGTCCATCAACCCGCGCATACGCCATTCCACGCGAGCCACGCGATCTATCTCCGCGAAGGCGCCACCGCCGCGCGCACGGTCGAAGCGCGTCTGCCCCTCGCGCTCCGGAGACGGCTGCTCTCGCTGCGCGGATTCGATCGCGACGGGATGCTGGTGGAGGCCGACGTGGTCGAAGGTCGGCAGGCGGACGCGTTGATCGTACGGATGCTGGGCGACGCACGCATCGACGCGCTTCATGTGCACTTCGCACGGCCGGGATGCTTCGCCGCGCGGATCGAGCGCGCCTGAAGGGCGCCGCGTTCAGCGCACCGGCGTCGCACGCAGGCGGGGGAGGGGATCGATCGCCCCGTTCGCGGTGTAGACGCCGTAATGCAGGTGCGGTGGCGTGCCCCGTGCATTGCCCGTGTCGCCCACCGTGCCCAGCAGCGCGCCGGTGCGGACGCGGTCGCCGGCCCGCAGCGCGGGGGCCCAGTCGTCGAGGTGCGCGTAGTAGTGGCGCTCGTGCGCCGGCCCGAGGACCCAGACCTGCCGCCCGCCGAGCCCCTGGTCCCGCACGGAGAGCACCAGCCCGGGCGTGGCGCTGCGGACCGGCGTGCCGCGCGGCGCGAAGATGTCGACGCCCTGGTGGCGCCGGTCGCGCCCGCGCGGTGCACCGAACGTGTCGGCGATGCGGGAGGCGGACACCCCCTCGACGGGCACCGCCATCGCCACGGGGGCCGGCATCGCGCGCAGTTCCGCGATCGCCCGCGGGTAGGCGAGGAGCGGCTGGTGCCGTGCCCAGTGGAAGGCACCGAGGGCGACGAGGCTGGCCACTGCGACGACCACGGCGACTCCAGCGAGGCTCGTGTAGTCGCGCCGCGTCGCGGCGGTCGAGGTGTCCTGCGCGTCAGTCATGCGCCGAGTCTGCCGGTCCGAGGTGGATTCCCCGTGCGCAGCGGAATGCTGTGGTGCAGCATCGGTAGCGCGATCGGTTTCAGCCTTGAATCGTTCCACGTTCCGCCCGTCGGGCGTCGAGGTGGATGGTTGGTTCGCGCGCACGCCGACGTGGACTCCGGCATGCCTCGAATCACAGGGATATCAATGGGATCGCCCGGCTCCAGGATGGCGAGCTGCCGCTGTCGCCATCGTCCGGCCGCCGCCGCGCGTGCCATAAGCATCGCGGGAGTCGGCCACCACCATCCATGGAGAGACAGTCATGCAAGCAGCAATTCGGTTCGGCACGACCGCGGCGATGATCGCCGTCGGGCTGGGCGTTTCGGCATCGGCGTGGGCGGGCGGACGCCCGGACCTGGTGCGCCGCGCGCTCGAGGCGGGTCGCCCCCACGCGCCGGGCGAGGTGATCGTGAAGTACCGGGACGACGCGAGCGCCGCGTCGCGCGCGGCGGTCCAGCGCGGACTGGGCGCGGCGCGCGCCGACGTCCTGCGCGCCGCGCGGGGACGCAGCGCGGAGACGGTGCTGCTGCGGCTGCCGGCAGGCGTGGACGTGGCGACGGCCGTCGGTGCGCTGCAGACCGACCCGTCGGTGGAGTACGTCGAGCCGAACTGGATCTACCAGCACGCCGCCACGTCGAACGACACGCGCTATCTCGACGGCAGCCTGTGGGGCATGTACGGCGATGCGGGCACGCCGGCCAATGCGTTCGGCTCGCAGGCGGCGGAAGCCTGGGCCGCCGGCCGCGCGGATTGCGGCGATGTCTGGGTCGGCATCATCGACGAAGGCTACATGTGGTCGCACGAGGACCTCGCCGCGAACGCCGGAAAGAATCCCGGCGAGGTCGCGGGCAATGGCCTCGACGACGACTCCAACGGCTATGTGGACGACGTCTACGGCTGGGACTTCGCGGGTGGCGACAGCAGCGTGTTCGACGGCACCGACGACGACCATGGCACGCACGTCGCCGGCACCATCGGCGGCGTCGGCGGGAACGGCAAGGGCGTGGCCGGCGTGTGCTGGAACGTCAGGCTGATCGGCGCGAAGTTCCTCGGGCGCCGCGGCGGAACGACCGCGAACGCGGTGAAGGCGGTCGACTACATGACCGACCTCAAGACGCGGCACGGGCTGAACCTCGTCGCCACGAATAATTCATGGGGCGGCGGCGGCTTCTCGCAGGCGCTGCAGGACGCGATCGAACGCGCGAACCAGGCCGGCATCCTGTTCATCGCCGCCGCCGGCAATTCCGCCTACGACTGCGACAGCGGCTCGAGCTGCTACCCGGCGGAGTATCCCAACGCGAACGTCGTCGCGGTCGCCTCGATCACGAGCAGCGGCGCGATGAGCTCCTTCTCCAGCTACGGCGCGGACACCGTCGACATCTGCGCGCCGGGCTCGGGCATCTGGTCGACCGTGCCGACCCGCCCGCCGCGCGGCAGCCGGACGCCGGGCTCGGGGTATGCGAGCTACAGCGGCACGTCGATGGCGACGCCGCACGTCGCGGGCGCCGCGGCGCTCTACAAGGCATCGCATCCGTCGGCGAGCGCGCAGGACGTGAAGTCCGCGCTGCTCGGCAGCGCGGTTCCGACGGCGTCCTGCGATGGCAAGGTCGCGAGCGACGGCCGCCTGGACGTCAGCGGGTTCTGAGGAGAGGTGAGCGTGTGCGGAGGGCCCGGCGCGAGCCGGGCCCTTCGTTTTCGGGGTGTGGCCGGTCCCGCGTCGGCGCGAACGGCCCGCCCCCGAAGGCCGTCAGAACTTGCCGGAGACCGAGAACGAGAAGATCGGCCCGATGCGGCGGTCGCGGTCCTCGTAGAAGGACACGGGGCCGCCGCGGCGGTCGACGTAGGCCGTGCGGTCGTAATAGCTGCGCGCGCCGAACAGGTTGCCGGCGGTGGCGCGCACCGTCAGGCCGAACACGTCCTTGTGCTCGACGAAGACGTTGCCCCAGTACGGGCCCTCCCACTGGTGGCCGTCCTCGGTGAGGCGGACGTTGCGCGCGTATTCCTCGTGGCTCACGTTGCTGCCCCACGCCCAGGGCGTGCCGTGGACATCGTGGCGCAGGCCGAGCTGCCAGGCGCGGATCAGCGAGCCGCTGATGCGGCGCTCCACGCCCGTGAGCGGGTCGCGCACCGCGGTGTCCTGCGCCTGGAAGCGCGCGTCGAGCTTGGCGCCGCGCCAGCCCATCGGGTCGAAGTTGAACGTGCCCTTCCATTCGATGCCATGCCGCGTCGCACGGTCGATGTTCCCCGGGCTCTCGCCGTCGGCCCCGATCGGCACGATGTCGACGATGTCGTCGACGCGGTGCGTGTACAGCCGCAGGCTCGTCGTGCCCCAGGCACCGAGCCGCCGGGTGGCCTCGACGTCCAGCTCCCAGCTCTGCGGCGGCACCAGGTCCGGGTTGCCCGCGTTCTCGCGCTCGTCGCTGAGGTTCACCGTGGCGAGGAAGTCGAGGAAGTTGAGCTGCCCGACGCGGCGCGACAGCCGTGCATTGACGTCGAGATCCGGCGACGCCTTCCATGCGAGCGCCACCGAGCCCTTCGGACGCGTGAAGCTGCGCGTGAGCCCGCCATCGCCGGCCTGGGACAGCTTGCTGTATTCGCCACCGGCGGAGGCCTGCAGCGAGAGCGTCGGCGTGAGCGGCTGCCCGTAGCTGCCCATCACCTCGTAACGGTCCTCCTCCACGGTGGCCGTGCTGCCGGGCAGCGGCACCGGCACGTAGGCGCCGCTCGCGTCGAGTACGGACAGTGCGGCGACCGAGTCGAGCGAGTTGTACGCGGCTTCGGCGGAGACCTGCCAGTCGGCGACGCCGCGCTTCCAGCGGTACTCCGTGCGGGCGATGCGCTCGCGCTCGTCGCTGGTGCGAGCGAAGCGGCTGCCCGTGGCGACGCCGCCGTCGAGCGGCGTGACGCGCACCGACTGCGTCGCAGGCGTATTCCCGTAGCGGTCGAGGCCGATCAGCTTCAGGCGCCCGATGCCGAGCGCGAGCTCGTAATCCCCGCCGATCTCGTAGTTGTAGCCACGCTCGCCGACCTCGACCTGGCGGCTGCGGTCGGGCAGGCCCGGGCCCGTGCGAAGGCCGTCCTCGACGAAGTCGTAGTAGATCCGCTGGTAGGAGGCGTTGAGGTTCGCGATGGCACTGCCCGGTGCGTCGTAGACGAGGCGCGTGGTCAGGCGCGGGGCGTCGTACTCGCCGGTCCAGATGTCGTCGCGCACCTCGCGCAGGCTCCGGTCGGCGTTGTAGATCAAGGTCCGCCCGCCGGCACCGCTGTGCCCGGCACCGTTCTCGAACCCCAGCGTGTACTGCAGCGGGCCACGGGTGCCGCTCACCGACACGTCGCCGCGGGTGAGCAGCGGATCGGTGTAGTACTTGCGGAACTCCGGCCGCCACGACCACTGGCCGCGGATCGTGTCGGCCTTGGCGATCACGTTGGCGACCTGTCCGCTGAGGCCCGGCACGTCGAGGCTGGCGGCATCGACGATCTCGATCCGCACGACGTTGTCGGCCGGGATGCGGGTGAGCGCGTCGACGACATCGTTCGACTTGCCCGAAACGCGCTCGCCATTGATCACCACGTTGCCGCCCGCCTCGCCGAGGCCGCGCTCCTGCGCCGCCTCGCGGATCACGAAGCCCGGCACCTGGCGGAGCATCTCGAGCGCATTGCGCGGCGCGTAGCGCGTGAAGTCGGCGGGGAGGTAGACGCGCGAAGCATCGGCTGCGGCGGGCGTCGGCGCCGGCGCGTCCTGGGCGTTCGAAGCGAAGGCGTGCAGCAGCGCGAGCGCGAGAAGGCGGCGGCGGAAGGTACGGGTCATGGGATCGGTTCCGGGTGCGGCCGATGGGCCGTCGTCCTGCTCGGATGCGGGCAGGGGGACGACGGTTTAACGGCGGACGCGAAATTCCCTGCAGCGGCTGGTCGGGGCGCTCGTTCAGGCGCCCAGCCTGGCCATCTGCAGGGACACGCGCTTGCCTGCGCCGAGGACCTGCGTGCCGACCTCGCGGAAGCCGTGCGCCGCGTGGAAGCGGGCGGACGCCGGATTCGGAGGCTCGATGTCGTATTCGCAGGCGACGTGGGCCACGCCGTCGCGCCGCGCCCGGTCGAACACTGCGGCGTAAAGCGCGCGCCCCACGCCGGCCCCGCGGTAGGTCGCGTCCACGACCACGCGGTCGACGTAGAGGAAATGCGGATAGCGGGAGGCGAACCAGCGGTAGTTGGGGCTGCCGTAACCGGCGCCTTCGCGCAGCGCGATCACGAATCCGGCGACCCGGTCATCGCATGCCGCGACGAGGGCGACGGCCGCCTCGGCGAGCAGGGCGTCGAGCGCGGCGTGGTCGAGCGCGCTGAGCTGCTCCACCGAGCCGGCATTCAGGGCGAGCACACCCGCATGGTCGTCCGGGTGGATGGCGCGGAGGTGGAGAGGAGCGGCTTCCATCCGGGAAGCATCGCGCATCGCCAGCGGCGTGTCGCGACGAATCGCGGGCCGGCAGCCTGCGGGGTCGCGGGTCTGGCGCGACGTTCATGGCGCGACGCTTATCCTGCGCGTGTGACGACGGAGGACGTGCCATGGCGACCGGATGGGCCGGAGACGGCGCGGTGCAGGACCAGATCGACGCGACCATCAGCGACGCGATCAAGCGCGTGCGCAGCCAGTTGCCCAGCGGCCCCGGCCGGGCGACCTGCGAGGAATGCGAGGCGGCGATACCCGAAGCGCGTCGCCGCGCGATGCCGGGCGTCCGCCTGTGCGTGGCCTGCCAGGAGCAGCTCGACGCCGACCAGGCGGCGTTCAGCGGGTACAACCGGCGTGGCAGCAAGGACAGCCAGCTGCGCTGAGGTACCGGCGTCCTGGCGGATCAGATCAACGGGCCGCCGTTGATGAGCGTGTCGAGCCGATCGAGCAGCGGTGACTGGCTTTCGAGGATCTTCGCGCGCGCCGCGTCGAGGTCGAACCAGGCCGCGCGGTCCACTTCGGGAAACTGGCTGAAGCGGCCGCTGCGTGGAGGCCATTCCATGCGGAACGAGGCGCTGTAGAGGCGGTCGGGATCGAAGTCGCCTTCCATCGCGAACGCTTCCACCCATTTGCCGCCCTTCTGGCGCAGGCGTCCGAGCGGCTGCAGCGGTGCGCTCGCGGGGGCGCCGAGTTCCTCCTCGAACTCGCGGCGCGCGGCCTGCTCGGGCGTCTCGTCCGCCTCGATGCGACCCTTCGGGATGCACCAGGCCCCCGCGTCGCGCGAATGCCAGAAGGGGCCGCCGGGATGTGCCAGCAGCACGCGGAGCCCATCGGGCTGTCGCTTGTAGAGCAGGATCCCTGCGCTCTGCTCGGCCATTGCGATCCACGCATTCGAAACGCGGCGAACATGTCGCATCGCGCGCGCAAATGCCGTGAAATCAGGCCCGAGTGCCCTCTCCACCGCCGCGTTCGGCGGCCAGCTCCGCGCGTTCCGCCTCCAGGTACGCGAGGTAGTCGTCGAGTGATTTGCCGGCCGCGGCGCCTTCCTCCGTCGCGTGCGCGATCAGCGTTTCGGACGTGTCCACCCGCACGGGATGGCCGGCGCGCCCGAGCAGGGTCGCGGTGTGGCGGAGCATCGCGATCGCCATGCCCGCGCTCTCGGTCGACGCGACCTCACGCCCCTGCAGCACCACGACCCAGTCCTCGTCGCGGAGGGCCACGCCGCCCACCACGCGGTCGGCCGCGTCGAGCAGGTGCGCGTGAGCGGGCATCGAGCGGCGTGCATCGCCGTCGCCTCGGGCGGTCTTCTTCGGGTGGCGCGGTGGCTTGGACAGGGGCATGGGTTCAGGCCTCGGAGACGGGTGGGCGCGGGCGGTGGGCGAGCCAGCGGTCGAGCGCGGCGGCAAAGGCCTGCCGGTCGCGCGCATGCAGCGCCGGCGGCCCGCCGGTCTGTACGCCCGCTCCGCGCAGCTCGTCCATGAAGTCGCGGATGGAGAGCCGTTCGCGGATGCTGTCGCGGGTATAGCGCTCGCCCCGCGGATGCAGCGCGTCCGCGCCGCGCTCGATCACCTGCGCGGCGAGGGGAATGTCCTGGGTGACGACGAGGTCGCCCGCCGACACGCGATCGACGATCGCGCGGTCGGCGACGTCGAAGCCGCCGGCCACCTGGAGCGACTGCAGCCATTTCGACGCCGGCAGGCGGACCCACTGGTTCGCGACGAACGTGGTGTGCACGCGCGCGCGCTCGGCGGCGCGGACCAGGATGTCGCGGATCACGACGGGGCAGGCATCCGCGTCCACCCAGATGCGCGGCGCGTCGCCGGGGCTCACAGGCGGCGCACCCGGAATCGGCGGCCCTTGATGCGCCCCGCCTGCAGGCGTTCCAGCGCCCGCGCGGCGAGGTCCGCACGCACCGCCACGTAGCTGCGCGTGGGGAAGACGTCGATCTTGCCGACGGCGTCACCCGGGAGGCCCGCCTCCCCGGTGAGTGCACCGACGATGTCCCCGGGACGCAGTTTGTCGGTGCGCCCGGCATCGATCCTCAGCGTGGCCATCGGCGCGCGCGCGGCCAGGCCGGGGCGGAGGGCGATGTCACGTGCGCGCTGCGGCGCGGGCAGTGCGCCGAGCCGCTCCTCGAGCGCGCGCATGCGCCCGGCTTCGCGCGCGCTGACGAGCGTCACCGCGAGGCCCGTGCGCCCGGCGCGACCGGTCCGACCGACGCGATGGATGTAGGTGTCGGCATCGGACGGCACGTCGTAGTTGACCACCAGCGCCACGTCCTCGACGTCGAGGCCGCGCGCCGCCACGTCGCTCGCGACGAGCACCGTGCAGCTGCGGTTGGCGAAGCGCACCAGCACTTCCTCGCGGTCGCGCTGCTCCATGTCGCCGTGCAGGGGCCGTGCGGCGAAGCCCAGGTGGGCGAGCGAGCCGGCCACCTCGTCCACGTCGCGCCGCATGTTGCAGAACACCACCGCGCCCGCGTCGCCCTGGTCGAGCAGCAGTGCGGCGAGGGCCGCCGGCTTGCGGTCGGGCTCGGCGGCGACGAAGCGCTGGTCGATGGCCGGCGCCTGCGCGGCGTCGTCGATGCGCACCTCCACCGGCTCGCGCATCGCCGCGCGCGCCATGTCGCGGATCGGCTCGGGGTATGTGGCCGAGAACAGCAGCGTGCGACGGCTGCGCGGTGTGGCGGCCAGGATGGCCTTGAGCGGCTCCTCGAAGCCCATGTCGAGCATGCGGTCGGCTTCGTCGAGCACGACGGTGCCGGCACCCGTCAGGTCGAGCGCGCCGTGCTCGACGAGTTCGAGCACGCGACCTGGCGTCCCGACGACCACGTGCGGCGGATGCACGAGCGAGGCGAGGTGCGGTGCGAGCGGCACGCCGCCGGTGAGCGTGAGCAGCTTGACGTTCGGCAGGCCCGTCGCGAGGCGGCGCAGCGTGCGCGCGACCTGCTCGGCGAGTTCGCGCGTGGGGCAGAGCACGAGCGCCTGCACGCCGGTGCGCGCGGGGTCCAGCGCATGGAGCAGCGCGAGGCCGAAGGCGACGGTCTTGCCGCTGCCCGTCGGCGCCTGCACGAGCGCGTCGCGGCCTTCGAGCATCGGGGGCAGGGCGCGTGCCTGCACGGGCGTCATGCGGACGTGCCCGGCCGCATCGAGGCCCTGGAACAGCGCGGGCGCGAGGGGAAGGTCGGTGAATTCGACGGCGTCGGTCATGCGCCATTCTACGGGCCGCCACGCGGCGGCCCGTCCATCGGCGACCTCAGCGGTCGAGGCTGTTGCCGTGGTCGCCCGAGGAGCGGTCGGCGTCGTTGATCCCGGCCGACGCGCGTTCGCCGCCGCCTGCACCCGCGAGCTGGCCGCGGTTCATCGGCGAGTCCGGGCCCGCGGACAGGTCGCTGCCCGGCGAGTAGTTGTTGAGCCCCGTCGTACCGCTGCCGATCCGGCTGACGCCGCGCGGCGGCGTCGTGCCCGGCCCCCCGGCGAACGTCGCGTCGCCGCCGTCGCCCGCGTCGTCCTCACGCCGCGCCCGCTCGCGTGCGCGGTCCTTCGCTGCCTGGCCTTCGGGGCCGGCCTCGAGACCCGTGTCGAGGCTGCCGATCAGGCCGGCTCCGGTATGGCCGGACGTCTCGCGGCCGGGCTGCTGGGGCGTGTTGGTCGTCATGCGTGCGTTCTCCTGGCGTTCGCGCCGATGCTCCCGCCGCGCGGGTGAGCGCACGGTCGTCGCGACTCGGCGATGTTCAGTGTCCGCGGGGTGCCTGGCGCTCCATGTCCAGCCGCTGCAGGATGCTGCCGTGCACGCCGGTGCCGATCATCACGGGGCGGTGCAGGTTACCCGCCTCCAGCGGCGCCGCGGGGGCTTCCTCCATCTGCAGCAGGTGCATCACCGCGCCCGTCATGCCCTGCGTCACGGTCTTCGACAGCCGTTCGGAGATGACAGCCGCGGTGGCCGACATGCCCACCGTGATCTCGTCCTGCGGCGCGTTCACGACGCCCACGATGGCCTCGACCACTTCCTCGGCATCCGTGATCGGATACGGCTGCAGCGTATGTCCGCTGTAGTTGGCGCAGTGGTCGAAGAACGGCGTGTCAGCCGCCATCGGCAGCACGGCGCAGATGCGGATGCCGGGCTGGTCCTGCGCCGCCATCTCCTGCCGCAGCGCATCGCAGAGGCCGATGATCCCGTACTTCGTCGCGCAGTAGCTGGCGTAGTAGGGCGCAGGCGTGCGGCCGAGCATCGAGGCGATGTTCACCAGCGTGCCCGAGCCGCGCTGCCGGAAGTGGCGCATGGCGACGTGGCTGCCGGCCATGGTGCCGGCGAGGTTGGTCTGCACCACGCGCATGTGGTCCTCGAGCGGGATCTCCTCGAACCGCCCGAGCGCGGCCACGCCGGCGTTGTTGATCCAGACGTCGAAGCCGTTGAACTTCGCGACCGCCACGGCGGCGATCTTCTCGACGGCATTCGGATCGCCGACGTCGGCGGTCACGGCGACCGCATTGCCGCATTCGGCCGCGAGCGAGTCGAGCAGGTGCCCGCGACGCGCGGCGAGCACGAGGTTGTAGCCCTGCTGCGCGAGGCGCAGCGCGACGCCGCGGCCGAAGCCGCTGGATGCGCCGGTGATCACGACGGTGCGGTTGAGCATGACGCCTCCGGTGGGGACCGATCGGCGAATCCTGCGTGGGCCCGCGTGGTGGCGAGGTGGTGGCGCTCAGTGCGGGCGGGGCGGGCGCGGCCCGTCGCGGTCGTCGCGCGTCCACCATGATCCGGGTACGCCGCCGTGCGCCGTGGCGCCCGCCGTGGAGGCAGGGGTGAGGCGAGGCAGGCCGCCCTGTCGCGCATGGCGGTCCGCCGGGATCCCCGCGGCGCGACCGGACAGGCGTTCGAACTCCAGGATGTCGTGCGAGCAGAACAGGTCGACCTCGCCCGCCCGCGCGCGACGCAGCTCGCGCAGTCGGTCCTGGTTGCGCAGCCGCAGGGGGCGGTCCTTCTCCATCATCCATTGATAGAAGCGCAGGCCGGGCGTGCAGTGCGGCCGCAGCGGGTCCATCTCCGCATGGTGGAAGTAGGCATCGCCCGCGAGCAGCCGCCAGCCGTCGTCCGCCTGGATGGCGACGCCGGCGTGGCCGTGCGTGTGCCCGCCCAGCGGCACCAGCAGGATGCCGGGATCGACGCCCTCGAGCTCGCGCACGCAGTCGAAGCCCATCCAGTGTTCGCCGGCCGCGCCGGCGTAGGCATGCCATCGCCCGCGCGACGACCACTGCTGGGGCCGGAAGCGCTGGCGGTCGAGCCACGTGCGCTGCATCTCGGCGTGCTCGCGCTCGCGCGCGAGCATGTGCACCCGTGCGCGTGGGAAGTCGTCGAGGCCTCCGGCATGGTCGAAATCCAGGTGCGTGAGGACGATGTCGGTCACGTCGTCCGCATGGAAGCCCATCCGCTCGATCTGCCGCACCGCGGTCATCTCCTCGCGGAAGTCCGGGCTGACGAGCGACAGGAAGAAGGCGCTGAGCCGGCTGCGCGGATCGCGCACGTCCTGCAGCCCCAGTCCCGTATCGACGAGGACGAGCCCGCCGCGCGTCTCCACCAGCACGCAATGGCATGCGAGCCGCCCCCGCTCGAAGACCGACGGCGTGAATCCGTCCATGAGCCGCCCACCGAGCGGACAGGTCGAAATGCAGTTGAGATGATGGATCCGCATCGCCGCCTCCTTCGTCGCGAGTCTCGGCGCATGCCGGTTCTCGCCGGGTGACAGCGGCTGCGGATCAGCGCGGTCGATGCAGGGCGCGCGGCAGCACTTCGACGCAGTCGCCCTCGATCTTCAGCGATGCGAGGTCGTCGGCACGCGTGACGCCCCGGGTGAGGATGGCGACCGGCACGCCGGCCTCGTGCGCCATGCGCGCGAAGCGGTAGCCGGAATAGACCATCAGCGACGAGCCGACCACGAGCAGGCCGTCGCTCGCCGCGAGCGCCATCCGGGTATGCTCGACGCGCTCGCGTGGGACGGCCTCCCCGAAGAAGACCACGTCGGGCTTGAGCATCCCGCCGCAGGCGGGGCAGGGCGGCACGCGGAAGTCCGGCGCCGCGTCGATGTCGGCGTCGCCATCCGGGCCGGCCGGAGCCGAGATGTCCGACCACCCGGGATTGTCCGCGGCCATGCGCGCCTGCACCGCGTCGCGCGGCAGGCGGTCGCCGCAGGCCAGGCAACGCACCTCGTCGAGCCGTCCATGCAGGTCGACCACCGCCCGGCTGCCGGCGCGCTGGTGCAGCCGATCGACGTTCTGCGTGAGGAGCAGCCCGAGGCGATCGTCCTCGCGCTCCCAGCGGGCCAGCGCCTCATGGGCCGCATTCGGACGCGCGCTGGAAAACCCCGGCCAGCCCACGAACGAGCGCGCCCAGTACCTCGCGCGCGTCGCCGGGTTCTGCACGAAGGCCTGGTAGGTCACCGGCGGCGGACGCTTCCATTCGCCGGCCTCGTCGCGGTAGTCGGGGATGCCCGACGCGGTGCTGATGCCCGCGCCGGTGAGGACGAAGACCCGGCGTCGCGCGGCCAGCCAGTCGCCGAGTGCCGCGGCTGCATCCAGCGCCTCGCTGGTCACGTCCATACCCGCATGGTAGCGATCACGGCCACGCGCCCCACGAGGTGATCCCGTGCGCAAGACACCCAAGCCGCCGTGGAAGCGCCCGGCACCGCCGAAGACCCGCGGCAGCGACACGTCGCTCTCGCCCGCGCAGAAGGCGGCGGCCCGGCGTCGCGCCGAAGAAGCCGGGCGCCCGTACCCGAACCTCGTCGACAACATGTGGGCGAAGTCGCAGCCGCGCGGCGGGGCGCATCAGTCGTAGCGCATCCGTCGGGACATGCCGCCATCGACGATGAACTCGGCCCCCGTGGTGAACCCGGCGTACGGCGACAGCAGGTGGACCGCGAGCGCGCCGATGTCCTGCGGCGTGCCGACGCGGCCGACGGGATGCTGGGCGTGGTCGCGGCGCGCGAGCTTAGGGGTCCGCCGTGCGGCGGGCCGGCGCCAGGCGTCGGTCGGCACCCAGCCGGGGCTGATGCAGTTGACCCGCACGTCGGGGCCGAGGCTGACGGCGAGCGCGTGGGTCAGGGCCACCACGGCGCCCTTCACAGCGGCGTAGGGCTCGGTGTCCGGTTCGGACTGGTGCGCGCGGGTCGAGGCGATGTTGACGATCGATCCATTGGCGGCGCGCAGCGCGGAGGCGGCGGCGCGCGTGCACAGGAACACGCTCGTCAGGCCGGCGGCCAGATGGCGGTTCCAGTCCGCCAGAGACAGGTCCTCGACCGGGCCCGCCTCCGGGTCCGCGATCGCGGCGTTGTTGACCAGGCCGTCGATGCGGCCGTACGCGGCGAGCGCGCTCTGCACGAAGCGCCCGACCGATGCCTCCCTCGCGACATCGGTGCGGACGAACATCGCGGCGGCGTCGGCCTTCCATTCGTCGAGGCACGCCCGTCCGGCGTCGACATCGGTGTCGCCGATCACCACGGCACCGCCCGCGCCGAGCACCGCTTGGGCGATGCCGCGGCCGATGCCCTGCGCGCCGCCGGTGACGAGGACCACCCGGCCGGCGAGCGGTCGCGCGGGATGCGGCTCGACGGGCGGGGTGAGCGGCATCTCAGCCGCCGATGTCGAGCACGATGCGGTAGCGCGCCCGCCCTGCACGGAGATGCTCGATGGCCTCGTTCACGCGGTCGATCGGGAAGTGCTCCGTCTGCGGCGCGATCGCATGCCGCGCGGCGAAATCGAGCATCGCGTCGATCAGGCTCCGCGAGCCGGTCGGCGAGCCGGAGATCGACTTCTGGCCCGAGATCAGTGCGAATGCGGGCACCGGGATGGGCTCGAGCACCGCGCCCACCACGTGCAGCCGGCCACGCGGCGCGAGCGCGGCGAGGTAGGCATCCCAGGCGAGTGGCGCGTTGACGGTGTCGAGGACGAGGTCGAACCGGCCACGCAGGGCGTTGATCGCATCCGCGTCGCGCGTGTCGACCACGTGGTGAGCGCCCATCGCACGGGCCTCGGCTTCCTTCGATGCGCTCGTGGTGAACGCGGTGACCTCGCAGCCCCAGGCGCGGCAGAACCGAAGCGCCATGTGCCCGAGACCGCCGATGCCGACCACGCCCACGCGGTCGGTCGGCCGGACGCCGAACTCGGCGAGCGGCGCGAACACCGTGATGCCGCCGCACAGCAGCGGACCGGCCTCGGCCGCCGGCAGCGCGTCCGGAATCGGCACCGCCCATGCCCAGTGGCAGCGGAGCCGGTCGGCGAAGCCGCCATGCCGCCCGGCGATCGTGCCCTGCGCCTTCGGGCACAGGTGCTGGCGTCCGGCCAGGCACTGCGCGCACTGCATGCAGCTGCGCGCATTCCAGCCGACGCCGACGCGCTGGCCGACGGCGAGCGCCTTCGCCTCGCCGCCGACCGCGACCACCCGCCCGATGGCCTCGTGCCCGGGCACGAACGGGTAGGTGGTGTAGCCCCATTCGTTGTCGAGCATCGAGAGGTCGGAGTGGCAGATGCCACAGGTCTCGACCTCGATCTCGACCTCGTCCGGCGCGAGGGGCCCGGGATCGAACTCGAAGGGCTGCAGGCGGCCGCCGGGTTCGTGGGCCGCCCACGCGCGGATGGGGTTCATCGCGGAATCTCCGTCGGCGCGTCAGCCGCCGCGCTGGTCGGCCAGGCGACCGAGGTCGGTGTCGAGCACCCGCTGCAGCTTCTTCGCCGCACCCGTGATGGCGGCGGCAAGGGTCGCGGCGTCGTCGGACGCGGCCAGCGGCGGCCGGCCCTCCAGCTTCGCCTCCAGCAGGCAGTGCTTGTCGTTGTCGCCCTTCTTGTCGGCGTTGCGGTCGTGCAGGTGCACCTCGATGCGCGTCACCTGGCCGCTGAAGCGCGCCAGCGTGTTGTCGATCGTCTGGTGCACGTGGCGGACGACCGACTCGTCGGTCTGCAGGTGGTTGTCCGTGTTGATCTCGATATGCATCGACGACTCCTCTCGTGAAGCGGATCGTGGACCGTACCGGTGCGCGTGTCGACGCGCGGCCAAGGCTCAGCGGGCGGCCGTGGCCGAGGCCCGCTGCGCGTCGATCCGGCGGAACACGCTCTCCGTCAGCGGCGTCCACGTGCTCCAGGCGTGCTTGCCCGGCGCGACGTGAATCTGCGCATCCTCCAGCAGCGGCTCGAGCAGCGGCATGCTGTCCCGCAGGTAGTCGCCGTCTCCGTAGGCGAGCCACACGTCGCGCGTACGCTCCGGCTCGCGCGACCACGTCTTCAGGTGGCGCCACAGGTCGCGCTGCCAGATGTCGAACGGGCCCTTGTCGCGGGCGCCCGGTTCCCACTGCTGGACGCCACCGGCCGCGCGGATCTCCTCGTGGATGCCGCGTTCGGCGAGGTAGGGCGCGAGCAGCACGATGCCGTCCACCTGGCCGGGGAAGTCGCGCTCGTAGAGGATCGCGCCCATCCCGCCCATCGAGGCGCCCACGAGCCAGATCTCCTTGTAGGCGCGACGCCGCGCCGGCATCAGCACCTCATCGTGCAGGCGCTGGGGCGCGCTGCGGTCGAGGTAGTAGGGCATCGACAGTTCGGCGAAGAGCACGTCCGCATCCGGCCAGACGCGCTGGATCGCCTCGCCGACGCCGCTGCGGCGCATCGACTCCAGGCGGTCCCGGCGGCCCGGCAGGACCACGACGAGGCGCTCGGAGCCCTGGTCGGACGGGAGCAGCGCGGTGGGCACCGGGCCGTCGGCCTTGCCACGCGGGACGCAGGCGAGCAATGCGCTCGCGGCGAGGAGCAGCAGGGACCAGCGGATCAGGCGCATGCGGGCATCCGTAAGGGCGTCGGGCCGAGTCTTGGGGGCTCGGCGTGACCGGCCGGTATACGTACGGCGCGGCGCCATGGCCGGATGCAAAAAGACGGAGGGCCGCTTTCGCGGCCCTCCGTCCGTCACGCGGGTCGGACGGTCACGCCTTGCGCGAGGCGATCCAGCGATCGATCTTGCGCTCCAGGATCTCCAGCGGCACCGCGCCGTCGCGCAGCACTTCGGCGTGGAACTCGCGGATGTCGAACCTCGGTCCGAGTTCCCTCTCGGCGCGGGCGCGCAGCTCCTTGATCTTCAGCTCGCCGATCTTGTACGCGAGCGCCTGGCCCGGCCAGGCGATGTAACGCTCGGCCTCCGCCGTGGCCTGCGTCTCGCTTTCGGCGGAGTTGTCGAGCATGTACTTGATCACCTGCTCGCGACTCCAGCCCTTGCTGTGCAGGCCGGTGTCGACCACGAGGCGGATCGCGCGCCACAGCTCGTTCTGCAGGTAGCCGAAGTAGTTGTAGGGATCGGTGTAGACGCCGAGGTCCTTGCCCAGCGACTCCGCATAGAGCCCCCAGCCCTCCGCGAACGCCGTCTCGCCGCCGAAGCGGCGGAACTTCGGCAGGCCGGTCAGCTCCTGCTGCAGCGCCAGCTGGAAGTGATGGCCCGGGATCGCCTCGTGCAGGTACAGGTCCTCCGCGTCCCACGTCTTGCGCGACGGCAGGTCGTAGGTATTGACGTAGAAGATGCCGGGGCGCGAGCCGTCCTCGCTCGGCGTCATGTACGAGCCGCCGGCGGCCGACTTCGCGCGGAAGGGCTCGACCGGGCGGATCTCGAACGGCGACCTCGGAATCAGCGAAAACAGCTGCGGCACGCGCTCGTTGATCTTCGCCTCGAGCCCGCGGTAGTGCTTCAGCAGGTCCTCCTCGGTCTTGTATTCGAAGCGCTTGTCGGTGCGCATGAATTGGAAGAAGTCGTGCAGCGAACCCTTGAAGCCGGTCTCGGCCATCACCTTGCGGATCTCGCCGTGGATCCGCGCCACCTCGCTCAGCCCGATCTCGTGGATCTGCGCGGGCGTGAGGTCGGTCGTCGTGCTGTTCGCGGCGTTGAAGGCGTACCAGGCCTGGCCGTCGGGCAGCTTGTCGAGGCCGTAGGTCTCGCGCGTGGCGGGCAGGTATTCGTCATTGATGAAGCTGCGGAGCTTCCGGTACGACGGCATCACGCGCTGCTCGATCATCTCGCGGTAGGCGGTCGTCAGGCGGGCGCGGTCGGCGGCGCTGAAGTCGGCGGGCATCTTCGCGACCGGCCCCCAGAAGAGGGTGTCCTCGGCCTTGGGCTTGATCAATGCATCGAGCTGCGGCACCACCTTCACCATCAGCGCGCGCGGCTGCACGACGCCGGCCTTCATGCCTTCGCGCATGTTGGCGATGGAGGTGTCGATGAGCTGCGGCAGCCTGTTCGCGCGGGCGAGCCAGTTGTCGTAGTCCTTGACGGTCTTGAACGGCTGCGCGCCCGTGCCGGAGCCCAGCTGCACCGCCATCGTCGGGATCGAGCCCATCTGGTTCACCGGCATCATCCAGCCGGGGAAGCGCTCGCTCGCGAGCGAGTTCTTCGCATCCCGCACGAAGATCTCGTAGCTCAGCAGGTCCTGGCCGCTCAGCCCGTCCGGTCCCACGTCCTCGATGGTCTTCAGCCAGCGCTCGGTGAAGGCGCGGCTCTTGGCGCGGAATTCGGCGGTGCCGAAATCGGGCAGCTGGTCGTTGTAGCGCGGGTCGCCCTGGAACGTGGCCTGCACCGGATTGAGCTGCAGCAGCTCTTCCCAGTACTGGTCGTAGAGCGCGTTGAGGCGCTGGGCTTTCGATGCCTGCGACACGACGGGCGGTGGCGTGTCACCGGTCGACGTCGATGCGGGCGGGACGGTCGCGCAGCCGGCGAGGGCGACGGCGAGGCAGAGCACGAGCGGACGCAGGGTCATGGTGGACTCCGTCAGGGGACGATCAAGCATCGCCCAAGCGGGCGGGCCCTCCACCGGTCGGAAGTCACGGTCCCGGCTCAGGCGGCCGCGGCGGCCTTCAGTTCCGCGGCGCGCGGCGCGCCGAGATAGCGGGTGATGCCCGCACGCACGAGGTAGATCAGCGGGATCAGCGCGATGGCCGCGAGCATCTTGTAGGCGTAGTTCACCGTGCTCACGGCGAGGAACAGCGAGGTCGGCCATTGCTGCGGGCCGAGCACGAAGGCGATGTACAGCACGACGAAGCTGTCGACGAGCTGCGAGACGGCGGTGGAGCCCGTGGCGCGCAGCCACACGGCGCGCTCGCCCGTGGCGCGGCGGATGCGGTGGAAGACGGCGACGTCGATCAGCTGCCCGAGCACGAAGGCGACCAGCGAGCCGGCGATGGTCCAGAGCCCCTGGCCGAACACGGCGGCGAACGCGGCCTGGTAGTCCTCGACGCCCTGCGGTTTCGCCGCGCCGACCCACCAGCCCGCGGGCGCGAGCGCGATCGCCGCGAAGGCGAAGACGAAGCCGTAGACGATCAGCACCGCCGCGAGCATCGAGACCATCCGCACGCCGCGGCGCCCGTAGAACTCGTTGATCACGTCCGTCATCAGGAACACGACCGGCCACAGCAGCGTGCCGGCGGTGAAGCTCAGCGAGCCCGTCTGTCCGAACAGGCGCCACTCGAACGGCGCGATGCCCAGCGTGTCCTCCAGCGCGAAGATCTTCACGCCGATGAACTCCGCGAGCACGGTGTTGACGCAGAGCAGCGCCGCGAGCGCGACGAACAGGCGCACCGCGCGATCCTGCAGGGGCAGCCCCGTGCTCATCGGTCCGCGGCAGGCGGCGAGAACGGGATCGACTCCGGCGATACGGCGCCACCCGAGATGATGAAGGCCATCGCCTGGTCGACCGTCCAGTCGGTCGGCGTGATCTTCTCGACCGGTACGATCTCCAGGTAGCCGGACGTCGGATTGGGCGTGGTCGGCACGTAGACCGCCGCGAGTTCGCGGCCCGTGCCCTGTTCCTTCAGCACGCGCGTGACGAACCCGATCGACTTCATCTCGGTATGCGGGAAGTCCACCAGCACCACGCGCTGCGTGCCGTCGGGCTTCGTCTGCAGGATGTCCAGCAGCTGGCGCGCGCTGCCATAGATGATGTTGGCGAACGGGATCTTCTGGATGAGCGCCTCGAACCAGCGCAGCATGCGCTGTCCGAAGACGCGCCGCGCCATGACGCCCGAGAGCAGGATCACCGCGAGCGTGGCGAGCAGGGCGAGCGCGTTCTGCACCCATGGCTGGGTCAGCCATGCGAATGCGGGATAGGCGTCCGCCAGGCGCTGGAGGCCCGGCCCGATCAGCGGGCGGCTGATGTCCGACAGCAGCACGAAGACGAACTTCACGACGACCCAGGTCAGCCAGATCGGCAACAGGGTCAGCAGGCCCGTGAGGAAGAGCCGCTGCAGGGTGGGTTTGCGCATGCGGCGGATTCTACGCCGCGACGATCACCGCTCGCGGACGAGCCGGAAGCCCACGTCGTCGTACCCGCGCGCGGCCGCGAGCGGTCGCTGCGGGCTGCGGCCCCGCCAGGAGCCAGCGGTCACCTGGCGCTGCTGGCAGTTCGACGGGCCGCAGTCGCTCAGCCACAGCGACACCGCGCGGCCGGAGACCTGTGGCGCGACCGCACCGGACTCCGCCGCGGTCGGCAGGCGATAGCGCGCGCCGTCGCGCGCGCCGAGCCACTGCGCATACGCCTCCGCGTCCTGCAGCGAGACGCAGACCACCGGATCCCCGGGGCCCTGTGCGAAACCCGGCTGGCGCCAGTCGCGCGGCGCGAGCACGCGGAGCACCGACGCGCGCTCGCGGCAGATCGACGCCTTGCGCCCCGTAGCCTGGACGAAGCGCTCGTAGTCCGATCGGCTCACCGGGCGTTCGGCGACCCGCGCGCCGCTCCCCGTCGCAGGCCCGCCGGTGGCCTGGACGACCGTCTTCGTGCGGCCCTCCAGCTTCGCCGCGTCGGCGCGCGACAGGCCGAAATCACGCGCGAGGGCGATCGAGCGCGCGGCACGCTCGCGCTCGCCCTTCCGCGCATCCGCTTCGGCGCGATCCACCGCGGCCTTCTTCGCCGCCTCGCGCAGCGCGAGCTGGGCCGGCGCGCCGACCTGCCCGGTGGCGCGTGCGAATTCCTCGGCCCGGCGGTACAGCGTGCGCGCGTCGTCGTCGTCGCGCTCACGCACCGCGGTTCCGATCCGCGTCGACATCGCCCGCGCCAGGTCATCCAGCATCGAGCGCACGCCGGCATGGGTGGGATCCTGGTGCCAGGCCGCGAGGATCGACGTCATCGCATTGTCCCCCGCCGGCTGCATCAGCTCGCCGCGGGCGAGCTGTGCGCGCGCCTTCTCGAGTGTGGCGTCGAGCACCGCGGTCGCCGGCGGCTCGACCGGGGTGTCCTCCACCGGCGCGACGGCTGGCCGTGGCGGTGCGGCCTCAGGCGCAGGTCCGGGGCGGAAGAAGCCGTCGCCGACGCCCCGTGGCCACAGGACGACGGCACCGGCGGCCACCGCGGCGAGGGCAGCGGCGCCCAGGACGCGGCGCCCGCCGCGCGAGGACGCCGCCGCACGCATGCGATCGATCGCGGGTTGCCACGGCGCAGGACGCACCGCCTGCATCGCCGTGCGCATCTCCCCGGCGTTCTGGAAGCGCTGGTCGGCGTTCTTCGCCAGCGCGCGGTACATAAAGCGCTGCCAGTGGCCGAGGTGGCGTGGCAGGCGCGGGATCGGATCCTGCGCATGCATGAGCGCCATGGACAGGGCGTCCTGCGCCTCGTACGGCAGGCGGCCGGCGAGCATCTCCCACAGCACGACGCCGAGGCTGTAGAGGTCGGCGCGCCCGTCGACCTCCTCGCCACGCGCCTGCTCGGGCGCCATGTAGGCCGTGCTCCCGACCGCGAGGCCCGCGGCGGTCACGCGAGGGCCGAAGCCGCGGCGGAGCGCGATGCCGAAGTCGGCGAGCAGCGGGCGCCCCGCATCGTCGAACAGCACGTTCTCCGGCTTCACGTCGCGGTGGACTACCCCGCGCGAATGCGCGTACTCGAGTGCGGCGAGCAGCGACGTGGCCATCTCCACCGCACCCGCCTCGTCGCGCGTGAAGTCGCGTCCGCCGAGGTGGCCGCGGGCGAGGTGCGGCATCGCGTAGTAGGGCAGGCCCGCCTCGGTGCGGCCCAGCTCGTGGATGCGCACGATGTTCGGGTGTTCCAGGCGCGCGATCGTGCGCACCTCGTTCTCGAAGCGGCGGCGGCTGATCTCGTCGCCGAGCGCATGGGGCGACATGACCTTGAGTGCGACCTCGCGCCCCAGCGCGGTCTGCTCGGCGAGGTAGACCGTCGACATGCCCCCGCGCCCCACCTCGCGGATGAGGCGGTAGCCCTGCACGCGTGGCAGGGCGGGGTCGGCGTTCGAGTCGGTGCGCTCGCTCATTCGCGGCCGAGCATACGCTGTGGAACCCGCGAAGCGCAGCGACCGCGGCCGGGACCGTGACCGGCGTTCAACGCGCCGGCTTTCGCCGCACGTAGATCCGCTTGCGCACGTGGGCGACCGTCTCGCCGGAGGCGTCGACGACCGGGGTCTCGAACCAGTGCAACACCTTCTCGCCGCCGGCGGACGCATCCCGCAGCATCGCGAGCGTCGCGTCGTCCAGGTCGAAGCGGGCGTGCACGACGCCGCGCCCCGGGCGCCGGAAATCGATCGTCGCCTCGCGGTCCCAGACGTAGTAGCCGGGCCCGAGGCTGCGCATCACCAGCAGCATCCAGAACGGGTCCGTCATGGCGAAGAGGCTGCCGCCGAAGTGCGTGCCCACGGCGTTGCGGTTCCAGGGGCGCAGGCGCAATTCGACGCGTGCATGGCGCCAGTCCGCGGACAGGTCGGTGACGTGGATGCCCGTCGCGAGGAACGGCGGCCACAGGTTCAGGCCGTGGCGGAAGAGGCCGGCGCCGAGCTTCACGACGCGACGGGCGCCAGCGCCCGCGTGGAACCGACGGGCAGGGGGTGCACGCGCATCAGAACAGCAGCGACGACATGCGGCGCCGATAGCGGCCGACCAGGTCCTCGTCCTCGACGACGCGGAAGGCGTCGATCAGCGTGCGGCGGGCGAGCGCGTCCTCCCACGCGCGGTCGCGGCGCAGCAGCTCGATGAGGTGCTCCAGGCCGTCCTCGGTGCGTCCCTGCAGCAGGCGCTGCACGCCGAGCAGGTGGCGCGCGCGCAGGTCGCCGGCATCCGCGGCGAGTGCCGCTTCGAGCACTTCGGCCGGCGGGGCGTCCTTCGCGGCGGCGGACAGGCGAAGGTGCGCCCGCGCGCGCTCGGCGCGGTCGTCGGTGGCGAGGTTCGCCGGCAGGGCGTCGAGGATCTGCTCGACCTCCGCGGTCGCGCCCGTGCGGAGCAGCGCGACGGCGAGGTCCAGCCGCAGGGCGTCCTCCTCGGGCCGCGCCGCGACCTCGGAACGCAGCCGCACCACGTCCGCATGCGGATCGACCGTCTCCGGGGCCGGCTCCCCGGCGGCGGCGGCGGGCGCGAGCGGGACGATCCCATGAGACTGCAGGAACTCGCGCAGCGCCCCCTCGGGCATCGCGCCCGGAAAGCCGTCCACCAGCTGGCCGTCCTTTACGAGAAAGACCGTCGGGATCGAACGGACCTGGAAGGCGGCGGCGAGCTGCTGCTCCCGGTCCACGTCGACCTTGGCGAGCACGAAGGCGCCGCCGTATTCCCCCGCGAGCTTCTCGAGGATGGGCCCGAGCGTCTTGCACGGCCCGCACCACTCCGCCCAGAAGTCGACCAGCACGGGCGTCTCGAGCGAGCGCTGCAGCACGTCGGTCTGGAAGCGGTCGGCGGTGGCGTCGAAGACGTGCGGCATGGCGTCGGCGGTCATGGGGGCTCCTGTCGCGTCGCCTGCAGATGGGGGTGTCGCGGCGCAGGCGCAAGGCGCGCACGCTAGCATGCGGCGATGCAACGTCCCGTCGCCCATGCCGCCCCGCTCGCGGCCCTCCTGTGTGCCATCGCGGTCGCCGGGTTCGGCGGAGGCTTCGCCGAGTTCTCGCACCTCCAGCACCCGATCGGGCTGCTCGGCGCGAGCCTCGTGCCCCGCGCGGGTGCTTTCAACGTGCTCGCCTTTATCCTGCCCGGCGTGCTCGCCGCGGTCGCCGCAGTCGGAGCGCGCGGCCATCTCGCGGGTGCCGGGTGGCCTGCGCGGATAGGCGCGCAGGCGCTGCTGCTGTCCGCGCTGGCATTCGCCGCGCAGGGGCTGTTCCCGCTCGACTCGACGGACATCGACGGTGCCGGCAGCCGCCTGCATGCCGCCGCCTGGACCGCGTGGTGGATCGCCTCCGGCGTCGGCGCGGCGCTGCTCGCCTGGGGGTCCCGGAAGCGCCGTGACCGGCACATGCCGGCCGCGGCCGCGTGCTTCGCAGCCGCCGTCCTGTTCGCCCTGCTGCTTCCCGGGCTGCTGCCGGCGGGGCTGTCCCAACGGATCGCCTACGCGGCGTGGTTCGCCGGCTTGTGGCTCGCCGGGCGCCTCAGCCGTACCGCAGCTTGAGCGCGAGGATGGTCGCCGACAGCCCGAGCGTCACGATGTTGGAGATGATCATCGGCCAGCTCTGCAGCACGAAGCCGTAGGCGAGCCAGCACGCAACGCCCACGGTGAACGTGGCGTACATGCCCAGCGAGATGCTGCGCGTGTCCCGCGTGCGGATCGTCTTCGCCGCCTGGGGCACGAACGAGACCGTCGTCAACGTGGCGCCGATGGCGCCGATCCATTCGCCGCTCATGGCTGGCGGTAGACCACGCCGTCCTTCATCACGAAGTCGACCTTCATCGTCACGCCGATGTCCTGCAGCGGATCGCCCGGCACCGCGACGATGTCGGCCCGCTTGCCGGGCTCGACCACGCCCTGGTCGTCGGCGCCGAGCACCTGGGCGGCGAAGAAGGTGGCCGACTGGAGCGCGTAGGCCGCCGGGATCCCGGCCTCCACCATGTAGGCGAACTCGCGCGCGTTGTCGCCGTGCGGGCCCACCCCCATGTCGGTGCCGAAGCCGATCTTCACGCCGTTGCGGTAGGCCCGCCCCGCGGTCTGCTGGATCAGGGCGCCGATCCGCTCGGCCTTGGGCTTCACGATCGGCGGGAAGTAGCCGTCGATCTTCGCCTTCTCGGCCACGAAGCGCCCGGCATGGATGGTCGGCACGTACCAGGTGCCGTGCTTCTTCATGAGCGACATCACCTCGTCATCCATGTAGGTGCCGTGCTCGATGCTCGTCACGCCCGCCTGCACCGCGCGTTTCATGCCCTCCGCGCCGTGCGCATGCGCGGCGACGCGATAGCCGTAGTCCTTCGCGGTGTCGACGATCGCCTTGGCTTCCTCGACCGTGAACTGCGGTGCGTCGCCCGACTTGGCGTACGACAGGACACCGGCGGTGGCGGTGATCTTCACCACGTCGCTGCCTTCCTTGTAGCGCTGGCGCACCGCCTGGCGCGCGTCCTCGATCGAGTTGACCACGCCCTCGGTCGGGCCCGGCGGGCCGACGAGGTGGCGGAGCACGCTGTTGTAGCCATTGGTCGGGTCGGCGTGGCCGCCCGTGGTCGCGATGGACTTGCCCGCCGCCCAGATGCGCGGCCCCTCGATCAGGCCCTCGTTGATCGCGTCCCGCAGGTGGAGCGTCACCATCCCGCCGAGGTCGCGCACGCTGGTGAAGCCGGCCATGAGCGTCCTTTTCGCATAGCCCACCGAGCGGTACGCGAAGTCGACGTCATCGAGGCGGAAGTCCTCCTCGTAGCTCTTCGGACTGGACTCCTGGTCCAGGTGCACGTGCAGGTCGGTCCAGCCGGGCGTGCAGGTGCGGCCGGCGAGATCCACGGCGCGGGCACCCGGCACGTCGACGCGTCCCGCGCGCACCTCGGCGACCTTGCCGTCGCGCGTCACGACGGTGTGCGCGCCGAGCATGCGGCCGGTGCGGGCATCGAACAGGCGCTCGCACTGCAACGCCAGCGGCTCCGGCCCGGCGGCCATCGAAGGGGACGGGGCGCCCGCGGCGAGCGCGAGGGCGAGCGGGGCGAGGGCGATGCGGCGCATGAGGGCTCCTGTCGGGCGGCCGATTGAATCACAGCCCCCGTCACGGTCCGCATCGGACGATCGGGAAAGTGCGATGGCGTGCGCGAACCGTCAGTCCACCAGCTGGATCGCGACCTCACGCCCGAGCAGCGCCGCGGCGAGGACGCGATAGCGCCAGCCGGTCGCCGATGCGAACTCGTCGAGTGCACGCAGCTCGTGCGCCTCGTAGCCGGGATAGCCGAGCAGGTCGTCGAACACGAGCACGCTGCCCGGCACGAAGCGGGGCGCGAGCGCGTCGAGCACCACGCGGGTCGAGCTGTAGAGGTCACAGTCGACATGCGCGAGCCGCACGGGGCCGGGGTGGGTCGCCAGGAACGGGGGGAGGCTGTCCTCGAACCACCCGGCGTGAAGCTCGACATTGGCCGCGACCCGCGGCAGGCGCCCGCCCGTGCTGTAGGACCCGGCACCCTCGGCCTCGCTCCATGCCTCCGGCAGGCCCTCGAAACTGTCGAAGCCGTGGACACGGCCGGGGCTGTCCGCCGCGAGGAGACGGAGCGAGCGTCCGTGGAAGACACCGAACTCCATGACCAGGCCGTCGACGGTCGCCGCGCCGAGGCCGGCTTCGAGGACGGCGACGGGAAGGCCGCGGAACACGCCGGCGTCTGCGTCCCGGTCCTGCACCCAGCGCATGCCCTGGGCGCGCGCGATGGCCCGTTCGCCGCCGTCCGCCGGCAGGGGCATCGGGCGGGACTGCACGAGGTGGTCGATCGCGCGACCGAACTCGGCACAGGCCGCGTCGTGATCGACGGTACGCAGCCGCGCGCGCGCGGCCGTGAGGTCGGCGGGGACGTCCAGGAGCGCGGCGTGCAGCACGAGGGGCGCGAACGAGGGCGCTGAGCACAGCGCGTCCGCGAGGACCGCGCGCTCCAGCTCGTGCATGCCGAGCGCGCTCGCGGCCCGGACCAGCGCGAGCGCCGCCGCCGGTTCGTCCGGCGCCCGCGCATGGGCCTCGCGGAAGCGCTCGATCGCCTCGTCATAGTCGCCTGCGAGATAGGCGAGCCGCGCGAGCTCGAAGGCCGAACCCGCCTCCGGCCGGCTGCGATGCCGCTCGCCGAGGACGCGGCGCATCGCATCGAGCTGTTCGGGGCTGGCCTTCATCGATGTCTCCGCGGGATCGGCCGATGATGCCTCGTGGCGACGATTTGTGCGCTGCGGTAGGCTCCCCGGTCTTCCCCTGTGCCGTTCCCGCCGTGTCCACGCCCGCAGAAACCGTCGACCCCCGCGCCTACGATCCCCGCTCCGTGGAGTCGGCCGCCCAGTCCTATTGGAGCCGCACGCGGGCCTTCGAGGTCGACGAGTCGTCGGCCAAGCCCAAGTACTACTGCCTGTCGATGCTGCCGTACCCGTCGGGCGCGCTGCACATGGGCCACGTGCGCAACTACACGATCGGCGACGTCATCAGCCGCTACAAGCGCATGACCGGGCACAACGTCCTGCAGCCGATGGGCTGGGACGCCTTCGGCCTGCCGGCGGAGAACGCGGCGATCAAGAACAACACGGCGCCCGCGCGCTGGACCTACGCGAACATCGAGCACATGAAGGCCCAGCTGCAGCAGATGGGTTATGCGATCGACTGGTCGCGCGAGTTCGCCACCTGCCGCCCCGAGTACTACGTCCACGAGCAGCGCATGTTCGTGCGGCTGATGAAGAAGGGGATGGCGTACCGCAAGAACTCGGTGGTGAACTGGGATCCCGTCGACCAGACCGTCCTCGCCAACGAGCAGGTCATCGACGGGCGCGGCTGGCGCACCGGCGCGCTGGTCGAGAAGCGCGAGATTCCGCAGTGGTTCCTGCGCATCACCGATTACGCACAGGAGCTGCTCGACGGCCTCGACACGCTGCCCGGCTGGCCCGACGCGGTCAAGACGATGCAGCGGAACTGGATCGGGCGGTCCGAGGGCCTGGAGATCCGCTTCGACGTGCGCGATGCGCACGGCGCCGCGCTGGATGCGGTCACCGTGTTCACGACGCGGCCCGACACGCTGATGGGCGTCTCCTTCCTGTCCATCGCGGCCGAGCATCCGCTCGCGCTGCAGGCCGCCTCGGGCGACCCGGCGCTCGCGGACTTCGTGGCCGAGCTCCGCCGTGGCGGAGTCTCCGAAGCCGAGCTCGAGACGCAGGAGAAGCGCGGCATGGACACCGGCCTGCGCGCGATCCACCCCATCAGCGGCGAGGCGCTGCCGATCTACGTCGCCAACTTCGTGCTCATGAACTACGGCACCGGCGCCGTGATGGGCGTGCCGGGCCATGACGAGCGCGACTGGGCCTTCGCGAAGAAGTACGACCTCCCGATCCGCATGGTCGTGGTGCCGGCGCAGATCCGCGACGCGCTCGCCGAGATCGGCACGCACCTCGCGCAGCACGACGATGCGATGAGCGCGGCGCTCGGCGAGCATGCGCCGACCGACGCCTACGACACGCGTGCGGCCGTCGAGGTGGTGGATGCATTCGAGCGCCGCATCCTCGACGAGGGCGCCTGGACGGAGAAGGGCTGGATCGTCAATTCCGACGCGCTCGACGGCATGGAATACGCGGAGGCCTTCGAGACGCTGGCCGCCCGCCTCGAGGCGGAGGGGCGCGGGCGTCGTCGCGTGAACTACCGCCTGCGCGACTGGGGCGTGAGCCGCCAGCGCTACTGGGGCTGCCCGATCCCGGTGATCCTGTGTCCGGGCTGCGGCGACGTCCCGGTGCCCGAGGACCAGTTGCCCGTGCTGCTGCCGGAGGACGTGGAGTTCTCGGGCGTGGCGTCGCCGATCAAGGCCGATCCGGAGTGGCGCCGCACCACGTGCCCGCAGTGCGGCGGCCCGGCCGAGCGCGAGACCGACACGTTCGACACCTTCATGGAGTCGAGCTGGTACTACGCGCGCTACTGCTCGCCCGGTGCGCCCGAGCAGGTCGACGACCGCGCCAAGTACTGGCTCCCCGTCGACCAGTACATCGGCGGCATCGAGCACGCCATCCTGCACCTGCTGTATTTCCGCTTCTACCACCGCCTGCTGCGCGACGCCGGGATGGTCGACGGCGCCGAGCCGGCGACCAACCTGCTCACGCAGGGCATGGTGATCGCCGACACGTTCTACCGCGAGCTCGACAACGGCGGGAAGGACTGGATCAACCCCGCCGACGTCGAGATCGACCGCGACGAGCGGGGCAAGGTGATCGGCGCGCACAGCAGGGTCGACGGCGGCCGCGTGCAGATCGGCGGCACCGAGAAGATGTCGAAGTCCAAGAACAACGGCGTCGACCCGCAGCTCATGGTCGGGAAGTACGGTGCGGACACCGTGCGCCTGTTCTCGATGTTCGCCGCGCCCCCCGAGCAGTCGCTCGAATGGAACGAGGCGGGCGTGGAAGGCATGGCCCGCTTCCTGCGCCGCTTCTGGCGCGAGGTCGTGGCGCACGTGGCGCAGCCCGACCATCCCGAGGTCGACCCGGCGCAGCTCACGTCCGCGCAGAAGGCGCTGCGCCGCCAGGTGCACGAGACCATCCAGAAGGTCGGCGACGACTACGGGCGCCGGCATTCCTTCAACACCGCCATCGCCGCGCTCATGGAGCTGCTCAACGCCGTCGCCAAGTTCGACGACATGAGCGACCAGGGCCGCGCCGTGCGCCACGAAGCGCTGCAGACGATGGTGCTCCTGCTCAACCCGGTGACCCCGCACGTCTCGCACACGCTCTGGCAGGCGCTCGGCCACGCGGAGACGCTGCTCGAGGACGTGCCGTTCCCGCAGGCCGATCCCGCCGCGCTGGCGCGCGACGCGGTGACGCTCGCGGTTCAGGTCAACGGCAAGCTGCGCGGCACGATCGAGGTCGCCGTGGATGCGTCGCGCGAGGCGATCGAAGCCGTCGCGCTCGCCGAGCCGGGCGTCGCCAAGTTCCTCGACGGCCAGGCCGTGCGCAAGGTCATCGTGGTGCCGGGCAAGATCGTCAACATCGTCGCCGGCTGAGGCCTGCCATCATCACGCCGCCGCTATTGCCGCGGCCCATCCCCTCGGCCAGACTCCGCGCATGATCCGACGCCTGCTTCCCGCCGTCCTCGTCCTGGCCCTCGCGGGCTGCGGCTTCCAGCTCCGTGAGCGCATCAGCGTGCCGACGCAGTTCGGCGCCGTGCGCGTGGTCTCGGTCGACCGCTACAGCCCGCTGGCGGAGTCACTCGCGCAGTCGCTCGAGCGCGGCGGGGCGACGGTCGCGCGCGACGGTCAGGAAGGCGCGGTGCTCGATATCCTGGCCGAGCAGTGGGGCGATACGCCGATCAGCGTCGACGCGCTGGGCCGTTCGCAGGAATACAGCCTCCGCTACGCGGTGATCTTCGAGCTCCGCCGCGCCGACGGTGCGGTGATCGTGCCGCGACAGACGATCGAGCTGGCGCGGGACTATGTCGCCAATCCGGTCAACTCGATCGGCACCGAAGGCGAGCGCGAGATCCTCGCGCGCGAGCTGCGCCGCGAGATGGCCGCGTCGGTGCTCCGCCGCATCGATGCCGTGTTCAAGTCCGGCGTCGCGGTCGACGGCCTCGAACCGGTTCCGCAGCCGGCGATCACGCCGTCGCCGGCGGACGAGGCGGCGGGCAACGGCGGCTGAGGCCGCGATGGAAATCGGTGCGGACCAGCTGGCCGCGCGCCTCGATGGCGCGCCGCTCCTTCCCGCGTACCTGATCGCCGGCGCCGAGCCGCTCGTCGTGCTGGAGGCCGCGGACGCGGTACGCGCCGCGGCGCGCCGCGACGGCATCGCCGAGCGCGAGGTCTTCGAGGCCGGCGCCGGGCAGCGCGAGCCGGACTGGGACGGTCTCGCCGCCACCTTCAACGCGCCCAGCCTGTTCGCGACACGACGGCTCGTCGAGGTGCGCCTGCCGACCGGCAAGCCCGGAAAGGACGGCGGTGCCGTGATCGCCGAGTTCTGCGCGCGCCCCTCGCCGGACGTGGTCCTGCTGGTCACCGCCGAGGAGTGGAGCCGCCAGCACGGCGGGGCCTGGAGCGAGGCGATCGGTCGCGTCGGCTGCATCGCGGTCGCCTGGCCGATCAAGCCGCACGAGCTGCCCGGGTGGATCGAGCGCCGGATGCGGGCACGGGGTCTCTCTCCCGACCGCGATGCGGTGGCCTTCCTCGCCGAGCGTGTCGAGGGCAACCTTCTCGCGGCGGCGCAGGAGATCGACAAGCTCGCGCTCCTGCTGCGGGACGCCGCGCCTGCCGAGACCGCACGCGCGCCGATGCGCGGGGGGCGCGCGGTCGATGCGGCGACGCTGCAGGCGCTCGTCGCCGATGCCGCGCGCTACGACGTGTTCCGCCTCGTCGATGCCGCCATGAACGGGCAGCCGGCGATGGTGCTGCGGGTGGTGGCCGGATTGCGGGCGGAGGGCGAGGCGGTGCCGGGGTTGCTCGGCATGATCGTGATGGAACTGCAGCGCGGCGCGGCACTGGCGCGCGTGCAGGCGAAGGGGGGCAACCTGGCCGCCGCCTTCAAGGCGCAGCGCGTCTGGGACGCCAAGCAGCCCATGTACAAGCGGGCCCTGCAGCGCCACCTGCCGGAAGCCTGGGACGCGATGCTCGCGCAGGCCGGCCTCGTCGACCGGATCGCCAAGGGCCGTGCCGCGGGCGATGCGTGGCTCGCGCTCGAGCGCCTGATGCTCGCTCTGGCCGACCGCGGCGCGGTGCGGATGCTCGCTGCCGGCTGATGGCCTGGGTCGGCTACGGCGGCACGTTCGATCCGGTCCATCACGGGCACCTCGCGGTGGCATCCGCGGTGCGGGAGGTGCTGCGGTCGACCGTCCACCTCGTCCCCGCTGCAGATCCACCCCACAAGGACGCCACGCATGCGCACGCGACGCACCGCCGGCGGATGCTCGAACTCGCGGTGGCCGGCGAACGCGGACTGCGCGTCGACGCGCGCGAGCTGGGCCGCGAGGGCCCCTCCTACTCCGTCGACACGCTCGCCGAAGTGCGGAGCGAGGTCGGCGCCGGCGTTCCACTCGTCTGGGTCATTGGTGCCGACTCGCTCGCGAAGCTGCACCGCTGGCATCGCTGGCAGGCCCTGTTCGACGTCGCGCACGTGCTCGCCGTCGGTCGTCCGGGGCATGCGCTCGATGGGGCCGCCTCGGACGATCCGCAGGCCGCCCGCTGGTTGGCCGCCCGGAGGCTCGAAGTGGATCGGCTTCTCGACTCCCCCGCCGGTGGGCTCGGGCTGATGCCGATGGAGCCGCCGCGCGTCGAGTCGTCGACGGCGATTCGCGCGGGAATCGCCACGGGGGATGCCTGGGATGCGTGGGTACCGCCGCCCGTCGCCGCCTACATCCGCCGTCACCGGCTGTATGCAGGAGCCGGCGCAGCCTAGACCCCTATACTGGCCGCCGTTTCCAGGCCTCCGGAGCCCTGACCCCTTGAGCACGCAAGCCCACGTCATCAAGACCCGCCTTCCCAGCCCGCCGCCCTCGGTGGATGAACTGCTGAGGACCGTGCGCGACGCGGTCGAGGAGCTCAAGGCGCGCGACATCGTGGAGATCGACGTGCGGGGCAAGAGCAGCGTCACGGACTACATGGTGATCGCATCGGGCACGTCCACCCGGCATGTGAAGTCGATCGCCGACGAGGTGGTGAAGTTCGCCAAGAACCTCGACGTGATGCCGCTCGGCGTCGAAGGCGAGCGCGAGGCCGAGTGGGTGCTCGTCGACCTGGGCGACGTCGTCGTGCACGTGATGCTCCCGCGCGTCCGCGAGTTCTATGCGCTCGAGCGCCTGTGGACGGTCGGGGACGAGCCGCCGCAGGATCGCGTCGACGAGCTCGGCAGCGGCAGGCTCGGTCAGGGCGACGACGGCTTCGACGAGGACGACGGCCCGTTGAGCTTCGAGGACGATGCCGACGAGTTCGACGTCGAGCGTCGTCCTCGCCCGTCGCTCTGATCCGCTAGAGCGGCTTCGCCCCGTCCATGAAGGCGCGGCTGATCGCGGTGGGCGAACGCGCCCCGGCTTGGGTCGCCGAGGGTTTCGGCGAATACCGCAAGCGCCTGTCGCACTGGCTGCCGCTCGACCTCGTCGAGGTGGAAGCCGGGCTGCGCGGCAAGGGTCGCGATTCAGTGCGCGCGATGTCCGACGAAGGCCAGCGGGTCATCGCTGCGCTGCCACGCAATGCGTGGGTCGTGACGCTCGACGGGCGCGGTCGCGCATGGAGTTCCGAGCAACTCGCGCAGCGGCTCGAGCACTGGCGGGGGCAGGGTCGGGACCTCGCGTTCCTCATCGGCGGGCCCGAAGGGCATGGGGCTGAGGTGCTGGAGCGCGCCGACGAGTCCTGGTCGCTCGGGCCGCTCACGCTCCCGCACATGCTCGTGCGCCTGGTGGTGGCCGAGCAGCTCTACCGTGCCGCGGCGCTGATCGCGAACCACCCGTACCACCGCGCATGACCGGCGTTCGAAGGGCGGGCGCGCAGTGCTGCGCGCCCGCCATCCGTTTCAGTCGAGCTTGAACTCGACGGGGACCACGCCGATCGCCTGCACCGGCTGCCCGTTGCGCATGGCCGGGCGGAACCGCCACTTCGCGAGCACCTGGCGGCGCGCGGCGACGTCGAGAACGCGATGGCCACTGCTCGTCTTGACGCTGACTTCGAGCGGCCGACCATCCACGTCGACCAACACTTGCAGCATCACGGTGCCGGTCAGGCCTCCCACGATCGCTTCGCGCGGATAGGGGGGCGGTGGCGCCGCCGCATATTCCAGATGCGCACCTTCCATCGGCTGCCCGTCGTCGGGAGGTCCGACCGGGCCGGCGTCGCCTTGGACGACAGCGGGTTCCGCGGGCGGCACGACGAGATCGCCGGGCTGTGGATCGTCGGTGGTGTCCATGGGGGGTTGCGGGACGGTCTGCGGGATGACCTCGCGCGGCGATGCCTCCTTCGTAATCGGATTTCGCACGGGGACCTCCTCGATGGGAGGTGGCGGCGGTGGCGGAGCGATCGGTACGATCGGGACGTACGGGGGCTCCGTCGTCTCGTCGAGCATCGGCGGCGCCGCGATCGGCACGAGCAGCAGCATCAGCAGCAGCGCATTGAGCGCGATCGCGCCCGCGCCCGCGGTGATGCGGCCGGGATCGAGTTGGATGGGACGGACCTCAGCGATCGTGGCCATGACCGGCTCCGGTTGGGATGTGCCGGTACGAACGCCCGGGCGCGCACGATGGGGTTGAGGAATCCGCCGCAGTGCGCGATCCGTATCGAAGGTCACGAAAAAACGCCCGCGCGAGGCGGGCGTAGGGGGTCGCACGCGCGAGACTTACGGTGTGTCGGAGGCCGGGTCGGGGCTCGCGCCGGTCGGACGGTCGAGACCGCCGGCCTCGGGATTCGGCACTTTTCCGAAGTCCGCGCCGCGCGCGTCGGGCTGGTGGCGCGGAACGTCGGCCGGGCTGCGCGGGTTCGCGTCGTCGTAGCCCGGGTTGGCCCCCGGGCGCGGGTCGATCTGCGGCGTGGTGCCGGGTTCGGGGATCGGGTCGGGCGTGTTCAAGGGCTCACCTGCCGAGTTCGAAGACGACGTTCAACGTAAGCCCCATGACGTTCTCGCCGGGCGAAATCGAGGTCTCGGCCACGTCGCGCGCCATCGCCGCCTTGGCCGCCATCTGGATCATCGGGCGCGGACCACCGTCGCCGGTCTCGTCGATACTGACGATCCGGCGCACCTGCAGGCCCAGCGACCGGGCGTACATCTCGGCGCGCGCCTGCGCCTTCTTGAGTGCTTCCCGGCGTGCCTCGTCGAAGGCTTCGTCCTTGCGGTCGACGTCGAACGCGGGGCCGTTGACCTGGTTCGCGCCGGTGGCGACCAGGGCGTCGAGGATGCGGCCGAGCTTGGAGATGTCGCGCACGGTGACGTTGACCGTGTTCATCGCCTGGTAGCCGGTGATGACGGGCGGCTGGTTCTCCGCATAGCGGTACTGCGGATTGAGGTTGACGCCGGCGGTCTGCACGTCGCGTTCGGCGATGCCCGCGGCCCGGATCGCGGCGACCACGCGCGCCATCTGCTCCGCGTTCTGGCGCATGGCGCTGTTCGCATCGGCTGCCTGCGTCACCACGCCCGCGGAGACGGTGGCGATGTCCGGCACCCGGCGTGCTTCTGCATGCGCGGCGACGGTGAGCAGCGTGGCGTCGGCCGGCACCTGGAGCGCGGCGGTGGGCGTCTGTGCCGCGGCGTTCATCGATGCGCCGGTGAGCGAGACGGCGAGGGCGACGGCGAAGGCGACGCGGCGGTGGATGGGAAGGCGTGCATGCATCGTGGTCATCATGGGCTCCTGGTGGCGGCGAGGGTCTGGCCGTCCGGGTGAACGGCCGGTGAGGCGGCGCGGGGTCGCGGCACTTCCGCGGCGTTCAGGCTGCGGCCGGCGGGGACCTGCGGGTTATTCTTCGGCGGATGCTCTATCTCGCCTCGAAATCCCCCCGCCGGCGCGAATTGCTGGCCCGCCTGGGCCTGTCGCCCGGACTCCTCGATCTGGATCTCCCCGAAGTCCGCCAGCCCGGCGAGACGGCGCTCGACTACGTGCGCCGCGTCGCGCGCGAGAAAGCGGGCGCGGGGCTCCTCAAGGTGATGTCCACCCCGGGTGCCGTCGTGCTCGCGGCGGACACCGAAGTGGTCCTCGACGACCAAGTCTTCGGCAAGCCCGTGGACGAGGAGGATGCGCGCGCCATGCTCGCGCGCCTGTCGGGACGCACGCACCAGGTGATCAGCGTGGTCTGGGTGATGGACGCGAGCCGCGAGGCCCAGGCGATCAGCACGACCGACGTGACGTTCGCGGCCCTCACCCCCGTGCAGATCGACGGCTACCTCGCCAGCGGCGAGTGGGACGGCAAGGCGGGCGCCTATGCGATCCAGGGGCTCGCCGAGGCCTTCGTCACGCGCATCGAGGGCAGCTACTCGGGCGTGATGGGCCTGCCGGTGCACGAGACCGCGGCGCTGCTGGCTGATTTCGGGATCGACGTCTTTGCAGGGCGCGAGGCATGACGGAGGAGATCCTGATCAACGTGACCCCGCGCGAGACCCGCGTGGCGGTCGTCGAGAACGGCATGCTGCAGGAGCTGCACATCGAGCGCGGCTGGAACCGTGGCGTGGTGGGCAACATCTACAAGGGCAAGGTGCAGCGCGTCATGCCGGGGATGCAGGCGGCGTTCGTCGACATCGGGCTCGATCGCGCGGCCTTCCTCCACGCCGCCGACATCGTCAAGCCCGCGCCCGTTTCCGAAGGCGCGAGCGGCGACGAGGCCCCGCTGCCGCCGCAGCCCACGCGCCCCATCAGCGAGCTGCTGCGCGACGGCCAGGACATCGTCGTGCAGGTGGTCAAGGATCCGATCGGCAGCAAGGGCGCGCGCCTCACGACCCAGCTCTCGATCCCGTCGCGCTACCTCGTGCTGCTCCCGCGCACGCGCGTGGTCGGCGTGTCGGCGCGCATCGAGGACGAGGCCGAGCGAGCGCGCCTGAAGGCGATCGTCGGCGCACAGTCGCCCGCTGGCGCGCAGCACGGCTACATCGTGAGGACCAATGCGGAAGGGCAGCCCGAGGAGGCGCTCGCCGAGGACGTCGCCTACCTCAACCGCGTCTGGTCGCTGATCGAGGAGCGCTCGAAGTCGGCCCGTGTCGGTGAGCGCGTGTACGAGGACCTCGCCCTGCCGATGCGTGCGGTTCGCGACCTGCTGCGCCGCGACGTCGACAAGGTGAAGGTCGACTCCCGTGAGACCTGCGATCGCCTCAAGGCGTTCGCCGCGCAGTACATGCCGGGCCTCAACGAGAAGATCGAGCACTACGCCGGCGAGCGACCGATCTTCGACCTGTACGGCGTCGAGGACGAGATCCAGCGGGCGCTCGAGAACCAGGTGCCGCTGAAGTCGGGCGGGTACCTCGTCATCGACCAGACCGAGGCGATGACGACCATCGACGTGAACACCGGTTCATTCCTCGGTCAGCGCAACCTGGAGGAGACGGTCTACCGGACGAACCTCGAGGCCGCCCAGTCGGTCGCCCGTCAGCTTCGACTCCGCAATCTTGGCGGCATCATCATCATCGACTTCATCGACATGACGGACGCCGAGCACAAGCGGCAGGTGCTCCGTCAGCTCGAGAAGGCGCTTGCCCGCGACCACGCCAAGACGACCGTGTACGACTTCTCCCCGCTGGGTCTCGTCGAGATGACCCGCAAGCGCACCACCGAGAGCCTGCAGCGTCAGCTCTCCGAGCCCTGCCACGAATGCGGCGGCCGCGGATCGCTCAAGACGCCGGAGACGGTGACGTACGAGATCTTCCGCGACGTGGTGCGGCAGGTACGCCAGTTCGATGCGCAGCGCCTGCTGGTGATCGCCTCGCCGAAGGTCGTCGCCCGGATCACGGACGAGGAGTCGGCGGCGGTGGCGGAGCTGGAGGAATTCCTCGGCAAGTCGATCCGCTTCCAGGCCGACGAGCAGTACTCGCAGGAGCAGTTCGATGTGGTGCTGCTGTGATGCGGCCGCCGCGCGCGTGACGACCCGCGCCCGGTGATCCTCCGCCACGCCAAGCGCGCGCACGTCGGGGTCGGCTACCTGGCCGCCGCGACGGTGATCGCCATCGCGCTGCTGCTCGGTGTGGTCAGCCAGGCGATGGCGTGGTTGGCGCGCAACCCCGCGCGCGTGGATGCATGGCTCGAGCATCGCGTCGGGCAGCCGGTGCAGTTCTCCGCGATGCACACGCGCTGGACGCGCCGGGGGCCGCTCGTCGAGTTGAAGGACTTGCGCATCGGCGAGCGCACCGACGCGTTCCGTATCGGTGATGCGCAGCTGCTCGCGTCGATCTACTCGGGCGTGCTGCCCGGCCGCTCGTTCTCCGAACTCCGTCTGAGCGGGCTCGACATGACCCTCGAGCGCCGCGATGACGGCACGTGGAAGGTGCGCGGGCTCCCCGGCCAGGAGGCGCCGGACGCCGATCCACTCGCCGCGCTCGAGCGGCTCGGCGAGCTCCACGTCAGCGGCGGGCGCCTGCGTGTCCTCGCCCCCGCCTATCGCATCGACGCGCACATTCCGCGCATCGACGTGCGCCTGCGCGTGGACGGCGATCGCGTCCGCGCCGGGGCGCGGGCATGGCCAGCGCAGGGCGAGCGGCCCGTGGACGGCGTCCTCGATTTCGATCGGCGCACGGGCGATGGCCGCGTCTACGCAGGCGCGCAGGACGTCGCACTGTCGCGCTGGGCGGGCCTGCTGCAGGGCGCCGGCGCCCGCATCGCGGGCGGGCAGGGCAGTCTCCGCGCTTGGGCCGACCTGCGGGCGCACCGGATCGCGGGTGCGTCGGCCGAGGGTGACGTGCGGGGCCTGGTCGTGCAGGGCGCGCCGCTGGATGGCCGCCGCCCGCGCCTGACGTTCGATCGCGTCGAGCTTCTGGGCGACTGGCGCCACGCCGATGGCCAGTGGCAGGCGCGGATGCCGCGCCTCCGGCTCGTGCAGGCCGGCACGCAGCAGACCCTCGACGGGCTCGCGATCGCCGGCGGACGTCGCTTCGCGCTCGCCGCCGAGCGCGTGGACATCGCGCCGCTGGTGCAGGCGCTCGCGCTCACCGACCGCATCACGCCGGCCGCGCGGCGCTGGCTTCGCTCGGCCACGCCGGTCGGCATGGTCGACCGCATCCGCGTGGATGCCGGCCGCGGCGGCGCGCCACGCGTCGATGCGCGCATCGCATCGGTCGGCTTCGCGCGCGTCGGCGGTACGCCGGGCCTCCGCGGCGTGAGTGGACGCGTGACGGGCGATGCCGGGGGCATGCGCATCGACTTCGATCCGACGACGCCGGTGGTCTTCAGCTGGCCGCAGGCTTTCGGGCCGGACCACGTCGTGCGCCTCGCCGGCAGCGCGGCCGCCTGGCGCGACGGCGCGGGCTGGAGCGTCGGCACGCACGCCCTGCGCATCGATGGGGACGGCTACGACGCCGACGTGCGCGGCGGCCTGCGCTGGCAGGGCGACGGGACGCGCCCCTGGATCGACCTCGCCGCCGCCATCCATCCGGCGCAGGTGCCGGTCGCGAAGCGCTTCTGGGTACGCCACCTGATGCCGCCGGTGGTCGTGAACTGGCTCGACCAGGCGCTCGTCGGCGGCATGGTCCGCGAAGGGCGCGCGATCGTGACGGGCGACCTCGACCAGTGGCCGTTCAAGCATGGCGAAGGGCGGTTCGAGGCACGCGCGCACATCGTCGGCGCGACCCTGCGTTTCCAGCCCGACTGGCCGGCCGCGGAGGCCGTCGACGCGCAGGTCGCCTTCGTCGGGAACGGCTTCTCGATCGCCGGTCGCGGGCGCGTAGGTGGCGTTGCACTCTCGGCGCTCCGCGCCGGCATCGACGACTACGGGAAGGGCACGCTGACGGTACAGGCCAGTGCACGTACCGACGCGGCCGCGTTGCTCGAGGTCCTGCGTCGCAGCCCGCTCCAGCGCCAGCAGCCGGACACCTTCGCGGCACTGGGCGCCAGCGGGCCCGCCGCGGTGGCATTCAACCTGGCGATGCCGCTGGGTCGACCTGACCCCATGCGCATCGACGGAACCGTCGACCTCGAGGGCGCGCGCCTCACCGATTCGCGCTGGAGCCTCGCGTTCGACGGCGTTCGCGGCCGTGCTCGGTACGACCGAGACGGCTTCACCGCCGACGACCTCGGCGTACGGCACGCGGGGCAGCCCGGGCGCCTCGCGCTCCGTGCAGGGCCGCGGCACGTGCGCGAGGCGGCCAACGCCTTCGAAGGCGAAGTGGATGCGATGTTCGACATCGACGAGCTGCTCCAGCGCGCGCCGGAGATGGCCTGGCTCGCGCCGCACGTCGAGGGGCGATCGAACTGGAGCGTCGGCGTCGTGGTACCGCGTGCCGCGCCCGCCTCGGCACCCGCGGCCCGGCTGCAGCTGCGCTCCTCGCTCGCGGGGACGTCGCTCGACCTGCCCGCGCCGTTGCGCAAGCCGTCCGGCCAGGCGCTCGCCACGCTGGTGGACACGCCACTCCCGCTCGGAAGCGGCGAGATCGCGGTCTCGATCGGACAACTCGTCGGCGTGCGCGCGCGAACCGCACAGGGCCGCACCGGGGTACGCGTGCAGCTCGGCAGCGCCCGCGCGGACGAGGCACCGCCCGCGGATGGACTCGTCGCCACGGGCCGCGCGGCACAACTCGACGCCCTCGACTGGATCGCCTTCGCGCAGGGAGGCGGCGCCGCTGCAGGCACTGGCAGTGGACTGCGGCTGCAACGCGTCGACGTATCCACCGCGCGACTGATGATGCTCGGCGGGCAGTTCGGCGAATCGCGCGTGCAGGTGCAGCCGGCGCCGGGCGGCGCGACGTCCGTCCGCGTGGAGGGCGCGGCGCTCGCGGGCGCACTGACGTTGCCGGCGGGCGACGGCGCGACCATCAGCGGGCGTTTTCCCCGCGTGCACTGGAAGCCGGCCGCGCAGGCAGCGGCGGGCGCGCGACCGGCGTCGGTCGTCGCGGTCCCGGCGCGCGCGACGGGCACGCGCGGCATTCCGAGGTCGACCATCGACCCGGCCGGGATCCCGGCCCTGGCGATCGACATCGACGACCTGCGCTTCGGCGATGCACGCCTGGGCGACGCGCGCCTGCGGACGCGCCCGACGCCGGCCGGCCTTCGTCTCGACCAGTTCACGTCGCGCGGCCGCGCGCATCGCCTCGATGCCAGCGGCGAGTGGACGGGTCGCGGCCCGTCGTCGCATACACGGCTGCACGCGAGCGTGACCAGCGACGACTTCGGGACACTGCTCGCGGGCCTGGGGCTGGGGGGGCGCGTGGGGGGCGGCAAGGGCGATGCGAAGCTCGAGGCCGCATGGCCGGGCAGCCCGGCCGAGTTCGGCATCGGCTCGCTCGAAGGCACGCTCGCGCTCAATGCGCGCGACGGACGGTTGCTGGAAGTCGAGCCCGGCGCCGGTCGCGTGCTCGGGCTGCTCAGCCTCGCCGAGCTCCCACGTCGCCTGACCCTCGACTTCCGTGACTTTTTCTCCAAGGGCTTCGCGTTCAACCGGTTGCGCGGAAACGTGCGCTTCGGCGAGGGCGAGGCGCGCAGCGACGACCTCGCCATCCGCGGCCCGGCGGCGGACATCGACATCCGCGGTGTCGCCGACATGCGCCGCCAGACCTTCGACCAGACGGTGGAAGTACGCCCGAAGTCGGGCAACCTCCTGACCGCGGTCGGGGCGCTCGCGGGCGGGCCGGTCGGCGCGGCCATCGGTGCGGCCGCCAATGCGGTGCTGAAGAAGCCGCTCGGGCAGATCGGCGCCAAGACCTATCGCGTCACCGGCCCGTGGAAGGAGCCGAAGGTCGAGGTGATGAGTCGCGAGCAGAGCCGCGCCCGGGTCGCGGCGCGACCGGCCGGTTGAAGGGTCCTCACGATCGCCCGCATATAGTGGGCTGGCGCGACGCGCGCACGCCCGGACGACCGATGAACCCCACGCTGCAGACCGCCGAATCCCGCCTCCTTTCGCCCGCCGGCCTCGATCTCGCCGGCCTCGACCGCACGCTCGGTGCCCTGATCGGTCCCGGTGTCGACTTCGGCGACCTCTATTTCCAGCACACGCGCCGCGAGAGCTGGACGGTGGAAGACGGGATCGTCAAGGACGGCGCGCACTCGATCGAGCAGGGCGTCGGGGTGCGTGCGATCAGCGGCGAGAAGACGGGGTTCGCGTACTCCGACGAGATCGACGCGCGATCTCTGCTCGAAGCCGCGCACTCGGCGCGCGCGATCTCCAAGGGCACGGTGACGCCCGACGGCCTGATGGGCCAGCGCCCGCTCGTGCGCAGCACGGGGCGCGCGCTGTATGCGCCGGTCGACCCGATCGACGCGCTCGGCAACGAGGACAAGGTGGAGGCGCTGCGGCGCGTGGATCGCCTGCTGCGCGCCGCCGATCCGCGCGTGAAGCAGGTGGTGGTGAGCCTGTCGGGGGGCGTCGACACCGTGCTCGTCGCCCGCAGCGACGGCCTCGTGTCCGCCGACGTGCGCCCGCTGGTGCGGCTCAACGTGCAGGTGATCGTCGAGCACGGCGGTCGCCGCGAACAGGGCTATGCCGGCGGCGGGGGTCGCTACGGCTACGCGGAACTGCTCGGCGGCGATCGTCCCGAGCACCTCGCGCGCGAGGCGCTGCGCCAGGCCCTGGTCAACCTCGAGGCGGTCGACGCACCCGCGGGTGTGATGCCGGTGGTGCTCGGCAGCGGCTGGCCGGGCGTGCTGCTGCACGAGGCGGTCGGCCATGGCCTGGAAGGCGACTTCAACCGCAAGGGCACGTCGACGTACGCGGGTCGTATGGGGCAGCGCGTCGCGTCGCCGGGCGTCACCATCGTCGACGACGGCACGCTCCCGGGCCGCCGCGGCTCGCTCAACATCGACGACGAGGGCACGCCGACCACGTGCACCACGCTGATCGAGGATGGCGTGCTCGCGGGCTACATGCAGGACACCCTCAATGCACGCCTGATGGGCATGGCGCCCACGGGCAACGGCCGGCGCGAGTCCTTCGCGCACCTCGTCATGCCGCGCATGACGAACACCTACATGCTCGCGGGCCCGCACGATCCCGAGGAGATGATCCGCTCGGTCAAGCGTGGCCTGTATGCCGTGAACTTCGGCGGCGGGCAGGTCGACATCACCTCGGGCAAGTACGTGTTCTCGGCCACCGAGGCCTACATGATCGAGGACGGCAGGGTCACCGCGCCGGTGAAGGGCGCGATGCTGATCGGCAACGGGCCGGAAACGATGCAGAAGGTGCGCATGATCGGCAACGACCTCGCGCTCGACGAAGGCGTGGGCGTGTGCGGCAAGGATGGGCAGAGCGTGCCCGTCGGCGTCGGCCAGCCATCGCTGCTGATCGAGGGCCTGACCGTCGGCGGCACGCAGGCCTGATGCGTGGGGTCAGCGCCCCCGTACGGCGTGCACGGGCCCGGCGATCGGGCCGGCGCGGCGTCGCCTCACTCGTCGCCGTCGTGCGCTTCCGCGTCATCGGGCGGGAGATCATCGACGGCTGCCGTGCTGCTCGGCAACAGCGTGCCGCGCAGTTCGCGGAACAGCTCGCGATACGCCGCCGGCGGCTTGCCGCGCTTGCGTTCCTCGAGCGTATTCCGGACGAGCTGCCGGAGCCGCTGCCGATCGGCCTCGGGATGCGCATCGAGGAACTCGGCGAGCGCCGCGTCCCCGCCATCGACCAGACGGTCCCGCCAGGCCTCGACCCGGTGCAGCGCCGCGACCTCGGTGCGGGACGCGGCGCTCTTCTCGTCGAGTGCGTCGCGCATCGCCTGAAGCTCGTCCTCGTCGAGCTTGCGCATCTGCTTGGCGAGGAAGGCGAGCTGGCGCTTGCGCGCGATGTTGGAGGTGATGCGCCGCGTCTCCTCGATGTGGGGCAGCGTCGACTCCGGTACCGGCACGCGCGACAGCTGGGCGGGCGAGAGCGCGACCAGCGCCTCGGCGAGCTCGAGCACCCCGAGCGCCTCGCGCCGCTTCTGGCTCCGGCTGGGGCCGTGGAAATCACCCGTCTCTTCGTCGCGACCGCGCATGCACCGTGCTCCGCACGGCCCGCGCCGCGCCACTCGAGGCGCCCGCACCCGCTGCGGTCGCCGAACCGCAAAGGATAAGACATTGAACGCGACCACCCTGAAGCCCGCCTTCGTCGACGACAGCCGCGAGCGCATGGACGCCCTGGCCGGCCTCTCGCAACGGCTGCTGGACGCGGCACGCGCGCGCGGCGCCACGCAGGCCGAGGTCACCTGCTCGGAAGACGCCGGGCTCTCCGTCAGCGTGCGCATGGGCGAGGTGGAGACCGTGGAATCCACCCGCGATCGCGGAATCGCGGTGACCGTCTACTTCGGCACGCGCAAGGGCAGCGCGAGCACCGCCGATCTGCGTGACGCGAGCCTCGAGGCGACCGTCGACCAGGCCTGCGCGATCGCGCGCTACACAGAGGACGACCCCGCGGCCGGGCTCGCCGACCCCGACCTGATGGCGCGCGACCTGCGCGAGTTCGACAGTTGGCACCCGTGGGCTCTCGACGCGGACCGCGCGATCGACGTCGCGCTCGCCTGCGAGCAGGCGGGGCGCGACGCGGATGCGCGCATCGAGAACTCGGACGGGGCCACGGTGAGCAGCGGCCGCAGCGTGTCGGTGTATGCGAACAGCCACGGATTCGTGGGTGCCGAGCGTGGCACCCAGCACTCCCTCGGCTGCGCATTGATCGCCGGCCGGGGCGACGCCATGCAGCGCGACGGCTGGTATACCTTCGGCCTCGCGTCGACGGATCTCGAGGCGCCCGCCGCAGTCGGCCGCCGCGCGGCGGAGCGCGCGGTGGCGCGTCTGTCGCCACGGCAGGTGCGCACGGGCGACTACCCGGTGGTCTTCGCCTCGGAGGTGGCGCGGTCGCTGATCGGGCACCTACTCGCGGCGGCGTCCGGGGGCGCGTTGTACCGCGGGGCGAGCTTCCTCGTCGGAAGCGTCGGCACGCAGCTGTTCCCGGAGTGGCTCTCGATCCGCGAGCGCCCGTTCCTCGTGCGTGGGCTCAGGTCCGCCTCGTTCGACGCGGAAGGCGTGGCCACGCGCGATTCGTCGCTGGTCGAGGGCGGCGTGCTCCAGCGGTACGTGCTCGGCAGCTATTCCGCGCGCAAGCTCGGCCTGCAGACCACCGCGAATGCGGGCGGCGTGCACAACCTCGAGGTCGAGGCGAACGCCGGCGACCTGCCGTCGCTGCTGAAGTCCATGGGGCGCGGCCTGCTCGTCACCGAACTGATGGGCCATGGCGCGAACACCACCACGGGCGACTACTCGCGCGGTGCAGCGGGGTTCTGGGTCGAGGACGGCGAGCTGCGCCATCCGGTCGACGGCATCACCGTCGCCGGCAATATGCGCGACATGTTCCGCGCCATCGAGGCCGTCGGCAGCGACGTCGATCCGCGCTCGCATATCCGCGTCGGCTCGATCCTGCTCGGCCGGATGACCGTGGCGGGTCAAGCGACCGGCGGAGATTGACCGGCGCGTCGCGCGGCGCGAGAGTGCGCGCAACGGCATGTGCCGTCCCGCCAGGAGCCCGCCATGAGCGACATCCCCGAATCCCCGACCGGCGCACCGCCGCCGCCTCCGCCGCCGGGCGGAGCGCCCCAGGCTGCCTACGCCTACTCGTCGGCGCCCGCCGCGTCGCAGGCCGAGGAGCGTAACTGGGCGATGGCCGCGCACCTGTCCGCATTCTCCGGCGTGCTCATTCCGTTCGGCAGCATTCTCGCGCCGCTGGTGATCTGGCTGGTCAAGAAGGACACGATGCCGTTCGTCGCCGAGCACGCGCGCGAAGCGCTGAACTTCAACATCACGGTGGCGCTGATCGGTCTCGTGTGCGCGCTGCTGACGTTCGTGCTCATCGGCTTCCTGCTGCTCCCCGCGCTGCTGATCGCATGGGTCGTGCTCACCGTGATGGCCGGCGTGGCGGCGAGCAAGGGCGAGCGGTATCGGTACCCGTTCACCCTGCGACTGGTGAACTGACTTGCCGGGTACACCGGGCCCTGCCCGGTGTACCGTCCGGCCGGCGTGACGCCCTGTTCGACGGTCGCCACATCGCCGGGGTGGCATTCGTTGCGAGACGATGCGCCAGGTGCTGTCGGTGCGTCGGTCCGAGTGGATCGCACCAGCGCGTAGCTGGACCCACGCCGCGAGACGGGCGTACGCCGATCATCGACCGGTCGGCGGCCACGTGAGCCGCCCGTGCGTCCTCGGTCCTGCAGTGGAACCGCGATCGCGCGCTGCGCGCTAGCTGGTCCGGTCGAATACCCCTCGCGCGCGTCGTTTCACGGAATCCGTGCACGACGGTGCGGACCGCGCCGTCGCGCCGGTACGCGGTCGACCGGAATCGGACCTCCGTCTCGCGGCTAGGCCGTTCGGTCGATCGCCATCGCGCCGAGCTCCCGCAGCGGCGCCGCGCGATCTCCCATGTCGGCCAGCGCGCGATCCATTTCGCGACGCAATCCGTCGAGCCGCGCGCGTGATGCATCCAGGCCGAGCAGGGCAGGGAACGTCGCCTTGTCCTGGGCCGCGTCCTTACCGGCCGTCTTGCCGAGCTGCGCGCTGTCGCCCTCGATGTCGAGGATGTCGTCGCGCACCTGGAAGGCGAGGCCCAGCGCGCTGGCGAAACGGTCGAGCGCGGCGAGCGAACCGGCATCGCGCGTGGTCGCGAGTGCACCCATGCGGACGGCGGCGCGGATCAGCGCGCCGGTCTTGAGGGCATGCAGCCGCTCGAGATGGGAGATCGACGTGGCAGTGCCCCGGCCGGTCGCGGAGATGTCGAGCGACTGGCCACCGCACATGCCACGGCCACCCGCCGCGCGGGCGAGCGTTGCGACCATCTCGACGATCGTGTCTGCCGGCAGCGGTGCGCGGGCCAGCGCGTCGAAGGCGAGCGACTGCAGTGCGTCGCCGGCGAGGACCGCCGTGGCTTCGTCGAACGCGACGTGCACCGTGGGCTGGCCGCGACGCAGGGCGTCGTCGTCCATGGCGGGCAGGTCGTCGTGGACGAGGGAGTAGGCGTGGATGAGTTCCACCGCGACCGCCGGAGGCAGCGCGCGCTCGGCGTCCCCCGACACGGCCGCTGCCGCGAAGGCGAGCAGCGGCCGCATGCGCTTGCCACCGAGCAGCACCGCGTGACGCATCGCGGCGTCCAAGGGTGCGGGCACGTCGGCGTCGTCGAGCGCCTCCGCCAGCGCCGCGTCGATGCGCGAGCGCCAGGCGGCGAGCGCGGTCTCAGGCATCGGCGCCGGGCATGTCCGGGTAGGGCTGCGCGCCGGCCGGATCCTGCGGGTCGGTGAGGAGGCGGACGCGCATCTCCGCGTCCTCGAGCGCCGTCTGGCAGCGGCGGTACAGCCCCACGCCGCGCTCGTAGGCCGCAAGCGAATCCTCGAGCGACATGTCGCCCTGCTCCATCCGCTCGACGAGCTGCTCGAGGGCGTCGAGGGACTGCTCGAAGTCGGCGACGGGCGAGGGTTCGGGCGTGTCTTTGCGTGGCATGGCCCAAGTGTCGCCGCGCGCGCCGCGCGGGGTCAACGCCGGGCCGCGCCCGGTCGTGACCAGAGCAGCCGTGATCCGAAGCCGTCCAGCAGGCGCTCGAATTCCGCGGACGTCACGACGTCGCCAGCCGCGAGGAGTTCGCCCGTCCCTGCGGTCAGGAGCGGCAGGTGCTCGCGCTCCCAGGGCGGCACGCCGCGGTCCTGCAGGACATGCTTCAGGCGATGACGGTGCGCACGCCCGGCGAGGCGGATGCGCTCGCCGCCCCGACGCGCGCCCACGCGGACCGGATCGGGCAGTGCGATCGGGGGGACGAGACGGAGGCAGCCCCCGTCCGGAAGGTCCAGCGGATGCTCGCCCGACCAGGCCGCCGACCATGCCGGATCGAGCGGTGGCACCGACACGGTCGCGTGCAGTCGATCGCGCCAGCGTCGGACGCGCGCGCCGTGCCAGGCGAACTCGGGCTCGCCATCGCGCCGTGCGGCGAGCACCTCCGCTTCGATCCTCCTCAGCCCCTCGCGTGGTAACGGCGGAAGCCCCAGTGCGTCGACCCACGCGCGAAGCACGCGCGCTCGGCGCGGCGCGTCCAGGCCGAGCAGCACGCCCAGATCCAGCATGTCGTCCGCGACGCGCGCCGCGTCGAGATGCCGCGCGTCCTCGGCCGCGAGCAGCGTGCTCGCCTCGGCGCAGGCGTCGGCAGCCGCGGAGAGCGCCGCGGCGGCATGCGGCCACCTCGCGCGCAGCATCGGCATGACGTGCAGGCGCAGGTGGTTGCGGTCGTGCGCGTCGACATCGTTCGAGGGGTCTTCGACCCAGCGTAGCCCGCGCTCCTGCGCGTAGTCGCGCAGTACGTCGCGCGGGAGACCGAGCAGGGGACGCCACATCCAGCCATGGCCGAACCTGCGCCACGGGCGCATCGAAGCCAGGCCGTCCGGGCCGGAGGCGCGGAGCGCCCGCAGCAGGAACGTCTCGGCCTGGTCATCGCGATGATGCGCCAGCGCCACCACCTCGCCCGGCGCGCAACATCCGAGGAGCGCGCCATGGCGCGCCTCGCGCGCCGCCGCCTCGACCCCCGCGCCCGACGGCCGCACGTGCACGCGGACGCTCCGGAAGGGCACGTCCCGCGCCGCACAGGCCGCGGCGCACTGCGCCGCCCACTGGTCCGCCTCCGCATGGAGCCCGTGGTGCACGTGAACCGCACGCAGGCCGCGTGCGCGGACGTCAGCACGCGACGCCAGGACGTCGAGCAGCACGGTCGAATCGAGCCCGCCGCTCAGTGCGACGACGACCGCACCGGCGCGGGCCGCGTCGAGCGGGGACGGGTCGATATGCAACGCCGATGGCATCCGTGCATCCTAAGCGAGCGCCGACCGGCGCCGACGGGAAGCCGCTGTATGCAGCACACGCGAGAGGCGCGCAGCAGGATGGTCAGGCGACTGCTCATCGCGGCCTGCGTCGCGGCGCCGATCGCCCTCGCCGGCCTGTATGCCTCGAACCCGATGGGCGCCCGCTCGCTCGATGCGCGCGAGCGCGTGCTCGGGATCGGGCTCTACCGGATCCCGAGCGAAGCGATGGCCCCGACACTCATGCCGGGGGACATCGTCGTCGTCCGTGCAGGCGACGCGGCCGTCGCGTCCCTGCGGCGGGGCGACCTCGTCGTGTTCACGCCGCCGCATCATCCCGACCAGGTCTGGATCAAGCGCGTCATCGCGCTCCCGGGCGATACCGTGGAGTTGCGCGATCGCGTCGTCGTCCTCAACGGCCGGGCGCAGCGCGAGCCGTGGGTCGACCCGCGTCGCGACGTCTCGCCCTACGGGCGCGACACGGCTCCGCAGCGCGTCCCCGCGGGACGCATCTTCGTGCTCGGGGACAACCGCGACAACAGCGAGGACAGTCGCTACTGGGGCTACGCGATGCTCGACGCGGTGCGCGGCCGCGTGATCCGCTGACGCGGCTCAGGCGGCCTCGTAGGCCCCATAGCCGCGAAGCCGGCGATACCGGCGCTCGACGAGCTCGGCGGGGTCCATGGCGTCGAGCGCGTCGAGCTCGTTGAGCAGCACGGTGCGCAGGCGCAGGGCCATCTGGCGGGGATTGCGATGCGCGCCGCCGATGGGTTCGCGCACGACCTTGTCGACGAGGCCCAGCGAGCGCAGCCGGCGCGCGGTCAGGCCGAGCTGTTCCGCAGCGTCCTTGGCCTTGTCGGCGGACTTCCACAGGATCGACGCGCAGCCCTCCGGCGAGATCACGGAGTACGTGCTGTATTCGAGCATCACCGTGCGGTCGCCGACGCCGATCGCGAGCGCGCCGCCCGAGCCGCCTTCGCCGATCACGGTGCAGACGACCGGGATCTTCAGCTCGGCCATCTCGAGCAGGTTGCGCGCGATGGCCTCCGACTGCCCGCGCTCCTCCGCGCCGACGCCCGGGTACGCGCCGGGCGTGTCGATGAAGGTGAGCAGCGGCAGGCCGAAGCGCTCGGCCATCTTCATCAGCCGCAGCGCCTTGCGGTAGCCCTCGGGGCGCGGCATGCCGAAGTTGCGCCGGATCTTGCTCTTGGTGTCGCGGCCTTTCTGGTGGCCGATGATCATCACGCTGCGGCCGGCGATCCGGCCGAGGCCGCCAACGATGGCCGCATCGTCCGCGAACGCGCGGTCGCCCGCGAGTTCGTGGAACTCGTCGCACATCGCGGCCACGTAGTCGAGCGTGTACGGGCGCTGTGGATGGCGCGCGAGCTGCGAGACCTGCCAGGGGCTGAGGTCACGGAAGATCTGCGCCGTGCGCCTGCGGGCCTTGTCCTGGAGCGCCCGGATCTCGGGGGCGGCGTCGAGGGAATTGCCGTCGCTCGCCTGACGCAGTTCGGCGATCTTCGCTTCAAGATCGGCGATGGGCTGCTCGAAATCGAGGTAGTTCGGGTTCATGCGCGACCGGCGGGATGAAAGGCGGGCAGTGTACCGGGTGGACGGCCGATCCGGCGCGCCGCAGGCGTATGGTCGAGGACGCGGCGCACGGCGCGAGCGCTCCCGGGTCGCCGCGGGCGACGCCGGCCTCAGTTCGCCCAAGGCTTCGCGAGGGCGAGCTTGACCGTGCGGACGCCGGGCGTCGCGCGCAGGGCCTCGACCAGCCCGGCGTCGATGCGAACGCCGTTGGCACCGTCGAGATCGAGCATGCCGGCCGCGCCGTCGACCAGCACGTGCAGCCGGACCGGCGTCGGCCCCGGGCGGCGCGACGCCAGCACGGCCTCGACGCGAGCGAGCGTGCCGGGTTCGCGGAGGTCGAGCCTCAGCATGAGCTTCTGCGCATGCCGGCCGCAGAGCTGCGCGAAGTCCCAGCAGCGCGTGGCCTTCAGGGCGAAGCCGCCGGAGAACGCGTCCTCGCGCAGGCCGCCCTGCACGACCAGCAGGCGATCGCGGCCGATCACCGACGCATGCTCGGCGTAGGTCTCGGCGAAGAACGCGCATTCGACGCGCCCGCGTCCGTCCTCGAGCTGCACGAACACCTGCGAGTCGCCTTTCTTGCGGAAGCCGACGACGAGGCCCGCGAGGGTGGTCTCCATCTCCGGCCGCCAGCCGCCGCGTCCGCCGGTGTCCGGACGCGACGACCAGATGCGGTCGAGGTCGCCGAGATCGAACCCGATCAGGCCGTGCACGTCCTCGCGGTAGGGGTCGAAGGGATGGCCGCTCAGGTAATGGCCGAGGGTGTCGCGCTCGGCCTCGAGGCGCCGCGCGATCGGCCAGTCGTCGCATTCGGGCAGGTCGATGCGCAGGGCCGGTGCGGCGGTATCGACGCCACCGAACAGCGAGGCCTGCCCCGCAGCCAGCTCGCGCGAGAGCTGGTCCGTCGCACGCAGCACTTCGGGTACCTGCAGCATCAGGCTCGCGCGGTTGCGGCCGAGCGCGTCGAGCGCGCCGGCCTGCGCGAGCGCTTCCAGCACGCGCCGGTTGAGCCGGCCGCCGTCGCAGCGCTGCGCGAGGTCGAGCAGGTCCTTGAACGGGCCCGCGCGGCGGGCCTCGACGATCGCCTCGCAGGCGCCGCGGCCGACGCCTTTCACGGCGCCGAGCCCGTAACGGATCACGCGCGGCGCGTTCGGATCGGAGCCCCCTGCAGACAGCCGCGCCTCGAACATGTAGGCCGATTCGTTGACGTCCGGCGGCAGCACGGTGATGCCCATCGCCCGCGCCTCGTCGAGGAAACCGGTGACCTTGTCGGTGTTGTCCATGTCCGACGAGAGCACCGCCGCCATGAACTCGGCCGGGTAGTGCGCCTTGAGCCATGCCGTCTGGTAGGAGACGAGCGCGTAGGCGGCCGCGTGCGACTTGTTGAAGCCGTAGCCCGCGAACTTCTCGAGCAGGTCGAAGATGGGGCCGGAGACGTTGGCTTCGATGCCGTGGTGCTCCTTCGCACCGGCCTCGAACTTCACGCGCTCCTTCGCCATCTCCTCGGGCTTCTTCTTGCCCATCGCGCGACGGAGGAGGTCCGCGCCGCCAAGCGAATAGCCCGCCAGGATCTGCGCGGTCTGCATGACCTGCTCCTGGTAGACGACCACGCCGTACGTGGGCGCGAGAACGGGTTCCAGCAGCGGATGCGGATACTGCACTTCCTGGCGCCCGTGCTTGCGCTCGATGAAGTCCGGGATCAGGTCCATCGGGCCCGGGCGGTAAAGCGACACGAGCGCGATCAGGTCGTCGAAACGGTCCGGCTGCGCGCGCTTGAGCAGCTCGCGCATGCCGCGCGATTCGAACTGGAATACCGCCACCGTGTCGCCCCGCGCGAAGACCTCGTAGGCCTTCACGTCGTCGAGCGGCAGGGAGATGATGTCGAGCGGCTCGGCGCCTTCCTTCGCACGCCGCGCATTGATGGCCTTCACGGCCCAGTCGATGATCGTCAGCGTGCGAAGGCCGAGGAAGTCGAACTTGACGAGGCCGACCGCCTCGACGTCGTCCTTGTCGAACTGCGTGACCGGATTGCGCCCGCGCCCCTGGCCGTCGTGTTCGGCGAACAGCGGGCAGAAGTCCGACAGCGGGCTCGGCGCGATGACCACGCCGCCGGCGTGCTTGCCCGCGTTGCGCGTAAGGTCTTCCAGCTGCAGCGCGAGGTCCACGAGATCGCGGACGTCGTCCTCGGCGTTGTAGCGGGTGATGAACTCGCCGATCGAGCGCTCGGGATCCTTCTTCGCCCGGTCGCTGCGCCCGAGCACGTCGTCCAGCGAGAGCGGGTCGGCGGGAATGAGCGGTACGAGCTTGGCGATCGAATCCACGAAGCCGTAGCCATGGCCCAGGACACGGCCGCAATCGCGCAGCACCGCCTTCGCCGACATCGTGCCGTAGGTGATGATCTGGCTGACGCGGTCGCGGCCGTACTTGCGCGCGACGTAGTCGATCACCTCGTCGCGGCGATCCATGCAGAAGTCGATGTCGAAGTCGGGCATCGACACGCGTTCGGGATTGAGGAATCGCTCGAACAGCAGGTCGTAGGGCAGGGGATCGAGGTCGGTGATGCCGAGCGCCCACGCCACGAGCGAGCCCGCACCGGAGCCACGGCCGGGGCCGACGGGAATGCCGTGAGACTTACCCCAGTTGATGAAGTCCGCGACGATCAGGAAGTAGCCCGGAAACCCCATCTTGATGATGACGTCGAGCTCGGTCTCGAGGCGTGCGCTGTAGTCCTCGTGCGTGCGGCCGTCCGATGGCGGCGCCTTTTCCAGTCGTTTCGCCAGTCCCTCGCGCGCCGTGTTGCGCAGCCAGGACTCGATCGTGTGCTCGCTCGGCACCGGGAACGCGGGCAGCGCGTATTCGCCGAGCTTCATCTCGACGTTGCACCGCATCGCGAGCGCATGCGAATTGGCGATCGCATCAGGCACGTCGGCGAACAGCGCCTCCATCTCCTCGCACGACCTCAGGTACTGCTGCGGCGCGTAGTCCCGCGGGCGCTTGGCGTCGTCGAGCACGCGGCCGGTGGCGATGCAGACCCGGGCCTCGTGCGCCTCGTAGCCGCTCTCGTCGAGGAAGCGCACGTCGTTCGTCGCCACCACCGGTAGGTCGCGAAGGGACGAGGCATAGAGCGCGAACGAATTGAAGGCCTCCTCGCCCTTGCGTCCCGTGCGCGTCAGCTCCAGGTGCAGGCGCTCGCCGAAGATCGCCTTCCAGTCGACCAGCCACGCCTCGGCCAGGTCGTGCCGACCGCCCCCGGCGAGCTGCGCGGCGAGCGAGTCGCGGCCGGCGAGCGCGAACAGGCCCGCATTGTCGGCCCGCAGCCAGTCGGGCCGCATGGCGACGCCGTCGGTCCGGTGGCCTTCCATCCACATGCGCGACAGCAGCCGCGACAGCGTGAGGTAGCCGGTACGGTCGCGGCACAGCAGGGTCATCCGCGTCGGCGCTTCGTTGCCGTCGGCGAGCGCGACGTCCGCCCCCAGGATCGGCTTGATGCCCGCGCCCTCCGCCGCCTTGTAGAACTTCACCGCGGCGAACAGGTTGTTGATGTCGGTGAGCGCCACTGCCGGCTGGCCGAGCTGCACGCAGCGCTTGACCAGATCGGCGATGCGGATCGTCGAGTCGGCGAGCGAGTACTCGCTGTGCAGGTGCAGGTGGACGAAGCGGGACGTCATGCGGTCCGGTCGGGCCGATGCGGCGGTGGCGAGCGGCCCGGCAGACTAGCAGCCGGCCGTCTCAGCATCCGGCGACGCCACGGCCTTCGCGAGCACCGCGTCGAGCAGGTCCAGCGCCGGTTCACGCGCCGCCTCGCGCACCGGCGCGAAGCTGCGGCGGTGCTCCGGGCACGGCCCATGCTCGGCGAGCGCCGCGAGGTGCTGCGGCGTCGAGTAGCCCTTGTGCTGGTCGAAGCCGTACTGGGGCCATCGGGCGTGCATGTCCACCATCAGCGCGTCGCGGTGCGTCTTGGCGAGGATGGAGGCCGCCATGATCGAGCGGCAGCGGGCGTCGCCACCGATCCAGGCCTCGCCCGGACAACACAGGCCCTTGGGCACCACGTTGCCGTCGATGCGCGCCAGGTCGGCCGCATGACGCACGGCCTCCACGCACCGGCGCATGCCGAGCATCGTCGCGTGGAAGATGTTGAGGCGGTCGATCGTCCCGACGTCGATCGCCGCGACATGCCAGGCGAGCGCCCGCTCGCGGATGCGCAGCGCCAGCACCTGCCGCCGCTCGGCATCGAGCTGCTTCGAATCGGCGAGCCCGTTGATGGGCGTGCGGCCAGGCGCGAAGACGACCGCGGCGACGACCACGGGGCCCGCGAGCGGCCCGCGCCCGGCCTCGTCCACGCCCGCGATGCGCTGCAGGGGTGACGAGGAGGCGATCTCGAAAGCGAGCTGCGGCGCGGTGTCAGCCATGCCGCGAGGATACGATCCCGGCGATCGCGTCGGCCGCCTGCGCCGACGCATCGCGGCGCAGGTCGAGGTGCAGGTTCATGAACCGGGGCGCCAGCGCCTGCGCGGCGGCGGGGTCGCGGAACCAGTCCAGCACCGCCGCTGCGAGCTTCTCCGGCGTGCAGTCCGCCTGCATCAGCTCGGGCACGAGATCTTCTCCGGCCAGGATATTGGGGAGTGAATACCGGCTCACCTTGAGCATGCCGAGCCCCTTCACCAGGCGGTACGTCGTCGCCGCCACCCGATAGCCGACCACCATCGGCCGCTTCGCCAGCATCGCCTCCAGCGTCGCCGTGCCCGATGCGAGGAGGACGACGTCGCTGGCGACCATGACCTGCCGTGCGCCGCCGTCCACGACCGTCAAGGCATCGCGCAGCGCCTCCCGCGCCGGGTGCGCCGCGAGGACCGCATCGAACGCAGCGCGCGCCCGCGCGCCGGCCATGGGCGCCACGATGCGCAGGCCCGGCACCTCGGTCAGGACCCGGGCCGCGGCCCCGAGGAAGTCGCCGGCGAGCCGTTCGATCTCCCCGGTGCGGGAGCCCGGCAGCAGCGCGAGCACCGGGGCGTCCGGCGGGAGCCCGATCGCATGGCGTGCAGCGGCGCGATCGGGCTCGAGGGGCATCTCGTCCGCGAGCGGATGGCCCACGAAGTGCGCGTCGACGCCGTGTCGCGCATAGATCGCGGGCTCCATGGGGAACAGGCAGAGCACGCGGTCCGCCGACCGGCCGATCTTCGCGGCGCGCCCCTCGCGCCATGCCCAGACCGACGGGCTGACGTAGTGGACGGTCGCGACCCCGCGGTCCTTCAGCCAGCGCTCGACGCCGAGATTGAAGTCCGGCGCGTCGATGCCGACGAAGACATCGGGCGTCCACTCCAGGAGCCGCCGGCGCAGGCGCGCGCGAAGGCGCAGCAGTCGCGGCAGGTGGCGCAGTACCTCGGCGAGCCCCATGACCGCCAGCTCGCCGGCGTCGTACCACGCGTCGAAGCCGGCCGCGCGCATCCCGTCGCCGCCGATGCCGGCGAACTCGGCATCCGGGAACCGGGCGCGGAGCGCTTCCACCAAGCCCGCGCCGAGCAGGTCGCCCGAGGCCTCGCCCGCCACGATGGCGATGCGGGTCGGCCGGGACCGGGAAGTCGGGAGGCGTGTGTCAGTCATGGAGACGCCTCGCCGCGCGCGGAGGGCAGGGCGGACATGGCGAGCCGCGGTCGGGGCGTCGCTCGACGCGATCGTCCGTCCCCGGCGCGATCACCGCAGCAGCGGCCGCTCGCCCGCATCGATGAACTCGAGGAGCAGGCGCACGTCGTCGCTATCGCTCGCGATCTCGGCGAGCTTGCTGCGCGCGTCCTCGAGCGAGCCTCCGGCGACGTACAGCGCCCGGTACGCGCGCTTGATCGCGGCGATCCGCTCAGGGCCGAACCCACGGCGCTTGAGACCTTCCGCGTTGATGCCGCGCGGCCGGCCGTAGTCCTGCTGAGCGACCATCACGAACGGCGGGACATCGCCGTTCACGAACGCGCCCATGCCCACGAAGGCGTGCGCTCCGATCCGGCAGAACTGGTGCACGCCGGCGAAGCCGCTCAGGATCACGTGGTCGCCCACGGTGACGTGGCCGGCGAGCGTCGCGTTGTTGGAGAAGACGCAGTGGTCGCCCACCGTGCAGTCGTGCGCCACGTGCACGTAAGCCAGCATCCAGTTGTGGCTGCCGATCCGCGTGACGCCGCCACCGTTGCCGGTGCCGCGGTTGATGGTGACGAACTCGCGGAACGTGTTGCCGTCGCCGATCACCAGCTCGACCCGCTCTCCGGCGAACTTCTTGTCCTGGGGCTCGCCGCCGATCGCGCAGTGCCCGATCAGGCGGTTCCCGCGCCCGAGGCGGGTCGGCCCGAGCACGCTGCAATGCGGCCCGAGCTCCGTGCCGTCGCCGATCTCCACCTCGTCGCCGACGTAGCAGAACGGCCCCACCACGACGCCCTCGCCGAGACGCGCTCCGGCCTCGACGACGGCGCTCGGATGGACGCGCGCGCCCATGCTCAGCCCTGCGCCTCGGCGCAGAGGATGTCGGCGCAGGCCACCTGCTCGCCGTCGACGCGCGCGATGCCCGAGTACATCGCCATGTTGCGGATGTGGCGCTTCAGCTCCACTTCGAGTTCGAGGCGATCACCGGGAACGACCATCTTCGTGAACTTCGCGTTGTCGACCTTGACCAGGTAGAACAGCTTCTCGCCGACCTTCTCGATGCCCTCGGCCTGCGCGGTGAGCGTGGTCAGGAGGCCACCCGCCTGCGCCAGCGCCTCGACCACGAGCACGCCCGGCATCACCGGGTTGCCGGGGAAATGGCCATTGAAGAAGGGCTCGTTGCAGCTCACGTTCTTGTAGGCCAGCACGCGCTTGCGCGGCTCGAACTCGACGACGCGATCCACCAGGAGGAACGGATAGCGGTGCGGCAGCAGCGACTGGATGCCGCGGACGTCGAGCGGGAGCTGGAGGGGCTGGGTCATGTGCATTCCTGCCGCCGGCCCACGGTCGGCCGGCGCTTCGAAACCGCGAATGATACGTGCGCGGCGGGACGTGCGCCGCCGTAGGGATCAGTCGGCGCGCGGTCGGCGGCGGAACAGCGCGTCGAGCTGGCGGAAGCGCGCCGCATTGCGGCGCCAGGTGCGGTTGTCCATCAGGGGCGTGCCCGAGGAGTATTCGCCGGGCTCGCGGATCGAATGGGTGACGAGGCTCATCGCGGTCACCACGACGCGGTCGCAGAGCTCAACATGCCCGACGATGCCCGCCGCACCGCCGATCAGGCAGTACCGGCCAATGCGCGTGCTGCCGGCGACCGCGACGCAGCCGGCCATCGCCGTATGCGCGCCGACGTGCACGTTGTGGGCGATCTGGATCTGGTTGTCCAGGCGCACGTCGTCCTCGAGCACCGTGTCCTCGATCGCGCCGCGGTCGATGGTCGTGTTGGCGCCGATCTCGCAGTCGTCGCCCACGGTGACGCCGCCGAGCTGCGGGACCTTCAGCCAGGCCCCCTGGTCCATGGCGATTCCGAAGCCGTCCGCGCCCAGCACGGCCCCGGGATGCACGAGCACCCGACGCCCCAGGCGAACGCGCGTCACGAGCGTCACGCGGGCGACGAGCTCGCTCCCTTCGCCGACCGTGCAGTCCTCGCCGACGACGCAGCCCGGCCCGATGACGGCGCCGGCGTCGATGCGCGACCGCGCCCCGATGGAGACATGGGGTCCGATGTGCGCTGCGGCATCGACCCGCGCCGACGGGTCGACGACGGCGCTCGGATGGACACCGGGCGGCCGCGCAGCCTTGGGTTCGAAGAGGGTCGCAATGCGCGCGTAGGTCGCGTACGGGTCGCGCGCGACGAGCACTGTCGCCGCGGCCCCGGCGGCGTCTTCCGCACGGGTCACGACGATGCCCGCCGTCGAGGTCGCCAGCTGCGCGCGGTACTTCGGATTCGCGAGGAACGAGAGCTGGTCGGGCGTGGCACGCGCCAGCGTGCCGACGCCCGAGACGGCGACCTCGCGGTCGCCCTGCACCTCGAGCCCGAACCGCCCGGCGAGTTCGCCGGCCGTGAATCGCGGACGGGCCGGTTCGCTCATCGCGGCGTCAGAACACGCCGCCGAAGGTGAACTGCAGGCGCTCGAGCTCGTCGCCGTCTTCCTTGCGGATCGGGAATGCGTAGCTGATGGAGATCGGGCCCATCGGCGAGCGCCACATCAGTGCCAGGCCCGTCGACGCGCGCAGTTCGCCCGCATCGAAGCTGTCGACGTCGGCGAAGACGTTGCCCACGTCGATGAAGGCCGAGACGCGCGCCGCCGGGCTGTCGAGCAGCGTCGGGAAGATCAGCTCGACCGAGCCCGTCGTCTTGAGCGCGCCGCCGATCGGCTGCTGGAACGTCGACCCGGTCGCGGCGGCGCGCGGACCGAGCGTGTTGTCGGCGAAGCCGCGGACCGAGCGTACGCCGCCGGCGTAGAAGTTCTCGAAGAACGGCAGCCCGCCGGCGGTGATCGTGCGGCGGTAGTCGGGCGACGTGGTGAGGCAGGGCTCGGTCGGGGCCGCGCCGGGCGTGACCTCGTCCTGGGTGATCACCCCGTCGTTGTTCGCGTCGTTGAACGTGTCCGGCGTGAAGCAGACGTTGCGGACGAAGTCGTCGCCGTAGCTGTCGCCGTAGCCGAGGTCGGCACGCGTGTTCAGCACGAGGTGCCGCGACAGGCGCCAGAACTTCGAGATCTCGTAGGTGAGCTTGAAGTACTCGGCGGTCGAACCCGGGAGAGCGACTTCCGCGCCGAAGCGCTGCAGCATGCCGGTGGTCGGCGTCAGGAAATTGTCCAGCGAATTGCGCGCCCAGCCCGCCTGCGCGCGCCACGTGTGGAACGTGCGCTGCCCGACGGCGTCGATGTAGTCCACCAGGGGCTGCGGGGTCGTGCCCGAGAACGCGAAGATCTCGTTGCTGTCGATGCCCATCATGAAGTTGATGGTGTCGGTCTCGGTGATCGGGATCCCCATCACCACCTGCGCGGCGCCGCTGGTCGACGAGTACTGCGCCGTGTTGAAGTCCTGGTTGTCGAACTCGCGCCACCACAGGTTGTAGCCGAGCGAGATGCCGCTGTCGGTGAAGTACGGGTTGAGGAACGAGAAGTCGTAACGCTGCAGGTAGGCGTTGCGGTTGGCCTGCACCGAGACGCGGTTGCCGCTGCCGAGGAAGTTGTTCTGCGACAGCTGGATCTGCGTCGTCAGGCCCGTGAGCTGCGAATAGCCCAGGCCGAAGACGAAGCTGCCCGACGTGGTTTCCTTGACGGCGACCTCGACGTCCACCTGATCCGGCGTGCCCGGCACCGGCTTCGTCTCGACGTCGACGCTCTCGAAGAAGCCCAGGCCCTGCAGGCGGATCTTCGAGCGGTCGAGCGCGGCCTGGGAGTACCAGCTGCCCTCGAACTGGCGCATCTCGCGGCGCAGCACCTCGTCGGACGTCCGCGTATTGCCCTTGAAGACGATGCGGCGAACGTTGACGCGCGGGCCCGGCACGACCTGAAGGTTGATGCCGACGGTCTTCGCATCCTTGTTGATGTCCGGGACCGGGTTCACCTGCGCGAACGCGTAGCCGATGTTGCCGAGCGCGGCGGTGATCGAATCCGAGCTGATCTCGAGCAGGCGCCGGGAGAAGATCTGGCCTTCCTGCACGATCACGCGCTTCTGGATCTCCTCCTTCGGCAGCACCGTGTCGCCGGAGATTTCCACCCCGGAGACGGTGTACTGCTCGCCCTCGGTGAGGCCGGCGGTGATGTACATGTCGCGGCGGTCGGGGCTGATCGCCACCTGCGTGCTGTCGACGGAGAAGTCGATGTAGCCGCGGTCCAGGTAGAACGCGTTGAGCTTCTCCAGGTCGCCCGAGAGCTTCTCGCGCGAGTACTGGTCGTCGCGGCGGTACCAGCTGAGCCAGTTGCTCTCGCGCGATTCCCAGTTGTCGCGGACGTCCTCTTCCTCGAACTTCTCGTTGCCGACGAGGTTGATGTGGCGGATCTTCGCCGCCTTGCCTTCCTTGATGTTGATCGTGACGTCGACGCGGTTGCGGTCGAGGCGGGAGATCGACGGCGAGATCTCCACGTTGTACTTGCCGCGGTTGTTGTACTGGCGCGTCAGTTCCTGCGTCACGCGGTCCAGCGCGAGGCGGTCGAAGGTGCCGCCCTCGGACAGGCCGATCTCGGACAGGCCCTTGGTCAGGTCCTCGGTCTTGATGTCCTTGTTGCCGGTGATCGTCAGCTTGTTGATCGCCGGCCGCTCGACGACGGTGACGACGAGGATGTCGCCCTGGCGGTCGAGGCGGATGTCCTCGAAGAAGCCCGTCTTGTAGAGCGCGCGGATCGCCTCGCCGGCGCGCGCGGAGTCGACCGGGTCGCCGCGCTCGATCGGCAGGTAGGTGAAGACGGTGCCGGCCGAGATGCGCTGCAGGCCATCGACACGGATGTCGCTGGCGGTGAACGGCGCGAACGCCTGCGCGAAGGCGGGGATCGCCGGGGCTGCCGCGATCGCTGAAGCGAGGGCGAGGGCGAGCAGGCGGCGGGGCAGGGGTCGCGTCATCATCACGTCCGTTTGGAGCGGGGGGCCGCCAGGGGCGGCAGGGTGCGGCGCACGGGGCGTCGGCGAGTGAGCCGGCATCAGCGCAGCAGGTTGTTCACGATGTCGTTGTAGAAGGCCAGACCCATCAGGCCGGCGATCAGCGCCAGTCCGACGAATTGCCCGGCGGCCATGGCGCGCTCGCTCAACGGGCGGCCCTTGACCAGCTCGATAAGGTAATACAGCAGGTGACCCCCATCCAATATCGGGATCGGGAGCAGGTTCAGGATGCCCAGGCTCAGCGAGAGCATGGCGAGGATCGACAGGTACCAGGCCGGTCCGCGCTCGGCGTAGTAGTTCGCGGCGCGGGCGATCGTGATGGGCCCGGCGACCGTATTGCGCACGTCCACGCGACCGGTCACCGCGCGCCCGAGCATCGCGAGCAGTTCGCGCGCCTGGTGCGCGGTCTCGCGCAGGGCGGCAGGCACCGCGGCGAGCGGGCCGTGCCGCAGCAGGGCGTTCGGCTCCGGCGCCGCCGCCTGGCCCAGGGTCACGCCGAGCAGCCAACGCTCGTCGCCGTCCGCCGTCGACCGACGTGGCGCCAGCTCCAGCGCCAGGCGCTCGCCGGCGCGGTCGACCTCGATCATCGCGGCACCGCCGCGGGCGCCCAGCTGCTGCACGAGCGGATCGACGTCCTGGCTGGACTGCACTGGGTGTCCGTCGACCGCGGTCACCACGTCGCCCGGCAGGATCACGCCATGCGCCGGATGGCCCGGGGAGGTCGCGACGACCTGCGCCGGCACGATCCGGTGGCGAGGCTCCAGCCCGATCGCCTGCACCGCGCGGAGCTCGTCGAACTCGGCGGGGAGCTCCGCGAGGCGGAGCCGGCGTTCCGTCTCGCGGCCCTCCGGTGTCCGGATGCGGACCTGCACCGTGCGGCGGTCGAGCGCGGCCGGGACGAGCGCGAGCTCGGCCTCGGTCCACGTCGGGGTCTCGCGCCCATCCACCGCGAGGATCACGTCGCCCGGCCGCAGCCCGGCGGTCTGGGCGAGCCCTTCCGCGCGGCCCACCTCGGGCAGGAAGTCCGGACGGCCGATCACGAACATGCCCCACAGGAGGGCGACGCACAGCAGCAGGTTCGCGACCGGCCCGGCGACGACGACGGCCATCCTCTGCCCCACGGGCTTGCGGTTGAACGCCTCGTGCAGCTGCGCCGCGGGGACGTCCCCCTCGCGCTCGTCGAGCATCTTCACGTAGCCGCCGAGCGGGATCGCCGCGATCGCGTACTCCGTGCCATCACGCCCGCGGCGCATCCACAGCGGGCGCCCGAAACCGACCGAGAAGCGGAGCACGCGCACGCCGAAACGCCGGGCTACCCAGTAGTGGCCGAACTCGTGGAACGTGACGAGCACGCCCAGGCTCACGACGAGCCACCACACCGAGCCGAGGAACTCGTTCAAGCATGCCTCCGTGGACCGGCGATGCCGGCGCATGGGCTAGACCGCAAAGGGACCATCAGGTTCCCTGCATCCGCTCGCGGGATGAAATCCGGGCCGACCATCGCCGATCAAGCCGCGCGATCGATCGAACGCGCGACGTGCGCGCGGGCCGCGGCGTCGGCTGCGTGGAGCGCATCGAGGTCGACACGGCCGCCCTCCCGCGCGGCGAGCGCCGATTCCACGAGCGCGGGAATATCGAGGAAGCCGATCCGTCGCGCGAGGAATGCGTCGACCGCCGCCTCGTTGGCGGCATTGAGCACGGCCGGGGCATCGCCGCCGGCGCGGAGCGCGTCGTAGGCCAGCCGCAGGCATGGGAACGCCTCGACGTCCGGAGCCTCGAAGTCCAATCGGCCGCCCGCTGCCAGCAGGTCCAGCCCGCCGACGCCCGATTCGATGCGATCCGGCCAGCCGAGACCGACCGCCAGCGCGGTGCGCATGTCGGGCAGGCCGAGCTGCGCGAGGGTGGAGCCGTCGACGAACTCGACCAGCGAATGCACCAGGCTCTGCGGATGGACCAGCACGTCGATGCGGTCGTATCCGACGCCGAACAGGTGATGCGCTTCGATCACCTCGAGGCCCTTGTTCATCAGGCTCGCGGAGTCGACCGAGATCTTCGGCCCCATCGACCAGCGCGGATGCGCGACGGCCTGCTCCGGCGTCACGTCGCGGAGCGAGGCGCGCGTGCGCCCGCGGAACGGGCCGCCGGACGCGGTGAGGACGATGCGACGGAGGCCGTCGACATCCCGCGCGCCGCGGTCGCCGCGCGCAGGCAGGCACTGGAAGATCGCGTTGTGCTCGCTGTCCACCGGGACGATGCACGCGCTCGACGACCGGGCCGCGGCCATGACGAGTTCGCCGGCCATCACCAGCGACTCCTTGTTCGCCAGCGCGATGCGCTTGCCCGCGCGCACCGCCGCCAGGGTCGACGACAGCCCGGCGGCCCCGACGATCGCGGCGACCACGGTGTCACAGGCATCGCCGGCGGCGAGCGCGTCGATGGCGTCCGCGCCCGCATGCGCCTGTGTCGTGGTCAGTCCGCGCGCGCCGAGGGCCTCGCGGAGCGCGACCAGTGCCGCGGGATCCGCGACGACCGCGTGCGCGGGGCGGAAGCGTGCGCAGAGATCCGCGAGGGCGTCGACGTTACGCCCGGCGGCGAGGACGCTCGCGTTCAACCGATCCGGGTGGCGCGCGATCACGTCGAGCGCCGATGCGCCGATCGATCCGGTGGCCCCGAGGACCGCGACGTGGCGCATCACAGTTCCAGCAGCGCCTTGCCGAGCGCGAAGACCGGCAGCGCGGCGAGCACCGCGTCGATGCGATCCAGCACGCCGCCGTGTCCCGGGATCAGCGTGCCGGAGTCCTTCTTGCCGGCATGCCGCTTGAGCAGGCTCTCGTAGAGGTCGCCGATCACCGAGAAGAGCACGGCGACCGCGGCGACGATCGCCACCTTCGGCAGCTCGGCCGCGCGTGCGCCCGCGAAGGAGGCGAAAGCGACGGACGCCGCAGTGCCCGCGACCACGCCGCCCAGCAGGCCCTCCATCGTCTTGTTGGGGCTCACGCGGGGCGCGAGCTTGTGCCGCCCGAGGTAGCGGCCGGCGAAGTAGGCCCCGGTGTCGGCGGCCCAGACCGCGGCCAGCGCTGCGAGCAGCCAGCGATGCCCGTTCGGGCCGTCGGCATGGAGCCACGTCAGGGCACACCAGGCCGGTACGACCGCCAGGGTGCCCGCCGCGAGCTTGAGCGCGCGCGCCCAGCTCTCGTGGTTGCTGCCGAAGTCGAAGCGACCGAGCCAGGCCAGCGCGAGCAGCCACCACACGATGCCGACGATCGACGCCACCTGGTACAGCGCGAGCGTGCCGCCGTCCGCGGAGCGCGATCCCCAGACGATCGCCACCATCAGCCCGAGATTCGCCAGCAGCAGCACGCCGCGGGCGAGCGTGTCGTCCACGTCCGCGAGGTCGAACCACTCCCACAGGCCGGCAAGGAAGACGACGGCAGCGGCGACCATCATCCAGGGGGTCGGCAGCAGCAGGATCGCCGCGATCGCGACGGGGGCCATCACCAGGGCGGCGGCAATGCGGGTACGGGTCATTCGGACGTCTCGTCGGGGCCGGCGACCTGCGCCCCGGTCAGGCCGAATCGGCGTTCGCGGCGCGCGAAGTCGTCCAGCGCAGCCTGAAGTGTCGCCGCATCGAGTTCCGGCCACAACAAATCGGTGAACCACAGCTCGGTGTAGGCGAGCTGCCACAGGAGGAAATTGCTGATGCGCAGTTCGCCGCCGGTGCGGATGAAGAGGTCGGGGGCGGGCACGTCCGCGAGCGCCACCCGGGCACCGAGGGCGGCTTCGTCGATCGTGGCCGGGTCCATCCGTCCGGCGGCGACGTCCTCCGCAAGGCTGCGGGCCGCCTGGGCGATGTCCCAGCGGCCGCCGTAGCTCACCGCGATCGCGAGCACGAGGCGCCGGTTGGCGCGGGTGCGCGCTTCCGCTTGTGCCATGCGTCCGCGGATGGATTCACTGAAGCGGCTGCGGTCGCCGATGAAGCGCACCTGCACCCCGCGCCGGTCGAGCTCGTCGACCTCGCGCTCGAGTGCGCCCGTGAACAGTTTCATGAGCCCGCCGACTTCCTCCGCCGGCCGCTCCCAGTTCTCGCTCGAGAAGGCGAAGAGGGTAAGCGCTTCCACGCCCTTCTCGAGGCAGAAATCGATGCAGATGTTGACCGCGCGCGCCCCCGCGCGGTGTCCGATCAGCCGCGGGCGGCGGCGACGCTGCGCCCAGCGGCCGTTGCCGTCCATGATGACGGCGACGTGGCGCGGGATCCGCGCGGTGGGCGGGGTCTCGGAGGTCGGCACGGGATCCAGGTCTCGGGGCGTTCCGGCCGGCGCGCGTTCCGACGCCCCGGGTCGCGGACGGCAGTCGTATCAGACCGCCATCAGCTCCTGTTCCTTGGCCTTGACCACCTCGTCGACGTTCTTGATCGCCTCGTCGGTCAGCTTCTGGATGTCCTGCTCGGCACGCGCGGACTCGTCCTCGGTGATCTTCTTCTCCTTGAGGAGTTCCTTCACCTGGTGGTTGGCGTCGCGGCGGATGTTGCGGATCGCGACCTTCGCGTCCTCGCCGCCGGAGTGCACGACCTTGGCCAGGTCCTTGCGGCGCTCCTCGGTGAGCGGCGGCAGGTTGAGCCGGATCACCATGCCCGCCGTATTCGGCGTAAGGCCGAGGTCGGAGGCGAGGATCGCCTTCTCGACCGCGCCGACCATCGGCTTCTCCCAGGGCGTGATGGTCAGCGAGCGGGCGTCGCTCACGGCCACGCTGGCGACCTGCGACAGCGGCACGTCGGAGCCGTAGTAGTTGACCTTGATGTGGTCGACGAGCGAGGTGGTCGCACGGCCGGTGCGCACCTTGACGAGGTCGTGTCGGAAGGCCTCGACGCTCTTGGCCATGCGCGCCTTGGCGTCGTTCTTGATGTCGTTGAGCATCGCCGGCTCCGGTCCGATTCGGGAAGCCCCGAAGTATAGCGGGCGGCCGTGCCGGCAGGCTCAGTGATGCGGCGCGTGGTCGTGGCGGTCGTGCTCGCAGCCGGTCCCGCGCTCGACCTGCAGGGTGGGGTGGTTGATCCCGAAGCGGCCTTCGAGCTCACGGGTCACGCGGTCGAGGAAGGCATCGTGGTCGTCGCCCGCGGGGCGGACGAGGTGGGCGGTCATCGCCACCTCGCCGGCGCCGATCCGCCAGATGTGCAGGTGGTGGACCGCCCTCACGCCCGGCTGCGCCGCGAGCCACCCTTGAACCGCCGCCGGATCGATGCCACGCGGCACCGCGTCCATGGCGGCGTCGAAGCTCTCGCGCAGGAGGCCCGCCGCGCTGGCGATGACCACGATGCTCACGAGCACGGCGATCGCCGGATCGAGCCAGAGCCAGCCCAGGGTCGCCATGCCGGCGCCGGCGAGGACGGCGGCGAACGAGACGCCCGCATCGGCGAGCAGGTGCAGGAAGGCGGCGCGGCGGTTGAGGTCGTGCTCCTGCCCTGCATGCATGAGCCACGCAGCCCCCAGGTTCACCGCGATGCCGATCGCGGCGACGATCATCACCGGCAGGGCCGGGATCTCCGGCGGGGAGGAAAAGCGGCGCAGGGCCTCCCACACCAGCGCGCCCGAGAATGCGACCAGCAGCAGGGCGTTCGCGAGTGGCGACAGCAGCGTGGCGCGGCGCCAGCCGTAGGTGTGCCGGAGCGTCGGCGCGCGCCGCGCCAGCACCGCGGCGCCCCAGGCCAGTGCGAGGCCGAGCACGTCGCCGAGGTTGTGCAGGGCGTCGGACAGCAGCGCGAGCGAATTGGTCAGGAAGCCGTAGCCGGCTTCGAGCGCCGTGTAGGCGAGGTTGGCCAGCGTGGCGATCGCGAACGCGCGCGTGGAGCCGCCGGGGCCGTGTGCATGGTGATGGGCCCCGTGGCCGGGCCCGGGGCCGTGGTCGTGCCCGTGATGGTGGTGGCCGAGACCCACCCGTGCCTCAGCGCTGCGGCGGCTGAACGAGGGTGCCGATCGGTGCGCCGTGGAGGATGCGGAGGAGCTGGCCCGGCTGGTCCATGTCGAAGATCCGGAGCGGCAGGCCGGCGTCGCGGCACAGTGCGAATGCGGCCGTGTCCATCACCTGCAGGTCGCGCGAGAGCACCTCGTCGTAGCTGAGGCTGTCGAAGCGCACGGCGTCGGCGTGCTTCTTCGGGTCCTTGTCGTAGACGCCGTCGACCTTGGTCGCCTTGAGCAGCAGGTCCGCGCCGATCTCGATGGCGCGGAGCGCCGCGCCCGAGTCGGTGGTGAAGAACGGGTTGCCCGTGCCCGCGGCGAAGATCACCACGCGGCCCTTCTCGAGGTGGCGCACCGCACGGCGGCGGATGTAGTCCTCGCAGATCTGGTTGATCTTGATCGCGCTCATCACGCGGCAGCGTGCGCCGATCTTCTCGAGCGCGTCCTGCATCGCCAGCGCGTTGATGATGGTGGCGAGCATGCCCATGTGGTCGCCCGTGACGCGGTCCATGCCCGTCGCCGCCAGCCCCGCGCCACGGAAGATGTTGCCTCCGCCGATCACCAGCGCGACCTCGGCGCCGGACTGCTGGGCCTCGACCACCTCGCGCGCGAGCCGCTGGATGATCTTCGGGTCGATGCCGTAGTCCTCGTCGCCCATCAGCGCCTCGCCCGAGAGTTTGAGCAGGATGCGGCGGTAGGCGAGGTCGGACATGGGAACTCCAGGCGGGCGGGGGCGCGGGAATTGTAGGCGACGCATGGTCGGGCGGCAGCGTCCGCGCAAAAGAAAAGGCCGCGCGAGGCGCGGCCTTTCCGGTGGTGCGGTGCGCGGGTCGCTTACGCGAGGCCGGCCTGCTTCATGACCTCGGCGGCGAAGTCGTCGGTCTGCTTCTCGATGCCCTCGCCGACGGCGAGGCGGACGAAATTGACGACTTCCGCGCCAGCGGCCTTGAGCGCCTGCTCGACCGTCTGGTTGGTGTCCAGGACGTACGCCTGGCCCGTGAGGCAGAGCTCGTTGACCGTCTTGGCGACCTTGCCCGAGATCATCTTCTCGAGGATCTCCTGCGGCTTGCCGGTGTCCTTCACCTGGGCCAGCGCGATCTCCTTCTCCTTGGCCACGAACTCGGCCGGGACGTGCGCCGGCGAGATGTACGGCGGGTTCATCGCGGCGACGTGCATCGCGAGGCCGCGGGCGAGCTCGGCGTTGCCGCCCTTGAGCTCGACGATCACGCCGATGCGGCCGCCGTGGACGTAGGCGGCGATCGTGTTGGCGCTGTCGATGCGGGCGAGGCGGCGGACCTGCACGTTCTCGCCGACCTTGGCGATGACGGCGGCGCGGGCCTCCTCGACGGTCTCGCCCGAGGCGAGCTTCGTGGCCTTGAGCGCCTCGACGTCGGAGGCGGCGAGGGCGGCCTGGCCGACCTGCTCCACGAAGGCGAGGAAATTGGTGTCCTTGGCGACGAAGTCCGTCTCCGAGTTCACCTCGACGAGCACGGCGGCACCCTCGGCCTGGGCGGCCACGATGCGGCCCTCGGCCGCGACGCGGCTGGCCTTCTTGTCGGCCTTGGCGAGGCCGGTCTTGCGCAGCCAGTCGGCCGCCGCCTCGATGTCGCCGTTGTTCTCGGTGAGTGCCTTCTTGCACTCCATCATGCCGGCGCCGGTGCGCTCGCGCAGTTCCTTGACCAGGGAAGCAGTGATCTCTGCCATGGACGTAGCCTCTGGGATTCGTGTGGGGATTCGGCCGCGGAGCCCGGGATCGGGTCGCGGAAGGCTGGTCACGCGACATGACCAGCGGAAGACGGATGGCCCCGTCGCGGGGCCATCCGGTGGTGCGTTTTACTCGGCGGCCGGCGCGTCGGCCTTGCGCGGGGCACCCTTCTTCGCGGGCGCGCGGCGCGGACCCTTGCGGTCGGCGGCATCGCCGTCGGCCGCGGCATCGGCACCGGCGAACTCCTCCTCACGCACCGACGCGGCCTGCGGCATCGCGGCCTTGCCCTCGAGCACGGCTTCCGCGGCGGCGTTGGCGTAGAGCTGCACGGCGCGGATCGCGTCGTCGTTGCCCGGGATCGCGTAGTCGACGAGCTCCGGGTCGTAGTTGGTGTCGACGACGGCGACGACCGGGATGCCCAGCTTCTTGGCTTCCTTGATCGCGATGTCCTCGTGGCCGATGTCGATCACGAAGATCGCGTCGGGCAGGCGGTTCATTTCCTTGATGCCGCCCAGCGAGGCCTCGAGCTTGTCGCGCTCGCGGCGCAGCTGCAGAACCTCGTGCTTGACCAGCTTCTGGAAGGTGCCGTCGGTCTCGGCGGCCTCGAGCTCCTTCAGGCGCTGCACGGACTGCTTGACGGTGCGGAAATTGGTCAGCGTGCCGCCGAGCCAACGCTGGTTCATGTACGGCATGCCGCAGAGCTCGGCGGCTTCCTTGATGGCGTCGCGCGCGGAGCGCTTCGTGCCGAGGAACAGGATGATGCCGCGCTTCTGCGCGACGCCCGAGAGGAAGTTCATCGCGTCGTTGAAGAGCGGAACCGTCTTCTCGAGGTTGATGATGTGGATCTTGCCGCGGGCGCCGAAGATGTACGGGCCCATCTTGGGGTTCCAGTAGCGGGTCTGGTGGCCGAAATGGACGCCGGCCTCCAGCATCTGGCGCATGGTGATCTGGGGCATTGCAGTGACTCCAGGCAGTGGAATCCGGCCGACGCATGTGAACGGCCGCCCGCGGGCGCGGGCGAGGATTCCGGGGTTGGGCCTCCCCGTCGCGTCCGATGTCCGAACCCCTCGCAGGGCACCCCGGCATCGACTGTGGCGACGGGTGTGTATTCGCCCGGGAACCGCGTGTCGCGATGCCCTGCGCCCGGCGTGGGCGGCCCGTGGCAGGCCACGGAGCCCCGAAAGTGTAATCGGATCAGGCACTTCGGGCAACCGGCCGTGCGCCGCTGCGGCGGTGCCATCGCGATGCACAGCGAGGTCGGCGTCGCAAGGAGCGGTGCGCACGCGAGCCGGTGGCGCGGCGCACGGCGGCCCGGCCCGTGCCGATGCACCTGCAGACACGTCCGGCGCGGCGGGGCGCGGCATAATGTCGCGATGCCGATTTCGCTGAAGACTCCCGAAGACATCGAGAAGATGCGCATCGCCGGCCGCCTGGCGGCCGAGGTGCTGCAGGTCGTCGCCCCGCACGTGAAGCCGGGCGTGACCACGGACGAACTCGACCGCATCTGCCACGACCACATCGTCAAGGTGCAGGGGGCGATCCCGGCGAACGTGGGCTACAAGGGCTTTCCGAAGACCGTCTGCACGTCCGTGAACAACGTGATCTGCCACGGGATTCCGAGCCCGGGCAAGGTCCTCAAGGACGGCGACATCATCAATATCGACGTCACCGTCATCAAGGACGGCTACCACGGCGACACGAGCCGGATGTACTTCGTCGGCACGCCGTCGGTGATGGCGAAGCGCCTCGTCGACGTGACGCGGGAAGCGATGTTCCGCGGGATCCGCGCCGTGAAGCCGGGCGCGACCCTCGGGGACATCGGGCATGCGATCCAGGCGTACGCCGAAGGCGAGCGGTTCTCCGTGGTGCGCGAGTACTGCGGCCACGGCATCGGCAAGGTGTACCACGAGGATCCGCAGGTGCTGCACTACGGCCGCGCCGGCGAGGGTCTCGTGCTGAAGCCCGGCATGACCTTCACGATCGAGCCGATGATCAACGAGGGCACGCGCCACACGAAGGTGCTGCCCGACGGCTGGACGGTCGTGACCAAGGACCGGAAGCTCTCCGCGCAGTGGGAGCACACCGTCGCCGTGACCGAGGACGGCGTCGAGATCCTCACGCGCCTGCCGGGCGACGACAACGACCTGTGAGCGCCGGTCCGGCCGCCGAGGGCGCGCCCGACGACGCCGGCTGGGTCGCTGACGCACGCGCGCGGCTCGCCGCCCTCGATGCGGACCTGGCGGCGCGATTCGACCGCGGCGGCCGCGACTGCGACGTGCGCGCGCTGGTCCGCGAGCGCAGTGCCGGCGTGGATGCGATCGTGCGCGAGGGGTGGGTGCGCAGCGTCGGTGACATCGCCGGTGCGACCCTGTTCGCCGTCGGCGGCTACGGGCGCGGGGAGCTGTATCCGCAGTCGGACCTCGACCTGCTCGTACTCGCGGACGAGACCGTGCATGCCGGCCTCGCCCCGCGGCTCGCACGGCTGATCGCGATGTTGTGGGACGCGGGACTCCCCGTCGGGCATGCCACGCGCTCGCCGGCGCAGTGCGCCGAAGCGGCGCTCGGGGACATCACGGTGCTCACCGCGATGCTGGAGGCGCGGTCACTGGGGGGACCGCCCGAGGCGGTGCGCGCGCTCGAGGCGTCGATCGATCCGGCCCGGGTGTGGTCGCCGCGCGCGTTCTTCCAGGCGAAGCGCGACGAACTGCGGCTGCGCCATGCGCGCTTCGGCGATACGGCCGACGGCCTCGAGCCGAACCTGAAGGAGGGCCCCGGCGGCCTGCGCGATCTGCAGACGTTGCGGTGGATGGCACTCCGTGTACTCCATACAGGCGACTTCGAGGCGCTGATCGCGCTCGGCCAGCTCGGCGCCGACGAGCACGCCACGCTCGAGCGGCAGCACGACGTGCTCGCGCGGCTGCGGTTCGGCCTGCATCTCGTCGCGGGCAAGCGCGAGGAGCGCCTGCGCTTCGACCACCAGAAGGCCCTGGCCGCGCGACTGGGCTACGTCGACGACGCCGACGCGCTCGCGGTCGAGCAGATGATGCAGACGTTCTATCGCAGCGCCGGCCTCGTGCAGCGGATCGGCGATCGGCTGCTGCAACGGTTCGAGGAACAGCTCGAGGGCGAGGCGACGCCCGAGCCGCTCGAGGGGGTTTTCGAGATCCGCCGCGGTTACGTCGCCGTGCGGTCCGATGCGGTCGGCTGGCCGCGCGACGCGGTCGACGTCTTCGCGCTTTTCGGGGCGTGGGCGTCGCGGTCCGAGGACGGGCAGGGCGCGGCGCGCGGCGTGCACTCCCACACGGCTCGGGTCCTGGCCGAGGCGCTGCCGCGAATCCCGGCATTCGGTGCAGCGTCCGGGCGCGAGCGCGGGGCATTCATGGCGCTGCTGCGCGGCCCGCGGCCAGTCCGTTCGCTCGCGCGGATGGCGCGGCTCGGTGTGCTGGGCCGCTGGATCCCCGCGTTCGCGCGGGTGTCGGGACGCATGCAGTTCGACCTGTTTCATGTGTACACGGTCGACCAGCACACGCTCGCGGTCCTCGCGAACATCGAGGCGTTCGAACGCGGCGGCGACGAGCGCTTCTCGCTGGCGCACGAGGTCTACGGGCGCATGCGCAAGCCCGAACTCCTGCTGCTCGCCGCGCTGTTCCACGACATCGCGAAGGGTCGCGGCGGTGACCACTCCGAACTCGGTGCCGTCGACGCGCGCGAGTTCTGCACGGCGATGGGCCTGCCGGCCGGCGACGTCGCGACCGTGGAATGGCTGGTCGCGCGCCACCTGCTGATGTCGGTCACCGCGCAGAAGCAGGACATCGCCGATCCCGACGTGATCCTCCGCTTCGCCCGCCAGGTCGCCGACCGCGAGCGCCTGGAACTGCTGTACCTGCTGACCTGCGCGGACATCGCCGGCACCTCGCCCAAGCTGTGGAACGCGTGGAAGGACCGTCTGCTGGCCGATCTCTACACGTCGACGCGACTGACCCTGCGGCGCGGGCTCGAGAATCCCATGGCCGCCGACGAGCGCGCCGACGAGGCGCGCGGGGCCGTCACGGCGCGGCTCGCGCGCGACGGGCTCGAGGCATCCGTGATCGATTCGCTGCTGGCCCGGATGCCGGATGTGGGCTTCCAGCGCAGTCGGCCCGACCAATTGGTCTGGCAGGCGCATGCGCTCCATGCGCTCGCGGGACGCGACACCAGCGTGCGCGTGCGCCCGTTGGCCGACGCGGGCGCGCTCGAGGTCTTCGTGCATTCCCCCGACCGGGACGGGCTGTTCGCCGCCATCGTGATCACGCTGGATCGGCTCGGGTTCGCGATCGCGCAGGCGCGCGTGCTCGATGGCCCGGGCGGCCGGGTGTTCGACAGCTTCCAGATCGTACCCGTCGACGGCCGTGAGCCTCCTCCCCCAGCGGAGGTGAGCCGCCGGCTCGAGGACGTCCTCGCCGGATCGCTGGAGGGCCTGCGACCCGCCCGGCGCGCGCAGCCGCGGCATCTCCGGCACTTCCGGATCGCACCGCAGGTCGGATTCGACCGCCTCGAGAATCCGCCGCGGACGCTGCTGAGCCTGGTCTGCACCGACCGTCCCGGGCTGCTCGCCGACGTCGCGCTCGTGCTCCGCGAACAGGGCCTGCGCGTGCACGATGCGCGCGTGGCGACCTTCGGCGCGCGCGCCGAGGATGTGTTCCAGATCACCCGAGTCGATCCGCACGGGCACGACGCCCCGCTCGACGAACCCCACCAGCACGCGCTGCGCGACGCGCTGCTCGCCTGCCTCGAAGGAGAACGCCCATGAGCCCGACGGCCAAGAAGACCGCCGCGAAGAAGACGACCCGCCGCAAGGCCGCACCGAAGGGACCGGGCCGCGACGAGCTGAAGTTCATCATCGACAGCGCCTGGGAGCGCCGCACGATGCTGACGGTCGACGAGATCGACGGCTCGACGCGCCCGATGGTCAACCTCGTGATGGACGGCATCGAATCGGGACAGCTCCGTGTCGCCGAGCCGGACGGCAAGGGCGGCTGGAAGGTCAACGAATGGCTCAAGAAGGCCGTGCTGCTCTACTTCCGTACGCAGGACATGGAGGTCGTCGAAGCGGAGCCCGCGCCGTTCTGGGACAAGGTACCGGCGCGCTTCAAGGGGTTCGGCGAGGCCGACTTCCGCAAGCTCGGCGCGCGCGTGGTGCCGGGGGCGATCGCACGGCGGGGCTCGCACATCGGCAAGGACGTCGTCCTGATGCCGAGCTTCGTGAACATCGGCGCCTACGTGGGCGAGGGCACCATGGTGGACACCTGGGCGACCGTCGGCTCGTGCGCGCAGATCGGCAAGCACTGCCACCTCTCCGGCGGCGCCGGCATCGGGGGCGTGCTCGAGCCGCTGCAGGCGACGCCGACGATCATCGAGGACCACTGCTTCATCGGCGCGCGCTCGGAGGTGGTGGAGGGCGTCGTCGTCGGGCACCATTCGGTGATCGGCATGGGCGTCTTCCTCGGCCAGAGCACGCGCATCTACAACCGCATGACCGGTGAGATCTCGTACGGCTACGTGCCCCCGGGCAGCGTGGTGGTGTCGGGTCAGCTGCCCGCGAAGGACGGTTCGCATTCGCTGTACTGCGCGGTGATCGTCAAGCAGGTGGACGCCAAGACACGCTCGAAGACGTCGATCAACGACCTGCTGCGTGGCCTGGCGGACTGATATGGCGACCACGCTGTTCGGCCTGGCCAACTGCGACACCTGCCGCAAGGCGCGCAACTGGCTGGCGCGCTTCGGCATCGAACACGCCTTCGTCGACTACCGCGACCAACGTCCTTCGCCGGAGACGCTCGTCGAATGGAAGGAGAAGCTCGGCGGCTGGGAGTCGATGGTCAACAAGTCCTCGACCACATGGCGGAACCTGCCGCCGGCGCGCAAGGCGGCGGCGTCGGATGCGGAATGGAAGCTGCTGCTGCGCGAGCATCCGCAGCTGATCCGCCGCCCCGTGGTGGTGACCGACGACGGGACGATCTCCCAGGGCTTCTCCGACAAAGGCTTCAAGAAGCGCTTCGGGCTCGCCTGAGCCCCGCGTCAGCGCAGGGATATCCCCATGAGCGATGTGATCGACCTGACCCGCGCCCTCATCGAGCAGTCCTCGCTGACGCCGGACGACGCCGGCTGCCAGGCATTGATCGCCGCGCGTCTGGAAGCGGTCGGCTTCCGTTGCGAGTCGATGCGGTTCGGCGACGTCGACAACCTCTGGGCCGTGCATGTCGGCAGCGAGGGCGGACCGACGCTCGTCCTGCTCGGCCATACCGACGTGGTGCCCCCGGGCCCGCCGGAGGCATGGTCCAGCGACCCCTTCCGCCCCGAGATCCGCGACGGCGTGCTGTACGGGCGCGGCGCGGCGGACATGAAGGGGAGCGTCGCGGCGTTCGTGGTCGCGCTGGAGCGCTTCGCCGCCGCCCACCCCGTGCATCGCGGCCGCGTGGCGCTGCTGCTCACGTCGGACGAGGAGGGCGATGCGATCGACGGCGTGCGCAAGGTGGCCGACGTCTTCCGCCAGCGCGGCGAGCGCATCGACTGGTGCATCACCGGGGAACCCTCGTCGAAGACGGTGCTCGGTGACCTGCTGCGCGTCGGTCGTCGTGGCAGTCTCTCGGCGACGCTGACGGTGCGTGGCATCCAGGGCCATGTCGCGTATCCCGAGAAGGCGCGCAATCCCGTCCACGAGGCGATGCCGGCGCTCGCCGAACTCGCGGCGCGGCAGTGGGACACGGGCTACGAGACGTTCCCGCCCACGAGCCTGCAGATCAGCAACATCCTCGCGGGCACCGGCGCCAACAACGTGATCCCGGGTGAGCTGCAGGTGCTGTTCAACCTGCGCTACAACCCGCACTGGGATGCGCCGGCGCTGGAGCGCGAGTGCGAGGCGATCGTCGCGCGCCACTGCAGCGACTACACCCTGGCGTGGCACCGCAGCGGTGAACCCTTCTATACGCCGGATGGCGACCTGCGCCGCGCGTGTCGGGAGGTGCTCGCCGGGTTCGCGGGCATGCCGCCGGAGGAGAGCACGGGCGGCGGGACCTCCGACGCGCGCTTCATCGCGCCCCTCGGGGCGCACTGCGTCGAGATCGGCCCGGTCAACGCGAGCATCCACAAGGTGGACGAGCACGTCCGGGTCGACGACCTCGAGCGCCTGCCGGACCTCTACCAGCGCCTGCTGGAGCGCCTTCTGGCCTGATGCTCACCGGCCGTAGACCGGCCGGCGCGGAGCATCGGCCCATGGCCCGGCTCAAGCTCGCCACGTACAACATCAACGGCATCCGCGCGCGACTGCCCGCGCTGCTGGAGTGGCTGGAACGGGAGCGCCCCGACATCGCCTGCCTGCAGGAGCTCAAGGCACCGGACGAAGCGTTTCCCGCTTCCGACGTCGAGCGGCTCGGCTATGGCGCGATCTGGCACGGGCAGAAATCGTGGAACGGCGTCGCGATCCTGGCGCGCGGCGCGCAGCCGGAAGAACGACGCAGGGGCCTCCCGGGCGATCCTGACGACACCCACAGCCGATACCTCGAGGCGAGCGTGCACGGCCTCGTCGTCGGCGCGCTCTACCTGCCCAACGGGAATCCGTGGCCAGGGCCGAAGTTCGACTACAAGCTCGCCTGGTTCGAGCGACTGATCCGTCACGCCCGCAAGCTGCTCGACGGCGGGGAACCCGTCGTGCTCGCCGGCGACTTCAACGTGGTCCCCACGGACGAGCTCGACATCTACGACCCGAAGTCCTGGCGGAAGGACGCGCTGCTGCAGCCGGAGAGCCGCGAGGCCTGGTTCCGCCTTCTGCAGCAGGGCTGGACGGACTCGCTGCGCACTGCGGTGGGCGACGCCAAGGTCTTCACGTTCTGGGACTATTTCAGGAAGCACTGGGAGCGCGATGCGGGACTCCGCATCGACCACCTGCTGCTGTCGCCGAACCTGAGCGGCATGCTCGCCGATGCGGGCGTGGACCGATGGGTGCGCGGCCGGCCGGGCGCGAGCGACCATGCGCCGACGTGGCTCGTACTCGATACGGACGGACGCGCTGCCCCTCGCACCGGGCGGACGCCCAAGAAGGCGGCCACGAAGCGCGCATCGACGGGCCGCCTCCCGGGCTCGAAGACCTCCGCGGCGAAACCAAAGGAGCCGGCTGCGACGAAGTCCGTGCCCCGCACCGCGTCCCCGCGGGGCGCAGCCGGGAAGGCGCAGGGGCGGGGGGCCAAGCCGGCGCGCAGCGCGGCGAAGACGGCCTCGTCGCGACGCCCCGCCAAACGCCCGCCCGCACCGCGCTGAAATCGCCGCGAGGCGAAAAAAAACCGCCCGGCGAACCGGGCGGTCTTCAGGTCGACGTCGTGTCGGGATCAGGTCCCGGTGCGCGCCGGCGTCTTGGCGTCGGCCGGGGTCGCGTCCGGCGCCTTGCTGTCGTCCGCGCCTGGTGCGGTGAGGCCACGGCGCTGCAGCAGCGGCTCGATCTTCGGCTCGTGGCCCGCGAAGTCGCGGAACAGCTTCATCGCGTCCTGGCTGCCGCCCTGCGACATCAGCGTCGCGCGCAGGTGGTCGCCGTTGGCGCGCGTCAGGCCGCCGTTCTGCTTGATCCACTGCACCGTGTTCGCGTCCAGCACCTCGGACCAGATGTAGGCGTAGTAGCCCGCCGAGTAGCCGCCCATGATGTGGCTGAAGTACGTGGTGCGGTAACGCGGCGGCACCGGCGCGAAGTCGAGCCCGTTCTTCCTGAGCGACGCGGCCTCGAATGCGATCACGTCCTTCGGCTCGGGGAGCTTGTCGCCGGTCGCCTGGTGCAGGTCCTGGTCGAGCATGGTCGAGGCCAGGTACTCGGTCGTCGCATAGCCCTGGTTGAACTTCGACGAGGCGAGGACCTTGTCGAGCAGCTCCTTCGGCATCGGCGCGCCGGTCTGGTAGTGCTTGGCGTAGTTCGCCAGCACGCTCGGCCAGTCGGCCCACATCTCGTTGACCTGCGACGGATATTCGACGAAGTCGCGCGGCACGCTGGTGCCCGAGAACGTCGGGTACTGCACGTTCGACAGCATGCCGTGGATGGCATGGCCGAACTCGTGGAACATCGTGGTCACCTCGTCCCAGGTCATCAGCGTCGGCTTGCCTTCGCTGGGCTTGGGGACGTTCTGGTGGTTCGCGACGACGGGCAGGGTGCCCATCAGCTTGGACTGGTCGACGTACGAGTTCATCCAGGCGCCGCCGCGCTTGGACGCGCGGGCATAGAAGTCGCCGAGGAAGATGGCCAGCTGCTTGCCATCCTTGTCGAAGACGTCGTACACGAGCACGTCCGGGTGGTAGGTCGGCAGGTCGGTGCGCTGCTTGAACGACAGGCCGTAGAACTGGTTGGCCGCGTAGAAGACGCCGTTCTCGAGCACGTTCTTCATCTCGAAGTACGGCTTGAGCTGGCTCTCGTCGAAGTTGTACTTCTCCTGGCGGACCTTCTCGGCGTAGTACTGCCAGTCCCACGGCTCGAGCTTGAAGGTCGGCTGCTTCTTCGCCTTCTGCTCCTTGTCGATCATCGCCTGGAGGTCGGCGGCCTCGCGCTTGGCGTTGGCCACCGCGGCCGGCGCCAGCTTGGCGAGCATCGCGTTGACGGCTTCCGGGGTCTGCGCGGTCTCGTCCTCGAGCACGTAGTGCGCATGGGTCGGGTAGCCGAGCAGCTTGGCGCGCTCGGCGCGCAGCTTGGTCACGCGCGAGACGATCGCGGTGTTGTCGAACTCGTTGCCGCGGCTGCCGCGCGCGATCGATGCCTTGTAGATGCGCTCGCGCAGGGCGCGGTTCTCGAGGTTGGCCAGCGCCGGCTGCTGCGTGGTGTTGAGCAGGGCGATGACGTACTTGCCCTCGAGCTTGCGCGCCTTCGCGGCCTCGGCGGCGGCGGCGATCTGCTCGTCGGACAGGCCCTTGAGCTCGTCGCGGCTGTCGACGACGACGGCGGAGGCGTTGACCTCGGCCAGGACGTTCTGGCTGAACTTCGTGCCCAGCTGCGCGAGCTCGGCGTTCATCGCCTTGAGCCTGGCCTTGTCGGCTTCGGACAGCTTGGCGCCGGCGCGGACGAGGTTGGTGTGGTAGCGCTCGATCAGGCGCACGGCTTCGGCGTCCAGGCCGAGGTCGTTGCGGGTGTCGTAGAGCGCCTTGATGCGCGCATACAGCGCCGGATTGAGGTTGATCGCGTCGGAATGCGCGGAGAACTTCGGCGCGTACTCGGCCTGCAGCTTCTCGCGGGCCGGGTTGGTGTCCGCGCTGGTCAGGTTGAAGAAGACGGAGGCGGCGCGCGACAGCACGCGGCCGGACTTCTCCAGCGCCACGATCGTGTTCTCGAAGGTCGGCTTCGCCTTGTTGTTGGCGATGGCCTCGACCTCCTTCAGCTGCTCGGCCATGCCGCGGTCGAACGCGGGGCCGAAGTCGGCGTCCTGGATCTTGTCGAACGCCGGGTACTGCAACGGGAGCGTGCTCTCGGCGAAGAAGGGATTCGCGGTCGCGTTCACGGTCGGCTGGGCCTTGGAGGACTGGGCGAGCACCGGCAGGGCGGTCGTGGAGAGGGCCACGGCCAGCGCGAGGGCGAGAGGATGCTTCATGGACGAACCTCGAGGGGGTGAATGCGGCGAGCCTAAACCAGCGGCGCTTTACGGACCCATGACGAAAGGCATAGGCGGGCTTAACGAGCGCGGCGCGCCCGGGAACCTTTCACGTACAGGCAACCGCTTACGGCGCAGTTTTCAGGTTTTCCCGCAGCTAGAGGAAGGAGCCACGATGGACATCCGCAGCGTCATGACCCCCGATCCCGCCACCTGTCAGGCGTCCACGCCCATCCGCGACGTCGCCCGACTGATGCTGTACAACGACTGCGGCCTGGTGCCGGTGATCGACGAGACGGGCAAGCCGGTCGGCACGGTCACGGACCGCGACATCGCCCTGCGCGTGGTCGCCGAGGGGCGCGACGTCCAGGAGTGCACGGCACAGGACTGCATGACCTCGCCGGTCACCACGGTCAGCCTCGACAGCAACCTCGCCGAGACCACCGACCTCATGGAGCGCGAGCAGGTGCGCCGCATGCTCGTGGTCGACCAGGACGGCCGCCTGTGCGGCATCGTCGCCCAGGCCGACATCGCGCTGAGCGGGCGCGACCGCCGGACCGCGGACCTCGTCGAGAAGGTCTCGCAGCCGCAGCAGCACTGACCGCGGTACGCGACGTCACCCCGGATGCCGCCCCGACGGGCGGCATCCGCATGTGCGGACCGGCCCATGCGCGCGGTCGCGACCCGGGAGTAGTCTCGCCTCCAGCCGGCCGACCGGCGTCCCCCGACCGCACTGGAGGTGCACCATGAGACTTCTCGCCGCCGGCATCGCGCTGGCCCTGTTCGCCGGCCATGCATGGAGCGCCGAGACGCTCCGCTACGTCGCCCTCGTCGACGGCGGCAAGAAGGCCGGCCATCACGTCGTCACGCGGGGGGACGACGGCGTCGTCCGCACCGACTTCGTCTTCAAGGACAACGGGCGTGGTCCGGAGCTCAAGGAGGAGTTCCAGCTCGCGGCGGACGGCACGTACACGCGCTACACGGTCAGTGGGACCTCGACGTTCGGCGCGAAGGTCAACGAGAGCTTCAGCCGCGACGGGGATCGCGCGACGTGGAAGAGCACGGCCGACAGCGGATCGAAGTCCGTCAGCGGCACGGGCCTCTATTCCCCGCTGGGCGGTACCCCGGAAGGCATTTCCGTCGCCATCGCCGCGCTCTCCAAGCGCACTGACGGCAAGCTGCCCCTGATTCCCGGCGGCACGCTGACGATGCGTGAGCTGGCGCGCGAGACCGTCCGCAGCGCGTCCGGCCAGCAGCGCGACGTGCGCCTGCTCGCCGTGACCGGACAGGGGCTGACGCCGGGCTTCGGCTGGTTCACCACCGACGCCGAACCGCGCCTCTTCGCCTTCATCTATCCCGGTTACCTGCAGCTGGTGCAGGAAGGCTGGGAGGGCAGCGCCAAGGCGCTGGAGGAGCGCCAGAAGGCGGCCGAGGGCGAGCTGCTCGTCGCGATGCAGCAGCGCCTCGGCAAGCCGCTGCCGGGCGCGACGCTCATCCGCAACGTGCGCGTCTTCGACAGCGAGGCGGCGAAGCTCGGCGAGCCGAGCGACGTGCTCATCCGCGACGGGAAGATCGTTTCCGTCGTCGCGACGTCGGCCACCGCGCCGAAGGCCGACCGCACCATCGACGGCAACGGCCGCGTCCTGCTGCCGGGCCTGTTCGACATGCATGGGCATGTCGGGCGCTGGGATGGCGGCCTGAACCTCGCGGCCGGCGTCACCACCGTGCGCGACATGGGCAACGACAACGCTACGTTGCAGCAGCTGATCGCGCAGGAGAAGGCGGGCACGCTGATGTCGCCGCGCGTGGTGCCGGCGGGCTTCATCGAAGGCGAGAGCCCGATGTCCGCGCGCAACGGCTTCGTCATCAAGGACCTCGACGGCGCGAAGAAGGCGGTCGACTGGTATGCGGCCAACGGCTACCCGCAGGTGAAGATCTACAACTCGTTCCCGAAGGCGATCCTGCGCGACACCGCGGCCTACGCGCACTCCAGGGGCCTGCGCGTGAGCGGCCACGTCCCGGCGTTCATGCGAGCGCGCGACGTGGCCGAGCAGGGCTACGACGAGATCAATCACGTCAACCAGCTGCTCCTGAACTTCTTCGTCACGGACACGACGGACACGCGGACCCTCGAGCGGTTCTACCTGCCGGCGAACCGGACGGCGGACCTCGACCTCGACGGCAAGGAGGTGCAGGACTTCATCGCGATGCTGGCGGCGCGGAAGATCGCGATCGATCCGACGCTCGCGACGTTCGAGTTCATCCACCAGCGCGACGGCGAGATGTCGCCGATCGTGGCGGCGGTGGCCGAGCACCTGCCGCCGGACGTGACGCGCAGTCGACTCGCCGCGGAGATGAACATTCCGGACGATGCGACGGCATCGAAGTACGACAGGTCGTTCGCGAAGATGGTCGACTTCGTCGGGCGCATGTACCGCGCGGGCGTTCCGCTGCTGGCGGGCACCGACGAGATGCCGGGGTTCACGCTGCATCGCGAGCTCGAGCTCTACACGCAGGCCGGCCTGACGCCGGTCCAGGCGCTGCAGGTGGCGACGTTCAACGCGGCGAAGCATGCGCGTGCGACCGACCGCGGCCGCGTCGCGCCGGGCATGCTGGCCGACCTGGTGCTCGTCGACGGCGATCCGACGCAGGACATCACGAAGCTCCGCAACGCGGCCCTGGTGATCAAGGGCGACCGGGCCTACGTGCCGGCACAGATCCACGAGACCCTCGGAATCCGCCCGTTCGCGCCCGGTGTGACCCTGCTGCGTCGCCACCATCATTGAGCTCGGAGCAGGCAGCGGCAGTCCGTTGGCTGCCGCTGCGGCGCCGGTCGTGGACCGAGGGCGGGTTCGCCCGGCCACTCACGCCGCGATTCAAGGACCGCGTCCCGTTCGGATAGGCCCGTCGGGCGCTGGATCGCGCGGGCGCCGGCCGCGCTGAGGACTTCACGCCGGTAGCGCTCGGCGCGCCGGGCACGGCTCGGTCGAGCGGGCGAGTGTCGGGCCTACTTCTCGACGAACGCGCGCTCGAAGACGTACTGGCCCGGTACGCCGATGCGCGGCGCGGCGGTGAAGCCGCGACCGTCCAGCAGGGCACGGAAGTCGGCGAGCATCTGCGGGCTGCCGCAGATCATGGCGCGGTCCTGTGCGGGGTCGAGCGGTTCGATGCCGAGCTGTTCCATCATCAGGCCCGAGGCCATCAGGTCGGTGAGGCGGCCGCGGTGGCTGGCGCCGTCGACGACGAACTCCTCGCGGGTCACCGCGGGGTAGTACAGCAGCTTGCGTCGGATCTCCTCGCCGAGGAACTCGTGGCGCGGCAGCTCATGGACGATGTAGTCGCGGTAGGCGAGGTCCTTTGGCTCGCGCACGCCGTGGCAGAGGATCACGCGCTCGAAGCGCTCGTACGTCTCGGGGTCCTTGACGATCGACAGCCATGGCGCGAAGCCCGTGCCCGTGCCGAGCAGGTACAGGTTGCGGCCGGGGTGGAGGTCGTGGATCAGGAGGGTGCCGGTCGGCTTGCGGCCGATGAGCACGGTGTCGCCCGGGCGGATGTGCTGCAGGCGCGAGGTCAGCGGGCCGTCGGGCACCTTGATGCTGAAGAACTCGAGCTGCTCCTCCCAGTTCGCGCTCGCGATCGAGTACGCGCGCATCAGCGGGCGGCCCTCGACCTGCAGCCCGATCATCACGAACTGCCCGTTGTCGAACCGGAAGCCGTCGTCGCGGGTGGTGGTGAAGCTGAAGTAGGCATCCGTCCAGTGGCGGACGTCGAGCACGGTCTCCGTGCCGAAAGGCGAGGACATCGAAGCGGGCTGCGCGTGGGGAACCGCGAATTCTAGCGGAGCCGGTCCGCGCCGGCCGCGTCGCCCTGCGGCGGCGACGCAGACGGCGGTGGCCGCGACGACTCGGCTTCGGGGCTGGAGACGGCTTCGCGGTGCGCCTGCGCGGCGTCGACCGCAGCGGCTTCGAGCGCGCGCTCGTCGGTGGCGCCCGTGGCGCCGGTCGCTTCCTGGGTCGCCTGGGTCGTGGTCGCCGCGGCGGTGGCCGCCTCGCCGAGGGTCGGACGGACCTCGTCACGGCCGACCTCGCGGGCGATCTCGTCGATCCAGCGCCGTTCGATCAGGCCGAGGTCGGCGGCGTGCTCGGCGATCGCGCGGCTGTCGCGCGCCAGCAGCATCGGCACCTTCGTGCCGGCCACACGCTCGATATGTCCGTCCACCGCGCGGTCGTAGGCCGAGGTGACGTCGGGATCCACGTCGCGGATGTAGATGGCGACGATGCGGTCGCCGAACTCCTGCGCCGCCTCCGCATAGAGTTCGGCGTCGGCCTGGCCGCTATCGCCGAGCAGCACCCAACGCAGATGGGGGAACCGGGCGATGAGCTCGCGCGCCCGCTCGAGCTTGTGGCCGTGGCCCCTGGTCTTGATGAACTTGCCGGTGTCCGTGCCGAGGTCGCGCAGGAAAACGGGCCCGGGCGGGATCCCGTTGAGCTCCATGAAATCCTCGAGCAGGTCGTAGAGGTTCCAGGGCGAGCTTGAGACGTAGAAGATCGGCACGCGGCCCTGGCCGTCGGTCCCGGCCTGCAGCGCCTGGTAGAGCTTGGCGACGCCCTTGAGCGGCTTGCGCGTCCGCGCGTTGTGCAGGAACGTCAGCTGCGCGGCGGTCTTCCAGTTGGTGATGCCGCTCTGCAGGATCGTGTCGTCGATGTCGGAGATCACGCCGATGCCCGCGTCGGGATGCACCTGCAGGACGGGCTGCGGCGTGAGCAGGGTGCCGTCAGGCAGGCTCGCGGCCGCATTGCTCCAGAGCGCGTCGATCGTGGCCGGCCCCGGCAGGCTCGCCTGGAAATAGCCCTCGTGGTCCGTCACCACCTCGACGACGTGCGTCCCGAACTGCACCTTCACCGGCTGCCCGGGCACTTCGTCGCTCTCGAACCGGCGATAGGTGTTGAGCAGGTTGTCCCACCAGCTGTCGGCTTCGCCCGGACCGCCCTCGGGCTTCTCGGACAGCACCCGCCCGATCATCTGCACCCCCTTCGTGTCGCCCCAGCCGCGGTAGGCGGCGATGTGGCGCGGGCGGTTGACGCGGAAGACGCGATGGAAGCGCTGTCGCGCCGCGTCGACGTAGTCGTCGGCATGGATCACGGCCGACTGCAGGTACTGGCGGACGTAGGCGGGCGTCTGGGGCTCGGAGGCGTCGCTCATCGGAGGCCGGAAACGGAAACGGGCGGCCAGTGTCGGGCCGCCCGTCTCAAAGATTCGTGCACGGCCGCCGGCGGATGCCGGCCGGCACGTCAGCGCGCGGCCGTGTGCAGCTTCGAGCCGCCGCTGTTGCAGGCGAGCATGCGCGAGGTGCGCAGGAAGGCCGGGTCGGGATAGTAGGAGAAGACGAACTGCCCGCCCTTGAGCGTGTCGATCATCTCGCGGGCCACCTGGGCGCGCACCGCCGGGCAGCCGTGGCTGCGGCCGAGGCGCCCACGCGCCTGTGCCGCGGCCGGATCGACGTACGGCGCACCGTGCATGACGATCGCCCGCGCGCGGGCCTGGTCGTTGAAGCCCGGGTCCAGGCCGTCCATGCGCAGCGAGTACCCGTTGCCGCCGTGGTAGGTCTCGGCGGTCCGGAACAGGCCGAGCGAGGTCTGATGGCTGCCTTCGCGGTTGGAGAAGTTGCGCGCGTAGTTCTCGCCGGTGCCCTGGCCGTGGGCCACGTGCTCCGCGTACAGCAGCCGGTCGTCGCGCAGGTCGAAGACCCACATGCGCTTGGCCGTGGACGGCTTCGAATAGTCGATCACCGCGAGCTTCTGGCCCGCGCCGGTGGCGTCGCCATTGGCGATCGCGCAGTCGCGCGCCTTGAGGGCGAGGTCCATGACGTCGACGCCCAGGCCCGGCGCGAGAGCGGCGAGGCGCGCGGCGCGGCTGACCTGCGGGACGACCGCGCCGGCCGGCGCGACCGGCAGCGACGGCGCAGCCGCCGGACGTGCGGGCACGTTCGGCTCGGCGATGGTCATGGCAGGCAGCAGGCACGCGGCGATCGCCGCCGCGAAAACGGAAAGGCGCATGGGCATGGACCTCGGTCGTTGCGGTCGCTTCAGGGAGGTCGCGCTCCCGTGAAGCCATGCGCCTACTCTAGGCCCGTCACGCCTGCGTGCAAGCAGCCGTCATTCAGTTGTTCAGGCGCGGTCGACCGGCGGTTCAGCGCACGCCGGTCTCCTCGCGCGGCTTGGCGCGACGGTCCGTGATCAGCACGCTAACCACCACGAACAGGCCGAGCACCGCGGCGATGATGAACAGCACGATCGCGATGGCGGGGTAGCCCATCAGCGTGAAGCCCGAGTTGGTCCGCATCATCAGGGCGGACGAGACCAGAAGGGCCGCGATGATCAGGCCCATCGTGATGCGGTTCGCGATCTTCTGCAGGTTCTCCATCATCTTGGAGTCGTCCAGACCCTCGAGCCGCACCTGCAGCCGGTTGTCCGCGAGCAGCGTGAGCAGGTTGTTCAGCTTGCGCGGTGCCTCGCGCACCAGGCCCTCGACCTCGATCAGCTCGCCGGCCAGGCCGGCCGGGGAGAGCGACTTGCGCAGACGCTGGCTCATCACCTCGTTGAGGTGCTCGCGGACCACTTCCTTGGCGTCCATCTCCGGATCGAGCGCATCGCAGATGGACTCGAGGTTGAGCAGCGTCTTGCCCAGCAGGCTCAGTTCGGGTGGCGTGCGCAGCCCGCAGGAAGTGCCCACGCGGGTCAGGTCCAGCACCAGGCGGCCTTCGGAGACCGTGCGCCCGCCCGAGCGCGCGGCATAGGACGAGACGAGCTGCCCGACCTCGCGCATGTAGCGCTCCTCGTCGAAGTCCTCGAGCCGCGTACTGATCGCGATGCCTTCGTTGGCGACGTCCTCGCCCCGGCCATCCACCGCCGCGAAGAGCAGCTTCAGCAGGCGGTCCCGGCGCTTCGGCGGCACGTGCGCGATCATGCCGAGGTCGAAGATCGCCAGCCGGCCGTCGGTGGTCAGCAGCAGGTTGCCCGGATGCGGATCGGCATGGATCTCGCCGTGCACGAAGGCCTGGTCGAGGTAGCCGCGAAGCAGTGCGGAGGCCAGCTCGCCGAGCGGTTTCTCGGTGCGCTCCAGCCCGGTGATCTCGGTGACCTTTCGACCATGGATCAGGTCCATCGTCAGCACGCGCTTGCCCGACAGGCTCCAGACGGGCGCCGGCACGACGATCTGCGGGTACTGCCGCAGGCGCTCGGCGAAGCGCTGCAGGTTCTCGGCCTCGACGCGGTAGTCGAGCTCGGCGATCAGCGTACGACTGAACTCGGCCACCCAGTCGCCGAACTTCAGGCGCCGCCCGATGTCGGTGCCGCGCTCGACCTTGCTGCCGATCGACTTGAGGGCCTCGAGGTCGGTGCGCACGCTGGCGAGGGCCTCCGGGCGCTGCACCTTCACCGCGACCTCGCGACCGTCGCGCAGCGTCGCCCGGTGCACCTGGGCCAGCGAGGCGCTGCCGATGGGCTTCTCGTCGAAGCTGGCGAACATCTTGCTGATGCGCACGCCGAGCTCCTCCTCGATGACCTGGCGCACGGTCTGGTAGGGGAGCTCGACCACGTTGTCCTGCATGCGCTCGAGCGCATTGAGGTAGTCGGCGGGGACCATGTCCGGACGCGTGGAGAGCGCCTGGCCGAGCTTGATGAAGGTGGGCCCGAGCGATTCGAGGTCCCGCACGAACTCCTCGGGCTTGCCGGGCTCGGTCCGCTCCGTCTCGGCGTCGACCTCCTGAAGCATCGCATCCTGGTCGAGCCCGCTGAAGACGCCTGCGCTCCTGTACTTGATCAGGAACCGCAGGATCTGCGCGGTGCGGGCGAAGCCGGTGGTGTGCTCGGACATGGGAGGTCTCCGTGGGTCCGGGCAGCCTAGGCGTCGCGCCGTCAACGCCGCTTCATCGCCCGTCGAGCAGCATGCGCGAGTGGACGGCGCGCGCACGGTCTGGACGGTGGGACATTCCACGCATCCCTGGGAGGCGTTCGTCGCCATGCTGCAGGCGGCCCGGATCACGGCGGTAGTGGACGTGCGGCTGCTCGCCGGTTCGCGCCGGCATCCGCAGTTCAACAGCGACGCGATGGCGCTCGCCCTCCCGCAGGCGGGCATCCGCTACGTGCCGATGCGCGACCTCGGCGGGCGGCGGCGGCCGCGGCCCGACACGCGCAACACCGCGTGGCGGCATCCTGCGTTCCGCGGCTACGCGGACTACATGGAGACCCCCGCCTACCGCGAAGCGCGCGAGCGCCTCGCGGCGCTGGCCGAATCCGAGAGGACCACGGTGATGTGCGCCGAGGCGGTGTGGTGGCAATGCCATCGCAGTCTGATCTCCGACGACTTCAAGGCCGACGGCTGGACCGTGCTGCACCTGCAGGCCGGCGGCCGCGTCAGCGAGCATCCCTACACGGGCGCGGCGCGGATCGTCGACGGCCGGCTCGACTACTCCGAACACGAGATCCAACCACCGCTGCTGTAGGACGGCGCGCGTCCCGAGGACGCGGGGACGCGCGCCGAACGGCGGATCCGCGTGACGATACCGCCGGTCGCCACGCGCAGTCCGTCAGACGGCGTCGCGATACGGCCGCAGCATCTGCCAGTGCGTGACGGTCTCGCCGATGAGCTCGAAACCGAGCCGCTCATACAGCGCCCGCGCGGGATTGACCTTCAGCACCTGCAGCCAGACCGCGCGCGGCGCGGCCTCCCGGATGACCGCCTGCATGGCCTGCGTGCCGTGCCCCCGTCGTTGGTGCGCCGGGGCGATCGCGATCGACAGCAGCCGCGCCGCGTCCCCGGCGGGATCGACTTTCACGAAGCCGATGGGCACGCCCCACGCTTCGATGACCCGCAGCTTCGCGGGCTCGAACCAGGCGTGGAAGCGTCGCTCCTGGTCATCGTCGTCCCACTGACCCCACGTGCGTTCCACGTAGCCGCGCAGCGTGGCGACGTGCAGGTCCCAGCAGAAGCGCCGGTCAGCTTCCGTCGCGGCGCGAAACGCCAGCATGGTCAGCCGCGCTTGGCCCGCGCGAATGCCTCGGCGAGCGCATTGTTCGCCGGCGCGGGTTGCGCCTTAGGCGCCGGGCGCGCGCCGCGGTCCGCGCCGGAGCGCGGCTGCGACGGGGCACCGCGCGATGGACCCGCGCCGGTCCGCTCGCCCCGCGCGGGGCGCGGCGCCGCATCGTCGAGCCGGCACGACAGCCCGATCCGCTTGCGCGGTACGTCGACCTCCATCACCCGCACCTTGACGATGTCGCCGACCTTGACCACGTCGCGCGGGTCCTTCACGTAGGTGTCGGAGAGCGCGGAGATGTGCACGAGGCCATCCTGGTGCACGCCGATGTCGACGAACGCGCCGAAGGCCGCCACGTTCGTGACGACGCCTTCGAGGACCATGCCCTCGCGGAGGTCCTTGATGTCCTCGACGCCCTCGGCGAAGCGCGCCGCCTTGAACTCGGGGCGCGGGTCGCGGCCGGGCTTCTCGAGCTCCTTGAGGATGTCGCGTACGGTCGGGACGCCGAAACGGTCGTCGACGAACTGCTCGGCCTTGAGTCCGCGCAGGAACGCGGCGTCGCCGATCAGGGCGCGGATCGGCTTGCCGGTCGTCGAGACGATGCGCTCCACCACCGGATAGGCCTCGGGGTGCACCGCGCTGGCGTCGAGGGGCTGGTCGCCGTCGTCGATGCGCAGGAAGCCCGCGCACTGCTCGAACGTCTTGTCGCCGAGCCGCGGCACCTTCAACAGGTCCCTGCGGGTCTTGAACGGGCCGTTGGAGTCGCGATGGCGCACGATGTTCTCCGCGACCGTCGAGCCCAGGCCCGACACGCGGGCGAGCAGGGCGGCCGAGGCGGTGTTGACGTGCACGCCGACAGCGTTCACGCAGTCCTCGACCCGCGCGTCGAGCGCACGGGCCAGCCGGTACTGGTCGACATCGTGCTGGTACTGGCCGACCCCGATCGCCTTGGGTTCGATCTTCACCAGCTCGGCGAGCGGGTCCTGCAGGCGTCGCGCGATGGAGACGGCCCCGCGCAGGGAGACATCGACGTCCGGGAACTCCCGTGCCGCGACCTCGGACGCCGAGTAGACGGACGCGCCGGCCTCGCTCACGACGATCTTCGTCAGGCGCAGGTCGGGGGCCAGCCGGATGAGGTCGGCCGCGAGCTTGTCGGTCTCGCGCGAGGCGGTGCCGTTGCCGATCGCGATCAGCTCGACGCCATGCTGCGTGCAGAGGCGGCGGAGCGTGGCGAGCGACTGATCCCACTGCCGGCGCGGCTCGTGCGGATAGATCGTCTCGGTGGCGACGAGCTTGCCCGTGCGATCGACCACCGCGACCTTCACGCCGGTGCGCAGGCCTGGATCGAGGCCGAGCACGGTACGCGGCCCGGCGGGCGCGGAGAGCAGCAGGTCCTTGAGGTTGTCGCCGAACACCTCGATCGCCTGTGCCTCGGCGCGCTCACGTGCCTGGGCGATCAGGTCGAGCATCAGGTGCAGGTGCAGCTTCGCCTTCCAGGTCAGGCGTGCGCAGTCCATCAGCCACTGATCGGCGGCGCGGCCCTCGTTGCGGATGCCCGCGTGCGCGGCGACGCGGCCGGTCGCCTGCAGGTGGCCGGCCTCGGCGTCGGTGCCGGGGTCGAGATCGATCTGAAGGAACTCCTCGCGCCGGCCGCGCAGCAGCGCGAGCATGCGGTGCGAAGGGATCTTCGACAGCGGCTCGGCGTGGTCGAAGTAGTCACGGTACTTCGCGCCCTCGGCCTCCTTCCCCTCGATCACCCGCGAGCGGATGACGCCGACCTGCGTGAGCCAGTCGCGCAGGCCGCCGACGAGGTGCGCGTCCTCGCCCCAGCGCTCCATCAGGATCGCGCGTGCACCGTCGAGCGCGGCTTTCGCATCGACGACGCCCTTGTCGGCGTCGACGTACGCGGCCGCGACCGCATCGGGCGCCTGCGTGGGATCGGCCAGCAGCGCGTCGGCGAGCGGCTCGAGCCCGGCCTCGCGCGCGATCTGCGCGCGCGTGCGGCGCTTGGGCTTGTACGGAAGGTAGAGGTCTTCCAGCCGCGCCTTGCTGTCGGCCGCGAGCAGGTCCGCACGGAGCTCGTCGGTGAGCTTGCCCTGCTCGTCGATGCTGGCGATCACCTGCGCCCGGCGGTCCTCGAGCTCGCGGAGGTATGCCAGTCGCGTCTCGAGCTCGCGCAGCTGCGTGTCGTCGAGTCCGCCGGTGACTTCCTTGCGATAGCGCGCGATGAAGGGGACGGTCGCGCCCTCGTCGAGCAGGGCGACGGCGGCGTCGACCTGGGCGGGCTTCGCGCCGATCTCCTCGGCGATGCGGCGGGCGATGTGCTGCGCGGTGCTGCGATCCTGCATGGCGGGTCTGCGTGGAGCGGGGCCGCGATTGTGGCCGTGCCGGCGCGGAGCGTCATCGTTGACAAGCGCCGCCGCGGAGGCTCGTGGCGGGCGTGTCCCGGTTCAGCTTCGCCGCGCGGTGGCCCGTGGTCGGTGGAGCGCCTCCCGGACGGTCGCGGGATCAGCGCGGGGGCTCGATCCGGAGCAGTTCGCCGTCACTCTCGTCGGTGAGTACATAGAGGTTCCCGTCGGCGCCCATGCGCACGTCGCGGATGCGCCGCTGGCGGTCCTCGAGCAGGCGCTCCTCGCCGGTGATGCGGTCGCCGTCGAGCGTCAGCCGGATCAGGGCGCGTCCGGCGAGGGCGCCGAGGAACAGCGAGTCGTTCCACTTCGACTGCGGCCGCCCCGTGTAGAACGCCATGCCCGAGAGGCCCGGCGACTTCTCCCAGACATGGTGCGGGGGCTCCGTACCGGGCGCCGACTCGCCCACGGCCTCGGGAATCGCGAGACCGCTGTAGTTGATGCCGTGCGTCGCGATCGGCCAGCCGTAGTTCCGCCCGGCGCGCGGCAGGTTGATCTCGTCGCCTCCGCGCGGGCCGTGCTCGGCTTCCCAGAGCACGCCCGTGCGCGGGTCGACCGCGAGCGACTGGCTGTTGCGATGCCCGAGGCTCCAGATTTCCGGACGGGCATCGGCGCGCAGGGCGAACGGATTGTCGTCGGGCACGCTGCCGTCGAGGCGCAGGCGCACCAGCTTGCCCTGCAGCATCGCGAGCTTCTGCGCCGTCGCACGCTCGTTGCGCTCGCCCTGGCTGATGAAGACGTGGCCGGTGCGGTCGAAGGCGATGCGCGAGCCGAAGTGATAGCCGCCTTCCATCTTCGGCAGCTGACGGTACACGCGCCGGAAGCCGTCGATGCGATCCGCACCGAGGGTCGCGAAGCCGACCGCCGTCCCGGCGAAATCCCCGTCGCCGGGCTCCGCATAGCTGAGCCAGATGCGGCGGTTCCCGGCGAAGCCCGGATCGAGCACGACGTCGAGGAGGCCGCCCTGGCCCTCGGCGTAGACCGCGGGCACGCCCGCGAGCGGCGCGGAGACCGTTCCGGTAGGCGAGATGCGCCGCAGGCGGCCCGGCCGCTCGGTCACGAGGAAGCCGCCGTCGGGGAGCGGCGCCACGGCCCACGGATGCTCGAGGCCGCGGACGATCGTCGTGACCCGGATCGGGCCGGCCTGCGTCGGTGATTCGGACGGGGCCGCCCCCGTCGCGGCGGGCGTCTGGGTCGGGCCACCGTCGCAGGCGACGAGTGCGAGGGCAAGGAGCGGGGCGGCGATGCGGTGCGGCATGGAATCTCCTGTCAGCGGTAACCGGCGGCCTGCAGTTCGAACAGTTCGGCGTAGCGGCCCCGCTGGCGCATCAGCTCCTCGTGGGTGCCGGATGCCTCCAGCCGACCGTCCGCGAGCACGAGGATACGGTCGGCCATGCGCACGCTGCTGAAGCGGTGGGAGATCAACACCGCCGTGCGGCCTTCGCCCAGGTCGCGGAACCGCTGGAACACGTCGAACTCGGCACGGGCGTCGAGCGCGGCGGTGGGTTCGTCGAGGATCATGACCTGCGCATCCCGCATGTAGGCTCGCGCGATCGCGATCTTCTGCCACTGCCCGCCGGACAGGTCCACGCCCGTGCGGAAGCGCCGGCCGACCACCTGGGCGTAGCCCTGCGGCAGGGATTCGATCATCGCGTCGGCCATCGCGCGTCGCGCGGCGTCGCGGATGCGCGCGGCGTCGTGCATCGCCTCGAGGCGCCCGACGCCGATGTTCTCCCCGGCAGTGAGGTGGTAGCGGACGAAGTCCTGGAAGATGACGCCGATGTTGCCGCGCAGGTCGTCGAGGTCGTATTCGCGCAGGTCACGCCCGTCGAGCAGCACGCGACCTTCGTCCGGGTCGTACAGGCGGGCAAGCAGCTTCACCAGCGTGGTCTTGCCGGCGCCGTTCTCGCCGACGAGTGCGAGCACCTCGCCCGCCCGCAATTCGAACGAGAGGTCGCGGAGCGCCCACCGCTCCGCACCCGGATAGCGGAAGCCGACGCGCTCGAAAGCGAAGCCGCGCGCGATGGGGCGCGGCACCGCCACCGGATTCGCGGGCGAGCGGATCTCCGGCTCGATCTCGAAGAAGGAGAACAGGTCGTCGAGATAGAGCGCCTGGCCCGCGATCTGCGAGAAGCCCACGAGCAGGCCTTCGAGCAGCTGGCGCAGCCGCAGGAAGCTGCCGGCGAGGAAGGTGAGGTCGCCGATGCTGAAATCGCCGCGCAGCGTGCGCCAGACGATGTAGGCATAGGCGACGTAGTAGCCCAGCGTGCCGAGCGCGGCGAGCAGCGTGCCCCACAGCGCGCGGCGACGGGCGAGGGCACGGTTGGCGGCGTAGAACCGGTCGGCCAGCTCGCGGAAACGCGCGATGAGGAAGCGGTGCAGCCCGAAGATCTTCACTTCCTTCGCCGTTTCGACGCTCGCCCCGGTCTGGCGCACGTACTCGAGCTGCCGGCGCTCGGGCGTCCACTGGAAGTTGAGCGAGTAGCCGAGGGCGTTGAAGTGCGACTCGCCGATGAAGGCGGGGACGAGGCCCACCGCGAGCAGCACGATCAGCCACGGCGCATAGACGACGAGCCCGACCGCGAAGCCGACGACGGTGATCGCGTCCTGCACCTGGCCGAACAGCTGGCCCATCAGGTTCATGCGTCCCATCGTCTGGCGACGCGCGCGGTCGAGCCGGTCCTGCAGCTCGGGGTCCTCGAAGTCCTCGAGGTCGAGCGTCGCCGCGTGCTCCATGAGCCGCACGCTCGTGGCGTTGGTGAAGAGCTCCGAGAGCAGGGCGTCGGTGTAGCTCACCGCCCGGCCGAGAAGGTCGGACAGGACGGCGAGGCCGAGTTCCAGGGCCACCAGGCCGGCGAGTCGGTCGAGGAGGCCGGTATCCCACGACGCCTGGAGCGCGGTGCCCGCGGGAACCACGTCCACGAGCCGTACGGTCTCGTCGATGATCAGCTTGCCGACGTAGAGGAGCGCGATCGGCAGGAATGCACGGGTCAGGCGGAGCAGCAGGCCTGCGCTCGTCAGTCCCGGACTGGCTCGCCAGATCTCGCGGAGGAACGGGGGGAGGTTGCGCAGCGCGTCGAAGCGCTCGCGCAGGCTCGGCTGCGCGCGAGGCGGGGCGGCGGGGGGCATGCCGCATTGTGCGGAGGGCGCGACGCAGCGGCCGGTGAAACCGGGCCGGAGATGGAGCGGGCTGCACAGATTCTTGTCGCAGCGGCTCCGCACAATGCCGAGGTCGCCGTCCACGGCGATCGATGCGGCCGCGTTCCTGCGCGCGCACCGCGTGGAAGCCCATGATCCGACGTTCGACCACATCGCCAGCCGAGGCCGGATCCCCCCTCCGCCGCCTCGGCGCCATCGGCAGGCTCCTGCGGGCGCCTGCCGGACTCGGTATCGCGCTCGCCGCGGTGGCGTGGGGGAGCCTGCGCGTGGACGACGTGCTGGCAGGCCTCGCGTGGGGCCTGATCGCTGGCGCCTGGGCCGGGATGTGGATCGGGCGACGCATGCCCGGCCCCGCCGATCTCCGGTGGCTCCTCCCGTTTCCCATTCTGTCCGCGGGCTTCGTCCTGGGAGGGCTGGGACCGGGGCCGGCCATTGTCGCCGCGCTGTCCCTCGTCGGCGTGTGCGCGGCGGCCCGGTACCTTCCCGCGCGCTGGGCGGCGGGCGAATTCGAGGAGCCGCGGGGCGCCGCCTTAGCGCTCGCGATGCTCGCCGCGGGCGCGCCGGTGCTCGCGGCGACGCCCGGGGTGCTGTCTGGTGGCGGAGCGGATGTCGTCACCTGGCCGGCGATCGCGGTCGGCGTGGTGGCGGCCTTCGCCTGCGCGCTCGCCTTCGCCACCGACCGGGAGGAAGACCCCTTCGCGGAGAGCCCCGACCGTCGCGGCATCGTCCTCGCCATCCTGCTCGCGCTCGTCACCGTCGCGCTCGGCGCCTGGGCACCGCGCCTCGTGCCCCTGTCGGTCCTCGGGCTCGTCGCCTACGCCGCCGCGGGCCGCCCGCGCACGCTCGCCATCGTCGCGGGCTTGCTCGCGGCGCTCGCCGCGGGGGTCGCGTCCTATCGCCCGGCGTGGCTTGGCACGGCCTTCGGCGGATGGGCGCCCGGGCCGGTGCTCGCCCTCCTGGCTGCCGGCCTCGCCGTGGCCTTCGTCGCCAGCCTCGTCGTCTTCCAGCGCGACCGTCTCCGCGTGCGCCTGCGGGCAGCGAGTTCCCACCTGCTCACGCTCGCCGAGAAGAGCCCCGGCCTGGTCGCGACGCTCGACCGCGAGCTCCGCCACCGCAACGTCAACCAGGCCTACGCCGCGTGGGCCGGGATGCGTGCGGAGGCCCTCGCCGGCGTCCCGCTCGACGTCCCGCTCGGCGCGGACGCCGTCGCGCGCATGCGGACGAGCCTGCAGCGTGCGCTCGCCGGCGCGTCGCAGGCGTTCCAGGTCGACGCACGCGACCGTTCGCTCGACGTCCGCCTCGAGCCGTGGTTCGGGCTGGACGGTGCGATCGCGGGTGTCCACCTGCTGGCGGAGGACGTCACGTGGCGCGGCCAGCACGAGCGCGACATGCGCTCGCTCGTCGCCGCGACGCCCGAGCCCACGCTCGTGCTGGAGGAGAACGGACTGATCCTGTTGTACAACGATGCTGCGCTGGCGCTGTTCGGCGCGGAGCCGAAGGACCTGGTCGGCACGCCGCTCACCGCATGGCTCGCCGAGGCGAACCCGCGGCCCGGGGATCCGGCATCCGCGGGACTTCGGGCGCGACGACTCGACGGCCGCCTGTTCCCGGTCGAGCTGCGGCTGGGCTCGATGCCCGGCGAGCACGGCGGGCGCTCCGTCGTGTCGCTGCGCGATCTGTCGGAGCAACGCGCGCTCGAGGAGCAGGCGAGGCATGCGCGCGAACAGGCGCAGGCCACGCTCGATTCCATCGGCGACGCCCTCGTCGTGTGCGACCCGTCCGGCATGATCACCGCGTTCAATCCCGCGGCCTCGGAACTGACCGGCTGGTCGCGCGAGGAGGCTGTCGGACGCGCACTGGAAGACGTCGTCCGGCTCGTCGAGCCCGCGAAGGGCATGCCGCAGCCCTCGGTGCTTCGCGACGTCCTGCGTAGCGGGCGCGCGACGCGCTTGGAGGGCGAACGCGAACTGGTGCGGCGCGACGGAAGCCACCGCCCGATCGAGGAATCAGCGTCGCCGCTGTATGACCGCGAACGCCGGGCCATCGGCGCCGTGCTGATGTTCCACGACGTCACGCACGTACGTGAGCAGGCACAGGCGCTGTCGCACATGGCGCAGCACGACTACCTGACCGGCCTGCCGAACCGCGTGCTGTTCCAGGACCGGCTCACGCAGGCGCTCGCCACGGTCGGGCAGGGCGGCAAGGGCGCCGTGCTGTACATGGACCTCGACAAGTTCAAGCCCATCAACGACACGCTCGGCCATCCCGTCGGCGACAAGGTGCTGCAGGAGGTCGCGCGCCGGCTACGCGCCTGCGTGCGCGAGGACGACACCGTGAGCCGTCAGGGCGGCGACGAATTCGTGCTGCTGCTGGTGCGACTGGCGGATCCCCGTGACGCCGCGCGCGTGGCCGAGAAGCTCATCCGCAGCATCGAGGAGCCCATCGAGGTCGACGGGCACGAGCTGCGCGTGGGCGCGAGCGTGGGCATCTCGCTGTTTCCGCAGGACGGACGCGATGCGCGGACGCTGATGAAGCAGGCCGATACGGCGCTCTACCACGTGAAGGAGTCCGGACGCGGTCGGTACAGCTACTTCACCTACCAGATGGGCGAGCACGCGGACGCGCGCATGCGCATGGAGCACGATCTGCGGCTCGCGCTGATGGCGGAGGACTTCGTACTGGATTACCAGCCCGTGGTCGATGCGCGCGATGGTCGCTTCCGGGCGGTCGAGGCCCTGCTGCGCTGGCGCCGCATGGACGGCACCGTGCTGCTGCCCGAGACGTTCCTGTCGGTCGCCGAGGAGACGGGCCTGATCCTGCAGATCGATGAATGGGTGATGCGCAAGGCATGCCTGCAGACCGCGGCCTGGCAGCAGGCCGGCCTGCCGCACCTCCCGGTGTCGATCAATGTCTCGCTGGCGCGTTTCGACGCCGCGCGGCTGCTCGCCCAGCTCGATGCCGCGCTCGGCGAGGCCACGCTCGACCCGAAATGGCTCGAGGTCGAATTCCGTGGCGAGCAGCTGTTCCGGCTCGGCCCGGCCGGCCGCGCGCTGGTGGAGGACCTGCGGGCGATGGGCGTCAAGGTCGCCGTCGACGATGCGGCGACGTCGCAGGCCAGCGTGGCGCAGCTCGTGGACTTCGGTTTCGACGCGCTCAAGCTCGATCTCGCCGTGGTGGGCGCGCTGGGCGAGGACGAGCGCGCACGTCGGATCGCCGAAGCCGTCTGCCGTACGGGGACGGCACTCGACTGCCCGGTGATCGCCAAGGGCGTGGAGAGCGAGGCGCATCGCGACCTCCTCGCGTCGTGGGGCTGCGACGGGATGCAGGGCGCGCTGTTCTTCCCGCCGATGGCCTCCGACCTGCTGCCGAGCATGCTCGATCCATCGCAACCGACGTCGCTCGCGCGACGCGCCTGATCGCGCGCCTTAGGGCCTGATCCGGTGGCATGCCGCGCGCCGCGCGCGCATTCGCCGCGTACGCCACGGGGGATCGCGGTGCTTCGCGGAACAGGCAGGCGAACGCGCTCCCCTGCCTGTTCCGCGCGTACATCGCTGCGGCGTAGCAGGTGATCCCAACGGTCAGGAAACGGTGGCCAGCAGGCCCGCGAAGGCCGCGGGCGCGTCGACGCCAGGCCTCCGCCGACCACCGGCACGCGTGCCCGCCCGCCGCATCGCCTACGATCTTCGCTCCGGACGTATCGAGGCACCGCATGGCGCGCGCGATCCTGGTGGTTCTGGTGCTGCTGGCGTGCGCGGTGGATGCGCGCGCGGCGCGCGTCTCGGCGCAGGTCGAAAAGGCGTTGCAGGCACGCGGCACCACGCGCGTCCTCGTCAGCCTCTCGACGACCGGACAGCCGCTGCTGTCGAGCCGGAACGCCGCGCTCCGGTCCATGGCGGTCGAGACCGCGGTGGCGCGCACCGAGCGCGCGCTCGCTTCCGGGACCTACCGCATGCGCCGCAGATTCGCGCTCGTGGGCGGCTTCGCGGCCGACGTCGACGCGCGCGCCCTCGCACGGCTCCGCCGGCATCCCGACGTGGCGGCGATCGACGTGGACCTCCCCGGCGGGGGGCACGCGGTCGCACCCGATGCGGCCTCGCATCTCGGCGCCGTCTCCCGGCTGGTTCCGCTGGGCCTCGATGGCGCCGGCATGAAGGTCGCCGTCCTGGACACCGGCATCGACCACGGGCATCCCGACGTGCAGGCGCGCGTGGTCGGGGAGCGATGCTTCTGCGCGCTCCCGTCCGGCGGCGGCTGCTGCCCGAACGGATCGGCGTCGCAGTCCGGCGCCGGCTCGGCGCAGGACGACCACAGCCATGGCACCCATGTCTCCGCGATCATCGTCGGGGAAGGAATCGTGGCGCCGCGCGGCGCCTTGCCGCGCGCATCCCTGGTCGCCGTGAAGGTGATGGACAAGAACAATTCCTTCAGCTTCATCTCCGATGTGATCGCCGGCCTCGACTGGCTCGCGGTGCACCACCCGGACGTCGATGCGGTGAACATGAGTCTGGGCACGAAGAGCCTCCTGTACACGGGCGACTGCGACAACACGAGCGCCTTCAACCAGGCCATGGCGCAGGCCGTGGATGCGCTCGTCGGCCTCGGCGCCGTGGTCACCGCGTCGGCCGGCAACCAGTCGAATCCCAACGCGATGGGCACGCCGGCCTGCATCGCCGATGTCTTCAGCGCCGGCGCGACGTGGGACTTCGCGGGCGGCCCCGTCTCGGTGTTCAGCTGCTCGGAGACGTCCACGGCCCCGCGGCAACCGGCGTGCTTCAGCAACCGCAGCGCGACGACCGACCTCTACGCCGCGGGCGCTTTCGTCACGTCGGCCCGGAACGGCGGCGGCACGCTGACGTGGGCGGGCACGTCATTCGCGGCGCCGATGATGGCCGCGTGCGCGGCCGCGCTGAAGCAGGCCGCCCCCGCCGCAGGCCCGACCGAGCGCATGGAGGCGATGCGTCTGTCGCCGATCCGGGTGACGGACGCCGTGAGCGGGCGCCAGTACCCGTTCCTCGACTGCCTGGACGCCGTACGCCTGCTGAATCCGGCGTACGGGCCGTTCGAGGAGCAGTGTTCACGTGACGCGCTCCTTCCGCCGGACCTCGTCGCCTCGGCGCCGATGGCAGCCCCGGCGGCGTCGAGCCCGGTGAGGCGGGCGAACGCGTTCGCCCGCGGCGCGCCCCGCGTGATATCGGCCCCGGCCCGGGAAGCACGGCGGCATTAAACTGGCGGACTTTCCGCTGCCTCCGCCTGCCGTGTCCGCACCCACCGCCCCGTTCGCGCCCTCGACCCCCGTCGCCATCCGCCAGGACGACCTGATCCAGTCCGTCGCCGACGCGCTGCAGTACATCAGCTACTACCACCCGGTCGACTACATCAAGGCGTTGGCGGCGGCCTACGAGCGCGAGCAGTCGCCGGCCGCGCGCGACGCGATGGCGCAGATCCTCATCAACTCGCGCATGTGCGCGGAGGGACGTCGCCCGATCTGCCAGGACACGGGAATCGTCACCGTCTTCCTGGACGTCGGCATGGATGTGCGCTGGGACGGCGCGACGATGGCCGTCGAGGACATGGTCAACGAGGGCGTGCGTCGCGCCTACGCACATCCTGACAACGTGCTGCGCGCGAGCGTGCTGGCCGACCCGGCGGGCGCGCGCCGCAACACGCGCGACAACACGCCCGCAGTGATCCACGTGAAGCTCGTGCCCGGTAACACCGTGCACGTGACCGTCGCCGCGAAGGGCGGCGGCTCCGAGGCGAAGTCCAAGTTCGCGATGCTCAATCCGTCCGATTCGATCGTGGACTGGGTGCTCAAGACCGTGCCGACGATGGGCGCCGGCTGGTGCCCGCCGGGCATGCTCGGCATCGGCATCGGCGGCACCGCCGAGAAGGCGATGCAGCTCGCCAAGGAAGTCCTGATGGAACCCATCGACATCCAGGACCTCGTTGCACGCGGCCCGTCGAACCGGATCGAGGAACTGCGCCTCGAGCTGTACGACAAGGTGAACGCGCTCGGCATCGGCGCGCAGGGCCTCGGCGGTCTCACGACCGTTCTCGACGTCAAGATCAAGGACTATCCGACGCATGCGGCGAACCTGCCGGTCGCCATCATCCCGAACTGTGCCGCCACGCGGCATGCGCACTTCACGCTCGACGGGAGCGGCCCCGCGACCCTCGAGCCGCCGTCGCTCGAGGACTGGCCGCAGCTGACGTACGACGCCAGCGCCGGCCGCCGCGTCGACCTCGATACCGTCACGCGCGAGGACGTCGCCAGCTGGAAGCCGGGCGAGGTCCTGCTGCTCAATGGGCGCCTCCTCACGGGTCGCGACGCGGCGCACAAGCGCATCGTCGACATGCTCAACCGCGGCGAGACGTTGCCGGTCGACCTCGCGGGGCGCTTCATCTATTACGTCGGACCGGTGGATCCGGTCCGCGACGAGGTCGTCGGCCCGGCAGGCCCGACCACCGCGACGCGCATGGACAAGTTCACCCGCCAGGTGCTCGCCCAGACGGGCCTGATGGGCATGGTGGGCAAGGCGGAACGTGGCCCGGTCGCCATCGAAGCGATCCGCGAGCACCGCTCGGCCTACCTGATGGCGGTCGGCGGCGCGGCCTACCTCGTGTCTAAGGCGATCAAGGCCGCGCGCGTCGTGGCATTCGAGGACCTCGGCATGGAGGCCATCTACGAATTCACGGTGCAGGACATGCCGGTGACCGTCGCGGTCGACTCGCAGGGCACTTCGGTCCATGCGACCGGGCCGCGCGAGTGGCAGGCACGCATCGGCAAGATCCCGGTGGTGGTCGAGCCCGCGTAAGCCCTGCCGGCTACGCGCACGCCGCCGGACGCGGCGTGTACGTAGCCGGCGGCGTGCGGTCTCAGAGGCGCGCGGCCAGCGCCGCGAGCATGGCCTGCGTCGACGGCTCGCGCAGGTAGCCCTGCGCCAGTGCCTCCAGCGCCTGCACGTTCGTCTCGCTCACGTCGTCGAGGTCGTCAAGCCCCACGGTGAGCGGCGCCTGCATCCGGAAATAGGCATCGCCCACCACGTGCCGCGCGATGTAGTCCACCGATTCCGCATTGCCGTCGAACAGCACGTCGATGATCGGCACCGCCCATTCGAGCGCGCCCCATTCGCGCGCCGCGCGCAGGTCGATCGGGCGGATGCGCTCACCGCTGCCCACCGACAGCACGACGAGGTCCTCGGGACAGTGCACGCGATCGTCGCGGCGCAGCGCTTCGGCGATCGCGCAGGCGGTGGGGTTGTTGGCCACGATGCCGCCGTCGATCAGCGCACAGTCGGCGCCTTCGACGCGCATCGGGTGCGCCGGAAAATAGGTCGGGGCGGCGCTCGTCGCCCGGCAGACGTCGCGCACGCGCAGGTCCGCGTGCTCGGGCTTGAAGCTCTTGAAGATCACCGGCTTGCGGCTGATGGTGTCGTAGCTGGTGACGAGCGTCGGCGTGCGGAGGTCGCCGAGGCGTGCGTCGCCGAACGTGTCCGCCAGCACGCCCTCCAGCCCGCGTCCGTCATAGCGCGGCGCCGACGGTCCCTGGCTGAAGAGGCGCGTCGTCCTCGACCACAGCCGGCGCGCGATGCCGGGGAAGATCTCGTCGCGCCGCGCGCGGTACAGCTCCGCGAGCTCCGTCGGCGGCCGGCCCAATGCGAGTCCGCAGGCGATCAGGCCGCCGGTCGAGCTGCCGGCGAGCAGGTCGAAGCTCGCCGGGATCTCGCGGCGGCCCGCGGCGGCCAGCGCCGCGTCGACGCCCGCCAGCCAGCGGCACGTGACCAGGCCACGGATGCCGCCACCATCGAGCGAGAGGATGCGTCGTACCTGCATGGCCGCCCTCCTTGTGGGCCCCGATCATGCGCCGGCGGTGTCGCAGCCGGCGCGATGACCGTCGTCAGATCAGGCTCTCGTCGTCATGGGCCCGCCGCTCGGCGTGCAGCTGGGCATCGATGTCATGGTTGACGGAGGTGTCCCCGCATGCGGCCGGCTCGGAGCCCTTGCGCGCCGGCGCCACGCCGATGCGTTCGGCGACGTCGTCGGGAAGCGGGGCGGTCAGCACGTACTGGATCGCGCGCGGCCCCTCGATGCGGGCCTTCTCGAACGCCGACTTCACCGCGCGGATCGCTTCGCTCCGCACCTTGCCGAGGTCGCTCGCCCGCTGGTTCACCCAGCCGTAGAACTTGAGCTGCACCCCGCCACCGAGATACCCGTCCACGACCGACGACGGCGCCGGATCCGCCAGCACGCCATCCACGCCCTGGATCGCGCCGAGGGCGAGCTGCTGCGACTCACGCGCCGATTCGCTGAGGTCGATGACGAGGGTGAACTCGAAGCGCCGGTTGTCGTTCTGGGAGAAATTGGTGACGACCGACTTGAAGACGAGCGCGTTCGGCAACGAGACCTGATTGCCGTCGAAGGTCATCAGCAGCGTCGACCGGGCGGTCAGCGCCACGACCTTGCCCTCGTACTTGTCGACGAGGATGTGGTCCCCGGGCGAGAACCAGCGCCGCAGGCTCAGGAGGATACCCGCGACGTAGTTCTCCGCGATGTCGCGGAACGCGAAGCCGACCGCGATGCCCACGACGCCGGCGGAGCCGAGCAGCGCGCCGACGATGGCGGTGGCCTCGAGCAGGTCGAGCGCGAGCAGCAGGCCGAGCAGCATGACGCCCCACCGCACGATGCGCGCGACGAGGGAATCGATGTACGGGTTCTGCGCGCTGAAGCGCGACACGTGGATCCTTCGGCTCAGCGTACGCCCGATCCACCACGCGACCAGCACGATCAGTCCGGCCACGAGCAGCAGAGGCGCCTTCGCGACCAGCCCGATCAGCTTGGCGTACATCTGCGAGAGGGCCGCCTGCAGGCGATCGCCGAGGGTGGTGCTGACGGTGATCCGGTTATCCACGGCGGAGACGCCCGGCTGCTGCGAGGCGATCTGCTCGGCGTGCGCCCGCGTGCCTGCCTGGGTCACGCGCCCGTCCAGGCGGATCACGCCGCCGGTCGCCGTGGCCGTCACGTCGTGCAGCTCGGGGAGCACATGGAGCCGCCGCGCCACGCGCCGCGCCAGGACCGCGTCGGAGGTGGTCGGCATGCGCGCTGCATCCACTACGACCCGCTCGGGTGCGGCCTCCTGCCGGGGCGAAGGGCGGATGGCCGCGGTCGCGAGCGCTAGCGCCGGGCATGCCAGCGCGAAGGCGAGCACCAGTGCGATCAGGCGCCGCGCCACCTCAGAGCTGCGACTTGATGGGCAGCAGGAACATCTCCGAGAGCCGCTCCACCCACGGCCGGCGCTTCCACATGGCATAGGTGTAGGGCTTGGCCGCCTTGAGGTCATTCTCGAATACCGCGGTCATCTGCTGGGCGAAGCCACGATGGTAGACGTTGAGGCTCGCCTCGTCGTTGAGCCGGAACGAGCGGATATCGAAATTGGTCGAGCCCACCGACACCATGTACTCGTCGACCACGAGCAGCTTCACGTGCAGCATCGTCGGCTGGTACACGTGGATCTCGATGCCGGCCTGCAACAGGGGGCCCCATTCGCGCTTGGACGCGATCCGCACCGTCTCCGAGTCGATGTGCTTGCCCGGCAGCAGCACGCGCACCTTGACCCCGCGCTTGCGCGCGGCGATGAGTGCCTTGCTGATGAGCTCGTCCGGCACGAAGTAGGAGGCCTCGAGGTCGATCGTCCGCGTCGCCGAGGCGATCGACATCAGGTACATCAGGTGCATGCTCTCGCTGCCGCCGGCGGGCGAGGCGATGAACAGGTGCGCCGGCATGTCGCCGACCGGCTCCAGCGCCGGGAAGTGGTCCACGCCGTTCAGTACCGTGCCCGTGCTCTTGATCCAGTTGTCGTTGAAGGCCGCCTGCAGCTGCGCGACCACCGGCCCTTCGATGCGGAAGTGCATGTCGCGCCAGTGGTCGGGGTCCTGCGCGTTCCCGAGCCACTGGTCCGCGACGCCGACCCCGCCGGTGAAGCCGATGCGCCCGTCCACCACGAGCAGCTTGCGGTGCGTCCGGTTGTTCATGCGGCCGAGGTTGTACCAGTGCAGGGGACGGTACCGCTGGACGCCGACGCCCGCCTTCTCCATGCGGTCGAGCAGCGACTGCTCCATCTTGATGCTGCCTGCCCAGTCGATGGTCACGCTGACCTTTACGCCCGCGCGCGCCCGCTCGGCGAGGGCTTCGCTGAACTTCTCGCCGATCTCGCCGGACCAGTAGATGTACGTCTCGAAGGTGATGGTGCGCTGCGCGCCCCGGATCGCCTCGAGCATCGCGGGGAAGATCTCGTCGCCGTTCTGCAGGGCCGTCACCCGGTTTCCGCCGACGACCGACGGGCCCAGCATCACGGCCATCTCGCGCACGAACTGGGGATCCTCGGTCCCGTAGGAGTGCCCGATGCGCCGCTCGATCTTCTTCTCCGGCGTGGCGAAGTTCATCGAGAGGACGACGACGAGCAGCGTCACCAGCGCCGTGAGAGCGATAGTCCACATCATCCGGCGGCGACTCCAGCGGGGGTGGGGGATCATCCGGCCGGTACTGTCGCTTGCGGGCGCGCAAGCGGGCGTGAAGCGCCGGTCAGTCCACCCACCATGCGAACGCGAACAGCCCGAGCATCGCGAAGGCGACGCCGAGCTTGAGCACGGTGCCCACGATGATGCCGACCCAGGTCCCCATGCCGACCTTCGTCGCCTGGCCCATGGCCTCGCGTCCGAGCGCCCGCCGATGCGCGAGCTCGCCCAGCAGGGCGCCGACGAACGGGCCGATGAAGACGCCGATCAGGCCGAGGGCGAGCCCCGCGAAGGTGCCGATCACGGCGCCGATCAGGGCGAGCCGGCTGGCTCCGACCCGCTTGGCGCCCATCGCCGTGGCGAGCACGTCGATGCCGAACGAGAGCACGGTCAGCAGGGCGAGGATCCCCATGGTCACCCCGCCGACCTCCCGGAAGTCGCCCGCCCAGGCGGCGAGCAGGAGCCCGCCGAATACGAGGGGGATGCCCGGCAGGGCGGGCAGCACCGTGCCGGCGATGCCGACGAGCACGAGCAGGGCGGCGATGACGTACCAGAGGGTCGCGGTGTCGGACATGGAGGGCTCCTGGAGGTGCGCCGAGTGTCGTTGAATTTCGATTCAGCGCACGTTACCGTTCGGGCGCTGCGTTTGCCGGGGTCACCGAGAATCGTGGCCCGATGCCGATCGAAGCCCGCCGGCCAGGTCGCTCCATCGTCGCACCCGCTTCCTCCTTGCAACCAGCACGCGTGAGTGCGTACCCAACCGATACGTTCCAGGGAGCAAGTCAGTCATGAGTCGTGAGACCGGCACGGTCAAGTGGTTCAACGATGCAAAGGGATTCGGCTTCATCAGCCGCGAGAGCGGGGAGGACGTCTTCGTCCACTTCCGTGCGATCCAGATGCAGGGCTTCAAGAGCCTCAAGGAAGGCCAGAAGGTCAGCTTCACGGTCGTCCAGGGCCAGAAGGGCCTGCAGGCGGATGCCGTGCAATCGGTCTGAAGCCCGGCACACGAGGCGAAAAGAAAAAGCCCGGCGAGCGCCGGGCTTTTTCGTTGGAGCGTACGGGACTCAGTTGAGAGCCGGGGTGTTCTCCGCGAAGTACTCGTGGTTGTCGGCATTGTCGAGCGCGCGCGCGGGGTCGCTGGCGGCGAGGGACTTGGCGGCGCTCTGGCCGTAGGCATGGTCGTCCGTGCCCGCGACCGCGTTGAAGTGGCTCATCTCGTGGATCAGCGTGCCGGCCTTGGAGTCCGTGCCCGTCAGCGGCGCATTCCAGAACGCACGGCACACGAAGATCTCGTACGGCCGGGTCGGATAGACGTAGGCGTAATAGCTCTGGTTGCAGCCGCAGTTGATCGTGATCTGCCCGCCGCTCTGGTCCATCGCGCTGTCGATGGCGACGAAATTCTGCCGGGCCGTCGCGTAACGCGTCGAGGTATAGGCACCGAACCAGGTGGTGTAGCGCGAGCCCACGGTCCCGGCGTTGAGGTAGCCCTTGCTGTTCTCGGAATAGTTGCGCGCCGCGCTGATGGCGCTGCCGAGCGTGCTGATCTGCGTCGTCGAGCAGCCCTTGTACGAGACGCCGTTCACGACCGTCGCTCCGGTGCTCGGCTTGCGCGCCTTGGTCTGCACCGTGCCGAGCTGGTCCGTGCCGTCGACCCACAGCTTGAGCGGGGCGCTCTGCGCGCGCATCGGAACGCCGCGCGCCGTCTTCAGCATTTCGCCGGTCGACAGCGAGGCGTACTGCAGCGGCGCCGAGTAGGCGACGGTGTACTCGCCCGTCTTCGACATGTCGTAGAACGCCGACAGGTCGATCGTCGCCCGGACCGATTCGCCCGGCTCGAGGATCACGAACTCGCGTGCGGACGGCAGCGCGCGCTTGATCATCGGGCCCTCGTACGCGACCGGCTGGCCGTCGCGCGTGACCTGGAAGAGCTTGGCCTGCAGGAACGAGGAGGGCAGCTGCCACGCCGGCACCCGCGCGATCCGGTCGCCGGTGTTGGTGACCTGGACCTCGACCGCGCCGAGGAAGCCCGACGTGCCGCTGGCGGCGACCATCGAGACGCGCAGCGGGTTCGTCCGCGCCGACGAGGAGGCCGCGGTGGCGGTCGCCAGCGCGATGGCTGCGGCCAGGAGGGTGGTTCCGGCCAGCAGGGTGGCGGTCTGTCTCATGCGGCACCTCGTTCGGGGAGAAGTGGGACGTGCCTCACGTTAATCCCCGGGACAGGCTGCGGCACGCCGCGCTGCAGCAAACGCAAATCCAGCCGAAGACCGGCCAACAAAAAAGGCCCGGTCTCCGACCGGGCCTTCGCATCGTCGCGCTTCGGGTGCCGTCAGCGGACCCAGGCCCGGCCGTTGTAGACCCGCACGTACGACCCCTCGCGGATACCGCCGAGACTGTTCTGCGTGACCACCGTGGTACGACCGTCGTTCATCCGGACATGGATGTTGTAGTTCGTGGCGGTGCCGGTCATGCCGCGCTGGATCGCCGCGCCGGCGGCCGCACCTGCGGCGGCACCCGCCACCGTCGCCGTGTTCTGGCGGCCGCGGCTCTCGTCGTCGGTCAGCTCACGCCCAGCGGCGGCGCCGACCAGGCCGCCGATCACCGCACCCGTGACGCCGCCGCTGGCGGCCGTCCCGCCGACGGGCTCGATGCGCGTCACGGTGCCGCAGTCGTAGCACGCGGCCGAGCTCGATGCCGGAGGCGCGCCTGCATAGCCCGCGCCGGTCGTCGCGCAGCCGGCCATCGCCAGCAGGGAGGCCGTCGCGACGGCCATCAGTTTGAGTTGCGTGTTCATGCTCGCTCCCGATCTCGTTCGTGGGGTCGATGGCGATTCGCCATGCGGCCCGGACTCTGGGAGCGATGTCGTGACGGGCCGATCAATCGCGCCCGATCGCGTTCAGGCACGAGTTCGGTTACGCGTCAGTGCGCGTAATCGTTGTGGCAGGCCTTGCAGCTCTCGCCGATCTTGGCCATCGCGGCCTGCACGCCGGCGCAATTCAGCGGCGGGCTCGCTAGCGTCGCGTCCACGGACGCACGCAGTCCACCCGCATGCTTGCGGAACGCGTCCTCGTCGCGAAGGCCGGCGAATGCGGGCTCGAGGTCGTTGCCGAGGTGGCGCAGCGTCGTGAGGTGCGGGAGCGTGTCGGTGGCCGCACAACGGTTCTCGGCCACATTGCGCTTCAGCGCCGCCATGTGCGCCTGCATCACGTACATCACGGCTTCCGGATAGTGATCCTTACGCTCGTGGAGCGCACGCGTGATCATGACGGTGCCCACCGCGCCGACGACCAGGCCCAGCAGCGCCATGAAGAGGTAGCGTCCCGCGGCATTGCCGCTCATGCGGGGTGCGTTTCCCGAGGTCTGCGCGTCGGCCATGCGGCGTCTCCGTGTAAAGACTGAACATAGCACGCGGCCTCGTCCGCGGCCGCTCGTACAATAGGCGGATGGCCGACTCCCCCGAACGCGTGCAGTCCCTCGATCCCGCGTGGCGCGAGCGCTTTGCCGGTGTCGATCGACTCTACGGCGCGGGCGCCATCGCCCGGCTCGCCGGCGCCCGGGTGGCGGTCGTCGGCCTGGGCGGGGTCGGGTCGTGGGCCGCGGAGGCGCTGGCGCGCTCGGCGGTCGGGCGCCTGCGCCTCATCGATGCCGACGACATCTGCGTCTCGAACACGAACCGTCAGCTGCCCGCGCTCGAGGGCCAGTACGGCCGGCCGAAGGTGGACGCGATGTCCGAGCGCCTGCGGGCCATCAATCCGGCGATCGACGTCGACGCGGTGCCCGCATTCGTCACCGGGGCGAGCCTCGGGACGCACCTTGAAGGCGTCGACCTCGTCATCGACGCCTGCGACAGCTTCCGGAGCAAGGTGGAAATGATCGCCTGGTGCCGACGCCGCAAGCTGCCCCTCGTGGTGAGCGGCTCGGCCGGCGGCCGCACCGACCCGACGCAGGTGCGCATCCGGGATCTGTCGCGCACCGAACACGATGCGATGCTCGCGCTCGTGCGCAAGAAGCTGCGCGCGGAGTTCGGTTTTCCGCGGAACCCGGACCGCTATTTCGGCATCCCGGCGGTGTACTCCTTGGAGAACGTCCGCTATCCGCAGGCCGACGGGTCCGTGTGCGGCATCCGCCCGGCGTCGGGCGATGCGTTCAAGCTGGACTGCGGCGGAGGCCTCGGTGCCGCCACGCACATCACGGGCGCGTTTGCCTTCGCCATCGCCGGCAAGGCCATCGAGATCCTGCTCAAGCCACGCGACTAGGTCGCAGGCGCCGTCCTCTGCACGAGCCCGAACAGGCGGCGCGCGTTGGCCGTGGTCGCACGGGCGATCGATTCGGGCGACTCGCGTCGCAATTCGGCGATGGTCTCGAGCACGTACGGCAGTCGGGCCGGCTCGTTCCGCTGCCCACGGTGCGCCGCATCGGGCTGGTCGGGGGCATCGGTCTCCAGGACGAGGTACTCGATCGGCATCGTGGCGACCAGCGCCCGCAGCCGTTGGGCACGTGCGTACGTGACCGGCCCGCCGAGCCCGATCAGGAAGCCCGCGTCCCACAGCATCCGCGCCTGCTGCGCGCTGCCGGAGAAGCTGTGGACCACGCCCCGCAGGCCGCGCACGCGGCGGATCGACGCGAGCACGGCGTCGACCGCACGCCGCGCGTGCACGATCACGGGTAGGTCGAATTCGCGCGCGAGCCGCAGGTGCCCATCGAACAGCGCCTGCTGCCGCCCCGGGTCGAGCCCTTCGACGAAATAATCGAGCCCGCATTCCCCGACGGCGACGGGCCGCTCCCGGTCGAGCCAGTCGCGCAGGAGGTCGAGGTCCTCGTCGCGGTGACGGTCGAGGAACATCGGATGCAGGCCATAGGCCGGATGCAGGCCGTCGTCGGTCGCGCATACGGAGCGCAATCGCGGCCAGCCCGCCGCGTCGATCGCGGGCACGATCTGATCGTGGATTCCGGCGGCACGCGCACGTGCGAGCACCGCGTCGCGGTCGCCGTCGAACTCCACGACGTCGAGATGGCAATGCGTGTCGACCAGCCCGATCATCCCGGCGGGAGTGGATCCTTGCCGCGGCCCTTCCAGTTGGCGAACAGCAGGGTCGCGAGTCCGAGAAGGATCTCTTCCAGGAACGGGACGGGGTCGGGCGTGAGTAGGCTGAGCGCGAACAGCGCCGCGGTCAGCTTGAACAGCGTCGGGTGCCGCAGCTTCGCGGCCCAGCGGAGGAACGGCGCGAGCAGAAGGTGTTTCATCGGGGGATCCACTGTGCAGCCCAGACGCTAGCACGCGCCGGTGGCGCCGCATGTCGCGTACCGCCGCCGCTGAACGGAAAACTCACGATCGGCGGAGGCTCCCGAGCGGTTCAGCTTTGCGGTGCTCGAATCAAGACGCACCGGGACCACACCGGCATGGCACCCCTTTCGGAGAGCATCATGGACAAGAACATTCTCGCGGTCGCACTGGGCTCGATGCTGCTCGGCGGCGTGGCGGTCGCGGCCTACAACAGCTTCAGTGCGAATGATGACGCGCGCCGCTTCGAGCCGGTGCGCCCGGCACCGGCCATGGGCGCGACCCGACTCGACTCGGCAGCCAGTGCCCAGGCGCAGATCGCGCCGACGGCCGCGCTCGCCGCGCCGGTGATGCCGGCGCAGCCGCGCCTCGAATACGCGGATGTCGTCGACGTCGACCCCGTGACGCGGAAGGTGCCCTTGTACGCGACGGTGATCGGCACGGAGCCCGTGCGCGAGACGAGCACGACGTCCGTCCCGCGCGAGGTCTGCGAGGACGTGGTCGTGCAGGAACGGCTGCCCGAGCGCGACGGCAACGTCGGCGGCACCGTGGCGGGCGCCATCATCGGCGGGCTCGTCGGCAGCCGCATCGGCGACGGCAACGGCCAGAAGGCCGCGACCGTGGCGGGCGCGACGGCGGGCGGCTTCATCGGCAATCGCATCGATCGCCGCCACGTCGGCGGGCGGGTGGTCGCGCGGACGGATCGCCAGTGCCGCACGGTCACCGACACGTCGCAGACGTCGCGGACCGTCGCCTACAACGTCACGTACCGCAACCCCGACGGGACGGTCGGCACGATGCGCACCGGCAGCCGCCCGGGCAGCCGTATCCGCCTCGGCAGCGATTCCGAGACGATCGGCTACGACGTGACGTACCGCTACCAGGGTGGCGAGGAGACGATCCGCATGTCGGAACGCCCCGGCTCGCGACTGCCCGTGGTGGACGGGCAGGTGATGGCATCGGCCTCCGGCACGCTCGCCGGCCGCGGCTGACCGTCGTTCCATCGATCGTGCGAAAGGGCCGGGAAACCGGCCCTTTCGTCGTTCGCGGGGACTCCCTCGGGGTGTCGAGAATCCGTGACGGCGCCTACAATGGCGGGCTCCCACTGCACGAACGTCCAATTCCCCGCATGGCACTGAATCCGTACGACCTCTACGACGTCCGTTCGCTGCTGTCCGAGGAAGAGCGCGCGGTGCAGGACACCGTCGCCCGATTCACGGACGAGCGCGTCATCCCGATCATCGGCGAGGCCTTCGACCAGGGCCGGTTCCCGCGGGAGCTGGTGCCCGAGATCGCGGAGCTGGGCCTGCTCGGCTCGTCGCTGCCCGAGCAGTACGGCTGTGCCGGCCTCAATGCCGTCAGCTACGGCCTGATCTGCCAGGAGCTGGAGCGCGGCGACAGCGGCATCCGCTCGTTCGTCTCGGTGCAGAGCTCGCTGTGCATGTATCCGATCTATGCATACGGCACCGAGGAGCAGCGCATGCGCTGGCTCCCCGACATGGCTGCCGGCAAGGTGATCGGATGCTTCGGCCTGACCGAGCCACACGGCGGCTCCGACCCGGCGAACATGAAGACCAACGCGCGCCGCGATGGCGACGACTGGGTCCTCAACGGCGCCAAGATGTGGATCACGAACGGCAACCTCGCCGACATCGCGATCGTCTGGGCGCAGACCGATGACGGCATCCAGGGCTTCGTGGTCGAGAAGGGCATGGCCGGTTTCGCGGCGCAGGAGATCAAGCACAAGATGTCGCTGCGCGCCTCGGTCACCAGTGCGCTGTACTTCGACAACGTGCGCGTGCCCGAAGCCAACCGCCTTCCGAACGTGAAGGGCCTCAAGGGCCCGCTCGGCTGCCTCACCCAGGCCCGCTACGGCATCACCTGGGGCCCCATCGGCGCCGCGATCGCCTGCCTCTCCGAGGCGGTCGCCTACACGAAGGAGCGCATGCTGTTCGGGCGGCCGGTCGCCGCGACGCAGAGCGCGCAGATCAAGATGGCCGACATGGCGCGCCGCATCACGCTGGCGCAGATGCTCGTGCTGCAGCTCGGCCGCCTGAAGGACGCCGGCGCCATGCAGCCGACGCAGGTCTCGCTGGCGAAGTGGAACAACTGCCGCATGGCGATCGACATCGCGCGAGAGTGCCGCGACCTGCTCGGCGGCGCCGGCATCACCACCGAGCACGCCGCGATCCGTCACGCGCTCAACCTGGAGTCGGTCATCACCTACGAAGGCACCGAAACGGTGCACCAGCTGGTGGTGGGCCGCGAACTCACCGGAATCAACGCGTTCTGATTGCACGGAGCCGGCTCGACGCCGGCTCCGCCGCTTCGGCTTGCCGGTGTCGTCGCGATGCCGGTGACGGAAGGAGTTCGCATGCCCGCCCAAGGCCCCCGCATGGAGACCGAGCGCCTCGTCCTGCGCCAGTGGCGGCGGGACGATTTCGACCGCTACGCCGAGATGTTCGCCGCGCCCGAGACCCACCACATCGGCGGGCCGCTCACGCGCGGCGACGCCTGGCGTCGGTTCCTGCAGATGCCCGGAGCGTGGGCCCTCCAGGGGTTCGCGATGTTCGCCATCGAGGAAAAGGCGAGTGGGCGCTTCATGGGCCAGGCGGGACCCTGGCAGCCCGACGGTTGGCCGGGCACCGAGGTGGGCTACGCGCTCCATCCCGAAGCGTGGGGCAGGGGCTATGCGACGGAAGCCTGCGCAGCCGCCATCGACTGGGCGTTCGACACGCTCGGGTGGACCGAGGTGATCCACTCGATCTCACCTGCGAACACCGCCTCGCAGGCCGTGGCGGCGCGCCTCGGCGCGCGCAATGGCGGGCCCGGCATCTTCCCGGCGCCGCTGGATACGCTCGGCATCGAGGTCTGGTCGCAGACGCGCGACGAATGGCGCGCGCGACGTGCGGGACGCACGTGATGGGGGGACTGGCGCCATCGGAGCTGGGTCCCGCGCTCGAGACCGAGCGCCTGCTCCTGCGGCCGCCGGCCGTCGAGGACTTCGAGGCCTGGGCGTCGCTGATGGCGGACGTCCAGCACGTTCGCTACATCGGCGGCGCGCAGCCGCGCGCGGTGGCCTGGCGGGGCCTGATGGCCATGATCGGATGCTGGGCGGCCAACGGCTTCGCGATGTTCTCGGTGGTGGAAAAGGCCACCGGTCGATGGATCGGGCGCATCGGTCCCTGGGCGCCCGAAGGCTGGCCCGGCACCGAGGTCGGCTGGACGGTGGTCCGCGAAGCGGCAGGGCAGGGCTATGCGCACGAGGCCGCCGTCGCGACGATCGACTGGGCCTTCGACCATCTGGGGTGGTCCGAGGTGATCCATACGATCGATCCCGACAACGCGCCCTCCATCGCGCTGGCGCGTCGGCTCGGCGCGCGCCACCTGCGCACCGGGCGCGAACTGCCCGAGCCGTACCACGGGACCCTCGTGGAGGTCTGGGGCCAGACGCGCGAGCAATGGCGTGCACGGCGAGGCGGCGCGGCATGATCACGGTCCACGGCTTTTCGCCCTCCGGCAACTGCCACAAGGTGCGGCTGCTGCTCGAGCAGCTCGGACGCCCGTACCGCTGGATCGAAACCGACAGCGCGAACGGGGCCACGCGCACGCCCGAGTACCTCGCCAAGAACCCGAACGGCAAGGTGCCCATGCTCGAGCTCGACGACGGTCGCGTGCTCGTGGAGTCGAACGCGATCCTGTACTGGCTCGCGGACGGCAGCCCGTACCTTCCCGCCGATGCATGGGCGCGGGCGCAGGCGCTGAGCTGGATGTTCTTCGAGCAGTACAGCCACGAGCCGTACGTCGCCGTGGCCCGCTTCATCTGCGGCTGGACGCCGGCCGATTCGCCGCGCCGCGCGGACCTGCCGCGGCTGCGCGAACGCGCTCACGACGCGCTGCGTGTGATGGAGCGTCACCTGTCGGGCACTGCCTGGTTCACGGGTGACGCCTACGGCGTCGCCGACATCGCCCTCTTCGCGTACACGCACGTCGCGCCCCATGGCGGCATCGCACTCGACGGCTATCCCGCGATCCGCGGCTGGCTCGACCGCGTCCGCGAGACGCCGCGGTTCGTGCCCATGGCCGAGCCGGACCCGCAGGCCGCCGGGTTGATCGCCCGATCCGCCTGACCCCGAAAACGAACGACCACACGACGGGCGCTGGCCCGTCCATGGATGAACGCATGACCGCCACCGTCCCGAATCCCATTCCCGCCCGCATGAAGGGGCTCAACCGCGCCGAGATCTGCGACGTCAACTTCTCGGAATTCGTGAAGGCATGGAACGGCCGCGCGGACGCGCGGCCCGCGCCGGGCGAGGCGATCCTGGAAGGCAGCGCGCTCGACGCGCGCGGCTTCCGCGAGCTGTTCGAGTCGCAGCTGATCAGCCGCCACCTGGACCTCATGGCGCGCGTGCTGCGCGTGCAGAACAAGGTCTTCTACACGATCGGCAGCAGCGGCCACGAAGGCAATGCGATGGTCGCGCGCCTCACGCGCCACACCGATCCCGCCTTCCTGCACTACCGCTCCGGCGGCTTCATGGCCGAGCGCTTCCGCAAGCTGCCGGGCATGGATCCGATCATGGATTCGGCATTGAGCTTCGCGGCGAGCAAGGACGATCCCGCGAGCGGCGGGCGCCACAAGGTGTGGGGGAGCAAGCCGCTCTGGGTGCTGCCCCAGACGTCCACCATCGCCTCCCACTTGCCGAAGGCACTGGGCACGGCCGTCGCGATCGAGACCGCCCGTCGTATCGGCCATGCGCTGCCCGTGCCCGACGACTCCATCGCGATCTGCTCGTTCGGCGACGCATCCGCGAATCACGCGACGGCCCAGACGGCCTTCAACGCCGCGGCATGGACGGCCTACCAGAAGCTCCCCGCGCCCGTGCTGTTCGTCTGCGAGGACAACGGCATCGGCATCTCGGTCAAGACGCCGACAGGCTGGATCGCCAACCGCTTCCGCCAGATGCCCGGGCTGGACTACTTCTTCGCCGACGGCCTCGACCTCGCCTCCGGTTACGGCGACGTGCAGCGCGCGGTGGAGCACTGCCGACGCACGCGTCGCCCGACGTTCCTGCACCTCAGGACGACGCGGATCATGGGCCATGCCGGCACCGACTTCGAGATCGAGTGGCGCTCGATCGAGGAGCTCTGCGCGGTCGAGGCGACCGACCCGCTGCTGCGCTCGGCGGCCATCGCGCTGGAGTCCGGGCTGATGTCGCAGGACGAGGTGCTCGCGCTGTACGAGTCGACGCGTAAAAAGTGCTTCGCCGCCGCGGAGGAGGCCGACCGCCGCCCGAAGCTGCAGGCGCTGGACGAGGTCGTCGCACCGCTCGCGCCGTATACACCCGACGCGGTCATGGCGGAGGCGTCGCGTGCCGACCACGCGACGCGCCGCCTCGAGGTCTTCGGCGGGGAGGCCAAGCTGCCCGAGAACCAGCCGCCGCGCCATCTCGCGATCCAGATCGGGCAGGCGCTGCACGACCTGTTCGCGAAGTACCCCGAGACACTGCTGTTCGGCGAGGACGTCGCGCAGAAGGGCGGGGTCTACACGGTGACCAAGGGCCTGTACAAGGCGTTCGGTCCGCGCCGCGTGTTCAATACGCTGCTCGACGAGACGATGATCTTCGGCCTCGCGCAGGGCTTCGCGAACATGGGCATGCTGCCGGTGCCCGAGATCCAGTATCTCGCGTACTTCCACAACGCGGGTGACCAGATCCGTGGCGAGGCCTCGAGCCTGCAGTTCTTCAGCAACGACCAGTACCGCAACCCGATGGTCGTGCGCATGGCCGGCCTCGGCTACCAGCGCGGCTTCGGCGGGCACTTCCACAACGACAACTCGATTACCGCTCTGCGCGACATCCCGGGTCTCGTCGTGGGCTGCCCGTCGCGCGGCGACGACGCCGCCACGATGCTGCGCACGCTGATGGCGCTGGCGAAGGTCGACGGCCGCGTTTCGATCTTCCTCGAGCCGATCGCGCTCTACATGACCAAGGACCTCTACGAGCCGGGCGACGGGCTGTGGCTCACGCGATACCCCGCGCCCGGCGAGGCCATGCCCCTCGGCGAAGGTCGGGTCTACGGCGAGGGCGACGATCTCGTCATCGTCACCTACGGCAACGGCGTGCCGATGAGCCTGCGTGCCGCGCGCCGCATCGAACAGCAGCATGGCTGGAAGGTGCGCGTCGTGGACCTGCGCTGGCTCGTGCCGCTCAACGATGCGTACGTCACACAGCAATGCCGCGACGCGAAGCGGGTCGTCGTGGTCGACGAGGGGCGTCGGAGCGCCGGTGTCGGGGAGGGCGTGATCACGGCCCTGGTGGAGGGCGGGCTCGGGCACCTCCCGCTCGAGCGCGTGGTCGGGGCCGATACCTACACGCCGCTGGCCGGAGCGGCGTTCCTGGTGATCCCGGGCGACGACGACATCGTCGCGGCGGCGGACGCATTGGCGCGGCGCGCCTGACCGGCCGCGGCCTCAGCGCGCCAGACCGTCCGACAGCGGCAGCGGGGAAAGAGGCGCTCCGCCGCTGAGGAACGGCCCCGCGGCGGCGTCGAGCGGAACGACGGCCAGGCATTCGCCGGCCGCCGCGCACACGACGTGGCCGACGTCGCGCCCCTCGGCGTCCTGCACCGACGCTCCCGGCGTGGCGTCGGGAGCGGAGAACCGGGCGATCCCGCGTTTCGCGCGGCCGAGGAAGTGCGTGCGCGCGACGATCTCCTGGCCGGGGTAGCAGCCCTTCTTCACGCTGAAGGCGGCCAGGCGCTGCAGCGACAACTGCTGGGGCGTGAAGGCGTCCAGCCGCGCATCGGGCAGGGCCGGCCAGCCGTGCGCGATGTCGAGTGCCCACCAGGCGTCCGCGTCCGCAGCGCCTGTGGGCTGTCCCGATGGCGCATCGTCGAGCAGCAGCGTGCGGGCGCCCGCCTCGCCGCCGAGATCGATTTCGATCGTCCCCCCGTCGGTGCGCGCGAACCTCGACCCGCTGGCCTGGTCCGGACTCGCCAGACGCCCGGTCGCATGCAGCGCGACGGACTCCAGCGACACTTTGCTCCGGAAAACGTAACGGCGAAGCGCCGCGGCCAGCGCGTCGGTGTCGGCCGGGGTGACGAGCAGCAGGCGATCGGCGTCCTCGCGAAGAAGTGCGAACAGGGCCTGCACACGGCCCTTGGGGTCGAGCCAGCCGTTCCAGTGCCACGTGCCCGGCTCGAGCGCCGCCACGTCGTTCATGAACTGCGCCTGCGCGAAAGCGACGGCATCGCCTCCGGCGAGGCGCAGCGCACGTATCCGTGGCAGGGCGATCGCGCCCGGGAGACCGTACTGCGGGTTGTCAGACATGGGGTCCGGACTTAAGCTTTCCGGCTGGAATGATAGGCCACACGCCCTCCGAAACCCCGCGGGAAACGCCGCCGGAACGCGATCCCGCGCCGGTGCCCGCGCCCCCCGTGCAGCCCACGCCGCGCGAGATCGGAGGTCGCCCCGGACCCGAGCCGACGCGCTACGGGGACTGGGAAAAGGACGGCCGCTGCATCGATTTCTAGCGTCGCCCGCTCCATTCGCACGCGGTCGCGTGCGCTCACCGAGAACTCCCCGCATGGCGTACCGCGAACGTCCGTTGTCACCGCACCTGCAGGTCTATCGATGGCAGGTGCAGATGGTCAGCTCGATCCTGCACCGGGCGACCGGCGTGGTGCTGTCGCTCGGCAGTCTTCTCGTCGCCTGGGGCCTCGTCGCACTCGCGTCGGGTGCCGAGGCGTGGGGCGACTTCACCGGCTTCGCGCGGTCGCCTTTGGGCTTCCTGATCCTGTTCGGCTGGACCTGGTCGCTCGCCTACCACCTGCTCAATGGCATCCGTCACCTGCTGCAGGACATGGGCGTAGCGGTCGCGGTGCCTGCGTTCGTCAAGAGCGCGTGGATCTCGATCGTGGGCAGCCTCGTCGTCACCGCGGTCGTGTGGCTGCTGGCGATGCAGCAGTGGGGTGGCGCATGAGCGCGCCCGGTCCACGTCCGCCGAATCTGCGCCATCCCCTGAAGGTCGCCCGCGGCCTCGGCTCGGCGAAGGATGGCACCGGCCATTTCATCGTCCAGCGCGTGACTGCGATCGCGCTCGTCTTCCTGTCGCTGTATGCGGTGGGCCTCGTGATCTCGCTCGTGGGCGCGGACTACGCGACCGTGCGCGAGCGCGTGGGCCATCCGGTCAACGCCACCCTGCTGATCGCCTTCCTCGTCGCCAATTTCTGGCACGCCAAGCTCGGACTGCAGGTGATCGTCGAGGACTACGTCCATACCGCGGGGCGCTTCGCGCTTCTGCAACTCTTCATCGTCTTCGCCTGCGTGCTCGCCGGCCTCGCGAGCGTGCTCGCGGTCGTGCGCGTGATGCTCGGCGCCTGACGGCCTTCCGGATTCCAAGATGCCTGCCGCCTATCCGATCCAGGAACACAAGTTCGACATGGTCGTCGTCGGCGCCGGTGGCGCCGGCCTGCGCGCCACGTTCGGCCTCGCGCAGAAGGGCCTGAAGACGGCCTGCCTCACCAAGGTCTTCCCGACGCGCTCGCACACCGTGGCCGCGCAGGGCGGCGTGGCCGCCGCGCTCGCCAACATGGGCGAAGACGACTGGCGCTACCACTTCTTCGACACCGTCAAGGGCTCGGACTGGCTGGGCGACCAGGACGCGATCGAGTACATGTGCCGCGAGGCGATCCCCGCGATCATCGAGCTCGAGCACTACGGCGTACCGTTCTCGCGCACCGAGGACGGACGCATCTACCAGCGCCCGTTCGGCGGCATGACCACCCGCTTCGGCGAGGGTCCGCCGGCCCAGCGCACGTGCGCGGCCGCGGACCGCACCGGCCACGCGATCCTGCACACGCTCTACCAGCAGTCGCTGGCGCACGACGCGCAGTTCTTCATCGAGTACTTCGCGCTCGACCTCATCATGGATGCCGAGGGCGCCTGCCGCGGGGTGCTCGCGCTCGACATGGCCTCGGGCACGCTCCATCTGTTCCGCGCCCACGGGACGGTGCTCGCCACCGGCGGCTATGGCCGCGCCTACTTCTCGGCGACATCGGCCCACACGTGCACCGGCGACGGCGGCGGCATGGCGCTGCGCGCGGGCCTGGCGATGCAGGACATGGAGTTCGTGCAGTTCCACCCGACAGGCATCTACGGCGCCGGCTGCCTCATCACCGAGGGCGTTCGTGGCGAGGGCGGCATCCTGCGCAATTCGAATGGCGAGCGCTTCATGGAGCGCTACGCGCCGAGCGTGAAGGACCTCGCGCCCCGCGACATGGTCAGCCGCGCGATGACGATGGAGATCCGCGAGGGCCGCGGCGTCGGCGAGTTCGCGGACCACATCCTGCTCGACCTCACGCACCTCGGGCCCGAGGTCATCCACGACAAGCTGCCGGGCATCGCCGAATCCGCCCGGATCTTCGCGGGCGTCGACGTCGAGAAGCAGCCGATCCCGGTGATCCCGACCGTCCACTACAACATGGGCGGCATTCCGACCAACTACCACGGCGAAGTCGTGCAGCTTCGCGGCGACGATCCGGATGCGGTCGTCCCCGGCCTCTACGCGATCGGCGAGGCGGCCTGCGTCTCGGTCCATGGCGCCAACCGCCTGGGCTCGAACTCGCTGCTCGACCTCGTGGTCTTCGGCCGCGCCGTCGCCAACCGCTGCGCCGAGACGATCGGCAAGGACATGCCGCACGCGCCGCTGGCGGGCGATGCCTGCGATCCGGCCCTCGCGCGCCTGGATCGCCTGCGCAATGCCAACGGCGGCACGCCGACGTCCGTCATCCGCGACAAGATGCAGCGCACCATGCAGGCCGATGCCGCCGTCTTCCGCACCGGCGAGTCGCTCGAGGACGGCGTGCGCAAGATGCGCGAGATCCACGCCTCGTTCGCCGACGTGCGCGTGACCGACCGCTCGCTGGTCTGGAACTCCGACCTCGTCGAGACGTTCGAACTGACGAACCTGCTCGACCAGGCGCTGGCCACCATCGTCTCCGCGGCCAACCGCACCGAGTCGCGCGGCGCGCATGCCCGCGAGGACTTCCCGGAGCGCGACGACCAGAACTGGATGAAGCACACGCTGTGCTGGGTGGACGAGAAGGGCAGCACCCGCATCGACTACCGCCCGGTGCATTCGTACACGCTGACCAACGACATCGCCCCGGTGCCGCCGAAGAAGCGCGTCTACTGACCACCGCCGCCCGCCGCGACCGGCGGGCGACAGGGACCGACCATGGCCGAATTCACCCTCCCCAAGAACTCGAAGATCCAGAAGGGTCGCCACTTCGCCGCCAATGGCGCGAAGAAGCCGCGGGTCTTCAAGGTCTACCGCTGGAACCCGGACGACGGGCGCAATCCGCAGGTCGATACCTATGAGGTCGACCTCGCGACGTGCGGGCCGATGGTCCTGGACGCGCTGATCAAGATCAAGAACGAGATCGATCCGACGCTCACGTTCCGTCGCTCCTGCCGCGAAGGGATCTGCGGCTCGTGCGCGATGAACATCGATGGCACCAACACGCTCGCCTGCACCAAGGCGATCGAGGACTGCCGCACGGGCGACGTCGCGATCTATCCGCTGCCGCACATGCCGGTGGTCAAGGACCTCGTTCCGGACCTCACGCACTTCTACGCGCAGTACGCCTCGATCAAGCCGTGGCTGCGCACGCAGAGCCCGACGCCGAGCGACCGCGAGCGCCTGCAGTCCCCGGAGGACCGAAAGAAGCTCGACGGCCTCTATGAGTGCATCCTCTGCGCCTGCTGCTCCACGAGTTGCCCGAGCTACTGGTGGAACGGCGACCGCTACCTCGGCCCGGCGATCCTTCTGCAGGCTTACCGCTGGATCATCGATTCGCGCGACGAGGACACCGGCGCGCGCCTCGACGACCTCGAGGACCCGTTCAAGCTCTACCGCTGCCACACGATCATGAACTGCGCGCGGACCTGCCCGAAGGGCCTGAACCCGGCCCGCGCGATCGGCGAGATCAAGAAGCTGATGCTGGCCCGCCGCGTCTGACGCGGCTCAGAGGGAGGCACGATGGACGACGTCCGAGCGATCTACCTCCCGGCGCTGGCGATGGCGGCGCTCACGTTCGGTGTCTGGTGGCGCATGTTCTTCATGCGCATCGGGCAGATGAAGCGCGAGCGCATCCACCCGCAGAAGGTCGCGACCTCCGGGCAGGCGGCCGCGCTGCTGACGGACAGCCGGGCCGCGGACAACTTCCGCAATCTGTTCGAGCTGCCGGTCCTGTTCTACCTGGCCCTGGTCGTCGCGGACCGCCTCGACATGGTCGACGGGATCAGCCTGAGCCTCGCCTGGGCCTTCGTCCTCCTGCGGATCGCCCACACCGCGATCCACATCACCTACAACCGCGTGATGCACCGCTTCGGCGCCTACGTCGCGGGCGGAGCCGCCCTGTGGACGCTGTGGGCGTACCTCGCGATCGGGCTGCTGTCGGGATGATCGACGGCGAGGTGAAAGCGCTGCGCTGGCGGTGCCGGCGCGGCATGCGTGAGCTCGACCAGCTCCTCGAGCGGTGGCTGGATCGATGCTGGGGGCAGGCCTCCGACGCCGAACGGGCGGTTTTCCGACGGGTGCTGGAAGTCGAGGACGATAAGCTCTGGCGCGCCGTCCTCGGATACGAGAGCCTCGACGATGTCGAAGCCCAGCAGATGGTCGAAGCCATCGCGCGCCTGCCGCATTGAGCTCCACCCCTCGCGCCAGCTCCGGGCCGCCGTGCTCCTGATCGGCGGCCTCGCGACCGTGGGATGGTGGCTGAGCGACGCGAACGTCTTCCTGGCCGCATGCGGCTCGGGCGCGACGTGCCTGTGGTCCATCGGTCTGGCGCAGGCGGAGGCACGGCGACGGCTGGTCGCGATCGACCTCGGTGGCGACGGGTCCGTGATGATCGACGGGCGTGCGGTCGAGTCGCTCGAAGTCGCCTGGCGGGGGGCGCTGATGAGTCTCGCCTGGGGCATTGGAGGACACCTCGAACGCCGGCTCGCTTTCCCCGATGCGCTCGATCCGGCGTCCCGGCGTGAACTCCGCCTGTGGGCGCTTTCGCGGCGTGAGCGCGCGCTTGCACCGGCAGTGGCACCATAGCCGCCCCCCGGGACGCCGAGCCGCATGTTCACGCCCATCCCAGTCGCCATCGGCCTGCGCTACCTGCGGGCCAAGCGCCGCAACGGCTTCATCTCCTTCATCTCGCTGGCCTCGATCCTCGGGATCGGGCTCGGCGTGGCGGCGCTCATCACCACGCTCGCGGTCATGAGCGGCTTCCAACGGGAGATCCGCGACCGCATGCTGCAGATGGTCGCGCACGCCACCGTGAGTGCCTACGGCGATCCGCTGTCCGACTGGCAGACCGCGGTGCGCCGTGCCACGGCGGATGCGCGTGTCGCCGGCGCCGCGCCCTATGTCGAGGCACAGACGCTGCTTTCGGGCGCACGCAAGCAGCCGGCTATCGTGCGTGGCGTGCTTCCTGCCGACGAGCGCCGCGTCTCGGTGCTGGGCGACAAGATGGTGCAGGGGCGGCTCGAGGATCTCGTTCCGGGAAGCTTCAACATCGTGCTCGGCAAGGAGCTCGCGATCTGGCTCGGCGTCGGGATCGGCGACGACGTGGTGATGATGACTTCGGAGGCGCGCTCGACCCCGGTCGGCGCGCTCCCGCAGCTCAAGCGATTCCGCGTCAGCGGCATCTTCGAGGCGGGCTACAACGAGTTCGACCGTGGAATGGCCTTCGTCCACATGACCGACCTCCAGCGCGTGCAGCGCATGGGAGAGACGGTCACCGGCGTGCGCCTGAAGATGCACGACATGGACCGCGCATGGGAGGTGGCGCGCGATCTCGCCGTGGCGCTCCAGCGCGAGGTCAACGGCGCCTATCGGGTGAGTGACTGGACGCTCGAGAACGCCAACATGTTCCGCGCCCTCAAGATGGAGAAGGCGATCATGGCGATCCTTCTCTCGCTGATCATCGCGATGGGCGCCTTCAACCTCGTGTCCTCGCAGGTGATGCTGGTGACGGACAAGCAGGCGGACATCGCGATCATGCGCACCCTCGGGCTGAGCCCGCGCGGGGTGATGCAGGTCTTCATGGTGCAGGGCACGCTGATCGGCGTGATCGGGACCGTGCTGGGGGTCGTCTTCGGCATCCTCCTGACGCTAAACCTCGAGCGCATCCTCCGGGCGATCGAGGCGCTTTTCGGCGTGCAGATGCTCCCGGCGGACGTGTACTACATCACCGGGCTGCCGACGGACCTGCAGGCGTCCGATGTCCTCTGGATCGCTGCGGTCGCCCTCGCCATGGCGTTCCTCGCCACGATCTATCCGGCCTGGCGCGCGTCGCGCACGCCGCCGGCGGAGGCGCTGCGCTATGAGTGAGTCGACGGCATACGTCATCCGAGCCGAGGGCCTGGGCAAGACCTACGCGGAAGGGACGCTGCGCACGCCGGTCTTCGACGGCCTGGACCTCGCGGTGCACGCGGGCGAGACGGTCGCGATCCTCGGTGCCTCCGGCGCGGGCAAGAGCACGCTGCTGCACCTCCTGGGCGGACTCGACACGCCCACGTCGGGCGAGGTGTACGTGGCCGGGCAGAAGATGAGCGCACTGTCGGACGCCGCGCGCGGGGCGCTGCGGAACCGCTCGCTGGGCTTCATCTACCAGTTCCACCACCTCCTGCCCGAGTTCACCGCGCTGGAGAACGTGATGCTGCCGGTGCTGCTCTCGGGGCAGCCCGTGCCCCAGGCGACGGAACGGGCGCGGGCGCTGCTCGAGTCCGTCGGCCTCGGCCACCGGCTCGACCACAAGCCCGGCGAGCTCTCGGGTGGCGAGCGGCAGCGTGCCGCGGTCGCGCGTGCGCTCGTCAACCGTCCTGCGTGCGTCCTCGGCGACGAGCCGACCGGGAACCTCGACGAGAAGACCGCCGCCACCGTCTTCGAACTGATGCTCGCGCTGAACCGCGAGCAGCGCACGAGCCTCGTCCTCGTCACCCATGACCGCCGCCTCGCGCGCCGCCTCGACCGCGTGCTCGAGCTGCACGAGGGCCGCCTGCGCGAACTTCCGCCCGACGAGGTGTAGTCCGTCATGGACGCGGCAGGGACGCCGCCCGACCTCCGGATCGCCGCGCTGGCGCTGCTCACGGGCGCGCTCGCCGCGCTTTCGATGCCCTGGCCGGTGCCGCTGTGGACCGGCCTGTCCATCGCCGTCGCGGCCGCGACGGCCGCCGTGCGGATCCGCAGGTGGCGCGTGGCCGCAGTCGCCGTTTTCGCGTTCGGACTGGCGTCAGCTCAGGCGGCGCTCGCACTCGACGCGAGGATCGCGTCGGTCCCGGCCAAGCACGACGACGTGCTCGTCGGCCGCGTCGCGAGCCTGCCACGCACGGAGCCACGCCGGGCGGTGTTCGACGTCGACGTGGAGCAGGCGAGGGACCCCGTGCTCCCCGGCCGCACGGTCCGGATCGCGTGGTACTACGAGCGTGACGGTATCGCACCCGTGGTCCGCGCCGGCGAGCGTTGGCGACTCGCCGCCCGGCTCAAGTCCCCACGCGGGCTGCGCAATCCCGGTGGGGCGGACGCCGAGCGCCACGCACTGGCCGACCGCCTCGCGGCGGTCGGCTACGTGCGCGGGGTGGCGCCCCGCCGCCTGGCGTCGGGACGTGGCCTGCAGGCCTGGCGGGAGCGGATGTCCGCGCGGATCGACGCGGGCGTCGGGCGCGAATCCGCACGCTTCGTGCGCGCGCTGGCGATCGGCGATACCCGCGCGTTGACCGAGCGCGACTGGCGCGTCCTCCGCGCGGACGGACTCACGCACCTCATCGCGATCAGCGGCTTCCACGTCGGCATGGTCGCGGGCGTGGTCGTCCTGCTGGTCCGCGGGCTGTGGTGGGGGCTTCCGGACCTCGCGAGGCGCGTGCCCGCGCGCATCGCGGGAGCCGGCTGCGGATTCGTGGCGGCTGTCGCGTACGCCGCTGCGGCCGGATTCTCCATGCCGACCATCCGCACCGTGCTGATGATCGGCGTGGTCGCGCTCGCCCAGGCGGGTCGGCGCCGCGCGTCAGTGAGCCATGTTCTGGCCGCTGCAGCGGCGGCGGTCATCCTCGTGGATCCGCTCGCGCTGCTGGGTGCCGGCTTCTGGCTGAGCTTCGCGGGCGTCGCCTGGCTCGCCTGGTGCCTGCCGCGGGAAGAGGGGCCAGCCGTCCGCGGGCTGATCCGCGCACAGGCCGTCGCGAGCGTCGGCCTGCTGCCGCTCGGGGTGCTGTTCTTCGACCAGGCGTCGCTCGCGGGGCCGGTCGCGAACCTCGTCGCCGTCCCGCTCTGGAGCCTGGTCGTCGCGCCGCTGGCGGTCGTCGGTGTCGCGCTGGAGGCGGTGTCGCCGACCCTGGCCGACGTGGCGTGGAATCTCGCCGCCACCGCGTTCGATCTCGCCTGGCCGCTCTTCGAGCGGCTGGCAGAGACGCGGTTCGCCCCGGTGTGGATCCCCGAATCAGCGGCCGTCGCGGTGCCCTTGGCCTGTATCGGGGCCGCGTGGATGCTGATGCCGCGCGGCCTCCCGGGGCGCGCCCTCGGACCGGTGCTGATGCTGCCCCTGCTGTGGCCCGACGCCGGGCGGCCGCCCGAAGGTGCGGCCGAGATCACCGCGATCGACGTGGGGCAGGGGCTCGCCGTGCTCGTCCGGACCCGCTCGCACGCGCTGCTGTACGACGCGGGCCCCGCCATCCAGGACGGCTTCGACGCTGGCGAGCGTGCCGTGGTGCCGGTCCTGCGCGCGAGGGGGGTGTCGACGCTCGACCGGCTCATCGTCAGCCACGGCGACAACGACCACGCGGGCGGGGTCGACGCGGTGCGCGCCGAAGTCGGCATACGGCAGTTGCTCGCACCGGAAGGCGCCGGCCTGGCCGACGCGGAGACGTGCCGCGCCGGCGATCACTGGGAGCGGGACGGCGTGCGCTTCGAATTCCTGCATCCGCCGCGCCACTTTCCCTATCTGGCGAACGAGTCGAGTTGCGTCCTCCGTATCGCGACGCGCCATGGCGTCGTCCTGCTGACCGGTGACATCGGCGAGGTGGTCGAGCGTCGCCTCGTCGCGCACGACCGCGAGGCACTGCGGGCGGACGTCGTCTTCGCTGCGCACCACGGGAGCCGGCACTCCTCGGATCCGGTGTTCGTCGCGGCCACCCGCGCGCGCCACGTGGTGTTCTCCGCCGGGCATGCCAACCGGTTCAGGCACCCAGCGCGCGTCGTCGAAGCCCGGTGGCGCGCGACCGGGGCACGGACCTGGAACACCGCCAGTTCGGGCGCCCTCACCATCAGGCTCGATCCCGGTGGCATCCGCGTCGGGGGGCGGCGCGCCGAATCGCGCCGACTGTGGGACGCAGCGCGGATCGAGGCCCGGAGGGCTGGGCTATCCTATCGACGCGACTGAGGGGTCGACCGGAGGACGTGGTGCTCGAACTCGTGAAGGCCGGCGGTTGGCCGATGATCCCGCTGCTCATGCTGTCGGCGCTCGCCGTCGCGTTGATCGTCGAGCGCGCCTGGACGCTGCGCCGCTCGCGCGTGATGCCTCCGAAGCTCGCGGACGAGGTGCTGGCCTGGGCCGCGCGGGGGCCGCTCGAAGCCGCCCACATCGACTCGTTGCGGCGGACTTCGCCGCTGGGTGCGCTGCTCGCCTCGGTGCTCGACATGCGCGCGCGCCCGCGGGAGCACATGCGGGAGCGCGTGGAGGACGTCGGGCGGCACCTGGTGCACCGCATGGAGCGCTACCTCAACACGCTCGGCACCATCGCCGCCGCCGGCCCGCTGCTGGGCCTGTTCGGCACGGTGGTCGGCATGATCGAGATGTTCCTCGGCATCCTCGACCACGGCATCGGCGACGTGAACCAGCTTGCCGGCGGCATCGGCAAGGCACTCATCTGCACGGCGACGGGCATGATCGTCGCGATCCCCGCCCTGATCGCGCACCGCTGGTACCGCGGGCGGATCGCCGAATACATCGTCGACATGGAGCACGATGCGATCCGGCTGATGGACGTGGTGGAGCAGCGCGCCGCGCGTGCGCCGGCGCAGGTGGCCTGAGGCATGCGCATCGGCGGCCACCGGCCCGTCGACGAGCCGGGCATCGATCTCGTCCCGCTGATCGACGTGATCCTCGTGCTGGTGATCTTCTTCGTCGTCACCGCGACGTTCGAAGGGCGCTCCGTCCTCAAGCTCGAGCTGCCGCGCGCGAGCGGGGAGGCGACGAAGGCCGAAGATCCGCTGGACGTGATCGTCAACGCTGACGGTCGCTACTTCGTCGAGGATCGGGAGGTCCTGCGCGAGGGCGTGGATGCGCTGAAGGCGACGATCAGCGAGGTCGGCGGAGCCGACCGCGACCGCCCCGTGATGCTCCGCGCCGACGCGAAGACGCCCTACCAGGCGGTGATCTCCGCGCAGGAGGCGCTCGGACAGCTCGGCTACCGGCGCATCCTGCTGGCGGTCGCCGACCCGGCGACCGCGAGGGCCGCGCAGCAGTGAATGCCCCGGCCCCCCACGAGGCGCCTGCCTGGCCGACGTACCGCCGCCTTCTGGGCTACGTCAGGCCCTACCGGCTGATGCTCCTGATCGGACTCATCGCGCTCGGCGTGGAGGCCGCGGCGGGTGGGCTCTTCACGTACATGATGGAAGACATCATCGACGAGACGTTCGATCCCACGCGCCAGCGCGTCGACGTCATCCTGCCGCTCACCATCGTCGGCCTGTTCGTCGTGCGCGGGCTCGCCGGCTATGTCACCGACATGTCGATGGCGCGCGCCGGGCGCAGCATCGCGCGCGACCTCCGCGTGCTCGTCCATGCGAAGTACCTGCGCCTGCCGGGACAGCGCTTCGACAGCGAGCCGGTGCCGTCGATGCTCACCCGCCTGGGCTCCGACAGCGACCAGGTCGCGCTCGCCGCCGTCGATGCGATGAAGGTGATGCTGCAGCAGTCGGCGCAGGTCGTCGCGATGCTCGCGGTGATGTTCTGGCACAGCTGGAAGGTCACGCTCGCCGTGCTCGTTCTCGCGCCTCCCCTCGCGTGGGTGATGGACAAGGTGGGCCGCCGATACCGGCGCATCGGCCACCGCATCCAGGAGAGCGGCGCGACGCTCCTGCAGCTCGGCGACCAGTCGCTGGGCAACCAGCAGGAAGTCAAGGTCTACGGCGCCCAGGGGTCCGAGTCCCGGCGCTACGCAGAGCAGGCGGACGGCTACCTCCGGCTCAGCCTGAAGGTGGAGTCGACCCGCAGCATCTCCTCCGCCATGGTGCAGCTGATGGGTGCGATCGGCCTCGCCGCGCTGCTGTTCCTGGCCGGGCGCGAGGCCGCGGCCGGCCGCCTCACCGCGGGGGGCTTCGTGTCGCTGATGATGTCGATGATGGCGATCATCCCGGCGATCAAGCAGCTCACCAATGTGCAGGGCATGCTGCAGCGGGGCGTGGCCTCGGCCGATCGCCTGTTCTCGGTGCTCGACGCGCCTGACGAGCTCGACACGGGCACCCGCACCATCGAGCGTGCGCGCGGCGAGATCGAATTCCGCGACGTCGATGCGCGATACCCCGGGCAGGCCGAACGCGCGCTGTCGGGCATCAGCTTCGTGGCACGGCCGGGCACCGTCACCGCGATCGTCGGGCGCTCCGGCAGCGGTAAGTCCACCCTCATCAAGCTGATCCCGCGCTTCTATGATCCGGAGGCCGGCGAGATCCTTCTGGACGGCCATCCACTGCGGGAATACCGCCTCGCCGATGTCCGGCGGCAGGTGGCGCTCGTGGGGCAGCAGGTGATGCTGTTCGACGGCTCGGTCGCGGCGAACGTGGCCTATGGCGAACTTGCCGACGCACCGCCCGCGCGCCTCGATCAGGCCATCGCCGGCGCCAACGCGGCGGAATTCGTCGAGCGCATGCCCGAGGGCCGGGATACGTCGATCGGCATCCGCGGCGGCCGCCTCTCGGGCGGCCAGCGGCAGCGGCTCGCGATCGCGCGCGCGATGCTCAAGGACGCGCCGATTCTCATCCTCGACGAGGCGACCGCGGCGCTCGACACCGAGTCCGAACGCCTCGTGCAGGACGCGCTCGACCGTCTGATGCCCGACCGCACCACGCTGGTCATCGCGCATCGGCTGTCGACGATCGAACATGCCGACCAGGTGCTGGTGCTCGACCAGGGGCGGATCGTCGAGCAGGGCACGCACGCCGAACTGCTCGCCGTCGGCGGCCTGTACGCGCACCTGCACCGGATGCAGTTCCGCGAGGCGGGCTGATGGCCCGTCCGCCCCGCTACTGGTATGGCGATGCGACGGTGCCGTGGCTGGCCCGTGCCGGCGCGTCGGTCTACGGCGGGGGCACCGCGCTGCGCCGGGCGCTGTTCGAGCGTGGCGTGCTGCGGTCGCGGCACCCGGGCGTGCCGGTGATCGTCGTCGGGAACCTCACCGCCGGCGGGGCAGGCAAGACGCCAGCCACGATTGCCCTCGTCGAGCGCCTGCAGGCCGCCGGTTGGACGCCGGGCGTGGCGAGCCGCGGCTATGGACGGGACGGCCACGATCCGTTGTGGGTCGACGCGGCGACCCCCGTGCATCTGGCGGGCGACGAGCCACTGCTGATCGCCCGCCGGACCGGTGCGAAGGTCCGGGTCGATGCGCGCCGCGCCGATGCCGCGCGCGCGCTGGCCGCCGCCGGCTGCGACGTCGTCGTCTGCGACGACGGGCTGCAGCACTATGCGCTCGCCCGCGACATCGAGATCGAGATCGTCGATGGCCGCCGCCGCTACGGCAACGGTCGACTGATCCCGGCGGGCCCGCTGCGCGAGCCGCCGGCGCGCGCGGCACGCTGCGACTTCCGGGTCGTCAACCTCGGCGATGCCGGCGGCACCCCGGAGTTCGGGGAGTGGCCCATGCGGCTCGTCGCCACGGACGTGGTGCCGCTGCTCGGCCGCCGGCCGCGCCCGCTCGCGACGTTCGCCGGCCAGCGCGTGCATGCCGTCGCCGGCATCGGCGATCCGGCGCGGTTCTTCCACATGCTCAAGTCGCGTGGCATCGCGGTGGTGCCGCATGCCTTCGCGGACCACCATGAATTCCGCGCCTCCGACCTCGAGTTCGCGAGTCCGCTCCCGATCCTGATGACGGAGAAGGACGCGGTGAAGTGCCTCGCGTTCGCGCCCGAGCACGCCTACGCCGTCCCGGTGCGGGCGGAATTGCCGGAGGCCTTCTGGGCCGCGCTGCTCGCGCGTCTCGCCGCCCTCGGAGCCCCGCGTACGCCATGACCGAATTCGTCGTCGCCATCCCCGCGCGCTTCGCCGCTTCGCGGCTGCCCGGCAAGCCGTTGCGGCTGCTGGGCGGCGAGCCCCTCATCCGGCACGTCGCGCGACGTGCGCTGGCGGCGGGTGCCGCCGAGGTCTGGGTCGCGGCGGACGACGCCCGGATCGCGGAGGCGCTGCAGGGCAGCGGCGTCCGCGTGGCGATGACCTCGCCGGCGCACGCGTCCGGAACCGACCGGCTCGCCGAATGCGCCCGGATCGCCGGCTGGGGCGACGAGCGCATCGTCGTGAACCTTCAGGGCGACGAGCCGTTCGCTCCGGCATCCGGCATCCGCGCCGTGGCCGAAGCGCTCGCCGCGTCGGGCGCGCCGATGGCCACGCTGGCGACGCCCGTGGAGGACGTGGGCCAACTGCTCGACCCCAATGCCGTGAAGCTGGTGCGCGCGGCCACCGGGGATGCCCTGTACTTCAGCCGTGCGCCCGTACCGTGGCCGCGCGACGCCTTCGCGAAGGCGCGCGATGTCCTGCCCCCGGGCGGCCACTGGTTGCGCCACATCGGCATATACGCCTACCGCGTCGGCTTCCTGCGCGCCTTCGCCGCGATGGCGCCCGGCCGGTTGGAGGCGATCGAGTCGCTTGAACAGCTCCGCGTGCTCGAAGGGGGCCATCGGATCGCCGTCGCGCTCGCGCCCGAGGCCTTTCCACCGGGGGTCGACACGCCCGAGGATCTCGCGCGGGCGGAAGCGCGGCTCGCCGGCGGCGGCTAGACCGTCGCGCGGCCTGCGCCGGGCTCGGCCGATAATCCGCGCATGCATGACGTGACGCCCCGCCGAGGTTGGACCTCCGACGCCCCCGAACCCCCGGGAGCGGCCGCAGCGTGAACGAGCCCAGGGCCTCGGCCTTCGACCCCAAGGACTTCGTCCGCAACCTGAGCACCGCGCCGGGGGTGTACCGGATGATCGGCGCGGACGACGCCGTGCTCTACGTGGGCAAGGCGAGCGCGCTCAAGAACCGCGTCGCGAGCTACTTCAACAACACGCCGAAGTCCGCGCGCATCGCCTCGATGGTCTCGCAGGTGGAGCGCATCGAGGTCACGGTCACCCGCACCGAGGCCGAGGCGCTGATCCTCGAGAACGAGCTCATCAAGTCGCTCAAGCCGCGCTACAACGTGCTGCTGCGCGACGACAAGAGCTACCCCTACGTGCTGCTCACCGCCGACGACTACCCGCGCATCGCGGTGCATCGCGGGCCACGGGCCACGCAGGGCAAGTACTACGGGCCCTATGCCAGCGTCGGTGCCGTGCGCGAGACGCTCGGCCTGATGCACAAGCTCTTCAAGCTTCGCAGCTGCGAGGACACGGTGTTCCGCAACCGGTCGCGGCCCTGCCTGCAGTTCCAGATCGGCCGCTGCAGCGCGCCCTGCGTGGACCTCGTCTCCCGCGAGGACTACGCACGGAACGTCCGGCGTGCTTCGCTCATGCTGGAAGGACGCAGCGACGAGCTGACGCGTGAGCTCACGCAGGGCATGGAACAGGCCAGCGTCGACCTCGACTTCGAGGAAGCCGCGCGCCTGCGCGACCTCGTCGCCTCGATCCGTAAGGTGCAGGCGCGGCAGTACGTCGACGGCCGCGCCGCCGACCTGGACGTGCTCGCCATCGAGATGCACGGCGCCAATGCCTGCGTCGTGCTGATGGCCTTCCGCGACGGCCGGAATTTCGGCACGCGTTCGTTCTTCCCGAGGACCAACGGCAGCGACCAGCCGGCGGAAGTGCTAGGCGCTTTCGTTTCCCAGTTCTATATCGACAAGTCGCCGCCGCGCGAGATCGTGCTCGACCGCGACATCCCCGACCGTGAACTGCTCGAACACGCGTTCTCGCTCGCGGGCGACCGCAAGGTCCAGATCCGGTGCAACGTCCGCGGCGAGCGCGCGGGCTACCTGGACATCGCCCGCCGTACCGCGCAGATGGCTCTGGCGTCCGAGATGACGAGTGCGTCCGCGCAGCGCGCGCGCGTGGAAGGCCTGCGGGACCTGCTGGGCATGGACGACGTGCCGCGCCGCATAGAGTGCTTCGACATCTCGCACACGATGGGCGAGGCGACGGTCGCCTCGTGCGTGGTGTTCGACGACGAGGGGCCGGTGCGCGCCCAGTACCGGCGCTACAACATCACCGGCGTGACGCCCGGCGACGACTACGCCGCGATGCACCAGGCGCTGATGCGCCGGTTCCGTCGCGCGGTGGAGGCCCGCGCGGAGCCCGCCCCCGGCGACGGCGACGGAGGCGGCGGCGGGGAAGGGGTCGCCGGCCCCGTGAGAGACGCCACGAAGGCCGTGCTGCCTGACGTCCTGCTGATCGACGGCGGCGCCGGTCAGGTCGCCCAGGCGAACGCGGTGCTCGACGAACTCGGCATCAGCGGCCTGCGCGTCGTGGGCGTCGCGAAAGGCCCCGAGCGGCGGCCCGGCGACGAGGACCTCCTGCTGCCCGACGGCCGCTGCGTGCACCCGGGCGCGCAGTCTCCGGCCCTCCAGCTCGTGCAGCAGGTGCGCGACGAGGCGCACCGCTTCGCCATCACGGGTCACCGGGGCAAACGCCAGAAGGCCCGCACGACGAGCCGGCTCGAAGACATTCCCGGGATCGGCCCGCGCCGTCGCGCCGCGTTGCTCAAGCACTTCGGCGGCCTGGGGGGTCTCAAGGGGGCGGGGGTCGAGGAGATCGCCCGCGTCGAGGGCGTGAATGCCGCGCTGGCGCAGCGGATCTATGACACCCTGCACGGCCTGGCGCCCACCGACGGCGCGGAGTGACCGATGCGCCTGACCGTCCCGACCATCCTCACGCTGCTTCGGATCGTCCTGATCCCGGTGCTCGTGGTGATGTTCTACCTGCCGTACCAGTGGTCCAACTTCGCCTCGGCCGCCATCTTCGGCCTGGCGGCGATCACCGACTGGCTCGATGGCTGGATCGCGCGCCGCTACCACCAGTACTCGGCCTTCGGCGCCTTCCTCGACCCGGTCGCGGACAAACTGATGGTCGCCGTCGCGCTGTTCCTGATCGTGCAGGGGCATCCGACGCCGTGGATGGCGTTCTGGGCCGCGGTGATCGTCGGCCGCGAGATCGCGGTCTCGGCCCTGCGCGAGTGGATGGCGGAGATCGGTCAGCGCGCGAAGGTGAAGGTGGCTGCGGTCGGCAAGATCAAGACCGTGGTGCAGATGCTCGCGCTCCTCTGCCTGCTCTATTCGGTCACGCCGGAGAAGCGCCCGCAGCCCTGGCTCGGCGAGCCGATCTTCCACGTGGGCGACTGGCTGCTCGCGGCCGCCGCGCTGCTGACCCTGTGGTCGGGCTACCATTACCTGCGCGCGGCGTGGCCGGCGCTCAAGAACGACACCGGCAGCAGTTGACATCGCCGCCGGCGTCCGTAGAATTTACGTCTCTTCCGCGGGAATAGCTCAGTTGGTAGAGCACGACCTTGCCAAGGTCGGGGTCGCGAGTTCGAGTCTCGTTTCCCGCTCCAGATTCAACGTTCCGGTCTGACTGGAACATCGACCGGACCCCGCTCGCGGGGTCTTGTCTTTTCAGGGCCATGTATCGATAGTTCAGGCCCCGAACGCCTCCCGGCCGGGTGGCAGAGTGGTTATGCAGCGGACTGCAAATCCGCGTACGCCGGTTCAATTCCGACCTCGGCCTCCAACGACGAAGCCCCGCAGCGATGCGGGGCTTTTTCTTTTCGGGCTCCCGGCATCGATGCCGTAAGCTTCACGCGCCGCCCGGATGGCGAAACCGGTAGACGCAGGGGACTTAAAATCCCTCGACCGCGAGGTCATGTGGGTTCGAATCCCACTCCGGGCACCATCGCCACCACGCGTGTGCGGCGATCGGCTGAATCCACTCTGGCCGAGGCCTCGGTCCTGTCCGTCTGACCGGATCGCGCCCGTTCCCGGCTACCTGACCCGCGAGGCCGACGTGACACGGGCACACGCGGGCGCGGTCGCCGTTGCCGCGCACCTGCGCAGGCGCGGGCGGACCGGATACACATCCGGGGACGCTCGTCCCTCACGTGCCGGGCGCGACACTCCCTCCGATGGCGCGGACGCTCATTCCGACTATCCCAACCGTGTTCGCTCGTGTCGTTCGGCCGGGCACGCGCGCGGGGCGTCGCCGATGAAGCATCCGGTCACCCCGGACGGGCGCTATTTCGTCGTGCGCGGGCGGCTGTGGCGCATGGCGGATCCCAGCCTCGACGAGGCGACGCGCTCGCATCTGACGCGCGAACTCATGCGGGCGCGACGTGATGTCGCACGCGCGCAGCGCGAAGGTGACATGAGCCTGCTCGCATCCGCTCGCAGCGACGTCGATCGCGCGAAGGTGGCGCTCGGCGAACGTGGCCCGCCCTGGTGGTCGGACGGCGCTCCGGACTGGAACAGGCGGATGGCGCGCAACACGCCCTACGCATCGTGGTACGCCGGACTCGACGACTCGATCGAGTGACCGGGCAGCACCTCGCATGCCGGCAGCCCGGCGTAGCGGGGGCACGGCCGGCGCGCCGAGTGATCGTCGCCACGCACGCGCGGCCGCGTGCCGTCACAGCAGTTCGAGCACCCGCTCGGGCGGGCGCGCGATCACCGCGCGGTCGCCGACGACCAGGATCGGCCGCTGCAGCCGCCGCGGCGACGCGGCCAGGGCTTGCAGGATCGTGTCCTCGTCGACGCCTGGAGCCGCCGGCGAGGCCCCGTGCCCATCGAGCTCCGCGCTCCGGACCAGTGCCGCCGCGGGCACGCCCAGGCGGCGGACGAGGGTGCGCAACTCGTCGATCGTCGGCGGATGTTCCAGGTAGCTCACGACCTCGACATCGACGCCGCGTTCCAGCAGCAGTGCGAGCGCGGCGCGGCACTTCGAGCAGTCGGCATTGTGGTACAGGCGCGCATCGGGCATCGCGGCTCCTCCGGTGGGGGCGATTATCGCGCAGCCGCTTCACCCGACGAGTACGCCCGCTGCGCGAGGGTGGACCAAACGTATCGGAGTCGTCTGCATGGCCCGCCCCATCTGGACCGGATCCATCTCGTTCGGGCTGCTCAACATCCCCATCCAGTTGATGTCGGGGGAGCGGCGCACCGACATCCACTTCCGCATGCTCGACGCCCGCGACAACTCGCCGGTCCGCTACGAGCGGGTGAACGCCGAGACGGGCGAGGAAGTGCCGTGGAAGGAGATCGTCAAGGCATACGAGTTCTCGAAGGACAACTACGTCGTGCTGCAGCCCGAGGACATCAAGCGCGCGGCGACGGAGAACCACGAGACCATCGCCATCGAGGCGTTCGTGGACGCCGACTCGATTCCGCTGGCCTACCTCGAGAAGCCCTACATCCTGGTCCCGGGAAAGAAGGCCGAGAAGGGCTACGTGCTGCTCCGTGAAGTGCTCAAGAAGAACGGGCGCGTCGGGATCGGACGGGTGGTGATCCGAACGCGGGAATACCTCTCGATGCTCACGCCGCACGGCGATGCCCTGATGCTGATCCTCATGCGCTTTCCGCAGGAGCTCGTCGACGTCGCCGACTACGACATCCCGGAGGGCAGTGCGCGCGCCTGGCACGTGACGCCCCGCGAGATGGAGATGGCGGAGATGCTGATGGAGTCGATGACCGAGGACTGGTCGCCGTCGGACTACAAGGACGAATTCCGCGAGCGGCTCTCCGAGGTCATCAAGCAGCGCATCAAGCAGAAGAAGACCGCGCACATCGAGGAAGAGGCGGAGGACGAGGATGCCGAGACGGCGACCAACGTCGTCGACTTCATGTCCCTGCTGAAGAAGAGCCTCGAGAAGAAGGGCGAGACGCTCGATGCCGGCGGCGGTGGCCGCAAACCGGCGAAGAAGGCGGCCAAGCGCGCCGCCAAGACGCCCGGGGCGCGCAAGCGGACCACCAAGCGGGCCTGACGCATGGGCCTCCAGGAGTACTACCGCAAGCGCGACTTCGACCAGACGCCCGAGCCACGCGGCGAAGTCCGCGTGCGCAAGTGGGGCGCGCTGACGTTCGTGGTGCAGCTGCACCATGCCCAGGCGCGGCACTACGACTTCCGGCTCGAGGTGGAAGGCGTCCTGCGGAGCTGGGCGGTACCGCGCGGACCCTCGTTCCGGCCCGGCGAAAAGCGCCTCGCGGTGGAGACCGAGGATCACCCGCTGTCCTATCGGGAGTTCGCAGGGATCATTCCGGAAGGCGAATACGGCGCCGGCCACATGGCGGTGTTCGACCACGGCACCTGGGAGCCGGAGGGCGACGAGGTCGAGTCCATCCGGAAGGGGCGCCTGGACTTCACCCTCAAGGGCGAGCGCCTCAAGGGGCGGTGGTCCCTCATCCGCACGCATACGCGTGGACGCCGTGGCCAGTGGATGCTGCTCAAGCGTACCGATGCCTTCGCCGCGGACCTGGAGGCGGACGACCTCATCGGCGATCTGCCGGCGCCTCCACCCGATGCGCCCGGCGCGTCGACCCGCGAGGGGCTTGAGATCCGTGCACGAAAGGGGTTCGACGTGGGAAGCAAGACGAGCGAGACGCGTGTGACCGGTGCGCGGCGTGGTGGTGGCGAGGCGTCGAACACGCCCGGATCGTCGAAAGGGACCGCGGCGCGGGCGGCGGGCCGATCGAAATCCGCCGCGGTGCCGACCGGGCGCACGGAACGCGCACGATCGAAACGCGCCACCGGCACGCGCGACCTGACCGCGCTGAAGCGCGATGCGCGCCGGCTCGCGAACGGCGCGACGTATGCGATGGGCGAGTTCGTCGAGCCGATGCTCACCGTTTCAGCCGAGCAGGCACCGCCGGGCGACGACTGGATCCACGAGTGGAAGTGGGACGGCTACCGCCTCATCGCGGAGGCCGGTCGCAGCCCGCTGGTCTGGTCGCGCAACGGGATCCCCTGGAACGAGCGCGCGCCCGAACTCGTCCGCATGCTGCGCGACCTCGGCGTGCGGGCGGTGCTGGACGGCGAGCTGATCGCGGTGGACGCATCCGGCTACAGCGACTTCAACGCCCTGCAGAAAGCGCTTTCCGAGAAGGATGCGACCTGCCTGCGCTATGTGGCCTTCGACCTGCTCTCGCTCGACGGCCACGACCTGCGCGGTGCGCCCCTGCTGGAGCGCAAGGCGCTCCTCGAGCGGCTCCTGCAGGGCGCCGACCCCCGCTTCTTCTACAGTACGCACATCGTCGGCCGCGGCCCGGAGATCTTCGACGCGGCGCGCGATCGCGGCATGGAAGGAATCATCAGCAAGCGTGCCGACTCGCGTTACGAGGAAGGACGCACCGAACGCTGGCTGAAGGTCAAGACGGCGGAGACGCGCGACTTCGTGGTGATCGGCTACACGCCGCCGAAGGGCGGGCGGCAGGGCCTCGGATCGCTGATGCTCGGTCAGTACCGCGACCGGACACTGGTGTACGCCGGGCGGGTCGGGTCGGGCATGGGGAATGCCCTGCTGCTCGATCTCCACAAGCGGCTGAAGGCCATGGAGACGCGCGACCCGGTCGTCGACATCCCGCGCCACGTCCCGCTCCCGAAGGGACGCATCCAATGGGTCCGCCCGGAGCTGGTCGTGGAAGTCTTCTTCCGCGGCTGGGGCAAGGAGGGGCTGGTTCGGCAGGCTTCGTTCCACCGCCTTCGCGAGGACAAGCCGGCAACGGCGCAGGCGCTCGAACAACCCGAGCCGATCGCCGCAGGCGAGCGGCCGGGGCGAACGGCTCGTGCGAGCCGGAAGGAAGAGACCGTGGCGACGAGAAAGCCCCCGCGGGCGCGCGATTCGGAGCGCGTCGCATCCGAGGCAACGAGGGCCAAGCGTGCGTCGAAACCGGTCGCGACAGGGCGATCGCGCGCGTCTTCGAAGCGGATACCCGAACTCAGCAGCCCGGATCGCATCGTCTACCCCGATTCCGGGTACACGAAGAAGGACGTGTTCGATTACTACCTCGCGGCCGCACCGGTGCTGCTCGAGGAGATCGGGGGCCGGCTGCTTTCGATCGTCCGCTGTCCCGACGGCATCGGCGGACAGCACTTCTTCCAGAAGCACGCGCGGGCCGGCTTCGGCGACGCCGTCAAGGAATTCCGCCTCGTCGAGAACGACGGTGACGAAGCGCCGTATTTCTACGTCGAGGACGTCGAAGGCCTGATGACGCTCGTCCAGATGAATGCGATCGAGTTCCATCCCTGGGGATCGCGCGTCCAGACGCTCGAGCAGCCGGACCGCATGGTGTTCGACCTCGACCCCGACCCGAGCATCGGCTGGAGCGACATCAAGGCCGCAGCGAAGGACGTGCGGGACCGCCTGGCGCAGATCGGACTCGAGTCGTACCCGAAGCTGTCGGGCGGGAAGGGCGTTCATGTCGTCGTTCCCCTGAAGCCACGGGCCGACTGGGAGCAGGTGCGCAACTTCTGCGAGGCGTTCGCCGACGCGATGGAGAGCGAAGCGCCCGATCGCTACGTGGCCACGATGAGCAAGGCCAAGCGCAAGGGCCGGATCTTCATCGACTGGCTGCGCAACGGACGCGGCGCCACGAGCGTCGCCAGCTGGTCGCTCCGCGCTCGTTCGGGCGCGCCGGCCGCGGTGCCTCTGACGTGGGCGGAGCTGTCGCGCGTGCGCACACCGCAGCGATTCACGCTCGCCGATGCCGCGAAGCGCACGGTACCCGCCGAGGTCGCCGCGCTCGTGCGCAAGGCCCGGCCGCTACCCGTCTGACGCAGACAAAAAAACGGCGGCCTGCGGGCCGCCGTTCGGTACTGCCGGTCGTTCGGATCGCTTACGGCGTAGGCGGCGTCGTCTGCGTCCCGTCGGTACCGGTCGTGCCGGTGTTGCCGGTCGCGGTGCCGTCGGTGGTGCCGGTACCGGTGCCGGTACCGGTACCGGTGCCCGTATCGGTGCCCGTGCCCGTGCCCGTGCCGGTGCCCATGTCGGTGCCGGCGCCAGTACCGGTCGTATCGCCGGTCGTGCCCGTGCCCGTGCCGGTGCCCATGTCGGTACCGGTGCCGGTGCCGGCGCCCATGTCGGTACCGGTCGTGGCCGTGTCGGCCGTCGTGTCGGTCGTCGTCGACTGGTCCGGCTGGTTGCCGCCGCCGCAGGCGGTGAGCAGCGCGATGGTCGCTGCGAGGGTGAGGGTCATCTTCATGATCGGATCTCGTTGGGGGGAGAGGCGGTTCGCCTCGATCCGCATACTCCACGACGACATGCCAGCGCGGCGTCAAACGGGCGTGAGCGATGCGTTGCGCGAACGCGCCGCCCGCGCGTCGCGTGCATTCCGCGCGAAGGTTTCGTTGGTCGAGTGCAACGCAATCATCACCCGCGCGAAACCCGCGATGAGGCGCTATTGCGGTCTGGCGTTCCCGGTCGAGCGGCTCCTCGTCGCCGCGTGCACGCCGCTGTTCCACGTACGGAAGGAGGGCACCCCAGTGGGTGATCAACAGGTAGGCCGACAGCTCAAGGAAGTCGCGCACGACGTGATGCGGCTCGGGGCGCAGGCATTCAACGCGGGTCGCAATTGGCTCAACGAGAGGAGAGACGACATGCATCACGGCAACGAGCACGGCAGCCAGCAGCACGGCGGCCGAGGGCAGCAGCACGGGTCGCACGGCGAACGTTCCATGCACACGGACTACCAGTCCAGCAATGCGCACGCCTCCCGTCAGGGCGGCGGCCGCGAGAGCGGCCAATGGGAGCCGGGCTATCGCAACGAGATGGATCAGGGCGGCATGTTCTCGCGCGGTAACCAGTACGGGCAGAGCAACTACGGGACGTCGGACTCCGGCCAGCAGAGTTCCGGCTACCAGGGCTTCGGTGGTTCCTTCACGTCACAGCAGGGTCAGGGCGGCTCGCAGTACGGCCAGTCGCAGGGCTCGCAGTACGGGCAGGGTGCGCACGGCTCGTCGCAGGGCTACGGCTCGTCGCAGGGCTACGGCTCGTCGCAGCAGTACGGACAGGGCTCGCAGGGCTATGGCTCCTCGCAGCACGGTCAGTCGTCGATGCAGGGCCAGTCGCAGGGCGGCTACGGCTCGTCCCAGCAGTACGGTCAGGGTTCGCAGGGCGGCTACGGCGGTTCGCAGCACGGATCACAGGGCGCGATGTCGTCGCACCAGTCGCAGGGCTTCGGTGAGCAGTACGGCCGCACGCCGGGCTACGGCGCCTACGGCGGCGAAAGCCAGGGCTCGGGCGGTCGCTCGTTCGGGCAGGGCTATGGCGCCAGCTCGGGCTACGGGCAGCAGCAGGAGGCGTTCGGGCAGCGCTACGGCGCGCAGGGCCAGCATGGCGGCGAGTTCCAGCGCGACCGCGAGTACCTGCAGGGCGGCATGGGTGCTTCGCAGCACGGCGTGCACGGCGGCTACAGCAGTCCGTACGGCCAGGGCTCGCAGGGCGGCTTCAGCACGTGGCAGGGTCAGGGCGACTACGGCAGCACCCAGATGACCCAGGGGTACGGCTCCAGCGGCCAAGGGCACGGTTCGCAGCAGTCCGCGCAGCGTAGCCAGTATGGCCAGGGCTCGCAGGGCCAGGGTGGCTCGCAGTACGGCCAGTCGCAGGGCTCCCAGTACGGTCAGGGCGGCATGTCCCAGTACGGACAGCAGGGGAACGGTTTCGGCCACTCCCAGTACGGCCCGGGCAGCTCGGAATTCGGTTCGCAGCGCTCCCAGTCGTCCTTCCAGGGCTCCTCGCAGGGCGGCGCGAGCATGCAGGGTCAGTCCCAGCAGCAGTTCGGCCAGGGTTCCCAGGGCGGTATGCATGGCTACGGCCAGTCGGGTGGCTACGGCATGGGCAGCGGCCTCGGCCAGCAGCAGTCGCGCCGCGGCCGTGGGCCCAAGAACTACGTCCGCAGCGACGAGCGCATCACCGACGACCTGCACGAGCGCCTGAGCCAGGCCGAGGACATCGACGCCTCCGAGGTCGAGGTGCGCTGCGAGGGCGGCACGATCACGCTCGAGGGCACCGTCGAGCATCGCTGGATGAAGCACCGCATCGAGGACATCGCCGAGTCGTGCGCGGGCGTTCGCAATATCGACAACCGCATCCGCGTGCAGTCGCAGTCCGGCCAGCAGGGGTCGCAGTCGAGCTCGCGCGGGAGCGAGCAGTCGCGGTCCCTGTCCTCCGGAGGGTCGTCGCAGTCGCAGTCGCTGTCGTCGACGGGTTCCTCGCAGTCGCCGTCGACGCTTTCGGGCGAGTCCGGCTCGGCTGGTCAGTCGTCGCAGGCCTCAGGCACGTCCACGCAGTCCGGCCAGTCGTCCCTGTCGGGACAGTCGGCGCAGTCGGGCCAGCAGTCGCAGGCGGGCCAGTCCGGCCAGGGCGGGGCGCTGGCGTCGGGCGGACAGTCTTCGACGGAGGACACCACGGAGCGCCAGACCGGTGCGAGCTCGCGTGGCAAGGACGGCAGTTCGTCATCGCGCAGCGGTGGCAGCGCGTCGCAGCACTGAGTCGGGCCCCGCGGAAACGAAAAGGCCGGCATCCGCCGGCCTTTTCTTCGCCCGGGAATGCTCCGGAGGACGCTTCGGCTATGAGGCGAGACCGTGCCGCGCCAGCTGGTTGTGGACCGTGCGCACGCTCACGCCGAGGATGCGTGCGGCCTGGGTCTTGTCGTGGCGCACTTCCTCGAGGGTGCGGAGAAGCATCTCGCGCTCGACGTCCGCATACGTCATGCCCACGCGGAACAGGATGGCGCCCTCGCTCGCCGTCGGGTCGCCCCTGCGCGGGCCGAGCTGGACGTCGATGACCGGGCCATCCGCGAGCAGATAGCTGCGCTGGACCGTACTGCGCAGCTCGCGTACGTTGCCCGGCCACGAATGCTGGCGGAGCAGGCGCTCGGATTCGGTCGACAGGCGCTTGCATTCGCCGTACTCGGCGTTGAGGCGTTCGACGAAGTGACGTGCGAGCAGCACAACGTCGCTTCCCCTGGCGCGCAGCGGAGGCAGCCCCACGATGAAATCGGCCAGACGGTAGTACAGATCCTCGCGCAGGAGGCCGCGCTCGATCGCTTCGTGCGGATCGCGGTTGCAGGCGGCGACGATGCGTACGTCCACCGGTATCGCATCGCTCCCGCCGACGCGCGTCACTTCGCCGGTTTCCAACACGCGCAACAGGTAGACCTGCAGGGCAGCCGGCATCTCGGTGATCTCGTCGAGGAACAGCGTGCCGCGATTGGCCTGCTCGAAATAGCCGGCGTGCCGCTGCGCGGCGCCGGTGAAGCTGCCGCGTTCGTGTCCGAACAGATGGCTCGCCAGGAGGTCCGGCGCGATCGCGCCGCAATTCACGGCGACGAATGCGCCGCGCCGCCGGCTGCGATCATGTATGCCGCGCGCGACCAGTTCCTTGCCGGTGCCACTCTCGCCGGTGACCAGCACGGAGATCCGCGTCGGTGCGATCCTCTCGATATGCCGCGCCACGCGCTGCATCGGCTCACTCTCGCCGATGAGGCCGAACGGCGCGGCGGGCTCCTGCCGCCGCCCGGACACGCGCGAGAGCAGCGAGTCGTAGCGGTCGGGCTGCAGCGGCTTGACGAGGTAGTCGAGCAGCGGCCACGGGCGTTCGAGCATGGCGTGCGGCGGCCCGTCCTCGCTGCACAGCAGCGCGATGCGGCCATGCGAATCGATGTCCAGCTGGTCCAGCAGTTCGCACGCACTGCCGTCGGGCAATGCGAGATCCAGCATCGTGAGGTCACGCGCGCCGGTCGCCATCGCCTGGCGCGTCTCCTCCAGAGTGTGCACCACGCGCGCTTCGAAGCCGCGGCTCTCCGCATGCGCGGCGGCGGCGTGGGCGAATCGCTCGTCGTCATCGACTATGAGCACAGAAGGCTGCGGGTCCGCCATGGCGCTCTCGTGATTCGATCGCCGCGACATTAGGGATGCGCGAGTTAACGCGACGTATGAAATCGGCTGGAAGCGGCCCTTTTTTTGCAGCATCGACGTGAGAGGACGTACGCGCCTGCCGCTTCGCGATGTCATGCGGCCGTACAGTCGATGGATCGCTGGCCGGCACGGCCGCTCGCCGTTGCGCCTCAGGGCCTTGGCGCCTCATCGACGCCCGTGCGCGGATGCTCTTGGCCTTCGAAGAGGAGAAACAGCATGAGCGGCAGCACATCGGGCCAGAGCGGGGTAGGTGCGCAGGGCGACGATCCACGTCCCGGCGGTTCGACGTCCGGCGCGGCGCGGCACGACAGCCGCCTGGCCGATCGCGAGGCGATCGAGGGGCGAGAAGACGACACGCTCGGCGCGGCGACCGAGGAAGAGATGCTTCGGGCAGGCGCGCGCAGCACGCCGCCGATGGGTGATGTCCGGAGCGACGCCGGCGCGGGCGCCGGCCCGGGCAACGGCGAGCCGCTCTGACGGGAGGATCCCGAAAACGGAACGACCGCCCTGGGGCGGTCGTTCGGGCGGCGATGCCGCGAATCTGGTGGGCGGTGCAGGGTTCGAACCTGCGACCCTTGCCGTGTGAAGGCAATGCTCTACCGCTGAGCTAACCGCCCGTGAGGGGCGCGCAGTATAGAGGAGCCCGGCGCGCCCGCCAAGCGCCATTCACGCCGTGCCACGCCGCATGGCCGGATCATGCGCCGCTCGCGACCATGCGCCGGCGAACTGAGACGTTCGGCGGCGAGCCGCTAGACTTGCCCGCCGTTCCCTCCACGAAGACCCGAATGGATCGCCCCACCTCGCTCGATCGCGAGCAGCTTCTCGCCTGCGCCCGCGGTGAGATGTTCGGCCCCGGCAACGCACGCCTGCCGGCCCCGCCGATGCTCATGTTCGACCGCATCACGCACATCTCGGAGCAGGGCGGCCGCTATGGCAAGGGCGAGATGCGCGCCGAGCTCGACATCACGCCCGACCTCTGGTTCTTCCAGTGCCACTTCCTGGGCGATCCGGTGATGCCCGGCTGCCTCGGCGTGGATGCGATGTGGCAGCTCGCGGGCTTCTACCTGCCTTGGCTCGGCGAGCCGGGACGCGGCCGGGCGCTCGGCGTCGGTGAGGTCAAGTTCAGCGGCCAGGTGTTGCCCGATGCGAAGGTCGTGAGCTACGAGATCGACATCCGTCGCGTCATGCGCGGTCGGTTGGCGCTCGTCATCGCGGACGGCAGGACGTATGTCGACGGCCGCGAGATCTATGTCGCCAAGGACCTTCGGGTCGGACTGTTCGGCTCGACGGAGGGTTTCTGAGCATGCACCGCATCGTCGTCACCGGCATGGGCATCGCGTCGTGCCTCGGCAATGACCTCGGTTCCGTCACGGCCTCGCTTCGCGAAGGGCGTTCCGGCATCCGCCACGTCCCGGAATACGCGGAGCTCGGACTGCGCAGCCATGTCGCCGGCGTCGTCGACCTCGACCTCGAGACGCTGGTCGATCGCAAGCTGAAGCGCTTCATGGGCGACGCGGCCGCGTATGCGTATGTGGCCGCCCGTGATGCCGTCGCCCAGTCGGGGCTCGACCCCGAACAGCTCAAGGCGCCACGCGTGGGGGTGATCGCAGGATCCGGCGGCGGCTCGGCGCAGTGGCAGATGGAGACGGGCGAGCTGCTGCGCGCCAAGGGCGTGCGCCGCATCGGCCCGTACATGGTGCCGCGGACGATGTGCTCGACCGTGTCCGCCGCCCTCGCGACGGCGTTCGGGATCCAGGGCGTGAGTTACTCGATCTCCGCGGCCTGCGCCACGTCCGCGCACTGCATCGGCGCGGCCGCCGACATGATCCGCGGCGGGCTGCAGGACATCGTGCTCGTGGGCGGCGGCGAGGAGCTGCACTGGGGCATGACGTCGCAGTTCGACGCGATGGGCGCGCTCTCCACCTCGTTCAACGACACGCCGGAGAAGGCATCGCGTCCGTACGACGCCGACCGCGACGGCTTCGTCATCGCGGGTGGCGGGGGCATGCTCGTGCTCGAGTCGCTCGAGCACGCACAGGCGCGCGGCGCCCCGATCGTCGCCGAGCTCGTCGGCTACGGCGTGACATCGGACGGCATGGACATGGTCGCGCCGTCGGGCGAGGGCGCCGTCCGCTGCATGCGCATGGCGCTCGACCGCGTGCAGGCGCCGATCGACTACCTGAACACCCATGGCACCTCGACTCCGGTCGGCGACGTGACCGAGCTCGAGGCGATCCGCGCGGTGTTCGGCGACGACGTGCCGCCGCTGTCCTCGACGAAGGCGCTGAGCGGGCATTCGCTGGGCGCGGCCAGCGTGCACGAGGCGATCTATGCGCTGCTGATGATGCAGGGCGGATTCGTCACCGCGTCGCACAACATCGAGACGCTGGACCCGCGCGCCGAGGGCTTCCCGATCCTGCGCGAGACCCGCGAGGCGGACCTTCGCACCGTGATGTCGAACAGCTTCGGCTTCGGCGGCACGAACGCCTGCCTGGTGTTCTCGCGCTTCGACGGCTGAGCCGCGTACCGGGATGGTCGCGACGGGCAAGTGCTGCCCCGTCGCGCGCTAGCGTTGCGACGACGGCCGATCAAGCCGACCGTTCGGGCAGTGAGGCGCGTGCGCGCCTAGCCGCGGCTCAGAACACGCTGCACTGCTTGAAGCGCACCGGGCGATCCGAGCCCGGCGGCGGCTGCAGTTGCAGCCGCGACGCGCGAACGAGGGGGTAGTGGGTCATCACCTGGCAGATCGACGCGTCGGTGGCCAGCGCCGGATCCTCGATGAACACCTGGAGCGTCGAGGCGGTCGACCAGATCGCACGATCGACGCCGGGCAGCTCGGCGAGGCGGCGCGGAAGCTCGCGACGCTGGTCTTCCTCGCTGAGATTGGACACCGGCGGCGGCGTGTCGGCCGCGGGCGCCGTCGGGGCCGCGGCACGCGGGGCGGACACGGCGGCGACCGCCGTCGCGGCGTCGTCACTCGCGAATCGCGTGAGCGCCCAGGTGATGCCGAACGTCGCGACCGCTGAGGCGGCAACGACCAGCGCGAGGTGGCGCGTCGCCTGGGCGCGCGCGCGCGCGGCGACTTCCTCGTGCACGCTCGCGGGCAGCAGCGGATCGAGCAGGCGCCACAGCTCCGCGCCGTCGGCTAGCTCGATCGTCGGGGACACCTCGCGCGCCTTGGGGTCGACATGCCCGGGCGTGACCACGACCGCGCCGCCTGCGTGCTGGAGGCGGACCGTGCGCTGGACTTCCTCGACCGCCGACACGCCGACTTCGTGGTCGAGCCCCTGCTTGCAGACCACAAGCCACGGCCGGCCGTCGCGATGCATCAGCAGGTCCGCGCTCGAACCCCTCGCCGAGCGCGCGTCCGCGGCTTCCGGCTCGAAGCCTGAAGCGGCGAGCGCGTCCATCACGAGGTTCGAGAGCTCGCGCCACCGCATGCCGGCGAGGATCCGGCGGCCTTCGAAGACTTCGCGGCGCGGTCGCCAGACCCGCCACAGGTAGACAGCGGCAACGCCGGCCAGCACGAGTCCGAACGCGAGTCCGATGAGGAACGAAGGCAGGACGGGCATGGCGGGACGGGCGGGGCGGGGTCGCCACTATACCCGCGGGTGCCTCGACGGCGGGGCTCAACCGCGGCCGAAGCGCTCCTCGAGCACGCGGCGGATCTCGCTCTCGATCGTCCCGCGCATCGCGCCGAGCAGGAAGCCCAGCTTGGCGGTGACGTGAAGCGCACCCGGCTCGAGGTTGACGCGCCCGTCGACCCCGCTGCGCTGGAAGTCCAGCGTGTCGCCGCGCCACGCGTAGTGGACGCCGAATCGCTCGACCAGCGTCTCGGCGAGGCGCTCGACTGCGGCGCGCGCCTGGTCGGGCGGCAGCGAATGCGGATGACGGATGTCGATGTCGGACATGGCTCCTCCAGCCGATGGCGTGGCGCGCAGTGTCGCGCATGGGCCGGCAATGCGGCGTCGGCGTGCTAGATTCCGGCGGCGTGAGCGCCCTCCGAATCCGCCTTCCCGAATCGCGACGCGACGTCCTGCTCCTGGAGCCGGGCGTGCACGCGCTCACGCCGGCCGCGATCGGCGCCTCGTCGGCGGCCAAGCCGGACGAGCCGCTCGCCACCGTGTACGTCGACTCGCGTGGCGTATGGATGCAGGTACGGGACGGGCTGCGCGGCGCCTATGTGAACGGTCGCCCGATCCGCCAGATGGCGATGCTCCGTGCAGGCGACACCCTGTTCCTCCATGGCCACGAGGTCGTGCTCGCCGGCCGCGAGCCTGCACCCGCGCCCGCCGAGCGCGTGGCGCCCAAGCGCGGCGCCGTGCGATGCGTCCTCCGCGCGGTGGGTGGCCCGCTTCACGGCCGGTGCTTCTCGCTCGCGAAGACCGTGGTGATCGGCAACACGCTCGAATCCGACGTGCGCATCGACGATGCGCGGATCGCCGCGCGGCATCTCGAGTTGCTGCCGCTCGCGGGTGGCATCGCGCTGGCGACCGGTACGAACGCCACGGCGCCGACGGTGAACGGTCACCGGGCGGAGGATGCGCTGCTGTTGCCCGGCGACCAGCTCGTCCTCGCCGGGACCCACCGCTTCGTCATCGAGGCGCCCCGGCCGACGATCGAACCGCAGCCCGAAGTCGCGGCGCCGCGACGTGTCCCGCCGGCGCGCGAGGCAACGCCGTCACCCCGTCGCCGTGCCTGGCGCGTGCCCTGGCTGCTGCTGGCGGCCGTTCTGCTGGCGGGTGCGCTCAGCGCTCTGCTGCTGTACGGCGCGCGCTGACGCCACGCCGCACGGCGCGCCATGCGCGCCAACCGAGCAGCAGGGCCAGAAGCGCGGCATAGAGCGCGGGCTCCCTCAGGTCCGATTTCACCAGCCACCAGAAGTGCAGGACGGCCAGCGCCGCGGCGACGTACACCAGCCGGTGCAACTGGCCCCAGCGTCGCCCGAGGCGGCGCATCGCCGCCTGCGTCGACGTGGCCGCCAACGGGAGCAGCAGCAGCCACGCGAGGAAGCCGACCGTGATGTAGGGACGCTCCGCGATCTCGGTGAACAGGTCCGCCCAGTAGCCGCGCAGGTCCAGCACCACGTACGCCGCGAGGTGGAGCGTCGCGTAGAAGAAGGCGTACAGGCCCAGCATGCGCCGGAAGCGCAGCAGCACGGAGAGGCCGGTCAGCTGGCGCAGGGGCGTGATCGCCAGGCCCAGCACCAGAAAGCGCAACGCCCACAACCCCAGGAAGTGCTCGATCGCCGCGACCGGGTCCGCCCCGAGGGCGCCGGTCCCGTGCAGCAGCTCGTTGCGCACCTGCCACCCCAGCCACGCGGCCGGCCCGAGCGCCGCGGCATGCGCCGCGACCTTCGCCCCCCGCGCCGCGGGCGACGCCGCACGGCCGCGCTCCTGTCCTAGAACCACTTCCGCAGATCCATGCCCGCGTACATGGAGGCGACCTGGTCCGCATAGCCGTTGAACGCACGCGTGGGGATGCGGTCGGCAAAGAGCTTGCTGCCTGTGCCCGCGATCCGGCGTTCGGTCTTCTGGCTCCAGCGCGGGTGGTCGACCGCGGGATTGACGTTCGAGAAGAAGCCGTACTCGCTCGGTTGGGAGTCGTTCCAGCTGGTGAACGGACGCTTCTCCGTGAAGTCGATGCGTACGATCGACTTGATGCTCTTGAAGCCGTACTTCCAGGGCACCACCAGCCGGAGCGGCGCGCCGTTCTGCTGCGGCAACGCGCGTCCGTACATGCCGGTGGCGAGCAGTGTCAGCGGATGCATCGCCTCGTCGATGCGCAGGCCCTCGCGATACGGCCAGTCGAGGGCGGGGTAGGCGAGGCCGGGCATCTGCCGCGGGTCGGCCAGCGTGGTGAACGCGACGTACTTGGCCTTCGACGTGGGCCCGAAGCGCTTGAGCACCGATGCGAGCGGCACGCCCAGCCACGGGATCACCATCGACCAGCCTTCCACGCAGCGCAGGCGGTAGACCCGCTCCTCCGGACGCAGGCCGGCGATGAGATCCTCGAGCCCAATGCGCCCGGGCTTCGTGCACTCGCCGCCGACCGTCACCGTCCACGGCGAGGTCCGCAGCGTCTTGCGCGCGCGGGCGGGGTCGGCCTTTCCGGTGCCGAACTCGTAGAAATTGTTGTAGGTCGATGCGTCCTCGAACGTCGTGCGCTCCTCGCGCGTCGAGAAGCCGGCGCGTACCCGCGCGGGATCGATGCGCGCCGCGGGCGGCGGCGGTGGCTCCGCCCGCGAGCAGCCGGCCACGGCGAGCGCCGGGGCCGCGGCGAGCCCGGCGAGGAGCCGGCGGCGGTCGCGGTAGACCGCCTCGTCGGTGATCTGCGAGGACGGGATCCTCAAGGCGTCGCGAAGGGACATGGCGGCTCCGGGTCGATCACCCATTGGACGGCCCTCATGATGAAAAAGATGCAGCGCCGGCGCGAGCGGGCGTGCTGCGCTGCGGCATACTCGGTGCACACCCACCACGACCGCCGCCCATGCCCCGCGCCTACAACTTCAGTGCCGGCCCCGCGACCCTTCCCGATGCCGTCCTCGAGCAGGCGCGCGACGAGCTTCTCGACTGGCGCGGCGTGGGCGCGTCGATCGTCGAGCTCAGCCATCGCGGTGTCGAGTTCATGGGCGTCGCGGCGGAGGCGGAGGCGGACCTGCGCCGCCTGATGGCGATCCCCGACGACTACGCGGTGCTCTTCCTCGCCGGCGGCGCGACGACCGCCCAGGCGCTCGTGCCGCTCAACTTCGCCCAGCCGGGCCAGGCGGCCGACTACGTGGTCAGCGGCCACTGGGGCAAGACCGCGGTGAAGCAGGCACGGCCCTACGTCGACGCGCGCATCGCCGCGAGCAGCGAGCCCGAGGGATTCCGGGACATCCCGCAGCGTGCGACGTGGACGCTGTCCCCGGACGCGGCCTACGTGCACATCACCGCCAACGAGACTATCCATGGCGTCGAGTTCCGGGACGCGCCCGACGTCGGCGCTGTCCCGCTGGTGGCGGATTTCAGCTCGAGCATCGCCTCGGAGCCGATCGACGTCTCGCGCTATGGCGTCATCTATGCCGGCGCGCAGAAGAACCTCGGGCCCGTGGGCGTCACGGTCGTCATCGTGCGTCGCGACCTCCTCGAGCGCGAGGGCCAGCCGCGCGCCGACATCTTCGACTACCGCTCGCACGTCAGGGGCGAGTCGATGCTCAACACGCCGCCCACATGGAACTGGTACCTCGCCGGGCTCGTGTTCAAGTGGATGCTCGCCGAGGGCGGCGCCGAGGAGTTCGCGCGGCGCAATGCCCGCAAGGCGGCGCTCCTCTACGACGCGATCGACGGTTCCGGCGGCTTCTACCGCAACGAGGTCGTCGCGGTCGCGCGCTCGCGCATGAACGTACCGTTCTTCCTGCACGACCCGGCTCTCGACAAGGCATTCCTCGCCGAGTCGAGCGCCGCCGGGCTGCTCGCGCTGAAGGGCCATCGCGCGCTCGGCGGGATGCGCGCGTCGATCTACAACGCCATGCCCGAAGCCGGCGTGCGCGCGCTCGTGGACTTCATGGGCGACTTCGCGCGCCGGCACGGCTGACGCACCCGCGACGCTCGTCGCGAATCTCGCCCCGTCCATGGAACGACCGTGACCACTCCGCCTCCCGCCGACCTCGCCGCGCTCCGGCAGCGCATCGACGCCATCGACAGCGAGATCCAGTCCCTCATCAGCGAACGCGCGCGTTTCGCGGCCGAGGTCGGTCGTGCGAAAGGCGACCTCGCGCGTGCCGTCGACTACTACCGCCCGGAGCGGGAAGCGCAGGTGCTGCGGCGCGTCGTCGATCGTAACCAGGGCCCGCTGGAGAACGCGGTGCTGGTGCGTGTCTTCCGCGAGATCATGTCGGCCTGCCTCGCCCAGCAGGAACCGCTGAAGGTCGGCTATCTCGGCCCCGAGGGCACGCATACCCAGCAGGCCGCGCAGAAGCACTTCGGCCATTCGGTGAAGGCCTTGCCGTTGGCGAGCATCGAGGAGGTCTTCCAGGAGGTGGAGGCCGGCCACGCGGATTTCGGCGTCGTGCCCGTCGAGAATTCCACGCAGGGCACGATCCAGTCCACGTTGGACATGCTGCTGACATCCGCGGTCCGGGTCTGTGGCGAGGTCGAACTCCGCGTGCACCAGCACCTGCTGTCGCGCGGTGGGCGCATCGAGGACATCGAGCGGGTCTACTCGCATCCGCAGTCGTTCGCCCAGTGCCGGGCCTGGTTGCGGGCCAACCTGCCGCATGCCGAACTCGTGCCGGTGGCCAGCAATGCCGATGCGGCACGCCGCGCACGCAACGCGGACGATGCGGCCGCCATCGCGGGGGCGAATGCCGCCACCGTGTACGGGCTGCGCACCGTCGCGGGTCCGATCGAGGACCGTGCCGACAACACGACGCGCTTCCTCGTGCTCGGGCGGGAACTCTTCCCGCCCTCGGGCAACGACCGCACGTCGCTGCTCGTCTTCATCAAGGACCAGCCGGGTGCGCTGTACCGCGTACTCGAGCCGTTCGCCCGCAACGGCCTGAGCATGACGCGCATCGAGTCCCGTCCCGGCCACGCGGGCCCGTGGCAGTACGCATTCTTCATCGACATCGAGGGCCATGCGCACGACGCGGCGATGGAGCGTGCGCTCGCGGCACTCGCCGAGTTCGCACAGGAGGTCCGCGTGCTGGGCTCCTATCCGGTCGCGATCGAATGACGCCCGACTACGACGAAGCCTGGTTCGCGTCGCGCGCGGCCACAGGGATCCGCGCGCTGCGCGCGTACGACCCCGGGCACGACGTCGTCGCGCTGCGGACGCTGCACGGCATCGCACTGGCCGAACTCGGCTCCAACGAGAATCCGTACGGCCCGTCACCGCGTGCGCGGGCCGCGGTCCTGGACGAGCTGCACCTGTTCCATCGCTATCCCGATCCGCGGGGTGCGGCGCTCAAGGCCGTCCTCGCACGCGCCCACGGCGTGCACCCGGCGGCGCTCCTGCTCGGAAACGGATCACACGAGCTGTTGATGCAGTTCGCCCAGGCGTTCGCGGGGGAGGGCGCGTCGGTCGCGTACCCGCAGTACGGCTTCGCCGTCTTCGCGCTCGCGACGCAGGCCGCTGGTGCACGTGCACGCGTCGCGCCCGCGTTGCCGGCGGATGCGCCCATGCCGATGGGCCATGACCTCGTGTCGCTCCAGGCCTCGATCGACGCCTCCACGCGGCTCGTCTACCTCGCGAATCCAAACAATCCGACCGGCACATGGCTGGACGGCGACGCGCTCGAGGCGTTCCTCGACGCGGTCCCGCCGAACGTGATCGTCGTCGTGGACGAGGCGTATGCCGAGCTGGCGGATGCGCCGGGGTACCGGAGCATGCTTCCGCGCGTCGCGCGCCGTCCGAACCTGGTGGTGACCCGCACTTTCAGCAAGGCCTATGGGCTGGCGGGCCTGCGCTGCGGGTATGCGGTCGGCGCGCCGGGCCTGGTGGCCGTGATGGAACGCATCCGCGAGAGCTTCAACGTCAATGCGCCCGCGCTCGCGGCGTGCGCGGCCGCGCTGGGCGACATCGAACATCTGCACTGGGTGCGCGCGCGCAATTCCGAGCAGCGCATCGCGCTGTCGACCGCGCTCGCCTCGCGGGGGCTGGTGGTCTCGCCGTCGCAGACCAACTTCCTGCTCGTCGGGTTCGGGGACGGTACGGCGCGTATCGAAGCCGAGCTGCTCACCCGCGGCGTGATCCTCCGTCCGATGGGAGGCTACGGGTTGCCGCGGCATTCGCGGATCACGGTGGGCACCGCGGACGAGAACCGCATGCTGCTCCGCGCACTCGACGAGGTGCTGCCGTGACCGCGTGGATCGCGTCGGCGGGCGCATCGCTCCGCGGCCGGGTTCGCGTGCCGGGCGACAAGTCCGTGTCCCATCGGGCGGTCATGCTCGGCGCGCTCGCCGACGGCACCACGGTCGTCGAGGGTTTCCTCGAAGGCGAGGACACGCGTGCGACGGCGGGCGTATTCCAGGCGCTGGGCGTTCGCATCGAGTCTTCGGTCCCCAGCGCGAGGATCGTGCACGGCGTGGGACTGCACGGCCTGCAGCCGCCCGGAGCGCCGCTGGACTGCGGAAACGCGGGCACCGGCATGCGCCTGCTCGCCGGGCTGCTCTCGGGACAACGGTTCGACAGCGCGCTGGTCGGCGACGCGTCACTCTCGCGGCGCCCGATGGGGCGCGTCATCCGACCCCTCGCGCGCATGGGGGCGCGCATCGAGTCCGAGGCAGGCGGCCTGCCTCCGCTGCGCATCCGCGGCGGGCAGGTCCTGCGCGGCGGCGAGCATGTCACGGAGGTCGCGAGCGCGCAGGTGAAGTCGGCGCTGCTGCTGGCAGCCCTGTACGCGCACGGGCCTACCACGGTCATCGAGCCCACGCCGACGCGGGATTACACCGAGCGGATGCTCGAGGCGTTCGGCGCGGCCATCGAGTACGCGCCGGGTCGCGCGACGCTCGTGCCCGGCGCACCGCTTCGCGCCCGGCGTGTGCGCGTGCCCGCGGACTTCTCCTCCGCCGCGTTCTTCATCGTCGCCGCGACGATCATCCCGGGATCCGACGTCCTGCTCGAGGCGGTCGGGATGAATCCGCGCCGCACCGGGCTGCTGGACGCGCTGCGTGCGATGGGCGCCGACATCGAAGTGGCCGGCTCGGGCGAGGAGGGCGGGGAGCCGGTGGCGGATCTGCGGGTGCGCCATGCGCGGCTCGTCGGCATCGACGTCCCGCCGGCGATCGTGCCCGACATGATCGACGAGTTCCCCGCACTGTTCGCCGCGGCCGCGTGCGCCGAGGGCGTCACGCGGGTGACCGGTGCAGCCGAGCTGCGCGTGAAGGAGTCCGATCGCATCGCGGCGATGGCCGCGGGCCTCCGCACGCTCGGCATCGGCATCGACGAGTTCGATGACGGCGCCAGCATCCGCGGCGGGCCGATCGGTGGCGGCGTCGTGGACAGCCTGGGTGACCATCGCATCGCGATGAGCTTCGCGGTACTGGCCCAGTGCGCGGCGGCGCCGGTCCGGATCGGCGACGTCGACAACGTCGCGACGTCGTTCCCGGGATTCGACAGGCTCGCGCGCGACGCCGGCATGGCGCTGCGCGACGCCTGATCAGGGCGCAGGCCGGAAGTCGATCGGGACCACCACGCGGCCGACCGTCGGGCGTCCGTTCTCCATCGCGGGCTCGAAACGCCAGCGGCGCACGGCCGACTGCGCCGCGCGGTCGAGCTCCCGTGATCCGCTGCTCTGTGCGAGGTCGGTGGACGTCGGTACCCCGTCCGGACCGATGTAGGCGATCACGAGCGCGGTCCCGCCCTCGCCGCGCATCAGTGCGCGGCGAGGGTAATCGGGGGCGGGCGTCTGCCCCGGGAGCGGGCGCGCCTGGCGGGTGACGGTCTCGACCGGACGCGGCCGCTCCATGGGAGCAGGCGGCGGGGGCGGCGGGGGCGGGGCGACCTCCGGCTCCTCCTCGACGACAGCCGACGGCGCGTCCTCCACGGGTGCTTCCACGCGTTGCAGCCCCGATCCCTCACCGGCGGGCAGCGGCGCAGGCAGCGGGGCGTAGGCGCGATCGGCGGACGTCGGCGGCACGGTATCCGCGCGGAAAAAGTTCTGGTCGCCGCGGCCGCGGATCACCAGGAGGAAGGCGATCAGGCCGAGCGCGAAGGCGCCGAGCACCCACCAGCGTGTCCGCGGGCTAGGACGCCACGCGGCGGTATCGAAGCGTCGCGTCGGAGCAGGCCGTGGGGTGGACGTCGAGATGGGGGGCTGGCTTCGCATGGCGGCATGCTCTCGATGCGGGCGTCAAGATTCCGATAAGGCACGAATGGCACCCGGAGCGGCGATAATGCCGGCTCCCCACGCCGCCGTCGCCTCGATGCTCGATTCCGCTCTGCTCCGCCAGCGTCCCGCCGAACTCGCCGAGCGCCTCGCGAATTCGCGCGGTTTCACCCTGGATGTCTCACGCGTGGAGGCGCTGGAGGGCGAGCGCAAGCGCATCCAGACCCGCACGCAGGAGCTGCAGAACCTGCGCAACACGCGCAGCAAGGCGATCGGGCAGGCCAAGGCCAAGGGCGAGGACGTGGCGCCGCTGATGGCCGAGGTCGCGGGCATCGGCGACGAGCTCAAGGCGAGCGAGGCGCGGCTCGATGCGATCCGCGACGAACTCGAGTCCATCGCGCTGGGCATACCGAACGTGCCACACGAATCGGTGCCGCCGGGCGCCGACGAGACCGCCAATGTCGAGCGGCATCGCTGGGGCACGCCGCGCGAGTTCGACTTCGCGCCGAAGGATCACGTCGAACTCGGGGCGCGCAACGGCTGGCTCGATGGCGATACCGCGGCCAAGCTGTCGGGCGCACGGTTCACCGTGCTCCGCGGGCCCTTGGCCCGCCTCCACCGCGCGCTCGCGCAGTTCATGCTCGACCTGCACACCGGCGAGCACGGCTACCTCGAAGTCAACGTACCGGTCATCGTCAATGCCGAGTCGATGCGCGGGACGGGCCAGCTGCCGAAGTTCGAGGAGGACCTGTTCACCACGGCCGTCGGCGAGAGCCGTCGCTACCTGATCCCGACGTCGGAAGTGCCGCTGACGAACGTGGTCCGGGACGAGATCGTCGAGGACGCCCAGCTCCCGCTGCGCATGACCGCGCATTCGATGTGCTTCCGCGCGGAGGCGGGGAGCCATGGGCGCGACACGCGCGGCATGATCCGCCAGCACCAGTTCGAGAAGGTGGAGCTCGTCTCCATTGCGCGCCCGGAGGAGAGCGACGCCGAGCACGAGCGCATGACCCGCTGCGCGGAAGTCGTGCTCGAGCGCCTGGGCCTGCCCTACCGCCGCATGCTGCTGTGTTCGGGCGACATGGGCTTCTCGGCATCGAAGACCTTCGACCTGGAAGTCTGGCTCCCGTCGCAGGGCACATACCGCGAGATCTCGTCGTGCTCGAACTGCGACGCTTTCCAGGCGCGTCGCATGCAGGCCCGCTGGCGCAATCCGGCCACCGGCAAGCCCGAGCCGCTGCACACGCTCAACGGCTCGGGCGTCGCGGTCGGCCGCGCGCTGATCGCGGTGATGGAGAACTACCAGCAGGCGGACGGCAGCATCACCGTGCCGGACGTGCTGCGTCCGTACATGGGCGGGCTCGAGCGCCTGGCCTGATCGCGTTCAGGCGGCGAGCGCGCGGTCGCGGCTGCCGTCCAGCGCCCTGTCGATCGCCTCGCGGCGGTGATCGGCCGACAGGGCCAGTCCGTCCGCGCGCACCACGCGCAGGTCGGTGACGCCGATGAAGCCGAAGACCTGTCGCAGGTAGGGCTCGACGAAATCGGTCGGCTGGCCCGCATGCACGCCGCCCGCGGCGATCGCGACGATCACCGTCTTGCCGCGCACCAGGCCTTCCGGCCCCGCCGCGGTGTATCGGAACGTCTTGCCCGCGACCGCGACTCGGTCGATCCACGCCTTGAGCGTGGAAGGAATGCCGAAGTTGTACATCGGCGCGCCGATCAGGATCGTGTCGGCGGCGAGGAACTCGTCCAGCACGGCCGCCGAGAGCGCGGCTGCATCGGCATCGCCCGCGAGCGCGCGCCCGTCGAGGTGCGGCAGCGGTGCGGCGTCGAGATCGCGATGGACGACCTCCACGTCGGCGCGACCCTGTGTCAATCGTTCCGCCAGTCGCGCCGTCAGGTGCCGCGTGGCCGAGTGGGTGCCGAGGGCACTGGAGTCGATGTGGAGCAGCTTCATGGGGATCGTCCTGTTTTTGGCATCGCCGGGAGTGGAAAACGTAGGGCGTTGCATCAATGTCATTAATGTGCTCAAATGCCACTGAACGTTGCGTCCATGGAACTGCCGCCATGCATGACCTTAATGACCTCTACTACTTCGCCGCCGTCGTCGAGCACTCGGGCTTCGCCGCCGCCGAGCGCGCGCTGGGAATACCGAAGTCGCGCCTGAGCCGTCGCATCAGCCAGCTCGAGACGGATCTGGGCGTGCGCCTGCTGCAGCGGTCGACGCGCCGCTTCGCCGTCACGGACGTGGGACAGAGCGTGTACCGGCATGCACAGTCGATGCTCGAGGAGGCGAAGGCTGCGCGCGAGGTGGTCGACCGCCTCAGCGCCGAGCCCCGCGGCGTCATTCGCGTGAGCGTGCCGGTCGGCATCGCACAGCAGCACATGCCGCGGCTGTTGCCCGAGTTCCTGGCGCGCTATCCGCAGGTACGCGTGCAGATGCACATCAGCAACCGCCGCGTCGACGTGATCAACGAAGGCTTCGATGTCGCCCTGCGCGTTCGCACGCGCCTCGACGACGACGGCAGCCTGGTGATGCGCAGCTTCGGACAGATCCAGGAACTGCTGGTCGCGAGCCCTCAGTACCTCAGGCGCATGGGCCGCCCCAAGGCACCGGACGAGCTCTCCGAGCACGTGACGCTGTCGATGAGCGAGGACGAGGCACGCCAGCGCTGGGAGCTGCACGGCCCGAACGGTGAGGTGAAGCGCCTCGAGCTCAAGCCGCGCATCATGGGCTTCGATTTCCCGATGCTGATGCAGCTCGCCAAGCAGGGCATCGGCGTGACGCTGCTGCCGGAGACGATCTGCGGCGAAGCCGTGCGCAGTGGCGAGCTGGAGGTCGTGCTGCCGGAGTGGCGCCTGCCGCAGGGCATCTTCCATGCGGTCTTCGCCTCGCGCCGCGGCATGTTGCCCGCGGTGCGCGTGTTCATCGACTACCTGGCCGAGAAGGCGCCGGCGCTCGTCGAGGCGGCGCGGCTGCAGTGCTCGGAGATCCACGGCCGGCCGTGCACCGAGGCCGAGGCGGGCCGCGAGCGCCGCGCGGAGGCGGTGCCCGCCTGACGCATGCGACAATTCGCGCTGCTGGAGAGGTGGCCGAGTGGTTTAAGGCAGCGGTCTTGAAAACCGCCGAAGGGTCAAACCTTCCGTGGGTTCGAATCCCACCCTCTCCGCCATGCCGAAGGCCCCGGAAGGGGCCTTCCGCATTTTTCCGTCCCGGCGCTTAAACCCTGCGCCCGGCCGCCGCATCACAGCGATATGCTCACCGCAGTGATCGACGCCCCCGACCTCCGAGACGCCTCGTCCGACGACGAGGGCGCACTCGTCACCGCCGCGCGCGGCGGGAGCGTGTCGGCCTTTGAGGCCCTGTACCGGCGGCACGTCGGGCGCGTGCACGGCGTGGTGGCTCGCCTGGTCGGGGGCATCGGAACGCGCGCCGAGGACCTGACGCAGGAGGCCTTCGTCCGCGCCTGGCAGGCCCTGCCCGAGTTCCGCGGCCACGCCGCCTTCGGCACGTGGCTGCACCGCCTCGCCGTCAACACCGCGCTGATGGACATGCGCAGTCGCCGCGTGCGCTCTCACGACGACGGTGACGACGACGGGCTCGACTGGGTGGGTGAGGGCGATTCGGCCGGCCACGCGACGGCCCTGGGCATGGATCTCCAGCGCGCGGTCGCCAGCCTGCCGCCGCGCGCCCGTGCCGTGCTCGTGCTGTACGACATCGAAGGCTGGAAGCACGAAGAGATCGCCGCCGAGCTCGGCATGGCGGTCGGAAGCTCGAAGGCGCAGTTGCATCGCGCCCGCGCACTCCTGCGCGAACGACTCGGAGAAGACGCATGACCCACGATCCCTCCCGCGGCGCGCCGCCCGCCGAATTGCCGGACTCGCTGCGCTGGCAATTGCGTGCGATGCGGCAGGACGTCCCGCCCCCGCGCGACCTGTGGGCCGGCATCGCACCGAGGCTCGAGGCGCGCCCGGTTCCCGTGCATGCCACGCGCACGCCGTGGCTCGCACTGGCGGCGAGCGTGCTGCTGGTGGTCGGCATGGCCGGCATCTGGCAGGGCCGCGTGCGCGAAGGCGACGCGGGGCAGGCGGCGCTGGTGGAAGCGCGTCGACTGTCGGACGACTACCGCCAGGCCATCGATGCCTTGCCTGCGGACGCCGCCCGTTCCCCGTCGCTGGCGCCCGCCATCGACGAACTCGACCGCAGCGCGGCGCAGATCCGCCGCGCGCTCGCCCGCGACCCCGACTCGCGGCTGCTGCTCGAGCAGCTGCGCCGCACCTATACCCGACGCATCGAGCTCTCGCAGCGCGCGATCGTCGGCTGACCCCGGAGACCCCCATGAAGACCATCCACCTCCTCGCCATCGCGATCGCCGCGCTGGTTCCCGCCGTCGCCGCTGCCGGGACGCCCATCAACCAGACGCGTCCACTCGATGCGCGCGGGCGCGTCGAGGTCGAGAACCTCAAGGGCACGATCGAAGTGCGTGCCTGGAACCGGAACGAAGTCAGGATCGAAGGCATGCTCGGCGAAGGCGTCGAGAGGCTCGAGGTCGAGGGCGGCGGCAATCGCCTGCTGGTCAAGGTGAAGTACCCCACGCGCCGCGGGATCCTCGGCACGGATTCGGGTCGCTCCGGCCCGACGACGCTCAAGCTGATGGTGCCGCTGCGCGCCGACCTCGACCTGCAGGGTGTCGCTGCCGACATCCTCGCCTGGGGCGTCGCGCCGGCTTCGCTGAAGATCGACAACGTGAGCGGCAGGACCACGGTCGCCGCGGCACCTGAAGAGCTCGAGGTGAACAGCGTGAGCGGCGACGTCGAACTCACGGTCAACCGGGCGCGGGTGCAGGCCGAGAGCGTCAGCGGCGACATCCGCATCAGCGGGCGGCTCGGGCCCGAGGTCGACGTGGAGAGCGTGAGCGGCGATATCGACCTGCGTGCGACCGAGACGGCGCTCGAGCGCGTCGAGGGGTCGAGCGTCTCCGGGGACATGCGTCTGCGCGCCGCGCTCGCGCCGCGGGCGCGGGTCCGCCTGGAATCGGTCAGCGGTGATATCGCGCTCTCGCTGCCGCGTAATTCGTCCGCCGAACTGCGCGCGGAGAGCTTCAGTGGCACGCTGCGCGCGCCGGGCGCGACGGTCGAGCGGCCGCGCCACGGGCCCGGCTCGTCGCTGCGCCAGCGCTACGGCACCGGCGACGCGGAGGTCTCCATCGAGACGTTCTCCGGCGATGCCGAGCTGCGGCTGGACTGAGCAGGGCACCGCGCGTTCGATCGGGACCACCGCGGGAGCGCGGTGGCCCTCGCTTTTCCGGCGCCGTTGACGCAAAAAAAGCCACCGCCCGGAGGCGGTGGCTTTGTCTTGCTCGGGCCGTGGCTCAGCCGCGTGAGGTGGTGTCGCCCTCGACCTCGTCCAGCGGGGCGACCGTCGACTCCGGCGCCGGCGAGCTCGGCGCCACGCCGAGCAGTTCGCCCTGCGTGTAGCTCGGCGTCTCGACCGGCTCCGCCACGCGCGAAGCGCGAGCGGGATCCATCGCGCCCACCTCCGCCTCCGGGGCGGTCACGCCCGCTGCGGGGAGCGTCGTCGCGGCGCCCACCGAATCGGCGACGAGCACGTCAGTCGGCAGTCCATCGGTCGCCTCGACTGCGGGCGGGATCGCATCGCTACTCGAGGCGACTGGTGTCGTATCGACCGTAGCGACCTGCGCGGCGGCAGCGACCGCGGCATCGGCGGGCGAGGCCGCCGCCGACGTATCCACAGCCACGGCCGTCGCGGACGGGAGCGCCTGGGTGACGTCCCCGGAGTCCACTGCTGACTTCTCACCCGGCGTCGCGTCGACGCGAGCTTCGTCGCTCACACTCGCCTCCGTCGCGGAGGGTACGGGCGACGCGCCGGGGCGCGCTGCCGCAGCGGCGTCAGTGGCCGGGCTGGCGTCGTACGATGCGAGCGCGTCGACCGTCGTCGCAGCGTCGGTCGACTCATGGCCCTCCCCAACGGGCGTCGGGTTCGCGGGCACGCCGCTCGTGGCTGCGGAAGGCGACCGCACGGGTGCATCCGCGTCCGCCGTGGGCTGCAGCGCCGCCGCCGCAGCGGTCACCGCGGGAGTCGTCACCGACGGCGCACGCGCGGCGGCCGGGATGTCGTCGAACTCGAACTCCGGCTGCGGGCGATCGCCCTGCGAACCCACCGGGCCGGCATCGTCGTCGCCGGGCTCGTCTCCGTCCTCGCCGTTCGCGTCCTGCGCGTCCAGCGATTCGACGCCCTCCGTGCCGTTGCGGCGACGGCGGCGTCCGCCGCGGCGTCCGCGGCGTCGACGTCCGCCGTTCTCGCCCTTGGCGGCGTCCGCGGCATCGAGCGCGTCGGCGGCGTCCGCGGCATCGAGCTGCGCGACCGCGAGCTCGGCCGGATCACCCGAGACCGGCGGCGTGCCGACCGGCTCCACCGCATCGACGGCCTGCCGGGACACGGACGCCGCGGCTGCCGTAGCCGACGTGGCGGCGGCCTGCTTCAGCGCCGGGTCTGCGGCTGGCGGGGTCGCAGCGACCGCGCCGCCTGCGGACGCGGCCGCGTCCGGCTTCGGCACGTTCGGCTTCTGCTCGCGCATGGCCTGAGCCGGCGCGTTCCCGGGGGCCGCCTGCGCCGCGTCGCGGCCTTCCTGGCGCCCGCGCTCGCGCTTGCCGCCCTGCGGGTTGCCGCCCGTGGCGTTCTGCTGTGCCTGGCCGTTCGCCTGCTGCGGATTGCGCTGCTTGTCCTGCTGCGGCTTGGGCTGCGCATTCTGCTGCGCTGCGTTCTGCTGGGACTTGCCGCCCTGGCCCTTCTGCGGCTGCGGCGCGCGCGACTCCTGCGCCTGGCCGCGTCCGTCACGGCGGGCACCGCGATCGTCGCGGCCGTTGCGACGTCCCCGGTCGTCGCGGCGAGCCTCGCGTCCACCGCGCGGCTCGGCCGGCGGCGGTGCCACCGGCGCTGCCGTCGGCTGCTGACCGCGGAAGAACCGCAGGATGCGCTCGACCACGCCGACCGAATGGGTCGGTGCGACCACGGGGGCGGGCGCCGGCGCGGCGGCGACCGGCGCCGGCGCGGGTGCGTCCTCGCGGGGCTCGCGCAGCGGAGCCGGCTGGGCAGGCTTGACGTTGGTCACGGCCGGCGGGGGCGGGATGTTCAGGTGCGCCTTGGTGAGCGCATGCGTCGCCAGCTTGCGCGGCGTGTGGCGCTGGTAGCTCGGACGGCTGGTCTCCTCGCCGAGCTCGTTCTCGCGGATGCGGGTGACCTCGAAGTGCGGCGTCTCCAGCTGGTCGTCGGCGACGATCACGATGGGCGCGTCGTGACGCGCCTCGATCTCGGCCAGCGCACGGCGCTTCTCGTTGAGCAGGTAGTTCGCGATCTCCGTCGGGGCCTGCACCAGCACCTGCCCGGTGTTGTCCTTCATCGCATGCTCTTCGACGAGGCGCAGCACGGAGAGCGACAGCGACTCGACGCTGCGCATGCGGCCGTGGCCCTCGCAGCGCGGGCAGACGATCTGGCTCGACTCGCCCAGCGAGGGACGCAGGCGCTGGCGCGACATCTCGAGCAGGCCGAAGCGCGAGATGCGGCCGATCTGCACGCGGGCGCGGTCGTGGCGCAGCGCGTTGGACAGCCGGTTCTCGACCTCGCGCTGGTGCTTGGTCGAGGACATGTCGATGAAGTCGATCACGACGAGGCCGCCGAGGTCGCGCAGGCGCATCTGCCGCGCGACTTCCTCCGCCGCCTCGAGGTTGGTGTTGAACGCCGTCTCCTCGATGTCGCCGCCCTTGGTGGCGCGCGCGGAGTTGACGTCGATGGCGGTCAGGGCCTCGGTCTGGTCGATCACCAGCGCGCCGCCGGAGGGCAGCTTCACCGTGCGCTCGTAGGCCGCCTCGATCTGCGACTCGATCTGGTAGCGGTTGAAGAGCGGGACGTCGTCCGTGTAGTGCTTGAGCTTGCGCAGGTTGTGCGGCATGACCTGCTGCACGAACTCGCGGGCCTCCTGGTACATCTCGGGCGTGTCGACGAGGACCTCGCCGATGTCCGGGCGCATGTAGTCGCGCAGGGCGCGGATGATGAGTCGCGACTCCTGGTAGATCAGGAAGGGCGCGGGCTTGGCGAGGGCGGCCTCGCAGATGGCGCGCCAGATCTGCAGCAGGTAATCGAGGTCCCACTGCAGCTCTTCGGCGTCACGGCCGACGCCGGCGGTGCGGATGATCACCCCCATGTCGTCGGGGATGGTCAGCGAGTCCATCGCCTTCTTGAGCTCGGCGCGGTCGTCGCCCTCGATGCGGCGCGAGACGCCGCCCGCGGTCGGCGAGTTCGGCATCAGGACCATGTAACGGCCGGCGAGGGAGATGAAGGTCGTCAGCGCCGCGCCCTTATTGCCGCGCTCCTCCTTGTCGACCTGGACGACGACTTCCTGGCCTTCCTTCAGCAGTTCCTTCAGCCCGGCCTTGTTCGGATCGACCCCGGCCTGGAAGTAGTCGCGGGAGATCTCCTTCAGCGGCAGGAAGCCGTGGCGCTCGGCGCCGTACTCCACGAAGGCGGCTTCGAGCGAGGGCTCGAGGCGCGTGATGCGGCCCTTGTAGATGTTGGACTTCTTCTGTTCCTTCGACGGCTGTTCGATGTCGATGTCGTACAGCGCTTGGCCGTCGACGATCGCGACGCGCAGTTCTTCCGCCTGCGTCGCGTTGATGAGCATTCGCTTCATTGTTCTGGCGTCCTCGCGCGCATCCGCGCGACGGCGCCGTGGCGTCCGCCTCTGGGCACGGGCCTCTGTCGCGCGGATCGCGCGGGCGAGGGCCCCACTTCCAGCGCTGCACACCACGGCGGGCCGCGGGAGCGCTTGTTCGTGAAACTCGTTGTGAAACCTTCTGGGCCGGCGGCGGCCTCGGATTCCTCGGCGCCGCACGGGTCGGATGTGATCGCGTGACGGCGTCACCCGTCAGGCGAGGGCCGGCTCCGCCGGGGCGCGCTGCTAACATGGCCGACCCCGCGGGTCGTGGTCAGGCGCGCACCGGATCGTGGAAGCGGGCTTTCGGCCCGGGCCGCGCCAGCCTCCTGGCTGGGAATGAGCGGCGTTCTTCCAGCGAAATCAAAACCTTATCTCGCGACGCGAGTTTAACAGATTACGTCCCCATGACCCAGCCAGCCGCTTCGGGCGCCCGTACCGTCCGCGTCCCCGAAGACCGCGATGGGCAGCGGCTCGACAACTTCCTGCTGGGCCAGCTCAAGGGCGCTCCGCGATCGCTGGTCTACAAGCTGGTCCGGTCCGGGCAGGTACGCGTCAACGGCGGTCGCGCGAAGGCCGAGCGCAAGCTCGAGGCGGGCGACGAGGTGCGGATCCCGCCCGTCCGGCTCGCGGAGGACGGGGAGAAAGCGCCGCCCGCGAAGGGGTTACTGGCGGCGCTGGACGCGGCGATCGTCTACGAGGACGCCCGCCTCCTGGCGCTCAACAAGCCGTCGGGCGTGGCCAGCCACGGCGGCAGCGGCATCAGCCACGGTGCGATCGAAGCTCTGCGCGCGCTCCGGCCCGGGCAGTCGCTCGAACTCGTCCACCGCCTCGACCGGGACACCTCCGGCCTGCTCGTGGTCGCCAAGAAGCGTTCGGCCCTCACGGAACTGCAGGCCCTGATGCGGGAGGAGGGCGGCATCGCCAAGCGGTACCTCGCCCTGCTCGTCGGCCGCATGCCGGACGGGACGATGTCGGTGGACGCCCCGCTGCATATCGGCCTGCGCCAGGGCGGGGAGAGGCATGTTCAGGTCAACGCGGCCGGCAAGCCGTCGCTGAGCCACTTCCGCGCGCTCGAGCGGCGCGGGGGCCATTCGTACTGCGAGGTACGCATCGAGACCGGTCGCACCCACCAGATCCGCGTGCATTCGGCACACATCGGTCATGCCGTTGCGGGCGACGACAAGTACGGCGACCCGGACGTCAACCGCCGCCTCCGCGAGCAGGTCGGCCTGAGGCGGCTGTTCCTGCATGCGTCGACGCTCGAGTTCGCGCTCGACGCGGGGCGTGCCCCGTACCTGCTTAACGCGCCACTGGCACCCGACCTGGTCGACGTCCTCGACCGCCTTCGCTGATCAGCCCTGCTCGTCGAGCGCGAAGCAGCGGTCGGGTCGCTCGCCGATCGGGCGGAAGTTCATCGGCACCGAGATCGTCGCCGGCACCGGCTGGCCGCCCCGCGTGGCCGGCGCGAATTCCCAGTCGCGCACCGCCGCGATCGCCGCCTCGTCCAGCAGGCGCTGGCCGCTGCTGCGCTTGAGACCGACGTTGCCGACACGGCCCTGCGCGTTGATGGTGAGCGTGAGTTCGACGAGCCCGCCGACACCCTCGCAGGCGAGGGCATCGGGATAGGTCGGCGGCGGGGTGCGAACGGCGCGGACGGGCTTCGACGGCGCGACAGCGGCCGGCGGCGGTGCCGGGGGCGTGCAGGCCAGGGTCGCCGCGGCGACGAACCCGAGCAGCGCGCTCCGGACGACACGGTCAGCCGACGAGCGCATCGGCCTTCGCGGCGCAGATGAAGTCGTTGTCGGACAGGCCGCCGACGTCGTGCGTGGAATAGCGCACGACGCAGCGGTCGTAGTGGACACCGAGGTCGGGGTGGTGGTCCTGCTCATGGGCGACGTACGCGAGTGCGTTCACGAAAGCCATCGTGCGGTAGTAATCCGGGAAGCGGAACGTGCGCGTGATGGCCTGGCCGTCTTCAACCACCGACCACTCCGGCACCTGCGCGTTCAACGCCTCGATCCGGTCGGGCGCGAGGCGATGCTCTTCGCCGCGACGCGGCGTGCAGCGGGCGAGGGCGAGGTCGTTCGGCATGTCGGCTCCGGTAGTCGGGAAAGGATGAAGGGCGCGTAACGGCCGCTTTACCTACGGCCGGTTACCGTGGGCGCCCCTTGGAAGCGCGTCGATAGAATAGCCCGATGATCCAGATCTCCGAATCGGCGCAGGGACACTTCCGGCGCCTCATCGAGCGCGAAGCCATTCCGGGCCTCGGCGTCCGCCTCACCGCCGTCAATCCGGGAACCCCGCGCGCCGACGTGCGCCTGGAGTTCGCCGAGCCGGCCGACCTCGCGGGCGACGAGTGGGCCATCGACTGCGACGGCTTCACGCTCTGGCTCGACGCGGCGAGCGTCGGCTACCTCGACGGCGCGCAGATCGACTACGAGACACGCGCGACGGGCGGGCAGCTGCAGATCCGCGCGCCGCGCATCAAGGGCGAGGCGCCCGGCGAGGCGGCGAGCCTGGTCGAGCGCGTGCGCTATGTGATCGACCACGAGATCAACCCGCAGCTCGCGTCGCACCGCGGGCACGTGACGCTGGAGGAAGTCACCGCCGAGGGCGTGGTCTACCTCCGGTTCGGTGGCGGGTGCCACGGCTGCGGGATGGCGGACGTAACGCTCAAGCAGGGCATCGAGAAGACCCTCATGGAGAAGGCGCCCGGCGTCACCGCCGTGCGCGATGCGACCGATCATGCGACGGGCGACGCGCCGTACATTCCGCGCGACACCGCGGCCTGACCTGACGCGGCGCCGGGCATGAACTCTGCCGCCGCGATCATCGAAGCTCTCAACTCGCGCGCGGGTCCGCGGAGCCGTCTCCGCGAGGCCGCTCGCGCGAGCTGGGGCAGCTGGCTCGACCGGCTGGCCGCGCGACCCGGCAAGGTCACGGGCGCACCCGCGGACGACATCGTCGGCCAGCTCGTCGCCCGCGCACCCGCGCCCCCCCCGGCGCGGGCCGCGCTGCTCAACCGCTGGCAGGCCTTCGCCACGCTGTGGCGTCAGGAATGGCACCCCGCATCGCATGACGAACGCAGCTGGCGCTGGTTTGCCGGTGGTACGTCGTTCGTCTGGCACGTCGTGATGATCCTGCTGTTCCTGTGGATCGCGACGCTCTACTTCTTTCCGCCGCCACCCCAGGAAGAGGAAGCGGTGCAGGTGGAATTCATCGGGGTCGGCACGCCCGCGGAGGAAGGCGGTGGCGAGCCGCCCGCGCCGGGCGAAGCCGTGGACGCGCCATCCGCCGCGGCGTCTTCCGCGTCCGCGGCGGCATCGCCGGCCCCGTCGGCCGCGCCCAGCCCCGCGATGCCGAGCATGCCGGTGCCCGAGATCGTCGCGCCGGTGCCCGACGTCGCCGCGCGCGAGGTCCCCGAGCCTCGACCGGCACCGCAGCCGCTCGCGGTCAGCCCTGCGGTGACGCAGGAACCGCCGGTCTTCGAGCTGCCGCCCACCACGCCGCGCGATCCGTCGGTCGCGGTGCCGGACCTCGCGCGCGTTCCGCCGGTCCGCGTGGTCGAAATTCCCGAGCCCGTGCGCACCCCCCCTATGGAGGTGACCACGCCGCAGATCGCGGTCGAGCCGGTGCGTGCGCCGGTGCCATCGGTGGCCCAACGCGAGGTGCCGGCGCCGGTGCGCCTTCCGGCGCTCAATGCGCCGACGCCCACGGTGCAGGCGCCGAGCGTGCAGGCCACCGCGCCCGCCGTCGCGCGTCGCGACGTGCCGGCGCCGGCAGCGTCGCGCTCGTCGGCGACGAGCCCTCCGGCTGCCGCGAGTGCCGCGGCGCCACGCGCTGCGGACGCGGCGCGCGCCACCCAAGCCGGTGCGCGAGACGGCGACGCGTCGCGTGCATCGGGCCCGCCCGTGGCGACCACACGCCCCGGCATCGGCGCCGGGCCCAGCTCGACGCCCGCACCGGGCTCATGGGCCACGCCGCGTCGCGCCGACGACTGGGGCGAGTCGGATCGAAATGCGCCCGGCCGCGGCGACGGGGTTCGCGACGGCGACGGTCGTCCCCGTGTCGGCGCAGCGCCCGGCTCGGCATCGGCGGGGCGTCCGCCCGGCACCTACACGGCGGAGATCCGCGATCTCGACCGCGCCGGCACGTGGCTCAAGCGCAAGGCCTATCCGTACGAACCGACCCGCTTCGACCGCTTCTGGCGCCCGAACGAGACGTTGCTCGAGGAATGGGTCCGCCGTGGGGTCAAGCAGGTCAGCATCCCGATTCCCGGAACCAGCAAGCGCATCGTCTGCGGGATCTCGATCCTGCAGCTCGGTGGTGGGTGCTGGGCGGAGGATCCGAACGTGAACGAGCAGCCCGCGAGCGCGCGTCCCCCGCCGGACATCCCCTTCAAGCCCGAACTGCAGGAGGGGACGGGTGTCACCGTGCCCGCGACCCGGGCGCCGCCACCGGCAGCCCCGCCGTCCGAGGCGCAGGGAGGCTGACGCAGGGGCTGCTGCCGGGCGCGGCAGGGCGCGATCGGGTTTCGCGGTCGGTCGCCCGCGGATGCCGGCCACTGGGTCGACGCTTCGGGAACGTGCGAAGGCGCTCGCCGCGGCGGCGCATACCCGTCGCTATGCGCGAACGAAAAAGGCCCGCCGAGGCGGGCCTTTTCGGCGTGACCGACTGGCGGTCAGTTGACGACTGTCTCGCTCAGGTCGTGGAGCTTGCGCTCGCGCGAAGCGAAGAAGGCCGAGAGATCGGCGATCTGCTGGTCGGTGAGGGGCTTGGCCTGACTCGACATCAGCGGGTTCTGGCGGCGACCGTCGCGATACATCTGGAGGGAGTAGGCCAGGTAGTCCTGGTACTGCCCGGCGAGGATCGGATAGGCCGGATCGATCGGCGCGGCGCCGGCGGGGCCGTGGCAGTCCACGCAGGCCTGGCCGGTGCCTTCCATCTTCGCCGAGGCGAGCTTCTCGCCCTCCGCGATGCGGCCCTCCGGGAGCCCGGCGGAGGAGCTCTGCGCGGCGTGGTCGCCCCCTTCGGCATGGCCTTCCTCGGGCTTGCCGCCGCAGCCGGCGGCGAGCAGGGCGATGGCGAGCGTGCCCAGCAGCAAACGGGTATTCGTCATGGTCGAGCTCACTTCAGGGAGGCGAGGTAGGCGGCGAGATCGGCGATGTCCTTCTCCGAGAAGCTCTGCGCCTGCGCCTGCATGGTCGGGTGCTTGCGACTGCCGTCGCGGTAGCCCATCAGCGCCGCCTTCAGGTAGGCGTCGCTCTGGCCGACGATGCGCGGCACGTGGTAGTGCGGATAGACGTTGCGGTAGCCGCCGACGCCGTGGCAGCCCTTGCAGGTGTAGGCGAGCTCCTTGCCGCGGGCGGCATCGCCCTTCGGAGCGGCGGGGGCGGCAGCCGGAGCAGCCGACGGAGCGGCGGTCGGCGCGCCCGTCGGCGCGGGCTGCTGGGCCTGCACGCCGGCGATGGCGAGGAGCAGGGTCGAGGCGAGGGCGGCGATCGTCAGCGGTCGCATGGTCGGGTCCGCGGTTCTCAGTCGGGCGGAAGGGAGATGCGACGCGGAACCGCGTGCGCACAAGCGTCCAAGTATAGCGGGCAAGCGGCTTTCGACGGAAAGCGCGCGGCCGCGTGGACTAGGTCGTCGGGCCCCATGACCTTCGGCGCATGGGCGGCGTGAAGGCGGGTGATATACCTATGTACAACACCGGCATACGGCCGGCCCGACTCCCCGATCGCACCTCTCGCCGAGGACCCCATGCACGCTCCGACCGCCCGCCGCGCGACCGCCGTCCGCTACGCCCTCCTGCTGACACCCTGCCTGTTCCTCGCTGCCTGCAAGGGCGGGCCCGAGGGTGGCGAGGGCAAGGGCCCCGACGCCGCCAAGAAGGAGGCCGAGGCGGTGCCCGTGGAGGTCGCGGTCGCCACGAACCGCCCGATCGCCGCGAGCTACACCGGCACCGCGCCGCTCGAGCCCCGCAGCGAGGCCCAGGTGGTGGCCAAGACCTCCGGCGTGGCGCTCGGGGTTTACGCCGAGGAAGGCCAGATGGTTCGCGCCGGGCAGACGCTCGTGCGCCTCGACGCCGCGCGCTCGGCCCTCCAGGCTGCGCAGACCGCTGCCCAGATGCGCAAGCTCGAGGCGAACTACGCGCGTTCCCGCCAGCTCGCCGCGGAGAAGCTGGTCAGCGCCAACGACAACGACCAGCTCCGCTACGACCTCGAGAACGCACGCGCGGCCAACCGCCTCGCCAACCTCGAGCTGTCCTACGCCAGCGTCGTCGCGCCGATCTCCGGCGTCGTCGCGCAGCGCTCGATCAAGCCGGGCAACTTCGTGCAGATCAATACGCCGATCCTCCGCATCGTCGACACGTCCCGTCTGGAGGCCGTGCTCAACGTGCCCGAGCGGGAGATCGCCGTACTCAAGGCCGGCCTGCCGGTTCGCATGACCGTCGACGCCCTGCCGGGCAAGACGTTCGAAGGTACCGTCGATCGCGTGGCGCCGGTCGTGGATTCCGGCAGCGGTACGTTCCGCGTCGTCGCGTCGTTCGCCGGTGGCGGCCTGCTGCAGCCCGGCATGTTCGGTCGCATCCGCATCGACTACGACCAGCGCGCCGACGCGTTGGTGGTGCCGCGCGTGGCGCTGCTCGACGACGAGGGCGAGCCCGCCGTGTTCGCCGCGCGTGGCGGCAAGGTCGCGCGCGTGCCGGTGAAGCTCGGCTACCTCGACGGCGAGTGGGCCGAGATCCGCGCGGGCCTCAAGCGGGGCGACCAGGTCGTCGTCGCCGGCAAGACCGCGCTGCGCGACGGCAGCGCCGTGCAGGTGCTCGGGCAGCCGTCCACGAAGCCGGCGGCCGGCGCGGCGCCCGCCGCTTCGACCGCTGCACGCTGACCGACGCGCCGACACGGAGACGACGCGATGAGCGCACCCCACGATCCGCACGCAGCGCCCGGCGGCGACGCACCCTTCAACCTCGTCGAGTTCTCGACGCGCCGCCGCGTGACCGTCGCGATGATGACGATCACGCTGCTGCTGTTCGGCCTGATCGCGCTGGGCGACCTCAAGGTCAACCTGCTGCCGGACCTCAGCTATCCGACGCTCACCGTGCGCACCGAGTACACGGGTGCGGCGCCGTCGGAGATCGAGACGCTGATCACCGAGCCGGTCGAGGAAGCGGTCGGCGTGGTGAAGGGGCTGCGCAAGCTCAAGTCCGTCTCGCGGACAGGGCAGAGCGATGTCGTGCTCGAATTCGCCTGGGGCACCGACATGGACCAGGCGAGCCTGGAGGTGCGCGACAAGATGGAGCTCGTGCAGCTCCCGCTAGAGGCGAAGAAGCCGGTGCTGCTGCGCTTCAATCCGTCCACCGAGCCGATCCTCCGCGTCGCGCTGACCAGCAAGACCGATGGCGATGCGGTGCGCGCGCTGACGGTGCTGCGTCGCTACGCGGATGACGACCTGAAGAAGAAGCTCGAGCCCGTCGACGGCGTCGCGGCGGTAAAGGTCGGCGGCGGCCTCGAGGACGAGGTGCAGGTCGACATCGACCAGCAGAAGCTCGCCCAGCTCAACCTGCCGATCGACACCGTGATCAGCCGCCTGAAGGCGGAGAACGTCAATATTTCCGGCGGCCGCCTCGAGGAAGGCTCGCAGCGCTATCTCGTCCGCACCGTGAACCAGTTCGGCACGGTCGAGGAGATGCGCGAGATGCTTGTCACCACGCAGTCGGCGGGCGGCGGCGCGCAGGCGTCGGCCGCCGAGCAGATGGCGCGCGTGGCCGCCGCGAGCGGTGACCCGAACTCGATGGCCGCAGCGGCGTCGCTCCAGAGTGCCTCGTCCGGCGGTTCGTCCGCGGTCGCCGGCGGCATGCCGGTGCGCCTGAAGGACGTCGCGGACGTCCGCCAGGGCTACAAGGAACGCGAGGCGATCATCCGCCTGGGCGGCCGCGAGGCCGTGGAGCTCGCGATCTACAAGGAAGGCGACGCCAATACCGTCGCCACCGCCGATGCCATCGAGGCCCGGCTCAACGAGATCCGCGAGCAGATGCCGAAGGACATCGAGCTTACGACGATCGACGACCAGTCGAAGTTCATCCGCAGCGCGATCCGCGACGTGCAGTTCGACGCGGTCGTCGGCGGCGCGCTGGCGATCCTGATCATCTTCCTGTTTTTGCGCGACGGCTGGAGCACGTTCGTCATCTCGCTCTCGCTGCCGGTCTCGATCATCACGACGTTCTTCTTCATGGGCCAGTTCGGCCTGAGCCTCAACGTGATGTCGCTCGGCGGCCTCGCGTTGGCCACCGGGCTCGTGGTGGACGACTCGATCGTGGTGCTCGAGAGCATCGCGAAGGCGCGCGAACGCGGGCTGGGCATCCTCGAGGCGGCCATCCAGGGCACGCGCGAGGTGTCGATGGCGGTGGTGGCATCGACGCTCACCACGATCGCCGTATTCCTCCCGCTGGTCTTCGTGCAGGGCATCGCCGGCCAGCTGTTCCGCGACCAGGCGCTCACCGTCGCGATCGCGATCGGCATGTCGCTGATCGTCTCGATGACGCTCATCCCGATGCTCAGCGCGCTCAAGGGCCGCGCACCGATGTCGTTCGGCGAGGAAGCGCCGCACCCGACGTGGGCACCGGAGAAGCGCGTGCTCAAGCCGGTGGCGGCGGTGAACCGCGGCATCGGCGCGACGTTCCGCGGTCTGTTCTTCGGCCTCGCCTGGCTCGTGGTGCGTGCCTGGCGCGGCCTCGGCCGCGTGGTCGGCCCGGTCATGCGCAAGGCCAGCGACCTCGCGATGGCACCGTACGGCAAGGCCGAGCGCGCCTACCTCCGCCTCCTGCCGGGCGCATTGCAGCGACCGATGCTGGTCGTCACCCTGGCGACCGCCGCGTTCGTGGCCACCCTCGCTGCGATCCCGCTGCTCGGTGCGGATCTCATCCCGCAGCTGGCGCAGGACCGCTTCGAGATGACGGTCAAGCTGCCGCCGGGCACTCCGCTGGCGCAGACCGACGCGCTCGTGCGCGACCTGCAGTCGAAGCATTCCGACGAGCCCGGCGTGCGCACGCTCTACGGCGTGAGCGGAAGCGGCACGCGTCTGGATGCGAATCCGACCGAGAGCGGCGAGAACATCGGCAAGCTCAGCATCGTCATGGCCGACGGAGGCAGCAAGGAGATCGAGGCGGCCACGACCGAACGGCTGCGCGAGACGATGCGCTCGCATCCGGGTGCGCAGGTCGACTTCGCGCGCCCCGAGCTCTTCAGCTTCGCGCCGCCGCTCGAGATCGAGCTGCGCGGCGAGGACCTCGCGAGCATCGAGCGCGCGGGCCAGCAGATGGCGGCGATGCTCCGCAAGAACCCGCACTACGCCGACGTGAAGTCGACGGTGGAGCAGGGCTTCCCGGAGATCCAGATCCGCTTCGACCAGGACCGCGCCGGCGCGCTCGGCCTCTCCACGCGCCAGATCGCCGACGTGGTGGTCAAGAAGGTGCGCGGCGAAGTGGCCACCCGCTACAGCTTCCGCGATCGCAAGATCGACGTGCTGGTGCGCGCCCGCGAGTCGGACCGCGCCTCGCTCGAGGGCATCCGCCGCCTGATCGTGAATCCGGGCAGCAGCCGCCCGGTCGAGCTGGCTTCGGTGGCGGACGTCGTCGCGACGACCGGCCCCAGCGAGATCCATCGCGCCGACCAGGTTCGCGTGGCGATCGTCTCCGCCAACCTGCGCGATGTCGATCTCGGCACCGCGGTGCAGGAGGTGCAGCAGATGGTCGAGGACCAGCCGCTCGGCGCCGACGTCCGCATGCACGTGGGCGGGCAGGGCGAGGAGCTCAGCGAGTCCGTCACGTCGCTGCTGTTCGCCTTCGGCCTCGCGATCTTCCTCGTCTACCTCGTGATGGCGTCACAGTTCGAGTCGCTGCTGCACCCGTTCGTGATCCTGTTCACCATCCCGCTCGCCCTCGTGGGCGCGGTGCTGGCGCTGCTGGTCACGAATTCGCCGGTCTCGGTGGTGGTCTTCATCGGCCTGATCCTGCTCGTGGGCCTCGTGGTGAAGAACGCGATCATCCTGATCGACAAGGTCAACCAGCTCCGCGAGGCCGGGGTGGCCAAGCGCGAGGCGCTGGTGGAAGGCGCACGCTCGCGCCTGCGGCCGATCATCATGACCACGCTCTGCACGCTGTTCGGCTTCCTGCCGCTGGCGCTGGCCTTCGGTGAAGGCGCCGAGGTGCGCTCGCCGATGGCGATCACGGTGATCGGCGGCCTGCTGGTGTCGACGCTGCTCACCCTCGTGGTGATCCCCGTGGTCTACGACCTGCTCGATCGCCGCGCCGACAGCTACTACGCCGAGCGCGGCCGCCGCTCTCGCCGTGAACGCGTGAGCGAGGACGACGCTGGCCTGGCCGGGGAGGCTGCGGTATGAGCGTCGCGGAGCTGAGCATCAAGCGGCCCGTCACGACGGTGATGATGTTCGTCTCGCTGTTCGTGGTCGGCCTGATCGCGGCGCTCCGCCTGCCGCTGGAGGCCTTTCCGGAGGTCTCCGCCCCCTTCATCTTCGTGCAGGTGCCGTACGCCGGCTCCACGCCCGAGGAGGTTGAGCGCACCGTCGTGCGCCCGGTCGAGGAGGCGCTGTCGACGATGTCGGGCATCAAGCGCATGGACTCGGAAGCGCGCGCCGACGGCGGCAACGTCTTCCTCCAGTTCTCCGACTGGGACCGGGACGTCGCGATCGCCGCCTCCGAGGCGCGCGAGCGCATCGACGCGATCCGCAGCGAGCTGCCGGACGACCTCCAGCGTTACCTGGTGCTCAAGTTCTCGACGTCGGACGAGCCCGTGCTGCGCGTCCGCCTCGCCTCGTCGACCGACCTCACCAAGTCGTACGACATGATCGAGCGGGAGTTCAAGCGCCGCATCGAGCGCATCCCGGGCGTGGCGCGCGTGGACGTCTCCGGCGCGTCGCCCAACGAGGTCGAGATCGCCATCGCGCCCGATCGCCTGACGGCGCATGGCATCGGCCTCAACGAGCTCACGCAGAAGCTGCAGGCGGTGAACTTCTCCGTCTCGGCCGGCGAGATCCTCGACGGCCAGCGCCGCCTGCGCGTGCAGCCGATCGGGGAAATGACGAGCCTGCAGGAGCTTCGCGACCTCGTCATCGGCGCCAATGGCGTGCGCCTCGGCGACATCGCCGACGTACGCCTCAAGCCCGCCCGCATGGACTACGGCCGCCGTCTCGATGGCCGCCCGGCGGTGGGCATCGACATCTTCAAGGAGCGCAACGCCAACCTGGTCGAGGTCTCCAGCCGGGCCCTCGCGGAGGTCGAGGCCATCCGCAAGGAGCCGTCGCTGCGCGACGTGCAGGTGCTGATCATCGACAACCAGGGCGACAACGTCACCACGTCGCTGCTCGAGCTCGCGGAAGCGGGCGCGATCGGCCTCGTGCTGTCGATCGCGGTGCTGTTCTTCTTCCTGCGCCACTGGCCGTCCACGCTGATGGTCACGCTGGCGATCCCGATCTGCTTCGTGATGACGCTCGGCTTCATGTACTTCGCCGGTGTCACGCTCAACATCCTGTCGATGATGGGCCTGCTGCTGGCGGTCGGCATGCTCGTCGACAATGCGGTCGTCGTGGTGGAGAGCATCTACCAGGAGCGCGAGCGCATGCCGAACAAGCCGGTGCTCGCCTCGATCCTAGGCACCAAGCACGTGGCGATCGCGCTGTCGGCCGGCACGCTCTGTCACTGCATCGTCTTCCTGCCGAACCTGTTCGGCGAGCGCAACTTCATCTCGATCTACATGGCGCAGATCGCGATCACGATCTCGGTCTCGCTGCTGGCCTCGTGGCTGGTGGCGGTGAGCCTGATCCCGATGATCTCCGCGCGCCTGAAGACGCCGCCCGCGGTGCGGTCGGACCGCGGCCTGATCCCGCGCCTGCAGAAGGGCTATGCCTCCACGCTGCGCTGGACGCTGGAGCATCGCGGCGCGAGCGTGGCCGGCATCCTGCTGATCGTGGTCGTCAGCCTGGTGCCGATGACGCTGATGAAGGTGAACATGTTCGGCGGCGACGACATCGCCGAGACGAACGTCTTCTACGACTGGAAGGGCAGCTATACGAAGGACCAGATGTCGGACGAGGTGCTCAAGGTCGAGCGTTTCCTCGACGCCAACCGCGGCAAGTACCACATCACGCAGGTCTACTCGTGGTTCAGCGAGACCGGCGGCGCTGGCACGCGCGTCACCTTCGATCCCGACAAGGTCGACGACATGAAGCCGCTGCTGGATGCACTCAGCAAGGAGCTCCCGAAGTCGGCGCGGGCCACGATCGGCGTCGGCGACCAGGGCGGCCCGGGTGGCCCCGGCGGCCCGAGCGCGAAGAACATCCAGGTGCAGCTGGTCGGCGATTCCACCCAGATGCTCATGGAACTCGGCCGCGACCTGGTGCCGATCCTCGCCCGCAACAAGGAGCTGCGCGACGTCCGCATCGACGTGGGCGACCAGAACAGCGAGCTGGCCGTGCGCGTCGACCGCGAGCGCGCCGCCGCCTTCGGCTTCAGCGCGCAGGAGGTCTCGCAGTTCGTCGGCCTCGCGCTGCGTGGCGCGCCGTTGCGCGAGTTCCGGCGCGGCGACACCGAGGTCCCGGTCTGGGTGCGCTTCGCCGGGGCGGAGCAGTACGGCACGAAGGACATCGCTGCCTTCACGGTGCGCTCGCCGGACGGCCGTACGGTGCCGCTGCTCGCCATGGTGGACGTGGATGTACGCCCCGCGGCGACGCAGATCCGCCGCGCCAACCGCCAGACCGCGGTCACGATCACCGCGAGCGTGGTCGGCAAGACGACGATGCCGGAGGCCCGCAAGGCGATCGAGCAGACACTCGATCGCGTGTCGTTCCCGGCGGGCTACGGCTACACGTTCGAGCTCGGCGGCGGGTTCGACGACGACGAGGCGATGGGGCAGATGTTCTTCAACCTCGCTCTCGCTCTGGTGATGATCTACGTGGTGATGGCCGCGGTGTTCGAGTCGCTGCTGTTCCCCTCGGCGATCATGTCCGGCGTCGTGTTCTCGGTCTTCGGCGTGTTCTGGCTGTTCTGGCTCACGGGCACCGAGTTCAACATCATGGCCTTCATCGGCATCCTGGTGCTGATGGGCGTGGTGGTGAACAACGGCATCGTGATGATCGAGCACATCAACAACCTGCGCCGGCGCGGCATGTCGCGCACGGACGCGCTGGTCGAGGGCAGCCGCGAGCGCCTGCGCCCCATCCTGATGACGATGGGCACGGCGATCCTGGCGATGGTGCCGATCGCGATGGGCAGCACGCAGATGGGCGGCGACGGCCCGGCCTACTACCCGATGGCGCGCGCCATCGCCGGCGGCCTGGCCTTCTCCACGGTGGTCAGCCTGCTGTTCCTGCCGACGATCTACGCGATCCTCGACGACATGCGCTCGGGCGCCACGCGCCTCGTGCGCAGGGCACGCGGTGGAGAGCCGCTGCCGGTCGGGGCGACGGTGGCTGCGATCAGCCCGCAGTGATCGAGCGACGGCGGGAGTCCGCTCCTGCCGTCCGGGTCAGCCGACCAAGCGGCCGAGCATCCGCAGGCCGCCGGTCCACACGCCGATCGCGGTGCCGAGGCTGGTCAGGAAGAAGTTGAGCAGCACGCGCGCCACGCGGTTGCGCCACCAGCCCCGCATCGTCTGCACGTCGTCGCGCAGGGCCATGAAGTCGGCATAGGTCGGCTTGCGCACCCAGGCCTCGACCAGCGCGCTCAGCGTGCCGGACGCGAGGGCGGGGTGGAGCGGCGTGATCGGCGAGGCCAGGAAGGCGACGAGGATGCTCAGCGGATGCCCGCCGGCGATCGCGCAGCCCAGCGCACCGAGGATGCCGGTCGCGAGCACCCACTGCAGCAGCAGGTCCGCACCGACGTCGATACCGCCGCGGTAGACGCCCCAGGCGAAGCCGCCGAGCACGAAGGCGAGCAGGACCAGGGTGAACCACGGCACTTCGCTCTTCTTCGGCCGGGCTTCGAGCGCTTCGCGGATGTCCGTGGCCGGTGCCGTCTCCTCGCGGAGATGGCGCGCCATGCCCTGCAGGTGGCCGGCCCCGACGACCGCGAGCACCTCGAGGGCGTCGCCGGAGGTCTCGCGCAGGCGGGCGGCCATGTAGCGGTCGCGCTCGGCGATCACCGTCTCATAGAGCGCGGGGCTGCCGCTGGCGAACTCGCTGAAGGTGGACTCGAGCACGCTGCCCTGCTTGAGGCGCTCGATTTCCGACTCTTCGATCTTCTCGTCCGCGAACAGCGTGGCCACGAGCCCCGCGCCGAGCTTCGCGCGCTGCCACCAGCCCAGGCGATCGGAGGCGCGCTTGAAGGTGGTGCCGACGTCGCGGTCGATCAGGTGCACCGGCAGCTCACGCGCCCGCGCATCGAGCACCGCGCGCTTGAGCTCCGCGCCGGGCTCGATGCCGAGTTGCTCGGCGAGGCGACGCTGGTAGGCGGCGAGTGCGAGGTTGGCCGCGAACAAGGCGGTGCGTCCGCTGCGGATCACCTGCACCAGGTCCAGCTTCGCGAGCGCATCGGGATCGGTGAGCGCCTGGACGCGCTGGGGATCGAGCTCCACCGCGACCGCGTCGAACGCGTCCGAGGCGATCGCGTCCTCGACCGCGCGCACGCTGTCGGGCGAGACGTGCGCGGTGCCCAGCAGGGTGTAGCGCACCCCATCGCGCTCGACGATCGCGTGCGGCTGGCCTTCGAGGAAGGCGGGCAGGGTGGAGGGAGCGGTCGGGAGATCCATGTGTCGTCCGGAAAAAAAGCGGCGCCCGAGGCGCCGTCGGGCCAGCTTACGTGCCGTGGGGAAGGGTCGCAAACCGGTGTGCGACGCAGTGCGGTGTGCAGTGTTCGAAAGAGTCGACTGGAGATTCGAAACGTAAGCGCATGACGCGCAAGCAGTCTCCGGTGCGCGCGATACGACGGTGCCGATGATCGGTCACATCTCGTCATCGACGTTAGTAATATTACTAACGCATGGCCGCTTCGACTTCCTCCGCCAGTCTGTCCGTCGTTCCCGACGGCATTGCCGAACAGGATGCTTCCCGCATCCGGGACGGGCTGGAATTCGCGCGCGCGATCGCACGCCCCGCGCAGTCCGGCGCCATTCCGACCGGGCACGCGGCCTTGGATGCGAGGCTGCCGGGCGGCGGCTGGCCGCAGGCCCTGACCGAGCTGCTCATCCCGGCCGACGGGGTCGGCGAACTGCGCCTGCTGTGGCCTGCACTGACGCGCCTGGCCGCACGCGGGCGCATCGTACTGGTGGCGCCGCCGTACGTGCCGTATGCGCCCGCCTGGGAAGCGGCGGGAATGCCGTTGAAGTCGTTGCACGTGGTCGAGGCGCAGGCGGTCGATGCGCTCTGGGCCGCCGAGCAGTGCATGCGCTCGGGCACTTGCGCGGCAGTGCTGTGCTGGCCGCGCACGTCCGATGCGCGCGTGCTGCGCCGCCTTCAGGTGGCCGCGGAGACGGGGCGCACGCATGCCTTCGCCATCCGTCCCGCCGTGGCCGCGCGCAATCCGTCGCCGGCGGCGTTGCGGATCACGATCGAGACGGGCATGCGGCGCCACCTGCGCATCATCAAGTGCCGGGGCGGGTTCGCGCCCCCGGTCCCCATCGATTTCCCCTGGGAGTAGGCCGTGCATTGGGCCTGCCTCTTCCTGCCGCAGCTCGCGCTCGATGCGGCGCTGCGCCGACGTGCCGATCCGACGGTGCCGTTGGTGCTGCTCGAGGGGCCGTCGCAACGGCGCATGCTGCATGCGGTGGATCCCGCGGCGCGCGCCCTCGGGCTGCGGCCCGGGATGTCGCTCGCCGCGGCGCAGGCGCTCGGCGGGCGGTTCGATGCGGAACCCTACGATCCGCGCACGCACGAGCGCGAGCGATCGCTCGTCGCCGCATGGGCGTATGCCTACAGCTCGCAGGTGAGCCTCGAGCTGCCGCATGCGGTGGTGCTCGAGGTCGCGCGCAGCCTGCGCCTGTTCGGCCCGTGGCCGCGTCTGGAGGCCCGCCTGCGCGAGGACCTGCGCGCGCTCGGCTACCGCCATCGCATCGTGGCCGCGCCCAATCCGCATGCCGCGCGCGTGCTGGCGAACGTGCACGACGGGCTCGCGGTGGACATGCACGCGCTTCCGAACGCGCTGGGCCAATTGCCCGTCGAGCGTGCCGGCTTTCCGCCCGACGTCGCCGAAGCCTTCGGCCGCGCGGGGCTGCGCCATCTGCGGCAGGTGCGGGCGATGCCGCGCGATTCGATCGCCCGCCGCTTCCCGCCGCACGTGCTGCGCCATCTCGACCTGCTGCACGGCGCAGCGGCCCCGCCGCTCACGCTGTACCGGCCGCCGGATCGCTTCGAGGTGCGCGTGGAGTTCGAGCACGAGGTCGAGTCGACCCCGCGCCTGCTGTTCCCGCTGCGTCGCCTGACCGCCGACCTCGCGGCTTTCCTCCTCTCCCGCGACGGCGGCGTGCAGCGCTTCGTGCTGCGGCTGGAGCACGAGCGCCATGCTCCGACGGACGTGCGCATCGGCCTGCTCGAGGCCGAGCGCCGCGCCGAGATCCTGTTCGACATCGCGCGCGGCCGCATCGAGCAGGCGCAGGTGCCCGCACCGGTGCGCGCGTTTTCGGTCATCGCCGAAGACCTGCCGCCATTCGTGCCGCCGGGCGCGGACCTGTTCGACGAGCGTCCGCAGGGAGCGATGTCGTGGCCGCACCTGCATGGGCGCCTGTGCGCGCGGCTCGGCGAGGATGCGGTGCGCGGCCTCGGCTGGCGCGCGGAGCACCGGCCCGAGCGCGTGGTCGTGCACGAGCCGGTGCGCAGCCCGCCGCCGGTGACGTCCCATCCCCGGCCGGGCTGGCTGCTGCGCCATGCCATCCCGTGGCGCGATCGCGACGTGCGCATCCTTGCCGGGCCCGAGCGCATCGAGGCGGGCTGGTGGGACGGGCACGACGTGCGCCGCGACTACTACCTCGTGGAGACGCGCGAAGGCCAGCGTGCCTGGGTGTTCTGCGAAGCAGGTGGCGCACCGCCGGGGCGTGGGGACGCGGTGATGCTGCACGGCTGGTTCGCATGAGCCTGCGCCTGGTCTCGTCGCAGGCTGGGCCATGCCCCGTCGCACGCATCGATGCCCCGCGCGCGACGCTGCCGGCTTATGCGGAACTGCACTGCCTGTCGAACTACAGCTTCCTGCGCGGTGCTTCCTCGGCCGGGGAGCTGTTCGCCCGCGCCGCGAGCGAGCGCTACGCCGCCCTGGCGATCACCGACGAATGCACGCTCGCAGGCATCGTCAAGGGCCTGCGCGCCTCGCGCGAAACCGGCGTACCACTGGTGGTCGGCAGCGAGATCGCCATCGAGGGCGGACCGCGCTGCGTGCTGCTCGTGGAGGACATGGCGGGCTATGCCGCGCTGTGCGACCTGATCACCCGCGCACGCCGCCGTGCGCCGAAGGGCACGTACCGGAGCCTGCCCGAGGATTTCGAGCGTCCCCTCGAGGGCCTGCTCGCGCTCTGGTTGCCCGAGGCCTCGCCGGATGCGGACGGTGCGCGCTGGCTGCAGGCGCGTTTCCCCTCGCGCACCTGGCTCGCGGTGGAGCTGCATCGGGGGCCCGACGACGAGGGCCGCCTGCGCGAGCTTCTCGCGCTCGCGCGCGAACTCGGCCTGCCGGCCGTCGCCAGCGGCGACGCACACATGCATGTACGCGGCCGCCGCGCCCTGCAGGACACGCTGACCGCGATCCGCCTGCGCACGCCGCTCCCGCAGGCCGGCCATGCGCTGTTCCCCAATGGCGAGCGCCACCTGCGCACGCGGCGTGCGCTGTCGGCGATCTACCCGCGCGACCTGATCGAGGAGAGCGCGCGCATCGCGCAGCGCTGCCGGTTCGATTTCGACGACCTGGACTACGAATACCCGCACGAGGTCCACGGTGGCGAAGCGCCAGCCGTGCGGCTGCGTCGGCTGGTGGAGGCGGGCATCGAGCGCCGCTGGGGCATCACGCCGGACGCCGATCCGGCGGAGGTCGAGGCCCGCCTCGCGCCGGTGCGCCCGATGATCGAGAAGGAGCTCGCGCTCATCGCCAAGATGGGCTACGAGCCGTACTTCCTCACCGTGCACGACATCGTCGCGCATGCGAAGTCGCTGGGCATCCTGTGCCAGGGACGCGGCTCGTCGGCGAATTCGGCGGTCTGCTACGCACTGGGCATCACCGAGCTCAAGCCCGGCGAGGCGCACATGATGTTCGAGCGCTTCGTCTCCGAATCGCGCAAGGAGCCGCCGGACATCGACGTCGATTTCGAGCATGAGCGCCGCGAGGAGGTGCTGCAGCACGTCTTCTCGCACTACGGTCGCGATCGCGCCGCCCTCGTCACCGTCGTCATCCACTACCGCGCGCGCAGCGCGGTGCGCGATGTCGCCATGGCGCTCGGCCTGCCCACCGACCAGGTCGAGACGCTGGTGCGCGGCCTGGACCGCTGGAGCATGGACCCACCGTCGGAGGCCTACCTCGCCGAGCGCGGCTTCGATCCTTCGTCGGGCCTGATGCAACGCCTCGTGGTGCTCGCCGGCCTGCTGGCCGGCTTCCCGCGCCACCTCTCGCAGCATCCGGGCGGCTTCGTGATCTCGCATCGCCCGCTGACCACGCTGGTGCCGGTCGAGAACGCCTCGATGGAGGACCGCACCGTCGTCCAGTGGGACAAGGACGACATCGAATACCTCGGGATCATGAAGGTCGACTGCCTCGCCCTCGGCATGCTCACCTGCATCCGCAAGACGTTCGACCTGCTGCGCACCCAGGGCATCGAGCTGGGGCCGCGCGACATCCCGATCCACGACGAGCCCACCTTCGAGATGATCCGGCGCGCCGACACCGTGGGCGTGTTCCAGATCGAGTCGCGCGCGCAGATGTCGATGCTGCCGCGCCTGCAGCCGCGGCGGTACTACGACCTCGTGATCCAGGTCGCGATCGTCCGGCCCGGTCCGATCCAGGGCGAGATGGTGCATCCCTACCTGCGCCGCCGGCGCGGCGAGGAGCCGGTCGACTACCCGACACCCGAGGTGAGGAGCGTGCTCGAGCGCACGCTCGGCGTACCGCTGTTCCAGGAGCAGGTGATGGAGATCGCCATGCGCGTCGCGGGCTACAGCGCGGCGGAAGCCGACTGGCTGCGACGCTCGATGGCGGCATGGAAGCAGGGCGGGGACATGCTCATCCACCAGCGGCGCCTGCTCGACGGCCTGGTCGCAGGTGGATGCACGCCCGAATTCGCGGAGAAGCTCTTCAGCCAGCTCAAGGGCTTCGGCAGTTACGGCTTCCCGGAATCGCACGCGGCGAGCTTCGCGCTCATCGCCTGGCAGAGCAGCTGGCTCAAGTGCCACCACCCGGCGGCCTTCGCCGCGGCCCTGCTCAATTCGCAGCCGATGGGCTTCTACAGCCCGAGCCAGATCGTGCAGGACGTGCGCCGCCACGGCATCGAAGTGCGTCCCGTCGACGTGCGCCACAGCGGGTGGGACTGCAGCCTCGAACCGCAGGCGGGACATCAGGCATCCGCGCAGCCGGCCGGTCCGGACGCGGTGCCCGCATCATGCTTCGCCGTGCGCCTCGGGCTGCGCATGGTGAAGGGCTTCGATGTGGAGGCCGCGGCGCGGATCGAGCGTGCGCGGCCGGGGAGCCCCTTCGCGGACGTCGACGACCTCGCGATGCGCACCGGCCTCGACGCGCGGCGCCTGCAGATGCTCGCCGATGCCGGCGCGCTGCGCGGGCTGGCGGGACATCGCCACCGCGCGCGCTGGGCCGCGGCCGGCGTCGAGGCGCGGCGCGCCCTGTTCGATGGAATGCGTGCGACGAAGGAGGACCGCGTGCTGCTGCCGCTGCCGGACGCGCACGAGGAGACGCGCACGGACTACGCGATGCTCGGCCTGAGCCTGGACCACCATCCGGTCGCACTGATCCGCCCGCGGCTGCGCGCGGCCCGTTACCTCGCGTCGAGGGATCTCGCGGAGGTACCGGAACGCCGCAGCGTGGCCTGCGCCGGGCTCGTCACCCTGCGCCAGCGCCCGCAGACCGCGAGCGGGATCACCTTCGTCACGCTCGAGGACGAGTTCGGGCTGGTGAACGTGATCGTCCGCCGTGCGCTCGGCGAGCGCCAGCGACGCGAGCTCGTCGAGTCACGCTTCCTCGCGGTGCGCGGGCAGGTGCAGAGCGAGCAGGGCGTGCTGCACCTCGTCGCCCAGCGCCTGGAATGCCTCGACGACTGGCTCGGCCCGCTGCGCCTGGGCTCGCGGGACTTCCATTGAGCGGACGCGCCGCTCAGTCGCGATAGGGCCCGAGCAGGTCGCCGTAGGCGTCGATGCGGCGATCGCGCAGGAGGGCCAGATGCGGTGCACGTCCCTGCTGCGGCCCAGCTCGACTTCGATCATCGGCACTTCCGCCCGGCCAGCGCCCGTCCCGCCAGCCGAGCCCGTGATCCGCATTCCGAAGCTCGATAGAGTTCAGGACGGACGACGACCCATCACCAATCCAGCCGCGCGACGGGGTTCCCGCCGTCACCGGCACGGGGGACCCAACAGCGTGATGACGCGCCGCGAGTCAGTCGACGTCGGACAGCGGCAGCGCAGCCGGCGGAACGCGGTCGCCAACGCCCAGCGCGCGCTCCATCTGCACGTTCTCGAGCCATCGGCCGTGCTTGAAACCCATGCCCGGAAACCGCGCGGCGATCCGGAAGCCCAATCGTCCGTGCAGCCTGATCGACGCGACATTTCCTGAGTCGCCGATCACCGCGACCATGCGTCGGTAGCCCAGTTCGGTGCAGCGGTTCACGATCTCCGCGAGCAACAGCCGCCCGATGCCGCGGCCGTGCAGCGCCGGATCCACGTAGACGCTGTCCTCGACCGTCCAGCGGTAACCCTCGCGCGTACGGTACGCGCTCGCATACGCATAGCCGGCGATGCGGCCGTCGATCTCGGCGACGCGCCACGGGTAGCCGCTGTCGATGCCCGCCCGGACCCGACGCGCCATTTCGGCGACGTCGGGCACTTCGACCTCGTAGGTGGCGCTTCCGCTGCACACCTCCGCCGCGTACAGGCGATGGATCGCCGCTGAGTCGTCGACGGATGCTCGACGCGTCAGCACCGCCATGTCAGTCGCGGTAGCGCTTGAGCAGGTCGCCGTAGGCGTCGATCCGACGGTCACGCAGGAACGGCCAGATGCGGCGCACGTCCTCGCTGCGGCGCAGGTCGACCTCCGCCATCAGCACTTCGGCCCCGTCGATACTCGCCTCGGCGAGGAACTCGCCCTGCGGGCCGAGCACGTGGCTCGAGCCCCAGAAGTCGATCCCGCTGCGGCCGACCGGCGAGGGCTCGTGGCCGATGCGATTGCACGACAGCACCGGCAGCCCGTTCGCGACCGCGTGCCCCCGGTGCGAGAGGATCCACGCGCCGCGCTGGCGGTCCTTCTCGTCCTGCGCATCGTCTGGATCCCAGCCGATCGCAGTGGGATACAGCAGCAGGTCCGCGCCGGCGAGCGCCATCAGGCGCGCCCCTTCCGGATACCACTGGTCCCAGCACACCATCACGCCGAGCCGGCCGACCGAGGTGTCGATCGGATGGAAGCCCGTGTCGCCCGGCGTGAAGTAGAACTTCTCGTTGAAGCCCGGATCGTCGGGGATGTGCATCTTGCGGTACTTGCCCGCGATGCTCCCGTCCTTCTCCAGCACGACGGCGGTGTTGTGGTACAGCCCGGCGCCGCGACGCTCGAACAGCGAGCTCACGATCACCAGCCCGTGCTTCTTCGCCAGCTCCGACAGGCGTTGAGTGCTGGGGCCCGGAATCGGCTCCGCGTTCTCGAACTCGCTCACGCACTGGTGCTGGCAGAAATACGCGCCGTTATGCAGCTCCTGCAGCAGCACGAGCTTCGCGCCATTGCCCGCGGCTTCGGCGACGCGCTTCTCGATCGCGTCGAGGTTCGCCTCGGTCGAGCCCTGGTTGCGCTCCTGGATGAGCGCGACGGGCAGGATCTTCTTCGACATCAGACCACTCCTTCGGGTAGCTGCATCGTGATGCAGTGCAGGCTGCCGTTCTGCCAGATGAGGGGGCGGCATGGGACCGGGACGATCTCGCGGCCCGGGAACGCCTCGCGCATCACCGCCTGCGCGCGCGCATCGGCCTCGTCGCCGTAGGCCGGCATCAGCACCGCGCCGTTGACGATCAGGAAGTTCGCGTAGCTCGCTGCGAGGCGCCGGTCGTCGTCGAGGATCGGCTGGGCCCACGGCAGCTCGAACAGCCGGTAGGGGCGGCCGTCCTTCGTGCGTAGGGCGGCGAGTTCGTCGGCCATGGCACGCAGGTGCGGATAGTGCGAGTCCTGTGGGTCGTCGCAGCCCTGGAAGACGATCGAATCCTCCGCCGCGAAGCGGGCGAGGGTGTCCACGTGCGCATCGGTGTCGTCGCCCTCGAGGAAGCCGTGGTCGAGCCACAGCACCCGTTCCTGCGCGAGCCAGCCGGCGAGCTTCGCCGACAGCTCCTCGCGGGTGTCGTCCGGGTGGCGCTGGCTCAGGCATTCCCACGTCGTGAGCAGCGTGCCCGCGCCGTCGGTGTCGATCGCACCGCCCTCGAGCGCGAAGGCGACCGGCGAGCGCTCGGCATCGCGGAACAGCCCCGCGCGCTCGAGCGCTTCGACCAGCGCATCGTCGCGGCTCGCGCCGAACTTGCCGCCCCAGCCGGTGAACCGGAAATCCATCAGGCGGAAGCCCCGCGGCGTGCGCAGGGTGATCGGGCCCGAGTCGCGTAGCCACGTGTCGTCGTAGTCCGCATGGACGAAGCGCACCCGCGACGCATCGACGCCCGCTCCGGCCAGCTGCGCGCGCGCATGCGCCTCGAGCGTGGCATCGGGCACGCAGATCACTGCCTGCTCGAACCGGAGGATCGCCGCGACGAGCGCGACATAGGTCGATTCGACCTCCGCGAGGCGTTCGGCCCAGTCGGTACCCGCGTGGGGCCAGGCGATGAGGACGGCGGACTGCGGCTCCCACTCGGCGGGGAACCGGGCATCGAATTCGGTCATCGTGTCGCTCAGCGGATCGGCGGCTTCGGACCGACCTCGGTCGCGTCGGCCTTGTTGGCGACCGCGTCGATCACGCGGCTGCGCTCGAAATAGACGGTGAAGGTCGGATAGACCCACCGGTGGATGGTCGGCCACTGCCGCTTCTGGCCACCTGCCGGTTCCATGCGGCTCGCCGGCTCGCCGAAGCGCGCACGCACGTCCGCCATGGACGCGCCACGGGCGGGGAGGGCGCCGGCCTCCTGCGCCACGCGCTCGACGAGCAGCGTCTCGGCGGCGACGGGAGCGGCGAGGGCGAGCAGACTCACGAGCAGGGCGGGACGCAGCATGGGGCGACTCCGAGGGAAGAGAGCGACATTGTATTCAGGCACCCGTCGTGGCGACGCGGCGCCGGAAAATACGAAAGCCGCCTTTCGGCGGCTTTCGAGGCGAACCGGAAGGCTCGGCGCGATCAGCGCTGGCGGGCCTTGAAGCGCGGGTTCGACTTGCAGATCACGAAGACCTTGCCGCGGCGGCGGACGACCTTGCAGTCACGGTGACGGGCCTTCGCCGACTTCAGGGAGGACAGGACCTTCATGGCAAACCTCGAAAACGGAAGAAGTGGACGAGCGAAGCCGCGCATTATAGCGGGCTAAGTTTCTGAAAAACAATGGCTTCCCGGGACCCGCACGAGCGCCCTGCAGGCAGGCCCCGCAGCAGCCCGGGTGTTCCGCCGGAATCGGCCTCGGCGCCTCCGCCCCGCCGCGTCCATGGGCATTTCCAGCCCGAGCGGCGAGAATGCCCGGATGAACCCCACCGCACCCGTACTCACCATCGATGGCCCGTCCGGTTCCGGCAAGGGCACGATCAGCCGCCTCGTCGCCCAGCGCCTCGGCTGGCACTACCTGGATTCCGGGGCCCTCTACCGAGCCGTCGGCGTCTCCGCGGGCTGGGCCGACCTCGATCTGAGCGACCCGGGCGCACTGGTCCGCTGCTGCTTCGACAGCCGCATCGAGTTCGTCGAGGTCCCCGGCGAGGAGCTGCGCATCCTCGTGAACGGCCGCGACGCCACGGACGAGATCCGCACGGAGACCGCCGGGGCGGCGGCATCGGCCATCGCGGCGATCCCCGAGGTACGCACCGCACTCAAGGAACGCCAGCGTGCCTTCCGCCAGCTCCCCGGCCTCGTGGCCGACGGCCGCGACATGGGGACCGTGATCTTCCCGGACGCTTCGACGAAGGTGTTCCTCACCGCCAGCGCCGAGGAGCGGGCGGAGCGGCGGTATAAGCAGTTGAAGGAAAAGGGAGTTTCCGTTAACTTGGGCGATCTGCTGCGGGAGATCCTCGCCCGCGACGCCCGCGATGCCTCCCGCGCGGTGGCGCCCTTGAGACCGGCCGACGACGCCGTCTGCATCGACACCACCGGCACCGGCATCGAGGCGGTGGTCGAACGCGTGCTGTCCCTGGTCAAGCGCTAACCGCGAACGCGGCACGCGCCGGAAACCTCCGAACCAGAGCCCGTCCACGTCCGGCCGGCAGAACCGGCCCGTCGCCGCGCGCGACGGAAATCAACTGCACGGTGCGTCTGCATTCCGCACCACCAACGGGTGGGCCGCGCGACGGTGTTCGATCCTGAGGGACGACGCGTGCACGGCCTGTGTGTCCAACAGAGCAACTTTCCAATGACCGAATCATTTGCCGAACTGTTTGAACAGAGCCAGCAGAACCTGGCCAAGCTGAAGCCGGGCTCGATCGTCACCGGTATCGTCGTGGATGTCCGCGGCGACGTCGTGGTGATCAATGCCGGCCTGAAGTCCGAGGGCATCGTCCCGATCGAACAGTTCCGGAACGACGCCGGCGAAATCGACGTCGGCATCGGCGACGAAGTCAAGGTCGCCCTCGATTCCATCGAGAACGGCTTCGGCGAAACCGTCCTCTCGCGCGAGAAGGCCAAGCGCGCGATGGTGTGGGACGAGCTCGAGCAGGCGCTCGAGAAGAACGAGACCATCACCGGCCGCATCAGCGGCAAGGTCAAGGGCGGCTTCACCGTCGACATCAAGGACGTCCGCGGCTTCCTGCCCGGTTCGCTGGTCGACGTGCGCCCGGTGCGCGATTCGAGCTACCTCGAGGGCAAGGAACTCGAGTTCAAGCTCATCAAGCTCGACCGCAAGCGCAACAACATCGTCGTCTCGCGTCGCGCGGTCGTCGAGAGCGAGCACTCGGAAGAGCGCGAGCAGCTGCTCGAGAAGCTGGTCGAGGGCGCGGTGCTCAAGGGCGTCGTCAAGAACCTCACCGACTACGGCGCGTTCGTGGACCTCGGCGGCATCGACGGCCTGCTGCACATCACCGACATGGCGTGGAAGCGCGTGCGCCATCCGTCGGAAGTGGTGGAAGTCGGCCAGGAGCTCGACGTCCGCGTGCTCAAGTACGACCGCGAGCGCAACCGCGTCTCGCTCGGCCTGAAGCAGCTCGGCGAGGATCCGTGGGACAACATCGCCCGCCGCTACCCGGCCAACAGCCGCGTGTTCGGCAAGGTCTCCAACGTCACCGACTACGGCGCGTTCGTCGAGATCGAGCCGGGCGTCGAGGGGCTGGTGCACGTGTCCGAGATGGACTGGACCAACAAGAACGTCAACCCGTCGAAAATCGTGCAGGTCGGCGACGAGGTCGAGGTCATGGTCCTGGACGTCGACGAGGACCGTCGCCGCATCTCGCTGGGCATGAAGCAGGTCACGTCGAACCCGTGGGAGACCTTCGCGGCCATCCACAAGAAGGGCGACAAGGTCGAGGGCCAGGTCAAGTCGATCACCGACTTCGGCATCTTCATCGGCCTGGACGGCGGCATCGACGGCCTCGTGCACCTGTCCGACATCTCGTGGAACACCACGGGCGAGGACGTCGTGCGCAACTTCAAGAAGGGCGACACGGTGGAAGCCGTCGTCCTGGCCGTTGACCCGGAGCGCGAGCGCATCTCGCTGGGCATCAAGCAGATGGAGCAGGACCCGATGGGCACGTACGTGGCGTCCAACGCCCGTGGCGCCATCGTGCGTGGCACCGTCACCGCCGTGGACGCCAAGGGTGCGACCGTCGAGCTCGACGGTGGCGTCGAGGGCTACATCCAGGCCCGCGACATCGCCCGCGAGCGCGTCGACGACGCGTCGCAGAAGCTGAAGGTCGGCGACCAGGTCGAGGCCAAGGTGATCGGCAACGACCGCCGTACCCGCCAGGTCCAGCTGTCGATCAAGGCGAAGGACTACGCGGAAGAGAGCGAGGCCGTGGCGGACTACAACCGCCAGTCGCAGGAAGCCTCGAGCGGCACGACGCGCCTCGGCGCGCTGCTGCGCGAGCAGCTCGGCCAGAAGGGCGAGTAATCGCCTGCGGTAAACCGGGACGGCCCGGCCCTGTCGGGCCGTCCTTTTTTATGGGAGCCCCGCGCTCCCGCGAATTCCAGTCCGAAGGCGTCCCGGTATCCCAGCGTCCATGACCAAGTCCGAGCTCATCGAGATCCTCTGTTCGCGACAGGGCCACCTGAAGGCCGAGGACGTCGACCTCGCGGTCAAGTCGCTGCTCGACATGATGAGCGGCTCGCTCTCGGGCGGTGAACGCATCGAGATCCGCGGCTTCGGCAGCTTCAGCCTGCACTACCGGCCGCCCCGCGTGGGCCGCAATCCGAAGACGGGCGAGGCGGTCTCGCTGCGCGGCAAGCACGTGCCGCATTTCAAGCCGGGCAAGGAACTGCGCGAGCGCGTCAGCGACGTGCAGCCGGTCGACGACGACGCCTGACGCGACGGGTGGCCACCACCGGCCGCCTTGCATACGAGCCGCCGCCTGCGCGAGGCTGGCCGGCATAGCCTTGGAGCATCGCGATGGCGTTCATCAGCGAATGGTTCTGGTTCTTCCTGTTGCTGCCGCTGGCGGCACTGTCGGGCTGGGTGATCGGCCGTCGCGGCGGGCAGCGCCATAGCGACACGCAGGTCAGCCGCCTGTCGACCACCTATTTCCGCGGCCTCAACTACCTGCTCAACGAGCAGCCCGACAAGGCGATCGAGCTGTTCCTGCACATCGCCGAGCTCGACAAGGAGACGTTCGAAACCCAGGTCGCGCTGGGGCATCTGTTCCGCCGGCGGGGCGAGGTCGACCGTGCGATCCGGCTGCACCAAGCACTCGTGCAGCGGCCTGGCCTGAACGACGCGCAGCGCGTCCAGGCCCTGCTCGCACTCGGCGAGGACTACATGAAGTCGGGCCTGCTCGATCGGGCCGAGACCGTCTTCAGCGAGCTGGTGGAGCTCGACCTGTCGCCCCTCGCGCTCAAGCACCTGATCGGGATCTACCAGGCCGAGCGCGACTGGGCCAAGGCCATCGAGAACGCCCGTCGCTACGAGCAGGCCACGGGAGAGCCGATGGGCAGGCTCGTGGCGCACTTCGAATGCGAGCTCGCCGATCGCCACCGCGCGGCCGGGGAGCTGGACGCGGCGCGCGCCGCCGTCGCGCGTGCCTACGAAGCCGATGCGAACTCCGTCCGTGCGGGAATGCTCGAAGGACGCATCGAGTTGGACGCCGGCAACGATGGCGCCGCCATCCGCTCGTTCGAGCGCGTCGCGCGCAGCGACCCGGACTACCTGCCGGAGGTGCTGCCGTCGCTGCTGGCCGGCTACGAGACCGTGGGCGACCTCCCCGGCGCGCGACGCTTCCTCGCGGAAATGTGCGAGCACTACCGCGGCATCGCGCCCGTGCTCGCGCTCACCCGGATGATCGAGAAGGACGAGGGCGTGGCCGCGGCTCGCGCCTACCTCGCGAAGGAACTCAAGGACCGGCCGTCGGTGCGTGGCGAAGCCGCCCTCATCGACCTCTCGCTCGCGGAAGAAGCCGATCCGACGGCGACGCTTGTCGACCTCAAGCACATCACCGACCAGCTGCTCGTCCGCAATCCCAGCTATCGCTGCACGCGTTGCGGCTTCGGTGCGCGGAGCCATCACTGGCAATGCCCGAGCTGCAAGGAATGGGGCTCGGTCAAGCCGCTCCTGAACTACGCGGTGGTCTGAGCATGTGGGGCTGGGTGGTCGCCGCACCCGTCGTCTCGGCGGCTGGCACGTGGCTCGCGCGGCGCTATGCGATGCGGCGCGACCTGCTGGATGCCCCGGGCGAGCGTCGCTCCCATTCGACGCCGACTCCGCGTGGCGGTGGTGCTGGTCCGATCGCCGCGATCGCCATGCTGCTCGTGGTCTTCCGCACGGGTGACGCATTGGCCGGCGCCGACTGGCGATGGCTCCTGGGCGGCCTCCTCGGCGTTGGCGCGATCGGTGCCTGGGACGACCACCGCCCGCTCGGCGCCGGCGTCCGCCTGCTCGTGCATGTGGTTGCCGGTGCGGCGATGGCGGCCGCATTCGGGCTGTGGGATCGGCCGCTGCTGGCGATCGCGGTGGCGATCGCGACCACCGTCGCTATCAACGTTTGGAACTTCATGGACGGCATCGACGGTATCGCGTCGACGCAGGCCGCCGTCGTGACGGGCGCTTCGATCGCGTTCGCGCGCGTCGACGCGGCCGGGTTCGCGCTTGGATGCACGCTCGCGATCCTCGCGTTCGTGCCGTTCAACTTCCCGCGCGCGCGCATCTTCCTTGGGGATGTCGGCAGCGGCGCGCTGGGGTATGTACTCGTGATGCTGGCCGTCGCCACGTCGCTCGGCGGGCACCGGAGCGGGGCGTGGCTGCTCCTCCTGTTTCCGGCTGCCGCATTCCTCGTGGATGCGACGCTGACCCTCGGACGGCGGATGCTCGAGGGCGAACGCTGGTGGACACCGCATACGCGCCACCTCTACCAGGTCTGGGCCCGCCGGGCGGGCCACCCGCGCGTGACGCTCGCATACGGCATCTGGTCGCTCGCGGGCGCGGGATTCGCCGTCTGGGCAGCCGGTCGCGGCAGCATGTTTATCGTGGTGTCGCTGGGCGTGTGGTATACGACCGCGGCCGGCCTGTGGGTGTTCATGCAGGCCCGTTCGACGGAATGGAGCGCGACGGCATGAAGGAGAGGGACTGATGAGGCGCCTGATCGAGTCGTGGCAGGTCCGCCTGCCGCGCGTCGCCGTCGTCGCCCACGACCTGGCGATCGTGTGGCTGGTCTGGCACGGCCTGCACTGGCTCCGCTACGCCGTCGAGCCGAATGCGCCGGCGCATGACCTGTGGGGGCCCGAAGTACTGGTCGTGCTCGCCCTGCAGGGGCTCGCGTTCTGGTGGGTCGGCCTCTATCGAGGGCTGTGGCGCTTCGCCAGCGTGCCGGACCTGTGGAACATCCTGAAGGCAGCGGTGGCGGGCCTCCTCGGCGTGCTGCTGGGCCTGTTCCTGTACAACCGGCTCGAATCGGTGCCGCGTGCGGTACTCGTGCTGTACCCGATCGTGCTCGCCGCGCTCCTGGGGGCGCCTCGACTGGTCTATCGCGCCTGGAAGGATGCGCAGTCCGACGAACGCCGGAAGGCCGCCACGCGCGTGTTGATCCTCGGCGCGGGCCAGGCGGGCGAGGCGCTCGTGCGCGACCTGCGCCGCTTCGGCACGTACCAGCCCGTCGGCTTCCTCGACGACGCACCGCGGCTGCGCGGCTCGAAGATGCACGGGGTCCCGGTGCTCGGGCGCATCGACGAGTTGCCAGAGATCGCCCGCGAGACGGCGGCGCAGCTGGTGGTCATCGCGATCCCATCGGCCGACGCGACGTCGCTGCAGCAGGTGGTCGGCATCTGTGAGCGAAGCGGCCTGCCGTTCCGCATGGTGCCGCGCCTGCAGGACGTGCTCGAGGGCCGCTCGCTGCCCGGCGAGCTCAAGGAAGTCGCGATCGAGGACCTCCTGGGCCGCAAGCCGGTGTTGCCGGACTGGAAGGCCATCCGTGGCTGGCTCGGGGGCCGCTCGGTGCTCGTGACCGGTGCAGGCGGATCCATCGGTTCCGAACTGTGCCGCCAGTGCGCGCGGCATGGCGCGCGGCGGATCGCCCTCGTCGAGATCGACGAGCTGGCGCTGATGACGACGGAGGCCGCGCTCAAGCGCGACTTCCCCGACCTCGACTTCGTGCCCGTGCTCGGCGACTGCGGCGATGAGGCCGTGATCCGCCATGCCATCGCCATTTCCCAGCCCGACGCGGTGTTCCATGCGGCCGCGTACAAGCAGGTCCCGGTCCTCGAGGCGCAGCTGCGAGAGGCGGTGCGCAACAACGTCCTGGCCACCCATTGCGTCGCACGCGTCTGTCGCGAGGCGGAGGTCGGCACGTTCGTGCTCATCTCGACGGACAAGGCGGTCGACCCGGTCAACGTGCTCGGCGCGACCAAGCGGATGGCCGAGATGATCTGCCAGGCGCTCGCCGACCGCGGCACGCGCTTCGTCACGGTGCGCTTCGGCAACGTGCTCGATTCCGCGGGAAGCGTGGTCCCGCTGTTCCGCGAGCAGATCCGCGCCGGCGGCCCGGTGACGGTCACGCACCCCGAGGTCACCCGGTTCTTCATGACGATCCCCGAGGCCTGCCAGCTCATCCTGCAGGCGTCCGCGATCGGCACGCACGAGGCGGTCTACACGCTCGACATGGGCGAGCCCGTGCCGATCCGCCTGCTCGCCGAGCAGATGATCCATCTGGCCGGCAAGCAGCCCGGCCGCGACGTCGCGATCGTCTACACGGGTCTGCGACCGGGCGAGAAGCTGCACGAGACGCTCTTCCACTCGGACGAGCGATACCGCCCCACCCAGCATCCGAAGATTCTCCAGGCCGAACCGCGGAAGGTCGCGGCGGCGCACGTCGAGCACGCGCTCGCGTCGATGCAGGACGCATGCGCGCGATACGACCTCGTCGCCCTTTCGTCGCAGCTGCGCGTCGCGGTGCCGGAGTTCGAGCCGATCGGCGCGCACGGGGGTGTGTCGGCATCGGCTACGGTCGTCGCATTTCCTGCACGGCAGGCCCGGAAAATCTGAGGCCCCACGCCTACCTGACGATGTCGATGACCGACGCGACCCATCGCCGTATCCGCAAAGCCGTGTTCCCCGTCGCGGGCCTCGGCACCCGTTTCCTGCCGGCCACGAAGACCGTCCCGAAGGAGATGCTGCCCGTCATCGACAAGCCGCTGATCCAGTACGCGGTGGACGAGGCGATCGAAGCGGGCTGCGACACGCTCATCTTCATCACCAACCGCTACAAGCACGCGGTCGCCGACTACTTCGACAAGGCCTACGAGCTGGAACAGAAGCTCGAGCGCGCCGGCAAGACCGAGCAGCTCGAGCTCGTGCGCCACGTGTTGCCGCCCGGCGTCAAGACCGTCTTCGTGACGCAGGCCGAGGCGCTCGGCCTGGGCCACGCCGTGCTGTGCGCGAAGGAGGTGGTCGGCGACGAACCGTTCGCAGTCCTGCTGCCAGACGACCTGATCTGGAACCGGGGCCCGGGGGCCTTGCACCAGATGGCCGATGCTTCCGAGAAGAGCGGCTGCAGCGTGATCGCCGTGCAGGACGTGCCGCCCGAGAAGACGGCGAGCTACGGCATCGTCGCCACGCAGGACTTCGCGAACCGCCAGGGGCGCATCACCCGCATCGTCGAGAAGCCCAAGCCCGAGGACGCGCCGAGCACGCTGGCGGTCGTCGGCCGCTACATCCTGCAGCCGCGGATCTTCGAGCTGCTCGAGAGCACGACGCCGGGCGCGGGTGGCGAAATCCAGCTCACCGATGCGATCGAGCGCCTGCTGCACGAGGAATGCGTCGATGCCTACCGGTTCCGCGGAACGCGTTTCGACTGCGGTACCCACATCGGGCTGATCGAAGCCACGATCCGCTATGCACTCGACCACGAGAAGCTGAGCGACGCAGCCGCCGAGACCATGCGCAACGCGCTCGTCGAGCTCGGCGTGGTCGAGATCAGCTGAGGCTGGACAGGCCGGGGCGGGGCGCGCGACCCTCATCGAATGCCCCGTTTCCAAGACGACTACTACACCGCGACCGCCGGACCGCCGCCGGCTCCGCGTCCGCTGGAAGGCGTCGCCGAGTGCGACGTCTGCATCGTCGGTGCGGGCTTCGCCGGCCTCAACTCGGCCCTGGGCCTTCTCGAGCGGGGCAACTCTGACGTCGTCGTCCTCGAGTCGCGTCAGGTCGGCTTCGGTGCGTCGGGCCGCAATGGCGGGTTCGTCTTCGGCGGCTATTCGCGCGGCGAGCGCGCATTGCTGGCCGAACTGGGGTCGGACGCGGCACGGGAGGCCTATGGCTGGACGCTCGACGCCGTCCGGCGCATCCGGGCGCGCATCGACGCCTACGGCATCGACTGCGACGTCGTCGATGGCGGGGTGATCTGGGCGAACTGGTTCGGCGACCCGAGCCCGCTGCGCGCCCGGCAGGCGCTCCTCGCGGGCGCCTACGGGGCGCACTGGGACTGGCTGGATCGGCACGAGATGGCGCGGCGCGTCTGCACGACGCGCTACGGCGAGGGCCTGTTCGAAGCGGGTGCCTTCCACTTCCACCCGCTCAGGTACGCGCGGGGGCTGGCGGGCGTCCTCGAACGTGGCGGGGTCCGCCTGCACGAAGCATCGCCCGCGATCGCCCTGAGCCGGGACGGGGCAGGGTGGCGCGTGGCCACGCCCCAGGGCGAGGTGCGCTGCCGGGTGGTGGTGCTGTCGTGCGGTGGCTACCTCGCCGCCCTTCGCTCGCGCGTGGACGACGCGGTGGTGCCGATCGCGACGTACGTGATGGTCACCGAGCCGCTCGGCCCGCGCATGCACGATGTGCTCCGCACCCCCGCCGCGGTCTACGACACCCGGTTCGCGTTCGACTATTACCGGCCTTTGCCGGATACGCGCCTGTTGTGGGGTGGGCGCATCTCCGTGCTGGACAGGCCGCCGCATGAGGTCGAGCAGCTCCTGGTCCGGGACATGCTGCGCGTCTTCCCGCAGCTGCGCGGCGTAGGCATCGACCATGCGTGGTCCGGACTGATGAGTTACGCACCGCACGAGATGCCGCACGTGCTCGAGGCCGAGCCGGGTCTCTGGGTCGCACAGGCCTTCGGCGGGCACGGCGTCGCGCCGACCACGGCAGCAGGCGAACTGATCGCATCGGCCATCGCCGACGGCGACACGCGCTGGCGCCTGTTGTCGCGCTACGGCCTGCGCCCCGCCTTCAAGCCGGTCGGCTTCGCGGCGGCGCAGATGAGCTATTGGTGGGCGCAGTCCAAGGACGCGTTCAAGGACCTGCTGGAGAGGCACGCTCGATGAGTGATCCGATCACGTGGAATGAGTTCCAGAAGGTGCAGATCTGCGCGGGCACCGTGCAGCGCGTCGAGGCGTTTCCCGAGGCCCGCAAGCCGGCATGGAAGCTCTGGGTGGACTTCGGCGAACACGGGGTGAGGCAGACCAGTGCCCAGATCGTCGATCTCTACGCCGCCGAGGACCTCGTCGGGCGCCAGATCGTGGGGGTCCTGAACTTCCCGCCCAAGCGCATCGGCCCCTTCGTGTCGGAGTTCCTGCTGACTGGCTTCCACACCGACACGGGCGTGGTGATCACGACCGTCGAGCGGCCCGTCCCGAACGGAGCGCGCCTGGCCTGAAACGGCGACGGGGCCCGAAGGCCCCGTCCTTGCCCATCCGGCGAACTGCGTCAGACCGCTTCGAGGATCCCGGCCGCACCCATCCCGGTGCCGATGCACATCGTCACCATGCCGTACTTCTGCCGGCGACGGCGCATGCCGTGGACGATGGTCGCCGTACGGATCGCACCCGTCGCGCCGAGCGGATGGCCGAGCGCGATCGCGCCGCCGAGCGGGTTGACCTTCGACGGGTCGAGCTCGGAGTCCTTCATGACCGCGAGCGCCTGCGCGGCGAAGGCCTCGTTGAGCTCGATCCAGTCGAGCTGGTCACGCGTCAGGCCGGCCTGCTTCAGCGCCTTCGGGATCGCCGCGTTCGGGCCGATGCCCATGATGTGCGGCGGCACGCCCGCGACCGAGAAGCTGACGAAGCGGGCGAGGGGCGTCAGGCCGTAGTCCTTGATCGCCTGCTCGGACGCGATCAGCACCGCGGCGGCGCCGTCGCTCATCTGCGAGGCGTTGCCGGCCGTGACCGAGCCGCCGAACTGGCCGTTCTTGAAGACCGGACGCAGCTTGGCGAGGCCTTCCATCGACGTGTCCGCGCGCGGGCCTTCATCCGTATTGACGAGGCGCTTTTTCAGCTGGACCGCATTGCCGGCGACGTCCGGCACGCGCGAGACGACCTCGTACGGCGTGATCTCGTCGCGGAACTCGCCGGCCTGGATGGCCGCGAGCGCCTTGCGGTGGGACTCCACGGCGAACGCGTCCTGCTGCTCGCGCGAGATGCCCCAGTCCTTCGCGACGTTCTCGGCGGTGATGCCCATGCCGTAGGCGATCGCGATGTGGTCCTCGTCCTTGCCGAAGACGCGCGGGTTGAGCGCGATCTTGTGGCCCATCATCGGCACCATCGACATCGACTCGGTGCCGCCGGCGAGGATCAGGTCGGCATTGCCGAGGCGCACCTGGTCGGCGGCGAGCGCGACGGCCTGCAGGCCGGATGAGCAGAAACGGTTGATCGTCTGCGCGGCCACGCCGTGAGGCAGGCCGGCCAGCAGCACGCCGATGCGCGCCACGTTCATCCCCTGCTCGGCCTCGGGCATCGCGCAGCCGATGATCGCGTCGTCGATGCGCTCGGGGTCGATGCCCGGCGCCTGTGCGACGACGCTGCGCAGCACGTGCGCGAGCATGTCGTCGGGGCGGGTATTGCGGAAGAAGCCGCGCGGCGCCTTGCCGACCGGCGTGCGGGTGGCGGCGACGATGTAGGCGTCCTGGACTTGCTTGCTCATGGTTCGTTCTCTCGTGAGGTCCAAAGGGCGATTCGAAGGGGTGCCTTCGAACCTCAGTTGCGGAGCGGCTTGCCGGTCTTGAGCATGTGCGCGATGCGCTCCTGCGTCTTCGGCATCTGCGCGAGCTCGACGAAGTGCTGGCGCTCGAGCTTGAGCAGCCATTCCTCGTCGACCACCGAGCCGCGGTCGACCATGCCGCCGCACATCACGGTGGCGATGCGGGTGGCGATCTCGTAGTCGTGAGGGGAGATGAACATGCCCTCGAGCATGTTGATCAGCATCATCTGCAGCGAGGCGATGCCGACGTCGCCGGCCACGGTGACCGCGCGTGCCGGCAGCGGCGGACGGTAGCCGGCCTCGGCGAGCGCACGCGCCTGCGCCTTCGCGACGTGCAGCAGCTCGTGCGTGTTGAAGACGACCGTGTCGGACTCGCGCGCGAGCTTCAGCGACTTCGCTTCGAACGCCGACGTCGACACCTTGCCCATTGCGGCGCTCTCGAAGGGCGCCTTGAGGTGGGCGAACACGTCGCCACCGGAGCCTGCCGCCTGCGAGGCGCGTACCGCGAACTCCTTGAGTCCGCCGCCAGCCGGCAGGAGGCCGACGCCCGCCTCGACCAGGCCGACATAGCTCTCGAGGCCGAAGACGGTACGCGCGGCATGCATCTGGAACTCGCAGCCGCCGCCGAGGGCGAGGCCCCTTACCGCGGCCACCACCGGGACGAGCGAATACTTGATCCGCTGGCTGGTGCGCTGGAAATTCTCGACCATCGCCTCGAAGCCGGCGACGTTGCCGGCCTGGAGCAGGCCGAGGGCGCCGGCGAGGTCCGCGCCGGCGGAGAAGGGTTCCTTGGGCTGCCAGATGACGAGGCCGCCGAAGTCGCGCTCGGCGATGCCGATGGCTTCCTGCAGGCCGTCGAGGACCTGGTCGGAGACGGTATGCAGCTTCGTCTTGAAGCTGACCACGGCGACATCGTCCGCGTCCGCCCAGAGGCGGATGCCGTCGTTCTCGAACACCGTGCGCCCGGGCTCGAAGCGCTCGCCGAGCAGTGGATCCGGGAAGCGCTGGCGCTGGTAGACCGGGTTGGACGAGCGCGCGACCGGGCCGCCCTGCGCCGGGCTGAAGCTGCCCGGCGCCTCGTGCACGCCCTGGCGCTCGCCGACCCACACCGGCAGCGGTGCGTTCGCCATCGCCTTGCCGGCGGTAACGTCCTCGGTGATCCACTGTGCGACCTGCTGCCAACCGGCCGCCTGCCACGTCTCGAACGGCCCCTGCGACCAGCCGTAGCCCCAGCGCATCGCGAAGTCCACGTCACGTGCGGTGTCGGCGATGTCCTGCAGGTGGTAGGCGCTGTAGTGGAACGTGTCGCGGAACACCGACCACAGGAACTGCGCCTGCGGGTGCTCGCTCGCGCGCAGCGCGGCGAACTTCTTCGCCGGGTCGCGTTCCTTGAGGATAGCGGCGACGTCCGGGTCGAGCTCGCCCGCGGTCGGGCGGTAGTCACGTGCGGCGACGTCGAGCACGAGAATGTCCTTGCCGCGCTTGGTGTAGAAGCCTGCACCAGTCTTCTGGCCGAGCGCGCCTTTCTCGACGAGGCCACTCAGCCAGACCGGGGCCTTGAAGTGCGCATGCCACGGGTCGCCCGGCAGCGTGTCCGCCATCGTCTTGATGACGTGCGCCATGGTGTCGAGGCCCACCACGTCCGCGGTGCGGTAGGTGGCCGACTTCGGGCGCCCGATCGCCGGGCCCGTCAGCCCGTCCACCGTGTCGAAGCCCAGGCCCAGCCGCTCGGTGTGGTGCATGGCGGCCAGCATCGAGAACACGCCGATGCGATTGCCGATAAAGTTCGGAGTGTCCTTGGCGATCACGACGCCCTTGCCGAGCGTGGTCGTGAGGAAGGTCTCCAGGCCGTCCAGCACCTCGCGGTCCGTGCCGTTCGCCGGGATGAGTTCCGCGAGATGCATGTAGCGCGGCGGATTGAAGAAGTGCACGCCGAGGAAGCGGTGGCGCAGCTGCTCGGGAAGCACGTCGGCCAGTGCGTTGATGCCGAGCCCCGAGGTGTTGCTCGCGAGCACCGCATGGCCCGGTACGAACGGCGCGATCTTCCGGTAGAGGTCCTGCTTCCAGTCCATCCGCTCGGCGATGGCCTCGATCACGAGGTCGCACTCGCGCAGCAGGTCCAGTCCCGTCTCGTAGTTCGCCGGGGTGATGCGCTCCGCGAGCGCCTTGTCGGCGAGCGGGGCAGGGGACAGCTTGGCGAGATTGGCGATCGCCTTGGTCACCACGCCGTTCGGGTCGCCTTCCTTCGCGGGAAGGTCGAACAGCACGGTATCGACGCCGGCGTTGGTCAGGTGGGCGGCGATCTGCGCCCCCATGACGCCGGCGCCCAGCACGGCGGCGCGGCGGACGAGCAGTTTCTTCGACATGCGGTTCGGTCCCGGAAGGTGGATCAGGCAGGATCCGTCGACGGGCACTGGATGCCCGCGGCGGCGAAACGGATGAGCTCGCGCGCGGCGCGGGCCCGGTGGGTGGCTTCGGACGCCCCGGTCGGCCGCTTGATGAGGCCGAAGTCGGACATCGCGTAGGTGAGGGCACCGGATAGGAAGTCCAGGCGCCAGTAGAGCGTTTCCTTGCTCAGGCCCGGCACCACGACCCCGATCGCCTTGGCGAACTCGCGCAGCACGTGGCCGTAGTGGTCCGACAGGAACTTGCGCAGTGCGTCGTTCTTCTCTGCATAGGCGCGGGCCAGCACGCGCACGAACGAGGCGCCGCCGTGGCGGTCCTGCGCGATCGCCAGCGCCGGTTCAACGAACGCTGCGAGGATGGGCTCGAGCTCGCCGGGCTGGTCAAGGACCGCACTGCGCAGGGCGGACAGCCGCTTCTCGGTCATCTCGTCCATACGACGGCGGAAGACCTCGTTGACGAGGTTCTCCTTGCTGCCGAAGTGGTAGTTCACCGCGGCGATGTTCACGTCGGCGCGGCTGGTGACCTGCCGGAGCGAGGTCCCGGCGAAGCCGTGCTGCGCGAACAGCTCCTCGGCGGCGCCGAGGATGCGGTCCTTGGTGGAGAACGGAGCTGGGCTGGACATGAGAGGCCTAATCAAACGCTTGTTTGATGGTAGGCCGACACCATACGGGGGTCAATGGTGGAGGTGGACCCGGGGGCACGCCTGCTCCCGCCGCTTTCATCCGCACTGCCTGAACGCGTAGAATCCACAGCTGCCAGATCGGCTAAACCCGCGTAACTACGCGGGTTTTTCTTGTTATCTTGGACGCCGAGACGAGATCGGCGTCCGCCTACCGGAGAGCAGTCCCATGGCGCTGGAGCGCACGATTTCCATCATCAAGCCCGACGCGGTCGCCAAGAACGTGATCGGCCAGATCTACACCCGCTTCGAGCAGGCCGGCCTGAAGGTCGTCGCCGCGAAGATGAAGCAGCTGTCGCGTCAGGAAGCGGAAGGCTTCTACGCCGTCCACCGCGAGCGCCCGTTCTTCAACGCCCTGGTCGATTTCATGATCTCCGGCCCGGTGATGATCCAGGTGCTGGAGGGCGAGAACGCGGTACTGAAGAACCGCGAGCTGATGGGCGCCACCAACCCGAAGGACGCCGCGCCGGGCACGATCCGCGCCGACTTCGCCGATTCCATCGACGCCAACGCCGTCCATGGCTCGGACAGCCAGGAGAACGCCGCGATCGAGATCGCGTACTTCTTCCCGCAGACCGACGTCTACGCGCGCTGACCCGCAACGACTGAAGAGCAGGAAATGACGAGCACGTCCCGCGACATCGACGCCACGCTGATCGACACGGCCCCCGCCGTGGCGGCGGATGCGGCCGCGCGCGCGGACGTGCCTGCCATGAAGGTCGAGGCGAAGAGGACCAACCTCTTCGACCTCGAGCGGGTGCAGCTGGAGGACTTCTTCGAGCAGGTGCTCGGCGAGAAGCGCTACCGCGCGCACCAGGTGATGAAGTGGATCCACCACCGCTACGTCACCGAATTCGACCAAATGACCGACCTCGGCAAGGCGCTGCGCGCCAAGCTGGAGCAGCACGCGCACGTGCATGCGCCCTCGGTGGTCTTCGACAAGGCCTCCGAGGACGGCACCCACAAGTGGCTGCTCGGCATGGACCCGAAGAACGCCATCGAGACGGTCTACATCCCCGACAAGGGACGCGGCACGCTCTGCGTGTCGTCGCAGGTGGGCTGCGCGCTCAACTGCCAGTTCTGCTCGACGGCCACCCAGGGTTTCAACCGCAACCTGTCGACCGCCGAGATCATCGGCCAGGTCTGGGTCGCGGCGCGCCACCTCGGCAATGTCCCGCACCAGCAGCGCAAGCTCACCAACGTCGTGATGATGGGCATGGGCGAGCCGCTGGCCAACTTCGACAACGTCGTGCGCGCGATGTCGATCATGCGCGACGACCTGGGCTACGGCCTCGCCAACAAGCGCGTCACGCTGTCGACGGCGGGCATGGTCCCGCAGATCGACAAGCTGGGCGAGGTGAGCGACGTCTCGCTCGCGGTCTCGTTGCATGCCCCGAATGACGAGCTGCGCAGCGAGCTCGTGCCGCTCAACAGGAAGTACCCGATCGACCAGTTGATGGACGCCTGCGTGCGTTATGCGCTGCGCAAGCCCGGCACCTCGGTGACGTTCGAGTACACGCTCATGAAGGGCGTCAACGACCAGCCGGTGCATGCTCGCGAGCTGGTCCGCCTGCTGAAGGCGTTCGACCGCGCCGTGCAGATGAAGGGCGCCGCGAAGATCAACCTGATCCCGTTCAACCCGTTCCCCGGCACCCGCTTCGAGCGCCCCACGGACCAGGCCATCCGCGCCTTCCAGAAGCTGCTCAACGAGGCCGGCATGATCGCGCCGGTGCGCCGTACCCGCGGCGACGACATCGACGCCGCCTGCGGGCAGCTGAAGGGGCAGGTGATGGACAAGACGCGCCGGAACGCCGAGTTCCGGCGCTCCCTCGCGCAACGGGGCCTGGGTGATGCGGCCTGAGTCACGGCTCGCATCGATCCTGACCAGCCTCGCGCTCGTCGCAGCCCTCGCCGGTTGCAGCCGCGTCACGTTCCTGCGCCCCGATGCGTCCCGCGGCGATTTCCACCGCACCGCGCCGGAAGTGCAGATCCGCACGGACGGCGGGCCACGTGCCGCCGCGTTCAACCTCGTGCAGGTGGCGCGCGCGCGGCTCCTGTCGGGCGATGCGGACGCGGCCCTCGAAACCGCCCAACGCGCGGTACGGATCGACGCGCGCCATGCGGATGCGCACAGCCTCGTCGGGCTGAGCCTCGACGCCCTGGGCCGCGGCGCGCAGTCCGGGGCACATCACCGCCGGGCGGCGGAGCTCGCGCCGAGCGAGGGCGCGCTGCTCAACAACTACGGCATCTGGCTGTGCGGAAACGGCCGTGCGGCGGAGTCGCTCGCGTGGTTCGACCGCGCACTCGCGGCGCCCGGCTACGCGACGCCCGACGCGGCCCTGGCGAATGCCGGTACCTGCGCGCTCAGGGCTGGCGACGCGGAGCGGGCACGGGCATCCCTGCGGCGGGCGGTCGAATTGAAGCCCGACAATGCCCTGGCCCTGCGCTCCCTGGCCGAGGCGGAGCTGCGTCTCGGCCGCGCGTTCGAGGCCCGTGCGTTCATCGAGCGCCGGCTCGCCGCTGCACCAGCGGACGAAGAATCTCTGCTGCTTGCGTCACAGATCGAACATCGGCTCGGCGACACCGCCGCCGCCGCGCGCTACGTTCAACGAATCAGGGCGGAGTTCCCCCGGACTCCCGACTCCGCCCCGGAAGGCGGGAACCGATGACGAATCCGCACGCAGCCGACTCTGCCGTCGGCGAGCGCCTGAGAAAGGCGCGCGAGGCCGCCGGCTACAGCCTGGCGGACGTATCCGCTCGTTCGCGGATGCCGATCCGCGTCCTCGAGCAGCTCGAGTCGGGCGACTGGGATTCGCTCGGGGCGCCGGTGTTCGTTCGCGGGCATGTGCGCAGCTATGCCCGGGTGCTCGGCCTGACGCTGGAGGACCAGTCGCTGCCGAGCCCGCTCACGACGTCCCAGATCCCCAGCCTCGTCAGCCATGTGCACACCCCTCGGTACCGCCACGTCGCCGAGAGTCTGGCGCGCCGGGCCGTCTACGTCGTCCTGACCGTCGCGCTCGTGGTGCCGGTCTGGCTGGCGACGCGAAGCCAGTTCCAGGCGCAGGGCCCGGCCATCGAGCCCCTCGACGTGCCCGCGGCGGTCGGCGCCGAGGCGGCGGCGCCGGAGCCGATGGTCGCGTCGATCGCGCCGCTGCCGTCGCGCGTCGAGCCCACCCGTGCGGCCGTGGTGCTGGAGTTCGGCGGCGAGAGCTGGGTTCAGCTCTTCGACGCCCGGGGCGAGGTACTGGAGAAGGGGCTGGTACGTGCGGGCGAGCGCCGGGAACTCCCGGCCGGCACGCGCGTGATCCTCGGCAATGCCGCGGCGGTGCAGGCGAAGCGTGGTGAGTCCGTCGTCGACCTGGCGCCGTACAGCCAAGCGAACGTCGCCCGCTTTACGCTATCCTCTGACGGTTCCCTCGCACCGATCGCGAGGCCCTGACGTCGACCCTGTCCGGTCGGATTCACGGCCGGCGCCGCGAGGGCCCTCCCTCCATCGGTTCCCGTCGTCGACGGGACGAGCGACCCATGGCGATCGACGATCTTCTCGACGAACACGAACAGAGCCGGCGCGTACAGGACTGGCTGCGGCGCAACGGTGCGGGCCTGATCGGCGGTGTCCTGCTCGGCCTCGCGGCCGTCTACGGCTGGCGCTGGTGGCAGGACCGGCAGGTCCAGGAGCAGGTGCGCGCCGCCGACGTCTATCAGGCGGCGATCGACGACATCGACAACCGCGGCATCGCCGCGGCGGCCAAGGTCCAGGCGCTGCCGCAGGGCACGTACCGGACGCTCGCGTCGCTCGCCCTCGCGCGTGCGCAGGTCGATGCCGGCGAGCGCGACAAGGCCTTGGCGACGCTGCGCGGCGCGATGCCGGCGGACGGGCCGCTCCGCGAGGTGATCGAGCTGCGCATCGCGCGTCTCCTGCTCGACGCCGGCAAGACGGACGAGGCCCTGTCCACGATCCGGGGCGATTCGGCGGCTGTCGAGGAACTCCGCGGCGATGTGCGGGTCGCACAGGGCAAGCGCGACGATGCGCGCGAAGCCTACCGGCGCGCACTCGCCAAGGCCGAGGTCGGCTCGCCGCAGCGCGGGCTGATCGAAATGAAGTACACCCAGGTGGGCGGCGTGCCCACCCCGCAGAAGACGCCATGAGGTCTGCCCGATGACGCATCCGTTCGCCTCCACCGACCGCTCGCCGCGTGCCGCGCGCGCCCTCGTACGCGCGCTCGCCGTGCTCGTCCTCGCGGGCGGCGTCACGGGCTGCGCGACGGTCAGGGGCTGGTTCGCCGACGACGACTCGAGCCCGACCGAGCCCAATGCGCTCGTCGAGTTCTCGCCGTCCGTCACGGTGGCCCCGCTATGGAGTGCGCGTGTGGGCGATGGCGAAGGCGGTCTGGGCCTGCGCCAGGGCCCCGTGGTCGATTCGGGTCGCGTGTACGCCGCGGCCGTCGAAGGAGGCGTGCGCGCATTGGACCTCCAGACCGGCCAGGGCGTGTGGACGTATCCGTCCAAGGCGCGCCTGAGCGGCGGTCCGGGCGTCGGCGAGGGCCTCGTCGTCGTGGGCGGGCTCGACGGCGACGTCATCGCGCTCGATGCTGCGAGTGGCGCCGAAAAGTGGCGCGCGAAGGTGGGCAACGAGGTCATCGCGGCACCTGTGATCGCGCAGGGGCGTGTCTTCGTCCGCTCGAACGACGGTCGCGTGACCGCCTTCGATGCGGCCACGGGCGAGCGCCGCTGGTTCTGGAACCGCGACCTGCCGAGCCTCACGGTGCGCGGCAACGACGCCGTGACCGCCGGCCCGGGCGTGCTGTTCGTCGGTAATGACGACGGCACCGTCGCGATGCTGGCGATGGACGACGGTCGCCCGCTCTGGGACATCCCGGTCGGGCAGCCGGAAGGCCGTACCGAGCTCGACCGCATGGCCGACGTCGACGGCACGCCGGTCCTCGAGGGCGGCACGGTCTTCGCCACGAGCTACAAGAGCCGGACGATGGCGATCGACGGACCGAGCGGTCGCCCCCTCTGGGCGGCCGAGCACGGTGGCGCGGGTCGTCCGGCCGTGGCCGCCGACCGCATCGTCGTCGCGGAGCCTAATGGCGCGGTGTTCGGCCTCGACAAGCAGAGCGGCGCAGCGCTGTGGCAGCAGCCGGGCCTCGCGCGTCGTGCGGTCTCGGGTGCGGCGGTGGTCGGGGAATACGCGGTGGTCGCGGACTTCGAGGGCTACGTGCACTGGCTGCGCCTCGACAACGGCGACTTCGCTGCGCGGAGCCGCGCCGGCCGCGACGCGGTGCGCGCCGCGCCGGTGGTGGCCGACGGCATCGTGCTCGTGCAGAACGTCGACGGCGGCCTGACGGCGTTCCGCGTCGGCCAGTAATCCTTTCCGCGGGCCGCACCGGTGGCGACGCCACCCGTGCGGCCCGTCCGTTTGCAGACCCGAGGTCGCACCATGCTCCCGCTCGTGGCCCTCGTCGGCCGCCCCAACGTGGGCAAGTCCACGATCTTCAATGCGCTCACGCGCACGCGCGATGCGCTCGTGCACGACCAGCCGGGCGTCACGCGCGATCGCAACTACGGGGTCGCGCGTCCGGAGGGGCGCCCGGCGTTCGCCGTCGTCGACACGGGTGGCATCGCGGGTGAAGACGAGGGACTGCCCGGCGCGACCGCGCGCCAGGCGCGTGCCGCCGCCGAGGAAGCGGACGTGGTCCTGTTCGTCGTGGACGGTCGCGAAGGGCCGTCCGCGCTCGACGACGAGATCCTGGCCTGGCTGCGCCGCACCGGACGGCCGACGCTCCTCGTCGTCAACAAGACCGACGGCATCGACGCGCAGCAGTCGCTGAACGAGTTCGCACGCTACGGCCTGTCCGACCGCATCGCGATCGCGGCCTCGCACCGCCATGGGATCGACACGCTGCTGGCGCGCGTGTATTCGCACCTGCCGGAGGAGGGCGCCGCGCCGGTCCTCGACGAAGACCCCACGCGCATCCGCATCGCCTTCATCGGGCGGCCCAACGTCGGCAAGTCGACGCTCGTCAATCGCCTGTTGGGCGAGGAGCGGATGATCGCCTCCGAGGTGCCGGGCACCACGCGCGACTCGGTCGCGATCGACATGGAACGCGACGAGCGGCGCTACCGGCTCGTCGACACCGCGGGCCTGCGACGCAAGTCGCGCGTCGACGAGGCGGTCGAGAAGTTCTCCGCGTTCAAGACGCTGCAGGCGATCGAACAGTGCCAGGTCGCCGTCGTGCTGCTCGACGCGTCGGAAGGCATCACGGATCAGGACGCGACGGTGCTCGGCTATGCGCTCGACGCCGGACGCGCGCTGGTCATCGCGGTCAACAAGTGGGACGGGCTGACCGAGTACCAGCGCGACCAGGCGGCGACGATGCTCTCGCGCAAGCTCGGATTCGTCGACTGGGCCGAGGCGGTTCGCATCAGCGCCAAGCACGGCTCGGGCTTGCGCGAGCTGTTCGCGGCGATCCATCGCGCGCATGCGTCCGCGACCAAGGAGTTCAGCACCAGCGAGGTCACGCGCGCCGTCGAGATCGCGTACGAGACCAATCCGCCGCCGACGGTGAGGGGGCACGTCGCCAAACTGCGTTTCGCGCATCCCGCCGGGAACAACCCGCCGACGTTCGTCGTGCACGGCACCCGCCTGCGTACGCTGAGCGACACCTACCGGCGTTACCTCGAGAACTTCTTCCGCAAGCGTTTCAAGCTCGTCGGCACGCCCGTCCGCTTCGTCTTCAGGGAAGGCAGCAATCCCTACGAGGGCAAGAAGAACGAGCTGAGCGATCGCCAGGTCGCGCGCAAGCGCCGGCTGCTGCGCCACGTCAAGCGCAAGTAGCGCGGCCTGCCTCGGGGGACGGGTCCGCAACCCACTCATCCGGCAGGCTCGAGTGCCAGCCAGGATGCATCGGAAGAGAATCCTCGTATGGACATCCCTGTCGTTCCGCCGACTGAAGCCGCCACGCGCCAACGCGCCGGCGCGCTACTCATCGACATCCGCGACACCCATGAGCAGGCGACCGGGATGGCGCAGGGCGCGATCGCCTGTGCCGCGGATGAGATTCCGTCCGCGAGCCCGGACCGCTCGCGTGAACTCGTGCTCATCTGCGAGTCCGGCAAGCGCTCGCTGCGGGCGGCCGAGGCGCTCGCCGTCGCGGGCTATTCGCGGGTCGTTTCGGTCGAGGGCGGCACTCGGCGCTGGCGCGGTGATGGACTGCCTATCGTCGTGCCCGACGGCGATCCCGATTTCTACGATCGGTATTCGCGTCATCTTCGACTCCCGGAAGTCGGTGTAGCGGGGCAGCGGCGTCTGGAGCGCTCCCGCGTGCTCGTGATCGGTGCCGGTGGGCTCGGCTCGCCGGTGGCCTACTACCTGGCGGCCGCGGGCGTCGGGACGCTGCGCATCGCCGATCACGATTCGGTCGACCGCAGCAACCTCCAGCGGCAGATCCTGCACGCGGACGCGCGCGTAGGCCGTCCCAAGGTGGAGTCTGCCGCCCTGACCCTGCGCGCTCTCAACCCGCGCCTGGGCGTCGAGGCCGAGCCGGTCCGCGTGACCGCGGCCGAGATCGACAGCCTGCTCGACGGCGTCGACGTGGTCATCGACGGAGCCGACAACTTCCCCGCGCGCTACCTGCTCAACGACGCCTGCGTGCGTCACGGCCTGCCGCTGGTGTACGGCGCCGTGCACCGGTTCGAAGGGCAGGTCTCGGTTTTCGACGCCGGGCGACACCGTGGGCAGCGTCCCTGCTACCGGTGCCTGTTCCCGGAACCGCCGCCGCCGGACGCCGCGCCCAACTGCGCCGAGGCGGGAGTGCTCGGAGTGCTGCCGGGCGTGATCGGACTGCTGCAGGCGACCGAGGCCCTGAAGCTCCTGCTCGGGCTGGGCGAGCCGCTCGCCGGTCGGCTGCTGCATTTCGACGCGCTTTCGATGCGCTTCCGCGAGGCCCGGATCACCCCCGATCCCGACTGCGTGGTCTGCGCACCCGGGCGACCGTTCCCCGGCTATGTCGACTACGAGCGCTTCTGCGCGGGCTGATGGGCGGCCGGTCGACGATAATGCGCGCCCCGACCGTCCGCGCCCGCCGATGACTGCCGCCGATCCGACCGCCCGCATCCTCGATGGCAAGCGCATCGCCGAGACGCTGCTCGACGAGCTCAAGGCCCGCGTCGACGCGCGCCTCGCAGCCGGCAAGCGCGCGCCCGGGCTCGCGGTGATCCTCGTCGGCGACGACCCGGCTTCCGCGGTCTACGTGCGCAACAAGCGCCGCGCGGCGCAGAAGGTAGGGATCCGGGCGGTCGACCACGATCTTCCTGCGGACACGGGCGATGCCGAGCTGCTGGCGCTCATCGATCGCCTCAACGCCGACCCGGCGATCCACGGCATCCTGCTGCAGCTGCCCCTCCCGGACCGTCGCGACGCGTCGGCGCTCATCAACCGCATCGACCCGCGCAAGGACGTCGACGGCTTCCATCCGCAGAACGTCGGCCACCTCGTCCTGCGCGAGTTCGGCCTGCGGCCGTGCACGCCACGCGGCATCACCACGCTGCTGGGCTATACCGACCGCCCCGTCCGCGGGCAGAGCGCGACGATCGTGGGCGTGAGCAACCACGTCGGGCGGCCGATGGCGCTCGAACTCCTCATCGCCGGGTGCACCGTGACCTGCTGCCACCGCTTCACGCCGCCTGCCACGCTCGAGGCGGCCGTGCGCGGAGCCGACATCCTGGTCGTCGCGGTCGGCAAGCCCGGGCTGGTTCCCGGCGAATGGGTGAAGCCCGGTGCGGTCGTCATCGACGTCGGGATCAACCGGCTCGACGACGGCCGGCTCGTGGGGGACGTCGGCTTCGACGTCGCGGCCCGCCGCGCGAGCTGGATCACCCCGGTGCCCGGCGGTGTCGGCCCGATGACCGTGGCCACGCTCATGGAAAACACGCTCGACGCGGCCGAGGCGCTCGACCCCTGACCCTCGTTACGCGGGCATTCGGCGCGCGGGCGCCCGTCACGTTACAATGACGCGCTTCATCTCCCCGGGGTCGCCCATGCTGCGCATCCAGGCTGAAGCGCTCACCTTCGACGACGTCTCGCTCGTCCCCGCGCACTCGACGGTCCTGCCCAAGGACGTGTCGCTGGCGACCCGTCTCACCCGCGACCTCACGATCCGCCTGCCGATCCTCTCGGCGGCGATGGACACGGTGTCGGAAGCCCGCCTCGCGATCGCGATGGCGCAGCTGGGCGGCATCTCGATCGTCCACAAGAACATGAGCCTCGAGCAGCAGGCCGCGCAGGTCGCGCAGGTCAAGAACTTCGAGGCCGGTGTCATCAAGGAGCCCTTCACGGTCGGGCCCCAGACGACGATCGCGGAAGTCCTCAAGCTCACCCGCGCGCGCAACATCTCCGGCGTCCCGGTGGTCGACGAGAGCGGCCAGCTCGTCGGCATCGTGACGAGCCGCGACATGCGCTTCGAGAAACAGCTCGACGATCCCGTGCGCAACATCATGACGCGCAAGGAACGCCTGGTGACCGTGCGCGAAGGCGCGCCGGACGACGAGGTGCTCGGCCTGCTGCACAAGCACCGCATCGAGAAGGTGCTCGTCGTCAATGACGACTTCGCGCTGCGCGGCCTGATCACGGTCAAGGACATCCAGAAGAAGCGCGACAATCCGAACGCGGCCTACGACAGCGGCGGGCGCTTGCTCGTCGGCGCCGCGGTCGGCGTCGGCGGCGACACCGAGGCGCGGGTCGAGGCGCTGATCGAGGCGGGCGTCGACGTCATCGTGGTCGATACCGCGCATGGCCACTCGCAGGGCGTGCTCGACCGAGTGAAGTGGGTCAAGACGAAGTTCCCCAAGTGCCAGGTGATCGGCGGCAACATCGTCACCGGCGATGCCGCGCTCGCGCTGATGGACCACGGCGCGGATGCGGTGAAGGTCGGCGTCGGCCCGGGGTCGATCTGCACGACGCGCATCGTCGCCGGCGTGGGCGTGCCGCAGATCACCGCCGTCTCGATGGTCGCCGAAGCGCTGCAGGACCGCATCCCGCTGATCGCCGACGGCGGCATCCGCTATTCGGGCGACATCGGCAAGGCGATCGTCGCCGGCGCCTCCAGCGTCATGATCGGCGGTCTGTTCGCGGGCACCGAGGAGTCGCCCGGCGAGACAGAGCTGTTCCAGGGCCGCAGTTACAAGAGCTATCGCGGCATGGGCTCGCTCGGCGCGATGGAGAAGGGCTCGAAGGACCGCTACTTCCAGGACGCCTCCGACGCCGACAAGCTCGTGCCGGAGGGCATCGAGGGCCGCGTGCCGTACCGCGGCCCGCTGCGCGGCGTCGTGCACCAGCTCGCCGGCGGCCTGCGCGCGACGATGGGCTACGTCGGCTGCGCGACGATCGAGGAGATGCGCACCAAGCCCAGCTTCGTGCGCGTCACCAGCGCGGGCACGCGGGAGAGCCACGTGCACGACGTGCAGATCACCAAGGAGCCGCCGAACTACCGCACGTAGTTCGCGGCGCGCCGGCAGGCGCACCAGATGTCGACGGCCGCGACGTCGCGCCGTCGCGGCAGTCACCGTCCCGCCCGGCGGGACGCACCGGAAGACCGAGCGCGTGCACGACATCCACAGCGACAAGATCCTCATCCTCGACTTCGGCGCGCAGTACACGCAACTCATCGCGCGCCGCGTCCGCGAGCTCGGCGTCTACTGCGAGATCTGGGCATGGGACCACGACCCGGCCGAGATCGCGGCTTTCGCTCCGAAGGGGATCATCCTGTCGGGCGGTCCGGAGTCGACCACGTTGCCCGGTGCGCCGCGCGCGCCGCAGGAAGTCTTCGATTCCGGCCTGCCGATCCTCGGTATCTGCTACGGCATGCAGACGATGGCCGCGCAGCTCGGCGGTGCGACCGAGGCGGCGGACGCCCGCGAGTTCGGCCACGCGACGGTCGACGTCGTTCAGCCGGATGCGCTCTTCGCAGGACTCAGCGACCACGGCGGAGCGCCGCTGCTCGACGTCTGGATGAGCCACGGCGACCACGTCTCCGCCGTGCCGCCCGGCTTCTCGATCACGGCGCGAACCGATCGCATTCCCGTCGCCGCCATGGCGGACGAGTCGAAACGCTGGTACGCGGTGCAGTTCCACCCCGAGGTGACGCATACGAAGCAGGGCCAGACGCTGCTTCGCCGCTTCGTGGTCGACGTCTGCGGCTGCGAGACGCTCTGGACCGCCGCCGGCATCATCGAGGACCAGATCGCCCGCGTCCGCGCGCAGGTCGGTTCGGATGAGGTCGTGCTCGGCCTGTCGGGCGGCGTCGATTCCTCCGTCGTCGCGGCCCTGCTGCACCGCGCGATCGGCGACCAGCTGACCTGCGTCTTCGTGGACACCGGCCTGCTGCGCTGGCAGGAAGGCGACCAGGTGATGGCGATGTTCGCGGAGCACATGGGCGTGCGCGTGGTGCGCGTCAATGCACGCGAGCGCTACTTCCGCGCCCTCGAGGGCGTGAACGACCCGGAAGCCAAGCGCAAGATCATCGGGCGCCTCTTCATCGAGATCTTCGACGAGGAGTCGGCCAAGCTCACCAATGCGAAGTGGCTCGCCCAGGGCACGATCTATCCGGACGTGATCGAATCGGCCGGCAGCAAGACCGGGAAGGCGCACGTCATCAAGAGCCACCACAACGTGGGCGGCCTGCCGGAGACGATGAAGCTCGGCCTCGTCGAGCCGCTGCGCGAGCTGTTCAAGGACGAGGTCCGCCGCCTCGGCGTCGAACTCGGGCTCCCACCTCACATGGTGTACCGCCATCCCTTCCCGGGCCCGGGACTGGGCGTTCGCATCCTGGGCGAGGTCCGGCCGGAGTACGCGGAGCTGCTCGCGAAAGCCGACCATATCTTCATCGAGGAGCTGCGCCGCCACGACCTGTACGACAAGGTCAGCCAGGCGTTCGCGGTGTTCCTGCCGGTGCGCTCCGTCGGCGTCGTCGGCGACGCACGCGCCTACGAATGGGTGATCGCACTGCGTGCGGTCGAGACGATCGACTTCATGACGGCACACTGGGCGCATCTCCCCCACGAGTTCCTGGGCCACGTCTCGAACCGCATCATCAACGAGCTGCGTGGCGTCTCGCGCGTCGTCTACGACATCAGCGGCAAGCCGCCCGCGACGATCGAGTGGGAGTAGGGCGGCCCGGCCCGCGCACCCCGCACAGGCGTTGCACGGGTCGCATCCCCGAGCCGATAGCACCATGACAGCTTCCGACGCACGCGCAGCCGATGACGAGCGGTGGATGCGCCACGCACTGGACCTCGCACGTCGGGCGGCGGACGAGGACGACGAGATCCCCGTCGGCGCCCTGATCGTCTCCGCTTCGGGCGAGGTGGTCGGGGAGGGCTGGAATCGCAACATCGCCGAGCGCGATCCGAGCGCCCATGCGGAGATCGTCGCGCTGCGCCGGGCGGGCGCGCGCATCGGCAACCACCGGGTTCTCGGCGCGACGCTCTATGTCACTCTGGAGCCGTGCGCGATGTGCGCGATGGCGATGATCCACGCGCGCATCGCCCGGGTCGTCTTCGGGGCCACGGATCCCAAGACCGGAGCCGCCGGCAGCGTGTTCGACCTGCTCCAGCACCCGCGCCACAACCATCGCCTCGACGTCACGGGTGGTGTCCTGGGCGCCGAGGCCGGCACGATGCTCACGGCGTATTTCCGCGCGAAGCGCGGCAGGCGTCCGCCCGTCTAGCGCGAACGGCGGGCGAGCTCCTCGTCGAGCTCATCGTCGAACGAGCGCACGGAGAGGCTGACCTCGACGCCGAGAAGCAGGCTCGCCCCCAGCAGGAAGGCGACGCCCAGGATCGCCAGCGCCGTCGGCACGACGCCGAGGCGGAAGCCGGCGAACGCATCGATCGCGAGCGCGAGGCTGGTCCCGACGAAGCTCCCCAGCCCCGCGTAGAGCATCTGGCACGCCCGCAACACCAGCGCGGCGCGGCGCCGATGCCGGCCGATCTGGACGTCGCGCGACGCCGCATCGGGCGCGTCCGTCTTCCAGTCGTTGATGAGGGCGCGGAGGCGGTCGACGACCCGGGCGAGCCTCGCGTTCGCGGAGACCAGGAGCGACCCGGTGGCCGCCATGAGCAGCGCGGGCGCGAGCATCGCAGTGAGGATGGCGTAGTGTCCGGACGAGAGCTCGGCGGGCGTCATCGGGCGTCCTCTGGGGGCTGGGCTATCATGCCGATTCCCCACCACCACCGCGAGCGCATGGCCGCACAACCGTCGCAGAAGGATCAGCGCCTCATCTGGATCGACCTCGAGATGACGGGGCTCGACACCGACAACGATTCGATCCTGGAGATCGCGACGGTCGTGACCGACGCGGAGCTCAACGTACTCGCCGAAGGTCCGGAGCTCGCGATCGCCCATTCGCGCGAGACGCTCGAGGCGATGGACGAGTGGAACCGCAACCAGCACCGCCGCTCCGGTCTGTGGGACCGCGTGTTGCAGCAGGGTGTCCCGATGGCGGACGCCGAGGCCCAGACCGTCGCGTTCCTCGCGCAATGGGTTCCCGAACGCGCCTCCCCGATGTGCGGCAATTCCATCTGCCAGGATCGACGCTTCCTGCATCGCCTGATGCCCCGGGTCGAGCGGCACTTCCACTACCGCAACCTGGACGTCAGCACCCTGAAGGAGCTGGCGCGGCGCTGGGCACCGCAGGTGCTCGCAGGCGTGTCGAAGGAGTCGGCCCATACGGCGCTGAGCGACGTGCGCGATTCGATCGCCGAGCTGCGCCACTATCGCGAACACATGGGGGCGCTGGGCGGGCGCGCCTGACGCGTTCGCCGGCGCGGGCCGCATGGTGTGCGCCAGCATTCACGGCAAAAACGAAAGGCCCGCTTTCGCGGGCCTTCGAAGAATGGCGTCCCCACGGGGATTCGAACCCCGGTCGCTACCGTGAAAGGGTAATGTCCTAGGCCTCTAGACGATGGGGACGTCGGGACCGGCTTCCGGGGAAACACGAGTCCTGAAGAGTGGTGGAGCCAGCCGGGATCGAACCGGCGACCTCTACAATGCCATTGTAGCGCTCTCCCAGCTGAGCTATGGCCCCACGCGCTGGAAGCCCGGTACTTTAGGCGTGAAGGCGCCCCTCGTCAAGCATTCTCGACATCGATTTCACGCTCGGCGGCAGGAATCGGACCTTCATAGCGCAACGTGTGGGCGCCATGGCCGCGCTCAAGCAGGTACTGCAGCCATTTGCCGAGGAAGGTGTTCATCCGCATGCGGTGACCCAGCAGCCGCTGCGGGCTCGGATGCATGCCGATCACGTCCTGCCAGCGCCGTCCGACGTAGCAATGGGTCGCTTCCAGCTGTCCGGCGTCGTGGTAGACGCGCAGATACGCCGACGGGTCGAGTTCGCCGGTCACCGGGTCGGGCATCGCATAGCTCAGGCGCATCTCGCTGGTGTAGCGATGCTGCTCGATGACATCGACCACGACCGGGACGCCGTCGCCGACATCCGAAATCCAACGCCCCGCCGCCATCGTCCGGACGGGGAACAACCGTGCGATCCGCGCGTGGTTCTCGGCGTAGAGCGCCATCAGCCAGGCGAAGCGGCCGATACGGGGGACGAGGCGGTGACGGGCGACGAGCTGCGACATGGATCGACTCTACACGGCAGGCGTCGCGGAAATTGCAACGCCACCCGCCGTGTTCAGCCCCGGACAGGGCGGCCTGTGGCAGGCGTCTCAGAACATTTCGCGCTGGATCCCGAGGGTGCTCATCACCTTGCTGGCGATCTCCTCGATCGACGTATGGGTCGTGCTCAGCGTGGGAATGCGCTCGGCGCGGAACATCGATTCGGCGGCCGCGACTTCGCGCCTGCAGGTCTCCAGCTGGGCGTAGCGCGAGTTCGGACGGCGCTCCTGGCGGATCTGCTGCAATCGCGCCGGGTCGATGGTCAGCCCGAACAGCTTGTGGCGGTAGGCGCGCAGCCTCGGCGGGAGGCGGTCGTGCTCGAGGTCTTCCTCGGTCAGCGGGTAGTTCGCCGCCAGCACCCCGTAGTGCAGCGCGAGGTAGATGCAGGTCGGCGTCTTTCCGGCGCGCGACACCGCCACGAGCACCAGGTCCGCGTCGGCGTAGTCCAGGCTCTGGCCGTCGTCGTGCGAGAGGGTGAAGTTGATCGCATCGATACGGCGGTGGTAGCGCTCGAAGTCGACCATGCCGTGCGCACGCCCGACATGGCGCTGCCGGGCCTGCCCGAGCTCACGCTCCAGGGGCTCGATGAAGGGCGCGAAGACATCGAGCATCAGCGCGCCGCTCTCGACCAGGATCGCGCTGATGTCCGGGTCCACGCACGAATTGATCACGACCGGGCGTACACCATGGCGTGCCCCCGCCTCGCGGATCCGGTCGACCGTCTCCCACGCACGCTCCGGCGTGTCGACGAAGGAGAGGCGACGGCTTTCGAAGCGCGTCTCGGTGAACTGCGTGAGCACGCTGTGCCCAATGGTCTCGGCGGTGATGCCGGTGCCGTCGGAGACGTAGAACACCGGGCGTACGTCGGTCATGCGGATCCTCGGAAATGGCTGGGGCAGCAGGAAAACCCCGTGGAATCAAGCTTGTACGCGCGACGCGCTGCGGCGATCATATCGCGCAACCGCCGGCGCCCGCGCCCATATCTTCGGAGACCGTCTTGAACGAGAACATCCTCTGGTTGCATGCGCTGCGCCTGTCCGACCTGGCGCGCGTGGGCGGCAAGAATTCGTCGCTGGGCGAGATGATCGGCAACCTGGCGGGCCTGGGCGTCTCGGTGCCCGGGGGCTTCGCGACCACGGCGGAGGCTTTCAAGGCCTTCATCGCCCACAATGACCTGCACCAGCGCATCTTCGATCGTCTGGCCACGCTCGACGTCGAGGACGTGCAGGCGCTCACGGCGGCCGGTGGCGAGATCCGCGGCTGGGTGACCGACGCGCCGCTGCAGCCGGACCTCGATCGCGAGATCCGCGAGGCGTATCGCCAGCTGTGCGGCGAGAACGGCGGTGGCGACGTTGCCGTCGCGGTGCGCTCCTCGGCGACCGCCGAAGACCTGCCCGACGCGAGCTTCGCGGGCCAGCAGGAGACCTTCCTCAACGTCACGGGCGAAGACGACGTCGTCCGCAAGGTCAAGGAGGTCTTCGCGAGCCTCTACAACGACCGCGCGATCGCCTACCGCGTGCACCACGGCTTCAAGCACGAGGACGTCTTCCTCTCCGCGGGCGTGCAGCTGATGGTGCGTTCGGACGTGGGCTCGTCGGGCGTGCTGTTCACGCTCGACACCGAGTCGGGCTTCCGCGACGTCGTCTTCGTGACCGCGAGCTACGGCCTCGGCGAAATGGTGGTGCAGGGCGCGGTCAACCCCGACGAGTTCTACGTCTACAAGCCGACGCTGCGCGACGGGAAGAAGGCGATCCTGCGTCGCACGCTGGGTGCGAAGCAGCTACGCATGGTCTATTCCGACGTGCCGGGCGAGCGCGTGCGCACCGAGGACACGCCGGCCGAGCTGCGCAACCGGTTCTGCGTTTCCGACGAGGATGTGCAGGAGCTCTCCAAGCAGGCGCTCGTCATCGAGCAGCACTACGGCCGCCCGATGGACATCGAATGGGCGAAGGACGGCGTGTCGGGCAAGCTCTTCATCGTGCAGGCGCGCCCGGAGACGGTGAAGTCGCGCGCCAAAGCCACGCAGATCGAGCGCTACCAGCTCATGCAGCGCGGGCCCGTCGTCTGCGAGGGGCGCGCGATCGGCCAGAAGATCGGCACGGGCGTGGCACGCGTGGTGCGCTCGCTCGACGACATGCACAAGGTGCAGCCTGGCGACGTGCTCGTCGCGGACATGACCGACCCCGACTGGGAGCCGGTGATGAAGCGATCGGCCGCGATCGTGACCAACCGCGGCGGCCGCACGTGCCATGCCGCGATCATCGCGCGCGAGCTCGGCGTCCCGGCCGTCGTCGGCACGGGCAACGCGCTCGATTCGATCCGGGATGGCCAGCAGGTCACGGTGAGCTGCGCCGAAGGTGACACGGGTTTCATCTACGACGGTGAGCTGCCGTTCGATCGCAACGTCGCGGACCTCGATCGCATGCCGCCGGCACCGCTCAAGGTGATGATGAACGTCGCCAACCCCGAGCGTGCGTTCGACTTCGCAATGCTGCCGAACGCCGGCGTGGGACTCGCCCGCCTGGAGATGATCATCGCCAGCCACATCGGCGTGCATCCCAAGGCGCTTCTCGAGTACGACCGCCAGGACGCCGAGACGAAGAAGAAGATCGACGCGAAGATGGCGGGCTACTCGAGCCCGGTGGACTTCTACGTCGATCGGCTCGCCGAAGGCATCGCCACGATCACGGCCTCGGTGGCGCCGAACCCCGTCATCGTGCGCCTGTCGGACTTCAAGTCGAACGAGTACGCCAACCTCGTCGGCGGCGCGCGCTACGAGCCGCACGAGGAGAACCCGATGATCGGCTTCCGCGGCGCGAGCCGCTATGTCGACCCGTCGTTCGCCGAGGCCTTCGCGCTCGAATGCCGCGCGGTGCTCAAGGTGCGCGACGAAATGGGCCTGAAGAACTGCTGGGTCATGATCCCGTTCGTGCGGACCCTCGACGAAGGACGCAGGGTGGTGGAGGTGCTCCGGACGAACGGCCTCGAGCAGGGTCGGGACGGGCTCAAGATCATCATGATGTGCGAGGTGCCGTCCAATGCCCTGCTCGCCGACGAGTTCCTCGAGATCTTCGACGGCTTCTCGATCGGCTCGAACGACCTGACGCAGCTCACGCTCGGTCTCGATCGTGACTCCGCGATCGTCGCGAGCCTGTTCGACGAGCGCGATCCGGCCGTCAAGAAGATGCTGTCCATGGCGATCCAGGCGGCGCGCGCCAAGGGCAAGTACGTCGGCATCTGCGGCCAAGGCCCGAGCGATCATCCGGACCTCGCCCAGTGGCTCATGGAACAGGGGATCGAGTCGGTGTCGCTGAATCCGGACACGGTCGTGGACACGTGGCTGCGGCTCGCTAAGGCCAAGGCGGCGTGACCGTCGGATAGCAGAAGCCCCGCGCACGCGGGGCTTCGTTTTTGTGGGCAGCGACTAGGGGCGGATGCGATCGATCCGCAGGCGCACCGGCTCGTCGGCCTGTGCGGGCGACGCCGCGGATTCGATGTCTCCGCTCGCCGCGTTCGCGCTGCCGCTCGTGGATACGCGGGCGAGCACCTCGACCCGCGCGACCTGCGACAGCCTTCGCGTCGGCATGACGCCATCGGCATCGGTGAGCTCGACGCGCGCCGGCAGGTCGGCGACGGTCAGGCGCTCGACCGCGACCGGCATCGGAGGGCCGCCGGGTTCGCGCGCCAGCACGAAGACCGTTGTCGAGGGCGGAAGGCGCCCGCGAAGTGACGCGTCGATGTCCACCTCGACGCTTACGACGCGGCCGGTCGGATCCGCCGATGCCGCAGGGAGCGGGGGTAGACCGGCATCCGCGCGCGCCGCGTCGATCTGGGCGCGCAGCGCCGCGCCCGTACCGGCATCGACATTCGTCAGCAGGCGTTCCCACGTGCTGGCTGCGAGTGCGGGCTCACCCGACTGCCGCTGCGCCACTCCCAGGAACCACGTCGCGCGCTGATGGGCGGGATCCATCTCCAGCGCCCGGCGAAGGTAGGCCATGGCCTGCGCGTCGAAGCGACGGTCCGGCGATGCGAGCGCACGTGCTTCTGCGGCCTGCGCGAGGAGGTCCGGATCCTTCGGTTGCAGGACGACGGCGCGCGACAGTGCAGTCGCCGCATCCGAAGTGCGTCCCTTGCTTCGATAGGCTTCAGCCAGAAGCCGCCAGCCTTCCGCCTGCTGCGGATCGCGGCGCAGCGCCTGCTCGAGGCGGACGATGGCGTCCTCGAGCGTTCGCGGCGTCTCGCGACGCGCCGGATCGAGGGCGTCGGGCGTGCCGACGAGGGCGTACAGGCCAGCCGTCGCGACCAGTGTCGACGCGGCCATTGCGATGCCGAGTGCGCCGTTCCGTGCGAGGAGCGGCCGGAAGACGTAGGCGGCGGTCAGCAGGGCGAGCAGGATCGCGCCCACGACGAAGACGGTCATTTCACCAGTCTCCATTCGCATCGTCCGGAGCTGCCGGCGGGGTGCCGCGGGTACGGGCGACACGCCACACGATCCAGCCGCCCGCGCCGAGCACCAGCAGCGGGCCGAACCAGAGAAGCCACGTCGCCGGGGAGACCTCCGGGCGGTACAGCACGAACTCGCCGTAGCGCTCGACGAGGAACTGGCGGATCTCGGAGTCGCTGCGGCCGTCCCGGATCAGCTGCAGGATCTCGCGTCGCAGGTCGATCGCGATCTGCGCATCGGAATCCGCCAGCGACTGGTTCTGGCACATGACGCACCGGAGCTCGTCGGTGAGCGCCCTGAAGCGCGTCTCCTCGAGCTCGTTCTGGAACTGCAGCGGCCGGCGGTCGACGACCTGCGCCTGCACGGAGATCGAAGCCGCGAGCATGGCGGCGAGAATGGCGGTCCTCATCGGCGTGGATCCACCTCTTCGATGAGCGGTGCGAGTTCGTCGCGTACGACGGCGTCGGTCAGCGGACCGACGTGCTTCCACCGCACTCGCCCCCGTGCGTCGACCAGGAACGTCTCCGGTGCGCCGTAGATGCCGAAGTCGATGGCCGCATCACCTTCCTCGTCGGCGAGGACGAGCCAGTACGGATTCCCGAACTGCTCGAGCCAGCGCAGCGCGTCCTCGCGCGTGTCCTTCCAGTTGTAGCCGACGACACGCACGCGGCGCGTCTCCGCGAATCGTGTCAGCACCGGATGCTCGTCGCGGCAGGCGGGGCACCAGCTGCCCCAGACGTTGAGGAGATAGGGCGCGCCGCGCAGGTCCGCCGCGCGGACGATGCGACCGGGCTCGTGCAGGACGGGCAAGGCGAAGTCCGGCGTCGGCTTGCCGACCAGGGGCGAGGGCAGGGCCTCGCGGTCGGGTCGGCGGCTCAGCCATACGCCCGAGGCGAGGAGCACCGCGAGCAGGCCGAACACCGCGAGTGGAAGCCAGCGCGAGCGCTTCATGCGGACGCCCCTGCCGCAGCGGGCTCGGGCGAGCGCGCGCGCACGGGGCCGCGGAAGCGCCGGTCGAAGGCCGTCACGAGTCCTCCGAGGGCCATCAGCAGGGCGCCGGCCCAGATCCAGCGCACGAAGGGTTTGACGTGGACGCGCACCGCCCAGGCGCCGTCGCCGAGCGGCTCACCGAGCGCGACGTAGAGGTCACGCGTGACCCCATTGCGGATCGCCGCCTCGGTCATGACCTGGCCGCCGCTCGCGTAGGCGCGCTTTTCGGGATGCAGGACGTCCACCGCACGGCCGTCGCGCAGCAGCGTGATCTGGCCCCGGTCCGCCGCGTAGTTGGGGCCGGGCGCCTGGCGCACCCCGTCGAAGCGGAACGCATGGCGCCCGATTTCGATCGTCTGTCCCGGTCGCAACGCGACCTCGCGCTGCACGTCGAGCGCCTCGACCAGCAGCGCACCCACGAGGAACACCGCGATCCCGAGATGCGCGAGGACCATGCCCGTCATCTCGGCCGTGAACCGGCCGCCGCCTTCGCGGACGCGCCGCCACACGAACCGGAGCGTACCGCTTCCGACCCACACCGCCGCCGCGATTCCTGCAGGCGCCTTCCACCCGCCGGCCGGGGCGAAGAAGTACGTCAGTGCACCGCCCACCGCCGCCAGCGCGAGCCAGGGCAGCAGCACGCGGACGGGAGCCCGGGGCTCCTCGCGCTGCCAGCGGACCAGCGGGCCGAACGGCAGGAGCGCCACGAGCGGCGCCATCAGCACCACGAACAGCAGGGCGAAATACGGCGGGCCGACCGAGATCTTGCCCAGGTCGAGCGCGTCCGCGAGCAACGGGTAGAGCGTGCCGAGCAGCACCATGGCACAGGCCGTGGCGAGCAGCAGGTTGTTGGCGAGCAGGAAGGTCTCGCGGGAGAAAAGCGCGAAGTACTTCGGCCGCTCCGGCTCGCCGGGCGCGCGCAGCGCGTAGAGGAGCAGCGAGCCGCCGACCACGATCGCGAGGAACACGAGGATGTACGTGCCGCGCGACGGGTCGGCGGCGAACGCGTGCACGCTGGTGAGCACGCCCGAGCGCACGAGGAACGTGCCCAGGAGCGAGAGGGAGAACGCGGCGATCGCGAGGAGCAGCGTCCAGCCCGCGAAGCTGCCGCGCTTCTCGGTGACGGCCTGCGAGTGGAGCAGGGCCGAGCCGGCGAGCCACGGCATGAACGAGGCATTCTCGACCGGATCCCAGAACCACCAGCCGCCCCAGCCGAGCTCGTAGTAGGCCCACCAGGAACCGAGCGCGATGCCGAGCGTCAGCGAAGCCCAGGCCACGTTCGTCCACGGGCGTGTCCATCGCAGCCAGCGGCTGTCCACGTCGCCTTCCAGGAGCGCGGCGATGGCGAACGCGAAGGGCACGGCGAAGCCGACGTAGCCGATGTAGAGCATCGGCGGATGGATGATCAGCCCCGGGTCCTGCAGCAGCGGATTGAGGTCGCGGCCTTCGGCGGCGGCGGGCAGCAGGCGCTCGAACGGATTGCTGGTAAAGATCATGAAGGACAGGAAGCCGACTGCCACGATCCCCATCACCCCCAGCACCCGCGCGACGACGTGTGGCGGCAGCGAGCGTGAAAAACGCGCGACCGCCGCGGTCCAGGCGGCGAGCACGAGCGCCCAGAGCAGCAGCGAGCCCTCGTGGGAGCCCCAGACCGCCGAGAACCGGTAGCCCAGGGGCAGCAGGCTGTTGCTGTTGGTCGCGACGTAGCGGACCGAGAAGTCCTGCACGACGAAGGCATGCGTCAGGATCGCGAACGCGACCCCGACCAGCGCGAGCTGCGCATACGCGGCCGGGCGCGCGATCGCCATCCACGGGGCGATGCCGCGTTGCGCCCCGGCGAGCGGGAGCCCCGCCTGCACGACGGACACGACGAAGGCCAGGAGCAGGGCGATCTGGCCGAGTTCAGGAAGCATCGATCCGTCCCGTCAGCGCGGCGCGGCAGCGTCGGCGGCCGGCGTGCCGTCCGCGACGTCGTGCTTGCGATGCGCCTTGCCCATCTTGTCGGCGACTTCCTTCGGCATGTACGTCTCGTCGTGCTTGGCGAGCACTTCCTCGGCGACGAAGCGGTCGCCCTGCATGCGCCCGGTCGCGACCACGGCCTGTTTCTCGCGGAACAGGTCGGGAAGGATGCCGGTGTAGACGACGGGCATGCGGGCGTCGCCGTCGGTCACCTCGAAGTGCGCCTCCATCGAGCCGGGCGCACGGCGGAAGGATTTCTCGGCGACCATGCCGCCGAGCCGGAAGCGCGCCTGGCCGGAACGGACGTTCTCGCCCGCCTCGCCACCGAGGATCTCGGCCGGCGTATACAGATAGGCGACGTTGCTCTGCAGCGCCTTGGCCACCAGCGTGGCGGCGAGGCCCGCGCCCAGTACGAGCACGAGGATCCACAGGAGCCGGCGACGACGGATCGGATTCATGGCGTTTCCACCGGACGGGGCGTGCGACCACGCGCGGCCTCGCGGGCCTGGCGCTGGCGCGCATTACGGAGCTGGCGCGCGATCTGGATGCGCGTGGAGACGAAGTCCCAGCCGAGCACGAGGAAGAACACGGCATAGGCCGCGATCACGTAGTTCTGGTAGGTCATCGCGCGGCTCCCGCGGCCTGCGCCACCCAGGCCTTCCCGGCCTCGCGCCGCAGGTTGTCCGCGCGGGCGCGCGCGAGCAGGGCGCCGACGAACCAGAGCTTCGTCGCGACCACCATCCAGAGCAGCGGGCCGACCATGCTCGGATCCATGCTCGACTCACCGAAGACGCGGATCGTCTGGCCCTGGTGCAGCGAGTTCCACCACACCACCGAGTAGCGGATGATCGGCAGCAGCACGACGCCCACGATCGCGAGGAACGACGCGGCGCGTGCGGCGATCCGGCGGTCGTCGATCGCGCCGTAGATGCCCATCACGCCGAGGTACATGAAGAGCAGGATGAGCTGGGTGGTCAGGCGCGGATCCCAGTCCCACCACGTGCCCCACATCGGCTTGCCCCAGATGGCGCCGGTGAGCAGGGTGATGAGGGTGAAGCCCGCGCCGATCGGCGCGCAGGCCATCGCGAGGATCTCGCAGAGCTTGATGCGCCAGACGAGCGCGATCGCCGCGTAGAACGCCATCAGGGCGTACACCGCGAGGCTCATCCACGCCGACGGGACGTGGATGTAGAGGATCCGGAAGCTGTCGCCCTGCTGGTAGTCGGCGGGCACCTGAAACAGCGCACCGTACAGGCCCGGCACCATGAGCACCGCGCCCAGCAGGTAGGCCCTGGGCGCCCAGCGGGCCGCGAAGCGGTCGAAGGTGGGCGGCGAGCCGAGTTGGTGGAACCAGCGGACCAGCGGATTCATCGGGCGGGCGTCGGTCGCGGCGGGGCCGCGGAGGCTAGCTGCACAGTTTCCGGAGGCGGGGCCCCCGGCGCTTGATTGGACTCAAAAGCCCCGGCTCAGTTCAGCGCGATGCGCAGCGCGGCGGCCGCGGCGAGCGGGGCCAGGAGGAGCCCGGCGACGAGCCCGGCCGCGAGCAGCAGCAGCGCTCCCTGCGCGTCCAGCCCCTGCGCCGCGGCGGCGACGCTCCCTGCGCCGAACACCAGCACCGGCACGTACAACGGCAGGGCCAGCAACGCGACGAGTATACCGGAGCGCTTCATCCCGACGGTCAGGGCCGCGATCACCGCTCCGACTAGGCTCAGGATCGGCGTGCCGAGGGCCAGCGAGGCGAGCAGCACCGGGAGCTGGGCGCGCGGCAGCTGCAGCAGCTCCGCGAGCAGCGGCGTGGCGACCAGCAGCGGCAGCGCCGTGGTCAGCCAGTGCATCGCCGTGCGGATGAAGACGAGCCATGGCAGCGGGACCGGGGCGAGCATCCACTGCTCCAGCGAGCCGTCCTCGGCGTCGGAACGGAACAGGCCGTCCAGCGCAAGCAGCCCGGCCAGCAGTACCGACAGCCACAGCACCGCGCTGGCCACGCGCGCCAGGACCTGCGACTCGCCCCCCAGCGCGAGGGCGAAGAGCACCACGACGAGGACGGCGAACATCGCCGGCTGGAGCGCATCCCCGCGGCGGCGCCAGAGCAGGCGCAGGTCGCGCAGCGCGAGGGCGCGTGCGGAGGCGAGCAGCGTGGGGGCCGACGATCGGCTCATGCGGCCCGCCCGAGCTCGATCAGGCGGGTGCGGACCGGCGGCGCCGCGTAGGCTCCATGCGTGGTCAGCAGCGTGGCGCCGCCGTCGCGCAGGTGCGCCTGGACGAGCCGGTTCACGAGGTCGATGCCTTCGAGGTCCAGGTTGGCGTACGGCTCGTCGAGCAGCCAGAGCGGCGCCGGCGAGAGCCACAGGCGGGCCAGCGCGAGCCGCTTGCGCTGGCCGGCCGACAGCTGCCGGGCGAGGGCGTCCTCGTAGCCCGCCAGGCCCACGGCTTCCAGCGCCCGCGCGGGGGACTGCGTGGTCCGGCGGCCCTGCAGGCCACCGAGGTAGTCGAGGTTCTCGAGGGCGGTCAGGTCGCCCTTGAGCCCGGGCAGGTGCCCGAGATAGCCGATCACGCCGGCCCGCTCGGCCGGGTTCGCCGGGCGGCCGTCGATCCGCACCTCGCCGGCATCGGCACGCAGCAGGCCGGCGAGCACACGCAGGAGCGTCGTCTTGCCGGCGCCGTTCTCGCCCTGCACGAGCAACGCCTCGCCCGTGTCTACCGCGAGGTCGAGCGGGCCGAAGACGGGTTCGTCGTCGCGCGAGAAGCGCAGGCCGGTCGCTTGCAGCAGCGGCGGTCGGGTCGGGGAGGGCTCGGTCATCGGCGCGCGGTCACGGCCGGCGGCCGCGTCCGCTCATTCTATCCAGTCGACATGCGCCAGGCCGGGATCGGCCACCGGCGCGGGCACGAGCATGCGCAGCCGCACCGGACCGCCCGCGGTCCAGCCGAGGATGCCGGCCTGCTCGAACTCGCGACCGATCGCATCCGCGCGCTCGAGGTCGAGGCCGGCGACGAGCCAGCCGGCCTCTCGATGCCCGCCTTCCGCGTCCTGCGCCCACGTGCGGCGGAACTCGACCCCCGCGGCGGTCAAGCGCGCCACGAGCGCGTCGTCGTCGCGCGCGTTCTCCTGCTGCGGCTGACGCTCGGCATCGGGGTTCCATGCGGTGATGAACGCATAGGTGGAGGCGGGCAGGCGCCGCTCGATCTCGCCCGCCACACGCCCGACATGGAATTCCACCGGCACGCCGCCGAGCTCGGCCCGATAGTCCGCGCCTGCGAACGCCTTCGCCAGCTCCACCGGATCGTCCTGCGATGCATCCCGCGGTGTGTCGTCTGCGCTCATCCCGTCCTCCTGCACCATTCCGTACACTCGTGGCCCCTTCGCCGAGCGCCGCACGATGACGCCCGAAACCAAGCTCCCCAAGGTCGGCACGACGATTTTCACCGTGATGTCGCAACTGGCCGTGGAGCACGGAGCGGTCAACCTCGGCCAGGGCTTTCCCGACTTCGATGTGCCGCAGCGCCTGGTCGACGCCCTCGCGCGCGCGATGGCCGAGGGACGCAACCAGTATTCGCCGATGACGGGCGTACCGCCCCTTCGCCAGGCGATCGCGGCCAAGACCGAGCGCTGCTACGGATACCGCCCGGATGCTGATGCGGAAGTGACGGTCACATCGGGCGCCAGCGAGGCGATCTTCGACGCCATCCACGCCGTGATCCGCACCGGCGACGAAGTGATCGTGCTCGACCCCTGCTACGACTGCTACGAGCCGGCGATCGACCTCGCGGGCGGCGTGGCGGTGCACGTGCCGCTGGACCCCGAGACGTTCGCCCCGGACTGGGCCCTGATCCGCGCCGCGGTGTCGCCGCGCACGCGCATGATCATGATCAATTCGCCGCACAACCCGTCGGGCGCGATGTGGTCGGAAGGCGACATGCACGAGCTCGTCGCGCTGCTGGACGGCACCGGCATCTACCTGCTGTCGGACGAGGTCTACGAGCACATCGTCTTCGACGGCCGCCGCCACGAATCGGCCCTGCGCTACCCCGAGCTGCGCGAACGCGCCTTCGTGGTCTCGAGCTTCGGCAAGACGTACCACTGCACCGGCTGGAAGGTCGGCTATTGCATCGCGCCGCCGGCACTGAGCGCCGAGTTCCGCAAGGTCCATCAGTACAACACCTTCTGCACGTTCACCCCGGCGCAGGTCGCGTTCGCCGAGATGATCGATGCGGAGCCGGAGCACTACGAGCAGCTCGGCGCGTTCTACGAGGCCAAGCGCGACCGGTTCCGCGAGCAACTGCTCACGACCAAGCTGCGCCCGCTGCCGGTGCCCGGCGGCTACTTCCAGCTCGTCGACTACTCCGCCGTGAGCGACCTGCCGGACGCCGAGTTCTGTCGCTGGCTGACGATCGAGAAGGGCGTCGTCGCGATCCCGCTCTCGCCGTTCTACGGGACGCCGCCCGCGGGGCAGCGCCTCGCCCGGCTGTGCTTCGCCAAGAACGAGGCGACGCTGGACGCCGCCATCGCGCGCCTGCAGGCACTCTGATCCCAGGAGGGATGCATGTCGACCGAGTACACCGTCACCGAGATCCGCCGCCCGCTGCGCGTGAGCATCGTGCAGGGCGACACGCGCTGGCACGATCCCGAAGGCAACCGCGAGTACTACGGGGACCTGTTGGGCGCACTGCACGGCATCACCGACCTGGTCGTGCTGCCGGAGACGTTCACCAGCGGCTTCTCCAACGAGGCGATCGAACGCGCGGAGGACATGGACGGGCCTACCGTCGCCTGGATGCGCGACTGGGCGCGCGAGCTCGATGCGGCCGTCACCGGCAGCGTGCAGCTGCGGGCGGACGACGGCGTCGCCAACCGCCTGCTGTTCGTCACGCCCGATGGCGCGGTGCGGACCTACGACAAGCGCCACCTGTTCCGCTACGCGGGCGAGCATGAGCGCTACCGGGCCGGGCGCGATCGCCTGACCGTCGACTGGCGCGGCTGGCGGATCTGCCCGCTGATCTGCTACGACCTCCGCTTCCCCGTCTTCTCACGCAACCGCTACGACGTCGAGCGCCAGGGCGGGCTGGACTACGACCTGCTGCTGTACGTCGCCAACTGGCCTTCGGCCCGCGCGAATGTCTGGCGCACGCTGCTTCGGGCACGGGCGATGGAGAATCTCTGCTACGTGGTCGGCGTGAACCGCGTGGGCACGGACGGCAACGGCCTCACCTACCCGGGCGAGAGCGCCGTGATCGACTTCATGGGCAACGCCATCAGCGAGTGCACCGACATGGAGGTCGTCAGCACGACGACCCTGTTCCTCGAGGAACTGAACGCGCACCGCGAACGCTTCCCGGCGATGCTCGACGCCGACCGGTTCGACCTGCGCTGAGGCGCGTGGCCGCGTCGCATGGAAAAGGGCGCCATCAGGCGCCCTTTTTTCTTGCGATGGCCGATCAGACCAGCCCGGTCGCGTAGAAGATCGCGATCACCACGAAGACCGCGAGGGTCTTGATCACGGTCACCGCGAAGATGTCCTTGTAGGCCTGGCGATGCGTCAGGCCCGTCACCGCCAGGAGCGTGATCACCGCGCCGTTGTGCGGCAGCGTGTCCATGCCGCCCGAGGCCATCGCGGCGATGCGATGCAGCACGTCCATGGGAATCCCGGCAGCCGTCGCATTGGCCATGAACTGCTCGGCCATCGCCGCGAGCGCGATGCTCATCCCGCCAGACGCCGAGCCGGTGATGCCGGCCAGCGAGGTCACGGTCACCGCCGTGTTGACCAGCGGATCGGGGATCGATGACAGGGCGTTGGCCACCACGAGGAAGCCTGGCAGGGCGGCGATCACCGCACCGAAGCCGTACTCCGAGGCGGTGTTCATCGATGCCAGCAGCGAGCCGCCGATGGCGGCCTTGGTGCCGTCGGCGAAGCCGGCGACCACCGGGCGCCAGGCCAGCGCGAGCACCGACACGATGCCCACCAGCAAGGCACCCTCGACCGCCCAGATCGCCGCGAGCTTCGACGTCTCCTGCACCACGGGCGCGGCGTCGCCGATCACGGCCGGGTCGAAGCTGTGCGAGGCGCCGTACACTGCGGGGATCCACGTCGTGAACAGCTTGTTGGACACGCCGACCAGCACCAGCGGGAGCAGCGCGACGAGGGGATGCGCGAGCTTCGAGCCCGCGAACGCCGCCGGCTCGTTGAGCAGGGTGGCCGGATCGCCATACCCCTCGCCGGCCGCGGCGGCCGCGCGGCGTCGCCACTCGAGGTAGGCGAGGCCGACGATGAGGATGAAGATCCCGCCCAGCGTTCCCAGAACCGGGGCCGCCCAGGCGGTGGTGCCGAAGAACGTGGTGGGAATGATGTTCTGGATCTGCGGCGTGCCCGGCAGCGCGTCCATGGTGAAGGTGAAGGCGCCCAGCGCGATCGTGCCGGGGATCAGTCGCTTGGGGATGTCGCCCTGGCGGAACAGCTCCGCCGCGAACGGATAGACCGCGAAGACGACCACGAACAGCGAGACGCCGCCGTACGTGAGGAGCGCGCAGACCAGCACGATCGACAGCATGGCGCGCTGGGCACCGACGACGCGGATGGCGGCCGCGACGATCGCCTTCGAGAACCCGGAGAGTTCGATGAGCTTCCCGAAGATCGCGCCCAGCAGGAACACCGGGAAGTACAGCTTGAGGAAGTTAACCATCTTGTCCATGAACAGGCCGGTGAACATCGGCGCGACGAGCGTCGGATCCGTCAGCAGCACCGCGCCGAGAGCGGCGATCGGCGCGAACAGGATGACGCTGTAGCCGCGATAGGCCACGAACATCAGGAAGGCCAGCGCGGCCAGCACGATCACGAACGCCATTGCAGCTCCCGCCCCTTCGAGTGCGGGCCAGTATCCGCAGCGCCCCGGCGGCCGGCATTGTCCGAAGGTACATCTGCCCGCGGCGGTGGACGGCGCCCACTATCGGCGCCATGACGGCGGGGCCCGCCCCGCGTTCGCCATCGGACACCAGGGGAGAACCACGAGATGCGCCGTACCAGCATGAGCCGTAACCACCTGTGCCTCGCCATCGCCTGCGCGCTGTTCGCGCCGGTCGCGGCGGCCCAGGACGCGTCGGGCAGCACCGACAGGTCGACCTCGCAGGAGACGGCGCTCGACAGCGTCACCGTGACCGCGCGCAAGCGCGAGGAGACGCTGCAGGAGGTGCCGGTAGCAGTCACCGCGTTCACCGCGGACGCGCTCGACAAGCTGGCGGTCGACGACCTCGGCGACCTGGACGCCCAGGTGCCGAACCTCACCGTCTACGCAGCGCGCGGCTCCAGCAGCACGGTGACGGCCTACATCCGCGGCATCGGCCAGTCCGACCCGCTCTGGGGCGTCGACCCCGGCGTGGGCATCTATCTCGACGACGTCTACATCGCGCGCCCGCAGGGCGCGCTGCTCGACGTCTTCGACGTGGAGCGCGTGGAGGTGCTGCGCGGCCCACAGGGCACGCTGTACGGCAAGAACACGATCGGCGGCGCGATCAAGTACATCTCGCGCGGCCTGCCAAAGGCCTTCGATGGCTTCGCCTCGGTGACGGTCGGCAACCACGACCAGCTCGACGTGCGGGCAGCGGTCGGCGGCCCGCTCGGCAGCGACGCCCTGCGCGGACGGATCGCGGTGGCGAGCCTCAACCGCGACGGCTACGGCGAGAACGTCTCGACCGGCCAGCCGGTGAGCGACAAGGAGATCCTGGCGCTCCGGGCCCAGCTCGGCGCCTACGTCTCCGAGGACTTCGACATCCAGTTCGCTTTCGACTGGATGGACGACCAGTCCGGCGTGCGCGGCGCGCGGATGCTGGCGCCGAACCGCTTCGCCCCGACGTTCGCGCCGATGGACGATCGCTACGACGTCCGCAACGGCATGCCGAACGTCAACGACACCTCCATGAAGGGCGTCTCCGCGACGTTCCGCTACGACGTGAACGATGCCTGGGGGCTGAAGTACGTCGCCGCCTTCCGCGAGTCCGATACCGAGACCAACATCGACTTCGACACCACGCCGGCGACCATCGCGGACGTCAAGGCGTTCTACGCCGACGAGCAGATCAGCCACGAGCTGCAGGTGAACTACGACGCGGGCGGGCGCTCGCGTGGCGTCGCCGGCATCTACGCCTTCGACGGCGAGGCCGGCGGGCAGGTGCTCAACAACTTCTTCGGGCTCTCGTTCGGCGATACGCAGGGCACGGTGTTCACCGACTCGATCGCGGTCTACGCCGACTGGACGTTCGACCTCACCAACACGCTCGAGCTCAACGTCGGCGCGCGCTACACCGACGAGGACAAGCGGGCCAAGGTGCTCAACCGCTGCTACACCAACGCGACGTTCACCGTGCAGCGCGACTGCACGCCGGCGAATCCGTCCGACGATCCGGCGGCCGCGAACTTCGACAAGACGATCGGATTCAAGAACGTCTCCCCGAAGATCTCGCTGGGCTGGCAGGCCACGGACGACATCCTCGTCTACGGCACGGCGAGTCGCGGCTTCAAGTCGGGCGGCTACAACATCCGCGCGCAGGCAACCACGGTGCCGCGCTCGGCCGAGCCGTTCGACGACGAGGTGGTCGACAGCTTCGAGGTCGGCACGAAGATGGCCTTCCTCGACTCGACGCTGTTCCTGAACCTGGCAGCCTTCCACAACCGCTACAAGGACATCCAGCTCTCCGTGTTCACGGCGCTGCCGACCGGCGGGTTCTTCGGTGACTTCACGAACGCAGGCGAGGGCACGGTCAACGGCCTCGAGATCGAGTACCAGTGGCTCGCGGGCCCGAACTGGCGCATCAACGGCAACCTGGCCTGGCTCGACGCCGAGTACGACGAGTTCGCCTTCTTCAACCCGCTCACCGCCAGCACGATCGACATCGCGAACGAGCAGGAATTCACCAACGCTCCCGAGTTCTCCGGTGCGATCAACGTCGAATGGCGCACCACGCTCGCCAACGGCGGCGACCTGTCGGCCCGAGTCGGCTATTCCTACCAGAGCGAAGTCGTCGCGACGACCGAGATCATCCGCACGGTCACCGCGCCCCTGGCACCGTTCGGGCGTCCGCCGATCCGCCAGGACGGCTATGGCCTGGTGAACGCGGGCATCTCCTGGCGCGCAAACGATGCGTGGTCCTTCGCGCTGAACGGCACCAATCTGACCGACAAGAAGTACCTGACCACCGGCTACAACCTGGCCCAGGCGCTCGGCGTCTACACGGGCTTCTACGGCGCACCGCGCCAGATCTCGCTGACGGCGCGCTACGACTTCTGACCGACGCCGAAGGCGGTCGGAGCATGGCGACGGGCCTTCGGGCCCGTCGCCTTTTTTGTTGAACGCGGCCCGGACCGGGCCGGCGGGGGCCGGTATGCTCGCAGCGGGGATTCCACTGGATCCGGCCGGTGGCCGGGATGCGATGCTCAACTTCGCGGTCGTCACGGGCGCCAGCCTGCTCTGGCTGGGGCTGATGTTCGCCGCCGCGCTCCATGCCGAGCGGCGCCCGGCCCTCGGCGCGCGGCACTGGCACCACATCTACGCGCTTTCGCTCGCGGTGCACTGCACCTCGTGGACGTTCTACGGGACAGTGACCCAGGCCGCGCGCCACGGGTGGCCGATGCCGCCGACCTTCGTCGGCGCGATCCTGCTCTACGCGTTGGGCATCGGCGTGATGCTGCGCCTCGTGCGCATGGCACGCGACACCAATGCGACCTCGCTGGCCGACCTCATCGCGACGCGCCTCGGCAAGGACGCGTGGCTCGCCGCGACGGTGACCCTCGTGGTCGCGCTCGGCCTCATCCCGTACATCGCGCTTCAGCTGAAGGCGGTCGCCATGAGCTTCGCGCTGTTGACCGCCGCGCCCGGCTCCCAGGCGCCCCCGTGGCAGGACAGCGCGCTCTACGTGGCGATCGTCCTCGCGGTCTTCGCCATCCTCTTCGGCGCGCGGCGCGCCCGTGCCACGGAGCACAACCGCGGCCTCGTCTTCGCGATGGCGCTGGAATCGGCCTTCAAGCTGCTGGCGATGCTCGTGATCGGCGCCTGGGTGTGGCTCGGCCTCGACGGCCCGGCCACGGCGCCGCCGGTGCAGGCGGTCGACCCGGCGCCGGGCGGATTCGCACCGCTGGTCGCGCTCGGCGCCCTCGCGATGTTCATCCTGCCCCACCAGTTCCACGTCGCGGTCGTCGAATGCCGCGACGAGCGCCACGTGGGCACCGCGCGGTGGATGTTCCCGCTCTACCTCGTCCTGATCGCGCTCCCGGTGCTCCCGATCGCCCAGGCGGGACTCGCACGGCTGGGCGGCAGCGTACCGTCGGACCTCTACATCCTCGCCCTGCCGCTGTCGCAGGGGAGCACGGGCCTCGCGCTTTTCGGCTATCTCGGGGGCCTGAGCGCCGCGACCGGCATGGTCGTCGTCAGTACGCTGGCCCTCAGCCTGATGATCGGCAACCACTGGTTCGCGCCCGGTCTGCTGCGCGGGGCCTGGGGGCGCCGGGATGCCGGCGACCTCAGCGGCAGCGTGCTGACGCTGCGTCGTACGGGCATCGTCGCCGTGATGCTGCTGGCGTGGGCCTACAGCCGGGTGATCGCCGGCAGCGAAGCGCTGGCGGACGTGGGCGCGGTGTCGTTCTCGGCGCTGGCCACCCTCGCGCCCGCGCTCGGTTTCGCGTTGTGGCGGCCGCAGACGTCGGGGCGCGCCGCGACGGCGGGCATCGTCGCCGGCTTCGTCACATGGGCGTGGGTGCTGTTGCTCCCGCTACTCGGGTTCGCGTCCCCGGAGGGGCCGTTCGGCGTTGCGTGGCTGTCGCCCGATGGCTTCTTCGGGCTCACCGGCTGGACGCGCCTCGGCCGCGCGGTGGGCGCGAGCCTGTTCGTGGGCACGCTCACGACCGTCGTGCTGGCCGCCTCGTGGTCGGCGGCCCCGCGGCGCGGCACCCGTGGCCTCGACCTCGCGACCCTGCGCGCGGCGAGCCAGCGATTCCTGCCGCGCGAGCGGGTGGCCCGCCTGCTCGCGGGCGTCCCCGGCACCGGCCCCGTGCCTGCCGATGCCGAGGAGCGCGTCGAACGCGAACTCGCCGCCGTGCTCGGCGCGGCGTCGGCGCGCGTGCTGCTGGACGCAGCCCGTCGCGAGGCCGGCGACCTGGAGACCGTCGCCGCGATCGTCGGCCAGGCCTCGGAGGACCTGCGCTTCAACCAGCGCGTCCTCGAGGCGGCGCTGCAGAACATGAGCCAAGGCATCAGCGTGGTCGATGCCGACCTGCGCCTGGTGGCCTGGAACCCGCGTTATGCGCAGCTGTTCGGCTTCCCGCCGGAGCTGCTGCAGGTTGGCCGCCCGATCGCCGATCTCGCGCGCTGGGCGATGCACCGTGTGGATTTCCAGGGCGACGTCGAGCGTGCGCTCGAGCGCCGTCTGGCCTTCATGCGGGCGGGTACCGCGCACCTGTCGGAACGCGTGCTCCCGGACGGAAGCATCGTGGAGATCCGGGGCGTGCCGATGCCGGGTGGTGGTTTCGTTGCGACGTTCACCGACGTCACGGAGTTCCGGCGCGCCGAGCGCGCCCTGATCGAGGCGAACGAGACGCTCGAGCAGCGCGTCGCCTCGCGTACGCGGGACCTCGAAGTCGCCAAGCGCGAGGCCGAGCGCGCGAACCATGCGAAGAGCCGCTTCCTCACCGCGATCGGCCACGACCTCATGCAGCCCCTGCATGCGGCGCAGCTGTTCACCGATGCGCTCGCCGACGAACTGGACTCGCCGCGCCAGCGTGCGACGGTGGCGCAGGTGCGCGGCGCGCTGGAGTCCACCACCGATCTCCTCACGGGCCTGCTGGACATGTCGCGACTCGAAGCCGGCGGCCTCGTGCCCCAGCCGCGGGAATTCGCTCTGGCCGAGGTGCTCGATCCACTCGCCTCGGAGTTCCGCGCGATCGCCGCCGCCCGGGGGCTCGCGTTCCGCTACGTTCCCACGCGCGCGTGGGCGACCACCGATCCACAGCTGCTGAGGCGCATCCTCCAGAACTTCCTCGCCAACGCAGTGCGCTATACGGCACGCGGCGGTGTGCTTCTCGGAGTGCGCCACGGGCACGGAGGGCTGCGCATCGAAGTGCACGACACCGGGCCGGGAATCCCGGCGGACCAGCGACGCGCGATATTCGAGGAGTTCCACCGTGGCCCGGATGTGCCCGGCGACGGCCTGGGACTCGGCCTGTCGATCGCCGACCGAATCAGCCGCCTGCTGGACGCGCCGCTGACACTGCGCAGCCGCGAGGGGCAGGGCACGGTGTTCGCGGTGCGCGTCGCGCGCGCAGCGCGGCGGCCGGTCGAGGTCGCGCCCGTGGCGGCACCCACGGGCCTCGCGGGCACGCGTGTGCTGGCGCTCGACAACGATCGGGACGCGCTCGAGGCACTGCGGTCACTGCTCGAGCGATGGGGCTGCATCGTGGCGGTGGCGGGGGATCGCGAGCGCGCGATTTCCGCCTGCGAAGCGGCGGACGCCGCGGTGTGGCTGTTCGACTACCACCTCGATCGTGGCGACACCGGGGTCGCCGTCGCGAAGGCGCTCGCGGACCGCTTCGGCGCGCGTCCGACGCTGATCCTCAGTGCCGACGCCGGTGCCGACGTCCGGGCGGCGACGCACGACGCCGGGTACCTGCTGCTGACGAAGCCGCTGAAGCCGCTCGCGCTGAAGTCGACGCTCGACCGCATGGTCGCAGCGCGGGAGCGCCCGTCGGCGGCGGTCGACTGAGTCGTCTCAGCCCTCGATCGAGCGGGCGGGGTCGCTGAGCTCGAGTTCTCGCAGCACCACGCTCGCCTGCGTGCGGTTCCGCACGCCGAGACGCTCGAAGATCGCCGAGAGATGGGCCTTCACCGTACGCTCCTGCACATCGAGGCGGTCGGCGATCTGCTTGTTGAGCAGGCCCTGCGCGACCAGCGAGAGCACGCGGAACTGCTGCGGGGACAGGCTCGCAAGGCGGGATGCCAGATCGGCGTCCGCGCTCGAGGTCTGCGTGCGGGCCACCGCGGCGCGCAGCGCAGGCGGCAGCCACTGCTCGCAGGCGAGCACGGCGCGGATCGCATCGCGCAACTCGTCCAGGCCCGAGCTCTTCGGCAGGTAGCCGGCGGCGCCGTGGTCGAGTGCCCGGCGCACCACGCGCGGATCGTCGTTCGCCGACACGACCACCACGGCGACGTGCGGGAACTGCGCCCGCACCGCGGCGAGGCCTGCGAGGCCGTGGTTGCCCGGCATGTGCAGGTCGAGGAGCACGAGGTCGATGTCGGGCTCGCGCTCCAGCGCGCCGAGCACGCTGTCGAGCGAATCGGCCTCGTGTACCACCAGCCCGGCGACGGCATCCGCCGCCGCGCCGCGGAGCGCGGCCCGGAACAGCGGATGGTCGTCGGCGATCAACAGGGCGGGCATCGGTTACTGGACCGTCCAGCCCCCGTCCACGTCGATCGTGTGCCCGGTGATGTTGCGCGCCACCGGCGACATCAGGAACGCAGTGATGCCCGCGAGCTCCTCGAACGTGATGAACACACCCTTCGGCATCGGCTTGAGCATCACCTGGCTGACCACCTCCGACTCCGGGATGCCGCGCGTCTTCGCCTGGTCGGCGATCTGCTTGTCGACCAGCGGCGTCTTCACGTAGGTGGGGCAGATCGTGTTGATGGTGACGTCGGTGTCGGCCGTTTCCAGCGCGATCACCTTGGAGAAGCCCACGAGGCCGTGCTTGGCCGCGACGTACGCACTCTTGAACGGGCTCGCCACCAGCGAATGGATCGAGCCGATGTTCACGATGCGCCCGAAGCCGCGCTCCCTCATGCCCGGCAGCACGGCACGGGTCAGGCGGGCGACGCCAACGAGCATGACCTGCACGAGGAGGTCCCACTTCTCCATCGGGAAGTCCTCGAGCTTCGAGACGTGCTGCAGGCCGGCGTTGTTGACCAGCACGTCCACGGGGCGCGCGAGCGCGGCGAGCACGGCGGCGACGCTGTCGTCGCGCGTGACGTCGAGGGCGTGCGCTTCGGCGCTGCCGCCTTCGGCGCGGATGGCACCCGCGACGGCGCTGGCGGCGGCGCCGGACAGGTCGGTGACCACCACGTGGTGCCCTTCGCGCGCCAGGTGCGTCGCGATGCCCGCGCCGATGCCGCTGCCGGCGCCGGTCACGAGGATGCAGCGGGATGTCGGGATCGAAGCGTTGGACGTCGGCATGGATTCCTCCTGCTGTGCAGCCTACCAACGACGGTGCGTACCCGCGTGGTACGAACGTACGATGCCCGCGCGGCACCCGGTTGCTAAGGTCGCCGCATGAGCACGAATCGAGTGGCGGGACGTGCGGCCCTGCTGGCCGCGATCACGGGCCTCGCGGCCTGCGCGAGCCTGGCGCCGGGAGGCGGCATGCGCGACATCGGGGGCGACATCGTCGGCGGCATCCGCGTGACCGAGCATCGCGGTGGGGACGACCTGCTCACCGCCGGCCTCGGGCTGGACGGCCTGCGGGGCGGTGCGCCGGCGTTCGTCGACCCCGCGAACCCGTCCGCCGCCGAGCTCCGCCGCCGTGCGATCTGGGCCAACTGGCGCGGCATCGCGGACCTCACGCCGCAGGGCGGTTTCGGCACGCTCTACGGCTCGACGGCGGCGGTGCCTGGCCGCGAATACCACGCCTTCATGCGCCTTCCGGGTGTGCGGCATCCGCACCGCGTCGCCGTGCAGGTGCCCGACGACTTCGACGCGAAACGACGCTGCGTCGTGGTCGCGCCGGCCTCCGGGTCGCGCGGCGTGTATGGCGCGATCGCGGTGGCCGCGAGCTGGGGCCTGCCGAAGGGCTGTGCCATCGCCTATACGGACAAGGGTGCCGGCACGGACTACTTCGATCTCGATGCGGGCCGCGGAGTCGCCCTCGACGGCACCGTGCGCGAGGCCGGCACCGCGCCGCTGGGCTTCGAGCCCTCGACCGCGGGGCAGGGCGTCGCCTTCAAGCATGCGCATTCGGGTGACAACCCCGAGGCCGACTGGGGCCGCCACGTCCGCCAGGCGGCCGAGTTCGCCTTGCACGCGCTCGAACAGGCATTCCCGTCGCAGGCGCCGTTCCGCTTCGACGACACGACGGTCATCGCGGCCGCGATTTCCAATGGCGGAGGCGCCGTGCTGCGCGCGGCCGAACTGGACGGCGACTGGCTCGACGCGGTCGTGGCGGGCGAGCCGAACATCGCCGTACGCGACGCGCCACCGCTCTATGACCTGGCCACGGAAGCCGCGCTGCTGATGCCGTGCGCACTCGCCCACCTCAAGGTGCCCGTGCCGCCCACCGCCGCGCCGACGTGCGCGCAGGCGGGCGCCGCCGGATGGGTCGCGGGGGCCGACGATGCGTCCCGCGCGTGGGCCACCTACGACCTGCTGCGTTCCCGCGGCTGGACCGACGAGGCGCTGCGTGCGGGCGGGCTCAGCGTCGCCTTCGACCTCTGGCGCGCGGTGGCGGCGACGTACGCCTCCGCGTACGGCCGTTTCGATGCCGGGTCGCATCCCTGCGGATTCCGCTTCTCGGCCGTCGACGCGACAGGCGCTCGCCGCCCGGCGAGCGGTGTCGAGCGCGCTGCGTGGTGGGCGGATGCGAGCGGGATTCCGCCGGGCGCCGGAGTCTCGATGCTGCCGCCAGCGGATGCGCGACTGGGAGGCTCCCAGTGCCTGCGCGAGCTCTGGACGGGGACGCACCCGGCTGCGACCCGCGTGCGCGAGGGCATCGACCGGACGCGCGCGTCGGCGCCGCGCGCCGGGCTGCCCGTGGTGATCGTCCACGGCGTGGACGACGGTCTCGTCCCGATGGCCTTCACCAGTACGCCGTACGTCCAGGCCGCACGCGCAGCCGGTCGCGACGTGCGGTTCTGGCAGGTCGAGCGCGCGCAGCACTTCGACGCGTTCCTCGCGCTGCCGGGCATGGGCGCCGCCTATGTGCCCCTGACCCCGTACGTGCACGCGGCGCTGGATCGCACCTGGGCGCACCTCCACGACGGGGCCCCGCTTCCGGGGGATGCACGCATCCGTCCCACGCCGCGGGGCACTGCCGCGGCCCTCGATGCGAGCCACCTCGCGATCCCGGGCCGCTGACGCGACCCCGGCGCACCCGCACAGCACCACGCGGTCGCCGTGACAGGAGCGCGGGAAAAACGAAGGGCGCCTCGCGGCGCCCTTGCTGATGGATCCTGTTCAGCCGCGCGGACCGCCACGGCCCGGGCCGCCGCCCGGGCGGCCACCGCCCCCCGGTCGCCCTCCGCCACCGGGACGCCCACCGCCACCACCGCCCGGCCGTCCGCCGGGGCGTCCACCCGAAGGGCGCGGGCCGCGCGGTCCGCTCGGCCGGTCGTAACCGGCGCCTGCGCCGGGATTGGCGTAGTCCGAGGGAAAGGAGGGTGCATTGCCCGGATGGCCGTACGGATGTCCCGCGCGCGCCGGCTTGGCACCGCCCGGCTTGCGACCGCCGCCTGCGCCGTACGGGCTGCCGCCGCGGTCATCCCGCGCCCCGCCTGCCGGACCCCGACCGGGGCCACCACCCGGGCGGCCGCCGCCCGGTCGCCCTGCGCCGCCGCCGCCGCCCGGCCGTCCGCCGAACGGCTTGCGACCGCGACCATCCGGATTGCGGTGCCCGCTCGGGCCGGTCTCGACGCCGTCCGGCACGTACCACGTGCGGAAGGCCGCCGGATTGCCATCGGGGAGGGGCTTCGGTCCCTTTTCCTTGCGCTGCTTGAACGGCTTGTTGGCCTGCTTCGCCGCCATCTCGCCGCTGACGGTCAGCCCGCCATGCTTGCGCGGCCCGCCGCGGCCACGACCGCGATCCTCGCGTACATGGTCGAAGCGACGCAGCTCGCGGCCTTCGTCCGCCGTGTTCTGCCCGCCGACGTAGCCGCCCTGGCTGCGCTCGCCGCCGAAATGGATCGTCGACTTGGCCGCGCGACGCTGGCCGATCACCGGCTGCAGCGTCAGCGCGGACGGCGTGCCGTCCTCGAGGCCCAGCTCCGTACGCAGCTGTTCCACGCGTGCGGTCGGCAGTTCTTGCGACTGCCCGCGGAGCAGCTCGCGCGGCAGCTCGATGCCGCCGTAGCGGACCCGCTTCAGGCGGCTCACCTGGCAGCCCTGCGACTCCCACAGGCGCCGGACCTCACGGTTGCGGCCCTCCTTGACGACCACGCGATACCAGTCGTGCGATTCGCTGCCGCCGATCTTCTCGATCTCGTCGAACTTCGCTGGGCCGTCGTCGAGCGCGACGCCGCGCGCGAGGCGATCGACGATCGCGTCGGGCACGTGCTCCTCGCCCTCCGGCGGACGCACGCGGCAGACGTACTCGCGCGCGACTTCCTTCGACGGATGCATCAGCGCGTTCGCCAGCTCGCCGTCGGTCGTGAGCAGGAGCAGGCCGGTGGTGTTGATGTCCAGGCGGCCGATCGCGATCCAGCGCGCGCCCTTGAGGGCGGGCAGGGCCTCGAAGACCGTCGGCCGCCCTTCGGGATCCTCGCGCGTGGTCACTTCGCCTTCGGGCTTGTTGTACATCAGCAGGCGCGGCGGTTCGGTCAGCGCGGTCGCCACGAACTGGCGCCCGTCGATGTCGATCTTGTCGCCACCCCCGATGGACATGCCCACCTGCGCGGTCTCGCCGTTGACCTTGACCAGGCCGTCGGCGATGCGCTGCTCGAGCGCGCGGCGCGAACCGAGGCCGGCCTGCGCGAGCACCTTGTGCAGGCGTTCCTCGAGGCGCGGGGCGGGGGCGGCGGGCTGTTCGCGCCGCAGGGTGAGCTTGCGGCTCTTCTCTTCAGTCATTTCTTTCGGACTCCGCCGCATCCTCGGATGCGGTCGTCAGTGCGGGAACGGTCGTCGTCTCGACGGCGTTGTCTTGCTCGTGATCGTTCTCGGTCGCCGCGCGCGTACCCGGCGCGGCTTCGGGGTCGACGTCGCCCGCGGCGACGTCGGTATCGGATGCGGACTCGACGCCGCCCTCGGCAGCGTCGGCGTCCTGTTCGGTGTCGCCATCGTCCTCGAAGAGGATCGGGCGCTCGGTACGGAAGTCGAGGTCGCTCCCGTCGCCGTCGCCGTCGCCATACGCGGCATCGGCTTCGGAGCCGGGCGCATCCTCGTCGAGCGGAGACGGTCCTGAAGCCGGGATGGCGTTCGCCACGTCCGGTGACGGCGCATCGGTCGACGTGTCGTCGGAGCCGGCGGACACAGTATCCGCATCGTCCCCTGAAGCCCCGCCATCGGCGCCATCCACGCCGGCCGCGATCCGCGCGTCGACACCCGCGGCCTCGTCGAACTGCAGCTGCGGCTCGAGCTCGCCGATGTCCTTGAGTTCGGACAGGGGCGGCAGCTCGTCCAGGCGCTTGAGCCCGAAATAGTCGAGGAAGCCCTTGGTCGTGCCGTACAGCGCCGGGCGGCCCGGCACGTCGCGATGGCCGACCACGCGGATCCACTCGCGCTCCTCCAGCGCCTTGATGATGTTGCTGCTCACCGACACGCCGCGCACCTGCTCGATCTCGCCGCGCGTGATCGGTTGCCGGTAGGCGATCAGCGCCAGCGTCTCGAGCGTGGCGCGCGTGTAGCGCGTCTGGCGCTCGGTCCACAGGCGCGCGACCCAGCCGTGCACCTCGGCCCTGACCTGGTAGCGGAAGCCGGACGCGACCTCCACCAGCTCCACGCCGCGTTCGGCGCTGTCGGCCTGCAGGTGTTCGATCGCGGCTTCGATGCTGCCCGGAGACGCCGGCTGGTCCTCCGGGAACAACTCGCGCAGTTGCGCCAGCGTCAGCGGCTGGCTGGAGGCCAGCAGCGCGGCCTCGACGATTCGGTTGATCAGCGATTGATCCATTCGGTCAGGTGCCCCAGCGGCCGGGATACCGGCCAGCGAAACGTCTCTCGTCATCCGCGCGCGTCAGGCGCCATCGTCGGCCGCGTCGGCGTCGAACTCGCTCGACAGCTCGATCTCCGTGGCGTCCTTCATCAGCGCGAGGGACTTCACGTAGATTGGCGCGAGCGGCGCGTCCTGCACGATCTCCACCAGCTGCTCCTTGGCGAGCGTGAGCATGCCGAGGAACGTCACCACCACGCCGAGCCTGCCTTCCGACGCGTCGAACAGCGACTCGAACCGGTGGAACGAGCCGTCGGCGAGCCGCTCGAGCAGCTCGCCCATGCGCTGGCGCACGCTGAGCGCGTCGCGCTTGATCGCGTGCTGCGAGAACAGCTCGGCGCGCTTGAGCACATCGTGCAGCGCCATCAGCATCTCGCGCAGGTCGACGGGCGGCGGCAGCTTCACCGACGCGCGCTCGGGCACATGCGCCTGCGCCGGCGCGGTGTCGCGGTCCTGGCGGGGCAGGGCGTCGATGTCCTCGGCCGCCTTCTTGAAACGCTCGTACTCCTGCAGGCGCCGCACCAGCTCCGCGCGCGGATCCTCTTCCTCGCCCTCGTCGTTGGCCACGCGCGGCAGCAGCATGCGCGACTTGATCTCCGCCAGCATCGCGGCCATCACGAGGTAGTCCGCCGCGAGCTCGAAGCGCATCTCGTGCATCGCGGCGATGTACTCGACGTACTGCTTGGTGATGTCGGCGACCGGGATGTCGAGGATGTCCAGGTTCTGCCGGCGGATCAGGTACAACAGCAGGTCCAGCGGACCCTCGAAGGCCTCGAGGATGACTTCCAGCGCGTCCGGCGGGATGTAGAGGTCCTGCGGGATCTGCAGCACCGGCTGGCCATGCACCACCGCCAGCGGCATTTCCTGCTGCTGCGGTCGGCTGGCCGCGGGCGCGAGCCCATCGGACGGTTTTTCGCTTTCGGTCGCCTGCGGCGCGACGTCGTCGGTCATTCGGGGCCGGCCCCTCCGGGCCTGGGCACAGCACACTGCGGGAGCGGGGCGGCGCGGCGGCCGTCCCTCGGTCTTGCGGACTGCTGGAAACGCGGCGCGGGCCAATGGCGGGGGCGCCACCGGCCGAGCCGGGGGGCGATCCATCGGAGCCGGGCGGCGGGAGGCGGGGCTCCCGCGGAGTGCGGCCGCGGCAGGAGCCGGGCGCTGGAGGCCTAGCCTACGGGCGGCGTCCCGCGGTGTCCAGCGACGCCCTGGATCGCCCGCCCGATAGAATCCGCGCCTCCCCGCCCTCCGGACGCCATCCATGTGGTACGTGATCGACGCGCGCGACGGCGCGGATGTACTCGCCAAGCGTCTCGAAGCGAGGCCACGCCACCTCGAGCGCCTGCATGCCCTGCGCGACGCGGGCCGCCTGCTCGTCGCCGGTCCGTGCCCCGCGATCGACGCCGTGGACCCCGGTCCGGCCGGCTTCAGCGGCAGTCTGATCCTCGCCGAATTCGAGTCCCTCGACGCGGCGCGTGCGTGGGCGGCGGCGGATCCGTACGTCGAAGCGGGCGTCTACGAGCACGTCGACGTCCGCCCTTTCAAGCCGGTGCTGCCATGACGCCGCTGGAGCGTCCCGCGGCGATCCGGGCGGCGCTCGAGGCGGCCTTTGCGCCGGAGGCCCTCGAGATCGTCGACGACAGCCATCGCCATGCGGGCCACGCCGGGGCCCGCGACGGGCGGGGACATTTCAACGTGTCGATCGTCAGCGGCCGCTTCGCCGGGATGATGCCGCTCGCCCGCCACCGGGCGGTCTATGCCGCGCTCGGCGATCTCATGACCACCGACATCCACGCGCTCTCGATCGTCGCGCGAACGCCAGCGGAAGCGGGCTGATCACGGGCACCAGTGCGCCTGCAGCGCGCCCGCCGCGTGCTGCACGGCCGCGAGCGGCCCGGTGTCGGTTCCGGCCATGACGGCCTCGAGCAGCTCCCGCTGCCGCGCGCCGCGCAGCAGGAGCACGCGCGACTGCACCCGGGCCAGCCCGGCGGGCGTCAGCGTGATCCGCCGGGCCCAGGGGGCCTCGTCCGCGCCGATGAAGGCGTCCAGCGCGACGTAGGCCTGTTGCGAGGCCATCGCCCGGGCATAGTCGATCGACTGCGGAAACAGCCCGGCGATGTGCCCATCGTCGCCCAGGGCGAGCACCGCCACCTGCGCCGGCTGCTGCGCATGCGCGTTGGCGGTGGCCACCGCGTCCTCGATGCGTCGGCCCGCGAGCGTCAGCGTCTCGAAGCGGGCGGAGGAGGCGTGGTCGCGGACCAGGCCGCGACGCACCGCCGCGGCGTTGCTGTCCGGATCGTCCGGACGCAACCAGCGCTCGTCGGTCAGGCCGATGTCCACCCGGGCCCAGTCGAGGGGCGCGCGTGCCAGGGCTTCGTAGACCGGCATCGCCAGCGGAACGCCGCTCACCAGCAGGCGGGTCCGGGCGCGGAGCTGGAGATCGCGGCGGAGGTCGGCGGCGATCGCCACGGCGGCGGCCCACGTCCAGACATGCGGGTCCCGATGGACGTGCAGCATCACCGCGCCCGACGGATCGGGCACGTGCTCGGTCAGCGGTATGCCACCCAGGAAACCGAACGCCATGCGCGGATGATGCAATGTCCGGGCCGTCGCGCGCACCCGGCGCTCCCGCCGCCGGCGTGAAGGCCGCCGCTATACTCGCGGGCCGCGCGCCGGCCCTGCCGGCACCCCCATCGCGAGCCCCGCCGCCAGAGGCCGCTTCGCCGCATGCGTCTTTCCACGATCAAGCTGTCGGGCTTCAAGTCCTTCGTCGACCCGACCACGCTCCACCTGTCCGGCAACATGACCGGCGTCGTCGGCCCCAACGGCTGCGGCAAGTCCAACATCATCGATGCCGTGCGCTGGGTGATGGGCGAGAGCTCGGCCAGTCGACTCCGCGGCGATTCCTTGACGGACGTGATCTTCGCCGGCTCCTCCGCCCGCAAGCCGGTATCGCAGGCCATGGTCGAGCTGATCTTCGACAACTCCGACCACACGATCACCGGCGAATACGCGGCGTTCAACGAGATTTCCGTCAAGCGCACGGTCTCGCGCGACGGCCAGAGCCAGTACTACCTCAACGGCACCAAGTGCCGCCGGCGCGACATCACGGACCTGTTCCTCGGCACCGGCATTGGCGCCCGCAGCTACTCGATCATCGAGCAGGGGATGATCAGCCAGGTCATCGACGCCAAGCCCGAGGACCTGCGCATGTACCTGGAGGAGGCCGCCGGCATCTCCAAGTACAAGGAACGCCGCAAGGAGACGGAGACGCGAATCCGCCACACGAGGGAAAACCTCGATCGCCTCAATGACTTGCGTGAGGAAGTTGGCAAACAACTTCAGCACCTGGCGCGCCAGGCGCGGCAGGCCGAGCAGTACCAGAGCATCCAGGCCGAGCGACGGGTCAAGGACGCGGAATGGCGGGCCCTGGAGCACCGGGCGCTCGACCGCAAGGTCCAGGCGCAGCGCGAGAAGCTGTCGCAGTCCGAGACGCGGCTGCAGCAGCTCATCGCCGAGCAGCGTGAGGCCGAGCGCCAGCTCGAGGAAGGGCGCGTTCGCCGCGACGAGGCGGCCGAGGCGCTGAGCCGGGCGCAGGCCGAGAGCTACGAGGTGGGCGGCATGCTCGCCCGCGTAGAGCACCAGATCACGCATCAGCGCGAGATGTCGTCGCGCCTGCAGCGCGCCCGCGACGAGGCGCTCGCGCAGCTCTCCGAGATCGCCAGCCACATCGGGAGCGACCAGGCGCGCCTCGATGCCCTGCGCGACGCGCTCGAGACTGACGAGCCGCGGCTGGAGACCCTGCGCGAGGAGGAAGTCGCCCGCCAGGACGCGCTCCGCGACGCCGAACAGAAACTCGCCGACTGGCAGCAGCGCTGGGATGCCCATGCCCGCGCGCAGTCGGAAGCCTCGCGCGCGGCTGACGTGGAGCGCACCCGCCTCGAAGGCTTCGACCGGCAGGCCCTGGAGGCCGAGCGCCGCCGCGAGGCGCTCTCCAGCGAGCGCGCCGGGCTCGACGTCGATGCGCTCGCCGAGGCCGCCGCCGCCATCGTCGAGCAGCTCGAGGCGCAGAAGCTCTCCCTGGAGACGCTCACCGCCGAGCTCGACGCCCGGAAGGCGGCCCTGTCGGCCCTCCAGGAGCGCCAGCGCGAGGCGCAGGCGCAGCTGGCCGACGTCCGCAAGCAGGCCCAGGCCGCCCGTGGCCGACTCTCGGGTCTGGAGACGCTGCAGGCCGCCGCGCTGGGGCAGGAGCAGGGCCGCGCGATGGACTGGCTGCGTCAGCACGGCCTCGAATCCGCGCCGCGCGTCGGTGAATCGCTATCGGTGGACGAGGGCTGGGAGACCGCCGTCGAGACCGCGCTCGGGCAACTGATCGAGGGCGTGCTGGTCGACGACGCCGCGTCCCTCGCGATCGCGGCGGGCGCGCTGTCGGAAGGGCGGCTGTCGCTGGTGGATTCAGCGGAGGGTGGCGACTTCGCGCCCGGTACGCTCGCCGCGCGCGTGCGCGGGCCGCTCGCGGTGCGCCGCCTGCTTGCGCGCGTCCATGGAGCCGATGACCTCGACGCCGCACGCGCGCTGCTCCCGACGCTGCCCGAGGGTGACGTGGTGATCACGCGGGGCGGCGAGCGTGTGGGGGCGGGCTGGGTGCAGGTCGTCCGCACCAGCAGCGGCACGCAGGGCGCGCTGCTGCGCGAGCGCGAGATCCAGTCGCTGCGCGCCGAGATCGAATCGCTGGTGACCCGCGAGCGTGAGCTCGACGCGCTCCTCGTCGAGCTGCGCGACCAGTCGCTGATGGCCGAGCAGCACCGCGAGGACGCGCAGCGCTCGCTCTACATGGCGCACCGGTCGGTGTCGGAGCTCGGCGGCCAGTTGCAGAGCCAGCAGGGCCGCGTCGATGCCGCCCGGGGCCGCATCGAACGCATCGACGCCGAGCTCGCGCAGCTCGGGGAAGCGCTCGAGGCCGCGCGCGAGCAGGCACGGCTGGCGCGCAGCAACCAGGAGGACGCGGTCGTCCGCATGTCCGAGCTGGAGGACGCGCGCATCGAGCTCGAGAACGAGCGCCGTCGCCTCACCGAGCTGCGCGACGCCGCCCGCAATGCCGCGCGCGAGGCACGCGACGCCGCCCACGCACTCGCGCTGACCGTGGAGTCGCAGCGCGCGCAGCTCGCGGGCCTCTCGCAGGCCCTGGAGCGCATGACCGGCCAGCGCGGCCAGCTCGACTCGCGCCTGGGCGAACTCGCCTCGCAACTCGCCGATGGCGACGCCCCCGTTCGCGAGCTCGAAGCGCAGCGGCAGGTCGCGCTCGAACAGCGCGTGCAGGCCGAGCAGAAGCTGACCGCGGCACGCACCGCGCTCGACGGCATCGACCACGAGCTGCGTGGCTTCGAACTGGTGCGCCAGCAGCGTGACGAGCAGGCGCTGCAGCAGCGCGAATCGATCGGCCAACGCCGCCTCGAGCTGCAGGCGCTCGCCCTCAAGGCCGAGCAGCTGGTCGGTGCGATCACGGAAGCCGGCTTCGTGCTCGACGAGGTCGCGGCGACCCTCACCGACGACATGGACCCGCAGGTCTGGGAGCGTACGGTCGTCGAGCTCGACGGCAAGCTTCGCCGTCTCGAGCCCGTGAACCTCGCCGCGATCGCCGAGCATGCCGAAGCCGCGCAGCGGAAGGACTACCTCGACGCGCAGAATGTCGACCTGACCACGGCGCTCGAGACGCTCGAGGAGGCCATCCGGAAGATCGACCGCGAGACGCGCGGACGCTTCAAGGACACGTTCGACCGCGTGAACTCGGGCATGCAGGAGCTGTATCCGCGCCTGTTCGGCGGCGGCCATGCCTACCTCGAACTCACCGGCGAGGACCTGCTCGACACGGGCGTGGCGATCATGGCCCGCCCGCCGGGCAAGCGCGTGTCCAACATCTCGCTGCTGTCGGGTGGCGAGAAGGCGATGACGGCGGTCGCGCTGGTGTTCGCGATCTTCCGCCTCAACCCGGCGCCGTTCTGCCTGCTCGACGAGGTGGACGCGCCGCTCGACGAGGCGAACGTGGGCCGCTTCACCGCCATGGTCAACGAGATGAGCGAGCAGGTACAGTTCCTGTTCGTCACCCACAACAAGGTCACGATGGAAGCCGCGCGGCAGCTCATGGGCGTGACGATGCGCGAGCCCGGCGTGAGCCGCCTGGTGTCCGTCGACCTCGCCGAGGCCGCGCGCCTGGCCGGCGCGGCCTGACCCGCGAAGGAGCCCTTCGATGTCCGACATGACGATGCTGCGGATCTGGATCCTCGTCGCGGGCGTGGTGCTCGTGGCCGCGATCCTGACCTTCGGTCGGCCGAAGAAGGCGGGGCAGGGACGTCGCGTTCCGCGCGGCGACGACGCCCGCCACGAGCCCACGCTCGGCGAGCAGCTCGAGTCGGAGCTCGCGGCCGACGGCGGCTCCGCGGCGCCCGTGCAGGAGTCGCTCGAACTGCCGCGCACCGATCCCGGGGCGGCGACCGCGGAACTTGGCCGTCGCACGACGGAGGAGTTCGACAAGATCGTGACGCTCTACCTCGCTGCCAGGGCAGGCCAGGCGCTGCACGGTCCGGACATCGTCGTCGCGGCCGAGCGCGCGGGCCTGGTCTACGGCCACATGGGCGTCTTCCACCGCCTCGTCGACGGGCATCCCGAGCGGGGCCCGGTCTTCAGCGTGGCCAACATCATGAAGCCCGGCAGCTTCGACCTCGCCAACATCCAGGAGCTGCAGACGCCGGCGATCGCGTTCTTCCTGACCCTGCCGGCGCCGATCGCAGCGCTCGACGCCTGGGACACGATGCTGCCGACCGCGCAGCGCATGGCCGAGCTGCTGGACGGCGTGGTGCTCGATGAGCAGCGCAACGCGATCGGCCGCCAGCGCATCGCGCACCTCCGCGACGAGCTGCGCGCCTACGACCGCCAGCGCGAAGCGCCACCGCTGACGCGACCGGCGCGCTGGTGACGCGACGGCGCGCTCACGCCGGGCCCGCCTAGACTCGTTCGTCTCCTCCCTCACAGGTGCCCGCCATGGTCGGCACTCGACTCGAACGCTCGCGCCACGACCGCATGATCGCCGGGGTCCTCGGCGGATTCGCCCGCCGGCTCGGCTGGAGCTCGACGCTCCTCCGGATCGTGTTCGTCCTCGTCTCGATCCTTTCGGCCGCCTTCCCCGGCATCCTGGTCTACCTGATCGCATGGCTGCTGATGCCGGAGGAAGGGCGCTGAGCGTTCCCGGGCGCGCCAAGACCGCCGAGGGCGCCGCCGCACGGGCCGGGGATCCCACGGGGCCGGTTCGGGTCGTCCCGGGGCATGCCGCCCCGGGGCCCGATGTCGGCCTGGGTAAACGCCTGGTCGTCGCCCTCGGCATGGCGTGGACCTTGCCCAATACCGTGATCGGGCTGCTGCTGGGCGCGGTCGGCATGGCGTTCGGCGCCCGCCCGCGCCTCCGTCGGCGCGACTTGGCCTGTGTCTTCCACCGCTGGCCATGGGGCCCCGGCGGCGCGATCACGATCGGAAACGTGATCCTGCACACCGGAAGCGACCTCGACACCGCGTGCTCCACCTACGCGCATGCTGCGGGCCTATCGCGCGACCCACCGATCCGGCTGTGCGACCACGAGCGGGCCCACGTCTATCAGTACCTCGTGCTCGGCCCGCTGTTCCTCCCGGCCTACCTGGTCTGCGGCGGCGTGAGCGTGCGCAATCCGTTCGAGCGTGCGGCCGACCGCTACGCCAGCACGGGCCACGGTTGGTGGCCCTGGCCGGTGCCGCCGCGCCCCTAGCGCCCCGCTGCGCGTCTTCGGAAACTTGGTGCCTGCACGCCGACGAACGGCGGCGCGCCCATGCGGCCCGGCGCTATGGTCGAAGTGCGACAGCCGTCGCGGGCCGGGGGGCAATGATCGGGCACGGGAGGTGCCATGGTCTTCAGAGCGTATACACGTCGGGACGGCGCCCTCGTCCTCGTGCCGGAGTGCCTGGTCGCATCGCGCGAAGCGGAATCGCGCCATGGGCCGCTCGTGTTCGTCGGGCGCATCGACGACCGGCAACATCCCGATACCGGCATCTGGCATCGCGTCATGGCGGACGTCGACCGGCAGTCCTATGCCGTCGTCCGGAGCTCGGTTCGAGCACTGCTTTCGCCTGCGGCCAGCGCCGAGCCTGCCTAGGGCGGGTGGGGCGACCGGGCCTCAGGCGCCGGTCTTCGAATGCGGATCCTCGACATCCTTGGACTCCGTCGAGTCCTTCTCGCGAAGGAAGATCGACAGCACTACCAGCGCGACGACCGCGAGGAACTCGCTCTGCCAGTTCTGGAACGACTCGAACCAGAACTGGCTGCTCGCCAGGTGCTCCCACATCGACGTCGCCGCCTGCCGGCCGTGCTGCAGCTCTTCCTCGACGTGATGCTTCCAGCTGTAGTGGAGGTGCGCGAAGAAGCTCGCGACGAACATCAGCAGCAGGGCACTCGACAAGGAATGCTCGTAGACCCGGCGCAACGCGCCGCCCTTGCGCACGGGCCACGGGCGTTGTGCGTACGGGACGGGCTGCGGATCCGGCTCCTCGGCCGGATCCAGCGGGCGCGATTCGGACGCGCCCTTCTGGCGCAGGAACGCGGTCAGCAGGACGAACAGCCCCATCTGGAGGAACTCGCTCTCCCAGTTCTCGAACAGCGTGCCGAGGAAGTGGCCGTCGCCGACGTACTCGGTGAGCGACTCCGGCGGCTGCCCGTGCTCCTGCCGCTCCTCGTTGTTGACGTGCCAGCCCGAGAACACGTGGCCCACCACCGATAGCGCCATCAGCACGAGAAAGGCGAGGGTCAGCCCGTTGCGGCCAAGAAACGTGTCATGCACGGCGTCTCGCGAGGCGGCCTTCGGCATTGGGGGCTCCGGCCCTGGCAACTGCCGGTGAGCTTAGGGACCCCCCGCGTACAGCCGGTGCGAAAAAGCCGCCGCCGCGGGCGGGCAGCGCCGCAGCCTGGCCCTCGCGTTCATCCACCGGACGCCCGCGCGTCCAACCGGTCGTGAGACCGATGCGCGCGGGCGGGTGGTGCCGGAAGTGGGACTCGAACCCACACGGTTTTAAGGCCGGCGGATTTTGAGTCCGCTGCGTCTACCGATTCCGCCATTCCGGCGCGGGTGCGAAGTATAGCCGCGCGAGGGACCGCGGCCGGATGGGGTCACGCCTCGTCGGTGCTCAACGTGCGGTCGACGCGCTGGTACCACTCGCCGTCCAGCGGTGCGAACGTCGAGCAGCACTGCATCTCCGCCTTGTAGATGTGCAGCGAGATGGCGACCCGATCGGGGCTGGTGTTGCGAATGGTGTGGTACTCGTGCGGAGGAATGAGGCTCCCGGCGCTGCCGGTGCCCGCCTGCATCCCGCCGGTGGCGCGGAAGCGGAAACGATCGCCGTCGTGCTCGACGAGCTCGTACTGGGTGATCTCCAGTTCGCCTTCCCATACGCCTTCGACGCACCACAGGCCCGAGTGGTCGTGCACCGGCGTGCCCTGGCCGGGCCCCCAGGTCATGGCGACGACGCTGTAGCCGTGCAGCGGGCTGCGGTAGATCTCGCGCCGCGCATAGTGGTCCTCGATCGGCTGGTAGACGCTCGCCGGCAGGTGGATGTCGCGGTCGCGGATCGAGTCGCAGAGCACCTTGCGGACCGCCTGCGTCACCGCGGCGCAGTCGCCGGCGCAGACCGCCGAGTCCAGGGCGGCGACGAGCTTGTCGTGGCCGGGGAAGTCAACGTCGGGGAGGGCCTGCGCGTTCATGCGCGGATTGTAGACCCCGCCGCGTGGGCCGGCTGCAGTTCGTCGAGGAACCCACGCACGGCCGGTCCGAAGCGGGCGAAGTCGACGAGGAAGGCGTCGTGGCCCTGGGGCGACTCCAGAGGCACGAAGCGGGCATCGACCCCGCCGCGCGAAAGGCCTTCGCAGATCTCCTCCTGCTGCTGCAGGGGAAACAGGATGTCGGTGTGCACGCCGATGACGAGCGCGCGCTCCACCCGCAGGGAAGCGAGCGCGGAGAGGGTGTCCTCGCGGCTGTCGCCGCAGCGCGCGTCGCAGTAGTCGCCCAGGTCGAACCAGTCCATCGCCCGGCCCAGGTAGAGGTAGCAATTCGGGTCGAAGCGGCGCACGAACCGGCGCGCATGCGCCTCGAGGTAGCTCTCGACCTCGAACTCCAGGCCGAAGGGGTCGCCGTCCTGCCGGTCCGAGTCGAGCCGGACACGCCCGAAGCGGCCGTCCCACTCGAGCGCGGAGCGATAGGTGATCACGCCGAGCTTGCGCGCCATGCGCATGCCTGACTCCGGATACGTCGACTCGTCGTAATGGCCGGCGTTCCACGCGGGATCGAGGCGAATCGCCTCGCGTTGCAGGGAACGGATCGCGATCGAGAAAGGCATGGCGCGCGCGGCGCCCGAGATGTTGATGTGGTGGCGCGAGAGCCCCGGATGCCGATGGAGGAAGGCGAGGGCGACCATGCCGCCCATCGAATTGCCCACGAGGCAGCCGAGCTGCGGGATGCCAAGTGCACGGACCACGTGCGCGGCGGCGTCGGCGCAGTCCTCCACCGACAGCGGCGGGAAATCGAGGCGGTAGGGCGCGCCGGTGGCGGGGTCGATCGACGCCGGGCCCGTGGAGCCCTTGCAACTGCCGAACGTGTTGACGCAGACCACGAACCAGCGGTCGGTGTCGATCGGCTTACCCGGACCGACCATCGCCTCCCACCAGCCGGGCTCGCTGTTCGCCTCGCTGGACGCGGCATGCGCATCCGGCGAAAGGCCGGTGAGGATCAGCAGGGTGTTCGATCGCCGGTCGTCGAGGCGGCCCCACGTCTCGTACGCCACGCGTGCGCCGTGCAGTTCGCCGCCCCGCTTCATGGGGAACGGGGAGGGGAGGTCGACGAAGCGGGTCCCTGGCGGGATGAATTCGGTCATTCGGGCGTCCTGCGCAATGCGCGGATTGTGCCGCGATGGCCGCCCGTCCGGTGGTCCGCCGCCGCAACGCAGTTTCGACCGCCGCTACACACCGGCCGCGCCACAGTCGCCGTTCCCCCACACATCGGATGCGAGCCATGGCGAACACGCAGAACACGAACGATCAGGGTCGGGACATGAACCGCGATCCGATTTCCGGCGCCCCGGGGTCGCATCCGGTCGGCACCGGGATCGGCGGCGTCGGCGGCGCGGCCGTGGGCGCAGCGATCGGAAGCGCGTTCGGTCCGATCGGCACGCTCGTGGGCGGTGCGATCGGCACCGTGGCCGGCGCCGCGACGGGGCACTCCGTGGCGGAGCGCGTCGATCCGACCGGCGAGACCGAGCACTGGCGCGGCGAGGCCAACCAGCGCCCGTACTACGACGCGAGCAAGGACTACGACCGCGACTACGCGCCGGCGTACCGCTACGGGACCGAATCGCGCAACGAGAACCGCGACGAGGCCTGGGACCGCGCGGAGACGCGGATGCAGGCCGGCTGGGAGAACGCGAAGGGCGAATCGCGCCTGGCGTGGGATCAGGCCCGCGACGCCGTGCGCGATGCCTGGGACCGTACCGACCGCACGCACCGCACCTACGACGCGACGGACCGGCACTACCAGGAGCGCTTCAACCAGGCCGACTACTACAAGGCGGACTACTCCTTCGACGACTACCGACCGGCCTACCGCTACGGCACCTATGCGCGGAGCCAGTCGGCGACCGGCCAGTGGGACGAGAACACCGAGCGCGAGCTCGAGCGCGGCTGGGAGAGCGCTCGCGGCACCTCGCGCCTCGCGTGGACGGATGCGAAGGAAGCGGTCCGCGATGCATGGCACGGCGTGGAGCGCATCCTGCCGGGTGATGCGGACCGCGACGGTCGCTGACAGATCGCACATGGCATGACCGACGGGGCCGGCTCGTCCGGCCCCGTCGTTTTCGCGCAAGGCACAGGAGGGCCTCGAGTCCCCCCAATGGGCCGATCCGCCTTTCGCGAAGATCGGCCACGGTGCGGAACCCCGCACGGGCGAATCGATCCCTGTCCCGGTTCGCGCTCACCAGAACGTCGGCACAAGCATGGCCGAGTTCGCGCCGCCGGCGCATCACCTGAGCGAGGCCGCCACGCTCGAGCCGAGCCTTGTCCGCGCCGCCGATCCGGGTCGCGGCCCCGCCCGCGATGATCCCCAGGGTGATGTCAGCGCGCGCCGGATCCATCGAGGATGGCCTGGCGCCCCCGGTCGGGTGGTTGCGTGGCCTCACTCTGGAGCCGTCGCGCCGGCGTGAGGTGATCAGGATCAGGTCCAAATGGTCCACGGTTGATTAAAGTGCAGCTGTCGACGACCCGCTTACGCCGGTCGACGCACTCCGAAGTCGTGGCGCCTTACCCCGAGGGATGGCGCGCGACCGTGGCATTCCGCCACCGGGCCCCGGGGGAAACGCCGGAGCCTCCCGTCATGGAAAGGAGTTGAACGGTGGGACTGCTTGCCGACCGCTTCGGGCGGACGTTTCCCTATTTGCGCCTCTCGGTGATCGAGGCGTGCAATTTCAGCTGCTCGTATTGCCTCCCCGACGGCTACCAGGCGGCGCTTGGGCGTCCCAAGGCACTGGAGCTCGATGAGATCGCGCGACTGCTGCGCGGCTTCGCGGCTGCGGGGATGCAGAAGGTGCGTATCACGGGAGGGGAGCCCTCGCTGCGTCGGGACCTGACCGCGATCATCGGCGTCGCCGCCACGACGCCCGGGGTGCGCAAGGTCGCGCTCACGACGAACGGCTGCATTCTCAATCGCCGGTTCGCCGAATGGCACGAAGCGGGACTCACGGCGCTGAACGTCAGCGTCGATTCCCTCGACCGTGGGCGCTTCGCAGCGATCACCGGCAACGACCGGCTGGACGACATCCTTGCTGGAATCCAGCAGGCGATCGACGCCGGCCTGTCGTCCATCAAGCTCAACGCGGTGCTGCTGCGCGGGCTCAATGATGACGCGCTGCCGCAGTGGCTGGATTACCTGCGCGAGCGCCCGGTCGCACTGCGCTTCATCGAGCTCATGCAGACGGGCGACAACCGCGAGTACTTCTCGCGCCACCACGTGCGGGCGGAGGCCCTGGAGCGCGAGCTCGAGGCCAGTGGCTGGGAGCTTCAGCCGCGAGCGGCCGATGCGGGGCCTGCGCGCGAATACGCGCACCGCGGCTATGCCGGGCGCATCGGGGTGATCACGCCGTATTCGCGCGACTTCTGCGCCGGCTGCAACCGTCTGCGGGTCACGGCGGCCGGCGACCTGCGGCTGTGCCTGTTCGGCGACTTCGGCATTCCGCTGCGTCCGCTGCTACAGCGCGACGACCAGGCCGACGAGCTGCTGGCCACGCTGACCACGCAGCTCGGCCTGAAGAAGGCCACCCATGGCCTGCACCTGGGCGAGACGGGGCTGACACCCCACCTGGCGTCGATCGGAGGTTGACCACGTGAGCGAGACGACCTTGCCGGGAGCGGGCTTCAACATGGCCGACGTCCGTCGAAAGCGCCCGACGCCCCGCCGCGCCGTCGCAGTCGGTGAGATCTATCCCGGCGCCGCGTACGAGACGGTGGTCGAGCGCCGGCTGCCCAAGGGCGATGCGATGCTGATGGCCGAGGTCGCCGGGCTCCAGGGCGCGAAGCAGGCTTCGATGCTGATGCCGCTGTGCCATCCGCTGCTGCTCGAGCTGGTGCAGGTGCGCTGCGTGGCCGAGCCCGCGCGACGCGCCATCCGCGTCTATTGCGAGGTGGCGACGGAAGCGCGTACCGGCGTTGAGATGGAGGCGCTCGCGGGCGTGAATGCCGCCCTTCTCACGCTCTACGACCTGACCAAGCCGGTCGAGCCGGCGCTCTCGATCGGCGGCATCCGCCTCCTGTTCAAGGAGGGTGGCAAGAAGGGGCTGTGGCTCCATCCGGACGGGCTGACCGACGACGAGCGCGCGCACTATCGACCGCGGGGGATCGACACGCTCGCGGGTTGGCCGGTCGCCGTGATCACGCTCAGCGATCGCGCCAGCGAAGGCAAATACGAGGACCATTCCGGACCCACCGTGGCTGCCGCGCTTGGCGCTTTGGAGGCCGACGTGACCAGTGTGGACGTGCTGCCCGACGACCGCGACCGCCTCGCCGCGCGGCTGCGCGAGCTCGCCGAACGCGGCACCGGGCTGGTCATCACCACCGGCGGCACGGGCCTCGGGCCGCGCGACACGACGCCCGAGGCACTCGGATGCGTCGCCACGCGGCGAGTGCCGGGGCTCGCCGAGATGATTCGCAGCGAGAGCAGGCACCACACGCCGCTCGCCTGGCTCGGCCGCACCGAGGCCGTGCTGGTCGACCGCATGCTCGTCGTCGCGCTGCCGGGCAGTCCGAGGGCCGTGGCGCAGGGCATGGCGATCCTCGCGCCGCTGCTCGGCCACGCGCGCGCGATGATCGAAGGCGGAGCGCACGGATGATCGCGGTCGAGGACGCGCAGGCGATCGTGCGCGCCGATAGCGCGCGGCTGGAAACGCAGCACGTGGCGCTGGCGGCGGCACTCGGCCGTGTGCTGGCGGAGGACCAGCTCAGTGCCGTCGACCTGCCACCCTTCGACAATTCCGCGATGGACGGCTTCGCGCTGCGTACCGCGGGCGTAGCACTGCCTGCGGGCACCGAATTCGACGTTCGCGGCGAGCAAGCCGCAGGCGATGCCGTCCGCGTCGCGGAAGGCGCAGGCGCGTGGGAGATCATGACCGGCGCACGCATGCCGGAGGGCCTCGACGCGATCGTGCCGGTCGAGAACGTGTCGGTGCTCGCACGTGATGCGGCAGGGCGGCCCGCGCGCATCCGGCTCGAAGCGGATGTGGCGCCGGGCGCGAACCTGCGCCATGCCGGGGAGGACATCGAACGCGGTGCGCTCGCCACGCCGGCGGGTACGTGCCTGACACCGGCGCACCTGATGCTGCTCGCCGGGCTCGGCATCGCCGTCGTGCCCGTGGTGCGCCGCCCACGTGTGGCCGTGCTGTGCACCGGCCGCGAGCTGGTTGACGATCCGGCGCGGCCGCTCGGGCCGAGCGAGATCCGGAATACGAATGCCGTGTACCTGCGCGCCCGGCTGCCGGCCGCAGGCGCGGAGCTCGCGCACTACGAGACCGTCACCGACGAGCCGGCGGCGTTCGCCGTGGCGCTCGAGCGTGCGGTCGCGGCGGGCGTCGACATCGTGCTGAGTACCGGCGCGGTCTCGATGGGCCGTTACGACTTCGTTCCCCAGGTGCTGGAATCCGCCGGCGCGCGTGTCCGCTTCCACAAGGTCGCCATGCGGCCCGGAAAACCGCTGCTGTTCGCCCGGCTGGCACAGGGGCCCCTGTTCTTCGGCCTGCCGGGCAACCCCGTTTCCACCGTGGTCGGGCTCCGCTTCTTCGTCGAGGCGGCTATCCGCGTCATGCTCGGGCTCCCCCCGGAACGGGGTTGGCACCTGCCGCTGCTGCACGAAGTCGGCAAGAAGCGGGGCTTCCGCCTGCATCAGAAAGCGCGCCTGCAACTGGGGCCGGATGCGCGTATCGGCGTCGAGCTGCTGAAGGGGCAGGAATCGTTCAAGACGCGTTCGCTGATGGAGTCTGCCGTGTGGGCGACGCTGCCGGCCGAGGACGAACGGCTTCCCCGCGGCAGCATGATCGAAGTCTTCCCGCCGGGCCACGAGGCCGGCGTCTTCCTTGGTAGCCAGACGACATGAACATCGAACTCAGCCTGTTCGGCGCATTCCGCCAATTCGAGCCGGCCGCACGCGTGCAGCTCGACGTGCCCGAGGACGCCCATGTGGGCGACGTGCGCTCCGCACTCGCGGACTATGCCGCGGCAAACTGGTCGGACTTTCGGCCCGCGCTGCTCCGGGTATCCGCCTTCGCGAGTGAGCGGGCCGTGCTCCGCGACGCCGACCCCGTGCCGTCCGACGGTCGGATGGCGGTGCTTCCCCCCGTGAGCGGAGGCTGAGCATGGACGCGGATGGCATGCACTACGAGGTGGTGGACGTCGCCAGCGGTCGCATCGATCCGGCGGCCGCTCTCGACTTCGTCTCCGACCCGGCGTTCGGTGGGATCACAGTGTTCGTGGGGCGCGTGCGCGACCACAACGTCGGTCGCGAGGTCAGCGGAATCAGCTACGACATGTACGACGCGCTCGCGCTCAACGTCTTCGCCGGAGCGGCACACACCGCGATGGAAGCTGTCGGACCCCGGCTCAAGGTCTACATCGCCCACGCCAAGGGGCGGCTGGCGGTGGGCGATATCGCGGTGGTGGTCGCGGCCGGCACGCCGCATCGTGACGAGGCCTTCCGCGCATGCCGCTCGGTGATCGAGGCGGTCAAGCACACCGCGCCGATCTGGAAGCAGGAGCATTACCTCGACGGGGACAGCGAGTGGAGCGAGGGCTGCTCACTGTGCCCGGGCGGCCACGCCGTGGACCCGGCCACGGAGCACGAGGCCGCGCACGCGTGCGACGGGCACCACGCGGGCCATGCGCGCGTCTGAGGCGACAGGATGAAGCTTCAACTGACCGTGACGTCGCTGCGGTTGCGTATCGACGAGTCCGAACTCGCCGTGCTGCAGGCGGGCCAGACGCTCGAACTCGCACCGCGTCACGGCGGCGAGGCGCTGATCGCCCTCGAAGTCTGCGTCGGCGAATCATTCGCATTCGCGCACCAAGGGCCATCGTGGCGGCTTTGCATCCCCGGAGACGCGCTCCAGCAGTATGTCGAAGGGCTGCCCTCACGCGACCCCTTGGGCCTCCGCCTGGAAGGTGAGGGAGGCCTTCGCATCGACTTCGACGTCGATGTGCGGGACAGCATCGCGATCCGCGGGGCGCGCCGTAGACGGCCTGGCTGATCGTCGTCCACCGCACTCGAAACCCGGCCTCGTGCCAGGTTTCTTCTTTCCGTTGTCCAAATTGATCCAAGTCAATATGCGACTTGGATGTCGCCCCTACGCTGCGCCCACGATCGATGGTGGAACGGCGGGTAACGCCGGCATCTCTGCGCGTGCGAAAACCAACAGCAGCCGCTGCGGCTGTGACTGGGCTCGTGCGGCCGTGAGAACGTCGTCGAACATGCGCAGTTGCATAGCAGGCTCAGAGGACGCGTGGGCGGGGCGGGGCAGGGCGGGCTCCATGATCCGGCGCTCGGCGTGCAGGCGGTTTGATCCGGGTCAATATGGTCACCGCGGTGCTCATCTGACCACGATCAAGAACGACCCCCGTGGCTGGGGCAGACTACGCCAGGTCGCCCCACCAGTTCCGCCGATGCGCCATCTGATGCCCGCCCTCATTCGCATGGCCGCGGTCACGCTAGTGCTGCTTCCTGTCCTCGCGTTCCCGCAGCCGCGTCCCACCGTCGCCGCGGCCTCGGACCTCAAGTTCGCACTCGAGGAGATCGCGAAGGAATTCGAACGGGACACGGGCCAGCGCGTCACGCTGGTGTTCGGCTCATCCGGAAACGTCACGTCGCAGATCCTGAACGGAGCGCCGTTCGAGATGTTCCTGTCGGCGGACGAATCGTACGTCGCGCGGCTTCACCAGGCGGGCAAGACCCGCGGGACGGGCCGGCTTTACGCGATGGGACGAATCGGGCTGTTCGTGCCGAAGGGCTCCCCCTTGCGCGCGGACGCATCCCTCGCCGACCTCGGCCGGGCCGCCCGTGACGGCCGGCTGCGTCGCTTCGCCATCGCCAATCCGGAGCACGCACCCTACGGCGCGCGGGCGCGGGAGGCGCTGCGGCATGCAGGCGTGTGGCAGGTCGTCGCGCCGCGGCTCGTCGTGGGCGAGAACGTGTCCCAGGCCGCCCAGTTCGCCGCATCGGGATCGGCGCAAGGCGGGATCATCGCGCTGTCGCTGGCGCGTGCACCGGAATTCGCGCGACGTGGCCGCTTCGTGCTGCTCCCGGAAGCCTGGCACCGGCCGCTGCGCCAGCGGATGGTGCTGATGAAGCATGCGGGTCCGCAGGCGAGAGCATTCCACGACTACCTCACCCGTCCGAAAGCCCAGGCCGTGCTTCGGCGGCATGGCTTCGCAGTCCCGCGCGGCGCGCGCTGATGGACTGGGAGGCGCTCTCGCTGTCACTCAGGCTCGCGGTCGCCACGTTGCTGGTGCTCCTGCCACCCGGCATCTGGTTCGGACGCTGGCTGGCGCGCGCGGACTTTCGCGGCAAGGCTTGGGTCGAGGCGATGGTGGTCCTGCCGCTGGTGCTGCCCCCGACGGTGCTGGGCTACTACCTGCTGGTGTATCTCGGGGCGACATCGCCCGTCGGCAGCTTCGCCGAGCGCGTACTCGGCATGCCGCTCACGTTCAATTTCACGGGGCTCGTGATCGCGTCGGTGGTGTTCAACATTCCGTTCGTGGTCCAGCCCGCGCAGCGCGCCTTCGAGGCGATCCCGCCGCAACTGCGGCAGGCGGCGCACGTGTGCGGACTGTCGTCGATGCAGGCATTCCGACGCGTCGAGCTGCCGCTCGCATGGCCCGGTCTCGTCAGCGCTGCCGTCCTGACTTTCGTGCATACGCTCGGGGAATTCGGGGTGGTCCTGATGATGGGCGGAAACATCCCCGGGGAGACGCGCACCGTCGCGGTCGCGATCTACGATCGTGTGCAGGCCTTCGACTTCGCCGGTGCGGACCGGATGTCGCTGCTGCTGCTCCTGCTTTCGCTCGGCGCGGTGGCGGCATCGTTCGTCGTGTCCGCGCGCTGGACGGTGCGGCGGTGACGGGCGGCCTGCAGCTCGTTGCCGAGCAGGCCGGCCCGATCCCGCTCGATGCCGCGATCACGTGTGCGCCTGGCGAACTGGTCGCGCTTGTCGGCCCGTCGGGCGCGGGCAAGAGCTCGCTGCTCAACGTGGTGGCCGGGCTGCTTCGCCCGGCAAGGGGGCGGGTACAGGTCGACGGCGAGACGTGGTGGGACAGCGCGGCAGGCACCTGGCTGAGGCCGCAGGCGCGACGCGTGGGCCTCGTGTTCCAGCAGTACGCACTGATGCCGCATCTCGACGCCGTCGGAAACGTCGCGCTGGCGATGGGCCACCTGCCGCGCGCTTCGCGGGCCGCGCGCGCGGGCGAATGGCTACACCGAATGGGGCTCAGCCGTGCCGAGCACGCGCGGCGACCCGCCGCGCTCTCGGGTGGCCAGCAGCAGCGCGTCGCGCTCGCGCGTGCGCTCGCTCGTGATCCGCGCGTGCTCCTGCTCGACGAGCCGTTCTCGGCCGTCGACCTCGCGACCCGCGAGGCCCTGTACGCCGAGGTCAGCGCGCTACGCGGGGAACTCGGTATTCCGATCCTACTGGTGACGCACGACCTGCGTGAGGCCCGTTCGCTCGCCGATCGCCTCGTCGTCCTCGACGAGGGCAGGTGTCTTCAGGCCGGGACGCCCGATGCGCTCGATGCCGCCCCGGCGAGCCTTCGCGTCGCGCGCCTGCTCGACCAGCCGAACTCGTTCGTCGGCCGCTGGGGCGAGGGCGTTCTCGAGTGGTGGCCCGACGGAGCGCCAGGCGCGACGATCCGCGTCGCGCGCGGCGTATCGACCGCCACCCGCGACGACCCGGTCGTCGGCTGGCACGCCCCCCCGCGCGCGGTGACGCTTTCAGAAGTACCGCTGGACGGCGCTGTGCGTGTCCTGGTCGTCGACGACCGCGGTCGCGGTGATGCGCGGCGGGTGACCGTCTCCGCCGGTTGCAGGACCCGGAGGTTCGCCTTGGACGACGCGGGCAGGCCGGGGCGGTGGGAGCCGGGAGCGTCGGCATTCCTGCACATCGACGGCTCGCGGCTCCA